>JAESFS010000004.1_pt1 | contig 830298 bp, 748 predicted proteins | sample 9269441 | NCBI WGS metagenome assembly JAESFS01 (sample SAMN14502548, study PRJNA617105) | algae metagenome | isolation source: Scytolyngbya sp. HA4215-MV1 and co-occurring heterotrophs from sample from... | place: USA: Laie Falls, Oahu, Hawaii | collected 2010-08-22 | reverse complement strand
CTCCTGACAATGCTTTGATTGGCGTTGAGGGTGGTAATGGGGGTGCCATCGCGGTTCCACAGTTTGACGCTGCCATCGTCTCCGCCGGTGGCCAGGGTTTTGCCATCCGCGGTCCAACTCACGCTCCTGACAATGCTTTGATTGGCGTTGAGGGTGGTAATGGGGGTGCCATCGCGGTTCCACAGTTTGACGCTGCCATCGGATCCGCCGGTGGCCAGGGTTTTGCCATCCGCGGTCCAACTCACGCTCCTGACAATGCCTTGGCGAGTCGGGACAGGGCGCTCAATCATATAGAGCAAAATTTGGTGCAGAGCTGCCAGGGGGCTAATGGCGGGGTACTCCGTCAGGGCAAGTTTGTGATTGACCAGCACTGCCCCTTTAGCGTTGGCTTTCTGCTGCACCAAATTTTGCAGCGTTTGCCCAGTCTCTAACGCTAGCAATAGGGCAGCCGTCTGGTTGGTGTCAAACTGGCGCAGGGCAGCACTGCCCTGTTGCTCCAGTTGCGTCCCAGTTTGAGCAAGCTTTAAATTCTGGTTGGCAGTTTCTAACGTCCTTTGAGCAGCCTCCAAATTATTCCGTGCAGTTTTAGTTTGCTCATTAGCTGCTTTCTCTCGTTGCTGCGCCTCTATTTTTGCTGCCTCTGCCTGATTTTTTGTCTGGTTCACCTGGGTTAGTTGCGTTTTTGCCTGTCCCAACTGTTGTTGGGCTTGCTGGTATTGCCGCTTTGCCTGGGCAGCTTGCCGTTGGGCGGTGCGCCAATCCTGCCTGGCTTTACGGGCTGCACTCTCTGCTTTGTTCCGTTTACTATTGACGGTTTCAAACTCTTGTTGCAGCCGCAGTGCCTGTTGCAGTGACTGGGTTGCCTTCTGGTTGGCGTTCTGTGCGCGTTGGTTGGCATCCTGTTCCCGTTGGGCCGCCTGCCTGGCGCTACTCAAACTCTGCCGCGCCACCAAGGCTGATGCCGCCGTCCCCAGCAACATTAACCCCAACACCATCGCGCCAATCCGCACCCGTTGCTGGGCCTTCTGCGTCGCCGCCGCCAGGATCGCCCGCTCTTCCTCTCCCAGTCGCCCCTCCAGAGCTAAACTGGCATCCAAAAAGCGCCGATCGTCATCCGCCAAGCTCTTATCCCGCGCCCACTGCCGCGCCTTCTCCAGGGTCTGCCCCCGCAGCAGCACCGACTCATCCGTCTGCCCCGATGCCAGCCACACCGCGATCGCCGCCCCATAGGGGCGCAACTCCCCCAACGCCTTCGCCACCCACGCCTGGTTAAACACCCCCGCATAAATGGGGTTATACACCCGCAACCGCCCAGCCCGCCTGACCACCAACCCCGTCAGGCGTAGCATGAGTTGTTCGGGGCTATCGTCGGCAGCAATCCCCTCACCCCCAACCCCTCTCCCGTTGGGAGAGGGGCTTAAATCCGGCTCCCCCCTTGTTAAGGGGGGCTGGGGGGGATCGTCACCAGGCGAGGGGCTTTCCGGCTCCCCTTCTCCTCCGGGAGAAGGGGCTGGGGGATGAGGGTCCAAAACTCTCTGATACAACCCCAACAACCGCCCTGCCTGCTCCTGACTGCCCAACAACAGACGATCGCGAATCGTCTGCAAATGGGGCGGAATGTCCTGTGCTTCCCAATTCTCAATCACCTGCGCCTGCACCAACTGCGCCACCCAGGCAGCTTCCTGCCCCGGCAGCGGTACCGACTCCGCCCGCTGCACCAGCCGACACAAGCGCTGGGTCAAAAAGGGCTGTCCACCTGACCAGTGCAACACCGCCGCCAGCAACGCCTGGGCATCTGCCGACTTCGCCACCAGCCCCGGCAGCAAGGGAGCCGCATCCGCCAGCTCAAACCCGGTTAAATCCACCGGCTGACCAATATTAAAAGGCGTGATGTCCTTATTGCGAATCAGGTCAGACGGCGTTGCTACACCAAACAGGGCAAAACTCAGCCGCCGAAACTCTGGCTCATTGGCGCGGCGGTTGTAGCACTCCCGCAACAGACCAAAAAAGTCATCGGCGCTAAAGGGCAAACTCCGGGTTAAGTCAATTTCATCAAACAGCAAGACGATCGGCGTGGCGATCGCAGGCAACAACACCGTTTCAAAAAACAAGCCCAACCGCTGCACCTCAGAAAGCAACTGATGCTCTGCCCACCAGTCATTGAGCTGAAACTGTCGCCGCAGCCCCAGCGATCGCACCAGGCGATTGATCAGGCTGACATACCACTGCTCCTGGGACACCGAGGTGCCAATCCCCTGCAAATCGATCGCCGCGCAGGCAATGCCCTCTGCTTGCAGACGTTCGATCGTCCGCACCTTCAAGCTCGACTTGCCCATCTGCCGCGCATTCAGCACATAGCACAGCCGTCCCGCCTTCAGCCCATCCAGCAACTCCCCATCGGCTTTACGCAGCACATAAGTAGGCGCATCCACTCGCAGCGCTCCACCTTCGCTCTGATAGTCGTAGGGGGTAGAGGGGCGATCGGTAGATGGGGGGAGGTCGCTCATGCTACATGGGGAGGGGGGAGAAGGGAGAAGGTAGGGGGTAGAGGGTAGAGGGGGAACTATTTCGTTAGAGATTTAATCAGTGCGGTTAGCATTCTGGCGATTCGTTCTGCTCTGCCTGCTAGTGTTTCGTATTCAATGGCGTAGCTTAAATCACGACACAAAATGAAGTAGTAACGCAGCTCTTCCAGAGAGGCTTGAGCAATATTGTAAAAGCGATAGGACTTACGCAAGGAGATCCCCCAACCCCCTTAAAAAGGGGGCTTTCGGAGTTCCCCCCTTTTTAAGGGGGGCTAGGGGGGATCAAGATTGTAAGCTTCAAGTGCGTAAGTCCTAAGCGAATTTTCTCACCCTTGCCAAGCCGTTTGAAGCCTTCAGCAATGTTAGCTGGCACAGAAACCGCCGATCGCCTCATTTGAGAAACCAGCCCAAATTTTTCATCTTGCGGAAACGTACCTGTTGCTCGGTAGACCAGTAATACTAACTGATGTGCCTCCTGCCAAACATCTAACTGTTCAAAGCGTTCGATTGACATGATTGAGTAGAGGGTAGGAGGTAGACGGTAGATGGGGAGATCTTGGTAGATAGTAAATGGGGAAGACGGGGAAGGAGACTCCCATCCCGATCTACCCTCTACCACCTACTATCTACCCTTTCCCCCCTACCCCCTCAACATCTCCTGAAAATATTGCCGATAGAGATCGCAGAGGGGCACCACATCATTGCCCTGAAACCGCACCAGTCCCATATTGACCAGCTTAGAAGCCTGAGCGATCGGCAAGCGTACCGGCTCCGCCGCACTCACCACCTGCTTCATCGCTGCCCCTAACTGGTGCGTTTCCACATTGCCCAGATGCCGCCGTAGATGGTTACCAAACAGCCACGCCTGAGTCGGTGCTACCTGCAAAAACTCTGCCAGCGTCACTGCTCCCAGCGCCAGTTGTTGCAGAGCTAACCGGGTCAGGTAGGGATGTCCGCCCACCATTGCCATCAGTTGTGCCAGGTCGCGATCGTTCCAGGTGAGACCGTGGCGCTGGGTCAAATCCGTCAGTTGCGCCAGGGTCAACGGCGGCAAGTCGATCGGTACCCCCACGTTAAACGGCGACTGGTTAATGTCCAGCGGAATGTAGACTTCCTCAGAATGGGTAATCACCAGGCGCAGATTTTGCCAGAGGGGGCTGATTTTCGACTCTTCGTGCCACGATCGCAACAGTCCCAAAAAGTCTGCTGCAATTTCAGGATACTTAAACACCTCGTCCACCTCATCCAGGCAGAGCACCAGCGGCGTTTGCAGCACCTCCAAAATTTCCAGTTCAAAAAAGTCTGTGCATTTGTCCATCGATCCCGCTCGTCCCTGCCAGTGATCGCCGACCTGGCTGGAAAGGCGCAGTTTGCGGGTAACCCGATCGCACAACCACTGCAAAAAGCTATCCAGATCTGCCAGGTTGGGATCGGCAATGCGTTGCAAGGTGAGCCACACGCCGCGATATCCCTGTTGCTCTCCCTGCTGCAAAATCCGAATCGTCAGAGAAGATTTGCCCATCTGGCGTGGTGCTTTAATCCGCAATAAGGCTCCCGGTTTGACGATCGCTGCATAACAGTCTCGCTCCACTGGCGGACGTTCGACATAAAAGGGCGACCCCAGGGGCACCTGTCCCCCCAGCTCTTCCAATTCCACCGCTTGCCGCAGCGCAGCGGGCACAGCAGCGGGAGCAACCACCGCCGCCAACTCCAATGCAGTTTCAGCAGTAGATGCAGAGGTGGGAGGGCGATCTCGCTTTGCCATTTCTGTCGCCACCGTGCGAATCCCCTGAGCAATATTCGTAAACGCCTCATCCCGATTGCTCCACTTGGTCACGGGTTTGGCATCCTTGGGAAATGCCTGGAGTTTACCAAAGGGCGCCCCACTCCAGTCCACAGGCTTGAGAATAATTGGCACTACCAGGGCTTCTTGGGCTGCATGGCGCTCCATTGCCCGTTGCATCTCAATGTCGTAGCAATAGTCTGATGCCAAAAAGTTGTCACTGACCAACAGCAAAATGATTTCGGCAGAGTTGAGGTTGTCGTCGATCGCCTGTGCCCATTCCATCCCTGCCGTGATTTTGCGATCGTGCCAGGACTGGATCACGCCCTGCTTCTGCAGCAGTGCCAAATGCAGTGCCAGCTTATCGCGCAGTTTCTCATCGCGATGGGAATAGGAGAAGAAAACGGTCACAGGTGTCATGGCAAAAATTGGGAGCTAGCTAAGCGGTCTAAGTCTTTCGCTTCATTATCTTGCATCAAAGCTAAAATCGCATTCCCCTTTTGCATTTACTAGCAACCCTTACAAATACACCCCGAACTATGGCGAACGTCCACGCATGCCCCAAAATCAGCTGACCACTCTCGCATCAGTTTTGTAACGATCGGTAAACAAACATTGCGAAAACTACACCATTCCTAAGGACAGCTTCAACATTCCTAAGGACAGCTTCAACGTTCCTAAGCACAGCTTCAACGTTCCTAAGCACAGCTTCAACATTCCTAAGGACAGCTTCACCATTCCTAAGGACAGCTTCAACATTCCTAAGCACAGCTTCACCATTCCTAAGGACAGCTTCAAGGTTCCTAAGCACAGCTTCAACCTCCTCTAATACCAAGCCGTGGTTGCCTTTTTGATCAAACACCACCCTTCGTTAGCCCTCGTCAAATTGTTCGCAAACGTCAGCGCAAGCGAGATGAGCAGTTCCAGGAGATCTGGAGAATCCCTGCTTTAAGTTGAAGCCAGTGACAGACGTTCGCCCCTACGAGAATTTGTAAACCGACTTTTTGGTATTCAGTCATTGACATTCATCCTACCAGTAGGTAGGATGAATTCATGAAGCAAACGGATACCAAAACGCTGATTCTGGATGCAGCTCAGGATCTCATTCAACGCCTCGGCGTGAATGGTATGAGCTATCAAGACATTAGCGAAATTGTGGGCATTCGCAAAGCTAGTATCCATACCCATTTTCCTAAAAAAGATGATTTGCTGGTGGCGCTACTCGATCGCTACAGCGATCGTTTTTTGCGGATAGTGGATGGGATTCTGGCAACCAGCGATGCTCCAGAGGTCAAGTTGCGACGCTATTGCAGCCTGTTTGAAGCCACACTCAACAGTGGCAGTCAAGAGAAAGTTTGCCTTTGTGCCATGCTAGGGGCAGAATTAACCGCCCTGAATCATCCTTCTGTGGAACAGGTTCGCAACTTCTATCGAGCGAACGAAGAACGATTGGTCACTTTGCTCAAAGCGGGGCAGCAGAACGGCAGTTTTCGCTTTACCGGCGAAGTGACCGTAACAGCAGCCTTGATTTTTGGGTTACTGGAGGGCGGCATGTTGATTGCCCGCGCCCAGGGGACGACCAACCAGTTTCATTCAGTGATTGAGCAATTGCTGCAATTAATCAAGGGGTAATTTTTCTGGTTCTACCCCAGTTTGTGTTGACCTGGTGTAGGGGCTTAGTATTCGGCTAAAAATCGATGTAATCTTGCAAAGAATATTGCCCGAATGCTAGGCCCTTAGAGGATTTCAGAGATCCAACACAAAATCCCTCAGAATCAGAATTTTTTTACCCGTTTAACATCCAACTAGTAGGAAGTAAAAGGAGAAAGACGATGACCACGATCGGGATTTTGGGAACGGGCAGAATGGGAGTGCGCCTGGCTCGGATGTTGGCTCAAGCTGGGCAAACTGTGATTTTGGGGTCGCGGCAAATCGATCGCGCCAGACAAATTGTGCAAGGGCTGGAGCAGGCAACCCTGTCCGCTGGAACTTATGCCGAGGCTGCGAATGCCGATGTCATTCTGCCTGCCATGTTTTTGCGCGATGGCATGTTGGAGACACTAGAACCCTTGCGACCTCAATTCGATGGCAAGATCTATCTCGACATTTCCAATCCCTTTAACGATACCTACACCGATTTCATCCTGCCCTGGGATACCAGTGGCGCAGAGCAGATTCAGCATCGGTTCCCTAAAACGCGAGTGGTGGGTGCTTTCAAAAATGTCTGGTGGGAAGTGTTTGACGCACCTCACTTTGGCGAAAGCGTGAGCGATGTGTTTGTGGTGAGTGACGACGCAGACGCAAAAGCGACAGTGCTGAAGTTAGTAGAAAACACACCGTTTCGCTACATTGATGCCGGACGGCTTGCCAATGCCCGCACGATCGAGCGCATGACCTTGTTGAGTGGGGAATTGGGACAACGCTACGGTTACTTTCCGCGCATGAACTACAAATTAATGGGCGAAACCTGGACACCGGGACACCGCGATCGTCTGGCTCCTCTGCTTGCCAGTGTTGCTGATTCCGGGTATGAATTGGGAGTTGTATGAATTGAAACTTCGTTTCAATTCATATTGCTCTTCAGCAATAACTGACTCAATCACCCATGCCCTGGCAGAGTTGTTGAGGCAATTGTTGAATCACCCGCTGAAAGGGTGCAACATCTTTCAATCCGTGAGACAGAACCAGAGCGCCCTGAATCGCGATCATGGCATCTTCACCGCGTTGGGTTGCCAGGGTCTCATCCAGTCCTGCAGCGACGAGAACTTTAGCGATCGCTGCAATCCATTGGGAAAATGCCCAACGAATGCGATCGTGCATCAAGTCATCACTCGATTGTTCCATGACAAAGACTGCCCACAGACAGGAATTTTTTCCTTCATTGAAAAATCGATTGGTTTCCTCACACATGGACTGAAATTTAGCGATCGGGTTAGTTTCACAACTCTCTGCCAAAGCAGCAGTGTCAGCAAGAATCTGCAAAATATTGGTTTCTAACCACTGGTTCACCTGAGTCAAAGCCGCCTCCGCCATCTCTGCTTTACCACCGGGAAAGTGATGGTAGAGGCTGGCTTTTCCTAATCCCGTTTCTTGGGAGATTTTGGACAGAGTAACTCCCTCATAACCAAACTGACGAAAGAGTTTAAGTAGCGTGGACACATAAGCCTGTTTAGACATCCGCAAAAAATGGAACTCGTCTATTGACAATTATACCGAACGAACGGTACAGTTTTTTTTACATACCGAACGAACGGTACAGAAGGGAATTTTATTTTCTACAGGGCACAGCCGCAACCTATGCAACATCCCCATTCTCAGACAAAGAGCTATCGTCCAGTTTGTCAGGATCATCTCTGGTTTTTATCTTTTCTATTTCCTTTAGAGCGGGAGTCCTTATTGGCAGATTGCTTACCCTGGCAAAACTTGGAAGAGATGCGCTAAGCAGCCCTTAAAGCATCACGATTTGGCAAAGATATTCTACCTGCACCAGTTATTCACCTTTGCAATCAACCAGAGAAACCTAATGATTCAACTTTATGGTCACGAAATGTCCGGGAATAGCTACAAAGCACGCTTGCTGCTGGAACTGCTAAAGATCGAATACGAATGGATCAAAGTGGACTTGATGAAAGGTGAACACAAATCGCCAGAATATCTGGCACTCAATCCTTTCGGGCAAGTGCCTTTATTGATTGATGGCGATACTAAGCTGGCAGATGCTCAGGCAATTTTGGTTTACCTGGCACGACAATATGGGGGCGATCAATGGCTGCCGCTGGAGGCACTGCCGTTGGCTCAAGTGGTTCGCTGGTTGTCTACCACCGCAGGAGAAGTACGCCAGGGACCCGAAAATGCGCGACTGTACCATTTGTTTAAGGTGACGAACATCAACCCCGATCGCGCCCAGCAAAAAGCCGACTATATTCTGACCCAACTCAATCAACACCTCAGCGATCGCTCCTGGTTAGAATTTGAACGCCCTACGATCGCGGATGTTGCGGTTTTTCCCTATGTTGCTCTGGCACGGGATGGCAAAATCGACCTGGATGCTTATCCGCATGTGCTGGCATGGATCGATCGGGTCAAACACCTTCCTGGCTACATGCCAATGGCGGGAGTGTAAACGGGTTTGTTACCACAATCGGAGAAAAAGCCTATGGTCAATCCAGGCTGGTCGCGTTCCGAGTCACCCTTTCATCAGGGCGAACTGGCAATTCAAGCCCGACTCGGAGCACAGGAGCGCATAGACAAACAGGCTCGCCGCATGATTCGGGAGTATCTGCCCGAACAGCATCAGCAGTTTTTTGCCCAACTCTCTTATGTGATTGTCGGGACGGTAGATGGGACAGGTCACCTCTGGGCTTCCATCTTGGTGGGTGAACCCGGATTTCTCTCTTCCCCCAATCAACACACTTTACAAGTTGCAGCCAAACCTCTGTTTGGCGATCCCCTGACAAACACACTGGCAACGGGTATCGATATCGGGTTATTAGGCATAGAACTCCATACACGTCGTCGCAATCGCCTGAACGGCACGATCGCTGAAACTCATACAGAGGGGTTTGCCATCCAAGTGGGACAAAGCTTTGGCAACTGTCCCCAGTACATTCAGGCACGCCTGTTTGAGTGGCGCGAAGCTGAGCCAGCAATCCCCAAAACCATTCACCCGATCACAACCTTGGGAACTGTGGAACAAGCCATGATTCAAATGGCTGACACGTTCTTTATTGCAACAGCGTACCAATCAGAATCGGCAGGGGCTGCTGGCGGAGTTGATGTATCTCATCGCGGTGGTAAACCCGGCTTTGTCCGCATCGATGATGACCAGACATTAACCGTTCCCGACTTTTCTGGCAACTGTCACTTTAATACCTTTGGCAATTTGGAGCTGAATCCCCATGCAGGGCTACTGTTTGTGGATTTTAATCAGGGCAATTTACTGTATCTCACAGGAACGGCTGAGGTGATTTGGCAAGGCGCTGAAATCAGTGCTTATGAAGGAGCCGAACGATTGTTTCGATTTCGACTGCATCAGGGATATCGCGTCGAAGGGAGTTTGCCCCTGCGCTGGTCAACCCTCGAATTCTCGCCCTTCCTCGATCGCACTGGTCCCTGGCACCCCCCCTTACAAAACGAGACTGCGACAACCCAAACCCATTAGCCACCCCTCTACCCCTTCACCCTTTACTCCCCCATGGAAACCAAACCTCCCCTGCCTCCATTTACCCTAGAAACCGCCAAAGCCAAAGTGCAAGCCGCGGAGGATGCCTGGAATAGCCGCGATCCAGAACGAGTTGCCCTGGCATATACCGAAGACTCGGAATGGCGCAATCGAGCAGAATTTTTTAGCGGACGGGCTGCAATCAAAGAATTTCTCAACCGCAAGTGGGCAAAAGAACTAGACTATCGCTTGAAGAAAGAACTCTGGTGCTTTATGGACAATCGGATTGCCGTGCGATTTGAGTACGAGTGGCACGATGACGCTGGTTTCTGGTATCGTGCCTATGGCAATGAAAACTGGGAATTTGCCGAAAATGGGCTAATGATGCGCCGATTTGCCAGTATCAATGATCTGCCAATTCAAGAGAGCGATCGCAAGTTTCGCTGGGCGCGGACTTGAGCAACCAGCAGCAGGTAAGGCAATCGGCAGAATACACGCCCAAAACCGAATTGCGGGAACGGAGAGAGACGGTCGATTCATCAATCGGTTAGAGTTTAACCAAAGATGGTTTTCTGAAAATGGTTATGACACACTCTCTCAAACACGCCGCGATCGTGAGTAGCTTTTGGGTCGGTCTCTGTTTAAGTCCGCTGGTGGCAGCCCAGGGACAAGAGACAACCCCCAATACGGTCGATCAATTAACGCCCATGACAGTGTTGGCAGGGACACCAGAAATTATTTTGACGGTCAAGCCCAAAGCAGGCACTTGCCCGAAGGAAATCTGGATGTGGCAAAAAAACCGTTACTACGAAGGCGGTGGCGAAACAGGGATCGTGGTAGATTTGCGCCGTGTGGCGGCAAGTTCTGTCCGGTTTTTCGCATCCAGCGATCGCTTTGTCAGCTACAAAGCGCCGCTCAAGCCAGCCTATGCCACTTGCCAAGCCCAGGCAATATCCAAAGACTTTCCCTATTACAAGGTTTGGTTTCAGTCGAAGCAGGTGTATTTTCGCTTTGATATGGATGCCATTCCACAACACCCCTTGACCGAAATTACCCACCAGAGCATTTATGGGGGCAATCCTTATGTGCAGTGGGCGATCGCGGATTAGAAGGAGGAGTTGAGACGCAAAAGTTTAATGGCTCTTCATCAACAGCGAAAGGCGATCGCCGACTGGGCCATCGCCCTTCACTAGTCTCATAATTTTTTTGATCTGCAACTAACTGTACTGCTTGTTCGAAGCCGACTCCAGGTTAAACAACATTTGCAGGGTTTGCATTGCCGCCCGCCGCGCTTCGATATCTTGCTGGGCTCGGAGTTGTACCATGGGATCGTGCAGAATCTTGTTGACAATCCCCCGCGACAGCGCTTCAATCACTTCCTGATGTTTGTCAGCAAATTCGGTGCCCAGGCGAGAAAGGGCTTTTTCCAGTTCTTGCACCCGAATCGTTTCGACCTTTTCCCGCAGGCTGCTGATGGTTGAGATGGTTTCTAGCGATCGCCACCAGGCTTCAAATGTGCTCAGTTCTTCTTCCAGTAGAGCTTCCGCTTCCATTGCCATTTGGCGACGACTTTCCTGATTTTGGGCAACCACGGCTTTCAAATCATCCACATTAAACACATGGACATGGGGCAGATCATTCACATCCGCATCCACGTTGCGGGGAACCGAAATGTCGATCAACATCAGCGGCCGGTTGGGTGTGAGGCTGGCTTCTAGTTTTGCCCGATCGAGCAAAGGCTCTGTAGAGGCAGTACTGGTAAACACCAGATCCGACTGAGCGATCACCGACATCATCTCTTCCAACGGATGCAGTTGCATCGGCGGATGTCCGTTGGCTTGCACAGCATCCTGGAATTGTTTGGCGAGTTCTTCGGCTTTTTGCACCGATCGATTGATAATTGCAATGTGCGCGGCACCTTTGGCAATCAGGTGTTGCACCAACAAACGCGACATCTTGCCCGCCCCAACGATCGCCACTCGATAAGCCGCCAGGTTTTGCACTTTCATTTGCGCTAATTCAACCGCCGCCGAACTGATGGAAACGGCACCCGTGCCAATACTCGTTTCGGTACGAACTCGCTTGCCTGCGGTAAGCGCCTGTTTCAAAAGCTGGTTTAGAACGCGCCCCACCCCATTATGCTGTTGCCCCAGCTTGTGACAATGCTTTACCTGTGCCAGAATTTGCCCTTCGCCCAGCACCAAACTGTCCAATCCCGCAGCAACCCGCATGATATGCATCACGGCATCCTGATGTAACAAAATAAACAGATGCTGGCGCAGGTGATGCAGCGGCATTTTGCTCCGCTCTGCCAAAAATTGGGTTACTTCCCGAATGCCCTGCTCCGTTTCGTTGGTGACTACATAAATTTCTAATCGATTGCACGTGCTAAGGATGGCAACTTCTTCAACATGAGGGTAGCTACATAGATGCGCGATAGCACTCTCACATTGGGGTTCCGGTACACTTAACTTTTCTCGAATCTCAACCGGGGCTGTCTTATGGCTCAGACCGATCACAGCAATGTTCATAGGTATACTGGGGTCTCTTAAATGACTTATTGATAGTAGAGGGTTGTGCAAAACACTTGCATTTAGCCTACGTGATTTAAGGCTTTTGTAGGTTGAGTTGAGTCTATAAAACCCAACATCTTTGATCTGTTGGGTTTTACGTTGTTCTACTCAACCTACGCAAGTTATCTGAATCCGTAAGCCTAAAGAAGTTTAGTGCAATTGAATGTACTTCGGTTGGTCGAACATGTGAATCGTGTCCACAAATCGAGCTGTTTTGGATTGACTGGAAATAACCAGGGTTTGGGTTCTGGCACCCCCCTTGAAGAAGCGCACACCATTGATCAAGTTACCCGACGTAATCCCGGTGCCAGCAAAGAGAACCGTCTCACCGCATGCAAGTTCTTCTGCGGTATAAACCTTATCAGCATCTTTGATCCCCATTTCGGAGAGTCGCTCAAGGTTGGCTTCTTTGCTCTCGCCAATCAGCCCTGTCTTAACAACCGCAGGATCATAGATCAGTTGTCCCTGGAAGTGGGCACCCAAACAACGCAACGCTGCGGCTGAAATCACTCCTTCGGGTGCTGCACCAATCCCCATCAAGGCATGGATGTTTGTTCCGGAGAAACCACAGTTAATAGCAGCACCGACATCTCCATCGCTAATCAACTGAACCCGTGCACCAGCTTCACGGATTTCCTTGATCAAGTCATTGTGGCGATCGCGCTTCATCACCACCACCACTAATTCATCGATCGATCGATCCAGACATTCAGCCAAAATTTTCAGGTTTTCGGTGGCTGACTTGTTAATGTCTACATGTCCCTTTGCCGCTGGGGGAGCAGCCAGCTTTTTCATATAAAAGTCGGGTGCAGCAAACAGCCCACCCTTCTCCGAAATCGCCAACACTGCCATCGAACCCGGTTGACCATAAGCACAAAGGTTCGTGCCTTCGCAGGGATCAACTGCAATGTCGATCTCAACCAATTCGTCAGGATTGCAATACGCTTTCGCATCCTCACGGGTACAAATCCCCACTTCTTCACCGATGTAAAGCATGGGAGCATCATCCCGCTCACCTTCCCCAATCACAATCCGACCCCGCATATAGATCTCGTTCATGCGGTTCCGCATTGCTTCCACTGCCACCCGGTCAGCTTCGTTCTTATCGCCTTTACCCATCAACCGAGCAGAGGCAATTCCTGCCTGCTCTACCACTTCAATAATTTCTAAACCGAGCGTATTCTCCACGAAATAGTCCTCCCAACTGCTGATTTTGCGCGCTTTCCGTGCTGGTCTCAGTCTACAAGTCTATCAAAGGCGGGGATCTGGCAGAAGAGAATCGCTGAAATCCCCCGTGTAAAGTTTTGATGAGGCGTTAAAGGGGGATGGTTTTATCCATCCCCCTTTAACGCTTTTTCCCCATTACCCATTCCCGAATCAACCCATTGACCTGATCCGGCACCTCATCATGAGGACAATGCCCGGCTTGGAGATAGTATTCAGTGAGTTGGGGATGATAAGAGCGAAATTTTTCGCCGCGTTCTCTGGCGTTGATCCAGGGATCAGCTTCACCCCAGAGCATAAGCAATGGGCAAGTGAGTTGGTGGAGCAAAACATCTACTTTTTCGCCCTGAGGGGTACGAAAAACAGAGGCAAAAACTTTATCGGCACCAGGATCACAAGCAGGACGGTAGATTTCTTCCACCAATTGGTTAGTGACTGCACTTTGATCCAGATAGACCTTCTCTAAAGTTTTGCGGATCAGGGATTTTTGCCGTACATATTGAAAGAGCAAAAAGCTTGCCCAGTCTTGTCGAAATAAAGTTTGCATCACACTTCCCAACACCTCACGGATAGGATCGGGCTTGGTCGTCCCTTGAATATCAGTAAAGGGACCTGCACTGTTGATCAGAATTAACCCAGCAGCCGATTCGGGGCGTTGGGCTGCCACACAAAGGCAGGCATATCCGCCTAACGAGTTGCCTGACAGAACTGCGGGTCGCCCAATCACCTCCTGAATAAACTCATGCAACTGATTGCGCCAGAGATCACCGCTATATTCCCAATTGGGCTTTGCCGATCGCCCAAACCCCAACAAGTCGATTGCCCAAACCTCAAAATCTTCACTCAACCCGCTAATATTTTTACGCCAGTGATCGGTCGAAGCCCCAAAGCCATGGATCAGCAGAATGGGCGGACGATCGGGGTGTTTGTGACCTGCCTGCACATAGTAGATTAGTTGATCCCGCCAGCGCCAATACTGACCGGGAAGGGGAGCCGTCGAGAGAGTTACCTGCATTAGTTAAGCAATATTACGTACTTTCATTATTTTATCGAAGAGGCTGCTGGAGACGATGGAAAAGGGTAGACACGGAGAAGACGAGGAAGTTTTGAGTCATAAATCCCATCCCCCCTCACTCAAATTCCCCACGTTCAGACAAGAGTGTGGCTAAACTATTAGCGTGAGATCAGTAACTTTTGGGAGCTTCGGTGCGGCTGTTTAAGACTGTGGCTGGATTGCGCTGCTATCTAGACCTTTATCGGTCTGGATATGATTGCTTTGCCAGAGTGGGTACTGGCAGCAGCGATCCGAGCTTGCATGCCCCGGAGATCGGTTTAGTCCCAACGATGGGAGCACTCCATGTGGGACATCTGAGCCTAATCCAGCGTGCTCGTCAAGAGAATGATATCGTGGTGGTCTCGATCTTTGTGAATCCACTGCAATTTGGACCCCATGAGGATTTTCAGCAGTACCCTAGAACCCTGGAGCAAGATCGAGCGCTCTGTGAGCAAGCTGGGGTAGATGCAATTTTTGCACCCAGTGCGGAGCAATTGGGGATCAAGCCTCAAGCGGTGAATTCGCCAACGCAGGTCATGCCGCCTGCTGCGATGATGTCGGTCATGTGTGGTCCTTACAGAGCCGGACATTTTCAAGGTGTTGCGACGATCGTCACCAAACTGTTGAATCTGGTACAGCCCGATCGCGCCTATTTTGGGCAAAAGGATGCCCAACAACTGGCAATTATTCGGTGCCTAGTGAGCGATTTGAATTTGCCGATCGAAATTATTGGTTGTCCGACGGTGCGAGAACGGAGTGGGCTAGCCTACAGTTCTCGAAACCAATACTTGACCCCTGAACAACGCGAACAAGCAGCTGTGCTATATCGCAGTTTGCAACAAGCTAAAGAACTTTTTAATAGTGGGGAGTGCACAAGTTCGGCTTTAATTGAAGCGGTTAAAACAGCAATTGACACAGTTCCAGTTATGCAGCCTGAATATATTGAATTAGTTGAACCGACGACTCTGGTTCCCCTGGAGCGCATTGGCGACAATGGGCTGCTGGCGATCGCCGCACGATTGGGGTCTACTCGCCTGATTGACAACATTTGTCTGTCCAATCGCAAGCCCATTGTGGCGATCGATGGGCCAGCAGGGGCAGGCAAATCAACCATTGCTCGTCAACTTGCCCAAACCCTGAGGCTGATGTACCTGGACACCGGAGCGATGTATCGTGCTCTGACCTGGCTAGTCTTGCAATCGGGGATTGCCATTACCGATGAGCCAGCCGTAGCAGAACTGGTCAGTCAGTGCGAAATTCAATTAGAAGTGGATGAGCAGCTAGTGAACCCTGCCTCAGGTTCGGCTGCTTCTGCCGCTGCCAGTCTCAAAGTTCGGATCAATGGGCAGAATGTCACGCAGGAGATTCGCAGTCTAGAGGTGACTAGTCAGGTTTCAGCGATCGCGGCGCAAGCAGCTGTGCGGACTGAATTGGTAAAACAGCAGCAACGTTATGGACGTAATGGCGGCATTGTGATCGAAGGGCGCGATATCGGCACCCATGTGTTTCCCGATGCTGAGCTAAAGATTTTTCTGACCGCTTCAGTGCAAGAACGTGCGCGTCGTCGCCAGCAAGACCTAAGAAACCAGGGGCGGGGTGAGATGGATCTGGAAGCACTGGAACGCACCATTATTGAGCGCGACTACAAAGACAGTAACCGCGCAATCGCGCCCTTACGCAAAGCCACCGACGCGATCGAAGTACAAACCGATAATCTCAGCATCACCGATGTGATCAACCAGATTGCAGCGTTATATACCGAAGTTGTTCCGAATGGAGTAATAGGGTGATGAGTTAGAGGAGACGGAGAAGCCGCAGGGAGCATTACTGCCTCCTGCCTCCCAACTCTGACTCCTAACCCCGATTCCTAACTCCCAACTCCTCTCAGCTTTCTCATTTGTTTCTTACGCTACATTTATGGCGGAATCAGAGCTGTCTTAGGTGCAGCACCGAAGCTAGTAATCAAGTGAAGCCCTTCAGAAACTTACCTCTTCACCCCAGGAGAAATTATGAAACGCTTGATTCTTGCAGGTCTGTCGGTTTTGTTGGCAACGACCACGATCGTCCCAGCCGTCAAAGCCGAGTCTCGTGTTCAGTGGTTGGCAATGAGTAACACCAGCCTGAACCAGCCCCTCTCCAGCCACTTAACTCCATTTGATTTAGTCACCCTAGCACGTCAGGGCTACCTCCAACCGCAAGGCATTCCCAGCTATGATGGATTGTTCGCGGCTTATCGAACTGGGAGAATTTCTGCTCAAGATTTGGTACAGGGGGCGATCGCGTCTCGTCGTCTGGATGCTAAATTTGTCGCCAATCAAGTCTACCTGAATGCAATTGAGACCCAACTTCAAGCATTGGACAACGATCACTAAAGTAGTTTACACTGGTAAACTACCCCAAAACCCAGACTTGGCTGTCAAGGCGTAAGGGCATGAGCCCCTACGCCTTTGCAAGGGTAAAAGAGTGTTCTTGAGAAATCATCTAAAATTGCGATCACCAATATTTTTTAGTTAATAAAGACATCCAAGCTTGAGTTAAAACCGTACTTCTATCGAGTGTTCAAAGACGAGCCTCAATCCGATTGCATTGAGGATGGTAGCAGCATGAGTCAGTCAAGTTCGCCAGAAGAAATTCAAGAACTACTAGCAGGGTATGTTCTCAATGAGTTGGATATGGAAGAATCTGCCCAGGTCGAGCAGATCTTGGCAGATCCGGCGATGGCTCAGGCAGTGCAAGACCTGCGATGGACGCTAGAGACAGCCTACGCTCCACCCACCGTAGAGCCACCACCCCAATTGCGAGACAAGGTGATGCAAGCATTTGCTGCTGCCACTGAGCCAACTATCCCGATCGCTACTGTACCGCCGGTGGTCTTGCTGCCTCGCTGGGCAAAAGCACTAGGAGCCGTTGCGGCTGGGGTGATTGTCTCGCTCAGCATCAGCAACTATCTACTCTGGCGATCGCTGCAAACCCAAATGGCACAGAATTCTCAAACGCCGATCGTATTGTCGCTACAACCGACCCAATCGCCAGGCACATCGGTAGCGGTGTTGGTCAAGGTCAATCCTGAAACATTGCGGGGCACTTTGACGATCGAAAAACTGCCACCGCTGGAGTCTGGCAAAGTTTATGTATTGTGGACGGTGTTGACTGCCGATGCCCCTTTTACGACCGACGAACACAATGCGATTTTGACGCAAGTTTTCACGGTCAAAGATCAAGGCAATCAAGCCCATGAGATCGTATTACCCAGCGCATTTCAAAATCCCAAACTGGTCAAAGCGATGGCAATTACGATCGAAGATGCGGCAGCGCCACAACAACACAAATCGTCCCCAATTCTGATTCAAAAGCTATAGGAGTTGGACGATCGCTCAGGTGAGAGATGGAGAATCCCGGAACTTTTGGAAATTCCGGGGTTTTTGACCTTGGCACGATCGTTTTAATACCAATTGATTTGTGTTTGCGACAGATCTAGATCCCCCCTAGCCCCCGCGCTAATGCGCCGCTGCGCTAGAAAAAAGGGGGAAACCCAAGCCAGTCTTGAAGTCCCCCTTTTTAAGGGGGATTTAGGGGGATCTCCCAAGTGTCATATTCTCAATTTAAATTGGTATAAAGGGCTGGTTTGGAGTCGGGTTTTGGGCGCGATCGCTCTTGCAAGATTGTCAGAACTTGAAAGCAAAGTTTGAGCAGAAAGATCAAGAAGGCAGCATTGGGATTGAGCCAGGTGGCAAAACCGACCACTGCAAATTCGATCGCTTTCAGCCATTTTTGGGAATTGGAAGTTTTCATTAGAATTAATTCCTTGCTTAACTTCCAATAAGCTGCCAAACCTTTACTAGGAGGCTGGTGCAACTTACGCGGGTAGACCGCTCAACTTGTGTTCACACCTGTCCAAGTTGCGATCGCCTGGTTAGAATCGTGAAAATGTGGCAGCGATGGTATGGCAAAGCAAACGGGACGATCGCTCAAGCTATCTGCCGAAGAACTGGTAGAAGCGAACAGGTTGCTGGCAAAATTTGGCAGCAAAACTCAACTAGCGGCTGATTTGGGCATGTCGCGTACAACCATTACCAAGTTTAAGGGAGAAACCGTTCAGGGGAAAGAGTTTCTTGCCATTTGTAAAAAGCTCAAACTCAATTGGCAAGCACAGTCATCGTCCAGTTCTAAAACTGACACACTAGATATCGATGCCTTAGTCCAAACCATTCGTACCCAGGTCAAACCCGACATCCAGGAGCGTTGCAGCACCATGCGCGTCCTGGATATGACCCAGCCCATTCAGCTCACTGGCGACCAGGGCATCTATACCCACGTCAACATTCTGGAAAAGCTGACGAGCCTACGACGGTTGAAAATTAAGGATCTGCTGAAAAAGAGTAATCCCGAAGAGTTCGACCGCTTTGGACTCAATCGCGTGACTGAAAAACGCATACCAGGACTAGAAGCCGTACAAAATCATCGCAAATTGATGGTATTGGGCAAACCGGGAGCAGGTAAAACCACCTTTTTGAAATATTTGGCAATGCACTGCATTGAGGGAGAATTCCTCACCGATCGCGTGCCCTTTTTTATAACCCTCAAAGATTTTGCCGAAACCGCCGGTCAACCGGATTTGCTAGATTACCTTAGTCGCACCCTCCCAAACGACCCCGTAGGGGCGCGGCATTGGGCACAAACTCCATCCCACAACCTGAAAAATCATCGCCCCAATGCCATGCCCATCCACGGTTTGTTGCGAGCAGGACGGCTACTCATTTTATTAGACGGACTAGACGAAGTACGAGAAGAAGACACCCCCAGGGTGATCCGACAAATTCGGGAATTCTCTGACTCGTTCGCCCACAACCAGTTCGTCATCACTTGCCGCATTGCCGCCAAAGAATATACCTTCGAGCGCTTCACCGAAGTCGAAGTTGCCGACTTTGACAAAGACCAGATTGCCGACTTTGCCCAGAAATGGTTTCAGGCAAAGGGCGATGCGGAACGTGCCACCCTATTCAGCCAAAAACTGGAGCAGCATAAACCGATTCAAGAACTGGCAACCAATCCCCTCTTGCTAACCTTGCTCTGTCTGGTGTTTGAAACCGCCACCGACTTTCCGGCAAATCGCTCGGAACTCTACAAAGAAGGCTTAGATATTTTGCTGAAAAAGTGGGATGGCAGCCGCAAAATTGAGCGCGACCAGGTCTACCAAAAACTATCGCTGAAACGCAAAGAAGACCTGCTCAGCCAGATTGCCCTCACCACCTTTACCGACAAAGAGTATTTCATCAAACAAAAGCACCTGGAAGCCCAGATCAGCGACTACATCGGCAACCTGCCCGATGCCAAAACCGACCCTGCCGCCCTACACCTGGATAGCGAAGCCGTGTTGAAATCCATCGCCGCCCAGCATGGCTTACTGGTGGAACGGGCAAAAGGCATCTATTCCTTTTCTCACCTGACCTTTCACGAATACTTTGCCGCCCGGGAGATCGTGTCCAATCCAGGCACCACCAGCCTCCCGCAATTGGTGGAACACCTGACCGAAAAGCGCTGGCGCGAGGTGTTTTTGCTCACTGTCGGTATGATGCGGAATGCCGATGAGCTAGTGAAGGCGATAAAAGAAAAAACTGATAGATTATTAGTAACTGACAAGAAAATACAAACTTTTTTATATTGGATTTCTAAAAAAGTACTTTCAACAAATACTTCTCTAAATCAATTATCTGTTCGAATTTTCTATTTTGTTGCTGAACGTACATTAAATAATCTAAACTCTAACTTCTTTGATTTCAGATTAATTGATAAAGTTGGGCAAAAAATCAATTTGTCACCATATTCAAGAAGCTTTACAGTTGAAGATGAGTTAATCTTTGACTTTCATCTTTATGCTTCACTATTAAGTATGAATTATTCTTTCATGTATATAATTCAAGGCTATACATATATTGAGACTGACGTTATAGGCTTCCTTAATGGTGCTTTCAATTATTCATCTACAGGCAGATTAAAATTAATCTTAAAGAAACTAATAAATCAATTGCCACCTTTAGACAAAGAAAAAAATACAGTGAGTTTTAATGAAGACGAAGATAAAGCTCTTTACATCAAGACCTTCAGAGAATTATTCCCCGACTGGTTCAAATTAAAAGGTCAAGCCTGGACAGAACAACTGAGAGCAGTGATGATTGAACATCGCGATATTGGGCATGACTGGCAGTTCAGCGCTGCCCAAAGCAGTTGTTGCAGCAGTACTACGATGCCAATTTGCTGCTAGTCGAGTGTCTCAACAGTGATTGCTACGTCAGCCGCGAGGTGAGAGCCGAAATAGAGGCGACATTGTTGTTGCCCCATCAAAAAAACAGCAAATGAGTCAGATCCTCTCTGCCCACTTGCTGTTTCCATCAGAAATTTGACCCTTTCAAGCCTGCAACAATGCTTTAGCCTTTGGGCGACACTGAAGTCTTGACCCGCTTCACTGGCTTGGGTTTAGGCGCAGTTGAATTCACATCTTCTGGATAGTCCTGGCTGGCATGCATCCAGGCGGGACGCATCTGGTCGTATGCCATTTGTAACGCCGCTGCCGCGATCGCATGGGGTTCGTATTCTTCCGATAACTGAGCCACGATCGGCAAGAACGAAGCCATCCGTTCGCCCACCAGAGCTTCCCGCACACTCGCTTGCAACTTTTCCAAATGGCGTGCTTCGATCTGCGCCCGCGTGGGGATTGTCTTCACTTCCAGTCTCTGCCGAACGTGATTTTCGATATCCCGCAGTTTGCGCCGATCCAGGGGTTGAATCAAAGAAATCGCCGTACCTTCTTTGCCCGCGCGTCCCGTGCGTCCAATCCGGTGCACGTAGTTTTCCACGCTATCAGGCAAATCGTAGTTGATCACATGGGTCAAGTCTTCGACGTGGATACCGCGCGCTGCGATATCCGTTGCCACGACCCAACGCACTTGCCGTTGACGGAACCGAATCAGCAAGCGTTCCCGCTGAGTTTGGCTGAGATCGCCATGATATTCATCCACACTGTGCCCTGCGGCTTGCAGTTGCCCGGTCAGCTCTGCAGCAGCCCGACGAGTCCGCACGAAAATCAGTGCCGATTCGGGATCTTCCAATTCCAGAACGGGTTGCAAGGCACGCGCTTTCGTCCAACCCCTGGGGATCATATAAGCCACCTGATTAATCCGGGTGGGAGCAGCTTTGGGTTGTTCAATCGTCACCGTCACAGGCGATCGCAAAAAGCGAGTCACCAACTTCCGGATAGAGGGGTCCATAGTGGCAGAGAAAAACGCCGTCTGGCGTTCAACCGGAGCCTGATTCAAGATTTTTTCAACATCTTGAATAAAGCCCATGTTCAACATCTCATCGGCTTCGTCCAACACGAGCCAATTCAAACCACCGAGCCTGAGATCGCCCCGTGAGAGCAAGTCCAACACACGACCAGGCGTACCAACTACAATCTGAGCGCCTCGCTGAAGACGGCTGACCTGCTGATCGATCGCCTGTCCCCCATAAATTGTGACCACCCGCAAGCGGCGATCGTCGGTAAACGTCCGAATCGCTTGCGTTACCTGCAAAGCTAACTCACGTGTAGGCGTCAGAACCAATGCCTGCACTGTACCAACTGCCGCATCAATCCGATCCAAAATTGGCAAAGAAAAGGCAGCAGTCTTACCAGTACCCGTTTGTGCCTGACCTACCACATCGCGTCCCGACAAAAGATGGGGGATCGCTTGTGCTTGGATGGCAGTGGGAGTAGTGAACTCCATTTTCTCGAGATGACGAACGCGGGCTTCTGAAAGACCAAGGCTATTGAACGAAAGGGTCATTGAGTCTCCTGTAAATTGGAATGATTTCTGCTAGATGGAATAGGACATTAAAGAAACGGATTCATTGCGTAATGACCGGCTCTGATGAGTCTGGGTTGCTCTCGACACGCAATTTGGATGAGTATCAAGGCACGAAAATTCCCTTCAAGGCTATTGATAATTTCATGACTTGTAGCCATTTTGCGAAAGCCAGATGTCAAAAAAGCCGATTGCTAGACATCCGATCGAACCATCCAAATAGCCAGAATCGAGAATTTTGAAGAATTGAATGATTCACTAAAAAACAAACATTTTGGACATCCATATCAAGACAACATTAGAAAACAGTTTGTCCGACAAGTTGAAGCAACGACGAGCGATCGTCTCTTGTCACAGCCTGACCATAAAGGTCATAAATATCTGCATCAGTAATATTGACTGACACCAGCGAACCAAGCTGTGCCTTGCCCTGGACATAAACCAACCCATCCACATCCGGCGCAAAACGAGCCGAGCGACCAACCAATTCGCCAGTTTCTGGATTTTCTTGCTCAATAAGCACATCGACAACCTTGTCCACTTCCATCTGATTTTTTTGCAAAGAAATCGGTTGTTGTGCTGCCATCAGGGCATCTCGCCTTTCATCCATAACGGCTTGAGGCAACTGCCCAGGTAAGTCGTAAGCCGGGGTTCCTTCTTCAGCTGAAAAAGTGAACACACCCACATGATCAAACTCATGCCGACGGACAAATTGCAACAGATGATCAAAGTGCTCTTCTGTTTCGCCGGGAAAGCCCACAATAAACGTTGTCCTCAGAACAGCATCAGGGAGCGCGGTTTTGATTCGCTCAATGATACCGTCGTTGACCCGACCTTGCCAGGGTCGATTCATGGCACGCAAGATTTCAGGATGAGAATGTTGCAATGGCAGATCTAAGTATGGAAGTACATTGGGCGTTTGCTGAATCGCTGTCATGACTTTTGGCGTTAAGCCAGTGGGATAGGCATAGTGCATTCGAATCCAAGGCACATCAACCTGTCCTAAGGCTTGCAAAAGCTCTGCCAGTTTCGGCTCACCATACAGATCCAAACCATAGTTGGTGGTGATCTGGGAAATCAGAATAATTTCCTGAACTCCCTCGGCTGCCAATTGCTTCGCTTCTGCCACGATCGACTCAATTGAGCGCGATCGTTGATTTCCTCTCAAGTGAGGAATGATACAAAAGGCACAGCGATAATCACAGCCTTCTGCAACTCTTAAGTAGGCAACGCCTTCAGTGGTCGTGCGATAACGAGGGGTCGTTTCGTCAGCGATATAAGTAGGCTCAGCAGAAACTTCTTTGACGCGCTCACCTGCTTCTGCCCGCTCAATCACTTCCACGATTTTGTGGTAGTCACCCGTCCCCACCAAGGCGACAGCTTCTGGAAGTTCCTCCAACAACTGTTCTTGGAAATGTTGCGCCATGCAACCAGTGATGACGATCTTTTTGTCTGATTCTGCCAGTTCAACCAGCGTCCGGACAGATTCTTCTCTTGCTGCCTGAATAAAGCTGCAAGTATTGACAATTACATAATCAGCGAGTTCTTCATTGGTGTCTACCTGGTAGCCTGCTTGAACCAGTAACCCGAGCATGTGCTCAGTATCAACCCGGTTTTTTTCACAGCCCAGATGTGCGACAGAAATTGTCGGCTTGTTGCCCATGAGGTTTGAAGTCGGTCTGTTTAGAGAAAGTTAGGTCTGATCGTCCAATGCTAGCGATCGCTCAGGCGACGGACCAACTTCCCGTCTCAAACCCTTCAGTTTTACCACTGCTGGCACTGTCAAACGCAATCGCCTGGATGACATTACCAAATATAGTAGCGCAAATCTGGAAATATTACAGTCTGTTACAGACGCAAATTTTCTAACTGCACGTTGTAACCCCAAACACAGGTTACAATTCTTTACGCGGAGAGAGATTGGGTAGGGCAGAGATCGGGTCACTTTAGCAGGATTAATTGAACGTTGGACGGTAAATCCAAAGTTACAGCTCCTACCGCAATGTAAAGTTTTATCGAGGAATGCGGCATCCGTCTGGAAGATTGTTTAAGTCTGATGATATACCCGTTGCTTGCAGTGAAATGGAGTTGAATCACAGCCAGTGAATTGCTTCAGTGGATTGCTGATCGCTAAACCGGATTTTTAGCCAAATCACTGATAACACAGACAACAGACACACGTTACGGATGCACGTTAAGGTTGATTGCTTATGTCCCAAAAGCCACATCCCGCCCTATTTCTCACCGCAGCCTTGCTAGGAAGCAGCCTGGTTTCTTTACTGGCGGTTCCTGCGATCGCGGCATCTCCCCAAACTTTGCTCGACCTGACTCAGCCGACCCCCAGAATGGCGGCTCAAGGTACCGGCAAAGCAGATGATTCACTTCAGCAGGGGATTCAGCTTTATCAGCAGGGAGACTATCCCGGTGCAGAAAGCGCCTTTAAGCGAGCAATTCAACTGGAACCCAATTCTGAGGAAGCCCATTTTCGCTTGGGCAATGCCCTACAACGACAGAACAAACTGGCAGAAGCAGAAGCTGCCTATCAAACTGTCATTCGCCTCAATCCAGATAACGTGGGTGCTTACATTAACCTGGGAATTGTGCTGGATGACCAGGACAAATCGCAACAGGCAGTCACTGCTTATCAACAGGCGATTCAGCGAGATCCCAACAATGCGACGGTTTACCACAATTTGGGGATTGCACTCAGACGACAGGGCAAGACCGACGAGGCGATCGCTGCCTATCAACGGGCAATTGACCTGAACCCCCGCTACACCTCTGCCTACATCAGCCTGGGCAACGTATTAGATGATCAAGGCAAAGCGGATGCAGCCATTTCAGCGTATCAACAAGCTTTGAAGATTGATCCCAATAACGCCAGCGCTTATTACAATCTGGGAATCACTCAAGGGCGAAGGGGAAATTTTCCGGCAGCGGCAGACGCTTATCGACAAGCCATTCGGATTGCTCCCAACTACGCCGAAGCTTACGTGGGTTTAGGAAATTCACTCTACAGCCAAAAAAAATTAAAAGAGGCTGAAGATGCCTATCGCCAAGCGATTCGCATCAATTCCAAACTATCGGCTGCTTACATTGGGTTGGGCAACGCCTTGGACGACCAAAGTAAGCCTAAAGAAGCACTACCAGCTTATCAACAAGCCTTACGACTAGATCCTAACAATCCCTATGCTCATTACAATTTGGGTGTGACGCAAGGGCGGCTAGGCAATCGAACCGCCTCGATCGCCTCCTACCGTCAAGCAATTCGTCTCAGACCAGACTATGCTGAAGCGCACTTTAATCTGGGGCTGGATTTGTCCGATCAGGGTAAGCGCAGTGAGGCAATTCAGGAGCTGCAAAAAGCCAGGGATCTCTTTAAGCAGCAAGGGAAAGTTCAACAAGCTGAGCGAACGGATCAAATCTTGCAACGAATGGGAGTGCGGTAAGCAGTTATTATTTGGATAACTAAACCTTACTGACTTTACTGGCGAGTCCGTTTCTCTAAGCGTGTGGACTTAACTCAAATATTCAAAACCCGCAATCCTATCATTGGTGTTGTTCACCTGCTGCCGCTGCCGACCTCTCCCCGTTGGGGTGGCAGCTTAAAAGCTGTTATCGATCGGGCAGAGCAAGAAGCCACGGCTCTCGCCTCTGGGGGAGTCGATGGCATCATTATCGAAAACTTTTTTGATGCCCCGTTTGTCAAGGATCAAGTTGATCCCGCCGTGGTCAGTGCGATGACTCTGGTGACCCAACGGCTGATGCATCTTGTCCCGCTCCCGATCGGGATCAACGTTCTGCGAAACGATGCGCGTAGTGGACTGGCGATCGCGTCTTGTGTCAATGCGCACTTCATCCGCGTGAATGTGCTGACTGGAGTCATGGCAACTGATCAGGGCTTGATTGAAGGGCAAGCACATCAATTGCTGCGCTACCGTCGAGAGCTAGGCAGTAACGTCAAAATTTTGGCGGATGTGCTGGTCAAACATGCCCGTCCGCTTGGCTCACCCAATCTCACAGCAGCCGTTCAAGACACGATCGAACGTGGATTGGCGGATGGGGTAATCCTTTCAGGCTGGGCGACTGGCAGTCCACCCAGTCTGGAAGACTTGGAGCTGGCAATGGCAGCTGCCAATGGGGTGCCTGTTTTCATTGGGAGTGGGGCAGATTGGGAAAATATTTCAACCCTGATGCAGGCTGCGGATGGGGTGATTGTTTCCAGTTCCCTAAAACGACACGGACGCCGGGATCAGCCGATCGATCCCATTCGGGTGAGTCAATTTGTCGAAGCTGCCCGGCGTAGCTTGCCGACTCAAATTTCATCCAAACCCCCTCTTCCCATTTCTGTCCATTCTTCTAACTGATGGTATGAGTCACGTGCTTTTTTTTCGTTGGCAGCGCCAATTATTGCGGGTGGTCGGGCTTGGAATTTTCATCAGCGCCGGATGGGGAATGGCTCAGATGACAATTTCGGGCGCGATCGCCCAAACCGCACCATCCCAAATCAGGGCAGCCACTTCTTCAACCGAGGCGATCGCATTGGCACGCCACCTGCGGGCGATCGGAGCCAAAATGTATGGAGCTTATTGGTGCCCTCACTGTGCCGAGCAGCGTCGCTTGTTTGGTCAAACCGCTTTCAACCTTTACATCAATTACGTTGAATGTGCTGTAGGGGGCTATCATGCCCAGCCAGAAGTATGTAAAGCTGCCAAAATTCAGGCTTATCCCACCTGGGTGATTGACGGTAAATACTATGTCGGAGTGCATTCTCTCGAAGAACTAGCCAATTTATCAGGGTACTCTGGTGCTCACAATTTCTAGTCGCGATTTCTAGTCGCGATCTCTGCAGTTTATATAAGGCGTGGCGACCTTTAGCCCATCTCTGAGCACAATTGCTCTAACGAAATCAGGCAAAATAGGAACAGTTTAATTGTCCCGGACAAAACATTTGATCAGGAAGCGAGTCGATGTCTAAGAACCTTGCCAGTCGTCGTCGTTCTGCACCCTGGATTCAGCGCTGGTCCCGTGTATTGATTGGAGCAGTTGCCATCCTGGGAGCCATTAATACGGCTTATATTACCATCACTAAATTTACAGGCAACGAAACGGCTTGTCCCACAGGCGGTTGTGAGCAGGTGCTTTCCAGTCCTTATGCTAGTGTTTTTGGGTTGCCTCTGGCGCTATACGGGTTGCTCGCATACGCGGCAATGGCAGCTTTTGCCCTGATCCCGTTGGCAGTTAATCCAGAAGAGAAAAAGCAATTTCGGACTGATCTTGAAAACAAAACCTGGTTTTTGCTCTTTGTTGGCTCAACCGCAATGTTGCTTTTTAGCGGCTACCTGATGTATATCATGGCTTCTAAGTTTGTGGCTGTGAATGGGCTGAAGGCTCTCTGCTATTACTGTGTCGCTTCTGCCATCTTTGCCACGACTCTCTTTGTTCTGACATTGATCGGTCGAGCTTGGGAAGATGTGGGGCAGCTTATTTTTACTGGAATTGTAGTGAGCATGGTCACACTGGTGGGAACTCTAGGGATCTATGCAGGGGTTGATTCGACGGGAACAGTACAAGGTGGATCGGGTTCGGCAGAGGTGTCTCTAGCTACTTACTTGAGGCAATCTGGCGTCAGAATGTACGGGGCATACTGGTGTCCTCACTGTGCAGAGCAAAAAGAATTATTTGGCAAACAAGCCTTTAGCAAAATTGAATATATTGAATGCGATCCTAACGGGGAGAAATCTCAGGCTCAACGCTGTCAAGCGGCAGGGATCAAAAGTTATCCAACTTGGGAAATCAATGGCAAGTTTTATCAGGGAACTCAACCTTTAGCGGATCTGGCTAAATTGGCTGGCTATAAAGGTTCGATGAAGTTTCAAAAAACACCGTAAAACTCATCAGTTCAATTTTCTGCCCAAAGCGGGATGACGATCACTCCTGATCTGTGCCTTAAATCCTATAATTCTTGTCTGGAAATCACAGGCAAAAATGAATTGTCGTGCGATAAAGGAGAAATCAGTTGCTCTCCTGAATCGTCATGTCAGATACCTTCTCTAAGCGCACCGCGATCGTGCTTCACGCGATTGCAATTACCATTGCATTGTCTCTAGTGGCAAGTTATTTGCAGCCTCAGTCCAGCTCCTCATTTCGTTTTTCCGCTTCTCTACATCGGTTGTCTTTTCCTTTTTCCCTAAGGAACTAATGTCGCTGAATAGGCATTAGACTGAATTCGCTACGTTTCTTAGCCTGTTGCGTACACTGGAAACAGAGCAATTGGCAAGAAGTTATGGTGCGCTTAAAGTTATGGCAATGGGGCGTTTTGGGCTTGCCCTTTATTGGGATTGTCAGCTTTTTGATGGTGGCAGCCAGTCTAGAAATCAGTGAATGGGGAATTAACTGGATCTGGGCAGTCATTATTCTGGGATTGGTTGGCTGGCGCTGGTTATTGGTCAAGTGGACTCGTTTACCTGGCATGGATCAGGTAGAAACGGTTATGGCAGAATTGACTGCCGAGTTAGAGTCTCCTCTGAAGTTCAACACGCCCACCGACCAGAGCGCAGCGACTCAGCAAGCTGAAACCGCTCTGCGTGATATTTTGCAAGCATCTCAGGCAGATCCGCCCCCTTGGCAAGACTGGGCAAAATTTTGGGAACGGTGCCGATCGCTGGTGACCGCGACCGCTCATGTTTACTATCCAGAAGTCAAATATCCTTTACTTAATATTTATGTACCCCAGGCTTACAGGTTGCTGCGGGGCACAGTAGATGATTTGGACCCGTGGATGCAAAAGCTCTCTCCGCTGCTCAATCAGGTCACTGTCGGGCAAGTCTATCAAGCCTACGAAGTGTATCAAAAGCTGGAGCCTTCTGCCCGCAAAGTCCAGCAAGTTTGGAATTGGGCACAATGGCTACTCAATCCAGTGGCAGCCGTAGCAAGAACTGCCTCTCGCCGGTATAACGAGCAAGCCAACCAGGCGCTCCTGATTAATCTGGGACAAATGATGCGGGAAGCAGTGCTGCGTAACTTGGGTCGGCAGGCGATCGCCCTCTATAGCGGGACGGTGAGTGCAGCCCAAGCGCCTTCCTCTGAATCTGCTGCATTGACGGCTGCCAAGCCCCAGACTCAGACGTTGCGCGAGATTCTCACCCAGGCAGAAACGCCAGAAATGGTTGAGCAAAAGCCCGTCAATGTTTTGCTGGTTGGACGTACAGGGGCAGGCAAGAGTAGCTTGATCAACACGCTGTTTGTTGAGCCGCGCGCCAACGTCGATCGCTTGCCCAGCACCGATCGCATTCAAGACTATCACTGGCAACTGACAACGGGAGAAAATTTGACCCTTTGGGATACTCCTGGCTACGAACAAATTGGACAAGCGGAACTGCGAGAACAGGTGTTGGCACAAGCACACCAAGCAGATTTACTACTGCTAGTCGTGCCCGCTCTCGATCCAGCATTGGCAGCCGATCTGGATTTTTTGCGCCAAGTGAAAACTGAAGTGGAGAACTTGCCAGTGATCGCCGTGGTGAGCCAGGTCGATCGTTTACGTCCCCTGCGCGAATGGCAACCGCCCTATGACTGGCAAATCGGCGATCGACCCAAAGAAATTTCAATTCGTGAGGCGGTCCATTATCGTGCAGAATTGTTCGCTCCCTTTTGCACGACCCTATTACCATTGGTCACAGCAGATATTGCCACCAACCGGGTTGCCTGGGGAGTTGAGGCGTTATCCTTTGCCTTATTAGACGCGATCGCCCCAGCCAAACAATTTCGCCTTGCCCGCTTTTTGAAAACTTTAGAAGCTCGCGTTATTGCTGCTGCCCAGATCATTGACCACTATACATTTCAGATGGCAACCACCCAAGGATTAACTGCATTGCTCAAAAGCCCTGTCCTGAGCTTCATTTCCACGCTGGCAACGGGATCTCCCAACCTAGCATTGCTCTTGGCAGAAAAAATCCCTGTGGAGCAACTTCCCATTGTGATCGGCAAACTCCAGATGGCATACGAATTGTTTTCCTTTTTTTCTATAGAAGAAACTAATTCGCCTGATTTTAATCTAGGGGTGATGTGGCCCCTATTATTAGAAAACTCGGTTCCCCCCGATCGCAATGCCTGGGCATTCGGTCATGCCTTGACTGAATATTGGACGCAATCGCTTAGCCCGACTCAATTGTCTCAACGATTTAAGGACTACTGCCAAAACAGTGTGCCCCCAACCAAACCATTGCCAAAATGACGGAGAATGCGATGGATCCACATTGATTGTCTATACTATGTCGATTAACCCCGATTTCTTATCCAGCTGTATGGACTGGACCTTGGCTTTGAAAACCTGTTCTCTGCTGTGATATTGCTCAATTTCGCCCCCTCCCTATTCGTAAACAAAAACAGACTCGAAACCCATAGGGGATGTTGCACATCCAGGACAGCACCAATGAGTGTCTGAATCTTTCGGATGATAATATTTTGCCAACAATTAATGTGCCGTCAAACCCATGATCAGGCGACTGAGTAAGCGCCAAGAAAAGAACTGGACGTTCCTGAAACAGAGCGTTTTGGGCAAGCACAGAATTTTTTTAACTTCCTTGGGCGTAGCAGGATGTGTTTTGCTGTTACGTTATGCAGGTTGGTTACAAACCTTGGAGCTAGTCGCGTTTGACCAGCTTGTCACTTTGCGTCCGTTAGAGCCTGTGGATGAACGCATTGTGATTGTTGGGATTGGCGAAACCGATTTGCGTCAGGTGGGAAGGTGGCCCATTTCCGATCAGCTCCTAGCAACTTTGCTAAAAAAACTGAAAACTTACCAACCGCGCGCGATCGGTCTTGACCTATATCGTGATTTCCCTGTGCCACCAGGCAACGAAGACTTGCTTCAGGTATACAAAACCTTTCCCAATTTGATTGGGATCAAAAAGTTACCCGATCAGAATGGAATCGGAGTCTTACCCCCACCCTTGCTTAACCAGCACCAACAGATTGGGTTCAACAATTTCGTGTTTGATGCGGATGGGAGAGTGCGGCGAAGTTTGTTGTACTGGGAGACTGAAGCACAACAGTTTGATCAGAGCTTTGCGCTGGCGTTGGCATTACGCTACCTGAAAGAACAAAAAATTGAGCCTCAAGCCGCCGCTGATCAATCTGGGAATGTGCAATTGAGGCAGGCAATATTTCCAAAATTTCGGAAAAATGATGGAGCATACGTCCGAGCTGATGCAGGCGGATACCAGATCCTGGCAAACTTTCGAGGTCCGTTGGGGAGTTTTCGTCAGGTCTCCATGATGGATGTGCTGGCAGGCAAAATTTCACCCGATCTGTTTCGCGATCGCATTGTTTTAATCGGCTCAACCGCAACCAGTCTCAAAGATTTTGTCTACACGCCTTATAGTGGAGGGCTAATCGGCAATTCAGAGGAAATGACAGGAATTGAGTTACAAGCAAACTTTATTAGCCAGATCCTCAGTGCGGCGCTGGAAGAGCGTCCCCTGCTGCAAACCTGGTGGGAACCCTGGGAATGGCTTTGGATTTTAGTTTGGGCATGGGTAGGGGGGAGCCTGAGTTGGAAACTACGGTTGCCCCAACGATCTATTCTGAATTTCTTGCTGGCAAGTACCACACTATTTCTGATCAGTTATCTCAGCCTTTTAGTTGGGTGGTGGATTCCGTTCGTGCCGCCGCTCATGGCTTTGACTGGATCGTCGATCGTCATGATGAGTTACCTGGCATACCAAAAAGAGGAACTCAAACGCTCTAAAGAATTTCTCCAAAGTGTGATTAACACCATTCCCGACCCTATTTTTGTCAAAGATCAGGGCTATCGCTGGATCGTTCTCAATCAGGCATTTTGCGAATTAATTGGTCTACCGTTGGAAACTTTGCTCAATAAATCGGATGACGATTTTTTTCGGAGAGAAGAGGCGACAACCTTTCGCCAACAAGATCAGCAAGTATTTGCAGGAAAAGCAGGCGGTGAAAGTGAAGAATACTTTACCGATATTTGGGGTAATACCCATCTCATTGCAACGCGGCGATCGCTACACCGAGATGCTGCTGGTAATATTTTCCTGGTTGGCGTCATTCGAGATATTACTGAACGCAAAAATCGAGAGCAAGAACTCGAAAAAAATGCTTACTACGATGTCCTAACCGGGTTACCTAACCGCAAAGCTTTCTATGAACGTTTGGAGCAAACCCTTGCTTGGGCACAAAATCAACAAAAACTCATCGCCCTCCTATTTTTAGATTTGGATGGGTTCAAACGAATTAATGACACCTTGGGACATGATGCAGGTGATTTATTACTCAAAAACGTAGCGCAACGTTTGACCAATTGCCTCAGAGGGAGTGATACAGTTGCACGTTTGGGAGGAGATGAATTTACCATTATCCTCTCTGGAATTAAAGACGAACAAGATGCTATTCGAGTAGCCGAAAAGATTTTATCAGCCCTATCTCAATCCTTTCAGTTGGGACAACATACGATTCAGGTGACCACCAGTATCGGCATTAGCCTTTATCCTTTTAATGGCGAAGAAATGGATGTGCTAATCAAAAGTGCCGATGTAGCCATGTATCAAGCCAAAGAACGGGGGAAGAATCGCTACGAGTGCGCTCTTTTTGTCAGGGAAGTGAAGGGGTGATGGGGAAGAGGAGAAGGAAGCTCGTTGACCACTTTACGCTTCCACCCCTCCGCCCTTTTACTAGCCTTTATGTTAAATGTTGCCGGACGGCTAAAACCAGATTTTCGCACCAGTGGTTTGCCAGGTCTGCTTTGGCAGCTTCGACCATGACGCGAATCACAGGTTCAGTGCCAGAAGCGCGTACGAGAATCCGTCCCTGATTGCCCATCGCAGACTCTGCCTCAGCGATCGCCCCAACCAGAGGGTCGCAGTTTTGCCAATTGAGCCGACGCGCGCGATCTTCGACGCGCACATTCTTTAAGAGCTGAGGATAGGTTTGAAAGCTTTGATCGACCAGTGCCGCAAAGGAATTCTTCGATCGCTGCACCAGAGCAGCTAGATGCAGAGCCGTGAGCAGTCCATCTCCACCAATCCCATAATGCCGACAAAGGATATGTCCTGATTGCTCTCCTCCCAACATGGCTCCGTGGCGCAACATTTCGGCATGGACATATTGATCTCCTACCGCTGCCCGAACTAGTTTGCCGCCTTGTTTTTCCCAAGCCCGCTCAAAGCCTAAGTTAGACATGACAGTTGAAACGATCGTGTTATTGGGAAGTTGTTCAGCCTGTTGGAGTGCCTTGCCCCAGAGATAGAGAATGTAATCGCCATCCACAGCCCGTCCTGTATTATCAACAGCCAGAACCCGATCAGCATCCCCATCAAAAGCAAAGCCCATGTCGGCACCCTTATCCAGCACCGCTTTTTGCAATAGGGCAAGATGAGTAGAGCCACAGTTAACGTTGATGCGATCGCCATCAGGACGATCGTGGAGGCAAACCACCTCTGCCCCCATGTTGGCAAAAACGCTGGGAGCCACGTTAGCCGCAGCCCCCCAGGCCAGATCCAAAACAATATTCATGCCGCGCAAAGGCAAATTTGACAAATCTTCTTCAGGTAAAAGAGGTTGCTGCAACGCCACCGTATACTGTTCAATTAACTCTGGGCGATAAAAGGACTTACCCCAAACATTGGCAGTATTCATCAGCCTCGAGGAGGCGACTCGCTTGCCCCGAAGACCTGCTTCAATTTGTTCTTGCAAATGAGTAGAAAGTTTAGTGCCATCTGCACCAAAAAACTTGATGCCATTATCTTCAGGCGGATTGTGGCTGGCAGAAATCATTACGCCACCGACTGCCTTAGCCAGACTGGTCAGGTAAGCGACACAGGGAGTCGGGCATAAACCCAAATTCCACACCTCTAAACCAGCAGCCGTAAGTCCGGCAGACAACGCCATCGCCAGCATATCGCTGGAATTGCGTGAGTCTTGACCTAAAATAATCGGGCCAGAATGGCTGGTAGCGCCACAGAGAACTTGCCCTGCCCAAAAACCAATCTGCATTGCCAAAGGTGCAGTTAATAAGTCTCCAGCTTGCCCACGGATACCATCGGTACCAAACAATCGGCTAGAGGGTAAGGTCAAAGGTTCCCATGTAGGAATGAGCTGAGATATTTTCGTTGCTTTTGGAGCGATCGCAATGACATTTGGTGCCGAGAGGGAAGTTTCATCAACAACTTGAGAAACGGGATTTGGCACAGAAGATTCGACTGAACCGGGGCGTTGGACGCGGGCAGGGGTTGACACCATAATTCTTAACACTCTACACAGATCACACTCACCTTGGAGGATAACACCTCTGTCAAGCCACTATTCAGTGCTTTGTGAGTGCCAGCAGGAAAGTCTTAACAGGCTACGAGAGAGAAGAATTTTGCCCTTAAAAAATACTGGGTATCAACCCCTCTGTATGAGAACCTGACAATTCAATAATGCTGGTGTTGCCACCCTATCACCTTAATTTGTCAGCGCTCAGATCCCTCTCTACCAAAACATAGAGCTTTTACAGAATTGTGCCGCTTTTATTGATTTCTTAAAAGATAAGCGAACCGGCTGATCTCTACACTATCCGACCGAAATGCCTCGCTGAGACTGTCGAGCGCGAATTTGTTCGAGGTTGCCCAGCGGAATTGCCGAGATCAGTTGTTGCGTGTAGGGTTGCTGAGGAGTGCGGTAGATACGATCGGCGGAATCCATTTCTTCGATCTTGCCCCGATTCATTACCATGATGCGATCGCTCATAAACTTGACTACACTCAGGTCATGCGAGATGAAAATGTAAGTCAGGTTAAATTCTGCTTGCAATTCCTTCAAGAGATTGAGCACCTGCGCCTGAACTGAAACATCTAGCGCTGAGACCGATTCATCGCAAATAATGAATTTGGGATTGAGGGCGAGCGATCGGGCGATGCAGATCCGCTGGCGCTGCCCTCCGGAAAATTCATGCGGGTAGCGATCTACAGAATTTGCAGTTAAGCCAACTCGCTCTAATAGGTAGGCAGTCCGCTCCCGGTGTTGGCGACGATTTTTAGTTGACAAATGAATTTGCATCGGTTCCATGATGGCGGCTCCCACAGTCATCCGGGGATCCAGCGATCCAAAGGGATTCTGGAAGATAATTTGCATTTCTCGCCGAAGGTGCCGCAAGGGACGATCAGCCAGCGTCATGACATCTTGCCCATCAAACCAGACCGTGCCGCGTGTGGGTTTAATCAGTTGAAGCAAGGCTCGTGCCAGCGTAGTTTTGCCACATCCCGATTCTCCCACCAACCCCAATGTCTCACCGGGGTAGACCTGAAACGAAACATCGTTGACTGCCAGGACATAACGTTTGGTTTGCCCAAACATCCCTCTCACCGGAAAAGCAACCTGCAAATTCTGAACCGAGAGCAAGGGCGATCGCTGTTGCAAAGCCGTTAACCGTTGTTCTTGCTCCGCATCACTCACTTCTTCCGCAGCTTGCAGCGCTTGTGTCACATCAACTGCTTTGGTTTGAATCACCGTTTCGCCGCTGGGTGCAGTCACAACTTCCATAAAGTCTGAAACAGTAGGAAGATAGCGCAGACGCAGATCAGGGCGCGGACGGCAGGTCAGCAACCCTTTGGTATAGGGATGTTGGGGATTAGAAAAAATCTGCCAAACAGAGCCATATTCGACAATTTTGCCCTGGAACATGACCGCAACTGAGTCGGCAATCTCCGCGATGATACCCAGGTCATGGGTGATGAACATGATGGACATGCCTCGCCGATCGCGCAATTCCCGCAAGAGATCCAAAATCGCTGCCTGAACCGTCACATCCAGTGCCGTCGTTGGCTCATCAGCAATCAACAGGGTGGGATTACAAGAGATTGCCATCGCAATCATCACCCGCTGGATTTGTCCGCCCGACAATTCATGCGGGTAGCGATCGAGCATCGCCATCTTTTGTCGATTCACCTGCTGAAGCACTTCAGCCTCTGCTAGCTCTGGCTTGCCAGGATGCTGAGCATGAAATTCTTCCAGATAGCGCTGTTTCAGGATTTCATCATCTGGGAGAAGCCTCACCTCTTGTAAGAGGGCGATCGCTTTGCGACGGGCTTCGGCGGTTGATACCTCCTGATGGAGTTGAATCGCTTCAGTCAGTTGAAACCCGCAGGTATAAACCGGATTCAGCGAACTCATCGGTTCCTGAAAAATCATCGAGATTTGCCCACCCCGATAATCTCGCCGTCCTCGTTCCGACAACCCAAGCAAATCAACGGGTTGTTTTTCAGCTTCACAGAACCAAACTTCCCCACCCCTGATCTCGCCAGGAGGAGGCACTAACCCCATGACTGCCAGCGAAGTCACCGATTTTCCCGAACCCGATTCGCCTACAATGCCAAGCGTCTGCCCCCGCCTAACCTGGAAAGAGACATTATCCACTGCCCTTACCAGACCACTGTCGGTTTGGAACTGAACTTGCAGGTTACGAACATCCAAAACTGGCTCGGACATGTAAATAGGTGCAAAACTTTATTGGATTTTAGCAGGGAGATTAAGAAGCGATGGCTAGGTTTGATGACAGGCGTGACTAAAGCAAGGAAAGTTCGCCAACCACATCAAGCCGGGTAAAGTCGCTCAGTGCCATAAAGCTTTCTGACAGAGACTCTGCTACAGAAGGCGTAATCCAGCCCATTTGCTTCAGGAGGTGGATGGCGATCGCATGCTTGGCGCGCTTGGCTCCATCCATTACCTTAATCGCTAGCCCCATGCCTTCACCAACTCGCCCGATACATTGCACCCCTTCTGCACCGGCTTTGCTGACCAACTCACCTTGAGTCAGACGCATCAGTTCGGTGTCAAACTCTCCCGCACCCGCAATCATGGTGGGGTGGTGCGTCATTGCCCGCACAATCCGTTCCATATCAAGCTTATCCCCTGAGGCAAGCCGAGCATACAACGAAGCAATTTGCCCCAATTGCATAAAATAAGTGGGTGCACCACAATCATCTCGCGCACTGATAAACTCTTCGGCAGGCATCCGGAGCAGTTCAGAAATTTTGCTCAGTATCAAGGTTTGTACTGGGTGGCTACGCTGAAGATAGCCACTCAACGACCAATTGCGCTGTTGGCAGACTGCCAGCATCGCAGCATGCTTGCCAGAACAATTGTGCTCTAGAGGACTGCGTTTACCCACAGGGATGGGGCATTGGAGCGCCGAAGGGTCTAAATCAGAGCGCCAGAGAATATTAAATACTTGTCGAGCTTGCTCTATTTTGCCTTTGTGAGAGCTACAGATAATTGCCAGATCGCGATCAGTTAAACCATAGCGATCCAAAGTGCCTGTTGTTGTAATCGCAAGTGCCTGAAAAGGTTTCAGGGCAGAGCGCACAAAAGTTGCAGTTTCAGAATTTCCCGCAACTAGAAGAATGCGCCCCCGGTTATCGCAGACGACTGCCTGCGCGTGATGCTGAGATTCAACAATACCTTCCCGCAGCAGTCGGACTTGCAACTCTGCGGCTTGAGTTCGTCTTGCCATTGTCATGGGAAGACTCTAACACTTGTAGGGGACAGGATTACACAAAATTCCAAAGCAAAATGCCACAAACAAAGCACAAACTGAGTACTCCAAATGTATATCTCAATCGAGAAAAGATCGGTTTGATCTGATGCGAGACGATCAACTGGTCTTGCATCAGCACTTCGGGGGGTTTTGTCCAAGTTTGCCCATCATACCAACCTGATTCTTCATAGAAAACGTTGGCATCGAGTAACCGATCGCACACATAAACCCAGCCAAGGTATAACCTGAGCAACACAAGTGCTAACAACAAGCTAGCGCCAGCGGCTCCACTCAATAAAAAATGCCCCAAATCCTTATCCGGCGGAAAGCTCACTGCCGCAACGGGACCCATAACGATCCAGCTAAACCCCCAAATCCACACCATGGGCATGACATAGCGTTTGCGATCCAGCGTTGCCCAACCAAAAAACCAAGAGGATTTCAAGTCCTGATATTCATTGATCGGACGTTGCTCAACAGGAACTGGACAGACGAAAGTAGAAGAGTTCATGAGCGGTGAACCAGCGACCAACGACACACCGAACCCCTCATAGTATAAATGAGAGTTCATGCCTGTAGGACGGGCGATCGGGGAGGGACGATCGGGGATCACCGTTTAAGTGTCTACCAAAAAATCAATCCGTTCAGCATGTCCCCAAAAGGCTTCCAGATTATAAAATTCGCGCTCTTGAGGCATCAGGATATGGACAATGACATCCCCGTAGTCTTGCAATATCCAGCTTCCCTCGCCTTGTCCTTCAACTCGGATGGGGCTACGGTGACAAAGCTCTTCCACCTTTTCTTCAACAGCCCGAGCGATCGCCCGCACCTGCGCTTTAGAAAAACCTGTCACGATGACAAAGTAGTCTGCTAAATAAGAGACCTGAGATACTTTGAGCAAAGTAATCTCACTCCCCTTGCGATCGTCACTAGCGCGGGCTGCGGTCAGTGCCAGTTGTAAACCCGAATCTGTATCACTTGTCAAGTTGGGTTGAACTGCACCTGACTGACGAGCATTTGGCAAAACGGGTAAAGGAAAAGAGGTTGTTTGGGATGGTTCTGTCATTAAAAGCTTGAATTCCTTTCTGATTTAAAGATGCAACCGAAGCAGACATGATAATCAATTGAATTCCAAAGCGACAAGGGTTGAGCAAAAATCACAACATTTATTTTACTGTGATCCTCTTGTCAACCCTCTCTTTCGTCTGAGTCCTCATTCATCGAATGGGAACAACCCATCCTTATCTCGATTCTTCCGGCTATACAGGCTAGGTCAAGCCGTGCTTTCAGCATCCAGTCCTGTCTCAATTGCTAGCTTCCAATTTTTCATGGGATGTGACATCCCACTGGCGAGAGAGTCCGGAGGCAAGCTGGATGTGTCCTAGCGAGAAAAGTATTCTGAAGCAATTAGCCCAGAACGACTGGAACGGCGAACGCCATTTTTGAGCATATAGTGTAGATCTTCTGGACTGAGTGAAGCTGCAAGAGCCTCGTTCGGAGCAATGATATTGCTTTCATACAGATCAAATAAAGCCTGATTGAGGGTTTGGGAGCCATCCTGACCTTCCTCCATCAGCTGATGAATTTCATCGATCGCTCCTTTGTAGAAATAATCTCGAATCGTCAATGTGTTGAGCATGATCTCCAAGGCTGCCACTCTTCCTCCCTGCATTGTTGGAACCAGAACCTGAGCAATGACTGCACGGAGCGCATCCACAATTTGATGTCGAACGGTTTCTTGCTCTTCAGGAGTGTAGAAATTGAGCAAGCGCTTGACCGCATTTACTGCACCTTTCGTATGCAACGTGCCCAATACCAGGTGTCCAGTGAGAGAAGCGCGGATAGCAGTATCAACCGTTTCGCGATCGCGCATTTCTCCAATCAGGATGATATCTGGGTCTTGGCGCAAAGCGGCTCTCAGAGCATCCTTAAACTCCTGCGTATGTAGCCCAACTTCGCGTTGGGTGATGAGCGACTGATGGGAGGTATGAACATACTCGATCGGGTCCTCGATCGTCACAATTTTGCGATCCAGATGGTCATTCACATGGCGAATCATGGCTGCTAGCGTCGTCGATTTACCAGAGTTGACCGCTCCCGTTACCAAAATCAACCCCTGCCGCTCTTCGGCCAGGTGGGTCAGCACATGAGGCAAGCCCACTTTTTGAATCGTCGGCACTTCCAGCGAAATTAATCGCAAAACCATGGTGCCCCCCATCAGTGCCTGGGCACAATTAACCCGGCACCGCACCAACCCCTCGTAAAACACTGCCGTATCCATTTCTTGCCGCAGGCGAAATTGCTCCTGCTGTTCGGCAGAAAGTATCTCCTGCAAAAACTCATCAAACTGGCGGAGGGTGACTCGTCCATAATTTTCTTGATGCACCATGCGCCCCTGAATACGAAATCGGGGAGGGTCACCCACTTGCAAATGGATATCGGATGCTTTTTGCTTAAAGGCATCTTCCACCATGGCACGGACAGTCCCCTGCATATGAACTTCGCGACTGGGACCGTCCAAGGAAATTGCCTGCAAACTCATAGCTTGGGTGCCATGGGCAGTGGGACCACAGTGAATGCGCCCTTGCATAAACCCGGGAATCCGGACATCAGTATCCAATTTATGCTCCAAAGCATATTGCTTTAGCTGGGGCGGCAGCAAAATTTCTTGCAAATACTGACTAAATGACTCCGGTGTCAGGATAGGAAGATGTTTTTGAGGAATTAACTTGCCATGAATGCGATAAAAAGGAGGGTGCCCTACTTGGAGGTAGAGTGCAACTGCGTCCTGATCGCAAGCATCCTGGATCAGGTTACGCATTGAAGCAATCGAATTGGCAACAGGATCGCTTAAAACTTGGGTCCCTGGCATGACGAACACCTATGACGAAGAACAGGAAATTTAAATATGACGGACACCATGCAAACCAATAGAGGTGAATAGATGCGACCTGATCAAAGAAAGGTCAATCTTAGCCTGTCAAACCTCAAAAAACTTACTTACTTCATCCGAGCTACTGCATCCCAATAGCTTTGAGAAACTCAAGTAAAAGTCTAGGTTTCACCCTTCTGGCGATTCTAGATCGATGCAAGAAAATTTAAATTCCCCTCATGAGAAGTTCAAAATCAGACCGATTATTGATAGCAAATGTCAAGAATTGAAGATTTTGGCTTCAGTAACGAGTAGTAATCCCTCACTCCCCATGCAATACCGTCTCCCCCACGCCATCAACCTCTACAAATCACCCGCGCTGGAAGGACTGGTCACCCAGGCTCATGCCGGACGCTATCTAAGACAGCTTCCAGCGATCGCCGATATCCTGCAACCACCGGATGAGTCCGCGATCGCCGTTTGCCTATGCGAAGACGACTATCCCGGTTGGTTATCACCAGCAGATTGGAACCAACGCAAAATCGCTGCAACGCCTTACCATCCGACCGTTTTGAGCGAAGCAGAAATTCGTCAAAGAGTGCCAGAGGTGATCGCCTTTACCCAACAGGCAATGGCACTGCCAAACCAATATCTTTGGGGCGGCACCGTGGGACCCAACTACGATTGTTCTGGGCTGATGCAAACAGCCTTTGCCTCCGTTGGCATCTGGTTGCCACGAGATGCTTACCAGCAAGAAGCGTTTGTGCAAGGAATTGATTTAGCAGACCTACGACCGGGCGATCTGGTGTTTTTTGGACCGCCTCAAAAAGCCACTCATGTAGGGCTATATTTGGGAGAGACGCGCTATATTCACAGTTCTGGCAAAGATCAAGGACGAAATGGAATCGGCATCGATGTGCTATCTGAACAGGGCGATCGCGTTAGTCAGACCTATTATCGGCAAGTGCGGGGAGCTGGACGAGTAATTGCCAGCTATAAGCCTCTGCACGCAGAATAATACGTGCTCTGCCTTCAAGATACTAAAGTTTTTGTGAAGTCAGCCAAGCTGGCTCGATAGAATACGAGACAACCATCCTTGTATAGGTTTAGATAGATTGCAGTAGCCATATTCACCAGACCTGAGACCTGAGAAAATAGAGTAACCTTCAGCATGAGCACTTCCTTATCTCACAATCGCTCGATGACGCAACCCCTTTCTCGGTCTGGTCATAGACCCCAGTTATCTGTCATTGTCCCCATCCACAATGAGGTAGAGAGTCTGCCTCATCTGGTTGAGGCGATCGCTGCCGCACTCACTCCTCACCAAATCGACTACGAGTTAATTTGCGTAGACGATGGCTCCAGAGACGGCTCAACCGAGTTGCTCAAACAAATGGCAAAAACCCAGCCGAAGCTGCGAGCAGTGATTTTGCGGCGCAACTATGGGCAAACAGCCGCGATGGCAGCCGGCTTTAAACACGCGACTGGGAAAATCATGGTTACCCTAGATGGTGACCTACAAAATGATCCCGCTGACATCCCGATGTTAATTGCCAAGCTAGATGAAGGCTACGATCTGGTCAGCGGTTGGCGCAAGCATCGACAAGATGCAGCCCTGACTCGGTTACTTCCCTCTAAGATTGCGAACTGGTTGATTGGTAAAGTCACCGAGGTCAAACTACACGATTACGGCTGTTCCCTCAAAGCCTATCGCTCTGAATTGGTCGCAGATATGAATCTCTATGGGGAACTGCACCGATTTTTGCCCGCTTTAGCATTTATTGAAGGTGCCAGAATTACAGAAGTGCCAGTCAATCATAAAGCTCGTCAGTTTGGGCAGAGCAAGTATGGTTTAGATCGGACCTTTCGGGTAGTGATGGATCTCCTGACGGTATCATTTATGCGCAAGTTCCTGACTCGTCCGATGCATGTCTTCGGTCTGTTGGGGCTATTGGCGCTAATTTTAGGCGTTGGGTTAGGGCTTTATCTGACCTATCTCAAAATTGTCACAGGCGTGAGTATTGGCAACCGTCCCCTGCTCGTTCTGGCAGTGGTGTTGTTGTTGACTGGGGTTCAGCTTTTCTGCTTTGGGTTACTGGCAGAAGTTTCGATGCGTACCTATCACGAATCTCAGGGCAGACCGATTTATCGCGTCCGCGAGGTGGTGGAGTCGGATGAGCCAGAAGGCAGTAACGCCCAGAACCTGGTTTGAGTATTCAGGGGTTAGGAGTCAGGAATCGGGAGTCAGAATACAGGATTCAAAAGGCTCTATGATTCTGACTCCTGTGTTTTTTAGAAGCACTATCTACAGTGCATTGAGAGAATCACCATCCAGTCTAAGGGCGACCGTCTAATCTTCCCATCGGGAGAAATTGGGAAACCGATCGCCTTGAATTCACAGGGACGAGAAGAGGCCTGATAGGATTGAAAAGGATACAAACTGTTTCATACCTTTTCACTCATGACCTTGGGCAACCTGCGAGATCTGTATCAACAGGTCATCCTGGAGCGATACAAAAAGCCACGTCATCGGGGCAAAACTGACCCGGTGCATCGATTGCAGAAAGGGCATAACCCTTCCTGCGGAGACACGATAGAACTAACGCTGCAATTGGATGAGACCCACAATACGATTGCAGATATCAAGTTTGAAGGCGAAGGGTGTGCGATCGCCATGGCGTCTGCGGATCTCATGGCAGAAGCTTTGCGAGGAAAAAGCATCGACGAAGCCCTAGAAATGGTGCACCGTTTCCAAAGTATGATGAAGGGAGAAGCCGAGTTTCCGACCGAATTGCGGAAACTCAACGTCATGCAGGGAGTTTCTCAATTTCCGGTGCGGATTAAATGCGCTACGCTCACCTGGCATACGTTAAAAGCAGCACTAGAACTCCCAGGTAGTTCGCAACCCACCGGATTTGTCAGTAACGAATGAAATTGAGGAATGGCTAATGATAACGACTGCTGACCTGATCACGGCTGCCAAGTGGATGGGAATTGCCACGATCGGTTTTGCTGGATTGGCTGCACTGGCATTTCTCTTGAAATGGGGAGCCCGGTTTCGATTGGTGGGTGTTACAGGCTTCATGCTGGTTTTAACCACGGGCACCTTTGGATTGGGATTGGGGCTGTATACGACCCCCAACATACCAGGCGCAGGGCACTACACCACGGTGTATGACACAGGATCCGATACCGTAGTCATCGCAGTGTCAGCTCCCATTACCGCGACTGAATTGGATGCCACCTTACGGCAAGCTGCCAATAAGGTTTTTTCCTATGGTCGATTGAATGCAGGGCAGGGATATATGACAGTGCGTGCCCGCACGATTGTTCATCCCAAGCCGGGGCTTTCTGAACCATTGGTGTTGGGGGAAGTTAAGCGATCGCTAGCACAGCGAGAAGATAACCAAATGAAGGTTCAGATCAATCAAAAAAATCTAGATCGGTTGTCCAAAGTTGCAACTTAGGCAACAAAACCGACCCAATCAAAAGTTAAAAATGCAAAATTGAAGTAGGGAAGTTAAAAACTGGGGTAGAGTGCTGCATTAAACTTCAGTTTTTAATTCACAATTTCGCATTTTTAGTTTCTTCTATCTTTCATTCTGCTATGCCTGATCTCACCCTATCTGATTTGCCAGATTCTTCTGTCAGTCCCTTCTTGTGTTTGACAATCGCTCCCGCCCGAGTGATCCGAGGAGAAGGCATACTCGCAGAGATGGGCAGTGCGATCGCCCATTTAGGTCAGCGACCTTTGCTGGTTTCTGGAAGCAAGACCCAACCGCTCGTGCGATCGCAATTGTTACCCATTTTGCAAACCCAGGGACGACAGCCCGCCCAGGCAACCTATGGACAGGATTGTAGCGAAGCTGGATTGGCAGCGTTGCGGCAGGCAGCAGCAGACCATCAAGCCGATTGGGTAATTGGAGTCGGGGGTGGCAAAGCTCTGGATGCAGCTAAGCTGTTGGCACATCAACTTCAGTTGCCAATCGTCACCATACCAACCTCCGGCGCAACCTGTGCTGCCTGGACTGCGCTTGCCAATATTTATTCTGACCAGGGTGGATTTCTTTATGACGTGGCATTGGCACATTGTCCAGATTTGCTCGTTCTAGATTATCGCCTGATTCAGACTGCGCCCCTCCGTACCTTGAAGGCAGGCATTGGGGATGCGATCGCCAAATGGTACGAAGCATCCGTTAGCAGTGGACATTCTGAGCAAACACTGATGATTGCTGCCGTTCAGCAAGCTAGAGTCTTGCGCGATATTTTGCTACAAAAGTCGCTGGCAGCCCTACAACAACCTGGTAGCCCCATTTGGCGGGAAGTGGTGGATGCCTGTGTCCTAATGGCAGGTATGATTGGTGGACTGGGAGGCGCGCAATGTCGCACAGTTGCGGCTCATGCCGTTCATAACGGTTTGACCCACCTGCCAGCCAGCCATGAGATGTTGCATGGCGAGAAAGTTGCTTACGGCATTTTGGTGCAGTTGCGATTAGAAGAAATGGTTCAAGGCAACGGGCTGGCAACCACTGCCCGCCAACAGTTACTCAAGTTTTATAGTGAGATCGGTTTGCCTAAAAACCTGGCTGAACTGGGGCTGTCGGAGATTTCGATCGCTGATTTGCAACAAGCCGCCGAAATTGCTTGTAATCCTCACTCTGATATTCACCGCTTGCCCTTCAAAGTGGAACCCACTCAATTGATGGCGGCGATGATCTCAACGACTGCGCCCTGTCAACCCATGAAAATTCAGGAGGCAGGGAGCAGGAGCCAGGAACCGGAAGCACTTCCTCCTTCCTCCCCTATCCTTCATCCCTTTGGAGAAGTGCAATCATGAGTTTAGACTGGATCACCCCTGCCGATCGCTTACGCACCCTGCCCCCTTATGTATTTGCCCGTCTGGATGAACTGAAAGCCAGAGCACGGGAACAAGGGCTCGATCTGATCGACCTGGGCATGGGCAACCCCGATGGGGCAACCCCACAGCCGGTTGTCGATGCTGCCAAGATCGCGTTGCAAGACCCTGCCAATCACGGCTATCCTCCGTTTGAAGGCACTGCCAGCTTTCGTCGTGCCATTACTAATTGGTATCATCGTCGCTACAGTGTAGACCTTGACCCAGAGGCAGAAGCCTTGCCGCTGTTGGGATCAAAAGAGGGTTTAACTCACCTGGCCTTAGCTTATATCAATCCAGGAGATCTGGTACTGGTGCCCAGCCCGGCGTATCCTGCCCATTTTCGGGGTCCCTTAATTGCAGGTGCCAGAATCCATAGCCTGATTTTGAAGCCCGAAAATCATTGGTTGATCGATGTGTCGGCGATTCCAGAAGCGATCGCCCGTGAAGCCAAAATCCTCTACTTCAATTACCCCAGTAACCCAACCGCTGCGACTGCACCCCGCGAGTTTTTTGAAGAAATCGTTGCTTTTGCCCGTCACTACGAAATTATTCTGGTGCATGACCTTTGTTACGCGGAATTGGCATTCGATGGCTACCAGCCTACTAGCTTGCTGGAGATTCCTGGCGCTAAAGAGATTGGAGTCGAGTTTCATACCCTCTCCAAAACCTATAATATGGCAGGTTGGCGGGTCGGGTTTGTCGTCGGCAATCGCCATATTATTCAAGGGCTGCGGACGCTAAAGACCAATCTGGACTACGGCATCTTTTCAGCATTACAGTCGGCAGCAGAAAAAGCATTGCAACTGCCGGATGTCTATTTGCATGAAGTGCAAGCACGGTATCGCACTCGTCGAGATTTTTTGATTCAAGGGTTAGGAGAGCTAGGTTGGTCGATTCCAAAGACTGAAGCCACCATGTATCTCTGGGTGCCTTGTCCACCAGGGGTTGGTTCTACTGATTTTGCCCTTTCCGTCTTGCAACAAACAGGCGTCGTAGTCACTCCGGGCAATGCCTTTGGCAGTGGCGGTGAAGGCTATGTACGAATTAGCCTCATTGCAGAATGCGATCGGCTCGGAGAAGCTTTGCAGCGGTTCAAGCAAGCCAATATCTGCTTTCAACCTCAACCCGTTGCTACCAGTTCAGACTAACCCATCCATCCATCGGATTTTCTCGCTTTCGATCGCGCCCAATTTTCAGTAAATGCCCATTTAGTTGCACAATTTAGAGGCAAGATCTGGTTTTTATGGGAAATGCCATAAAAATCGGGCATCGTATCACACTGAACTTATGAGCACTGGGACCGAGCTTTTCATCATTGCCTGCTTAATTCTGGTAAACGCTTTTTTTGCTGCCGCAGAGATTGCTCTAGTTTCTGTCAGCGATGTTCGGCTCAAATTGCTGGCAGAACAAGGAAATCGTCAGGCTCGGATGGTGCTGGCAACGACCGAAGACAGTACTCGGTTTTTGGCAACGATTCAGGTTGGCATCACACTGGCAGGTTTTTTGTCCTCCGCGACTGCAGCAACCAAGCTAGCAATTCCGTTTCAGGCAGTTTTGCGCCCTTTTTTGGGAGCATTGGCTGAAACCTTTTCCCTGATCGGGATCACGGTTTTGTTGGCACTCGTCAGTCTGATCTTCGGCGAACTGGTGCCCAAACGATTGGCGCTGCGTCATGCCGAACAATATGCCTTGTTTTGCATTCGCCCCATTCGTTGGATTGGCAAGCTAACTGCACCGATCGTCAAACTGCTGAGCTTTTCGACCAACCTAATTTTGTGGCTGACGGGCAACCCCTCAGAAGACGAGACCGAATCGGTAAGCACTGAAGAGATCAAAGCGATGGTGGATGCGGGACGCGCTGGGGGATCCGTTGGTGAGCAGGAGCGACGGATCATTCATGGGGCAGTGGAATTGGGCAACATTACGGCGCGAGCAATTATGGTGCCCAGAGTACAAATCCAATTCTTAGGGGCAAATACCTCGATCGCCGAAGCCTATCAAATCGTTTCTGAGAATGCCCATACTCGCTTGCCGGTTTGTAAAAACGATCTGGATAATATTGTCGGAATTTTGCATGTCAAAGATTTAATCCGTCCCCTCGCTGGCTTAACGGCTCAACCCCCTCGCCTCACCGAGTTGTTGCGTCCAGTGCGGTATGTCCCCGAAACAAAACCTGCGACCGAATTGCTAAAGGAGATGAAGCAAAATCGGTTGCATATGGTGATTGTCAAAGATGAGTTTGGTGGCACCGCTGGATTAGTCACGCTGGAGGATGTGTTAGAAGAAATCGTGGGTGAAATCCGCGACGAGTACGATGCTGAAGAAGAACGCGAGTTTCGCCAAATTAGCGACCATGAAGGCATTTTCAAAATTCGGGCAAGTATTGCAACGGTCAACAACGAATTGGATCTGCAATTGCCACGCGACGAAGCTGCCACTTTAGCAGGGCTCTTTTTAGAAGAACTCCAGCGTCCGCCCCAAGTAGGCGATCGCCTCCAGATTGATCACGTATTGTTGACCGTTTTAGAGGATGGTCAACGAGTGCGGGTTGCCATGCTACCGCCTGAGGAACCAGAAGATCTCGACTAGGGGCTGTCAAAAGCCTCAAAGCCCCTTTAAAGACTCAAAGGGGTCTGGCGAAATGCCAGACCCATAATAGGTACCGATGAATGTTACTAGAACTCACGAAATTTAGAATAAGGTTTACTGGACTCGCTTTCCGCACTAACTGAAACCCCGATCGGTCTAAACAGACCGTATTTTGACTTTTATTTCGTGTCCCCATTGAACTAAACAAATGAAGTACACGATCGCCGTTGATGGTTGAAGCAATTAGTGGAAACCTGCGAGGGGATCAGGGTAGGAGGCACAGACCCTGCATCGGTTGGGGGGTGAATTTCTGCTTCACTTGTGCCTGCATTTAAGTTAGCACTGGTACCTCAGCGATTTCCGCCTTGATTTACCAATTTTTACAACACTTCGCCCTCTGAAAGATTTCACAATTTCTGCTTACAGTTGGGCATTAGTTAGACAACAGAGGACACCTCTTCCCGAACAGGGCCTGTAGTACGTCCAGGCATCCACCCCCTCTGCCACGCCGATAAGCGTGGCTACCCTCAAGAAGTAACCACGCTCATCCAGGGCGATCGCCCTTACCCTCTTCCAACCTTGGCAAAAGAAACTCCCTCTACCGCATCTCAGTCGTTCGTCAGCCTTCAATTTGCGAGTTTGGCAGCGAGGAAAGCAATTATTTTATGAATGTTCAGTCACAAAATAATTCTTGACAGACCCTTAGTTGCCCATCGTTCCAGAATTAGAGTTGGAATTAGAGCTAGGATTAGGGCTGGTTGGCGCAGGGGCAGTGCCGCTGGTTCCTGTGCCGCTAGTGCCAGTTCCACTAGTACCGGACTGGCTGGGAGCGGACTGGTTTGTGGGAGCGGATTGACTGGGTGCAGACTGTCCCGTTGTAGCAGGAGCAGCTTGACCCGTCCCAGGTACAGTAATATTCACGTTAGGGACAGCCACCGGATCTTGCTGAACTGGGACTCGCTCGGTCGTTCGCTCAATAATCGTCGTTTTATTTTGGCTGGGTTGGGTACTACTAGTCGGCGCGGGAACCGTAACTGGAGAAACTGTAGGAACAGGCGTCTGGTTTTGCTGGCTGACCCAAAAAGCGCCGCCGACCACCAGGCCTGTGAGAGCAGTGAGTAGAATGCCGATCATCAATCCACGGGCTGCTCCGTCGTTCTCCCGGATCTTAGCGGTTTCTTCAGACAAGCGCTGTTCAGACAGACGACCCTGAAAATATCCGTTGTGGTAAGACGTTGCTCTCAGATTAGGGCTAGGGTTAGTGCCGTCGGGATTCACAACTTCTTTGGTATGGATCACCCGACCCTCTGCATCGCGATCGATTTCCCGATAAGGTTCGCGGCTATAAGTTTCGCGGTTGTTTAAGTTTGTCATTGGTTATCAATAGAACTCGGCAAAGGTCATTTCTCTCGTTACTTTCCACGATAGAGTTGCCTTAGCTCGATCGGTTCTACCGAAAGGTGGGACTGCTGACTCTGTCAGAAGACGGAGTTTGGTATAGAGGGCGATAGGATGATCAGTGATTTTCAGGATAGTTACCAGCTATCAAATAACCCAAAACCGGGTCTAGGCACCAGGGATGGGGTGTGAGGTTCCTCCCTCGGTTTAGCGTAATAGAGCACTCCAGGTTAAAGGACCCACCACACCATCGGGAGTCATGCTACTACGGCGTTGGGCTGCTTTGACCGCGAGTTCGGTCTCTTGCCCAAAGACCCCATCGATCGTTCCACTCAGCAATCCAAGCGATCGCAGCCGTTCTTGCAAATGGATAACCGCAGGTCCTCGCATTCCCCGCTTCAAAGTCGGTAACGCAACTTCGCTAGAGGGAGGGATTGTCTTAGTTGGGCTCACACTCGACTGGGTGGGAGCCGAGCTTGGAGTTTGGGCGGCTGGCTGAGCCGGAGTTACGGGCGGATAGCTGGCAGCAGGCGTTGCAGGACTAGCTGAAGCCGGAATGGGGAAGGCAAGTCCCGTGGGTTCCGCGGGCGGCAACTCAGTTGCCCCGACACTGACAGGCGGCATTGCTGTTGTTGTTGTGCCTAAGCTTGCCCCCACTTGAGGCACTACGGACCCAGGTACTGCAGGAAACAAGCGATCCCAGGTTGCAGGTCCCACAATACCATCGGTTTCCAGACCCGCTGCTGCCTGAAAACGGGAAACTGCATTGGCAGTCTCGCTGCCGTAGACCCCATCAACCGAACCAACGTGATAGCCCAGCAATTTGAGCGCGGCTTGTAGCTCGGAAACAGAATTGCCCTGGCTACCTGGCTTGAGCACGGGACGATCGACCCGTTCACTGGCAACGGTTGTTGAGAGGGCAGTGCTGTTAACTGCACCTGGGGTAACCTCAACAGCGCCTTGATTCATCAGAGGTTGTAAATTATTGGCACCTATTTCTTGCCCGATCGCACCCGTTGCGCTTCCCAGGCAAACTATAAATACCCCTGCTGCACTTCCGTAGCAAAACCAATTTCGCAACGTGACAAAATGGATCGGACTTCCTGGCAGTTTTCTGTTCATCGCATTCGCCTCTCTGCTGACGATCGACTCAAAATAGATGGAGAGTCTGACAATAAGTTCACATTTGTTTATCTTTAATTAACAGACCTGAAATCATAACCTTGCCCCCTGGACTGAATCGGAGTCGTTGAGAGGGCAGCCATCAGTTTATCCCAAGCTCGACTAAATGTAGCGCAATTTTTGGACGAGAGTCAAAAAAATACACTATTGAACCTATGCACCATTCCCTATCGTCACGATTTCGAGGCGCACTTTTGGGGGCTGCGATCGGCAGCAGTCTGAGTACGCTCAGCCAGGACTTCAGACATGCAGAATCGGGCCTGTTGTCCTGGCGGCAGGCGGACCGCGCGCCGGCAGTGCCCGATTCGCTCAAGCAGGCAACCCAACTGGCAATTCTGGGTGCTGAGAGTCTGGTTCGTTGGGGCAAACTGGGTATTCAAGCTTGGCAGGACACTATTGCCCCTGCTCCCACCGCCGCGCCCCTTCAATTCAGGGGTGGTGAACAGGCGATCGCGACCCTGCCACTGCTGTTATTTTTTCACGAAGACACGACCAAATTGCACCTGCAACTGCGGCAGGCAGTAACGTTTTGGGCAGCGCCAACCGCTGTAGAACCCTCCGGGGAAGCACAGACTGAAGACGCTCAGGGCATGGGTATCTTGGGTGACGCGATCGCCCAAATCTTGAAACACACCCTCCGTCCCGACACCTTTCTGCTGTCCCAATTGCACGCCCCACCGCTAGCAGAGTCTTTGCGGGTCACACTTCAGCTCATTCAGCAACACCTGGAAACCGGGGCAGGTCTCACCTCTCTCCGGGAAGGACTACTCAAATCTTCCCAAATTTCTGCCAGCCACAAAGCCATTGGGTTAGCCCTTTACTGTTTCCTCAGTACACCCGAAGATTTTCAATTGTCGTTGTTACAGGCAAAGCGGACAGGTTACCAAACGGAAGTCGTTTGTCCCCTGGTCGGTGCGCTCTCGGGTGCCCATAACGGCATGATGGGGATTCCGGCTCGATGGCGGTTTGCGGCGGCTGTGCCACAAAAGGCATTGCCCGTGTGGGAACGATCGACCAATGAAATTTTGCAACTGGCAGATCGGTTACTCGCTGCCTGGTCAGGGGTCTGTGACCCCATAAATCAGACGATCGCCCCCAACCAATTTCCTGCCATTTTTGCGCCCGGTGTTATGCGCCCTCTTTAGCCCCTACCTTAAAGCCTCCCTCTAAAATTTTCGCGATCGCTCCGCTCGGGTTTGTAGCGATCGTCCCCAAACACCTCCCAAGCCACTGCCTACCCAATACGCTGGAAAATCGCTCACATTGAACGTATTGCCCAGCACTAATCGCCCCGGCAAAGTGGCGCGAGCAGCTTGTAAAAAGGGCGGTTTCCAGAGTTGCAAAAACTCAATGCCACAGGTTGCCAGACAAACCCCCAGCGCCACCCACCAGGGCGACAGTTGGGGGAAGCACAACAGTACCAGCAAAATCCAAAAAATTTCGTAAGCTACACTTCCCAACGCATCATTCAACCATTCGGGTAAAGGACCGTGAGAAAAGCGCACCCAGTAGCCCAGGGGCAAGATGATGGCAAGACTGACCAACAAGACAAGGCGATAGTAGCGAAACCGTGACAAGGGGGCAGACATAGCAAGGTGTTTGAGTGGAGTTGGCGGAAGAGTAGGAGAATGCAACGATCTATTTTTGGGCAGAACCAGGGTAGGCAGCTTTTTGCATGCCAAAATGTAACGAATTTTACCAAATCTCCAAAATTACCCAAGGAAAAAGGCAAGCTACAGATAGAGAGGAAGGCACGATCGCCCTTCGCCAGTGGACATTTCGTCATTCCCGCGAGTGCAGACCTCTTGATCAGTTCTGTTCGTGCAAGATCACGACTGTGAGGGATTTTTATGGTTTCATCACCGTTGTTGCCGCTAGAGGCACCATCGCCTGCTCACATCTGCCCGTTTGATCAGGCTTGTAGTTATTTAGACGATGCAGGTAAAGAGCTACAACTGGATGCGGGCATTCTGGCAATTTTGAGTAGTCCACGTAAAGTGGTGACCGTTTCACTGCCTGTGAAATTGGATAATGGGGAAATTCAAGTCCTGACGGGGCACCGGGTTCAGCATTGCGATGTGTTGGGTCCTTACAAGGGAGGCACACGCTATCATCCAGCAGTCACGTTACGGGAAGTGTCGGCACTGGCAATGTTGATGACCTGGAAGTGTGCACTGTTGGGCATTCCCTATGGGGGCGCCAAGGGCGGCATTGCCCTTGATCCCAATCTCTACAGTGTGGAGGAATTGGAGCGGATCACACGGCGCTATACCAGCGAGTTGATCAAAGATATTGGACCCTCGGTCGATATTCCAGCGCCGGATGTGGGCACCTCTGCGCGTGAAATGGCATGGATGATGGATACCTACTCGATGAATGTTGGTCATGCTGTCCCGGGTGTGGTAACGGGCAAACCCATTTCGATCGGCGGGTCATTGGGACGAGAGATGGCAACGGGACGGGGCGTGATGATCGCGGTGCGAGAAGCGCTGGCACTCCAGGGCAAGCCGATCGCAGGCACGCGAGTAGTGATTCAGGGCTTTGGCAATGTGGGAGGAGCCGCCGCGCTATTGCTACACCAGGCAGGCGCAAAAGTTCTGGCGGTTTCCAAGGGGTCAGGCGGCATCTACAACGAGCAGGGATTGGATATTCCGGCGCTAAAGGTCTATGCGGCAGAGCATCATCGTAATCTGGTGGGGTTCCCCGGTTCCCAAGCGATTACCAATACCGAATTGCTGGCGTTGCCCTGTGATGTGCTGATTCCAGCGGCGTTGGAGAACCAGATTACCGCCGAGAATGTGAATCAGGTGCAAGCCAGTATTGTGGCAGAAGCGGCAAACGGACCCGTTTCACTGGATGCCGATCGCGCTCTGGAAAAACGGGGAGTCCTGGTATTGCCCGATATTCTGGCAAATGCAGGGGGGGTGGTAGTCAGCTATCTGGAATGGGTGCAGGGGTTATCTTACCTGTTTTGGGATGAGGAACGAGTCAACCGCGAAATGGAAGGGCTGATGGTGAATGCCTTTCATCGCGTGGTGCAACAGGCAAAAGCGCGGCAGATTCCCTTCCGTCTGGCAGCTTATACGTTAGGCGTAGGGCGAGTAGCGCAAGCGCTAGTTGATCGCGGCTTGTATCCGTAGGGAAATGGGTGAAGGAGTCAAGAGATGATGGATCACCCCATCACCCCATCACATCCCCCCTACGGTTTTCCTCCCTGTCAATTGCTAAAGCACGAGCTAGTCTGAGGATAGCGGTCGTTCAGTCGTTTGGCGGGGAGAGAACCAATGAAGCGGGTTTGGAGTGCAACCACGAAGGTTTTGGGCGGATTGTTTTTGTTTAGTGGCGGCAGTGTGTCGGCGGCGTTGGTGACGGGGATTTTAGTGGGTCAGGCGTCGGGGGGGATTTTGACGCTGTTGATGATTTTGCTGGTGATGTTTGGCATCGCTCCGGCGTCGCTAGGGTCGTGGCTGTTGCACCTGAGTTCTAAGGTCGATCGCGAGGTGTTACGCGATCGTTTTTTCTATCTGTTGCACGCGCAACAGGGGCGGATTTCCCTCATCGAATTTGCCACCGCAACGCAACTGGAACCGACGAATGCGCGTCGTTACCTCGATCGGTGGGCGAAGGAGTTTTCGGCAGATTTTGAGGTAACCGAGGCGGGCGAAATCTATTACGTGTTTTTGGAGCCGGGTCGATCGTTGCCAGCGGGTGGGTCGTGGGAGTCTTTGCGGCAGGCAATGCAGCGGCAACAGTTGTTAGCGTAGAGAGGCAACCTGGCACGCTTCAATTTCCCAATCCTCAAGTTGCCATCGTCTATATTTGATTACAACTGCTCCATTGGGCCCTGCTTGAATAGAAACAGAGCGGAAGAGGCAGGAGGATGATTCAGCCGCAAGTCAAGCCGATGAGCTTTGAGGAATTTCTGGAATGGTATCCGGAAGAGGGCAAGCGCTACGAGTTGCACAAAGGGATTGTGTTTGAAATACTGCCGACGGGTGCCCGTGAGCTAGTGAGCGGATTTCTGGCAGAAGCACTGACGTTGGAGATCCGCAGATTGCAACTGCCCTATACGATTCCTAGAGCTTGTTTGCTGAAGCCTCACTTGCCAGATTCGGGGTATCAACCGGATGTGGTGGTGCTCGATCGTGAGGCGATCTCACCTGAACCACTTTGGGCAAAGGCTTCGGTGATTCAATCTGGCAAAACGGTGCCTTTGGTGATCGAGGTGGTTAGCCAAAATTGGCAGGATGACTACGCCCGTAAGTTGGTGGAATATGAGGCGATGGAAATTGCCGAATACTGGATTGTGGATTTTCGGGCGCTGGGCGCAGTTCGTTATATTGGCAAGCCAAAGCAACCGACGATTACGGTTTGTCAGTTAGTGGAGGGGGAATATCAATGGCAGCGCTTTGTGGCGGGTCAAGTGCTGGAATCAAAGGTTTTTCCGGAATTGCAGTTGACGGCGGATGCGACTTTTCAGGCAGCGATGGGGTCGGGTTAGGGGAGGGGACTTATTTAACGGTGCAACGTCCTTCCCGCAAATGTTGCAATGCTCGTTGGGCTAAATTATCAAGCCGACCGGCTGCGACATCTTCTTCAAACTGCCGATCTCATCTCTCTGCATCGAATGCTGCAAACCAGATGCGAAAATCGGCAAGTTCTTCTGCTGAGAGTTGACTGACAGCACGTTCGACTTCTTGCAAATGACTCATAAGCTTGAGGAAGTTGATCAATAACTTGCCTTTTCCCATGATAAGACTCAGGAGCTAAGCCCAACCAGAACCTAAATCTGCGCCAAGCTTACCTAAGGATCGTGGATTTAATCATATGACAATTTGCCAAGCGTCAGGGCTTAGCGCACATGGATTGGTTCGAGACTACGAACGTTTGCCTGAAAATCATGAGGGAATGATTTACATTGCGATGGATTGGGCTAATGTGCGACGACTGGGAAATATAGCTATAGTCATTCAAGTTAGTTGCTTCCAGACTTTGAAACGTCCTAACGATCGTGACTACCGCTATCGTTTTAAGCGAGATAACAACTCAGCGGGTTAAGTATTTCCATCGTAATGCTCACAGAGTTTGTGCAATTTCTCTTTGAAGCGCTCCCGTACTGTATCCGGGGAAATGAGGATGCAATCTTCTCCATACCGGAATACTTCTCGAAAAAACCAGAAGGTGTTGGTAACTCGCCGAACAATGCGTCGGATGGGGGGATGACGATCGCGGAGCCATTCATTACATAGGTCAGCAGTCTTTGCTTCATAAGCAAAGGCTAATCCTTTCAGCAAATGCATCTCAGCTTCAAGGGCATCTAGACTGGAATGCCACTTGCCTGGAGCAGTGCTTAAGGCGGCTTCGGGAATCCGATCGAGCCGCAAAACCCAGTTATGTTGCAATTCAGGTAAGTCCTGGTTGCTATCGGTTTCTTCGCACCAACATTCCAGATATTGTCGCCGCTCGTAAGAAGTGATGTGGGCGTGGCGGATGGTGAAGTTCCAGGGACGATCGGCCGCATCACGATAGGTCAGCTGAAACGGCTGCTGACAACGAATGTACTGGTCGATCTCTAACCGCCAGGGCAAGATGGGTGTTGCGAGTAGCCGCTCGATTTCACTACGTAAGGGCAGTGTTAATTCACTTCGCTCAAGCAACAGTTGGGCGATCATCCGGGCTTCGTCAAGTTGTCCAGTATCAGTGAGTGACCGCATGGCCTGCTGGAGTGCCCGAATTCGATCGTCTGACCAATCGTTGTTGCGCCCTAACAGTAGCTCGCGACGGGCGATCGCTTCAACTAGGCGAGAAATGTTGGGGCGATCGCCCCAGGTCATACCCTGTTCCAGTGCAAGCTGCTCTAACTGTGCCTTGTCTCTGTCCGAAATCGACAAGGTAACCGATTGACCACGACGACCCATTAACGCTCCATTTGTACGTACACTTTGTACTTGTCACTCTTCTATTGTGCTGCCATGATGGATACATCGCAACCAGTCACGTACATTTTCGGTTAATAGTCCTCTGTATTCAGCCCAAGTATTCCCCGATGTCATTACTCAATCGTGCTCCTAAAACACTTGAAGATCAGTACTTTCAAGAGATTCGCCCTAAGCTTTATGAGTTACATGGCAAGCACCGCCAGCGTGGAGTTCGAGAGAGCCGGACACTGGCTGAACACTTAGATTCAGCGTGTCAGTTCAGTTTGACGGTCAGCCGTTTAGCAGGTGTGCCAGAGCCGCAACGAGCCGTATTACTGGCAGCAACAGCCGTTCATGATTTGAATAAGCTGGATGGGGCAAACGGTCGAAATGTGAAAGCGCTGGCGAGAAATCAGACCTTTCTCAAAGAGCAGCTAGAACAGGCAGCAGTTGCCACTTTAATGCAGACCGACACAGATTTGGAATTGGCACGAAAATTAATTGAGCGACATTCTGGACACAACGTCAGTGATGGCGCGAGATTTCTGCCAGAAGACCCGCAAATTGAGCGATGGGCATCCATTCTACGGGCAGCAGATTTATTTGATTTAGAGCTAACAGCAGAAAAGCTGGCTCAGAAAATTCGGACGGAGTTGATTCATGCGTTGGGTCGTCCTTGTGAACTTTATCGAGTCAGGATTACAGAAGATAGGGGCTATATCACTGCTTTGTTGTTGAGCGCCTGCGAGGAAGTTTTGCATCAGCATCACTATAATGTGCTGTCAGTGTTTCCCGATGGCATTCTAGTCGAAGGGATAGCAAATTCAGACTTCGACTTAACTGCAGAAATCGCTGTTGCTTGGCAAACCAAAATCGATCAGGTGTTTGGCGGCAATATTGAACAGTTAGTCAGAGCGACGAAAGACGGGATTAAAGTCTCTCATCAAGCGGTGCAGCACGATCACGATGAAGTATTGAATGTGGTGCTGGCACTGTTGGAGAAGAAGAAGGCTGGATTCAAATTAGAGAAAGTTCAAGGCGATGTTGAAAAATGGGGCAATCAAAAGGTTGAGACTGCTGCCTTACAAACCGCGTTAGAAGCGGGACTGACTGCCGTTACCAGTGCAGATGACTTTGGCATTTCGGAAGGGATGAAAGCCGCTTATCTCAGCTACCGAGAAGTGATGCCAGAATTAAACCCGAAGCAAGTCTGGGATCGAATTGCGGCTCATGCAGGTTTATCGGAACCGCAGCGCTTGGCGTTAGAACCATTTGATGCCCTATATGGTCGATCACTCTTTGCCGCCAAACCTTCACCCAATGGCATACAAGGGGTCATTGCTGCGCTACAAGAATCCTTAGAGCTACGTAACGGCGAAACGCAATCAGGTCATGCCGATGTGTCAGAAGAAGTTATTGCAGCGGTACAGCGATCACTCAGTTGTGCCTTTGTTAGAAATGCTACTGATAGCAGCGAGTTAGCGGCTTACATTGATGCAAATCCACGCCAGCGCTGTTCTTTAGGTGCCACGATCAGCGAAACCAGTACACTCAGTTCTGACAAAATGCCGATCGGAACAAAGGTGCAAATGTTTTCCAATCGTCTACCTGGTGGAATGACAAGTGATCCGGTACGTCAGGCTGAACCACTGGCTGCAATGGCGTATCACCTGATGACCGTTGGTGCTTTCTTTCCCGCAGCAAAGAAGGAACCGCCCTTTTACCTCCATCTAGGCTTGCCGAAAGGTTCAAGTCCAGATTTTCGTAGTTTTTTACGAGATTGGTTTCAGGATCGTATAGCAGTGAATGCTGATGGTGGACCCGTTTCAGTTGACGATTTGCAGCTTTACCGATGCGTCGATCCTAAGAGAAGTCTTGTTTACAAAGCGAACAAAGTTGTTGGTTTTGCATTCCCTAAACGGACAGAGTTTATTCAAACAGTTGTAACCACTCCAATTATGTTTGGGGATTTGCCAGCGTCTCAAGCGTTGTTAAAAGCAGCACGATTGGCTCTAGAAGTCTCTTTAACAGAAGGCCTCCGAACACCTTTTGTTTTATCTCCTAGCCTCGAGATTGATCTCTCAACATTTACAGGAGGGCGAATTGAGGGGATTCCATCATCTCTCCAACCGTTGCTCGGCACAGGTAAATATACTTTTGAGCCAGACGATGAAAATGTAGATTTAAGCTCGGATGAAATACCAGCAGAACGGATTCTTCTGCGGCTCCAATGTCTTGGAAAACTTGCAACATCTGTTGTGAAAAATCTTTCAAAAATTGAAGATTGTCTATACGACCTTGCCCGTGCCTGCGCCGAGCCATTTAGCCTTTACTTCGTATTGTTGCGTTGGATTTTGCGAGAGCAGGATGATCCAAATTTTGCGTTCAACTGGAATCGGATTCAAGAACCCTTAATGACCCTATTGGAGAGCCTCATGCCCAATGATAATTCTGCGTTAACGCGCTATTTACGTGATGCCGCCCAGGTTGCCACACAAGCAAACCTGTGGGGAAGTTCTACAACCAATCGCACCTCATTGATTGAACCGTTCACAGAATTTGTTGCCGCAGTACGCTCTCAGAAAACTTATATGGATTTGGATTTTCTGTTTGGTGCTTTAGTACAGAAATATCACACGCGATTGAAGCGAATTCGTGATTTTGAAGTCAAAGGCACAAAATTTGAGCAGCTCGAAAACTACTACAGTATCCTTCGCAAGCTTTATGAAGAAGTCTACCAAGGTCGTCCAGACAAATTGTTAAGTGACCAGAAGAACCTTGAAGCTGCTTACCTATTTTTCTTGACAAAAGCTCGTCAAGAATTCTGGGAAAAGCGCAATCAAGAGGAAGAGTCTAAAGAAACAGCAGCGTAACAATTGCCCGATCTCTCATTCACCATTTATTGATTCATTACTGAGGAACTATCATGTCGATTGAGAAACTGAATCCATTCTTTGCCGCGACCTACGAAAACTTTCCCAAAGGGCGCACGATTTGCCTAGTGGTTTTGCGAACTTCTTTATCTGAGTTAATTCTGCGAACTGAAGGCACAGGTGAGCCCATGTGCCGTGAGTTTGTATCTGCCGGATTGACACCGGAAGGTCGTAAGTCCATTGTTCAGCGTCTTGTAATGACCAAACGCAAACAAGTTGCACCGGAACGACGCAAAGGACGGGAATATCTTCGCGCTCAGGAACTACTCCGTCAGAACAAAGACGGTGTGCCTTGTGCGCTCAATACCAATGCGCCTTGTGAAATGTGTGTGGACTGTTTTTTGTATGGCTTTGCAGCAGGCGGTGGTGGCGCTCAGAAAAGCCGCATTTGGACAGAAGATGCCTTTAGCATTTTGACTGCAACGGATACATTGGGTGATCGCACCATCAACGCTATCTTTGAAACTGGAACTATGCGCGATGAAAAAGGTAATGCGTCCACAGCGCTTAATACCAGCGAATATATTAAACCGGGTGTTCATTTTCTGGATGTGGTTACGCTTAAAGATGTAACAGTAGATGAGTTTCGTTACATCGTCGGCAATATCTTGCTGACCAGTCGCTATGGTGCTGTCTCTAGTCGTGTGGGACGGATGGAGAATCAAATTTTGGGCATCTTTGGTGGCATTGCCGAATTGCCAAGTTCATTGGAGCTTGTACAAGCTGTCTATGATCAATTCACCGCAAGCAACAAGCCCTTAGAACATCCATTAGATAACGGGGCATTGATTGAAGAGGCGCAAAAAGTGATTGCTGGTTGGATTAATCGCAGAGGTGTTTCAGTGCAGTTGTCCAACGAAGAATTGGCAACGGTGATTGCAGAGGTCGATCGCCACTGGTCAGATGCAGAACGAGAAGCGTTCCTGAAGCGATTAGATGAATCCTACGAGTCATTCCGCCAAGTGGGTGAAAAGAAAGCCAAAGGTAAAGGTAAGAAGCAAGAGACCGTTGAAGCAGGGAGCTAGTTCATGTCTAACCAATTGGGTTTGCTAGATAATGCAAAACCTGCAACGCAACCACGTTTTAAAACAGCAAAACTGATTGAATTATGGTGCGCGGAACCTGTGTTTTTTGCCTCTAGGGAACTGTCCGATACCTATTACACCGAAGGGGCGATCGGAAACTATGCTCTGGCATATGCTTTGGGCTGGGCGCGATCGCCCTATCGACTCACTGGACGCGATACTGGACGACCACGTTATGTCGAAGACCTGACACCGCTTAATCAAGAGTGCTACATTCTGCCAGCTTGGTCAGCAATGGGGAGTCCAACCTTTCGGTTTGAGCGGTTCAATGCCTTATCAGATTCCTACTGGTATGCGATGACGAATAACCGGGTTGCCACAGCCCGTCAAGACATGCTCAGGGTGCGGCAAGGCGATAAACCCAACACATTTCGCCCCAGCAACTATCCTCAAACAGGACGATTACGCATGATTGAGCGGGGGAATCGGTTCCATACATTAGCGTTTGGCGATCGTGAGCTGCCTGAATACATCCGCTTGGGCAAATTTATGAGCAAAGTTCGCGTCGCCATCTTAGAGGAAAAACCGCTGGTACATCTACCTCGTGCTGACTACGCCAGCCAAGCTTATTTCAGCACAGCCGATTTACCCATTGGAATTAATCTCTTATCCTTTGACTTAATTTCTATGCCACCCACGTCTCTACTGAAAAACCTTCGCTTCCATGCTGAAGCGTGGCAAATCGGCAACTATATCGTGCCAGCCAACGTGCAATTTTGTGGTGAAGGCAACAGCAATGACGTATGACCCGATTTCAATCCACCTAGAGCCGAGAAGCATTGCCGCCTGCAATGAGCCTCCACCTGAACTAAAAGATTGCCTTCAGAATGCCTTACAACACCAGGTTGATGTCTTTGAGGCTGCAAAAGATCACGATATTATTCTGGACTTAGCTCCAACCGGAACAGGCAAAACTAAAGCAGGCTTGACCGTATTGCTGCACCAACCCACCAGAAATGCTGTTTATATTGCACCAACCAATGCTCTGATTGAACAGCAAACGAAGGCGGCAGCAGCATTTGTCACAGATGCAGGCTTGCCTCACATTGTTAAGGCGGTGTCTGCTAAAGAAGTGAGAACGTGGTCAAGCGATCGTGTCGGAGCGCGTCCAGGTGAGAAACTCTATAACCTCTTGAGGAACCCTGCAACAATCTTTCCAGACGTAAGCGAAAACCGGCCTCTGCTGCTGGTGACAAATCCTGATATCTTCTACTACGCGACCTTCTTTAGCTACCATCGGCTTGATAAAATCAATGTCGCAACCAGTTTCTACACCCAATTCTCAACCATCATCTTTGACGAGTTTCATTTATATGATGCCAAGCAACTCGTTGGTCTCTTGTTTTACTTAGCCTATCTGAGTATCTTCGGTTTCTTTGCAGCAGGTAGACGAGTGGTTCTCTTAACCGCCACACCGGAACCTGACTGCGAAAAGGCCTTGGCAGTGTTGGAAAGTCGCGGAGTCCGCATTAAGCAAATCAATGGGGAATTGGGAGCGCGTCAAGTTTTATCACAAGGCACCGTCCACTTAGAAATTCGTCCCCAGCTAGAACGAGATGCACTGTTAGCAGAACTTGCCAAGGAAGTAACTAATCGATTAGAAGCGTATCCCGATCAAAATGGAGCAGTCATTCTGGACTCTAAAGTGCAGATTAATGATTTAGCCAAGTTACTTCAAGCACAAGGATTAGCTGATCGGATTGGTAGGATTCATGGCTCTACCCCTCAGCTAGAGCGACTTCAGTCAGCCCAGCGGCAGGTCATTCTAGCCACCAGTACAGTGGATGTTGGGTTTAACTTTGAACGACACCCCGCACCTTCACGTCAAAACCTGGATTGGTTGGTTTTTTCAGCCCGCGATCGTGCAGCATTCTGGCAACGAATTGGACGGGTTGGACGAGTACTCGGCAAACAAGAAACTGAAATTCCATCTTATGCGATCGCCTATCTTCCAGAAAGAGCCTGGGATGAAGGTCTAGCCGCCTTGGCTGAAACTAGTGGGCGAGATGTCTTGAAAGACAAGCTGCAAGAACTCAAAGCGCTTGAACGTCCCTTTCTCAGAGCTTACTGGCAGTCAGAAGCCTTTCTAGAAGCTGCCCGTCCCATGCTCATGCTAGAGGAGCTATTGGAGACATTACCCCAAGCGGACCTGGTAACAAAGCTCTTTGAGACTTTGAAGGCGGCATTGGGCGGCAATCGTGATTGGAAATATTATCAGCAGCGGATGAGAGCGTTACAAGCAGCACAGTCGATTGCCACAGCACCAGAGCAAGATACTGCTGAAGACCCGCTCAAATTTGTTAAAGGTCACTCAAAATGGGCGATCACAGCAGCCTTTCTCAAAAGCGAATCGCCTGAAGATTGGGAACTGCTCAAGACAAAGCAAGTTCCCCTAAGCCGCTTTGAAAAGTTATTTCGAGAAGATGCTGAAGTCGCAACTCAACTTAAGCACTTTGCTTCTGTCTTTAGTGCTAGCTATGCACCGTTGTTTCAGTTTCGCTCTAACTTGTTTGAGAGCCTGTGCATCCGAGACCCACAAGGGTTCTTACTTGATCTATCCGAAGAAACTCAGCTTGATCCAATCCATTTGCTCAGGAACTATGAGTTTGTTCGCGATAGTGACGGGATTGCCATTGTTGATCGTGCACGAGAGACCTATGAATTAAGTTTTCACCTACGCTATTACGGTAGCTCTGAAGCTTTCTCCAGAACTCAGTTAAATAAACTGACTGCTTTTCAGCATTGTCAAATCCGAAGACAGTTCAAAGGTTCTACTGTTCCAACCCCTTTACTCAAAGAGCTAGAGAAGTCCTGGTTGCCAGGAGTTGTTGTATCAGAAATGGCAAATCAGGGTGTGATTTTTCGACTGCGCAAACAAGGCATTGAATCATATTCAATTTCAGTCGTTTGTGATGACGCCAGGAAGAATTACACAATCTTCCCTGGGTTAGCTGGCATTATGACAGCTGCGATGAATGGCGTCAAAATTCGCTTGATGGATGAAGAAGAATTCTGGATCACTTGATATTGAGATTCATATTGAGGTTCAAACATGCCCCATAGCCTGATTCTCAACCTCATCCCCACCTCGCCCATTCCAGCGGGATACCTGACTGGCAAGCACCTCCATGCCCTTTTTCTAACCCTGGTTAGCTCCGTTGATCAAGAATTGGGCGATCGCCTCCATGCCCAGACGATCGACAAGGCTTTCACCCTCAGTCCTCTGCAAGTTACCCAGAAATCGCAGGGCAAACAGCAATTGCAATGGGATCACACCCGTCCCATTCCTGCCGAAACTCCCTGCTGGTGGCGCATTTCCCTACTGGACGATACCCTTTTTGGCAATCTCACCCCACTCTGGCTCAATCTGAATCCCAACCATCCCTGGCATCTCGGTCCCGCCGATTTGCAGATCACGAGTGTCTTAGGCACGCCCCAATCCACTCAACTCTGGGCAAATTTTTCCACGTATGCCCAACTTTATGAGCAAGCCTCCGATCGCGATCGCCAAATTGACCTCACCTTTTGCACTCCTACCAGCTTTCGTCAGAGCCAATATGACTCTGCCCTACCGACACGGGAGCATGTGTTCAACAGCCTGCGACGGCGATGGAATCAATACAGCGGCATCGAATTCCCTGATACGCTATTGGAATCCATTTTCCCCAGTTTTTTTGATATCCGAACTGAACTGGTGACTGACTCCCGCAGCAAGTTCATTGGCTGTGTTGGAGCAATGAACTTCCGTATCTTAGGCGATGTAGACCCACTCATCATCAAACAAATCAATACACTAGCTGATTTTGCCCTCTACAGTGGCGTTGGACGTAAAACCCCAATGGGGCTAGGGATGGCGAGGCGGCTTCTATCGAAGAAATCCAATGAATGAACTGGACTATGTTCCGATCGCCGCTCTCAACCAATACAGCTACTGCCCGCACCGCTGCTGGCGCATGTTTTGTATTGGCGACTTTACCGATAACCAATACACCATTGAAGGCACTAGCCTGCACGATCGCGTTCACACTGTCGGCGATGGGCATCGGGAAGAGGTCTGGCAGGTTCGAGCCGTGTGGCTCAAGTCCGATCGCGATGGCTTGATTGGTAAAGCGGATTTGATTGAAGCCAATGACGGTCACTGGTATCCCGTGGAATACAAACGCAGCCATCGGGGAGAGTTTGATAACGACGAACTCCAAGTTTGTGCCCAAGCGCTCTGTTTAGAGGAAATGACTGGACAACCCGTTGCCCAGGGCTACATTTACTATGCTCAGTCCCATCAGCGACAGTTAGTTGAAATTTCAGCTGCCTTGCGTCAAGCCACGATCGCCACCCTCCACTTAATACGAACCCTACTACACACTGGCACTATGCCACCTGCCGTTTACACTCCTCGTTGCAAAGGATGCAGCCTCTTTCAATCGTGTATGCCTCAAGCAGTTGAGAAAGTCAGAAAATATCAAGAATCGTGATTTGGGTAGATGCATCCCCCGTTTACTCCCTTACCCCTCTACTCCCTTACCCCTCTACTCCCTTACCCCTCCACTCCTATGGGTACCCTCTACATTACTCAAGACAACGCTTTTATTGGCAAAATCGACGAACGACTTCAGGTGCGGGCAAACAAACAAACCTTACTGGATGTCCCGATGATTAAGGTGGATGGAGTCGTCGTTTTAGGACGCGCCACAATTTCTCCTGCTGCCTTAATTGAGCTATTGGAGCGTAAAATTCCGCTCAGCTTTCTCACGGGGACCGGGCGGTTTCTAGGACGTCTGGAGCCACCCCTAACCAAAAATATTTTTGTCCGATCGGCACAATGGCGAGCGATCGGCGAATCACCCCAAGCCTTGCATGTGGTCAGAGGGTTTATTCGGGGTAAGCTCAAAAACTATCGCCATACACTGATGCGGGTGCAACGAGAAACTACGGATCAAAATTCGGAGTCGTTATCTAAGCTGGTTCAGGGTATCACTCGTCTGGAGCAAGCCATTCATCCCATCAATACCACAGACAAGATTGAGTCTCTGCGAGGATTAGAAGGTGCAGGGAGTGCGGCGTACTTTGGGTGTTTCCAACAACTCATCCGAGCTGAAGAGTTTTCCTTTACCACGCGCCAGAGACGACCACCCACCGATCCCATCAATTCGCTACTGAGCTTTGGTTATTCGCTATTGCGGCACGATATCGAAAGTGCTATCAACATTGTTGGCTTTGATCCATATCTGGGTTATTTGCACACCGAACGCTATGGTCGTCCTTCTCTGGCATTGGATGTGATGGAGGAATTCCGTCCCCTAGTGGTGGATGCGGTGGTGTTGGCGGCAATCAATCGGCGATCGCTCACTCCTGCTGATTTCACCGTGGAACCTTTAAGTCAAGCAGTATCGCTATCGGATGAAGGCAGACGTACGTTTCTTCGTTTGTATGAACAAAAAAAACAGTCTCGGTTTAAGCACCCGGTCATGGGCAAACAATGCACATACCAGGAAGCGTTTGAGATCCAATCCAGGCTCTTGGCAAAGTACCTAATGGGGGAAACGGAACAGTATCCACCGTTAGTGTTGAAATGAGTCGATGAGTCGATGCATCAAAAACTTTACCCGTCTCCCCATGCACATCGCCATCTCCTACGACATTTCCGAAGACAAACGTCGTACCAAGATTCATAAGATTCTGAAGTCCTATGGTCAGTGGATGCAATACAGTGTTTTTGAGTGTGAACTAACGGATACTCAATATGCCAAGCTGCGATCGCGTCTCAGCAAACTGATCAAGCCGGAGCAGGACAGCATTCGTTTCTATTTTTTGTGTGCATGTTGTCATGCCAAAATTGAGCGCATTGGTGGTGAACAGGTGCGGGATGATTCGATCTTTTTCGTATGATGCGCGGATGGGTGGGTGTTGAGGCACAATCTCCAATTTTGGCTGCGAAATCTCTTGATGGCAAAGGGATAGGGTCGATTTTGGAACAAATTCGATCCGCGCAATCTCTCAAATGTTTGATGAGTATGGGGTGGGGCTTAAAATGCCGAATTGGATTGCCGATCGCTAAGTTGTGTGAATGCTATAATCTGGCTAGTTCGCGCAATTGCACCTTGAAAACTGCATATAGTCGTGCTTTCAGAAGCCCGCCGTTCCAAAACCACCAAATCCCTCACAGGGATTGAAACATTGCAGCCCTGGCAGGCAAGCAAGATCAGCCAAGTTCCAAAACCACCAAATCCCTCACAGGGATTGAAACCCATCGGGCCTGATAACTACAACGACATTGCCAACTGTTCCAAAACCACCAAATCCCTCACAGGGATTGAAACTTTGTACATAGTCTGAGTTGTATGTCATCAGAAAAGTTCCAAAACCACCAAATCCCTCACAGGGATTGAAACTCTAGGCTTTGATTACTTGATGCTGCCTGTGCTCGTTCCAAAACCACCAAATCCCTCACAGGGATTGAAACCTTGCGACGTTTTAATTGAACCGCATCACTCTATTGGTTCCAAAACCACCAAATCCCTCACAGGGATTGAAACTTCTTTTCTGATCCGCTTCGACAGCTTCCTATAAACGTTCCAAAACCACCAAATCCCTCACAGGGATTGAAACTTGCTGCCAGCCATGTATAACCATGCCTCTGAAAAGTTCCAAAACCACCAAATCCCTCACAGGGATTGAAACAAGATTAAATCATCAAATATTTGGAGGGGAGATGAGTTCCAAAACCACCAAATCCCTCACAGGGATTGAAACGTCCCGTCAGCAGTGGAGGGAGTACGAGCAGGGCACGGGTTCCAAAACCACCAAATCCCTCACAGGGATTGAAACTTTAGGACATTCTCTGAGTGCTTCTGCCACTGTGGGGTTCCAAAACCACCAAATCCCTCACAGGGATTGAAACTCTACTAAATCAAAGTCATCGTCATCCAGAAAGTAGTTCCAAAACCACCAAATCCCTCACAGGGATTGAAACGAATCGTTACGCGCTTCCTGCAACTCAGCTTGCGGTTCCAAAACCACCAAATCCCTCACAGGGATTGAAACAAACCGAGTTTCAGGTAGCTGTTGAGCGTTCCAAGGTTCCAAAACCACCAAATCCCTCACAGGGATTGAAACACACTTTTTTGTATTTCTCTTTCAACTGGTAAAAGTTCCAAAACCACCAAATCCCTCACAGGGATTGAAACGGGTTTGATTGGTTTATGGATCAGAACCTTCCCAGTTCCAAAACCACCAAATCCCTCACAGGGATTGAAACTAGAGCGTATCATCCTGTGGCATTGGCTTGTATTGGTTCCAAAACCACCAAATCCCTCACAGGGATTGAAACTTGTTTCTTTTGACGTTTCAAACTTTACGTTTACACGTTCCAAAACCACCAAATCCCTCACAGGGATTGAAACTTAATAGCAATCTGAGTACTGATACCAGTGCTAAATAGTTCCAAAACCACCAAATCCCTCACAGGGATTGAAACAGGGGACCCGTGCGATTTTGAACTGGAATACAGGTTCCAAAACCACCAAATCCCTCACAGGGATTGAAACGTAACCTCTCGCTGTCACGTAGACGTACAACCCGCCGGGCGCTAGCGTTCCAAAACCACCAAATCCCTCACAGGGATTGAAACAAGGATTAAAGTATGACTTCTTTTTCTACGTCTCAATGTTCCAAAACCACCAAATCCCTCACAGGGATTGAAACATGGTACAGACAGGGATACTGGCAAGGTTCAATTTCCGTTCCAAAACCACCAAATCCCTCACAGGGATTGAAACTACAAACTCTTTGACTAGTGCTTGCAAGTGAGAAGCGTTCCAAAACCACCAAATCCCTCACAGGGATTGAAACAAGAATTTGAGCTTTACTGAGCTTGCCTGCAAGGAGTTCCAAAACCACCAAATCCCTCACAGGGATTGAAACCTAAATCCTCAAGCGACTCTTTAAGCCTCTTCTCAAGGTTCCAAAACCACCAAATCCCTCACAGGGATTGAAACTTGTAGATTCATTCATAGATCGAATACGCCTTTGCAGTTCCAAAACCACCAAATCCCTCACAGGGATTGAAACGGAAGAATTGGGAGTGATTTAGCTATGGACAATGCGTTCCAAAACCACCAAATCCCTCACAGGGATTGAAACTTAGTTTTGGCTACCAAAGAAATGTCTGCTTACTTGTTCCAAAACCACCAAATCCCTCACAGGGATTGAAACATCTGTAGCCAAAGGGGGTTTAGTAAAAAAAATAAAGGTTCCAAAACCACCAAATCCCTCACAGGGATTGAAACTTCGGATTACGTCACTCTTTGAGCATTCTAGGTGGTTCCAAAACCACCAAATCCCTCACAGGGATTGAAACAAAAGAAAAGGGTGATATCAATTATCACGGTAATACGTTCCAAAACCACCAAATCCCTCACAGGGATTGAAACGTGATATTGAGGATCGCGCTCGCGATCGCTTCAGGAGTTCCAAAACCACCAAATCCCTCACAGGGATTGAAACTTAATGTATAAAGATGCTGCGCGCCATTTGCGAGGTTCCAAAACCACCAAATCCCTCACAGGGATTGAAACGTAATGCCAGTGCTAAGACCTACCATCATTGAGGTAGGTTCCAAAACCACCAAATCCCTCACAGGGATTGAAACACCCTTAGACAATAGATAGTCCAGAGTGATCCGGATGTTCCAAAACCACCAAATCCCTCACAGGGATTGAAACTTGCTGGAACTGAGCATTACTCAGCCAGTATTCAGTTCCAAAACCACCAAATCCCTCACAGGGATTGAAACCAATAGTTATTCGTATACTGAGGTTGTCTCCCTGGTTCCAAAACCACCAAATCCCTCACAGGGATTGAAACCAAAAACGAAGCACCTAAAAGGGTCGGACAGATTAGTTCCAAAACCACCAAATCCCTCACAGGGATTGAAACATTGATTATTGATGACTATGGTGCGGGTTATGCGTTCCAAAACCACCAAATCCCTCACAGGGATTGAAACATATTACAAGACATCATGTTAACCGAGGTAATGAGTTCCAAAACCACCAAATCCCTCACAGGGATTGAAACCTATTCGCAACATTGAGAAAGAATTAGGAGTAGAGGTTCCAAAACCACCAAATCCCTCACAGGGATTGAAACATGCATCTTGGATTTCTAGGCACATCGGGGAATAGTTCCAAAACCACCAAATCCCTCACAGGGATTGAAACATCAAGGTAGCCATCGATTGAATCTGAATCGCTGGTTCCAAAACCACCAAATCCCTCACAGGGATTGAAACATTAGATGGATATGATCGTGCTGAAGTAATAGCTAGTTCCAAAACCACCAAATCCCTCACAGGGATTGAAACAAGCTGGCGCTCTCTCCTAAAACGGTCGCGGGCACGAGGTTCCAAAACCACCAAATCCCTCACAGGGATTGAAACCAACCTGAGACATTGGAATTGCAAGTAGGTAGTACGTTCCAAAACCACCAAATCCCTCACAGGGATTGAAACAAGATGAAGATGGTAAATGGCAAAGCCATAACCATGTTCCAAAACCACCAAATCCCTCACAGGGATTGAAACATCGCAATTGCAAATCCACACAATTGATGTAGACGCGTTCCAAAACCACCAAATCCCTCACAGGGATTGAAACAGGGCAATACAAGCCTTTCCCTTTCCCGCTTTCTTGTTCCAAAACCACCAAATCCCTCACAGGGATTGAAACATCATCAGTTTTGGAATACCTTTATCCAGATTTAACGTTCCAAAACCACCAAATCCCTCACAGGGATTGAAACACCAATCCAACAAGCAATCAAGCGAACAGCACCGGTTCCAAAACCACCAAATCCCTCACAGGGATTGAAACAATATGTCTGTGGGTTCGCCTTTTCCGTTCGCGACGTTCCAAAACCACCAAATCCCTCACAGGGATTGAAACGCATATTGCAGAGGCATCATTTGCAATCGTCTGAAGTTCCAAAACCACCAAATCCCTCACAGGGATTGAAACGACTTGCCTGTTAACAGGCTGATAGTATTTAGAGGTGTTCCAAAACCACCAAATCCCTCACAGGGATTGAAACTCAGAGCGCTTAGAGCTTTTTGAGTCTGTGTCGGGTTCCAAAACCACCAAATCCCTCACAGGGATTGAAACTTCCTTTCCTGCCATCTACCTTTAATTGAGGGGTTCCAAAACCACCAAATCCCTCACAGGGATTGAAACATCATCTTTTTCCGGCTTAGAACGCGGAGAATCCCGTTCCAAAACCACCAAATCCCTCACAGGGATTGAAACATTTCAGGAGCATCGATCATTTGCCATCTCCGCAGGTTCCAAAACCACCAAATCCCTCACAGGGATTGAAACGAAAAGTTATCAGGGCAATCACTAGACGCAGCTTTGTTCCAAAACCACCAAATCCCTCACAGGGATTGAAACTTGGATGTGTGCAGTCAGGTGCGTAATGGTGAGATTGGTTCCAAAACCACCAAATCCCTCACAGGGATTGAAACGCTAACTCGGACAATCGTGGCTTTTGGAGTGTGAAGTTCCAAAACCACCAAATCCCTCACAGGGATTGAAACTAAAGAGATGGGAACTACCCATTATTTAGGACAGAAGTTCCAAAACCACCAAATCCCTCACAGGGATTGAAACCGATTCTCAGGGTGTGCAGAATTCAGAATGCCGAGTTCCAAAACCACCAAATCCCTCACAGGGATTGAAACAAAGGAACACTGCTAGCAACCGACGACGAAATAAAGTTCCAAAACCACCAAATCCCTCACAGAATTCATCAATTTGGAGATCGGCAGGGGTGCCAGGAGTTCCAAAACCACCAAATCCCTCACAGGGATTGAAACAAAGGAACACTGCTAGCAACCGACGACGAAATAAAGTTCCAAAACCACCAAATCCCTCACAGGGATTGAAACGGGCGGTGGAGGTGGTATCACCCAAACTCAAACCAGTTCCAAAACCACCAAATCCCTCACAGGGATTGAAACTGGAAAAAATAAGGGCTTGCCAGCCTGGATCAGGGAGTTCCAAAACCACCAAATCCCTCACAGGGATTGAAACTACCTAAAGCATGATGATGGCTTTGAGACCCGCTAGTTCCAAAACCACCAAATCCCTCACAGGGATTGAAACGGTAAAGACACGGCTACAGCAGAGCTTACAAAGCTGTTCCAAAACCACCAAATCCCTCACAGGGATTGAAACCAGAGCTTCTGTGGTTTCTGAACTTGTTACCTGGTTCCAAAACCACCAAATCCCTCACAGGGATTGAAACATCCAGTGCCCCTCACGTTCATTGAGGTTCCGAGGGTTCCAAAACCACCAAATCCCTCACAGGGATTGAAACTTACAATCGAGCTAATTGAAAAGATGTTTCATGAGGTTCCAAAACCACCAAATCCCTCACAGGGATTGAAACGCATCATTAGATCTCAATATTTCTACTGCTTGCTTGTTCCAAAACCACCAAATCCCTCACAGGGATTGAAACCATTAATGTCACTTGTGACAAATATTGCCGATGAGTTCCAAAACCACCAAATCCCTCACAGGGATTGAAACGCATTTTAGGGTACTCCTTATATTGAATCTGAGGTTCCAAAACCACCAAATCCCTCACAGGGATTGAAACACATTCTCGATAATTTCGGCTAACGTTTGAGGGTGTTCCAAAACCACCAAATCCCTCACAGGGATTGAAACAGACTGAAGATAACAACTTGTTTCACGCGGCAAGGTTCCAAAACCACCAAATCCCTCACAGGGATTGAAACGAGATTATTGCCAAAACGCCTTTAGGTATCGAATGTTCCAAAACCACCAAATCCCTCACAGGGATTGAAACTGATCGGCTGACGGCACAAAAACTTTTTTGAATACGGTTCCAAAACCACCAAATCCCTCACAGGGATTGAAACGTTTTCCACTGATCGGAAATGTCAGCCATGCGACGGTTCCAAAACCACCAAATCCCTCACAGGGATTGAAACCCTGAGCCTGTGCCTTCCTACTCATCTGAGCGATGTTCCAAAACCACCAAATCCCTCACAGGGATTGAAACACTTCACCGCTAACCCTGAGCATGTTCTGGGAGAAGTTCCAAAACCACCAAATCCCTCACAGGGATTGAAACACTGATTGGCAATATCGTGAACCTCCGGGTAGCGTGTTCCAAAACCACCAAATCCCTCACAGGGATTGAAACGTGAATCTGCGCTTTTGCCAACTTATCGACATTCGTTCCAAAACCACCAAATCCCTCACAGGGATTGAAACGCAGGACGGGAAGAGGAAGAACAACCTCCAAACCCAGGTTCCAAAACCACCAAATCCCTCACAGGGATTGAAACTCCTGATGAAAGAAATGACTTGGAAGTCGGTTAATGTTCCAAAACCACCAAATCCCTCACAGGGATTGAAACAGCATACAACCGCTGACAAATTTTTCTTCTTTCTTGTTCCAAAACCACCAAATCCCTCACAGGGATTGAAACCCATGAGAAACACGTATTTTTCTCTAGAGTTGCCGCGTTCCAAAACCACCAAATCCCTCACAGGGATTGAAACAAAAGCTTCAACTATTTCAGTTGTAAGTACTTCCGTTCCAAAACCACCAAATCCCTCACAGGGATTGAAACCCAAAATGGTCGAAACATTGGCAGCAGTTAGTTCGTTCCAAAACCACCAAATCCCTCACAGGGATTGAAACCATCTACCCGTTCACCATGAATACGCCGCCCGTTGGTTCCAAAACCACCAAATCCCTCACAGGGATTGAAACCTTGCTTAAGCACCTCAGGATCGTGAATTGCTTCGGTTCCAAAACCACCAAATCCCTCACAGGGATTGAAACCTTAAGGCAATAGGCGATCAAGGTTGACATGTTGGTTCCAAAACCACCAAATCCCTCACAGGGATTGAAACACAGCTAGGATATGACGTGACCCTGACTGCCAGTAAGTTCCAAAACCACCAAATCCCTCACAGGGATTGAAACATGAAGCTTTCAACATGGCGTCCATCCTTAAAAGCGTTCCAAAACCACCAAATCCCTCACAGGGATTGAAACAAGAGCACTACCATTGCTGGCGTAAGTTTCTAAATCGTTCCAAAACCACCAAATCCCTCACAGGGATTGAAACCAATAAGGGCGATCGTTGTTTTGATGGCGAAAAACGTTCCAAAACCACCAAATCCCTCACAGGGATTGAAACAACGATCGCCCCTGCCATTACGGGCGCTACATCTTGTTCCAAAACCACCAAATCCCTCACAGGGATTGAAACAAAACTCCAACCTTAGTTTACAGCCCTCCGGCAAAGTTCCAAAACCACCAAATCCCTTACAGGGATTGAAACTCCTGACTCTTGCCGATCCAGTAGTGCTTGTAATCGTTCCAAAACCACCAAATCCCTCACAGGGATTGAAACTTCAGGAGCCACACTGGCAGCTTCCTGAATGGCAAGTTCCAAAACCACCAAATCCCTCACAGGGATTGAAACCGTCGCTGTGCTGCTGCTTGTGAGGAAAAATTTGGGTTCCAAAACCACCAAATCCCTCACAGGGATTGAAACTGTTCCCTCCGGCTGCCAGAATCCCGGTAATATGGTTCCAAAACCACCAAATCCCTCACAGGGATTGAAACTGCTGTTGCTGCTGCCACTATCGCTAGTGTTCCTGGTTCCAAAACCACCAAATCCCTCACAGGGATTGAAACTCCTTGCAAATAGGGCGGGGACTGCTTTTAGGGGGAGTTCCAAAACCACCAAATCCCTCACAGGGATTGAAACAGGGTCGATCGAGTGTTACTGGAAAGGGCGATCGAAGTTCCAAAACCACCAAATCCCTCACAGGGATTGAAACAAACGTGCGTGAAGTCAGGGCTTCAATAATCTACGAAAAGGGTTCCAAAACCACCAAATCCCTCACAGGGATTGAAACATAATACAAATTTATTTTGTATTAATACAAACTGGTTCCAAAACCACCAAATCCCTCACAGGGATTGAAACCCTCTACTTTATTAAATGGTTGGAAACCCCATTCCAAGTTCCAAAACCACCAAATCCCTCACAGGGATTGAAACAGGTGACACTCTGGGTGAACGACATGAAGAACTGCGTTCCAAAACCACCAAATCCCTCACAGGGATTGAAACTAAACATAAAGGATTTGCGCCTACCGGATCGGGTGGTTCCAAAACCACCAAATCCCTCACAGGGATTGAAACATCCTTAACACTTCTAGTTTGGATGCGAACAATATGGTTCCAAAACCACCAAATCCCTCACAGGGATTGAAACCGTTGTGCGAATGGAGATATTGCCTGATCAATGCTCGTTCCAAAACCACCAAATCCCTCACAGGGATTGAAACTGACCATTTCAGCGTAATTGTTAAACCCCGGTTCACGTTCCAAAACCACCAAATCCCTCACAGGGATTGAAACCCTATGGCAGACCCCACGGATAATAAGACCCCTGAGTTCCAAAACCACCAAATCCCTCACAGGGATTGAAACGCAATGTTCTTAGCTGCTTACTCTGATGCTAAGGGAGTTCCAAAACCACCAAATCCCTCACAGGGATTGAAACGGGCCTGGTTAGTGTACTGTCCATAGGCTGCTGAGTGGTTCCAAAACCACCAAATCCCTCACAGGGATTGAAACAGGCTGATCACCAAAAGGCTCATTACTGATCCGGACGTTCCAAAACCACCAAATCCCTCACAGGGATTGAAACATCATAAGAGTAACGGAGCGAGAAATACAGGAGATGTTCCAAAACCACCAAATCCCTCACAGGGATTGAAACCCGCCGCTTGGATACCCGCATGGTCGCTGTCAAGACGTTCCAAAACCACCAAATCCCTCACAGGGATTGAAACAATACCATCCAATCGCGCCTTAAATTCAGGCGCAGGTGTTCCAAAACCACCAAATCCCTCACAGGGATTGAAACTGCTGACATTGAGACGGCTAGAGCAGAGTTTGAGGCGTTCCAAAACCACCAAATCCCTCACAGGGATTGAAACTTTGGACTGATCTCCTTACCATCCTTAAAACAAAAGTTCCAAAACCACCAAATCCCTCACAGGGATTGAAACTTACCAGTAGATCGATCCACAATACACCTGTGTTCGGTTCCAAAACCACCAAATCCCTCACAGGGATTGAAACATTTTGCCAATGGCGCGATCAACTTTGTAGCGGATGTTCCAAAACCACCAAATCCCTCACAGGGATTGAAACTAGCAGAATTACAAACTAACCAATACTTTGATAGAAGGTTCCAAAACCACCAAATCCCTCACAGGGATTGAAACATGAGCAAACCCTACCGGATTGCTTGAGTACTCAGGGTTCCAAAACCACCAAATCCCTCACAGGGATTGAAACACATAATGGCGGATCGCGTTAGCCGCTTCTTCCAGGTTCCAAAACCACCAAATCCCTCACAGGGATTGAAACACAACCGGGATATAGTCACCGCCTGCTACAGAGCCGTTCCAAAACCACCAAATCCCTCACAGGGATTGAAACAGTTCTGAGGTTTTCTGGTGTAGCGGTCGGTAGATGTTCCAAAACCACCAAATCCCTCACAGGGATTGAAACTTTATGGGCATTGAAGCTACTCTGAGGGTTCGTGTGTTCCAAAACCACCAAATCCCTCACAGGGATTGAAACCTCTAGAGATCCACGGTGAAGGATGCCAATCACTAGTTCCAAAACCACCAAATCCCTCACAGGGATTGAAACTCGTATCCCACCAAGTCACTCTGCTCACCGTCAAAAGTTCCAAAACCACCAAATCCCTCACAGGGATTGAAACTGGATTGGGGAGAGCCAGGGTAGAGGCAAGCGCAGTTCCAAAACCACCAAATCCCTCACAGGGATTGAAACATAAGTTGCTCTATACAATTGCTTTTTGGAATTATGTTCCAAAACCACCAAATCCCTCACAGGGATTGAAACGTTATTTTCTCTCCCTGGCTTTGACTCCTGATTCCGTTCCAAAACCACCAAATCCCTCACAGGGATTGAAACAATAAGCGTTGTCCTTCCAAGCTGGATATGTACTGGTTCCAAAACCACCAAATCCCTCACAGGGATTGAAACGAATTTTGACGAACGCGATTCCCCTGAAAACGATGTTCCAAAACCACCAAATCCCTCACAGGGATTGAAACTTTTCTTTTCATCGGGGACGTGGCAAATGTAATGAAGTTCCAAAACCACCAAATCCCTCACAGGGATTGAAACTCAGAGATTGCAAGCTTTTGTGTGGAGAGAATTGCGTTCCAAAACCACCAAATCCCTCACAGGGATTGAAACCGAACCTACAAGCTGGCGCAACCAGGACAGTCCGAGAGTTCCAAAACCACCAAATCCCTCACAGGGATTGAAACAAGACCTTTGAGCGACAGCGAGTCTTGACGCCAACCAGGTTCCAAAACCACCAAATCCCTCACAGGGATTGAAACTTGCCGCTGGTCAGTCTCATTTTGACCTGGGGTTGTTCCAAAACCACCAAATCCCTCACAGGGATTGAAACCTGCTTGTTCCATCTCCAATGTTTCTGCTTGACAAACTGGGCAAGCAAAGCATTCTGTTGCGTTCCAAAACCACCAAATCCCTCACAGGGATTGAAACTAATGCGGTTAGTGAGCAAGTAGCTAATAAAACTTTAGTTCCAAAACCACCAAATCCCTCACAGGGATTGAAACTGTCTGTACATTGAGAGCCGTAGCTCATTGTTTGGGGTTCCAAAACCACCAAATCCCTCACAGGGATTGAAACCCGATCGTGCGTTGTCGCAGTAACGAGTAAAAGATGGTTCCAAAACCACCAAATCCCTCACAGGGATTGAAACCAATTAGGGCGATCGTCTGTCCTCAGGTGCAGGATGTTCCAAAACCACCAAATCCCTCACAGGGATTGAAACTAGCTGCTAAAAGTGAGATCGGTTTAACTAATGGAGTTCCAAAACCACCAAATCCCTCACAGGGATTGAAACGGATCAACTGATGGGGAACAAGACTGATGAGGATGGGTTCCAAAACCACCAAATCCCTCACAGGGATTGAAACACACTGTCGTGACACTTAGAGCCAAAAGAATCGAACGTTCCAAAACCACCAAATCCCTCACAGGGATTGAAACCTGCTGAATGATCAGTTCGAGGCGGGTCGTTTAATGTTCCAAAACCACCAAATCCCTCACAGGGATTGAAACCTGAAATTCCATCTCCGAAAGTGGGATGAAGTCTTGTTCCAAAACCACCAAATCCCTCACAGGGATTGAAACTCTAGTGAGATCTCATCTGAATCGGGCAAAGTTGGAGTTCCAAAACCACCAAATCCCTCACAGGGATTGAAACATCAATTTTGATCTTGTATTGCTTCTCGTAATCAGGTTCCAAAACCACCAAATCCCTCACAGGGATTGAAACTTTGTGAAACACTGAGGATAAAGTCGAGCCTTTTACGTTCCAAAACCACCAAATCCCTCACAGGGATTGAAACTGGGTAGAACAGAGCATTGGCGATCGCCCTTTGCGCTACGTGTTCCAAAACCACCAAATCCCTCACAGGGATTGAAACTCTTTAATTCATGGGGGAAACGCCCTGGGTTTTCTCGTTCCAAAACCACCAAATCCCTCACAGGGATTGAAACCAAGAGATCAACGTCTCAGCGTCGATCTGTAAATGAGTTCCAAAACCACCAAATCCCTCACAGGGATTGAAACAAACTTTTGAACCGCTTTAGCAAGTCCGATCGTCGTTCCAAAACCACCAAATCCCTCACAGGGATTGAAACAGGGTATCTTTAATTCATGGGGGAACGCCTAAGGTTGTTCCAAAACCACCAAATCCCTCACAGGGATTGAAACAGGTGGCGCTAGCGCTCAATCTGCATTCAATCAAGTTCCAAAACCACCAAATCCCTCACAGGGATTGAAACCAGGGTCATGTGTTGGGGTTGCGACTGCTTGCCAAGTTCCAAAACCACCAAATCCCTCACAGGGATTGAAACACCCGGACTTACTCGGGTAACTGGAATGGCACATGTTCCAAAACCACCAAATCCCTCACAGGGATTGAAACGAATTGCAATCTCAAGCTAAGGAGCGCTTCGATGAGGTTCCAAAACCACCAAATCCCTCACAGGGATTGAAACCCACTTCATTCGGTGCATCGCCATAGGTCACGGTGTTCCAAAACCACCAAATCCCTCACAGGGATTGAAACAAGTTTCCATTGGAAACACACTTCAAGCTTTCATGTTCCAAAACCACCAAATCCCTCACAGGGATTGAAACCTGCATCTTTGTTGTACTCAGGGGTGCCAGAACGAGTTCCAAAACCACCAAATCCCTCACAGGGATTGAAACTAGACGTTTTTGGGCGAAAGTGGGGCGGAACGTGGAGGGTTCCAAAACCACCAAATCCCTCACAGGGATTGAAACATTGGCGCGTGGGTAGAGCAGGCGATCGTACTTGCGTGAAAAGTTCCAAAACCACCAAATCCCTCACAGGGATTGAAACTCCGTGAGCAGGGAGGAGATCGTCTTCCTCACCGGAACACTGTTCCAAAACCACCAAATCCCTCACAGGGATTGAAACTTGCCTAGCCTGATATGGCACTTGTAGGCACCCAAGTTCCAAAACCACCAAATCCCTCACAGGGATTGAAACCTGGCAGCTTGCCATTTTATCCTGTAATCCGCTATGGTTCCAAAACCACCAAATCCCTCACAGGGATTGAAACAGCGGATTCACCGCCAGGCATCCGATGACTTCGAGGTTCCAAAACCACCAAATCCCTCACAGGGATTGAAACTAGCTGCCTTGGAGCAAGCCATTCAGCGCCAACAGGTTCCAAAACCACCAAATCCCTCACAGGGATTGAAACTGTAAGCTTCTTCGCGACTGGGATGGACGATCGAACGGGTGAATCGGGAGTGGTTCCAAAACCACCAAATCCCTCACAGGGATTGAAACTGTAAGCTTCTTCGCGACCGCGCATCCGTCTAACGTTCCAAAACCACCAAATCCCTCACAGGGATTGAAACCAGATCGGGTTGATGGCTGAAAAACTGTTTTAAGTGTTCCAAAACCACCAAATCCCTCACAGGGATTGAAACGATGCCTTTGCCGTCCGCTGGGTTCCACTGGAGAAGTTCCAAAACCACCAAATCCCTCACAGGGATTGAAACAGGTCATCGCACAGCTTGTTTAGTGGGCGTGAAACGTTCCAAAACCACCAAATCCCTCACAGGGATTGAAACCCTCTCTCTTGTTATCCCAATCATATCGTAGTTGGTTCCAAAACCACCAAATCCCTCACAGGGATTGAAACATTAGTTGTATGTACACCCGCTGCTGTTGTACTTGTTCCAAAACCACCAAATCCCTCACAGGGATTGAAACTTGAAACCCTCCCCAATTCCGCCCAAATACATCCACTGCTGCGTTCCAAAACCACCAAATCCCTCACAGGGATTGAAACAATAAGCGCTGCCCTTCCAAGCTGGATATGTACTGTTCCAAAACCACCAAATCCCTCACAGGGATTGAAACAATAAGCGCTGCCCTTCCAAGCTGGATATGTACTGCGTTCCAAAACCACCAAATCCCTCACAGGGATTGAAACTCACTCTTTGCGTCTACTTCTGAGACTTCCCCAGTGTTCCAAAACCACCAAATCCCTCACAGGGATTGAAACCAGCGCAATTGCAAATTCATACAATTAACGTAGACGTTCCAAAACCACCAAATCCCTCACAGGGATTGAAACCTGAAGCCTGTTGAACGCGCTACGAGTGCCTTTAGGTTCCAAAACCACCAAATCCCTCACAGGGATTGAAACTTCCATCTGCCATCGGCCTTCCGGGCCTGTTGATCGTTCCAAAACCACCAAATCCCTCACAGGGATTGAAACCAACCTGAAACCCTCACTGCTGTGCTTGATGGGGTGTTCCAAAACCACCAAATCCCTCACAGGGATTGAAACCCGTACAGGCGCTGTCACTCAGATCCGCATGGAGACGTTCCAAAACCACCAAATCCCTCACAGGGATTGAAACCGTTCACGAATGAATACTCATTCTACACACTAGAGTTCCAAAACCACCAAATCCCTCACAGGGATTGAAACGATCGTTTGTCTGGCGATATCCTACCCGTGGTTGTGGTTCCAAAACCACCAAATCCCTCACAGGGATTGAAACTTTGGTTGAGTATTCCATTGGTTTTAGCCTTCGATGGGGTTCCAAAACCACCAAATCCCTCACAGGGATTGAAACAGCGATCGCGGAGATGATCGGCAATTCCTCTTCGACGTTCCAAAACCACCAAATCCCTCACAGGGATTGAAACCAGTAAATCGCCGTCGGGTAAATGGGTAAGTGACCTGTTCCAAAACCACCAAATCCCTCACAGGGATTGAAACTGTACGAATTCATCTCCCATGCTGTTGACAGCGTTGTTCCAAAACCACCAAATCCCTCACAGGGATTGAAACGCACCTTCGTTCAGCTTGACCGTTGGTTCCCTGGTGTTCCAAAACCACCAAATCCCTCACAGGGATTGAAACAGGAAAACAACCTGGCTAGGGCTAAAAGACTGCTGTTCCAAAACCACCAAATCCCTCACAGGGATTGAAACGTTTTTCCATGAACCGCCATACGAGCGCTCAAACGTTCCAAAACCACCAAATCCCTCACAGGGATTGAAACCGTTGGCTGGTGAGGGTATGGGTGAAGGGGCAGGGGTTCCAAAACCACCAAATCCCTCACAGGGATTGAAACAAGTTGCTTCACTCCACCGCTCAACCCTTTGCAAAGTTCCAAAACCACCAAATCCCTCACAGGGATTGAAACACTACGCTTTTGCGATCCGCGCTTGCTTCGGGAAGTTCCAAAACCACCAAATCCCTCACAGGGATTGAAACAAAAGATCGACCCTTTCAGTTCGCCATTGCAGCATGTTCCAAAACCACCAAATCCCTCACAGGGATTGAAACATGGAGCAGAGAAGGCAAGAATACAAGGACGTGAAGTTCCAAAACCACCAAATCCCTCACAGGGATTGAAACCTATCTCGGCTTCAGATGTCTTCAGATCCAAATTCGTTCCAAAACCACCAAATCCCTCACAGGGATTGAAACTTAGATGTAACGATACCAAGCCGTTCCGCCTCAGCCGTTCCAAAACCACCAAATCCCTCACAGGGATTGAAACCCATTGTCGCCCACACATCCAACCCTTTGCGCTGGGTTCCAAAACCACCAAATCCCTCACAGGGATTGAAACTACTGATTTTTCAGGGGTGAAATACCCACTGATTAGTTCCAAAACCACCAAATCCCTCACAGGGATTGAAACACCGAAGCCTTCCCCATCCCCGACCCCCTCACCCATGTTCCAAAACCACCAAATCCCTCACAAGGATTGAAACATGGATCGAGCGCTTTTGGTTGATTGTGCAGTGTGGTTCCAAAACCACCAAATCCCTCACAGGGATTGAAACAGGAACACGATTTCATCTTTATTTACTTCCGAGTCAGTTCCAAAACCACCAAATCCCTCACAGGGATTGAAACTTATAGAGTTACAGATGAGATAGCAGAGAAGCTAGTTCCAAAACCACCAAATCCCTCACAGGGATTGAAACAGTAGGGCTTTATCAGGCAACATGGGCACTTAGGGGGTTCCAAAACCACCAAATCCCTCACAGGGATTGAAACACTACTGATGACCAACCAATGACCATGAGCTACAATGGGGGGTTCCAAAACCACCAAATCCCTCACAGGGATTGAAACGAATTGGTTTTTTTGAACCAAGTCTGCGTAAACGTTCCAAAACCACCAAATCCCTCACAGGGATTGAAACACCACTGAGAAAGAAGTACAAAGCGCGGTAGAAGTGTTCCAAAACCACCAAATCCCTCACAGGGATTGAAACGAGCTGATTCAGCGCTGCCTTGGTCTGGGAGTCGAATGTTCCAAAACCACCAAATCCCTCACAGGGTGCCGAAAGAGACAAAGCCCTAATCATTCACCGATAACATCAAGTGTGGTGAAGGAATATGGTGATCAGAGCGAATCGGGATAACCGCAGTTCCCACCGTAAAAAACTCAATCACATGGGTACTCCAAGAATAGCTACCCTCATGCAATTGCACACCCACAATCCCTTCTGCTTTTAAGTGAATTGCTTCTGCCTGCATCCGTTCCATCGCCAATTCGCGTGCATCATACAACCCCTGCGTGAAGTTAGTCATCTCCACATTTTTACCCAAATTTTTAAACCACTGCCCCACACCCTGATATGCCACATGGTAAACACAATTACCCATCACCATCCCTACAGGACGATAGCCCGCGCGCAAGAGAGTCCAGAAATCCTGCCCGGAAAGATCACTCGTAAAAGGTTTGTTGTCCAGCGTGCGGTAGGAAATATCATGGTCTCGGGCACGGACAGCCGTCCCGATCGCCACAAATTCCGCCAGGTTCGGTTCCCATTCCATATGTTTTGCCGTCAACCGCACCCCCACAATGCCATCAGCACCGAGGGCATCCGCTTCTTCCTCCATACGGCTCATTGCCAGTTCCCGGGCATGGTACATCGCTTGAGAAAGAACCGTCATCTCCATGTTTTGGTTAACCCCAGCCCACTGAAAGCCAATGTGATACATAGAGCAGCCCATCACCAGCCCCACCGGATCAAAGCCTGCTTCTTTAACCAGCAAGAATTCATTGACCGTCAAGTCACTAGTAAAGAGGCGATGAGCCTTATCTTTGCCACGCATGGCAGTCAGCCGTTCACGAGCATGAGCGGGAAGATCGGAAGGCAGGGGAGAGTTAGTCATGGTGATTCAGGGCTTTGTGGGTTTGCTGACATTCAGTTGAGAAACTTTGCCATTAGCTAAATCGTAATAAAGCAAGGGGGATTTGCGCTCACTTGGCACAGGCAACGGATCGCAGACAATGGCAGTCCCCATGGCAACGAAATGCGCCAGTAGATCGTGATAGGTCGTGTTGTTGACTTCGTATTCGATATCTTCAATCCCCATGTCAATGTGCATGCCAATCACCCCTTCCCCGCTTTGTTTACGGACATCGGCAGTGAGGCGCTCAGTTGCCAGGTGACGGGCTAGCTGAAACCCCTGGGTATATTGGGTAATTTCTTGGTTCTGGCTGCTGCCTCTGCCCCAAAAGCCACCCCTGGTCATGTTGCGGGTATTCCAGTCGGTGTGGATATAGTAAGAACAGATCCCTAACACCAACCCCCTGGGGTAGTAACCTGCCTGGTGCAATTGCCAAAACTCCTGTCCGCTCAGGTCACTGGTGAAGGGCTGGGGGTCAGGATCTCGGTTGGGAATTCGGATGGCAGTCCCGATCGCAGTGAATTCCACGGTCCGAGCACTCCAGTTATAGCCTCCCATTTGCAGACGCACGCCGATCACCCCATGAGCACCCAGCAGCATCGCTTCCTTTTGGAGGCGGGCGATCGCCAGTTCTCGGGCTGCCAATTGCGCCTGGCTGAGGCTAGTGAGTTCCCCCGTAAAGGAACGATAGGAATTGAAATACCCCCAAAAACTAACTTTGTAGAAGGCAGTCCCCATTACCAACCCAATCGGTTCATAGCCTGCTTCGCGGGTCAGCAGATGTTCGTTGGAGGTGAGGGTACTGGTAAAAAAGCGATCGTTCTGTTGCCGTTGTTTTTCCAATCGATGACGGGCGCGGTAGGGAATTTGTCCCCGCTCCAGTGCCCTGCGAGTCGCTTCGTGAGCCTCTCGCCGACTTTTATCTGCCGCCGATTCCCAGAAAGGCATCGATTAATTCCCTAGGACGAATTTATTTAATGCCTGCCGGGTTTGAGAACTGCGCTGTGCCATTTGTGCCAGTTGTTGGGCGATTTCTTCTGTCCACTGGTCAACGGAAATTTCCGTTGTCTTCAGCACCACCCCTCGTACCACTTTCAAGACTTTGGCAGACAAAGAACCATGCTTTTCACGGATGATCTGGTAGTGGTAGTCATCAAACCGTACCAAAATTTCCTTAACTGGGTGTTCTTTAGCAAAGAAACTTCTATTTCGGGTCACGGTTGTCGCCTGGGGTAAAGATTGTTCCAGCTTTTGTGCCAAAAACTCCAGCAAATCTCTCGTTTCCTGATGATCTAACCGTAAGGCTGCTGCCAATACATCAACTTGCAAAGAGGGATCGAGGTCTTCAGTCATAAAACACTAACCGGGTCGCTAATCACCATTAAAGCACTGGATTTTTGGCGTTGCTGATTCTGGGTATGAATTTGGAGTGGTATGAATTCTGGTTCTCACTCAATTTGTGTTGATCCGGCGTAGGGGCGCGGCATTGGGTGCGAAATCCTTGCTTAGCCTGAAAATCGTTGTCTAAATGCCACGCCCCTTCAGGGTTTGACAGCTCCAACACAAAATCTATCAGAAGCTGTAAATTCATGGTTGGGTGGCACGACGGGCGAGTTTGGCATAGGTTTTGACGGTTTCGTAAGGCATCTTTAAATCCTTAGCGATCGCCTGCAAAGATTCGCCCAGTTCTCGCCGTGCCAGAATGGTTGCCCAGGTTTCGGCAATTTGGGTGGCGCGATCGCCACCCGTACGTTTGCGTTGTGCGATGAACAATTCAGTGAGTTCTGCGGTGCGATGTGCCAGCAAATTTTTCACCGAAGGGGGGACTGCGGTTTCGGGTTCATCGAGCCAGCCCAAGCAGGTTTGCCCCAAGCCAAAGGTGGTTTTGTGTCCGGTGCCGCAGTAGGGAGCGAGTTGCCCCAGTGCCAGCCAAAGTTCGACAAAGGCATCGTCTTGTTTGCCTTTGCCCGTCAAACCAAACTGGACGGAACCCGTAAAGCCAGTGACAGAGCTACTTTTACCCACGACGACTTTGGTCGATTGTAGGTGGTGCCGCAGAATCACGACGGTTTCATCGACCCAATCCAGGAAATCATCCTGATCAACGGTTTCGCCAGAAAAATCATTCCAGCGGCGCAGATAGCTTTGGAAGACGTTGGTTGGTAGGGGCAAGGGCAGGTGGTTGCCTTTGCGCCGAAAACTGGTGGGGGTGAGAAAGCTGAGAGTGAGAGTGTAGGGTTCGGTGAGGGTTTTGGGCAGCAGCTTTTCGTAGGTGGTGGGCGGTTGGGTAAGGCTCCAGTCGAGGATGTTGAAGCTGCCGCTGCGTAAGTCGATCGTGTCGGGGGGAGCGTGTAGCCAGTGGCTGAGCCAGGAAACGACGCTAGGGGATAGGAGGGTAATGTTCCATTGATAGATTTGGTGGGCAGAAAGTTGCAGGGGGTGAGCCTGGGGTTGGAGGGGGTCGTTGAGACTGGAAAGGGTGAAGGGTTTTTCGGATTGTCCGTCGTGCAGGTAGGCGGAGAGTTCGGGGTTAGTGCGGCGTACTTGGTCGAGAAACCAGGAGTGAAAGTGGGTGGTGTATTGAGGGGTGAGGGCGATCGGTGTTTGCGGTTGCAGTTGCAGTTGTAGGGCAAGCAGTTCGGTATTGTCTGCCCAGGTGAGGGCAGGACGATCGGTGGTTTGGGGTTTGCTGGGTTTGCGTGAGGAAACCGCCATAACGGTTGATTGAGAAATTGCTGACGCTTATTATAGGCTTTCTCGCTCCAGATGAGATCCCCGTGGGGGGATGGAAAATAAACGACATTGGATTGATGATGAAATTGGCAGCGGATAAGACACGTAACAGCCCACAGTCTCATAAGGGATGACATCGAGTACTAGCCACACCCACTGCTTGTTACCTTCTTTAAACCTATATTCCAGTGAGCCGAGTTATTTCACTCTTCAACCAAGCCGGTGGAGTTGGAAAGTTCACTCTAGGGTTAGTAGTATCGTACCGGGAGGGCGATCGCTAGGATCAAGCTATGGGTCACCGTTCCCCACCCTCTACTGATTTCTAAACGATGCCGCAGCCCTGCGAACTCTGCCATCGAGAGATGTCCGCTCTCACCGAACACCATCTGATTCCGCGTCAAAAGACGAAACGTAAGGGACTCGATCCCAGTCCTACGATTCAAATTTGTTTTGCCTGCCACCGACAAATCCACACGCTCTGCGACAACTTCCATTTGGCACTATATCTGCATACTCTAAAGAAGCTAAAGCAAGACCCACAGCTACAAAAATTTCTCACCTGGATTCGCAAGCAAAACCCGAACAAGCGAGTGAAAATGGATCGAAAGTGCTGAACCTGGGCTGAAGCAGGTACAATCAGTTCCAGATTGGCAATCTGTCGTGGGTGAATTGAAGTTGTGAGCTTTGCTGCTTCAGTTCACCCAATTGCTGTTTAGAACAAGCGATCGGACGAGCAATATAAATCAGCAATTGCCCCAGTTCATTGATCATGCTGTCGATCGTTTGTAGACAATTGAGGGAATTGAGGCGATCGGAGAGAGTAGATGAATCAATCCAGCATTCACGGTGGTTGCTTGTGCGGAACGGTGACCTTTGAGGTGAACCCACCCTTCCAGAAGATGGCTCATTGCCATTGCTCACGGTGTCGTAAAGCCACGGGCACAGGACATGCCACCAATTTAACCGTTGAACCCAGCCAGTTCCGCTGGCTTTCAGGGGAGGAAGCGATCACCCGGTATGATCTTCCTACAGCAAAACGCTTCGGCAAATGGTTTTGTAGTCATTGCGGGTGCCCGGTGCCACGACTCACGCGCGACGGCAAGATCATGACGATTCCCGCTGGCTCGCTAGATACAGCTCCGCCGATCACTCCGAGCGATCACATCTTCTGGGCATCCAGAGTGCCGTGGGGTTGTACCAGCGGTGGGTTGCCAACCCACGACGAGTATCCAGAGTCATGGTAGTACCTATGGACGTTCCAACGACTGCACTGACCACTCATCAACTATTCATCAGCAGAGCCTTACCCCATTTTGTATCAAACCCGCGATTGGTGGGGGTTGCAGCAACAGGTTCTTGGGCAGAGAACTCGATGGATGAGTTCAGTGATCTCGATTTGATTATCGCCGTGGAGCATGAGAGCTTCGCACAAGTGATGTCAGAGCGACAGAACATTGCTGCATCCCTGGGAGAGTTATTAGCGTCGTTTACAGGCGAGCATGTCGGTGAGCCACGAGTCTTGATCTGCCTTTATGGTTCACCGCTCCTGCATGTTGATCTCAAGTTTTTGTCCATTCATGATGCCCAAGCGCGAGTCGATGAGCCAGTCGTTCTGTGGGAGCGCGACGATCGATTATCACAGGCTTATGCTACTAGCAGCGGTACGTATCCCTTACCTAAGGAGCAGTGGCTCGAGGATCGATTCTGGATATGGATTCACTATGGAGCTGGCAAGATTGCGCGGGGAGAATTGTTTGAAGCGCTAGACTTCATTTCCTATCTCCGTAGCACGGTTCTCGGTCCTCTAGGCTTACTGCGAGCAGGATGCAAGCCCTCTGGGGTTCGGAAGATTGAGCAGCTTGCACCAACCCTGGCTGAAGCGCTTGAAAGCACGATCGCTCTGCACGACCGAGAGAGTTGTTATCTGGCATTGGAACGGTGCATCGAACTTTATCGATCGCTCCGTTCAGCGGCAATTACCCACCATGCAGCGGCTGAGGAAGCGGCTGTTGAATATTTGAAGACGATGCGTGCACATTGGGTGTAAAAAACTCACCCTGACTCAAACCCAGAAAAAATGATGCGTATCTTGTTATCCACGATCGGATCACGGGGCGATGTCCAGCCGCTGGTGGCGATCGCGTTAGCACTGCAAGCTCTCAATCAAGAGGTTCGCCTGTGCGTGCCGCCCGACTTCTGCGACTGGATCGAGAGTCTGGGAATGCTCGTCATACCGATTGGACCCGAACTGTGTTCAACCGGGAGAGCTAACCCAACAGCAGCCCGACCCACACTCGAGCAGCGGCGGCAGATGATGGCAGACACCGTTGCCACACAATTCGAGACGATCGCAGCGGTAGCCCAAGGGTGTGATGTCATCGTGGGAGCAACAGCCCTCCAGATTGCCGCCCCCTCAATAGCAGAGAAGATAGGTATTCCATACGTCTTCGTCGCCTACTGTCCGATTGTCCTGCCATCGCCACACCACGCGCCACCTGTACTGGGTATGCTGGGAGATGCGCCGATACCCACAAAAAACGATTACCGCGACCTCTGGGTTCAGGATGCCCACCGCTGGAATGATCTGTGGGGTAGCCTACTCAATTCACATCGCGCATCTCTCGGACTCATGCCAGTCAGCGATGTGCGCCGCCATATCCTCACCGACCAGCCCTGGCTGGCAGCCGACCCGGTATTGGCTCCCTGGCCCGAACCCTTAGACCAGTCCGTATTCCAGCCTGGTGCCTGGATTTTGCCGGATGAGCGTCCACTCTCTCCTGAACTGGAGGCGTTCCTTGACGCTGGCGAACCACCCGTCTACTTCGGCTTTGGCAGCATTCGTGCACCAGAAAATCTCAGTCAGGTGATGATTACCTCGGCTCGATCGCTTGGACGTCGGGCAATCATCTCCCGAGGTTGGGCTAACCTACCCCTTGTGGATAACAAACCCGATTGCTGGGTCATCGGTGAGGTTAACCAGCAGGCGCTGTTCAAACGGGTTGCCGCTGTTGTCCACCACGGCGGCGCAGGCACCACGACCACTGCCACGTTAGCCGGTGCGCCTCAAGTCGTCATTCCACAAATGTACGACCAGCACTATTGGGCACAACGCATTCACAAGCTTGGCATCGGCATCGCGCACGCACCTGGCACACCGACTTCCGATTCGCTAACGATCGCCCTCCAACTCGCTCTCCAACCTGACATGGCTACCCGTGCCCAATCCATCGCTACCACTGTGCGGAGGAATGGCGTACAGACCGCTGCCCAGCGCTTGATCACCAGGTTTTATTGATGGTTCAAACAACGAATCTTTGCAGTTACGGCAGTTCTATATCGGGCTGTAGAATGAAGAAGTTGGTAGCTTAATAAAGTGTTACTTTGATGCCCCTCGACTCCCAGGTTGAACCAGAAATCTTGCAGACAAATGAAGACGAGAGTCGTCCGAAGTCAGATGCTGAAAAGATCCTATGTCCTCATTGTCTAAGAACAGCAACCAATGGCATAAAGTGCCAGGGGATATGTGTAGCAGATAGTGGCTATTAGAGGTCAAGTTAGCAGAACTGCAAGTGATGATGTGAGAGAGTGCACAAATAATAGAACTCAGATGCTCACTCACAACAGGAAACCTCCTCAAGTTCCCTTTCAAGAAATCACTGAATTTCTTCAGCAGCTTGTTTCAATTCCATCAGTCGGATCGGAGCAAGCGATCGCCACTTGTGTTGCAAAAAGCTCACCGCTCTTGGTTTCCAGCCACACGTGATTGGAGATCCAGAGCATCCATCTGTTATTTGTCATCATCAAGCGGCAACGGCAACGAAAACAATTTGGCTGCAATCACACCTTGATACCACTCCAGTCAGCGATCGCGCTCAATGGCAACATGACCCATTTGCTGGAACAATTGTCGGCAATCTGATTTACGGTAGAGGGGTAGCTGACTCCAAGGCGGCGATCGCCCTATTCATCTACCTTGCAAAGGCGCTGAGGGACTTGCCCCAATTCAACGGCTCGCTGTTCCTCGGATTTGATGCTCAGGAGGAATCGGGCAACTTTTCTGGAATTCGAGAGATTCTCCATCATGCTCCCAAAGCGGATGTTTGCATTTTGGGTTATCAAAGCTTTGATGAAATTGCGATCGGTGCATGGGGATGGTTGAGGCTCAAGCTAACTACCTACGGCAAAGCAGCCCACACAGGCAGTCGCTCTAAAAAGGGTAGAAATGCTGTTCATGAGCTGATACGTGCCTGCTCTGCTCTATTGGAACTCCAATTGGAAGGACAGACCGAGCCATTTTTTGAATTCGGCTCTACCTTCAACATTGCTCAGATTAACGGTGGTGAAGCGATCAACGTGGTGCCTGACAAAGCAGAAGCTCTCATTGACATTCGTTTGCTGCCCTCTTAACAAGCCCAGAACATCGTACAAACTATCGAGGTGGAACTGCGGAATTTGCAGCGATCGCATTCCGATTTTCAGTATGCGCTGGAAGTGCTCCAATCTGAACCCGCTTATCTGACTGATCCTGGGCATCCGTTTGTGCAAATTTTGCGGAAAAATGCAGCGCAGTACAGAGCAATTTCAGGAATCGACATTGTGGGTCAAGATCTTGCTTTAGTCGCGAATGGTGCAGGCAGTGTTGGTAACGTGATTAGTCGCTTGGGAATTCCCATCATTAATGCCTATGGTTGTGAAAGTGGCAATGTCCACGCTCCCAACGAGTGGCTCAATCTCAAGACCATTGAACCAGTGTTTCAGACCTATTGGGCGAGTTTGGTTCAGTTCTGCCTTGACGGTGAACATTGAGACAGCGGTGACCAGCCATGTTTTCCTCAACCGTAAATTTTCTAATGGTGGAGTTAAAATAGAACAGATAAACCAGTAGCAAGTATATTTTATGGAACAGAACAATGCTGCCCGACGACTTTGTAACATTCTCGAACGCGCTATAGCTAATGGTAAAGACGATAAAATAATTTATCAAGTAATAGCTGAAGCACTAGCTATCAAAGCTCCAGATTCAAACAAATATGCTTTTACGGAGTTCTTCGTATTGCTGGCTGAAGTGGAACATATCACCAAGCAACTTAAGAAAGTTAGAGGTCTAGACAAATATATTGAAGCTGTTCAAGAAATACAGTCCATCTTCTTTACTTATGGCATGTTTCAAGGACAGTGGAATTCAGTCAGGTCTACCATTGAAGGGAGAAACCTTATCCTAGGTCTTGATGCTTGCGCTAACTTTATTGCTCAAGAAAAAATAGATCCTTCTTTGGGTGAAGAGCAACTAAAGGAATACCTTCAACAATGCGAAGCTCTGTTGCAAGAAGTAATGGAATCAGACTTGTCCGAAGATATAAAAACCTTTTTAGTTGTACGCCTTGAGGAGATTTGTACCGCTATTCGTCACTATTCGCTTGGTGGTCCGGAACGCTTGAGAACTGTAGTAGAGGCAAATATTGGTGGGATAATTTTACGTAGTGCTGCAATTAGTTCACAAGATAAAGAAAAACCTATTTTTCAGAAAATTTTTGGTTGGTTGTTGACATTGGGTGGCGTTCTTGATTTAGCATCAAATACTCAGGGTTACTTATTACCTAAAGTCGCTGAAATAACTAAGTATCTGCTGCCACCTAGTTAATAATGGAAGTCTTTACAAACCGCCAGAGCACATCTTGGACGAGGGTTTGATACCCTTGCTCTCCGGAGATTTCCCGCGATCGCTCTTTAAATTCCGCTTCTAGTCGGATACTCGTGACCTGCATTTCCGAAGTGCTACCTCGTTTGGGTGTATGCATAACCAACGCCCTAATTTCTCTAAAAAGGTGGACAACCTAATACTACAAGTGTAGTATATAGACAGCCAGAATTGTAATACGAATACTACAGCCTTCCATGATCCGCATCCTCACCACCTTAGCCAGCGTCCATGTTCGACCCCAACATTGTTGGGGTAGGGCAGCGGCGCTGTTTGCGTTTGAGAGGACGTATCGGTTTAGCGGCGGTAAATCCGTCAGCGAAGGCATTGATAGTAACATCGCCGGACGACTCAATCCGGGTCAATCCACTAGCAGCGGGAGGTGCAGGGCAATCCTGACACCGACATAGGGAAAGCCATATCCACTTCCCCAACCCCCGCTTCTGACGATCAGGAGCGGGGGTTATTTTTTGAAGAGAAAACTGATGCAGACCGAGCAGCGACAGAAAATTCCCATTCTCCAGAACCAGGTGGTGGTGTTCTCTAAGAACTACTTGCCCCTGGCACAGAGGGCGAGAGCGATACAAGGATTTTCTGAGAGTCGTTCTCTCCCATCTCAAAAAAAGTTGTAGTACCCCCTTGACACCTTGTAGCACATTGTATTATGCTTGTAGTATGAGATGAGCCACAAAGGAGCCAATCCAATGAATACTCACTCCCTTACTCAAAACCTTGCTCTCTTGAAGTTCTTAGAGTTCCTAACCACTCATGTTTCTGGCACTTCCACGCCACTTCAAGACGACTCATTCAATCAGGGACATTCATCTTTCACTCAGTCCGCGCAAACATTCCGCCAGCTTCAGAAAACCTATTCTCTGGAACGGCGTTGCTTTCTCTAATTCCGGCTGATTCATCAGCAACCTGAACCTTGAAAACTGAATCGCCACCTTGGGGGTGTAGCTTAGTCCGGCTCAAAGCAGTCGCCTGTCGAGCGAAAGATCGTGGGTTCAAATCCCATCATCCCCGTGTAGCCTCGTGGACGACTAGAGAAGTCGCTGTGCCTCTCAAACACAGAGAAGCGGGTGCAACTCCCGTCGATGCTCCCAATGAGGGTGTAACTCAGATGGACAGAGTGCTTGCTTCCGAGGCAAGTGGTCACAGGTACCGCTTCGCGGAAGCAAGCTACAAATCCTGTCATCCTCGCTCGTGGGGGTGGATTGGCATCACCTGCTCCGAAACCAACAAACGGACGGTTGCAGGATTGGGGTTCAATTCCCCACATCTCCACTAAATCTCCAGGTCGCCAAGTGGGTTGGCAAAGCCTGCCGAAGGCTTAGGCGTTGGTCTGCAAAACCGACTATTCGTGGGTAATGCCTTCGGCAATACTTCGCGAACGATTCCCACCCTGGAGTCCAATCATTGCAGCATAGCTTAATGGCAAAGCCCCAAGCTCATAACTTGGTCATTGCGGGTACCGCTTCGCGGAAGCAAGCTACGACTCCCGCCGCTGCGACCAATGCACAGATGGTGTAACGGCAACATCGCGGTCTCCAAAACCGTTGTTCGAGGTTCAAATCCTCGTCTGTGCGTTGTCGTGCCCTAATCGGAAAAGCTTACATACTCGCCTAATGGTAAGGCAACTGTCTCATAAACAGTCCATTGCAGGTTCAAATCCTGTGTGTGAACAACAGCTTTTTCAACTTGCACGGCATTGATGGTGTAGAAGCGAAGTGGTCGAGCGGCACGTCTTTCAAGCGTGTGATTAACGGGTACCGCTTCGCGGAAGCAAGCTACAAGTCCCGTCTGCACTGCCAAATTCAACATGAGTCGGCTCTGGGCAACGGTCTGTAAAACCGCCGCTTCTTGCGTTGCAGGTGCGGCTCCTGCCCGACCTACCAACGGTTTGATTAACAACGTTATGGAGAGTAAATCGATCAGGCAAGCAACTTCGTTGAGCTTCGCTAACGGCGCTGTTTGCTAAACAGATGGATAAACAATTGTGGTAACTCCTGCGGAGACGCTTCGCGAACGAGTCCACTGCTATCCGCCTCTGAGAACGTGGTGTAACTGGACGAACACATCGGTCTACGAAACCATTCGTGTAGCGCGGCGCAGCCGTAGAGTGAAGGTTCAATTCCTTCCGTTCTCGCCAAACATGGAGGTTGTCCGGCACGGACGAGGAAAGCGTCTTGAAAACGCCTGCGGGTGAAATACACCGTCAAGAGTTCGATTCTCTTAGCCTCCGCCTTTGGGAAGTTGGTGAAGCTGGTGCTCACGTGCCGCTGTTGGCTTGCCTGTCCGTTGGCGAAGCCGCCCCGAAGGGGCTAGGACATAGACGGCGAGAAGGCGGTTCAATCCCGTCACTTCCCGCTCATTGCCCTATAGCTCAATGGCGGAGCGGGCGGCTGTTAACCGCACGGTTGCAAGTTCGACTCTTGCTGGGGCAGCCATTCATTGCCGAGTAGACGAATTGGTAAAGTCACCTGTCTCTGAAACAGGAGTTTGTAGGTTCAAACCCTACCTCGGCAGCCAATCTCCCTCGATAACGAGCGGTAAACAACTCTATTGGGAAGTACGCAAACAGGTAAAGCGACTTGACTTTGAATCAAGTGGTTGAGGGTTCGATTCCTTCCTTCCCAGTCGGAGGGCGTGAGAGATTACTGGGTCAATTTCTCTATCCTCCTGTTTCACACTCCTGTAGCCCAATCGGAAGAGGCGGCTATCTCAAAAACAGTCAGTGTGTGGGTTCAAATCCCGCCAGGAGTACCAATTATGCTGCTGTAGCCCAACTGGAAGAGGCGCTGGTCTTAGAAACCAGAGGTTATGGGTACCGCTTCGCGGAAGCAAGCTACAACTCCCACCAGCAGTACCAAGCATCGGGATGTAATTCAGCGGTCAGAAGCCTTGGTTTGGGGCCAAGGAGTCGTGGGTTCAAATCCTACCATCCCGACCATTTGCCCTTGTGACGGAACTGGCAGACGTGCTGGCTTCAGAGACCAGATTTTGTGGGTTCGAGTCCCACCAGGGGTACTGATGCTCCCGTGACGGAACTGGAATACGTGCTAGGTCGAGAGCCTAGATTGTGCAGGTTCAAATCCTGTCGGGAGTACCAAGCACCGAAGGCGGAAGTGGTGGACGCGCACGCCCGATAAGCGTGTTATTAGCAGGTTCGACTCCTGCTCGGTGTACCAAATATTTGGGTGAAAGATGTTCTGGGTGCAGACAGGCGTAGCCCAGCGATCAGAACCTCTTTGAGGTGCGGTGGGAGCCGCCAGTATGCCTGCGGCAGGCGTCGCCAACGGGGAACTGAAGGTCGTAGGTACCCTTCGGGAAGGCAAAGCCTACAATCCCTACCACTCAGACCATTTCATTTGGGTCGTTGGCAGAGCGGATATGCAGCCGCCTTTTAAGCGGAGAGATCCAGGTTCAACCCCTGGGCGACCCATGTTCAACTTTAAGTTGAGCAATTCATAAATGGGCTGTTAGCTCAGTTGGCAGAGCAGCCGCCTCTTAAGCGGAAGTGCGTAGGTTCAAAGCCTACACAGCCCACCAAGCCCCTGTGATGCAACGGGTAGACATCGCTTGCTTAAAACAAGTGTGTTGCAGGTTCGATTCCTGTCAGGGGTACTCGCGGAGATGGAGCTATGGTGCGCTCTGGGGTCTTATAAGCCTTCACGTGCCGGGTACCGCTACGCGGAAGCGAGCTACAAATCCCGGCTCCGCTACCAAATGCAGACGTGGTGTAACTGGCAACACAGGGGCCTGGTACGCTCCCGATATGGGTTCAATCCCCATCGTCTGATCCAGATGTGCTGGTGTGGCTCAACGGCAGAGCAACTGTCTTGTAAACAGTCGGTTGCAGGTTCAACTCCTGTCACCAGCCCCAGAATGTGGACATGGTGTAGCGGTAGCATGTGAGGCTTCCAACCTCTTGGTGTGGGTTCGAGTCCCACTGTCCATACCAAACGCGATCGTGATGTAGCGGCGAGCATCTGTTCGCGAAGCGTGTCGCTTTGCGACAAATGCGTCACACTCAGCGCATGGGTACCCTTCGGGAACGCTGACGCGAACGAGTCCCATCGATCGCTCTCGTAGTCCTGTAGCTCAACGGTGGAGCATCTGTCTTACAAACAGAGGGTTGCGGGTATCTCCTTCGGAGACGCTACGCGAACAAATCCTGCCAGAACTACCAATTGTGGGAGTGTAGCTCAATTGAACAGAGCACCGATCTTCTAAATCGGCTGGTGTAGGTTCAATTCCTACCACTCCTGCCATATGGGTCTGTAGCTTAACTGGGAAAGCGTCTGCCTTGCAAGCAGAAAGATGTCGGTATTGCCTTCGGCAACGCTTACGCGAACAAATCCGACCAGAATCCACCAAACCTGGGTCTGTAGCTTTAGTGGCAGAGCGCCTAAACCACCTTGTACCCTAACAGGCAAAGCTTACATACTAACTTCCTGTTAAGAAGCAAAAACAGCTTTGTAAACTTGTACGAGGGATGAGTGCAATTCTCATCGGGAGGCAATCGGTTCGATTCCGATCAGATCCACCTATGGTGTCTAAAGTCGAAGTGGTCGAGACGCTTGCCTGTGAAGCAAGTCATTAGCAGGGTTCGAGTCCCGCTAGACACCCTTTATGGAAGGTACGGCTGAAGGTCAGCAACCTGCCTCGTAGCTTGCTTCCCGCAGGGTAAACAGGCGTACAAGTTCATGCTGTAGAGGTTTCTCCTAACAGAGACGCTACGCGGACGATTCTTCCAGTTTCCGCTGATGGAAGGTGCGGCTGTGTGGACGGCAACTGGCTTGAAAGACCAGAGGATAGTGTAACGCTATCGAGGTTTCTCCTAACGGAGACGCTACGCGTTTCTTGAATGCCGCAGGCTATACGATTCCTCCTCCTTCCGTTGTTTTATCGATCAGCAAAAGGTGATAGCAATGGTACATCTTAACGTTTGCAACGGTAGCAACCCTATTTCTCAGGAATTTCCTGACCCTGTTTGTAGTATATTGTAGTATAATTTGTATTATAGATTCAGTTGATCGCTCAACCGAGGAGGTGATTCTGATGAGCGGCATGAAGAAAGCGTATGAAGTGGCGGCGATCGCCGTTCGTCACCGCCTGGCCGAGCAGCGTCCTGAAGACCTGCGCGTGTTGAACAAGCTACGAAAGCAGGATGTCGCTGTGTATGCAGGGAGCTACGATCGCGTTGAAGACATTCTGGCGTGTCTGAAAGTGCCTTGCACCATGAATCCAGATGCATCAAAGCTCGATGCTCAAATCATCTTTGCGAACTGCTCCAGCAGCTACGACAAAGCCCTGATTGAACATCTCAGTCAACAGGTGAATGAAGGTAAGTGGTTGGTCAGTTCTGACTGGGCACTGGGACGATTCATCGAGCCTGCGTTTCCCGGCATGATCAAGTTTACCGGACGGGCAACAGGCGATGAGGTGATTTCTGTAGAGCCAAGCTTGAACAGTCTATGGTCTGATGTGGTGGTGCTGGGAGCCGATCCGCAGTGGTGGTTGGAGGGTAGCAGCCATCCGATCGCCATTCTCAATCCCGATAAGGTGGCGATCGAGGCAGCAAGTCATGATCTGCTATCACGACACAGTGCGCCTGTGGTTGCGGTTAGTTTTGATTGGGGCAAGGGACACGTTTTCCATGTCATCAGCCACTTCTGGTGTAAGCGCAGTCGCACGCCCACCCAACGGCATCAGGGACCCTGTACCGATTTCCTGAAGGCAGGTATGAAGCTGAGCGACGACAGCATCGACAAGGTGTTGGAGATCGCCCAAATCGCAGCCGATACCCTCAACTTCGCTCAACTGCAAAGTGCCGTCACCTCTACCGAGTTGATTGCCCAACTGTGCATCCGAGCCGCCCGTGCGGTTCCTGTCAAGTCGCGATCAGGAATCTTTGCCTGGTAAGCGGTAGCATTCAATGATCTCCTGCGTGCCCTAACTTGTAGAGCCTACATACGAGTACGAGAGGAAACGTGCCACTGCAAGCAGTGGGCGCTTGTGAACGGGTGAAACACATTCGGAAACTCGGTTTTGCGACCTGTTCCAACTTAAACGGAGAAAGTTTCCGAATATGTTTTGCAAAGAACCTGGGAGGTGGGCTTAGAAGTAGCCATCCTTGAAAGAGTGTGTAAGAACTCACCAGCGGAGCACCCCAAGTAACTGAGAAAGCGCAATGCTCTCAAAACTTGCACGTAGGAGATCCATTGAAAAGACGAAGAGATAAGGAGCAACCATGACTATTTACTTCTATATTGAACGAGGAAAGCCCTACGGTTGCTTCTCTAACTTCTCAGCGCATGGTTTCATGCTCGATGAGTTGTATTGGACAACCAGTGTTCGCGAAGCGTTTCCGTAGGGAAAAACATTACTTCCAGGCACAGAAGTTTGTTGATACTCCCTATCTGGAAAAGGTACACAATCGTTAGTGGGTGTGATGGAATACCGGGAGTGGTGAGACAATGAGCATCTTTTTTCACGAACAGCTTTATCGAACAGATGCGGTAATGGCAAAGCTGAAGGAGTTTCCTGTCGCCATCTGTGGTGCAGGAGCCTTGGGTGCAAATCTGGCTGAGAATCTTGCTCGTGCGGGTTTTGGTAAGCTCAAGGTAATCGATCGCGATCGCATTGAAGAGCGTAATCTTTCCACTCAGCCATACTATCGCTCCGATGTCGGTGCATTTAAAGCCAAGATTTTGGCGAATAATCTGTATCGGGCGATCGGGACAAAGTTAGAAGCTGAAACTAAAGAACTGACTGCAGCAAATACTGCTCAACTACTCAAAGGAAGTGGATTGATTGTTGATGTGTTCGACAACAGCACTTCTCGCCAAGTCGTGAAAGATTACGCTGACCAAACTGGAACTGCTTGCCTTCATGCTGGACTCTCTGCCGACTATGCAGAGGTTATCTGGAATGATGTCTATCGAGTTCCATCCGATGTCAATGATGATGTCTGTGATTATCCACTCGCACGTAATTTGGTGATGTTAACCGTAGCCGTAGCTTGTGAAGCGATCGTTTCTTTTATTGCAATAGCAGAACAACGGCACTTCACAATTACCTTGAAGGATTTGAGTATTCAATCTCTCAAGCTGTAACATGCGATGGTGACTGGGCAACTCTCCGTAGACGGTCACCATCGCTTTTAGTTGTTGCATACGAGTGGAAAGTTGATACCTGGATTCGCTTCTCCTGTTTCCGCTTCACTGCTGCTACTAGGGATGCTTCATATGTGCAACAAGTTGGTCGAGCGCTTTGCCCCAGCCATCATAGAAGCCCATCTCTTCATGTTTCTTGCAGTCCTCTCGATTTCCATGAATGACGATCGCAGTGTATTTCGTTCCCTGCTCGTGTGGTTCAAGCGCAATCACGGCTGTAAATGGAAAGTCAACGCTAGCTTGTTCAGATGTTTGGATAATGGGACGATAGCCCGGTTGCAGGGCATTGGTCCAAACCAGCTTTTTGTTCGGGATAACTTCCAGGTAACATCCAATATTTGGAAACTCTTGCCCCTCTGGGGAACACATTACGGTACGGAAAAGACCACCAGGGCGAAGATCAATCTCGCAGTCGATCGTTTTCCAGGGTGCGGGTGTAAACCAGTGCTTCAGGTGCTCTGGCGTTGTCCAAGCTGCCCAAACCAGCTCTGGTGAAACATCGACGATCCGTTCAAACACCAGGTCGAGTTGAGGATCCGGTTGATGCGTTAATGGAGTCATCGGGATTATCCTTCAGTTGGGTGAGATAAGAATCTAATTGATTGAGGCGAGCTTCCCAAAGGTGGCGTTGTTCTACCATCCACTGTTCAGCCGCCATTAAAGCCTGTGGTGAGAGTTGGTAGGTGCGGATGCGACCTGTTTTTTGAGACTGAACCAATCCACAGTCACTCAAAACATTGAGGTGCTGAGTAAACGATGGCAATGCCATATCGAACGGCTTTGCGAGTTCGCTCACGGCAGCAGAGCCAACACTCAACCGTTCGAGGACAGCACGCCGGGTTGGGTCTGCCAGGGCATAAAAAACGCGATCGAGTTGAATCAATTGGTTAGGCATGTACCTAACTATAGCGCTAATTAATACTTAGGTAAATACCTTTCTTTTGTTGGGTGGCTAAGCGATCGCCTTCTGTTTTTCAGGAGAGGGAGAGGGCGATCGTCTACACCGCCATTTGCTATGGCGCAGATGCCTGCTATTAGCGTGAATTAGCGCAATATCACCTGACTGCACCACCTGTTTTATGTTGAGATCGAAGTTAGATCAAATGATTCCGCCACCCTCCTAAAATAAGATCTTAGGCAGAATCATTCAGTTCAAGAATTGTTAAACCGACAACTAACAAAACTAATAGGTAGTCAAACTGGTCAAAGATGTCACATAATATCGATTTTCAAGATATCGAAGATAGATTAATGCTTCTCCAGCACATTATATTCGGAAGCTATGGCTATTGTGCAACCACTGAAATAGGACGAAATTACTCCCAATATGCGGCAGATGAGTGGCACGAATATTCTGTCAATTTAAAGCGAATAGTAAGTAATCATGTCATCGAGTGTGCAATTAAAATCAGAATCATTGAAGATACATTAAAATCCCTTGGCTCAAAAACTGACTTTAGATTAAAAGATGATGAGGCTAGAGAAGAATTGAGCATAGGTTACGTACATTCTGGGAAAGTAAATCTCTCATTGAGGGAAAGTTGCAATAAGGTTGTGCACGCCACCTCTGTTGATCTAGGCTGGGCTGAGAAAAAGGATAGATCGTCGCGTCCAATCGAATATTGGAATGGTAGATTACATTTACATGGTCAACAACAAGCGAATATTTGGCATGTCGAGCTTGAGATAGAATCCTGGACCCAAGCTCTTCGTATGTACTTATTCTTAATCGATGAGCCTGAGAATGTAGATTTATTTTCAAAAATAACATGATGCTTTTATTGTTTGTTATTAGTGAGACCGCCCTGCTCTCTTGTAGGGTGCGTTCCTTAATGTAACTCTTGCTACTCCACTGATAGATTTCTAGGAACGCACCATGCTCATGCTTGAAGCAAGCGATCGCTGCCCGCAAATGATTTGTGTCAGGTGATGGGTAACGCTATACCGCCTATGTGAGGCACAATGAAGCCGCGCTAGAATGGGCAGAAATGTCGCCCGAGCCAATATTCTTCGACTGCAAGCACATCGTTGACTCCGGTTTTGGGTGGCTCATCTTGATGGAGAAGTGACATGGAAAAGCCAGCAAAGAACACGATTTGCCTCTGGTATGATGGCACCGCCGAGGACGCGGCGCGGTTTTACGCCGAGACCTTTCCCGATTCGTCCGTCGATGCAGTACACCACGCACCAGGGGACTTTCCATCGGGGAAGCAAGGGGACGTGTTGACCGTCGAGTTTACCGTGATGGGAATTCCCTGCCTCGGACTCAACGGCGGCTCTATGTTCAAGCACAACGAAGCATTTTCGTTTCAGGTCGCAACCGTTGACCAGGCTGAAACCGATCGCTACTGGAATGCGATCGTCGGCAACGGTGGACAGGAGAGTGCCTGCGGCTGGTGCAAAGATAAATGGGGATTGTCCTGGCAGATTACGCCGATCGCCCTGACGAAAGCGATCGCCGATCCCGATCCTGCTGCCGCCAAGCGCGCGTTCGATGCCATGATGCAGATGAGAAAGATCGACATCGCTGCGATCGAGGCAGCGCAGCGCGGTTAAGCTTATGCCAGATCAACCTGCACCAGAAATCGAACTGTTACGCGCAGCGTACGCAGCCTTCAATGCGCGTGACATTGATGTTGTCCTTGCCCTCATGACTCCCGACGTGCATTGGCCTAAAGCATTCAAAGGCGGTTTTGCTCATGGTCCTGAAGCAGTCCGCACTTACTGGACAGAGCAATGGAGCGAGATCAATCCACACGTTAATCCGATTGCCTTTCAGCCGGAGGATGCTGGGAAGATTTTGGTCGAGGTGCATCAGGTTGTGCGCGATCTTGCCGGAGTCGTGCTTGCCGATGAACATGTGGGTCACCGTTTCACCATTGAGCGTGGCTTGATTCAATCGATGGAAGTCTGTCCCCTACCATCGTCCGACCTCGGTGCCTAATCACTCACTCTAGTGAACAGGCTAGCGTTCAGCCCCCTGCTGCTTGTCTTTTCAGAAGCAAGTTTGAAAGTACCTCAGCCACGAGATCGCTTCGATTTCAGAGTTTTCCATGATTCTACTCTTTGCCAGCCTATGAAGACACCCGATCAATGTGAGAGTATGGTGGACATTCGAGCCGAAATCGATCGGTTAGACCGTCAAGTTGTTGCGCTTCTGGGTCAGCGTTTCGCCTATGTCAAAGCTGCCTCTAAATTTAAGACGAGTGAAACGACAATCAGAGCACCTGAACGCTTGCAAGCGATGTTGCAGCAACGCCGGGACTGGGCAGAAGAGGAAGGATTAGATGCTGATGCGATCGAAAAAATGTATCAGGATTTGGTGAATCACTTCATTGACGAGGAAATGAAGCATTGGCAACAATCCGAAATTAAGTAGTGTCTAATCAACCGCATGAGGGATGTTATGCAGAAACGTTTTGTCTAAAAATGGCTAGACGCCAATAGACATCGTCAGATGTGCCGTATGAGGAAAGGAAGAGGTATGGCTAAGCTCGTGTTCGGAATGAACCAGTCCCTGGACGGCTATGTCGATCATCTGGCGTTTGCGCCAAGCCCCACGCTCTTCCGCCATTTCATCGAGGAGGCTCAGGGGCAGGCGGGCAGTGTGTATGGTCGCAAAATGTATGAGGTTATGCGGTACTGGGACGACGATCATCCTGAATGGGATGTAGAGGAACACGCCTTCGCCTCGGCATGGCGGAGCCAGCCGAAATGGGTCGTCTCGCGCTCGTTGCAGTCCGTCGGACCCAACACCACGCTTGTTCAGGATGATCTCGAGGGCGCGATCCGCAATCTGAAGGCCGAGCGCGAGGGGGAGATCGAAGTGGCTGGCCCGGACTTGGCGCGAAGCCTCACCGAACTTGGACTGATCGATGAGTATCGAATCTACCTGCACCCTGTTGTGCTTGGTCACGGCAAGCCATACTTCGCCGGACCCCAGCCACCGCTCCGCCTAATGACGCATGATCGGATTGGCGAGGATGTGCTCAGGTTGACCTACGTTCCTGCTTAGTCTCGCGACTCGCGTGATGGAAATTGCCGCTGAAGTCCTTAGGTCAGACCCAACGCGATGGGAACGAACCCCGACGACTGGCGCGTGCAGAAGGGGCAGCTATTTGCCAACCCCTCCCGAACCTGTGTTCGACAGAAGGCCGCGTGACCATGAATATAATCGTTCGTCGGATTAGCCGACTATTGGCAGCGATCGATGGTGGAGTTCAAGGCGAATCTGCCTTATTATGGCGTCACGGTGCGGGTCGCTCCAGAGGCAATGTCCTGGTTACGGTATGCGGGATATTTTGCTCGCATCGAACAGATTCATCCACCAGATGCTGATGGCTGGATTCCGATGACGCTGCGGTTTGATGTCGAGAAAGCCACTTGTGCCTATGTGTTAGGATTTGGCGCACAAATGGAAGTGATTGAACCCTTAGCGTTACGCGATCGTGTTGTAGAAGCGGCAAAAGCGGCGATCGTACTGTACACCGAACATTGAATAAACGTGATGAAGTTACCCAATCAGGGGAAGTGATTCGAGGAAGGCAATTAAAGGTTGCAAAAACTTTTTCCCTAAAAGAACTGCCAATATTCCACAGGTCAAAACCAGTGCTGCCATGACTTCGCCATACAGCGGTTTCATTTCTAGCGTTGAGAGTGAAAGATAGGTCAGAGGAATCAGTGCCAGCAACCCTCCAAAGGCAATGCCCACAAGAAACTGCTGAGACAACTCGGTGAAAGTACGACGCTTCGGACTATTCTCTTCAGGGGTCATAGGAATATGCTTGATATTTCTTCTCTAAGAGTAGCAAATTCACTTACTATGCTAACCTGACTCACCTCTAACTGTTTTTATTGCCATGAGAATTCAGCAGGCAACGTGAAAAGCAATCACAGAATTTTGATATTGACATAAGGTAACTACTCAGGAAATAGAACCTAATGATTCACTTGATAGCGTGACAATATGAAACCATTAACTTCCAATATTACCCAACCCTCCTGGCGCACACTTCATAAGGGTTATTGACCCCGAGCAAAGGGTAACTCGATAACAAACTGAACTCCATTTGCACTACTTTCAGCGTGAATTGAACCGCCTAAATAGATGACTTGTTTCTTGACGAGGGTCAGCCCCAGCCCAGTTCCACCCTGGTTCCAGCGATCGCTAACCGGAATTCGGTAGAACTTGTCAAAGATTCGAGACAATTCTGCTGCTGGAATTTCAATACCCGAATTGCGAACCACCAGTCTCAGTCGCTCTCTGACAGATTCAGCACTGACGGTAATCACTTCTCCGGGAGGGGTGTATTTGCAGGCATTGGTCAGCAACTCTGTCATGATGCGCGTCAATATTGAAATATCGGAAACGAGGATTGGCAGGGTAGAAGGGACAAATACATCTAACCGTTGTTGCCGTTCCTGGGCGCGTTCTTGATAAGCCTGGATAATTTGGACCATCCATTCCCCGACCTCGATTGAGGTTAATTCAATCAGAATCACCTCGGCTTCCAAACGTTGTAGATCTAACAGGTTATTGACTAAGTTGAGTTCCTGGTCACATTCCTTGCGCAAGATACTCAGATATTGCTCGATTCGTTGGGATTGAGAATTAACTTCTGACTCTGAAGGCGATAATCGTCGTCGGTTTAAATTGATTTCCAACAAGTGGATCGCCATTTTGATGTTGGTTAACGGCGATCGCAACTCATGGGAAACGGTGCTTAGAAAATCATCTTTTAGTTGAGCAAGTTGCTGAAGCTCATGCATTTCCTTTTCTAGAAGTTGTGCTCGCAGTATAGAAAAGGACTGCTCTTGAAGCGACTGTCGGTTGGTAACATCTCGAAAAACCATAACGGCTCCCGTTACAGCCCCCTCATCATCTTTGAGTGGAGCCGCGCTGTCTGCGATTAAAATCTGACTACCATCTTGTCTAGTTAATAGAGCTGGATTAATTAAGTAGGCAATTTCGCCTGTCTGAAGGACTTGTATGATTGGATGTTCGATCGGAACTTGCGTCTGTTCATCACATAGGGAGAACACCTGAGACAGAGGACGGTTCAGAACTTCCTGAAGTTGACAACTCATGAGCGACTCCGCTACCAGGTTAAGGTATTTCACCTGACCTTGCGTGTTGGTGACAATGACTCCATCGCCGATCGCCTTCAGAACCGTTGCCATCCATTTCCGATCTTCTCTTAATTGAATTGCCCTCGCCTGCTGTTGCAGCGCCAGGGTCATTGCAACATAGAGATCGGACTCTTTAATGGGTTTAAGAATATAGCCAAAGGGTTCTGTCTCGGTGGCTCGACCGACGGTGGCTTTGTCTGAATAGCCGGTTGTATAGATAATCGGAATTTGCAATTCATTCCAGATCTGCTGAGCCGCTTGAATGCCATCCATCTCTCCTTCAAGCCGAATGTCCATCAGCACAATATCCGGCTGGAGTTCTCTGGCTTTGATGATGGCTTCCTCTCCAGAGGCTACGATCGCCACAACCAAGTAGCCTAATTCTTCCAGGCAGCCTCTCACATCGATGGCGACGACCCACTCGTCCTCAACGACGAGCACCCGCACTGCTGTTGAAGCCGATGCACCCGTACCATTCGTCATCCGTCTTCTCCTGGAAACAGGATGTGGAACTCTGTGCCACTTTGACAATTGGCTTGCAGCGTTCCTTTTAACTGCTGCACAAACCCCTGAACGAGTTGCAACCCTAACGTGCTTAAATTTGACATATCAACGTGATGTGGAAGCCCAGCTCCATTATCTCCAATATTAAGTGAGTATGTAAAATTGTTTGCATTTATCTTCACTTTTGTGAGATTAACGTAGATGCATGGATCGCATTGTTTCGATAGAGGAAATGCGTATTTCAGGGAGTTACTTAACAATTCATTGATAATCAATCCACAACGAATTGCCTTGTCAATATTCAGCAAGGCAGGTTCAATTGCAATTCTTAAATCAAGCTGGATACGGTTGATGTTATATGTGCTTACCAGGTTGGTGATTAAACTGGGAATATAGTCGGCGAGATTGATGCGGGAAAGATCTTCAGATTGATAGAGTTTTTCGTGAATCAGGGCGATCGCCTCAATCCGGCTCTGGCTATCCAGCAGGGCATTCGCTGCCAGTTGATCTTTGAGCTTACGACGTTGCAGGCGCAGCAGACTGTAGACAATTTGTAAGTTATTTTTGACGCGATGATGGATCTCTTTAAGCAGTACCTCTTTCTCTCGCAGGGATGCTTGAAGTTTCGCTTCTGCCTGTTTTCGATCGTGAATATCGGTCAGGGTGCCAATATAACCAATCAACTCTCCGTTAGCATTCGTTTCGGGCGTCACCTGACAGTAATACCAGAGGATGCTTCCATCTGGGCGAACAATTCTCGCTTCGTTCTGGAAGAACTCCCCGGGTTGATGCGATTCTACCCAATGTGACCAGGCGTTGATCGTGCGATCACGATCCTCTGGATGCAGCGTCTGGAGCCATTCGGTTCCCATTCCTGTCTTTGAAGGTTGACCCGTCATCTCACACCAGCGATCGTTCACATAGCTACAATTGCCATCTGCGTCATACCGAAAGATTGCCACCGGAGCCGTTTCTGTCAATGTTGTAAAGCGATGGTTACTCTCGCGTAAGGCTGCCTCAACTTCTTTAAGCGCAGTAATGTCTCGCCCAACCGCTTGCACCTCCTGCAAGCAACCTTGATGATCAAAAAAGGCTCGGTTGACCCATTGAGTCCAACGGACTTCACCCCTGACCACCACTCGGTTTTCGATCACCACGGTAGGATTGTCAGCACTGATGGATTGCACCAATCGCGTCACAGTGTCCTGATCCGGCTTAAAAATCACAGGCGCATAGCTCTGACCAATCACCTCCTCGGGTCGCAGCCCAAAGTAGCGACAGTAGGCTTCATTGGCAAACAACATCGTACTATCGGGCGAAAACCGGGCAATGAGTTCTGTTTGATCTTCCACAATGGCACGATAGCGGGCTTCACTCAGCTTTAAGGCTTGCTCCGCTTGCTCATGCTCGGCTTCAATGCGCTTGCGCTCCGTAATATCTTTGACCCGGACTAGGTTTACCGTTTGTCCGGCAACTGTAATTGGCTTCGCGGCAATATTGCCCCAAAAGAAATTGCCTTGGCGAGTCACATACTCGATTTCTCGACTCCAAACTCCCTTTGACTGCATTTCTGCCACGATCGCGTCTAACTCATCCGGAGAAAATTGATCCCGTTGAAGGCTTTGTCCTTCAATGCCAATGAGCTCGATTTTGTCAACTGCCTGAAACATCCTTACCGCCTGATGATTGCAATCCAGCGTCAACAATGTTTCTGGATCAACCAGAAACAAGGCATCTGCCGATTCATGAAAAAATGCCTCTCGCAAATCTCGATTGTGCAGAAGTTCCACTTCCATGCGTTTACGTTCGGCAATTTCTTGTTGCAATGCCCAATTCGCTGTCTCCAGTGCTGCTCGACTGGGAAAGGCAAGGGCTTTGGGTATCAGGGGAAACAGGGCGATCGCGGTGCTCAACGAGACGATGGCGGTAATGGCCTTGATGCCGCCGGATAACCAATAGGTGGGATACCAGAGCGTCCAAATTGACATCAAATGAGAGGTGCCACAGGCGGTAATAAATGCGGCAAATAGAAGAAAGACCCAGTCGAAGGGCAAATCCTTGCGCTTTTGGATGAAATGAAACAGCGTAATGGGAATGGAATAGTAGGCGAGAGCAATCGCCGAGTCTGAAATAACGTGTAGCCAAACCAGGGTAGGCTGCCACAGAAAACAATGCCCGTGAGGGATAAATGACTCTGAGTTAAAGAGAGACGTGATTAAATCAACCATAGGATTACCCTAATGTTGAAGTACTGATTTTCATAGCTAATATAAAAGTAAACCCTAATTTTTCTATATCCGATCACTGGCTCTACTTTTATACAGGAGATCCCGCCCCCTTTAGTTTAGAAATAGGCCGCTCGCCTACATGAATCAATCCTTTACAGAGGAGACAGCTTCTTGATTCCGACTAGATAACCGAGCGATTGGAGTCAGGCTCCAGATAGGCGTGATGTCATTTGCGCTCCGTTACACATTTTCTTAAAGCCAGAATTGATTCAACCCGTCCCTGCAGCCTTTGATGATGAAACCAGTAACACTGTGTAAAGAAGGACGATCGCTCGTTATCCTCAACTTTGGGAGCAGGAAAACCCAACCGCAACCAGTTTAGAGTAGTGAAATGGTCATTTAGTAGAAGATAACGTGATGAAATGACAAATCAAGGATTACTTTTTTAGCTTCTCATTTTCTGATAACTCAACCATGTTGCGACGTTTTTCTTCCAGTTCAAACTTGATGACGATTGGCATTATTTTGATTGCGATCGCCTTCGTCATTCTGTTTTTTCTGCCGTCACTGGTTAGCCTTCGTCTCAATCTATTAATCTCATCACTGGTTAATCAACGCGGTAGCGTTATAACGGACAGCCCAGAGATCATTGCCCTTAGAAGAATCATTGCAGACAGCTATTTCCTTCAAAACGCTTATCTCTTCTTAACGGGTATTGTTTTGCTAGTGACCGGACTATTTAAACACACTAATCGTTAGGGAAAAATCATCCTTCTACAGATACTTGTGAACTTATCTACTAAGGCTCTACGTCAAATCATGAAGAATTTTACGATAATCCAGATATAAGAGCAAAATACATTGCCCGTCGCACTCAACCTGACAATCCTAACGACATGCTTGAACGTCCGATTTTTCTAGAAATGGTAGGCAATACGTAAATTAATTCACGCTTCCCCAGCCCGCGATAGAACTTAAGGAGTACTTGACGAACCATCTAACTTATGGAACCCTATATCAGCCTGATTACGCTCGGAGTTTCTGACCTTGTTCGTTCCACCACCTTTTACAAGCAAGGGTTGGGTTTACCTACGAAAGAAGAGTTTGAGGGCGTGACTTTTTTGAATCTTAGAGGAACCTGGCTGGCTCTTTATCCCCGTGAGGCACTTGCAGCCGATGCTCACGTTTCAGCAGCAGGCAGCGGTTTTACAGGGTTTACTCTGGCACATAATGTGAAGTCAAAGGAAGCGGTCGATTCTGTCCTTGAACAAGCAAAAGCGGCAGGAGCGACTGTTCTCAAACCTGCACAAGATACTGACTGGGGTGGGTATTCTGGTTACTTCGCTGACCCCGATGGCTACCTGTGGGAAGTCGCCTGGAATCCGCATTTTGATTTGACAAATGGATAGCTGTTCATGGTCACAACAAGAGTAATCAAATGATGGCTAAAGTTACCCCACAAAATATCAATTCAAGCTTTGTTGTGCTTGATGATGCGAACAATGCAATTTCGATCTCGGTGGGCGATCTCTTTTACGAAAAGTTAGAACAGCAATTTGGAGACTTTAAGGGAAAGCGGTTGATTTCCCACTACACCTTCGAGCAAGACTGGGAGAGCTGGGAAAGACACCCTGCTGGAGAGGAATTTGTGTGCCTTTTATCGGGACAGATTGATTTTGTGCTGGAGCAAGATGGAGGTGAGGAAGTCGTGTCTCTCAACACCCCTGGGCAGTACATTTTAGTGCCACGCGGAGTATGGCATACGGCTAAGGTTCATACCTCCAGCTCGGTGTTATTTATCACGCCTGGAGAAGGAACCCAGAGTCGATCGCTTTCCTAAGTCCTACGGCGAACTAGAGGTGTTGTAATATCTGGCAACTGGGATGTCGAATTAGGCGATCGCCGACCAACTCTTTGTCAGCCTTGCTACCGTTAAATGGCACACTCGCAACATCTATGGCAAATTGGAGGTGAATAATCGAACTCAAGTGGTGGCCAGAGCGAGGGAACTAGGAATTATCAGATAGATGGTGCAAAGAGTACTTTACAGCAATCAACTATTATTTTAACTAGACTTTAGGTTTAGCAAACTTTGAACAAGATTTGGAAGTCTGCTACAACAAGGATTTGAATATTCATCCAATGCATCACGTTGAATTTGTTCCGCAATTCGCTCGGCTCGCTGAATTGCTTGAGTTGTCAAATCTTTCAGGGGTTTTGGGTAAAGGCATATTGACTTTTCATAGTCAGGAATATAATCTTTTAGTAGAGCAATTACTCTATCACGGTTAATCTGTGAGAAATGGTCTCGAAAATGAATTAAATACCAGAACTCAAAGCATGGATTTGTAATTGCAAGGTGAACATTCTGACTTGTAGCTCTGTCGATTGCACCCTTCCAATTCTCATAATTCTGCTCGATATGCTCGTCTCCATCAAAAATAGCCCATGCTTTGTCCCCTTGAGTCCAGCTTTTTTCTCGCCTCATTTCTTGACGCTTTTCAATAGCTGTATCAATAACACTGCGTGGATCAGTTTTACCACGATGAGGCACTAAGATGATTTGTAAAGTAGTAAGACGCAACTCTTTGCGAATACTTTCAAAGTAACCTGGCTCTGTCTTGCTTCCTTCACAAGCAATGAGTACTTTTTGACCAATTTTCTTACTTGGTCTTTGACGACCTAATTTTCTTGGCACTTCTCTTCACCCTGCAAAATCAGTTCTTCATCGGATGGAAGCAGAGGGACAGCTCCAAAACGACCGTCTAAGTAGGCTTTATCAACTGCCAAGTCATTTCGCACATGGAAATCTGTTAGGGGATATAGCTCAGTGCTTTGATTAGAACTCTTCTGTGTAAACCAGATCTGATCACGACGTAGCAAATTATTTCTTTGGAGTGTATTATCGTGGCTAGTAAAGATTAATTGTGCAGATTTAGGGTTGGTTTTCAAATTCTGAAACATTTTAACAATAGTACGCACAATATTAGGATGTAGATTAGTTCCCAATTCATCAATCACTGTTAGTCCACCTATACGAAAAGCTAAAATCATACGATACGCAAGACTAAAAAGCCGCTGAGTACCGAGAGACTCCTCCTCAAAAGACCATTGAAGCTCCTTCCCTTCATTAGTTTTATGCAAGGCATGTATATCAACATCAGCCTCTTCATTACTCTTCTTTTGAATGTCTATTCCAGAAAGACCAGTGTCGAACTTTTTAATTATTTTCAGAGCTTCTTTATGAATCTGTTGAGACGATGTAGAGACATCCGAATCATGTAAAACTGTAATAGCGAAAAGATCATAAGATTCATTTCCTAGACTAGTTCCTTGCCAGCGTAATCTTAACCATCTACACAGAAGTTCAATTACATCTACTTCGAGTTTTAGCAGTATGCTTATAAATGATTCATTGTCTCTAACACTTTTTTGAAGCTGCGTATGAGATCCAGAAAAATCTGAACCATTCTTCCATTCATTTCTCTTTAACTCTTCATTCCACTTACGTTGAAATAAACGACGAGGACGTTTAGTTTCAGGAAGTGTATACTCTAAACTCTCCGAGAGTATGAGTTTTTGATTAAGCGTTAAAGAATAAGTGTAGATAATATTATTAAAAAGGGTTCGCAGCTCGAACCGTGTTGATTTTTGAGGGGAGATAATATCTAGCCTAAAAGGGGTAGGTTTTGCATACTTAAAAATTCGTGAAACTCCTACTGATTCCTGACTACCATACGTCATGAGTAACAACAGATAGTCTAGAGCTTGAATAACGTTGCTTTTCCCCGATGCATTAGCTCCGAAGATTGCTAAAACAGGTAGAAGTTCGATGTTCCACTTTTCAAGTCGATATCCTGGTGTAATCTCATTGTCTGATTTAGCTCGCTTGTTCTTATGGCTCTGACTTCCTTGACGAGAATGCTGTGCCACTGCACTGAGAGTGACAGGCTCTTTAATAGAACGGTAGTTCTCCACTGTGAAGTCTACAAGCATGACTCGGGTTCCATCGGGCTATTTTTTGTGAATTATTCACGATAATCATACTCTAGCAAGTGCATTTCTCACCACTTCCGTGCATGATTGTAATAATTTCCTTCTCAAGCTGTTACTCTAACTATCCTTTTGGCTAGTGAAGTGTTGAGGCGATCGCGCCACACTAGATCGGGCAAGGACTTCTGATCACGGAAGGTCTAAACATGGAAAAACAAATTGTTCATCTGTTTGTATTCAATACGCTTGCGGATTGGGAAACAGGATACGCCGTTGCTGGAATTAATAATCCAGACATGCAAAAACAGCCGGGACGGTATCAGATTCAAACGGTTGGTCTAACGGCTGAACCTATCACCACGATCGGCGGACTCACCATTCTTCCTGACCTTACCCTCAATGAATTGGAACCCGGCGTGATGTTGATTTTGCCAGGAGGTGAAGCCTGGGATAGGGGTGAAAACTCAAAAATTCTGGAGTCTGCGAAAGCCTGGTTGGCAGCGGATATTCCGGTTGCTGCGATTTGTGGTGCTACCGCAGGATTAGCTCGTGCTGGCCTTTTGGATGATATTCCACACACCAGTAATGCTTCAGAATATTTGCAAGCAACGAACTATCGGGGGTCAGCCTTATATCAAAATCAGCCCGTTGTCACTGCTGGTAATGTGATTACAGCGAACTCCACCGCACCTCTTGAATTTGCCTACCATATCTTCAAAAAGCTTGACCTCTACGAGCCGCCCGTTTTAGAAGCCTGGTATGGATTATTTAAAACGGGGGATGCATCCTACTACTTCACGCTGGAACAGCTAACCACTTGACCCATTTTCGAGTGAAGCGGTCTAAAAGACGATCTATTCTGGAGCAAGTGGAATGAGGTTGCGCTACAGATTACTTCTGCTAGGGACGTTGATCGTTCTGGTGTTCCAACTCAGGGCAAATGCGGTTCAGCCAACCCTTGAGATGAAAATCGATCGCTTCATCACTCATCAGATGTCAACTCAACACATTCCTGGTCTAGCTCTGGCAATTACCCACGAAAATCAGGTGATGTATGTCAAAGGCTATGGCAAAGCAAATACCCGGCAACTTGTTACTCCACAAACTCAATTCCCGATCGCGTCGTTGAGTAAATCCTTTACAGCGATCGCAGTGCTGCAATTAGTAGAAGCTGGGAAGATTGATTTGGATGCCCCTGTGAAACAATACCTACCAAACTTCACTCTGGCTGATACTCAAACGGCTGATCAGATCACGATTCGTCATCTACTGAACCATACCAGTGGATTGTCTGATTTTGGTTTTTCAGAAGCATTTCTACCTCAACCCACCACCCATGCAGAACGAGTCGATAGTTTGCATAACGCACGTTTTGTTGCGGCTCCTGGAATGCAATTTCACTATTTCAATCCCAACTATGATGTCTTGGCGCGAGTGGTGGAAGTAGCTAATGGTCAATCTTTTGGGGAGTATTTGCGATCGCACATTTTCGTCCCACTCCAGATGTCACAGACATTCCATGCCACAACAATGGCTGAGGCACTTCAGCGCGGAGATCGTATGGCAACGGGACATTTAATGGCGTTTGCAATTCCGTTTGCGGCTCCAGAACTATCGGGCTACCTGGGCGGCAATGCTAGCGTTATTTCCACTGCAGAGGATATGGCAAAGTATCTGATTCTGCACAGTAATGAGGGACGGTTTGCAGACAAGCAATTACTAACTTCAGACAGCCTGGCTCTCATGCATACGCCACCACTGCAAATTAAAAGTTCTTATGCAATGGGATGGTTTGTCACAACAGAACATGGCAGAAAAATTCTCCAGCACAATGGTATTTTGTCCACGTTCTACACCGATGTTGCTGTATTACCGAATGAAAAATACGGCATTGCTCTGCTCTACCCCATTAGTGCAATGTCGCTGATTGCGTTTGCGCTACCGCAAATCAAAACCGGATTAATCCAATTACTCACAGATGGAATGCTTCCTTTAAGTGGTTTCAGCATTAATCTCTGGGGTTTCAGCCTCGCAATCTTGACAATCATTGGTGTAGCATTGGCAGTTCGTAGTCTTCTATATTTTCCCCAGTGGAAACGAACGATCCACACGACACCCAAATGGCAGATAATTTTGAGTATTGCATGGATGTTTTTTCCTTTCGTTATAGTGCTGGCGATGCCCTGGTTGGTGGAGATGATGAGCGATCGCATTTTCAACTACCAACAACTCTTCCGAGCCATGCCCGATGTCATGCTTTGGCTGGGTCTGTGTGCAGTGTTAGGTTCCATCAACGGAGCGATCCGTCTTATTGCCTACGCCGATAATGGGCGGTCATGAAGTGCTGCCACTGCCCATCATCTCTCAACATATGGGATGTCAGAACTCGGTGATCGTCGCTCTTGAACTCAATGACATCTTTGTACTTACCGAGTTTTCCGTCCCCTGTCATGGAAGGGCCATCGGAGTTGAGCGTCAGCACAGTTTCAGAAGCATCCAGTTCACCGTCATATATCCAGAGATAGGTCATCATTGAGCCAATCCAGGTGCCCACATAACGTTGCTTCTGGGGATCGTAGCCAAGGGTCATGAGCGTTGTTGCAGCCCCACCACACGGCATCTCACCCTGTCCTTCTGCCAGAAACCAGAGTCCACCTAGCGATCGCACTGTTTCTGTTCCTTGTGATTTTTCGGGAGGTTGATTGGGTTCCATCATCACTTCGGTTTCATAAGTCCACTCACCGACAAGTTTCTGGAGCCACTGATGTTCTTTTTGAGGTTGAGCAGGCAGGCATGACGTTTGTTCAGTTTGAATCGTTTCCATTCTTTATCTCCTTGTAATGAGCGATTGAGAAGTGCGATCGCAGTCGATTTATCGCAGTAGATTTAACGTAGAAGTGCCGCATCTCTATCCGTATGTTGGCTTCTGCGGATACCCAGGAGGTGAGTCTTCAAAGTCTTCCTGCCGTCCGTAGGGCGTCACATCAAGCAAGCTGTAGGAATCGGTCAGGGATTCAACGCCACGGGCGTAGGTCGAGTAGGTGTGGAAAACATCGTCACCCAGGCGGAAGAAAACACTCAAACCTGGTTTTTCACCTTCCACAATGGCACTGGGGATGCCTCTGCTTTCCAGTTCAGCTCTAGTTAGATAGTTGTACTCAATAGGTGCAATATCCTCATTTGGCGTGACGTTGAAATCGTAGTTAAAATCGCTGCCAAAGGAGGAATACCAGGGAAGTATCCATCCCTTTAATGTCTTGTAAGCTTCCAGCTTAGAGAACGGGGCGAGAGAGACTAATGCGAAGGCCGTGTCACGGTCATTCAGCATCGATAGATCGCCCAGCGAATTAACAAAGCCTGTACAACCCATACAGCCCTTCTCCCACTCTGGCGCAAACATAAAGTGGTAGATGATCAGTTGAGTTCGCCTCTCAAACAAATCAATGAGTTTAGCAGAACCGTTTGATCCTTCAAAAGTATATTCCTTTTCAAGTTTAACCATTGGTAGCCTGCGTCGTTCGGCATTGACGCGATCGCGCTGCTTGGTCAACTCTTTTTCGTGTTCAAGCAATGTTTTACGGGCAGTCAGCCACTCGTCTTTTCCAACAACGTTTGGATGGGCAATTGCATTCTGAATCATGGTGAATCTCCATAGCGTAATGGTTGAAGCAGGATGAAATGTGTAGCTTACACCTCTACCTTTTCGTTGGCAGATTCAGTCTGGGCGATCGCGCTGGGTTCCATGTAAATTAATTCCCAAATGTGACCATCCAAATCTTGAAACCCATGTGCGTACATAAATCCGTGGTCTTGAGGTTCGTTATAGGTTGTGCCGCCAGCGGCAACGGCTTGACGAACCATCTTATCCACTTTTTCTCGATTTTCCACTGATAGACACGTCAGCACTTCGGTACTTTTTGTGGCGTCACAAATCGCGTTTGGCGTGAATGTCCGAAACTTCTCATGGGTCAAAAGCATCACAAAGATGTTTTCGGACACAATCATGCAGGTAGCTGTTTCATCGGTGAATTGAGGATTGAACTGAAAGCCGAGTTGTGTAAAAAACGAGATCGATTGCTGGAGATTTTTGACAGGTAAATTGACAAAAATTTGAGTACTCATGATTTCTCCTGCGTAGTGTTTTGAAATTGATTTGTGAGACGCTGAAAGTAGATTGGGAAGCGGTAAAAACTCAAGCAACCTGCTCACAGTTGACCATCCACGGTGTCCCAAACTGATCGATCAACATGCCAAAGCGGGATGACCAGAACGTTTGCGCGATCGGCATTTTTACTTTGCCGTTTTCTGCCAGAGCGTGAAAAAGTCGTTCTGCCTCGGCGGGTTCGGATACGCTCACCTGAACGTAGAAGCCTTGCGGGGGTTCAAAATATCCCGGAGGGCAGTCAGAACCCATCAACAAGCGATCGCCTAAATCCAAACAAGCGTGCATGATTTTGCCATGCCACTCTGGAGAGACATCTTCTGCAGAGGGTGCCTCCTTGTGGGTCATCATCATGGTGATTTTGCCACCAAGACATTGCTCGTAGAACTTGAATGCTGCCTCACAGTTGCCATCGAACATGAGATAAGAATTGATTTTCATGACGGATTCCTTTTATGAATGTGTTCTTGTAGGAGCGGGTGGATGTCGTTGGTCTATCAAACCCGCCCGTACAATCAGATTTAGGAGTTAAGGGTGAAAACTGCTTTAGCAGATGAAATTACTCCTGCTGTCGCGTTTCAACCTGGGCGCGAATGCGGTCTTCCTGCTCCTTTAATTCGGGGGTCAGGAGTTCACCAAAATCCTCTGCCTCGAATACGGGGCGAATCTCAATCTCGGAATCTCTGGGCATTGGGTTGGGGCAACGCTTCACCCAGGCGATCGCCTCTTCCATTGAATCCACCTGCCACAGCCAGTACCCTGCAACGAGATCCTGCGCTGGAGTAAACGGTCCCTGGGTGACGCTGCGATCCGTTCCTGAAAAGTGAACTCGTACCCCTTTTGAGCTAGGATGAAGCCCCTCAGCCGCGAGCAAGATACCCGCCTTGGCTAATTCTTCGTTGTATTGCCCCATTTCAGTTAAAAGCTGTTCGCTCGGCATCACTCCAGTTTCGGAGTCCTGGGTTGCTTTGACGAAGACCATGACTTTCATTGTGAAATCTCCTGTTGAGTGGTTTTGAGTTGAATGGTTAGCTGACGGTCATGACGGTGCGGGTAAGCCCGCAATTTCAAGCACGGGGCGAATTTCGACGGTGCCCACTCGCGCCCCTGGAATGCGGTTGGCGATCGCGATGGCTTCATCCAAATCTTGAGCATTGACCAGGTAGAAGCCGCCCAATTGCTCACGGGTTTCGGCAAACGGTCCATCGGTCACCAGTGATTTACCGTCACGGACGCGAACACTGGTAGCCGTTGCAACGGGATGGAGGGGAGCAGATGCCACGAATTGTCCCTTTGTATGCAGATCTTGGGCGACTTGGGCAGACTCCACGTAGCAATGCTCCCGCTCAGTGTTGCTCATAGCGTTTTCGTCCATATAGATCAGCAGCAAATATTTCATTCGGTTGTCTCCTTTGTCGTTAAGTCGAATGGGAGTTGCTTAGATCGACATCTCGTTGAAAAATTTTTTGTTGAGTACGATCGAGCTTTGCCTTCTTTGTCAGTTAGTCGAACGGCAACCACCCAAATCGACACCTCTCAAAAACTCAATTTATAGTACATTTGTTCTTTGTTGTCATTGTATTCCTTTTGTCAGTCAGTCGAACGGGAGATCTTCAAATCGACACCTTGTCCAAAATTCTTTGTGTTTTTTTATGACAAGTATGGCTTCAACCGCACAATCCGATGTTGCTCAGGTAATTTCCGATCTTCATCGCACTGACTGGGGGCGCATCGTCGCTATCCTAATTCGGCTGGTCGGGGATTTTGATCTGGCTGAAGAAGCTGCACAAGAAGCGTTTGCAGCGGCAGTGACCCAGTGGGAAAGCAGCGGTATTCCCGATCGTCCCCGTGCCTGGATTATCCGAACTGCGCGATATAAAGCGATCGATCGCCTGCGACGACGAACAAGATTGACGGAAAAACTAGAATGGTACACGGCATCGGGGTTAATTCCATCCAGTGAAGAACCAATCTACGACAGTGATGAGATTCTAGATGACCGTTTGCGATTAATCTTTACCTGTTGTCACCCCGCACTGGCGATCGAGACTCAGGTGGCATTGACCCTCCGAATGCTGGGAGGACTGGAAACCGACGAAATTGCTCGCGCCTTTCTCGTACCGACTGCGACAATGGCACAGCGACTAGTTCGTGCTAAACGCAAAATTCGAGATGCAGGTATTCCTTACAAAGTGCCAGAAACAACCGATCTCACTCCTCGGATAGAGGCAGTTCTGACGGTAATCTATCTCATCTTTAATGAAGGTTATGCGGCAACCAAAGGAGATTCGATCGTGCGGACTGACCTCTGCACCGAGGCGATTCGACTGGTACAACTGGTGCGGCAATTGATGGCACCCCAACCCCCCTCAGAAGTTACCGCACTGGTAGCATTGATGTTACTGCACGACTCGCGGCGAGATGCTCGTTCAGATGAAGCGGGCGATCTGATTCTGCTAGAAGACCAAGATCGGAGCCGTTGGAACCATTCACAAATCGCTGAGGCGTTACCTTTGGTAGAAGAAGCATTGCGAGATGGAGCGGGAGTATATGCCCTACAAGCAGCGATCGCCGCCCTCCACTGTCAGGCAACCCACGCCGAAGAAACTGACTGGGCACAGATTGTGCAACTCTATGAAGTTTTGGAACGCTTGCAACCTTCACCCATTGTGACTTTGAATCGCGCAGTGGCGATCGCGATGGCAGATGGCTCCCAAGCGGCATTTGGGCTAATCGATAGACTTGCTCCAGAACTGGATAGCTATCATCTATTTCACGCCATCCGTGCGGATTTATTCCGGCGTGTTGGAGCCTTAGAGGAAGCAAGCCAAAGCTATACACGAGCACTGGAATTGGTGACAAATGACAGTGAGCGTCGATTCCTGGAACGTCGATTGCACGAAGTTAGCCCTCGCGCCTAATCAATCATCTGCTGCTGATACAAATATTCCAGTACCCGTTGAGTGGCTGGCGCACACTGGTTTACATCTCTGTACCTCAGCCACACGATCGCTTCGATCTCAGAGCTAGCAATGATATCACCCGTATAGTCTGCCCCAAAGCAACGCATCGTCACCTGAGTTGGCTCTGTATAGCCATGAGCAACCTCCTGCACGACCATCACCTCAGTTAAAGTTTCAGCGATCAGGCTGACATTGAGTTCCTCCTGAACCTCTCGGCGCAATGCTTCCCAGTCAGACTCACCTTTCTCTGGTTTTCCGCCCGGAAAATAAAACGCATCTTTGCCCGTTGTCCGGGCACACAAAACCTGTCTATCCCTGATGCAAATCCAGGCGACGACATCAACAATCAACACTGTCCTCTGCTCCCTGTTTAAAGCAAGTACGTTTCTCTCATTCATACCCATCTCAAATGATCTCTATGAGTTGATGATTTAATGCTTCGAGATTGATTCCGTAACGCTGAAACAAATCGGTCTGCATGGTCCTATCGGTGTCAGCTAGCCGCATCAACCCCCACAAAAGATGTTCTGTTCCAATCGCCTTCTTGCCTTGAAGCCGAACGACCTGTAAAGCAAGCTCCAGGACAAACTTGCTTTGTGAACTCAATTTAAGATTCTCTCCTGGTTCAAAACTATGCTCATCAGTTATGACTCTCAGTGTTGCACCATTCTCTTGGAGCAATTGAGCAGATGTTGTTGTTGGATCAGCCAGCAATCCAGCTAGCAAGTGTTCTGGTTCAACCTGCGGTTCCTGTGGAGCTATGCCCTGTGCTGGTTGCTGCAACCGTAAGGCTTCATTACGAGCGAAGGTGATGACATGAATTGCCTGTTCTGTGAACCGTTCAAACCCAAACTCAAAACCGAAGAAATTTTTGACTCGTTCAAGTAATGCTTGCATCGAATTCTTTGCCTCAAAAATGAAAACGTCTTCGATCGTGACCTGAAACAGACTGGCAATCTTGAACGCCATATCTAAGCTGGGGTCGAACTTACCCGATTCAAACCCGTTGACCGCTTGACGACTCACTCCCAATTTTCTAGCGAGATCGGATTGTGACCATTGGTGCCGTTGTCGAAGCTCTTTCAGGCGATTTTTCATCCACTTTACCCACTGTCAAGTATTACTTTACAGATCTGAAAAGAGGATGTCAAGTATTACTTGACGAAGCAATCTATTGCTTGCTCTGAAACCCTTCTCAAGGGTGGATGTATGGTATGTCAGTAGAGCGATTCCAACCCCAATGGATTTGGTCAACATAAAGGGAATGAGTCAAATCGTACACCTTGGACGTAGCTCAGCTTTTGCAGATGAGGAAATTTGATTACTCACTCAATTTCAAAGCGATCGACTTTCGCCAGCATCCAGCACTGTACCGGATTGGTCGGGGTGAACAGGGCGTTTTGCTGGTCGAACCCTACAAAAGCGAGATTTTGCCCTACTGGAAATTTAAAACCCCAGACATTGCCCGTCAGTCTGCTGACAAAATCTACAGCCTGTTTCTCCAATACAAAGCTGAAGGCGATTTTGTAGGCATGGACATGGCACGAAAGTTTTTGCAGATGGGGTATACGCGATCGCGTCGCTATGCTAATCACAAATCAGGACGCAAGTACGCAGCCAGCTCTAAAACAGTTCTACCCCGCCAAGAAGATCCGATCAAAGCTCAATCTGCCAGGATTTTTTATGAACAATGGCAATTGGCGAAGACTGATCCAGAGTATGTACGATTAGCCGTACGTCATCGCGATCAGTACGAAGAAGCTGAACCCGCTGCTGCCAAAAGTCCAGGTTCTAGACAGTAGTATTAGAGCACTCGGTTTGAGATTATTGTCCCCTTTGTAGAAGGAGCGATCGCCCATGCTATTAGCAGAACGCATTGCCATTGTTACAGGCGCAAATCGTGGAATTGGGCTGGAAGTGGTGCGGCAACTAGCTCACAAAGGTATAACCGTGATTCTCGGTTCGCGGGATCTGCAAAAAGGCGAACGGGCAGCGGCGCAACTGATTGACGCAGGATTCCAGGTTCTTCCCCGCCAATTGGATGTCACCGATCTAGAAAGCATGACTCAGCTTGCCGCTCAAGTAGAGTAGGAATATGGACGACTGGATATTTTAGTCAACAATGCAGGGATTCTCTACGATACCTGGCAGCAGCCCAGTACAGCGGATTTTGATACCGTGCAGGAAGCAATCAATACCAACACATTAGGCCCGTGGCGGATGTGTAAGGCCTTTATTCCCCTACTGCGCCGTAGCCAACGCGGTCGGATTGTCAACGTTTCGAGTGGCGCGGGGTCGATCGCCAGTATGGACAACAGCACCCCTGCCTACAGCGTTTCTAAAGCGGCACTCAACGCCTTTACTCGTTCCCTGGCGGCTGAACTGAAGAGTGAGGGGATTTTAGTGAATGCAGTCTGTCCGGGTTGGGTGGCAACCGATATGGGAGGATCAGGTGGGCGACCTGTAGAGGATGGGGCGGCCAGTGTCGTTTGGGCAGCAATGCTACCGGATGATGGACCGACAGGCGGTTTCTTTCGAGATGGGAAGCTTGTGCCCTGGTAAGGAGAGCTTGGTTAAGCTATAAACTCTTTTATTTAATAGACTTGTCGGGGAATAACGAGAAAAATGGCTGCAATCCTTGCTCTGGCATAGCAAGAATCACGATCAAGCCAGACAGCAGTGGTTACGCTCCGTCGTCCGACACCCAGGGGTCTAACTTGAATTCACTCGACAGAAAATCAATCAAGCAACGGACTTTAGCGGGTATAAACCGTCCTCTGCGATAAACAGCGTGAATTGGTAAAGGAACAGGTTGATACGCTTTGAGGATAACGCGCAAGTCGCCATGCATTGCATCACCAAATAACCAGATGGGAGCGACGGCAATGCCTAAACCGGCAAAAACGGCTTCCCGAATAGCGACCGAGCTGTTGGCTTGAATATTGCCGCCCACCGTAACTTTAATGGGTCCTTTAGAACTTTCAAAGTGCCACTCATTGCCTGTGGCTAATCGGGTATAGACGATGCAATTGTGGTGGATGAGGTCTTCTGGTGTTTGAGGTTCCCCTGCCCGATCGAAATAGGATTGATGAGCAACGGTAATTCGTCGCGTCGTGCCAATCCGCTGGGTAATCAGGGAAGTATCCTGAACGTTACCAATGCGAATTGCTAAATCGACCCCTTCTTCCACCAAATCCACAAACTGGTCGGTCATCAGCAGATCGATTTTGATGTCTGGGTAGCGATCGAGAAACGCTTTCAAACGGGGCACAATTTGCAGTTGACCAAAGGCAACCGGAGAACTGACTCGCAATACCCCGGCTGCTTTCTGTCGTTGCCCAACACTAGCCTCCGCTTCGGAAACAGCTTCCAGGACTCGTTGACAGTGTTCATAAAACCGCGCCCCTGCATTGGTCAAACTGACAGCGCGAGTCGAGCGAATCAACAATTGCACATCCAAATACTCCTCCAGTGCAGCAATTTGCTTACTGATTGTCGGTTGAGTAGTCTCCAGTTCTCGTGCAACCGCAGAAAAACTGCCCGTTTCGACGGTGCGGACAAAGCTTTTCATGCAGGCAATTCGATCCATCGTCTTCCTATTCTAATTTGGAATCAATCATATTCCTTTTTGCTATCTTCTCAAAGCTAATTGCATCAATCATGATAAAGAAGTCAGCCATACGTGACGCATTAAATGTAGAGGTTTGTATGAATATCGAAGATTCTGTTGTGTTAGTGACGGGTGCAAATCGGGGAATTGGGCAGGCGTTTGTAGAAGCATTCGTACAAGCCGGAGCCGCAAAAATTTATGCAACGGCTCGTAGTCTAGATTCACTGCAAGAAGTCGTTGCAATTTCGCCAGACCGGATTGTCCCTCTGGCGCTTGATGTGACTAATCCGGATCAAATTTCAGCGATCGCTGCAACAACTCAGGACGTAACCCTGCTGATTAATAATGCTGGAGTGTCTGGTACGGGTGGTTTCTTTGCTCCCTCAACGCTGGAAACGGCTCGTTGGGAAATGGAAACTAACTACTTCGGTACGCTGAATATGATTCGTGCCTTTGCGCCCATCCTCAAGCAAAATGGCGGTGGTGCGATCGTCAATCTGTTGTCGATCGCCTCACTGGTGAATGTCCCAGTTTTTGCATCCTATAGTGCCTCGAAAGCCGCATTACTGTCCCTCACTCAAGGAATCCGAGCAGAACTGGCAAGCCAGAGAACACTGGTTGTGGGGGTCTTTCCGGGACCAGTGGATACTGCAATGGCAGAGAACGTTCCTCTTGATAAAGTTCCACCCATTCAAATTGCTCAGGCAACGCTGCAAGCAGTCAAGCAAGGTATTGAAGATGTCCAGCCTGATCCAGTTTCTGAACAGGTATTTGCTGGCATTCGGCAAGACCCCAAAGCGGTTGAAAAGCAATTTGCTGGCATGTTGCCTCAATCGTGACTTGTCTTTCATTTATCATTTGTTGCTAATGTCGAGAAGCAAGTCTCAGTGAATTAAACTGAACGCTACAGTCAGAATGATTGAGTATATGGGAAATGCTCTTACTGAACACGCTTTAAATGATTTTCTCCCTAATTGCAAAGAACTTGCAGGACAGGTTTGAGCGTCAGCCCATACTCTGTAAACGAATACTCTACTTTTGGTGGCACTTCTGAATAGACATTGCGATCGACAATGCCATCTCTTTCTAGTTCCCTCAATTGTTGAATCAGCATCTTTTCGGTGATTTCTGGCATTAATCGTTTGAGTTCACTAAATCGCTTTGTCTCATCCTTTAAATGCCACAGAATCAAAATCTTCCATTTCCCACCTAACACTTTTAAGGTGGTTTGGACAAATACCGTCCCTTGGGTGAGTTCATTGCTCATCTACGCTACTTTCCCATAGCTTGAGGAAGCTTACAAAAAAGTAGGTACTTCCGAAAAAGTTAGTAGGAGTATACCCTTGGTCATGGTCGTTGATCATTGGTCTCGCTTGCTTAGAGTGGCAAATGACCCATGACAAATCTGATGAGGACACAACACAATGCAGGTTCAAGGTGCAATCGCATTTGTAACGGGCGCAAATGGTGGTATTGGGCAATACTATATTCGAGGTTTACAAGCGGCTGGAGCTACTCGCATTTATGCCGGGGCACGCAATCCCGATAGCTTGAAGGACATTGCCGCAACCGATCCCGATCGCATCATTCCCATTCCCCTCGATATTACCGATGCAGCCTCGGTTAAAGCAGCGGTTGAGGCGTATTCAGATGTGAATCTCCTCATCAATAATGCTGGAATGGGATTTAATCAACGATTGGTTGCAGATATCAATTTTGACAAAGCGCGATCGGAGCAGGCATGAGTTGGCACAACTAAGGCAGCTTTAATAAGGTAATAGTGCCAAAGCATGGCTATATTCACAATGGAAACTATCATCAGAGATTGAACATGAATAGTCGAACCATTTACCTGTTAGCAGCACTACTCGGCGGCACAATTCTCCCCGTTCAAGTCGCGATCAATACCTTGCTGCGACGTTACGTGGGCGAACCGATGCAAGTCACCTTTATTTCCTATCTAGCTGGAACGTTAGCATCCCTGGTTCTCTGTTTTTTGCGCGATATCCCCTTCCTGCTACAACGGCTCTGGCTCAAACCTCCTGGTAGATGTGGATTGGTGGCTGTTTAGGTAAGTTGTATGTCTGGTCAACCATTTTTGCTACCCCTAAAATTGGTGCTGCGCTCGCCCTGGCGCTGACGATCGCTGGGCAAATGATCGCCGCCCTATTTCTCGATCATTATGGTGCAATTGGACTGACTAAATATGCGGCCAGTCCAACCCGCATTGCCGGAGCTGTGTTAGTCGTTTTGGGCGTTTCCTTGGTTGCCTACGCAAAGCGGTAGTTGCAGGACAAACAATCTGCGATGTGATGATCATTCTCGTAATACATCCCTCAATTTTGCGACCATTTCTGTGCGGGCAGAAACCTCTAGCTTCCGAAACATTCGTTTCAACGCTTGTTTCACCGAATTCTGAGTAATCCAAAGTTCTGCCCCAACCTCCGCATTCGTTAGCCCTCTGGCAACCAGTTTGGCAATCTGAATTTCCCGGGGTGTGAGACGTTGAGCAAATAAGCTGGGAGATGGTGAGGCTGTTTTTCGTAACCCAGCAAGACAGGCGGAGAGATGGGTGCAAACGGCTCCCAGGCTTGCCAACTCATGAAGATTAAAGGCGGGTGTTTGTCCCACACGAGCAAAGTGAACCGTACCAATTAACTGCCCATTTCCCACAACCGGCCCTGTCATAATGTGTTCGTGGTCGTACTCAGCACAACATCGCTGGTAAAGTTCGCTTTGTTTCCACGTTCCCATTGGAAGCACCAATTCTTCATGAGCTGGGGCATGGTTTTCTAGAACATACTGCAATACTGGATCAACGGTTCTGCCTATTTGCTCGTACCGTTCTACAAAAGAATCAGAAACCCCAACAACATCAAAACTGGCTAGATGATTCTCATCGTCTAGAAGGTAAATTCCCCAGCGCTGCACCCCAAAATATTCGCTGACTCCATCTATAAAGCGATCGCGCAATGCCGCTTCGGTGGAAGCGGTGGCGATCGCTTGAAACAGAGGGTGTAGAGAACGAGTCATTGTTGGACTGAAAGTGTACCCACTTGAGGACTATCGAAGCTGAGAAACTCTTCCTACAATCGTTTCACAATCAACACATCTTAGACAACTGTAGAAGCATGAATCCGCTACAAATTGGCTTTTTGATCTATCCCGGAGTCATTCAACTGGATGTGATGGGTGCTTACCAGGTGCTGGCCTTTCCATACGATACTCAGGTTCACCTCATCTCAAAAACATTGGCTCCTGTGGTCAGCAATGAAGAATTAGTCTTGACTCCAACAACGACTCTGGCAGAGTGTCCACCGTTAAATGTAATTTGTGTCCCAGGTGGTGGCATTGGACAAGTTGAAGTGATGCAAGATGCTGAAATATTGCATTTTTTGGAGCAACAAAGCATCACAGCCCAATATGTTACAAGTGTCTGTACAGGCTCACTGATTTTAGCAGCGGCGGGTCTGTTGCAAGGCTATAAAGCCACGTGTCATTGGGCATTTCGAGACCAACTGGCAATGCTAGGTGTGGAGGTTGTTCCGCAACGAGTGGTGGTAGATCGCAATCGAGTTACGGGGGCAGGCGTCACCTCAGGAATTGATTTTGGCTTGACCTTATTGGGTTTACTGTGCGGAGAGCAAGTTGCAAAGATGACACAACTTATGATGGAATACATGCCTGAAGCACCTTTCAACGCAGGTACACCAGAAACAGCAGGTGAGAAGGTTGTGCAATCGCTCCTGCAGTTAGGCCAACCGCTTCTAGATGCTTTCCAGACTCAAACCCAGAAGATAGCCACTCAGCTAAATACAGAAAATCCAATGGGGTAGTTGAAAATGAATTACTCCTCTGGAAGAGGCTCTAAAGCTTTGAAAGCGATCGCCCCTGCATCATCATTGGCCACTCCCAGAGATTTGAGAACCAACTTTGTCACTTGTTCCGGATAGTTCGGTTCGCGATGTCCTTCCAGAATGGTCCGTGTTGCCATCAGTGCTGTTCCTAAAACAAGATCGATCGCGGCTTGCGAACTCTCCACCTGAAATCGATTTAGTCGGATTCCAGCTTCTAGATCTGACATCAAACCCCGTTCGATCGTTTCACTCAACGGGGCTGCCACCAAGCCAATGCGCACAATCACCCATCCCCACGTGGCATCTCGCATCGCTTGATGGAGAAACTGCCGTAAACCGATCGCCATTCGTTCCGCAGGGTCTGAGATCGTCGCATATTGTGCCCAAATTTTTTGATTGATGACATCACTCAGGGATGCAGCAACGGCTCTCAACACATCCTCGCGGGTCTGGAAATAGTTGTAAAACGTTCCCCTGGCAACGCCTGCCTCGGCAATGATGTCGTCAATGGTGACGGCATCGGTTTCTTTACGCGCAAAGACCCGATAGGCGGACTCGATTAAATGCGATCGCGTCCGTTCCCGTTTTTCCAGACCAATCGAGGCTCGACGAGAAGGCTTCATGAAGCTTGCTTTGAACCATACCGACCCTAGCATACCCCGCTGTTGACACCCTCATCAAAATGACGCTATCGTCAAAATGACACAGCCGTCATCTTTAATTTGTAAGATCCAGTTCATGACATAGGGGTCACCCGCGATGCGTATCGCCATCATTGCTTTGGGAAGCCAGGGAGATGTTCAACCGTACATTGCCTTAGGAAAAGGGCTAAAAGCAGCCGGTTACGAGGTTCGCTTACTCACTCATGAAAACTTTGAGGCACTGGTCACGTCTCACGGACTGGCGTTTTGTCCCATGCACGGGAATGTGCAAGAACTGATTGAAACACCAGAAATGCGGGAGCTTGCCGAGAAAGGGAATTTCATCATGCTGACTCTCCGCACAGCCAAAGAAAGCACACGGGTCGCCATCCGCTGGGCACAGGCAGGGCTAGAGGCTTGTCGAGGCATGGATTTACTCATCGCAGGAGTGGGAGGGCTTTATCTGGCATTGGCGATCGCCGAAAAGCTGGAAATTCCCCTGCTACAAGCGTTTGTGTTTCCCTTTACGCCCACCAAAACCTTTCCGGGGATTTTGTTTCCTCAGTCGATCGATCGCTTTGGCGGGATGGTGAATTGGTTGTCTCATCAAGCATTGAGACAAATCATCTGGCAAGGTTCCCGTTCAGGCGATACGGCTGCCCGTAAGCAGGTTCTCAGCTTACCCCCATCTCCCTTTTTCGGTCCCCACCCGTCTCCCGCTTTGCATCGCTATCCTACGCTTTACGGGTTCAGTCCTTCTGTGCTGGCAAAACCGTCAGATTGGCAGAATACCTATGTCACAGGCTATTGGTTTCTGGATGCCGCAGCCGATTGGACTCCCCCTGCCGATCTTGAGGACTTTTTGCAGGCAGGTTCGCCTCCGGTGTATATCGGCTTCGGCAGTATGGGCAATCGCAACCCGGAGGAAACCGCCGATCTGGTTTTGCAAGCGCTCGACAAAACAGGACAACGAGCTATTTTGTCGGCTGGCTGGAGTGGAATGCGAACAGAAAATCTACCCGACCATGCTTTTCTCGTCCATTCAGTTCCCCATGCGTGGCTATTTCCGCGAGTTGCAGCAGTGGTTCATCATGGGGGAGCCGGTACGACCGCCGCAGGACTTCGGGCAGGCGTTCCGACCGTGATTGTTCCGTTTTTTGGCGATCAGGGCTTTTGGGGGCAACGGGTGGCAGACTTAGGCGTAGGAACAGCACCCATTCCCCGTAAACAACTGACGGTTGAACGGCTGGCACAGGCAATCCAAACGGTGGTGGGCGATCGCGCAATGCGTCAGCGTGCATCAGACTTAGGCGCAAAGATCCGCACTGAAGATGGAATTGCTAATGCAATAGCCATCATCCAAAAACTCGAATTCAAGTTCCCTGAACATAGCTTTGCAGATAGCTGAGGGTGAGCCGTTTGGTTTCTGCCACAAGTCGTTGACGAAAGGCTTTTTCCTGACTCAAAGAGAGCCACAGCAAAGTGCCGATCGCTTTGACCAACACAAAGGCGATCGCTTCACAGTCAGATTGATCTAGCCCACGCTGAGTAAGAGACGTCGCAAAATCTCGAATTAACAACGCATCGGTAGCCTCTTCAATTTCTTCCAGTTCAGGCATCGTTCCCTGTACTTCCATAAAAATGGCGTAGTAGCCCGGATGCTCAGAGAAGAATTGATCAGAAACATCAATCAACTGGTCTACATAGGCGGGGAGCGGTAGTTTTGCCAGTTCTGCATGGTTGAAAATATCTAACCGTTGATGGAGTAGCTCTCCGTAGCGAACCGCCAGTGCTTTCAGAATTGCGGCCTTGTCTGGGAAAAACTGATACAGCGACCCGATCGGCACATTGGCACGAGTGGCGATCTCATTCGTTGTAGTCGCGTTATAGCCTTCTGCAATAAACAGGGCTTCTGCCACATCCAGGATACGGTTGACTCGCTCCTGACTCCGAGCTTGCCGGGGTTTGCGCCGCATTCCCGTAGGGCTTGATGAATTTTCAGCCATCGGTTCCGTTTCTTCTCTTCAGACATAAGTGAGCATTACTCACATTTTTCTTGACAAAACATGAGCAACTCTCATATTTTATAAATGTGAGTATTACTCACATTTTAATCTGTTTTAGCCCGGAGAAATGGCGATGAGTCTGGATTTGCAAACCCTACCGCATCCGAATGTCCGTACTGCGATCGTGGCTATAGTCGGCGATGGCAGTGCGTCTTTATTGAGTTCGCTGCTTCTCACTCCGAATACTTAAAGGTTGGATTCTTCGATTGGCGGAAGTTGTTTATGAGTTTCCTTTGTTTGATTCAGTGTGGTTACATTGGATTGCGATTTTTACGCTACAAAGCTTCTCCCTGGTTGACGCTGGCGATCGCGCCCATCAAGCTGCTTACTTCGTCTAAGGCACAGCGCACCTATGAACAAATTCGCTACATGCAAGCAATCAGCCGAATTAATTTTGTCAGCGTTTATGAATTGCTCAATGACTTGCTCTGGTAGAAGTCTTCGAGTGTCTTTGGTGTATTCAATTGGTCAATGTTTAAGCTCTTTTGGAGTAATTTCCTATGCAACTGTTTAATTCAACTATGTCCCATCAATCTGCGATCGCTCCTACTCAGCAGCAACCGCAGAATCCCATTCTCCAGGGGATGAAATCAGTTCTGTCAAAGTTGTTGATCGTTAAGTCCTTTACCTCAATGCTGTTGGGAGACAATAGCCTGGAAACAGTGGGTGAATTAACTTATGGTTTGCTGGAAACTCCTGCCTACGATCGGTTGGCTCACCATCTCAACCAAGATCCGGCTTGTGCTGCCCTGATCCGCGATCGCTACATTCCGCCTGCCCATGACCTGGATGCTTTACTGACCTTGCCTGCCGATTCTTTGGGATACATTTACGCGGCCCAGATGAAGAAAACGGGATTTGATCCCAATCTCCATGCTGGCATGACCGCAAAATCGGATGCCGAATATGTTGAGTTACGGCTGAGTCAGACCCATGATCTCTGGCATATCATCACTGGATTTGACACTTCTGTAGTCGGTGAAATTGGTTTACAGGCATTCCATTTGCCCCAATTTCCCTACCCACTGGCAACCCTGTTGGTTGCAAATAGTCTAATCTCTATCACGTTGAAGGAGCCAGAAATGTTGCCCCAGTTGTTGGCGGCGATTGCTCAGGGATTTGCAATGGGTAAAGCGGCTAAATCCCTTTTTGCCCAGAAGTGGGAAGAAGGGTGGGAGAAACCTTTGACTCAATGGCAGGCGGAGTTAAATATTCAACCGATTCAGCATCAGTAATTGCCAGGATGTACAATTCTTTTCTTAAACATCGCAATTTTCGCTGGCTCTGGGTCGGACAAACCTTGATCTTCTGCGCTGCTCAGTTTTGGATTGTTGCCTTAACCTGGTTGATTCTGCAAACAACACGATCAGGAATCGCTCTGGGAACGGTATTGATGGCAGCCGCAATTCCTCGTGGTTTGTTCCTGTTAGTTGGAGGAGTCATCAGCGATCGCCTGCCTCCCAATGTCATTGCAGCGATCTCCACCATTGCCAATACCATTCTGGTTGGAGTACTGACCTTGCTGCTGCTATGGAACAGCTTTCAGCTTTATACGATCATCGTTATTTCTGGGCTATTCGGCATTTCAGAAGCTTTTCTCTATCCTGCCATTCTTGCCTTGTTACCACGCATCGTTCGCAAATCCCAGCTAGGGCAAGCTAATGCCTGGATGCAGGGAAGTGAGCAGATTAGCAATGTGATGGGGCCAGCGATCGCAGGATTGGCGATCGGTGCTTTTGGTCTAACCACCGCCTTTGGCTTGGATACCGCTTTATTTGCAATAGGCGCAGGATGTCTTTATCGGGTGAGAATCTGTTCTAGCAAAGTCATTCCTTCGTTAAAATCTCACAGCTTGACTGAAGGCATCTTAGAAGGACTGCGCTACGCCTGGAATCATCAGGCAATTCGGATCAGTTTACTGCTGATTGCCATGATTAATTTTGCCGTTTTAGGACCGATTGTGGTTGGCGTTGCCGAACTTGTCACAGTTCGCTTGGGCAGCAATGCGACAACCTTTGGTTACTTACAGTCCGCTTACGGCATTGGTGCATTATTAGGAGTCTGGCTCGCCAGCCAACTGCATGCCATTAAGCAGCTTAAAACTCCACTGCTGCTGCTGGCTGGTGTACTGGGGGTTGGACTCATCGCCCTTGGGTTTGCCAGCCAACCCTGGATGGCTGCCCTGATCATTCTCTTGATGGGGATTGGAGGCGGATTGGTTGGTGTTCTGGCACTCACCTGGTTACAGCAAGAAACCGCGATTTCGATGCAGGGTCGGATGATGAGTTTAGTTATGTTTGCCGCAGTTGCCCTTGATCCGTTCTCTCAGGCAATTTCTGGCGCATTGCTCGATGTTAATTTGACAGGTCTGTTTGTGTTAGCAGGTAGCACCATGTTAGGTACTGCTTTCGTTTCGTTTTTGGCTCAAACCCGCGATCGCCCTAAAAGCAGCTAAGTTTCCCTAAGTTCCCTACCTATTGACCGCTCGAAATTCACAATTCGTGATTTCTACCCTACTGACAACACTTTACGAAACACAATCTTATCGTCACCTGCTGCATAGAAGTCACGAATCCGTGCCTCTTCCTCATAGCCATACTTTTTGTAAAATGCTTGCGCTAGGTCGAAACTCGCTAACGTTTCCACCAGTAGCATTCGTCCACCATGCGCTTTCAACATTTCTTCGACATGACGCAATAGCTTGCCACCGTGTCCCTGTCCTTGATGGTTGGGGTGAATTGCAATCAGTTGCAAATTCCAGGTCTGATCCGTCATGCGCTCCGGTTCACAGTAAGCCACTCCAATGATTTCACCATTGTCTTGGTGATTCGTGAGCCAAAATCTTTCAGCGTTGCTGTTTTGCAAAGAATTATGACCGTTGCCATTAGCGAAATACCCAGTCAGCAGTTCATTCACGACCTCCAGTTCACCTGGCTGAAACCCGATCGCTTCAGCAATGGACAAGATTGCTGCGATGTCATTGGGCTGGCTCAGTCTAATCATAAGGACAAAAATGACAACAGTTGTTATGTTTTTTGAAGCATAACAACTGTTATGATGTAAGTCAAGAGAGATACGGTGTATCGCTGCGAACTGAGGAAGGCTATGGGGTATGACGATCGCCGCCTTGAAGTGGCGCAAGCGGCGTGGCGAGTGATTGTTCGAGAAGGCTTGGATCGCACCAGTATGCGGGCGATCGCGCAAGAACTGGGTTCTTCCACTGGCGTGGTTACGCACTACTTTCGGGATAAAGAAGAACTCATTTTGTTTGCGTTGGAGCAGGTGGTTGAGTCCACTTTAGAGTCCATGAGAGCGTGTGCTAAGGGGCAACAAGGCATTAACCGATTAGAACAAATGATTGCTGCGGCTCTACCTCTAACAGACAGTGACAGAGATGACTGGAAAGTGTGGATTGCATTTTTGGGCTATTCGATCGGGCGCGATCGCCTGATTCAGCAGCATCAAAAACGCTACGATCTCATCCGGCAAATCCTCTATCAGGAGTTAGCCGATTTACAGGTAGCTAAGCTGATTCGAGCCGATTTAGATCTGACTCTTGAAGCGAATGCACTCATCGCTCTAGTGGATGGCATTGGTACTGGAGTTGTGATCTGTCCTGATCAGTTTTCAGCACAGCAGCAGCGGTATCTTGTGCATCAACATATTCATGCTTTACAAGCATAATTAGTTCTTCAATGATCTAATTCCTTTTCTGAATGGCTGCCAGAATAAATGCGATCGCTTCTTCGGTGTGTTCTTCGACCATCTCTGGACTGAGGCGATCGATCTCTGGGGTGAGATGCTTCCAATTCTCATGAATCGTGAAGTAAAACCAACAAACACTTAAGATGTGGGTCAACGACAGGAATGGCTTGAGCGGGCGGAAATAGCCCTCTGCGATACCACGCTCTAACACGTTCAAGAGATATTCGTGCAGGGTTAACACGTTACATTCTTTGAAAAACGCCCCCTGATTTTGGCTCGATTCCTGAAACCAGAGCATTTGTCGCTGAGGATTTGCCGCTTCGTTGGCGATCGCAATGCGAATGATTTGCTTTAACGCCTCTTCGGGAGATAGAGCATCAAAATTTTGTTGTTTCAGGATTTCTTGAACTTCGTCTACAGGACGCTGGAGAACAGCTTTGTAGAGATTTTCCTTGGTCTCAAAGTAGTAATGTAAGGTTGCCGATGTGACCTGAGCCGCTTGAGCGATCGCACTCATCCGTGAGCCTTTCAAGCCATGATGGGCAAACTCCTGCTCGGCAGCATCCAAAATTTGCTGCTGTGTTACCTCCGCATCCCGCACCGGGCGCACTGACTTTGCTGTTCGCTTTCCTGAACGACTCACAACCCTGATTATGGCTATCGGTTCAAAGCCATCTTAGCAGAGACCAGGTATCTCCAAATTGACGAACCAATAGGCTCTTGATAGACTTACTAATTAATTAGTAAGTTAAGGATTGAGAGTTATGGAGCAATTACAAGGGTCTCCGTGGCTGTTGGCGCATCGCTCTATGTTGAAACCGAATCAGCCGCGAAAGTTTTCTTTACTGGGTCAGGATTATGTTCTCTGGCAAGATCGCCAGGGCGCAATTACTGCCCTCCCTAACGCTTGTCCTCACATGGGAGCCATGCTTTCAGAGGGATGGTGCGTTACTCAATCCGATGGCACCAGTACCATTGCCTGCCCGTTTCATGCTTTGGAGTTCGATCATAAGGGTTGCACGGTACTACCCGGTTCTAATAAACCAACGAAATCCTTGCTGTCACCGCTTAAATTGGTCATTCAAGGAGATTTGATCTGGACCTATGGGGGGTATGAGCCGAAGTTTGCCATTCCCGATTTGATGCGCACGATCGCATCCGAGTACAAATTTATTGGCGTAACAGGCGATCGCAGCATACCGACGGATATTTTGAGTTTGTTGCTGAACATGCACGACTACAATCATCAAAATGGTACACATCGAGAGCTATTTGAGATTGAGGAAGTGCAGGTCAAGCAGTTTATTGATGAGGGTTTACATTCTCACGCTTATCTGGCGCAACCCAGGAAACAACCGACCTGGCGTGAAATCCTCAAAAATCCAGCTCAACTCGCATTACCCAAGATTTTAGAAGCGCATTTAGAGAACTACTTCCCATTCATGGGTGTGATGCATGGCGACAATCAACTTTTGAGTTTGAAGGAATGCCATTTTTATCTACCTGAGACTGTGGAGCGATCGCGTGTATTTGTGCTGATGTATATGCAGGCACGCTCTCCAATTGCTCATTTACTCAAGAGAAATTTACTGAAGTTGATTGATGTTGTTGTAGAGCAGGATGCCAGGATTCTCAGCCGGATCTATCCCAACACGCCCCAACGAATCAAATTAAATAACGAAGTGGGTATGGATTGGGTTCGCCGGAATTTTGAACAGTTTCCAAGCATGAAAAGTGCTGTTTTGCCACAACTATAGGCTCATCTGTTTAACATGTGCGATCGCCACCAACAACGCATCCAGCATCACTTCATAGCTTTCGTCTGTGGAACGATCGATGGTCATTAGCTCGGCTTGTTCTCGCATAATAAAGCCATAAATTGCTGCATTCACCATTCGCATCACATCAATGAGAGCATCATGGTTCAAGCCTTGAAGATGCAAAGAAGTTTGAAAGAACTTTAGTGCATCTTGCATCACCTCCGCTTCTTCTGGGTCAGTTGGTCGCATTTGATAATGCATCATGACCCTGTAACGTGCAGGATGCGATCGCGCAAAATTTCGAGTCGCCCGCGCACTCACACGAAACAATTCTTGTGAGTCTGTAATGCCATTGGTTTGCTGCTGACACTCGGTTAAATACTGTCTCCAAACGGCTAGAGCCACAGCCCGCTGAAGTCCGGCATTGCCCTCTAAATGCTTGTAGATAGCGGGAGGTTTGATGTTGAGTTCTCGTGCTACGCGATTCACGCCTAGGGCAGATTCGCCCTTCTGGTCAAGACAGACGATCGCAGCGGCAATCACATCCTGTTTAGTCAGTGAATTCTCTTTTGTTGGACGACCCATAAATAGTCATACCAGGGGAGCAATATAAATTTAGTTAACGATATTAACTAAATTAGGATATGATTTACCTTAACACCCATTTGAGGGAATGCCATGAGCGCTCTTGTGTTCAGGTCAGCGGTTGCACTGGCTCAGATGATTCGCGATCGCCAACTCTCTGCGATCGAACTCTTAGACGCTCACCTGAAGCAAATTGCCCAACACAACTCCAAACTCAACGCCATTTGCACCCTTGATGAGGCAAACGCTCGTCTTCGCGCCAAACAAGCAGATGAAGCACTAGCGAAAGGCGAGAACTGGGGTGCCTTGCATGGCGTTCCTGTGACCATCAAAGACATTTTTGAGACGGCTGGACTCCGTACCACCGCAGGCTACATTCCCCTCAGAGACTATATTCCTCAACAGGATGCAACGGCAGTTGCCAGACTCAAAGCCGCAGGTGCGATCGTCCTGGGGAAAACCAACATGGCAGAACTGGCAGGCGATTACCAAAGCACCAATTCGTTGTTTCCGCGAGTCAACAATCCCTGGAATGTCGAGTACACAGCGGGAGGGAGTTCAGGTGGTAGTGCAGCCGCAGTGGCAGCAGGATTATCGCCATTAGATATTGGAAATGATATTGCAGGTTCCGTGCGTCAACCGGCTCATTTCTGTGGGGTTTACGGCTTGAAACCGACCGATCGCCGCATTTCGACAACAGGCATGATTCCTGAAGTTCCCGGAATGCCTTACTGTCTGCGACAAATGATGACGGTTGGATGCTTTGCGCGATCGCTCGAAGATCTCCGTCTTTGCTTCTCACTGATAGCAGGAGGCGATCCTCGTCGTCCAGATGTGCCACCCGTTCCTTTGGATTATCCTTCTGGCAAGTCATTGAATGATTTGAAAATTGCCTGGACTGAGCAGTGGGTAGAGGTTCCCATTGCTCCTGATATCCGGACGGCAATGCAGCAGGTGATTGAAAAGTTAACTCAGTCTGGTGTTCAAGTTCACGCTTGGTTGCCTGAAAACTTTGACTTGTCCGCTATCTTTAATCTCTACTCTAGAGTCGCAGCTTACATCAACCGTTATGCCCAGCCTGCTGATCGCTACAATCTCCAGCGCAGTCTTAAGTTGATTTTTCGCACAGCAACTCAAGGAGATAAGAAACTTCGAGCATTGGGTGATTTTAGCCGCGTATTGCCTGAACTATTGAATCCAAGTTTGAAAGGATATTTTGAGGCATTGACCGAGCGAGATCGCTTCATCGCTCAACTCGATACGGCGTTAGAATCCTGGGATGTCTGGCTCACTCCCGTTGCAGCGACGCCTGCCTTTACCCATCGTCCTGCCTGGAGTGCGATAGAAGTGGATGGTCGATCCTACCCACATGGAATTGCAAATGGAGCCTATGCGATGCCGTTTAACTTAAGTGGACATCCGGCAGTTGTGATTCCAATTGGACAAACCAGCCATGGATTACCGATTGGAATGCAAATTGTGGGTAAGCGATGGAAAGAAATGGAGCTATTGGCGATCGCTCAACAAATTGACACTGTAATTGGTGCCTTTCGATCGCCACCAGATTATTGAGCAACAAATTGTTTTCCACAGCCTTTACAGAGATAACACTGCTTTTCTCGACGATAGCCAAACGAAAATTAGGGTGGAGACAACGACCGTGGATGATCAGTGAATTGAATCAGCGAGAGATTAGGAACTGCTAAAGTTTATTTGCTTCCACTCCGATTCATCAATCTCGGAGCGATGATGTCGGCAACCAACACAATGACTGCATGAATCGGCAGGACCATTAGAAGGAGAGTTAGAAGACGTACTCCCGTTGTCACAGATTCAACAATTGCAGACTTTGGATTCAGCCAATCAAAAGCAGAATCCAAAAAGTCTACGACCTGATGTTTGCCCTCTACGCATAACCAGGGACTATGAGCCACGATCGCCCGTTCAGGCTCCCAGGCTCGAATGGTCTGGAGCGCATTTCGCAGAGTTGGGCGGTTCAAAGTATGGGCGAGTTGAACTCCACGAGGTGTGTGTTGATACATCTGGTTCCACCGAGTTGTGACCTGAGCGATCGGTGACAAAGTAGCTGGGTCAAAGTCCATAATCAGATCTGTGAAAATGACGGTGCCTGATGCGCGGTGAAAGAAGACAATTTCATCGAACCACCCATTTCCAGTTCCGAAAACACATTGATCAATCTGACCCGCCCACTCTGCTTCAGGAGTATTGGTAGACAAGGTTTTGTAGAAAGTCAGATCTTTGCGTTTGGAAGGTAGCCGGGGTGAGGCATAGAGTTTGGCATCGGGATATGCCTGGTTCCAATCTCCCATGTGTAGATGGTGCAGGTGATTGGGGGAAACGATGTATTTCACCGTTCCAAGGGCATTTATCCTAGCACAAAGATCAGATGTGAGATGAATTGGAGAGATGACAAACAGGCTGTTGTCGTTGAGGCGAATGACAATCGCCCGATGAGTATAGGGATAGCGAGGCTGCATCGGGGGGCGGTAGCAAACACACTCCTGCGCCTCGATCGTCCAGATATTCGGCACGATCGCAACCAGACCACTGGTTAGATTTTCAGGAATTGGGCGAAAGCTCTGTGTCATAAGGGTATTTTGTCCATAACACTTATTCGGTAGTGCGTCAGTCTAATGTTGGATTGATAAAGTAGAGAGGAACCTCGACTGGAATCAAAGCGATGGAATGCCCACTGTGCGGTCATAGCCAAGCTCATAAGCATGGCAAGATGCCCAATGCTCATCAACGCTATCTCTGTCTCGCTTGCCATCAAACCTTTTGTGAGTCATTCGATAGTCTTTATACCGCCGCCATGTCAGTCCTGAGCAAATTCGCCAAGTGCTGCAAGCGCACAGCAAGGGCAGTAGCTTACAAGGTATTAGCCGTACCAGTGGACTTGCCTACAATACCGTGGTGAGTATTGTGCGCTCTGCCAGCCAAAAAGCACAATTGGTGCATAACCAGGAGGTTCAATCCGTCGAGACTGAAGAAGTCTGTGCTGACGAAATGTGGTCATTTGTCGCAAAAACACAGAAACAATGCACCAGCGAGGAACTAAATCGGGGCGACTGTTAAATTGGTTTGAGTCTTGCCCGCTTTAGTGGCTTGATTCTCGCCGCCTGCGTGGGCAAGCATACTGATGCGTTCATAGAGCAATTAGTCGTGAACACCGAAGCAAAACTGATTGCAAACAGTTGAATACCGATGACTGGGGTGGATACGAGCGAGTGTTACCGCCAGAGATCAAACATTACATTGGCAAAGACAAAACACAACGTAGGCCTTTGGCGGGGCGAAGCCCTATGGAACGGAGGAATGGAACGTTGCGACAACAAAGGGGAAGATGTTATCGGCGACAGAATAAGTTTGCCAAGGTCTGGGAGCAAACAAAAGTGACGACACGGTTAGTGATGAGTTATATTTTAACTGGATTTGGCAGCATAGCTGCTTCAAAACCACTGCTGCACAGCGAGCAGGATTAACAACACGATCGTGGAATTGGCACGACCTCGCTACTTACCCCACATTAATTTGACGCACTACCCAAATCAGCTTGGATATGCGAACACTTCAACTGGCATGTAGAGGCAAAGATTTCGAGCACCGCGTGACGTTTCGTCGTCGCTTCGCTACCTTTGACCCTGCAAGAGCTAAATTTAGTTAGAAAACTGGTGGTGAAAAAAAATGCGCGAAGGCGAAATTGAGTGGGTATGGTAGCGACTCCAGACCTGCAATGATGTCCATCTTCACCTTCGCCAGTGGGACGATCGCATCTCAGCAATCTTAGTTGAAGAATCAATCCGGGGATTCGTCTAGCTAAGTTGATCCAGGTTGGCTGTAATCGCTTTGAGGGTGACAAACGCCGCACTAAAACTGATCAGGGGCAGGAGGGGATAGTCACGGCTGCTGGCTCGCAAATTAAGGAGTTGCTGCTCTAGCGCGGCCAGTTGCTGTGTCGGGGGGTGTGATTGGGTGGTAACGCCTGAGATCTGGTTGGCGATTTGGTCAAAACTATCTGCAGTCTGTTGCGCGATCGCTTCTAACTCTGGCAAGAACTGCTGCCTAACCCAATCGGGGAGTGGAGTCTGGCTTTGCTCGCTAAGGGTGTTTAACTGGGTAAAGAGGGGTTGTTCCTGGCTCAGCCACCGTTGCCAGCGGCGTTTTTGCTCAGCCGCTAGGGCACTGGTCCCTTGTTCTAATCCGGCTATCTTAAACGCCTTTGGGTGTTTTGCCAGGGTTGCGGTAATGGTTTGTAGGTACTGAGCGACTTCTGCATCGGTATCCTGACCCTGGAGATAGCGCCGCATTAACGCCTGGTAGAGTTGCCCTAACTGCCGATAGGTTTGGGACAGACTCTGGTTAAACTGCTCAGACTCTGAGCCACCCATAAACAGGCTGGTAATCAGCACCGCAATGAATACGGAAACGGGCATGGCGATCAAAGCCGCTTTGAGTGCCTGATCAAAAAACAAGCCAATATCTTTCGTGAAAACTACGGCAGCAATAATCGCGCCAATCCGAGCCAATGGCGTTAGCCCGACTGACGCACAAGTCATGTAGATCAAAAAATAGACTAAGGCACTACTAAAGACAGTAAAGCCGAAGGATCGGGTGACTAAATAAATAATAAATAGGGTCACATAAACAAATAATGTTCCTGCTACTCCAGCCGCGATCGCTTTGCCACGAGTTGGTTGCACTAACATGATCAATACGCCAACCAAAATCAGACTCGCCACTTTTTCATAGGCGGAGGGAAAGGGAAAATCAAACTGATGCAGGATGGCCAGATTCAAACCAACGGCCGTTCCTAACCCCACAATTTGCAGCAGGCGAGAAGCGGAAATGGGAGTCCATTGGGGCCAGGTAATTAAGGATTGCCGCTCATAGTTGACGACAGCTCGTTGATGCAGTTGAGTGTGTAGCGTCTGCAAGGACTGAGTCAGATGACGACAGAGTTCTAGCAACTGAAAACATTGCAACACCTGAGACACATCGTAGGCCGCGATCTCACCGGTCGATCGCAATTCCTCCAGCCTTGTTTCCATCCGGGACTGGAGCTGGTGCAGCGTGGAAATATCTGGATCGCCAGGGTCTGGTTGCAGGCTCAAGCGATCGCAAATCCGCGCCACCTGATCCACAAACTGCGTCAGTTCCTCATGCAGTTGCGCTGCCAGGGGATGAGACTCTGGCGGCAATAGAGTTGCCATGCTGTTCAACTGGCGCACAATTTGAGCCTGACTGGAGAGAATGTCGCTCCAGTTTTCGGCCATCAACGCTTCTGCCTGGAATTCGGTGCGGGCGGCCGCATTGATTTTTTGCCCCGTTTGGGTGAGCTTGGTCAGTTGTGCAATTTGGGTGGTCGCTGGCGGCGCAACAGCCTCTCCCTGGCTCGCAGGTCTGATCACCGCCTGCAACACCAGGGGCACCTGTTGCAGAAATTGCCGCAGGAGTTTGATCAGTTCAGTGCGGCTCGATTGGGGCCAGAATAACAGCACCACCATAAACCCAACCATGATGCCAATCCAGTTGTCGATCAGGCGATCGCGGACGTAAAGCCAGATATCCTCCTGCCCGGAGGTGCCAACGGCTCGCATGGCAATTAAGGTGCCCAACAGGGTGGCCTGGGAGTAGGCGGCTTGCCAGCGATAGGTTTCGCAAATGACCGCCGCCAGCATAAACGTCAGGGCTGGAATCACATATTGACCAGAACCTTCTAAGCCAAACGCCTGGAGCAACACGGCGGCAATGATGCCCCCCAAGGCACTGCCCCCCAACCGTCCTAAGCCAGCGGTGATGGCCCTGCCGCTGCTCGGTTCAATCACTACAGAAACATAGCCAAAGACCGGATACACATAGTTATCGAGCAGGTCACCACGATGGGCAAACAGACCCGTCAGAATGGCCGCTCCCAGGGAAAACCGTAACCCTTGCTTGAGCATTTGCGAAAAAGGTTGGTCTGCTGCCATACGCTAGCTATCCGTTGGCGGCCCGTTCAATGCCATACAGAACCAGCGCCAGAAACATCACCAGCCAAAACCACATCTGGGGCGGCTGACTCAGAATCAGGATGACAAGCATGACGGCTGCCGCAATAATCCACCATTTCAGCCACCAACTCCACCAGGGAGATCGCTTCGGATCTTGCATATTATTCTCCGTAGACCCCCGTAATCCAACGAAATGTCGGCGCAAGGTAGGCAATCAAGGGCTGCTCTTCCAGTACGGCATGCACATCGGCAGTCGTGCCATTGGTGATTTTCTGCGGTGGGCCAGCTTTCTCAGTCCACTGATAGCCACTGGGATTACTGGAATTAGGCTGAAGTTCTAATTCCACCTTGATCAAGCTGGCATTGAGAGCGGCAGGTTTCTCCGGATCGCTTTCATCTCGCCCCAGCGCCAACTTTAAGGCCAGTTCCCGGCTGCCAACCAGATTCGCCAGTTCTGCTACGGTGACGGGCTTCTCACCGATTTCGACCACTTTGGCGACAATGCCACCATAGCGCTCTCGTTTATAAAGGTCAGGAATCACTTCCACCGTTGCACCGGGGGCAAGCTGCTTGGCATCTCCAACCTGGAATAGAGCCACAACATTGGCCTTAGCATTGGGATTGCTGACGGTCATTTTCCCGATATTCACACCGGGCAGCACCACTTCTCCGGCATTTACCGAGACTTCTTCAATGGTGCCATCCGCCGGACTGACCACCTCATTGGTCGATCTCATCAACGTGTTCAGCGCCGCAATTTCCCGTTTCTGCTCGGCAATCAAGTTATAGCGGGTGACATCGCTGACAGTATCGCCCAGAGCAACGGATTGGTTTTCGGTCAATAGGGCTTTGTTTCCGGCCTGGAGCACTAGAATCTGAGCCCGGAGAGTTTCATCCAGTCCATCCAGGCGTTCTAGCTGCACCCGCACTTCGTTGATCGCATGGTTCACCGTCTGCTGGTTGGCCTCCAGAAAGTAGGACTGGTAGTTGATGCGCGGGACAATTCCCTCTTTCGCCAAGTAATTAAAGGTATCCAGTCGCTGATCCGTAGACTTTGAGAAGCGACTGAGGTACTTCAGGTGATCGATGTAAGCGGCACGCTGGCTCTGGTTGCTGGCCAACTGCACTTGCAAAGATGCAATTTGCCGGAGATTGGCCAGATTTTTCTGATCGGTGGTGCTTTGGTTGAGAGCAGTGCGATTTTTCTGCACGGAGGCAATCTGACGATCCTGGGACTGCAAATCTGCCAGCCGATCGCGTTTCTGTTGCAACGTCAGCGTTTGTTCGGGAGAATCCATCGTCGCCAAGAGCTGGCCCTTCTTCACCTGATCGCCGGGCCGGATGTTCAGTGCCATGACGCGCCCCCCAATTCGGGGCTGAATTGAAACGCTAGAGCGCGGCACCAGAACCACCGCCCGTCCACTGGCCCGAACGGGAATTTTCCCAAAGCAGGCCCAAAGTGCAAAGACTCCCAGCAGCAAGCCGATGGGTAGGAAGCGGGGCCAAATCACTGGTTTTTCGTCCCGCCGTGGAGTCAAAGCGTCCTCAAACCGGCGCAGCGGATCAGCCGAGATCTTCCCGTCATCCGGCGATGCGGGTTGGCCTGAATTGGTTGGTTGGTTAGCCTGCTGCGGCAAGTCAGAAACCGTTTCCCCTACTTCACCGGAAACCTCTGGTGGAAGGGGGTGGGAGGACTGTTGGCTAGGTTGCTGCGGTGATTGCATGATAAATGAAGGTGAGAATCCCCTGGTGTTGACAAAGAGCCGTCAGCCCCATACCGTTGTCCCATATATATTATGTCTATTCACCAGGGTCAAGATGCGAACCTCCTATTTGATTTTCGTCGCTGGTGTGGCAGCAACGACGTTCAGCGGCATCCCTGGTCTTGCACAATCCGCTGACTCCCTGAAGCTGAACTCTGACCCAAACCGACTGGCGCGGCCAACCCAACCGCAGGCGGTGAAAATCGAGCGAACCGAGCCGTTGACCCTACAACAAGCGATCGAATTGGCCCAACAACAGAATCGACAGCTTCAGGCGGCGCGCCTACAGGTGGATGTGCTGCGGGCGACCAAGCGAGAACTCCAGGCCACCAAACTTCCCAACCTGACCGTTACCTCTGGACTGTTCTATCAGGATTTGCCGGAGGCAAAATTTGTCGATCGCCAGGTTCAGACGGTTTCGGATCAATTCTCATCGCTGATCCCATCTCTAAGCGCCGAGCAATTTGCCGCGCTGGTGGCTCAAGAATTTCGGCCCCTGACGGAGCGTGAATTGTCGATCTTGAGAACCTTCAATACGCGAGTCAACGCCTTAACCAATCAGGCTCTGTCAGCGATTGAGGACAACGTCAACCTGGACAATGTGACCAGCACAACGAGCACTCCTTTCACGGCGGCAGTCACTCTGAATTACAACCTGGATCTGTGGGGTGGGCGATCGGCGGCGGTGCAGGTAGCCAACAAACAAATTCAAATTGGCGAACTGGATGTAAAACGTCAGAGTGAAGACGTGAAGCTGCTGGTCACGCTGGACTATTACACCTTGCAGGAAGCCGATGAACTGGTGCGGATTGGCAAAGTGGCCCTGGCGAATGCGAGCGCTGTCTTAAGGGATGCAGAAGGCTTAAATGCTGCCGGGGTGGGGACAAATTTGGATGTGCAGCGAACTCAGGTTTTGGTGGCGAACATCCAGCAGGATCTGGAGTTGGCGCTGACGTTACAGAAGAATGCACGGCGCGTATTGGCACAGCGATTAGCGATCGCTGGAACGGTTGATATTGCGGCGGCTGATCCGGTGAAGGTGGCGGGAACCTGGCCGTTGTCGATGGAAGAGAGCATCGTGCAAGCTTATAAAAATCGAGGCGAGCTAGATGAACTCTTGCTCCAGCGAGATGTCACGCAGCTTCAGAGAAAGGTGGATCGGGCACTCAATCGACCCAGTGTCGGCTTGTTTGCTAGCTATCGGGTGCTCAGCATTCTAGATAGTAATCCCAATCCAGGGTTGGTCGATGGCTATGCGGTGGGGGGTACGCTGGTCTGGAATCTGTATGATGGCGGTGCCACCAATGCTCGGATCAACCGCCAGCAGACCCTTCAAGAGATTGTTGAAACTCGGTTTGCGGAAGCGCGCGATCGCATCAGGCTGGAGGTGGAACGTAGCTACAACGATTTGCAGGCTAGTTCATCCAATATTCAGACGGCCTCTGCCTCGTTGGCTAAAGCAAATGAGGTGCTGCGGTTGTCTCGGATTGGGTTTGGGGCTGGGGTCGTCACCCAGTTAGAGGTAACGACGGCTCAAACTGACCTGACGCGTACAGAAACGAACCTGGTTCGCAGCATTTTGAACTACAACCGTGCCCTGGTGGCTCTGGAACGCGCCGTCAACCTACCATCATCAGCGGCAGAAGGGGCTGCTTTACAATCGCCTTAGACCAGTGCACCCGTCTCAATAGGGAGTTATTTTGACGTGAATTCGATGGCCTGATTTTGTGTGCACTTCGTGCACACAAAATCAGGCTTTTTTAGGATTTTCGCTGTGCGAAAATCCTATGGCCGTAGTCACAGAGGTTAGGACAGGGACATTTTTGTGTGGTGGCTTCGCCACCACACAAAAATGTCCTAATGAGGGTGGCTATTGCTATAAAAAAGCGCCTCGATCGAACTGAGGTTATTTTAGAGACCAAACTCTGAAAGAAAGGGCGAAGAAAATATGAGGTATAGAGGCCTGACTATATTTGCTGACGTTGCAAGAGTCTTGAGAAAACCTGAATTACACCGATCGCTCTGTCATATCGCCCCTTTTAAGATTCTGTCATATCGCCCCTTTTAAGATTCGATCGCGCCTAATGCCCTGAGTGAAGCTTGCTGGGCGGTAGTTAATCCTTGAGCGCCCTGAATGTTCATCCCTTCGTACAGGCGATCGGCTCTCAAGGTTCTGATGCAGTGTCCTGTTTCTATATTCCAAAGTTTAATTGTTTCATCCTGACTGCCGCTAATCAGTCGTTGTCCATCGGCACTAAAGCTGACCGAAGATACCCACCCTCTATGACCTTGTAGTTTCTTGATGCACTGACCCGTCTGAACATCCCACAGCCGAACCGTTTTATCTTCACTCCCGCTGGCAAACCACTGACGCTTCCCCTTTGAGCTTGCTAAACCAACCGGACTGTTCGCATCGCGTTGCGGAGCAAAGGCAACAGACCACACCCAACCTGTGTGACCCTGGAATGTTTGCAAACAATGGCCTGTTTGAACATCCCACAAACGTATTTCTTGATCGTCACCGCCACTAATCAAGAATTGACCATCGGGGCTGAAGGCGATCGCTCGTACACCGCTGGTATGTCCCTGTAAGACGTTGAGACAGCTTCCATCCTGAACATTCCATAATCGAATTGACGAATCATTACTGCAACTGCCTAGGATTGCGCCATCAGGACTAAAGGCGATCGACCAGACCCAATCTGTATGACCAGACAAGACCTTGAAGCAGATTCCGTTGTCAATCTCCCAGAAACGAATCGAGGCATCAAAGCTACTGCTTGCCAGAATATATTTTGCTTTATCTGTCTGAGTAGAAAGCGGGCTAAAGCTGAGCGATCGCACGCCGCTGGTATGTCCTTGCAACACCTTAAGGCAAGTGCCTTTGTCAACGTCCCACAAGCGAATTTGAGTATCGTTACTACTCGTTGCCAACATTTGACCGTCGGGGCTGAACGTAACTGCGCGCACCCAGTTTGTATGTCCCGGCAATACTTTCAGGCAAGCTCCACTCTGCTGATCCCACAGGCGCGCAAATCCATCCTGGCTGCCGCTTGCTATCTGTCCGTTAGGGCTAAACGCCACTGACCAGATTCCTCTCGGATGCCCCTGTAGCACTTTGAGGCATGTTCCATCCCGCCCATTCCAGAGCCGCATCGAGAAATCTAGGCTAACGCTGGCGAGCAGCAGGTTATCGGCTATGCGAGGGCTAAAGACAATGGATCGAACGGCGCTAGTGTGTCCCTGTAGAATGCTAAGACAGGTGCCATCTGCAATATTCCACAAGCGAATGGAGCCATCATTGCTGCTGCTTGCCAGGGTTTGACCATCCGGGCTGAAACTGACAGACCAGATCCAGTCGGTATGCCCTTTAAGGACGCAGAGGCAGACTTTCTCCTGAACATCCCACAGTCGCACCGAACCATCGTTGCCACCGCTAGCGAGAAGTTGACCATCGGGACTAAACCCAACCGCCCATACTCCACCTGAATCATCCTGTAGAACGGTATCGCAGGTGCCGTCCCTAACGTTCCATAGTCGGATCGTTTGATCATGACTCCCGCTAGCCAGGGCACCGTCAGCAGGGTTAACGCTAATCGCATGAACGGCACCGCTGTGCCCTTGCAGGACGTGAAGGCAATTCCCGCTTTGCACATCCCAGAGGCGAATCGTCTGATCTTCACTGCCGGTAGCCAGAAGTTGAATTGGCTCTGATAACGGGTTAGCGCGATCGCAAAAGGCAACCGACCAAACGGCATCGGTATGACCCTGCAAGGCCTTCAAATAACGACCATCCTGAACAGTCCACAACCGCACTAAACCATCACTACTGCCACTACACAGGAGTTGATTATCCAAGCTAAAAGCCAGTGACCACGCCCACCCAGTATGCCCCTGTAACGTTAGTAACGGTTGACCATTTGCCATCCATAATCGAATTTCATCCTCGACATCTCCCGTTGCCAATAACTGACCATCGGAGCTAAAGGCGAGGGATACTAAACTTTTGAGGTTTTCAGCAAATACAGACGTTGCTAAATGAGCATTGCAAAAATTGACTCTGGACAAATTTACCCGTCGCAGGTCGGCTTGCAACACGGTTAAATTTGAGAAATCCCATCCCTGTAAATTGGCTTGCAAATGGATCAGCAGGTTGAGAAGATTGCCTGCAACATAGTTGGGTTGAGTTGTGCTGCTCCGCAGATGCTGCAAAGGTCGCTGCTGCTGTTCTAGCATTGCTTTCAACTTCTGCTCGATCGCTGGCCTGCTGCCCAATTGTATGAGCAAGTGTTCGACGATCGGTTCAAGAATCAATCGCTGTTGCATCACTCGCACATAATCTTTTGCCTGTGCTTTCATCAGTGCATGCGTTCTTAATCGTGTTGGTGATTGGGTGGCAATTTCTTGAGAAATAAACTGCACAAATTGCTCGGTTGCATAACCCAGTACCACAGGTTGCAGAAAGAACCGCCCTTCCTCCCGTTTAAGCCCTTCTTCCCGTTCAATCAATGTAGGTTCGACCTTCTCGATTAACGTTCGCGGAGCGGTTTCTATGAGACATCGCCGCAACAATGACTGCATTGCATCCGGTAATCTGCGCTTAGAAGCGGTCGTGATCACATCTTCACTCAACTCAGACAGTGAGAGCGGTTCCCGGTTAATGGCAAGCCAGAAAAACATTTCCTGCTCAATTTCAGATAGGCGATCGAACTGTCGCTGGAGTAAATCTCGAATATCATCAAAAACCGCTAATCCCTGCTGCACATAATGCAAAATCTCAGCAATTCTGCCATTAAAGAGTTCTTGAGTGGCGGCAGCCACCATCTTTAACGCTAAAGGGTTACCGCTGTAATGAGTCACTAATGTTTCCCACTCCCATTGCGTCCCTGCAAAGCTGCCTCGATACCGAAATAATGCTTGCCCAGCTTCAGGGTCGAGTCCCTTGAGCCGCAGGGTTCGTACCGATCGCTCCGCACCTTCTAGGGGCACAATCTCTCTAGGCTTTTCCCGACTGGTGAGCAGTAGGCAACTCCGATGGGATGTTTCCCCAATCTCCTTAAACAGGCGACCGTAGTCTTCATAGCCGCCTCGATACTGCCCTGGTTGCCCTGCACTTAAAATCGTCTCGACATTGTCCAGAATCAGCAAACAGCGGCAAGCGCGTAAACTCTCCATCAACTTCAACAGTTTTCCGTTCAGGCTATTGGGCAGGGCAACATCTTCTCCCCGTTCCCGCAAGAGAACAGGCAGCACACTTTCTAGCCACTCTTCCAAGGGCAGTGCATTTTGCAGCGATCGCCACACCACCACTTCAAACTCAGGTTGCATCTGCTGCACGAGTTTAGCAGCCAGAGTACTTTTGCCAATGCCACCAATGCCTAACAGCAAAACCAATCGACAGTGTTCCGCTAATACCCACCGGCTCAGTTGCTCTAGCTCTTCTGTCCGTCCACAGAACAGAGCGGTATCGATCGCACTGCCCCAATCAAGCGGGGCTTGTTTCGGGACAACCTGGGATGGCTGCGCTGCACTGTGATCCTCGGATTCGCCAGGGGCACTTTTGGGTCGGGCATAATCATTTTTGCTTAACTCTAAGCTAAAGGCTCGAAATGCCCACTGCAACGACTGCTTATCCACCGGTTCTGTGCATCCCAACACTTTAACGATCGTGCTGAGAGACAAGCCCATGCGCTCACTCAGTTCTTCCAGAGTGAAGCGATCGCCGGCATTCTCGCTGAACTCTGCCTGCACTTTTGCCGTTTGAAACCGATCCCACCCCTGTGCTGTGAGGACAACGCCTCGATAGCGCCTGTTTTTTGGCAGTGGCATTAAAATTACCCGGAGCGAGTGTGTACCGATCTGCTTCGATTTTGAGGAATTGATTTGCATTCAGCGGCTTAAGTCGAACTTAAGTCAAGGGTCATCTTAGCAAACTTATCTGGGCTAATTTAGTCGATCAACCAAGAATAGGAGCAGCTTAGTCAGAACCCTGCAAACCCGATTTGCATCAATTTCTACCAGCACGGCAAGAGCAACAACGCGGGGAAAGAGTATGAACAACGCAAATTAGAAGATTGTTTAGCTGTAATCTGGCACACCTCTAGACAGCCAACAGAGGAGGAATTGTGCGATTAGAGGTGTACATCGATACGAATGTCAAAGGCTTCACTGGTTTAAGCCAAAGCGTTCTTCAGGAGATTGATTGATGAAGATTTTTGTTGCGGGCGCAACCGGAGCGATCGGTCGTCCGTTGATCGCACAATTGCTTGCCAACGGTCACAATGTTGTTGCATTGACCCGTTCTTCAGAAAAAGCAGAAACGCTAGCCCAACAAGGCATGGAATCCGCGATCGCCGATGTCTTCGACCCGGATTCCATTAAAGCGGCAATCACTCAAGCTCAACCCGAAGTGGTCATTGAGCAGCTTACTGCCTATCCCAAAACCTACACCCGTGAGTCGATGAGAGCAGCAGCAGCGTTCAATACCCGCATCCGGTTAGAAGGGGGTGCGAATGTATTGGCAGCAGCACAAGCGGCGGGAGTGCGGCGTTACCTAAGGCAGTCGATCGCATTTTGGGCAGTTCCCGGTTCTGGTTTGGCAGACGAGGAAACGCCCCTCGCGTTTGATGGCTCGCCTGCGGTTGCTGCCGATGCTCGCGTGGTTATAGAGCTTGAACGCCGTTTGTTGGAAGCCCCTGATCTGGAAGGAATTATTCTGCGCTACGGCTTCTTCTACGGGTCTGGCACCTGGTTTGCCCCTGATGGTGATGTTGCCAATCAGGTACGACAGCAGCAATTCCCGATCGTCGGCAATGGTGAAGGGGTTTGGTCATGGCTGCACATTGAGGATGCGGCGATCGCTACCGTATCAGCGGCAGAGCGCGGCAATCCTGGCATTTATCTAATCGCGGATAATCAGCCCTTAAAGGTACGCGAATGGCTACCTGTTTATGCTCGATGGCTGAATGCGGCACCACCACCACAGGTATCGGTTGAGGACGCGCTACAAAGCGGGGGAGCGGATGCGATTTATTACGGTACTCAAATGCGTGGTGTGTCGAATGCTAAAGCAAGACGGGAATTAAATTTCCAGCCGCGATCGCTGGAATGGCTGGTTAAATCTGCTGCTCATGCCAATGAATCGCGTAAGGAGGATAAAAGATGAAAGTTGCTCGATATGGAACCGCGATCGTTGTCCTTCATGCGATCACCCATGGACTGCATGGTTTAGCGCATGTGAAGATTCCAGTTCCCCTTTCTTCACTGCAAAGTGTGTTTATTGTTGCTGTGATTTTTCTGGCTCCAATCATTGCAGCTATCTTGCTTTGGACAAAGTTCCATCGCATCGGTAACTGGTTCTTACTCAGTTCAATGGCTGGAGCAATTCTGTTTGGTGTTTACAATCATTTGCTTGTGATCAGTTCCGATCATGTTTCTCAGGTTTCCTTTGCCAACTGGGGATTACTATTTCAAATTACAGCGACTCTCACTTTAATCATTGATGGGTTGGGTTGCTGGATCGGTGTATGGGGATTGAAAACCATACCACAACTAGAAGAAGCTTCATAAGTTCTCGATTCTAAAAAAGGAGTACACAAATCTATGTCACATCATCTCGATTCCCCTACTGCTCAGGAAGATGGACGGGTAGACATTACCGATATCTACATCTTTGCAGGTGAAGCCGCAAACACCACAGTTTTGATCATGGCAGTCAATCCGTTGGCAGGTGAGGTCTCACCGACCACCTTCCGCGCAGGCGCACTCTATGATTTCAAAATTGATACCAATGCTGACGTGATCGAAGACCTGGGTTATCGCGTTACGTTTGGAGAACCTGATTCCAGTAATGTTCAACGAATCGAACTGCGTCGCTTGGAAGGAAGTGCTGCCGCAGAATTTGATCGTAACGGCAAGCTGATTGCGGAGGGTAACACGGGCGAGGTAATCGCGATCGCAGGCAGTGGTCGCCTGTGGACAGGGTTGGTTGCTGACCCCTTCTTCTTCAATCTGGGCGCGTTTGGTCAATTTGCCAAGCTAATTCTCGAAGAAAATCGATTTGATCCCAGTGTGTTTGATACGGCTGAAAATGCTTTAGCAGGGCACAATGTTACCGCGATCGTCTTAGAATTGCCCAACAGTGCTCTGGGGGCTGAGGCAATCCAGCTTTGGGGAACGACTACTATTCAACATGACGGCAATTGGAAAACCATCAATCGGGCAGCGACTCCTCTGGTTCAGCAAGTGTTTATTCAAGATGAACATTTGAAAGATGCCTACAACAAAAGCCTGCCCAAAGACGATGTTGCCAAATATGGCGAAGCGATCGCCGCTTTCACCGCGAAGGTCACTCAACTTGCAGGCACAACAACGAATCCTCAAGCGTACGCACAGCAGGTTGTCCAGTTTCTTTTGCCTGACGTTCTGACGTATAACCCCAAATTACCTGTTGGCTACGGATTTGCTGGCAGGAATGGGAGAGCGCTGGCAGACGATACACCCGACTTGATATTAAGCCTACTTGCCAATACACCGTTCTCCGATCGCGTTGGCAAGCCGGATGGTTTGCGCGCTCACTTTCCTTACCTGGCGGAAGCAAACGCAAAATAAGTGGCAGAACCACACTTGAAATTGGTAGCAACACGAATCAACTAGCAAGCTATCAAACTCCGATAGATGTCTGATTTTGGAGAAATACATCATGAAAGTTCTGATTCGATTGATCGTCAGTTTTTTCGTCTTTATTGTCGATGTTGTTTATGGCAACCGTTCCTATGCCCGGTTTTATGTGTTGGAGACAATTGCCCGTGTGCCCTACTTCTCCTACCTCTCAGTACTGCATCTCTATGAAACCCTGGGTTTCTGGCGTAGAGCAGACTTGCTGAAAGTCCACTTTGCTGAAACCTGGAATGAATTGCATCATCTGTTGATTATGGAATCATTGGGAGGCAGTCGCTATTGGGGCGATCGCTTCCTCGCGCAACATGTTGCAGTGGCTTACTACTGGGTCGTCGTACTGCTTTATATGCTGTCTCCCACGTACGCTTATTACTTGATGGAATTGATTGAAAATCACGCTTATCACACGTATGACGACTACTTAAATGCACATGCAGCGGCACTGAAAACACAACCCGCACCGCAGGTCGCGATCGACTACTACCGCGATGGCGATCTCTATATGTTTGAAGAAGTGCAGACCGCAACCGGGGGGAAGTTCCGGCATCCTCAAGTGGACAATCTCTACGACGTATTTCTCAACATTCGTGAGGATGAATGCGCTCATGTGAAAACGATGGAAGCACTCCAGTCACCAGATGCGCGGCAAAGCTTCCATAGTCCTCATACGGTTTTTGTGGCCGCAAAAGCATTACCGCTCAACGGGGATACTTGATCAAAATCCTCCTGCTTGGACGGGAGGCGGAGCCTGTCAACGTAGCGTCTTTTGAAAACAACAAAGCAGGAGCAAGAATCATGGCTCACTATGACTATATTGTGGTCGGTGCGGGTTCGGCAGGCTGTGTAGTTGCCAATCGTTTGACCGAAGACCCTGAAACTACTGTGTTATTGCTCGAAGCAGGCAATCCAGCGTCCCAACCTGAAATTCAAACACCGTCAGACTGGACAAGCTTGCTAGGAACCGCAGTTGATTGGGCGTATTGGACAGAACCAGAACTGGGTCTTGATGGGCGAAAAATCTTGTGTTCGCGCGGCAAAGTCGTGGGCGGCTCTAGTGCGATCAATGCCATGATCTACATTCGCGGCAATCGTCAAAATTTTGACCACTGGCAATCACTCGGTAATTCAGGCTGGAGCTATGAGGACGTATTGCCCTACTTCAAGAAATCAGAAAACCAGCAGCGCGGGGCGTCTGAATTTCACGGAGTTGGTGGTGCTTTAAGCGTCACCGATCCGATCGCCCCTTCTGTCATCAATGCCCAATTTATCGCAGCCGCAGCAGAACTTGGCTACGTTCGCGGAGCGCAATCACAGGTTGTTCGCAATGCTGACTTTAACGGCGCACAGCAAGAAGGCGCAGGACTGTATCAATTAACAATCAAAGATGGCCAGCGACACAGTGCCGCCGCCGCGTTTCTCGTTCCGATTCTCGATCGTCCAAACTTAACCGTTCAAACGGTTGCAGCCGTGACTCGCTTATTGTTCGAGAGCACTCGTGCCGTTGGGGTTGAGTATCGGCATCAGGAAACGCTCCATCAAGTTTTTGTCGATCAGGAAGTGATTCTATCGGCAGGTGTGTTCGATTCACCTAAACTGTTGATGCTCTCTGGCATTGGGAATACAAATCATCTAAAGGCTTTAAATATTCCGGTGATTGCTGATTTGCCTGGAGTCGGGCAGAACTTGCAAGACCATCCACTGGTTGGCATCGGCTACCAGTCCACCCAGGCGCTCCCCCCGCTCACACTCACCAGTAATCTTGTGGAAGCGGGGCTTTTCGTACACAGCAGCAATAATGGAACTACACCTGACTTACAGTTTCTCTTTAGTCCAGCACTGTGGATTGGTTCAGCGATCGCCCCTGACATTCCAGGCTTTACTTTTATTGTGTGCCTGGTCGAGCCTCAAAGCCGGGGTACCGTAACGTTGCGCTCTGGGAATTCTGCTGATCCACCTGTCATTCAGGTAAACTACCTTCGGCATGAGGCTGATTTACAAGCCCTGGTCAACGGCATTAAGATCGCCCGTCAACTGGCTTATGCCGATGCCTTGGCTGCAATCAGAGACAAAGAACTGGCTCCTGGTGCGGACGTAACCAGTGACGCAGCGATCGCAGCTTACATTCGACAATCAGCCAATACTTTTTGGCATCCTGTGGGAACGTGCAAAATGGGCATTGACCCATTGGCAGTAGTAGACCCGGAACTGCGGGTACACGGGGTTGAAGGGTTAAGGGTGGTTGATGCCTCAATCATGCCAACAGTGACCACTGGAAATACAAATGCACCTACGATCATGATTGGTGAAAAAGCAGCTGATTTGATTAAAGCAAGCCATCGGGTTCCGCAGCAGATATCTCCGATCGCGACATGACTCCGACAACAGCCAAGACAACCCCATCTCAAGCAAATACGCTGGTTAAACTGTATCTGGAAAGTGCGCCTGCCGAGATTGCGGCTGAAGCGATCGCCCAACTTTGTGATTGGCATTAGGAGATGAAAGGATCGTGAATTAAATAACATCGGCAAATCTAATCGTAAGGGCGTAGCATGCGGCCGGTCTGTTTTCGTTGATGGCAGCGGCTTTTGCCCGCATGCTACGCCCCTACAAAATTACCGGGTTTATTTTGTTCTCGTTCCAAAGGGTGTCTGACGACAGGTTTTGTTTCTGGCTCTGCACGCTATCCGACCCATACACGAAGTGGAGGTAACGATGACCGTCCTTAAATTCTGGATTTCATATCTTTTGCTTGCTTGTGCGATTACTGGGTTGACCGCTGCTACGTCACTTTCCCTATTTCAGTTCGCCGTCACTATCACTTCTCCTAAAACAGATGATGTAGGAATTAGCACAAGGAATTAACTAAATTTGCAATCCTTTACCAAACTCCTTGACAACTATGAGCACTCACATGTGGTTTAGTGCGTTTCAGGACAGCGATCACGCTCAAGCCAATACAGGAGGTGAAGGTTATGCATCCTAATTAATCTGCTTAAGCAGATCAACCAATGAATTGTAAAAACGCCATGCAAAATGAAAGTAAATCAACCACTGCGCCAACCGTTGCGAACATCCCTTCTCTCTCACTTACCTGGCTTACCCCGACAGTATTGGAAGCAGCTTGGGCTGGTGGGGATGGGAGTTTTGTCTGCCCTGTTCACGGCAATACCCACTCAAGCCGCCGAAACGATTTCGTTTGTCTATAGTCCCTTTCAAACATCGCTGTCAGTCCAATCACTGGACGAATTTGCCAGCACTGGACGGGTGAATGCCGATCTGGACTTTCTTTTCCGACTGGCTCGGGTTAGCGAAGCAGCCAAAACCGAACTTCGACAAGCCCTGATCGGGCAAGTTGCGATCGATCCGATCCTGCCATCTCGTTTTTTCTACAGCGACGTGGGGGAAGATGTCCTCGATCATATGGGTCGTTATATCGCCACCCCCCCAGGTTTGAACGGTAAGTTTGCCTTACGTTCAGCCCTAATTCTATCTGCCCTAGACCCGCAGGGATTAACCTTGCTCAACGTTCTGCACAAGTATCCCACCAAGGTTGTCTGGATTGATGTGCGGGAGTTATTGGTATTGCCCAAAGCGATTAACCAGGTTGTCGGAGCAACCACCTATTTCACTGACCAAGTGAGGCAGGCAATGGCTCAGGAATCTGCCAATAGCGCCCCGATTGACTTCTCCCATCTCCCCGACCTGCGCCAATCCGGCTCGTTTGAGGTAGAACAACAGCGCTGGCAAATAACCGATACCAGTCGCAACCGTCATCTCTATGTCAATGTTTACCGCCCCCAACGCTGGCGCGAGGGCAAGACACCTGTGGTCATCTTCTCGCATGGGCTAGGGTCTAGACCAGAAGACTTTGCCGATCGGGCAAAGCATTTGGCTTCCTATGGTTATGTGGTGGCGCTACCCCAGCATCCTGGCAGCGATTATCAGCAAGCCCAAAATCTGAAGCGAGGGCTATCGCAGCAGGTGTTTCTGGCGAGTGAGTTCATCGATCGACCCCGCGATATTAGCTTTGTGATTGATGAGTTAGAGCGACGCAACGCGACTGAGTTTGGGGGGCGACTCAATCTGCAATCAGTTGGGGTGTCTGGGCATTCGTTTGGCGGCTATACCGCACTAGCGGTAGCAGGTGCCACAATTAATTTTGACTTTCTGAAGCAGGAGTGCGATCGCCTACTCTATCCCAATACGTCGCTACTATTACAGTGTCGCGCGCTCAGCTTGCCTCACCAAGCCTATCATTTCCGAGACCCGCGCGTAGCTGCGGTACTCGTCTCTAACCCCGTGAACTATAGCATTTTTGGCCCCAAAGGACTGGCGCAGATTCAGATTCCCGTTTTAATCGGCTCCGGTACTTATGATCCGGCGACACCAGCGGTGATGGAACAAGCTCGCTCCTTTCCAGCCTTGACCACACGCAACAAGTATCTTGCTGTAGCCGAGGGGCAGGCGCACGTCGATATTTCCCAATTGGATGCCGGAGCGACCCAGACGATCCGTTCGATTCGGGGCTTGACCCTGCCCACCCCCGACCTGATTTATGGGTATGCCAATTCCTTAAGAGTGGCTTTCTTTGAAGTTCATCTGGTAGGTAACCCAGACTATCGCCCCTACCTGCAATCGGGCTATGCCAACTACCTGAGCCAGAATCAGCAATTCAAGCTGTTTCTGATCACAGCCGCTTCTGATCAGGCTTTGAAGCGAGCGATCAAAGAGTGGCTGTCTAAACATCCGCCGATCCAACCCCCTGGCAGTTCTCCGGTCACCCCCCCTGATTAACCTGCTGCATTTTCAGTTTGTCGTCCAATATCAATGCTGCATAATTTCAATCATTCGGGATGGGCAACGATTCGGCTAAAAAGAACACGTTTGCGTGTGTAGTTATCTCAAGGACACTGAAACCCATGTTAACCTCACCAACAAAATCAAGCATTTATCTAGACTCTCATCCCACCCCTGCTCCCTATCAAAACCCTCTGGTTGGACTGATTACAGCGGCTGTTGAATGAGTAAGCCACAATTTGGTAGCTTGAATCAACTCAGTCAGCGAGGGAATCGTCATATGGTTGCACTCCTCGCGCAACAACAGGAGACGGAAATGAAGCCACTCAAGCGCAAAATTCTTCAATTCCAGAATATCCGCCGCTCTATAGCAGTCCTAAATCAGTTATGAGATTAAGGGACTTTGTAAGAAAGGATTCCAGCAGAATCCTTTCTTACGATCCAGATAGGATCGCTATATAACGTGGATGTTGAGGTATGTGGCAACATCATTGCACCGCTCAAGGATGGAAAATGCTGCATCACGACTCAACTTCAGCTTTGGGGTCCAGTCGGAGAGGCAAAGCTGGTTCGAGCTGGAGTTGCTCTGCCATCCGTATCCGCTGTACAGCATAAAGTCGCGATCGCCTCAAAAGGTTGTTACCCGTCATACTCCCAACCTTCACAAGAACAATTTTATTGGGCAGACACGATTATCCAAGTTAATCGGGGTGGAAAAACTACGATCCAGGTGAAACCTACTCAACTTTCAAATCAGCAAGTTCATGTATTGGTCACTGGAAAGCTCTCAAATTCGAGTGTTCCAACCTTCGGTGGTGTTGGCTGCGAACCCACCCCTGCAAGCTGATCGCTTTGTCCCAGGAATTTTCGCTGAATTATCCAGCAAGCTGCTGGATAATTGATGACTGTTGAACCTCAATCCGGTTGTTCTTCTACGTCTCGTCCTTCTTCAACTTCAACTGATAAATATTCAATTGGGTTTTTAACTCTTCAATGGTAGGCAAATTACCTTTGAGTGACTCTGGCAAGGCATTCTTGAGTTGATAGGTTGAAATCCCAATAGGCTTGTTGACATCTCGAAGTGCATACTCAACCACCGTATGATCCTGAGTTTTACATAAAATAATTCCAATGGCATGGTGTGCCGCGTCGATTATGAGCCAGCAGAGTCGAGTAGTGGATTATTTGGTGGTAATTCCAATTGGCGTGGTCGATCCGGTTCCCGGTGAATTTTCTACTGATTGAATCCCTGCAAAAGTTCCATCACTATTTGGGCGATGATTTCAAGCTTGAATGTCCAACCGGGTCGGGGCAGATGATGCATCTTGGAGAAATCGCATCCGAATTATCACACCGACTCACTCGAATTTTCTTGGAAAAATGCATCAAATCAACGACCTGTGTATGGTGGTACTGGAAAGTTTCAGACTGACCCCTACTGGCAGGATCTCATTTTGTTCTACGAATATTTTCACGGTGACAATGGAGCTGGAATCGGAGCCAGTCATCAAACTGGGTGGACTGGACTGGTGGCGCAATTGATTCAGCAATCTGGCGAGTACGAAGGGAAAGCGCGATCGATACCAACTGAGTTTGCGGGCCACGGGGAGCAAAGCTCCCGTCATTTTGTTGACCGCACGGGATGAAGTGGGAGATCGTGTCGTAGGTCTGATGCGGGAGCCGATGACTGTATGGTGAAACCCTTCAGCATTGAAGAACTGCTGGCGCGAATTCGGGCGCATCTGCGGTGGTGGTGTTATTTTGCTGGGTTTGTTTCTCAGTCAAGTAGGAATTCAGCGCCAAACCACTCGTAGTGCTACCATGACCAGAGTGAGTGCTGCTGCAGCCGAGCAGGTGATCGCAGCCAGAATGGGATTCAAAGGGCTTTAAGGGTTGTAACTTTACGAACAGTGAAGAGATCCTAAAGAATGCTTTATTCTTTAGAAGCCAAAAGAGAAAATTTAGATTAACTTTAGATCTTCTGACCTCTAAGCTGTTATGGTAGCGATTCCGGGTTACCAGGTGTTTGAGAAACTCTGCGAAAGCTCTAGATCCCTGATCTACCGGGCGCAGCGTGACTCAGATCAGAAACCTTTGCTGCTGAAAATCCTGAGGCAGGAGTATCCTTCACGTTCTACCGTTGCCCGCTTTCAAACGGAGTATGACATTCTCCGCAGTTTGAATCTGGAAGGGGTAATTAAAGCCTATGCCCTGGAAACCTACCAGCAAAGCCCCGTTCTGGTTCTCGAAGATTTTGGTGGCACATCTCTTCAGGCATGGCTACACGATTACCCCGAAGGGAAAACTGCTTCGCACCCCACCTTCAACCTGGAAGAGTTCTTGACGCTGGCGATTCAAGTGACCTCCACGCTCGGTGAAATTCACCAACATCACATCATTCATAAAGACATTAACCCGTCCAATATTGTGCTAAATCCTGTCACTGGACAGGTAAAGATCATTGACTTTGGCATTGCTACTGTCCTGCCGCAAGAGAACGCAACCTTTCGCAATCCTGATGTCTTGGAAGGAACTTTGGCGTATATGTCGCCAGAGCAAACCGGACGAATGAACCGGGCAGTGGACTATCGTACTGACTTCTATTCGCTGGGCGTGACGTTCTATCAGGTGTTGTGCGATCGCCTCCCCTTTGATGCCACTGATCCTCTAGAACTGGTTCACTGCCACATTGCTAAACAGCCCACTCCGCCACACGTAATCAATCCAGCTATCCCGCCGCCAATTTCGGATCTGGTAATGAAACTACTGGCCAAAAATGCTGAAGATCGCTATCAAAGTACTCACGGTATCCGGGCTGACCTACAAGACTGCCTCAACCAACTCCAACAAACCCAACAGATTGAACCTTTCCTAGTCGGGCGTTGGGATATTTGCAGCACATTTCAAATTCCTCAAAAGCTGTACGGCAGAGAGCAGGAAGTTGCTGATTTGTGGGCAGCGTTTCACCGGGTTACTCGTCATTCGTCCCTTATTTCTCATTCTGATGACACAGCACAAAAGAACAACAAATGTGCTGAACTCATTCTCGTTTCTGGCTCCCCCGGTATTGGCAAAACCGCGCTGGTACAAGAACTTTACAAACCAGTCACTCAGCAACAAGGATACTTTATCACGGGCAAATATGAGCAACTTCAATGCAACATCCCCTATCTAGCATTAATTCAAGCCTTTCGGGAACTCATTCAGCAACTACTGAGTGAATCTGAAGAGCAGGTTGCTATCTGGCGCGAGAAACTGTTAGCCGCTTTGGGTGACAATGCCCAGGTCGTAATTGATTTAATTCCAGATATTGAACTGCTTGTGGGGAAACAGCCTGCCGCGATCGAGCTACCGCCTGCGGAAACGCAAAACCGATTTCATCTGATTCTGGAAACATTCATTCGCGTCTTCACTCAGCCTGCTGGTATGAATGGGGTAGAGCAGCCTCATCCCCTGATTATTTTTTTGGATGATTTGCAGTGGGCAGATAAGGCATCCCTGCAATTGATTCAGCGATGGATGACGGCTTTAAATGATCAGCATTTGCTTGTGATTGGTGCGTATAGAGATCAAGAAGTGAACGCTGCCCATCCATTAACGCAATTGCTGAATGATATTCAAACTGCCGGAGGAACGGTTCACCGCATTGTCTTACCGACCTTAGAATTAGCAGAGATTGATCGCTTAATTCAAGACACATTCCACTGTAAACCTGAACGATCCTTGCCATTGGCAGAACTCACCCTGCAAAAAACAGACGGCAATCCATTCTTCATCAATGAGTTTCTGAGATTTCTATACCAACATAAGCTCGTTGATTTGAATATCCAGCAGGGCACTTGGCAGTGGGATTTGCAACGCATCCAAACTGCCAAGCTTCCCAGTAATGTGGTGGAACTAGTCGTCGATCGAATTCAAAACCTTCCCGTCCTAAGTCAGCGAGTACTGTCATTTGCTGCCTGTGCTGGCAACCAATTTGATCTCAAGATGCTTGCCGTTGTCAGTGGGCAACTGCCTCTTGAAACAGCGACTCATTTGAAACCAGCTATACAGCAAAGTTTGATTGCTCCCATTGAAGAGGACTATCAGTATCTTGAATCCTATCCTCAATTCTCTGAGATTGCCTCAAATATCACGTATAAGTTTCTACACGATCGCATTCAGCAAGCAGTTTATTCCTTAATTCCAGAGCATGATAAAACGCAATATCATCTCAAGATTGGCCGATTCTTACTTGAGGTGACATCCAAAGAGTTGCTTGAAGACAGGATCTTTGACATTGTGGATCACCTCAACATCGGATTGCAACTCATTACGGAACAGCCTCAGAAAAATGAATTAGCTCGATTCAATTTAATTGCAGGTCAGAAAGCACAAACTGCGATCGCCTATGAAGCTGCATTGAATTATCTTAACATCGGGCGTTTTCTATTATCAGAAGATAGCTGGCAGACCGCCTATGAACTAACCCTGGCATTGTGCGAATCAACGGCAAAGGCAGCCTATCTTGCAGGTGACTTTGAGCAAATGGAACAGCGAGTTGATGAAGTGTTACACCACGCTCAAACAGCGTTAGAGAAAACCAAAGTCTATCTGGTCAAAATTCAAGCCTGTATTGCTCAAGACCAATTCATGCAGGCAATCCAAATTGCGCTACAGGCTCTGGAACTGTTAGGAATCCAATTACCTGCACAGCCTAACCCAGAAAGGATTGCTCAAGGACTATCCGAAACGAAACAGATAGTGGCAGAAAAACAGATAGAGGATTTGGTTCAGCTACCGAGAATGACCAATCCTTATCAGTTGGCAGCTATGCAAATGATTGCCAGTGTTTGCACGCCCACCTATTTTCTTGCGCCTGAACTATGGAAACTAATGGTTTTTCAGAAAATGCAGATTTCCATCCATTACGGCAATGCTCCTGGCTCCGCCTTTGGATATGCGGACTATGGCATGATTCAATGCGCCATTGAGGAAAATATTGATGCCGCCTATCAATTCGCTCAACTGGCAATCACTCTGCAATCGCAATTAAATGCGAAAGAGTTTATCCCTAAAACTGCCCTGCTGGTGAATATGTATCTCAAACACTGGCGGGAACACCTGAAGGAAACACTTCATCCTTTACTGGAAGCCTATCAGTGTGGATTAGAAACCGGAGATCTGGAGTATGCTACCTTTGCCATCGCCTTCCGCTTCTACCACTCCTATTTGATTGGTCGAGAGCTAACTCAGCTTGAGCAGGAAATGGCGAGTTACGAAGGCACGATCGCTCAATTCAGACAAGTACTTCCCTTAAACTTAACTCGCATTTATCGACAAGCCGTTCTTAACCTCATCGAAGAATCCAATCATCCTGGTCAGTTATTGGGGAATTGCTACAACGAGGATGAACGTTTGCCACAACTCATTGCTGCAAATGATAAGTATCTTCTGTTTCATCTGTACCTCAATAAATTAATTCTCGCTTATCTATTTCAAAACACCAAGCAGGCAGCAGAATACTCTACAACAGCGGCTCAGCTTCTCTCTGACGGTGCTGTCGGGTTACTGGTTGTACCCGTTTTCTATTCCTACGATTCGCTTGCCAGAATTGCCGTTTTTCCTCAAGTATCGCCAGCAGAACAACAGCAGATCTTGCAAACGATCGAGGCAAATCAGCAAAAAATGCAGCATTGGGCTGACCATGCCCCAATGAACTATCTGCATAAGTTTTATCTGGTTGCAGCAGAACGCGCTCGAATCTTAGGTCAGGATGCAGAAGCCGCAGATGCGTACGATCTCGCGATCGACCTAGCTCAAACGCACGAGTACCTCAATGAAGAAGCTCTAGCAAATGAACTAGCAGGCAGATTTTACCTAGCCAAAGGCAAGCTGAAAATTGCTCGCACCTACTTATGGGATGCTCGTTACGGCTATCTGCGCTGGGGCGCAACGGCGAAAGTCAGGGATTTAGATCAGCGTTATCCTGAGATGTTCGATCGCTTGCCTGAAAGAACCTCCACCACTACTCGTAGCCAACACTCCTTTCCAACAACTAGCAGCACTACTGAAACCGTAGCGCTTGACTTGGCAGCATTGATGAAAGCATCGCAAGCTTTATCAGATGAAATTGTGCTGGATAAACTCCTGGCAAAATTGATGGTCATCTTGTTGGAGAACGCTGGGGCACAACGAGGATGCTTACTCTTGGAACATGATGGCAGATTACAAATCGAAGCAGAATCGAATGTAGAGTCAAATAGTCCTTCAGTTTCACAGGTTCCTGTCACCAGTGCAGCCGCAAGAGAGCGGCTCTCTTTGGCGATCGTTCACTATGTCGCTCGGACTCAGGAAAGTATCGTTCTCAACCGTGCAGATCACGATTACCGCTTTAATCAGGATGCTTACATTCTCAAATATCAACCCAAATCAATTCTTTGCACTCCACTGATTCATCAAGGAAAACTAACTGGAATTCTGTATTTAGAAAACAATCTAACTCTCGATGCGTTTACACCTGAACGCCTCAAGATTTTGCAGTTTCTCTCAACCCAAGCAGCCATTTCAATTGACAACGCCCGCCTCTATAGCCAACTGGAGCAACGGGTTCAAGAACGAACCGCAGAACTCACGCAGACCAACGATCGCCTCCAGACTGAAATTTTGGAGCGCCAGAGATCGGAACAAACCCTGCGAATGATTGTGGAAGGAACCGCTTCAGTGATTGGTGTGGATTTCTTTCGATCGCTGGTGCGTTCTCTGGCTCAAACCCTAAATGTCCGCTACGCCTTTATCAGCGAATGCATGGATGCGATACCAACCCGTGTTCGTAGCTTTGCCTTTTGGCAGGGAGACGAATTTGGCGATGAATTTGAATACGATTTGCATGGCACCCCCTGCGAACGCATTATCAACAGCAAAGGATCTCAATGTTTCCCAGATCAGATTCAGTCCCGCTTTCCTGAGGATCAGGATCTGAAGGACATGCAGGCACAAAGCTATGCTGGAATTGCATTGCTAGGCTCAACTGGCAACCTTCTGGGACATCTAGCCGTGCTGGATGATCAACCCCTGGAAAATGAATCTCGCACTCAGGCAGTGCTAGAGATTTTTGCGGCGCGGGCGGCAGCGGAGATGGAGCGCAAACAGGCAGAAGATGCTCTGCGAGTGTCTGAGACAAAGTTTTCTACCGCCTTTCGATCGTCTCCCGATGCTATTACCATCAGCACACTTAAGGATGGCTGCTACATTGAAGTCAATCACAGTTGTTTGCGAATGCTGGGCTATTGCCACGAGGAGATGATTGGACACAGTGCCCTGGAGTTGGGAGTGTGGGCAACGCCAGAGGAGCGAGACACCGTTAAGCAACGGCTGCAACAGCAAGGAAGCATAACCAATTTAGAGACGAGACTTCGTAGAAAATCTGGAGAAATTTTTCCTGCCCTATTTTCTGCCGAGGTGATCCATCTAGAAAATGAGCCATGCTTGCTGGCAGTGGCGGCTGACATTACAATGCTGAAGCAAGCTGAGAAAGCTTTGGAGCGGTTAGCCGAAATTGGTGAACTTGCTGCGATGATTGTCCACGAAGTGCGAAATCCATTGACAACAATTTCAATGGGCTTAAATTCTTTCAAGAAACTACAGCTCTCCGATCGCTTTCAAGAGTATCTTTCTCTATCACTGGATGAAGCAGACCGTCTGCAACGGTTGTTAAATCAAATTCTGCTCTATTCCAGACCACAAACGCTCCAGCGATCGTCCTTAGAGCTAAACAGCTTCATCTCCGATGTCCTGAACACATTAAAAACGATTCCCGCCGCGATGGGAAAACATTTGCACCTGGTTGCTGTCACTAAACCTGTAAAGGTCTTAGCGGATAGTGATAAGTTGAAGCAGGTAGTAATCAATTTAGTCACCAATGCCTGTGAAGCGGTTGATGCAGGAGAAACGATTACGGTTCGCATCCAGGAGATTGAGAGTAACCACATTTGCATTCAGATTCACAATGGTGGCGTCCCCATCCCTGCCGAAGTTTTGCCAAACCTAACCAAGCCCTTTTTTACCACCAAAGCCAGTGGAACAGGTCTGGGGTTAGCGATCGTGAAACGGATTATAGAAGCCCACGATGGAGAATTCCGAATTGAATCATCGGCAGCGAGTGGAACGACTGTTAGCGTGCAATTACTCCTAGCCCCTCAACCTTCCCAAGATTGAGACAACTAAACTTGACTGTTCGCTTGATCCAAATATTGACGAATTGCCAGAAAGTTAGTTGGTAGTATTCGATCTCTTTCCCAGGAGAATCTAACAGAGCGAGTAGAGCGGGTGGAACAACACTAGCGATCGCCCCTGGAATCAGTTCGACCAGTTGATCAGCTTGCTCAACGATCCGGGTAGTCACTAAAGTCAAAAGCAGTCCTAAAACTACGATGAAGCTCGCGATTGTTAGCCCGATCGCAGCACTTCGCTTAAGTCTAGACTTTTGAAATTGACGTACAACTCGGTTTAGCCCAACAGCAAAGATAATCGCCATGAAAAACAGCAGCACGATCGCTCGAATTTGCCACAGTACATAGAGCGAAACCACTAGCGAAAGCAAGTCGATCCAGCGTCCTAATGCCAAAATTATGCCTTCGGCTGAGTGGAAGAGAAAGGCTGCTTAATCTACACTTTATCAGCCTTTTGATTTCTGCTAATTTTGATTCAACTTAGTTTAAAGAATTTCTGCCATAAGTAATATATTACGTTCTATCTCATGAGAGATATCAATATAAAGAGTAAATATAGCAACTGTTTAATGACTGATCTGACTCAAAAGGTACACGACTTTAATCCTATTAGTGATTAAGGTTTGGGTGAAATGATAAATCTAGGAGAACAGTAATGAAACTTTGTTCTCGGTATACCTTGACGCTAGGTGTTTCTTAACAATTAAGGTGAAACTACACTGACTGATCGTAGACCAACCAGCGGTTCAATATGTAGTAGGTCGTTAGTCTTATTGGGAAAGAGCTTTTATGCAAACGGTTGACAAACAATCACTAGAGTCAAAACTCGAAAAAATCGGTAATATTTTGCGCCTAACCGGGTGGATTGGACTCTCTGCTCAAATTGGCTTTGGCGCGATCGCTTTATTGCTGGTTGTATTTGCGATCGCAGGTCGAAATTTCAGTCAGGCGACCGCACTTCCACCGGGTGTATCTCCGGGTATTGGCGTGAATCTTAACAGTGGTGTCACTCCAGGTATTGGCATTGGCATCTTTTGGGCAGTCTGTGGCATTCTAGCGCTGCTAGTGGGGATCTACTTTGCGTTTCGTCAAACACGATTTTCTAAACGGTTGCGTCATGCAGACACCATGAGACACCCTGCAAAATCAGAGGTCATGAATGTTTTGCGTTTAGGCGCGATCGTCGGTTTAGTTGGGATGCTGCTGACGATTTTAGGGGGAGGCGCGACGTTAGGGGTACTGTTCTCCAAAGCGATCGCTCAGCCCCAAGGTGTTGCTATTTACGATCCGACTCGTGTAATTCGTTCGATCGATATCATGGTGGCAATGGCAAACATGAGCGGCATTGCTGCCCACTTTGTGGGTGCGGTTGCTTCTCTGAGTGTGTTTGAGTGGCTGCATCGCTAATTCATAACCGAGCCAATATTCCGGGGCAAAATACCTTGCTGTGTGTGGTGTATGTTCAGCGTCAGCCAGAGGCGACTCGATCGACTGAACAAATCCGCGTTGATTTGACTCAAGCGATTCAAGCACACTTGTTAGCACAGGGTTTCAATGCAATGCCCCTGGTTAACGTGATTGTGCTGGAACCACCTGCTGTTAAACCATGACCTTCAATGATCGTGATGAAACCTGTAGATCGATCCGAAAAGCAAGCCATAGAATACGAGCAACAGCAAATCTTGCAGCAGCTAGAAGATTGGCTGGAACTGCCAATGCTCTTGTTGAGTTTTGCTTGGCTCGGTTTATTTGTGGTGGAACTAACTTGGGGACCGACTCCTCTTTATAGATGCGATTAGCATTGTTATTTGGGGCGTGTTTATCCTGAAATTTATTCTCAGACTATCGCTTGCGCCCCGCAAGGCTATTTATTTTAAGACAAATTGGATTACAGCCATTTCACTGCTGTTACCCGCCTTGCGCGTGTTGCGGTTTGCGCGTGTGTTGCAAATTCTACAAACTACCCGAGCCGTTCGAGGTTTACGGCTGTTGCGGGTGATGACTCGTACCAATCGCAGTATGCGATCGCTCGCAGCCAACTTTGTGCGGCGTGGTTTTGGCTATGTGGTTAATGACGACAGCAATCATTACACTGGTTGGAGCGGCGGGAATGTATGCCTTTGAGCAAGATGCTCCAGATGTGCCCGGATTTGATAGCTACAGCACGGCGCTTTGGTGGACAGCCATGCTGATGACCACAATGGGCAGATTACTTTCCCAAAACGGCAGAAGGACGCATCCTCTGTTTTCTGCTGGCGCTGTATGCGTTTGCTGTGTTTGGCTATGTCACAGCCACGTTAGCCACATTCTTTATCGGACAAGATGCTGACGATGACGAAGCAGAGATTGTTGGCACAAAATCGATTGATGTCCTACGAGACGAAATTACAGCTCTGCGAACCGAGATTCAGAGCTTGAGGCAGGAGCATTAACAACCTCAGAGAGACGTTAGTTCTCCTAATTTCCATTAGCGTAAAGGTGCTTCCTAGGACGATTGTGTAATGACTGAAGAAATCACAACCCTCTTAGACAAGATGCAGGCAATGTTGAACGGCTTCATCTTTTTGTTGCCGAATATGTTGCTGGCATTGCTTGTCTTTGCAATCTTTTTCTTTATTGCCAGAACGATTAAGAAAATAGTCAAAAAATTGACCCGCGATCGCCGTCAGGCTCGCAATTTAGGAATGGTACTGGGGCGGTTGGCCCAAGGAACAACTATTTTAGTAGGCTTGTTTATTGCGCTGTCGATCGTGATTCCATCGCTTAAGGCCAGCGATCTGGTACAGTTACTCGGCATCAGTGGTGTCGCGATCGGTTTTGCGTTTCGAGATATTCTACAAAACTTTCTAGCGGGTATTTTAATTCTATTAACTGAACCCTTCCAAATCGACGATCAAATCGTGTTCAAAGATTTTGAAGGGACTGTAGAAAACATTCAAACCCGCGCAACGACGATTAAAACCTATGATGGTCGGCGGATTGTCATCCCAAATTCTGAGCTCTTTACAAATTCTGTCACGGTCAATACCGCGTTTGAAAATCGCCGTTTGCAGTATGACATTGGCATTGGCTACGGTGATGATATTAACGAAGCACGACGGTTCATTCTGGAGGCAATCCATGAAACAGAGGGAGTATTAGAAACCCCTGCGCCGGACGCGATCGTGGTTGAATTAGCAGGCAGTACGGTCAATATTCGCGCTCGCTGGTGGGTACAACCCCCTCGTCGCGCCGATGTGCTAGACCTGCAAGATCGAGTGTTGACTAACATTAAAAACAAGCTGACGGCAAATGGCATCGATCTGCCCTTCCCGACGCAGCAAATTCTATTTCATGACCAGACGGAAGCAACGGATGGCGATCGCACTCGTCAACGCGAAGGTTGGCCTGCTGGGAAAGGTCAAGTGCCGCAGTCACGCAGCATCAGTCGCTCGCTCAATCGCCTTGCCGAGATCAAGGTTCAGGGAAATGGGTCAGACCGCACAAAGCCTGCTTCAACGACAGAGGAATAGTCAATGAGAACCAGATTTAGCAAGCTTTTGGACTCACTGCACTCTAGCTTCTGGTTCATCCCGACCCTGATGGTTGTGCTGGCGATCGGGCTTTCATTGATCACGATTGGTATTGACCAAACGCTAGAAACTGACCTTATTGGTCATCTAGGCTGGGCGTACGCACTGGGTCCCAATGGTTCAAGAGCCATTCTCTCGGCGATCGCAGGTTCAATGGTGACGGTTGCCACAACGGCATTCTCGATTACCATCGTGGCGCTTCAGCTTGCGTCTTCGCAGTTTGGTCCGCGTCTGCTGCGTAACTTTATGCAAGATACCGGCAACCAGATTGTACTGGGAACCTTCATTGCTACCTTTGTTTACAGCCTGATGGTGCTGCGAACTATCAATGGTGTTGCAGACAATGAGTTTGTGCCGCATCTTGCAGTCACCTGCGGGATTGGACTGGCAATCGCCAGTATTGGCGTTTTAATCTACTTTATTCACCATTCCGCCACCTCCATTCAGGTTGATCATGTCATTTCTAAGGTGGGATGTGAGCTAGATGACATGATCGATCGTCTCTTTCCCAAGCAGATTGGACGCGGCGCATCGCAGCATCGAGCCGAACCGCTCACCTCAGAGATTCCAGCCGATTTCGATCGCGAGGCAACTGCCATTCAAGCGACTGGTAGTAACTATGTGCAAGCGATCGATACAGACCAGTTGATGCACATTGCAACGGAGAACAACATCCTGCTTCAGCTTCAGCGTCGTCCTGGAGACTTTGTGATTAAAGGCAGTCCACTGGTTCTCGCTTATCCCGCAGAAGCAGGTAGCAAAAAGCTGGTTAAACAAATCAATGCTGCCTTTGTCTTAGGTTCGCAGCGTACCGATCAGCAAGATGTCGAGTTTTCGATTAACCAACTGGTTGAAATTGCCGTCCGTGCCCTCTCACCTGGCATTAACGACCCCTTCACCGCCATTCGCTGTATTGATCAACTCAGTGCAGCGCTTTGTCACCTGGCACAAAAAGAGATTCCCTCTGCCTATCGTTATGACGACCAGGATAAGCTGCGCGTCATTGCCGCACCCGTGACGTTTGCAGATGTGACGGATGCGGCTTTTAATCAGATTCGGCAATATGGGCAAACCAGCGTAGCCGTGACGATGCGATTGTTAGAAGCGATCGCCGTCATTGCACCCTTTACCTATACCAAAGCCGATCGATCTGCATTGTTGCGTCATGCCAACATGATTGAGCGCGGCAGCCAGAAAGGCATCACCGAAGAGCTAGATCGCAAGGATGTTAAAGAACGCTATCTAGCAGCCGTAAAAGCAATTGGGCAAGCTTGATATGAGGAGAAAAAATGCTGTCTATTAACTGGAAAGGATACCGCTTTGCTGCCTGGATGGGGCAAACGCTACTTGGCATCGCTGTTCTTGCCGCTGCGCTTCAGGGAAAATGGCAAAACGCGATTGCCCTGGCGCTTTTTCTCATTGTCTCTCTTATGTTTGTGGTGAAAGATGACAAACTACCCACCCTATTTGATTTTCTGTTTGTCCTTGCAGCTTTACTCAATGCCGGAGGTTGGGTGTGGGGATGGTTTTATGCCCCTGGACCTGATGACGAGCTAGTTCATGGTTTTACCATGTTTACAATTACCCTGGCTTTAAGTTTTTTGGTCTATAGTTCGATGCTACCGATTTTTCGTCAACACACACTCCTATATCTACTGACGATCGCGAGCTTCGGTGTTGCGATCGGCGCGCTGTGGGAAATCACTGAATGGTCAGCAGGTAAAATTTTGGTAACCGATGTAATTGGCAGCGTTGATGACACAGTTATTGACTTGATGATGGACACATTAGGATCAGTCTTAGCAGCCATTATCAGCCTCTGGGTATTGCAAAAATGGACAGATTCAGGTGTAGGGAATGAGTCAGCAAGAAATCATCTGAATCACTATAAAGAGTGAGTTGATGGTCAGTTTGTTATCCATCATTGTCGCTCAGTCAATAACGCCAAGAATCTTGAATTGCAGCAATTGGTTGCGCAGCATATGCGCCTTCAAGGGCAGCTTTATCCTTGTGCTCTAGGCGATCAACCGGGGTATTTAGCGATAAGGCATCCCAAAATCAAGACGATTTACTTCTTGAGATAGATGTTATTGAATCCTATCTTTGAGACTCTAGACATGAAGTGTAGCTGTTTATACTAATGCCACATCTTTTGCTAGTAGACGATGAAGCCCCACTCTGTGAAAGTCTTGCCTACTCGCTGCGAAAAGAAGGTTATGAAGTTACCACAGCACCAGATGGGCACAGCGCGATCAAACAGTTCCATAAGCAAGTCCCCGATGTCATTTTGCTCGATCTGATGATGCCAGAAGTGGATGGGATGGAAGTCTGTTGGCGTATTCGAGCGTTTTCTAATGTCCCAATTCTAATGCTAACAGCGAAAGACCAGGATATGGATAAAGTGCGGGGCTTAGAAGCTGGGGCCGATGATTATGTGACTAAACCCTTCAATACACGTGAATTGCTCGCCCGGATTAAAGCAGTATTGCGCCGCAATCAGGGAGAATCGGCTTAAAGGCGGTTAAAAGTTGTCATGCAAGAGTTTGATGTCCCGGTTGGCTCAAGCCGTGGCAATCGTGATAAAGGTTGCGCTAAGTTAGGATGCTTTGCAACGGACACGTCCTATACTCCAGTCATGTTTGAGCCGATGAAACTCTTTGCCAAAGACTCTTTTACGCGCAGATGGTTAGCATCGCTGCGGTGGAATTCAATCCACACGAAGCTTTTGGCTAACTACCTGCTCCTGATCGTCTTGGGCACCTCGCTCATGTCGGGATACATCCTATGGACGTTTTATGCCTTTTTCATGCAGTCTCGTCAGACAGATTTAGAAAACTGGGCAACAGCACTGAGCGAGAGCATTGCCGATGTCCTCGAAGAAAAAGATACGCAGCGGGTGCAGACCATTGTCCAGCGATATGGGGCACCTGCCAATATCACACTCCGTGTCTTTGATGCTCAAGGTTCGCTGCTAGCCACTTCTAACCCTCAAACAGATCGACAAATCACCAATTGGCGACCAATACCTGGCGTTTCAGAAGCACTACACGGTCATACGGCGCAGGGTATTGCGAAAGGGGTTTTATCAACAGACGATCGCCTCTATATTGCCAAACCGATGACTCGCAATGGTCAAATGTTGGGGATATTGCGAATCTCGATTACTTTAGAACAGTTTCAGAAACAGTTTGTCAGGGTGATCTGGGCAATTTTAGCCGCCCTTGGCATTACTATTTTTCTCTGTACCCTGGTCAGCGATCGCTTAGCCCGGAGTCTCTCTAAACCCATTGAGGTAATGCGAAATTTTGCGATTCGCGTGGGTAAAGGACAATTTGATGACAAACTCATGATTCGTCAGAGCAATGAACTAGACCAACTCGCGACTGAACTGAATCGTATGAGTGAACGGTTGAAATCATTGGACGAGGAACGCAGAGCCTTCCTCGCGAATGTTTCTCATGAACTGCGAACCCCTGTAAGCAATGTTCAGGTCACTATCGAGGCTCTGGAGAGTGGCGCTGTGGATGAACTGGAGTTGCGCGATCGCTTCTTTCAAACCATCAAAGAGGAGACAAAGCGGCTTTCGGGATTGATTCATGATTTGCTGGACCTGGGACGCTTAGAAGCGGGTGTCACGCTATTAGAAATCCAACCCATTGCCTTACAAAGTGTCATCAGCCGTGCGATCAGAGCGATGGAAGTTCGCATGCAGGATAAAAACGTGACTGTGCAAGTTGATGTTGATGACCTTCGGATTATGGGTGATTCGGAGCGCTTATTACAGGCGTTTCTAAATCTTTTAGACAATGCAATTAAGTACTCTACCCCCAATGCTTGTATCTTCATTGCTGCCTCTCGCCACAAACGACAGGCTCTGATTTCAATTCGAGACCAGGGAAGCGGCATTCCTGAAACCGATTTACCTCGCATTTTTGAACAGTTTTACACCACAAGCCGCTCTCGTAAGCAAAGTGGGGTGGGGTTGGGGCTAGCGATTGCCAGACGCATTATTGAGGCACATGGAGGCAGCATTACAGCCAGTAGTCAACCCGGTCAAGGGTCTGTATTTACGCTTTTGCTACCTTTGGAATCATAGGTTGTTGATCCCGTTGTCTGTTCCCGTGTTACTTCTTCCACCTGGCTCACTGCAAAAATCAGGGTAAAGGGTCGTCCCATCTCCCGTTTGACAAAGGCTTCTAAAAGCTGCACTTGTTTTGACGTGACTGGTTTTTGCGATCGCACCGTCAACCGTACCTGTGGTGGAGTACTTAACCAGTCGGTATCAAAGCTCACCAACTCTAGAGACTGAAAGGTAATGGTTCGGGTTAGTAACGCGGCGCGAAGACTGCTCTCTAGGCGCGTTTGTTGTACCAGTCTGGCGAAGCTGACACTTAACGGAAGCAACAGCATAATTGTAAACGCGATCGCCCAAATTAGGGCTTTGCGAGCTTGCTTAAAGGGAGTGTAACCAGCCAGTAAAAACGTCACCATACAGGCAAGCGTAATGCCCAGAAAGTTTGTCAGGTAAAGCAGCCCTGCCCCTAAACTGAGAGACCAGTTTCCATGGGCCAGTCCCAATCCCACTACACAAAGCGGGGGCATCAAGGCAACGGCGATCGCAGTACCTGCCAGGCTGGTTGCCAGTTTGGGTTGCACGGCGGCATAGCCACTGATCCCACCTGCGGCAACCGCAATGCCCAAGTCCAGTAAGGTTGGCTTCGAGCGCGACAGCACCTCACTCCCAAAGCTCGAAATCCCTGTGAGCAGTCCCAGTCCTGCTGCCAGGACGACTGCCAGGACAGTGCCAACCAGCACTGCCAGCAAGCCTTGACGAAAGAGGGGAAGATTGCCAGCCAGTGCCCCAAACGCCAGCCCTCGGATGGGCAGCATCAGCGGGGCAATAATCATGGCACCAATAATCACAGCCGTACTATTGGAGAGCAGTCCGAAGGTGGCGATCGCGCACGAACTTACAATCAGAATTAAGTAAGCAGTGTTGAGGGTTGCTTCTGCCGCGAGATTATCGTGCAACTGCTGTAGTTGCAGAGGCTGGACCCGCCGTCGCCTGAGCAGCCTGAACCGACTACGAAGCGGCGTGAGCATCACCGCTAACGTCTGCCGTAAAGTCACGTGCCATGCTTTCATCATTACCTTGAGCATTGTTTACCAGCAATCTGACTATGATAAGACGGTGAATCTTAAGCGGAACACACGTATGGCAATTGAATCGACGGTGGGAGAAGTGGCAATCGACGCGAACTTGAAGCAGTTTGTGCTGGTGCTCTGTGTCTCTCTCGGTGTGGCGACCCTGCCCCAGATTGCTCCCTGGTTTCGCAAGATTCCCTACACCTTGCTGCTGGTGATTGTGGGCTTAGGGCTTGCCTTGCTCGATGTGCGCCTGGTTAACCTTTCGCCTGCCTTGATTCTTTCGATTTTCCTACCGCCGCTGGTCTTTGAAGCCGCCTGGAATTTGCAGTGGTCGCGTCTCAAGCGGGATCTGGTGCCGATCGTCCTCTTTGCGATCGTGGGTGTCCTCATTTCCATCGCCGGGATTGCCATCGGTTTGACTCAGCTTGTGGGACTCTCTTTCCCCACTGCTTTACTGATTGGAGCCAGCCTGTCTGCCACCGATCCCGTTTCAGTGGTTGCCCTCTTTCGCGCCTTAGGCGTGGATAAACGACTTTCGACCTTAATGGAGGGAGAAAGTTTATTTAATGATGGGATGGCGATCGTTGCCTTCAGCTTCCTGCTAGCTTTCGCGCTTGGAACAGCGAATTTTCAGGTTCAGTCCATTCTCATGCAATTCTTTGCAGTGGTCGGTATTGGCATTGGCGTTGGCTGTTTGATTGGGTTTGGGTTGTCGTACCTGACGCAACGCTTTGATCTGCCACTGGTAGAACAATCCCTCACCTTAGTCTCTGCCTACGGCACCTATCTTCTGGTCGAAGATTTAGGCGGGTCAGGCGTGATTGGGGTCGTCACCACTGGTTTGATTTTGGGGAACTTTGGCTCTCGCATTGGGATGAATCCCCGCACCCGGATTATCGTGACAGAGTTTTGGGATTTCTTATCATTTTTTGTTAATTCCATTGTGTTTCTGCTCATTGGTGACCAGATTCGCTTTGCCATTTTGGGGCGTAATTTAGGTGTGATTGCCGCGACAGTCGGAGCCATGCTGTTGACACGGGCGATCTCCGTCTACGGGTTGGGCTGGATTAGCAACCGTATCACACAAGCAGATATCTCCATGCCTGACCAGACCGTGCTCTGGTGGGGTGGCTTACGCGGTTCTGTATCGATCGCGCTTGCCTTGAGCATTCCGGCTGTTTTACCCGATCGGGAAAGCATTATTGCCACTGTGTTTGGTGCCGTTCTCTTCACGCTCTTGGTTCAGGGTTTAACCATTCCACCGCTGTTAAAGCAGCTCAATCTACTGGGAAATCAACCCATCCGTCAACGCTATGAGGAATTGATGGCGCACCAGGTGGCTTTAAACCGAGTGCTGCAGCATCTCACACAAGCAGAACAGCGTGCTTGCCTTGAACCTGAGTTTTACCGTTACCAGGAAACGCTAGTGAAAGGGGAACTGACTCGGTTAGAGCGTGAAATCGAGCAACTGCAAGACGACTATCCCAACCTCCAGCATTTTGTGGTGGAGCAATTCCGTAAGGAACTCTTGGCGATCGAAGCGACTACTTATGCCGAACTAGTTCGAGCCGGTCGCTTAAACCAGGAACTTGCACCCCTGCTACAAACCGTGTTGGCGGACGATCGCGACCAACCATAACGACTCAAGCAATCTGTGGTTTAACTCGCTTCAATTTGAGGTAGCGATAGTGCTTGCAATTCTTCCCAGGAGTAGTGAGCTGGTAATTCAATTTCTTTGGTATCGGCACCCAGTCCTAAGCTAAGGGAGGGTTTCGTTTCCTGAATCAGTTCTTCTGTAAACCCTGCAATCGCATTCCCTGCCACGCCGCCTGCGATCGCGCCTGCAACTCCGCCAACGGCTGCACCGAATTTACCGGCGATCGAGCGACCAATGGCAGCACCTGCCACACCACCGCTCGCAGTTCCTACACCCGTTGCCAGAGCATGATGGGATGATTCATCTGAGACTTTAGATTGTTCTGTGGGTTGATGCTCATTCATTTTGGTTACCTCTCTTTAGGATTATTGGATTCTCACCATTGCAATCGTTCAGCCAGATGATCACCGACTCGTAGCGCGTTTGCCATAATAGTCAGCGTTGGATTTACACCCGAATTAGAGGGGAAGAAGCTGCCATCCACGACATAAAGATTATCGACATCATGGGTGCGGCAATTTAAATCCAGGACAGATGTGTCGGGATCGGAGCCAAAGCGGCAGGTGCCGCACTGATGTCCTACTGCTTGTAAAGGGATATGGCTACGAGGATAGATGCTGAAGGGAATGACATGCATGGCTTTGCGTTCCAGGGATTTCAGTACCGAAGTCCAGCGATGCAGCAAGCGATCGCCCGCTTCTGTATTGTTGAGCCTGTAATTTAGGTGGGTCTTGCCCTGAATCACTTGCACCCGGTTATTTGGGTCGGGTAGATCTTCCGTTTGTAGCCACCAGCCGGTCGTGCGTTCTGCCAACAAATGCCGTTCAAACTGGGGAAGCAGTTTCACGAAAGGAGCCATGAGCGGTGGCGCTTCTGCGGGCAGCATATCCGCCAGAACGTTGCCTGTATTTTGCACCATCCCCATTGGGTAGGGAAAATCAGGTTCGCCCCAATAAAAATCATTAACCGCGATCGTTTTTTGGAAGTTGGCGCGATTGACTTCGGTATGGAGGGCAACCAGCGCAATTTCTAAATGCTTCATAAAATTGCGCCCTACCTGATCGGAACGGTTTGCCAGTCCGTTGGGATGCTGATCGTTGGCGGACTGGAGGAGCAACACCGCTGAGTTGATTGCCCCGCAGGCAACCACAACGATGTCGCCTTTGAACACTTGATGGACTCCGTTGACCTCGGTTTCCACACCGATAATGTCTCGCCCCGATGCACTGGTCAAGAGCCGTACAACTTTTGCCTGGGTCAGTAATGTCAGGTTGTCATACGCTGCACGGGCAGGGCGGATGGCATTCACGTCTGCATCCGCCTTGGCACCGACTAAGCAAGGATAGCCATCGAAGGTATCGCAGCGAATACAGGGGCTGTTGGTGCGGTCTTGCTCATTCAGCTTTAAACCGAGCGGCAAGTGAAAGGGATAATAGCCGCGATCGCGAATGCAGTCAGAGATCTCCTGCATATCGGGTTCATGGCTGACGGGCGGATAGGGGTAAGGTTCACTACAGGGTGGTTCGGTGGGATCTTCGCCTCGATCGCCATGCACATCGTAGAGTTTTTCTGCCTGGGTGTAGTAGGGTTCAAAGTCTTGATAGGTCAATTCCCAGGCGGGTGAAATGCCATCCTTGTGGATGACCTTTGTAAAATCGCGTTCCCGCAGCCGCAATAAGGCGGCACCATAAACTTTGGTATTGCCCCCGACCCAGTAACCCGTTTGCGGACGAAAGGCTTTGCCGTCCCGGTCATACCAGTGTTCGTCGGTGTGATAGCGTTCTTTTTGATAAACTTCTAACGCACTCCAGTTTGCCTTTTCTCGCGGCAAAAAGTCGCCTCGTTCTAGCACTAAAATCTTTTTACCGGTGGGTGCCAGTCGATGCGCCAACGTACCTCCCCCTGCACCCGTGCCAATAATGATGACATCATAGTGATTGTTGACGGTTGTCATACGATAGTCCCTGTGTGGTTACGGTTTGGTAGACACATTGAGTTCTCCCTCCAGGTCAAGCACTTTCCATTGAGTCTGTGCCCCTTCACGCCAAAAGCGGAGTGACACCATCGCCTTGCCAACGCTGAGGTTGACCAATTCCAAATCGGGCAACCAATCCGGTAAAACAGGTTGAACGAGCAACGATCGCGCCGGCGCATGGGCTTCCAGTCCCAACATGGCGCGAATTAGCAGAAAGATTGATCCGGCTGCCCAGGCTTGCGGCACGTTGGCATCGGTATAAGGGACAGGAAAGTGCCCTGGTTTGCGGGCAATGCCACCAAATAGCTCTGGCATTCGTCCGGATTCAAAATAGCTGGCAGCCGCAAAAATGCCTTCCGCAATCTGGTTTGCTTCCTGGTGATAGCCGTATTGCTTTAAGCCCATGGCGATCGCCGAATTATCGTGGGGCCAGACGCTGCCCAACTGATAGCTGATGGGATTGTAAGCAGGATTGAGGCTGGAAAGGGTGCGAATGCCCCAACCACACCAGAGATCGGGCTGGAATAATCGCTTTACCAGGCGATCAGCGCGTTCTTGGGGCACAATACTAGACCATAGTAAATGTCCGGGATTGGAGGCGATCGAGCGCATTTGCTGTTTTTTACTGTCTAAACCCAAACAGTAGAACCCTTCGTCTTCCATCCAGAAGCGATCGTTAAACCGCTGATAGAGATCGTCTGCCTTCTGTCGTAATTGTTTTGCCCGCTCGGGTTCTCCCAAAACCTCATAGATTGTGGCAGCCTCTCTCCAGGCGTTGTAAACGTACCCTTGCACTTCGCAAAGGGCGATCGGCGGCTCAACTTGAGTGCCGTCAGGATACACCATTGAGTCGCCTGAATCTTTCCATCCCTGGTTGCGTAAGCCCATCGAGGAGCGAGTTTGATACTCCACAAACCCGTCCTGGTCAAAATCACCATAGGCTTCAATCCAGGCAAGGGCCTTTTCCAGCGGATCACGGCATTCCTGCAAAAATGCCTCGTTGTGGCTCCACTGGTACGCTTCTGCCAGCGTGGTGATCCAAAGGATCGTGGTATCGATCGTGCCGTAGTAGGGCGTGTAGGGGAGTTGTTTGAGGTGGGTCAGTTCATCACGTCGCAATTCGTGTAGCATCTTTCCCGGTTGGGCATCGCGCCAGTTATCCACCTCAGTGGCCTGGAGTTGTGCTAATCGCAGCAAGGTGCCATGAGCAAACTCTTGATACACCGCCATGGTCTGCATACTGACGATCACAGAATCACGCCCAAATACCGCTACAAACCAGGGAATGCCCGCCGCAGGCATCCAAAACTCTTGTTCCTTCCCTTTGACTTTGATGCGTAAGGCTGCCATATCGGTCAGCGCTTGCTGGTAATAGGCTGCAACTTCGGCATTGGACGATCGCAGATGCGTTGCCTGAGCCAGGAAATCCTCGCTGACTTGTTTGGCTTCTGTGTTGTGTGCCACTGCACAGGTATTCTGCGGGTAAAAGACATCACCATCCACGATCGCGGCAAAGTTGATGCAGGTGTGCCAGGTGTGCCCTGGATCAAGCACGACAGCGAAAAACAGCCGCCCGTTGGCATAACGCGGTTGAGCATCGGTGCATTCGGGTTGGGTAATGAGTCCCCGATGGAACGTACCGTTGTGGTATTCCGTGGTCAGCATTCCATCATGCCAGATGGTCTCGGTTTCACCGCGCGTCAAGATTTGCTGCGACTTGACTTCAAAAATATCAGCGAAGTCGGAGCGAATCGCCAGCATCAGTTGAAATTCCACTCGTTCTGAATGATGATTCGTGATGTCAATATCTTCATGCATTCCCCCGCCAATATCGCGGCGAATGTCAATCATTAAGCGTCCGCTGGGGATGATGCCATTGACAGTGCGAAACTGCGGATTGGTAAATTGATAAAGAGCGCTGTGATAGTTGATGGGACTGGAGGCGAGCAGGAGTAAGCGATCGCGATTAATTGATACCTCGTAATAGGATATCAAGCGCGTATCAGCGACAAAAAACCCTTGAGCAACGGTGTCATCAATCCACCCATAGGAATCCGTAACTAAAAACGTAGAGCCATCATTAATCGCAATTTGACCTGCATTCACCGAAACTTTGGTTGGCATAATCTATCCACCTTTGGCAAACCCTGGATAGAGCGTCATGCCGCCATCCACAAACAAGGTTGTGCCGTTGACGTAATCTGAATCGTCGGAAGCTAACCAAACCACTGCCTTGCCAATGTCATCGGGTAAGCCGACTCGACCAGACGGGATTAATTGCAGCAATTTTGCTTTTGCTTGGGGCGTGCTCCAGGCAGCCGTATTAATTTGAGTTTCGATCGCCCCTGGGGCAATGCTGTTGATCCGAATTTTTTGGGGTGCAAGTTCCTGAGCCATGCTTTTCATCATCATGTCAATGCCGCCTTTACTGGTGGCATAGTTCACATGACCTGCCCAAGGAATCACTTCATGCACCGAACTCATGCAGATAATTTTGCCCGCCGCACAGGACACATCAGGTTTCACGCCGCGACGCAAAAACTCTTTTGCCGCTTCACGGGCACAGAGGAACTGTCCGGTTAAGTTAACGTTGATGACGAGATTCCAGTCATCTAGCGTCATATCAACCAACGCTGCGTCTTTTTGCAATCCGGCATTGTTGACCAGAATATCGATCGTGCCAAACTCTCGTAGCATTTGGGCAAACATCGCTTTCACATCGTCTTCTTTGGCAACATTGGCTGCAATCGCGATCGCTTCTCCGCCGTTGGAAGTAATGTCGTGAACAATTTTCTCCGCTGCTTCTTTCTCTGAGTGGTAGTTAATTACAACCGATGCACCCGCTTTTGCCAAGCAGCGTGCCGACGCTTCACCGATGCCAGAGCTTGATCCTGTCACCAGGGCTTTCTGACCTTTGAGCAAATAGGGAGAATAGCTCATTGTTAGCTCTCAACCGAGTTCTACCCTACTGTAGAGTGCAAAACCTAAATAACTCTCTATCACAGGAGGTAAGGTGTATCTCTTTCGAGAGAACTACACTTAATTTCATGTCAATTTCACTTTTATGATCCTCTAATTGAAGCAAAGGTATCTTCATTTCCATCTTCAATACCTTTGGATGAGATGACTAGATTTAGGTGACGAATCATGGTTTACCAATTTGCGATTGGTTTTGCGATCGCTGTGCTACTGGCAAACAGCAATATTTCTCATTTTTCAGGGATCAATCTTCCAGGAATAGATCTCTTGGGTAAACTCTACACAGGTTTTCCTGCTGGTGTTAAGGGCAGCACCCTGCTCTTACTGCGAGTGGGAACGGGTGTGTTATTTATGCTGCATGGTTATCCCAAAATCACACATTTGCAACAGTGGGCAAACGCGCTCAAAATGCCAGTATCTCTGTGTTTTCTCTCTGCTTTGTCTATGGTGGCAGGCGGCGTTTGCTTGATATTAGGGCTGTTGACGCCCCTTGCTAGTGCGGCCATTTTTATTTCGATGGCGTTTGCTGCTTATCTGGAAATTGTCCAGGGTTTACCCTTCGTCGCCCGTGACCCCTACTTGATTCCTGATGGACAGTATGAAGGTCCCAAGGGTAAAGGTGAACCGCCCAGTTGGGAAAAAGCGTTTATGTATTGCCTGATGCTGGTGGCGATTGGTGTTCTTGGTCCCGGTGCCTTCTCGCTGGATGCCCTTTTACTCAGATAGCGAATGCTAGTCCATGTACTGATCTATATTTAAGCACTTGTATTGATGCATTCATCAGATCAATCAGCCCTTCAAGTCGAACGAATTCAAGCGATCGGATTCACCGTGACGAATGCCGATCGCTCGGTAGACTTTTACACGAAGGCCCTTGGGTTTGAAATAATTTCTGATATCACCGAAGGACAAACGGACGGTTTAGAAAAACGCTCTGATGCCAAAATTCGCAGTGTTACCTTAAAGCTTGGCGATGAGCAGATTCGGTTGATACAGCACCTTCATGCTGAAGGAAAACCCATTCCACCAGACTCGCAAAGCAACGATTTATGGTTTCAGCACTTGGCGATTGTCGTCAGCGATATGGATTGTGCCTATGCTCATCTCCAATCATTTTCAATCGAATCTATCTCAACGTCACCCCAAACCATTCCACCCGGCAACAAAGACGCCGCTTATATTCAGGCATTCAAGTTTAAAGACCCCGATCGCCATCCCTTAGAACTGATCTGGTTTCCACCGGGTAAGGGACAGGAGAAATGGCACAAAAACAGTGATCGGTTGTTTTTAGGAATTGACCACACGGCGATCGCGATCGCTAACACCGACCAAAGCCTGCAATTCTATCGTGATTTGTTAGGAATGCAGGTCGATGGCGGCAGTTTTAATTGGCGAGAAACTCAGGCGCGTATGGATGGGCTGCCCAATGCCATGGTCAAAATTACGGCATTACGTCCCGCTCAAGGTGGTCTGGGGATTGAACTGCTGGACTATATTCAACCCGCTGATGGTCGTCCCATGCCATTTGATCTGAAACGTGATGACATTGCTTATGTGCAAGTTGAGCTGATTGTTAGTGACATTAATCAAGCCGTGAATCAATTACAGCAAAGCAACTTACACGTTGTTTCGGCTGGTACTGTCCAATTAAGCGATCGCCCATCTACCCAAGGGTGTTTGATTAAAGATCCAACCGGACATGCGCTGTTGTTGCTCGCGGAGTCAACGTCTTAAAAGCTTCAGGAGGTTTTATGACGAAAGCAGTTGAAACATTACCCAATGGGATTGAAATTTATGACGACCGGATGTATGCGCTGATTGGTTCAGACGCTCAACTTGATCAGCTCACAGACGGTGCGGTGCATAGTGAAGGTCCCGTTTACTTTTCCGCCGATGACAGCGTGATCTGGAGTGATGCTCACGGTAATCGGTTACTCCGCTGGAGTGAGCCGGATGGGGTCACGGTTTTGCGCGATCCATCGGACTATCAGAATGGTAATGCGCACGATTTAGAGGGACGGTTGGTTTCGTGTTCATCGGGCTTACGTGCCATTATTCGACGGGAATTGGCTGGACAATGGCGGGTGTTATGCGATCGCTATCAGGGCAAACGTTTGAACAGCCCGAATGATTTAGTGGTTAAGCGCGATGGCACGATCTGGTTTACTGACCCACCCTATGGCATCACAGAACCTAACCAGGGCTATGGTGGTGAGCAAGAGCAACCCGGAAGCTATGTCTATCGGTTTGATCCAGCGACCGGCGAAATTGATGCTGTAGTCACCGATATGCTGCGCCCCAATGGATTGACCTTCAGCCCTGATGAGCAACGGCTGTATGTGTCAGATTCGTCTGCCTTTAACATTGCGAATGGCTATCACCATATTCGGGCTTACGATATTTTAGAGGGTCGGACTATCGTCAATGGTCGTGTGTTTGCGGTGATTGATCCCGGTCAACCGGATGGGTTATGCGTCGATGAACAGGGCAATGTATTTACAAGTTCTAGAGATAGTGTGCAGATATACGCGCCGAATGGCACCCGTCTAGGGAAAATTCCAGTGCCAGAGACAGTGGCTAATGTAGCATTTGGTGGACGCGATCGCGATCGCCTATTTATTGCTGCTGGACATTCGCTGTATGCGATTGACCTTGAGACACAGGGCATTCTACAGCCTTAGATGGTCTATTTTTGGGGTGCTTGAGTTGCTTGCGTAGCAGGCAGCGATCGCACTAAACTCAAACTCAAGGGCTTTTGGCTGATCGTGTTGGTATAAGCAGCACTCAGAAATGGACGATAGGTAGGCTGTCAAACTGCACGATGACCAAAACGGCGGGTTCATCGCCGACGGTGCCTGAAAGATGGCCTTTACGCCCCTGCGAGTCCTCTTTGGTGTTCTGATCTGCACCGAAGGAAATTTCACCGACTCCCATCTCCACCCGTTGTCCGTCCATTGTTTCCACAAACCAGCAGCCCGATAAGGGAATAATCCACTGGGGCTTGGGGTTCTCGTGCCAGGTTCCAATCCAGCCGACCGGCAGCACGGTAAAGCTCAAGGTAGCGCCTTCCTGTTTCAATTGTCCCAACCATTGGGGAGAAGCAGGCGGGGCAATACTTTTTAGGCTGAAATCCCGGATTTGGCGACGAGATTGATGGCTGATTCCCGCTTCATCCGTCCAAACATGCCAGTAGTTAATGATAGGGGGTGCAGCTTGATCGTTCATAGAATCATTACCTCGATTGCGTCAGATTGAAATCATCATCTTGGATTCAAACCGATTAATTGCATTGCCACACATGCTCACCAAATATACAAAAGGGAAAATAAGATTACCCAAATCACATCGACAAAGTGCCAGAACAAGGTGGTTGCACTCACCCCAAAATGGCCGTTGTTGTAGTTATTGGGGATGAGCGATCGCACCAACATGATCACCTGCAAGATCACACCGCTCAGCACATGCAGACCATGAAATCCGGTCAAAATATAGAACGTTGCGCCTACCAATCCCGTTTTCAAGCCAAAATCAAGATGGCTCCATTCAATGCCCTGCCCCACGAGAAAATACGTGCCCATCAGAGCCGTCAGCAGCCACAGCAATCGGAACTTAACTAGATGATGGCGACTCAATGCCCGTTCTGCTAATTGAATCACCACACTACTAGACAGCAGAACCACCGTGTTAATGATCACAAATGTAGACCGTTCCGGCCCTGCAACTCCGGGTGGCAACCAATGAGGAGTCGTGAGGCGGAGGGCAGCATAGGTGAAGAAAAAACTCAGGAAAATAATGCTTTCTGACAGCAAGAATACCGTGAACCCAAACATCCCCTTGCCATGATGGTCTTCGTGGCTCCCCCCGCCACTGGGTAAAAATCGCCTCAGCCAGACCGGAAACTGCTGCCGGATGGATTCCAGGTTGATCGGACTTTCATCGACGTGGGTGGGTCGGGGTCGAGGCGAATTACTCATCGTTAGAAACGTCCTCTCCCGATTGTGTTGCAGGAACCTCACCGTAAGCAACCGGATTGCCATAGTTGTAGGGTGGAAACATCACCTGCGGAATTTCGACAAAATTCTCTCTAGGTGGTGGTGAAGACGTCGTCCATTCTAGGCCCGTCGCTTCCCACGGATTATCGGTTGCCCTCGGTCCATCTAACACGGAGCCAACCATGTTGGCGATGAAAGGCAAGGTGGAAACGCCTAACAAAAAGGCTCCTAAACTAGCAATCACATTCCATCCCTGATATTCCGGTGGGTAGGACGCAACCCGACGCACCATGCCCTGTAACCCCAGGGGGTGCATGGGGAAAAAGGTGAGATTCGCACCAATGAAAGTCATCCAGAAGTGCAGTTTTCCCCATCCTTCGGCGTACATCCGTCCCGTAATTTTGGGAAACCAAAAATAAATGGCAGCAAAAATTGCCAGCGTAATCGTGTTGAACACAATGTAGTGAAAATGCCCCACGACAAAGTAAGTATTGTTGACATGCAAATCAAACGCATTGGAAGCCAGCATCACCCCCGTGATGCCACCAAAAATAAACATGGCGGCTCCCCCCATCGCAAATAACATGGGGGTATCTAGATGCAGTTTGCCTCGCCAAATGGTTGCGACCCAACCAAAGGTCTTAACGCCGGTGGGGACAGCCACCAGCATCGAAGTCACAACAAATAGCATGCGCATCCACTCTGGGGTTGCACTGGCAAACATGTGATGGGCCCAGACAAAGATACTGACTAAGGCAATGCCTAAAGAAGCGATCGCCAGTGAGCGATAACCAAACAACGGATTGCGCGCAAACGCAGGCAGCACCTCGGCAAAAATGCCAAAGGCGGGCAATGCCATGATGTAAACCGCAGGATGGGAATAGAACCAGAATAAATGTTGATAAATAATTGGATCGCCGCCCTCCGATGGCTTGAAAATGCTGGTGCCAAACGCCAGATCAAACATCAGCAGAATCAAGGCTCCCGTGAGCGAGGGCAGGTTGATCAGTTGCAGCAATTGGGCACTCAGCACTGACCAGACAAACACAGGCATCCGAAAGAACGTCATGCCCGGTGCTCGTAACCAAACGATCGTCGTGACGAAGTTGATCGCACCCATGATCGAAGAAATGCCCAGCAAAATCAGGCTGATGATCCAAACCAGCTGTCCAGAGAAGACTTGCAAACTCACAGGCGGGTATGACCACCAACCCGCCTGAGCTGGACCATTGGGTAATAAAAAGCTAGAGATGAGCAAAATTCCAGCGGGGGGAATCATCCAAAACGAGATAGCATTTAGCAGCGGAAACGCCATATCTCGTGCTCCCACCATCAGGGGCACCAGGTAGTTTGACAGTCCGGCATTGAAGGGAATAATCCACAGGAAGATCATCACCGTTCCATGCAGGGTAAAAAGGGCATTGTAGAACGGACGATCGACCAGATTTAACTCAGGCGTGATCAGCTCTGCCCGCACGAACATTGCCATCAATCCACCAATCAGAAAAAAGATGAACGTGGTGATGATGTACTGCACACCAATCACTTTATGATCAGTGCTAAAGCAAAGAATATGTTGCCATGTAATCGCTTCCGGCTGAACAGAGTTGGTAGTGTTATTGCCACGATCGATCGCAGGATTCGTCATGAGTCATCCCTCTGGGACGCAGCAGATTTTGCTATTGCTTCAGCCGATCCGGTATTCCAGTTTGTTTTAAATAGCGTGTGAGGCGGTTGCCGCTGTTCAGCAACGGCGGGATTGGTTCCGTCAGGCGGTTGAGCCACTGCCATCACCCACTGGTTGTAAGCCTGTTTCGACTCCACATAGACATCCGCTGTCATTAAGGCAAAGTAGGTGCCGCTATATTGCGAATCTTGTAAGCGATACTTGCCCACGCGAGTGGGAGTGACCACTAAATCAATATCACGCCCAGGAACGATGTCTTGCTTAAGCCGAAAGGCTGGCACATAAAATCCGTGAATCACCTCTTTGGCCTGTAAATCCAGGCGCGTACTTTGATTCACGGGTAAGTGCAGCTCATGACTGGTAACGTGATTCGGATACTCAAATGTCCACTCCCACTGCCTTGCCATGACCCGAATTTGCTCAACAGCAGGTTTGGGTTGATCAGAAGCAGCATAGGCAGGAGCTTCTAAAGGCGACTGAACAATTTGTTGAAGTCCGAGAATATTTAGTTGCTGGTAAATATTAATGTTTTGAACCGCAATCCACAGCACAAGCAGCGTTGGGGCAACTGTCCAGAGAATTTCCAGTTTGGCATTGCCCCTGGATGGATGTCCTTCACTATAGTCATCTGGTTTTGCCCGAAAAAAGAGGGCGGAGTAAAGCATGATGCCCACCAACCCCAGCAAAACAAAGGTGCCAACAGACACCAGAAAACTAAATAAATCATCGACCCGCTGCGCTTCTGCAGTTGCCTGAGGAGGCATCCAGGTAAAAGCCTGCTGCCCCATCCAGCGGCTGATGAGCATCAATCCAGCAATAAAAAGAGCAAGTAGAAAATATTCAAGCGCCTTTAGCATTTCATATCTCTAGCATCCGATTTCATATCAGGTCGATTTGCCGAAGCTCAGAGGCACTATAGGAGAAACCCACAGATTCGACATCTAGCTAAAGGCAGGTGTAACTTGCCATGTCTAAATGTCTTTTATAAAAACTAGCTTAAAGAGAAGCTAAACATGTTTTGCTTGAAACAACTTCTATCCAAAGAGCAGATAAAATTTCACTGTATTTTCACTTTCTGCTGAAACCCTGTAATAGCAACAATGCTGCTACTCTAGCTGGAGACGGACTTCTTATTTGACCAAGAGATACATAATTAACTTGAGAGTTTGCGATCGAAGGACACTTTCGCAATCCTCTAAAACATCACCTGATTTGCTATTCCAACTCAATAACATTTGTTCTGTATATGGGATGGTAGAAGGCATCAATTCTGAAATATGCATAACTCTCAATCTGATTGCCAACAAGATTTAGAGCTATCTATCTCATCTTTTCCAGCAATTTCTGATTGTGGAGTAATTGGCAACGGCTATACCGCAGCATTAGTCAGCCGAAGAGACTAGATCGACTGGCTTTGTTTACCCTGCTTCGATTCTCACTCCCTATTTGCTCGGATTACGGTTCAGAATTGACGAAGACAAGCTATAGAAGATCACTCAGCCTGTGCTATTGATTGGAAGTACAGGAAGACCATCTTTTACTTTCCGTAGATGAAGCTCACCGATTAGCCAGAACATTCTCCAACGCTCAGGTCGTCATCTTGCCTCATAGTGGTCATGCTTGTTTAGTTGAATCGGATGTTTCGCTAATTAAAATTTTGTAAGATTCTAATTTTTTACCTGTAGAGCACGAAGAGCATGGACACTATTAATGTATTTGCTGATCCGATCTCAGGTATCGATCATGCCCTTTGGATGGCGTTCACAATGTTCTGGCAGATGTTGTGGGCATTGATCTTAGGCTTTACGCTATCGGGCGTAATCCAGGCAGTGGTTTCAAAAGCAGAGATGGGGCGCTTATTGCCGGATGACTCGCCCCGATCAGTCATCAAAGCTTGCGGGTTAGGAGCAGCCTCCTCCTCCTGCTCATACGCAGCCGTTGCTTTGGCACGATCGATTTTCAAGAAAGGGGGCAACTTTACCGCCGCCATGGTCTTTCAGTTTGCATCCACAAATCTGGTGATTGAATTAGGGATTATTCTGGCGATTCTGATGGGGTGGCAGTTCACGCTGGCAGAGTTTGTGGGTGGTCCTTTAATGATCGCGCTACTGGTGTTGCTCTTCCGAGTGTTCTTGAAACCAAAGCTGGTACAGAAAGCAAAACGGCAAGCAGAGAAAGGACTCCAGGGCAAGATGGAAGGTCATGCGGGCATGGATATGTCCGTGACGGAAGGTTCCCTTTGGCAACGTATTTTTTCAGACAAAGGCTTTACGTCTATCAGCCATTACTTTGTGATGGATTGGGCTTCGGTTTGGCAGGATATTGCGATCGGACTTTTGATTGCTGGAGCCTTAGGTGCCTGGGTGCCAAAGGATTTCTGGAAAGCCTTCTTTTTGTCTGATCACCCGCTTCTGGCAGCGCTTTGGGGTCCGATCGTGGGACCGATCGTCGCGATCGCCTCCTTTGTTTGCTCCGTTGGAAATGTACCCTTAGCCGCTGTTTTATGGAATGGCGGTATTAGCTTTGGCGGCGTGGTTGCCTTTATTTTTGCAGACCTGATTGTGCTGCCGATTTTAGATATTTACCGCAAATATTACGGCATCAAAATGAGTCTGTTTCTGCTGGCAACGTTTTACGCTGCAATGGCAGGAGCCGCATTCGTCATCGAATTGGTGTTTCAAGTTTTGCACCTGGTTCCAGCAGAGCGCAATGCCACTGTCTTAGATGCAGGTATTAGTTTTAACTACACGACCGTTCTCAATATCATCTTTTTGGTTCTGGCAGGCATTCTCGTCACCCGCTTTTTCAACACAGGTGGTCCAAAGATGCTGGACATGATGAATCACCCCAACCACGAGATGAATCCTGGTAAACACCATCAACATAGCCATTAGTGGCGAGATGGGTTATCCTCCTGCTTTTTACCTTGTTCAAGCACCCGTATGAATGCCTTATTTCAAACCATCCATCACAGTCTGCTGAATTGGGTTGGTCGAGCGATCGATCTGCTGCCTGCTCTCCTGTTTGCTTTCGTTGTGCTGTTGCTTACCCGCTACAGCGTCAAGTTGGTCAAACGTCTCATCAAAGCCAGTTCAGAACGCTTTCTTCACAATACGTCGCTGCAATTACTGCTGGTACAACTGAGTTCGGTGGCGGTTTGGGTGGTTGGCATCCTTATTGCGTGTACGCTGGTCTTTCCAAGCTTGAGATTGGGTGACATTATTGGCTTGCTGGGATTAAGTTCAGTCGCGGTTGGGTTTGCGTTTCAGGATATTTTTAAGAATTTTCTGGCTGGTATTTTATTGTTGTTAAATGAACCCTTTCGAGTTGGTGATCAGGTGATTATTAACAATTTTGAGGGCACAGTTGAATCCATTACGATTCGCTCGACTCAAATTCGCACCTATCAGGATGAGCAGATTGTCATTCCAAATGCGATCGTCTTCACCAATCCTGTGCATGTGCTGACGCGCTATCCATTCCGTCGTACCGATTTAACGATTGGGCTAAGTTACGACACCCCATTGCCCAAGGCGAGACAAGTGTTATTGGGCGCGATCGTCGATATCGAAGGTATCATGCCCAAGCCAGCCGCCGAGGTGGATGTGATTGGCTTTGGCGAAAGTTCCATTGGCTTTGTGGTGCGCTACTGGACATTGCCGCAGAAAGCGCATGTACGCCGTATTCAGAGTCAGGTGGTCTTGGCTTTAAAGCAAGCGTGTGATCAAGCAGGCTTTAACATTCCATTTCCCATTCGCACACTTCATTTTCCCAATCAGTCGTCTGATGATGGAAATGCACTGATGCTACTCAAACAAAACTCTAGCGATCGCCACGCTTGAAGACAGTTCTCCATACCACTGCTGATGAGAGAATCTGGATGATGTCTAGGCAACAGTGCGGTGATGGGTGGGGCGATCTCATATCCACTGATCGCCATTAAACCGCTCAATCTCTAGGTTTTACTGAATTGATACCATTATGACAAAGGCAAGCTAACGACTAAAGTGAGCAGCGGCAAGTAACCTAGAACGTAGCGCGAAGACTCTGCACCCTCCACTCCACCGTGCTGTTAGCTGGCTTGTCACCACGAGCTACTTCAAAAAACTCTCATACTCATCGTGATCACCGATCCAAATCCAATAGTAATCGTCGCCCTTCTTTAACGCTAATGCTCGATATCCACCACTGACACGGGCAGACCACAGATTCTTGCCAACTTTTTTGAAATGTAAAGAGGGGTGAAGTGAGTTTTCCTGCCAAAGTTGATAAGCTTTCTGCGCTTGCTCTTGAATCTCAGGCGATAATTCGGTATACGCTTTCCAAAACTCAGCCGTTGCGAAGGACTTCATCTAAATCCCTCACATTGTTTGCTGCAATATCTTCTTCTGCCTGGGCAATGAGGCGATCTAATTTTCCTGATGCCAAATCTGCTTCAATTTGCTGATCCCACATCTCATCGAGATAGGCTTGAAGCCACTTCGCCAGATCGCGAACTTCACTCTCTGGCAATTGCTTAATCGCTGATTCAACCTCTACCCGAGTAGTCATACGACATTTCACATCTCAACAGCATTTCCATATTATCGCCAATTATAACTTTGAAGTTAGTGTCCTTGTTAGCTGGCTGGCTACGCTGCAATCTTGGACTGGGACATCAGAAATGAGCAAGGTAGGCAGGCACCATCCACTGCTAAAACTTGACCTGTGATGTAAGACGCGGCTGGTGAAGCAAAGAATACAACTGCACCTGCAACTTCTTTTGGATCTCCCCAACGATCTAGCGAAGTTCGTTTTTTCAACCAATTCGCAATAGCTGGATCAGCAACTACTTCAGCATTACTCTCTGGGACAAAGAACCCTGGAGCAACTGCATTGACCGTAATTCCGAAAGCTCCAAGTTCAGCGGCAAGTGTGCGGGTTAACGCTTCGAGCCCTCCTTTTGCAGTTGACGAGAATATCTAACCCACCGTACTTTTCTCGGATTTCAACAAATGTGTTTTGAACGGCAATCTCATCTGTGACATCAAAGGGGAGGGGAGAAACTGCACCGCCCATTGATTTGATTACCTTGACTGCTTGGTAAAATCGTTCTGGATCTCGTCCATTCACGATGAGGCACGCGCCCACCTCGGCAAGTAACTTAGCGATTTCTAGCCCAAACCCCTCGCCCCGCTCCGGTCACTAAAGCCACTTTTCCATCTAATGAAAATTTAGATAACGCCACGACGATTTGTTCTGCGATCGTTCTCAGAGGATCATGACATCCCACAGATAACTTAGCAACTGCGCCCCATCCCACTAAACGAAGCCAGCTAACGGCAAAACGCAGCGGCAGCAAATAGCTTCCAACTCAGCACAAGCAGCTTTCGTCCGTCCGCTGCCGTGAAGTGTTAGCCTGCTGCTTTAAGTATTATGAGCTTGCCCAGAATTGTGAAATTAGTAGTTGCCACTAACGTAGAAAAATTTCTATGCTACTTGACACCAATTAGTTCATGTGTATTAATATAGTACATATGAACTCACTGGCGTCCCAGTTAGTGATATAGCAGCCATTAGCTTTTGATGAATACTATCGTTTCATAAACACGATAGTATTGCTTGCTATGCAACCATCAAAATCGAGAACAAAAGGTATTCCTAAGGGTGTTAAAGTCACGCTCACTATTCGGGATGCTGTTGAGGAGTTTCGTAGGCTGTATATAGCTCTCCGGAGGTATTCCATGAATAACAAACGCCTCGATATTGCTAAGTTGCTTCAAGCAGAATCAACAGAAGATGCTATTAGAGAGCAAGGATTTCCAAAAGGATCTTTAGATGATGCTGAAATTGCTTTTATTTCTACCCTAGCAGCAACAGAGCGTGAGTCAAGCCGAGTTTTAAATGCACCTCGTGGACAAGAGATGGGGAAAAAGCTGCCTAGTGAGTAGACTGGTTTAATTAAGAGGAGATTGTTTTTTGGGAGATTGATAAGAAGTGCTAATCGGCTGTGGACTTATTTCCCTTATCAATTTAATCAAATCTCCTAAGTATTTTATTGCGATTTTCCTAGAGCGGGGAGTTTTTAAGAAAATGTCTACAGGTTCATGTTCAAACCTCTCACTTAGATTCTGAATGGCTTTAATATACAGATCCTTCCTTCTTGGGTCTTGGTATGGGTCTTGGTAAAAGATAGAGTCGATGGGCAAACTATTCTTATTGTCAACGCTTCTACCGTAGTGAATACTGCAAGTAAGCCAAGCCCTGACGTAGGCGTATACACATTTGGAAAATACATCTTCAAACTTTTGGTTGTTAGGTGCTCCCTCTAAAGCAAAATCGCAAGCAGCACGGATTGTGGCTAATAGCCCTAACGGATTGTTTTCATCTGCTAAGCCTTGGTTTATACCTCCAACAGCCTCTTGACGAGCAAGATAATCGCTATACTTTTCTTCAAGTTTCTTCTTGAATTCGCGCTCTCCGAGATCACGACGCATCTTATCTATCTTGGTATGGATTCCATTAAGCCTATTTGGAAGATTATTTAATGAATGCTTCATCAGAGATAAGTATTCTATGTCCATCTGAGGAACTGTTTCTGCTTCATCCATTTCAGCATCCAATTTTACTACTTTTCCCTTATCTTCTTTGATTCGTGTACTAATAGCTGTAAGATAAAGCGATATAAAAAGTAGATCTAAACTCCAGATGAAAGGAATCAATAGTTTATTATGCTCAGCAGAGTTCGTTGCAGAAGAGTTATTTGAGTCAGTTGTTGCAAGAGATAAGCGACCAGTAAAATAACTGCTCCAACCGACAAATAAAAATAGGATAATCCCTATCATAGTAAGCGCATCAGGACTAACCTTTTTTACAATCCCTTTCCACCAGCACTTCAATCCATCAAAAGTAAATGATTGTTGGTTCTTCATAGAATATCCCTCACTCAATTTTAAATTTTTATCGCAATAGGTTACAGAATATTTTCGAGTAAGCCATATTTATGGCTCGTCTATCTCAATAATTTTATGTAATAAATCTACCTCCTCAACCATTGCTTTTTGAATCCTAGAAATCATGTAGGAAGCTGTATTTTTACTTACTCCGATTTCTTTTGAAAGACTACGTACACTGATGTTTGATGATGACTTAAAAATTAAATGAATTGCCTTAAACCACTTTTGTAAATCTACGTGTGTTTTATGGAAAAGTGTACCGACAGTCACGCTATATGCAGTAAAACAACTATTACAGTGATACCTATGTGTCTTCTTATACATGCTTGATTTTATTGATCCACAGTATGGACAAGTTGGTTGTCCATTCCAGCGAATCTGTTCTAGCAGAGTAATAAACTCTGTTTGATTTCTTGGCATAGGGGCTAAAGTTATAGGCTTGAGCTTCCGTGTCTAAAGCCCAACTCTCCCCGTACCTTATAAATTCAGGAAATATAAAATTTATTAAACAAGGATATAGTGAAAAAATCTACGTTAAAAAGTATACTCTATGCTCCTCTAAACATAGCTATTCTGCTAGCTCTCTAGGAAGTTTCCAAAGAATTATTAAGAAAATGTAAACTTTGCGATCATCAGTCTCAAGAACTATTAGCAACTCAAACTTACCAAGGAGATAGAAGATATAGCGTGGTAAGGGGAAAACAAGATTGCAAGATCCTCCAACTGCCCTATCTACTTCTCTTTGCGAAGATGCTTCAATACTTCAATCGGATGCGACGGAGTGAGAGGCTAACGGCAAAACGCAGCGGCGGTAGATAACCTTAAACTAAGCACTACAGCTTTCGTTCGTCCGCTGCCGTGATGTGTTAGCCTGCGGACTGCGAAACTTACATTGACATATTATCTATGTTCAAGATCTCCGACTTCTTGGATAAATTATTAGCCGAAGGATAAGAATTGCTTTCTAGGGGCAACCGAATCTCTTCATATTTCACTTCTAAATCGTTTTTCCCCCTAATCACAACTTCGTATGTGGGAGTAATCACAAGAAGACCCTTATCAAAAGCTATTTCATGATTGACGCATAAACAGATACCATTGCTAACTGAATCATCTCCACCATTTACCACAGGAACAATATGAGCAGCTCTAAGTAATTCGGAATTCTTAACATCACAAACCGCGCATTGATTATCATATGCTCCAAGAACAGTTTTGCGAAATTGGTCTTGTTTTCTTACAGGTTTTCTTACAAAAGTCTCTTGCCATTCGCGTTTGTTTGGATAGGGACGTTTTAACTCTATTTCTTGTTCAGATTCATATTCTACTATCCCATCTTTATAAAGCTTTGCAGTGGGAAGTGCATTGTATCTCAAATGGCTCACATCTAAAAGTACAAAATTGCCTGAATCATCAACAACGATAAATAATCTTATTTCATACTGATTGTTGTAGAAAAAATTAGGGGACACATATATAAAATTATCAGGCAAATTATCTACGAAGTCTTTACGCAGTGTTCTATTTCTTCGCTCTCTTATCGCAGCATCATTAGCCTCTGTTAAATCTTCTTTTGTAAGGTATTTAATTAATTCGTATTCATGCTCAGGACTCTGTAGTTGTGAATTCTCTGGGTTTTGGTTCTCTGAGTACATAAGCTTTCAACGATACTCTAGGGTATTGCCTCTCTCAAGGAACGAAGCAGGCTAACAATTTATTATAGGGAATTTTTTCTGAGCAATGCCTAAATCAGCCATTATCAGGACTTTTTCGTGGTATTTACCCTCCTACGGGTATTACCAGGAATTTTTTCGTATGATATCGCTGCTGCGAAATATTATCAAGAAAATATACTGATATTTTCAGAATCCTGCCGTGGTATAATTGTACTATTTTATACACGTTATACGCAGCCCTGCTCCATGTCAAAGCCACCGAAACTATTCGACCACTTACATAAAGATTTCGTTGCCGTCACATGCTGATGAAACTGAGGAGTAAGAAGCCCACCTGACTAGTAAGACTGGATTGAGAACCACAATCTCTCCCTCTCAAACGGCGATCACTGACTCTTTACCACTGATTCAATCAGCAAAAGGCAATTTACGTTCCCATTTTGCCCATTCGCTTTCTCATTTCAGTCGTTTCCGCAAGCAAAATGACCATTTGCTGACTCGTTTTGCCTGTTTGCTTTCTCATTTCAGTGGATCGCGCACTCGTTTTGGTATTTTCCGCAAGCAAAACGGCTCTTTGCTTTCTCAAACCGCGGTTTGCTTGCTCATTTCAGTAAATCACGCATTCATAACCGCGATCGCTGGCTTCTGATGGCTGATCCAGTCAGCCAAAAGTCATCTGCTTGGCAACGATCGCCTGAGCTATTGTTCTGCGCCGCGTACCAAAATCACCGTGCAACCAGAGTTTCGCGCGATCGCTTCGGGAATGTTACCATGCATCACCTGTTGCAAGAGGCGATCGCGACTGGCTCCCACCATAATCACATCACTGTGAGTGTGTTGAGAGTACTCAACGACAGCTTGAGATACAGAATTGGCTGAAACTGAAGCAATATTAACGGATTGATGCAAATGATGCTCCAAAAGCTCTGCCGTTTTCTCTAGTAGCGTTGTATCAGGTTTCTGCCCAGGCTGAAAGACCTGACAAAGACTGATTTCCGGTGTTCTGCTGAGTGAACTGAGAGCAGGTAGAAGCTGGATCGCTTCCTGAGCATTAGGACCCCCTGCCATTGGAACCAACCAGCGATCGAAGTGAATCTCATCGGGCAGTTTTACCAGCACGACTTCACAGGGTGCTTGACGAATCACGGTATCCACGACTTTACTAAAAACGCGACCTGGTGTGGTAGTCCCGCCTTTCCAGCCCATCAATACAAAGTCAATGTGGCGGTCTTTAATCGTCTCCAGAATTGCACCAGAAACAGTATGGGCAACTCGGATTTGCGTATGAACTGGGACTCGCCAGGCTTGTCCTAGCTGAACTGCCTGCTGTAAAAGTTTTTGGCTGGTCTTCGTGCGAACCACTGCTTCTGATGGTGCCTGATTCGCAGGTACTAACATGACTTGCAAACATTCAATTTCATACTGGCGCTCGTGGGCGATCGCCACTGCCATCTTTAACAACGTCGGAGTTGTCTTGGGATTGCTAATCGGAATCAGTAATCGTCCCCGTCCAGTTTGTGGACCTTGTGTTTGATAAACCAGATAGGACGGATCGGGCTTGGGTGCAGGCTGCTCTGCATTGCCGCTTAGATGTTCTGCCTCAACGCGAATAATGTCGCTACGGGTAATAATGCCAACCAATTTATGCCCTTCAGTCACGGGAAGCGCACTCAAGCGGTAGTAGTTTAGCAGATGCAAAACATGCGCTAGCGTGTCTCTCGGCTTAGCCGTGATTGGCGCAGGAGACATTAGTTGAGCCACTGTGATTTCCTGATCTGTGCGCTGCTGAGTCCGTTCTGCGAGATCTTTCTGGGTTAGAATGCCGACCAATCGGCCATATTCAAGCACCGGAAAATTCCGGTGAGATGAGTGGGAAAACGCCTGGATTGCTTCGTCTAAACTCATTTGGCTGGAAAGGGTTTCAACTTTTGCCTGCATTACTTCAGCCGCTGTAAAGCTTGTCCAGAGGCGATCGTCATCCAGCTTCTTATCTAAATGAATCCCCTTCCATTCCAGGAGAAGGTCATAGAGCGAGCCACTTGCAAGTTTATCAGCCACTAAAAAAGCCACAACAGAGACAATCATCAGTGGCAGCACTAGATTAAAATCAGTCGTCATCTCAAACACAATGATGACGGCTGTAATTGGCACTCTGGCAACTGCACAGAAGAATGCTGCCATACCCACTTGGGCATAGGTCGTGACGGTTCCCAGTCCCAACAAGGATTGTTCCCAGGTTCCCACCAGGTAGCCCAGGGCTGCGCCTAATAGCAAGCTCGGAACCAGTAATCCTCCGGGTGCACCTGAACCGTAAGTAAGCAGGATGAGCAGAAATTGCACGACAAAGGCGATCGCCACAAGTTGCCAGTTAGCATCCCCGGTGAGCAACATCTCGCGTAAACCCGCATTGTCTCGAAACTCCGGTAGAAACACTAGAACAGTGCCCGTGATCAATCCAGCCGCCCCGACTCGCCAAGGCAGTCCAACCTTGAGATGACGATAGAAATTTAGACTAGTCAGAATTCCCTGGTTGAACAGAACGCCCAAAATTCCTGCAATGATGCCTAAGAGTAGGTAAAACGGAATTTCTTGAACCGAAAAGCTGGTGTTCGGCGTGATCAGGTGCAGATTGAGATCGAGGCTGTGAGAGCCATAGATGCGAGAAACGACAGCCGCGATAAACGATGCCAAAATCGCTGTACCTAACGTGATTCCCGAAATATCTTGCAGTAACTCTTCAACCACAAATAGCACACCTGCGATTGGTGCATTAAATGCTGCTGCCAACCCTGCTCCGGCTCCTGCTGCCAGCAGTTGACGACGATGGTCGGGAGATGTCGGCACCCAACGACTCAATTGCGCGGCAAGCGCAGCTCCAATCTGCACGGTTGGCCCCTCTCGTCCCAGCGGCATTCCAGCACCCAGCACCAGGACAGAGCCGATGAGTTTGACGATCGCAATTCTCAAATTCAGGGGCATTGGCACTCGTGCTAACACAGCTTTCACTTCAGACATGCCGCTTCCAGAGGCAGCAGGCGCAAATCGCTCTACAATCCAGCCAGCCAGAAGTCCTCCTAGTAATCCGAAGGCTGGCAGGACAATGTGTATCGGAAACTGATGGGCGAGATGTTGCCGCCAGCCCCCCAACCAACCAACTCCCTGTCCCAATAAAACCGCTGCTAATCCAGAAACTAACCCGATTAAACATGCTTCTGCGATCGCTAATCGCTTGGACTGTCGTAGCTGCTGTGAAAACCAAGCCCGAATCTGTTTCCCTGAAGAGATCATTCTGATTAAGTACCGCGACTCCAAACAATTGGTTGTGTTAAAACACACCTGATTGCAGCCTTTCACTCAATCATGAAAATCGCATGAAATATTGCTTACTCCACGGATAGAGCCAAAACATCCACCAACAGAGTAATGCTGCGATTGCGGCAACCCTCTACAGTGAAAGATTAAAAGTGACTACCACTCACCTCTACAGAAGACGATTTAACGATTCTCTTGATTAGTAGATGATGATCGTAACAATTTGTCAGATAAAGGGAGTCGAACTGTAAAAGCACTGCCTTTCCCGATCTGACTCTGAACGTGAATAGTGCCCTGATGCGCCTGCACAATTGCCAGCGCGATCGCCAGTCCCAGCCCTGAACCTCCTGTATGACGAGAGCGATCGACCTCAACGCGGTAGAAGCGATCGAAAATGCGGCGTTGATCTACAGCAGCGATGCCAAGACCTGTGTCCTGTACCTCAATGACTGCGTGACTTTCGCTTTTCCGGAGTAACACCGTCACTTTGCCACCCGCCGACGTCGCTTGAATGGCATTGTCAATTAAATTGCTCACCAACCGATAAAGCTGTGCCTCGTTACCCAAAACCATTAAAGGTTCTGATACTTGAGTTTGGGTCGTCAGCTTTACTAGAGCTGCGATGGACAGAGAAGCCAATTCTTCAACAAGATCGTTCACCACATCATTTAAGCAGAAGATAGTTTGTTCCGAGGCTGATTGACGTTCCAGTTGAGTGAGCAGCAATAAATCTCGTACCAGCTTAGACAGACGCAGGTTCTGACGTTTAAGTGTGGTTAGCAATGAATCTCCCTTTAGGGAAGAAAGCGAAGCCGATTGGGTTTGCAGCAAGGCTGAATCGATCGTCGCTTGCATCGCCGCTAATGGAGTGCGTAGCTCATGCGCCGCATCTGAGGTAAATTGGCTCATTTGCTCATAGGAGCAGTAGATTGGGCGCATTGCCAATCTAGCTAGCCACCAGCTTGATATGCCCACTAGAATGAGCGCTACTGGGTAGCCTAACAATAAAGTCCACCGTAAAGCTGCAAGATGCTGATCGAGATCAGCCAACGATCGACCTACTTGCAAATAGCCCCATCGCTGATTTTGCGACTGAAGCGGTAAAGAAATTTGGCGAAATCGCTTTCCTGAAGTAGTGGTCAGGATCAGCCAACGCGGTGAGGGCGATGCGAGCGGCAGTTGATCCAGCGGCAGCCCAGCAATTGCGATCGGGGTGTCGGGCAACTTCAACAGCCGCAAGTAATAACTAACGGGTGCCACAGCTCCAGAAATTTTCTGTTTAGTCGATGGAGATTCAGTAATGCAAGTTGCTTGATTTTGACAAAATTCTAACGAAAGCTGGTGCGCCAGTTGCCGTAGTTGCTCCGGTTGTTGCACTGTCGGCTCAATACTCTCATGAAGGGCACTGGCCACTGATTCCAATCCCTGATCGATCGTTTCCCGGTACGCATGGGCGACCACCTGATATACTCCAAACCCACACAAGCCAAGGATGCAGCCCATCGCCCCAGCATACCATCCAGCGAGTTGCAGACGGGTTCGGTGAAACAGGCGGTTCTCGTGCATCATCTACTATGGAGCGTTGAGGCGGTAGCCAACGCCATAAATGTTTTCAATCAGAGGACTGTCGTTATTGTCTCCTAACTTACGCCTCAGCAGCCGGATCTGAGCCGCTACCACGTTGCTAATGGGTTCCTCGCCAATTTCCCAAAGCTGATCCAGAATCTGATCACGGGTGAGAATTTGATTAGGATGTTGCATCAAGTACTCCAGCAATTGAAATTCTTTGGTAGTCAGAACAACACTCTGCTTCTCACCATTGGGTAAGGTGTGAGTCACAGCATGAGTCGCGTAGTTTAATGAGAGCGCCCCAATCTGAATCTGGCACGCTTGAAAGTGAGGTGCTCGACGTTGTAATGCCCGCAATCTTGCCAATAGTTCAGGCATCTCAAAGGGTTTAATCAAGTAATCATCCGCACCGCTGTCCAGTCCCATGATTTTCTCTACCATCCGATCTTTTGCCGTCAGCATTAACACAGGTAGAGGGCTTTTTTTCCCTCGCAGCCGTCTACATAACTCAACCCCAGAAAGCCCTGGTAGCATCCAATCAAAAACGGCAAGGGTATATTTTTCCCAATGGTCTTCTAGATAACTCCACGCCTGACTGCCATCTAAAAACCAATCCACAATATAAGCTTGGTGAGTCAAGGCTTGCTTAATCGCAACCCCTAAATCTGGTTCATCCTCAACCAAGATCAATCGCATCGTTGCAAAAACGCCTCTTTAAGGTCAGCATCGAAATATTAGCGTATTTTAGCGATCGTCCAATATCGAGCGGGCAATCCGCCTAGCGATCGCGGCTCCTATAACCACACCACCCACGATGCCAGCCGCCTTGACAACCTGTTTAACACCATCAGGGTGATGCCGTTCAATGTGCTATACCTGACTGCCTGACACATCTTAATCAATGGAAAGCAGATCACGGCTTGCAGGATAAAGAACGAATCCGAGTAAACCAAATCTGGCCATAAAAATCTCGTTCAGCCCGATTCGAGGCAAAACAAGGTTCTGGGTCTTACGGGAGCAAGGGGCGTGGAGACAGGAGTTGTCGTCCTTTATGGACAACGCCCTGAAGCCAACGCAAACCGATTTTGAGGTAGCTAATGCTACGCCGCCAGTGAGGGGCAACCTGTTGACGCAAGCCAGCGATTTGCACTGACATTCCCTGTAACGTCGCCAGTCGCTCCACACTTTGCGCTTGCATGGGCACATAGGGTTCCCAGGCAGGCAGGCTCAACTGCCCGCTACAGATTAAAGCGCTCACCATCCATGCCAACGCTTTCAGGTGGCGTAAATCTTGAGCACGGCAATATTGACGCAGGAAGCCGAATAGTTGACTATACAGTTGGGTAGAGGGGGGGCATGGCAATAAGCTGTTGTGTGGTAACTCCAGCTTCTCATGTCTCTCTACCCTTCTGCATTAGTCCACTGCTCTTGACTTTCACCCACTTCTGTTAGGCAGTCAGCTACCACGCTTCGGGAGATCTATCACGAGAATGATGTAAGCCCCACTGAGCCATGTAACCATGAGCCATAGATGTTCAGTTTCAGTCAGGAGAACCATCCATGGCAGCCACTTTAACCGATGCCAAGAGAACCGCGATCGCTGAGAAATTAGCTGACATGAAAGCAGTTCAAAACCTTTTAATTTCCAATGAAAGGCAATTTCTCGAAGAATGCAAAGATCAAGATTTGCGCGAGCGGTTGGAAGACATGCTCGAAGACGATCAAAAGAATTTAGGTATCATTGAAACCACCATTGTTCAATACGGGGTTCAAGCAAAACCGAAAGAAGAAGTTGAGCATATGGTGCAGCAATTCGAAAAAAAAATGGGAGATACTCGAGCAACCCTCTACGAAAAAATGGTGCAACATGAATTGCTCAAGCATGGGCAAGTGATGTCAGGATTAGTAGTTCACAAAGCTGCCCAAATTGTAGGCGCTGATGTCAAAGAATCGTTGGCTCCTCTCAATACCGTTAACTTTGAAAATCGCGCCCATCAAGAACAACTGAAAGGCGTTTTGGAGTATTGGGGACCTTACGAACTGACTGGTGAAGCGCCTGATCAAAGCCTGGGTGCACGCTTCCAGGATGCGATCGCTGCGTTGACTGGTATCGTAGGGAGTGCCACAACTCAAACCTCCGATCAATCTGATCTGGACATCATGCAAATCATTTTCATGGATCATCAAAAGGCAAAGACCTTGATTCGGGAAATTGAAAAAACTGAAGATGTCCAAAAAGCTCAAGAATACTTCGGGCAATTGTTCCAGGATTTGACAGTTCACTCAAAAGCTGAAGAAGCGATCGTTTACCCAGCGGTACGGTCTTTTTATGGCGAAAGCGATACGCAAGAATTGTATGACGAACAGGCAGAATTGGAGCAGGTTTTGAAGCGGATGAAGACGCTTAGCCCTATTTCAGAAGAGTTCAAAACTGATCTGAAGCAAGTCAAGTCCATGGTGGGCGATCACACTCGTCAAGAGGAAAGTACGCTCTTCGCATCGATGCGAAAAAATCTGAGCGATGACCAACGTGAACAAATGGCTTCGCAGTTCAAGGACAAAAAAAAGGAATTGCAAATGCAGATGTAGTTCCCGCCCTCTTGCTTGATTGACCCTACTTTCGAGCCACAATTGTCTATTCCCTGGCAAGCGTCAGGGAATATTTTGTTGAAAAGAACAACTTATCCCCGTTCTATTTCCTTCATGCAGCTTTAGAGCACTCCTACCCTTTTGCAGAAGAGGGAGATTTTTTACCAAACAGACCCGACATGCTCAATCCTGTCACTAATAGCCCAATCAGCCCTAAGCCATTCAAAATTGGGTAAATCGCTTGTAGGTGAAAGATTTCACCGGTGTGAATTTTAAGAAATATTTTTGAGGAGATGCCTGTATTGAGCGACCATTCTCGCAGGATTGTAGTGATCATCCCAGTCAGAACGGTGAGAAGCAAGGGAAGAGAGACAATAATCGCGAGAGTACGATGATATTTACGGAACGCACGCTTCATAATTTTGCGATAGCTTCAGCACTAAACAGCTAGGTTCGAATCTTCTGTCGAGAAAATCGAGTTTTGCATTGCAAAACTCGATTGTTTAGGTGTGAGGAGTCTAACAATTTAGACTGATCCTTCTTAAGGTAGAGCACAGTCGGTAAAGAAGTTGGAAAGAAGACGGTACGGTGTTGTTGAATCGCAGTACGAATTCGAACAAAATTCAATTCATCCAACTCCAATTTTATCCCTTGATTCAGTAACGCTGGCAACGTTAACGATAGAAATTGGGCAACCGAACCTGAAAGCAGCTACCAACATTCATTTGGCTGGTCACGCTGATGTCACCACCATGAGCTTGAACGATCGCCTGCGTGATTGCTAATCCCAATCCTGACCCGCCTTCTCGATAAGATCTTGCCTGATCAGCACGCCAGAAGCGATCAAATATATAGGGTAGATGCTCCAAGGCGATGCCGATGCCACTATCTTCAATGGCAACCACGACAGAGGATTCATAATGCGTAATCATAACTTGAACAGTTCCCCCCCGGGGGGTGTATTGTAGGGCATTGTCTAACAAATTAGAAAAGACTCGTCGAAGTTGGGCTGCGTCACCTTTAACCAGGGCTTCACCTCTCCACTTTGCCTGAAGCTGAATTCCTTTAGCCTGGGCTTGGGGTTCTAGAGACTCTAATAAATCTTCCAGAATTTCATCGATGGGAATGGGAATTCCTGCAACAACAGGATGGGTGGAATTTGCATCGGCTCTGGCTAAGAGCAGCAGATCATTGACTAAATATGCCATTTGACTCGTCGCACTAGCGATCGCCGCAATCTTTTTCTCATCACTGGGGTGGATCCGTTCGGGATGACTCTGAATCACCTCAATAGCGGTTTTAATCGCAGTCAGTGGATTACGTAACTCGTGGGAAGCATCGGCAGTAAATTGCTGTAATTTCTGAAAACTTTGCTCGATTGGTTGAAGCGATCGACGAGTTAGCCACCAGCTAGTTCCGCCAATCAAAAACACTGCGATCGTTCCCCCCACCTCTAATCCAGCTAATATCCGTTCCAGATCTTCTTGTAGCTCATGGGTTTGGGTACTGACTCTAACATATCCTTGAAGCGCGCGCGAATGGTCGGTCTCATCTGGCTCAGAGGGTGTTGGTAAATAGATTGGTAGGGTCAGGATGCGAATCCGCTGAATTTGGGCAATTTGAAATTTCTTTGCTAAAGGAGCGGTAGACGTCACTTCTCCTACTTTACCTAAACGGTGACCCTCCCGATCGAACCATTCAATTCCCTGCTGTGTCTCCTCCAGATCTTGCCAGGGAATATCCAGATCCCCATCATTATCGATTTGTTTAGGAAGCCGTTGAGACATTGCAGCTAAATTCGTTTTGATGGAGGGCAAACTGTGAGCAGCTGCATTGGCCAGGGTATTCAATTGACGGTCTAATTCTTCGTAAAGGCTATGTTTTACAAATTGATAGACTGCAATGGTAGACAATGCCATGATGGTTGCCATTGCACTCAAATAAGACAACAACAATCGCCAATAGAGCTTTTGAAATTGTGGAGAAGAGGCAGATCTGAGCAACCTTAAGTGAGATAGACCTCGACTCAGACGGTGATTCAGATTTTGCAAAGATGCGTGAAAGGGAGAAGCCATAGGGTTTAGCAATGTTGGTTAAGCCGATATCCCTGTCCATAAACGGTTTCAATAAAATCATCCTCAGCTCCCACCATTTTTAACTTTTGTCGTAGTCCCCGAATGTGAACTTTGACCGTTTCCCTGCCGGGGGGATCTTCTGATGACCACAAATGATTCAAAATGTGGCTTTGGCTGAGCACACGCCCATTATTACGGAGCAATAGTTCCAGCAAACCATATTCTTTAGGAGTCAAGGATAATAATTGATTACCATACATCACTTCACAACTTGCCGGATTGAGACGCAAATCTCCCCATTCAAGAATGGGCGGCAGTGAGGAACGACCACGACGTAAAAGGGCACGAATGCGAGCCAGTAACTCTTTTAAGTCGAAGGGCTTCACTACATAATCATCAGCGCCGACATCTAATCCAAGCACTTTATCGGCGCTGGCATCGCGTGCGGTGAGCATCAAAATGGGTTGTGAATAACCAGATTGGCGAAGTCGCTGACACAAGATTGTGCCACTCAGTTTCGGCAACATAATGTCCAGAATGACTAAATCGTAGGCATAGGTTTCGATAAAGTCCCATCCTTCCTGCCCATCGATCGCGATATCCACGGCATAGTGATGATCGGTTAATGCTTCGACTAACGAAGTGACAATTCGTTCATCATCCTCAACTAACAAAATTTTCATAGTCTTCGCGAGGGTTTTGTCAGGGAGCGCATTCACAAAATTAAAATTTTGTTCAGTCACATGATTAGAGAAGGATCATGCTTTTGTCACCCTATTCCAGAGTATCACTCGTATTTCTTTCCGAATTCTTTACCTGCTGAGATCTATGGTGAAAACTGTTTGATACCCAATCAGTACTGTTCAGAAGTGTATTATGAATCGTTTTCGCTCTACGATCGTCATTGGAGCCATCAGTCTCCTGGCATTGGTGGGTTGTAATAAGACTGCACAATCTACCGCAGACACTTCACCTACCGCCAGTCCCAGTACTGTTGCCCAGCCCTCCACATCACCAACCACTGAGGCATCCACCCAAACAACAACTGCCAGTCAACCTGCCAATAGTCGCTTTGGCGAGTTGATTGCGGTTATTACGAAGACAAAGACCAGTGTTGACACTGGAAACTTTGCCAAGGCAAAAGATGCGTTTGATCAATTTGAGGATTCCTGGTCAAAAGTCGAAGATGGCGTCAAGGCAAAATCGTCTAAAATCTACGATGAAATTGAAAAGAACGCAGAGACCGTCTCAAATGAACTCAAAACATCTAAGCCAGATAAAGCCAAAGTAGCGGCAGCACTGCAAGCACTGAATCAGGACATTACCACGGCTGCCAAGCCTTAGAGTGCCTGAATGGGTTCAACCTATTTTTGCTCGTGATTCAGACGAAGTACTTCAAATCGGCAGCTTGATTCTTCACGCTGTCAGCGAGGTGATTGAACCCTTGAAATTGTGCTGGTTGAATGCGATGCAGCGAAAATTTTATCGTAGGGATGCAATGTTTTATGTCCCTATAGAAAAATACGGCGTTGCTGAAAAGCAGGATGATTTGGAACGAAGTTTCAAATCATTCAGCATCATTTTCATCCCGTTGTTGAGCAACGCCAAATACCGCTGTGATTAAGTGGTTGTTCTTTCGCAATATGCATCGACTCGATCGAATCCCAGAACTCGTCAGGTAACTCAGGGGAAAATCCCCAGCTGGCAAGCCAAGCTCTCAGATCTTCCTCGCAAACGGTGTGTAAATGACATCGGTGCAAATTTTTCATGTCTAATGTTCAGGAGTGAAGTGAAATCAATCATGATGAAAGTACTCTGGAAGTCTTTGCTCTTGAGTCCAATCATGCTGGTGCTAGCGGTTTCTGCTGCTTCAGTGCAGGCAACTCCAGCGGCTTTGGCATCTATCCCACAGGTGAACCAGCGAAAGAATGATGCCATGCAATCCCCCATGCCGACATCAACGGCACAAACAGCAACAACACTGGCGAATTCTGCAATTCCATCGGTGTTCGCTCCCCAGAGATCGACCTCCTTCATTGCCAGCAATACAGAAAGCGATTCTCTGGGACAAGTTACCTCGGTATCTCAATTGTCAGACGTGCAACCGACTGACTGGGCATTCCAATCATTGCAATCGCTGGTTGAACGGTATGGTTGCATTGCTGGCTATCCAGATGGGACTTATCAAGGCAACCGTGCATTGACGCGCTATGAGTTTGCAGCAGGGTTGAATGCCTGTCTCGATCGTGTGAATGAGCTGATTGCCTCTTCTGACGCAGGTTTTGTCAAAAAAGAAGATCTGGAAACCATTCAAAAGCTCCAGGATGAGTTTGCCGCTGAGTTGGCGACTCTACGAGGACGGGTCGATACGCTGGAAGCTCGTACCAATACGCTAGAAAAACAGCAATTCTCCACAACCACGAAGTTGGGTGGTGAAGTGATTTTTTCGATCGCTGGTGTCGCCGCAGGGAACCAGGTGAATGGGTTTGATGTTCAGAAAAATCCCGTTTTTGGCGATCGTGTCCGGCTCGACTTCGATACCAGCTTTACAGGCAAAGATCTGCTCAGAACCCGCTTACAAGCCTCCAACCTTGACCTCTTTTCTCAAACTGCAACCGGGACCCCAGAAGGCGATTTCCGTTTTACTGCTGGCAATGATGGTAACAACGTTGGGCTGGATGCCTTGTTGTATCAGTTCCCTCTTGGGGATAAAACCACCGTTATCGCAGAAGCCAATGCTGGTGCTGCTGATGATTTTACTAATACAGTCAATCCTTTCTTTGATGGCGATGGCGGCAGTGGGGCATTGACTCACTTTGGCACCCGTAATCCGATTTACTACCTCCTGGATGGTACGGGAGTTGGGATTCGGCACCAATTGAGTAAGAATTTAGAATTGAGCACGGGCTACCTGGCAACGGATGCCAATGACCCCACTGCTGGCAAGGGATTATTCAATGGTCCCTATGGTGCAATTGCTCAATTAACCTTTACTCCCAGCGAAAAATTTGCATTAGGTTTGACCTATATCCACTCCTATAAGACAGATTTTTCAACCAATGGCAGTGCTGGTAGTCACAATGCCAATTTCTCCAATTTGGATTTGCCATTTGACAGCAATGCCTATGGGCTGGAAGCGTCTTACCAAATTAGTCCCAAAATTGTTGTGAATGGTTCTGTGGGGTATACCAACGCCACAGTACTCACTACGAGTAAAGGCAATGCGGATATTTGGAACTGGGAGATTGGTCTTGCCTTCCCCGATCTGTGGAAAAAAGGCAGCGTCGCAGGATTCATTGTTGGCATGGAACCTAAAGTTACTAATGCTAGTAGTCGTCTGAATTTCCTGGAAGACCAGAATACCTCGTTACATATCGAGGGATTCTACCAGTACCAACTGACAGACAATATTACGATTACACCCGGAATTGTTTGGCTAACCAATCCAGATCACAACAGTAACAATGATGATGAAGTGATAGGAGCGATTCGGACAACGTTCTCGTTCTAAGTAGGTAGCCCTAATTGTTTGTAAAAGCGGATCTGGGAGCTTTTGCCCCCAGGAAAGGGGCTACAGCCCCTTTCAACCCCAAACCTATCTTCAATTTAATTAAGCCCAGCTACTTAATCGAAATGCTGATGCATCGATCGAGTTCAGATCGCTTCGCCAGCGCTGAAAGTTTCAACAGGTCCAGGTCTGCTGGGTGGATGATTGAGATTCTCCTCACCCACCCAGTTTTGCTCTTCAGACAACAAGCAAGGGTGCCGACCAAAGCATCACTCCGTTTCTGGATATTGCTTTTGCTGAGTAAACTATAGGGACATCCCGAAAATCCAGTTCTGGTAGTGCCTGAGCAATGAAGAGTCGCTTGATGCCTGTAAGCAAGCTCTCGACGCGCGATCGAGAAGCCATGTACGCCCTGCTTGACCATTACTTTGAAGGCATCACCTGGGATAGATTCCAGCATGATTTAGAGAGTAAGAACTGGGTATTGCTGCTGCAAGACGACATCTCCGATCGCTTAAACGGGTTTTCGACGCTGCGGTTGTGGCAAACTTTTTTTTCTGGAGAGCCAATCAGTGTGGTGTATTCGGGCGACACGATCGTCGATCCAAGCGTGTGGTCGAGTGCGATGCTACCACGCACCTGGATTGATGCAGTCAATCGACTGCATCAATCTCAAGCTGAGAATCGCCTATATTGGCTGCTAATTTGCTCTGGCTTTCGCACCTACCGTTTTCTTCCCACTTTTTGGAAAGTCTTCTATCCTCGCTATGATGTGACAACGCCGGAGGCTCAGGCAGAGTTGATGACCCATTTAGCCAAAGAAGCCTATGGGGACTGCTACCAGCAGACCCTGGGAATTGTTCGCTTTTCCAATCCCCAAGTGCTGCGGCAGGGATGGATTGAAATTCCAACTGGACGGCAGACAAACCCCCACGTTCAGTTTTTTGAGGCGAGGAATCCCGGCTATCGGCAGGGTGACGAACTCGTTTGTTTGACAGAAATTCATGATCAGAATTTAACTCGAGCTGGACACCGAATGTGGCAAGCAGGTTCGCCGCTAGAATTTGTAACAGACTCCGTTGTTATATAGTTTCTATGCCTGCTAGTGCTGATTCGACCTTTAACCATCCCACTCAGTTTGTGCAGGGATGGTATTGGGCGTTGCCCTGCAAAGATTTGGCAGTCGGTAGGGTGAAGGCAATTTCTCTGTTGGGCAGAAACTTGGCAATTTATCGAGGTGCGAGTGGGCAAGTGGTGGCAATGGATGCCTACTGTCCACATATGGGGGCTCACTTAGCAGAGGGAAAGGTGGAAGGCGATGGCATTCGTTGCTTTTTCCACAACTGGAAATATGATGCTGGGGGAAATTGTGTAGAGGTGCCCTCCTTAGGGAGAGCCTTGCCTGTGCGCGTTAGAACCTGGCACACGGCAGAAAAGTACGGGATGATTTGGGTTTGGGTGGGTCAGACAGATCCGGGTTCCACTGCGCCACTTCCGTTTGCACCCGAACTGGAGCAGGTGGAGTGTGACACGGCTTTCGGCGCCCGATTTGTCAAAAACTGTCATCCGAATGTGTTGTTGATCAATGCGATCGATGCTCACCATTTCAATACAGTGCACCATCTGCCTCTGGAGATTGTATTTGAGCGGCAAGCGCTCAACGCTCATGCCGTCACCTTTCGCAATACTACCCGGGGCGGGGACGATGCCTGGCTGATTCGGCTGATTCGTCCCCTCTATCGTCAAGAAGTGACCTACAGTCTATGCTACTGGTATGGCAGTACGGGCACCGTTACCCTGGGACCGGATTTTCTACACTTTTACATCCTGTTTGCCCTACGATTGGCAGAAGGCGGCAAAACCGAGGGGCAGACGATTCTGCTGACTCGCCAGCGATCGGGTTGTCTGGGGTGGGTCATTAATCGCGGGCTACTGTGGTTGACGCAACAGGTGGGGAATTACTTTGCCAAGGGTGATACGCAGGTGTTTCAAACCATTCAGTTCGATCTGAAAACGCCCATCAAAGCGGATCAATCGATTCTTGACTTGATTCAGCAGGTGAATCAGCAAACCGCTGTGCATTGGGGAACATGGGAGACAGTTATTATTCCTGAAAGAAATTTACCGACTTAGAGACGTGCCATGAGTTTCGACCATCATCGTGTTGCCGGATTGGCTTTACCCCATACGCATGGGGACGATCGCCTGCGTCGGGTGCTGGCGGCAACCTTGCAGACTCAGAGTCAGAGGGCAATGAATGGAACCCTACCCGCTATTTATTGGGATGCTGCTTTTTTTAATCTGCATCAGGTTCAGGTATTTCAAGCCGCCAGTCATTCAGCCCAATTGGCGATCCTCAAGCTGGCAAATCAGAGTTTGCTAGAAGAAGCCTATTGGATTGAAAAAGCTGGGGTGGGCTATATGGCAAAAATGGTGCTGCTAGCAGAGACCCTAGAGGAGCGAATGCTCTACGGACTGTTTACAGCAGATGAAACGACACACTTGAGCCAACTCTGCCCCTTTGTCTCAGTCCCTGATCGGGCGGCTGAGAGTCAGCCTTTTTTGCGGTTACTGGCAGAGGTGGTTGAGGGGGATGATAAAACTGTGCTGCTGTTTGTGATTCAGGTGGTGCTAGAGGGATGGGGGTTGAGTCACTATCGCCGATTGGCGAAAAGCTGTGACGATCGCACCCTGGCTCATCTCTTCACCAGTTTTTTGCAAGCCGAAGCCCGTCATCACAGCACTGGCAATCTATTGTTTCATCAACGATCTGTTTCGGCAGCCAGTCAATCAGCCATTCAAGAAGTGCTGGCGAACTTCTTAGGGATGGTACAGGTTGGACCGCAAAGTGTTCTGGCTGCGATCGAGCAAGTGATGGGGCATCTCTCGCGATCGCAAAAAATTCAGATTTTGACTGAGTTGGATGCTGAAGCTCACAGTGGCAAGCGGTTGCAACTGTTGCGAGCGTTGATGCAAGGAGAATCGGCGGGGGCGATCGGGCAATGGTTAGAAGCACAAGGCGCCTTTACGCCATTTCCACCCCGTTTATGTGTATCGCCTCGCTTTGCCTAGTCGGGTGCTGCTGAATAGCAGCACCCGACTAATCATCCGTCAGGATAGATTTGAGGGGGCACTCAACTCTACAAAAACATTTTTGAGCTGTTTTGAGCGTTTTCAGTCCCTCAAAACCGACTTGACAGACCACTCGGTATTGGGTAGGTGTTTATGAATTCAGTCAGCAGTCCCCTTTTAGACCACACAACCACCTATCGCAAACTTCAGATCAACTACACGCGCAACCAGCAGCAGGATCACACCGCCTTGATGGATCAAGCAGCGCAAAATTTTCGTTACAAAGATTGTCAGGATGATTACTGGAATCCAGAAGAGTTTTCTTTGCTCTATGGCACTCCTTTATGGGATCAGGCAAGCCCCACCCAGCGCGTAATTTTGAACCAGCTTTATTGGGTTGCTTATTACTCCCAAATTATTTCTGCTGAAATTGCCACTATCTTTTTCAATCAGACCAGTGCAGCTGGACTCTATGCCCATGAGGGCTTTCGCTTGGTTTGCGACATGTTGGATCTGGAGTCGTCTCAGGAACGTGCCCATATTCATGCCTTTCGGACAATTTCTCGCCAGACTGAACAGGCTCTGTTTGGACACCTCATTTTTACCTATCCCATGCGGGGTCCCTTTACCGAGACCATGGTCTATGCCGACACCAATGCCCTCAAAACCTGGTGGAAAGCGCTGCAATTGCAATATTTTGGCTTAATTTCGGCGACTAATCCATTTCTAGCTTGCCAATACTTTACGGTGCGGGGAGTGCGGACACTGAACGGTAAATTGGTGCAGCACAAACTCAGTCAGTTCTATCAGAAACATCCCACTCCAGAGGCAGCGGCGATTCCTGCCCAAATTTCCTACTATCACTTTTTGGATGAAAGCTTTCACTTTAACAGTTCTACAATTTTGTCCCATGAGGTGACGGCTTGTCTGGCACCCCCGACGCCTTTTGAGGCATGGGTTGCCAATTTGGGGCTGCGGGGATGTCAGCGCGATCATGCCCATTTCTCGATCGCGATCAATGGCATTTTCTGGTATGAGCCGGCACTGTATCCCCTAATTTATCAAGTCTTGCGATCGTCCATCTTTGGCATGGGAGATCGAGATGCCAAAGCCATGATGCGGCGCTGCTTTACCGAAGAGTCAGAGGGGTTACACCGCAGTTATCAAACTCATCGAGAAGCCCTGGCGTCCTATCAAGTGTATGTCGAAAAACTCAGTTATTTATGGAAGAGTAATCGTGAGATGTCGCTTATGGCAGCCAATTCGATCGCCCGATATTTGGCAATTCAACAGCGGGCCTGGTCGATTTTTGAGCGAAAAATGGATGAGGCGCAATGAAATGTCTACGCTTTGTACCGTTTCTTTTCCGGGGACTCCCTATCCTGCGCTCTGGTTAGACGGGCAGCAAAATTTGTCTGAACATCTGACGATGCAAAATTCTCCCGTATTATTTGGTTGTCGAACGGGAATTTGTGGGACTTGTCTGGTCGAAGTCGAGGGAGACATTCCAGCACCGAAGCCAGATGAGCGGGAAATGCTTGACCTGCTGGCTCCCAACCAGGCAAAGGCTCGATTAGCCTGCCAATTAATCCTGACTGGGGATATTAAAATCCGCAGATGGACAGAATGAAGATTGCAAGCACGTTGGTCGAGCAACCGGATTTCCGTTCTGGTATGACCAGAATCGTGGGGACGACATCTCAGGAAAGGGGGTCTGAATAGCCGTATGGATTGGCACGAAGTTTCAATTCATACAACTCCCAATTCATACCCAGGATCAGCAATGTTCAGGAAATCCGGTTTGGGGAACTGAGTGACCCGATTCTAAGCCTCCTGCTTGCTAGATGAGCAGAGGCGGAAGTAGAGGGACTGAAAGAATTCCTTAATAGGGAAAGTGAAATAAGTGATCGGATTAATGGTGACAATGATATTCCGCACATCGCGCTTTGCCAGAGCGACGATCGCCCACGCGATCCATCGGGCTGACATGATCCCATAGGGGTTGAGCTGACTTTTGAACGGACCCAACACCAACTTGCGGATGATGCAAGGTGCCTTCAGGCGCCGCAGCGTAATCAAATCGCCCAAAGTTCTTTTCGACAATTCATACAGGGGGCTGAAGGCGGGATTGACTTCCGCTTCCGACGTGTTAATCCAGAGTTCTTTTGTGGCTGGATGAGAAAAGCCTGTGACGGTTCCCAAAAATAATTCAGCCAGTCTCAAGGTCGAAAATGTGTTCACCTCATAGGATTGCTGCATCGCTAAAAAGGAGCGATCGTCATAGACATTTACCCCATGATTGATGATGAGAATATCGACCTTTTTTAAACGGTTTGCCAGATCTGCCTCTGCCCCTAACCGCCAACCCAAAACCTCAATCTCTGGCTGAAATCCTGCATCGGGATGGGTGGTCAAGGCAACCACTTTGGCTCCCTGAAGGGATAATTCTGCGATCAATGCCTGTCCCATGGCTCCAGAGGCACCTGTAATGGCAACCACTTTGTCCTTCAAAGCCAGGCTGGTTCCCAGCACTTTGTCTACCACAGTATAGTGACCGCTAAAGTAGGCATCGGCTTGATCAAAATGGTGTCGCCAGTGGTAGGCACGATTTACAGTCCAGGTCGAGGGAATTTCCGTCAAAGCCCCGGGTTGATGGGTGAAGTCGCTTTGCAGCAACAATCCCTGAGAACGGGCGATCGCGGGAATTAAAAAGCTCAGGGAGTAGAGACAACCGAACGCCATGCCATAGCTTTGGAGTAGCCCTGCAACGAGCGCCGCGACGACCAGCATCAGGATCGATTCGGGCACATCGTTGTAGCGCTGTGCTTTTTTATACGTCTCTAAACTTGCCATCGTCAAATCGGGACGGTAGGCTTTGTGATGCAGGAGATGGAAACGCTGTAAGGGTTGCCAATAGTGCCCTGCCAGGTGGTAAAAATCTCGTACCAGTTCAACTAAGAAGACAGAGACGAATCCCAACAGGAGTTGAATCAACAGTTGACTGGACAGCAGCTTGAAGTCCATCCGATTGAATGTTTCCTTATTTAAATAAATCCTCAGTCAGTGTAGCGTGGTGTGAAGATTGATAAAAGACTGGATTGAGCAGCGGGGATCGGCAAAGTAATCTGCTTAAGGCGATCGAGATTCGCGAAGGCGCGCTCCTAAGTAATCTAACAGAAGCCAATCTTGTCTCTGGGAGTATTCTAAAATGGCGGCAAAATACCGCAGGAGGTGGCAGTTGCTTCATTGCCAAGTTAGGAATGCTCCACTCCTATGGGGCACAATTTTGATACTGGCGAGTTGGGGGATGCCCCAGAGCGTTTTGGCGCAGGTCAGTCCCCAAGATCAATCGGCGATCGCCCAGACGCGAGAAATGGCGGTGCAAGCCATCAATACCCGCGATTTTTCAAAAATTGCCCCCTATTTACATCCAGCCTTTACCCTAACAACAGTTGATAACCACGTTTTCCATAGCGTGCAGGAGTTTGAGAAATACTGGAATCAGCAGTTGACAGGACCGATCAAAAACATTGCAATGGATGTCAAAGTTGATTCGACCCGAACGTTTCTTTCTCCCGAAACCGAGGTCGCTTATGGAGACGCGATCGCCACTTTTTCTTTTACTGATGGTAATATCGCCGTCATGCCCATGCGCTGGACAGCAGTGCTACAAAAATTCCAGACTAAATGGACCCTCCAATCCCTCCATTTTTCTTCTAACCTGCTGAATAATCCGGTATTGAGTGCGGCTCAGAAAGTCGGACGCCTCACGGCGATCGCGGCGGGCATCGGGGGTGTACTGTTGGGGGCAGTAATCACACTGCTACTGCGTCGCCAACCCAAATCATCCTCTGAGCAGACCTCGTAAATTTTGTGGAAAAACGGTTGGATCAACCAGGGAAGTGTGACCGGGTTCATCAAGACCCGCAGGTTAAGCACGGTCGAGATCGTCGGGTGCAGGCAACGCTGGTGTTGCTACTGGTCTGGGGAATGGTGAGTTTGCTGCATTGGCTGCCAGAAACACAGGGGTTCATAGCAGGCTTGACGATCGTCCTGGCGATCCAAACGGTGCGGCTGCTGTTGGCAAAGCCGACTGTTGTGACCGGGGAAGCCTCGGTCAATTTACCGAGCGTTTCCATTCTGGTGCCTGCCAAAAATGAGTGTGCGGTACTGCCCAATCTGGTGCACAGCCTCTTTCATCTGGACTATCCCACGGCTCACCTGGAGATTTGGATTGTGAACGATGGTAGCACCGATGCCACCCCGACATGCTTGCAGCAGTTGCAAACCCAATTTCCAGCACTCCAGGTATACCGACGAGAATCGCGAGGGGGGAAATCGGGCGCCCTCAATGCAGTTTTGCCCTATACACAGGGAGAAATTGTGCTGATTTGTGATGCCGATGCCTATCTGCCCGCTGATTTCCTGCGGCGAACAGTGCCGTTGTTTCAGAAACCGACGGTTGGGGCAGTGCAGGTGCGGAAAACGATCGCCAATGCAGAGACGCATTACTTGACGCGTTGGCAACAAATGGAAATGGACTGTGATTGCTTTCTCCAAACCCATCGAATTGCCGTTGCCGGGATGACAGAACTCCGGGGAAATGGCATGTTGGTGCGGCGGCGATGTCTGGAAACCTGCAACGGTTGGAGCGAAGACACTGTCACGGATGATTTAGATCTCACCTTCAAACTTTATCTGGCGGGGACTGAAATTGAATTTATTGCCGATCCATCGGTTCACGAAGAAGGCGTCACGACCTGGCAACAACTCTGGCATCAGCGTTGCCGTTGGGCAGAGGGGGGCTACCAGCGTTACTTGGATTACTTTCCCAAAATTCTGACGTTGGGTTGGCTGAAGGAAATGGATTTGCTGCTGTTTTTTCTGCTGCAATTTTTGTTGCCGATCGGACTGGTGCCTGACCTGTTTTGGACACTCTACGCTCACCATCGCCCCGTGCTGCTGCCGCTGCAACTGCTCCTCAGCCTGCTTCTCACTGCCGCTTTTCTCGGTGGGCTTGCCCAGTTTCAAGAACTACGAGGTTGGCGCTTGCTGGCGGCGACGCTGCAAGGTGCTTGCTACATGGTGCATTGGATTCCTGTGATGATCGTGACGACCCTTCGCTTATGCGTGAAATCGCCCCAATTGCAGTGGATCAAAACGGTGCACCAGGGTCGAAGTGGTTAAGGGAAGGCACATCATGCTGGACTTGCTGATTCAAAATGGCTTGATTTTTGATGGATTGGGGTCTGCTCCGGTGCGGGGAGAGATTGGGGTGCAAGCGGGTCGAATTGTCGCGATGGATCGGTGCCTATCGGTTGGGGCGCGTGAAGTGGTGGATGCTGCCGGTTTGTGGATAACCCCTGGATTTATAGACATTCATACTCATTACGATTTAGAGCTAGAGATTGCCCCCGGATTGAGTGAATCAGTGCGTCATGGGGTAACCAGTGTGGTAATTGGCAATTGCAGCCTGTCGGTGGCGATCGGAGACCCTGCTATGCTGGCAGATATTTTTCAGCGGGTGGAAACTCTGTCCCATCGCTTGATTGAAAAATGGTTGCAACAGTCCGTTTCCTGGCGTATCCCCGCTGAGTATCTGGAACATTTACAGCAATTGCCGTTGGGTGCCAATGTAGCTCCCCTGCTGGGGCACAGTGCCTTACGTGCCCATGTCATGGGATTAGAGCGGAGTTTAACCGTTCCGCCTTCTCAATCCGATCGTCAAACCATGCAGCAAATTGCCGCTGATGCCTTGGCAGCAGGATTCACAGGCATCTCGATCGATATGTTTCCCTGGCATCGCATGAGTGGTACCTGGCGCGGCTGCACCATTCCATCCCAACATGCCGAATTCTCGGAATATGCCATGCTAGCGGATCTCTGTCGTCAGCGGGATCGCGTGTTTCAAGTTACTCCTAATCTCCAGCGATCGCGTTCTTTTCTCGACATTCTCCGCTTGGGAATGGGTATTGGACGCCGTCCTTTGCGGCTGACCGTGCTTTCTGCCCTGGATGCTGTGCACGATCGTCGTCTGTGGCGGCTCTTTTCCCCCCTGCTGACTGGGTGGAACTGTCTTCTGGGGGGCAATGTGCGCTTTCAAACCCTGACCGAACCCTTCACGATTTATTCAGATGGGCCATTGACTCCTCTGTTTGAAGAATTTTCTACCGGGGCACAGCTCAATAGCTGCGAGTCGCGTCAGGAACGGCAATCGCTATGGCGGTCGCAGAATTTTCGCCACCAGTTTCGTCAAGAATGGCTCAGCAACTGGCGCAAGTCCTTTCATCGGCAACTGGAGCTGATGGTGGTGGTCCGCTGCCCTGACACCAGCTGGCAAGGCTGGAGTTTTGCTGAAATTGCCCATCGACAGCAACAGGATGCTGTGGATTGCTTCATGCAAGCCTTGCGAGATTACGACACCGATCTGCGCTGGGTGGCAACGGGGGCCAACGATCGGCTGGCACCGCGTTTAGCACTGATGCGGCATCCCGCTATTCTGCCCGGGTTCACTGATGCTGGGGCGCATGTCCGCAATCTGGGCTACTACGATGGCGCTTTATCTCTCCTCAAACAAGCCGTTACCACCCGATTTCTCTCTCCTGAAGCCGCGATTCACCGCATCACGGCAGAACCCGCCCACTGGTTTCGGCTCAATACAGGTGTGCTGAAAATCGGTGCTAAAGCCGATCTTGTTCTCTTGAACCCTACTGCTCTCCATCAACCCATTAGCCCTCAAGTGGAAATCTCCGATCCCCTGCTGGATGGGGAACCTCGGATGGTGAAGCGCGGTTCAGAAGCCATTGTGCAAGCCGTTTATATTAACGGAGTGCGAGTCGTTCATTGCGGGCAAATCAGTGAACGGTTGGGGCGAGAGCGCTTAGGAACGGTCCTGTTTCCGAGTGATTCGGTGGGTGCGGTTGACAGACAGCGGATTCAATCCAGTGCAGTCAGCCCGCTAACCCCGATCGAGCCGCGATCCTTGAGAAACCGCGTCACGGATCAAATTTTGGATCATCCTTTTACGGACTATTGGGATATTTTTGTGCTTAAGCACCAACATCCGATGAATATTGCGCTTCACATCGTGGGCATTCTGTTCTTTTACAGCCTGCTCTTCATCTCCTGGAAATTCCACACCTTTGGGTGGCTGCTTGCCTTACCGCTCACTCAGCTATGGGGCTTGTTGGGGCATCTTTTGTTTGAGCGTAGCCATATCGATCGTCAAGATGCGATCTTTTCCTGGCGCGCTTCCTATTGCTTGGGTCGAATGTTCCTGAGCGTTGTGATAGGCAAATATCCAGATGATATTCGTCAAAGACAAGAAAGATTACGGAACTATCAGTCATGCCACTCTTCAACAACTGGTCTGTGATTGCCAAGGGTTGGTATATTGCCTGCACCAGCCATGCCCTGCGTCAAGGTGAGGTCAAGTCCCTCAAGATTTGTGGGCAGCAAATCGTGGTGTTTCGGGGAGCCGATGGACGATCTCGGGCGCTGGATGCCTACTGTCCCCATCTCGGCACCGATTTAGGGCTGGGGCAGGTAGAAGGCAACTGGATTCGCTGTGCTTTTCACCACTGGGCGTTTGATGCAACGGGGCGTTGTCAAAATATTCCCTGTCAATCGGAGATTCCTGCCAAAGCTAAACTGCAAGCTTACGCTACAGAAGAAAAATATGGCTACATTTGGGTCTATCCTGAGGCAGATGCCCCAGAAGGGGTTGCGGAATTTGACGAGTTGCAGGGAACCGCGATCGTAGCTCACTCTGACACCGCTTTTGAACGCAGTTGTCATCACCACATTTGTATGATGAATGGCATTGATGCCCAACATTTGAAAACGATTCATCATCTCGATATCAAAATGAATTTATTTCTGCACCAGAATGCACGTGGCACGCAAATGGACTTCACCATGCAAGGACAATTCCCCCAGACCACCTGGCGAGAACGGTTGGGACAGCGCCTTTTAGGATCTACTTATGAGTATTCAATGCGGTATGCCCACGGCTGTATGGGTTTACTGACCATGATGAAAAATGTGCGATTGTTGCCTCCGCTGCACATGATTTTCGCCTACACCCCGGTTGCGCCTGGTAGAACTCGCATCCAACCGATTTATGTGACGAAAAAGCGCCAGGGCTTTGTTGGCGGGTTGATCAATCATTTTTTGCTGCTCTGCACGCGCTGGGCGTACTACCTGCTCAAAGACGAAGATGGCAAAATTTACGACCATATTCAGTTCAATCCCAAGGTGCTGCTCGATATTGATGCGCCCCTGGCTCAATATATGGCGTATGTCAACCGATTGGAAGTGTCTCGGTGGTCGCACCTGCACCAGCCCAAAGAATCATTGATTGACTAATCCCTTTTTCCAAGTGTAGAAAGCGCTTGCAACTCCTGCAAAAGTGTCGCTTCGATCGGTGAGGTCGCTAGGGTGGAATGCTTAATGCCCCCCCAGACACTGCCTGCTTGAACCCGATGCAGAGTCAATCTTTCCGGAATTTGGTGACCAATTAACACCTGTGGCGGCGTCAGTTGACCGAGCAACCTGGCACAATGATAGTGATGCGACTGCGAGAGTTCCTGGTCTAGTTGGTGCGCGATCTCGTCTGCCGTTTCGGTTGCCTGATCCAAAAGCAACACATAGTGGGGCGGATGAGCAACGGGCACCAGACTTTGGAAATGCGTCGCTGACAAATTCAAGTGATTGAGAACTTGCTGCACAAATCCTGCGTGCAATTTCTCGCCTACCAAATCACTAACGGCAGGGCTGCGCCCCAAGAATGCTAAGCAGGGGGTGTTAAGATACCCATGCGTGACACGGACGCGATCGCCCAGACGATAACGGTACAATCCCCCCTTTTGCGACAGAATCAGGTTGTAGGATTGTGCTAAATTTAATTCGTGCAGCCCATGTAGACATCCCGCATCGTCTTCAAACTCCAAAAACACCTCATCCAGTACGGGCACGTAGCCCTGAGCAGCGATGAGCGGAATTGTGATCGGCGCTTCTGTTGCGAGTAAGCCTTTGCCCTGCACCAACACTTCAGGAAACTGCGATCGCAGTCCATCTGCCTGATCTGCTGCCTGAGCACTGTCCCAACAGGAAATCAGCTTCAGGTGGGGCCAGAGTTGGGTCCAAACAATGTCTGGTTCAATCAGGCATTGCAACCGATTGGGCGAGATGCGATGCTGCAATTCTTGCTGTAAGCGAGATCGATGGTCTTGAATATAATTTAAATGCACCTGTAAAAAACTGGGACTCCAGATAGAAATCGTTTCTAGCCGTTCGGCTTGCACAAGTGCCAGACAAAGCTGATGTTGGAATAACTGGGCATCGCGTAGCTGCGGCAATCCTTTGGGCATGACCAGAAAGGGACGGAGCAACCACCGCAGCCATGCGTCCAAGTAATCTGAGTCGTCTTGTAGTCCTGGTTTCTCGCTCCCATCGATCGTCGAGAGTTGGGGAGAAATGCAGGCATAGAGCACTCCGGTGGAAAAGCGGGGTCCATTTTGGATCAAGTCGTGCGCCCAGACGCAAAACATGTGATTGAATGATCGCCGCAGCGATCGAGTGTAGGGAATCCGTTTGACTGCACCACCACTGCCCGATGTCTTCTCGCAAAACAGAATGGGTTCGGGCGTCAAACCTGCCCGTAAAATCCAGGGTTCCAACTCGTCATAGCTGACAATTGGCAGCTGTTGCCAATCTGCCCTCGATCGAATTCCCAACGCTTTGCCATATTCACTCATCACCAGGCGATCGCAGATTGCCTGATGCACCCTTCTTTGCGCTAGTTCAGGGGCAGCCAAGGCTTGGTGAAATCGACGGGCCGCAGGTGTGAGCAGTTGCCCAAAAAGTTGAATTAGCCCACGCACGATTTCACCTGCTGATTGGGATAGAGATCGGTTTCGATCGGCAGGTAGCTACCCGCCTGAATCACGACACCGGGGGCAAGCCGCGATCCGGCTCCCAGAAAGACATCATTACCAATTTTGACAGTTTTGACATACAGCATTAAATCTTGTCTGCGGGGTTTGATTACATGGGGATAAATGCCGACTCGATGTCCGATTACAACCCGATCGCCAATGTCTAAAAAACCACGATCGGCAATTTCCAAACCAGGGGTCCAGTAAACATTGCGTCCAATTCGAGCGCCCCAAAGCCGCAACCAGATGGAGAATACCCCCGGAATTAGTCGGAGGATTGCTTCCAAGGCTGGAATGGCAATGTAGATGACCTGGATTTGGTGACTGCTCCACCAAGGACTATATCTTTTTTGACGCAGATAACTAATACCTTCCTGCACTGGATAGATCCATTGATGCAATCGATAAACTAATACAGGCAACCCATACAGTGAAAACATGATAGCGCCCCCACTCAGAACACTGGGGACGTGGGCAAAGTACACCAGCGCGGCTCCAGTCATCAACAACACGATCGCTGGGAAAAATAAAAAAAAGGTACTAAGAACGGTCATGGAAAAGGAAATAACAACTTTTGCATTAAGGAGAATGGTGTAGCAATTCCGATCGCGGCGGGCAACTGGTCTCTTCCATCATAGGTGCGATGCAGTCTATCCCAAAGCTTGAAATTGGCACCATAGTTGCAATGAGGCACCTGGCTGGAATGATGCCATGCATGATCCTGCGGCAGAATCAACCAGGGCGAAAGGCAACGGTGCAGCCAGCTTTCGACAGGAATCATGGCTTGGCTATGTCGCCACAAATCCAAGCCAGCCGTCAGACTCACTCCCCATAAATAAGCGGTGGGATCTGCTAACACATATATCAATAGCGGATGCACCCACCCATAAACAATTAAAAAACTCGTCCAAAGTGTATTGCGCGATGTGCCCAATACATCCATTTGAGTCACAGTATGGTGAACCTGGTGGACTTGCCATAGCCCTTCGCGATGCAACAGACGATGATTCCAATAATACAAATAATCAACCAGCACAAAACTCACCAAAAACGTGACGATCGGAGATAGCGTTAAACAGCCTGGAGGGATGGACAGCCAAGGACGATAGACCTGATCGATCAGGAAAACCTGAAAGGCAGGAATCGCGATTCCTTGAATTAGCAATCCGGCACTATCGAGCCACCAATCTGCACGACTTTTGGATTGCAGTTGGGTGCGCCCTGCCTGCGTTGTAATCGTCCAGGCAAGCAATCCAAGGAATGCTGCAAAGACGGGAAACTGGGCAAAGGTTTGCATGGCAAGACTTCAACTCAAACCCAAAACGTAATCTTAACCGACTTTTGGGGGAGCTGGCGAGGATCTTCTCCCCGCTCGATCGCGGCTTGAATCGATTCGACAAAAACGTGAATCGTGTCCGCAGGCGTGTTGGAAAATTGGGTGCCGTATTTGGCGATCGTTTCACGCTGAATGCCTAAAATTTTGACATCCTGCCGAATAATCTGCTGAGCCGTCCACCAGACTAACGGACGCGCTAATGGGTTCCAGATGCCGTAGCGATAGGTCACGTCGGTGTAAACCAGCGTTGAGTTTTCGGTTTCAGGAATGGATTGGCTGGTAATGAACAAATGCCGATTGCGTCCCAAACAATACTCAACACAGGTCACATTCGGCATATAGAAACGATCTGTGTGTTGAATCTCAGTCCCCTGCCGATTTAAAAAGCGACCAAACCAGCCCAAATTGCTGGTTTCATGGTGATACTCCACTGTAACAGAACCGTTCGATCGTTCGACTGTCATCTCTAGTTTTTGTTGCTGTGCGGTGCGAAATAGTCCCGGATGTACAAAAGCCGTGTGGGGAACATCAATAAAGTTTTCCGCACAATTAATGACGGAATTGCGAAATCGATTGATTACCCGCACAGTTTCCCAGCCGGATTCCTGGTAGTGGGGCATGGTAAAGGGCACCAAGATTTCGCTGGGTGTTTCTGCCAACCGGACATAGACATACCCATCTTGCTCCATGGTCGTATACTGTTTAGCTTGTCGTGACGGGTGCGGTTGCGACTCTTCTCCCGCTGACGGGACTGCAATCACTTGTCCGGTCTGGTCATAGACCCAACCATGATAGGGACACCGTAGTGTCCCCTGACACACTTGCCCTGGTGAAAGTCGGCTATTGCGATGCAAACAGCGATCGCGCAAAGCTACGGGCTGTCCATTTTTACCGCGAAAAATTACCAACCATTCGCCTAGGAGCGATCGTGCCAAGGCAGTGTTGGGGCGTAACTGTTGGCTTAGCGCCACGACGTACCAAAAATCTTCAAATTGCATGATCTATTACGCAATCAGGACGTAATTCCTCAAAGATGTCATACTAATTTGATTTGTGTTTGCGACAGATCTAGATCCCCCCTAGCCACCTTAAAAAGGCGAAAATCCAAGCCAGTCTTGAAGTCCCCTTTTTTCTAGCGCAGCAGCGCGCCAGTCCGGGGATTTAGGAGGATCGCTTAAGTGTCACATTCTCAATTTAAAATGGGTCTCAGAAAAAATAGTATTAAGTAAATCGTAGGTCTCCATCCCCTGTATTACGTGCGGTCTAATTCTTGATCCGTCCAGGAAGCGGGATCTTCTTTGGCTTCCAAATGTGTAATCACGTAACTTCCTGGCAAAGCTTGAATAATGGCTCGCTCGATTTCCTCACACAACGCATGACCCCGTTGAACCGTCCATGCACCTGGAACTAAAACGTGAAACGTAATGAATCGACGCGATCCGGCTACTCGGGTTCTCAAAGCATGGAATAGAATTCCCTGAGGATCGTAGGTTGCCAGAATATCGGTGACAATTTTCCGTTCTTCTTTCGGAATAGAGCTATCCAACAGCCCTGATCCGGTTTCCCGCAAAAGCTTAAAGCCTGCCCATACAATATTGGCAGCCACAAATAACGCAATCAATGGGTCCAGCACAAACCAGCCTGTCAGCTTGACGAGGCAAATCCCAATCACAACTCCCACCGACGTCCAAACATCGGTGAGCAAATGGTGGGCATCCGCTCGGAGGGTAATCGAACGCAATCGTCGTCCGGCTTGTAGCAGAATCCAGGCAACTGCCCCATTCAGAGCAGTGGCAATTAGGGCGAGGACTAAACCCACCCCCACTTGCTCAATCGGCTGAGGGTGCAATAACCGACCCCAGGCAGCGATCGCAATACTAATCGCGGCAATCACAATCAGAGTACTTTCTAATCCACTCGAAAAATATTCAGCTTTGTGATGACCAAAGGCATGTTCTTCATCCGGTGGCTGGGCTGCATAAGACAATGCCCAAAATGCTCCAAACGCAGCAATCAGATTAACACCCGACTCCATCGCATCTGAAAGGAGACCAACTGATCCCGTGAACCAATACGCGCCAAATTTCAGCGCGATCGTTAGGACGGCAGCAGCGATCGAAAGCATCGTGTAAGAGCGAGCGGATGGGGCATTCATAGCACTTAGTAAGCAACAAAATCAGCGGACGTCTAGATCTTATCCTGATCCCCATCGACACCCTTCTTGAGTAAGGGGATCAGTTCGGATGTCTCAAATCCAGGCAAAAAAAAGGTTCAGACATTTCTGCCTGAACCTTTGTAGGTCATCTCGAGTCTCTACGACCCGATGACTAATCAACTAGAAAACCAGCGCCTACCAATACTCGGTTGAGTGTGTAAGCGATTGAGCGATTTAGTAGCCGCGAGAAAAACTATTATTTCTGCGACCGCCGCCACCACCAAAGGAGGAACCACCGCGCTCTTCACGGGGCTTTGCTTTATTGACTTTCAGATCCCGCCCCATCCACTCAGCACCGTCAAGTGCTTCAATGGCAGCGGTTTCTTCAGCATCAGCACCCATCTCTACAAAACCAAAGCCGCGGAGGCGACCGGTTTCGCGATCGGTAGGAAGCTGAACTCGCTTGACTGACCCATACTCTGCAAATACAGCGGTAAGATCAGATTCTGTAACCTCATAAGACAGGTTACCTACATAAATTGACATAGATTGTCTCCAAAATTAGGGGGAGGTGGAGAGTGAAATTTCGGAGAGGAGTCTGTCAATGGAAAAACGCGAAAACTCGTTAATACTACAAACAAATGCTGCAACCGATATTTATCTCTTCACCCATTTTAACACGTTAACATTGGTTTTAGGGGCTTGAAACAGCAACTACCCCCTAAAAAGCTTCAAAAAGACAAGATTTGGTTACTTACCGCTGGGCCCATCATAGCGATTGGGGTCTTTTTTTTGTTTTTGAGTCCCATCAGATTGCGCTTTAGGTTTTTTAGATTCTTTGTTGCCTTTCTTCTCTTTTGACATGTCAATTCCTGAATGAGGGTTTTCTGGTTAACGAAAGCATTGACCAATTGATGGCACTACTGAGTGTCTACTTGGTTTGCTACGATACATTCTGTCGTGAGAATCATCCCCGCGATCGAAGCGGCATTTTGCAGTGCTGACCGGGTCACTTTAGCGGGATCAACAATCCCTGCTACAAACAGATCCACAAATTCACCTGTAATCGCGTCATAACCGATATTGAAATCTTTTTCCTTCACCCGTTCAGCGATGACAGCACCGTTTTGACCAGCATTCTCGGCAATGCGCTTTAGGGGAGCAGCGAGCGATCGCACCACAATCATCGCTCCTATTAATTCTTCCCCACTCAGCGTTTGAATTGCCCACGCCTCCAGTTGAGGAGCCAGGTGAGCGAAGGTGGTGCCACCGCCAGGGACAATCCCTTCGGCGACTGCGGCTCTGGTTGCATTGAGTGCGTCTTCTAGCCGCAATTTACGGTCTTGCATTTCGGTCTCAGTGGCAGCACCCACCTTAATCACGGCAACCCCTCCGGAAAGTTTTGCCAGCCGCTTTTGGAGTTGTTCCAGTTCATAATCAGACTCAGTTTCTGCCATTTGCCGCCGGATTTGCTCACACCGGGCTCTGATAGCAATTTCATTGCCAGTCGCCACGATCGTCGTATCGTCTTTGGTGACGACCACTCGACGAGCTGTGCCCAGCATCTCTAGTTTGACTGTATCTAGCCGTAACCCTGCATCCTCTGTAATCACTTTTCCGCCTGTCAAAATTGCAATGTCTTCTAGCATGGCTTTGCGGCGATCGCCAAAACCAGGAGATTTAACCGCGACGACATTGAGCACACTGCGAATCCGATTCACCACCAGCGTGGTCAGTGCTTCTTGCTCAACGTCTTCTGCAATGAGTACCAACGGCTTGCCTGCCTTGACCACTTGCTCCAGTAACGGAATTAAGTCTTGCACATTGGTAATCTTTTTATCGGTTACCAGGATGTAAGGGTCTTCCATCAACGCTTCCATGCGTTCAGTGTTTGTCACAAAGTAGGGAGAAACATATCCTTTTTCAAAGCGCATTCCCTCGGTGATTTCGAGTTCTGTCTCGATAGACTTCCCTTCTTCCAGGGAAATGACCCCTTCTTTGCCGACCTTTGCCATGGCTTCAGCAATCATTTGCCCAACTTCGTCGTTATTGCCAGCGGCAATGCTTCCGACTTGAGCAATTGCCTGAGAACCCTCTACCGGGCGAGCATGGTCGGCAATTTTTTCTACTAGCAAAATGGTGGCTTTGTCGATGCCGCGCCTGAGTGAAATTGCATTGGCACCTGCTACAACATTTCGTAGCCCTTCTTTAACCAGGGCATGAGCCAGCACGATCGCAGTGGTTGTGCCATCTCCAGCAACATCATTCGTTTTGGATGCGGCTTGGCGAATTAAAGCAACCCCGGTATTTTCAATGGGATCTTCGAGTTCAATGGTCTGCGCGATTGTGACTCCATCATTCACAATCAGAGGTGGACCTGTTGCTTGCCCTAGAACCACATTGCGCCCTTTCGGACCTAATGTTACGGCAACTGCTTTTGCCAAAATGTCCATTCCACGCTCTAATGCCCGTCGAGCATTTTCGTTATAGAGAATGCGCTTAGCCATGGTTGTTTGTAGCTCTCTGTGAAATTGTGGGTTCTGGCTGTAGAAAGTATGCGGTGGTGCAGAGATCGATGAGTGATTAAGCCATGGCATTAAAACCTTGGCTTTAGTTGCATCCTGATTCGGCGTCGCTGATTTTGGGTATGAATTTAGCGTTGTAAGGAGCTGGGCTAAATTAAATTGAAGATGTTTTGGGGGTGGAGAGGGGTTTGCCCCCTGCCTGGGGGCGCAGCCCCCAAATCCCTTTCTTACAATTAATTAGGGTTACCTATGTGTGGGTTGAAACTTCGTTCCCATTCATACTGCTATTCAGCAACATCCCTGATTCAGGTGGATAGACCGAGTCAGGTAGTAGATATGTGCCGCTATCACGCAAAACCGCTGAGTCATCGATTTAGCCCTAATTGAGCGAATGGCAACTATGGGGATAGGGCTTTTTCAGCAACCCCACCCCCATCTACAATTCCCTGTGTTTTGGCAGGCTAGGATTCCTCAACGAGTGCTTCAGCCTGAGCCACTAAATCTTGATTGGCACCTTTGGCATGTAGTTCCACCAAAGCGTCTCGTTGAAACCGAACCACCCGTGAAATCGAATTTCGGGAGTTTTCAGAGGTCGAAACGGATAAGGTGATGTTACTGAGATCGGGATCTAAGATGTACTTTACTGTGCAGATCTGCATCTTGTTGTTGCAATAAGCAATGATGCGATCGCCCGCCTGGATATCAACGGCTTGAATTTTCAATGGCAACTCGATCCTGTTAAGGAATTCATCTGGATAGCTATATTGAGGCTTTTGCTGAAATACACAAAAGATTAAATAGCTGTTTTTCCGAGTGTTATTTAGTGCAGTAGCGACCTTCCATTACTGTTTAAGGTAAAGGGAATAGTGCAACTACTTTTACTGATTAACATTCAACACATGTATCTAGTATACACAAGAAGACGGGATATACCAAAAAACCTATTTATTGTCAAGGTGATTCCAACTCGAATTGAATCAGATTTTGGCATCAAGAGTAGGAAAATGCTTCGCTCATCGCTGGCATTGGACGATAGTCACCGATCCAAAAATCGCGATCGAAAACTTGGGTGGACAGGATTAAAAAAATGGAGCAACCGATAGATTGAGAAACCCGGAGCAAACCGCGACAATGAAGTTTGAACTGGGAAAAAGCATGACCGAGACGCGCACTATTACTCAGCAAGCAGAAGCAACATGCAAGCGCAATCCCAACCGGATTCGAGATCATCTGGCAAATGAGCGAACTTATCTTTCCTGGATGCGCAGTGCGATCGCTTTGATGGGGTTTGGTGTCCTGATTGTTAGAATGCGGATTCTGCGCCCACCCCTCGCGCCCCAGGCTCCCGGCAACGGATGGAAATTGGGGCTGGCATTTGCGGTCGTCGGTTTACTGACAGTGCTACTCTCTACTCAGCATTATTTTGCTATACGTAATGATATTGAAGAAGACACCTATGAGCCGCCCGATCGCTGGGTTGTGCTCTCTAGCTTGGCGGTGTTAATGTTGGGCGCAGGTGTGATCTACTACGTTTTCACGCTGCCGCTGGAATTGAATGCCGTGTTCGTCGAGTGACCCTTCTATGTCGTATGCAAAAGCAAGTGGCTTCCTGAAATGGATTTCAGATGCACTTCTCATTGGCATCGAACTGGCGATTTCGCTCTTGGTTGGCAGTGGACTGGTGGTTCTGGGCTTGGGAGGCGCTGCCTGGATCTTGGGTGGTATTATTGCCGGAGCACTAGTCTTTTCGGTGCATCGATCAGTCTTTGTACCGAGGTCATCCGATGAGCCACCTCTCCAACCTAACCGCACGGCTCGAAAGATTGGCCAGATGATTGTTGGGTTAGCGATCGGACTGTCACTGCAACATCATTATTTTGATACGATCGCTGCTCACTTCCCAATTCTCATGAGCTTACCGCTCTATTTAGTGATTTGCTGTGGTGCGATCGGTGCAATTTATGCTCGTCTCGAGCACATCGATTTATTGACTGGCTGGCTGGCAACGACTCCCGGCAATATTGGGATTATGGCAAGTCTGGCGGCGGACTATGGCAAAAATGCCCCGTTGGTTTCGCTGACACAATTGATGCGGTTTACCTCTGTCATTTTGATCATGCCTATCATCGCCAATGTGACAGCCACCCACCCGACCAACCGCAGTTTGCCTGCTTTTTTGCAGCAATTAACCGAGGTATCCCCGTCCGATGTGTTGCTCTCCAGCATGATGTTGCTGATTACTGCCCTCTTTGTCTACTGGGGCAACGCGCTAAAAATTCCCATGGCAGCATTTTTGGGCGCGATCGCGATCGGGCTACTGTTCGACAATATTCCCTTTCTCTGGTCGGGGGTGTCTGCGATTGATTTGCAATTGCCACTGGCGTTCAATCTGATTGGGCAAGTTTTACTCGGAATTACGATTGGCGAGTATTGGGGGATGAATCCCCTTCTGAAGTTGGCAACGATCGCGCGAGCTGTTGTACCAGTTGGCTTGATGTTTGTTGCTGCCCTGATTGCTGCCAAAATTATGCAATTGGTGACAGCCTGGAGTTGGCTCACCTGCTTGCTGATGGCAGCGCCAGGAGGCTCCCCAGAAATGATCTGGATTGCGTTGACGCTGCATCAAGACACAGAGCTAATTACCACAGGGCATATCGTTCGGCTATTACTGATTAATTTGACGTTGCCATTGCTCATTTCCCTAGGAGAAACGCTCAATCGTTATTCAACCTCTGGAGAGGCAGAATCTGCAGCATTTTCATCAACCTTACCGACCACCGCCCCTCCACCAGAGCAGTCTTAGCCTTACTTTTTTTCTATTCAATACCAAACTTACGTAAGACGAGCAAAGGATCGGGCGTTGCTGAAAAGCAGGATGATTTGGAACGAAGTTTCAAATCATTCAGCATTATTTTCATCCCGTTGTTGAGCAACGCCAAGGATCGCATGTCCATGATTAAGCTTGTCGATGGGTGCGGGCGATGCCCTTGGCACATCCTAATGTTTTTACGTTTATTTGTAACCACTTACTTACAGCCGTTTTCATTGGCATGAGCCACACTCAGATCCATCGACTCATCTACCTATCCGCCCATCCATTCAACAGTGGCTTACTCGTCCGCAAATTGCTGTAATTGAGGAGGGGGAATTGAATGAGATCATCGAGACGCTGGCGATCGCTGGAGCGATTGAAATTTTTGTGCGATCGCGATGGACACCTACTGCAACTGTCCGATGAGCCAGCGATCGGTTGAACGGGCTTAACGGCTTTCTCAAGTCAAAATAAAGGCTACAAATCACGAACTGTGGGATTCTAGAGGGTGATTCTAGAGACAAGGTTACAGATTGATCGAAACTTCTAATCCTTTAGGGAGTGGCCAGATCGATTTCTGTCCAGACGATCGCAACTGTATTTCTAAAAGAACTGTAGATTAAAGCCACCGATGATTAAGAATCCATATGTTGACCAGACTCCGTCGATCGCTCAATCAATTCTTTAGAAAGACTCGGACAATCAATAATGAACCACTGAACAAAGTGAGTCTGATTGTCATTATTTTGATTGATATTTTTATTTTGGTAAATGTCTTTACAGGCCTACACGATATTAGCCAATGGCACCTTGATCCCGGGCAGACTTATCCTTGTTATCCGGAATGGAGTGATTATCAAAAACAAACGGCTACAGATAAAGATTACGCCATTGTTCAGACTTCCTTGCTGGATCATAACAGTCCTCAAGGGAGTCTTCTTAAGGCGTATCAAGACGCTGAGATTGGGCATTTGGGTAAAGTCTCGCCTGTTTGTCTCAATTACGCAGACGCAAAAGATCAAATTAATCGCCCACTCAATCAGCAAATTGCTCGAAGCATCGACCAGAAGGCGAATCAAATTGAGCGATTGGAACAGGCAAACCGAACGATTCGATCGCAATACGATTCTACCCTGTTAGAAAAAATTGCCGGACAATCGCCCGATCAATCCATTAATACTGTTAAAGCTGAGCAAGCCAAACAGAAACTTGATCAAAACAATGCAAAAATTGCTGACTTAAAGCAAGAAACCATTTCTCTTAAAAATCAACTTTTGGCTAAATCTGAAAGTGCACAATTTCTTGCTTTACTCAAAGATGGCACGAAATTCAAGCAGGTTGAGACCGGCTTTCAGCGATCGTCTTTCTGGTATCCCAGCATTCAGCTTTTCTTTCAGGCGCTCTTCCTCCTCCCGCTCATTTTGATTGCCCTTTTAGTCCATCGCTTTGCCCTCCAAAGAGGCTACGGACTGATCGCCTTAATTAGCTGGCACTTACTGGTTATCTTCTTCGTGCCGCTGACCTTCAAAATCTTTGAGTTTCTGCAAATTAATGTCATCTTTCAATTCATTTTTGACATTATCAGCCAGTTGTTAGGCGGATTGCTGTTTTTAGTCAGTTATATCTATATCTTGTTAGTGCCTCTGGTTGGATTTGGCATTATCAAGTTCTTCCAAAGATTTGTTTTCAATTCCAAAGTTCAGGTCACCAATCGAATTCAAAAATCCCAATGTATCCGATGCGCCAAAAAAATTCGCCATCAGGATCTCTATTGCCCCTACTGTGGTTATCATCAAGCAACGGAATGCCAGAATTGCCACACTTTGACTTATCAACATTTGCCCTATTGCAGGCAATGTGGTTCACCCCAACCTTCTAATCATTAGATTGACTTACCACATCTCTACGGGAGGAACGGAGTAGTGGATGATGGCAAGAAAGCGGATTGGTAATTCAATCAACTTTTCGGGTCCATGCGGTGTATCGCCCCGAAACGTGAGAGAATCACCTGGTTCCAAAAGGTAAGTCGATCGCCCATGCCGATATTCCAACTTGCCCGCCAGCACATAGATAAACTCTACCCCGGGATGCTGGAAGGTGGGAAAAACCTCCGACGCATCATCCATCGTGATCAAGAACGGTTCAAATAATTTAGTAGGACCCTGGTCATACGCCAGCAAATGGTAAGTATGTCCCCGCTTCGTGCCGCGTCGCACCACCTCCATACCGGCTGCCTGCTTCACTAGTTGGGCACTGCCTTCTGGCACATTGTAGTTCCGAAACAGTGTAGACATTGAAACCCCTAGGGCACTGGCAACTTTTGCTAAAGTCTCCAGGCTAGTGGCAGTTTGAGCATTTTCAATTTTGGACAACATACCGCGCGAAATACCGCTTTGATCCGCTACTTCGGCGATTGTCAAGCCATGCTTTTGGCGCAATTCTCGGATGGTGTTGCCAAGATATCGCGCTAGTGCATCATCTGGGTTGGCTGAGTCTGCCCCAGGATGGGGGAGCAATTCGCGATCGGGTTGCACTGCGCGGTTCGTATCCTCTGTCATGTGGCTCTACCCCAATCCCTCTGATTGCTTGAATCATAGCAGGAAACTTTATTGACAGATAGGAATCAAAGCGGCATGATATTCACTCATGGTGTTCACCAAAGTTTCCTATCAGGAATCATCATGCCGCTGCGACTGCTGAAATTTGCTTTTTCTAGGGAGTATCCCGAAACGCGCATGTTTCGCCAACCCGATCGCCTCCAGTCCAGCTACGATGCGGTAATCATTGGTGGTGGCGGGCATGGCTTAGCGGCTGCTTATTACCTGGCGCGCGACTATGGGATGACCCATGTTGCCGTCCTGGAAAAAGGCTATCTCGGTGGCGGCAACACGGGGCGCAATACTACGATCATTCGTTCCAACTATCTCACCCCCGAAGGTGTTAAATTCTACAACGAGTCGATGCGACTCTGGCAGGACTTATCCCAGGATTTCGACCTGAATTTGTTCTATTCCAACCGGGGACATTTCACCCTCGCCCATACCGATGCCGCTGTGCGAACCATGCGCTGGCGAGCCGAAGTCAACAAACACTATGGGATTGCCAGCGAACTGGTCGATCCTGAAACCATCCAAAAAGCCTGTCCGCTTATGGATTTGACCTGTGCCGGTCACGCCCCCGTACTGGGGGCGCTCTATCATGCACCTGGCAGTATTGCCCGCCATGATGCGGTTGCTTGGGGCTATGGTCGTGGTGCCGATCGGCGCGGGGTGGAAATCCATCAACAAACTGAAGTCCTGGGCATTACGGTGCGATCGGGTAAAGTTACGGGGGTCGAAACTAATCGTGGCAGCATTTCGACATCACGAGTCTTGTGTGCGGTGGCAGGCTTCACCCCCCGGATCTTGCGACTGGTCGGGTTGCGATCTCCCCTCTATATTCATCCCCTGCAAGCCATGGTCAGCGAACCGATGAAACCCTGGCTCGATCCGATCATCGTCTCTGGCAGTTTGCATGTCTATGTTAGTCAAACCGCGCGGGGAGAATTGGTAATGGGAGCTTCTCTTGATCCCTACGAGTTGCACGCCACCCGATCGACTTTGGAATTTGCCGAAGGTCTTGCCGCCCACATGCTCGATCTCTTTCCCTGCCTCTCCCATGTCAAAGTCGTGCGGCAATGGGCAGGCATAGCAGACATGACACCCGACTTTGCTCCCATCATGGGAAAAACTCCCATTTCAGGCTTCTACCTCGACGCTGGTTGGGGCACTTGGGGCTTCAAAGCAACCCCGGTCTCCGGTAAAACCATGGCATATACCATTGCTCACGATCGTCCACATCCGCTGATCGAATCCTTTGCCCTCTCTCGCTTTGCCAACTATGAGTTGGTCGGGGAGAAAGGGGCGGCATCGGTAGGGCATTAAAGTATGAAACTGATTCCCTGTCCGATCAATGGTTTGCGTCCTGTGGGTGAGTTTGTCTATGGCGGTGAAGTCCGTCCCATGCCCGATCCCAATGCAGTGGATGATGACACCTGGGCAAGTTATGTGTTTAATCGTACAGGTGCACCGGGAGTGAAACAGGAATGGTGGTGCCATAGCCCCAGCAATACCTGGTTCATTGTCGAACGTAACACCTTAACTGATGAAATTATGCAGTCTTATCTTTATGACGAGATGCGAACGATATGAGTGAAGCAGGGTTGCATCAGCCATTTGCAAAGTCTACTTTGCCGCAGGAGCCATTAACCGATCGCCCCAGCAGAAGAGGCGATCGGTTACCTCCTATGCCGCATGAGTGGATCGATCGCGATCGCATCATTGACTTTACGTTTGAGGGCACACACTTTTGGGGCTATGCCGGAGACACGATCAGCAGTGCGCTGTGGGCATCTGGACAACGAATTTTGGGGCGGAGTTTCAAATACCATCGTCCACGCGGTATCCTCAGTTTTGCTAATCATGACATCAATGCGTTGATGCAGGCTGGGGAGAAGCTGAATCTCCGTGCCGATACAACTCCGTTGGAGCCAGGCATGACACTTGCAGCAGTAAATACGATCGAGGGAGTCCACAACGATCGCGCTAGTCTTTTGAATGCTTTCTCCCCGTTTCTGCCCGTTGGATTCTACTACAAAGCATTCCACCACAAACGGCTCTTTCCCTTCTGGGAGCGGCTGATTCGCCGGATTAGTGGGTTGGGGCAATTAGTCCCGACTACTCCCCGAATTCGCACTGCCAAGCGTTACGACTTTTGTGATGTGCTGGTGATTGGAGCAGGAGTGTCTGGACTCTCAGCCGCATTAGCAGCAGCGGCAGCGGGAGCAGATGTGGCGCTCGTCGATGAGAATGCCCAGGCTGGTGGTTCAGGCAGCTATCAACTGGGTGGCGAATTGGCACTGGCTGAAACAACACATCAACTGGTACAGCAGGTGATGCACCATCCTCGCATTCGCCTGTTTACCCAAACGGTGGCAGCCGGATATTATACCGACCATTGGGTGCCGCTGGTGGATCGCGATCATCTGACTAAAATGCGGGCAAAAGCCGTGATCATTGCCAGTGGTGCTTATGAACAACCTGCCGTATTTCGTAACAATGATCTACCCGGAGTCCTGCTGGCATCCGCTGCCCAACGCTTGATCTATCGCTATGCAGTGAAGCCGATGCACCGAGCCGTAGTTCTCGTTGCCAATACAGATGGCTACCGAGCAGCGATGGATTTACTCACACAAGGTATATCCATTCAAGCGGTTGTAGAGTTGCGAAGTGATCCGATTGCCAACCCCTGGATAGCGCAATTGCGATCGCATCATGTTCCGATTTATTCAGGTTATTGCATATACGAGGCAAAAACGAATCCTGCCAAAGATGGGGTTTGTAGTGCGGTCATTTGCCCGATCGATGCCAGGGGTATTCCTCAAACCGGATTTTCCCAAGCGATCGCTTGTGATGGCATCCTCATGAGCGTCGGTTGGGCACCCACCGCCAACTTGCTCTATCAAGCTGGGGCAAAATTGCGCTTTGAGCCATCCCTTCAGCAATTTGTCCCCGATACTTTACCCCCCGGCATCTTTGCCTGTGGCAGAGTCAACGGAGTGTACGAATTTGCCGAAAAAATTCACGACGGACAAAACGTTGGAGTAACTGCCTTTGAATATCTAAATAATCCTCTCCCTTCCAACTCCTGCCCGCTTTCACGCCTTCCCTCTTTCACTCCACCCCCCCTCCACCCCGCTCCTTTCATCCCCCATCCCAAAGGCAAAAACTTCGTCGATTTTGATGAAGACTTGCAATATAAAGACTTCATCCACGCTGCTCAAGAAGGATTTGACAACATCGAACTGCTTAAACGATATACCACAGTTGGCATGGGTCCCAGTCAGGGTAAGCATTCCAATATGAATGCTCTGCAGATTTTGGCACAGATTACTGGCAAATCTCCTGGAGAAGTAGGCACCACGACAGCCCGTCCCTTCTTTCATCCGGTGCTGCTCTCGCACCTGGCAGGACGCAGTTTTACCCCAAAACGGCAGACTCCGCTACATAGTCGCCATGGCGCATTGGGAGCAAAATTCATGCTGGCGGGACAGTGGCAACGACCCGAATACTATGCCCGATCGCACTCCTCGCGCATTGACTGCATTCAGCGAGAAGCGATCGCCGTGCGCCAACGAGTTGGCATGATTGATGTAGGCACGCTGGGCAAATTGGAAATTCGCGGACCGCAAGCCGCCGAGTTCCTAGAGCGAGTCTACACCGGGCGCTACGCCAATTTGAAGGGGGGTATGTCGCGCTATGCATTGATGTTAGATGAAACCGGGGTTGTGATTGATGATGGAGTGATTGCACGCTTGGGGCTAGATCACTTCTACTTTACAACGACAACATCGGGTGCTGCTCAGATTCACCGTGAACTCACCCGTTGGAATACCATTTGGCAACTGGATTGCGGTATCGTCAATTTAACTGGAGCACGATCGGCGATCAATTTAGCAGGTCCCCATGCTCGGCATGTGCTAGCTCAACTCACCGATTGTGACCTGAGTAGTGCTGCCTTTCCTTACCTGGCAGTGCGGGAGGCGATCGTTGCCCAAATTCCTGTCTTGCTCTTGCGTGTGGGCTTTGTCGGTGAATGGGGGTATGAAATTCACGTTGCTGCCGAATCAACTCCGGCGCTCTGGGATGCGCTGATGGTAGCAGGTGCTGCGCATGATATCACACCCTTTGGGGTTGAAGCCCAACGTCTTTTGCGACTTGAAAAAGGACATTTGATCGTAGGTCAAGATACCGATGGACTCACGACCCCGAGAGAAGCGGGGTTAGCGTGGGCGGTCAAATCAGACAAACCCTTTTTCATTGGGCAACGAAGTTTAGAAATTCTTGCCAAACAACCCATCCAGCAAAAATTGGTGGGTTTCCGGCTAGATCCAGCTTTTCAAGCGACACCGCCTCAAGAGTGTCATCTGGTTATTGAACAGGATGAAATTGTCGGACGGGTGACCAGTGTTGCCTACAGCCCCACTCTGAAACAATTCATTGGCTTAGCTTATGTTGCACCAGAGATGGCAACGCCAAATCATCGCTTTAACATTCGTTTATCGAATGGGGAAATCGTGACGGCGATCGTCACCTCTACGCCTTTCTATGACCCAGACAACCAACGCCAAAAAGAAACGATCGCTCATCCCAGCCAGGTTGCCGCATGAACACGCCTCTTCGACTTAGCCCCATCCATGACCTACTGCAATCCTTACCCGGTAACTGGCAGGCAATCAACGGAATGCCTGTACTGACCGTATCGCCCCCCACAACTTCTCCGCTCATTCTTACCGATCGCTCCTGCCTGACGCGCTTCGGCGTCAAAGGAGCCAACGCTGCCGATTGGTTAGCCAGTCAGGGGCTTACCATTCCCGATCGCCCTAATTCCTGGTGTCCCTTACCTAATCCTAGCGCTGGCATCATCGCCCGTCTGGGACTGAGCGAATTTCTGATCGAAGATAGCCTTTCCAGCCGCCTCGCCCCGCAACTGGCAATGGCTTGCCAAACTCCGCCCGCCAAAGTCTATCCCGTCTTACGCCAAGACCTGGCGATCGCCCTTTCTGGCCCAGCTACCCATGAATTGCTCCAACAAACGTGCAACCTCAACTTTCGTGCCCTCATCCTGGCAGATCGCCCCATCCTGCTCACCTCCTTGATCGGTGTTGTCGTCACCCTCCTGCCCGGCGAACACAACGGACATCCCTTCTATCGCCTCTGGTGTGACGGCACTTTTGGCAACTATCTATGGCAAACCTTGGTTGCGATCGCCACCGAATTTGGCGGCACCATCACAAACGTTGAACTTTAACCCCACCCCCTTACCCCTCCACCCCATGTGCGGCATCATCGGACTACTAATCAAACAACCCCATCTACGCGATTCCCTCGGCGAACTCACCGTACCCATGCTCATCGGCATGGGTGAACGCGGCCCTGACTCGGCTGGACTCGCCGTCTTCACCCAAACCCTAGCTGATCCCTATCGCAAATACAGCCTCTACTCAGGAGGCAAAGATTTTCCCTGGCAAGACCTGAGTCAAGCTCTGCAAACCCAAATGAGCAAAGAAGCAGAGCTACAGCCCCACGGGAATCAAGCAGTTTTGACCACAGATTTGCCATCTACCACCCTGAAACCCTGGTTAAAAGCCCACTATCCCCAGTTGCATGTCCTCTCGACGGGGCGAGCGATCGACCTTTACAAAGATGCGGGCAATCCTACTGAAGTTGCCGATCGCTACCACTTTAAAGACCTGAAGGGATCTCACGTCGTTGCCCACACCCGTATGGCAACCGAGTCCGCCGTCACCCCTGCCCATGCCCACCCTTTCACTGCTGGAGAAGATTTTTGCCTGGTACATAACGGTTCGCTGTCCAACCCTAATGAAATTCGCCGCAAATTAGAACCGCGCGGCATCCATTTTGAAACCGACAACGATACTGAAGCTGCCTGTCGCTTTTTGGAATGGCGGATGCGGGAAGGCGATGATTTGGCAACTGCTTTGCAGAAAGGGTTTGAGGCACTCGACGGCTTTTATACCTTTCTGATGGGAACGGCAGACAAGTTGGCGTTAGTGCGCGATGCCTTTGCCTGCAAACCAGCAGTGGTTGCTGAGACAGATGAGTATGTGGCGATCGCCTCCGAATTTCGCTCTCTCGCCCATCTGCCCCAGGTCAAACACGCCCACATCTACGAACCCGCCCCAGAGGAGATTTATGTATGGAACGTGTAATCTCTAAGGTTACCTTTGATCTTGCCCAAACCTCGCTTCGTCAGGTTAATCACTTTCTCCATCGCGAACTTAACTCTGAAACTCCGAAAATCACCCTTCTCAATCCGGATGGAGCACATAATTTAGCAGTGGGATTAGATGCGACGATCGACGTTGAAATCATGGGGCATACAGGCTATTACACTGCCAGTATGAACAAACAGGCAACCATTACCATCTTTGGCAATGCGGGCACCGGGGTTGCCGAAAATATGATGTCGGGACGCGTGCATGTCAAAGGGTTTGCCTCGGTTTCTGCCGGGGCTTCGGCGCATGGGGGACTGTTGGTGATCGATGGCGATGCCAGCCTCCGTTGTGGTATTTCGCTCAAAGGGGCAGATATTGTGGTGGGTGGCAGTGTGGGTAGCTTCTCGGCGTTTATGGCACAAGCAGGACGCATCGTTATCTGCGGTAATGCGGGTGATGCCCTGGGCGATTCGCTCTACGAAGCCGTGATTTATATCCGCGGACAGATCAAATCGCTGGGAGCAGACGCGCAGATCGAACCGATGATGGAAGCCGATTATCAAACGGTTGGGGAGCTTTTGGCGCAAGCCGGATTGTCCTATCAGCCCCAAGACTTCAAACGGGTGGCTTCTGCTCGACAGCTCTATCACTGGAACGCAGATGCCGATCAGGAGTATTAGCGATGGACGATTACTTCTCGTTCATGGGTTCAGCCTGGGAACGTCCCCTAAGAGGATGTTTTAAAAGTCCTTTCGTAAGTAGAAACAGACACGATCCCCCTAAATCCCCGTGCTAACGCACCGCTGCGCTAGAAAAAAGGGGGACTTTGAGGCTGATCCCCCCTTTTTAAGCTACGGCGTACACACAAGTGCTGCGTCTGTAGCTAAGCGTTAAAGCTCCCCCTTAAATCCCCCTTAAAAAGGGGGACTTCCGATCTGGTTCCCTCCTTTTTAAGCAGGGCTAGGGAGGATCACAACCCGACCTAGGCTCGATCAGAAGACTTGTGTGTACACGGTAGCCTTTTTAAGGGGGCTAGGGGGGATCTCTGAGTGCTCAACATCACAGCGAGCACCTTTTCAAACACCCTCTGAGGCTCTGCCTCTCGTCATACCATTTTCCAAGACTTTTAAGCCCAGTCAATTTCTTTAGGGATGCCCCATCTTATGACTACAGACCCTACTCAAACTCATCAATATCTTTCTCGCGAAGAGTCTTGGGGATACGATCGCCGCACCTTGCAATACATTCAAAACGCGGCTGCCCACGGACTTTACGAAATTCGCGGACTGGGTGCAAAACGACGATTGCCGCACTTTGATGATCTGGTGTTTTTGGGTGCATCGCTTTCGCGCTATCCCCTGGAAGGCTATCGCGAAAAGTGCTCTACTAAAACGGTACTCGGCACTCGCTATGCCACCAAACCGATCGAACTCGACATCCCTATCACGATCGCTGGTATGAGTTTTGGTTCCCTCTCTGCCAACGTTAAAGAAGCGCTGGGTCGTGCTGCCACTGCCATGGGCACCTCCACGACCACGGGCGATGGCGGTATGACCTCAGAAGAACGACTCTCTTCCAAAACCCTGATCTATCAATGCTTACCCTCCCGCTACGGCTTCAATCCTGATGATGTGCGCCGTGCTGATGCGATCGAAATTGTCATTGGACAAGGGGCTAAACCTGGTGGCGGCGGCATGTTGCTGGGGCAAAAAATCAACCCTCGGGTTGCTGCCATGCGAACCCTGCCCGAAGGCATTGACCAGCGCTCTGCCTGCCGCCATCCCGACTGGACCGGACCCGACGATTTAACCATCAAGATTCAACAGTTTCGTGAACTGACCGACTGGGAAAAACCGATCTATGTCAAAGTCGGTGCTTCCCGGACCTACAATGATGTCAAACTAGCCGTCCAGGCTGGCGCAGATGTAATTGTGGTCGATGGCATGCAGGGCGGCACCGCAGCCACGCAGATGGTGTTCATTGAGCATGTCGGCATTCCCACGCTGGCAGCCGTGCGGCAAGCCGTAGAAGCGCTCGAAGAAATGGATATGAAAGGCACGGTGCAGTTGATTGTCTCTGGCGGCGTTCGCACGGGAGCCGATGTGGCAAAAGCGATCGCGCTGGGAGCTGATGCCGTCTCGATCGGTCAGGGCGTATTAGTGGCTTTAGGATGCAATAGCGAAACCTATATCCAAAATGGCGAACACCACTCTGCCCACGCCGACTACACCGCGATCGGCACGACTCCCGGCACCTGTCATCACTGCCACACGGGCAAATGTCCTGTGGGTGTCACAACTCAAGATGCTCAATTGGAAAAGCGGCTGGAACCCGAAGTGGGTGCGCGACGGGTCAAAAATTACCTGCAAACGCTGAACATGGAACTGACGACGATCGCCCGCGCCTGCGGCAAGCAAAATGTGCATCATCTCGAACGAGAAGACCTCGTAGCACTCACTGTCGAAGCTGCTGCCATGGCAAAGCTCCCCCTAGCTGGCACTTCCTGGATTCCTGGCTGGCAGTAAAGGGCAGCAAAGTTGGCAGAAAGCGGCAACGTTTTTTATGAACTTTTTCGATTGCCCCTCTGTCTAAGAAGTATGAATCCTGCAATATTGAACCCCATGACTGCCTACCAACTTGAGATCCTGGAACGCCCCTGCCAGACCCTTTACCCTGTTGCAACCACGCTTCCCCAAACCCGATCGGAAATGAGTGCAGAAGCAGTCACAGCCAGAGGAATTGGTATGGAATTCCGTTCTGGGTCAGAAAAATTTCAAGTTTTGAAAAAAGTCGATCTGGATGTCCGAGCTGGAGATATCCAGTTGCTCATGGGACCGTCTGGGTCAGGCAAAACGACGCTCCTTTCAATCCTGGCAGGGATGATGACCCCCACCAGCGGTAAAGTTCAATTGCTAGGACAAGAGATCACCCGCCTGTCTCGATCGCGCCTCTCTCGCTTTCGCTTAGAAAATATTGGTTTCATCTTTCAAGGATTTAATTTATTTCCTGCCCTCACCGCGGTTGAAAATGTGGAGCTTGCCCTCAAAGTTAAAGGCATTCGGGGATCAGCCGCCAAACAACAGGCAAAGCATCTGTTAGCCCAAACGGGTATGGCAGATAAAGCGAACCAACTGCCCCGCGACTTATCCGGTGGTCAAAAGCAGCGTGTGGCGATCGCCCGTGCTCTGGCAGGGGATCCCAAACTGATCATGGCAGATGAACCCACTGCCGCTTTGGACTCTAAAAGTGGACATGCGGTGATTGATCTATTGCGCCACCTGGCAAAAGAGCAGGGACGTACAGTTCTCATGGTGACCCATGATCCTCGCATTATTGATGTTGCCGATCGCGTGACCTATCTCGAAGATGGCATGATTCAAGATCCCATCAAATCGATCGCGGCCTAGAATGGATTCTTTCGCGCCAGCTGATGCAAGACCCTAGACAAGCAATCCATGCCAGAGCATCTATGGATTTAGAACAGCGCAGGAATTGGTACTCTCCTGTTGCTGATATTTATTACAACGCTAGACCACACTATCCCAAAGCACTCGTCGATCGATCGGTTGCTTTGGCTCAACTTGCCTCAGATGCATCAATTCTGGAGGTTGGTTGTGGACCCGGAAATGCGACGGTGGCTTTTGCCCAATTGGGTTTTTCAATGACCTGTCTTGAACCAAACCAGGATTTTTGTCATCTGGCACGACAGAACTGCGATCGCTATCCAAATGTGATGATTTGCAATACTGCTTTTGAGGAGTGGGAATTAGAAGCTAAACAATTCAATGCTGTTCTCTCTGCCAATGCCTTTCACTGGATACCGCCAGAAATTCGATATACCAAGGCAGCCGCTGCAATGCGCGACAACGGTTTTCTGATCCTGCTTTGGAATCTTACCCCCGAACCGAAATACGAGGTTTACCAGGCGATCGAGGAAGTTTACCAGGCTTATGCCCCTTCTTTCAGTCACTACGAAGGGGCGGAGGTTCAAGCCGAGATTTTGCAGGGATTTGGTCAAGAGATTTTAGATTCCGGTTGTTTTCGGGCGTTAGTCGTCGAGCAAACGACTTGTGAAGTCACCTATCGCCTGGATGATTATCTCAAGCTGGTGAGTACCTTTGGCAAATTGGAGCCACCTACAAAAGAGTTACTCTTTGCAGCATTGCGAAAGAAGCTAGAAAAATTGGGAGAGCACGTACAGCTCACGTTTCTTTCTGCTGTACAAGTTGCCCGCAAAAACGGCTAAACTGTTGAGTCCATCAAACGGCAGAACTGTTCGGTTGACTGAACTCTGCAATTGTTCCAATTTCAAGCGGGATTGTACTGTGAGATCAAGGATGTGGTTTAGAATCAATGCATCTTTTACGGGCAGTCTGTCTTGAATACCCCCAGCCATGCCATCATCAACCTCGCTTTGCTGATCGATCAAAAACCGCAAGCAGCTCTGACGATCGCGATCGGTGCCATCCTGCCCGACCTCCCTATCTTTGTGTTGTACTTTTGGGCAAAGCTGATCCAGCGGCTACCAGAGCGTCAAATTTGGACGGAGATGTATTGGCAACCCTTCTGGCAAAACTGGACTGCTGCCTTTCACTCCATCCCCCTGGCAATCATCGGCATTTTGATTGCTCGACACTATGGCTGGCAAAGGGTCGAAATTCTGTTCTGGAGCATGTTGTTCCATTCATTTCTCGATTTGCCGGTCCACCACGACGATGCCCATCGCCACTTTTTTCCCTTCAGCAACTATCGTTTTATCAGTCCGATTTCCTACTGGGACCCTAAATACCATGGTCGTATCGTCTCTGTTTTGGAACGCCTCATGGTGCTGGCATCCACGCTTTACGTCTTCCCCAAAATCGACTCCTGGGTTGGCAAAGGGCTGATGATTGCTGTCAATATTTTGTATCTCACCAACTTCCTGTATCCTTTTTTTTTCGCCGCTGCCAGCGTAACGGGTGAAAGAGGGTAGGGCGGTGCTTGAACTGCACCTATGAACTCGACAGCCTTTGGTCATGATTGCATAGGATGTGTTGGGCAACGCCATAACGCGCCGCCCACCGTAGTTTCGGTGCATGACTGGCAACTTTTTTAGAAGGGTATGGCAGACGGGTGCAATTGAGTGTGTTGAATGTTTCATTTCATTGCCAGAAATAAAGAAATTGCACAATCAGGTCAAACGACGAGTGAAACCCGCTGAAGACAATGTGCGTTTTTACTGGATTGCGGCAGATTGTTTACCCAGAACCTTGACTATTGGCAGCAACCCACCCCAGCCCCCTCCCCAGCTTTATATCGTTTAGGTAGAAAGTTCAGTTACTGGCACATCCATCATTCCTCTTGCTTCTTTTTTTTTCTTCCATTGACTTTATAGAAAGAGCATACTAGGATATGGCGGTCGCGCTCCAATCGACGCGATCCAGCCGCACCTTGAAAACCGCATAATTTCGTCAGATTGCGTCGATGCCCTGTTCAGTAGGCATTTTAGACGCTAGCTAGTTAAGTTATTGAAAAGGAAAAGCGGTTGTTGCGAGTCATTTTTGACTTGCGTCGATTTCCGCCCAGGAGCCTCTATCCAGAGCGGATTTTAGCCGCCCCACTTTCATCACCACTTCCCCGCAAGGGGACTGAAACGAAACGATACAACCCTGAAACTTCCTGAGCACCTTCATCCTTTCATCACCACTTCCCCGCAAGGGGACTGAAATTTAGTTGCACTAGCAACTATAAAAGCCGTGTTACCAATTACTCTTTCATCACCACTTCCCCGCAAGGGGACTGAAACACTCCACCGGGTGGCAGAGCTGGAGAACCAAAAACGGACAGCTTTCATCACCACTTCCCCGCAAGGGGACTGAAACTACAAAAAGATCGGATCACGCGCACTCCACACTGCAATACTTTCATCACCACTTCCCCGCAAGGGGACTGAAACGGGACTGCCATTGCGAAGGAAGCTGCTTATCTATTACGGTAAACTTTCATCACCACTTCCCCGCAAGGGGACTGAAACGTGCCATAAGTTTATCCTCCAAAGGAAAACTAGGTGTATTTCTGGTAGTGCTCAAGATGTAATGATGGAGAAGTAGAGTTCTTGCTGTTCTCCTACCATGCCTGCCTGCCCCCTTTGTGACTCCGCCAAAACGGTGAAGAACGGTCGCATCCACAATGGTAAACAACGATTCAAATGCCATGACTGCGGACGACAGTTCATCGAACAACCTACTAAAAAAGTCATCGACCAAGCAACAAGGGCACTGATTGACCGCTTGCTGTTAGAACAGATCTCTTTAGCTGGGATTGCCCGTGCTACCCAGGTTTCTGAACAATGGCTCCAAACTTACGTCAACGAGAAATATGGGAAGGTGCCCCGCCAAGTGCAGGTGACACCCAAAAAAAGGGGAGACTCATGATCCAATGTGACGAACTGTGGTCCTTTGTGGATAACAAGGCAAACAAGTTAATTTCATTGTTTACTCAACGGATTCAGAAGTGCCGTAAGTGAAAATCGTCAGGATCATTCTCAATGGAGAATTATGAGATATCAGATTGACCGTCTGAAACTGGTTAAGGAAAACCGGGATGAGGTGTTTCGCAAGCAGTTGGAGCAGCAGATTGAGGAGCTGTATGGGCAGATTTCGTTCAAGGCATACTTGCCACGGTTGAGCGATCGCTATGAGCTGAGCTTGGTTGAAGTTGCGGGTGGGTAGGATGTACTGGTGGGAGCCTCAACTGGGGAGAATCAAATCCTCAGTTTGTCGTTTATTGGTAGTGCGATCGATCGAGTGCGCCAGTGGAGCAAGGCAGGGCTGGTAATGGAACCGGATAGCAGCACTTTCCCAGTTGTGATGGATTCACCCTTTGGCAACCTGGATGAGATTTACCGGAGGCAGGTGGCAAGGTTGGTTCCGTTGTTAGCAAATCAGTTAGTGGTGATGGCATCTCAAACTCAGTGGCGAGGGGAAGTGGAGCAGGAGATGCAGTCTCGGATTGGCAGGGAGTATGTGTTGACGTTTAATTCGCCAAAGCCAGATTGTGAGGAAGCATCAATCAAACGTTACGGGCAAATGTATCCATTGCTCAGGCAAAGCCCGAATGAGTTTGAATATACTGAGATTTTGGAGGTGAGCCATGAGCATTGAGCAAGCCGTTTTAGAGAAGCTAAGGACTTTACCTAGTAGTAAGCAGCAGAAGGTGCTTGATTTTGTAGCGTTGGTGCAAAAGGAAGCAGAGCGTAAATTATGACCTATATATCTTCTAAACTCCTCTCTTTTGATGACTTTTCGCAGCAATATGGTAATGACTCCCGCTATGAACTGATCGATGGTGAACTACGCGATATGGAGCCAACAGGACCGCATGAGTCAACTTCAGGAAAATTAGCAGGGCGGTTATTTGTTGAAATTTTACGGTTGAATCTATCCTGGACGATTCCCAAAAATTGCTTGATTCGCCCACCGGATACTGAAGCAACTGCCCTGCGGCCTGATGTGATTGTGCTGGATGAAGCGGATTTGGTGGAAGAGCCGCTGTGGGAGAAGCAGCCTATTTTAACCCGTGGTAAAGCAATTCGGTTGGTGGCAGAAGTCGTTAGCACCAACTGGCAGGATGATTATGCTCGCAAAGTAGAGGAGTATTCTCTATTGGGAATTCCTGAATATTGGATTGTAGATTTTCGAGGTTTAGGCGGAATTGCTTTTATCGGAAAGCCGAAACAACCCACATTTACAGTTTGCCAATTGGTTAATGGTGAATATCGTCAGCAACAATATCGATCGGGAGAACCTATCTCTTCAGCATTGTTACCTGAACTAAAGCTTCGGTTGGACGATCTAATGCCCTGACTGATGAGGAGTCCACAAAGTATATAAGTAGCTAGGCGGAATTAAACCGAAAATGCTCAAGCGTATATCCTCCTGTTTAACTTCGTGTTTCCATGCCTTTGATCACTGCCATAGCTAAATCATACTCATCTTCAAATATCTGCCCTGCGATCTCATGGGTTTTGAGTTGATGCCACTGGTCCTCAATCCGATTCATTTGAGCACTATAGGGCGGTAAAAAGAACAGCAATAGACCTTTCTCCTGCCAGCGCTGCCAGTGTTGCCGCACGATATCACGCTTGTGAATTGGACAGTTATCTTGCACCACAACCGTCAAGCGTCCGGTTTGGGCCAACGACAGGGCTGCTTTTTGGGCCATCCAGTCCATCACTTTGAGATAACTCTCGCCATTAAACCCTCCTTGGGCAAGCGCATACTCAAAGGTGTTGTCTGGTTGCCACAGTCCTAAAATGCTGATGCGATTGCCGCGCGTCGGCACTTGGTCTAACTGTTTTTGAGTGCCAACCCGACTGTAGCTGTAGCTGACAGGACTATACAAACAGAACCCTGCTTCATCCAGGTACTTCAGGTCGATATGCCCTTCTTGTGCCGCCAACTCTAGCGTGTCGAGGTCGGCTTGCTTGCGCCCTTGGTACACTGGGTCCCGATTGCGCTGCTGGCGGTGGCGGGTTCGCTTCCAGTGGAACCCCTTTTTTGCAGAATCCGGCGTATCCGGTCTGCGCTCAGTTTTACGCCTCGCTCTTGCTCCAACAGGGTGGATAATTGAGCACTGTTGTAGGTGCGTTGGTCCTGCTCTAAATGGTCTTCTAGATACAAAAGGTCTGCCTCATCCCAGCGCCGTTTCATGCCTCGTCCACGGGTATCCCATAATCCCCCTAAGCCACCCTTCTCCCACCGCTTGAGGGTTTCTCGCACGGTCTGCTCCCGACATTGGAAGATCTCGGCAATTGCGGGCACGTTCCAACCTTGTGCATTCAGTCGCACCATATGAGCACGGTCTTTGATGTGCTGCGCTACCCTGGGTGCAACTCGTAATTCTTGCAGAGTCCGGTCTGACTCCTCGCTGAGAACAATACGTAAAGGGGCGGACATTGGTTCAAGCAAGATATAGGTTTTACCATCTCTCCTATATTACGTTTAATCTCGCCTGCCTACTTACCTCATCTTGAATTTGTAGTACCTGCTCCAGAATTTGAAGACGAGCCTCAATATGTAGCGGCCCCAATCGATTTTGCTTCGATGCTAAAGAACCATCCTTCTTAAATTCCCCATGTTTGCGTAAGCGATACTGAGGTTTCCGAATCTCCCAATATAGGGGGCGAAGCTTCTGTAGCGGAGCGAGGTATGTCCATTGTGGTTGCCGAATAATGCGTTCCAATGCTGCATCGCGTTCAACTAATGGACAGCCAATACAACCTGTCCTTGCATTAAGGGGTTCTTCTCCATCACTCACCTCTTGCCCATAGATCCTAGCGATTTCAAACGTTGGAAATCCTAATTCCAAATCGGCTTGTAGCAACCAGTCCCAAACATGGCATACTCGCCAATGCAAAATGGGAGCCAAAATATCTGATACTGCTTCAGAGGAAGTATGCTGAAACCACCCCTGCCCACACTCTCCGCCATCCTTTGTACAGCTAACCGCAATTCGCTGGTCACGAGCAGCGCTCTCCCCAATTCTGACCCCTGTTAGCATCAGGAACTTTTCACCCCGTTCCTGCCGCAAGGCTTCTAGCTCACGCTCAATGCTCATTAGTTTGAGCTTCGGCGTACACCAGCGAAAGGTGTTGGATGGGGGCGGAACTCCGCGTCCTAACATGTAGACGAAGAAGCGGTGGTCTAATTCTGGTTGTACAACACGAGCATCAAACCCTCGCTGCCGAAGTTCCTCTAAAATGCCTAGTGCTGCCGCGTGAAGGGGGGGAAGCTCTTGACGAGTATCAGCATAGAGAATAGTCAGGCTTTCTGGTTCTAGAATAGAGCCTTTTTTAATCAAATCCGCGATTAGGGTGACTGTGGCGGAGGAATCTTTGCCTCCAGAAAAGCTAACGACCCAGTGTTTGTAAAGAGAGCCGTAATGACGCAGCGACTCTACCGACAGCTCGATGCTTTTCGGCAGAGTTAGGCGCTCCTCCTCAAACAGGCTCAGGGTTCTCATCAATCACGCTTTCGTTTTCCACTGGCTCCTAGCAATAGCAAACATTTAGGGCTTTGCACTAGATATGGAGTTCAGAAATCTGGATGTAGGAGCTTAAGCGCTAGCTGATCGTCAAGAGCTTGCTTTAGTATAGCCGTACTTAAAATCGTTTTGCTCCTCACATTGATGAATGCCATATGCTGTTTTTAAGCGACTGGGTGAGCTTTATGGACAGCGTAGAGTCAGCAACGTACGCCTCAAAGTCGATTCCTCAGCAATTTGCTGAGATTGTCAGGTGCTGCGATTGCAGTCAAACTGGCAAACGCCTCCCTGGTGCCCTTTACGTTCATATCTCTGCCCTCCCTGCCTTGGAGCGATCGCTACAAGATTACGAAAATTTGGCACGTCAACACCTGAAGAAGCTGGAGGGGGCTACCCTCGTCAAGTTCAGCACCGACCAGCCCAGGGTATCCTACCTGTCCTACCCTGATTTTGATACCGATGCCCACCCTGCGCTGCAATGGAGTGTTCAGGTTGACCTGGTAACTTCGCAGGTGGGTGTGCGGAACTATAACTACACAGATAATCCGCCCGTTCTGCACCGGAAGGAAACCTTTGTCACCTCAGACTACCCTCTGTACCAACCCTTTGCAGAACTGACACGCCAGGAAGAAGCTCTGGGGTTACTAAATCAATCGCGGGAGATCGGAACTCGTGAGGGTTGGGCAAAAAGGCTGACTGATTGCGGGATTGAGATTCAGGGTCATGTCCTGGCTTGCCCGACTTCCCGAACTGCGGTTATCAGTCAGCCCAAAATAGATCGCCACAAAGCTGCTCTTGTCCGTAACGAGCTTTTTAAGCCTGTGAGGGTTGCGCTGGAGGCAGGATTATTTCCCCCTGAAACCACCTTCTTTGATTACGGCTGTGGGCATGGGGGAGATGTGGAGCGGATCGGCGATCGCGGCTACACCAGTTCTGGTTGGGACCCCTACTATCGTCCTGATGCTCCCTGTGGGTCTGCTGATATTGTTAACCTGGGTTACATCATTAACGTTATTGAAGATCCGGCAGAGCGACGAGAGGCATTGCTCAAAGCCTGGAAGTTAACCGGAAAGGTGCTAATTGTCGCGGCGCAAGTGCTGATTGAAGATCGGATGCGCGGCATGATGGCATACAGCGATGGAGTGATTACCCGCCGCAATACGTTCCAGAAGAATTACAGCCAGGAGGAACTCAAGAGCTACATTGACCAGGTGCTTGGCGTTGATGCCATTCCGGTTGCGTTGGACATTTACTTGGTCTTTCGGGATGAGGCACAGGCACAAACCTTCCGAGCATCTCGCTTCCGATCGCGTGCCACGACTCCTAGAGTCAAAGCTAGCGTCAAGCGGTTTGAGCAGTATAAAGAAATGCTAGCTCCCCTGATGGCATTTTTCACGGAGCGGGGACGGTTGCCCATTGAGGAGGAACTTCAGGAGTTTGGGGCACTGCAATCGGAATTTGGAACGCTACGACGAGCCTTCCAGGTGATTCTCCAGGCAACGGAGGCTCAGGAATGGGATGCCATCAGCGAGAAACGCCGCCAGGATTTGCTCGTCTACCTTGCGCTCAGTCATTTTGGCGATCGTCCCAAACTGCGACATCTCGCTCCTATCGTTCAGCACGACATCAAGGCATTATTCGGTAACTATCAGCAAGCCTGTACCGCAGCGGATTTGATGCTGTTGAGCCTGGGGAATTTAGAGGTGATGGCAGAACGGTGTAAGTCGAGTGAGATCGGTAAGAAGCTGTCGAACTCTCTGTGGGTTCATGTGTCTGCGTTGGATGCCCTTGATCCTCTGCTCCGGCTCTACGAAGGCTGCGCTTCTCGCACGATTGGTCGCCCTGAAGAAGCAACTGTGGTCAAGTTCCATACCAGCAAACCCAAAATCACCTACCTGTTCTACCCGGCCTTCGATCGCGAACCACACCCCTGCCTCCGTACCAGTATGCAGATTGACCTGCAAGATCTGCACGTCAGCTACCGAGACTATGACCCAGGGGACAACCCACCTGTATTGCATCAAAAGGAGTTGCTGGTGCAGTCAGACTATCCGCTCTATGAAAAGTTTGCCAAGCTGAGTCGGCAAGAGGCGGATTGGGGACTATTGGATGATTTGGGAAAGATTCGCGATCGGCGGGGTTGGCAGAAGTGCCTGGAGGAACACTGTGCAGAATTGAAGGGGCATCGGGTCGTGTGGCGGAAGGATGCGGATCCTTATCGAGTGAAGTTGGTGCAATCTTGTCGTAAAAAGCAAGAATTATAAGGAGTACATTAGATTATTGGAAATACTACTTATGCTTGAAACTCTTGAAATCAAATAATTTACCTTGGCTGGATTTGATAATAATATCTCCTGGCTTAAGCTGCTTAGCTTTTGTAATTTTTCCGTTTCTCCACACCTCGATTTCCCTCATATCTCTTTGCTCATCCACATAACTCATATAGTGATTAACAGGAGATGGATTGGTTTGCATTGTCTTAATATGAAGCTCTTCAAAAAGAATTCCATCCTCATGGCTGTAAATTACAGGCATGAGTTCGTTGTTTAAGCTTTCAATAGAAGCCCTTACATTTTCTTCTTCTATATTGAATATCTTTGTTCCTCTTTCATAATATTCCGGTGTACTGAATCCAAGACCAGTTACACCGCGATTAAATTGATAAATCAACTCTATATTGTTATGCTCCCAAAGTGCATTCTTAATTACTCTTTGAGCGGTTGGGCTACTGGCTAAATGAACAAGATAATACTCAACTATAGTTCTATTCGGTAGTAGAGCAAAGCTGTAAACGTAGCGAGCACCTCCCTTATTCCTAAACAGCCTTAAAGTCTCATTTCGCAAGTAATCTTGCTGATCAAGAATGTTATAACCACTAGCAGGCATGAAATAGCCCTCGGCTTCCAGAATGTCTGTGAATGCTCTTTTTAATGATCCTTCTCTTTCGCTCAAAAATCTTCTGATGAAGTCAATCATAAATGTATAAATAATTTCTGATTTCCCCAAAGAAACTATTTTCCTAATAGTTGCCATAGTCACATCGGTATACCCGAAAGGGTCTAAAAAGAAAAATGAAGACCCCTTCCTCATACCAACCTCAGAAACTAAACGTTCAGCCAGTGGTTCAAACTCTCCACAAATGAATTCACATTTTTCAGAATTGTGAATGTAATGTTCAAGTCCAGCACGTTGCATCTGAATTTTTAAGCAATCTATATGGTCTGGCTTGCTATCAATGAATATAAATTTTGCATCTAAGTCATAATCAAATTTACTTTTCTCATATTTAACAATTTCTAGTCCACGCTCAACCATTTCTATCATGCGAATAGGTGAACCCTTCCATAATTCATTATTGTTCTCCGGGTCAACATACATTCCACCACCGCAAAATCCATCAATCAACGTGATGGATTTTCTCTTGCCCATGTTATTGCCGCAGAGCGTCACAACCCAGTTCTTGATGTAATCTGCTAAAATTTGGTGTTTTGCTTTTGTGTGTGGCTTGACAGGAGGTAAATAGCTACCGTCCGCTTTCCAGTAAGTATCGTGATCTCCCATAGTGACTTTCCTTACAAAGCTCTTCTGTTGCAGGATTTGCCAAATTTTAATATAAATGTACTATGAGCATTCTAAAAGGCACTGAAAAAGTCATTAATCCCCTGCAACAAAGCGCACTCAATAAGAAGGGGTTATGTGACTATGTGGTTAATGTAGCATCAGGTTGTCTTCACGGATGCACGTTTTGTTACGTTCCCTCAACACCTGTTATAAGAGCAAGGCAAGCTCAACTTCAAGAAAAAGGAGTAGACAATCCCCAGATGGATTGGGGAAAGTATCTTTTTATACGAGATGGTATACCTGAACAGCTAGAAGCAGTTCTTAGTCGAAAGAGAACTTGGCATGAGACTAGTGCTGGAAGGGGTGTTGTTCTCCTATGTTCTGGAACTGATCCTTACCAGAATCAACAAACTGCTACTGTTAGTCGTGCAGCAATTCAAACTCTGCTGAAACACAACAAACGAGTTAGAGTTTTGACTAGAGGTCTCCTTTGGACAGCGGATCTAGACATCCTTGCAAATCCAAATGTAACTGTAGGGATGAGTCTACCGTATGGAGATGATGACCTAAGCCGTCAGATTGAACCACAAGCTCCTCCTCCTTCTAAACGATATCAAGCTCTGCTTAGAGGCTCTAAAGCCGGATGTAGACTATACGTTGCTGTAGCTCCTACGCCCCCAATGATGGATAAGGACGACTTTAAGAAACATTTAGACAGCCTACTACTCCTTAATCCAGAAGTTATTTTTTGGGAACCGATCAATGCTCGTGGTACTAACGGAAAACGAATGCTAGCAGCCGGATTAAACTTTGCTAAATCCATTATGGAAAAAGATGCTTGGGCAACCTGTTTTCTTAAACAATGGGAAGCAATTGAAGCAGCGGCAGAGGATTTGGGGTGTATAGACCGTTTACACATTTGGCCAGATCAAGAGTTGAAAGGCTATGTTGATTCATCAATACTAGATTATTGGTGGTATAAACCAACTGTTGAAAAATGGGATGGAATTGAAACTGTAGATCGCCAAGATAGAAAATCTCCTCCACGTCAAACTCAATTACCCCTTCTAAATTCATAGGCTAGCATTCAAATATGGAAAAGGATTTATTGCAACGTATCACGCACAACCCAGAGATATGTCACGGGAAGCCCTGCATTCGCGGTTTACGCTACCCTGTCGAATTTATTCTTGAACTCCTGAGTTCCGGCATGACGACTGAAGAAATTCTTGCTGACTATGAGGATCTCGAATCGGACGATATTCTTGCCGTTCTGCTGTTTGCCGCTCGTCTCAGCCAGGTTAAAAGCATTCACAAACTGGCATCATGAAGTTTCTCGTTGATGCCCAACTTCCGATTCGACTTGCCCGACTGTTGCAGGAAGCTGGTTATGACACCATCCATACCAGAGAGCTTCCTCAGCAAAACGCGACTCCAGACTCAATCATAAACTCAATCTCCATTCAAGAAGAACGAGTCGTCATCACTAAAGACTCAGATTTTGTCGATTCCTTCCTCACTGTGCAGCAACCCTATAAACTTTTGCTCATCACAACGGGAAACATCAAAAACGCAGATTTAGAAATTCTCTTCACCACAAATTTACTCTTGATCGTTGATTTGCTGTCTCAGCACAATTACATCGAATTGAGTAGAGACTCCGTGATTGTGCATCAGTAAGAAAAATAGATTTTAGTTCAATTGGTTGGTTGCTTTTATCCAATTTTCAATACCCTTCCTCGTGGGTACTCCTTTGTCTGTAAATGTCCAAATACTGTGCCTCTGTTGAGGAGCGTAGCTGACATGGATGGGACGATCGCCCCCATAGTAATACAGCGAGTCAAACGGTAACTGCTGTTCCAGAATCCACTCTACGAGGCGATCGCTCTCTAACCCTACAATCCGAAAATCACAGGCAGCACCGAGGCGAGCCGTTCCGGAAGCTCCGCTAACGCAGTAATACTTGCCATTCCGGTTTTTCTCATGCGCCATGTGCTGGTCGCGGCTCGGATCAACCCGCCCATTCTTAATCCCCGTCTCTGGGTCTTTCTGAGCCAGAAACCGCTTCAAATCCTTTGAACAGAACCCATAGGTCAACTGAAACCGCTCCCTGCCGAAGTGAGCAATCACAGGGTCAAGGATGTGATGACACAGAGCCTCCAACGCTGGGATTGTCTCTGACCGGTTGCCAGGGTACGGGTCAATCTGATCCGCATACTTCTGGTAAGTTTGTGTGCAGGTACAAAACTCCTCCAGCGTCAGGTATTGACCAATCTGCATCTCATTCACAGTCTGAGCCATCCTCAAACTCCAGGCTCTTTATATCCATCACCACTGTATCGCCCAAGCCAATCCAGCAAACCCCAAGACGGAAAATTCCTCAAAGCTCGACATAACCTGCATTCAACAGTGCTGTTTCCGTAGAGGTGAGATCCTTACCAGCATCCACCAGACGAATCCGAGGATAGTCACTTAATTGTCGTGCGTTGGCGTAGCCGCTCTGAAAGAGCATCGCCTCTGGACTGGTATATCGGGTTCGACCTGACTCAGAGCGGGGTGGCTCAACCTCTGGCAACCCCCAAACAACCAGCACTAGCTCAGACCATAGATTTAAGGGTTCAGGTGCAACCAGATCGCCCGCCACCGCAATGCGATTGATGGAGTAGTGATCCCGCAGGAATGTAGCTGTATCTCGCGCCAATTTCCAGGCACCTACTTTGTGGTTAGGGTCAGCGGCTACCCTTCGTTGTGCCAGCAGAGCAGCGACCCAATCACGCGGATGAGCCAATTTGACGACCTCTGCTAGTCCAAAGGTCATCATGAGCATCCCTGCCAACCCCTTAATGCCTTCTCGTCCACCAATGTCAGGTCATCCGTTGAGGAACTCAAACTTCGCCTCTGGACACCAGTAGATGTAGTCGTCAAAGGCGATCGCCACTGGGTCTAACGCAACCGGAAATTTGAGCAGTGCTTTGCTCCAATCAACTCCTTCCCCCATTTGAGGCAATCGGGTAAGCCGAGGTGCATCTGCTGCCACTTCAAACCAGGTCTCTTCGAGGGGGTAATCCCAGTCATCTTTTGCCAGCCAAATCTTGTCAGAGAAGAAGGTCAAACCCGGAACGCTGGAAACCACATATTGTCCAGCCGCATCGGTTGTTTGTCGCTGGTATGTTCCATCCATTAGCTGCCATAATTCCATGTGGCATTGAGCCGCATCCACAATCCACAGTTCTAGAACACCACCCAATTAAGAAGTTTTTGTTGCAAATAAAAACTTGGGATCTAGCTCCTAAAATCAGTCAAGCTTGCAAACATTCTTAACACTTCTCTCATTTAGAGCTTTAAGAGCTTAGTCAGTAGTCCGGAAACAGTGTGACAGTTAGTTTCCATGTTTACATTTCAGTTTCCATGTTTACATTTCAGTTTCCAACTTTAATGTTTCCGTACAATTGCTCTAACCTGATCGATCAACGCAATCTTCCCGATCGCAGAATACTCACAATCAACCACAATCCCATCAGACTCGCTGCTGCAAACAACACATCACTAATCCAGTACACACGATTGACTTGAACATTCGATGAAATAATCGCTGCTCCGATAATCAGTGAACCCACCACAATGCTAAACGACAACCGATTGGCAGAGGCATCGAACGTACGACGCAGAGAATCCAAATCACGAATCGCTAAATTCCACTGTAAGGTTTCAGACGTGACCTGGTCGAGCAATAGTTCCACCTGGCGAGGCGATTGGAGCGAAAGACTTTTCAGATCCAGGGCAGTTCTCAACACTGCCACAAGGGGATCTTCGCCCACCAGCTGTCGCTGAAATACTTCAGTCATCATGGGGCGCAGTTTGTTGGGAATGTTGAATTCGGGATCGAGGGTGCGGGCGATCGCTTCCAGATTGGCGATCGCCTTCGCACACAAGCCTAAATTTCCTGGAATGCGAACTTTGTTTTGCCGAGCAACTTGCAACACTTCATAAACCAACTTGCTAAAATTGACCTCTGAAATGCTCCGGCTGTAATAGCGCCGCAACAGGCGATCGAACTCTACTTCTAACTGAGCGCGATTAATCGGTTGAGCAGGGGGAGCTAGTTGCAAAGTCAGTTGGGTGCAGCGTTGGGCATCCAGATTGACGATCGCCAGCACCAGTTCTAGCAAAATTTGCTGTGTGCGCGGGTCTAGCCGCCCTACCATCCCACAATCTAGCAACGCTACTCGTCCATCATTAAGATAAAACACATTGCCCGGATGGGGGTCGGCATGAAAGAACCCATCCAAACAGATTTGCTGAAAGAAAGCACGCAAGAGCAGCGTCGAGATTTCGCGTCGTTCAATTACTGGATCTCCGCCATGACGATCGCCGGAAATCTGAGCTGAGAGTAAAGGTCCACCCTCTAACCATTCCATTACCAGCAGCCTTTTCGTGGTGAGATCCCAGTTAATTTGGGGCACCACCAACAATTTTGAGTCAAACCAACGACTGCTTGCCAGGTTATTACGAAGTTGGTCGGTGTAGGATGCTTCCTGGGTGAAGTCCAATTCCGATCGCAAAGCCTGAGTAAATTCCTCTGCCAGCGCCATGGTGTCGTAGTATTGCCCAAATTCGGTTTGCGCCACCACTTCTGCTACCAGGCGAATCAGCGCTGTGTCTTGCTCAATCACGTTTTCTAAGCCTGGACGTTGCACTTTGAGCGCAACTTCTTGCCCATTCTTCAGGGTAGCACGGTGGGTTTGGGCGATCGATCCGGCTGCCACTGGCTGAGAATTGATGTGAGCAAATACCATTTCCAGCGGCTGCCGCAATTGTTGGCGAATCACGACTTCTACTTCTGTCCAATCTACCGGAGGCACTTCTGCCTGCAATTCGGTCAGCGTTTCAATATATTCCGCAGGCAACAGATCAGGACGAGTACTCAATAATTGACCCAGCTTGACATAAACCGGACCTAGCTCAACCAAAATATTCCGTAAAACGGCAGGAGGGGGCAATTTTGGCTCATCCGGTTTGCCCCCAGTCAACAGTCGTCGCATATAGCCCCAACCGTTGCGGAGTACAACCTCAGCGATTTCTCCCTGGCGGGAACTGGTTTGGGCGAGCCGAATAAACATATTGCCTACCTCTGATGGCTATCTGCCAAGGGAAAGCCATGGTCGCGCACTTCCTGGCAATAGGTCTGCACCGCTTGGGTAATGGTGGCTCGCAAATCGGCATAGGTTTTGGCAAAGGGCGGTTGCCAGCCCGATAACCCCAACATATCGGAAGTGACGAGCACCTGTCCGTCACAATGAGGACCTGCCCCAATCCCGATCGTTGGGATCGATAATTTTTGGGTAATGTGTAAAGCAAGATCGGCAGGGATATGTTCCAGCACGATCGCAAAAGCACCAGCTTGTTCCAGGGCGATCGCTTCTTGCAAAATTCGCTCCTGCGCTTCCGGCGACTGTCCCTGTTGGCGATAGCCTAACTGGTGCACCGACTGTGGTGTTAACCCCACATGCCCCATTACCGGAATCCCTGCCTGCACCAAACGCGCCACCGTTTCCACCATCGTCGGATAGCCGCCCTCTACCTTGACCGCCTGTGCTCCGGCTTCTTTGAGGGCACGTCCAGCCGAGTGGAGTGCCTGTTCTGGACTTTCCTGATAGGTCAAAAACGGCAAATCGAATACCATTAAAGCGTGTTTCACACCCCGACGCACGGCTCTGGCATGATGCAACATTTCATCTAGCGTAATCGGTAAGGTGGTGGGATATCCTAACGCCACCATGGCTAATGAATCTCCCACCAAAATCAGATCAACCCCTGCCTGATCCAAAACTTCTGCAATGGCATAATCCCATGCAGTCAGTGCGACAATGCTACGCCCCTCCTGTTTCCAGTGAGTGAATTGCTGGATTTTGACTGCCATTTGCACCTCACAAAGCAAACAAGGTTCAAATGCCCTTGCACCTGTGATTCTAGCGTTAATAGAAATTGTCGCGCTGAGATCTGAGCAAGAAACTTGGCGAGCGGCGGCTGTATCGGGGTTACCAGGCTATAGCTGGGCAACCAGGAATGGTTCATCCCTCATGCGTCCTCTTTTTTTTCCTGCGGCTGGATTTCGCCCATCACCTCGTAATAGTTATCTGTTGGTGTTGTGGCAAACAGCGGCATCATCCTCTTAAGGATTAACTTATGAGCTTCACTGATATTGGCTTCCATATCTTCTTGACTATCCCAAAAGATGATAGAGATACCGCGATCGGTGCCCTGTTCTCGCAACAGATATGCGCCCTCAAATCCTGCCCCATAGGTCGAAACTGCCTCCTCGTAAATTTGTGCAGCTTCCTCAAATTTGCCTAGCTTAAATTCTCCAACCGTGACATGAGCAAACTTATGGGTCAGGAAATCTTGAAACTCGCTCATATGGCTCCTGTTCTGCCTGATGATGTGGATGCGTTCTACCCACTTATACCGTTAACCGTTGACAGAGGAACATGCTGAAAGCAATTCTGTACGATTTGGATGGCACGCTTGCCAACACCGATCCGTTGCACTATCAGATCTGGTACGACCTGCTCAAAGAATTTGGGCTAGAAATTGACGAAACGTTTTACAAAAATCGGCTGAGTGGGCGCCTGAATCCTGCCATCATTGAAGATTTGCTGCCACAGCTTTCGCCCCAAGAAGCTGAAGAATTTGCCGAGCACAAAGAGGCACTGTTTCGACAACGAGTGACGACACTGCCCGCCACGCCCGGATTACACCTGTTGATGGCTTGGGCAGTGGAGCAAGGGTTAAAGCAAGCCGTGGTGACCAATGCCCCCTCCCAAAATGCCTGGTTCATGCTGGATGCCTTGCACCTGCGAGATTGCTTCGATCGCGTCATTATTGCTCAAGACATTGGGATCGGCAAACCCGATCCTGCTCCTTATCAATGGGCACTGAAGGATTTTGGCATCACTGCCACTGAAGCGATCGCCTTTGAAGATTCTCCCTCCGGAATGCGATCGGCAGTCGCCGCAGGCATCGCCACCGTGGGTATTACCACCACTCAGGAACCCTCTCTGCTCCACAATTTGGGAGCCATGCTGACCATCGAAGACTTTACTCAGTCTGCATTGTGGACGTGGTTAGAGGAGCGGGTTCGGTAAGGAACATGAATCAGAGTTCCAGACATCCGGCGTCAGCAGTCAGGAGTTAGAGATCAGGAGTCAGGAGTTAAGAGTCAATAACCAACTTCCCCTTCACCCCTACCCTCAAGCCGCCACTGCCAAAGACGCCTCCTGTCCATGTTTGCGTAACAAATCCATCAGTTCATCCCGGTAATCGTGAAAGATGGCATGGCGTTTCACGGCATGAGAACGATCGGGCAATTGCACCTTAATTTCCTTCCTCACCGTACCGGGACGGGCACCTAGCGCATAAATCCGATTAGAAAGAAAAACGGCTTCTTCCACATCGTGGGTAATCATGAAGACGGTGATGTGGGTACGTTGCCAGAGATCTAGCATAAATTCATGCATTGATTCTTTGGTATGAACATCGAGCGCACCAAAAGGTTCATCCATCAACAGTACCTTGGGTTCTGAAGCGAGGGCACGGGCGATCGCCACTCGCTGTTTCATCCCCCCTGACAATTCCTTAGGCAACGATTTCGCAAAGCGGGTGAGTCCCACTACACTCAAATAATAGCTGGCGCGCTCCCGGCGTTCTTTTTTTGCCAACCCTTGCAACTTCAGCCCAAACTCAGCATTTTGTTGCACATTCATCCAGGGATAGAGCGTGTAGTGCTGAAATACCATGCCGCGATCGGGTCCCGGCCCTGTAATCAACTTGCCATCAATCCGGACTTCTCCCGAAGAAGGACTATCCAATCCCGCAATCTGGCGCAGCAGGGTCGATTTGCCAGAACCCGATGCCCCAACCGCGCAAATAAACTCCCCTTGCTCGATTAGCATATTGATGTCTTTCAGCACAACCAACGGACCCGCCTTGGTTTCGAAGTTTTTGTGCAGATTAGTGATTTGTAAGTACATAGTTTTTTGGGGAAGTGGGGAGGTGGGGAGATGGGGAGTGGAGGGGGAAGAAGTAACGGGGTAGAGGACTGGAGAAGTGGAGGAGTAGAGGAGTGAAAAAGTGGAGGAGTAGAAGAGTAAAGAGGTTAGGGAATAATTTTTTTAACTTCTTCGCCTTTTCAGCCCATCACCTCATTAGCTCATCACCCTTATCGCTTCTGACTCGCCCAGCGACAGGAAATTCTCAAAACATACTGGAAAAGTAAATCGAACGTGAGACCAATTACGCCAATCACGATGAGTCCAACAAAGATTTCATCGGTGCGGAGAAATCTTCCAGCAACACTGATGCGGCGACCCAGACCCTCGGTGGCGGCAATCAGTTCGGAGACGATCACCAGTTGCCAAGCAGCTGCCAGGTTAATTCGGCAAGCATCTAAGATTCCGGGTAATACGTAGGGAAAGATGACTTGTAAGAGGGTTTGTAAGCGCTTGCCGCCCAACATATAGGTGGCTTCGATCAGGTCTTTGGGGACAAATTTGACGGTATCCATCACCATCAGCGAATTAAAGAAAAATACCCCAATAAAGATCAGAGTAATTTTGGGTTCTTCACCAATGCCTAAATACAGGATCAGCAAGGGTATGAAGGCAGGAGCAGGCATGTATCGCATCAGCCCAAACATTGGCTCTAGTAGGGCACGGATGCTGGCAAAACTGCCCATCAACACTCCTATAGGAATGGAGCACAGGGCTGCCATCAAAAAGCCCACCCCTACTCGCCACAAACTGGCGATCGTATCTTTTTGTAGATCCCCCGTACTCCATAACCGCTGAAAGGCAGCAATGACCTTTGCCGGTGATGGTAAAAATTTGGGATCAACGTTGCCCAACGTGGTCACTAACCACCACAGGAACAGCGGAATCGCGATCGAAGCCACCATCAATCCCCAGTTTAGAGAAGGGGGAATATCCTCGGCTAATCGCCAGAAAGTGCTGGGGCGAAGCGTTTTAATCGGTTTTTGAGAATTGATTTGAGGCGGCGCAGAGCTTGGGTTCATGGCGGGAAAGGGGGTGGAGTGAAGGAGTGAAGAAGTGAGGGAATTCTGATGGCTAACTGCCAATAATGAAGGCTGGTTACCCGCCACGAACGCTCTTAATGCCTAAGCTTTCTTAGCTTTCTCGGCATAGGCTTTGACAAAGCGATCGTCAAATAGCTTGCTCAAATCGGGTTTGGTGGGAGCTAAGCCAACTTGGGTAAGAAAGGTTGCCATTTCTTCGGCAGCAAAGGTTAAAGAAGTCATGTCTTTACCTGGTTGGAAAGCTTTCAAGTTTTCTTCTACGGTAAAAATTTTGGTGCCAGCCGCATATTCTTTATACTCATCCACACTCACACCTGCCCGTTTTGCCATAATCTCTATGGTCTGGTCTGGGTTGGCTTTAATGTAGGCGATCGTGGCAAACCAAGAATCAACCATTGCCTGTACTTGATCTGCATGTTCGGTGACAAACTTACGGGTAAATACCAGGTGATCGGGAATGGCTCCCGGAAAGTCTTTGGAACTAAAGAGTTCTTTGCTACCAGGACGCTTCAGTGCCTGCGTGGTGAAAGGCGCAAACACACCCACAGCATCCACCTGTCCAGCCTCAAAGGCAGCGGCAGCCTTCCCGGTTTCCAAGGGTTGAAAGCTAATCTCTTTTGGATCGATTCCAGCTTTCTTCAAGCCCAATAACAGCAGAAAATGATCGACGGTGCCTTCTTCCGCAGCCACTTTCTTCCCTTTCAGATCGGCGATAGAATTAATCCCTTCGCGGACAATAATTTTGTCGTTACCAGTTGAGTTATCGTTCACCAGCACGACGACTTGATCGGCTCCGCCAGAAACTGCACTGATGGTGTCATTCAAAGTTTGGGAGTTTGCATCAATCTGTCCAGCCGTCAAGGTATTGATCGATTCCAAGTAGCCATCAAACCATTTCAGATCTACGGCCACTTTATTCTTCTCAAAAATTTTTTCGTCCAGGGCAACCTGCCAGGGAAACCAACCGGGCCACGCGCTGAAGCCCAGACGCACCGATGCCGCCCCTCCACTAGCGGTGGGGGAACCCCCGGTTGAGGTTGGGAGTTGGCTCGCTGGGTTAGTGCAACTGACGATGAGCACTGCACTGACCAGAAAAAGTCCAACATAGGAGAATAGCGATCGTAATTTCATTGCACGTCCTCACAAGGGATTGGTTTAACTGAATCGGTTGAACGAGGAGTCGAGAACCATCAATGACCTGCACCCTTGTGGCAACGAGTCACTCATGGTTATGGATTTAACGAATTGGACGGGAAGGCGTCCGTCACATTGGCTACAAAACTCCATCTCGGTCGGGGATTAGAAATACAAATTTTTGCAGCAAAAAAGCCCAGAAGGAAGCAACCGTCTTTCTCACAGTCGCTATCTCTCCCGGGCTTTTCTCCCGCCGTGTAGCTGGCGATCGTTTTCTTGCATCAAGAAAATTTTTTATCCCAGCTTGCTTCTCTCGGACCAGACGCTCAAAATCGATCAAACCGGAACCCTAGAAGCCATAGATTGTATAAGAGAATTTGGAATTCGCTCGACCTAATATCTACCAAGAAGCCCAGAGCGAATATGTATCGTTGACAACAAATTTCGAGCAATCTATCCCGAAAAGTGCATAATATGGTGAACGACCCTGATTTTGGTTAGATTAATTGAATAAACTTACCAGTGCTGGGTTAATTCGCTTGCTATGAATTCTTCTAAAGCTCGTCCGTCCATGCGATATCCTAAGCCAACCATGAAGCGGGCGGAGCGAGCGATCCAGTGTTCACCCTTTGGGTTAGCATTGTTTGTTTCGATTATGCATCAAAGTGTTTCGCTGTCAGAAATTGCGGGTGCGTCTGGGGTGCAACATCGGTTTACAAAAATGCCTGTGTCAGAGCTTGCGGCTGAAAATGCGCTGCTTTGGCTGATTCAGGTGGGTGTTCTACGACGGGAGGTCGATGGGCAAGGGTTGACAGATAGTTTTCGTCTAACCCCACTCGGTCGCCAATTGGTCGAAAAGGTGCAGCAACGGGGAATGAATCAGTTTCCTGCGCCTACTTTGAGCGATCGCCTCTATAATGCTGTGAGCCGATGGATGCGATTTCCCTTTTAAGTCCAATCCTACTGAAACAAAACAAAATCCAACGTTGTTAAATCTCCTTTCTCAACCGTTTCTCCTTCTCATTACCATCACTGAGTTGCAGTTTATGATGCCTAAGCAGGGATTGCCTGGAGGTGACCGATGAAAGCCATTATGGTCGTAGGAACCACATCCCATGCTGGGAAATCAATGCTGACAGCTGCTTTATGCCGGATTCTTTCTCGGCGGGGATGGCGAGTGGCTCCTTTCAAAGCCCAGAACATGGCATTGAATTCTTATGTCACCAGTAATGGTGGTGAAATTGGCTATGCTCAAGCGGTTCAGGCCTGGGCAGCTGGGATTATGCCCTGGATTGAGATGAACCCCATTTTATTGAAGCCTCAGGGAGATACGACTTCACAGGTGATCCTCAAAGGTCGCGTCGTAGGTCGAGTGAGTGCGACTGATTACTACGAACAGTTTTTTGACATCGGTTGGCAGGCGATCGAAGAATCAATTCGGCGCTTGAGCGAAGAGTTTGATTTGTTAGTTTGTGAAGGAGCAGGCAGTCCGGCTGAGATCAACCTCAAGCATCGCGACCTGACCAATATGCGGGTGGCAAAACATCTCAATGCTCCTACGATTTTGATCGTGGATATCGATCGCGGCGGTGCTTTTGCCCATGTGGTCGGTACATTAGAATTGCTCGACCCAGACGAACGAGCCTTGATCAAAGGGATTGTGATCAATAAGTTTCGCGGACAGCGAAGCATTTTGCAGCCAGGGATTGATTGGTTGCAGGAGCGCACTGGCATTCCGGTGATAGGGGTCATCCCCTGGCTGGAGAATAGCTTCCCAGCAGAAGATTCGCTCAGCTTGTTTGAGCGCAAGAGTGATAACAGTGGTGACATCACGATCGCGGTGATTCGTCTGCCTCGCATTTCTAACTTCACAGATTTTGATCCGCTGGAAGCTGAGTCCACCGTCAATGTGAAGTATATCCATCTCAAACAATCGCTGGGGCATCCAGATGCGGTAATTATCCCTGGATCGAAGACCACGATCGCTGATTTGGTGGCTATGCACAAAACCGGCATGGCGGAAGAACTGCACAACTATGCAGCCGCAGGCGGCACTGTGTTGGGCATCTGCGGCGGCTTCCAGATGTTGGGCAAGATCCTGGCTGATCCAGAAGGGATTGAAGGGCAGGAAGGACGCTATAAGGGATTAGGACTGTTGCCACTCAAAACGGTCATTGCCGGTCAAAAAGTGGCACGCCAGCGGTTGGTCACGTCCAATTTTCCGCAAGAAGGATTGCCTGTGGGCGGATACGAAATCCACCAGGGACGATCGCGCGTGATGGAAGAAGAAAATATTGGCATTCAACCTTTGTTTGATGATCCCAATCTGGGTATGGTCGATGAGACCCATTCCATCTGGGGCACCTATCTGCACGGCATTTTCGACAATGGTCCCTGGCGACGTGCCTGGCTCAATCGCCTGCGCCAGCAACGTGGGCTAAAATCTCTGCCAACGGGTGTTTCCAATTATCGCGAGCAACGCGAATTGGCACTGAATGCGATCGCGGATGAAATTGAACCCTATCTGGATCTCACGCCCATCTTGTCTTGAGGCTTGCCAAAAGTAGGGTTAGGTTACGACTTCTGGCTTGAACGTAGAACTATTCAACCGATAAGGCTGCGTATCAGTATTAAAGGGATTGCTGTCGCTAAATTGCGATCGTTCCCAAGTCTTTAAATGCTGAGGGCTTTGTTGCATGATTGAAAACCGGGCACATCAGTCTTGAAGCAGGCTTGGTATTAGGCTTCAACCTCATAGCTATCGGGCTTAGCAATCTGAATCATAAGATCCCTTTCTGGAAGTGGTCAGGGTCTGTTATCGGCTGAAATGGTCAACAGCCCTACTCTTCCACTCCCAACACTAGTAGTTTCACCCACGCCAACTGCGATCGCACCTTTGCCCAAGCTCGAAACGTTTGCGCCTTCAGTTGATCCAGCGCTAACAAGCTGCCCAAATAAGTCACCGTATTTCCATTGGTTTCCTCATTTCGGAAGTCTTCGGACTTGTTTTGGAGACGATCGAAATGGTTTCAGAGGTCTTCGATATTGTTTTTAGGGTATTCGATCTAGTTTTTGAGGCGATCGAGCTTGTATTAGAGGCAGACGAAAAAGCCTAGACCGTCATTGACAAAGCTCAAAGACTTACTCTAAATCGAGAGGATTTAGGTAATTATTATTTGGGTTTAGAGAACTATCGTTAGAACTCAGAGATTTAAAAGATTCTAGCAACTAAAATTCATTGAGTTTTCTTGCCTCCTTTGCCATACTCTATGTAGCGAAAACTGAGATGTTATGACACTTGATAGAGCAAAATTTCGTAGAGCCTGTGATCCCAGCAAAACGCTAATCTTTGGTGATCCAGAGGATAAGAAATACTATATTGATTTTGCTGCGGTGCGTGGTGGCGAGATCATTGCGGAATTAAAAGAAAACATTATTGATTTATTTGACCAGCCCACCTGTGCTTTGTTTACTGGACATATCGGCTGTGGTAAATCAACGGAGTTGCGCCGACTCAAGGCAGAACTGGAGGAAGCAGGGTTCCATGTAGTTTACTTTGAGTCCAGTGAAGATCTGGAGATGGCAGATGTGGACATTGGAGATGTGTTGTTAGCGATTGCTCGCCGGATTAGTGAAAGTTTGGAACACATCCAACTCATACCTCAGGCAACCGGATTCAAAGCTCTCCTGGAGACTACTAAGAAAGTCTTATTGACGGAAGTGGACATTAAAGGAGTGGTCAATTGGCCTGGTATCAAAATAGGGATTGATACCAATAAGCAAGAGGTGTCTCTTTCTGCCGGAATTGCCGAGTTGACTGTGACGGCAAAGAATGACCCAGGCTTGCGGGAGAAGCTTAACCAGTTTCTGGGACCTCAGAAAAACGTGCTGCTGGCATCGCTTAATCAGGAGTTGATTGAACCTGCGATAGCCAAACTGCAAAGCATTGGTAAACAGGGACTGGTGGTGATTATCGACAATCTGGATCGGATTGATAATCGGCAGAAGTCGTCCAGTCGATCGCAACAGGAGTATCTGTTTGTGGATCAGAGCGAGTGCTTGACCAGTCTGCACTGTCATGTGGTCTATACCATGCCTCTGGCGTTGAAATTTTCACTGGATTACAAAACGCTGGAGCAACGATTTGGCGAACCTAAGATACTACCGATGGTGCCTGTACAGTACCGGGATGGCGGGCATTGTGAGGTAGGGATGGAGTTATTGCGTCAGATGATACTTGCACGAGCGTTTCCAGAACTCAACCCAGTGGAACGGCTGAACCACATTACTGAAGTCTTTGAGAGTGCAGAAAGTCTGGATCGACTGTGCCAGATTTGCGGCGGGCATGTGCGGGACTTGCTGCGGTTGCTAAGTGAATGGATCGGCAAGGGAAGACAGCTACCCCTCTCTAGTGAAGTGCTGGAAAATCTCATCCGTGCCAGTTGTAACGATACGACGATGACAGTTTCCCAAGCAGAATGGGAGTTGCTACGCCAGGTTCACCAAACCCGCAAACCTGTTCCCGATGCGGGCTATCAGACCTTGATTCGCCGTCGATTAGTATTTGAATATCGCGATAGTGAGGGCTCCTGGTTTACAGTAAATCCTATTTTGGTTGGAGCCAGCGAGTTACAGGTATGAGTAGCCTATCTCCACAGGAATTTATTGTGCATAACCAGGCAGAGCTGGAGGATCTTGCCTGGGAATTGGAAGCTTCGGCGGGACAGTTTTCATTAATCCTGGCGCGATGCAATTACGTTCGCCTGAGGGATGAATTAGTCGAACATTTGCGACAGATTTGCCCGATCGCAATCCGCATCCTAATAGTACAGGCAAATGAAACAGCGCTTTATACCCGAATTCTGGATGAAATCAGAGATGAGCAACCTGGTGCATTGATGGTATTAGGTTTGGAGTCGATGACAGATTTAGCGCGACTGCTTTCCACCGCCAACCAGGTACGGGAGGAATTTCGCAAAAATTGTCCATTTCCGATTGTGCTGTGGGTGACGGATAAGGTGATGAAGGGGTTAGTTCATGCCGCTCCCGATCTGGAAAGTTGGGCAACCAAAACTCACTTTACGCTTCCCCCTGCAACGCTAACGCAAGCCCTGACGCAAGCTGTAAATCAACTTTTCGCAACCCTGTTAGACCCAGCCAATCACACATCTTTCGATACAGTGCGGCAAGTTCTGGACTTGGGGTTTCTGCAACCTGCAGAAGTACCGTCTGCGATTCAGGATCTTCAATTGCAGGGAACAACACTCACCCCAAGCATGCAAGCTAGTTTGGATTTTGCTAGAGGGCTGAATACAAATGATTTAGTTGAGGCACTGGCATATTTTGAGCGAAGTCTACAGTTTTGGCAAGGCGAAGCAGAAGCAGACGTAGAACAGGTTAATCTCAAAATTGGATTGCTTTTGGTATACATTGGCCGCGTGAAATTTGCGATCTCCGAGACGGCACCACAGCAAACACCCGATTGGCAATCTATTCGGCAACTATTGCAGCAAGCGATCGCTCAATTTGAGCAGGCGGATCGTCCCGATCTGGTAGCCCTCTGTATTCCTCAATTGGAGCGGGTGTTGCAGAAATTACAGGCATGGGATGAGTTAGCAGAAACCGCCAGGAAAGGGCTGGAACTGCATCGGATTTATCTCAACCAGACCCGGCTATCTCAGGACTATGGTTTTCTGGCACGAGCACTGCTGGAACAACGGCAGTGGACCGCTGCTCGACAAGCAGCTCAACAGGCACTGGTAGAGTTGGCAGCAGAACCTGAGGCACTCAATTGGTTGCGGGGACTTTACCGCTTATTTCGGGCACAGGCAGAGCGACGGTTGGGTGATGCAGAGACCGCGATCGGGCATCTCACAGAAGCAAATGCCAGAGAAGTGAGCAATCAGGGTTATCCCAAAATTGCCATCCGAATTTTGCAGGAACTGCGGGAACTGCACTTTGAGCGCAAGCATTATCTGGAGGCGTTTCAGGCAAAGCAAGAGCGGTTGTCGATCGAACAACAGTACGGATTGCGGGCATTTATCGGAGCCGGACGATTGCAGCCGCAGCGACAAGCCGTAGTGACAGAATTCCAAACACCAATCGAAGGCATGGTGGCTCCAGAGATTACTGCAGCAGGACGGCAGCAAGATTTGGAGCGATTAATTGAACGAGTTAAACGACGGGATTATCAGCTAATTGTAATTCACGGTAGTTCTGGAGTAGGCAAAAGCTCACTTGTCAATGCGGGTTTGGTACCAGCTCTGAAGCAAAGACCGATTGAAGCACGGGATAATGTGCCATTAGTGATGCGGGTTTACACCCAGTGGGCACAGGAATTAGCAAGGTTGTTGAGTCAGCCGGAGTTAGGAGGTCAGGAATCAGAAGTTAAAATGTTGGGAGAAACGCAAGACTTACTTGTTCAATTGCGTAAGATTGATCAGCAAAATCGGCGCGTGATTCTGATCTTTGATCAATTTGAAGAGTTTTTTTTCGTTTACCCTAAACCGCAAGATCGTCAACCATTTTTCAAATTTCTAGCTCAATGCCTGAAAATCTTATCGATTAAGATATTTATATCACTGCGAGAAGATTATCTTCATTACTTGCTGGAATGCAGTCGCCTAGAAATCATGAAGGAACGGGGAATTGACATTTTAAGTAAACAAGTAAGATACGAAGTAGGTGATTTTTCCTCGCAAGATGCGAAGAAGATTATTGAGAGTTTAACTAAATCTGCCCACTTTTACCTGGAAGATAGTTTGATTGAACAACTTGTGCAGGATCTAACAAAAGAGGGATCAGGTTCAGTAAGACCCATTGAATTACAAATTGTAGGTGCTCAACTACAAAGCGAAAAAATTCCTATTAATACATTGAAGCAATACCAGGCTTTGGGAGACAGTGCTAAGACTGAACTGGTTAACCGTTATCTAGCATCTGTTGTAGAAGACTGCGGTTCAGAAAATAGAGAAGTTGCAGAGTTCATTTTAGGGTTACTTGCTGGAGATCGCGAGGCTCGACCACTAAAAACTCGCACTGAGCTAGAAAGCGATTTAAGAGATTTGGCAAATAGTTTACCCAATCTCACTAGGCAATTAGACTTGGTTTTAAAGATCTTTGTTGGTTCTGGTTTAGTTTTTCTAGTTCCAGAGATACCGGATAATCGATACCAACTGGTTCACGATTATTTAGCTGATTTAATTCGAGGACAACAAGGAAATAAATTAACCAAAACTTTAGCAGAACTGGAAGAAACTAAAAAAGATCGTAATCGACTGCTGAGACGACAACGAAACTGGGCTTATAGTGGTTCTTCAGTTCTTTTAATCTGCTTCCTTTTTGCGATAGTCTCTACTGTTCGTTCCACAATCAGTGACACTAATGCCCGCCTTAATGATTTGAGTGCCTCCTCAGAATTACTTTTTCGTAACGGTGGGCAATATGACGCCGTGATAACAGGAATTAAGCTTGGTAAACAGCTAAAGCAGTCATTTTGGGGAATCTCACTCTTTCAAACTTGGTGGATATACCCAAGTACTCGGATAAGAGCCCTGACTGCAATGCAGCAAGCAGTGTTTGGACTCAAGGAAGCGAATAGCTTCAACGGACATACTGATGCTGTCAATGGGATTAGTATTAGCCCAGATGGTAAAACCATTGCTTCTGCCAGCACTGATGGCACAATTAAGCTTTGGCATCTCAATGGACAAGAATTCTTAATGTTCAAGCCACCCGTTGATGACAAAAAACAAGACTCCAAGAATCAGAAAAGTAGTGCTGGGTCGAATAAGAAAGACACTAAAAAGCCAGACCTCTCCGCTAAAAAGGACAGTGATAAATCAGGGGAGACTAACTCTCCGCCGTCTCCACCTGCCGTGTACAAGGTCAGATATAGCCCTGATGGAAAGTTGCTTGCGGTTGCCAGCGCAGACAACAGCATCAGAATCTGGGGCAACGATGGCAAATTAATTAAGAAATTAGAAGGACATGAGGGGGCAGTCAATGATGTCCGTTTCAGTCCAGATGGCAAGATGATTGCTTCTGCCAGTAGCGACAAAACCATCAAGCTTTGGAGTCTGAATGGTCAGGTGCTCAAAACCATTAAGGGACATGAGGGTATAGTCAACTGTATCGACTTCAGCCCTGATGGAAAACTGCTTGCCTCCGGTAGCTTTGATAAAACGGTTAAGCTTTGGAATCTTGATGATAGCAAAACAATAAATAAAGCAGTTGCACTGGGTTCAGTAAACTCAGTTCGCTTTAGCCCTGATGGAAACCTGCTTGCGTATGGCAGTACAAATAGTGGTGGTAATACTGTTACCGTCTGGAACATCAAAGTAAATACGTCGAGAACTTTTAGTGGACATTACAGTAGTGTATCCGCAGTCAATTTTAGTCCAAATGGTAAGATAGTTTCCTCTGCAGGTGATGATAATACAATCAAACTTTGGGATTTGGATGGAAGATTACTCAAAACGCTTCAGGGACACAGTAGTGGAGTCCAGGATGTTGATTTTACACCGGATACCAAACAGATTGTCTCTGCCAGTAACGATAGAAGCATTAAACTTTGGAACATTGATGTCCAGGAACTTCCACCTTCCGTGGGTCACCTTTCAGCAATCAATCGCGTCAGTTTTAGTCCAGATAGCAAGACGATTGCCTCTGCTGGTAATGATAGCTTGATTAGGCTCTGGAACGTGGATGGTCAAGAGCAGGCTACCCTGCGAGACCATACAGGTGTTGTCAGTAGCGTTAAATTCAGTCCTGATGGAAAGATGATCGCTTCCATCGCTGAACAAGTTAACCTCTGGAGTCAGACAGGCAAGTTGCTCAAAACTTTCCATGTGAGAGCATCTAAAGGGAGTAAGGATATCTTTTTTAGCCCAGACAGCTCCTGGATCGCAGCAACAGATGGCGACAATGCTATTAAATTGTGGAGTCTGGATGGCAAAGAACTCCGCATTTTGGGTGATGCCTCTAACCCGATTTCAACCAATGCGTTGCGTATTAGCCCTGATGGAAAATTCTTACTAACGTTTTCTGGTAGAACGATTACTCTTTGGAATTTTAATGGGGAACAACTACAAAGATTTCAAGGAAATAACGAAGATTCCAGCATTGTTGATGTTGTTTTTAGTCCTGATAGTAAACTAATTGCTTCAGCTAGCTATCACTTAAATAAGGAAAAATCCGATCCAAATAACTTTTATGCTGAATTTGTTGGATCTGCTCGGCTATGGAATCTTGATGGGCAACTCATTCAAACAATGAAGGGTGACTTTAGAGATGTTCCGAAGCTCGCCTTTAGTCCTGATGGGAAAATCCTTGCTGTAGAGGAGATTAGAAACTATGAAGATGGTGCTAATGTCCATCTCTGGAATATTAATAATAAGTCTATCTATACATTAGATGCTCAGAAGTCTTTTACACCAATTCAATTCAGCCCGGATAGTAAATTGCTAGCTACAGTCGCCAAGAATAATGCGATCAAGTTGTGGAATTTTCAGGGTAAAGAACTTCAAACTCTAGGGGGAAATGACTTAGGACTTTTTGGCTTTCAATTTAGTCCGGACAGCAAGCTAATTGCTTCTATCGGTCAAGGAAGTAGCTTCTTCAAATTGTGGAGTATATCAGGTAATTTGCTGCATACGTTTCCAGAGTCTCCGCCACAGCGACATAGTACAAGTGTACGTAGCGTTAGTTTTAGTCCCAATGGTCAATTAGTTGCTTCAGCCAGTTACGATGGGACGATTAAACTATGGACAAACGACGGTCATGTGCAACGGACATTTCTTGGACATGGTGAAGGTGTCAATAGTGTCAGCTTTAGTCCAAATGGCAGGCTGATTGCTTCAGCTAGTATAGACGGCACAATCAAGCTTTGGTTTCTTGATGGGAAAGAACTTCGCACATTTAGGGGACATAAAGCTGCAGTCAAAAAGGTGAGGTTTAGTCCTGACGGGAAATGGCTGGTTTCAGCCAGCGAAGACACGACGATAAAACTTTGGGCTTTGGATGGGAAAGAAATCCAAACCTTCAAAGGACATACGGATTTCGTCAATGATGTTAACTTTAGCCCGGATGGTAAAACAATTGCTTCAGCAGGTGGTGATAAGCAAATTAAACTTTGGAGTATGGATGGTAAAGAATTAAATTCATTTAAGGGACACACTGATCCGATCGATAGCGTGAGCTTTAGCCCCGACGGCAAAGTGCTTGCTTCAGCCAGTGACGATAAGACCATCAAGCTATGGGCTCTAGATGGTAAGCTATTGCAAACTTTAAAAGGACATACTGGTAGTGTAAAGAGTGCTGTCTTTAGCCCCAACGGTAAAATGATTCTTTCGGGGGGTACGGATGTCACCATGCGTTTCTGGGATGTAGACAATGGCAACCAGATCCAAAGTGTAGTTATGAGTGATGATGGTTGGGTTTGGGATGCAGAGTGGAGTAAAGCTCATCCCCAAATTGTCTCTGCAGGTGGTTTAGGAAAAGTAACTTTCTGGAATATAGGCTCCCCAAAAGATTTATTAGTTGCTAGCTGCAATAAAGTGCGAAATTATTTGGTTACGAATAGCTCTGTCGATCAACAGAATCGACATCTCTGCGATGATGTCAGTGAGCAAAAGTAACTGACGGGTTTAGTGAAACTTACTCCACCATAGTGGTCTGGATAAAACTGCATTAAGACTATCAGGCTGTTCTAGCTATCATCCCAAAGTTTCTGAAGTAGATAGATCGCCCACCCAAAGCACGATCGCCCGTCAGCACGGCACTGACGCAAGCCGATTCCACTGGAAAGATCGGGTGGCACGAAGTAAAGGCTACCAGATTTCCTTCTAGCTCAATAACCCGGTTGGGCGAAAGAGTTGCTCAGCGGTGAATGCAAGATCAGGGAAGAGGAGATCTGCGATCGGCCGATTTCCTCGATAGGTTTGGGGCAGGGATTCTGGCACAAATACAGTCACGCTTTTGGCTTGAGAATCAACTACCCAAACTCGTAGAACTCCATCTGCCAGATAATCTGTGGCTTTTTCAGTCATCTCGCTAAAAGTTTGCCCCGGAGGAACGATCTCAACTGTCAGGTCAGGCAAAGCTGGGCAGGCTTCATTCTGCATCCAGTCAGCAGGCAAGCGCTCATCAGAGACATAGAGCAAACCAGGGACAGGGACCCAGTCTTTGCCATGGCGCGTCAGCTTTACTGCCTTCCAGAGATAGAGGTTTGGTCAAGGGGTGAACCCATAAGCGAGGGTCGGTGAAGGTTCCGATCTTTAGCCTAAGGCGAGAAGCGATTTTGGAGTTTATGGCTTATCGTTCCAAAGCTGCTGAAGCCGAGGACCCAGGGACGATCGCCTGTCAGCATGGCATTGGCGCAAGCGGATTCGACTGGAAAGCAATCGGGTGGTACAAAGTTATCCCGTCTGAGCGGTCAGCGATCGCAGAGGTCAGGCGCTTCTGTACTGAATGCTGCACTCAGACCTGTCAGAACACTCTGTTCTTTAAAACTTCTCGATTATCCACTAGGCTGAAACCTGTTGTGATATTTAATTAATAACAATGACAAAGCCCACAAACCCTAATCATCGAATTCATTCACGAGTTGGAATGGTTTCATTTGTCATCGCGATCGTTTATACCTTATTCATCTCATCTATCAAAATTGTTGATTCTTATCTTTTTAATATGAATCAATATACAGGACTGCTGACCATCCTTTTAATTGGGATTGGATTAGGGATTATGGGATCGTTACAGCATGGCAGAAATCACCTGTTTGCCCATCTGGGTCTTGTCATCCATTCTGCGTTTTTGGTGACTACGCTCTATGAAATGTATGACAGATTCCATAGCAGCCCATGACGATCTCACCTTTCATTGATTTTTTTCTCGTTGCCTGGTTCTTGGCTGGGAACGACATCGGGAAGCTTTGCCTCTCCCTCAAGTTTTGCAGGCAGAGCTTGGCTGGCATCGCCTGGCTCGAAAGTGTGCCAGGGGTGGGGCCGGTCATTGCTACGACGTTGATTGCCGCTTTGCCGGAGTTAGGCAATGTCAGTGATAAACGCATCAGTGCTTTGGTGGGGGTGGCTTCGTTCAATCGCGATCGTGGCAAGTTTCGCGGCACTCGCACGATCTGGGGAGGGCGATCGCAGGTGCGCTCCGTGCTCTACATGGGGGTACTGACGGCAGTGCGACATAATTCCAGTGGCTTAGCAAATGAATAAGTCATACTGTTTCGTGTGCTTTGAATTGTTCTCCAACGCTGTTTGATTGAATTCGTTAAATATTCGTCGGATGCTTGACTTTCAACATAATCGCTTGCGGGGAAGGGGTGATGAAAGGGTTGCCTTCTGAAAAGATTTCAGGGAGGGGCTTCCCAAGGGCGAATTTACACAGGTCTAATTTGCAATGAATTAGAGGAGGCTTAGGCACAGCTTGACTGAAAATAGGCTGACCAAAACCCTTGCCTGGTAAACCTTTTACAGAGGTCAACGAAGTTATGCGGTTTTCAAGGTTCGAGGGAGGGGTGTAAATCCCGCTCACTTCCCTATTATGCTTGAACCAATTAAAAAATCAATAGAAAATTTTCTAAGATTTTCTATTTGTAAGAATGGGGTTTGGGCGCTGCGCCCCAGGCAGGGAGTTTTACCCAAAACATTTTCAATTTAATTTAGCCCAGTTCCTTTCTGCTATTCAGCACCACCCGTGGTCGGTCAAGACTGTTTTGAGGGGTTGGAATATTACGTCTTGATAGAAATCAATGACGGTAGGAGTTTGCCACGCAGCAGCAGGCGGACTGACCCCACAGCAATGCTACCAATCACCAGATTGGCACCGATAAACAACAGTACGGCTAACCCTTCCATCACTCCAGACATGCCACGTTCGACAAAGCGCAACGCCGACAGCGCTAGGGCAGCAACCCCGAAGGTAAAAGCCCAGTAGGATGCGGCAAAGGGTTGTTGAAACAACCAGGGCGTGAGTCTTAGTAGAATCAGTGCCTGCAACAGCCCATAGCCGAATAGGATCTGGGCAAAGGTGTCCGGCTGACCCTGGGTGATCCCCAAATAAGCAACACAGCCAACGACAGGCGGTGCCAGTTGAATGCCCAGGGTTGGACGCAGCAGCTTGGGCAAGGCCGTCAATAGGAACAGGCGCTGCATGATGATGGACTCCAGCGCCAGCCACGAAAACATCCCCATGCCAAAAAATAATACACTCCATTCTCGATAGCCGAGCGCACTGGCACCGATCGCACTCACAAAACTGCCTGCGACGGTAGGCAGGTAGAGAATAGGGGTGGTCGTTTCTGGCTGTCGTCCTCCCATCCATAGCCGACCAGAACGATACACGCCAAAGCTTAATTGGGCGATCGCGCCAACGACGAATAACACGACAGCAATTGCACGAGTATAGGGTGAGATCGCCAGCGCTACTAGCACCGTCGAAACTGGCACTAGCCCGACGAAGCAACACAGAACAGGATGCTCAAACTCAGCCAGCGCCTCTTCTCGCGCCCCCAGCCATTTACTGACATAGAGCAGCAGCAACCCGAGCCAGATGGCAACTGAAAACAGCATAATCGCTTCGCCAATCCAGGCAGGTAGGTGCCAAATTTTGGCAGCAACTCGCCAGCAATTACCCAGCCCTACTAGACCTAGAATCATGCCAAAAAAGGAGGCAGGAATCGGGTTGCGATTGATTGTCAAAACAGTCAATTTTAGACGTGATTTTTTCATGGTCGAGCTTCCTGGCAACAATCGAGAGAGACAAACAATCGATCAGGGAACTCCATCATTCGTTCGCAGCGTGAGGTACTTAGAGAAGGGCTTGATCAATTAAAGGTGCAATGACAGCGATATGTTTAAGCAATTCATCGGAGAGAGAGAAGCGCTGTTGTAAATAATGGGGAGCGTTGTAACTCAGCCACACCTTGTCGTCAGCCGATTCCCATGCCAGCGCCTTCAGTGGCAAATCCAGCGCGATCGTCGGTTCTGCGACCATGAGCGGGGTTCCAGCTTGCGGATTGCCAAACAACAATAACTGCGTCGGACGTAAACTCAGTCCAACTTTTTCAGCTTCAGCTTGTTGATCAATACGCGCAAAGAGGGTGATGCTTTTTGTTTGCAAGAGAGCGACTAGTCGATCGATCGTTTCGGTGACTGAATAGGGGCTAAGCTGGCTGATGATGCCATTATTTTCATTCACAGCAGTCACCTCCTTGACTTAGAATCGGGCAATGTGAATGTTACCGTTTTGCTGGTGATGACCTTGTGCGTGGGGTCGGCTAATTCGATCAGCACCTTGTGCGGACCAGGTTCCAGTCCGACCAAGATGATTGTTTCGCCACTGGCATCGACAAAGTGCCACGGCGCATCATCAACAGTGATGTGGATATGACCGATGCGCGGCGATACATCAAGAGCACCTTTGCCGAACACGGGCAACACCCGCAGGTTCTCCGTCCGATACTGGATGAAAACGCGCCCCTGGGCTAACGGTTCGGGCAGCGGTGGATCGACGATCAGTTTGGCTGGCGCTTCGTTTGCAATCTCGATCAATGGTGATGAACCGCGAATCTCCCTGGTGCTCTGGGTGGAGGCAATGAGAGTAGAAGGGGTGTGGATATCCATGACTGTTGGGTACCTGAAAGTAGTTTGCAAGAGAGTTTCTTCGACAAAGGGCAGAGGCACAGAGTCATCACTATTGAGGCTCGCCTGTGAGCTACCCATCAGTGCTATTCCTGTTGTAATGCTGCTTACAGCAGTCGTTCCCAGAACGCTTTGGACACGTTTGTCACCTCATCCATAGGGTAAGGGTTCCGGGCGTTCCGATTCAGGTTGATACTGCCCCAATGCGGCAGCACTATTGAGTTTGGCACGACGATACAGTTCCTTTTGAGCCGCAGAAACATTCACGTCCTGTCCGTTCCAGGTTTGCATTGCGGCTTGCTGGAGCGCACGACCATAGGAAAATGTCAGTTGCCAGGGCAGTTGGTCTTTAAATAAAGTGTTCATCGCATTGAGATGGGCAGTCGCGAGTTCATCACGTTGTCCACCAGACAGAAAAGTACAACCCGGAACGGCAGCCGGAACGCGCTCTCGCAAACATTTCACCGTCCATCGCGCTACATCTTCAACACTTGCCTGATGGGGATTCTTTTCACCCGGAATGACCATACTGGGCTTGAGGATCATCTGATCTGGTTCGACACCCTGAATATAAAGTTCATCAAACACCGTTTTCAGCACTTCATGATGCACAGCATAACTGCGCTCCAACGTATGATCGCCATCCATCAGCACTTCCGGTTCAACGATCGGGGTCAATCCGCCTTCCTGACAAAGCGCAGCATAACGGGCAAGTGCATGGGCATTGGTTTTGAGGCAGCGATTAGAGGGAATACTGTCTCCGATTGTAATTACAACTCGCCATTTGGCAAAGCGGGCACCCATTTTGTAGTACTCAGCAATGCGATCGCGCAAGCCATCCAACCCCTCAGTCACGGTTTCTCCCGGTGCTTTGGCTAACGGTTTTGCACCCGCATCTAGCTTGATGCCGGGAATAATACCAGCATTCGACAAGACTTTAGTAAACGGAGTGCCATCCTTCGTAGATTGGCGAATTGTCTCATCAAACAAAATCACGCCACTAAAGAAGTCACCGATACCAGGAGTGGTAAAGAGCATTTCGCGGTATGCCCGACGCATTTCTTCGGTCATGGGAATACCTAGCTTCTCAAAGCGCTTATTCGCAGTGCTATAACTCTCATCGGCCGCTAAAATGCCTTTACCTGGAGCAACCATTGTTTTGGCGGTAGCCAGTAACTCTTGTTCGTACATACCTCAAAAGTCCCCTTGAGCATTGGATAAATGTGACGACCACAGCCAAAAAGATACTGCAAGGTAACCGTAATCACTATCGTCACTGCATGGCTGCTACAACTTCATCTGTGGACAGAACCGAATTGGCGACATAACCAAAGTTGATCAGGGCTGCCTTGTAACCATCACCTAACTCCGGATGGCGTGGAGCAGCCGTTGCATCCTTAACAACGAGAACTTCAAAGCCCTGTTCGATCAGGTCACGCAGGTGAGCTTCAACACAAAGATTTGCCAGCATACCGAGCAGAATGACTTTGCTGAGATTACGCTTCCGCAGTTGCAACACAAGATCATTGCTTTGCGGTCCATAAACTTTATGAGGGCTGACCACGATCGTTTTACCATCTTCGATAAAGGGTTTGTAGCGATCGAGCCAATCTGCACCCGAACCCAGGAAACCATCAAGAGTTAAGGGTCCACTGCGAGTAAACTCTTTCACCCCCAGCATCATTTGCTCCAGCGTTCCGGCAAATTTCCAGTTGTAATCGGTGGGATAGTAATAGTGAGGAGAGATGAATACCTCAAAGCCATGTTGCTTCGAAGCTTTGAAAACTCGCTCAATATTCTCGACGGTTTGATTGTCTTTCACACTGGCACCTACCAAGTCCCACGAAACTCCCTTTTCGCTCAAAACATCGTTCTGTGGATCGATCACAACGATCGCGGTGTCATTTTTGTTGATGTTCATGTTTCTCCTTGTCTATTAACATTCATGGTTCTCTTTGTTCGGGCGCTAACGCACTAAACTCTCTCAAACCGCTCTGTCCATATTCTTAAGCGCGAACTGTGAAGCCGATCGCCAATAGTTAACCGAACTCTGGCCTACCGCACGAAATTGGATAAGCCAGAGCCTTTCAAGCCCGCAATAACCAAGCACTGCCCGCCGAATGCGATCGCCAAAATTTGATGAGAACGATTCATTGCAACGGGCGGACAAAGAAACGATCGGTTCCTATTGCAGATATTTTTTCAGTTCAGCGGCGGCGTGGACAAACAGAGAACGCACTGCTGGAACCTCGGCTAATCCATTCAATAGTCCAAAGTCATGGATCATGCCGTTGTAACGCACGGTTGTCACTTTCACTCCAGCCTCGTCGAGCTTGCGTCCATAGGCTTCGCCACCATCACGCAAGATATCGCTTTCGGCAACCTGAATAAGCGCTGGGGGCAATCCTTGCAGTTGCTCAACCGTAGCTTGTAGCGGAGAAGCATAGATTTCTTTGCGTTGTGCTGGGTCAGTTGTATAAAGGTCATACATCCACTTCATCAAGGGTGTGGTCAAGAACCGCTTCTCACCAAATTGGTGAAAAGACTCGGTTTCAAAATCGGCATCAACGATTGGCCACATCATTATTTGCAACTTAATATGTGGTCCCCCTTTGGTTTTTGCCATCAACGCCGTGACAGTCGTCATATTGCCACCCACACTGTTGCCAACAACTGCTAAATTCTTGCCATCAACCCCAATTTCCTCACCATACTCGGCAACCCATTTAGTGGCGGCATAGATCTCATTAATCGCCTGGGGATACTGGGCATCTGGCGTGCGGGTGTAGTTGACAAAGACCCCCGCAAACCCTGAAAGTACGACCAGATCACGCACCATACGCTTATGCGTTGGGTAGTCGCCCAGCACCCAACCGCCGCCATGAATAAAGATAAACACGGGCAATATGCCTTTAGCACCTTCTGGTCGCACGATGTTGAGTACGATCGAATATCCGTCAGCGGTAATGGTCTTTTCAGACTCTTCAATGCCTGAAAGATCGACTTTGACCGAAGCCTGGGCATCCACAAGCACCTGACGCGCTTCAAGGGGAGGCAAGGTTTCTAGCGGCGGACCATCGCCTGAATTCAATACCTTCAAAAATGCCTTCGTTTCTCTGGAAAGACGCGGATCATCGGCAACTTCCAAAATCTTTGCTGCTGGCGAGTTTACTTGAGCAACCATGACATTCTCCTTTGATGAATGGTAAACAATCTGTTGAATAACACTGTTAATCGATTAACTTGACAGCACTGGTTATAAATCGATCACGATTTTACTGACCGCCGTGCCTTGCTCCACCGCTTCGTGGGCAGACAATGCAGTATCTAAACTGAAATGGCGGGGGTCAACCACTGGACGCAAATGATTCGCTTCTGCCAAGCGCGTTGCCTGACGCAGAATCTCACCATGATGAGCCCGCCCCTCACCCGTCAATAGAGGCAGAAGAACGAACACACCCGAATAGGTCGCAGATTTCCGTGAGAGGGGCATCAAGCTATGCTGCCCCCAGCCGTAGCTACTGACGACGTGACCGTAATTGCAGACTGCCTTGAATGCATCATCCAAAGTGGAGCCCCCAACCGTGTCGTAGACCACATCAAAGCCTCGACCATCCGTAAATGTCTGCACGATCTGCTCGATCGAGATGGTGCGGTAGTCGATTGGCATAGCACCGAGTTGTTGCACCATGTCATGTTTGGCAGTCGAGGCAGTCGCAAAAACTTTAGCACCACGCGCTTTAGCAATTTGCACAGCGACATGCCCTACACCGCCAGAGCCACCGAGTACAAGAACCTTCTGACCATCGCGCACATTAGCCCGATCAACCAACCCTTCCCATGCAGTCAAAAATACTAGGGGTAAGGCAGCGGCTTCACGCATACTAAAGTGAGTCGGCTTTTTTGCCAACAGATCGGGATCAACGGCAGCAAATTCAGCCAGTGAACCTTGAAGTCCACCAACTCCACCCGTCAGTCCATAAACCTCATCACCGACTTTGAACGTGGTCACATCCTGTCCTACTGCCTCAATCACCCCAGCTAGATCAGTTCCCAGTACAGCAGGTAGAACAGGTTTGGCATGGGACGCTTTACCTGTGCGAATTTTGCTGTCGAGCGGGTTAACACCACTCGCCTTGATTCGCACCAGAACCTGGTTGGCAGTGGGTTTTGGTCGCGGAATTTCGGCAGTGCGAAATGTTGCAGTTTGAAAATCATCTACAATCAATGCATGCATCTTTAATAATCGCTCCATCTTCTAATTCCCGTGATTGATGGACTTAGGTAGAGTTTGCCCTATTGCTTCTACACCTTTATGCGTTCTGCAATGCGAGTGGTCATAAACTGTCGGATATGATTGGCGATCGCCTCCCCCTTTTCTTCGAGGGCAAAATGTCCCGTATCGAGTAAATGGAACTCAACGTCTTTCAGGTCGCGCTGGTAAGGATAGGCACCCTCAGCAGGAAAGATGTAGTCGTTCTTGCCCCATACAATCAGCATGGGCGGTTGATACTGGCGGAAATATTCCTGCCATTGGGGATAGAGCGGTGGATTGGTGCCATAGCTATAGAACAGTGCCAGTTGAATTTCAGCATTTCCGGGGCGATCTAGGAAGTGCTGATCGATCGTCCAGGTATCGGGACTAATCGCTTCCAGATTGCGAACGCCGTTGGTATATTGCCACTTCGTGGCTTCGAGTGTGAAGAGGTATTGGAGTTTCTCAGCATTTTCAGGCGATTTGTCTTGCCAGTATGCCTTGATTGGCTCCCAAAATTCGCGCAGACCTTCCTCGTAAGCATTGCCATTTTGTACAATCAGAGTTTGTACTCGCTCTGGGTATTTGGCGGCAATGCGATAGCCAATCGGTGCACCATAATCCATCACATAGAGGCTGTACTTCTTGAGGTCGATCGCGGTAATGAATTTCTCCACAATTTCAGCTAAGTGATCAAACGTGTAATCAAATTCATTTACCGTGGGCATCGAACTGTTGCCGTAACCAGGATAGTCAGGCGCAACCAGATGGAACTTGTCAGCAAGCGCAGATATCAAGTTGCGGAACATATGCGATGACGTTGGGAAGCCGTGCAATAGCAGAAGCGTCGGATTATCACGGGAACCCGCTTCACGGTAAAAAATATCTAAACCATCGATCGAAACGGTGCGATACGTAGTCATAGGATTACTCCTTGTCAGTGTATAAAAGTGGCATGATGGTGTTTTACGACAGGTTGATCTATCTCACATCCTAACGACGGATCTGCTCCTGAAAATAGTCCCGCCAGCTTGCGGGCAACCCTTCCAGTTGAGCGGCACGATGCAGTAACTCTGGATCGGTCTGCTCGCGGGTATACAGTTGAGTGATATCAGCAACCGTGATGTTGTTGCTATCTCGGCTCACCAACTCTAGAGTGTCTCCAGCGACCACTTCGCCTTCTTGCAAAACAGAGAAGTAAAAGCCAGTGCGACGACTGGCGAGAAAGCGTTTTACCATATCCGGTCGCCCAAACCGAATTCCCAGTTTGTAGCAGGGCATTCGCGGTTGGGTCACCATCAATTGCACACTGCCGATTTGAAAGCGATCGCCAATGTTGATTTTCTCTTCTTTAAATCCAGTGACTGTGAAATTTTCACCAAAGATCCCTGGTGTTAACTCTGTCTCAGGCAATTCACTTCGCCAGTAATCGTAATGCTCAAACGGATAGACATAGACTGCTTTCTCCAACCCGCCATGAACGGTGAGATCCGCTTGTCCATCGCCATCCAAATTGAGAGATCGCACCATTACTCTCCTGTTGACTGGCTCTTTGAAAATGCCAGTGCTAACAGTTTTGCCTTTCCAGGTCACTTCGCGGGGCAATCCAACATTGACAGAAACGAGTTTCATCGTTAACTCCAAAGTTTTAGACTTCAAATCTGTGCCATACCGCCATCAACAAACAACTCAATGCCGTTGACAAAACTGCTGTCGTCTGACGCGAGAAAGACAACAGCTTTGGCAATTTCATCGGGCGTACCAACTCGTCCCAATGGGATGGTGACGGCTTGACTGTCCACAAATTCCTGTAATTGCTCATCACTTAGTCCCAGGTGATCGTAACCAGGGGTCGGAACCACACCAGGACTGATAGCATTGACGCGAATGTGGCGATCTTTGAGGTCGAGTATCCAATTACGGGCAAACGATCGCACGGCGGCTTTAGTGGCACTATACACGCTAAAGGCTGGGGTGCCTTTGATCGACACGATCGAAGCGTTCAGAATGATGGAAGATCCCTCTGGCAACAGAGGCAATGCCTTCTGAACGGTGAACAGTAGACCTTTGACATTGATATTGAATAGCTTGTCAAAGTGTTCTTCAGTGATTGATCCAAGTGGGACGATTTCACCGACACCAGCATTGGCAAAGACTACATCAAGATGTCCTTGCTCTTGTTCAATCGTGGCGAACAGTCGATCGAGATCCGTCAGATTGGAGACATCACTCTGTACACCTGTGACATTTTTACCGATCTCGTCCACAGCGGCATCCAGTTCAGATTGACGACGACCCGTGATGAAGACGTGGGCACCTTCAGCGACAAAGCGTTTGGCAGTGGCAAGACCAATGCCGCTAGTGCCACCTGTGACAAGCGCGATTTTTCGATCTAGTTTACTCATGATGTTAATGCCTCTCTATTTCGTGGTCGCAGCGTGTTCGATGAGTTTGGCAACGGCATCCGCATGGGAAATCATCACCACATGGGATGCGCCCTGTACGGCGATCGTCTTCTTAGAGTTGGCGCGCTTTGCCATAAATGCGTGTACCGCTGCTGGAATGTTCAAGTCATGCTCACCATAAATGAACCAGGATGGGGTCGATTTCCAGGCAGGCGCACCGGAAGCCTCGTTCAGCGCAGCGTCCGTTACGGGCCGCTGGGTGCTAGCCATCAGCTTTGCGTCTGCGATGGGCACATCCGCAGCAAATTGGGCGTGGAACTTGGACTGCTGGATGTAGAGATCCTTGCCGCCGTCGGGTAGAGCGACTGGAGTCGCGAGTGTGGGTCCAAGCGTGCTGCCTGGGTAACGAGTTGAGAGCGCGGCAGCAGATTCACCCGTATCAGGAGCAAAGCCAGCAACGTAGACCAGTGCCTTCACGTTCTGGTTGCCATTGACGGCATTCGTGATCACCGAACCGCCGTAGGAGTGCCCGACCAGGACAATGGGTCCCTCAATGCTCTTAAGGATACTGGCAACATAGCTCGCGTCACTCTTGACTCCGCGCAGAGGATTGGCGGCGGCAACTGTCGGGTATCCTTTTGCAATCAGCTTGGTTAATACGCCGTTCCAACTGTCAGACTCGGCGAACGCGCCGTGGACGAGAACGACGGTAGGCTTGTTGCTTTGCGCGCTGACAGGGTTCATGATGACTCCGAGGGAAGTAATCAGGATGACTCCGAGGGAAAGTGCGGCGATCAAAAGCAGATAGATACTATTTCTGCGGATGAGCTTGTTCATGGGGTGATCTCCTGTGTGTTCGTTAACGTTGTTGGGAACGGACTCTTTAGGTGAGGTGTAACTTGAAAAAGTCGGCAGTCCGCCTATTAGCTAAGGCGGCAGCATCTTTGTCGTAATGCGTGCCCCGGTGTCGTGCAAAGGCGTGACGGCAACCAGGGTAGGTGAACACCTGAGCCGCTGCGTTGTCCTTTTTTCCGTGGTGATCGTGGGCATGATGGATGAAAGGTTGGCATGCTTACGACCAGCAATTCGTTCATCAACGGCGTAAAGCTCATTGTTACTGGCAGGTCAAGCGAGCAGGCGTAACGATTCATCCCAGAGCCGATCGGCATTGTCTGGATTCAGGGCATAGGGGGCAACTCCGCTTAGATAGCCGTTCCCATTGGTGACGAGAGTGGCTTCATTGCAGTCCTCGAAATAGCGTCCGCCAATGCCCTTTAGTAACGGAGAGGTTGCTAACAGAACGGAAGTTGCCGCACCCTGCGCTATGGTCTTCTGCCGCTCAGGTGGGGTTCTAAGACCGCCCGTATGACGCTGGAGGTTGGTTGCGATCGCCCCAGGCATCAGGGCATTAGCGGTAATGCCATCCTTGAACCAGCGCGCAGTAGCACCCACAGCAAAGAGGATGCTTGCGGTCTTGGACTGTCCATACGCCAGCCACGGATCATAAGGACGGAACATGAAGTGAATATCATCGAACACAATGGGCGACATCAGGTGTCCACTAGAACTAACTGACACGATACGGGCGGCACCCTCTGCGGCGAGAGCATCGTGTAGTCCGAGCGCTAGGGCAAAGTGTCCGAGATAATTAGTAGCAAATTGCATCTCCCAATCTTCGGGCGTGCGCTGTTCGGGCAGTGCCATTACCCCTGCATTATTGACGAGGATGTGCAGCGGCTCACGCCAGGCAGCAATGAACTTGGCAATTGAGTTACGATCGCTTAAATCAAGCGGAGCAACATGAATATTCCGCTTCCCAGTAGTCGCCATAATGTCAGCCGCGACTTGCGCTCCAGCATCGGTATTACGCACAGCTAGTGTGACGATCGCTCCAGTTTGAGCCAGTGCCCGCGCCGTTTCTACGCCGATGCCCGATGCGGCTCCCGTAACAATCGCCCACTTGCCGGAAAGATCAATTCCTTCTACGACCTCGGCAGCGGTGGAATGTCGTCCGAATGGTGTTGTAATCAGTGCCATTGTGTATTCCTTTACAGAGGTCGAGTGTTCTGTTTGCCTCACATCGACCGATAAACGCTCAACAGGTACGATAATCTGAGATTGATCAAAGACGATCGCCCGTTTCTAAATAGATGAATACGCCGGATTTTGAACGTTAGATTTGCTGAGAACCGTTCGTGCTGTGCGACCTGCTTTAATTAAATCAGCTGCCTTCTCGCCAATCATGATGGTCGGTGCGTTCGTATTTCCGGTCGTAATAGTGGGCATGATGGAGGCATCCACAACCCGTAACCCTTCAATTCCATGGACCCGTAGTTCAGGGTCTACCACTGCCATTGGGTCAGTACCCATTTTGCAGGTGCCGATCGGATGCCACACCGTGCTGCAAGCATCCCGGATATAAGCTTCGAGGGCTGCATCACTCTGAACCTCAGCACCCGGAGCAATTTCTCTACCACGAAACTGATCAAAAGCACTGGTCTGAAATAACTGGCGTATCAATCTAATTCCAGCAATGAGCTTCTGCACATCAGCTTCACTTTGTAGATAGTTCATTTGAAGCATCGGTGTGTCTTTCGGGTCAGGCGATCGCAAACTCACACTCCCAATGTTTTGCAGACGAGTTAAAGAGACTGCGCCTGTGAATCCTGAAGTAGCAGGAGTATAACCAGGCGATAAGAATTGGATGGGACCGAAGAAGCACTGTAGATCGGGTGCCGTCTCCAGATTTCCCTCGCTGTGCAAAAACAATCCGGCTTCAATCCCATTACTGGTGATGGCAGGGTGTACATCTTGAATAGATTCTTGAACAACACAAACGAGAATGTGATCTTGGAGGTTTTGACCAACCCCCGGTAAATCCGCTACAACAGAAATCCCCATCGCGTTCAATTGCTCTGCATCACCAATGCCGGAGAGCATCAGTAACTTGGGTGAATCAAACGCGCCTGCACTCAAAATTACTTCCTGGTTAACTCTGACTTGGTGCAGTATACCCTCGTGCAAATATTCCACCCCCACAGCGCGGGTGCCTTCAAATAACAATCGAGTTACCAGCGCTCCTGTAGTTACAGTCAAATTGGGACGCTGGAGAATGGGCAGGAGGAAAGCAGCAGCAGCACTGTGCCGTTTCCCATCCTTAACTGTCACCTGATAGAATCCTGCTCCTTCCTGCTGTGTACCATTGAAATCAGGATTGTAATCGTATCCGATTGTCACACAAGCATCGATAAAGCGTTGAGATATCCCAGCAGCAAGCTTGATATCGGTGACGCTCAACTCTCCATTGACCCCGTGATAGTCAGAGGCTCCTCGTTGCTGGTGCTCTGATTTCTTGAAGTAGGGTAAGGCATCCTGGTAACTCCAACCGGGATTGCCTAAGGCTTGCCAGTGGTCATAATCATGAGCATTACCCCGAATATACATCATGAAATTAATCGAACTGCTGCCTCCCAAGACTTTGCCACGAGAACAAAACATTTTGCGATCGTTGAGATAGGGTTCTGGTTCAGAGAAATATGCCCAATCGATCTCAGAACCCATTAGGCTGAGGCATTCTGATGGGATTTGAATTTCCGGCTTTGTATCTGGATTGCCCGCTTCCAGGAGTAGCACTGTTGTATCGCTGTCTTCGGTTAGGCGGTTGGCAACGACGCAGCCTGCCGAACCTGCACCAATCACAATATAGTCATAGTGAGTCATGAAAATTTCCTTCACTGTTGGGCAGCATACCAGGGGGACCCAGAAGTTCGTCACCGATCTCGGCAGAAATGCGTTCAAATAATGCCATATCAGATGCTTCTTGCTCATTCAGCGTTCCGACTGCTGCAATCAACCGAGCAAAACTGCTGGGTGCAGCAACGACTAATCCACGCGCTGGTTTATCAAATACGCCAACGACGTGAGGAATACCAGGAGCAATCAGAAAGTTTTCACCCGCAGCTAATACAACTTTGTCCTTACCTGCCCAGACCGTGAACTCCCCTTCCAGCACATAAAGTTGTTCTGAATAACGCGGGTGGCGATGGAGGGGGGTTTGCGTCCCAGGAGGAAAGTAGCCCTCAATGAGATCATACTGACCTCCGGTTGTCGTGTGATCGGCAAGGATGGTAAGACAGGTGCCAAAAAGCCAAAGAGGTTGTGTCATAAGATGGCTTCTGTTGATAAGAGATTTTGAATGATTGAAACTAGCTGTGTACCAGCGGGGTATCAACCAAATGTTCTGCTAGAAACCAAACTTGTGTTTCATGGGTTCGCAACGCTTGGCTGACTAATAAATCATTTGTGCCGCTATCTTGATTCGCTGCTGTTTTATCGATCGCTATTCTCAGTTCCCCAATAATCAACTCATGTGCCTCCAGTAATCTTGACAGCATCACGGGGACTTCTTCCGCACCGTTGGGAGGACGCTGAATCTTAGTGACCTCTGCCACATGGCGCGGGTCAGCGATAGCCACTCCTCCCAGGGTTTGGACTCGTTCACCCAGAGCATCAATCAACTCAATTTGCTCACTGGCGTGTTTGTCGAGCAACAGATGCAGTTGATAAAACGTGTGACCGCGCATCAACCAATGATGCTTCTTGTAAAGGTGAAAAAGAATAACGGTATCTGCCAAAATTTGATTGACTAAAGCACAACTTTCGCTACGGGTATTGGAATTGAGAGCGATCGGTAAGTCACGGAGAGTACCGAACTGTTGAATTTCATAGCCATGCTGATGTAGTAAGGGTTGACTATGATTAACTTCAGTGATTTTGCTTGTACTTTGAGATGGCACGATTAAATCTCCTTTTTTGGATCAATTTGTTGTTACTCAACTTGTTGCTTACAGTTCTTCTCATCCGTGTCAAGAGACTTCTTCACTCGGTCATCAAACAACATGCCAATCAAAGGAGGGCTACTTCACAACAGCAATTGCAGCCGTTTCGATGAGTTTGGCAACTTCTTTGGGATGAGAGATAAAGGGCACGTGACTAGAGGGGACTTCGGTTGTCCTGGCACCGATTCGTTGAGCAATCGCCCCTGACAATCAGAGATTTCTTCGGAGTAAATATCAAGAGCTTTAACTACTTGCAGCAACAATGGCTGCCATTATTTTTTCAATAGTCCAGTCATCGGTATAGCGAATTCCATTAATAAACAGGGCCGGGGCAGTTGTTACTCCACTTTGATGTCCGCTCTCGATGTCTTGATTAATGTGATCAATGTGAGTTTGCTTCGATATATCTTGCAGAAACTGAGAAATATCAAGTCCTAGACTATTGGCATACTCTACAAGGAAGCCGTTTTCCAGTGCTTGTTGATGCGTAAACAGCAGGTCATGCATTTGCCAAAATTGCCCCTGTGCAGCGGCGGACTCTACGACTTCCGCTGCCTTTTGCGCGTGCGGATAGCGTGTATTCTCGATAAAATGACGAAACACCACACAGATCCGATTCTCCCCAGGAAAAACAGAAGCGAAATACTCTTGAATTGCCTGAAGTAATCGATGCAGTTCTCCGCATTGAGGACATTGGTAGTTCCCATACTCCACAAGTACCACCGGGGCATTAAGTATTCCCTGGTAGTGATCGCGTTGTGAAGGTGGAATAAGGAGTTGGTTAGAATAGCTGTCTTGATTCATCGGACTTTCTGACAAAAGGGCTGCTCATGGCATAGAGTGACCGCCATGACTTATATTTATGATTCCTCCTGAAATTATTGAACCTTCCAATACATCCTGTTCAAGAGGGAAAAAGGGATAACAAGCAATTTATCTTACCTTTACTCTTTCTCCTTTCCCAAAATGTTGGAACTTCGATCCGTTATTTGTATGGCTTTAGCTTATAAAACGAATACTGTTTTGTCGCCAACTCAGAGTTGAGCGTTTGAAGGGACGAAATAATAGTTACCACCTATCTTTGCGACTAATCAGCAACTAAACTTAAGTTCAGTCACAGCTTAGCAAGTCCTCGCTTCAAGGCTGTAACCACCGCCTGAGTGCGATCGCTCACGCCCAATTTGCTCAAAATGCGGTTGATGTGGAATTTGACCGTACTTTCAGTAATATTCAAAGCCACACCAATATCATAATTGCTTAAGCCATCAACCATGAGATGAATGACTTCCCGCTCGCGATCGCTCAATACCGGATTATTCATGCGTTGCACCAGCTTTGCACCCACTTCGAGGGGGATATATTGTTGCCCGCTGTGAACAATATGGATAGCATTGAGGAGTGCATCGGGTTCAGCATCCTTGAGCAAATAGCCTTTAGCTCCAGCATGTAATCCACGATAAATATCTTCGTCGCCATCGTAAGTGGTTAGCACAATGATGCGGGCATGGGCAAATTCAGCACAGATGGCAATGGTCGCATCTACGCCTCCCATTTGCGGCATCCGTAAGTCCATTAAAGTAACATCGGGCTGTAGCAGTCGATAGCAGTCGATCGCGTCCTGTCCGTTGCCCGCTTGTCCCACCACGGTCATATCTGGCTCATTCTCAATCATGGCGGCGAGTCCCTGTCGGACGATCGAGTGATCATCAACAATTAAAACGCGGACTGTTGAGGACTGGCTCATACTGCTACCTCCCGATTCACAGTGACAAGCACTTCTGTTCCCTGCCCCAGATGGCTTTCAATTGAAAGCTGGGCCCCAATGTGCTCCGCTCGTTCAGTCATCCCCAGTAAGCCAAATCCCTGGTTGAGAGTGGTGGTGGTGACTTCAAATCCTTGTCCATTGTCTTTAACTCGTAAAAAGCATAAGGTTGGTTCGTAAACTAACTCAACTCGAATTTCACTCGCATGAGCGTACTTGATTGCATTTGTAAAGGCTTCCTGTCCAATTCTCAGAAGATGATTTTCAGTTTCAGGAGGCAGCATATAGGGTGTGCCAATAATGTCATAGATCAAGCGGGTTTCGGTTAAAGATGGCATAGTGGATATAAATCGCTCCAATGCCGTCCACAGGTTGCCATCTTCTAGTAACTGGGGACGCAGTGCCGCAACGGAGCGTCGAGCCTCTGTTAGCCCACTACGAGCCAGATCTCGAACCGTATCAATATGCGTCTGCACGGCATCTGGGTTGGTCGCTACTAATCGAGAGACGGCTCCCATATGAACCAGAATGCCTGTAAATGCTTGCGCTAATGTATCGTGAATTTCTCGCGCCATGCGGTTACGTTCCTCTAAAATTGACGCTGCTTCAGCGCGCTTGCGATCGCTGATATCTGTACTTAAAGCATAGAACCCAATGACTTGAGAATTTACATTGAAATCAGGAATTAAAGTTATACTCAAGTACTTTTTGCCTGTTGGCAGGGGTATTTCTGCTTCAAACGTGATCGTTTGCCCTGCTAGCGCTTGGTTAATATAAGGTTCCATCATTTGATACGTTGTATCATCAGACAGTTCACGGATAGACTTGCCTAAAATTTCATCTCGACTACAGTTACGCCAAATCTCATAAGTGTGGTTGACAAAGCGATTGCGTTGCTCAGCATCAATATAACTAATACCAACCGGGAGAGCATCTGTGATGAGCCGCAATTCCTGTTCACGAGCACGCAGTTCGGCTTCGCTTTCTTGTAACGCTGCCGTTCGTTCTGATACTTGTTGCTCTAAGGTGCGGTTGTAATTTGCTAAGAGGTGTTCTGCTTGTTTGCGTTCTGTGATGTCTTGAAAGGCGGCGATCGCATAAACTACCTTGCCCTGTTCATCAAAGACAGGAGTGCCCCACGCCTCAACTGGAATGGTTGCGTTGTTTTGGCGAATTTCTCCATCCTCAGTCCTCGTGCGTTCGCCACTCAACGCCTGAATGATTGGCAGCCTCTCTGTTGGATAGATTTGATCTGTTCCCGACACATAAAGTTGATAAATCTCTGAAATTTGCTCTGGTGTTGCGGCAGGATCAACGCCTTTACCCAGCAGATCAATTCCCTGTTGATTGAAATAGTAAGGGCGACCCCTTGCGTCAATGATGCCAATTCCCACCGGAACCGCTTCTAGAAATTGAGCCATCTGACTTTCGCTAGCGCGTAGCTTTGAGTAGAGTTTGGCATTTTCGATCGCAATAGCGGCCTGAGTAGAGAGTAGATTCAGAACTTGCGATCGCTCTGGTGTAAATGCTCCAGCCGCTAATTGATTTTCTAGATACAACACGCCCACAAGCTTACTTTGATTCAGGAGTGGCAAACAGAAGATAGATTGAGTCTGGTTATACCGAATGTATGGCTCGTTTATGAAATGACCTTCACGAGTCGCATCATTTAAGAGGACGGTTTCATGTGTTCGAATCACATACTGAATAATCGATTCGGGTAGGCGATTGGCCGTTGGAAGCGATTGCAGCACTTGTGCTGCACAGACATGCTCACCGTCATTGAGTTCACAAGCAGCTTCGATCGTCCATGCCCCTGCATTTTCCAGAATTAAACAGCCTGTTTGTGCGCCGGCATTCTCGATTAAGATCCGTATCAAGGAATCAAGCAACTGATCTAGCTCAATTTCACTTAAAATCGCCTGAGATGCCTTTAGCACTGTTTCTAAATCAAAAGCGATGGGTGAGGTATTAGAGGTGGTTCCAGAAGTAGTATGAATGGCTGTGTCATTTCCGCCTGATGATTGAGGAAAGAACTGTGGGTACCGAGTTTCTAGATCTTTGACCTTTGCAATCGCTCCCCAGCGTTCATAGCAGTAGTGAGCTTCTTTCATATAGGTTTGAGCAAACTTTGACCTGCCCCGGTCTAGATAAAACTTGGCAGCTAATTCATAAGCTAACGCTTCTTCTTGAAGATACTCATTGTCTCTAGCCCCTTGAATCGCTTGTTCGTAGAACTCCTCTGCCTCAAGCAACTGACCCAAGACTCGCGCTTTCTCTGCCTCGATTAAATAATACTTATGCAAATAATTCATTGGCGCATAATATGCCCAGCGTTTCATTTTCTCTTGCGTTGCCGTAACTTTTTTGAAGATTTCTGCTTGTACCTCAGTACTACTTCCAGGATATATAGCCAACCTTGCTAACGCATCATAGAAATAGTATAAAGGGCCAAGTGGCGTGCCCATAATTGGGATGAAATAAGGTTCTGCTATATCGGAGTTTTCAATTGCCTGAGCGTACTTAGAAAAGAGATAGCACAGATAAAGTTTATTAAAAAATGTATCAAAGATTGCTGTTCCATCATTTGCTACTTCATGTTTTGGTAATTCGTCCTCTTCATTGTAAAATCGACCAATTAAATGGATTGGATTAGCTGAATATCCCATCAAATTCGCGATTGCCTGCTGAAATGTTTGATTCCAGGTCAGTGCTGTTTTCTGTTTGATTTGACTAATCGCTTCATTGTAGGTCGTCATAGCGTATTCAACCTCCGCAAGTTCTTTCCCAACAGCATAGAGCTGAAAACAATAGCAATGCGCACAATAAGCTGCGCATTCTAGATCCCCAGTTTCTAGTCCAATTTGATAGATTTCTAGCAATGGCTCCAGTGATTCTTTAACATGCTCTTTCCAGTGCAGGACGTGTTCATATGCCATGAACAATGTCCTAGCTTTGAGTGGATGGGTATTCGGTCGTGACAACAATCTGAGAGCAAGTTGTCCAAACTGATAACCAGACTCGATGTCTCCAACCAAGCCACAAAGAATTAATCCAAAAATTGTATAGGAGAAGGGTGATACAGACGCATTACCATACAAAATTGACAAATTGACTTGTTTAGATGTGATTAGTAGGAGTAAGTTGGGAGCAGCAAATTTAGCTGCGATCGTGATGTCTGATAGAATTTGCATCGCTGCCAACTTTTCTGCCTCAATCATGTTGGGCAAACGGCTCAAATCCTCAATTGTTTTCTCATCCAAGAGGGATGTGATTATATCTAATTCAGTACGAGTATCCGGGTGACTTGACTGTTTAGGGAAAGTGATTTCCAATTGTTGTAAAATCTGCAATCCCGTATCGACTGCTTGCAGAGGTTGGTTCTGCGCGATGTTAGCCTGAATTTTGACTCTGTAAACTGTTATGCTGTCAAGAACTGTTTTAACATGTTGCAGAACGATCTCTGCCCATCTTTCTACATCTTCGAAATCGCCGCACAGAAACGCGATTTCTGTTGTCTCTACATATAATGCTAAGGTCAACTTATAATTTGTATGCCAAGTAGCGGCTTCTAGCCATTGTCTACCGACAGCTAAATAGTTTCTTGCCGTACTATAAGCGATCGACCCTTTTGCTCTCTGACCTGCCAATAGATTCAACCTGGCAATTTCATCTCGTTCTCCTTGATCAGTAACAAGCTCAATCCCATGATTGAGATGATCCACAATTTCAAATAGCCGATCTGATAGCCGCTCTGGCAATGTTTTTTCGAGGAGATTGCGACCAATTTGCAGATGAACCACCTGTTTCTGCGATTCGTCAATTAATGCATAAGCAGCTTGCTGCACGCGATCGTGCAAGAATTTATACTCTTGAACCAACAAGTTCTCATCTAATTCAGAGATAGGTTGAATGAATCCAGCTTGTACGGCTGTTAGTAAATCCTGAAAAACGGCTTTAGGCAACTTCCCACACACGATCGCCAACGTTTCCAAATCAAATTCAGCTCCAATGCAAGCGGCTAGTTGAAGCAGTTGCTGTGTTGCCTCTGATAGTTTCTTCAGCTTGCTCAGCAGCAACTCCACCACATTATCAGTAATGGCTTGAGCTTCAATCTGAGCCGTATTCCACTGCCAGTTCCGCTGCTCGGCATCAAAGGTCAACAAATTTTCGCTATGCAGCATGCGCAAAAATTCGTTAACAAAGAAGGGATTGCCTTCGGTCTTGCGCAGCACTAGCTTAGCCAGGGAACGAACGGTGTCTGTATTTTGATAAAACGTTTCAGCTATCAACTGAGTCAACGGTTCCAGCCTTAAGGGTGTCAGAATGATTTCTTGCAGCACTGCTCCTTGTTTTCGCAATCGCTCTAACAGGACTGTTAACGGATGGGTTGGAAGCACTTCATTATCGCGATAGGCTCCAATCAAAAATAGAGACTGAATTTGATCATCTAGCAATATCAACTCAACTAACTTTAGCGTGGCTGAATCAATCCATTGCAAATCATCCAAGAAAATCACAAGTGGATGTTCTTCGGAACAAAACACCCGAATAAATTGTTGAAAGATTCGATTAAAGCGATTTTGGGCTTCTGTACCTCCCACCTCGGGTATGGGTGGCTGCTTGCCAAGCATCAGTTCTACTTCGGGAATCACATCAACGATCAGTTGCCCGTTGCTGCCTAATGCAGCAAGGAGGCGCGATCGCCACTGTTGCAATTGTTCTTCTGGTTCACTCAGCAGCTGTTGCACCAATTTTTGTAGAGCATGGGCGATCGCGCTGTAGGGAATATCACGCTGAAACTGGTCAAACTTACCAGAAATAAAATAGCCGCGCTTTGCAGTGATAGGTTTATAGAGTTCCTGCACGAGTGCCGATTTACCAATCCCAGCGTAACCAGACACCAACATCAGTTCAACGTTAAATCGAGAATTTCCCTCATTTTTCCCTGTAGCTACTCTGTCAAACGCTGTTAATAGTGCTCCAATTTCTGCCTCGCGTCCGTATAGTTTCTGGGGGATTTGAAACTGATTTGAAATATCTTGGAGTCCTAGTGGAAAGGGGGCAATTCGACCGACTGTTTCTAGTTGCTCAACACAGCGTTCCAAATCTGATCGAATGCCCCAAGCACTCTGATAGCGATCTTCGGCGTTTTTCGCCATCAGTTTCAGAATAATCTCTGAAACAGGCTGAGGAATGGTTGCGTTCAGCTCGTGAGGTGGAACGGGTTGTTTAGCAATATGACAGTGGACTAATTCCCAGATATCGATTGTTGCAAACGGCAACTGTCCGGTCAGTAATTGGTAGAACGTTACTCCGAGCGAGTAAAAATCAGTGCGGTAATCCAGTGCTCGGTTCATCCGCCCAGTTTGCTCTGGAGATAGGTAGGCAAGTGTGCCCTCTAATACATGAGGGCTTTTGAAAGCGGGATTGGTGCGATTGAATTGGGTGGAAATCCCGAAATCAATTATTTTAACCACGCCCGTATCTAGATTAAGGACAATGTTTCCAGGATTGATATCTTTGTGAATGATGTTGGTGGCATGAATTTTGCCCAGCGTATGGGTCAGGGCGATCGCCAATGGAAAAAATGTTGGTAAGGGCATGGGGCAGAAGTCCGGATGCTTCTGTATCCAATGTTCTAAAGACTCGCCACCGAAGTCTTCGAGGAGAATTACCAATGTGCGTTGGTAGTCCTGCTGACTGTATGCCTTAACCACTCCTTCTAGGTTGAGAGAGCGAGTAATTTCATATTCCTGGCGGTAGCGCGTTAATTCCTGGGGAGCGGGATAATCTTGCTTGAGCAGTTTGACCACGACCCTTGCAGCAGCTCCAACGCAGTGCGCCAGCTCATCGTTTCGAATCCCTCGATACACCAGAGAATTGGCACTTTCGTAGATCTTGTCTTGGATCGCGATGCCTGGTAAAGCAACCATAGAGTTTCTCTGGGTCAGTAAGGTGGGGCATACCTCAAACTATAGAAGACGCCTCACAATTTTGGGCAATAAAGCCTCAACCGAACCAGAGCAACTGCGACAGTTCTTGGACTCCTCATTACCCTGCGAATAGACAAAGGACTAACCCGTTGGGCAATCGCTCATAAACTCAATATCAGTCGCGATAAGACAAGTTGATCGGACGCTCTGTGCCATTAATCATGAACTCCAGGCTGGGACATGCCCGCAAAACTGCCGCCGATCTCGCGGGCGCTCGTTCCGGCAACTGCTTCTCATCGCCCAGCACTTGATTCAAAATACGGCTCAGTCCGTGAATCCACTTGCACGCCTGACTCTGCCCAAGCCCAAACAAAAGTCCTTGCACTGTCCAGGTCGAATACAAGCGAAAGTACACCAGAATAAACAACCGCTTGTCGGCACTGCTCGACAACTCGGCATGATGCATCGGGAACGAAGAAGCCGTCGTCGCCACCGCAATACGTCAGTTAAATGGGATTAAGAAAGCCTTGAATGCTCATACGTCCTTGAGGAAAACCAACCCGTTTAGTCGAGCTTCTCAATGTCAGAATTCCATCGATTTCCTAATGCAGCACCACCCGATTTTCGACCCCTTTATATTTCTCAGCCTCAGTTCAGTGACGTTTCCCATACTCCAACCTGGTATCGCCCCACCCTTTCTCACGAGCATGGGGTCTATGTGATGCTGCTGATGTCTTTTTTAACAGGTGCTGCTGCACAGCAGTGGACACTCGCGACTAGCCTAGCTCTGGTTTGTGCCTTCGCTGGGTTTCAAGCAGAACATCGCTTGGTATTACAAATTAAGCAGCGGTGTAGTTTGAAACCTCGGTTTGTGCTCTGGGGCAGCATTTACGCTGGGTTATCTTTGGGCATGGCAGCTTATCTGTATTGGCAAGTATCGCTGCTGCTGTGCGCCATCATTAGTAGACTCTGGCACTGGAATTGATTGTCCCCTATCACCGCTATCGCCTTTAGCGTCGTGCTGCTCAAATTTGGCTTGATCCTGGCAGCACGCGAATGGTATCAAACCACCCAGATTCAAAATGTCGCTTTTCTAGAAACCTGCCGCCCTACTATTCTTAGCCATTACAGCGGTCTCTCTACTGCCAATGCATCTTTCCACAACAGTTTAGGAGCAGTGTGGGATTTAGTTTATTGCACAGCACTGCTAATTGCGTTCAGTTGGATGCATTCGCTAGCAGAGTTAGACTAATAGAGAACGGCAGCCTTTCCAGGCTATTCCATATTGTGTCCGCCCTGACTTACTTCATACAAGAACCAGATACGCTTTTCAGTCTCATCTAGAATTTCCTGTAAAAGATTACTAGTCGGTGTATCGCGATTCTCTTCAGTAATCTCGATCGCAACTCGCTGCTTCTCAGCCATGTGTCGATTATCATCAATGAGATTTTGAATCATCTCCTCTGGTAACACAAAATCGTCATTGTCATCTACGATACCTTGCAATTGGCTGATGTGGGTAATGCTACGAATCGTTGTGCCGCCAATACGGCGGATTCGCTCGGCTAAGGGATCGATCGAATCAAAAATAGACTCGGCTTGCTCGTCCAGCATCAGGTGATAGTCACGAAAGTGAGAGCTTGCCAGATGCCAATGATAATTTTTGGTTTTAACGTAAAGGGCAAAAGAATCAGCCACAAGTGGATTAACCGCTTCAACTACTGCCTGAACTTCTTCTGGCTTTAAATCGGTGGGGGTTGCGAGTTGTTTAGGAGCAGGAAACGACTTGACTCTATTCGGCTGATCTGATTTGCTAACTGCCGCTGATTTGCTAGTCGCTTTAGTGGCAACCTGGTTCGACGCGTTCGTAGCCATGACGCCATTCCTCTGAGTGGATAACAATACATTTAGGCGAATTCTATCGAGGATTAGGTGGGTTCTTTATCCCTCTCCAGACAGAATCAAGCCAAGTTGACTCGTAGTCCCTCACGATAGATTTGAGGGGGCACTCAAATCGACAAAAACCATCTTTAACACGATCGCCCCAAAGAAACCCACTGCAAACGGAGAAAGGCTTGTATTCACAGCGATTTCTGGGCGAGTCAGCCACAGTCCGGTGGATAAGTGGATGAGTCCATAGAACTGAGTGTGAATCATGCCGGCGGAATGGCTGTAACAACCACCGCCGCTAACGTTTTAGTTAACACCTAAACGGGTGAGTTTCCCTTTTCGGCGTTGCTGGAAAGCAGGATGATTTGGAACGAAGTTTCAAATCATTCAGCATCATTTTCATCCGGTTGTTGAGCAACGCCCCCTTTTTTGATTACTTACAGAGAGATTTTGCGGCTTCGACGATCGCCTTGGCATCAATGTTTGCTGCGCGCAGCAGTTCTTCTGGTTCACCCGATCCCGGCAGATCTCGCACAGCGAGATGGAGCACTTGTAATTTCGGTCCTGTGTAGCAAGATGGTTGATCAGCCCCAGCAAATGCCTGAAGCACAGCCGAGCCTAGACCTCCCTCGATCCAGTGATCTTCGACGGTAATGATCTTGCCATCTGTATCTTGAGCGGCGTGGAAAAGCGTTTCAGTATCGATCGGCTTAACAGAGTAAAGGTCAATCACTCGTGCAGTGATCCCTGCTTGTTTGAGTTGGTCGTAAGCTTTCAGCGCTTCATGCAGAGTCACACCTGCCCCAATCACCGTCACCTGATCCTGATCAGACCTGCGAAGCACTTTGCTGCCACCGATCGGAAACGCTTCAGCGGAGCTATACAGTACTGGGGTTTTCATCCGCGTCGTTCGCAGATAGACGATCCCCTGCTGATCCGCCATTTCAGCCACCAGTTTTGCCGTCTGATTGGCATCGCAGGGGTAGAGAACCGTGCTACCCCAAACAGCGCGCAGAGAAGCGATATCCTCTAATGCCATTTGAGAGGGTCCATCTTCCCCGATCGAGACGCCTGCATGGGAACCCACTAGTTTGATGTTAGCCCGAGAAATTGCCGCCATTCGCACAAAGTCATAGGCACGACTCAAGAAAGCGGCAAAAGAAGAAGCAAACGGTTTATATTGCCGCACCTGTAGCCCAACCGCTGCCGCAACCAGTTGCTGTTCAGCAATGAACATCTCAAAGTAACGTTCCGGGTAGGCGTTAGCAAACTCTTCAGCATGAGTGGAGTTGCTAACTTCTCCATCCAGGGCAACAACCTCAGGTCTGCTAGCTCCCAGTGCTTTCAAAGCATCCCCATAAGCTTTACGAGTGGCAACGGATTCTCCCACTGGATACGTTGGCAATTGCAGTGCTTGAGCAGTTTTTGGGACAGTCGGCTGTTTCTGCTGATCCGGCTTGTGCACTTGAACTGTCCGATCATGATTGCCACCTAATTCATGGATAGCTTGCGTTGCTTGATCCGGTTTTAAGGCTTTACCATGCCAACCATTGATGTTTTCAAAGTCCGAAAATCCTTTGCCCTTAATGGTTTGTGCCACAATTACAGTGGGGCGATCGCAAGTGGTTACCGCGGCTCCTAATGCCCGATCAATTTGGTTCAAATCATGTCCATCAATGGCGATCGCATGCCAACCAAACGCCTGTGCCCGCTCCACATAAGCCTGAATATCCCAACCCAGTGTGGTCTGTCCCGTTTGTCCTAAACGGTTTACATCAATCATTGCAATTAAATTGTTGAGACTATAATGTGAGGCATGATCAAACGCCTCCCAAACAGACCCCTCTGCCATTTCACTGTCGCCCAATAGCACCCAAACTTTATAAGGGTGCTGATCCAGATATTTGCCTGCTAAAGCTAATCCCACACCAATCCCGAGTCCCTGCCCCAATGAACCGGTCGCCACATCCACCCAGGGCAATGCTGGAACCGGATGTCCCTGCAATCGGCTACCAAACTTGCGGAGTGACATCATCTCATCATCGGAAATGACACCTGCGGCTTTGTAGCTGGCGTACAGCAATGGCGCGGCATGTCCCTTCGACAGAATTAAGTGATCGTTTGTCCCATGGCCAGGCTGATCAAAGTCGTAATGAAAATATTTGCAGAGAAGGGTAGCCACCAAATCAGCAGCCGACATCGAGGACGTAGGATGACCGGAACCCGCTTCCGTCGTACAGCGAATACTATCTATACGCAGTTGTTGCGCCAGCTCATGCCATTGGTGTATTTGATTCTGAGTTGCCATAATTACATGCCTGAGCATTAATCCGAATTTTCACAGCCATCTACCAGAGGATCAAGAATCTGTTTGAGATTAAGCCTAATGATTCAGCCATCAGATTGCGTCTCTCTATTGAAAGAAAGCAAGTGACTGTTCTCGTTGCAAAATTCAGCGCTCTATGTCCTGAAATTGCATGAAGCGGCGTGTACGACAGCTGTTTCTGAAAAAGCCAAACCAGATTGGATGCGTCAGGCTATAGATAGAGGCAGAAGATTGGATCTGGCTGCTAGTCTTAACTTACGCTAGGTATCCTTTAAAGCAAAACCGACACGATAGGGAAATAACAATGTCTGATACCTCTCAATCTGATACCACTCAAGCAACTGATCTGGAATCCACAATTCATCTCTTACAACAAAATCTGGCTTCTGCTGATCCAGTCGTTGCGATCGTTTTGATCGAACGTTGGGAAAAGCAACTTCAGGAGACTGAAATTTTTGGGGATCTTGGCGAACTCAAACAGGCTGTTTTAAGCGGCAATATCAGTGATATTTCAAAACTGCTGAAAGCACTGGGGCAAGAGACGTCTGCTGCAGCGGCTGAGATCGAGGATGAATCCGCCGAAATGGCGGCAAAGATTGAGGAAATGGGCAAGTTATTAGCTCAAGCAGGCAATACTTTGAAGTGACGCTGAGGAGTGTCGTAGATTAAATTGCACAGACAGAAGGCTGGAAATATGGATAAACAAACAATTTATGAAATTGGCGACAAAGTGCAGGCTGGGGATGGTCGAATTGGGGTTGTGATTGATGCCGACCGTATTCCCCTTCACCAAAGCCTCCTAAATGCTCAAAAGATCGTGGTGAGGTTTCCAGACCAGTCCACTTTAGAAGGGATGGCGGAAAATTTTAAAGCAGTCAATGATAAACCATTTGGCAAAGTTGGCTCCTGAAATTGGTTGAGGATCTCCACCCTGGGATAGCTTTTCTCAGTAATCGCCAATCTATTCCTGAGTATTGCAATCGGCTGGAACGAGATCGCCTCATTGAACTTAAACCCTAGACTGCCATTGAGTGCGGTGAATGCTTATCATGTTGCGACAGGGTCTCAACCAAAGAGAACGTGGGTTTACTGCGTTTCGCTCAGGTGAGGATTCGACAATGAGATTGTTTATCCTATGATTGACAGGATATTGAGGCAGCTGACAAGGAGGTGATGGACTTTTTACAAAGCTAACTTCTGGTAGAGAAGAAGTTGAAAGCATTGAGCTAGCCTTTTCACAACATAATCAGTACCCAATTGCTTTCGGGCATAAGGAAAGCACCAATATTGATTGGATAGGGGCACTTAATGAGGAGGTCTAAACAATGACAAATGCTTACAAAATCCGGTTGATAAACGAAACTGAGGGAATTGATCAAACCGTAGAAGTTCCTGAAGATGCTTATATTCTTGAAACGGCTGAAACTCAAGGGATGGAGCTACCCTATTCCTGTCGTCAGGGTGTTTGTTCGACTTGTACAGGCAAAATAGTTGAGGGTTCGGTGGATCAATCAGAGGGGTCTTATCTGGATGAAGATCGTATGGCTGAAGGCTATGTGCTGATTTGTATTGCTCATCCCACTTCAGATTGCACGATCGAAACTCATAAGGAAGAAGAAGTAGCGACGTAACCGATGATCGGTCTTTGTCGGCTGCGGTGCCCTTCCCTTCTCCTCACGACTGTAGGATGTCATCCGCCCCAGAAGGCAATTTTAGGCGGTCTGAGATTCCTGAATGCTGATTGGTACTCGATTCTGAAAGGGCAGCTTGGTAGTGCCTTTTCGTAAAAGGCAGAGATAATTATGAGTAGCTATCATGGTCTAGTCATTCTGCATCTGTGAATCTCAGTCCTCTCGTACGAAGCCTTATCTCCTCTGTCCCAACTGCAGCTCGGACGACATCATGAAAAATGGTGAAACACAACGCGGCAAACAAAACTACAAGTGCCGGAATTGTGGTCGTCAGTTTGTCGAAAATCCGCAGTGGAAACCCAAAGAGCGGGATACCTTTGCTTTGATTGATCGAATGTTGCTCGAACGCATGCCACTGGCAGGCATTGCCCGCGTGCTCCAGTTGTCAGAAAGTTGGTTGTAATAACGTGAATGCGTGCTATGCCGAAGTGCTACAACAGGCAAGGGTCGTTGCCAAAACAACGTCCCGCCTCGTGGTTCAGATGGATGAATTATAGTCATTCGTTGATGATAAAGGCAATAAACAATGGGTCTGGTTAGCGATCAATGGGAAGACTCGTGAAATTAGCGGGTGTCATGTTGGCGATCATTCTGCCGAGTCAGCACAAGCGTTGTGGGACTCTCTACCGCGGCGATATCAACAATATGCTCGTATCTACACTGACTATTGGGAAGCTTATGCCTGTGTGCTACCGAGCAATCAACATTTTGCAGTTGGCAAAGAGTCTGGTTCAAGCAATCAGATTGAGCGGGTGAATAACACTCTACGCCAACGCATCTCACGCTTGGTTAGACAAAGCTTATCGTTCTCGAAGAAGTTGGATAATCACATTGGAGCGATTTGGAACTTCACTCATCACTACAACCAAAAGATTCGAGAGAAACTGCAACACAAACAAATGGTTTATTTTCCTCTATCCCTTACGTAATGACACTACCTCTTTTTCCATGTCATCGCTGATTTATTAGTCCATCCCATTGCCTGGCATCAAATCGCCTTAATGGTTGTGCTATTCCTAATCGGACTGTTACTCAATCTAGTTTCCTGGCAATGGGTGCGAGAACGAAGCCATGGCAACCGCTTCCAGAAAGGACCCCTGATTTTGTAATCAAATTTCACTGACGACCGGATTGCTTTTGGTATTAGCAATCTCCGCTCTCTGGAGCGGATGGCTCTAGGTACACATATTTTTCAACTGATTCAGGTTAGTGTGCTCTAGCTGTTGTTGACTGGATTAAAAGATTTCTAGCAAACAAATTACCCGCTGGCTGAGCGGAGTCTCAGCCAGCTTTTGCCCTGAGCGAAGTCGAATGACTATAACATCAGGCAAGTTGAATACCTGCCCCTTGGCTTAGTTGTGCTCACTCTCTCTCCATTCATTGCTGCTAAGCTGCGTGCGGGGTGTCCTGCCGAAAAGCCATCCCCTGATTTAAAATGCTTCTCAAAATAGAATAATCTGAAAGAGAGATTATCCACCTTTGCAGCTCAGCTATTGCAATCCTTACAAGATTTTCAGCTGGGTTATCAAAACGAGCAAACAATCCGGATAAGCAGGTTCTTTCACGTTAAAAATTCTCTAGATTTGTAAAACTACATCGTAAAAAGTTGTTCTATGTGTGCTTCGCTCAATAACAGTCGCTTAACAGACCTATTTCAAGTTTCCCCAAAACTGATCCAACCCTTGTAGGCTAGAAAAGCCGACTTTTTGTTCAATAGTGCTTGATTCATGCAAAAGACCCACGCCTTCGCAATCCTTGTTCCCGTCCCAGAGAACCATCTGATCTCAGGGATGGAGGCGATCGCAGCCCAATTCGACTCGGATGATCTGCCGCCTGAGCACCTCCCCAAAATTGCCTTTGGCAGCATGGACTTTGAATTGTTTGGAGAGGTCGAAAAGCTGCGGGACAGTCAGGCGATCGAGGTCTTCATCTATGCCTCTCATGCCAAAGGCGATCAACCCTTGAACCCGGAAGTGACCTGGCGAGGACTCTACGTAGGCTATGTGGGATCGCGTCGAGGTCGCTATCCCGGTAAAGCGATGTATCGCCCTAAATCGACTGTGACCGACGCCCCAACCTGGGCGGTGTTTTGGGAGATTCAAGAATTAGAACAGCTTAAAACGCCGATTCCGATTGGAAGCTTGCGAGGGAAGAATAAGAAAACCAATTTTCAAGCGCGATTCATTCCAGAAGGTCCTGTTCTGATTGATTATCCTTGATCCTGCTAATAATTTGATTCGTACCGAAGAGAACCCCGATGAAAATTGCAACCTACAATCTCCGGTGTGGAGGAAAACAAGATCAGCGCGTCCACTGGACTCAGCTTTTTGAAGTTGCAAACCCTGATATTTTTCTAGTACAGGAAACTTGCCCACCGGAACAATCTGTTACCCAGCAATTCTGGGAGATTCACCAAAATCAGCTGAAGTGGGTCGGGGTGGGGAATCATTCCTGGGGCAGTGCGGTATTTGTGCGATCGGGAACGGTCAATGAGATCACAGTTCCTGAGTTTGAGGGAAATGTAGTTGGGGTGGAGGTCGAAGGGTTTGCCTGGTCGCCTATGCGGGAACGGAGGTTGCGGGTCTTCAGTATCCATGCTCCAGCGCCTTATAAACCCTCAATCAATCGAATTCTTGATTGGATCGCCAGTCTCTCTGGTGATTGCGACTTACTGATTGGGGGGGATTTTAACCTGACCGTTGGCGTCCGGCACCCCACCGAAAAGCAACAAGATCAAGATTTATGGTTATTGGAGCGATTGCGCAAAGAGTTTGGCTTGATCAGTTGTTGGCAGGCGGCGAACCCAAATCGTAATCTCACCCAAACCCTGCGATGGAGCCGGGATAAAACGACAGTCTACCACTGTGATGGCATTTTTGTTCCAGCTGCCTGGTATCGCTATCTGGATAAGTGTGTCGTCCTAGCATCTCCAGTATGGGAAGAATTGAGTGACCATAGTCCGGTGGTGGCAAGCTTTTCTGAAGAATCAGAACCTGCTGCTCTAGCGGATCTGTCCCAATCTGATCGGGGTCTTCTTTCTCCTCCCCTGTCGTAGTTTACTGCGGTCATCAGGCTGAGAAACGGTTCAAACTCTGTGGCGATCGTGGCTATTCCTGACTCATTTTCTTAGATTGGACACCCAGTATCTTATCTAAAGCAGGCATTACTTCTGAAGCTGTAGCCAAAGCATTTTGATGATCGATCGTTGCTTTGACGAGCTTGCCCAGCGACTGAATCACCTGTTTCGCCCGTTCCAATTCTTCTCCAGATAGCAAATCACCAGAAACTAAACTTTGCAGCACCGTGCGATAGTCGCCCATCTCTTGAACAATCTTTTGCCTGCGTTCCAGAGCAGTAATCAGTTCTTTCAACGGTTTGATCAGTTCTTCTGGATCTTGAGCGATTTCTGCCAAACTGGCTTCTTTCACACCCTGCTTGGGCTGGGCTTCGCTCTCTGCTTGCCGAGTTGGGGTTTCTGCGATCGCCTTTGCCTGGGAATCGGGCTTCTTGTCCATGTCTACCTGTTGTAAATACCGCTAGTTATCATAACCAGCTTACTGGCATTAGCTACGAAACGACCGGGCGTTGCGGCAACTGATGACCAAGACTCAGCTTTCTCAAAATTCTCCCCCAAGACTGTACGGGTTAAATGCCAACATCTTTGGGCACTTTCTCTGCAGCGGTGCCGTTACCGCACGAGTTCGTAATAGGGTTCAAATTCGGTTCTTTCACAAATCCTGCCAAGCTTCTGATATTCGCGTTTCATGGACAAGATCAAGTGTTTCATCTGGATAGGGCTACCCTCTTCGGCAGCTCGAAAGGCAGCGGTAAGAGCCACGTTTTTGATATTGCCTCCAGTGATTTTGAATTTGCTTGACAGGAACTCAAAGTCTATATCGTTGAATCGGGGAGCCTGAGGAGGAAACATCCTCTGCCAAATTTGCAGGCGATCGGCTTCGGTGGGAAAAGGAAATTCAATGCTGAAATGCAGTCGTCGGATAAATGCTGGATCGATGTTTTTGCTCAGATTGCTTGCCAGGATGATGATGCCTTCGTATTCTTCAACCCGTTGCAATAGATAGTTGGTTTCGATATTAGCATAGCGATCGTGGGCGTCTTTGACATCGGCACGCTTGCCAAACAAGGCATCAGCTTCGTCAAAAAAGAGAATGGCATTACTTTTTTGAGCTTCTTGAAAGACCTGACTGAGATTCTTTTCAGTTTCGCCGATGTACTTGCTGACCACGAGAGAGAGGTCGATTTTGTAAAGATCCAGTCCTAGCTCTCTGGCAATGATTTCGGCACTAAGGGTTTTACCAGTACCAGAGTCACCCCTAAATAAGGCGATCGCGCCTTTCCCTAAACTCAATCGCTGGTCAAAGCCCCAGTCAGTATAGACTCGCTTGCGATGGCGCACCTGCTGACAGAGTTCCTGTAACTGCGCCAGGGTATCTTTGGGCAGTACTAAGTCTTGCCACGATCGTCGGGGAGTCACTTTTTGAGCCAGGGTAGCCAGGTTGTGGCTCGATTCGGCACGGCACCCGACCAGCAGGTCAGACTGGGTAAGGCGATAGGGAGTCCCTTGTTGCAGATGAGCGTGGGTTTCGGCATGGGAGATCGCCTGTTGGATTTGCCCAGGAGTAAATCGAAACGCACTGGCGAGGTAACCGAGATGCAGGTCAGCGTCTGTAGATTTTTGACTGAGACAGCGTTGCCAGATGTGCTGGCGCGATCGCTCGTCGGGTAAGGGTAGCTCGATTTGAATAAATTGATAGCGATAGGACGTAGGCTGCCAGGACGTTTGACTGGCGACAAAAACCAGCCCCTTCAATTGCTCGATTTCGAACTCGATCTGACGGATTGCACTGAGGTGGGCGGCATCGGCTAACAGGTCATGCCAACCGTTGAGATAGATCAGGCTGCGGTAAAGACGAGCCTCCCGGAAAGCAAGGGTGAGTAAGGTCTGGAAGGGGTGTTCTGCTTTGAGTAAGGCGGGTAAGTCCACGACCAGGAGTGGTCGCTTTTTGACTCTGGCGATCGCCTGGGCACAGGTTTGTTTGCCAACGCCAGCAGAACCGTGCAGCAGACAGATGCAAGCTGTGTGGCTAGTATCGAGGGTAATGAGGTGCTGGAGCGCAGTCTGAACGGAGTCGGGCAGGAACAGGTCGTTGAGGGTTTGCTGGGTGACGATTTGCTGGGCGAACGGTCGGGGGGTGCAGAGCCGAGCATCAGGCCGATCGCTGCCTAATAAAAATTCGGTGATGCGATCGTCGAGTTTGAGGGAATGGCTGAGGAGTGGGGAGGGGCGATCGGTGGGATCTTCGTGGAGTAGCAGCAAATGATGTTTAAGCAAGGGTGAGTCTGGGAGAAAGGCGGCTCGGGCGCTGACCTGTTCGGCTAGAGAATAGCAGAATAAGCGGAGCGCTAACTCAATGGAGGGACGTTTGCGAGTAACATCATCTTGCAGATAGGCGTAGAGCCGCTGATAGCGCAGGTCAATTTCTGGGGCGATCGCCAATAGCAGTAGGTCGGTTTCAAATAGGCTTAAGTCAAATACTTTTTGCAGGTAGGGCAACCGCAAAATGACGCCAGTCGATGGAGTTTCAGCAACTCGTGATTGGATTTCCGCATGCAGTTTTCTAACGTTGGTTTGGGAGTCAGCCCAGATTTGATTCAGGGGTTCATGTCGCTCTGAGATTGAGCGATCGATCTCGTCATCGGAGATGTATAACCCTTGAAATTCAACCGGGTTATTTTGCTGACGCGATGCGCGAAATTGCTGTACTGCCTTTTTGATGAGCACATCAAGGCGGTGCAGTTCATCCTGGAGGTGTGCGAGGTTAGTAGTGTAGGGGTCCACGACTGAATCTTCTCGATTTAATTTCTCAACTTGATTCATTTACCACTTGTTCAGCCATTTCTCAGTAGCTGGGTGCAATTCAATATAACAATAGGCAATCCGCCCGCATCTGTTAAACTATAAGCACAGGTAGCTGAGCTTAGGGTTTGCAAGGTTAAGTGTCATGATCACAACTGCAAAAAAACTAACTCTGAATGAATATCTGGCTTATGACGATGGAACAGACAGCTGTTATGAATTGATAGATGGCGAACTTGTTGAAATACCTCCAGAAACTGATAGAAACAACTTGATTTCTCTCTATTTTCTGGCAGAATTTCTCAAGTTTTTCCCGCTTCGCCTAATTCGTCATAAAGATACAGAAATTGTGGTTACAGGAAATCGGCTTCGGGTGCGCCTGCCAGATTTAATGATTTTGGCTGATGAATTGTTTGCTGCCATTGGGGGTAAAAGAGCCGCGGTGACTCAGGATATGCCGTCTCCCATGCTAGTGGTCGAGGTGGTGTCCTGACTGCCTGACACATCTTAATCAATGGAAAGCAGATCACGGCTTGCGGGATAAAGAACGAATCCGAGTAAACCAAATCTGGTCATAAAAATCTCGTTCAGCCCGATTCGAGGCAAAACAAGGTTCTGGGTCTTGCGGGAGCAAGGGGCGTGGAGACAGGAGTTGTCGTCCTTTATGGACTCTGCCAGGGGTGGGTACAAACTAGCTACTAGATACTGCCATGTTCTAGAACTCGCCACAGCAATGGCGCAGCACGTCCACAGCAAACAACGGACAGGTGAATCATGCCATAGCGGTTCCACAACACGGTGGTGTTGTGGGCAAGATACAGACGATGATGTCTCCATCACCAGTGGCAGAGACATCCGGCTAACCCGCACCCGTGGATTGCCCAAAAAACGTCGCCATCGTCGCTCCACACTTTGCGCTTGCATGGCTCGGCTGGGCACATAGGGTTCCCAGGCAGGCAGCCTCAACTACCCGCTACAGATTAAAGCGCTCACCATCCATGCCAGGTGAATAAACTTGCCTTCAAATCTTACTAGAATTTGACAAGTATTCATTGTCTGGCAACGATTATAAGCATTAATACCAATTCCTAAAGTCTGTTTTACAAATTCTCGTAGGGGCGTACGCCCCTACAGACGGTCATCTGTAATGATATCTTTTGGAAGTGGTGTAACAGACCTCTTTGAACAGTGAATGCTTGTTGTCTCAGGACATCCATTTCGCTCAGTTCACTACGTCGAATAGCAGGAGCTTGCTAGGAAGAATCCATTACAAAGAACTGGCATCCACTTTTTTCATCCGATGATAAGCAAACGTACCCCGCACTGCATTAATAAACGCCAGCGTGATGAAGATAGATACAATCAGCCCAGCCCCAGGCTGCGCTCCAGCGGCAACTTGCATATAGATTCGCTCTGCAATATAAACCACCAAACCTGCCACTGCCGCCACTCGCGACATCTGGTAGATACCCCAGGCGATCGCCCCAAAGATACCTGCATCAATTAATGCCCAACCATTGATTGGAACCCCTGACGGCAAAACTCCGACAATTGACGCGATCGCAAGCAGCGCGGTCATGCCAGTGACAAAGCAAGCTGCCCAGGTGCCCATCCGAGCCACCTTCTGAGCATCACTGAGGGTTTCGATCGGGGGCAAAAAGTTATTAGGTTTCTGAGGACGCTTCGATTGAGATGCCATGGTTAAGCTCCTAAAATGAAATTTTGATTTCAATCCCATTGCAGCAATAAATCGAGAAGATCTCGGATCGCTCCAAACTTTTTTTGAGAAGGACAGGAGTGGGTATTGCACTTTGATTGAAGTCAGCGCCATGCGACGCCTTTTCACCTATCGCCCGGTTTATGGAAGGTTATGCACAGCCCAAAAATCGATCGATCTAGCTTCCAATCGATTACGAATCCACCACCTGGAGAATTGCTGAGAACACCCCCGATCGTTTCGGGTCAAGTCCGCGCTGCATCTCGACATCCGCAATCCCTGAAACGGGTTTTGCCATCAAAAGTAAGCGGTTCATCCCGCCTCAGTCCCCGTCCCCGTGCGATCGTCTGCAATCCCTGCAAGGTTTCTCGCAGCGGTGATGCACTAGTAACCGTTCATCCCGGCGACCAAAACTGTTGAAGATCGGGGCATATCCAACAGTTAAAAGCCCCACATTGCCATTGGATTGGGCAATTTGGACACCCCACTTGCCACCACTGGCGAGGGTGGCTCCCGCAAATTGCAAGAAGTGGCGACGGTGGATGGGGCGTATAGTAGGGGTTCAATGAAGGGAGATCGAAAATCATTCTGAAAAGTCGTAGCATTATTCGTGAACAATGCTGTTTTCTTTACCAGATTTTCCAACCTCTGTTGCTGGCGCATTGAAGGCTATAAAGATCTCTCAGTCTGAGCCAAGGAAACAGATGCAAAAGCGTAGATCGAAGCATCGACACAGGATATTGAAGCGGCTGCATCGATTGAGTCTGGTGTGGTGTCAACGGGGTTCTGCCAACACCATCAATAGGTTTGCATCTGTTCCTGGTACAAGAGAGATATCGTAATTAAATGTAGATGGGCAAAGAGCTATGCCCATCCTACCCTGCTCTATCACAACAAAAGGGAGAACGGTTAAGGGCCATCTGTTGTACTTCTAGGTAGGGTTTTGATCCAAAGAAGCGGCTCCTGAGCAATTGGCTGTAGATCCACTGAGGTTAGCAGACTACTCCAGTCATCCTGTAAGCGTCGGTCTTGAGGATTGGTAAGGCGGAATTGTGCCAGGGTTGACAGCGCATCATGCCAGAGCCCTTGACGGGCAAAAACGATGGGGCGATCGCGTAACGGAGTTTGGTTGAGCATCGTTCCTAGAGAGGAAGGGGGCTTTCTTCGCTGTACCCAACTCTCAACCACCATGCTAGAAATGGGATCATCTGGGTCACAAGATACAACCATGCTCCAATGATAAAAGCGATCGACTTTTAGCTCAGGTACTTCTGGGGGCAACCGAATTCCAACCACTCCAGGCTGATTTGGTGGAGCAAACGTGGTGTGATAGAGAATGTTGTACTGATCGTCCGACAACCAAAATTCTGCAACCTTGGCTTGAGATGAGGGAATGTAGACAAAGAAGGTAGGACGAGCTGCAATTGTAGATGCAGTACAAATCACGTCACTTTTAGCAAAGGGTAGGAGGGGAGTTAAGAAGACTGAACCATAGGGACATCCTTCTTTGCTTCGCAACCTGTCCACGGGAAACCTGTCACCAGGAAATGCGGTAGGAGCTAGAGTTCCTTGAGGGTTAAATACCACCCGCTCTCTAATCGAAGTCGGTTGTTGAATGGGGCGAGGTTGTTCTGCACTGAAAGTGGATGAGAGTGTTGTAGAGGTGTCTTTAACGACAGACGGGTTGCTAGCGAATGAGTTGCTAGCCCCAGTGTCAGAATGACAGGGATAGTTGCAGAGGCAAGAAATAGGTTGTTACTCATAGACCTATGGCGATTAAAGAATACGCTCAAACCATAATCAACGACTACAACAAAGTCATGCTAACTTATGTATTCACAGTCAGATTTGCGGGATAATATCATACCTCTAAAAAGTTATCTTTCAGATCTGCCGGATAACACCCAAATACTCGAGTTATCCAGCCGCATTGATCCTTCACCCTCGCTTAGGTTAAGTCTGCAATAAAGACTGGGGAACGATCATTATTCAGCAACAGCAATCCCTTGGATACTGACACCCCAGACTTCCGAGGTTTTTGAAAACATCGCGGGTCTCAATCCATTTCCATCAGCATGAGCCGCGACTCTTTCGGTCAAGGCACCATTGGAGGACTCATTTGCCGATCGCAGTTCTCATTGGCTCTGTTTGTCTGCCCATTGGCTGCAAGCACGTATTCACTTTTCCCGATCGCGAAACATACCAGGATGCATTCGGTTGTCGTTTGGAAAAAAGTGGACAATGCCCACTGGACACCGCCCACTTTTTTACGGATGCCACCCGATCTCAGTAAGAACTCATGCTGAATTTTGCGTTATTTGGATAGCGCTGTCTAACCGATCGTAACCAACGGCGGTTCTGGCTTTGGGTGTTTGGGCACCGAGGCTATGCCAGAGCCTCGATATGCTAGAGCATACATCTCTTCGAGATCTCGCATCAAAGGATAGCGCGGGTTAGCCCCGGTGCATTGGTCATCAAACGCCTGTTCTGCCATCTCTTCAATGTGCTCGAAAAATGCCTGCTCCTCCCCTCCCAACACATCTTTAATTGTGTGGGGGATATCGAGTTGGGCTTTGAGTGCTTCCACGGCTGCCACCAGATTTTCGACTTTCTCTTCCAGTGTCACACCTCCCAGTCTCAGGTAGTCTGCAATTTGGGCGTAGCGCTGCTTCGCATGAGGATATTTGTATTGCGGGAAGATGGCTTGCTTGAAAGGCACATCTGTAGCGTTGTAGCGAATCACATGGGAAATCATCAATGCATTGGCTAGCCCATGGGGAATATGGAAAGTAGAACCCAATTTGTGTGCCATCGAGTGACAAATACCGAGGAATGCATTGGCAAACGCCATACCTGCGATCGTGGCAGCATAGTGTACCTTTTCACGCGCTTCCGGATCGTTAGCTCCTTCTCTGTAAGCGCGGGGCAGATACTTGAACAAAAGATCGATCGCTTCTAGGGATAGCCCTTCGGTAAACTCGGTCGCAAGCACTGATACGTAAGATTCCAGTGCATGGGTGAGCGCATCGACCCCGCCGTAGGCTGTCAGTTTTTTAGGCATGTGCAACACCAGTTCTGGATCGACGATCGCCATGGTGGGAGTGAGCGAATAGTCTGCCAGTGGATATTTGATGTCAACCCGATCGTCTGTCACCACAGCAAATGGGGTAACTTCTGATCCGGTGCCCGAAGTTGTCGGAATTGCCACCATAATCGCCTTATGTCCGAGTGGTGGGAGTTCATATACTCGCTTACGAATATCCATGAACCGCATCGCCAGTCCATCAAATTCAACTTCGGGATGTTCATACATTAGCCACATCACCTTGGCTGCATCCATGGGTGAACCGCCACCAATGGCAATGATGACATCGGGTTGATAGCTCCGCAACAGCGCCAGCCCTTTGCTGACATTCGATAGAGTTGGGTCGGGTTCCACTTCGTGGAACACATCATGTTTCACACCCAACGCATCCAGAACATTGGTAATTTTATCGACTAAACCCAGGTCAAACAAGGGTTTGTCGGTGACAATAAAGGCCCGTTGTTTGTCCGCCAATTCTCGCAAGGCGATCGGCAAGCAGCCGTATTTGAAATACACCTTGGGGGGCACCCGAAACCATAGCATATTTTCTCGTCGCTCAGATACCGTTTTGATGTTGAGCAAATGGTGGGGAGCGACATTATCCGACACCGAGTTGCCGCCCCAGGTGCCACAGCCCAGTGTCAGCGATGGATCGAGTTTGAAGTTGTAAAGATCCCCGATCGCCCCTTGAGAAGAAGGCGTATTAATCAGCACCCGCGCCGTTTGTACATGATTTTCAAAGTAGGCAATTTGTTCGCGATGCATCGGGTCGATGTAGAGCACCGAGGTATGTCCCCGCCCACCAAATTCCACCAATTGCCGAGCTTTTTCAACGGCTTGTTGGAAGGTACCGGCGCGATACATTGCCAGAATTGGCGACAGTTTTTCATAAGCAAAGGGTTCATCGCGATCGATTGCCTCGGTTTCCCCCACTAAGACTTTGGGCAAAGTGCAGGGTACGGGATTGTGGAGATCGGGCACAGGATGCTGATCCAATTGCCATTCCATACACACCAGACCAATGCCTGCCAACTGGGCAATTTGCTCAACCGACTGTCCCACGATCGCTGGATTCAGCCTACCATCCACCAGAATAATTTCACCCACCTTTGCCTTATCTTCTGGACTCAGGAAATAGGCACCGCGATTGATAAATTCTTGCTTGACTTGTTCGTAAATCTCATCCACCACAATGACTGACTGTTCCGAAGCGCAGATCATGCCATTGTCAAAGGTTTTGCTCAGCAGAATAGAACTAACTGCCGTTTGGATGTCCGCCGTTGCATCAATCACCGCAGGGGTATTGCCTGCCCCCACACCCAGTGAGGGATGTCCTGAAGAATAAGCGGCTTTCACCATGCCCGGTCCACCTGTTGCCAAAATCAATTTGACATCGGCATGTTGCATCAATGCCTGCGACAGTTCAACCGTGGGTTCATCAATCCAACCGATGATGTGTTCTGGTGCCCCTGCGGCGATCGCAGCTTCTAGCACCACTCTGGCAGCGGCGATCGTGGCTCTCCTAGCACGGGGATGGGGTGAAAAGATAATGGCATTGCGCGTTTTGAGCGCCAACAATGCTTTGAAAACCGTGGTAGAAGTCGGATTCGTCGTTGGAATAATCCCAGCCAGAATCCCCACTGGCTCAGCAATTTTCTGGATCCCAAACGTGGGATCTTCTTCAATCACACCACAAGTTTTTTCGTGTTTGTATTTGTTGTAAATGTATTCCGAAGCAAAGTGATTCTTAATCACCTTATCTTCTACAATGCCCATACCCGTTTCATTGACTGCCAATTTTGCTAATGGAATACGTTCTGAATTGGCAGACAATGCAGCTTTCTGGAAAATGCGATCGACTTTCTCTTGACTATAGGTCGCAAATTGTTCTTGATCCGCTTTGACTTGTTGGATCAGGTCTTCCAGTTCTTGAATATTGGTGACTTTCATAGTAATCTTCCTGGCTTCTTGCTGAATGAGAGAGTGAGGGATTTTAGGGTTTGGGAAGTTGGGGTTAGGGAGGGGAAATGAGTGGTCAAGCAAACTGAGTTTGAGGTTTGGGATTTTGACTCCTGACTCCTGACTCCTGCCCCTTAGCTGCTAACCACTAATCCCCGTTGCTTGAAAATATCAACCACCTGCTGAACCTCTTCGGGTGTTGGCTCTGGTGTATTGGTTAGTTGGTAGTCGTAACCCAACTGCTTCCACTTGTATTCGCCCATCTTGTGAAAAGGCAGCACTTCGACTTTTTCGACGTTCTGGAGCGTAGCTACAAAATCTGCCAATCCTTCGACATTGTGAGGGGCATTGGTAAGACCAGGCACGAGGACAAACCGAATCCAGGTCGGTTTGTTGATTTGACTGAGGTATCTTGCCAGAGTTAGGGTCGGTTCGATCGCTACACTCGTAACCTTGGTGTAGATTTCTGGATCAAACGACTTGATATCCAGTAGCACCAAATCTACAAAATCGAGTACTTCTTCGGCAACATGGAGGGGAGTGTAACCACAAGTATCCAGTGCAGTATGGAACCCATGTTCTTTGCAACGGCGCAGTAACTCCCGCGCAAAGTAGGGTTGCATTAAGGGTTCGCCCCCACTCAAGGTGACCCCGCCCGGTGGATGGATGTAGGGGGCATACGCCTGAATTTCAGTAATCAGCTGATCGACAGTTGTTGGGGTGCCATCTTTCCAATAGCGGCAGTCAGGATTATGGCAATACAGGCAACGCAGGGGGCAACCTTGCATAAACACAACGAACCGAATACCGGGACCATCAACCGTGCCGCAGGTTTCAACTGAATGGATGCGCCCGGCGATCGAAGTGGACTCTTCTGAATTGGCGATTGGGTGACTCAACATTGCGTTCCTCTAAAAAGCTGCGTTTCTGAAAAGTCCGCTCTGCTTCTATCTGAGTTATAGGCAATGAATTTGAGGAAGTTGTGAGGAGCCAATGATCCGGAAATAGGGAGATGCGGAGATTTTAAGCAGCGTTTGGCTTGCCCAGCCTTACGTTCTTTGATGTCAGCCCCGATCACTGACTCAACTATTGACGTTTGGCTTCGTAGATATAAAAGTTTTGCAAGGCACCGACTGTTCTAAAGCGATAGGAGGGCAACCTGGAGATGAGGGGGATAGAAGGCAGCAACGATCGCGCAGATAAATCCGTGGTGTAAAAACTGAAAAAAATGTAGTTTTGCCGTTGAGTATTTTGGGCAATAAATTCTTTGATGGTGGATTGATTGTCATCAATCCATTCAGGGCATTGATTTTGCAAACCAAAAATCAGTTTTTTACACGCATCATCTTTCAGAAATTGACTCAACTTCTGGACTGCAAAGTCTTCGTAAGCAGATGGACTGGGATTACTACCTGCCAATCCGATAGAGCCTGCCAAAAGTGCAACCCCGGCAACTGCTGCCACAACGTTCAAATTTTTCATATGCATCACAGTACACTACCCTGGCATCCAATCTCCAAATTTGCAGCTTATCCCTGCTGCTAAGGGATTGAACAGTGCCAATATCCAGATCTGTCAAAAGCCAAAAGCTCTAATTTGTAAAGACACTGTATCGAAGATGAAGCATTTGTATAAATTTCATAATTTGAAACAGTGTTTTTAAGTAGAACAGGCTGAAGAGCTTGATTCCTCCAATAACAAAAGTGCCTGCATAAGAGAAAAGACCTTTGAAGTCGCAATGAACGGTCAGAATTTGGGTGCAACAGAATCTGGGGTGCAATGTAAACATCAATCTTGGTGCTCGCACGCTTTTAATCACCAACATCATGCTCCACGGTCTAAAAGATATGATTCGCCCCCAAACAGTTCCCTGTGATCGCGCGCGTTCCCTCGGTATGGAACAGCCCCATCCAGAAATTCGTTGTCTAAGTTTACGAGCTTTTGTCCAGTCTGCTCTACACCAGAGCCTTTGTTGCCACTACTCCTTAGAAAAAAGGTTGCAACTCCTCGATCGTGCCTGGGAAGCCCAGAAACTCCTCTGGCAATTACAAGCTCAGCTCTATGAAAATCCTGAATCTTAACTCTCAGGAAAAACTCATCTGACTTCAGAAAATCGTCAGTAAACTGATCCAAATTCCCAGAATGGGCGTACATTCTGTAGAACTTGGATTAAAGAGAAACACACGCATGGCTGAAATCGCGACCAATGACCCAATTAATCTCCCTCCATCTGATCTTAACCAATCTGAATCGATCGTTTACAACATTGAAGAGGCAGTCATCCAAAGATACGAAGCGGGGGCACGGCAACCCGAAGTAGAGCTCTGCTGTCCCACTGAAGGCTACGACCCACATTACCTAGAAAATTTGCCTCAGGAGATCGTTGAAAAAGATTATGGTTGCGGTGATCCCACCCGTTATGTGGCGGTGGGTGAAACGGTGGTCGATTTGGGGTCTGGGGCAGGCAAAAACTGCTACATCCTGGCGCAAAAAGTGGGTGCAACCGGGCGCGTGATTGGGGTTGATTTTAACGACGAAATGCTCTCCCTCTCGCGTAAGTATCTGGATGAGATGGCGCAAAAGTTGGGCTATCGCAATGTTTCTTTTGTAAAAGGTAAAATTCAGGAACTTGCTCTGAATCTGGATCAAGTGCAGGCATGGCTAAACGAACATCCCATCACTCGATTCGATCAAGTTGCTGCATTTGAAGCGGAGTGCGATCGCCTGCGTCAGACATCTCCACTCATTGCTGACAACAGCGTCGATGTCGTGATCTCCAATTGCGTCTTGAACCTGGTGCGTCCTCAAGACAAACAGCAGCTTTTTCAGGAAATCTATCGGGTGCTGAAGCGAGGGGGACGCGCCGTCATTTCGGACATTGTTTGCGACGAAGCCCCCACCCTCGAAATCCTTAATGATCCCAAGCTCTGGAGTGGTTGTATTGCCGGTGCCTTCCGGGAAGACCTCTTGTTGAAAATGTTTGAAGATGCCGGATTCTACGGGGTCGAAATTTTGGTGCGGCAAGTGGAACCCTGGCAGGTGATTGAGGGGATTGAATTTCGATCGATGACGGTGCGAGCCTACAAGGGCAAAGAGGGTCCCTGCTGGGAGCGCAATCAAGCAGTGGTCTATAAAGGTCCCTGGAAAGCTGTGCAGGACGACGACGGACACACCCTTTATCGAGGCGAGCGCATGGCAGTCTGCGACAAAACCTTCCAACTCTACACGGATGTTAAGGGTCCTTATCACCAGGACACGATCGCTATCCTGCCCCATCAAGACATTCCCCTGGAGGCTGCTGCGGTTTTCGATTGCTCACGGGATCACCATCGCTATCCCCACGAAACCAAGGGATTAGGTTATCGCGAAACTGTTACCAGCGCTGGTAGTGCTTGCTGTGAACCCAATAGCAATTGTTGCTAGTAGACAGGCAGATCTTTGTGTCTCTACAGAAAAATATGGATGCTATTAAATTCTTGTTCCTAAGTTTCGTGTAACCAAAGTTCGTCATGAGATGGGACAATCCCGCCTGATTATTTTTGCCCGCTATCCTGAACCGGGGCAAGCCAAAACTCGCTTGATCCCAGCATTGGGTGCGGAGGGTGCAGCGGTGCTCTATCGCCAGATGGCGGAGCATTTACTGGTTCAGGTGCAGACGCTCCAGTTTGCCTATCCGGCATGTGTCGAGGTGCGGTTTGCGGGGGGCAACCGGGATCTGATGCAACGCTGGCTGGGTAAGGATTTGATGTATACCGTACAAGGCGAGGGCGATCTGGGAGATCGCATGGCGAGATCGTTCCAATCTGCCTTCCATTCTGGTGTTCATCATGCTGTTACGATCGGCACCGATTGCCCTGGCTTGAACGCAGAATCAATGGCGCAAGCTTTTCGGGCATTAGACCAGCATGATCTGGTCTTGGGACCCGCGATCGATGGAGGATATTACCTGATCGGGCTACGTCGCTTCATTCCAGAACTGTTTCAGGGCATTGCCTGGAGTACAGCAGCGGTATTGCAACAGACGGTCGCGATCGCCCAATCGCTGAACCTGTCGATCGCCTATCTGCCTCCTTTATCCGATGTCGATCGCCCTGAAGATTTGGCAGTTTGGTACTCAATGCATCCCTCTACTGCGCTCTCACTGGTCATTCCCGTCCTCAACGAAGCCCAGCATTTACCAGCCCTGCTCGATTCCCTGACAGCGATTCCCAATCTGGAAGTGATTGTGGCGGATGGGGGAAGTCAAGATGGCACGGTGGAAGTTGCCCGATCACGGGGAGTCCCGGTAGTGGTTTCACTACCGGGTCGGGCAAGGCAAATGAATACGGGTGCCGCGATCGCCACGGGAAAGATTTTGCTCTTTCTCCATGCCGATACGCGGTTGCCCGATGGGTTTGCCTCCCTTGTCCAAATTGCGCTGGCTCAACCAGGAGTCGTTGCTGGAGCCTTTGAGCTAAAAATTGATGGGGCGGGGGCAGGGTTACGCTGGGTAGAGTGGGGAGTAAAGTGGCGATCACACGGGTTGCAAATGCCCTATGGCGATCAAGCCCTTTTTCTCCCAGCTATGGTATTTCGAACGTTGGGAGGGTTTCCAGAATTGCCGATTATGGAGGATTTTGAACTGGTGCGCCAGTTGCAACGACGGGGAAGAATTGCGATTGTGCCAGTGCCGGTGCTGACTTCAGCCCGACGCTGGCAAAAATTGGGTGTGATAAAAACTACGCTGTTGAATCAGGCGATCGTGGTTGCTTATCTGCTGGGAATGGCTCCTCAACGAATCGTTCACTGGTATCGGGGCAAAAAAAATTGAGGTCAATGAGGCATTAGTGGGCAACAGCTCCTAAGTAAAGCTCTCCTACTTTGGGATCGTTGAGTAAATCAGTCCCGCTGCCTTCAAAGCGATCGCGACCTGATTCCAACACATAGCCGCGATCCGCCATTTCCAATGCTTTGCGAGCATTTTGTTCCACCAAAACGATCGCTGTTCCCCCGGCATTGATCCGCTTAATCTGTTCAAAGACGTTGTTCACCAAGATGGGCGATAGGGCTGCCGAAGGCTCATCTAGCAAGAGCAAACTGGGTTGCAACATCAGCGCTTTGCCCATTGCGAGCATTTGCCGTTCACCACCCGATAGGGTTCCTGCTCGCTGTTTGCGACGACTTTCCAACACCGGAAACTTCTTGAAAATGTCCTGTTTGATTGGCTGTAAGGGCACATCCCGCACATAAGCTCCCATTTCCAGATTTTCTTCCACAGTCAGGGAAGGAAAGACATTGACGATTTGGGGAACGTAGCACATGCCCCGTTGCACAATCTGATCGGATTTGAGACCAGTGATGTTCTTACCCTGGAAAGTAATTTTGCCTTGGCGGGGAGGCAGTAAGCCAAAGATGGCTTTTGCCAGAGTCGATTTACCAGCCCCGTTTGGTCCAATGACCGCAACGAGTTCTCCTGGATAAATTTTGAAGTTAATTCCTTGCAGAATGTCGAGATCCTGAACGTATCCGGCGTAGACTGATTCGACTTGGAGAATAGGAGCGGTGTCGGGCATGGAAACGGGTGGAGACTAAGAATAGATGGGAAGACCTCTTGTTTCAGCTTCTCGCTGGGAATCAGTTTTTGAGACAAAGCCTTCAGGAGAGTTCCCAAGCGGAGCATGGGAGCCAAGAGGGATTAGGCAGGGGTGTTCTGTAACTCTGGACGTTCTTCGGGCAGAATCGCCCCCTCAACTGGGCAAACTTGCAGGCAAATTCCACAATCAATACAGGTGGCGAAATCGATCCAGTACCAATCCGTCCCGATCGTATTTTTGCCGGGACCCGGATGAATGCACGCCACAGGACAAGCATCGACGCAATCGGCGACGCCTTCACAGGTGTTTGTAACAATAGTATGTGACACAGGGTTCTCTCGCTAAGGACAGGGAAAGGGGAGCCAGGAATAGGGGATGAAACGTTCTTCACGTTTGATCGCTGATTCCAGCGAACGATTACCTACTTTCTACCACTTATCGTTCCGATGCCAAAGTTTCAACCGTGGCAGTTCCCTGGATACTGATCCAGGCAATTTGAGCGATCGCCCGATCTTGGGCATATTTGCGGATGGCGTCGGGCGATCTCGTACCGAGATCCATCTCGACCCGCAGGCGATCGGTGGAGGCACGCAGGGCTTGGGCGTAGGCGAAGGCAGCGACTAGCGCTTGAGCAGACTCTGCCACTACAAGCCAATCGCTGGCGGGAGTTTGATGGGGCAGTTGTTGGGTAGGCAGCAAAATCCGGTGCAGTTGTTCAATCTGTAAGGAGAAGCCGATACCCGGATAGGTTTTGCCCTGGGGATGGTACAACCCCAGCAATTGGTCATAGCGTCCACCTTGTCCCAAAATTTGATGTCCCGACTCGCCATCACTGACCACTTCAAACACGATGCCTGTGTAATAGTCAAAAGTGCGAATCAGGCTGAGATCCAGAATGAGTGAGAAAGAAGGATTGGGCTGGTTCAGGTTGAGGCTGTCCTGAATCAGTTCTACCAATGACTTGAGATTGTTGACAATTTCGCGCTGTTCTGAGTCCAGATCCAGGCTCCCGACCTGCTGGAGCACATCCGCCGGACGACCCCGCAAATCTAGCAGCAATAATGCCCGATCGCGCAGTTCAGGGTCTAGTGGCAAAGTTTCCAGGGTGATGCGATCAAGATGGGCGATCGCATGACGCACCTTCGCTCGAATAGAATCCGGAAAAGGTGACAGTAGCGATCGGGTTAACCCAGCTTCGCCCAAAATTAAATTCCACTGCTGTAAACCCAAGTTCTGCAAACACGTTGCCAGCAGCAACAGAATCTCGGCATCAGCAACCAATCCGCCACTCCCCAATAACTCCACGCCTGCTTGATAAAACTCTTGCTGGCGATTGTGGTTGCCTTCTTCAGCCCGCCGAAAAATGTTGGCGTTGTAGTAAAGCCGCAATGGGTGAGTGGCACCGGTCATGCGAGTTACGGCAGCACGGGCGATCGACGCCGTCAGTTCAGGACGCAGTCCCAAGCCTTCATTTTCTAGATCCTGAAGCTGAAGCACCGTCGATCGCTGAATTGCCCCCCCCGCCATCAAAGCGTCTAATCGCTCTAATGTCGAAGTAATAATGCGATGGTAGCCCCAATGATGAAAAACCTGCTGTAGGCGGTCTTCGAGCCAGCGTTTCTGAGCAACATCCAGGGGCAGCAGATCTCTCGCTCCCGCCGGGGGTTGATAAACCATTATTTTTTCTTCCCACCAAACATCCCAAACAGCCCACCGCCCCCTGGCTTATTGGGGGGTTTATCGCTTTTATTCGCAGCCGGCTGAGTTGTCCCTTTGCCCCCAGAGGACTCCAACAATCGCTTTCCTTGCAACGCCATTGGGTCTTTAGGATCAAGCTTGAGAGCTTGATTAAAATGAATTTTTGCCATTGTTGTCTGCTTCTGCCTCAGGTACACCATACCCATCAAGCTATGACAACGACTGTTGTTCGGCTCCATTTGCAGCGCATCGCGCAATTCTAAAATTGCTTGGGCAAAGTTTCCCCGACTGGCAAAGGTCTCGGCTCGCCGATAGTATTGATCTGCCAATGAATCTGGACGTGCAGGGGTAGGGGTTGCCGCCGTGGGTTGAACATCACCCGAAGAAGACGTTGGTGTTGTGCCACTGGCACCACTGGTATTACCGCTACTCGTCGTATAAATTGCCCTTTTTGGCTCACTTTGAGTAGTATCAGCCTGTCCTTCTTTACGGAGCAGGTAAACCAGGTTCAGTTCGCTGATCTGAGCGGTAATTTCTAGAATTTGATCTAAATTATCGTACTGTTTGTCTGCCAGTTCTTTCAGCGATGTTTTGTAAAAATAGTCTGGATTATTCACTAATAGCAATTGTTGTGCCAGGCTGCCTGAAATTTGCAATGAGCTTTGCTGTCGCTGTGCCTGTTGCCCTTTTAGCTTCAGCAACAGTGCATACTCGGTTCGCTCTCGCTCATTGGACAGTTTTTCCCAAGCCGGATTGACCAGCTTTGACAAATACTGGCTGGCTCGCTGCTTTTCGTCTTCACCTTCTGTGACACAACTGTCTGGGTGAAGACGACGGGCGATGACAAGATACCGCTTCCGGATTTCTTTCATGTCCGCGTCGACCGACACGCCCAAAACAGCATGGTGGTCGCTAAAATCTAGTGCAAATAGCCCGCGCTCAATTTGGGAAACCATCGTGTGTTGCTACTTCCCCGCCGTTGAATTCCTTATAGTTTAATCCGCTTAACTGACCCCTTGCACTAACAGAGCTTACCAAAACCCACAAGATTTTCTTAACTTATTCAAGTTTGAGATGGATTTCGTCTGCTCTTTCTAAGAATGGCATTATTATTGCCATTCTGCCAGATTGGGAACCTGCAAGAGCCGATCGCTCAGACTAGAGTGTAACCACCCATTTGTTGCCAGAATTCGCCCAGAACTGATTTGAACTGGACTCTCGTCATACGCGGTCACTTTCCCCCCAGCTTCTTCGACTAGCACAATACCTGCGGTGATATCCCAGGGCGAGAGTCCCCGTTCCCAGTAGCCATCCATCCGTCCACAGGCAACCGCAGCCAAGTCAAGCGCTGCGGAGCCACTGCGACGGACTCCCTGAGTGAGATGGGTGAGGTAGCAAAATTCGGCATAATTGGTATCTGGAGTATCGCGACGATCGTAGGCGAACCCAGTGACCAACAAACTGCGGCTGAGGTCTTGGGTTTGAGACACTCGTATGGGACGGCGATTGCAAGTTGCACCCAGTCCCCGTGCTGCCCGAAATAATTCTTGATGGGAAGGATCAAAAATTGCACCTACTTGGGGCACCCCTTGAACCAGCAATCCCACTGATACTGCATAGCAGGGGTATTGGTGGGCGTAGTTAGTGGTGCCGTCCAAAGGATCGATCGCCCACAATAACTCACTGTCCAGATTACCCAACGCGCCAGATTCTTCGGTCAGAATCCGATGGTCGGGCACATGACGGTGCAGTACCTCTAGAACAACCTGCTCTGAAGCCTTGTCCGCTTCAGTCACCAGATCTCCCGATCGCCCCTTTTCCTGAATATCCTTCAGATTCCCCCAATAGTTCTGTAACACCGCGCCGCCTGCCAGCACCGCTTCAGTCGCAACGTCGAGATAGATCTGGAGTTGGGTCGGGGAGAGCATGGGCTGTGAGGGGATAGGTGAAAGGGTGGATAGGTGAAGGGGTGGATGGGTTAGGGGTGGATAGGTGAGGGATAGATGGGTTTACAATTTCGCCATCCACTGACCGACTCATCCACTCAGCGTCCCTACCGATTCTGCCGTCGAAAGTCAGCTGGGGCGATCGTCAAGGGTTGCTGGGGATTCCAGATGCCGAGTCCCAGAATTCTTGCCTGGTCTTGGGCGCGGGAGAGGCGCAGGTCGTATTTATGGTTGGGTGGATGGGGAATTGCTAGGGCATTGCCGCCAGCGACGAGTTTTTCGTTGATCAAAATGCCATTTTGCCAGACGTAGGCAAGTCTTCGTCCGTTGACTTCTCTGGGTTCGACATCAGATTCCAGCAGAACGGGGCGATCGCCAATGAGCTTTTCGAGCTGGGTTTTGGCTTGTTCGCCCCAGGGATCTTGCTTCAGATCAGGGGCATCAATGCCAATCAACCGAACCCGTTCGGTCACTTCGGGTTGCCCACTGCCACCAGCAACTTCCAGGGTTTGTCCACTGACTACTTCCGCCACCTGTGCTTCAAACCCCTGAGGCGGCGGCACAGTTTGGCAACCCATCAGCATCAGAAAACCAAAATAAAAAATTACAAATGGTTGGATACGACGCATCCAACCCCTTTTTAATTTTTTATCCTTCACTTTGAATGATTCACTCTTCATCCAGCGGCAATCCAATTTTGACTCTGCCTTTGCCAAAATAGCGCCCAAACTGGAGTTCGTAAACCTCATCTTCGTCCTGGGTTTCTACTTCCAGGTCGGAGCGCGCATAGCTGACACAAAGGAGGGCATAGCCTTTGGCTCGCAGGTGAGGCGAAAGACCCACCGCTTCAGGTTGGTAGATTTCGCCAGAAAGAACCCTGACAGCGCAAGTCGTGCAAGCGCCATTACGACAAGAAAAGGGCATATCAATGCCCTGGCTCTCTGCGTTATGGAGGATGTAGCGATTCTCCGGAACCTGGATGGTGTAGGAGGTATTGGAACGACGATCGTGAATGTGAACCGTATGAAACTGAGTCATTTTGCCAAGTTCTTAGGATTTTGCTCAGAGTAAACCTGTGTTCTGCTAGAATATCTTTCTTGTGACTCGATCAGAGTAACACCCCCTGGAGAGATGGCCGAGTGGTTGAAGGCGCAGCACTGGAAATGCTGTTTAGGGGTAACTCTAACGAGGGTTCGAATCCCTCTCTCTCCGTTGTTTGAGAAACCAAGTTGCAGGGTGACAAGTTCGATGCCACCCACTGCAGCGTGGATATTTTGTGGATTGCTGTGCGCTCGTCTTTTCATCAGCACGATCGCTTAATCCTCTTTATCTAACTGAGGAAATTGCTCGAAGAGTGTGGTGATAAGCAGATAAAGCTCGTCTAGAACTTCTTCTGCACCTTCTTCATCTACCTCGGTTAAAAGTTGTTCAATGCCAGTGATGAGTTGAACCAGGCGATCGGATTGCTGACGATTTAGTGAAGTCATTGCTATCTTGATGTTTTTTAAAGGGTTCTCATGGGTTAGAGTCGCGATATTGCGGTCTTGATCCCCTGGATTCGGAGATCGGTGTGCAACCCAGGTGCCAAGTTTACTTTGGAAAAAATAGGGATCGCAGTGATGCGCGATCGCCTATCCAAGCTCCAAACTCTAAAATTCTCTCAAAATCTTTGCATGGTGACGGATGTGATCTTCAATAAAAGTGGCAATAAAGTAATAGCTATGATCGTAGCCAGTTTGCATTCGTAACGTGAGGGGTTGTCCAACTTGAGCACAGGCTTGCTGAAAGACTTCTGGCATCAGTTGCTGTTCTAGGAAAGAATCGGTGGTGCCCTGGTCGATTAAAATTGGGTGCTTGAAAGGATGGGTTCGCACCAGTTCAGTCGCATCATAGTTTCGCCAGAGAGATGGGTCATTTCCCAGATAACGAGTAAAAATTTGTTGCCCCCAAGGAGAGCGTGTGGGAGCAACGATTGGCGCAAAAGCTGAGACCGAAAGATAGCGATCGGGATTTCTCAACGCGCAGACCAGCGCACCATGCCCCCCCATCGAATGTCCCAAGATACCTTGACGATCGCTCCGAGCGGGAAAATGCTCGGCAATCAGGGCAGGCAACTCTTCAGTTACATAACGATACATCTTGTAATGGTCATTCCAGGGTGCCTGTGTCGCATCCACATAAAAGCCCGCTCCCGTCCCAAAAGTCCAATCATCCTCTTCTTCGGCGATCCCGGTATTCCGAGGACTGGTATCCGGAACCACCAGCATCACTTTGTACTGAGCTGCAAAGCGTTGTGCTCCTGCTTTGACCATGAAATTTTCCTCCGTACAGGTGAGTCCTGAAAGAAAATACAACACAGGCACAGGTGCCAACTTGGCTTGAGGTGGTATATACACCGAAAATTTCATCTCATGATTACAAGCAGAAGAAACATGGCGATAGAAACTTACCGTTCCACCAAAGCAGGCAGATTGGCTAACCAGAGTCAGTGATTGAGCAGTCATTACAATTCAGCCAGTAGAATAAACACAAATCGGCTAAGTAGCTGGGCTTAAATTAAATTGAAGATGTTTTTGGGGGTGGAGGGGGTAAACCCCCTGCCTAGGGGCGCAGCCCCCAAACCCCTTTCTTACAATTAGTTAGGGCTACTTACTTATTAATGAAGATATTAGAATGCTTCTTCACCAGTAGTTGATTGATCTCAACACGCTGACTCAAAATTTTGACACCCCACTTGCTGCCAACTGCATCTAAATGCTGTAAGAGAAATTACGATCGAAATTTGGGCTGAAATTGAGGCGATCGCCCTCATAGGCGTTATCTGGCAGCAACAGGCTCCAAAGCAGCCATGACTGATCAAAATATTGAAACCCTGATAATCATTGACATACAGAAGATTTTATGGATCGGACTTGCCAAGAAACTGACAAGCGATAGAATTGGGGAGATTTTAGATCCCGTGAGAGACTCCGATGCCTGTAGGACTACCTGAATTTGTTGAAAACCCTGAAAACCGCTGCCCGGTTATCTTGTTACTAGATACTTCTAGCTCCATGTCGGGTCAGCCTATCCAAGAATTGTGCCGGGGGGTGGGCGTTTTCAAGGAGGATGTTCAGCGGGATACCAAGGCATCCCTCAGTGTGGAGGTGGCGATCGTCACCTTTGGACCGGTCAAGTTGGTGCAAGATTTTGTCACGATCGACCAGTTGACCCCACCCCGCCTGGAAGCAGATGGCTTTACCCCGATCGGTGAAGCCATTGAGTATGCGATCGATCTTCTAGAAACTCGCAAAGAAGTTTACAAGAACAACGGAATTCAGTATTACCGTCCCTGGATCTTTACGATTACTGATGGGGCACCCACGGATAGTTGGCATAATGCGTCTCAGCGAGTGCGTTTGGGCGAAGCCGATCGCAAGTTTTGCTTTTTTGCCGTTGGGGTCGAGGGGGCAGACATGACCACGCTGAGCAAAATTGCATCCCCCGATCGTCCCCCTGCCAAATTGAACGGGATTGATTTTCAACCCCTCTTCGTCTGGCTCAGTACCTCCATGAAGCGAGTGTCGAGCGGCAAAGTGGGAGAAGCGATCGCCCTGCCACCGGTCGGATGGGCACAGATTTCGACTTAGGCACAAGAATCTCATCACATGAGTATTTTTCTGTAGGGACGCAAAGCTTGCGTCCCTACGTGAATTAATTTTTGATTTTATTGAATTCAAGCTTGCTTCGGATGATTGTTCAAGGAGATTTCGTGGTCTGGAAAGCAGTTGCCCGTTCTGTCATTGGCACCAGTCATCAACAACAGCGTCTTCCCTGTCAGGATTATGGGGGCGATCGCATCCTGGATGAGGTGGTGGTAGGGGCTGTGGCAGATGGGGCAGGCAGTGCTCGACACGCCGACATTGGAGCCAAATTGGCGGTCAAAATTGCGTTGCGCTATCTGGCAGGCACCGAAGAGTGGCTGCAAAAGCGGCAGGATTCCTGGCAAACTCAGCCAAAACCACCTACGGAAGCGTTGGCGCGTAAGCTTTTTACCAAAGTAGTCAATAAAGTCAGCTTTGGACTGGAGAAGCAAGCGATTAACCATGGCTATCGCGTGGATGATCTGGCTTGTACCCTGCTGGCATTTATTGCGACTCCCGACTGGATTGCTGCCATGCAAATCGGGGATGGGTTCATCGTCACCCGATCGGCTAAAACCGATTACCAACTCTTGTTTCAGCCTGATAAAGGAGAATTCGTCAATCAAACCACGTTTGTGACTTCTGCCAATGCCTTGAACGAAATGCAAGTGCGGGTTTTATTGCATCAACCCACCTTTATCTGTGCCTCTACCGATGCTCTCGAAAAAGTCGCAATTCGTCTGCGCGACTGGACTGCCTTTCCCCCCTTCTTTCAGCCCCTGGAAGAATACCTGTTGGAAACCCCAGAGCCTAAACAGGATGATGCTTATCTCGTCAGCTTTCTAGAGTCCGATCGCCTCAACGATCGCACAGACGACGATAAGACCTTGTTGTTGTGTTTGTATGGTTAACGCCATGTCTCTCCTTACCTGCACCCAAACAGGACAATCAATTTTCCTCACTCAACAGATCGCCAAAAGTGGGGAGGGCGAAGTCTGGCGCACCAATATGACGGGATTTTTGGCGAAGGTATATTATTCTCCCGATGAGCGGCGGATGGGTAAATTGGCGGTCATGGTTGCAAATCCTCCCACCGATCCGAATGCTGGGATTCATCACATTTCTTTTGCCTGGCCCCGATCTCTGCTACAAGATACGGACGGTCGAATGGTGGGCTTTTTGATGCCGACGATCGCCCACAGCGTTCAACTGCTAGATGTTTACAATCCCCAGCGTCGCCAAAAGGTATTACCCGGCTTCAACTGGCTCTATCTACACACCACCGCGCTCAACATTGCCTCGATCGTGTGGGCGATTCATCTGGCTGGTTATGTGCTGGGAGATATCAAGCCAGAGAATATTTTGGTGAACAATCGCGCCTTGCCAGCGGTGATTGATACCGATTCGTTTCAAGTCCGTCATCCCCAAACGGGGGAGGTCTATCGCTGTCCAGTCGGTTCCGAGGGGTTTACTCCAGTGGAACTATTGGGACAAGATTTGGCAGCGATCGAGCAGACCGAAGTCCACGATCGCTTTCGTTTGGGCGTCATCATCTATCTGTTGCTGTTTGGTGATCATCCGTTTAAAGGCAAATGGATTGGCGAGGGCGATTCACCCTTACCCATCGATTTACTCCGTCAGGGATTTTGGCCCTACGCGCCCGATAGCCTGATCCAACCAGGTCCCGTCACCATGCCGCTAGAGATTGTACATCCAGCATTGCAACAATGCTTTTTGCGATGTTTTAACGAGGGACATACTCAGCCTATGCAGCGCCCAACCCCAGAAGATTGGGTGAATGCGTTGAAAGCCGCACGAGCCTCCCTGCAGGCTTGTCCAAAGGTCAAAAGCCACTGGTATAGCCAGAGCTACGGTAAATGCTACTGGTGCGAACGCCAGGCAACTCTGGGAGTCGATATTTTCCCAGCCGTGCCACCGATTGTGAACCATCCGATCGCCCAGGCTTGGCACCCAATCCGCAAAGCAGCCGAAAGGATGCAACAAGCAGTCTCCAAACAATTTTCTGAGCAGAGATTGACTACTGCAATTCAGATAGCAAAGCTGCCGAAAAATTGGTCGAGTGTGCGTCGATCGGGCACCCATGCACTGGTTGAAATTCAAGCAAACCTTCGTCAGATGGGGGATCGGCTAACCCCACTGACTCTGCCAGCGCTACCGTCGTTGCCTTCGCCTCAAACCTGGATTCAGTTGGGAAGCACGATAGTGGCAATCGTTGGCGGATTTGCTTTGCTGATGTTTCTCAGCCGAACAAAAATTGACACACAGGATTTGGAACTCAGTACATTTGGCATCGTGCTTTGCTTGGGACTGGTGATGCTTTGCTTCCTCTGGATTAAATGGTTTGATCGAGACACCCCAGAGCGCTAATCATCTCTCTGGAAAAGATGGAGATTTCGGAAACGATGGGATGATGGGAGGGGAGCAAGACCGGATCAAAAAGCCGGGTATAAAACCCACCTAAACCCAATTTGAGATCGCGGCTCGATTCCCCCAAATTCCACCCAGATTTGCAATTCAACCGAGTGATATGGGCAATTCTGCTCCAACCCTGCGCCAAACAAGTATCTCTGTTTTGGCACTGGTTCTATTGTTCAGTTTCTATCGGCTTTTCCATGACAATATGGGAACTGGCAACCAGAATGAAGGCGATGTGTTGCCTCTGGCACGGCATTTTGTTGATCCGAGCTGGATTGCGGGGGATTGGTATCTCAATCAGCCAGCCGGGTATCGCTTTTTGTTTCAGGCGATCGCGGGCAAATTAATTTTGGGTATCGGCTTTTTTGCCACTTCGATCGTCGGACGGTTGCTCGGTTACAGCTTGATCGCCTGGGGCATGACTCGGATCAGTCAGCGTTTAGGGTTGCGACTGCCAACCTTACTCCTGTCCGTGTGTGTCTGGTTGTTTATCTGTGGACAACGCCTGGTTGCTCGTGAGTGGATGATTGGTGGATTCGAGGCGAAGGTGCTGGCCTACGGATGCATTGTGCTGGCAATTTCTTTTTTTCTAGAAAACCGCGATCGTTGGACGGCAGCGTTATTGGGATGTGCCACCTCATTCCATGTATTGGTAGGTGGGTGGTCTTTTCTGGCGATCGTTGGGTGCTGGGGGTTGCGATGGAAAGCACGTTCGATTCCGTTGTCCGAAGGGGCAAAAATTTTGGCATTGTATGGGATCACGGCAAGCTTCGGCATCCAAGCTGTACTGACACAACTGTTCACTCCAGCTCCTCCCAGTCTGCTGTCCCCCTCCTACATTTATGTATTTCTTCGCTTACCCCATCACCTCAATCCGCAGTCGTGGGGGTATCAGTGGCGCATCTGGTTCATGCTGTATTTGCTGTTGCTACTGGGTAGGGTATGGCAATTGCGATCAACAGACCCAGCAGTACTTGGGGAAGAATTCAATTCGGCACAGCAAAGGCTGGCAGAATTTGCGGCAATGAGTGTGGTGCCTTTCTTGTTGGGGGTTGCGATCGCGCCATTCGATGCCCAGGGCAGTTTGTTGCAATACTATCCCTTTCGGCTGGCAGATGTAATCTTGCCCATGAGCACCTGCTTACTGATGGGTTGTGGGTTGCAGCAAGCTTTTGTAAAACGCCCCCGCAACTGGACGATCGCTTGCATTTTGATCGTCAGCCTGATTGGCAGTTTCTCTTTTTCAACTTTTCAGAAACAGTTGACAGGGTTTCTGCAATTTTCCGGTGCAGAACAGCGCATCTCACCAGAAGAAAAACAATTGTATGCCTGGATTCGCACCCATACACCGAAAGATGCGGTGCTCGTGTCTCCTCCCGCCGATATGTATGGGCTGACCTGGATGGCAGAACGCCCCACAATCGCCAAATACAAGTTTTTGCCTCAAGGTAAAGCCGGCATCCTGACCTGGTATGAACGGTTGAGCGATCTGGCAGGTAGCACCGCTGCCTGGTCTCGCGGCGGTAGGCTAACCGATGGGCGAGACGAGATCCGCGATGAACTGGCGATCGGCTACAACCACCTCACCACTGCCCAAGCAAAAGCCTTAATGCAAAAATATGCAGCCCACTACTTTGTCGCCCAGGTTGAGCAAACCCTAGATTTACCAATGGCCTATCGCAATGCACGCTATGTGCTCTATGGCAGATGACAGGAGAACGGGGTTTGATGGGAATTGCGATTTCGCTGCTATTGATGGCCCATAGAGAAACGCAGGCAGACCTCTTGAGTGTTGGCTACCTGCGTTTCGGTATCTTTATCTGGTTTGCGTGATCTTCTGCCAGAAGTTACTTTTTTCGAGGTGCTTTCTGACTGCGGGCTTCTTCATCGCGACGACGGCGATCGCGCCAATCAGTCATTGTGAGGTACACTGAGCCACCAGTGACAATGACCAGCAAGCCAAAGGCAACCAGCACCAGCATATTGGGAATCGTAGTTTCCACAGCAATCTTTGATAATGACTAGAACCCGTTACGACCCCAAACGACCAGGGAGATTGAGAATGTAAAAACAACCAATACCGAGACCCAGCCCAAAGTCAAAATATCCATGCCTGTCTATAAACGTTACAAAACAACTCCAGAAACTATCATAATTCAAAACAGGCGTGTTCATAAATCAACAACAACTGGACTTGAAGATGCAGGAGTCTGCGGTTACAACCTGGGCGGAGCGAGTGGAATCGCTGAAAGCGGGCAGTCTGGCAGCACTATTAGCAGCCCTGTTTTTTGGCGTCACTTTAATGGGTAATCCGCTTTTGATCAAGTGGCTGATGCCGTTGCTTATGGGTCAAATGGCTGGGTCATCCAGTGGATGGGCAGCAATGTCTGACCTCCAGTTGCTTACCAGCGAGGCGATCGCCGGGTTTTCTGGATTTCTTTTTGGGGTAACTTATCGCTATATCTTGAGACAAGACCAAAATCCCCATCTCAAGTCAGGAGCCATTTTGGCATTTGGTCTTGTGCGAGGATTGGCACAAGTGGATCGGGTTCTGGTTGATCAGCAGTCTTTGTTGCCCTGCGCGATTTTGGGTCTGGAAAGTATTTTGCTGTTTATGGTTGCCCGGGTGGGGTTAGATACAGCGCTCCAGCAGGGTTGGATCAAGCCGTTTGCTTCGTAATGTCACAATTCAAAATCTAAAATTGAACAACTTTTTTCTATTTCGCTATGGGTCTGAAATTCTCCAGCACACTGCCGAACATTTGCTGCTGGTTGGTTTAGCGATCGCGATCGCCGTTTTGGTGGGCATTCCTTTAGGGATTGTGATTACTCGTCACCAGGGATTACGTCAACCCATTCTCACCATTGCCAATATCTTGCAAACCATTCCCAGTTTGGCGTTGTTTGGTCTGTTGATCCCGGTTGTGGGGATTGGCGCCGTTCCGGCGATCGTAGCGTTGACTTTGTATTCTTTTTTGCCAATTATCCGCAACACCTACACGGGTATTACCCAGGTTGATCCAGCAATTCGCGAAGCCGGACGGGGAATGGGTATGACTGACTGGCAACTATTGACGCAGGTGGAACTGCCGCTGGCGATGAGTGTCATTTTGGCAGGGGTGCGGGTTGCAACAGTAATTGCCATTGGCATTGCCACCATTGCGGCGGCGATCGGTGCAGGTGGGTTGGGGGTGTTCATTTTTCGCGGAATTTCGGTCGTCAATGACCAACTGATTCTGGCAGGAGCCGTGCCCGCCGCTGCGATCGCACTCATCGCTGATGCAGGCATCAGTTGGCTAGAACGACGGCTGAGTATTCCATCCTAAATTCCAAGGTATTATCTCTGCAACAAGCCCTACGGAAAGGCTTAGTATTAAAGACTCAACCACGATTTCATCTGTTGATCGATTTTTGACTCATGAGCAACCCGTTGTCTACTCAGATTACGCTGCAAGTTAATGGCGAAGCGAAAACTTGTGCAATCGCAACCCCACTCCCTCACTATTTAGAACAATTAGGATTAAATCCTCGGTTAGTTGCGATCGAATATAACGGCGAAATTCTGCATCGACAATTTTGGACAGATACGCTCTTGCAGGAAGGAGATCGGCTGGAGATTGTGACGATCGTCGGAGGAGGGTGATGGGGTGTTGGCGCAAGCGCAGATCAGAAAAGGATCTCAGTATTCTCCCCCCTCCCCCCCTCCCTATCCAGTTCGGTAATCCCCCCGTTCTTTGCCTCTGCCAATAATTCCCCCCTCTCTGGGAAAGCGGTACAGTAGAAAAGTAGCCTAAGTTTACAACTTTTAACAAAAGCGTGAATCAAGGGTTACGGTTTCAGGCTCATGTGGGCAGCTTCCTATCTGTAAATCTTGAGAAGATCTTTGCGAAACCGTGAGGCTGTCAGAGCCGATATAGTGTGAATGAGCTGGGATAGGTAAGTCTTATGCGTGAAAAACTTTTCTCTTCTATCAAACCCTTTTTGAAAACCCTGTTCCTGCTGAGCCTGGTTTTGGTGATGGCACTGGGTCAACCTGCTAGTGCACTGGCAGCGCGGAGTGGTGGGCGAATTGGTGGCGGTTCCTTCCGGATGCCAAGTCGTACCTACGCACCTCCTCGCAGCTATGCCCCTCCCGGTGGCGGTGGCTATTATCCTGGCGGCGGTGGGTTTGGCTTTCCTTTCCTCTTTCCGTTCTTTGGCATTGGCGGGGGCTTTGGTGGGTTGTTTACAATCCTGATTTTTATTGCGATCGCCAACTTTTTGGTGCAGAGCTTCCGTCGTGCCACAACTTCTGATAGTCAGATTGAGGGAGGGTACATCAGCAATCCCAAGGTCTCTCTTACCCGCTTACAGGTCGGTTTACTGGCAAGCGCACGGGAACTGCAAACCGATCTGAACCGGATTGCTCAGAAGGCAAATACCGACTCTTCAGAAGGGCTGGCGCAGGTGTTACAAGAAACCTCGCTAGCCTTGCTCCGCCATCCCGAATACTGGGTTTATGCTGGATCGGCAGCCCAGCAAACCCGGTTAGAATCAGCCGAGACCCAGTTTAACCGCATGGTGTTAACTGAGCGTAGCAAATTGGCAAAAGAAACCGTTTCTAATGTCAAAGGACAAAAGCTGGGTCAGGCGGATGTACCAGCAACTCTGCCTCCTGGCGAAGGGGAGGGTTCCCTGGTAAATTCTGTCAATGAGGCTCCGGGTGAATATATTGTCGCAACGTTGCTGGTTGCGGCTCAGGGAGACCTAAAATTACCTGAAATTCGCGGTACAGAAGAGGTGCGCCAGGCGTTGAGTCTGTTGGGAGGGGTCTCTAGCGATCGTCTGTTGGCGCTAGAAGTCCTCTGGGAACCTCAAGCAGCCGGAGATACTCTTTCGACGGATGAGTTGATTGCAGAATACCCTGACCTTAAACTGATCTAGTTAGCAATTTCGATAGCCTATTTCTTGTAGGGAAGCAGGAAGCATACGCTTCCTGTTTTTCTTTAAACTTGACCTGTCAAAGCCTACACTCTGATGCTGCCTGATACGTCCGATTTCATCGATCGCTCCAGCGCATAGATCCCGGGAAGCTGTCGATATTTTTCGTCAAAGTCAATTCCATAACCCACAATGAATTGATCAGGCACCTTGAACCCCAGATAATCGATCGTGACAGGGGTTCGTCTGCGCGCTGGTTTATCCAACAAGGCACAGAGCTTTATGGAGGCCGGCTGATAGCGTTTCAAATACTGGAGAGCCGCAGTGGTTGAAATACCCGTATCTACAATATCTTCCACCAGGATGACATCTCGTCCCCTCACAGTGTCTTCTTTGAGACCTAGTAAGAGGGTTGCCTCACCCGCGCTAACAGTCGCAGCGCCATAACTGGAAAGGCGAATCAGTTCTACATTGGCGATCGTGGTTTGCATCGCTCTGATCAGGTCTGCCAGAAAAATAAAACTTCCCTTCAGAACCCCGACCACAACTGGAGTACGATCGGCATAATCGCGATCGAGGGCTTGCGCCAGCCGATTAACAGCCAAAACAATCTCTTCCTTAGAGATTAAGGAAACCAAATTTTCTTTCATCACTGTGTTGTTACAATGCAGACTTCTATTTTCTCCTCTATCGGGTTCGGCGCACTTTCTTCGTGCGTCTTCTTTGGAGCCATCTTTTCGTTCTCTGGCATGGGCTATGTTCTAGACATGTTGTTGGTATTTTTGAAAGCTTTGCTGAGCAAAGCTTTCAAAAATACCAACAACACTTTTAAAACACTACCTTTGGCAAGATTGGGAACTGCAACAGATAGACGGTTTTCACGACAAAAGCTAACACAAAGCCTTTTTAACATTTCGTTACAATTAGAACATGAAGTGGACGCAGGGTCCGCAATTCATTAAGAGGTCACCGTATGAATGGCAATATTCGTGTTGGTAATTTATTTGGCATTCCTTTTTATATCAACCCGTCCTGGTTTGTTGTGTTGGCGCTGGTGACCTGGGTTTACGGCACACAGTTTTCAGCTGCGGGTGCTCCCTGGCTCTGGGGCTTAGCAACGGCATTACTCTTGTTTGCCTCGGTGCTTGCCCACGAATTGGGACATAGCTTTGTGGCGCTGAGTCAGGGGATTCGAGTGCATTCAATTACACTATTTTTGTTTGGCGGCATTGCCAGTTTAGAAAAAGAGTCAAAAACTCCTGCCGGAGCCTTTTGGGTGGCGATCGCAGGTCCGTTAGTCAGCATTTTTCTCTTTCTTTTGTTTACAGCTATTCGTATTAGCTTGCCTTGGTCAGGTGCGCTGGCGGTGGTGCTAGGAGTGCTGGCTTATGTCAATCTGGCGCTGGCATTGTTCAATCTGATTCCTGGTTTGCCATTGGATGGAGGCAATATCCTCAAGGCGCTGGTTTGGAAGGTAACAGGCAATCCTAATAAAGGGATTGTGTTTGCCGGACGGGTGGGGCAAATTTTTGGCTGGGTGGCGATCGCTTCTGGACTGGTGCCGCTTTTGCTCACAGGCAATTCCAGTAACCTGTGGAATGCTTTGATTGGTCTGTTTTTGCTACAAAATGCCGGTCGAGCTGCTCAGTATGCTACGGTTCAGGAACAATTTACCGGGTTGACGGCAGCAGATGCAGTTTTGCCCAATGGACCGATCGTCTCTGCGAACTTGTCTTTGCGAGCCTTTGCCGATCAGCGGATTCTCAGTGCTGATAACTGGCGCAAGTTCCTGGTGACCGATGATGCAGGGCGATTGCTGGGTGAAGTGGCGATCGATGCCCTGCAAACGATTCCGGTCGAGCGCTGGTCAGAAATGCAGATGGGTGAACTGGTGCAGCCGATCGAACAATCCCGCATTGTGCCATCCAGTCAGCCCTTGCTGGAAGTGGTCAAGCTTCTGGAAGAGAAACAAATTTCAGCACTGACCGTCATTCGTGAGAATGGTATTCTGGTCGGGCTGTTAGAAAAGCCCGCTATTCTTGAGTTGCTACAAAACCGCGCCAAAACGACTCCGGCATAACCGGAAGCAGGATTCACAGAAGAGCATGGAGCAATGGACGGTAGACGACTGATCCGATCAAGGAGCCGTGCAACCACTCATGTCATTGATTACCGTTCTGCCAGAAGGACTTTATTGCGAACCAGGTGGCTTTTTTATCGATCCCTGGAAAGGGGTTGACCAAGCGCTGATTACCCATGCCCATTCCGATCATGCTCGTTCTGGATCGCGTCAGTATATTGCCACGCGTATCTCTGCCGGGATTTTGAAAAAGCGGTTAGGCGAAGGGATCGCGCTTCAGGGAGTGGAGTATAGTGAAAAACTGAAGCTGGGCGACACTTGGGTATCTTTCCACGCAGCGGGGCATGTGTTGGGTTCGGCACAGATTCGGGTGGAGCATAGGGATGAGGTTTGGGTGATTTCGGGGGACTATAAGCGCTGCTATGATCCGACTTGTGATGCGTTTGAGGTGGTTCCCTGCAACACGTTTATCACTGAGGCAACGTTCGGTCTACCGATCTATCACTGGGAAACAGGTGAGAAGACCTGTTGGCAAATTTACGACTGGTGGCTAAGCGATCGCGAGCGTCCATCAATTCTCTTTTGCTATGCCTTTGGCAAAGCCCAACGCGTGTTGGCAGAACTCGCGAAATTTACAACTCAGCCTGTTTATGTGCATGGTGCCATCCATGTGCTAACGGAAATCTATCGACAGGCGGGCGTGAAGATGGTAGAAACCATCCCTGTCTCGGAGATGCCTCGCGCCCACAAATTCAATGGCGATTTAATTCTGGCTCCACCTTCAGGACATCGATCGTCCTGGATGAAGCGGTTCTCTCAACCCCAAACGGCGTTTGCTTCTGGTTGGATGACAGTGCGGGGGGCGCGACGGCGCGGTGGATATGAACGGGGGTTTGCCCTTTCGGATCATGCCGACTGGCAAGGATTGGTGAATACGGTACTCCAAACGGGCGCGCAAACGATTTATGTCACGCATGGGCAGAGTGAGGTACTGGCTCGCTATCTCTGCGAGATTCATGGTTTGAATGCGCTGCCGCTGAAGACCTTGTTTGAAGGAGAAAGCGATATTTAGTGGCAAATAATAATTGATTGCAGGTCTGGTCTACACAGGAGCGATCGCTGGAGGAAGCTAACCGCAAAATTCATTCTTTTTGCTCATGGGCTTGTTTAATTTGAGCGATCGCATCTTCTACCGTGATGTCTGCCACAATCAAATCGTGCTCGTGTGTGCAGTTTCCAATGCCTGATTCAAACTGCTGAAAAATGACCCATATTATAGAATCTCAGAGAGAGGCAGCTATAAATATCTGCTCCAATCTGCACAAAATACTAGACATCTGTGCCAACTCCTCTGCACTAAAATCAGCTAGGATTTTGGCAATTTTGCTCCGAGTGATTTCGCGCATCAGCTGTAACTGATCATTGCCGATCGTTGTCAGCCTGAGCATGACATGGCGACGTTCTTGAGGATGCTCTGCCCGATCGACTAACCCCCGCTTAACCAGCCGATCGACCAGGGCGGAGGCAGTTGCCCGAGTCACCCCCAAGTGGTCTGCCACCTCAGACAAGGAAACATCTGGATGCACGCTGAGAAATGCCAGGACGCGGAACTGAGGAACCGATAGGGAAGGGTCGCGCTCACTTCGCATCTCAGTTCGAATGAACTGCATGATCGGGTGGATCGCTTCCATCAAATCGGCAGCACATTGTTCGGGGGTAATAGAACTGGCAGATTGCTCCAGGCTCATGAATTTTAGCGACGTTCTGGTCGTCGTCAATGGGTCGTTGCTTGTAATTGAGCATCTTACCCGATCGCTTTAGACAGTTATGCCTCAAGAAAGATACTCAAAATGAATTGATGTGCTGTAAAACAAACAGTTAGTGTTACTAACTAAAATCATATAGATTGTTAGGTGATCGGTGCTGATTTGAACATCGCTCAACGCTTAAATTCTATGTTTCCTCCAGATTTTTTTTCCAGAGCCACGTGCGATCGCCCACAACCCAAGCAGTCTAAATGCAGTCGCGGAGTAATTCTGTCTCCCTGTTTTGTCCGAAATAGTGGAAATTTACTCCTGCTGTTAGGATTGACCTGCCTATCTGCCTGTGCCGCTTCAGATGCCCAATCTCCTAAGCCAGGGGAGAACAAGCCCGCAGTTCCCATTGTGGCAGCAACGGTGACTCGCAAGGCTATGCCGCTCCTGATTCGGACTACTGGTACTGTGCAGGCTTACTCAACCGTCTCAGTCAAGTCTCAGGTGGCAGGAGTCCTGACGGGAGTTTACTTTCGGGAAGGGCAGGAAGTACAGCAAGGAGATTTATTGTTCACGATCGATGCTCGCCCCTTACAGGCAGCCCTAGAACAGGCGATCGCCAACCGTTCCAGGGCCGTTGCTCAAGTGAGTCAGGCGAAGGCGCAGCTATCCCAGGCAAACGCACAGGTTATCCAGGCAAAAGCAACTGTGGCGAAAGATATTGCCCAGGCAAAAAATGCCGATGTCCAGGCGCAACGCTACTCTACCTTGGTCAACGAGGGAGCAGTCAGTCGAGAGCAAGCCGATCAATTCCTTACTAACGCAGATGCCCAAAGGGCTGTCGTTACTGCCGATCAAAGTAACGTAGGCAATGCGATCGCAGCGGTTGAGGCAGCTCGAGCCAATCTGCAAAGTGCCCAAGCCAATGTGAGTGCGGCAGATGCGGCGGTTGACAATGCCAGGGTGCAGTTGTCTTACACGTCGATTAATGCACCCAATCAGGGACGGCTCGGTAAACTCAACGTCAATCAGGGGAATTTGGTCAAGGAAAATGACACCAGTCCGCTGGTGGTGATTAGCCAGATTCATCCCATCTATGTCGAGTTTTCCATTTCTCAACGACAGTTGCCCGATCTCAAAAAGTACCAGGCACAGGGCAAGTTACGGGTTGAGGCACAATCTCCTCATAATACCGGTGTAACTGCACAAGGTGTCTTGGTCTTTGTGGATAGTGGCGTTGATCCTGCCACTGGAACCATTAAGCTTAAAGCTCAGTTTCCGAACCAGGACAGCAAGTTAACGCCTGGGCAATTTGTCAATGTGGTTCTGCGACTGACCGAGGAACCTAACGCGATCGTTGTGCCTGCACCGGCAGTCCAAACTGGCCAAAAAGGTAATTTTGTTTACCTGATTAAACCCGATCAAACAGTGGAAGCTCATCCCGTTGTCGTTGGGCAATCGATCGAGAACCAAACCGTGATCAAATCGGGATTACAGGCAGGCGATCGGGTGGTGATTGATGGGCAATTTAACCTGGCTCCGGGGGTAAAAATCCGCGAGAAGGGGCAAGGAGAGCAAGCAAACCCAGATAAGCAATCAGGGAAAGGGAACCCACCATGAATCTTTCCGAAATATTTATTCGTCGTCCGATCATGACCACCCTGGTGATGCTGGGAACCTTGATTTTCGGACTTGCCAGTTACCACTGGTTGCCTGTAAGCGACCTGCCCAATGTGGACTTTCCCACCATTCAGGTCTCGGCAAACCTGGCAGGAGCCAGCCCGGAAACGATGGCATCCTCGGTGGCAACTCCTTTGGAGCAACAGTTCTCCAGCATTGCTGGCATTACTTCCATGACTTCTACCAGTGCGCTGGGGAGCAGCCAAATTACCTTGCAGTTTGACTTGAGCCGAGACATTGATGGCGCTGCCCAAGATGTGCAGGCTGCGATTTCCAAAGCGGCTCGCCAGTTGCCCAGCACAATGACCACACCGCCCTCTTACCGCAAGGTCAACCCAGCCGATCAACCCATTCTTTACATTGCCCTCAGCTCAGAGGTGCTACCGCTCTCAACAGTGGACAAGTACGCTGAAACCCAATTGGCACAGAGACTTTCCATGATCGATGGGGTGGCGCAGGTAAATGTGTTTGGTTCGCAAAAATATGCGGTGCGTGTGCTCGTCGATCCTCAGTCGCTGAGTGCCAAGGGGATGGGGGTCGATGAAGTGTCCAATGCCATCAGCCAAGGTAACGCTAACTTACCGACGGGAACGTTGTATGGACAACAGCAAAACCTGACGGTGGAATCGAATGGGCAACTGACTGATGCAGCAGCCTATCGCACGCTCGTAGTTGCTTATCGCAATGGTGCGCCCGTGCAATTGGGGGATGTGGCGCAGGTGACAGATAGTGTAGAAAATGACAAGGTTGCGAGTTGGTACAACGGCAAGCGCGCGATCGTCCTGGCAATTCAGAAACAGCCAGGAACGAATACGGTAGAAACGGTTCGCAAAATCAAACAGGTGTTGCCCCAGTTTCAGAAGCAACTCCCTGCCGCTGTGAATTTGGAGATTTTGTTCGATCGCTCTCAACCGATTAAGGAATCGATCGACGATGTGCAATTCACGTTGATGCTGACGATCGCCCTGGTCGTTCTGGTAATTTTCCTATTTCTGCGCAGCATTTCCGCCACCCTTATTCCCAGTCTTGCGGTTCCCCTTTCTCTGGTTGCTACCTTCGGCATCATGCTGCTGCTCGGCTTCTCCCTGAACAACTTATCGTTGATGGCACTCACCCTGGCAGTGGGATTTGTAGTGGATGACGCAGTCGTGATGCTGGAAAATATCGTCCGTCACATGGAAATGGGCGAAAAGCCGATGGAAGCTGCCCTGAATGGTTCGCGCGAAATTGGCTTTACCATTCTGTCGATGACGATTTCCCTGGTGGCAGTATTTATCCCAATTTTGTTTATGGGTGGGATTCTAGGACGCTTATTTAAAGAATTTGCCGTCACCATGGGCGTTGCTATTCTGGTCTCTGGGGTCGTGTCGCTCAGCTTGACGCCGATGTTGTGCAGTCGGTTTCTGCGTCCGCCCCATCATCATCAGTCGGAATCAAGTGCCGGAGAAGACGAAACAAACAACATTCAGTCCGCCCCATTACAACCCAAGCAGAGACCCCAAAATTTCAAGGCTCGCCTCTACAATGCATCTGAACAAGTCTTTAATGCTGTCCAAAATGCCTATGCCTGGAGTTTGCGTTGGTCATTGAAGCATCACCTGCTCACCATGATTTTTTCCGGTGCCATTCTAGTGGCTACTGTGGTACTGTTTATGGTCGTGCCTAAAGGCTTTATTCCCAGCACTGATATTGGACAGATTACCGCCAATACGCAAGCTGCTCAAGATATTTCGTTTCCAGAGATGGTGAAACATCAACAGCAGATCGCCAACCTGATTCGTCGAGATCCCAATGTAGAAGCAATTAACTCGACTGTGGGCGCGGGAGGACCGAATGCCTCATCCAATTCAGGCCGCATCTTTATTCGCCTCAAACCCCGCCATGACAGACCGCTCAGTGCCGATGAGGTGGTGCAAGAGCTGCGTCCCAAATTGGCCCGAATTCCTGGTATTCGCGTCTTTCTGCAAAACCCGCCTGCGATCAATATCGGCGGTCAGCAGACCAAAGCCCAATATCAGTTCACCCTACAAAGCCCCAATTTTGAGGAACTCAAGGAATACGGTCCCAAACTGGAGGAAGAACTTCGTAAGCTGGCACAACTCCAGGATGTCAACAGCGATCTGCAACTCAACAATCCTCAATTGCTGGTACAGGTTAACCGGGATCAGGCGGCAACACTGGGACTGAATGCCACCCAGATAGAAACCGCATTGGGGTATGCCTATGGAATGCGTCAGATTTCTACAATCTATGCGCCGGATAGCCAGTATCAAGTCATTTTGGGCGTAGAGCCGCAGTATCAGCAAAATGCAGATGCCTTGAATCTACTGTCTGTTCGCTCTCAAAGCAATTCTAATTCAGCTGATCAAAGTGGTACAGAAACCTCCTCTCAAAGTAGCTCGCTGGTGCCGTTAAATTCGATCGCTAACCTTGAGCGCGCAACCGGACCCCTGACTGTGAACCATACCGGACAATTGGCTTCGGTGACGTTATCCTTCAACCTCAAACCCGGTATTTCTTTAGGCGATGTCACAGACAAGATTGAGCAAACTGCCCGTCAAATTCTTCCTGCCAGCATTACCACTAGTTTTCAGGGATCGGCACAGGCGTTTCAGTCATCGTTACAAGGGTTAGGCTGGTTGCTGATTGCTGCCATTCTAGTGATTTATATTGTATTAGGGATTCTCTACGAGAATTTTGTTCATCCTGTAACCATTCTTTCTAGCCTTCCCTCCGCTGGGTTTGGAGCACTGCTCACCCTGCTCTTGTTCCACGTCGATCTGAATATCTACGCCTTCGTCGGCATCATCCTATTAATTGGGATTGTTAAAAAGAACGGGATTATGATGGTGGACTTTGCGATCGAAGCACGCCAGCAAGGGAAAACTGCCAGCAAAGCGATTTATGAAGCCTGTCTGGTTCGGTTTCGTCCCATTATGATGACGACGATGGCAGCCCTGCTGGGAACTTTGCCGATCGCTCTAGGCATTGGAGCCGGAGCCGATGCTCGTCGTCCCTTGGGATTAACCGTGGTCGGTGGATTGCTCTTCTCCCAGTTCCTCACGCTCTATCTCACACCGGTCTTCTACACCTACATGGAATCCTGGCAGGAAAAGCTCAGTAAATGGCGATGGCAACGTCGGCAGCAAGCAAGTCATCGCCCAAATTGAGTCACCAGCAACACTGTGGTGGAAAAATTTATGGGAGCACTCGAGGTTCAAGCCATTTTAGAAGAATGGTTGTCACAACAATCTGGACAATCACCTGTACCGGAGTCTGATTTTTTCCTCCTTCTCTAGACCCTCCTGCTTCATCTGCCAAACTGATTTGTGGAATACTTAGCCAAAGTGTTGTGCAGAGCATGAAAAGAACAACTTTGTATATCAGTTTTCGGTAGTTCATCTTGATTCTTAGAACCGTGAATAATTTATGATTCTTATGGTACTTCAGAACTAAATCGTTCCTCATGCCACTGGAGACCAATTAACCCACTCACAAACAGCATATAACCAGGCTCTTCCAACTGAGAAAAAACGCAGCCAAATGCGAAAACTGTCAGGATTAAATATCTAGTCAGGTTGCCTGGCGCAATATATTGCCATACTAAAAAGCCAAGGTAAAAATAGGTTCCTAAACCCAAATATCCCAGATCTCCCCAGATACCTGCCCAACCAAATAATGGAGAAAACATACTAGATTGGTTGCCTAACCAACTTGCCCCAATTGCTTGCCAAACGGCGATACTTGCCTGAAATCTTGTCGCTCCCAAAGGCTCCAGTAACTTCCAGTAACCCGGATCCCACAACATCCAACCTCCTAACCTTCCTACGGTGTGACCAGGACCTAACCCTAGAAACCAGTTAAGGGGAGAATGGAAAAATTGGGGAACAAGGCGAAAGGCTGCAAGCTTGAGTTTTGTTGCTTCTCCATCAGGTCCATAGATCTCAGGTCTAATCCAAGTGGCGTAAGCACCCAATGCTGGAATGTTATAAGCAGCCCAAAGAAATAATGCCAGAAAAACGGCTGCTGCAATTAGATAAAGTAAGGTTTTGACAGGATTTTTGATATTAGTCAAGTAGAGCAAGACATAGGCAGTAATAAAAGATAACAGCACCTGTTTGGTATCAGAAATAATCACATGATTAAAGATAAAGAGCATCATTAAAGCACGCAGCCATAGCGGCTTCGTTTTCGCCGATACTAGGTAATAAATACCAAATGTCATAGACACGGAACTTCCTAGAACATGGCCGGCCCCCTGAGCAATAAAGACTCCCTTGATGTTGTCTTCCAATCCTTGGAATGTATCCATTTTAAAGATATATTTCTGAATATAAGCAAATGAGAGATTAATCAGGGCAAAACGATAGAACCAGGTACGCAGATGTACAAATCCTTCTTCTGTCAGGGGTAGACTCACGATCGTCAACAGCAATATAAAGGGTTCGCCCAGTAATAAGAAGCTCAAGATCGCATTAATAATTCCTGCGTCATTTAATAGGGCACTCGCAAAACAGATGGTTAGTAAAATATATAAGCCAACAACCATGCGGCTTGAGTTGGCAAGTTGTTTAGGATCTTTACTGCGAGATTTTACTAGGGTAAAGTAACAGGCAAGAGGAATCAGAAGAAAATGTAGAAAATTGATTGCTGAGGGAATCTTTAAAGCGGTCAAAATACGTGGGAAAAATGCCGCAGAAAAAGCCAGCAAAGTCAAATTACTATTTTTAATAAATCCCTTTTTCTTCTCTTGTGAAGTTTGTAGACTTGGATTCATAAGTGATTCCCACCACCATGCTTTGGGCGTTATTTATTAAGAACTCGATCATAAATTTCCATGAGACGTCGATAGTTTCGCGCTGCTGTATATTTAGTTTCAAATCCCACCCGGGCTTGTTGTCGCATTTGGTTCAGGTCTGCTTGATTGGACAAGAGCCATTCCACCTTGTCTGTCAGATCAGCAGCATCCCCAGGCCGAAAATGTAATCCAGTGCGACCATGCTCAACGAGTTCCGCGATCGCTCCAATATTGGATGCGATCACAGGAGTTCCCTTTGCAAAGGCTTCTACAGCTACTCTGCCAAACGTTTCGTACCATTTGGAAGGAAAGATCAGAACGGTTGCTTTGCCCATTAAGTCATAGACTTCTTGAACTGGACGACGACCTAACCATTCCACCTGGTCATTTTCTTGGGTAGCTTGAATCACCTGCTCTGCCAGAGGCCCATCCCCTACAATTTTCAGGGGGATTCGTCCATTCAACTGTTTCCAAGCTTGCAGTAGAGTATCCAGTCCTTTTTCAACCGAAAGCCTGCCAACGTAGAGGGCGTAGCCACCTTTTCCTTCGCCTATACCCGGGTCAGGATTCACGAAGTTGGGTTTGACTAGAATCTTCTCTGCCGGTAACCCTCCCTCAATCAGTTTTTGACGGGCAAACTCTGTAAGGGTAATGTAAATATCGACCTGCTCAGTCCAGGTGCGAAGCGCACGATGGAAGGTCAACATGGCGGCAGTTGTTGCACTGGCAAGATGGTTTTCTCGATAGCAGGCATGAGCAATGCCGGGAAAGGGAATCCATTTGCCCATACACTCTTCACAGACTTGCCCGTCGCGGAAAAAGAGCCCATTGGGGCACAGGAGACGATAGTTCCGCAGGGTCTGAACAACGGGTACCCCAGCATCCTTAGCTGCATAGAAAACTGAGGGCGAAATCAGAGGGAAAAAGTTTTGAACATGGATCAAGTCATAGGAGGCTGCTTGCAACTTGCGCGTTACCTTGCGATGGCTCTCGCGTGACCAAATCGTTCTAATTGCCATACGCCAGGGTTTTAATGCCCCAATCCGATCGTTACTCTCTTCATAAGCATCAACCTGATGCCCCATTTCTCGCAAAAGGCGTTCTTCTGCGGCACGGGATTCATCTTCTCCACCCTTGATCTGGTAGGTATTGTGGATGCTTAGGATATGCATTTTAGATAAGTCATCAAGCGAGCTGAATGAAGGAATCGATCAATCTGTCAATAAGTCACTCATTCAGTCATAATGTCTACCTATTAATGACAACCATCCACTGATTAGGCTCAGCAAGAATCGTTAAATTAATGATCAACGACAGGAATTCAGTTTTTCCTATTTCAACCCTTAAGGTGTTCCAGAACACTAGCCTGGGCTAGAGTTGATGAGCCAAAGAATTAGCTGAAAGTTTTGCTATAACTAGGTTTTATGAGCTTTTCAGGCTATCAAATAACAGGTCTATTCTACAACAGTATTACGCTACCCACTGCCACCAGACAAAACGAACACTTAAAACAGCCAGTAATACAGCAAAAAAGCCCATCACTGCATACCCCCAGCGAGGGTTTAAGGCAAGTAAGAGACCCAAGGCAATAGACAAAGACACAATGCCATATGCATAGCGTCCTACAGAATTTGCCCTGGATATAATCAGTGCTAATGAAGAGAAACCATAAATGGTTAAAACCCAATTAAGTTTGTTACGGAAGTACCACAGTAAGTAACCACCCCCAAATACCATAAGTAACTTAAGCAATCCATAGATGGCAGAAAAGTTAGGTTTCCTGAACAGCTTAAACCAAGCTTGTATGCCGTAACCTACATGGAAAGCTTTCTGAGCATGAATAAAAGCCAGCGCATCGCCAAATCGTAGATAGCAATAGAGACTAAACGCCAGCAATCCGACGCTTGTCAATAACCCAGACCAATAGGCAGCAACAGGCTTTTTCTCCTTCCAAGCAACCAATAAAAAAGTCGGAATTAATGTAATGCCCGTGATGCGTGTTGCTGTTGAGAGAGATCCCCAGAGCGCAGCCCAGCGATAATATCCTTGCTCAAAAGACTTTAATGCTGCTGTGCTAAATAGCAAAAATAACCCTTCTGTATAAGCAACTGCCGTGAATAGAGAAAATGGGCACCATGCAAGCACAGCAGTGACCCATCTGGCGGAACCGACATTGTAGCGATCGCAGATCCAGCCATGTAAAATCATCAGCGTCCCCAGAAAAGCCATGTTGTTGACCAGAGGAGCCGCAACCTCGAAAGGTAGTCCAAAGGTCATTACTCCACGAACCAACGAAGGAAATACTGGAAAAAATACGATCGAAGATTGCTGAGTCGTACCTGCGTAAGTGTAGCCAGTCGTGGCAATCTGGCGATACCAGGCACCATCCCAATTGGCAAGGGAATCCCAACTGAATGTGGGAATATGTCCAGGCACAAAACCAAACGGAATATCGGCTCCAGAATAGGTTGCTGGAAGAGAAACGAACGAGGCAAGAAACCCTGTTGAAATGATGATAAAGAGACGGCTAAGAAGCCACATTGTAAATACAAAAATAAACTCGTTTGTCCTTACCATTGCAATTATTTTTTTCATCGTTTCCACTGATCACTAATGGTTAAATTTAGGTCTTATTTCTAATACCAAATCTTCGATTTCAGAACCTTTCCCAAGTCTTTTCTCGATTTCAAACCGTCTGTTCGCATTGAGCTTGAAAATTGTTCCGTGATTAATTCCATTGTCTTCAGTCCTACATACAACCAGTACACCATGATCGACCAGTCGCGAGTGAAGATTGTCAAGTGCTCGAAGGATAGTTTTTTGATCAAAATATGTTTTATTCAAAATATTTGTGGCTCTAATTAAATGAAATCGCTTTTCTAAGCTGGGATCATCATTCAGCAGAATATCATCTTCAATAATCGTTAGACCTGGCTCTTTCTTGAGTCTAGGACTCACTAGATATAGAGGGCAGCAGGAGATTAAAAATGACTTTTTATCAGGGTTGGAATCATACAATTCAAAATCTTTATTGGAGGTAAGAAAATAGAGAATGAATTTACTTACTATACTTCCAACTACCCTACAAGGATAGAGCATTGCAAACAAGAAAAAACTTCTTGGAGAAGCTGGGATGGCAATGTCGGCAATATCAAACTGTAGGGGATAGCCTGTTTTATCGACCAAAATATGTAGATATTTTAGAATGGTGACTAAGTAAGCCTTTATCGTTAAATCGCCAGCAACCATATGGTGATTAATTCCAGCCATGCGGAGGCTCTCTATCCACTCAATCGTGCTAATTCCTGAAGAAACAGCAACGTCCATTAATTGAAGAGGATAATTCTGTGGCAATATGCTATTAATTAACTCATTTAAATCATTGAAACGGTTAGCATAAGTTGTTTTTGATACACCATTTTTCAAGACTAGGCTGAAGAAAAAATTCTTCTCAATTCCTTCTTGATCACTCGGATTTTCGCACCTTGCCTTTGAAAAGTAAATTTCTTTTACGGCTGGTCTATTTCTTGACATTTCAGTCTCCTTGAACAAACACAACTCATTACTTATTAAGATGATCTAAAACTATGCGAATCAATCCGAATCAAGTAGAAAATACAAGGTCGAAAGTAAAATATAACAGCTTTAATCGGAATTTTATTAGCTAGGTTGGTGATACCAATAAACATTGGTAACCCATACAAGTAAGTTTCTCAATCAACTCGATATGTTAATATCCTCGATTGAATGATAGGTCTCTACTTCTTTAATCGTTCATAGGCTTTTTTATTAGTCTCTTTATTGATGTTGCTAACATACAAGGGCATTCGTCCATTAGATGCAGACAAATTTTGCACGGGTAATTCTTTGACTGCTTTGTTCTGCTTTTCCAATATTTGGGTCTGATACGCTAACCCTTTATTACGGTAAACCAAGCTCATCGCTGAATTTTCACAGATGAAGGCTGGAACTGAACCTAATCGTTCTCGGTTTTTATATAATAATCCACCCAGAACTTCAGTGCGCCCTCCATCATAGGTGCCAATAATCGTGCGGTCTTTTTCGGTTTTGAGCCCCAGTATCCAGAGGTCACTGTTTTTGTTAACAATATGGGGATTGTGGTCGTAACTTTCAGTGTTAATTTGGCGCATCCAAACTTTTTGACGATCGAACACTAAAGGCACTGCAACCGTATTTTCAATAAAGACTTTGCCTCCTGAAACGGTATTCATATAGCTGCTGCCTCCACTCATCACCAAGGTGCGTTTGGAAGCATGCTGTATCCAATAATTGTGCTGGCTACCGTAAGTACTTTCGATTTCAACTGAAACCGCTTTAGATGAACCCTTTTCAATGATAAAGGTTGGTTGGTTAGGAGTGGTCAGGATGAGACTGGCATTGAATCCCATTAGACGTTGTAGATTGCTACGCACGTGAATGCTCTGCTGGGTACGGTAAGCGCCAATTGGAAAATAAACGATTCTGGCACCGGAGTCGATCGCTTTCTGAATAGCTGCACCATCGTCTTGATCATCATCTGGCTTCGCGCCAAATTGGGTGACACTGATCCAATGTCGTGGATCGCCGTAAGGAATTGCAGGAGGGTCTTCAATGGGCAGCCGCAGCGATCGCTGAGAACTGGGAAATAGACTAGCGGCCTGGTGAGAGACAAATTCGGATACAGTTGGGGCAGACACATCCTGGCTTAGACCCGACTGATTCTCGATCGCCACTTGATAGCCCTGAGTGCGGATGTCACGCGCAAACAACACCCCGTCGCTGTGGTTTCGAATGGCAGGCGTGTTGGGATCTCCACCCGTGAGATCTGCCTCAACCAGCGCCATCAAACCCATTTGTCCCAGATTTTCCACTGCTGTGACCCGGTTCCTACTCTTGAGATCTCGGATTGCCACACTATTCCAAGCGTTAATCAACCCCACCTGGCGCTGATTGGTCAACAGAAGATGCTCAAACGTCATACTGTATTGGTCGTGCGTGATAAAAATGCCTCGATCAAACCCATCCACCTGAACGTTTTTGATCAATCCTGGTCCGGGCCAAGCCTTATCTAAACTCAGTCCAGTGTGTCCCCGTTTTTCAGAATCGCTTGAACGGATCACCACGTCATAAACGCCACCCCCATTGTTGGTGTGGAAGCCAATGCCGATCGCCCCTGGATTATCTTTTCCCACATCTACCGTCAGATTGCGAAGCCGCTGGTTGAAGTTTTGTCCACCCTGTCCAAATTCAACCTGAAGCACTTTTTTAGGTTGTCCTGGGTCTTGAAACCCTGTGCAATGATCTTTTAACTGAATAATGACGCCATCTCGACTCTCCCCACGCACATCTTTGCGCTTATCGCCCCATTCCAGCGTGTCACTAACCAAATAAGTCCCGTTGGGAATGTAGATTGAACGGAGAGGTCCCCCTGAATCTTGTTTATTTCGACCTAAAATACTCTTGAGCACCCGAGTATCGTCTGTCACACCATCGCCTTTTGCACCCCAATCCTTAACATTGACGTAGCCAGCTTCCGGGGGAAGTGACATAGAGGGCACCTCTGGCAATTTAGCTACAAACGACGCAATCATGATTTCCCGTTGTGAGAAGATTTCAGGAAATCCCAAAGAATTGCTCCAGAGCAGTCCTCTATTCCCTAAGACGACTGCCAGCAGCGTTACCATAAACAGAATCATTAGCCATATTGATCGCATCATTCGATCTCTTTATGTAAGATTTTTTGATAAAGATCTTCTAGAATTCGCGTTTGTCGGGAGCGATCGAACTGAGATCGGACTTGCGCCTGCCCTTTTGCACTCAAGCGTTGCCAGAGATCCCAGTCTCTTAAGAGGCGCAGACTATACTCTGTCAGTTGATCTACATTGTGTTCAGGTGCCAGAAAACCCGTTTCTCCATGAGTGACCGCTTCTGGAATGCCAGCGTGAATGGTACTGACCACAGGGAGTGCCATAGCTTGAGCTTCTAAAACGACGTTGGGTAAGCCTTCTGAGTCTCCCTGAATAGAAGTCACACTAGGGGCTACCAGTAATCGCGCTCGATTCATCCAATGCCGTACGATAGAGGCTGGCTGCACACCCAAAAATTGGTAACGACGGAGGTGTTGTGCTGCAAGAGATTCGAGTGACGATCGCAATGGACCATCTCCAATGATCACTAATTCAACTTCAGGCATTTTTGCCTGCACCTGTGCCATCGCCTGGATCAGATACTTGCATCCTTTTTTTTCGGTTAAACGACCGACAAACAGCACCACTGGTTCACGAGGGAGATCTGGATCAGGCGAGAAATCGGCAACGTTAATGCCGCTGTAGATTGCAACAATTTTGTCAGGTGGAAAGCCTTGTTCTAGCAGTTTCTCTCGAATAAAGTGAGAGACAGTAATAAACAGGCGAGTTTCTCGTTTAAGGGTTTCACGACGCTGTAAATAAAGCCAGTGGTTAAGCGATGCATAGCGAGCATACTCATCTTTTAGGGTGGCATCGGCACCACGAAAGTGAACAATCAGGGGAAGTTTGAGCGATCGCGCTAAGGGAAGTGCCAAGGCTCCACTCAAGCCAAACTGGGCATGCAACAAAACCGGCTTCAGTCGCCGTACTTGTTGATATAGCCGAGGCGAGAACCCGGTTAGCTTAAAAATGGCTTCTGCCAGCGTGCCCAACTGATTGCCCTGGTTGACCACAAGGGTACGATCGCTGGGCAAATCCAAGCCTTTCACCAAACGAGAACCCACATAGTAAGGCTTAAACCGACGCAACTCTTCCCCCTGCGCCTTAATAAAAGTTTGAGAGGGGGGCAACAGCAGGCTACTGAACAAAACAACCGTCGGCTTGAAGGCGGATGGTTCATTAGCAGGCGGAGGTTGTGAATCGACCATCACCATGAATGTGAACTCCCCATCATTGAAATTTCTGGTTTGGGATCAATTAGGCGGTAGAAAACGGGTTCCTTCTGGGGATCTTGTCCGAACACTCGCTGGAAATGCTGCGGGGAACTGGTCAACCACTGGAGTTCACGGCTTTCCCGCCAGCCCATTTTTTCTTCTAAGGGTCCTACAGCGACTAAACTGATTTGTCGCTGTTTGAGTTCCTTGAGCCAGCCAGCCAGTGAATCAGCATGGGAAGGAACATAGGCAACTTTTTGATTCAAGAACTTGCCATAAAAAAAGTAGCTGCGATAGCTCAGCAAATACCCAATGGTTTCGTCTCGCCCGACAAAGTCGGCAATGTAGTCATACACCCCACGATAAATTTCGTGCCGCTCGATGTCTCGCTTTTCTCTGGCGATTCCGGTTGCAGTAATCAACAGTCCAATGAGAAAGGCAGAAACGGCGACTTGACGCGATCGCTGCAACAGTTTGGTCAGGCTAGGAATTAATTGTGTGGGTTTTAACTTACCCCATACAGTCCAGGCAATGATCGCCATGACCAGCACAAACAGCACCACGTAAATAATGACATCAAGCAGACTGGAACCAACCAACTTCATGACTTGATCGGTTGCCCCAGCAGGATTGGTTCTAAAGCCATCCAAAATCTTGCTTGCCCAGCCCACTCCTCCCTTAAATGCGGTTTCTGTGCGAATGATTTCAAAAATACTGCTGCTGACAATTCCTAAAATGCTGCTTGCCAACACAACTGGAACCACAATCGCTAATCGGGTTTGGAGGATGGAGGCGATCGTTGCTGCCACCACCCCCAGCAGTGCCATTGAAGAGATGGCAAACCGAACTTGCTGACCAATGTAGGAGGTGATCGGGCCAGAAGGGAACAGGTGAGTGCCCGTCATGGGCGTTGTCCAGTAAAGGTAGACATTTGCCAAGAGGAGCAACCCAGTACCGAGCAAAGAGGCAAGCTGATATTTCCGATCTTTAACCCAAAGAATGCCAGGGAGCAGCAATAGTTGCAATAACAGTGCCATGAAAGGCAGTTGCAACCGCGCGATCGATTGCGTCAGTAAAATTTTGAGGTGAGATGGATTGGTAAATTTGAACAGACTTGCCAAACTGGTTTGGTGTAAATCAGATAATTTTGCCGAACCTGGGAACGACAATCCTGCCACTTGCACCTGGACATTCCCTAACGGATTGCCCACTTCAGCCCAGTTTCTGAAATACCAAAATCCACCGATTAGAAAAACACTCCCCATCCCAACCAACAAGATAGAAATTGCTAGGACAGTTGAAGTGTTAAACCATCGAGGCAACTTTCTGTGAGTCAGGAACGATCTCACCTCCAACAACAGCAATGCCAAGACGGGCAAAATACCATAGCCAACAGCAGAGAGCTTGATACCCAATAACATGCCGAAGGACGCTAAAAACAGCCCAATGTCAAAGGGCGATCGGGTTTTGTGATAAGAAATAGCAAAGTAAAGGCTAATCATGAAAAACGTTGCAAATGGTAGGTCAATATGCAACGTATTCACATGCTGAAGAATCAGCGGAATCGTTAAAACCAGAGTCGTCGCTGCCAGATTGTAAACTCTTGTCGCTCCAACCGTTTGCCCCAACCCGTAAGTCGCCAGCCCCAACATTGCCCAGACTAGTAAATTAGGCAGCGCAACCAGAAAATCTTCCTGAAACGGCATCACAAATAACGTACAGAGGATTTCCCAATTAAACGGATAGTAAGCAATCTGATCGGTTGTCCAGACACCCGTGCTCATGAAGTCTGGCAAACGGACAAAAGCCCCTGCTTGATACCACCGCGCCATAATGGGTAAGTGATACCAGAGAGAGTCATAGTCAATAATCGGCAACGTCACCAACCTTTCCAACAAAACACATCCAGTAAATGAAAAGGCACCCACAATGAGCAACTCAGTACCACTCAGATGCGGTTGAATCGTGAAAGGCTCTTTCCACACTGGCAATGCCAAACGCTTTGCCGAAAAGAGAAGCGCAACGCCAACTCCCAAAACCAGAAATTCGGCAATGAGAACTGGAATTAAGAAGAATTGTCCCAAGATTCCCAAAACCAATCCGATCGTCACTTCAAGCACACACCAATAGGTCAAAAAGGCTAATGCTCGATGGCTCAAGCGGACTTGCGTTGCGTCATCCTTCTGAAGCGTGATGAGAAATTGTGAAAGTGGAACAGGTCCTGACAAAAGTATCAGAAACAAGAGTAGCTGCCATAAGTGGTGGAGAGCTTGCATGGTGATTATGCAGGTTGAATTTTACTTTTACAATCAGGATTTCTTTGTAATAGTGCTTCGTATTGATCGGTCAGAAGCGTTCCTTTAACCGTCCATGAAAAAAGCTCTTGGGTTCGTTGTTGCCCTGCCTGTCCCAATTGGCGAGCGATCGTCGGGTTGTTTGCCAGATGCGTCATTGACTTTGCCATATCAGTAACGGCTTGTTCTGGACTATGGGCTGGAACCTTGATGCCAGTTTCTGGCGTCACCAGAAGCGCCGGCCCCCCCAGATCCAGACAAATGACAGGCAACCCAGCCGCCATTGCTTCTAGACAAACCATGCCTCCCGACTCATGCAAACTGGGATGCACCAGAGCTAAACCATCCTGTAAGAAGATCAACACCTCAGAGCGAGGCAACTTGTTGCAGAATTTGACTCGATGCATCACGCCCAATGAATGGGCTAATTTTTCTAAAGCATTTCGCTCAGGACCATCGCCCAAAATCCAGTACTCGGACTCTGGCGGCAATAATTCTGCTTGAGCAAATGCCCGTAGCCCTAAGTGAAAGCCTTTCCAGTGCAATAACCGACCAATGCTAATGAAGCGAATGGTCTGGTTTGGCCGATCCCGAGATTGAGCAAGCTGGCGAATTTCAATATTAGATAAGCCGAGTTGGGAGAGTACTTGCACATTTGAGGTTCCCAAAGCTTGTAAGCGTTTTGCCGTGTCAGAGGTGGTTGCCCAGGATAAGACACTTCTGCGAGCAGTCATGCGTACAAACGGGTCCCATTCCCCCAACCGGCGAGCCAAACTGCGTAGGGATTCATACATCTTTGCGTGCAAGTTAAAATCTTGCCAAAATGCTGGAGGTGCGGACTCGCCGCCACCGACTGGTCCCCAAATAAAAGGAATCGGGAGCAGTGATAAGAAACTAGGAGCCGCATATCTCACATAGGTCACATGATGTGCCAGATCAAACTGGATTTGCTGATGCAGCTTCCGAGCTACAAAATAGGCACCGATCTGCCACAGATAGTAGTGGAGATAGACACCGCCCGGTGCTTGTCGCCACAGATGCGAACCGAACACATCATGAAAGACTACCTGTAGAGAAAGGGCTGATAACTTTTCCAGTTCCGCTTGAATGGCAGGACGATTATTTTCCCGGGTCAGCACCCACACCTGATGGTGCTGTGCCAACTCGCGGGCGACTTCCCAACCAATACCGGGTTCTGAACCTTCACCCGGTCTGCAAGCATAAGCTGAAATCAATACTTTGAAGGTTTGTCCCATTCCAGCTTACCCCTGTGGTTGCCTTACAAACGCTGCAACCGTTGCTAGAAACTCGGCGGCAGCTTCAGGTGTATATTGCGTCATAATCTTTTCGGATGCCTGTCCCATGCGATCGCTTAAAGTTGCGTCATTGATAAAAGCTTGCAGTGCAGTTGAGGTTGCTTGAGCATCATTTGGATCAAAGACGTAGCCGTTTTCCCCATCGATGACCAGTTCAGCTGCTCCGGCAAATTTTGAACATAAAATCGCTTTACCCATCGCCATTGCTTCTAGCACCACCATGCCCCAGGTGTCTTCTAAGGTTGGCAAAACAAAAACATCTGCCTGCTGAAAGTAAGCACCTAGCGCATTGTAATCGACTCGTCCAACCCATTGGACATAGGGAGTCAGGTGATATTGCTGACAAAATTGTTCGAGTTCCGATCGTTGCTCACCATCCCCAACAATCAACAGAGTGTAACGATCGCACCCCTGTTGTTGCAGCAACACACACGCTTTCAATAATAAGTTCAATCCCTTACGAGGATTGACACTGCCCACAAAGATAAAGGTTGGATGTTTCACCTCCAATGGCTGTACTTGGGCAATTTTCGCAGATTTTAACAACGCTGCTCCCGAAGGAACCTCATAAGGATGCAAAAATACTTTTTGGCTAGAGGCTTTCAGTATATCAATCAAATAGGTTTTGCCAGCATGGCTATTGGTAATACAAGCATCCGATGCCTGAACCATCATCCGCCGGACCGCTAATCTTGCTGGAGAGCTACGATAATCCACCCCTGGAGAACTGCCTTCATAGGCTAAAACGACCTGCCAATGACCCACAGGTTTGAAAAGCAGCGCCAAGATTGTCCATACCCCAAAGGAATTGGAGAAGATCACATCGGGTTTGAATCGGAGCAAGTGGCTAACGATCGTCAGTGGCAGATAGGTGAAATTTGAACCATAGCTGGTCTCTGATTTAGTTAAAGAAACCACTTTTCGCTCACCCACCACATCTACCACAAACGAATCTTCAAAACCTGGTGCATAGCCCCGCCAGTTAGCTGCAAAGGCAGTGGTTTGCGGAAACAACTGTGTCAGGCAACTCAGCATGGGATGCCAGTAGTAGAAAGCAGAGGTTAATAGCCAGGCAATACGAAGGTCTTTCATACGTTCTTTGCCAAAGGAGCATAGATGGATATCAGCACAAGAGATTGAGTGACAAGGAGATAAGGCATTTCTTAACTCCTGGCAAGTGGCATATTTGAAGCATCCAAGCAAATTTCATCGGAGAAGATTTCCTGATTGTTTTGCCAAATCGATCCTTGAGCGACGATCGGGGACTGCCCAACAGACAGCACCGCACAGTTCCCCCTCAGCAGCAGGTCACCCGAAAGAGGAATAGGCTGATTGCCTGCCATACAGATAGCAATTTCATCCGTTGGTTGCCCAGGAACGGTAACCGCGATCCGCATAGAACCCAGGGGAGCAGGAAGCAACTCGACCTTGACAGCCGGAACTTCTCCAATCGCTGGATAGAGAACCCAGGCAAAGGTTACTAATGTAGTCGCTTCAGTCGAGTAGATTGCTGTAGGATTGGGAACGCAATGATTATATTCACGACTCCACCATCCCTGTACAGGGTGATCTTGTCCGGCAACCAGCGTGACTTGCCAGGGGAAAGACGCAACAGGAATAATCTGAAGATTACCAACATCGGGATCAATAGAGCTAGCCCTTTCTCCCTCAAGCACCACAGTGCAGTGTGGGTGAAAATGCCAGAGTGGCTGGAGCGTTCGAGGGCGATCGCTCTCAATGTGATCAACCACCACCCAATACTTGTTATGCAGATAAACCACTGCTCGTGCATGGCTTGCCTTACCCTTCAAACCTGGAAAGGGTCCATTAAAACAGCCCCAGGCGAAGTCAACGGTAGGTGTGAGGGTATAGTGATCAGTCAGAGGATAGGTCTGTTCCCGGTAATCGACTCCTTGTCCTTGCCCATCGATCAAAATGACGTTATGACTCGCGGAACTCCGAAAATAATGCCAGAAGCGATCTTTTCTGTAGCGATACCGACCACCGTCTACTAACAACTGCCGTCCACCAGAAGCAATCGACAAATGCAACTTATCGTAATGAATATGGTAATTAATCCCCGCAGACCCAATGTCAAAAAATGACCACTGCGCTTGTTCGTCCCAGCCACTGCGACTAATCACCTGTCCCGCCCAGGGGAAGGCTCTGGAATACCCTTCTTTTAGCTTCTCAGCCACCCCTGCGCTATGATCAGCAAAATGTAACCAATCAGGACGCTCATAAAAACCTGCCGATCGTTCAATCAAGGCACGATTGTCTTCTTCATCAGAATCATTGTTCAAAACACTTTGCCCGGTAGGCGTCATCGAGTACACCAGGTAACTGAGCATCTGCTCCAGTACTTGTCTAAAAAGGGTTGGCAGGGGCTTTTGTGTGAGCTCCGACAGTTCAACAAAATTCTGAATATCGTGAAAAACAACACGGTGGTAGTAGCTAGTCAGCTCTTTATGAACGCCATCGGGGTAGACTTGCCGAGTCAGTTCCTGTAACAGGCGATCGCGAGCATAATTGAACCAAGCATCTGCCAACTTAAACTCTGGCCAGCACAGCGAGATAGTTGCCAACCCACTCATTTCCCGGCAGAGCCAATTTGCCCCCCAATGATGCAGATGGCGCAGATAGCAGGCATGATCGAGCAGACTGGACAGCATCAAAATTCTGACCACGGGACTCAACTCTAGGGATGAGGTGAGTCCATGGAATAGGGAGGTCCAATGAAGCACACGCAAGGCAGATTCCCGACTTCTCCACTGAAACCTCCATTGATTCGGCTTGGAAAAACTAGAGAGAATCCAATCCAGCAAATGTCGGTTGATACAAGTTGTGTAAAGGGAATTTCCAGTCTGCTGATAGGCATGGAGCAGATTCAATAAGTGATAGTGGCGGTTGAGAAACCAAGTCCACTCTGGATCGTCATTTGGTTCCCATGCCCAATTCAGCAACCCATCCTCAGAGCGGGGAACGGTTCCTATCTGTTGCTGAAAGGTAAAGGTATCTGAAAGGATTTGTTCAAGAGGCAAGTTAGAAGCGATCTGATATCGACTACCCAGAGATTTCAAATGAGATAGACCTGATTGGGTTTGATAGTACTCGACTAAGGCGATACAAGCGGATACCCAATTCTGCTGAGCAACAGAGGCTTTCACCATTTCTAACCCTGGTTGCTCCAAGTTAAGAAACCGAAATAACTTGCGAATCCGTTTAGGATAGCACTGGCAAAGTGTCTCAATAGAAGACAAGTTGGGATTCAACCAATTATCAACTGGCACATAAGTTGTCTCCATTAAGTTCAACAGGACGCATGGTCGAAATAGTATCCTTCTGATTTTGTTGCAGGCTCTTCTTCCAAGGAGTAAATGAGGACGAAGGTTTTTCATGGGTGTGTTTTGTAATCCCTGCCCTGAGACCCTCAATAGCATCACTGCTTAAACAACTTGAGGTCCTAAGAGGCTTTAAATATTTTCAATCTCCGCTTGAACAACAACCCATCGGAAATAACGGCACAAGCAATGTCAACAAGGGACTTTTCACTGTTTTCAAAATATTCTCGAGATTGGCGAAGAAAGGAGCAAATATTTTCGCCTTTCAGGCTTCAGTATTTTTTTGTGCTTCTTGACCTCTTGATTGTCTATAGATTTGATAATACCTGTTCAAAAATCGTTTTAGTATAGTATTCAGTAGAGTTTTGTTCAGCCAAAGAACGCATTTTTGTACGATCGCCGACTTTGGCAAGAAAACTCAGTTAACTTCTGAATCATTCCAAGCAACTTGTAAGTAGCTGGGCTAAATTAAATTGAAGATGTTTTTGGGAGTGGAGGGGGTAAAATCCCTGATTGACTGACAAATCTTTTTTGTAGGTTGGGTTGAACAACGTGAAACCCAACACCAAAAGCGGTTGCGTTGGGTTACGCTCACGCTAACCCAACCTACGCAAGAATCAGGATTTGAGGAGTTTTGTCAGTCAATCAGGAGGTAAGCCTCTTTCACGTTTTATTTCAGAATTATTCGGGCTGGAATGCCAACCGCTACAGCATAATCTGGAACAGATGAAAGCACGACAGCATTACTTCCAATGGTTGCACCCCTACCCAGAACAACGGGACCAAGCACCTGTGCTCCGGCATAAATCACACAGCCTTCGCACACTGTTGGGTATCCTTTATCTTTAATCGACTTGCGTCCTAGACTGACATTTTGATAAATACTCGTTCCCTTCTTCACAATGGCTGCACCAATCACAATGCCAGTGGCATGAGGAAAATGAATTCCACCTTCAAGTTGGGCTTCAGCATTGATGTGGCAACCTGTGAGGTCTGTGGCAAGTTTCAGAAATACTTTGGAGAAAAATTTCCCCAGGTAACCATACTGTTTTAGACGAGAGGCTATTCTAACCAGAAGTAAGAGTTGAAACCCTGAATGAAATAAGAACAGCTTGAGAACAACTTTTAAGCAAGGAGACTCTCCAGAAGCAATTTCTGCATCAGCCTGAATCTCTTGCCAAAAGGAGTTTCGAACGATATCAGTAGTTAAGGGTGGTTGCTCAGATTCTGATAGGCACAATGGCGATTTTGTCATGTTTAACCTCACAGATACTGGAAAATAGTTTGAGCAAAGTGTTCAGAGGAATTCTGTTCGGCAAATTGCTGCATTTTTTGACGATCTCCTAATTGATCAAGAGACTCAGTTAAATATCGAGACAACCCAGAAGAAATTTCTTTAGCTATCGTTGAATCTACCACCAATCCCAATTGATAGCGTCGTACTAGCTCGCCCATCAGTCCATAATCGGAACTTAACACAGGCTTTTGAGCTGCTGCCGCCAGTAACAAAATGCCACTCATGCCAACATGCTGCTGATAGGTTGCCAGCACCACATCCGCCAGTTGAAAGTAATACTGTACCTCCTCATCGGTTACAAATTGGTAATGAGTCACAATCTGAACAGGTATGGTCTGACGAAGCTGAGCGATTGTCGCCTCTACCTGGGTTTCTTCAGAAGCTTTGATTTCTCCTACTAAAAGTAAGCAAAGCTTCTGAGTTAGGTTAGGTGGCAGCATTGAGACAGCCTCTAGCACTTTATGGATCCCCTTACGTCCGGTGAGTGCCCCAAATAAAAGAAATACTCGCCGCTCAGGAGAAATTCCCAATGTCTTTCTCAGTACCTGTTGCTGTTCCTGGGCTTTTGGCTGAGCAATCCTTGGTTGGACAGACACGGGATCAGGCAAATGGATCAAGTGGCGATCGCCACGTGTCTGCAAATACTGAACCGCAAAAGGGTCTAAACAAAACAACCGATGACACTGGGGATGATTCAAAACCCTGGACAGAATGAACTTCTCCCGTCCTTGCTGCAACTGCTCTTTCCAAGACAGAGATTTTCCCGTCAATTCACTATAGTGAAAAGTTGGTCTAAAGTAGATGCCAGAAAAGGGACAGGGAAGCTTGATCCCGGCTGCCAGGGGGATCTGAGCAGTATCAAAGTACATCATCAAGCAATGCGTTGCCTGGGCGATCGCTGCATATTTGCACAACAGTTGCAGTTCCTGAAAAGCTCGGACAGTTCGACTAAAAAAAGATTTTCTAGATTTCAGCGCCGCTTCTTCTTCTGGGGTGATGGCAACGAATTTAAGCTTGTCGCGATTCAGTTGATTGGCTAGCTCTACGACATCGAAATGTTCCTCTAGAAATCTAGGAGAAACCACCATTTCCAAACTGCCTGGAATTGTGTGCTCACTCCAGTACCGAATTAACTGTTGAATGTAATTGGGGTGATGACCTCTAATAGAAAGATCGAATAACAGAATGCGGCAATTGCGACTACCAAGTGCGTCGCTAGATAAAACATCGCATGGTTGCTTCTGGATTCGTCGCATACTCACCCCTAAATCCATTTGATCAAATTGCTTGATTCCCCAAATCTTTATTCTTTAAATAGTAACGGTATATTCATTACCTTCTCAAATACCTGATCCAATAAATAGTACTCAAGCCCCTAATCAGGCGAAGTAAGACTCCTTAGAATTTTACTTCGCCTTGTCAATTTTCCAAAAATCCATTCCCTGAAACATACCAATCTGGGGAAAAGTATCGATATTTTTTGACTGATAGCCTTGACTATCTAATTCCGATAATAGTGTTTGGGTGGGATTGATTAGAAAAATGTTACTAAAATTGCTGGGAATTTTGACCTGGTTAGAATCCTTTACAAATAGCAGATAAACATCGGGTCTAAAGCTGAAACTGATGGCAATCATGTCTATCGGTCTTTGCTCAACAATCACCAAAGGTCGTTCTGTCTGGTTTACATTTTGAGCAACTTTTAGAATTCGCTCTCCCCCATACTTATTCCACCATGTACTTGCGTTAAGGTTTATGAGACATGAAAAAATTCCGGCAGAAAATATTGTAGATATTAGAATTAACTGTAATTTCCGAGATCGAGTGCGATTCTTGATAGAAGAAACCTGATGTGACAAAAAGTAAGCAACAGAAAGCTGAATTCCCAGATAACAAGCCACAATGTATCTCGACCATGTTTGGCGATTTCCACCTAAAACTAAATCTGACAGAATTAGAGAAAAAGCAGTCGATCCAATCAAAATAAAGATAAATAAATAGGTTTTAGGAGGAGTTTTGGTATAGAGAAAGTAGATTGAATATCCTACTAGAATTAAGATAGGTGGAATGAGAAAATAGAAGCCGAAATTGCCGAGGTTGAAATATGAGCTCATCCTTAAGTCAAAAAAAGCAAGACTGATATTATCAGCCCATATTCTGACTGCTCCCAAAAAACTAAGCTCCTGTGTACTAATCCAAGACGACATTGAAGAGAAACTTGATCGGTTTTGAAAAATAATTAATAACCAAGGAATAAAAACTGCAAAGCCTACAGTAGATGAAATCAAAAAATTAACTACTGTCTTGGTCAATCGAAAATGTTCGATCGTTAGAATGTAAATCAAATACCCAAATACAACAAATATAAAAAAGAAATGAGAATAAAATCCTATCGCTAGCGTCACCGCATAGATAGCCCATGAAAGCTTGCTTTTCAAACGAGTTGCTTGCATCAAAGCAGCACCTGTCAATAAAATTGACAAAGTCAACAAACTATAAGGGCGAGCTTCTTGCGCATAAATTACGTGAAATGGTGAAATAGCCAGTAAGGCGGCTCCAATCAAACCTGCTAATGGTGATTCAAATAATTCTAGACACAACCAATACATACAAGGAAGTGCAAGCGCACTCAGAAAAGCTGATAAGCTACGTAAAACTGATACTGAATTGCCAAACCACTTCAGCCATAGCATTTCTAGAACATGAAAAAGCGGTGGATGTCCATCTTGAGAGTTAACTGCCAGAATCCTTAGTGAATCGTTTAGATTTTTCTCAGAATTAGGATATTGATATCTTACGAAGTCTTTGTTCTTGATGGGCTGATTTGTAGAAAACTTTTCAATTAGCTCTGCTTGAGAAAAGCCAGAAACTACAGCCGACGTGTAAGTTTCATCACTCCAATAAGGCTTTTTACCAAGATCAATAAACCGGAAAACAATTCCCAAGATCAATATACTTAAAAGTAAAGATCGCAATATATTTGAAGAGAAATACCTTGGAAATGATGGCTTTTTCATAATCAAACTTTAATCACTCAATAACTCACTAAACTGAAATTGCTCACAGGTTCTTCTGACCATGCTACGGAAGGCAATGCTTTCGATAACTTTTGCTTGAACTCCACGAGATGCTGAAAAAATCTCTTAAGTATTTTCTTCAATCCATAATACTTGCTAATTGATCTGCTAAGGCAATCAGCCTTATTGCCGTTTCCGTTTCTTAAAAAAACAGCTATTTATCTGTAAAGATTTGATTAAACAGTGATAAATAGCGTTGTGCTTGCAATTCCAGGCCGAATTCTTGCTCTGCTTTTTTGCGAGCACCAGCCCTTAACTTTTGATGGCGATCGCAATCTTCCAGTATCCAAGTAATGCCCTGAATCAAATCTTCAATTTCAAATGGTTTCGCCAGATAACCATTTCGCTGATGTTCGACAATATCCTGCAAGCCAGTTGCATTAAACGCAACCACAGGGGTGCCGCATGCAAGGGATTCAGAGGCAGTTTGTCCAAATGCTTCTTGAAGTGAAGGCACTACCATAACATCAGCACTAGCGTAGGCTAGTGCCAGCGAGAGGTCGTCATGCAACTGCCCTAAGTAATGAACGCTAAAGTCTAGATCTAGAGACTGATCTGATTGAGAATCACCAAAAATGACGAGTTCTAGCCGATTTTGAAAACTCAACTTCCCGAGTCGCTGTAGGGCAAGTTGGAGCAGGTGGAATCCTTTACGCTGATCGCCTGTAGTTCCTGGTGAAGCGCCGAACAAAACCAACTGCTTATCGGTTGGTAGATTCAATAACTGCCGGGCAATCTTCCAATCTATGGGTCGATATTTTGTCAGATCAAGTCCATGAGGAATGACTTCAATGCGCCTGTTCCTGAATAAAGGACTAGACCGAGCACAATCCGCTAACCAATGACTAGGACTTACAATAGTTAAATTCAGGTTTTTCCATGCTTTTGCCTTCCGTCGCCACACCCACCGAGATAGATCCTGCTCTCGTGTACTTTTGAGCTGGGGGCAGGCACCGCAACTCTGGGTATAGCGATCGCACTCCTTGCTATAATTACAACCTCCTGTCAGGGGCCACATGTCATGTAATGTCCAAACAAGAGGTTGATTTAGCTTGCTCAGAGTTTCAATTTGCATAAACCCGTTACAAATCCAGTGCAAATGCACAATATCTGGGTTTAACTGGCGAACTTTTGGTGCGATCGCATCAGGCAACCACTGCACAGAAAACATATGGCGCGATCGTTGGGGATAAAACCGTAGAGGTAACTCAGTGGAGGGAGGTCCCAATTTAGTTAACAATGTCCTCTCTGAGATAACTGCTTTATCTGTACTCGTTTTAGCTCGTACCAACATCTGAGACGTCATCCCCGTCGATTGAAGCCCTCGATGTAGACGATAGGCTGCTCTAGCGGCACCCCCATCAAGATCAGAAGTACTGAGGTGTAAAACTTTCATCGTGTCAACGCATCATGAAATGCAAGCTACCCAAACAAAGCTTTTGGTAAAAAGCCCTTTTGTCGGATCAATAATGCTGTCAAAAACCAACTAATAGTACAGGCGAGGCAAGCAAAAATTAACAGAGTTAAAGCTGTTACATTCGTTAGTAAATAGGGGAAAATCCGTCCTAAAACTGTCTTCAGCGTCTCTACCCAGATTAAGTGCATCAGATAAATGCCAAAAGAGCAGAGACCCAGGCTAGTAATTAAGGGATGATCTTTGATTACGGTCGAGAGGGAAAGTGCAAAGATAAGTGCCGTATACCCCCTGGCAATTTCATATATTCCTACCAGCAACATGCGATCTCCAAAGATATTGATCAGCATGAAGATTAAGCCAGTGATAACCACTGATCGAACCCCTAATTCAGGAAGTCGTTGTTGAACGAAGGGATGCTGCCATAACAATGCTAGAGCGATATAGGGTAGACAACGTAAAATCCAGGCGATCGCGATCGCTCCAACCCTTAGTAGTGGATACTGTTGAACATTGATTCCCACTGCTGAGAAGGCTGTCTGAAACGCAGCATTGGCTCCTAGCTCAAATCCATTGCCACTTATCAAAATGACTTCATAAGCCATCTCACTCAAGATCAGCAAAAACAAAACCGTCCCGACTCGAATCTGCTGCTGAACCAGCCACTCAGCCCCTTTTAGCAATAGAGTACCGATCAGCAGCAAGGGAATAAAGTAAAGATGATACGCAGGACTACCCAAAAAAATAATACTAACGGGATCTCGAAAAATTGCCCCAATTTCTCCCTCTCTACTGGAAATTGTATACTTCAATAGAGTGAATAGTAAATAGATCCCTGTCCATATCACATAGGGAATGAGTAAGCGAGAGAGACGAGAGCGGAGAGAATAGGGAGATTGGCTGATATAGAGTTTACGAACAGCCAAATAGAACGAGGTCGCCAAAAAAAAAGGCACTGCAAAGCTAGCAAAGTGCTCTAGGAATGCCGCCCATCCATGAGTCGGCATATGATTGTCAGAATGCAGAATCGCAACTGCAATGACAGCCAAACCGCGGAACAGATCGATACCTGGCAGCCGGGACGATTTTCCTGTCGTCATTAATACCTTAGTAGAACTGTTGGGCATGGCAAAGCGACTTCACTAACTCTCTACATCTGTAAGCAGGTAGTCTTCCAACATAACCTCCTGCAAACTTCCAGACCTCACAATGGCTCCCTTGTCCAACAAGTAAACCTGATCACAATGTTCAAGCGTCGTCAGCCTGTGGGCAATAATGATCATTGTCTTGATACCACTTAACGCTTGAATCGCTTCTGTAACCAATCTTTCTGTTTCATTATCTAAAGCAGACGTTGCTTCATCTAAGACTAAAATCTCGCGCTTATGGTAAAGCGCTCGTGCAATTCCAACCCTTTGTCGCTGCCCACCCGAAAGCATAATACCTCGTTCACCGACTCGTGTTTTTACCCCATTTGGAAGATGCTCAATCACTTCAGTCAGCTGAGCTGCTCGAATTGCTTTTTCCAATCGTTGAGCATCAATTTGGTGATCAGGTAATCCAAAGGCAATATTGCGCTCGATCGTGTCATCAATTAGAAAAATTGATTGGGGAATATATCCAATCAGATTTTGCCAGGAACGCAGATCGCTGTAAATGGAAAGCCCATCTACTTGAATATCTCCTGATTGGGGAATCAAGAGCCCTAAGATCACATCAACCAACGTCGTTTTTCCTGCTCCAGATCTACCAATCAATCCTATCGCTTGTCCCTTTGGAATTGTTATGGAAACTTGATCTAATACATTCCCACCCTCGCTTCCATAACGAAAAGAAACCCTATCCAAAACAATCTTCTCAATAAAACTAATTTTTGATAGCTTGTTTTCAAGATAAGAACCCTTTTCACTTTTCTCGGTCATCATGGGTAGATGTAAACCTGCTTCCATATGAGCGTTTTCCAGCTCTTTCAAATCTAGATAAAGCTGATTCATCTGGTGAGAATTGTTCCGGAGAATACTTAACCCATTAGCAAGATTTGTACATGCAGGAATCAAACGGATAGATGCCAGTGCAAAAATACTCAAAACAGGTATAAGCTCCTCAACACCCTGGTTGAATAACAAAGCAATTGAGATTAAGCCAACTAAAAATACAACGAGAATTACTTCAATAATGAAGCGAGGAGCTAATTTAAAGGCATAGAATTTGATCGACACCTCGGCCATTTGGTGAGCCTGTTGAAGCGTTTCCTCTTCAAAATAAGAACCACATCCAATTACTCTAGTTTCCTTAAAGCCACCAAGCCCATGATTAATTCCACGCAGGATGCCTAGATCCGCTTCATGCAAAGCTTTACTCCAAGCTTTTACCTTGCCTTTAAATGCATTAAATAGAACGAGTAAGGGAGAAAGAATCAATAGAAGAGATAAAACAGCAACAGGACTAACCAAACATAACAAAAAAGAAATTGCTAAAATTGTTACCAAATTGGAGACAGAAACGAGAAAAGTCGAGAGGATTTTATCCGTAAAAGTTTTAGTTTGACCAACAACATTGTTAATAACCTGAACAGTATTTTTATTAATGAAAAGCTCATAAGGAGCTTCTATATAGGAATGCATGAGCCTGGATATTAGCTTTTCTTGTTGAAGATAACTAAACTTAAAAATACGAGATTGTGTATACCAAACAATCAGCGATTTAAAGCAGAAGATTAAAATAACAAGTATTCCTATCAGTGCAATAAAGTGGCTTTCCTGCTTAACACCTAAGATTGTATATGCTCGATGGAGCCATATATTCTGGTAAATAATACCAGAATGACTAGCTAGCCCAATAAATGGACCAATAATACCGATACCAAAGACTTCCAGAATCGAGGAGCAAATAAACGCCAGCAACCAGGGCAACAAGATAATGGGTTTTGAAGGCAAAACATATAGAAATTTTGAGAGAAAGTTCATAGATGGCAATACCTTCTACAAATATTTAACAGAAGTAGGTGCTGGTTCTCAATGCTTTCAATGCTATTACTTTCAACACTCTTTTTCAAGGATAAGCCTATAGAGTGGACTGTTTTACTGAATTCTGTAGATGATAGATCTGGATCATGGCCTCGATAGAGGCTTTCCTTTGCGCTAAATAGAATCGACGTTCTTGAGGAGCCATAAGCCACATTTTTGGACTAATTAACCAAAGTTTTGAGCTTAACATCAACCTTAGGCGATGTTTCCAAGCTTGAACCCTGGCAATTCTACCTCTAAGATATGCGAGTAATAATTCAGAGTATTTAGAACCTGCAACTAAATTAATTAAATACCCTTCTTTAAGGCGATCGGCTGGCATCAAATGTTTCAGTTTTAAGGACGTAAATAAGCCCACACCAAATCCTAGATCATAGGCTGTATAACCCAGATCTAAATCCTCTCCCCTCAGTAACAAAGAACCTTTTTGTCCTAGCATGGCTCGACGAGAGTCAGAATTTACCAGTTCGAGGTAGGCATCGGATACCACTTTTCGATAGCACCCACCAGCGGTCACGGGCAAGCATTCAGGCTGATAAGCACGCTCCGATAGAATGTCCCGATCAAACTCTTTGATCGCTAAATAGATCCAAAATCGTTGTGTCCAATCGGGTGGTTTTTCCTCAAATTCCGCAATGCACTGACCTCCCCAAGCTCCCAGTTCTGGATGTTCTCTACCAATCTTCAAAGCTGTCTCAAGGTAATCCTGAGTCAAGATATTATCATCGTCAACAAATAAGATCAGATCAGCATTGGCATGTTGAATGCCACATAGCCGAGCATATAAAATTCCTAATTTTCTCTCATAAAGGTGTTTACTTTTGGGGTGCCAACTGAGATCAATTCTTTGATCCAAAGGGCTATCACTAGCATTATCAATAAGCAAAAGCTCCCATTGTTCTTTAGACAAGGTTTGCGTTTGGAGAGCACTAAGTACTCGACTTAAATATTCAGATCGAGGGTTATGCGCGCAAATGATCACACTGATCGCTAGAGTCATAATTTCATTATCAAATTTGCGGTAATTTAAGTTCTTTTGAAAAAGAAACTTTCTTTAACAGATGCTTCCAGACAGTTATTTTAGACATAGCTCAAGACTTCTTCGAGTGTAGTATGTAATCGTTCTTCTGAATTCCAATCTCTGTAAGCTTTACAGCCTTGCTTATATTGCTCGATAGTACTATTAGATACCTGATCCCAGTCCTTAAGCGCCTCAACACATTTCTCAACGTTTCTTTCAGGAACTGTTAACCCCAAATTAAACTTTTGTGTGATCTCACCGATATAAAAAGTTTCACTTGCAATAACCCCCTTTTCAAAAACTGCTGCTTTCATTAGAATATTGCTAATGAAAGGATAGTTTTCATAAACCACGAACAGTAAACTACAAAGATCAACTAGAGCATTAAATTGAGCCTCTCCAGGAATTTCTTCAAAATAAAAAAAGCAGTGTTCAGGATTTGACTCAATAACTTTTTCAATTTCAGATAGTTCTTCAATAGAAAAACTGTCTTTTGCGAAAACCCCAGCAAAAACAAAGAAATAACCGGAGTGACTCATCAATTGAGCGGCCCTTAACAAGGTAAGAAGCCCCTTACGCTTTGCCTGAGAGCCTAGTAAACCAACAATTCTTCTACCTTTCGCCTGTTGTTTAATCTTGTTCAATAGTGGAAAGTTTGTATCAGGAAGCGAAGTATCTGCAATGTCAGGGAAAGCAACGACAGGTTTTGAGTTCAGTCGATCGCGAAGCTTTCCAGCAATTCCTCTATCTATCACACTAACAACTGGACAATGAGAAGACCAGAGGATAGCTTGTGGATCGAGGGGGCCATAGTAAATAAAAGATAATTTTGACTTTGCCCGAATATGATGGGCTTGATGATATACACCCGACCAGGGGTAAGGAAAAATTTGATCTACAATATGGTGAGTCAGACAACCCTCTAAGTAGCTATCTAACCAGGGAAAAAAAAGTAAATCAGGCGTTTTACCTAATTTCTCAAGTATTTCCTGAACAACTAAAGTAGTTGTTTTCCAAAGATTCACAGCGTTGAGACTTTGCCGAATCTTTCTGAATGGAAAAGATGATTTTTCGGGCTCGTGAAACTCAACACTGCCCAAAATATTTTCCTGGTTCTCAGCATGAGAAGATAGCCAATTACTTAATTCATTTGGCTTTGGACAGCAAACTAAAATTTGGCAATTCAGTGCCAGCAGAGTTTTAGCAATAGCTTTTAAGTGGGTCGAATGGTGACCTTCCCATAAGCCATCAACTAAAATCACTGTTTTCATAACAAGAAAACTCCTCGAAATAGCGTTTGAAAATCACTTCTAATCCAATAACGATTGTAGTTGTAGTTAAAAATGCTACTGAAATAAGGTTAAGAATTTATGCATAATTCCTTGTACTGATAGCAAGCAAGATAAAACTTGTTAATTCTAGTCGTTATGATTATCCTTAATGACATGAGATCTTATATGCTTAAGATAGATTCCCTTAAAATAAGTTTTAATAAAAAAAATAAGAGTTTCAAGATCTAAGCGCCATCGTATTACATTGAAAGCTAGTTGTATTAAATGATCACCAGAATTATATCCATACTGGCATCTATAATAATCCGATGACCAAGGTGAATCTAAAAAGGAAAGAACAGGTTCTTTACCAAATTCTTGCAGTTTTGAATTGAGGTATTCCTCTGGCAATATTGAATCTCTCGCTACTGTTTGCCACGTATTCTTCGATCCATACCAGGCATTATTACCATGAATTCGATACTGGGTAAGAAGTAAATTTGTTGAATAGACTGAACCCATTAAAGAAGCGGCTTTGACGAGAAAAAGATCTGCACTGATTTTAAGATCAACAACAGGTAGAGGGAAAATTCTATCCGCCATGGCACGTGAAATTGAAATACAGCTGGTGGGCATTCCAATAAACCAAACGACCCTATACTTAGAAGCATATGCATATATCTGGTCAGGAGTGCAAACTTTATCAAATTCTCCATTAAACAAACAGTTTTTTCCTGTTGTATAGAGTAAAGATAGCCAATCAAAAATATTATTTATGCTAAGACTATCAATCAACTGCCCTTCCTTATCAATAACTTCAAGTGAATTATAAAGTATACAAGGTAGATTAATAAGATTATTTTCTAAAAAAAGATTCACCAATTTTTCGACCTTTTCATGGTGAAATAAATCGTCCGCATCAAGAAAGCATATAATCTCGCCTTTACAAGCACTAAATCCCTCATTCAGAGAAGAAGCCTGCCCAGCATTACTTTTTAATACAGGAATGATTCGACTCCCATAACTATAAATAGCTTCATGAGAGTTGTCAGTGGAGCCATCATCTACAACAATGACTTCTATGAAAGGGTAGGTCTGTTTGAGAGCGCTATCAATTGCTTCTAATAGAAAGCGAGCATAATTGTAATTATTGATAATAATACTAACTAATGGTTCAGCCCGCATGATATTACACTCCTCTGTTGCCAAAAATCACGCACCCTTTTTCTTGGATTTACTTTAAATTCGCAATTATCCTAGTGTGAACGAAGACGAAAGGCTTTTTTATTAAATATAGGACTGTCCTTTTTATCCTTCCTTTACACTCCGGAATCACTCCTGGAAGCAGCCACTGTTTTATATGTATGTAACAATTTATTTTTTCTTTGAGACTTAATGATGAAGATCCGATAATTTTTAGATAGTGACTTAATAGAAGCAACTTTAAATGAAAAGCATCCCTAACCTTATTTTGACCTTGTAGGTTATACCAAGTCATTCTTTCAACAGGGTCGGGATAAAGCCTTGTAGACATTTCCGGATGATATCTCTTATAAAAGAGATTCTCTGGAATCCTAAAGAATTTACCATGTAAACTCAGCTCACAAAGAAACGTTCGATCGGCATCAGAATAATTGAGTAAGAGATCAGTTTTCTTCAGTATTGCCGTTCTAATCAATCCGTAAACTGTTTCACAATTATGCTCCCAATTACCAAGTTCTCGGAATCGCATGTGAGGTTTTGTTGAAATTCCAAAATCTTTATCTATAAGCCCTATTTCTCTGCCATCCTCGTCAATTTTCATAACATTGGAATAGCAAAGCACTATTGATGGATCTCGATCAAGAATCTCGACACATTTTTCGATTAGCTCCGAAGCACAAATATCGTCATGAGCAGCAAAACGAAAATATTTTCCATTGGATAACTCGAACGTACGGTTACAATTGTTAAGACAACCAATGTTTATACTATTCCGGTAGTAGCGTACACGAGGATCTTGCGCTAGATATTCCTTACAGATGTCTTCTGTAGAATCAGTCGATGCGTTATCTGAAATAATGAGTTCAAAATCCGTAAAAGTCTGAGTCAATATTGAATCGATAGCTTCCCTAAGATATCTTTCACCATTAAATACAGGAAGTCCAATACTTACTTTTGGATTGCCACTAGTCATTAGTACAATAACCTCAACAAACTATGATTTTTCATGAATATAATTTCACCTATAGAGTTCAAATCTAATTGCTTTTTAAATAACATTTAGTCAAAACTTTATAAAGATTAAGTTGGGCTACTGTGGATATATAGAACAGCATCACCATCAAACGGAGGTATGAATGTTCGGTTGCCTCCACCTGACGTATTAATACCGCTCGTTACGACCCCACTGTTTGGGTTAAACCACTCCACAGCTATATCTTCCTTAGCAGCTGAGAGATCGACTGTAACCTTGCCCCCTGAGGGGGAATAAATCAAGTATTCAGGATTTTTAGAAATAGGATTTGCCAAACAATAGCCAGTTGAAGACAAATCATCTCGAGGTGCCATCGCTGATAAGTTCATTCGGGTAGCAAAAGACAAAATATAGCCTAGGTTTGCACGAAGATCCGAGTCGGGTTTCACAGGAATAAATTGACCATCCCAAGGATCCATATAGAGCAGATTCAATCCTCTAGTAAAACTTTTCCATGCCCAGGCTCGGTCTCCTCCAATCCCCCACAAATGATCAGTATCACTAATAATTACTTTCTTTCCTGTCGCTATGGGAGGATTGTCTTTGTAGCCACCTTCCTCGCTGGGAGCGATCCAATCGGCAGGAGAATTAAATAGGCTGTCGTTTGAACCCTTCGGAAAAGGGGCAGTCATGCCTAAGGGGTGTTGCTTGGGTTTAGTTGCTTCATAAGCCTTAATATAGGCAATCATTTGATACTGCCAATCTTGAGAATCCGGGTTGCTCTCATTACTGATCTCGTAAAGGACATTATCTAAGTCGTTTACCGTATCGATCACTTGTCGGACATAGGCTTCTTGAGCTTGAGTAATAACTGGTACCTGGAGTGTGTGTGTCTCTGCTCCGCTTTGGTCATTGTTGGGGTCACCATCAATCCCATTGATGTTATTGTGCCTGTTGAATGGGTGGTATTTCCAAGGATTGGCTCCACCTGCTTTCAGCTCAATACTCCAACCATCAAATAACATAACTGATGTATATATTCCCCGATTGCCTGCCTCGATTATACGTTGGCGAAGTCTGTCAAAATGTACTGGGTTGAAACGAGTTAAATCAAACTTCAAGCCACCGTCTGCAGCCATTCCGGGTCCACTACGAACAAATAGTTCAGGTGTTAGAGTATCCATAGCTTTTGCCGGATCTGGCCACGACGTAATGCCCTTGGGTTGTTCAAAAACCCAGAGTCTTATGAAATTGTGATTGTATTGTTGAAGTAGGGTTAAGTATCGAAGATAATCGAAAACATTATTTCCTATATCTTGACGGTTATCCCAGGTATGGGAGCCAGCTAGAAAAATTGTCCTACCGCTGCTATCCATAAAGTACCGTGAATTAGCGGGATTCACTCGTAGTGGTCCAGTGGCAACGGCAGATCGAATTGGTTTTACAGGACTATTATTAACACCATTAGTAGGATTGACACTGATAGAGGGTATCAGACTAAACTTAATTACTCTTTGAGTTGTTGATATTCTTTGGGGAATATTATTAATGATTGAAGATAGTTTATTAACGATCTTAGGCTCTTTATTAAGGGTAAGTAGAGCACTTAGCGTAATTAGAAAGGTTGCCAATATAAGAATGGATTTTTGAAAAAAACGTCTTCTAAAAAAAGACATTAATAGGTTCTTCATATTTTTTTCTCTGAATTGCTAACAATTCAAGCTTCAGTTACGTAGAAACTAATACCAATTTGATTTGTAATCTTTGATAGATTTAGATTCCTCTTAGCCTCCCTTGAAAAAGGGAGAGAACTTGAACCAGCCTTGAAGTCCCCCTTTCTTCTAGCGCAGCGGCGCACCAACGCGGGGATTTAGAGGAAACTTTTAAGTGTCACATTCTCAATTTAAATTGGTATAAGAAAATCGAAAATTTATTTTTTAAGAATTAGAACCGACATGCCGCACGTTGATATTTAATTTTTCTTGTGCATGGATTTCGAGCTAATAACTTGCCCTTGCTAGCTATATATTACAGCCTTTGAAATTCAACTAGCCAATCATTGCGAGATGTTAAGTTAAGGAAACATAGAGTGTAGATTGATCAAATTAGAAACTATTTATAGAGAAGAATTCAGATTTTAATTAGAGCAGTTAACGAGGATAATATTTGCCAATCTGCGAAATGTTGACTAGAAGGTAATTTTGCGACAATAGAAAGCCTCAGAATATTTACCTGGAGAGTTGGATTCAACCCCTCGCAGTCTCATAATTGACAAAAAAGTATCCTCAGAAAACCATTGCTTTTGTCGTTCTGTCTCAAAAGCATCAAGAAGATACTGTACTTTTCTGCGGCAAATATCCTCATCTAGTTGAACGAAGAAATTAGGAGATCCCAGATCACCATCATACTTAGGAATTTCATATTCTAGAATAAGGTGGTTCCTAAAAGTGTTCCAGGTGAGATCGGAAATCAAACTGTGGTCCTGATGTAGATCGTGACGATAGTGGGTGAAAATGAGATCGGGAGAAATTTCTTGTTTCAGCTGCTCAAAATATTCTTTGATTTCCGCACCAATAAAAGGGAAAAAGCCATTTCTGAAGTTGTTAATGAAAATGTTTTCCACTTTGGCTCCCTTCAGAAAGTTGTTGGCACTTTGAATTGCTTCCTTTGCTCTCTGTTCGTTGGAACTGAAAACAACCCAGCAAAAGACAATATTTCTATAGTCCTCTATGAGTTTTAAAATTGTGCCACCACAACCAATTTCTATGTCATCACAGTGGGATCCTAGGCATAGAATCTTATAGACTGAGTTGGCATTTTTATCGATATTAAGCCTCAGCAATTTAGTGCTCCATTTTTAAACATACAATTACTATTTTATTTTACCTCATTTAAAAAGTAGATTAGGCAGCGCGAAGCATCTGTGAGCATTAAATGGATCGCCTCAATTATTTGTAGGATGGGTTAGCGTTAGCGTAACCCATGCGGGTGGTGGATTGATGCGTGAAATCTATACACTCATCTTCAATCTAATTAAGGACGTAATCTAATTAAGGACGTCCTACTTATTCACAACATTCATGTCACTAATTCCTTCTGAACTGGAGCTTGCTCTCGGGTATGTGATTTGGCTCCAAACTTATCAGGAGATTTCCAGATCTCCCAAATAGATTTTCCTTGATAATACATATCGTCAAACATTTGCTTGTCTCGGAAGGTGTCCATGCAAGCCCAGAATCCATCGTATTTGTAGGCAATCAGTTCTTCCCTTTCGATCAATCTTTGAAATGGTTCGATGACTAGTTCTTCGCCTTCATTGATATTTTTAAAGATTTCAGTCTTGAACGCAAAAAAACCTCCATTAATTCTTGTTTCGGAGTCGTTAACATGCTTAATGTTTGTAACAATGCCGTCCTCTCTTGTAGAAATGATATGAAAAGTCTGAGTAGGTTTAACACTCACAAAGCTAGCCATCTTGTCATGTCTGAGGAAATTGTCAATATATAGATCGAGGGGTAAATCTGTTAAGCCATCACTGTAATTAGCCAGAAAAAATTCTTCACCAGCCAGATGTTTTTCAACTGCCCTTAGACGTTGACCAATATTGGAATGAAGCCCCGTATCTACAAAAGTGATTCTCCATTCTTGAATATCACTATTCAGCATCAATAGCTGTTTACCCCCCCCAGACAAAACAAAATCATTCGAGAGACATTCATCGTAGTTGAGAAAGTAGTTTTTGATCGCATCAGCCCTGTAGCCTAGGCACAAAATAAAGTCTTTATGGCCATAGTGAGCATAATATTTCATGAGATTCCATAGAATCGGTCTATACCCAATATTTATCATAGGTTTAGGAATTTTTTCTGAAAAATCCCTGATTCTTGTACCTAAACCACCGCAAAATAAAACAACTTTCACTTTAAGTCTCCTTCTCTAGAATCTTGAGTCAGTTAAATTTCTTACTTTGACATCTCTAACCTATTAAATCGGCAATGAAATAGCCTACACAGTTTTGGCTCAAAAGCTACCCATCAAATCAGCTCAAAGTTTGGGAGAGCGGCAGCAAATATTGTCGACTAACCCATTAACATTCAATTGTGCATAGTAGGTTTCTGAATCAATTCAGAATGACCTCGTATATGATGCGTACTTAGCTTGAGTTATTCATCAAATGCTGCAACTCTGCTTGTGAGGACATCTCAAAAAACAGACTGTTTTTCAGGCAAATCGTCAGATTTGCGCCAGCGAAGGGTAGCATCTAGCTGATTAGTAGCCAGTAGTTGCTTCAGGTGGTCGATCCGCTTGAACCGTGGGCCCTCGAAATCATCAAACACAAGATTGTTGCTGCGGTAAGCCTCATAAAGTTGCTCCACTCCCCGCCGTGCATCCCACTGAGGCTTAAACTCGGGCAACAAGCGTTGAATCTTCCCGAAGTCCACCCGATACGATCGCAGATCCGGTCCGCCGTCCTTCGCATACTCGATTTGCGATCCGGCAACAACCTGTTGGACAATCTCGGCCAGCTCGGAGATACGATAGTTCTCATCGTTATAGCCTACATTGAGTACTTGGTTGTGGATTACTTCGCGGGGTGCCTCAAGAACTGCCAAGAAGGCGCGCGAAATGTCCTCTACATGAACCACAGGCCGCCAGGGGGAGCCGTCACTCTTGATATAGACGTAGCCCTTCGTATATGCCCATGCCACCAAATTGTTCAACACAAGTTCAGAGTTTAGGCACGGTGAGACACCGTATGCTGTCGCGTTCCGAAGGAATGTCGGGCTGAACGCGTCATTTGCCAACTTCGTCACGTCTTGCTCGACACGGAACTTAGAGATATTGTAAGGTGTGCTTGGAGCGGCTTCGGATGTCTCATCGACGAGGTCATTGCCTGCTGGCTTGCCATAGACGCTACAGGAAGAGGCAAAGAGAAAGCGCTGCACCCGTGCGCTCTGTGCAAGCTGTGCAAGACGAACCGAGGCGGTATAGTTGATCTCGTTTGTGATCTCCGGGAATAGGTTGCTCAGTGGATCGTTGGAGAGCGCAGCGAGGTGAACCACCGCGTCGAACCCCTGCAGGTGAGTCGGCTGAATATCCCGAAAGTCCATCTGCAGTTCAGGAATGTTGCAAATGTCCGCAGTGATTGTACACTCCCGAAAAAGGCCACTGTCAAGTCCAACTAACTCATGTCCAGCGTTGAGCAGAATCGGCACCATGACGGTGCCAATGTACCCTTGGTGTCCTGTGATTAAGATGCGCACGTTCTTACTCTCTTTGTGATTGTGACTGCATGTGCCAGATGATCTAAGGCGTTGATGAGTGTAATCGATCTCCCTCGAATTGGTATCGAGTGAGCTCGTGAGCTACAGCCATTTTCAATTTGCATGAGCCACACTCAGACTCATCGACTCATTTACCGAACTGTGGCTTCCTCGCCCGAAAATTTGCTGCTATAAGCTCTAAATTGATTAATTTTGCCCAGAATCGAGATCGAGGATAGGGTCAGAAGACCCTTTATTCTCCTTAAAAGAAGAAAAATCAATTACACCCGGACTTATTCACGGTTAAAGTTTTCGTCTCATACTCGCAAGTTTAATAGGACTAAAATCGCCAATTACTGGAAGCTGTCCGGCAGTCTGATGGATTGGGTGAAAATAATCTGGTTCTTCGCCCATCAAGTGACACCCAGCCGAATAAATAACCCGCGTCGCAAGGTAATATGAGCTCAAGAAACTATCTATAATTACGGGATCGAAAAATTTTGAGGTTTCTACCAAGAACTCTTCTTCCTCGAAGAAATGGTTGTGCCATCGCACCGGGATTTCCGGAAGTCCCATAGTTACGCGCATACGATTAAAGTTGTTTTGTCCTTGCATAAAGTTCTCTATACAAAAATAGTAGCCACCAGGCTTTAGGTGCTCTGCAATCTGCGATATTGTGTTGTATTGCTCCGCAGAGGATGTTAGATTTATTAGGCTGCGCATGGTCAAGAAAACATCAAATCTTTCGGCCTGAAGACTGGAAGATAAACTCCTCATATCGCCGACACGAAATGAAACTCTGTCAAGAAGATCTAACTGAACCGAGAGTTTCTTCTCAGCCAAAGTTAACATCTCCTCGCTCCAATCTATACCGATAAAACGAACATCCGGGAACGCGGAGGCGAGGCTCATCGTTGAATAACCATCTCCACAGCCCAAATCAACTACTGTAGAGCCATGAGGCAGAGAAGCGGCTGAAATTTTCTCCTTCAATTTAGTAATTTCAAGTTCGCGAAGATAAACATCGTATGTCGTTGCTTGCAAAGAGGCTGGATCCGTTTGTCCTGCACGCTCACACCAATATTGCTTAATTTTGTTGGAAACTTCAGGATTGGATAAGTTCATATTCGTGTGTTGCTCCTTCTATTGACTATTTGACTGAATAAATAAAGGCTCGAAAAAACTCCCTAACCCACTACAGCAACCTGTTTAATTTAGGAGAAGCTGTCAATTCTCCGATTTTTACCCTGAGCTTAATCTGTCCAGCCCATACCTACCAGGTTGTTCAAAACAATGCCGAGACGCATTCTAGAAGATTCCCAAAAAGATATTGTATTGCATAAAAAAGTTCAGGGAAAACTATCGTCAGCCATCAAATTGGCATCCTTTTCCATAGCATTTTTCTGAAACTCTACAACACGCCAATTTAGGTTTTATTGTCAACGATAAATGCGTAAAGAATAGACAATGTGCAGATGAACAATTTTTATGTCCTTTCTAAAGTTGACATCATCACTTACTGCCATTGTTGACCTCCTTTAACTTGCTATAACGGATATAGAATCACTATTTTCGCTGCATGTCTCAGCAATCTGCCATACTGCATCCTCTAAATAGGTACACTCATCAGCTCCCCATTGATATTCCGGACGTTCAAAGTTGTGCATAGTAATTTCAAACGGACAGATATCCATCAATTTTTCTAAAACAGTTTGGTCACGGGGATTGCAGATCCAGGCTTTCAAAGTATATAAACCCATATAAAGCCTGAATTTCGGAATTTCACAGCGGAGGATAAATGTTCCTGGAGCACGACAAAAAGGAGCGTCGGGTTCGGAAAACCAAAAATTACAGATCTGTTGTTGAAAAGCACTTACGACCTGGAAAGTAAAAAGCAGATTTGCATCAGGTTGCGTAATATGTAGAGCAAACTCAAAGGTAATCGAATTTCCCCAACAGTGAATCCCCTCTGCTTCAGATGTGTGGACTTTTGCCCAAGCAAGGTAGTTGCCGGTCTTGTTAGCAGGTGCTCGGTAATAAGCTGGTTGTTCGGCAGAATCTTTTGGGCTAGCTAGGTACAAATTGATCGCTCGATTGGTGTTCCCATCAAACTGAACGTTGCCTTTGGACAGGAGAATGCAGCGCTTAGTCAGTTGGGACACTGCTTGCATGCTATGACTTACAAACAAGACAGTTCGTCCTTCTTTGGTCGCCACATCCCCCATTTTCCCCAAACATTTTTTTTGGAAAGCAGAATCACCCACTGCCAATACTTCATCTACCACTAAGATTTCTGGCTCCAAATGTGCTGCCACTGCAAATGCTAAGCGCACATACATTCCGGACGAATACCGCTTAACCGGAGTATCGAGGAACTTCTCCACCTCAGCAAAGGCAACAATTTCATCAAATTTCTTTTGAATCTCAGATCGGGCCATGCCTAGTATAGAACCGTTGAGGTAGATATTTTCCCGCCCCGTTAGCTCTGGGTGAAATCCCGTACCTACCTCTAGAAGACTTGCTACACGCCCCTGAACAACAATGCGTCCCGCTGTTGGTTCGGTAATGCGACTCAGGATTTTTAAGAGCGTCGATTTGCCTGCACCATTCCGTCCAATAATCCCGATTGCTTCACCTTGTTGAATATCGAACGAAACATCTCTCAAAGCCCAAAATTCTTCGCAAGTGGGGTCTGGCAACTTGTTTTTTCCAGATTTAACCAAGTTCCGACCTAGAGATCTGACTTTATCCGAAATTACATCACGCAAAGCCCTATACTGATGCACGCTGGAACTTTCTCTTTGATGACTAATGACATATTTTTTGCTTAGGTTCTCTACGCGAATAATACTATGAGTCATTTATACTGTCCTTTCCTGAAATTACATTAGCCCTAAATTACGTCAGCAAACGTCCGTTCCATTTTGCGGAAGTACCAGATGCCACTAACCAGCAAAAGAAGCACTAATCCCATAGATAAGAGGAAGCCAGGTAAATAAATGTTTGAATTTCCTCCTAAAATAGCCCAGCGAAAGCCGTCAATCACGCCCACCATTGGGTTTAGTGAGTAGAGCAAACGCCATTCCTCTGGCACAATGCTGCTGCTAAATCCGACCGGAGAGATATATAAGCCAAACTGCACGATAAACGGTACGATATAGCGAAAATCTCGGTATTCAACGTTTAAAGCCGCTAACCACAAACCCGACCCAACTGCAGCTGCAAATGCAATTAGGATAAACAGCGGCAGCAGCAAAATTCGCCAATCAGGAACAAAGTTATACCAGGCCATCAAACCCAGCAAAATCATGCCAGAAATCATGAAATCTACAAAACTAACAAGCACTGCACTAGAAGGCACGATCAACCGGGGAAAGTAGACCTTAGAAATCAGATTAGAATTAGCAATCAAGCTGTTACTGCATTCACTCAAGGCATTCGCAAAAAACTGCCATGGAAGCATGGCAGAAAATACTAGAATTGGGTAAGGTGCTCCGTCTGAAGGCAGTTTTGCTAAATTTCCAAAAACAACTGTAAAAACAACCATTGTTAGAAATGGACGAATCAGCGCCCAGGCAATTCCAATTGCTGTTTGCTTATAGCGAACCAGAATATCGCGCCAAGCTAAAAAATAGAATAGTTCTCGGTAATTCCAAAGGTCTTTCCAATACTGACGCTCAGTACGACCTGCTTCAATGACTAACCCTTTAGTCTTCATGTAATGCTATACCCTATAAATAAAACTCTTTCTGATCCGAAAACTTTAGAGTTAATGTCTTTTGGCAAGATGAGTGCGTGCGATGGAAGAATCAACTGGTTCTAGCCAAAATTCGCGCCAGTAAGCGTAGATTTGCCGTGGACAATTAATACGACAACTCGCATATTCAGAATTACAGACTACTCCATCCAGCATGATGCAAGGGTACTTCATCGTAATCATTTTGCCCGATGGTTCATCAATGATTTTCTTTACAACTTTCTTGACGCGAACTATCTTGCCGCAATGCGGTGCCATTTCTTCGCGATCGAAGCTCAAACCGCGATTCATGCCACGATAGTCCAGTGTTTTCTCTATTTCGCTTTGCGATTTGATTCGGACGTAGTCACCTTCAGATAAGCCGATACTACCATCATCAATTGGCGTTTTCTCACCGGGTTTGATTGCTGGATTAAGATACGGAGGTTTGCGCCCTGTCAGAAGCCTGTGCGTAACTTCAAGAAGTGACCGAATCAGTGGTTGAACGAATGGAACACGGGAGAGCGTGCCTCGCGACACATGAAATCTAAGCATCGCGATCCATGTTACGCGCAATACTCGCCCAATTGAATGGTTGTGGGTAATTACGTCGTATACGTACTGACGTATATCCAAGGGATGTAACTCAGAAGTCGCATCCCACATTCGCGTTGCTTGGCAGGAGAACCGTTCCTCGTCGCTGACATCTGGTTGCGTCATGCGCGTGAGTCTAGCAAGATCCGCATTTGAAATACTGCCCGTTCTTGTCATTGTTCGCTGACTTGGAGGCAATTGAATCATTGGGTCAACTGCCTTGAGCCATGCGTCCTTCCAAAAGATCAGACATTCAGCTTCGCATCCCCCGTGAGCTGAACCGCTGCATCTGGCTTCCGTAAGATGCACTGTGCGATTTAACCGCCGCCCCGTCCAAGTCTGGCGGGCCGTATCACAGGTTTTATGAGCAACTGCACTTACACGTAGTTGCTGTCCGCAGAATTGTAGCATTTCAGGCATGAAAGGCATACCATCGAAGCAGCCATGCTCATCCAGCGTTTGGAGAATCTCTGATTCAGTCAGTACCTCAACTAAGTCACCCGCTCGGAACTTAGATAACTCCCAATCCATTTATTATGCTCCCTCTAAATCATACGTTGACCATTAGCTCCCAAGACAACGTAGCAAATTGTGAAGTTTGAATATCAATCAATCAGCTTCAAATCTGACTTATTGGAGCTTAATGGCTGCAAGTAAACGTGAGTTGCTTTTTGCAAAACCTCATCATACGGAAACACAAAGTAGTTCCTCAAGCCAGGATTCGCCACGGAAATGACGGTATTGTTCAGCACGCAACTGATCGGCCAAACGACCGGCAGGGAGTTCCACGTCATCGTAGGTGATGACATCATCTTGCGTAATATTCCGCTTGAGTTTGCATCCCATCACCAACCCCTCAGGGAGATAGCGCATTTGACTCATTTCGTTAACGTTCACTGCTTCGCCATAGGTCATATACATTCCGTAGTCATCAAGTACCTCACCAGCCTTGAGGTCTCGCTTAGCGACAGCACATACTTCTACAACTGGACCAGCCAAAGGTTGAGCCAGACAATCACGGAACAAAACTACTCGTGAGATCGCATTGGGCACTTCAAAATGGCAGAGGTGATAAGGAATAAAGAAGGAATACAAAGGACCTTCACCCATCTTATAGAGGTTAAGATAATGTTGTTGTTTGGGATCAGGATGTTCGGCTAGACAATAAACTTTGGTTAAAGGCGTGCCAACCACATAATCGATAATGCCGCCTTTTTCACGCAGTTCATCAATGTCATAAATCTCACCGATTTTCATGATATCGCCACGATATTCCACACCTCTAGACATACCTCTAGACTGGACCACGAAGCCAGTTGCATTGGCGACGATCGTCTGCTCGAAGCTGATTTTGGAGCCATCCGCAAAGCTAGTAACCATTGCAGCGTTTTGTCCCCACCGCTCAGCCCAGCCTTGCTGGGTAGTTGGATTACGGTATCGATCCTGCAATCCTTTAATGTTTCCCATAACTCGTGGGATAAGACCCAAACCTTTCACCCAGCGATAGAGATTCATTTGAACTCCAGGTTCATCCCCATCGCAAGCCGACAAAATAACATTATGCTTCTTGGCGTAAGTCTGCAGGATAGGTCCAATAGTTGCATCTAACTCAGCGTTCATCAGCACTACATCTTTGCCATATTTGAATGCTTCAAGAACAACGTGAGCACCAAACTCAACCGAACCAGTAACATCAACCAATACGTCAATATGCTCGGATCGACACAACAGGAATGCGTCTTCTGTAACCACAGGTTTTCCTGCATGAATGGCATCATCTAGTTGAGTCTGGGTAGTAGCAACAAGGATGTCTTCTAGACCAGCGTAACCAAAGACATGAAATCCTTTATCTAGGTTGCGACTGTATACTGCAACCATACGCATCCCAGGAATACTGTTTACAATTTGGTTTGTCAGTCCCTGCCCCATAAAACCTGCTCCGATCATACCAACACGGATTGGTTTGCCTTGCTCCTCACGTGCTTTTAGCGCGTTATCAACCATCATCATAAAGAATCTCCTTTGGGTAACAGGTTGCCGAATAAATCAATAAGGGAGTGACCTTCAAGGTTGCTAATGAATAGCCTGGTTGTTGCTCAGACAGACATTCTTTGCTCGAGTTCAGTTTCGATCTCTTGAAGAGATCGAAACTTTTGATCTTTTTCAGAAATCACCGAAACTGGCAAGGGCCATTCGAGTCCTAATCTAGGATCGTCATACATTAACCCCCCTTCAGCACCAGGTGTATAAAATTCCCCTACTTGATAACTGGTTTCTGTGTTGTCGCATAAGACTTGATACCCATGAGCAAAGCGCTCAGGTACATAGAGGGCGCGATAGTTATCTTCATTTAACTCGACGGAAATATGTTGCAGATAGGTAGAGCTTTCAGGGCGAAGGTCAACAATGATGTCTAGAATCCCTCCCCGTGTACAACGGACTAATTTGGTTTCGGCTGCGGGTGGATATTGAAAGTGCATGCCTCGCAGCGTACCTTTCTTAAGACTAAAGGCAATGTTGGACTGTGCAATACTCGATTTGAGCCCATGATCCTCAAATTCCTTTTGGCAGAAAGCACGGGCAAAGAAACCTCGATTATCCTCCCTAGGCTCGATGTCAATAATATAAGAACCTTTCAGTTTGGTTTCCTTGAAAAGCATATAACTCCAAATGTGACTGGTGAGAAAAGCTGTCCTTGACAGCATGTCTGGGTAAAATTATGGCTTGTAAGCCTCGCTTTTAATTCAGTTTTTAGCCATGCTTATGATGGCTTTTTAGTCCAGAAGAAATCGGGATTAATTTGTTGAGTGCGAATTAAATATTCTAATTGTTTTAAGCGTGTGAATCCTCTGAAGAAAAATGTTTCTTCAGACATGTCAATTTGAGTAAACACATCAAACAGCTGCTGAGCACCTCGTCTAGCATCCCACTCACACTTGAATCCAGGTAATAACTGATTAATTTTTTCAAAGGAAACTCGATAGCTACGGTTGTCTGTACTGCTATCCCCAAAGCTAAGTTGGCATCCTTTGAAAACATCAGCAACGATTTCAGCAATGTCTTTTACTTGATAGTTGAATGAGGTATCACCCACGTTAAAGATTTGATTATGAATAAGATCTCGTGGGGCTTCTAGAGCACAAACAATAGCTTTGCAAATGTCAAGTGCATGCACCAATGGACGCCAGGGAGTCCCATCACTGGACATTTTAATTTCTTGAGTTGTCCAAGCGTATCCTGATAGGTTATTCAAAACGATGTCAAAGCGCATTCTAGGAGATGCCCCAAAAGCGGTGGCATTGCGCATAAAGGTAGGAGAAAAGTTATCATCCGCCATTGTCTGGAGATCACGTTCTACAAGCGTTTTACAAATTGCATAGATAGTTTGGGGATTCACGGGAGACTCTTCCGTAACATCTCCTTCCGTTGCCAAACCATAAACGCTGCAAGATGACATGTAGACGAAACGGCGCACACCCGATGCTTTCGCAAGGTTTGCCAAATGAACAGACCCTTTGTGATTAATATCGTAAGTAATGTTGGGTGAAAGTTGACCTGCAGGATCGTTAGACAACTCAGCCATGTGGACAACTGCATCAATCCCTTGCAGATCTTCACTGGTGAGATTGCGAATGTCTTTGTTAAGAGTTTGGGCTGTGAGTTCAGTGCCATTATATAGCCAGCCCACTTTGTAGAAACCGGTATCTACGGCAAGAACCTCGTATCCTTTTTTCAAGAGAATGGGAGCTAATAAGGAGCCAAGATATCCTTCAGTTCCAGTAACTAATATTTTCATCGTGTTTTCTCTGTATTTACAACAGTTTTTAAACAAGAAAAGTCAGGAATTTGATTGGCGATCGCTTTGCCAATTTCTAGAGAAGAAGTGGCAGCAGGAGAAGGCGCATTACAAACATGCACTGAACGACCACCTTTGACGATCAAAAAGTCATCGACCAGTTTACCATCGTTCATTAATGCTTGAGCTCTCACACCTGCATGAGCTGGGATAACATCTTCTGCTTGGACTTCTGGAATTAACCTTTGCAAACTATGAACAAAAGCTGTTTTGAAAAAGGATCGAATCATTTCTCGCATGCCTTCGTCAGCATGTTTTATTGCAAGTTTCCAGAAGGCAGGATAGGTAAGAACATCTGCAAAATCTCTCAGATCAAAGTCTGTTTTATGGTAGCCCTCACGCTTGAAACTCAGAACTGCGTTAGGTCCTGCATGAATGCTGCCATCAATCATGCGAGTAAAGTGAACTCCCAAAAAGGGAAAGTTTGGGTTGGGAACGGGATAAATCAGATGCTTAACCAGATATCTCTTTTCGGGTTTAAGTTCGTAGTATTCGCCTCGAAAAGGAACAATTTTTGCTTGAGGATCAATTGCATCAAGTTTCGCAACACGATCGCTATGCAATCCAGCACAATTAATTAAAAACTTTGTTTCAAAAGTTCCATTATTGGTTTCCAATATTTGACTATTGCTCAATACAGTAATCTTTTCAACTTTCGTATTGAGGTAAAGCTGCCCTCCCTGCCGTTTAATTAACTCAGCATATTTTTGGCAAACTTGTTTGTAGTCAACGATACCCGTTGAAAATACTCGAATTCCTGCCAAGCAATTAACATGGGGCTCAATCTCCCTAACCTGCTGCGAAGTTAGCCTGACAACCTTTACACCATTTTCTAATCCACGTTGATATAAGGCATCTAAACGGCCTAATTCTGATGGTTCTGTTGCAACGATGACTTTACCGCATACATCATAAGGAATTTCATGTATTTGGCAAAATTTAATGATTGAATCACAACCTGTTTGACAAAGCTTGGCCTTTAGGCTACCAGGCTTGTAATAAATACCAGAGTGAATAACACCACTATTATTACCTGTTTGATGATGTGCCCATTGAGCTTCTTTTTCTAAAACAGCAATACGAGCATCTGGAAACCTTTGTCCCAATGCCATTGCAGAGGAAAGTCCTACAATCCCGCCTCCAATGACCAAAAAATCATACATTGATTCTTCCTTCTTTCAACGTGTTTTAATTTTAATTTATCCTATAAAAAATCCGCCATTTTAACAGAATCTAGATTGAATCTTTATGAACAAAGGCTTGATTTAAAGGTTGGAAAAAATCCGCGAAACAATCCTTTAAAGTGTCTGCTCGGAGTCAGGTCGTCAAGCGCCTCTTAAGATTCCTTCGTCCCAGATATAACAACCGTTTTCATTTGCATGAGCCAGTCTCAAAATTACTGTAAGTTCCAGTAAATTAGAATTTTGATTTTTGAGGGCAGTTCCCCGCAGATTACTGCATCTGTAAAACACAAGGTCCCATGGGCACTATTGAGTGGAGCCGGACGCAACTTATGTGAGGCATCGTGAAGTGTAATACTGTATCCGCTTACAGCGAAGGCGTTCATTATTTTTGACAATGTAATGTAAGAACCTTAGACAGCAGTACCTGCTGCCTAAATCGGCAATCATTGATCCTACACTTTTGGGGCTAGAACCCTTGAGAACACTGAATTTGCTTTTGCAGCTTACATTGCCAGGTTAATATATCCTCCCTAATCAACGTGTGCTGCTAGAATAACCTGCTCGAACTCATTAAACTCTGTCTAATTCAACAGTCCCCAGTACCAAATTTGGCAGGGATACATAACTCCTGTTTTATGAACAAATGACCTAATTTCATCGGTTCTGACTTCTGAAGTGGTTACGTCTTCTACATTCCCATCATGTTTATGTTTATGAGTTTTAAAATGACCACAGAGGAAACATTTAATGACGAGAGCAGCGTGAACACACGGTCATCCTTTTGATGCGCTACTAAACATATCCTTAGCAAACCGATGGAGCTTCCCATCCGGGATCACTAAAACTTAAGACGAGACCAAAGTTGTGGAAATACAGTACTAAGTTTACGGATCTATTTTTTATGCCGTTGCATCATTCATCAATTGCTTAAAGGCTAACCAGACAAAAACTGGAATCGTAGTAGCATATCGTTTCCACAGTCTAGTTGGTTCTTGCAATAGTCGATAGAGCCACTCCAAGCCTGCCTGACGAATCAGTTTAGGTGCACGCTTATGAAGTCCTGCATAGACAGGAAAGGCTCCTCCCAAACCAATCATCACTGCGTGTACTTTATCTTTGTGTTCCGCAATCCAAAGCTCCTGCTTTGGACACCCGAGTGAAACAAAAACAACTCCGGCGCCACTTTCGTTGAGCTTTTGGATAATTTCTGCATCCTCTTGCTGAGTTAGTGGACGAAAAGGCAACGGTTCCATCCCTGCAATCTCCAGATCTGGAAACTCATTTCCTAATCTAGCTTTCATCTTCTCAAGAATGATCTTGTGGGAACCCAAGAAGAAAACAGAGACTTTTTCAACAGAAGCCTGTTTACACAAAGCGGAAAGGACATCCAAACCGGCAACCCGATCTTGTTCTGACTGCCCTAGTAGCCTCAGCATCCAGACTAGGGGCATACCATCAGGGGCAACTAAATCTGCACTCGTTAAGACGGAAGCAAAAGTTGGATCGCGATGTGCTTCTATAAGCATGTGAACATTCGCGATACAAACGGTCTTACTAATTCGGTTCTTTGCCCACTTCACCATTAAATCGATTTGATGATCAAAAGGCAAAGCAGTAACCGGACAACCAATGACGCTTTTCTGGCAAAAACCTCTGTCTAACCAAGCCGACGACATCATCTTTTCTTCCTCATGCTTTTGGTAGAATCCCAAAACTCTAAACACTCTAGGTTCCGAATCGCTCCCAATCGGAGTAGTGGTTATTTATCATCCGATTCAGTTCTGTAACACAATCTGTGACATTCATAAATATTGCTCCAATGCAATTCTGCTAAAAAGCCCACTCGTATAACTTTCGATAGATAAGTATTCGATAGATAACTATCTAACCGCTGATTGAGCTGCAGGTATACTGTTTTCTCGCCATTCTTTAAATCGAAACAGTAAAATATTTAACCAATTAGGTAATTTTTTTGACGCCTAAGTCGCCAGACATTCGCTGACGCATGAAGCTGATTAGACCGAGGCACGCAATCTTCTGCCTAAAATAATCTCACTCTCCTCAACTCATCTTGGAATTTATTAATCCGTGACTTGTCTACCAAGAATTTTTTTTGATCAGAATTATAGTATCTTACTCCGCTAGTATACTTAGGAACTTTACGCTTGCTTCACATTCATTTCAAGGTATTTTTACATCAACTTTAAATATCATGCATATTTATCAGTAGTTTTACTGATAAACACACCTTTCGAGCAGATTCTGAAGATGTGCATCCCCATGCTCAGCAAGCTCTCCTCTGTAATGCAGAACAAAAGGTGCATTCTTAAACTGCTCCCTTGTCAATAAATGCCTTAAGCAAAAATAATAAAACACTTAACCAGATGATTTAGGGATTGAGTGCCTCAGTTGTACTGATGCTCAAATTTTCTTTATAGTAGCTTTAGTTACTTGTTGCTTTGTCAGTATATTTGCTGATAAACATTCATCCTGTTGGCGGAGTTATGTGTTCTGCAAACCGACCTCCTCTGTATTGAGACGGCAAAAATGCGTGGGTGAAACTAAACTCTTGTCATGCAAATGAAAGAGCTATACGAATTGAACTCTAATTTTTCAGTTGATTTTCTTGCGGGAAATAATTAACTGAGCAATTTTACCAAAATTGGGATTACATCAAGTTTTGATGATCGTGTCCTCCAAATCCATCTAAAAGCTGGAGCTTGTGTCGATCGCGAAGAGGATCAGAATGGTGAGGAATCAAGCTAGGTTTGGTGATTCTTCGTGAACTTATGGATTTCTCTTGATCTCTCTGTGTAATCTATAGGGTTGTTAGGTTTCGTGTCTCAACCCGGTGCTCACAACCCTATATTGAATTGTGCCTTCCTGCTTACTACAGGTATTACTGCTCGCTTGTTAGCGGTGCAATAGACACTTTTGCATCTCTTACGATTCTGTGCACCTAGAGCATGAATCGGTTGAGCATTTAGACTCATTGATGAAATTAACTCCAACATGGATGGATAGTTCACAAAGTTTTTGAGAACACTGTGCTCATGGGGATCTTCAACTGTCGCATTTCAAATCGGAATTGTTATAAGATAGAGCCACTTTTAAGAAAGTAATCAAGCAATGTTAGCTAAGCTTCCTGAAAATTGCTTTAAGTATTTCGATCTACGCTCCGCTATCTGGATACTTGCGATCCCAATATCGATTGCTTGTAATTGTCTAGGGCTGCCTCAAATACCGATTGCAATCGGTGTAGATTCCCCCCCTTCAGAACACATTAACCCGTCATCTGATGATGCCTACACATTGGGCCCTGGGGATCGCATTCGCATCGAGATTTTCAAAGTAACTCAGTTTAGTGGGGATCATCAGGTTTTGGTAGACGGTACGCTCAACTTACCTCAAGTAGGTAGCGTGTCCGTTCTAGGTCTGACTCTAGAAGCAGCGGCAGATGCCATTTCTGCGAAATATACTAGACTCTTGAAGTACCCGATCGTTACGGTCACCCTAGTTGCTCCTCGTCCAGTCAAAGTTGCGGTTTCAGGAGAAGTTGGTCGTCCTGGAACTTATACGCTCCCAACCGATGCAGGTAATCAATTACCGACAGTAACACAAGCCTTACAATTGGCAGGTGGAGTGACTCAACTCGCAGATCTCCGTCAAGTCAAGGTTCTTCGTCCCCGCCAATCGGGATCTGAGCAAGTTATTAAAGTGAACCTCTGGGAATTTCTACAAACCGGAGAACTGGGTAGAGACATTACGTTGCGAGGTGGAGATACCGTTTTTATCCCCACTGTCGCCAACTTGAATTTGGCTGAGGCTCCTAAACTAACGTCTGCTAGTTTTTCTACTGACCGCGGTCAGCCACTCAACATTGCAGTCGTCGGTGAAGTCTATCGACCTGGTCCTTATACTGTCACTGCTTCTGCTAGAACTGGAGCTGCGGGTGCAGTCGGACAGGCTGGGGGCGGCGGCGATATTCCCCCAACAATTACTCGTGCAATTCAGGTTGCTGGCGGTATTAGACCCCAAGCAGATATTCGGCAGATTCAGGTGCACCGCCAAACTAAAACGGGGGGCGAACAGATCATTCATATCGATTTATGGAAGCTTTTGAAGGCAGGAGATCTTGACCAGGATCTCATTTTGCAGGATCGGGATACTGTTGTTATTCCTACAGCAACTGAACTCAGCCCAGCCGAAATCACCCAAATTTCTGCTGCGAGCTTTTCGCCCGATACGATTCGGGTCAATGTAGTGGGCGAGGTCATGCAGCCAGGAGTTGTGCAAGTCCCTCCAAACACACCATTAAACCAAGTTTTGTTGGCGGCTGGGGGGTTTAATCCCAAAGCCCATAAAAGCTCAGTTAAATTAATCCGTCTGAATCAGAATGGTACAGTCACCGAGCGAACTATTTCTGTTAACTTTGAGCGTAGTCTGAATGACAAGAATAATCCAGCCCTGCGGAATGATGATGTGGTAGTTGTTAAGCGATCTGGGTTAACAGTGCTTACTGACAGCTTGGGATTTGCCATCAATCCGATTAATAGCTTTCTTTCAATCTTCAGTATATTTAGAATTTTTAGTAAGTAAGGCTGGAATTGCTGTAAGCAGTTCAGCATTTTTATAGCATGATAAACACATGGTTTTATGAAGATCACAATCAGGGCTTCCTGATCAGTCACCCTTCAACACAGGTGCAACAATCAAGATGACCAGTGATAAGCATGAGCAAAGAATGCTGTCTGATGGTGATGGTGGTCGGTTTCAGTGGTTGCCGATGGGCACCGTAAATCAATCTACTAAAGAAGATGACGAAGGAGGCTTGAACTTCGGACAAGTCATCTCAGCCCTCCGACGTGGAATTCCAGTAATTTTGGGTGTCACAACGGTTGTAACCTCTCTCTCTATATTAAAGGCATCAACCAGCGTCCCTATCTATCAGGCAAAATTTGAAATTTTAACCAAGCCGGTCACTGTGGAGACCCAGGTGATTTCTTCTGTGCCTCAAACTCTCAGTAAAGAGCAACAAGCGAGTCCGGGAACAGTCGATGAAACCAAGCTTAAACTCTTAAAAAGCCCTAAGATTCTGGCTCCGATCGTCAAGAAACTGCAAAGCAAGTATCCGGACTTCAACTACGATGCTCTCGTAGGTGGGCTGGTTGTCACACCACTTCCTCCTAGCGAGATTCTGGAGGTTGATTATCAGGATGTTGATCCGAATAAAGTCAAAGCAATCTTGAAGTTGGTGTCTGAGGCTTATCTGGATTACAGTTTGGAAGAACGTTTGGCAGATGTTCGTCAGGGCATTGAGTTTGTAGAAACTCAGCTACCTCAGCTACAAAGTCGGGTGGAAAAATTACAAGATAATCTTCAAGATTTTCGGCAAAAGTACAACTTAATTGATCCAGACTTAACAAGTAAACAATTGTCTCAACAGCTTCTCACGATCGGGCAACAACGACTTGAAACACAAATAAAGCTGAAAGAAGCTAACGCGCTCTATTTAGATTTGAGCAGGCAGCTCGCGCAATCGAACTACGAATCTACGGCATCTTCTGCTTTGGGTGCGAGCTCTCGCTATCAGAGCTTACTGAGTCAGATGCTAGAAGTAGAAAGTGAAATTGCCAAGGAATCTAGCCTGTTTCGCGAAGACACCCCCAACATTCATGTCTTACGGGATCAGCAACAAAATCTCATTCCTTTATTACAACGCGAAGGACAACGGGTCCGAGAAGAAGCAGCCAGTAGTATTCGAGAGCTAGAAGCGCGCAACCAAATTCTAGCCCAAACTGAAAGTCTACTTAACCGTCAGGTGAAAGAACTATCTGTGATTTCCCGACGATACACCGATATTCAGCGAGAGCTGACAATCTCAACGGACAATTTAAATCAGTTTTTAACCAAGCGTGAGGCACTGCGAATTGATGCCGGACAGCGCAAAACGCCCTGGCAAATTCTTACTCCGCCGACTGAGCCAATTCCGTCTGCTGCCAATACTAAAAAGTCAGCAATGTTGGGTGTAATTCTAGGACTGCTCCTAGGAGTTGGGGCTGCTTTATTGCTAGATAAACTGAGCAACGTGGTTCGTAGCCCTGAAGGGATCAAGGAGATCAGCAAGTTGCCAATTCTAGGTGTTATTCCATTTAACCCAGGCCTTAAAAATCTGGAAGATCTTCCCTTCAAACAACTGTCCTCGATTTCAGAAGTAGTCGATTTTGTCCAACAGATGCGCCAAAAAATTAGTTTCAAGGAAGATACAAAATCCTATCATTATGCGTCCTCTCCTTTTCTAGAAGCACTCCGTTCTCTCTACATCAATATCCGGTTACTCGGATCTGACTCAAAGATTCGCTCTTTTGTGATTAGTTCAGCAACTGCAGGAGAAGGCAAGTCTACAATTGCCACTTATCTTGCCCAAACTGCGGCAGCGCTGGGTCAGCGTGTGTTGTTAGTAGATACCGATCTACGGCTACCAAAGCTACATGAACGGCTTGCGCTGGATAATACCTGCGGTTTGAGTCATTTGATTTCCCTAGATATCGAACCTGAGATGGTCATTCAGAAATCACCAGTAGAGCCAAATCTGTTTGTTCTAACCTCTGGACAGGTTCCTCCTGATCCAGCCAAGTTACTTTCTTCTCAAAAGATGCAAAGTCTCATGGCGCAATTCAAGGAGCATTATGATCTGGTGATCTATGATATGCCCCCATTGTTGGGACTTGCAGATACTAAACTCATTGCATCAAACACAGATGGAATTGTGATGGTGGTTGGATTAGAGAAGGTTAAGACTTCAGCATTGAGTCAAGCGATGGAAACATTAAAGATGTTTCCTGGAAGTATTCTGGGTTTTGTTCCTAATGGTGCGAAGGAGAACAATCCCAATTTAAATTCTTACAACCGATACTATATGGGGCAGGAAGCTTCGCTTACAAAGCTAGAGAATAAAACTGTAATCGATGATTCACGATCGATCGAAAAAAACGATCAGCAAGAGTAATTCAATAAGTCAATTGGGTTATTAAGGTTTAAGTTTTTAACAGTTTGAAGCTGGGACAATCAACGAGTCATTATCAATTTCTTGACTTTCCAAACATGGAAGTATTAATCCTTCTAACCTGCATGGGCATACTCTGGCTGATTAGCTCCCGCCGATGGCGGCGGCGGGTCATCATTCCAGCTACTGGTTTTCTTTTGACTTATCTGATCGCGACATCCGCATGGGGACTTTCATTATTGACTCAAGGAATGTTGATCTTTCTGCCAAAAGATTCAGGAGAGGCGGTTGATACCATTGCTGTATTGGGTCGAGGAGAAACCCTACAGCATCGACGCATAGAACTGGCAGAGCAACTTTGGCGAGCAAAGCGAGCACCCAAAATTTTTATTAGCGGGATGACCGATGCCCCCTATATGATTGAACAGCTGAAGGATTTAGGCATCCCTGCTCAAGTTTTGGGAGGTGAACGATGTTCTGAGTCTACGAAAGAAAATGTTCAGTTAACATCAGGCATTCTCTATCCTCAGGGCATTCAAAAGATACTTCTCATTACAGATCCACCGCATATGTTGAGATCGGTTCTCTTGTTTCAAAGCTATGGGTTCAAAGTAGTCCCTCATTTGAGTCCCTTACCCCCGCAATTCAATCCAAGAGAGCATTTACTACTGATTTTACGAGAGTATGCAGCGTTAGTTCAGTATGCTATGACAGGACAGTTTAAGCAACGAACCGTCGCTGAACTTCGGCAACCATCCGCAGAAGTGATTGAAAAAATTCATGGTTGTAAAATCTGATGAGAATGAATTTGGCAAATTAAATCTTGGAGACATTCCGGTATGAATGAGTTTCCAGACTTTACGCACCAAGGGTATCGAGTTGAACAAGCGCTAGGGCATAATCTGGCGGGTGGACGAATTACCTATCTGGCATCAACTGTCGAGACACAACAAAAGGTTGTGATTAAGCAGTTCCAATTTGCTAAGACAGGTGTAAGTTGGGCTGACTACGATGCTCACGACCGGGAAGTGCAACTTTTAAAGGATCTGAACCATTCTGGGATTCCCCGCTATCTCAACTCTTTTCAAACCGGAGATGGATTTTGCCTAGTCCAAGAATACAAACCAGCAACCTCGTTAGCAACCGCTTCCAGCCTGAACCCAGCCCAAATTAAAACCATCGCGATCGCCACCCTAGAAATTCTGGTGTATTTGCAAAATCGCATACCGCCCATCATCCACCGCGACATTAAACCCGCCAACATCCTTTTAGATGCGAACAGCAATGTCTACTTAGTGGATTTTGGGTTTGCTCATGTGGGAGAGGGAGAGGTGGGCATTAGTAGCGTGGTCAAAGGAACTTTGGGGTTTATGCCTCCCGAACAGTTGTTTAATCGACAATTAACCGAGGGGTCAGATCTCTATGGACTAGGAATGACCTTGATCTGCTTGCTTACAGGCACTAAAGCTGACCAGGTGGGCAATTTGGTAGACATTACCTATCGAGTTAGTTTTAAACATCTTGTACCCAAACTCAACATGCAGTGGGTAGGCTGGCTAGAAAAGATGGTGGAGCCTCGCTTAAAAGATCGATTTCCCAATGCAGTTGCCGCATTAACTGCTATTCCTGTTTCACCGCTGCGTCCACCAGAAGCTCAATTTAGTTGTTCAGCTTTGGAATTCAGTGCCCATCGAGCAGGCGATTGGTTGACCCAATCAGTGAAAATCGTCAATCCAATTCCCGAAACGACCCTAGAAGGGCAATGGGAGATTGTTGCTCATCCGCACGATCCTGCGCCTGAGATTTACACCTGGATTGCGGTAGAACCTGCAACATTCACAGGCAATCAGGTGAACTGTCAAATTACGATCGATACCCGTCGGCTCATGGCAGGCAAGACCTATCGTCGAAAACTGATGCTCCATACCAATACGCTGGCAAAAAGCTATCCACTCACTCTTCAAATTCAGATAGCCAATTTTTCCTCCAGAAATCCCATCCCCTATCCTTTACTCGCCGTTTTGGGATGTTTCGCCTTGGGCAATACCTGGATTTTTACTCAGATATTGCGAGTTGTCACAATGATGACTGCGTCTTCTAGGATGGCAGACTTCGGTGCGATCGCCGGGGCAGGAATTGGGTTTGAGATCGCCGCATGGTTAATGCGAACGGTCAATTGGCAGCTAGGCGCGCTTGCCTGTACATTGTCGGCAGGGACGCTGGGTGGGATTGTGCTGATTCAAGTGTTGTCAGGTGCAATGACCGCTGCCGGATTGGCTGCTGTGATTGGGTCAGGAGTGGGGCTGTTGGGCGGTATGATTACGGGATTTGCCCTAGGTGCGATCGTCGAAACCCTAGCGGCTCAGATGGAACAAAAGAAACTCCTTATGTTGGTTGCCCTGCTAACGCTTGTTTTGGGTTTTGGCTTTGGGCTGGGCTTAACCATCGGATTTTACAATTCACGGGTGTTAACGGTGATTGCCATCAGCAGCTTGCTCCTTTTTCTCATGTTTGTGCAACAGTCCTTCAGACTCATGGAACTGGCTTTATCCCATCGGAAAACGGGACGATCGCTCATCAAACCCTAGCCAGACTCTCAATGCTCTGTCCGCCCAAAAAACGTTTTGGGCAAGTCGGGCTATCGTAGTAGTTATCGATATAACATTTCAAAGCCTGGCGTTGACAAGGGGTTTAGAACCCTTGTCTTAACCTGGTGGCATAGCTAAGTCAACAAGGACATTGAGTACCCTAATTTTAGAAACCAGTTTATTAGCTTAGGACAATGAAATCCTACTACTTTCGCAATAGAAAACGGTTCCTGACGAGTATTCCAGTTTCTGCACAAACTAATATACTTTGATCAGGATAGGTGAAAGATCAACTTTTCTGAAAGGAGAAATTTTACTGTACTGCTACCGTAGGGACGACATCTACAGAATATAGATGCAATCCATGGTCTTAGCAAATCTAGGGCTACCCAACCTTAACCCTTTTATGACTCAAAGGCAAAATATCAAAATTCATGACTGTACTCAGGATGAATTAGACTCAGATTACTTTTTTGAAGCCATTGGAGATGGCACAAAGGCTTACATGACTAGCCAAGGTAGAAGCGTTCGGCAAGGCGAATACATTCTTCTACAGACCGGAACCAAGGTTGAGAAGTATAAAATCGAACAAGTTGATTACTATTGTAATCCATCAGATATGTGGATAGCACTCTTGAGCAAAGATCAAACGTAGCAGCAGCCTGCTTCGTCATCAGATTTGATAGGTTCGTCCTTTCCAGGCTCCACCCCGTCCCTGCCAATGGCGAATTGCTGAATCTAAAGTCATCAGGGTGTAAAGCAACGCGATCGCGGGTAGACCCAGCGCAAACAACGGCGAAATTTGGTAGAACCGCACCGTGGGGTAATAAGCGATCGTCATCGCTCCCCAGCCAGCCAAGCCTGCGAGCATTAACCCCCAGTCATGCAATAACAGACCCACCATGGCGCTGAGCACAGGCACAACATAAATCAGACTCATGCCCATCAGGGTGCCTAGCAGCAACCCCAAAGAGTATTCCAGTTGGGTAAAAGCAGTACGGGCAACCATTTCCCAAATGGAAGACAAAGTGGGATAGGCACGTAGGCTGCGGGTGCGATCGCTCAGCCCCAACCAGATTCGCCCCTCCCCGTGAATTGTCAAATTGCTAGACTTGACCGCTTGAGCCAGCGCACAGTCATCGATCAATGCCTGGTGAATTGCCGCAATTCCTCCAATGCGGCTCAATACCTCCCGTCGAATCAGAACACAGCCTCCAGCCGCCGCCGCTGTGCGACGGGTGGGATGGTTGACCCAGCGAAAGGGATAGAGCTTTTGGAAAAAGAAGATAAAGGCAGGAATCAAGCACTTTTCCCAAAAGCTCTCACAGCGCAACCGCACCATCAGGGAAACCAAGTCTAAGTTTGCCTGTTGGGCTTTGGCAACCAGACGATCGAGATTGTCACGATCGTGTTGGATATCGGCATCAGTCAACAAAAAATAATCCGGCAGCGGGACGATTGTCTCTGCTTGTTGAACGCCCTGTGCTACTGCCCACAGCTTGCCCGTCCAACCAGAAGGGAGCGGTTGACCCAAAAGCACGGTGAGTCGCGATGATTGCTCCAGTGTTTGCGCCATCGATCGGGCAATATGGGCAGTTTCATCAGTACTGTGGTCATCCACCAAAATTGTGTGAACGGCACCCGCATAAGTTTGCGTCAAGATCGATCGCAGCGTCATCGGCAACACCGCCGCCTCATTCCGTGCCGGAATCACCACACAGACAGTTGGCAAATTCGCCCGATCGGGGACTTCCTTGCCCTGCGTGCTTATGCTATGTTCATTTTTTTCATTCAGTTGCTGATCGACTCGCCAAAATTGCCCCCAAACGAGCAACAAGCCCAGCCAAATGACCAGGGAGACCAGCGCCAAGCCTAAAGCGAGTTCATTCATGAGGCGATCTCAATTTTTAGGAACAGAAGCACCATACAATTCTTTGGTAGCCACGGAATGCACTTTTAACTGCGATTTGATGACCGGAAAGTATGCAAACTCAAGACAGGGTGTCGGCGTCTCAAACTGAAGCAGCGATCGCTGCCAGTCAAAATTATCTTCTCTCGATCCAAAATCCTCAGGGGTATTGGTGGGCAGAGCTGGAATCAAACGTTACCATCACCGCCGAGGTGGTATTGTTGCACAAGATTTGGGGAACTGACCAGACCCGTTCGCTACACAAAGTTGAGGCGTATTTGCGATCGCAGCAACGCGACCACGGCGGTTGGGAACTGTTTTACGGGGATGGGGGAGAACTCAGCACTTCCGTCGAGGCTTACATGGCATTGCGGTTGCTTGGAGTTCCGGTTACTGATCCAACCATGGCGCGGGCACGACAGTTCATCCTGGCACGAGGAGGCATCAGCAAAACTCGCATCTTTACCAAATTCCATCTGGCTTTAATCGGTTGTTACAATTGGTGCGGCATTCCCTCCATTCCCCCCTGGGTGATGTTGTTGCCCAACTGGTTTCCCTTTACCATTTATGAACTGTCTAGTTGGGCAAGAGGCAGCACAGTACCGCTGCTGATTGTGTTTGATCAGAAGCCCGTCTTCTTGACCCAACCAGCCATTCAATTAGATGAACTCTACACCGAAGGCATCGAAAACGTCCGTTACGAGCTACCCCGACAGGATGACTGGAGTGATCTGTTCGTCAGGCTAGATGGCGTCTTCAAATTCAGCGAACGACAAAACCTTGTCCCGTTTCGCCAGCAGGGACTCGCTGCCGCTGAGCGTTGGGTGCTGGAGCGCCAGGAAGCGACAGGTGATTGGGGCGGCATTATTCCCGCTATGCTGAACTCGCTGCTGGCATTGCGTTGCTTGGGTTACGCTGCTGCTGACCCGATCGTGGAACGGGGATTGCAAGCCGTCGATCGCTTTGTGATTGAGACTACGGACACTTATCGCGTTCAGCCCTGTGTTTCTCCTGTTTGGGATACAGCGTTGGTGATGCGATCGCTGGTTGCCTCTGGTGTTTCTCCCGATCATGCTGCTCTGATCCGGGGAGGGGAATGGCTTTTAGAAAAGCAAATTCTGGATTATGGCGATTGGGCAGTCAAGAATCCGCAGGGTAAACCGGGCGCTTGGGCATTTGAGTTTGACAATCGCTTTTACCCCGATGTGGATGATTCTGCAGTGGTGGTGATGGCATTGCAGGCGGTAAAGCTCCCCAATGAAGCCCTCAAACAAGCTGCGATCGCACGCACGGTGGACTGGATCTTCTCCATGCAATGTCGCGAGGGGGGGTGGGCTGCCTTCGATCGGGACAACAACCAAAGCTGGTTGAATGCCTTGCCCTATGCTGACCTGAAAGCCATGATTGATCCCAATACGGCTGATGTGACAGCACGAGTGCTGGAGATGTTGGGACGCTTGGGAGTGAGGTGGGAAGAGGGCCACGGGGACGCGAAGACGCAGAGAATCGATCGCGCGCTTGCCTATCTCGCCCACGAACAAGCACCAGAAGGTTGCTGGTTTGGGCGCTGGGGGGTTAACTACATCTATGGCACCAGTGGCGTGTTGTCAGCTCTGGCATTGATTGCACCCGTAGCTTATCGCACGCAAATTGAGCGGGGGGCGGCTTGGTTGGTCAGTTGCCAGAATTCTGATGGTGGCTGGGGGGAAACTTGTCAGAGCTATCAAGATCCGGCTTTGAAAGGCAAGGGCGTTAGCACAGCTTCTCAGACTGCCTGGGCGTTGATTGGGCTCCTGGCAGCGGGTCAGGCAACCCAGAATTTTGCATTAACTGCGATGCAACGGGGGGTTGCATATTTAATTGCTACACAACGAGTAGACGGCACCTGGGATGAGTCAGAGTTTACCGGTACGGGTTTTCCCTGCCATTTCTACCTGAAATACCACCTCTATCAGCAGCATTTCTCCCTCACGGCGTTGGGGCAGTATGTGGAACTGGTGGAACGTCGGCAAATAAACGGGTTGTAATGGCTTGCAGCGCTTGCAATCCTTTGAGTGATCCGCGAATTAGGCGGACAGCCGCGATCGGGTTTTGCAAGAGGGCGATCGCCAGCGGCAACGGCTTCAGTGCGCCCTCTGCCGTGATGGCTGAAGACAAATCAGGAATGTCGTGGTGACAGTCGTCGCTGACCACCCGCACCACTGCTGCCGTAATGCCTGCTTGATGTAACCAGGCTAAAGCCGCAAAGCCCTCCATATCGACTACTGCCGCCCCATAAGTCTGAGCCAGGAGGTGTTTTTCAGCCACCGTCGCAATGACACGATCGCTCGTAACAGCTTTCACTGTTTCCGGCAGCCCCGTTAAGACGCCCATCCGAGTCGTCAATTCCGGATCACAACCTTGCCAATGGGCAATTGTCCCTGTGCCATCCATGCATCCTGCATACACCACCCCATCTCCTACCCTATACCGCGCGTCTAGACTGCCACACAGTCCCAGCAGCAGTACCCGCCTAGTCTGACTCGACAATTCCCCCATTTGCTGAAGCTGTTTGAGTCGTTGAATCAGCGGCATCGCCCCAATGGGAATGGTCAAAACAGGAGGTGTTGGAGTCATCAGTACCCCCAAACCTCGACTTACCGCCTGATACTCTGCTCCCTGAGGCACCAGAATGGCATGAATTTGCGTGGATAAAGACATATTGGAGAGATGGGGGGATGGCGAGATGGGGAGATGAGTATGGCTGATCCAAGTGAAAAAGGTTGTCAGAGATTGGAATTTTCAATTTTTTTGGAAAAATTGTTCATGCGACAAACCGGAAATTTTATTGCCTTCTTAGCACTTTCTCCCCAGACTTTAATCGAAAAGCAGCCAGGTCTGAGATTATTTATCCTGGAGCTAATCCATTCTGCTATCCCATCTGTGCCCTAACGCTAAAAGTTTGTCCTCGTCACTGCCCTCTCGTCTCACTTCTGACAATGCCTATACCCGCTCGTTCTGGCTCTTTGAGAGAGAAATTCAATATTTCCAGATTCGCGATCGCCTATCCCTGGCTGACGATCGGCTTCTGGATTGCTGTCACCGTTGCGGGCATCTTAGCGTTCAGTTCGCTTAAATACGCATTATTTCCCGATATTACCTTTCCAGTCGTGGTTGTGAATGCGTCTGCGCCCCTACAAACCGCATTGGACACGGAAACGAAGCTGACCAACCCAATCGAACAACAGCTCAAGACCTTGCCAGGCGTGGATGATTTCGATTCTTCCACCTATCCCGGACAAACAGCAGTGAACCTCTCTTTTGAGGTGGGCACAAACCTGGAAAAGGCGAGTCGGAGTGTGAAGACTGCCCTGCAAAAGGTCAAACTTCCATCGGGAGCCAGCTTTGAAGTTCTGCCCCTCAACTTAAACGAATCAGCAGCAGTGAGTTACGCGATCGTAAGTCGCACTAAAACTCTAACTGAGCTGAAAAAAGTAGCTCAAGATCAGATTGTGCCTGCGATCTCACGGGTGCCGGGAGTCTTAAAGGTCGGCTTGTTGGGTAGCCCAGAGCCGCCGGACGTTACGAACGCGGAGACGCAAAGCAGGAGAGAAGAGGACGTCGCAAAAATCAAAAATCAAAAATCAAAAATCAAAAATTCGGCTGCGCTCTATCCCGCTAAAGTCCAGTTCAACGGTACACAGGCACTGGCAATTCAGGTGATCAAAAAGGGAGAAGCCAATACCCTGGATGTGGTGCGGCAGGTGGAAAAAGCCGTGCGGCAACTTCGCACTCAGCGACCCGATGTGCAGATATTTCTGGCAGCAACTCAGGCGGAATATATCCAGGAGGCAACGAATGCCACGATCGATGCCCTGGCGCTGGCAGTCGTGCTTTCGGTGATTGTCATTTTTCCGTTTTTGTGGAACTGGCAAGCGACCCTGATCTCGGCCCTGGCAATTCCCACTTCCCTGCTAGGGACATTTATCGTGATGGCGATCGGTGGGTTTAATCTGGAAACTATTACACTCCTGGCACTGGCGCTGGTCGTTGGCATCATTGTAGATGACGCGATCGTGGATGTAGAGAACATTGCCCGTCACCTGGAAGCTGGAGAACCGCCGCGACAGGCAGCCATTGCTGCAACTGATGAAATTGGATTAACCGTCACAGCTGCCACATTAACGATCGTGGCAGTCTTCCTACCAGTGGGATTAATGGGGGGAGTTGTTGGGCAATTTTTTAAGCCCTTCGGGATCACGGTTTCAGCCGCCGTCATCACTTCATTATTGGTTGCACGCACGCTGTCGCCCCTGCTGGCAGTGTACTGGCTCAAACCGACCCCAACCCCTCCTGAAAATCATCGCTGGGATGGCTTTGTGCGGGCGTATCGCCGCCTGTTGAACTGGTCTCTCAAGGCGCGCTATCTGGTGTTGGGACTTGCCATCGTCAGCCTGGTGGTTGGCATTGGGTTAGTTCCCCTGATCCCCAAAGGATTCATCCCCAAACTCGATCGAGGTGAATTCAACATTACATTTACTGCACCCTTACCCGCCATTCCTGCCCCCATTCCAGAGGCAGGGCAAGACAACGGACTGCCCCCATCGGCAGCCGATGCCAATCTGGGTGCTCAGGGTCTGACAAATCTCCCCTTTCCCCTGCCCAATCCTTTGGAAGATTCGTTCCAGGTTGCCAAAAAGCTAGAAGCCGTAGTGCGACGATCGCCTGACGTGCAGAATGTATTCACCATTGTCGGCTCTCGTTGGGGAGAACCCAACAAGGGGACGCTCTATGTCAAGTTGAAACACGATCGCAGCCAAACCACCAGTGACCTCCAGGAGAAATTTCGCCAAGCATTGCCCAAACTGCCGGGTGTCACTGTCGGTGTGGAAGATATTCAATTTGTGGATACGGGGGGTGAAAAGCCGCTGCAACTCAAACTGCAAGGCAATGACCTGGCGGCACTCAATCAAACCGCGAAACAGGTTAAAGACCAAGTTCAAAAGCTGCCAGGGTTTGTCGATGTGACGACCACAGGAGAGATCAACAAAACAGACACTGTGCTACAAATTGAGCACGCTGATGGCAAGCGGGTAGCCCATGTCACTGCCAACCTGAATCAAAATTTAAGTGTGGGCGAAGCCACCGATCAGATGGTGAAAATTGCTCGATCGCTCCTTACACCAGGGGTTGAGATCGATTTAGGAGGAGACTCTGCCCGCATTGGCGAAATTTTCAATAGCTTCGGCTCCACTTTAGGATTAGGTGTTCTGTGTATCATCATCGTCTTATTGCTACTGTTTCGTAGTTGGACTGATCCCCTAGTGATTGCCTTCTCCCTGCCCCTCTCCCTGGTGGGGGCAATGTTGGCACTGTTGATTGCGGGCAGCGAGTTTGGCATGATTGCCGTAATTGGCATCATCTTCCTGATGGGATTAACCAACAAAAACGCCATTCTGATTGTGGACTACATCAATCAACTAAGGCGTTCTGGCATCTCACGCACCGATGCCATCCTCAAAGCTGCACCCATTCGATTGCGCCCCATTCTCATGACCACCGCTGCCACGATTTTGGGTATGATGCCGATCGCCCTCGGATTGGGGGCAGGCGCAGAGTTGCGGGCACCCATGGCGATCACCATCATCGGTGGACTCATCACCTCCACGCTACTCAGCCTGATCGTCGTCCCCGTCCTCTACACCCTGCTCGATGACCTCAAGCGAATCGGCAAACCCCAACGCAGCCATTGATGCAGAAAAAATCGAATTTCTCCTTTCTCCGCGTCCCCCTCCCTCCGCGTTCCCCTTATGTCAACTTCAGTCTTCGTCACAGGTGGTACAGGCTTCATCGGTGCCAACCTGGTGCGCTTGCTAGTGCAGCAAGGTTATCGAGTGCGAGCATTAGTGCGCACTAGCAGTCGCCTGGACAACCTGCAAGGGCTAGACATCGACATTGTTCAGGGAAGCTTGCATGATCCCGACTTGGCACAGGCAATGCAGGGATGCCATTTCCTTTTTCACGTTGCCGCCCATTATTCCCTCTGGCGCGCCGATCGCACCTTGCTGTATCACCACAATGTTTTAGGCACACGCAATGTTTTGGCAGCGGCGCAGCAAGCCAAAATCCAGCGCACGGTTTACACCAGTTCGGTGGCAGCGATCGGCACAGGCAAGGCTGGCGAGATTGTGGATGAGACGCATCAAAGCCCGTTAGAAAAATTGATTGGGCATTACAAGCAATCTAAGTTTCTGGCAGAGCAAGAAGCGGTGCGGGCGATCCAGGCAGGACAAGAGGTCGTCATTGTGAACCCCACTAGCCCGATCGGTCCATGGGATATTAAACCCACCCCTACAGGGGATATTATTTTAAGATTCCTACGACGGCAGATGCCCTTTTATGTTGAAACAGGCTTAAATTTTATCGATGTCCGAGATGTGGCTTGGGGACATTTACTGGCACTAGAGCGAGGAAAACCAGGCGATCGTTACATTCTGGGACACCAGAACCTCAGCCTCAAAGCCCTGCTCGACCAGCTTGCCACCTTGACCGGATTGTCTGCACCGACTCGATCGTTGCCCCACTGGATTCCCCTAAGCGTTGCCTGGATTGATGAACAAATCCTCGCGTCTCTGGGCAAATCGCCCTCAGTTCCTCTAGATGGGGTACGGATGGCACAACAGCCAATGTACTACGATGCTACTAAAGCAGTTGATGAATTGGGGTTACCTCAAACCTCACTGGAAACTGCACTGCAAGATGCAATGGAGTGGTTTCAATCAAGGGGGTACATTACAACCGCATCTTCCCAACAGACTGAGACTGAAAAGCCTGTGAAATTCTGAAGCGTTCCCGTTACAGAATTGAGCGACAACAACAAGACTTTACTCTCCTGGTAAATTGTGTTATTAAACCACACATCCCTCTAGATATCGACATTGCAAACGTGACAGCATCTCCACAATGGCATAACACTTAAAAGTTAAAAACTAGTAAAGTGCATGAACTCATTCAATGCATTGTGATGCTGCCAACTAGGATTGCTGTAACCTCCATACACACAAACATCACACCACCATTGGTTCAATGACAGAGGCTAAAACAAATTAATGGCAATTCACTTACAGCAAGCCTTTGAGGTTGGGAAATACCTCATGCTACAGCGCATCAAAGGACGCAAACAGTTTCCCCTGGTCTTGATGTTGGAACCGTTGTTTCGGTGTAATCTAGCCTGTTCCGGCTGTGGCAAAATTCAACATCCTGCAGAAATTCTGAAGCAAAATTTGACCCCAGAACAATGCTTTGCCGCTGTGGAAGAATGTGGTGCACCCGTCGTTTCCATTCCCGGTGGAGAACCCTTGCTCCATCCCCAGATTGATGAAATTGTTCGAGGATTAGTCGATCGCAAAAAGTTTGTCTACCTCTGCACCAATGGGCTGTTGCTCGAAAAGAGCCTAGATAAATTTCAACCCTCTCCCTATCTGACCTTCAGTATCCATTTGGATGGCTTGCAGGAGAAACACGATCACTGCGTCGATCGCAAGGGGGTTTTTGATATCGCCGTCAAAGCCATCCGTGCTGCCAAAGCCAGAGGGTTTCGGGTCACAACCAACACCACCATCTTCACGGGCACCGATCCTCAAGAAATGCAGACATTTTTTGACTTTCTAGAAACCCTGGGTATCGATGGCATGATGATCTCACCGGGTTATAGCTACGAGTGGGCACCGGATCAGAATCATTTTCTGCAACGCGAACAAACTCGTGCTCTTTTCCGAGAGATTCTGGCTCCTTTCAGAGCCAAGCAGAAGAACTGGAACTTTAACCACAACCCGTTGTTTTTGGATTTCCTGACCGGGGAAAAAGATTATGAGTGCACTCCTTGGGGCAGCCCTAGCTACAGCGTACTCGGTTGGCAAAAGCCCTGCTATCTCTTAAATGAAGGGCACTACACCACCTTTCGGGAACTTCTGGAAGAAACCGATTGGCAGCAATATGGTCACTCCAGCGGCAATCCCCAGTGCGCTGACTGTATGGTGCATTGTGGCTACGAACCGACTGCTGCGCTAGATGCGATGCAACCTGCTAACCTGACGCGCGCACTTGGCAGTGTGTTGGGCGTTGCCCACTAGTAGAACAACCAGATGAGATCGCCTGGCTCAAGGAGCAACCGGAGAGATTGACCGGACATCTATAATCCATCGCTCCTTCACAAATCACTCACCTGGGATTCAGCAAAAACTTGTAGTCTTTAATTTCAAGGAGAAAATTCCGGAGAATTGTCCGAAAATGACCGATTTTCTTCATCTGGAGAACAATCTTTCTTCATTTGAAAGCATTATGCTATTGCATCTCACAATTAATGTGTGTTCTGGAGGAGTGGCTAGATGGATTTGCGTAAAGGTGCGTTGGATGTTTTGAAGGAAACGAGTCGGACGTTTTATATTCCGATCAGTCGATTGCCAGAAGGGTTATTGGAAGCCGTCTCTTCTGCCTATTTGTGTATGCGGGCGATCGATGAAATTGAAGATCATCCCGATTTGGACAATTCATTGAAAGCACAGCTCCTGCGGACGGTGAGTTTGAATCTTCAAGGATCGATTGAGGGATCAACCCTCTCTGATTTTGCGCACGGGTTACAACCGTATCAAAATTCTCTGGCAGAAGTGACTATGCGCGTGGGCGAGTGGGCGCTGCTAGCTCCACCTAGCATTGCGCCGCGGATTTGGGACGCAACTGCTGCCATGGCAGATCGTATGGCACATTGGGCAGAATGCAACTGGCAAATTGAAACCGAAGCTGATCTGAATCGTTACACGTTTAGTGTGGCAGGAGCGGTGGGGCTACTGCTCTCGGATCTGTGGGCATGGCATGACGGCACCCAAACCAACCGGATGCACGCGATCGGGTTTGGTCGGGGTTTACAGGCAGTCAACATTCTCCGCAACCATAAGGATGACCTGGCACGGGGAGCAGATTTTTTCCCCAATGGCTGGGGCGCAGACGATATGCAAAAGTTTGCTCGGTACAATCTGGCATTGGCAGATGCCTACACGAAAGCCCTGCCGCCGGGTCCCACGCTGGATTTTTGCCGCATCCCGCTTACCCTTGCCTATGGCACGTTGAATGCGATGGCACTGGGTGAAGCAAAACTGAGCCGTAGCCGTGTGATTGCGCTCATTGAACAAGTCATTGGCACGAATATGAACGCTGTTTAGGAGAGATGCCATGAAGAAAACGCTATTTCTTAGTCCTCCCTCCTTCGATGGGTTTGATGGAGGTGCCGGAGCGCGCTACCAGGCAAAACGGGAAATCACTTCGTTCTGGTATCCTACCTGGCTGGCGCAACCGGCTGCGCTGGTTCCAGGCAGTAAGCTCGTGGATGCGCCCCCACACGGGCAAACCATTGAAGATGTGCTCGCGATCGCCAAAGACTACGATTTGGTGATTATGCACACCAGTACCCCTTCTCTGGCAAACGATGTCAAGTGTGCAGCCGCGATTAAAGCCCAGAAACCAGACACGCAGATTGGCTTCATTGGTGCCCATGTAGCAGTGCTGCCAGAACAGACCCTCCAGGATCACCCCATCATCGATTTTGTTTGTCGCCACGAGTTCGATTACACCTGTAAAGATCTGGCAGCCGACCTGCCCTGGGATCAAATCCAGGGGCTAAGCTATCGCGATGCCCAGGGCAAAATCTGCCACACGCCCGATCGCGCCTTGATTCACGATTGGGATGCGATGCCGAGCGTTTTGCCGACCTATGCTCGCGATCTGGATATCACCAAGTACTTTATTGGCTACTTGTTGCATCCCTACATTTCGTTCTACACCGGACGGGGGTGTCCGGCGAAGTGTACATTCTGCCTGTGGCCCCAGACGATCGGAGGTCACCAATATCGATCGAAAAGCCCGGATGTGGTTGGACGGGAGATGGCAGAAGCAAAAGCCCTCTTTGGCGATCGAGTGCGGGAGTATATGTTCGATGACGATACCTTTACCATCGATAAGCAACGGGCGATCGCTATCAGCGAACACATGAAGCGGCTCAAACTGACGTGGAGCTGCAATGCCCGCGCCAATCTCGACTACGACACACTCAAAACACTGCGAGACAATGGCTTGCGGTTGTTGTTGGTCGGCTTTGAGTCCGGCAATCAGCAGATTTTGAATAACATCAAGAAAGGGGTGAAGCTGGAAGTCGCGCGCCAATTCATGAAAAACTGTCGTGATCTGGGTATTACCGTGCATGGCACGTTCATTATTGGCTTGCCGATCGAAACCCGTGAGACCGTTGAGGAAACCATCCGCTTCGCTTGCGAGATCAGTCCTCATACGATCCAGGTGTCGATCGCTGCCCCCTATCCCGGCACAGAACTCTATGCCCAGGCACAGGAAAATGGTTGGTTTACCGACAATTCCCTGGTCGCCAACTCAGGCATTCAAGCCTCAACCTTGCAATACCCCACCCTTTCCAGCTCCGAGATTGAGGATGCTGTTGAGCAGATGTATCGTCGGTTCTATTTCCGCCCCAAAGCGATTATTCCGATCGTGCGGGAAATGTTGGGCGATCGGCAAATGTTAGTGCGTCGTCTGCGCGAAGGCGGCGAATTCTTTGCCTATCTCAAAGAACGTCGCACCCAGCAAACCGCAGCCCATGCTGGGGTTAATCATTAAGTTCCTCTCCCATATTTTCAGCCGTTAGAAATACCCCACCAAGCTTTCTGCTGTGAAAGGTTGAGGCAAATCAAGCCTCACCATTGCCGCAGACTGGTTCACCTGATTCCGTTACTCTACTTTGTCCGCCATCGTGAACGCTGAAGCCCCTTGCCCTATCCGGCCGCGTCGAATCGCCATTATCAATGGCGATGATTTTGGTTTTTCGCAGGGGGTCAATCGTGCCATCATTCAGGCTCATGAACAGGGGATTCTCACCAGTACCAGTCTGATGGTAACTGGGGAGGCATTTGCCGAGGCGGTTGAGTTAGCCAAAGCGCATCCAAAGCTGGCAGTGGGATTGCATCTCGTGGTGGGCTGTGGCAAATCGGTTCTTGCCCCCAGTCAGATTCCACACCTGGTTGATGCTCAGGGCAATTTCCCAGAGGACCCGGTGCTGACGGGATTGCGCTACCAATTTCATCCGGCTGCCCGTCGTGAATTGCCTCTGGAGATTCGCGCTCAGTTGGAAAAATTTTGTCAAACGGGACTGCCCCTTTCCCATGTGGATGGACACCTGCATCACCATGTCCATCCTGTTGTGCTACACCACTTGGTGTCCCTGGCAAATGAATTCAACATTCGCGTGATCCGATTGCCATTGGAAGAACTTCAGTTCACGCTGGCACACAACCGAGAAAATTGGTTAACCAAACTCATCTGGTCACTGGTCTTTACCCGCTTGCGTCGTCATGGAGAGGGTTTGCTGAAGCAGAAAGGCATTCAATATGCAGATCGCGTTTATGGACTCTTGCAAACCGGACGGATGACCGAAGCGTATTTGCTGGAACTGATTCCCCAGATCCAGGCAGATTGGGTAGAAATTTATTCTCATCCCGCGATTGCCTTGCCCGGCGAACCCTCCAACAGTCCGCTGAATCTAGGAGCCGCAGAGCTGGATGCTCTCCTCAGCGATCGCGTCCGCCAGGTTCTCGACCAACAGGGCTTTCAACTCACCCACTATCAAGAGCGATTGCGATCGCTTTCTCAGCCGGTTACTTGATCACCCCTTAGCCAAACGCTCAAATTCTCCATCCCCAATGCTCCTCTCCCTGCTTGCTTCCTTTCCATGGCAGGTCGTCACAGTCGGATTCACTGGATTATGTCTCCTGCTGAGCCTCACGGCGATCGCTTACTACAGCTTTGCCATCTTTGCAGCCAGCCAGTTTTTCTCTAAACCCACGGCAACTAATCCCGATTTTTGTCCACCAGTCAGTGTTCTCAAACCCCTCTGCGGCGTAGATAGCAGCACCTATGACAATCTGGCATCCTTTTGTCGCCAAGAGTATCCCTCCTATCAGATCATTTTTGGCATTCAGGATGCCTGTGATCCCAGTTTGGCAGTGGTCAAGCAATTGATGGAGGAGTTTCCAGCCCTGGAGATTGACTTTGTGGTGAGCGATCGTCAAATTGGCAGCAATTTGAAAGTGAGTAACCTGGCAAACGCAGTGGTGGAAGCAAAGTACGACATCCTAGTGCTGGCAGATAGCGATATTTGGGTAGGCACAGACTACTTAAAGCAGGTAATCCAACCTTTGCAAGAAACTCAGGTCGGTGTGGTGACCTGCCTGTATCGATCTCGAACCGAAGGCAAAATGGCGGGCTTTGAGGCGCTATCGATTTCAACCGAGTTTCTGCCCAGTGTGCTGGTTGCCCGGCAGCTAGAAGGAATGGCGTTTGCGTTGGGTGCCACCATTGTAATTCGGGCATCGGTGTTGACCGCGATCGGTGGTTTTTCAGCTGTTGCAAATTACTTAGAAGACGATTTTAAATTGGGTAATTTACCTGCCCAAGCAGGCTATCAGGTTGTGTTGTCAGATTATGTGGTGGATCATGTCCTGTCCACTAGTAGCCTGATGGAACTGATTCACCATCAAACCCGATGGGGCAGAAGTACCCGTGCAGCTCGCCCCTGGGGCTATTTGGGACTGATTTTTACCCATGGCACAACCACCAGTTTGTTGTTTTGGCTGATGACAGGAGCCTCCCTGATAGGTTGGGTGGTGTTGGCAACGACCTGGACGATGCGGTTTATGATGGCGTGGTTGGTTGGGGTGAAATATCTGTGCGATCCCGTCGCCCAAAAATTTTTCTGGTTGTTGCCTTTGCGCGATCTGACGAGCTTTGGGCTGTGGTGCTACAGTTTTTGGGGCAATACGGTGGAGTGGCGCGGGCGATCGCTCAAGATTACGAAGGGGGGCAAGTTGGCAGACCTCACACCCAAGGTTTTGCTTTAGCGAGACACCCTGGGCACTGAAGATATCGCCTGCATCGAGCCATGCCAGGGATGGCACTCGTCCCCTGAGCCAGTCCGATGCTGAAGTGCAGTTCAATCGTTGCTGGGAAAGGATTCGCGAAATATTGTCGTTATGAATTTAATTCAGTTTTTGCTGCGCTCTTCCTGGAAAATGGTGACGATCGCCACAGTCACCGGATGCCTCAGTGGCATCAGTTCTGCTGGACTAATTGCGCTGATCAGTCATGCGGTAAGTGAACATTCAGCCGTATCCCTACCCCTGACAATTGGGGGATTTGTCGGACTGGCGTTGATTGCACTGATAACCAGTATCGTGGCTCAAGTGATGCTCATTCGGCTCTCTCATCAGGCGGTCTTCCGTTTGCGGATGAGCCTGATTCGCCAAATTCTGAATTCTGAGTTGAGCCACCTGGAAAAACTAGGGAATCCGCGCTTGCTGGCAACCCTGACCGAAGATGTGCAAGCCGTCACCAATGCAATTTTTCGGATTCCCTTCGTTTGTATCGATATTGCCACCGTATTAGGCTGCCTGTTATACATTACCTGGCTTTCTTGGGCAGCCTTGCTGTTGGTTCTCAGTCTTTTAGGAGTCACGATCGTCAGTTGCATTCAATTCCTGCGGAAGGGAGAGCAATGGCTATCGCTGGCACGTGAAGAAGAAGATCACTTGTTTAAGCACTTCCGCAGTACCACCGAAGGCATTAAAGAACTCAAACTGCACCATCGACGGCGACAAGCCTTTCTCAGCGAAGAAGTCGAATCCACCGCGATTAACTTCCGTCGCTACAACATTCGGGGGTTGACTCTGTTTGCTGTCGCTTCAAGCTTTGGCAAGCTTTTATTCTTTTTTGCAGCTGGATTTGTTTTATTTGCATTACCCAAAATCTTGACCACCAGTAATGCGGTTATTTCCAGCTATATTTTGGCTTTCACCTATCTGATGTTGCCAATGGACAACATTGTCAACAATTTGCCTTACATTAGCCAATCCAACATTTCACTCCGCAAAATTGAAACATTGGGATTATCGCTACGCCATCTTCCCGCCGTCGCTCCTATGCCCCCAGTGATCGATCGTCCCTGGCGCAGCCTCACCCTCAAAGACGTCGTCTATCCCTACCAGCGAGATCAGGAAGATGGGAAGTTCGTTTTGGGTCCCCTAAATCTGACCTTTCAACCTGGAGAACTGGTTTTCATTGTCGGGGGTAATGGCAGTGGCAAATCAACCTTAGCCAAACTGATTACGGGTCTCTACATTCCTGAATCAGGGGACATTTGGCTGGATCAACATCCTATTGATGAGCAGAATCGGGAATGGTATCGCGAACATTTTTCAGCCATTTTTGCTGACTTCTATTTATTTGAACGATTGTTGGGGTTGGAGCAGCCCAATCTCGATCACTTCGCCAAAGATTACATCGACAAACTACAACTCGATCGCAAGGTTACGGTTGAACAGGGACAGCTTTCCACAACTGCGCTCTCACAGGGGCAGCGCAAACGACTGGCATTGTTGACGGCTTATCTGGAAGATCGTCCCATTTATCTCTTTGATGAATGGGCAGCCGACCAAGATCCCATTTTTAAAGAAGTTTTCTATCAACAATTTTTGCCCACGCTAAAAGCCAAGGGAAAAACTGTATTTATCATCAGCCATGATGATCACTATTTCCATATCGCCGATCGATTAATTAAACTCGACAACGGACAGGTGGAGTTTGATCAGCAATCTTCCCACGGCTAAAGAGGTATTTGGTAATCCCTGCTCCAGATCATTAGCGTACCTTCCTATGCAATCACGATTCTCATCATGGGGGAGTACTTAATAGCAGTATGAATGGAAACGAAATTTCAATTCATACAACTCCAAATTGATACCCGCTCCTCAAGCAACGTCCATCATGGCGTCGCTTGAGGAGCGGGTGACGCCTGAACTGTGCAGGGCTTTTTGTCACATTGTTGCTCGTACAGCTTCTGGATATAAGGCTCTTGCCAGGCCAAAGGCACCTCTAAAAGAGCCTGGGTTCCCGTAAAACCTTGCCCGATGAAGATGAGCAATGCAATGGAATTCAGCACAATGTGAACTGTGCGCCAGCGGTTGGTTTTATCCTGGTAAATTTCTCGTAAGATGGCAAGCGAAAAAATCATCAAAAGTGCCGCTGTGATGCCGTAATAGTAGTGAGAGACATACCATTGCTCAGTTTTGCGATAAACACCCTCCTGACAACCCAGCACCACCAGACTGGTACCTGCAAGCGTTGCAAATACGCCTCGCCACAGTCGTGCCTTCGCCTGATAGAGCAAAGTAAGAGATGCGATCGTGACTCCAAAAATGAGGCTGATCAGCATCACTTTCCATGGATTTTGTGTCCACATGTTTTTGTCGATGATGTTGCCAAACACATCATTTGCCAATGCTAATAAAACCACTCCAATCACAGCACTCGTCAACCAACGACCTAGCTGAACATGCTCTTGCCCCACAACTGGAGGAATTTTACTTTTCCCTTCCGTGGCAGTTTGCAATCGACGTTGACGAGTTTGCAGGGCACGATTGACTACTATCCCGATTAATGGAAATACAACGACTACAGCAACGAATGGATGCAGCAACAAAATCACATCCCTGAATTCCATGGAGAACCTCTCTGAAGGGCGATGGGGTATGTTCTAGAAATGTTGTTGGTATTTTTGCAAGCTTTGCTGAGCAAAGCTTGCAAAAATACCAACATAACTTTGAAACACTACCGGGCAACGGTGTTGGCAAAAGGGAGGGAGGAATCAGAATTTAGCCTTCATACTGGTGACCCCATCTGACTCCTCAACAGCAAGTTTTACTTCACTTCATTGGGTGGGAACGCAGTTACTCTGCCTTTTTTGACTGCAACCACGACGTCATAGGTCGCACAATAAGCAAAGGTAATATTATTCGCTTTGTTGTACAGATTTACTACCATCCCTGCACCACCAGGCTGAACAGCGATCGGTTCCAAATCACCGTAGAAGAAACGACGCAGTTGATCACCACTGCCAATCTGACCTTTGCTCTTGGTAATGAGGGCAATTTTCTCTTGTACTGAAGGACCAGACTGTTTCGCTTCAGCAGCGATCGCAACCCCAGTCGTTGAAGGATGGATCACCTTCAGCGATGCATCTCCAACCGTAACCAATCCGACCATCGCAATACCTGTAAGTAGAGAAGCTAATTTCATGGGTTACTCCCGACGACGATTGAACAATGACATGTCTTTTGCAGGTGAACCCAATCGGCTCACTGAGTAAAGCTTCTCAGACCGCACTGAAGCCTGCCTGAAACAAAAGCCGAGATTCCCTGAATTTATCCCGACAAAGATCTCAGCCTAAACTCAGCAGTTTCTCAGATTGCCTTTGTCAGATTGAATTACAGCAATTTTCAGACGAGTAAGCAAAGTTTGGTAGAGGGTGTAGATGGGTAGATGGGTTTGAGGGTAGCTCAGGCCAATGAAACCGGCTATATCGGGTTGTTCAATTTTCAGCATTTGAAGTGTGGATGGGTGATTCGATAAAGTCTTTAGCAATTTCTTAGGGAGAACTCAGTTGACTTGTGTAAGATGAATCTCAAGAGTTTTTATGATTCAGATATCAAATCGCAATCTTTGGCGTTATTGATCCAGTTAAATCCTGAAAAGCACAGACGTGCATTCTTTAATGCAGCTTTATGCAGCAATTGACAAAAACGAGCCAATTCAGCAACCGCATTCCTGGGCAAACCTATCTCTGGTTGGGTGTGCTAATCTTTGGGACTTCGAGTGCTGTCACCCGCAAAATCACAGAAATTGGTGCTCAAAACTTCATGGGGGGGCAAAATCCCATCTCACTCTGCAATGTTTTGTTTGTCGGCAATCTCTGTGCCTTGCTGGTTTTGTTGATAATTTACAGGCAGTATTGGAACTGGCAAACATTGAGACAATTATCCAAACGAGAATGGATTAGTTTAGTCATAGTTGCCAGTTTATCGGGTGCATTGGCGCCCGGTTTAATTTTCCAGGCATTGGCGTTAACGCCAGTGACGAACGTCGTTTTAGTCGGTCGATTGGAACCTCCTCTCACCCTGGCACTCTCAATCTGGCTCTTACGAGACCGGGTGAATGGTTGGGAAGTAATGGGAGCGATCGCGGCTTTCATTGGGGTTGCCCTGACCATTCTCTTGCAACCCGCTCAGGAATCGCTGATGCATATGGGCGGATTTCATCTTGGTTTAGGCGAGTTGCTGGCGGCGATCGGGGCGATCTCGTTAGCTGTTTCTACCATCATTGGCAAAAAGCGCCTGGCGAAAGTGCCGCTCGGTGTCTACAGTACCGTTCGGACTGGCTTAGGAACCGTTATCTTTTTTTTCATTGCGTTGATAATTTATGGTCATCGCCACTTTATGGGTGTCCTTTCCCCGTTTCTGTGGCAGTGGATGCTGCTGTACGGCGTCATTATTGTGGTTGTCGGGCAATCGTTTTGGATTGCTGGCTTGCGAGCCTCTTCGGTTTCGACGGCATCGGTGATTGGTTCTTTTGCCCCGATCGCGGGCATTCTGGCAGCCTATTTTATTCTGGGCGAAGTTCCCACTCATGCCCAATACATTGGTGGAAGTGTCATTCTGTTAGGGCTATTGCTTAGCCAATGGGGAATTCAGCAGCAATCTGCTCGTCAAGCCGCCATGGTCAGCGTAAACTCTGTGCCAGCGGAGCAGGGAATCGAAGCAAACATGGGCTTTCGAGGCATTTGATCGAGGTTCTGCCGATTGGACAACGTGTGACTCAAGCCAAAAATCTCAACTGGTATCCCTCAATGCTACAACGGCTGAATGCCCAAACTCGTTTGTTGATCTCGCTGGGGGTTGGAATAGGCGTCTCTACCTTGTTACCATCCTGGCTACATTTACCTGCACGAATTCTTTGCATTTGGGATGCTGGGATGATCTGCTTTTTGGCGCTAACTTGGTGGATCATGCTGAGGGCAGTTCCCAAAACAATGCGCCAAAATGCCCAACGGCAAGATGAAGGACGGGTGGCAATTTTGAGCCTGATTACGGCAGCAGCCTGTGTGAGTTTGCTGGCGATCGGTTTTATGCTTAGCAATGGCAAGGGCGTGCCCACCGCTATCCTGGTCTTTTATGTTGCCATTGCTGCATTCACGATCGTGGGTTCCTGGATGGTGGTGCATACGGTGTTTGCGTTGCATTATGCCTATGGCTATTACCGGGATGGTGACCAGCCGAACAAGATTGCTGGAGGGCTGGAATTTCCAGACGATCGTCAACCTGATTACTGGGACTTTCTCTACTTCTCTTTTGTAATTGGCATGACCAGCCAGGTCTCCGATGTCGGCATTTCTTCACGCGCTTTAAGAAGGCTGGCACTCTTGCACGGCGTCCTTTCTTTCTTTTTCAACACTGCGATTTTGGCAATGAGTATCAACATTATTGCTGGACTGATCTAATCGGGGTGATCTGATCAGGTGTCAGGTTTGAGATAATCCAGCAGGCGATCGCCCGCATCTGCCCGCACTAACCCCACCGCCACATCTGGCAAAGTAGCCAGGCTGGGATAAACCAAGTATCGAGGTTCCCAGCGAGGCTGAAACTTCTCTTTGAACTGATGCAAGCCTTTGAAGTTGTAAAACTGATTCAGATGTTCAAAGAAATAGTTCAAGCCTTTTTCAATCCGTTGGGAATCAGGGGTTTGTCCCACCCCCGCCAGCGGAGACAGACTGAAATTAAACGCTTCATAGCCCAGCGATTGAAGAGATTGAAACAACGAGACAAAGAGAAAATCCATTGTCCCTTTTTCAATTTCCTGACGATGTCGCATCAAATCAACCGTCACTTCCAATCGATTGTAACCAGATAACAAATTTGCAAAGGCGACAATCCGCCCGCCAGAGTCATACACCACACCCATGAAACAATTTCGTAAATAGTCCCGATCGAACCAACCGATCGAAAAGCGCTTTTCCGCTCCTTGCTTAGCACGTAACCACTCATCGCTAACCGGTTTAAGGCTTTGAATCAATTCGTCACTAATCGGCGGTTGATAGACTTGCACGGTATGCCCGGTTTTGGTCAAGCGATTGCAGGCAGTTCGCAGGTTTTGGTTAGCTTTGCCCTTTAAGGTAAACGTTTTTAGATCAACGATGGCTTCTTCGCCAATCTGTACTCGCTGAAAGCCCAACGCATCGTACAAAGGCAGGTTTTCTGGTAGCACTTCGTAGAAGGTAGGAAACCAATCATTGCGATCGCAAAATTCACAGAATGCGACCAGAGTTTCTTGTCGATCAGTGGCAGGTCCAATCGGATCGCCAAGGGAGATCGCCGCACGACCCTTGGCAACGTATGCCACCACGCTCTGCCCGGTCGGGCTGAAATAATAGACTTTGTCATTCAGCAGGGCAAGCCGTGCCAGAGAGGTCTGTCCATGCTGATCAATAATCTGTCGGGCGCGCTGATAGTTTGCTCGGGTTGTTGAATCGTTGCGTAGCAACACGGGACGCAGCAGCATCAGTAAGGCAAAAGTGAGCGTAACCGCACCGACAATGTAGATGGAATCAGCAAAAAAATTCGCGAACCGCCCTTGTGGTTCTAGCCCAGCATTGTCTTCCGTAAAAAACATTGCCAATGTTTGCAGCAGCGATTGCACAAAGCCAAAATTGCTCAACTGTCCATCGACCTTAAAGTGCCCATCCAAAATGTAGAATCCTGCGGTGCCATAGGCGAGGGTAAATAGAACTGCACCAATCAATACTCGCAACCCTTGCGCGATCGAAGGACGATCGGATTGAGCCGTAAATACTCGCCGCATTAAAAACAATTGCGCTAGCAAAAGAGTTGCTAAAATACATTCTTCGTAATCTAAACCTTTGATTAAATGACTCACAATCGAGACAATCAACAATCCAATGGTGAGCCACCAGGCAACGCGCTTTCGTCTCAATAGGTTGATCGAGAGGAGCAAGAGTGCAAAACCTGCGATCGCAGCAAATAAATGCCCACCCGCTCGAATCGAAAATGGGAAAAAAAGCTCTAACCAATTCCGACGAGCCGGCAAACCGGGGGTTACCGCAGACAGTAAATTCACCACTCCCATCGTGGCGGTCAGCAAGGTCGCCATCCATAAATTAATGCGAATGCGCTTTCTCAGATATCTCAGTTTAGCGATGCTCTTTTGAGGGGGGGCTGGGAAGATTTGCCCTGTCATGACGGCTCTCCTGAGGCTTTTCGATAGTTTGTCGTTGGATTTGTTGCAATGAAAATTTGAACCGTTGACCCACAAATGTCAACGAGTTTGCCAGATGTTGGTGCCAGTAATTCCACCCGACATTTTTCCCGACAATGCCATGTCCTCCCGGAAAAAGGTGAAATTCATTCGAGATCCTCAACCGCTGCAAGGTTTGATGAAATTGACGAGTCGCTTTGACATACCGATGGTCATCTTCCCCCGCGTCTAAATAAATGCTCAATGATTTGCGTTGCGAGGCAGGAATTTGTTGAATAAACGATTGCGGGCTATTGGCTGCACCACTGTTGTCTGTAAAGTAACCGGTGTGGCTAAACAAAAGATGAAATTGATCTAGATGACGCAACCCAATGTTTAATGCCCCCCATCCACCCGAAGAGATCCCACCCATTGCCCAAAATTGCGGTTGATTCAACGTGCGATAGTGAGATTTCACCACCTGAATTAACTCCGTTCCAATCAATGTTCCAATGTTGCCATTGGGTCCATCGTAATAGTCTGAATCCCAAAAAGGGCTGCTCCCTCGGTTGTCGTTTCCATCCGGAGTAATGACGATCACAGGCGGTAATTTTCCACGTTGGTACAGATCATGTAGAACAGACGTTAATTGGGCTTTGTCTTGAAAATCGCGCTCGTTGCCATGTCCGCCATGCAACAGAATGATGACTGGATAGCGCTGATTGGGCTGTTTGTCGTAGTCATGGGGGAGTACGACTCCATAACGACGGACTTTGCCCATTGCCTGACTGGTAAACGTTTTAACCTGAAATGTCAAACCCGTATTCTTCTCCACTTGCGGGGGGTCAAGTTGAGGCGCATCTGCAATGAATACGTACCAATAACCAGCTCCTGCTACCAGAGTTAACGAGATTGCGCCAGTCAGCAACAACCGTTTGGGTTTCATCATCGTGCTATCTGTATGATATTCAACCGAATCCTGTCATCATGACATCCATCAAATATAGTAACGCTAGATATTGCAGGGCAATTGTAGGATAAAACTGAGCAATTGCAGAGATAAGTCTAGTCCACTACGATTCCTTCGCAGACTGTGTTTGCAGGGTTATCTTTGCGAATATTGCCGCTCAAATATTGTGCACAATCAAAAATAAAGCGGTTGTGTGAACGATCGCTCGCACAATCGATCACATGATAAACCCGATGAAAGGACAAGCAATTGCCTCAATCATTCATCATCATGGGTCCATTCAATTCCAATGTGGCGAAATATTATGGCATGAAAGGGCAAACCCCACTCGTTGCCGTATTCCACCCGATAGCGCCGCCATCGTGCGCATCCAGGTCAATTTGCCTGTTCCCAAAGCACCCAACAATCCCACAATTTTCCCAGTACGCCATTCTGGATGAATGGTTTCTGAAGAACTAATTTACTGACCACTCGTTTGGGTATCGCGGTTGCGCACTCCCGATCAGGCAATTAGAGGCTGCAATGCTGGCGTCATTGCTCCCCCGTTTCTCCTCAGCAATCTCTCCGAAGGCGTCCGCTTCTCTCAATATTGCTTTTGTTGCTCATCTGCAAAACACCACAGCCATTGTTCCCCTAATTCTGCTGAACTAATGACAGGATGTCCACTTTCTTCAAAATGACGGCGTGCATGTTGGTTCTTGGAAGAGTCGCAACATAGCATCTTGCCACAGGTCTGGCAAATCCGAAGATGCACCCAGCGATCGTTGATCCGAATACACTCTTCACACCGAAATACGGGATAGTTGGCTTTAGAGATCAGGTTTTCCAGCGTCAATTCATTGAGATGTTGGCAGGGCATAAGCTTTCAAAGAGTGGGGATTCGGTTAGGGTAAAGGGAAAGAAAAAGCAAATCAAGAAGCGATCGGCATTATCCTATCCCCTATCCCCATCTTAAAGTCTGGAAGAATATCAGGGCATCGCTCATCATCAGAGAATAAAATTAGTGTGAGAAGCTTGAAGATCATCTGACCGTTTGAGGATGCAGCCGCCGTGGAGGAGTAGAGGTATCCTGTCAGGCGCACAAGTGACAATTGTTGCCTATCTAGAGAGCAGAGGTTCTACAACGGCTGGGAAATTTTCAAAGTTACGCCGTACCCAATCCATGCCAACTTCATTGTTGAGTTTAATCTTTTGCGGCGTATTCGGATAAATTTTGCCCAGAATATCGGCGTCTTGATCCACGACAACTTTACCGAATTTGAGGTAAGTGTTGCCAAATACCTTAAAAGCCAGATGCCTGGCTTGACCAAAAAGCAGGATGTAAGTCCGAGTCTGATTTTCGGCTTCAGGTACAAAAATATGACACTGAGCCGCTTTCCCCAACGGCATTTCCCCATAAAAGATGACGAGAGAGGGGAAGTGATTTTCGAGATGGGCTTTGATCGTGGTGGGTAGCAGGAACAGATCGGGTTTTCTCAGTTTCTCAATCAAACGGTAGGGAGCAGTAGGCATGTCATAAAACGCATGGGAATGATGCCCTTCATCAATAAACTGATGAAACTCAATATCAGTAATGCGAAACAACTCTCGATGGGTACCGTTTTGATGATTGTAGTCATGCATATTGAGCAGCATGGTCAGTAAATCCGTCTCGACACTGCGATCGGCAGCGTGCCCAATCCAGGAGTAGGTGTTGGCAATCTCATTCAGGATGGTGGGAATGGGGATTTTCGGTTCATGTCCACCATAAGACCAGATGAAATCGCCTTGCACGATGAGATCTAAAGGCTGCAATTGGGGGCGTGTTGGTTTGCCAGAACCAGGTAAAACCGTACAGCCTGCTGCATCAAATGGCAACGCATGAAATGGGCAAACCACTACACTAGTGCCGTCGTTACGCACTTCGCACCATCCCTCTGAAAGCATCGCTCCCATGTGGGGGCAGGCATTGGGTAAGGCATGAATGGCTCCGGCAGCGTCCTTCCACATTACATAGTCAATGCCATATAAGGAAATTTTTCGGGGTTGATTGACACCCAGCATCGACTTGTGTGCCAACAACCAGGGTGCACCAGGAAGCATGGACTGCATGGGGTTCTCCGTTAAAGATAAAATTGTGAGAGATCCGTCGTGTTTTCAAAATATGACAGAACATTCACGTTCGTCAAGTCTCCAACAGTTAATTCAATTGCGTCGCCAACCAAAACAACAACGAGGCAAGGAACGAGTCGAAAAAATTCTGGATGCGGCGGCAGCGGTATTTGATGAGGTTGGTTATGACGCGGCAACAACCCATCTGATCGCGGCAAAGGCGGGGACGGCGATCGGTTCTCTTTACCAGTTTTTTCCAGATAAGGCGGCTATTTTCAAAGCGATGGAATTACGCCACGCCGATTGTGTCCAATTGATGTACCAGCAAATCAACGCATCCGGAATTCTGCAACTCCCCCTGCGCCAGATGATTCATGCCCTGGTCACGACGATCGCCGAGCTCTTTGAGCAGCCCGTGTCGCGAGTGGTATTTGTGCAATTTTATCTAGCACGCGAGATTTTCCAGTCGATCGATGAAAGTATGACGCAGGAAGCGATCAACTTTATGGCAAATATTTTAAAGCAGCGCAATCCTGTTCTTGGGGAGGAACAATGCAATCTGCTGGCAGAAATTTGTGTGCATAGTAGCAATGCCATTATCCTGGCAGCACTTCGCAGTCCAGATCAGGCACATCGTCAACGGTTAACTCAGCAAATTGAGGCGTTGTTGGTGTCCTATTTAGAACCGCATATGGGAGATGAGCGATCGACAAATGTAATGAAAGTAATGATATGTCCCCATTGTCGATCGCAGCGGTTATCGAAAAATGGGTATCGTCGGGGAAAGCAATGTTATCGCTGTCGAGATTGTGGGAAACAGTTTGTCGCGCCTGGGCAAGTGTAAGAGATTGGGCAATTAGGGTTCTTCTAGACTGTGCACGATCGCTCAAGCGTTTTGTCCAAACAACTTGGCCAGCATCAATAACATGACATCGATGTCCTTGCCACAACCCTGCAAGCAGCTGTTTCGTCAGTAGATCGCCTATCAAATTTGAAGCCAAGTCTGTTAAAAAAACTCAACAGACTGATTGAGATGGCTGCCCTCAGCCTTTTTTCACCTTGCGGGTAAATTTCATTCACCCAGTTGCTAAGGTCAAACGGCTGATTGAGATGGCTGCCCTTGGCCTTTTTTCACCCTTTCCCCAGCGAGAGGGTCAGCGCGGCAGCGGCGGCAAGTGCTGCAGAGGTTCGAATGTGGTTCCAAAATGTCCAATCAATCTGGTATTTAGCCCAGAAACTTGCACTGTCGGCGCTAGCTGGATCGAGTTTTGCCAACGCTTCGTTCATTGGTACATTGCATGCGATCGTCACGAGCACTGTCCCAACTAAGTAAAGCAAGCTACCACAGAGCAGGTAAAGGGTACTGGGTTGATGCCACCGTCCCAGCGAGGTAAGCACCAAAAAAATGCAAGCCACAGCCGCACCAAGAAACACCATCATAAACAACGGATTGATCACCATGATATTGATCGATTGCATCGCAGCAATACCCTGGGGTGGCTGGAGCCGCGACAGGGCACTCATGACAAAAGTCGAGAAGGCAAAGAAAACACCCGCCATTAGTCCACAGCCCAGTGTGGCAAAAAGCTTCAATGCAAACATACAACTGACCTCCTAGCGATTGCCGAAGTCCTTGGAAAAGCCACCCGTTAATCCAGCTCGAATCCTGACGATGAACTGTTGCCACTCCACCGTTTCTCCCTGCTCACTACTTGAGCCACTTGAGCAGACGCCGCCGCGATCGATTGGGCTAAACTGGTGCCACCAAACTCGTCATTCTCAACAGGAATAAAGGTGATGTCAGTGATACCCATAAACCCAAAAATCATTCTTAGATAAGGATCTTGATAATTGAGCTTCTCATTTCGTTCACCCACTCCAAAGCCGGAGTCCCCTCGCGCTGTAATGATAACCATCTTTTTACCTAATACGAGCGGTTTGTAACGGTTGTCCCTCTTCTCTGGCTCAAACGCAAAGGTACGCCCCGGACGCACGATTTGGTCGATATACGCTTTGAACGTACTGGGTACGCTGAAATTGTACATAGGCACGCCAATCACGTAGAAATCTGCTGCTAAGAACTCATCTACCAGTTGATTGCTAACGCGAATAGCCTCCTGAAGCGAAGGAGAACTTTGCTCTGATGGTGCATAGGCGGCTGCAATCCAGGGTTCATCGACATGAGGAACGGGCTGACGACCCACATCCCGATAGGTTACAACATCAGTCGGATTTGCCCGCTGCCATGCCTCAACAAATTCTTTTGTCATTCTACGGGAGCGAGATCGTGCGCCTCTGGGACTCGAATCAATGTGCAATAGATGTGCCATATTTCCTCCTGATCCATCACCCCTTCAGCGTAGGAAATTTGCCGCTATTGCACTATCTGATTCCTGCGTCACTATCAAAATCTTGCGATCAATTTCCAGACAAGATGCCACAATCCAAAGACGAAAATTCGATCGAATCCTTTGCCTTACCCTCTTTAGAGTGCATCCAGGTTCCCCATTATTTGTGATCGGCAGGAAACTGCTAAAAATGAATACAATCAAAACTAGACGAATTGGCTTTGTGTAATGAAGACTTCAGCGATCCGTCCACCTGAACCAACAAACTTGCCCATTTTGTCTAGCCAAAATCAGGGTTGGCAAAATATTTTGGTGGAACAATACCAACCCCCACCCGGTGAAGGCAGCTGTCATTACCCTGATGAACACGCTCTTTGTCTGTCGCTTGCCACTCGTCCGGTGCGCTTGTTGCAAGTGCGAGGAGGCAAAACCTATACTGGACTCTATGGAAAGGGCGATATTGCTATTACACCTGCAAAGACACCATTTTTTGCTCGTTGGGAAAGTGATGACCACTATTTGATGATTCGGATTCCGTCTCAGTTCATCCAACGGGTTGCTCAAGAAACCATTGACAAAAATTTTGAGCGGTTGGAATTACTGCCTGAATTTCGAACTCGCGATGCCCAAATTGAGGCGATCGGGCTGCTGCTCTTGGCAGAACTCAAACAAGAAAATTTAGGGGGCAGGCTCTACATTGACTCTCTAGCCAATGTTTTGGCAGTTCATTTACTCCGGCAATATGCATCGGTCACCCCTCATCTGTCAATTTATCAGGGTGGCTTACCGGAGCGTCAACTTTTGCAGATTCTGGAATACATCAACGAACATCTGGAGCAAGAGATCAAGCTTGCCGATTTAGCTGCGTTGCTCAATATGAGTCAATTTCATTTCAGTCATCTTTTTAAGCAATCGATCGGCATCGCTCCTTACCAATATTTACTTCAACAACGCATAGAACGGGCAAAACAATTACTGAAACAAACCGATCAATCTATCACGGATATCGCTTTTCTATGTGGATTCAATAGCCATAGCCATCTCAGTAAACAATTTCGCCAGTTCACCGGCATGCCTCCCAAAGTCTACAGAAGCCAATAGCAAAATAGATAGATCAGCAAAATTTTAGGGGTGCGGTTAACCCACACCCCTAAAATTTTGCTGATTTTTAGACTTCAGTTTAGAGCGGAGTAACGCTAGCGATTTTGCCGCCTTGACGCTGCACTCTCTGCATATGAGGAGTCAACTCTTCATAAGGAATAATGACAGCCTTGTTGACTCGACGGACTTTTGGATAGCCCGGTCCACTGATGCCTGCCACTTCAACCCGGAACAGTTGCCCTGATCCAAACGCTTTTGAACCGCCGAATGCACTAAAGGACGCATCACCTTTGAGTGCGGGTAAGAACGCAAAGCCCGCACCACTGCCTGAAGGCGGTACCACCGTAGAAGCGGTATTCTGAGCCACATCTTTGACCAATCGGGGTGCACCACCGATCAACTGCGCCCGATCACTGTTAGCAGCACCGCGATAAAGTTGCAGTAACCGAGGCAATCCCACCGATCGCTGACCCACACCTGTGGTCACCAGGTCGCGATAGTAGGGCACAATATTTTCCCCAAAGGTTGTCTGATATTCAGGCGAGTCAATGTAGGAATCGATATCTGCATCGAACCCTTTGGATTGATACAGATCCATGTGCTCCGTGATTTCTGATTGAGCATAAGGTGCCCGGCCCAGCAAATGCTTATAGTTCAGCTCGATCGTTCGGCTTTGGAAATTGCTGTGGAAGAACATCTGTTTATACAGATCAGACTTAGCCACTTGACGAACAAATTCCTGCACGGTGATTTGGCGATCGCGCAGCAAAGATTCAGCAATGACAAGACGCTCAGAGGTTAGGAGATGAGGATTACCCAATACCTGCTGATAGACAGCAAGAATAACCGCTTCAATTTCTCCCGAAGTTGCATAAGGACGTAGTTCTACTGGAGCGGCATCACTAAACGCCGACGTTCCTAGGCGAGATGCAGCTGTTGTAATAGCCACCTGAAATTCTCCTTGAAATTATTCGTAATGGGATGGATAAAATGGGTGGGGTGGATCACTCAAGGGGAACCAGCAATAGGCAGAAACTCTACCATTCCTGCTTACCGATTCCCCCTGATACCCAACAGATTTAGACAGTCTAGACAGCGGTCACACTGATCACCTTACCGCCAGAACGACTCAACTGTTGTAGCTTGGTCGTTAATTGGTCGTAGGAAACCAGCAAGTCGGTTGTGCTCTGCCGCACCACTGCTGTTTTAGAAGACGCAGCTCGTACCACCCGCAGCCGATAAACATCCCCACGAGCACCCCCCAAACCACCAGAAAGCGCCCCAGTAGTCGGAGCCTCAATCGGCGTTGCCAAATTTCTAGCAACTTCCCAGGTCAAGCGAGGTTGTTTTTGACCCTGCGCCCGATCGCTATTTGCGTAGCCGCGATAGAGATGCAACAAACGGCTGAAGCCGATCGCTCTTTGCCCAGGATGATCCACTTGAAAATCCCGGTTATAGGGAACAACACTATCCCCAAAACTATTTTGATATTCTACGGAGTTGAGGTAGGAGTTAATTTCAGCTTCATACCCCTCAGAGATGAACAGATTCAAATGATAGGCAATCTCTGTCTGATCGTAGGGTGCTCTTCCCAGTAAGTGTTTATAGTTCAACTCGATAAAGCGAACATGGAAGTTGGGATATAAAAACTTCTTGCGATAGAGTTCCGACTCTGCGATCGCTCGGACAAAATCTCGCACCGAGATAGCACCTTTCACCAATAGCGACTCAGGCCCAACTAACCGCTCACTCTCCATCAGGTAGTCATTACCAAGAACCTGCCGATAGGCAGCCGAAATCACCGTCTGAACTTCACCTGAAGTCCAATTAGGGCGTAATTCGACGGGTTCTGCTTCTTCAAAGGGTCTAATCCCCAATCTCCCTGCTTCTTGTAAACCAGCCATGGTTGTTTTCCCCACGAAACTAATCACTAAACGACTTTTTTCACGGATTTTTAACTTCACTGAATCATAGGCTATCCGCATTAAGCGAGACAATTTGAATATTGATCCATTTTTGTCCCACATTAAAAGAATAACCATGCTCATAAAAGAGTTGCCCGGAATGATAAACAAAGCCATCGGATCATCGACAGAACTGCTTATCTTTCCGGGCAACATACGCAATTAGAGCGCGTTGATGATGTAGTCGATGTAAGAATTAGCCTCAAGTGCGGGGTCGCCGCTCAAACCATGATTTGCCTTGATGTACTTGAGCGCTTCCGCATACCAGCCAGGAACTAGCTCAAAACTGCTGTGCATTTCAGCCAGACCTGCTAACAGGAAATCATCAGCAGGACCAGTTCCACCTGCGATTAAGCAGTATTGGATCATCCGCACATAATAACCAATGTCGCGCAAGCACTTGGCTTTACCACGAGCATCAGAAGCATAGTTATTCCCTTGCATCGTCGTGGTGTAGGGGAACTTTTGGTAAACTGCATTCGCAGCACCTTCAGCCAACTGCTGAGCTTTAGCACCAATTGCCTTTGCTGCTTCCAGGTCGGCGGTCGCCAAGCGTAGGCGACCAAATGCAACTTGAAGCTCGACGTTGCCTAAGTAACGACCTTGAGAATCAGCAGTTGCAACTGCTTCAGTCAATTGCGTTTTCATCGGAATAATATCTCCCTAGTTTTTTAGAAAGTCTTAAATGGACATAGCTTCAGCTAAAAAGAAGTGTAGCTGGAACCTATCCGGATCAAAGCAATAAGCGCACTTGAGAAGTGGACTTAAGCTGCGTGTGAACGACAGACAATTAGCCTACAGCTGATGCTGCCCGATCAAAGTAGCTAGCTAATTCAGACATCAAAGCGCTACAGTCGCCTGGTTGGATACCATTACGATCGTTCGCAATCGCAATTGCAGCATCTTTCATCTTGAGGATGCTGGTTGCCATGGAAGAACCAGGAACACCCAGTGCCAAATAGGTTTCACGCAGTCCATTCAAGCAGCGATCGTCAAGAACGCTAGCATCTCCTAAGAACACTGCATAGGTGACATAGCGCAGGATGATATCCATGTCACGCATACAAGCCGAAACCCGACGGTTGGTGTAAGCATTACCACCGGGAGCAATCAACTGGGGTTGCTCTTCAAACAAAGCCCGTGCAGCATTGGTAACGATCGTCGAAGAGCTACCGGTAATACGGTTTACAACATCGGTACGCTTCGCACCCTCTTTAACCATAGCCAACAGAGCATCAATCTGAGCATTGCTCACCAACTGACCATTCATATCAGCCTGGGAAACGACCTTGGTAAAGGCGTCTAACATTGATCCAATCTCCTAAATTTTGCTCAAATTATAGTGTCGCTTCAAAACTGAACGGATTCAGTTTAAGTTTTATGTCCAACTGCTTAAGCAGTCTGAGCAAGATCGTCGCACAAAATGGTCTACTTTCATACCTCTCTCTCAAAATAGAGTTGTATAAACCATCAGATTTTCTTAAAAGAAGATTCGATGGATCGAGAAGCCAACTTTGCCAACGCAATGAAGAATAACCTTTTGACTCTGAAGCCTAAGTTTTACAAACTAAGCGTTCAGTTCTGCTTGGTATCCTCACTGAGCTAATTAGAGCAACCTGTTTGTGCAAAATTAGTGCAATTCCAAGCCCATCAGCATTGGAGTTGATTAAGAAATGCAAAGAAAGGTGGAGACGCTTTTCCAGTAAGCTTTTTGAGGGTTTTCCAGAGTTTGTCTAGAAGATGAACTCTGGAAAGAGTACTTTATATTTCGATAAAAGATTGCTTGATTAAGGAAGTTGGAAATTGCTGAAAGCATTGAATAGTAAGGTTTAGAATACTTTTTATGGTCGCTCTTTTCTAGATTATTATGACCTAAATTTCTATTTTTTTTGCATGATTCACTAAAAACTAAGAGGTTAAGGTCTGTAAAGTTTTGCGGGACTGTTGAAAGTTGAAATCCCCTTATCTTTTATGATCAAAATGCCATTTTCCAAGTTTTATAAGGCTGGGGGTTTGTGTAAACGTGGCTATTCCTTTATTAGCTTATGCTCCTTCTTGTCCAAACCAGCGCGTAAACCCGCTAGGTGCTCGGGATGACGAAGCTACCATTTATTCAACTGATGATTTGTTTTCACCCACCGAGATAGGAAATCTCATTAATGCTGCCTATCGCCAGATCTTTTTCCATGCATTCAAGTGGGATCGTGAGATTGTTCTAGAATCTCAACTTCGCAACAGACAGATTACGGTTCGTGATTTCATTCGTGGATTGTTGCTATCTAATACCTTTATCGACAGCTTCTACAACAAAAACAGTAACTATCGCTTTGTTGAACATTGTGTCGAAAAGGTTTTGGGACGTCGAGTTTACAGCAATGCTGAGAAAATTGCTTGGTCGGCTGTAGTCATGACGAAGGGTGTTAAGGGGTTCATTGATGAACTTCTCAACAGTGACGAATACATTGAGAACTTTGGTGAAAATACTGTTCCTTATCATCGTCGTCGGCTTCTGCCCAGTCGTGTGACTGGCGAAACGCCCTTCAACATTACTTCACCCCGGTATGATGCTTACTACCGTGGTCAGTTGGGCTTCCCACAATCGATTTGGCAAGAGTCTGTTCGCAACTTCCGTGCCTACGACAGACAGCCTCGAGCTGGCGATCCTTCGTTGTTCCTCAACATGGCGAAAAGCATCAGTCCCAGATCTGGCAGACCGAGTACCACAAATACTCAAAACATCGATATTGCAAAGTCTGTTCCTTACCGCGGTCGTTAAGTGATTCTTGTTCAGCAGGAGCCATGGGTTCCTGGATTCACAAATGCGAGTCTAAAAGGCTTTTTTGGACTGAGGTAAATGGTTCGCCGCGACAATATAATCCAAATGAGGCGATCGCTGTTGTCTGAAGCAGAGCGATCGCCTTTTTGTACCTATTTGGGTTAACATCTGGCTGGTATAGCGCTCAGCTGCGGCAAACCAGTATCACTATTACGCTAATCGCCTTGCCTCAACGGTTTGTGGTAATTGGAGGGGGTCTTGTAGAAGGTCGATCGCCAGTTCCCAGCCATTTGCCAGAGTCAAAATTCTGCCTTGCTCTCCGGTAGTTTGATGGACGACTTCTTCTTCCAGGTCTTTCTTTGCCACATACACCAATAGTGTGCCTGCGGAATTTTGACGCAACATTACTTTCATGAAATAACCTCTGGTTGATTAACTTCGATCGGCTCTAACTCTTGACCGCGACAGCCAACGATGTAGCCCGTGTTCAAAAAATGCACGGCATAAATATAGGAATTCTGCAAAAAGGTGCCAATGCTGATCACATAACCTGTTTCACCTTTTTTTGCCAGTGTCGCTCCAATTTCTTGACCCGGAAAAGTACCGTCGTTGCGAATCAATTTTCGAACCCGTACTTTTTCACCAATGTCAAATCGCGGGGGCAGATCAAGCGCTAATTCATCAGGTTGCATGGGTATAAGACCTCGCTTGGGGAACTAGACTCAAAAGTTCTTCAACAGTCAGATTGCGTTTGACTCGTACCGACTGATGCCGCACAGCCTTCAACACTCTTTGCACTTCTTCCGAGTTAAGAATGATGCCCTGTTGTTGCAGTACATTCAGCACCAGATGCCGACCGGAATGTTTACCGACGACAAAGCGACGCTCCCAACCCACATCTTCCGGTGCAAATGGTTCGTAAGTGCCTGGATTTTGTAGCACTCCGTGGGCATGGATGCCTGATTCGTGAGCAAAGGTATTTTCACCCACGATCGCCTTCCAGGGGGGTAAGGGACATTTGGAAGCTTTGACAACCAGACGCGACAGTTCCAGGAGCCGCTTGGTATCAATGCCAGTTTGCACACCATAAATGCGCTTCAGTGCCATCACCACTTCTTCTAGTGCTGCATTCCCTGCTCGTTCACCCAAGCCATTGACAGTGGTGTTGACTGAGGCTGCGCCTGCTTGAATGCCAGCCAATGCATTTGCCGTTGCTAAACCCAGATCATTATGCGTATGCATCTCGATCGGAATGGCTAATTGCTCTACCAGCCGCTGCACTTTGCGATAGGTGGTCAGTGGGTCGAGAATCCCAACGGTATCGCAGAAGCGGAAGCGAAAAGCTCCCCATTCTTGAGCAAAGAGGGCAACATCCATTAGAAAAGATTCATCGGCTCTGGAAGAATCTTCGCCCCCTACTGATATATCCAAGCCGCGATCGCGGGCGAAATTGATTACATCCCGCAAGCGATCGAGCATGACTCGCCACTGTCCATGAAACTTTGCCGCGATCTGGATTTCTGAAACAGGAACGGAGATATGGACGCGCTGTAATCCGCAATCTAGGGACGCCTGAATGTCAGAGATATTCGCCCGGTTCCATCCCAGCAATTGAGCATTTAAGCCCAAGCGGGCGATCGCCCGGATCGATTCTGCCTCCTCCTGCCCCATGGCTGGAATACCAACTTCGAGTTCTTGCACGCCAATTGAGTCGAGAAAGGTCGCGATCGCAACTTTTTCTTCAATATTAAAAGCGATGCCTGCTGCCTGTTCTCCATCCCGTAGCGTGGTGTCATTAATCCGAATGGAATGTTTCTTCATGGTGAATTTGTAAGGTAGAATCGGTTGACTGATAGCGAGAGATTGATTCACCTAATGTCTCCTGATGCATTGCCTCCAAAATGTAATTATGAGTGACTAAGATGATGGCGAACATCCCTGAGATTGTAATCAGCACTCCAATCATGAGTTCCTCCTGATGGGTTATAGGTTGCTTTTTATCAATTAGTTGTTATTAACCAATAACCAGTTATCAGAATTGAGGTGAGCTTGAGCTTCTAACCAGTCAAAAATTTGAATTAATTGCTGAAGCGAGATCAACCCATATTGCCAAAGCAGCATCGGCAAAGGCGCGTGGGCTTGCTCAGGATGGCGCAGCAACACAGCAATTTCGGTCGATGAGACAGCCAACTCCTGCTGCAAGAATTGAATCAATCGCGTGTTGCTACCCATTGCCATCTCCTGATTCAGTGAGTAATTATGCTCGGTTCACCAACTCTAAAGTGAGGCTGTCTTCAGCCAGAAAATGGGCGAGATGAAACGCTCGGTCTTCAGTTTGGATGAGAATTTGCTCGTATAGATAACGAGTTGCCCGATCGCCAATACTTTCAGACTGACTGGCTTGCCGTCGAATCAGATCAATGATGGCTTGTTCAGCTTGCAGATCGTTTTGCACCATTTGACGCGCTGTGACCACCCCATCGACTTCGGGAGTGAAGCAACATAGCTCCGCGAGTTTGCTAAAACTACCCGCGGGAACCCCACCTAAACCGTTGAGTCGTTCAGCCAGATCATGAGCATGGCTTTTTGTCGCTTCATAGCTTTCTTGAAAGAACTCGTGTAGGGAGTAAAACTCGGCGCCTTCCACGACGAAGTGATGTTTCTGGTACTGTAAGTAAAGAGCTTGAAAGCTTGCATAGACCAGGTTAAGCCCTTCACAGATGGGCAAAGTAACCTCCTCGCCTAGCCCAACCGGATTGCTCTGCACCTGCCCAAATTCTTGAATGATCGCACTTGTTTGTGTCATGATTTTGCTCCTGGTTATCTAAGTAAGGCATGGTTGAAGTTAGGAATCCCATGAGGCTGTCGGACATTCTGTGTACCAACATCGTTCCAGCCAATTCACGAGATCCTGGCGAGGAGCAGTAAATTGCTGAACGGTACTGCGAACCAAAATGGCAGCGATGCCGTGATTGACTTCCACGCGCAGGGAACCATCTCTGGCGCAAGCACAAGGAATCATCAGTTCTTGCAATCGGAAATAAATCCGCCAGCGATCGCCCAATGAAACTTCTACCGCATAGCCAGTCAAGGCGTTCGGGTTAGGGGATTGGAACATCGTCGTAGCTCCGAGCAGATTGAAGGGTTTGTAAAACATGTTCTAATCGCTCGATGCGGTTCAGCATAGTACGAATGACGGTTACCTCCGCATCCGGCAGTTTTGCATGATCGAGCGGGCAATCAGATGGCGGCTCCTGACAAATATTGCGACCGGGAACCCCGACCGCTGTGCAGTTGCAAGGAACATCACGCAGCACGATCGAGCCTGCGCCAATCCGAGCGCGATCGCCAATCTGAATATTGCCAAGGATTTTTGCGCCCGCGCCAATCACGACATGCATCCCCACCGTAGGATGACGCTTGCCAGTTTCCTTGCCTGTGCCGCCCAGGGTGACCCCCTGATAGATGAGCGTGTAGTCGCCGACGATCGCGGTTTCACCAATCACAACGCCCATGCCGTGATCAATAAAAACGCCTTGCCCAATCACAGCACCAGGATGAATTTCAATCCCAGTCAAAAAACGCGACAGATGAGAGATCAAACGTGGCAGAAAGGGAATCGCCCAGCGATGAAGCCAATGGGCGATCCGGTGCATCATGAGGGCGTGGAATCCTGGATAACAACACAACACCTCCAGCCAGTGGCGGGCGGCGGGGTCACGCTCAAAAATGATGCCAAAATCAGCCTGTAGGGTGCGGATGACTTGATAGATTGCCTGTGGGAAGCGATGATCACTTGGCAACCAGACTGGACAGCGATCGAAAAACCTATCGGGAGGGAAAAGCTGTAACATTGCACGCTGGGGATGAGGAGGACAACAAATTCCGTTGTTCCTGCTTATATCAGGTGCTTTTCGCAGTACTGCTTCACCCCACCGCAATTCGGATTTATTAAACCAATTAGGAATGTACTCAGCCCTCTTAAACCTTTCATACTAGGGATTAAAAGTTTTTTTGGGGGAGAGGGGATGAGTATTTTACCAGGGAGGCATGAGCATTTCTAAGGGATAGGGACAAGCATTGCTGTACTCAAACTCGAGCCCTTTGACATTCAGCTTTCAACAGCATTTTTGAAGCTACTTTCTTGACAGCAAGATTGTACTCAAAAGGGGTTTCAGAACTGAAAATATCACTTTGAACTTCTATGTGGAATCAAGCACAAAGATTTTCTAAAGAACCTGCATCTTTTTCAAGGTCTTGTCGTATTATAAGGTACAAACTTGAATCTGTTAATTTAGATACCGAATCTTGCGTTTTTGAAGAATTCTTGGCAATATTGAATAGAAGGTTATCGAACTTCCGAATTTTACTGAAGCTTTGAGTACCTTATTCTTGGTTTTAAAAATCAACCAAAAGTTCTTCAAATTCCTGTGATTTCTAGGTTTGAGCTGAGTACAGAAATACAAGCGCCTCTCCCTCATAAATACTTGTCCCCCCATCAATCAATACCTGTACCCTGACCCAAAAGAAATTTTGGTTGCGCTTCAAAACAGGGTTTTAGAGGTTGAGTACATCATTAATTGATTCAATAAATCCAAAGCCGAGCCAGTGGCCAAGCTTGGTTTTTGACGACTGATATAACTTTCACATCACACCGAAACACCCATGGTTCAGAGTGATGGGAAACGAGTATCGGGTAATGGATAAACATCCCTGGCTTCTTTTGCATCAATGACCCTTTTCTCCTTTCGCATTACTCTGGATTTCGCAAAAACAGCTGAGTCCACCGAACCCCAGAGAGTCCATGACACCCCCCCCTTCTTCAGGACTTTTAACGTCCCCAACCACAGAATCGGTTACGGACATTCTTATTACGAAAAACACAGTCACACGGAAAGATAGCGCTAGTAGTTGTGGTTGTACCAGCACCAAACCTGCGCCCGCATTCGATGAGCGCATGAGACAACGGATTGAAAAGCATCCCTGCTATAGCGAAGAAGCTCACCATCACTATGCCCGGATGCACGTTGCGGTAGCACCTGCTTGCAACATCCAATGCAATTACTGTAACCGTAAATACGATTGCGCCAACGAGAGCCGCCCCGGTGTTGTGAGTGAGCTGTTGACGCCTGAAGAAGCCGCCCACAAGGTTCTGGTCATTGCGGGGAAAATTCCTCAAATGACGGTGCTGGGAATTGCGGGACCAGGTGATCCGCTTGCCAATCCAGAAAAAACATTTCGCACTTTTGAACTGATTGCTGACAAAGCGCCCGATATTAAGTTGTGCCTGTCCACCAACGGATTGATGCTGCCAGATTACGTCGATCGCATCAAACAACTCAATGTCGATCACGTTACCATCACGATTAATATGGTGGACCCGGAAATCGGCACTCAAATTTATCCCTGGGTGCACTACCGACGCAAACGGTACAAGGGGCTAGAAGCAGCGCGAATCCTGCATGAACGGCAAATGGAGGGATTGCAGGCACTCAAAGAAGCTGACATTCTATGCAAGGTCAACTCGGTCATGATTCCTGGAATTAATGATCAGCACCTGGCTGAAGTCGATCAGGTCATTCGAGAGAAAGGTGCTTTTCTGCACAACATCATGCCACTGATTTCTGCGCCAGAACATGGCACCTACTTTGGCTTAAATGGGCAACGGGGTCCAACACCCAAAGAATTAAAGGCGCTACAGGATCAGTGCGCTGACAGCAACATGAAAATGATGCGCCACTGTCGCCAGTGTCGTGCTGATGCTGTGGGATTGCTAGGTGAAGACCGGAGCCAAGAATTTACGAAAGATAAGTTCATGGAAATGGCTCCCCAGTATGATCTGGAACTCCGTCAAGAAGTTCATGCCGGAATTGAGAAATTCAAAGAAGAGATTAAGCTTGCCAAAACGAAAGTTAAGCCCAGTGAGCGAACCAAAGACAGTCCCAAAATCCTGGTGGCAGTGGCAACGAAAGGGGGTGGCATTGTCAATCAACACTTTGGTCACGCTAAGGAGTTCATGATTTACGAAGTCGATGCCAACGAGGCAAAATTTGTGGGACATCGGAAGATTGATCACTATTGCCAGAGTGGCTACGGTGAAGATGCCACATTGGAACACACGATTAAAGCGATCGCAGACTGTAAAGCAATTCTGGTTTCAAAAGTGGGAGAGTGTCCCAAAGCCGAACTGCGAGAAGCTGGCTTAGTCGTCGTTGAAGCCTACGATGTGATCGAAAAAGTGGCAAGAGAGTTCTACGACCAATACGTGCAAAAGAGCTGAGTGAAAGGGTTTGAATTTGGGATGAGAAACCCCTTATGCCAAATTTAAACCCCTACCTCCACCTGCGCAAATCACAACATTTCTAACTCCTCCCGATTCATCAGTGGAGATTAAACGATGACTGTCATTTATTTAGACAATAACGCCACTACAAAAGTTGATCCGGTTGTGATCGAGGCGATGCTACCCTACCTGAGCAAATACTATGGCAACCCATCATCAATGCACGCCTTTGGCGGACAGGTGGGACAGGCAATTAAAGATGCCCGATCGCAGGTTGCTCAATTGCTAGGCGCAGAAGAATCTGAAATCATTTTCACCAGTTGTGGCACTGAGGGAAACAATACTGCCATCCGTGCTGCCCTGGCTGCTCAACCCGATCGTCGTCACATCATTACAACCCAGGTTGAACATGCCTGCGTGCTGAATGTCTGTAAGCAATTGGAAAAACAGGGTTACACCGTTACGTATTTATCTGTTAACAATCAGGGACAGTTAGATCTGATGGAGTTGGAGGCGGCAATTACGGGCAATACCGCGCTCGTAACTACCATGTATGCCAACAACGAAACAGGCGTAATTTTTCCAGTTGAACAAGTGGGAGCCATTGCTAAAGAATATGGTGCCACCTTCCATGTAGATGCGGTGCAGGTTGCTGGGAAACTGCCACTGAACATGAAAACCAGCACGATCGATTTATTGACCATTTCGGGTCACAAGCTCCATGCACCCAAAGGCGTGGGGGCACTGTATGTCCGTCGCGGTTTTCGGTTCCGTCCTTTGCTTTTGGGTGGACATCAGGAGCGGGGACGGCGAGCAGGCACTGAAAACGTTCCTGGCATCATTGGATTGGGTAAAGCGGCTGAACTGGCAAACTTTGAATTGAAATATATGCAGCGAGAAACTCGACTGCGCGATCGCCTAGAACACGGGCTGCTTTCCACCATTCCCGATTGTGAAGTCAACGGACACCCTACTCAACGGCTGCCCAACACTACCAATATCGGCTTCAAATACATCGAAGGTGAAGCAATTCTGTTCTCCCTCAATCAATACGGTATTTGTGCCTCCTCCGGCTCTGCCTGTACTTCTGGCTCCCTCGAACCGTCCCATGTTCTTCGGTCGATGGGCTTACCCTACACCATTTTGCATGGCTCTATCCGCTTCAGTCTTTCTCGTTTGACGACCGATGCCGAAATCGATCGCACCTTAGAAGTGATGCCTGGTATCGTTTCCCGGTTACGTGCCCTTTCACCCTTTAACAGTGAAGCTGCCGATTGGTTACAAGACCGAGCAGCAGCCGTTGTAGGAACACGGTGAGTCGATGAGTGGATGAGTCGATGAGTGGACAAGTGGATGGGTCAATACTCCCACCCCCCTTTCACCCAACCATCCTTTCACCCAACCATCCTTTCACCCAACCATCCTTTCATCTTTGCACTCATTCACTCTTATCCTTCAGGAAGTACCGTTATGTGGGACTACACCGAGAAAGTACTAGACCTGTTCTACAATCCCAAAAATCAGGGCGTCATCGAAGATACCCAGGGATCTGGAACTGCCGTTGTGTTTGGTGAAGTGGGCAGCATTGCCTGCGGAGATGCCTTAAGACTGCACTTAAAGATTGATGTTGAAAGTGACACCATTCTGGATGCACGGTTCCAAACCTTTGGTTGCACCAGCGCGATCGCTTCTTCGTCAGCCCTGACTGAACTGATCAAAGGACTCACCTTGGATGAGGCTCTGCAAATTACAAACAAAGAAATTGCAGATTACCTGGGTGGGTTGCCAGAAGCCAAAATGCACTGTTCCGTCATGGGGCAGGAAGCGCTCGAAGCTGCCATTTATAAATACCGTGGCATTGAAGTTGAACATCACGAAGAGGATGAGGGCGCACTGATTTGTACCTGCTTTGGCATCACTGACAATAAAATTCGTCGTGTCATTATCGAAAACGATTTGACCACGGTTGAACAGGTGACGAGTTATGTCAAAGCAGGTGGGAGCTGTGGTTCCTGTCTAGCAGATATCGAAGACTTAATTGCGGCTGTACAGGATGAGAAAACTGCCACCTCTGCCAGGGTTGCCGCAGAACTGGCGATCGCGCAGCAGCAGCGTCCACTGACTACTCTGCAAAAAATTAATCTGATTCAGCAAGTCTTGGCAGAAGAAGTGCGTCCCGTTTTACTGGCAGATGGCGGTGATGTCGAACTGTACGACGTGGAAGGTGAGGTTGTCAAAGTGGTCTTAAAAGGAGCTTGCGGTTCTTGCTCCTCCAGTACAGAAACCTTGAAGTTTGCGATCGAAGCCCGCTTGAAAGAACGAGTGTTACCCAGTTTGGTTGTTAAAGCCGTCTAACAGGCGTCTTGAGTTCTCAGTTTTGAGCATGGTGATCATACCAATCTCAAAATTCACAACTCAAATCGTTTCCCCATCCCTATGAACTCTCACATCAATGACCCATTTCCGCATCTATTTCCAGGTGAACGAGCACCTCCTGTTTCTGGACAACGTTTTCATGGACAGCGGTTTCTAACAAACAGAGACCTGGAACATAGCCCCTGACCCGCTGTTCTCCATTCGCTGTTTTCTATGCTCTTGACCCTACTCCCTTATCCAAATCCAACAAGGAGATTTCAATGACGGACAATATTAGACAAATTGCGTTCTACGGCAAAGGTGGTATCGGTAAATCCACTACTTCACAAAACACGATCGCGGGTCTAGCTGAATTGGGCGAACGGATCATGATCGTTGGTTGCGATCCTAAAGCTGACTCCACCCGTTTGATGTTGCACAGTAAAGCTCAAACCACAATTCTGCACCTGGCGGCTGAGCGCGGTGCTGTAGAAGACCTGGAACTGGAAGAAGTGCTATTGACCGGTTACAAAGATGTCAAGTGTGTGGAATCGGGTGGTCCTGAACCAGGCGTTGGCTGCGCTGGTCGGGGTATCATCACCGCCATCAATTTCCTGGAAGAAAATGGTGCTTACGAGGATCTCGATTTCGTTTCCTACGATGTATTAGGCGACGTGGTTTGCGGTGGTTTTGCGATGCCCATTCGGGAAGGCAAAGCCCAAGAAATCTACATTGTGACTTCTGGCGAAATGATGGCAATGTATGCCGCTAACAACATTGCTCGCGGTATTCTCAAGTACGCTCACTCCGGGGGTGTACGTTTGGGTGGTCTAATTTGCAACAGCCGCAAGGTCGATCGGGAACTCGAACTGATCGAAACCCTGGCGAAGCGCCTGAACACTCAAATGATTCACTTCGTGCCCCGCGATAACATCGTTCAGCACGCTGAACTGCGTCGGATGACCGTAATCGAGTACGCTCCCGATAGTGCCCAAGCTGAAGAGTACCGCACGCTCGCTAGAAAGATTAAAGAGAACACCAAGCTCACGATTCCTACCCCCATCACGATGGATGAGTTGGAAGAATTGCTGGTTGAATTTGGCATTCTGGCTGGCGAGGAAGATTATCAAAAAGCCATTCAAGAGGGTGTCAAAGCCCCTGTTGGAGTTGCCTAGTTTTCCGAAAAAGGGTGATGGGTGGATGGGTTCCTCCCCCTCATCTACCCTCTCCCCCCTCGACTCTTCCCCCTCTTCACTCTCCTACTCCATCCTTATACCTAGAGAGGCACAGTATGACACCTCCCGAATCCGCTACATTAATTGACGAAACGACTGCTGAACTCACAACCGTTGATAAAAAAGCCTTGATTAAAGAAGTCCTAGAAGTTTATCCCGATAAGGCGAAGAAAAAGCGGGAAAAACATTTGAACGTCTACGAAGAAGGCAAATCGGACTGTGGCGTTAAGTCCAATATCAAGTCTGTCCCTGGTTCTATGACCACCCGTGGCTGCGCCTATGCAGGCTCGAAGGGGGTCGTTTGGGGACCGATCAAAGACATGATTCACATCAGTCATGGTCCGGTGGGTTGTGGCTACTACTCCTGGTCTGGTCGCCGCAACTATTACATTGGAACTACGGGGATCGATACCTTCGGCACAATGCAATTTACCTCCGATTTTCAGGAGCGGGACATTGTGTTTGGTGGTGACAAAAAACTGGCTAAATTGATCACCGAGCTGGAAGAACTGTTCCCCCTCAATCGCGGTGTTTCCATTCAATCAGAATGCCCGATCGGTCTGATTGGAGATGACATCGAAGCCGTTGCGAAAAAGTCTGCCAAAGAAATTGGCAAAACAGTAGTGCCTGTTCGCTGTGAGGGCTTTCGGGGTGTATCCCAATCTCTCGGTCACCACATCGCGAATGATGCTGTGCGGGATTGGGTATTTCCCCAGTATGACAAAGCAAAGAAAGCAGGAGAGGTTCCTTCGGGCACTCCCTATGATGTTGCAATCATCGGGGACTATAACATTGGTGGAGATGCTTGGTCTAGCCGCATTCTGCTAGAAGAAATCGGTTTGCGGGTGGTAGCTCAATGGTCGGGTGACGGCACCCTCCATGAAATGATCAACACCCCTTCCGTAAAGCTGAATCTGGTTCACTGCTATCGCTCCATGAACTATATCAGCCGTCACATGGAGGAAGCCTACGGGATTCCCTGGCTAGAGTACAACTTCTTCGGTCCCACCAAAATTGCCGAATCCCTGCGAGAAATCGCCGCTAAGTTCGATGAAACCATTCAGGCAAATGCTGAAAAAGTCATCGCCAAGTATGAAGCCCAAACCCAGGCAGTAATTGACAAATACCGTCCACGGTTAGAAGGTAAAACCGTTGCTCTGATGGTGGGCGGCTTACGTCCCCGTCACGTTGTTCCTGCTTTCTACGACCTGGGTATGAAGTTGATTGGTACCGGGTATGAGTTCGGTCATAACGATGACTACAAGCGCACCACTCACTACGTTGAGAATGGCACACTCATTTACGACGATGTGTCTGCCTATGAGTTTGAGCAGTTTGTCAAAGAACTGAAACCGGATCTCATTGCTTCTGGCATCAAAGAGAAGTATGTATTCCAGAAAATGGCGCTGCCTTTCCGCCAGATGCACTCCTGGGATTACTCCGGTCCCTACCACGGCTATGACGGATTTGCCATCTTTGCCCGTGACATGGATTTAGCACTCAACAGCCCAACCTGGAGTTTGATTGGAACGCCGTGGAAGAAAGCAGAGAGGTAGATGGAGTGATGGGGTGATGGGGTGTGGGGTGATGGGTTCTTCACCCTCCCACTCATCCACCCTCCTACTCTTCTGCTCTCCCACCCTCTCACTCTTCTACTCTCCCACCCTCCCATTCCTCACTCTCACCCCCAACAGGAGAACCACAATGGCTCAGAATGACATCAACAAGATCAAGGATCACGCCGAACTATTTCACCAGGACGAATATCAGGAGCTTTTTGCTGCTAAGAAGGCATTTGAAGGCGGGCATTCCCCTGAAGAAATCGATCGCATCGCTGAATGGACAAAGACTTGGGATTATCGAGAAAAGAACTTCGCTCGTGAAGCCCTAACTGTCAATCCTGCAAAAGCTTGCCAGCCCCTGGGCGCAATTCTTGCAGCAGTTGGCTTTGAAAGCACACTTCCCTTTGTGCACGGTTCACAAGGCTGTGTTGCCTATTTCCGCTCTCACTTTACTCGCCACTTTAAAGAACCCTTCTCTGCCGTATCCTCTTCCATGACAGAAGATGCAGCGGTGTTTGGGGGACAAAACAACTTGATTGACGGTTTAGCCAACAGCTATAGCCTCTACAATCCCAAGATGATTGCGGTTTGCACTACCTGTATGGCTGAGGTGATTGGGGATGACCTGCAAGCCTTCATCAACAACGCAAAAGCAGTAGGCTCCGTACCCCAAGAATTTCCGGTTCCCTATGCCCATACCCCCAGTTTTGTTGGCTCCCACATTACGGGTTACGACAACATGATGAAGGGAATTTTGTCCAACTTGACCAATGGCAAAAAAGCTGAAACCACCAACGGCAAAATCAACTTCATTCCCGGTTTTGAAACCTACATTGGCAACTTGCGGGAAGTGAAGCGAATTGCAAATCTGATGGGTGTAGACTATACGCTGCTAGCAGACAACTCGGAATATCTGGACTCTCCTAATACGGGTGAGTACAACATGTATCCGGGAGGAACTCCCTTGGAAGCTGCCGCAGATTCGATTAATGCAGAAAGCACGATCGCCTTCCAGGCTTACTCCACCCTCAAAACTCGCGAATACATTGAAAAAGACTGGAAACAGACGACTTCAGTGGTGCGTCCTGTGGGGATTCGCGGTACCGACGAGTTTCTAATCAAGCTTTCCGCCTTGACTGGCAAGCCCATTCCCCAAGAACTAGAGGATGAGCGGGGACGGGCAGTGGATGCATTGACCGATTCCCAGGCATGGCTGCACGGCAAGCGAATTGCTATGTATGGCGATCCCGATCTGGTGATTGGGTTGACCCAGTTCTTGCTAGAAATCGGTGCAGAACCTGTTCATATTGTAGTGAGTAATAGTAACGAGGTCTTTGAATCAGAACTACGTACCCTGCTGGATTCCAGTCCTTTTGGTCAGGGTGCTACGATTCATGGCGGACGTGACCTCTGGCACCTGCGATCGCTCCTATTCACAGAACCCGTAGACTTGCTAATTGGTAACTCTTACGGCAAGTACCTGTGGCGTGATACCCAGACCCCCCTAGTGCGGATTGGTTATCCCATCTTCGATCGTCATCATCTGCACCGTTATGCCACCTATGGTTACCAGGGCACCATCAATCTACTCAACTGGATTGTCAACACGCTTCTAGATGAGTTGGATCGGAACACCATCATTCCTGCAAAAACGGACATTTCCTATGACCTGATTCGTTAGGGTGGTGCTGAATAGCAGTATGAATGGGAACGAAGTTTCATCCAAATTCATACCCAGAATCAGCAACGCCGATTCGTTAGTCGTGAATGGGATGACGGAAGGTCACAATATCGAGCAACGCTGGATTTTCCCTCCCTCATCCCTGACTTCTCACCTTTTATCCCTTACTCTTTTTCCCTCACCATGGCAACCCTCACTCATCACAACACACTGACCTCCCGCGGTCATCCTCATTTCGATATCCTGGCTCCTTTGCGTCACTGGATCGATCGCATCGAAATCCCCAACGATCGCTTCGCCCATCTTCTTTGTCGCCTGATTCCTTGTACCTGCCCCTTTGAGCGCACCATCACCTTCTTTGGCAAAACCTTACACATCCCCCCCTTCTGCAAACTCAACCCGCTCTACAACGAATTTGTTGCGCTACGATTTCGTGCCCTCAGCTATCTCACAGATGTGTGCGGCGAAGATGTCACCCAATACATTTGCTGAATACATTTTCTGAAAGTTTTGAGTTTTGGGTGAAAGCGATCGGCTCAGAACTCATCACTCCTCCCGTTCCATCTCTGGTTGCCAACTCAGAACTCATCACTCAAAGCTCATCCCTATGAAGATTACTCAAGGCAAAATCAACGAACTTCTGAGCGAGTCTGCTTGTGAGCACAACCACAAAAAGGACAGCAAAGGCAAAAACAAATCTTGTACACAGCAAGCGCAACCGGGAGCAGCCCAAGGCGGATGTGCCTTTGATGGCGCCATGATTGCTCTAGTTCCAATCACAGACGCAGCGCACCTAGTGCATGGACCGATCGCCTGTGCCGGAAATTCCTGGGGGGGGCGCGGCAGTCTTTCTTCCGGACCAACGCTCTATAAAATGGGCTTCACAACCGATCTGAATGAAAATGATGTCATCTTTGGTGGTGAGAAGCGGCTTTACAAAGCAATTCTAGAAGTACAGCAACGTTACAGCCCAGCCGCAATTTTTGTTTATTCCACCTGCGTCACTGCGCTGATCGGCGATGACATCGATGCGGTCTGTCAAAAGGCTGCCGAAAAAACAGGAACGCCTATCATTCCGGTCAATTCTCCTGGCTTCATCGGTAGCAAAAATCTGGGTAATCGAGTGGGCGGAGAAGCACTGTTAGAGTATGTCGTCGGCACCCGTGAACCAGAATTTACCACACCCTACGACATCAACCTGATTGGTGAGTACAACATTGCTGGGGAACTGTGGAATGTGTTGCCCCTGTTTGAGAAACTAGGCATTCGGGTGCTAGCACAAATTACCGGAGATGGGCGCTACCACAATATTGCCTGCTCTCACCGTGCCAAGTTGAATGTCATGATTTGCTCTAAGGCTTTGATCAACATGGCACGCAAGATGGAGGAGAAATACGGCATTCCTTACATAGAAGAATCCTTCTACGGTGTGGAGGATATGAACCGTTGCTTGCGAAATATTGCGGCAAAATTGGGTGATTCTGATCTACAACAGCGGGTTGAGCAACTGATTGCGGCAGAAACCGAAAAGCTAAATGAAGCGCTCATTCCTTATCGAGATCGGCTCAAAGGCAAGCGAGTGGTGCTTTACACCGGTGGGGTTAAAAGTTGGTCGATCATCTCTGCGGCAAAAGACCTGGGTATGGAAGTCTGCGCCACCAGCACGAAAAAAAGCACGGAAGAAGACAAAGCCCGCATCCAGACTTTGCTGGGCAAAGACGGCATCATGCTGGAAAAAGGCAATGCTCAAGAATTGCTGCGAGTCATAGCCCAAACACAGGCAGATATGTTGATTGCAGGCGGACGGAACCAATACACCGCACTCAAAGCCCGCATTCCCTTTCTAGATATTAATCAGGAACGCCATCATCCCTATGCCGGTTATGCCGGTTTGGTCGAGATGGCACGCGAGTTAGATGAAGCGCTCCACAGCCCCATCTGGGAGCAAATTCGTCAGCCTGCTCCTTGGGAAACAGAGGCTCCCAATACCGAAGCAGTTTCCGATGCTGAAGAGTAAAGGCTAAGGGCTGAGTCCCCAAGCTGAGAACCGATGCCGAATGACTCAGGACGAATGACTCAGGACGAATGACTTGTAATTCATCACCCAGTGACTCCAATGGCTACTATCACAACTCCCAAAAAATCGGTTGCAGTCAATCCACTCAAGCAAAGCCAACCATTAGGGGCTGCCCTGGCATTTTTAGGATTGAAAGGAGTGATGCCGTTATTTCATGGCTCCCAAGGCTGCACAGCTTTTGCCAAAGTGATGCTGGTTCGACATTTCCGTGAAGCGATTCCTTTAGCAACCACAGCAATGACAGAAGTTAGCACCATTTTGGGTGGTGAAGATAATGTGGAAACTGCCATCCTGACCTTGGTAGAAAAGTCAAAACCAGAAATCATTGGACTCTGCACTACGGGATTGACCGAAACGCGCGGAGATGACATGGAAGGGATTCTCAAGAATTTTCGCAAACGCCATCCTAAGTTGGATCACCTTCCGATCGTCTTTGTTTCCACCGCAGACTTCAAGGGAGCCTTGCAAGATGGTTATGCAGCAGCCGTTGAGAGCATTGTTAAAACAATTCCTGCCATGTCGCGACCTGTGCCACTCGATCCACTTCCCTCTCAAGTTGTCATTCTGGCAGGTCCTTCTTTTAGTCCAGGGGATATACAAGAAGTCAAAGAAATTGTTGCCGCTTTTGGTCTCTACCCCGTTGTCGTACCCGATCTCTCCATCTCCCTGGATGGGCATTTGGGGGATAGTTACAGTGCCGTAACCGGGGGAGGAACTACCCTTGCACAACTTCAGAGTTTAGGAAGTTCGGCATTTACCCTGGCATTAGGAGAGAGCATGCGCGGGGCTGCTGATATTTTGCAAAAGCAACTGGGTATTCCCTATGAGGTTTTTCCTCAGTTAACTGGTCTGGGAGCCGTTGACGAATTTTTGCAAGCACTCACAGACCTCAGCGGGGTGCCTGTACCGGAAAAGTATCGCCATCAACGTCGCCAGTTGCAGGATGCCATGCTAGATACTCACTTTTTCTTTGGACGGAAACGGGTGGCGCTGGCGCTGGAACCCGATTTGCTGTACACCGTAGCTCAGTGGTTACGAGCAATGGGAGCAGAGATTCACGCAGCCGTGACCACGACAAAATCACCTTTACTGAATCAACTCCCCATTGAAACGGTGACGATCGGCGATTTGGAAGATTTTGAGCACCTAGCAAAGCGGGCGGATTTACTAATTGGCAATTCTAATATTGCAGCGATCGCCCATCGCCTTCGCACCCCACTCTATCGTTTAGGCTTTCCCATCTTCGATCGCCTGGGTAACGGACACCGTTGCACCATTGGCTATCGCGGCACGATGCAACTGCTGTTTGATATTGGCAATTTATTTTTAGAACAAGAGGAAGCACCTGCAAAACACTAGAGCGTTTTGAGTAATGAAGCTTAAATTGTCCATTAACTCAAAACTCACAACTTGAACCTCATCATTCAAGCATGAAGGAGAATGTAATGAAAATTGCTTTCACAACCAGCGATCGCACACACATCAATGCTCACTTTGGTTGGGCTAAAACGATTGATGTCTACAACGTTTCAACCAACGGCTATCAGTTTTTAGAGACCCTGCGGTTTGATGGCGATCTCAAAGAAGACGGCAACGAAGACAAACTCGTGCCCAAAATTGAAGCACTCCATGATTGTACGATCGTCTATGTTTCAGCCATTGGCGGTAGTGCAGCGGCACGGTTGATTAAAAAACGCATTACCCCTGTCAAAGCCCAGTCGGAAGAACAAGAAATTAGTGATGTGTTAAATAAGCTGGTGCAAACGTTGAATGGGAATCCCCCTCCTTGGTTGAGAAAAGCCTTGCAACAAAGCAATACCAACTTTGATGAACTTGATGAAAGAGAGGAAGCAACAGCCCTATGACTACAAACACGGTAACTCCCAGCACAACTGAATTACTCAACAGCCTATTCTTGAAATCTGTTGTGCAACAAATTCGAGCAAACGATCCTTATGGCACCTATCGGAATTGGTCGGATGAATTGCTTCTCAAACCCTATGTGGTGAGCAAAGCTCAGAAACGCGAAATCTCGGTTGATGGTGATGTTGATCCCATTACCAAAGGAAGAATTCTGGCATTCTACCGCGCGATCGCCCACCGCATTGAAGAAGAAACAGGTGCTTTATCTCAAGTTGTAATTGACCTGAGTCACGAAGGCTTTGGCTGGGCATTGATTTTCTCGGGTCGTCTCTTGTTGGTTTCCAGAACTTTGCGTGATGCTCAGCGGTTCGGATTTGATTCACTCGAGAAATTCGCGATCGAAGGAGAGAAGCTGACTCAATCTGGAATTGCTTTAGCACAGCGCTTCCCGGAAGTTCGCAACCTTTAGAAATTTTAGATTTTGAATTAATTAGGGCTATCTACTGAATTCAAAATCTAAAATCTAAGATCCAAAATCATGAGGGCTTATGACGCAAGCAACCGAAGCAATTACCATTGCAGATTTGAAAACTCAGATTAAGCGGCTCAACAGCAAAGCCGGACAGCTCAAAATGGATTTGCATGATCTGGCAGAGGGGTTACCTACCGATTACGAACGTCTCATGGATGCTGCCAGCGAAACCTATGCCATTTACCGCCAGATCGACGAACTCAAACAACAGCTTAAGCACCTGGAGCGTGAATCATGAGTAGAACATTGGCAGACTTCAGTCAATTGGTCGATGCGGAACAGTATTTTGAGTTTTTTCAGTTACCGTATGATCCGCAAGTTGTCAACGTGAATCGTCTACATATCTTACAGAAGTTTTCCAAGTTGATTCAAGAACACACTTCTGAACTCGCCGGAGCGAACGAAACAGAAAAGCTTGAGCAATATCGCCTCGCCCTTCAGCAAGCCTATGATCTATTCCTCACATCCAATTCGTTAGAACAAAAGTTGTTCAAGGTATTTAACGAGAAGCCACCAAATGTCGTGTTGCTCTCAGAACTTGGACAGGGCTAAAGATGACAAACCGAATCCAATGAAATCCCTGGCTATGCAGGTTTAGCATTGGACGCATCAATCTGGTATCAGGTGCGATCGCCGTTGCCCTAATGCGAAGTTCCTGCCAAACCGCGTCTTATTTTGTTCTCACTTCTAAGGAGAAAAAACGTGCCACTTCTGACTCCTACTGAACTTGAGCGCTATCGTCGCCAGATAATGTTGCCAGGATTTGGCGAAGAAGCCCAACAACGATTAAAGAATTCCACAGTACTGGTGACAGGCGTTGGAGGATTAGGTGGTACAGCGGCACTGTATTTGGCAGTCGCTGGTGTGGGACAACTGATTTTGTTACGGGGTGGCGAACTGCGTCTAGACGACATGAACCGTCAAATTCTCATGACGGACGATTGGGTGGGTCAGCCTAGAGTCTTCAAAGCTCAAGAAACCCTATTCGCAATCAATCCAGACATTCAAGTGGAGGCGATTTGTGAATATGTGAATCCAGACAATGTGGATAAGTGGGTGCGATCGGCAGATGTCACTCTCGACTGTGCCCACAACTTCGTCGAACGGGATTTGCTCAATGCTGCCTGTGTTCGATGGGGCAAGCCAATGGTAGAAGCTGCAATGAACGACATGGAAGCCTACTTGACAACGATCGTTCCTGGTCTAACGCCATGTCTATCCTGCATTTTTCCGGAAAAACCTGATTGGGACAAACGTGGATTTGGTGTATTAGGCGCGGTTTCTGGAACCTTGGCATGTCTGACCGCACTGGAGGCGATCAAGCTCATCACTGGTTTTGGACAGCCTTTATTCAACCAATTACTCACGATGGATTTAGGCAGAGCGGCGTTTACCAAGCACCGTCCTTATCACGATCCCAACTGCCCAGTCTGTGGTGAACGTAGCCGAGAATTGAGTGTAGGCTCTTCCGATTGGGTGACATCTCCCCTCACTGAACCACGAGGTATCGCATGTTGACGACCCTGATTGTGTTGATGCTAGCGATGGTAACGCTCTCTATTAGCCGCAGCCTGCTCGATGAGACAGTCCGCCTTCCGCTAGTGATCATTAGTCGGTTTTGTCTGTTTATTAGCCTGATTTATGTGCCCTGGTTAATGAAGTTCTTGATCCTGATTGCGATTTTCGTGATCCCCGTCTGTACTCAACGCTACAGCATTCGTCAAGGACGATGTTCTCGCTGGTGCATTGCTCGTTCTCACTGTTCTCATCCCCACGGATAAGAATCCTATCCATTGACTGAATTCAAAATTCGAGGTTATCTCATGACACTCAACTTAACTGAAATTGCTGAACTTCGCTTACGTGCCTTTGTTCAAAGTGCAAATCAAGTACCGGATGTTCCTGCTAAAAGTGTGCGGGTTGCGGTAATGGATGGAGGCTGTAGTGGCTATCAATATGGGCTGGATATCACCATTCCCCAACCCGATGATGTGTTGGTCGAACAGGGTAAGCTCAAAGTCTATCTCGATCGTCAGAGTGCCCCCTTACTGGAAGGCGTAGTCATTGATTACGTAGAAGGCTTGACCCAAAGTGGCTTCAAGTTTGTCAATCCCAATGCGACGGAAACCTGTGGCTGTGGACAATCCTTCAAAGCTGGAGATTGCTCACCCACGGGTGTGCCCTGTAGCTAAACAGCAGTCAGGCTAAGACGCATCTATTCATTCCCATCTGCCTACCTGAATGCCATTGCTGTAGCTCAAAACTCAAAACTCAATGTGTTTTTGGAGAACACGACCATGACAACCTATCAAGTGCATTTGATCAACAAAAAGCGATCGCTCGACCTCACCATCTCGGTAGATGAAAGCACAACCATCCTGGAAGCAGCCGAAGAACAAGGGTTAGATTTACCCTTCTCCTGCCACTCTGGCTCCTGTTCTAGTTGTGTTGGCAAAGTGGTCGAGGGTGACATCGACCAATCCGAGCAGGTTTTTCTGGATGAAGAACAGGTGGCGAAAGGATTTGTGCTGCTTTGTGTGGCTTATCCCCGCTCAGATTGCACGATTCGCACGCATCAAGAAGCCTATCTGGTTTGAACTCGAACTCACACCCTTTCTATTCTTCACTCCCTTCTATTCTCCAATTATCTCCAGCGATGTTTACGCAAAAATTCACCACCTTACTTTCTCCGCTCAAACTGATGAGAACTGGGGAACGAGGGGTTGTCGTCAGGCTAAGTCAATCGAGCGATTCCATTCAGCAAAAACTAACCACTATTGGAGTAACTCTGGGCAGTCATATTACATTAGAGCAACGATTTCCCCGTTACATTGTTTGGATTGATGGCGATCGTATTGCTTTAAACGAGGATTTACTCAGTGCGGTTTATGTTCGAGTGGTTGATCAATCGTGTTGATCAACCATCGATTGATTAATCCACTGCAATCATGACATCTGAGGCTTTGATAACGGCATAGACTTCTTTGTTTTCCGCCAAACCCAGACTGTCCGCTGAAGCTTTGGTAATGATGGAAACGACTTCAACACCAGGCGCAACTTCCACCGTAACTTCTGTATTGACTGTTCCAGGTACGATCGCTTTAACGGTTCCCTTGAGTGCATTGCGGGCACTAACTTTCATTCTGAACTCCTCATTCACACAAACATTTCAATGATTTTAGCAAATTAATTCGGGCAGAAGAATTGAAATCACCTGCCATCAGAATAGAGTTTGCTTGAATCAGTTCCCATAGATTGTATTCACAGCTACAAATGACCATCCCACCTAACGGCTTCGGTTTGGGCGTTGCTCAACAACGGGATGAAAATGATGCTGAATGATTTGAAACTTCGTTCCAAATCATCCTACTTTTCAGCAACGCCTCGGTTTGCATCTCTATCAACATCTCAATTCTGCAATCGGGAGAGATTGATCATGGCAACGTTGACTGGGTTAACTTTTGGGAAGCAAGTCTGGACGCCTCTGTTCGTCCAAGCAATTAATCAAGCAAAATGTATCGGCTGCGGCAGATGCTTCAAAGCCTGTGGTCGAGATATTCTACAGCTCAGGGCATTAAATGATGCGGGTGAGTTTGTAGACAACGAAGAAGATGAAGAAATTGAGCGTAAGGTAATGACGATCGCAAATCCAGATCACTGCATCGGGTGTCAGGCATGTAGCAGAGTTTGTCCTAAAAACTGCTATACCCATGCAGCGCTGGCATTAGCCTAAGTCCGCTCTATGAGCAATCTACAATCGTTTGTGAAATGAATCAACTTTGTGAAAAAAGTCTCTACAAACTTTTTTCCGTCATCCAACGAGGATTGCTCTCTCAGATTTCCTAACCCCCTCTTTTTGGATCGATGAGCATTTACTGACAGCAGAGATGCAATCTACCGGATCATCAAACCTTCGATTGATCCGAATCGGTCAGCAACGCAACCCGTTTTCCACCGCTTCAATTAAGGAGAAAACTTAAAATGACAAAAGCAATTGACATCATGACTCCAGATGTAGCGACTATTCGCGGTTCAGCAACGGTCGCAGATGCAGTGAAGTTAATGAAGCTGAGAGGAGTTCATTCCCTGATTGTCGATCTCCGTCATGATGAAGACGCTTATGGGATCGTCACTGATACGGATATTGCCTACAAAGTGATTGCTTTCGGCAAAGATCCCAAGCAAGTTCGTGTTTATGAAATCATGACCAAACCCTGTGTTGTGGTTAATCCAGATCTGGGTATTGAGTATGTCGCTCGGCTGTTCGCTCAAACACGTATCGATCGTGCGCCTGTTATTCAGGGAGACTTGCTCGGTATCATTACGGTGACTGACCTACTGACCAAAGGGGATTTTCTGATTAATCCGAAGGTGCCGCTTTTAGAAAGAGCATTGCAGAGTGCGATCGCCAATGCTCATGCCATCGTTGTGGCAGAGGGCACAGACTCAGAATCGGCTGCCAATGCCTGGGAGGCTGTCAATGAGCTGGAAGCTGAATTGGCATTCTATCGGGGAGAGTCTCCTGCCAAAACGGCGCAGGAAGCGTTTGGTGAAGCCCCCCAAGCAGGGGAACCTGCTCTCACCTAAAATAACCATAGTCACAATTGCAATTTGATTGAGATTGTGACCGTGCTTTTCCTGGTTCTAACTCAATTTGTGTTGATCCGGCGTAGGGGCGCGACATTGGGTGCGAAATCCTTGCTTAGCCTGAAAATCTTTGTCCAAATGCCGCGCCCCTACAGGGTTTAACAGCTCCAACACAAAATCCATCAGAAGCAGTGCTTTTCTACCAGAAAAAGCTTAAAGATGGGAAGACCATGCTCCCAAAGCTCTCTACTGCTTCAAGAGCATGGTTTCTAAACTTGTTCTTCCTGAATGCATGAGTTTGTGTAATCTCGTGAGTACTGGTTCAAAAAACTAATTTTTATGCTACAGTCGCCCGCTCCAAACCCTCAGTTTAAGCGCGTTAATGGCACAAATCGTGAGTGAACAAACAAATGCTCCTTTGGTGCGAGATTGGTCTACCTATTATGCTGCGGTTAAGGGTCGTCCACCCCGTGAGACCCTACTGCAAACATTAGACCGATTTACAGATGCCTCGATCGCACCAGGATTTGCCGTTGATCTCGGCTGTGGCGATGGGCGCGATACAGTGGAATTATTGCGCCAAGGCTGGCAAGTCTTAGCCATTGATGGAGAGGCAACCGCGATCGAGCATCTACAACAGCGTTCAGATGTAAACTTGGAGCAACTCACCACGCAAATTGCTCGGTTTGAATCCCTTATATTGCCAGCCTCGGTAGACCTCATCAATGCCAGCTTTTGTTTACCGTTTTGCCCCCCTGAAAATTTTCCGACTCTGTGGTATACCCTCGTCTCTTCATTAAAAGTGGGGGGGCGGTTTTGTGGGCAGTTGTTTGGCGATCGCGATTCCTGGACAATCTACTCCAACATGACTTTTCAAACCCGGAAGCAAATTAAGCAACTCCTCCAACCTTTTAAGATTGAATATCTATACGAAGAAGATCATCCAGGTGTCACCGCATTGGGAGAAGAGAAGCATTGGCATATTTTTCATATCGTGGCTCAAAAGCAAGCAGCGCCCGGTTGAAAGATGTGCTTGTGAATGCTAAAAATCGGATACCCAAATGGACGACCCTACTGGCTTGCAGATGGGGTCTTCTAAGTTGTCGTACAGTATGGGGAGCCTTTAAACAGACTCTCTACCTCATTGCGTCATCACGCATCAGCCAGTGCAACTCAAGCCAGAAGCGCGGATCAGACTGTTTGAGTTTCGATAATGGATCGCGCAATAATCGATTTGCATCTCGACAAATCACCTGTACCAACCCCATATTCTCTGCAATATCCCACAGCACATCCAGATCCGCCTTGATGGATGATACCAACGTTTCGGGACAATAAATTCCGATGTACCGAACCCTTCGAGGTGGTTTACCCCAATGCATCGTGATGATTTTGACATAGCAATGGCGCAAGAGTTCTCCAGTTTTTGGATAATAGCGATCAACGATCGCGATAAACTCCTTCGTCAGTTCTTCTTCCGTAATCATGGCAATTCATTGCAAGCAACTTCATATCTTACAAAGGCAAAATGCAATGACCTTTTTATCTAAGAGGGCATTTTAAGGATTTAAATCTTTGTAGCGTTGGCGACTCAAAGTACCACTCTTTGGATACCAGCCTAGCCATATCCAAAGAAAGATATCTGGCTTCCATAGAAGATATTTTTGGAGATGGAGAGGGTTTTATCCCCTGCTCAAAGGACAGCCCCAAAATCGCTTCTGACAATTCATTCAAGCTGCTTAACTTATTATGCACGCATCTTTAGGGTAGGATTTATAAGTTTTTCTGCAAAATATTTGAATTGGGTTAAGAAAGGCAGAATTTCTTGAATTCGCATCCCTTCAAAATCTTGTAATTCTACTCGCCAACGATATGAGAAAAAATTCGCGATCTCAGCACACAAACCCTCAGCCAGCGATCAAACTGTGCTTATTTTTACAGATTGCCAATCAAACTCGTGATGATTTGATCACATTGAACAATCGCTCAAAAAATCATTGATCAATCATTTTTCTTAAAAATATTAAATAAACATTGAATTGCTTGGTAGGAACAAATACATATCAAGATCTTGATTAAAAGTATAAACAATCAAACTGGATGAGAGTGAATCATCATTCATGCTTTTAGTACACAGTATGCGTGCGTTTTTATTGGAGGATGTTTTGAAGGTTCTTTCGCAAGTAGCAACAGAGATAATCTCCCTAAATCCTTGTACTGATACACCACTGCGCTAGAAAAAAAGGGTTACTTTGAGACTGATTCTCCTCTTAAAAAGCTACGGTGTAGACACAAGTCTTCTGATCGAGCTTAGGTCGGGTTGTAATCCTCCCTGACTCTCCTAAACCCCTGTGGGGGTGCGCCAAAGGCGTAGAAAAAGGAGGGAACCAGATCGGAAGTCCCCCTTTCTAAGGGGGATTTAAGGGGATCTTTAATGCTTAGCTATAGACGCATATAGACGCAGCCCTTGTGTGTATACGGTAGCCTTAAAAAGAGGGACTGTAGGGGAACTCTGGGTGCTCAACATCGCAGCTAACCCCCTCTTGCATGTGGAGCGTGATCGACGCATTCAACATTGTTAATCGGCATCGCACTTTAGTTCGGTACCTCACACTTCAATCTCTCTCTAACGCTATGCCTTACACGATTACCAATCGATGTATTCAATGCAGTAGTTGTATGCCCGAATGTCCAACGGGTGCTGTCAAACGCGAAGGTCAGGATTATTGGATTGACCCAGAACTGTGTAACAACTGTGAGGGATTTTATGATGCACCTCAATGTGTCGTTCATTGCCCCATTGAGACGCCCCCCGTCCCCCTACAGTCTAAAAAAGGTCGATGGAAAGAAGATGACAGAATTGCAACCAGCCCTGATCTGTTTTTGGATGGCAAAACGAATCCTTTTGCTTCCGCGATCGTCATTTGGGAAGGCTGCAATATTCTGGCACAGCGCCAATCTTTAGCCTGGAAAACAGATACCAACGGACAGCTCTACTACGAACGGCTAGTTAAGCAGGGGCGCGGTTCGATTAAGTTTTGGCTGAACGGGACAGCCGACGCGCGTCCGTCTAGCTCAACCAGCGTTGGTGCACCGATGTCTGAGCTAGATATGATGGAGACTATGGATATTCGGGCAGCCTGCCTCCATTTGATTTATGCTGCGCATGTCGTTGCTTTGGAACGCCCTTGGGAACAAGAATTCATCATTAACGATCGTCAAATCGAACAGTATCTTGCCTTAGAAAAACGCAGAGACCTCAACAAAGCTGCCAAACTAATTCTGATTCGCGAATGGGTACAACAAGCCTGTGCTTTTAATCTAGAAGTGGAGTGGGCGCAACAGGGCAAAATTAAAAGATTTTCTATTGCCAAAAGTCCCTTATGGCAACTCCTCGACATTCAACATCATTTACAGGAAGATGATGCTGGCTGCAGACATCTCGTGGGCCTTACCTTCAGAATCAAAGCCGGGATCTGGGCAAAATATTTTTTGAACAAGCAGGGCTGTAGAGACTATTCTGCTTTTTATCAATACGGCACATTACCAAAATCGTTGATCAATGCCGTAATGAGCATCTGGCAACAACATGAAGGTGCTGCCCGCATGATGCTTTGGTTACTCTTTAAAAGCAAAGTGGGTGCGGAGCAGCGAATTACTGTACCCACTTTAATGCGCGTAGCCTATGGAGACGAGAAAATCAATCGTTGTGATGCAAACCGTAAAGAACGCAAGCGTCTCCTGCGAGCCTTTGAAAATGATCTCGAAGTGCTAAATCACTATGGGCTAAGCGCTGTGTTTGATCCAGTCACTTACCCTTTAGAAATTCAACCTTTATGGGCAAAACTGACTGACCTGCCAGACGATGCTGATGATGCCTTAGAGTTCTGGATGAATGATGGTAGCAACCACATCCGGCTAACGGATGCAGCGCCTCGGGGGAAATGGAACCGACTCATGAACGCCCGAATTCTACAGTTCAAGCTCCCTTCCGACTGGAATCAGAAACCGATCGGTAACGAAAAGGGAAAATCGAAATCCCGCTACGGTTCAAAACGAGGGGCAACCCATAAATCAGCAAAAACAGTATCATCGATTACGCTATCTTCTGAACAAATTGTTGCGGCCAGAAAGCATCTGGGGATAAGTCAGAGAGTCCTTGCCGAAAAGATAGGGAAGAGTCAAAGTTGGATTCGTGATGTTGAAAATGGTCGGTTTCAAGTTAAACCGGCTGACCAAACGATATTACGAAAAATTCTCAGTATCCCTTAAGGGTTCCTACAGCAAGGATGGAATGAGTCAGCTCTAACTGGCTGGACGACGAGACACCTGCTCAATCAAGAGTTGCAGATGTCCTACCTTCCCGCGAAATTCACCACACCGGAAAACGCAGGATATTCAGGAAAATATAAGTCGCAACAACCTGGCAAGAGGGAGACTGGTTGTCGCTGAGCTCGAAACTCCTGATATTTTTACCTGGCAAAAGTCTCCTTTAAAATCTAGAATCCAAAATTCAAAATCCAAAATCTTACAAGCAAAGGCGTTAATCTGTTAAATAGTGAGTAACGTCGATTATTTACTTTTTCATTAAGCTAGTGCGATCGCTCTGCGAACTCTGAATTTATGTTTGATACCCTCTCTGAACGTCTGGAATCTGCCTGGAAAAAACTACGAGGGCAGGATAAGATCTCTGAATCCAATATCAAAGAAGCAGTACGCGAAGTGCGGCGTGCTCTCCTGGATGCGGATGTCAATTTCCAGGTCGTCAAAGACTTTGTAGCAGAGGTTGAGACCAATGCTCAAGGAGCTGAAGTCGTTGCTGGGGTACGTCCCGATCAGCAATTTATTGAGATTGTCTACAATGAACTGCTGCGGATCATGGGGGACACCAATGTGCCCCTGGCAGATGTCGAACAAAAGCCGACGATCGTCCTAATGGCAGGATTGCAAGGAACTGGGAAAACCACCGCGACAGCCAAACTGGCACTCCATCTCCGCAAACTGGAGCGCAGTACCTTGCTGGTCGCCACTGATGTGTACCGTCCCGCTGCGATCGACCAACTCGTGACCCTGGGTAAACAAATCAATGTCCCAGTATTTGACCTGGGCAAAGATGCCAATCCCGTAGAAATTGCCCGACAGGGAGTCGAAAAAGCTAAAGCCGATGGCATCGATACCGTCATCATTGACACCGCCGGACGGTTGCAAATCGACGAAGACATGATGGCAGAGCTTGCCCAAATCAAAGAAACTGTGCAGCCTCATGAAGTGCTCCTGGTCGTAGATGCCATGACCGGGCAAGAAGCCGCCAACCTAACTCGCACATTTCACGATCAGATCGGTATCACCGGAGCCATTCTCACCAAAATGGATGGTGATACGCGCGGTGGAGCAGCCCTCTCCGTGCGGCAGATTTCGGGACAGCCGATCAAATTTGTTGGCGTGGGTGAAAAGGTCGATGCACTACAACCTTTCTACCCCGATCGCATGGCTTCTCGCATTTTAGGCATGGGTGATGTGCTCACCCTGGTCGAAAAAGCTCGCGAAGAAGTAGACATGGCAGAAGCCGAAAAGATGCAGGAGAAAATTCTTTCTGCCAAGTTCGACTTCACCGACTTTCTCAAACAAACTCGTTTGCTCAAAACCATGGGATCGTTGGGTGGCATTATGAAAATGCTGCCTGGTATGGGCAAAATCAGCGATGAACAACTGCGACAGGGGGAAGTGCAGTTGAAACGAGCTGAGTCGATGATCAATTCGATGACTGTGGAAGAACGCAAAAATCCTGATTTGCTGGCAGGATCTCCCAGCCGTCGCCGCCGTGTGGCAAAAGGTGCCGGATACGCTGAGACTGATGTCAGCAAGCTTGTTAGCGATTTTCAGAAGATGCGATCGCTGATGCAACAAATGGGACAAGGCAACTTTCCCGGCATGGGGGGAATGCCTGGGATGCCGGGCATGCCGGGTATGGGAGGCGGTCTCTTTGGTGGTGGTGCACCTACAGCAGGGAATCGTGCCCCACAACCGGGTTGGCGAGGCTATCCGGGTGGCGGCGGTGTACCGAAGAAAAAGAAAAAGGACAAAAAGAAGAAAGGCTTTGGCAGCCTTTAAAGATAGGTTCAGGGTAGTGAGTTTTGAAATTTGAGACAGGGAAACCGCTTCTAGTCAGATGCTGTCTCAGTCATCTTTCATCAGTCAGGGTGTTAGTAATTTGATGTTTTGGGAACGCTAGTGAGAAAGTTCTTGGCTGGAAACATGCCCAAACCAAACTTCCATTCCGCTCGACCCCCCGCTCGCTCGCATTTACCAAAGTTGCCGCCTGCAACGGAATCGGATCAATGGCTTGAATCGTTTCAGCAAACGGATCAGTCCCTCTACAATCTGATGGCAATGGAAGTCTGGGCGATCGCCACTACTATGGATGGGATACTTCCAGGTTTCTGGAACCGCTTCATGGAAAATCGTCAGGTTGCATTAAAACAAGTCATGCACCAAAAACAGAGCAAAGAAAAATGAAGAGTCTATGAGTTGAGACTGCCAGTTTCTTCGTTTCTTAACCTGGGTGTTCTAGGATCAGGACGTTTTAAGGGATATCCACAAGTTGGAAGGTCTCTTTCAAAAGGGCTGGGGCTTTAGCTTGCCTTAGAATCGTGGACGCACTCATTTCAAGTTCGGTGCAAAGGCATTGCTTTAAAATGCCTTTGCAGAAGAATTTTTTTGGTTAATTAACTCGCGTTTCTTCGCTAAGTCTGGATAAAAATCCTACCTTTAAGGAAAGACCAGTGCTAGGATCATGCCACTTAAAATCTCAGCAATGCGTATTCGCACTGCTTACTGAAGATATTTTTTAAAGCTTCGGAAAAAGTTATGAAATCACCTGCCACTGGTTTATCGGTCTGGAAACGATTAAGAGCTTGCGAGATCAGCTGCGAGGATGCCTTAAAGCTACTTGTCGATGAACAGGGCACAGTCACATTAGAATTGCTCGATCGAGAAGTCAGTTACCGATTTTTACGAGAATTTCCTGATCGCAATTCGCTGCCGCCGATCGTTCCACTGTTGCTCTGGCGTAATTGCTACTACTTAGGCAGTCCCGTGTCGATTACCAAGGATACCATTCGGCAACTCAGTGAACGCACCCTCACCAATATTCAGATCATCCCCATCTCTGACAAGAGCTATCGCAGTTGGTATCACACCTACAACATCGACCACAGCCAGATTAGCTCTGCCCCGTTGATAAATCCTTTAACCGGAGAATTTGAACAGGAAAATATCAGCGAAGTCACCGAACTGTATCTCTCCAAAGCCGCGGACCAGATTGGGCGCATCAAAACCATTATTTCTGGGGCACTCCGCAACCGTGCCAGTGACATTCACCTGGAACCGACCCCCACCGGCTTACGCGTCCGCTACCGCATTGATGGCATCTTGCGCGACATTACCACCTTACCCCTAGAAGTCAGCCGCCGAGCAATTGTGGCTCTGAAGGTGATGGCAGATATGGATATTTCTGAAAGCCGTCGTCCTCAAGATGCACGTCTGGGTGAAAAGTACGCCTCTGGACAGGAAATTGACCTGGGACTGGATATGCGGGTTAGCACTTTGCCTTGCGTCGGTGGCGAAAAAGCGGTGATTCGTCTGTTGCCCCGACAAAACCCATTTTCCAGCATGAATGAGTTGGGCTTTACTGCCAAAACGCTGGCGACGTACCAGGGCTGGCTCCAACAACCCCAGGGCATGATTATCTTTACAGGTCCTACGGGGTCTGGCAAAACCAGCACACTCTACACCAGTTTGCAAGCTGTGGCGACTGAACATGTCAACGTCGTGACGGTCGAAGATCCCGTGGAATATATCTTGCCCCGGATTACCCAAACTCAGGTGCATGAACCAGCCGGTATGACGTTTGCTGCTGGCTTGCGTGCCATTTTGCGGCAAGACCCTGACATTATCATGGTGGGCGAAATTCGCGATCATGAAACAGCGGAAACGGGGATTCGAGCCGCTTTAACGGGACACCTGGTTCTCACAACCCTTCACACTAATGATGCTGTGAGTGCTATTCCACGTCTCAAGGATATTGGACCTGATCCTGGATTGGTCAGTGATGCTCTGTTGGGGATTGTCGCTCAGCGTTTAGTCCGTCGTATTTGTCCCCAGTGTGCTGAACCTTATACTCCCACCGAAGCCGATTTGAAAGTCCTCGGCATCGATTGGGAAGAAGCCCATCCGGAAAAGTGGCGACAGGGACGAGGCTGTTCTCGCTGTTTCAATTCGGGCTACTTGGGTAGAGAAGCCATCATTGAATTGCTGAATGTGGATGACACGATTCGCCAGCTGATCTACGAAGGAACGATGCCTCAGTTGCACCGTTATTTGGGAGAGACAGAGTTTGAGTCTTTCCGATTGGCAGCCATTAACAAAGTCACTCAGGGTATTACCACGCTTAAAGAAGTGATGCGGGTTTTGCCTCATAGTTCGCTGTATCGCCGATATGGCAAGGATGCGCGTCCGAACCATATGAAGTTGATTAATGCGACTTAGTTGGGGTGATGGAGTGAAGGTTGAAGAGGAAACAATCGATTGGGTCAGGTTGAGAGGGTGACGGGATGTTGCCCGTAAAAGGGGATAGCTTCTGACCAATGGGGACGATCGCCTCGTTGCCAGGCTAAAAAAGCCAGTTCTAGTACTTGGACAACAGTTGCGCCCAAGTTATCTTCTGCTTTTACAAGATGGTTGGGCGGCTGGCTTGTCAGAATTTGCTGCCAAGCTTCGGGAGTTAAGACGCTATCAGCTAAGTGTGGCGTGACCCCGATCGGCGAAACCTGATAGATTGCGGCATAAATTTCTCCCCGCTGAGCTTGCATTTGAACGGCAATGGTTTCAACGGACGAGGGGGGTATCGGAGACGCTAAGGTTTTGTAGTGAGAATCGGCGATCGCTGCCAGGGTAGAGATGGCAAACAAGGGAATCTCCAGTTGTTGTGCCAGAGTTCGGGCTGCGACTACGCCCATGCGAGTGCCAGTAAAGCCTCCGGGTCCCTTTGCCACTGCCAGAAAAGCCAGGTCTTGCCAATGTTGAGGTTGGATAAATTCTGCCAGGTGGAGTTGCAAATGAGTAGATAAGTCGCGTCCCAGGTGCCAGATCTGAGAACAGGCTTCTCCAGCAAAATTGTTCAATGCTAATCCCAATTCTGGGCTGGCAGTGTGAATTGCTAAAGCATATTTTTTGGGATTAAAAGCTACGTCTTGGGAAACTGGCATTGTGAGATTCATGGGGCTTTGGCTATTCTGTCTTTTGCGATCGTTGCTTGTCTAAAATTGCTTGCCGAAACCCCAGCACCACCAAAATATTTGATAGGGTCAAGAAAAATTCTGCTCCCCCATGTAGCCAGTCGATATTTGCCAGGCTCTCGTTATACGCCACCTTAGCGTAAATTCCTGCTGGAATGGTGACTGCCACAAATACCAGGGTCATATAAAACCCAATCAATGCCAGACGCGGCGTTTGTCTCGATCGAGTGAGAAACCAGAGAAACCCAAGGTAAGGAAATAAGGAAACAGCAAAAAGAGAATCTTTGGAAAACATGGAGAACTCAGTGTTAGGTGTCGGAAGCACGGCAATTTTAGACGAGTAAGCCACGGTGACAGGTAGAGGGGTGGAGGGGTGGAGGGACAGTTCCATGTCTCTCTTACTCCGCTTTTTTCTTCCTTCACCTCTTGACTCCTTCACTCTTTCATTCCTTTCCCCAACTTCACCGATCGCCAAATCCACCAGGCAGCGATCAACATTGTGAAGTTTCCCACCACCGTCATGGTGGCTTGCAGAGTAACCAGCCAGTCTAAAGCGGGAAGGTTGTCGAAGAAGTGCCAGGTACAGGCGCACATGGCGCTGACTAGGGCAGGCAACATGCCGAAAGAGAGCGATCGCCATGCCAGATTGCCACTCACTTCGGCATAAATCCAGATCAACCAGATGGCAGCAATCCATTCAATAACGCTAGAGACATGGATGATCCAGGTGGGGACGGAGAGCGCGTGCATAAAATTTTAGGGCGTAGTAGGGAGATTGCAGAGTAATTCTGAATGGGTCGGATTTCTGTCCGTCCATCACCCTAAAATCTTCTAAGGTTTGAAGAGGATTGTCTATGGGCAAGTTGCTTCAAACCAAAATCGTTCGACTGAGCGCTCACGACAAAGTCCAAAATCCAAAATCTAAAATCTCAATGGTTCGCGCAGTTTTGTGTGGTTACTATGGCATGGGCAATGGCGGAGACGAAGCGCTGCTAGCTTCCCTTCTGCAGATGTTGCCAGAGCAGGTACAACCGATGGTGTTGTCGGGCAATCCGGTGCAGACAAGTGCCCGGTATGGGGTGGCAAGTTGCGATCGCAAGTCGCCCTTGGCAGTCCTCAAAGCCTTGCGGCAAGCTGACCTATTTATCTGGGGAGGCGGTAGCTTGATGCAAGATGCCACCAGTGTGCTCAACCCCTTCTATTATGGCGGTTTGATGAAACTGGCGCAGATGATGGGCAAGCAGACGATCGCTTGGGCGCAGGGTGTAGGACCGCTACAACGTCCTTTTACCCGTTGGTTGACCTGCCAAGCCTTTCAGGGGTGCTCGGCAGTGAGTGTGCGTGATCCCGAATCTGCGACGTTGTTGGCAAACTGGCAGATTCCTGCGATCCAGGCACCTGATCCCGTTTGGGCCATGGAATCCATCCCGGTAGAGGGCTTGTGGGATTTGCCTGCACCCCGAGTCGCAGTGAACTTGCGCCAACATGCCTCTCTGACGCCAGAACGGCTAGCGCATTTTACCCGCGCCTTAATTGATTTTCAAAAAGCCACAGATACCTGTATTCTTTTGTTGCCGTTTCAAGCTAGCCACGATTTGGCGATTGCCCAACACATCCAACCCCAACTGCCGGGACCCAGCAAAATCTTGATGATCGAAGATCCTCAGCAACTCAAGGGTGTATTTAGAGGGGTGGAAATGGCGATCGCGATGCGCTTGCATGGGCTGATTATGGCGGCGGCGGAAGAATGCCGTTGCTTTGCCCTCAGCTATGACCCCAAAGTCATTCGGTTAATGGACGAAATTCAAATACCCGGTTGGGATTTGACGGGCACTTCTCACCATGTCCCCATGCCCGAAGACGCAATTCAGATCAGCAACACCTGGTTGGAACTCTACGCCAACGGTACATCTCTGTCATCAGATCAGCTGAGATCGCTGGTTGATCGGGCCTTGATGCATCGGGAACTGTTGCGTGAGGCGATCGGAGTAAAGAAGTGAAGAGGTGGAGGGGTAAAGGAATAAAATTTATCCCACTCCCCAACTCCCTACTCCCTACCCATCCACTCCTGAATCGTCGCAACCACCTCCGTAACAGCGATCTCTTGGGATTCACGAGTGGCGCGTTGAACCACTTCGACTTTGCCTTGTTGGAGCGATCGCCCCGTCACAATCCGATAAGGAATGCCGATCAGATCAGCATCCTTAAACTTAACACCAGCGCGTTCACTGCGATCGTCCAGCAGAGTTTCGATGCCTGCCTGGTTCAGTTCGGTGTAGAGTTTTTCAGCCGCTTCGACTTGGTCGGTTTTGCTAATGTCGGGGATGACGACGATCACATGGTAGGGGGCGATCGCGGTATTCCAGATGATGCCATCCTTGTCGAAGGATTGCTCGACTGCTGCCTGTGCCAGGCGAGACACACCAATGCCATAACAGCCCATCACCAGGGGCTTTTCTTCTCCTTGTTCGTTGGTGTAGGTCGCACCCATAGCTTGAGAATATTTGGTGCCAAGTTGGAAAATATGCCCGATCTCGATGCCCCGGGCGCTTTGTAGGGTTTGGGTGCGATCGTGGACGGCACGATCTCCCACTTTGGCAGTCCGCACATCCACCACTCGCTTGGGTTGCTCAAATTCCTCACCCCAGTTGGCTCCAACCACGTGGTAACCCGCTTCATCTGCACCTGTGACAAAATTCTTCAGATCCACTGCGGTTTGATCGACCAAGCGTAAAAACTTGGCTGCGATCGTTTTGCCTGCTTGAATCGAATCATCTGTCAAACTGGGCGAAATGTAACCTAGCGGCAGCGGTTTGACAGCCCATTTTTCTTGCGCTGCGGCATCGGGAACCGTTAACGCCAAAACGGTCTTACCACCATACTGGCTTGCCTGTTTCACCAGTTCATTCTGTAGCTTCACCTCATTCACGTCTTGGTCGCCGCGAATGCTGACCAGCACCAGCACTGTCGTACCATTGTCGTAAACGGCTTGATAAAGAACGTTTTTTACCAGGTTCGTGGCACTGCATTTCAGCGCTTTGCAGACTTTCTCGATCGTCTCACTTCCCGGAGTTTCTCGTTTTTCGTAAGTTTTGAAAGGTGAAGGCTCGACCTCCGGTGGCAACGAGACGGCTTTCTCCACATTGGCGGCATAGTTGCCATCTTCGGTGTAGAGCACTTCATCTTCACCTGCGTCTGCCAACACCATAAACTCTTGAGAACCAGAGCCGCCGATCGCCCCAGAATCCGCATCCACTGCGCGAAACTTTAACCCACAGCGGTTGAGAATATTGCGGTATGCCTGATCCATTTTTTGGTAGCAGACTTTCATGCCTGTCTCATCTGCATCAAACGAGTAGGCATCTTTCATAATGAACTCGCGACCACGCAACAGCCCAAAGCGGGGACGAATTTCATCCCGAAATTTGGTCTGAATCTGATACAGATTCTGCGGTAACTGGCGATACGATCGGATCATGTCACGGGCGATCGTCGTAATCACCTCTTCATGGGTTGGACCCAGTCCCACTTCTCTGCTTTGGCGATCGGTCAACGCAAACATGATCCCCTCAGCTTTGGTGTAGGTATCCCAACGCCCCGACTCTTGCCACAGCTCAGCAGGCTGCAACTGGGGCAAGAGCGTCTCTTGCGCTCCTGCCGTGTTCATTTCCTCCCGTACAATCTGAGAAACCTTCTGCAATACACGCCACATCAAGGGCAAATAGGCATAAATTCCACTGCCAATGCGCCGAATATACCCTGCCCGCACCAGTAGCTTATGACTGGGAAGCTCTGCCTCGGCAGGGTCTTCTCGCAAGGTCACAAAGAGCATCTGAGACAGTCGCATGGTTCAGTCCTTTCAGTTCAGGGATAGTGTTCGGGAAGTCAACTATCTCAGTCTAAAGGAAGTGGGGGGAGTTAATGAAAGAAACAAAGGGCGGGAGTCAGGAGTCAGAATCCAGAAGTCAGAATCCAAAATCCCATAGCAAAGCGGCGCAGAGCGCTATCCAAAATCGTTCAACTGAGTGCTCACGACCCAGTTCAAAATCCAAAATCCAAATTCAAAATCCTATCTCTTCTTCCTTAAGACGCAGATGCTAGGAACGATCGCACCCCCTCACTCTGAGAATCGGGATGGTTTTGCCAAGCAAAAACGGTTTGCTCAGCAATTTCTTTGCCTTCTGTCAATAGATAGTCGAAGAAGGTTCGGGCAATGATCGACAACTGTTTGCCGGAAGGATAAATCAAATACCAGTAGCGTTGAATTGGAAAATTTTCTACATCTAGAATTGCAAGCTGACTATTGGGACTTTCCAATGCCATGGTATGCAGTGACAGAACTGAAAGCCCCAGTCCGCCTGCGATCGCTTGCTTAATTGCCTCATTGCTCCCCAGATCGAGTTTTACTTTCAGAGGAATGTCATGCTCATCAAACAGTTTTTGTACCGCTTTGCGCGTGCCTGAACCCGGCTCCCGCATAATAAAGTATTCTTCCGCTAATCGTTTGAGCGAAACATTACTCTCCTGCACCAGAGAATGATTGTGAGGAGCCAACACCACAAGGGGATTTTCCAAAAATGGATGCACGTTGATATCGGCATCTTCGGGAAGCTGGCTCAAGATATAGAGATCATCTCGATTGTTTGCCAAGCTTTCCAGCACATACTCATGGTTGGTGACAGTAAGGGAAACATCGACTCCTGGATATCGCTGACAAAAAGGACCCAACAAGCGGGGAATCACATACTTCGCCGTGGTCACAACTGCCAACCGCAAGGTCCCCTGTTTCATTCCCTTGAGATCGGAAATAGAACTCTCAAATTGGGAAAGACGATCGAAAATTTCACGACAGGTGGAATAGAGTTCTCGTCCGGCAGCCGTAAGGTATAGCCGTTTGCCAATTTGTTCAAACAGAGGCATTCCCACGACTTTCGAGAGCTGCTTTACCTGCATTGATACAGTGGGCTGAGTCAAAAACAGTTCTTCAGCTGCGCGAGTAAAACTACTGTGCCGAGCGACTGCCTCAAAAACCTTGAGTTGGTGGAGCGTTGCCTGGTTCAAAGCATGATTCTCCTAAGCGCTTCTTTCATAGAAGGAAGTCTATCACAAAAAAGATAACCAATGACAATAGATTATGCAGATGTTTCCAAAAGAATAGAAAATAGACTATTCATAGAATCAGAAGTAATGATTTTGATTTATAGATTTTCAGCCTACCATTAAACGAAAGAGCTTTTGCTCCCTTCCATCAGAGCGTTGTACACAGGTTCTAAGGCTTTGTTAGCTTTCTAATTCAGTTCCTCCTCTCCTAGGTTGGGATGAATATTGGGATGGGCTAGCATTCAGTTCTCTCTATGTACAACGCTTTTTCCTATTTTTTTGGAGAATAACGGCAGCGGTCGATCGACTCAATTCGGCTTTTTTCTGCCTGTTGCCTCAATCGATCAGGTTCATGAAGGGTAAATCAGATGCCACCCTGCATGATTTCGAGTCATTTATTGCCTGAAACCATTACCAGTATCAAGTTTACTGGAGTTGAAAAAACCGTAGAAGGTTAAGCACACTTTATATTCTTCAAAAAACACTTGAAAAGTTCGTGAACCAGTGTAGGTCAAAGTTAACTGCGAGAGATTTGTCCCTTAGGATGTATCCAGAAAGACACTGATTTCAGTGGTTACGCAGAAGTAAATTGACCACTATCGTCTTTGAAGCGATATCTGCGTAACAATTCATTTTGGGTGTACTGCAACGTCTGGGTGAAATGAGCTACCAATTGAACTAGCAAGGACATCAGGCACATGCTGTTATATTCAAAGGAAGCATTGGATTTGACCTTTACTGATCAAGGTGGCGTAGAGCCGGAGCGCATCAAGGCTCCCACCATCAAAACCTTTTCCCCTAGCAGAATTCTCAGTTCTGTTACAACTGGAGATCTCTTAGAAGGAATTTTGACTAGCCTTGACGCAGGTGCGGAAATTATTGTGGTCAATTTACAAGATGTATCGTTTATGGACAGTACTGGGTTAGGAGCTTTAATTCTTGCCCACAAAAAAGTTCGTAAAGCGGGAAAAAGATTGGTGCTCTGCTCGGTTTGGGGGCAGACGAGAATGTTATTGGAACATAGTGGAATGGCGAATGTCTTCGAGACCTATTTTGATCAAGAGGAGTTTAATCGATTGGTCTTAAATCGGTAGCCCAGGTATGGAAATTCAAAAGAAGTTGTGTTCTCTGCATTGTGTTCTCTTCCGTTGGCTTGGTTTGGATGACTCATGGGGGTATTTTGTGAAGGTGCTGAGCACCTTCACAAAACACTGGCTTTTGCAATTTGATCAAGCCATGAGTACTCTAAAATCTTCCAAGATTTTAGAGTGCTCATGATTGTAAGCGCCTGATATTGCTTAATTTCTTTCAGTCAATCGATTAACATCGATCGCCCATGTTCCAGATCGTAGAACTATGGAGAACTGGTTGCTTTCTTAGGCTGCTTGTTGAGCCAATCCTTGCCCAATTGAATGGTCACATCGGAACCCAGTTCGCCTGTGCTTTCAATGCGAACCTCACCCAACTTGAGTACCCGACGAATTGCTTCGGCACTTTCCACATCTCCCTGTTGGGCAACAATTCGGGTAGTTGCCAAAGGCTCGGGCCAGGGATCATAAATACTGACATTGGTATAGCCTGCCTGCTGAAGATTTTGGGTAAGCGATCGGGTTGCACTTTCACTGCCAGTGCTGTCTTGTACCACCACTCGAAGCAGGTTCGGTTCAACAGCAGTGACACTGGCAAGACCAAAGTCAAAATATTGTGCCATCATCACTTGAATTTGGTGCTGGCTGGGTAACCAATAGCTAGCATCATATTCTCCGGGACGGCTAAATTCGCCTGGCAGCATCAGCATTTTGACATCTGAACGATCGATTTGAGTGGCAAAACCAACCAGCGCAAACAATTCTTCTACGCTCAGGTTGGTATCAATATGCGTCTGAATTACCGACAAAATTTTGGGCAACCTTGCCAGAGTGACCGGGTTGAGTGCCTGTTCCATCAAAGCACGCATCACCATTTGCTGGCGCTGAATCCGCCCAATATCGCCATTTTCGTCATAGCGAAAACGCAACAATTGTAGAGTCTGGTCGCCATTCAGATGGCGTTTACCGGCTTTGAGGTTGATATAGAGGTGCTGGCTATCATCCTGGTATTTCATATCTTTGGGGACGTAGACAGTGACTCCCCCCAAAGCATCCACTAGCTTTTCAATCCCCTGTACGTTGACCCGAACGTAGCGATCGATTCCAACTCCACCAAGCAGGTCACTGGTTGCCTTCGCACTGAGCGCCGGTCCCCCTCCAGCATTGGCTGCATTGATTTTGGTGACGCCATATCCTCGCACGTCGGTGCGAGTATCTCGTGGAATCGAAAGCACCATCAGCTTTTTGGTTTCCGGGTTAAACCGGATCAACAACATGGTGTCAGATAGCCCATCAAAAGAATTAACCAATGCTTGATAGCGCAGGTTTTGCATTGCGGGGGGCAAGTTATTGACCTCAGTGGTCAATACTTTGGTGCCGAGTACCAGAATGTTCACCGATCGTGTCAATTCAGGAAACTTGACACTCGTGCGTGTAGACAGATCCCCTTGTGAAAAAACAGAAGCTTCTTCAGGGCTCAGTTGACGTTGCATCAAAGGCGTACTGGAAAGAGAGACTGCCAATAATGCGCCCGCAGTTGCCGAAAGCATTGCCATCCCAGTCAAGGTAAAAAGCATCCAGAGCCAACGGGCATTACCTCGTTTCGGAATTTTCTTATTTCCAGTTGGTGTTTTTGGGGATTGTAGTTTAGTTGACTGAGAGAGATGACGACTTTTGGATTTCACGAGCTTCCTCGACACACACAGAGATGGAAAAGATGGAAATCGCACCCAGACCTGATTGCAATATTCGCCAGGAGTTGCTGTGGAACGGGCGGACAGGTCGCACACCTGAATCAGGTTAAAGATGTGGTAGGCTGACGGTTTTTATTAAACTCGGTTGGTCAGTTTGTTGAGCAAATCAAGTTTGTGAAACAAATTTATGTGGCAAGCAAACGACTCAATCGTGTCAGTTTTGATGGAAATGATTCGGATGAGAAAATTGAATGATAGCGGCTTTGGCGAACTCTAGAACCCGACTGGCTATCCACTATAGTCTTTAATGAAAGGAACGGCAAACTAAAAAAGTAGAATATTTCAAGTATTTTTTAACCCACTTTTAGAGGTCAGATTTTAGATTTTGCAGGGTGAAAGTGCTACCTAATGATTTGGGGAGGAGCCAGTGCCTCGTCAGAAAATGTCTGATATCAGCACCAAGGTCGTTTTGCTTAAGTCCATTTACAGAGCGATCGGGGTACCCTCCGGGCATCCCGATCGCTCTGTTTCCGGCTTTTTTTAGGAGACCTCAATGGATGCAACTATAAAGTGGCTTGCAGTTGATCCAGAAGTCCCTCGACATAGCTGAGTGCGCCCTGGATCGTAGCGGGATTTTCTAAATCAACATCAACATATTGACGCAGGGCTGATATCTGATCCAGACTACCGCCTGCAGCCAACAATTCCAGGTAACCGGGAATGAAGTCTTTGCCCACTTCGAGATATTTTTGATAGCAAGCGAGGCTGACAATGTTAGAAGCAGTGTACTGGTAGCAGTAGAAGGGTTTGAAGTAGATGTGCCCAATCCGTGCCCAGTCGTATTGATGCTCTGGCAAAACTTCCACCTCATCACCGCACAGAGTTTGGTAGAGCTGCATCCATTGATCGTTGACAAACTGATGATCGAAACTGCCCTGAAGCGCCCGATCGTGAATTGCCAACTCTAGCCGGCTGATAGTGCTTTGGCGGAACAGCAAATTCAGTTGGTCTTCTAGTTGACGAGTAATTAGGGCTTTGCGCAACAGGTCATCGTCTCCGGCTTGTTTGAGCAAATAATCTAACAACAGCAGCTCATTAAATGTTGAGGCGATTTCTGCCAACACCATGGGTGGATTGCTATTGAAGTAGGATTGGCGATCGCCAATCCAGGCAAAGTGCAACCCATGCCCCATTTCATGCGCCAGCGTAAACAGGGAATTGTAGTCGTTCGTATAAGAAAGCAGCAGATAGCTATGCTTGCCGTAGGTATAGGCACAGAATGCGCCTCCTCGCTTACCAGGACGCACCTTGGCATCCACCCAATTCCTCAAGAAAAATTCTTCAGCGCGGTGAGCATAGTTGGGATCAAACTGCTCCAAGGCTGCCAGCAGTGTTTCTACACCAGTTTTGTAGTGGATAGGGGCAAGTTGTTCGTCTTCAGCCGTCCAAGGAGCATACAAGTCGCAGGTGCGGATGGGTTGCCCTAATGCCTGACTTTTCAGCCGATAGTAGCGCTGGAACAGATCAAATCGGGCATGGGTACCGTCCATGATGGCTCGAAAGACGGGTTCTGCCACCTCATCGGCGAGTAGCTGTTTCTGAAGCGTGGAGCCATAGCCCCGCATTTGATTTTCGATGCGGTGGTCTTGAGCCACCGTGTTGAGGATGTAGCCATAGAGCGAATTGTGTTGCTGCATGACTTTGCGGATAGATCGATACGCCGCCAACCGTACCCCATTGTAGGGATGGAACAACAACGCCCCCAGTTCTGCTTCAGTGCTAGAGGTTTTGTTGTCGGGCGTGGTGACGGGTTCGTATTCTTGCTCACCCAAATGCACCGATCGTAACTGAATAAACGCTTGTCGCCCAGTCAAACTATCCTGGTTGCGGGTTTGTTCAACTTCTTCCGAAAGCTTGTGCGGACGATATTTGGCGATTCGGCTCAAATAATGGCGATAGTTATCTAAACCTGAGAAAGCTTGCAATTGCTCAAACGAGGGCGCATCCAAGCTTTGCAATTCCAGATCAAAAAACAGCAACTGGTTTTCGATCGTGGTCAACGCATCCATGACCTTATCGAGAAACTGCTTGGCTTCCGTATTGCGCGTATCTGCCGAAAAAATAAGTGAAGGAAATGCATAGAGGTAACCCGACTTTTCAGCGAGTTCTTCTAATCGCTGGAAGCAATTCGCAATCTGAGCAGGAGTAAACTGCTTAACTTTGCCGCGATAAGCGTCCCGAAACTGGGCTGCGGCTTGTTGTAAGGCTTCTAAGTCTTGAGCAAATTGTGGATCATCAAATCCTTGATAGAGATCTGACAAGTTCCATTCTTGGGGACTTGCCAATTGGGCGGCAATTTCAGCATTTGAAGACAACTGAACCAAGATGAAACTCCTTACCGTTGTAAAAACTTATTTTTTGGGATTCCAGGGAAGCCCTACATACCAGGGTAGCTTTTTCATCACAAATCGGTATTCGAGATTAACTGACCGGTGTTCATTCATGTCATGGGGCGGGTTGAAAACTCGCATTGCCAGCTTTACATAGACATATAGAGGTTTTAGCCCATCGACAAAGTCGCGGTAGTCCTCCTTATTGGCAGGGCTACCTTTTTCCAATTTCTTGATGTCGATGACAGGTTGATCGGCAATCTCTTCCATCTGTCCCGATTCGGATTTGCGCTGGAGGACATCCTCAGCCGTGAATTTTTCTTTCAGGGTTCTGCCGGGTGAAATAGCGCTGGAAGCCTGGGGTTGAAGTAAATCCAGCGTAACCCCGGGTGCCAAGCGGATAACCCGTCGCGATCGTCCGCCGCCAAAATCAGTCACGGTCGATTTATCCCAATCGACATACATCAGGTAAGTTGTGAGATTTTTGACATTCAGTGAAAAACTTTTGAACTTATCAAATTCGTAGCGATTGTCAAACTCGAATTTGACTTCAGCCACATTCGTTAGATTCTGATCCTCCATCTGCTTTTCGGGGGAGGGTTCGTAGCTTGGATCGAGCTTGATCTCAAACATATCGTTGAGCGATCGAAACATCCAGCCAAACACGAGCGCCACCACAATCAGGTAAACCGCCACGATGAACAGATTCAAATCCCAGGGATTTTCGATCGCGGTGTTAGTGGCGTTGGGAGTAGCGGTGGGTGCTTGAGCAATCAGAAAAGATAGGACAAGGTTCAGCATGATGGAGGCAGAAGAGACCCAATGGCTCAAAAGAATTTAGCAAGATTGAAAAACTCGCAATCCAGTCTAATCGCCATTTCCCATTTCTAATTTTTAATTTCTAAATTTCTCTACAAAACGCCCTTAGAACTCGGAATGGCGTGGGTACGACGCGGGTCATATTCCACTGCCATACGCAGCGATCGGGCAAATGCCTTAAAGGTTGCTTCAATAATGTGATGGGAGTTAATGCCATCCAACTGGCGAATGTGGAGGGTGAGTTGGGCATGATTTACCACCGCTACAAAAAATTCTCGCACCAGTTGCGTATCGTAGGTACCCACTCGCTGGGTAGGAATTTCCAGCCCATAGCTCAGATGGGGACGACCAGAGAAATCAAGTGCCACCTGCACCAGCGCTTCATCTAGCGGTGCCAGGAAGTGCCCAAACCGCACAATGCCTTTGCGATCACCTAACGCCTTGCCCAATGCCATGCCCAACGTAATTCCGACATCCTCGTTGGTATGGTGATCATCAATCTCGATATCCCCCGTTGCCCGTACCTCCAGGTCAATCAAGCCATGGGAGGAAATCTGGTGCAGCATGTGATCGAGAAAGGGTATACCCGTTTGGGCAACGCAATCTCCCCGCCCATCCAAATTCAGCGTGACTTTCACATCCGTTTCGCCTGTAGTGCGGCTGACGGAAGCTGTTCTCGCCGAGCGTTGAATTAGTTCGGTGGCAATGTCGCGGGGTCGATCGCTGGTCTGCATAGCGGAATTGAATAAAGACGTACAACCCTCATTATCAGATACGGAACCGTGATCCGAGCACAATTCGCTTTCGCTTTGAACAAGGTCACACTACAATCTCTAACGGACACTCAAACTGGAAGGATCTCAGATTATGTCGCTATCAGTGGGTGATAATGCTCCTGGATTTACGGTGAAAGATACCGACGGAAACACCGTTTCTCTGGCAAAGTACGCAGGCAAAACAGTCGTACTGTACTTTTATCCCAAAGATGACACGCCTGGCTGCACTAAGGAGGCTTGCAGCTTTCGGGACTACTATGCCGACTATCAGGGTAAAGACATTGTTGTGTTTGGAGTCAGCATGGATGATGAAGCTTCCCACAAGGCGTTTACAGACAAATTCAGTTTGCCTTTTCCTTTGTTAGCCGATGTGGATGGCATCATCACCAAAGCTTACGATGTGCAGGGAGAAAAAAATGGTTTCCATTATTCCCAGCGGGTTACCTACGTGATTGATGGTGCTGGCAAGATTGTTAAGGTTTACGATTCTGTGAAAACAGAAACTCATGCCAGTGACATTCTGACAGACCTTTCCGTTTAGGCAACTCCATGACCTGGATGGAGTTGAGTCTGGATACTACGCATGAGGCAGTGGATTGGGTTTGCTCCCTTTTGTCTGAGACCCCCGGGATTGATGATGTGCGGATTATTGACTATCACGAACCCAAGCCCTGCCATTTAGACGAACCACCTCTAGCTGAGCCAGAGTGGGCGTTTACGCTTTACTTCTACTTGCAGGACGATCGCAGCGTCAGATCCCAAATTGCAACGATTGCCGAGCGACTCTCGGCACTCCATCGCACAGGGCAGGCAAGCGAACTCTATACCCGTGTGGTAGACGTAAAAACGAGGCTGGCAGAAATGCCCGATCGCCGCTGTCAGCGCATTGGCGACCGATTTTTGGTCGTCACTGCCAATGAGCCAGAGGCGCAATTGTCCCTGATCGATTCACTCGCGATCGAGATCATCCCCCTCTGGCTTAAGCCTTCCTTCGCCTTTGGGAGTGGACTGCACCCAGCAACCATTCTCAGTCTGCAACTGCTGGAACGGTATGTCTTGCCCAACCTGCAAACTCTCGACTTAGGCTCCGGTTCCGGCATTCTCAGTGTTGCCATGGCGAAACTGGGAGCGCAGGTTTTAGCCCTGGACAATGATCGGGTTGCGGTTGATGCGACCCAGGCTGCTATCCAGTGGAACGGGGTAGCAGCGCGAGTCACGGTTCAACAAGGAAGCTTGGGCGAGGGTTGTCAGATGGGTCACTGGCTAGGTAGCACACTCATTGGGCAAGTGGCTGCAATTCCGACAACGGAGCAATTTGACCTGATTGTTGCCAACATCCTGGCACGAGTGCATATTACCCTCGCCCACGACTTTCGACAAGCTTTGCGACAAACGCCAGACCATCCAGGCATTTTAATTGCCAGTGGCTTTACCACGGATCATGAGAGCCAGGTTGCCGAAGCCTTGGTAGCCAATGGTTTTGTTGAGATTGATCGAAAACAACACGATGAATGGGTCGCACTGGCTTATCGAGCGATTTAAGCTGTGGCAAATGTGGCGAAGCATTCGGTGACTAATTTTGGCAATGCACCGATCGCAGCTCTTCCGAATGCTTTGTTTGCGTCTTTGCAATCCCCCCCTTTAGCGAATGGTTAGGAGGTCAGGACATGGGCAAAGTTCAACTCAAGCTGACCTGGCGAACTCTCTGCATTGGGTTACTAGTCGTAGGGATCTTTTTTCGCTTTTTTAACCTGGATCGCAAAGTCTTTTGGTACGACGAAACCCAAACTTTATTAAGGATTTCAGGCCATAACCGCACAGAATTGGTGGCGCAAGTCTTTAATGGCAACCCGATCGGGGTGGGTGAGTTGCACGATCGCTACCAATATCCCAATGCCGATCGCAACTTGAGCTATACCCTTAATGCACTGGCTGGCAGTCCAGAACATGCACCGGGCTATTTTTTAATAGCAAGAGCTTGGCTGCAAACTTTTGGGCACTCAGTGACCGTGATTCGGGCTTTATCGGCGATCGTTAGTTTGCTATCCTTTCCCTGTATCTATTGGCTTTGTCGGGAATTGTTTGCTTCGGCATCGGTCGCCTGGGCAGCCGTAGCGCTACTGGCGATTTCTCCTTTTCAGGTACTTTATGCGCAAGAAGCCAGGCAATATAGCCTGTGGATGGTGACAATTCTATTTGCCAGTGCTGCATTATTGCGGGCGCTGCGCCAGCAAACCCTAGCCAGTTGGGGCATTTATACCCTGGGAGTAGCGGCAGCGCTTTATGTGCACATGTTTTCAGCGTTTGTCTTGATTGGGCATGGCATCTATGTCCTACTCATCGAAAATTGGCGATCGCTGAGCCCAACCCAACCACTACCCAAGCAACTGATTGCCTATCTCACAGCTTCCTTAGGCGGAGTGTTGCTGTTTAGTCCCTGGCTCTGGGTGATTGTCCATCACTTTCAGCAATTTACCGAAAATACGGCATCGGTTGGGGTGAACCGTCCCGATCTACAACTGATCTGGCTCCTCAATCTGAGCCGCTTATTTTTTGACCTGAATCAAGGTCCCAGTTTACTCAACCCGGTGCTTTACCTAACCGCTGCCTTGAGCGGCTATGCCCTGTATTTTTTGTGTCGCGATACGCCGCGACGAGATTGGCTATTCATCATTACCCTGATTGGGGTGACGGGGATTGCCCTGCTTGTGCCCGATGTGTTGTTTGGCGGACGACGTTCTAGCATTACTCGTTATGTCATCCCTTGTTTTTTGGGGATTCAGATTGCAGTAGCCTATTTGCTGACAGTCAAACTGGCTCCCTTCTTATGCCAGCCTGAAGCCATGGCGATCAATCGATCGCAAAAATATTGGCGGGGGATGACGATCGCCCTGATCCTCAGTGGCATTCTTTCCTGTGCCGTCAGTTCTCAATTTCAGGTCTGGTGGAATAAAAGCTTTGCGAAAAGTCGCTACAATCCGGCGATCGCTCAGATCGTGAACCAAAACGCCGCTGCCCAACCTCCTACCCTGGTGATCAGCGACGAAATTCCAGGATATATTCTCTCTCTAAGCCATTTACTCAGTCCCCAGGTCTATTTACAACTGGTAGTCGAGCCAAATATTCCAACGGTTCCCAAAGGCTTTGGCAAAAAATATTTGTATCGCGCTTCAGAGACACTACAACAAGGCTTGGCACAACAGGGCTTCCCTTCTACACCTGCTTACAAAGCCTGGCTCCGCCAGTTGTAAAAAACACTTGGTTGACGATTCGCCAAGAAAGCGTTACATTTATTTACATAAAGCAGCTAGTGCCGCAGGTCACTCCAAATTAATTTCTATTTTTGGTTCAACCTCAGTGTATGAAAGCTTTTAGGGTCGTCTCTCCCGACTCTGCCTGGATACGTCTTAAGCATTGGATTTCTCCTAAATCTCCCTCCCTGGGTCTCTCCCCAGGGTTTTTGCTTTTTTATAGATCTTACAAATTTTGTAAGAGCAGCGACAATGGGGTCGGAGCAGCAACAAGCATTGGCAAAGCGTTGTGGATCAGAAATGTTCCGCTTGTTGGACTAAACGCTGCTCCCAGTGAATCACTGTCGAATCAGACTTCCCGAATGCCTGTCCTGTTGCCCGAATGCCCATCTTTCGGCGCGATTCTATTAGTCATCCTTTAGCAGATCAGTACCTTTTTCTCTATCCGTATAAGTCAGTCGCTACCATAAACTGCATACAGCACCACAATTGAGGGCTGTGATAATACACTTCCCTATAATGTCTGCCTCTATCTTCAAAGGTTAGAATGAATGGAGATTGGGCTTGTTGAGTTGGCAGATAGCGCAGTTCCATGCAACATGGCTGACTCCAACAAAACCAAAGGGAGATTCAAGGAGAATTGCATGACAGAGACGACCACTGCTCGTGATCTATTTCGGGCTGCTTATGAAAATCGCTATACCTGGGACTCAACCTTTCCTGGCTATAGTGCCGATGTCACACTCACGAGAGGCGATGAATCTTATACCGGTAAGGTGCGGATCCATGCAGATATGACCTTTGAAGTGGTTGAGGCTTCGGATGAGAAGGTGAAGGAAGAAATCAAAGGACAACTTTGGGAAATTGCCATTCACCGGGTACGTCGCTCTTTTGAAGAGACCCATGGCAACAATGTCTTTACGCTGGGTGAAACGGACGATACCGGAGCGGTTGAAATTTTGGTGAGTGGCAAGGCAATGGGCGATCGCTATAAAGTGCGCGATAACGTTGTTTGCTTAGTACATCGCCATATTCGGGATGTAGTTGTGACGATCAATACCTTCAGTACTACTGATACAGGCGAAGGATATTTGTCTCACCGCTACGATTCGGTGTACCACGATGCTAAAACGAATGAGCTAAAAGGCTCCAGTGTATTTGAAGACAGCTACGAGAAAGTGGGCGATTACTACATCATGTCTCAACGCCTGATTCGATCGGAGAAAGAGGGCAAGCCAGAAATCACCGAATTTGCTTTCTCCAATGTCAAATTACTGCAACCGGTTGCCGCTTAATTGAGGTACTAGGGTACGGGAAATTAAGACAGGAGCAGTGTGATAAATTACACTGCTCCTGTCTTTTTGGGGAGCCTCGAAGTTGATTGATAAGAATTACTTTCATTACAGACTAAATGTATGAGGCCAAAGAAAGTATGGACCAAACTTTTGGCCCATGCGAAATTCTCCACCTGCTTCTTTGCCTTTAGTAGTAAGATAATTTTTGCCGTTTTTAACTTCCAAGAAGCCTTTATCAATTAGTTTATCTGTCAGCTCTCCAGTCTTGAGTCCAAGCTTCTGTGCCAGTTTGGAGGTGGTTAGCTTATTACCCTCAGCAGCTGTTTCTATATCTTGTACTGCCTCTGGTTCCTTGATTACCTTTTCTAATGACATCCGAATCTCGTCACTGATCCGGATAATCCGCTGTGCTTCCTCGTACGCCTCTTTGTAAGTGTCGGTATCATTTTGACGCGAGAGGTAGATCCCCATCTCATTGTTGTTCACTTGACTAAATTCGTAGAGATTCAGGCTGGTGATAATGCAGGATTCCTCATTGAGATAGCACTTTGCATGAAGATTCTTGCAAAAGCTAGTGCGAATATACGTTAGTTCCTTTAGCCAATTGATTTCTTCCGGCTGAAGTTCATTCTTGCCATAGACGATGCGAACATCAATCTTAAGACGATTTTTATCCTCAAGCAATTCTTTGATCCGATCGTTGAGCTTGAGAAAAGGACTAATTAGAATGAGTCGATCTTTTGCTGATTTGATCAGTTCTTCCAAGAAATAGTTGGTGGCGCTGGTATTGAGAAACTTTGCCATATGCGCTTTCTTGCGAGTAAATGGACAGAAGGATTGAGAGACCACAGTGGGGCTACGGAGCTGATTCAAGGTGATTCTGCGAATGCTAGCTCAATATCCCTTAATAGAATTCCCATTCATCAAACAATTATTCATACTGGGAACCAGCCGTTTGCCAGGTGGGCAATGTCTATCCACTTTTTGGATCCTTACAAAAATAACTTGAGTGACTTCTGAAACGCTTTGCCTGTCATATAAGGCTTACGAGTTTTCGGTAGCGCAATTTAAATTTGTAAGGATCCTTGCTGTTTTATGATGGGTTCTGCGATCGCAACCGCGCTTTTAACTACCTGCAGCGTTTTTGCATTGAGTTTGTCATCCCTAGTACCGATTGTTATCAATGCGATGGTAAAACTGCGTCGCAAACCAGTCCTTGTTCAAGCCTGTAAAGCTCTTAGTGCTCTTCTATGATTGGCGCATAATCGATCAAGCTGCAAACCCGTAGATACTGAACTATCTGCTCATTTCTTATCAGGGTAAGAACGCGCTGTATGGGATTGTTCGCGCATTTGGCAAGCACTCTCCAAACGGGATAACTTACCAGATATGCTCTATAGAGAAATTTAGAAAGTTTTGCGCTTCTTTAGAGTAAAAAATAAAGAATAATTCTTAAGCACCGAACTCAAATGCTAGATTGGTAGGTTAGGTTTTACACAGTACTGGCTGACATCTACCAATCCTAATTGGGCTGAGAGCACCCTGAAGGGAATTGTTTTCAACCCCATTTTCACTTGGATTCTGCTCCAATTTAAGGCTTTGTGCATTCAAGAATACTTCTCTGGGCGATTTTTAGGTATCCGAAACAAATGATCAGGGAAGACTATAACCGAGACTTGAGCAGGCAGCCATCATTCTGGTGTTTCGTATCGTCCATTTACCTGTAGGCAGCGAAGAATCGACAATGATGTCAATCCCTGAACACATGGTAGAAAATGCGAACACGCAAGAGCTCTCGCCTGAGTTGTTATCGAATGCTTGGTTTAACGAGATTTGTGAATATTTGCCAGAAGCTTTTTTGATTGTCAATGCCCAATTAAAGTTGCTTTACTTAAATCGGCGGGCAGAGCAACTGTTGGGTGCTTGCCGTGAAGAATTGGTGGGTTGCTATTTGCCCGATCGATTTCCTGGTTTTGCAGGGTCGTTTGAGCAGGAATGTACTCGATCGCTGGCTCAGCAGGTGCAAGTTCACTTTGAGCAGTCTGATGCCACCCTAGGGGTGACGCTGGAGATTCAAGTGCATCCGCATATTGCAGGACTAGCCCTTTATCTGCGAGATGCAACGCCACAAAAACAGGCAGAAGCTTTACTGAGAGAACAAACCCGTCTTTCCGCTTTAACTGCCGCCGTCAGTAATATTTTGGGACAGGGCGGAACGTTGACTGACCGACTAGAACGCTGCACCTGGGCGATGGTGGAGTCGCTAGAGGATATGGCGCTCGTGCGGATCTGGACGCTGGATGCAGAAAATCATTGGTTAGAGTTGCAGGCGATCGCAGGATCTGTTAGCCATACTCGAGATTTTCCTGCCCGGATTCCATTGGGAATTTCTATCATTGGGTTGCTTGCCCAAAACCAGCAAATCTACTTAAATAACAACGCTTTGCAAGATGTTTGTCTGGGCGTACAAGATTGGTTACAACAAGAGCAACTCGTGGCATTTGCCGGATATCCCTTAATCGTGGAAGAACAGGCAGTTGGGGTGATGGCATTGTTCAGCCGTCAGCCAATTTCCAGCACGACGCATCAAATGTTGCAGTGGGCTGCCAAGAGTATTGCGATCGCGATTGATCGCGCCCTAGCCCGAGAAGAATTGCTCAACCGTCGAGAAAAGTTTCTGTTGCGGTTAACCAACCACATTCGGAATTCTCTCGATTTGGATCAGATCCTACAGGCAGCTGTGCAAGAAGTTCACCAATTAATGCAGATCGATCGCTGCCATTTTCTCTGGTGTTGGTCCAATCTGGACTTAGTAGGGGCTCAGAGTGAATTACAACCCATTCTTTACATTACCCACGAAGCGAAAAATCCAGAGCTACCCAGTCTACTCGGACAGTGCCCCTCAGGGCAGGGTGTCCAGTTGGCTCAGCAAATCTTCAATTCGCAGCAGAGCCAAAGTAACCATGACGCAGTTTTCACCACACTCGACACGCCAGAAACTTGTGATCTGATCCAAAGTTGGGGAATGCAATCACATCTGCTATTGCCGCTGGAAACGCATTCAGGGCAATTGGGGGCGATCGTCTGTGGGCACTGCCAGGAACCGCGTACCTGGAGTGAAGCTGAAGTGGAATTGTTGCAAGCCGTGGTCAATCAACTGGCACTTGCCATTGATCAGGCAGAACTCTATGCCCATACTCGGGCGGCGGCATTGGCTGCCCAAACTCAGGCGCAACAGTTGAGCGAAGCCTTGGAAAATTTGCGACAGACCCAGGCACAACTTATCCAAAGCGAAAAAATGTCAAGTCTGGGGCAGTTGGTCGCGGGCATTGCGCACGAAATCAATAACCCGGTCACGTTCATTAGTGGCAATTTGAGCTATGCCAACACTTATTTTCAGGACTTATTGAAGTTATTAACCCTTTATCAACATCACTACCCAGAGCCCGTTCCAGGCATTCGAGATTATATCGAAGACATTGATTTAGATTTCTTGATGATTGATTTTTCGCGGTTGCTAGAGTCCATGAAAATGGGTGCAGATCGCATTAACAAGATCGTATTGTCTCTCAGAAGCTTTTCTCATCTGGATGAAGCTGCGATTAAAACCATCGACGTCCATCGAGGTCTTGATAATACCTTGATCATGCTGGAAAATCGGCTCAAAGCAAGTGAAACCACTCCTGGTATCGAAGTAGTGAAGCACTATCGTAAACTACCTCAACTGCACTGTTATGCTAGCCAACTGAACCAGGTTTTCATGAATATTTTGAGTAATGCGATCGATGCTTTGCAAAGCCGCCCTACTCCGATGATTACGATCTCTACCGAACTACGGCAAGATGCGGAAAGCTGCGCAATTGAGCGGACAGGCTATCATCCTTGCGATTGGGTCAAAATCCGCATTCGTGATAATGGAGTAGGAATGACTGAAGCCGTGCGGCAGAAAATCTTTGACCCATTTTTTACAACTAAACCGATCGGGCAAGGAACGGGATTAGGCTTATCCATTAGCCATCAAATCATTGTGCAAAAACATCGGGGCAACCTGAGTTGTGTCTCAACTCTGGGAGAAGGGACAGAGTTTATTATCGAAATTCCGCTAAAACCAGTCTATTTGCCCACTTAACCAGCACACACGATGCATGGAGGGATTGTATCGGCTGTCCCTGAACTGTGTTTATAAATTCAAAAAGCCCACGATCGCTTTGGGGGCAGGCAGCACAATCAGCAACAGTACCGCCAGCATTGCCAATCCCAAAAAGTCACGCCGATTATCCAGTTCACTCACATCATTTAAGGCAGGTTCGTCGATCGCAGGCATCAGAAACAAAAACACCGCCCAGATCAGCAAGAATTGATCCAACCGTGCCAAAAAGAGTATCAAGAGCAAGAGTCTAGCAATTTGTCCAATCATTGCTCCGGCACGTTGCCCAAACATTGCGTGAACAATATGTCCCCCATCTAACTGACCCACAGGCATCAAGTGAAAGGCAGTCACAATCAGTCCCAGATAACCTGCGATCGCCACCGGATGCAAAGCGATCGCCTTGTTGGGGGTCAGAGCGTTGCCAAGCGTGAGCTTACCGAGCACTGCGACCAAAAAAGAAAAACTGGGATTCAGCGCATCAAACTTTAACATGCTGGCTCTGGGATCGAGGGTGACTACGTGCGAATGCGCGAGTCCCCAGATCAAAAACGGGAGGGTGACCAGAAACCCGACCAGAGGTCCCACCGTGCCCAGATCGAACAAGGCTTTGCGATTAGGCACCGGAGAGCGGATCTGGATAAATGCGCCAAATGTGCCATAGGGGAAAAAATTAACCGGAATTACTGGGATAAAGTACGGCAAGGTCATCCGGATTTGATAAAAACGGGCAATGAAGTACTGACTGAATTTGTGAGATGCCAAAATGGCGATTAGGGCGATCGCGTAAGGTAACCCCATCCAGAAAATGGCGGGATCGGGTTTAAATTCTTTAATACCCGCCAATTCAGCTCCGCCTAGAATGGTTGTGACAAAAGTTGCCAGTAACAAAACCATTGCCACGAACGGACGGGTCGTTACGTCAGGAATTTGTTTCTCTGCCATTTGGGCTTGAGGATTGGGCACCATGACAAAGAACGGTTTGCGATTTGCCCCTTCTTGAAAAACGATTAAAAAGCGATCGCCAAATTGTTTTTTAATATTTTCTGAGACCGTATTATAGGCATTCTCTGGCTCAGTGCGCAGTTGTCCTCGGCAAATAATTGCTTGAGGACGATATTCAATATTCTGAAGATAGTAGATAGCCCAGGGAAAACAGCTTTGCAACTGGCTCTCCTCAGCTTTGTCAAGCGGATGGAGCGTGGAGGGTTCTACTGGCGGGGGTGTTGCCGCTTCGGTTGATTGGAGATCGGGGTCTGGGGATGGTTCAGGTGGGGGATTGGGAATTCGCCCCCATTGAATCAAAAACCAATACAGGCACAGGCACAGGATGAAAGGACCAAACACCAACTCTGGTGGAATTTGTTTATCTTCTCCATATATCTGCCGCCAAGCCGTCAGAATTATTGCTGGAGTCATCACCACCAACCACAACAACCAGGCAGGTGTACGAGTAATCGCAGTAACACGCTGCACAATGAAATAAGTAATCAATCCCAACAGAAGCAGTAACAGCATTGGCTAAATCTCAGGTGGTCCAGCGAGATGCCTCAATTGGGGCGATCGCACAATTAGGCGTCCAGTAATTTCTCAGAAATCTTTTTATCCCACATCACAGACTTCGATACACGGGCTTTGGGAGAGAGTCAGTCCTCAATTGCATCGCCCTCCTCCAATCTAAAGGGACAAAGCGTATGTCAGAGCAGCGATCGCTCCATTGCCAGGACTGACAACCGAAGACTTCGCTCCTACCAAACCTCGGATTGATTTCATTCTCAATCCTAAGAGGACTGTATGTTACCCAAATGAGTGATCAAAATCGTATGATGATTAGCTTATAACTCCAGCATGCCTTAGAGAAATCACTTGCACAAATCACCTCGTCCCCTTCTAGCAAACACAATTCTGGCAAATAGTGATACTCCTTCTTGCACTCTACTGGCTTTTCCCCCCAATCGAGATACCCTGGGAGGAACAGCCTATCTCATTTTAGGCAATGAGGCAAATATTCTAATCGATTGCCCAGCCTGGGATGAAGAGAATCAGCAGTTTCTAAAAGATCGGGGTGGAATTGCATGGCTTGTGATTACCCATCGCGGCGGCATCGGTCAAGCCAGAAAGATCCAGCAGGCAATGGATTGCAAGATTCTGATTCAGGAGCAAGAGGCCTACCTTTTGCCCGACGCAGCAGTGATCCCATTTCATCGGGAATTCAGCCTGACCGAACAGACCCAGGCGATTTGGACACCCGGACATTCTCCCGGATCAACCTGTCTCTACACTCCTATCGCAGGAGGGGTTTTGTTTTCAGGACGACACCTGCTCCCCAACCCGCAGGGAAAACTCGTCCCTCTCAAAACCAGCAAAACCTTTCACTGGGGCAGGCAGATTCGCAGCGTTCAAGCCTTGCGCGATCGCTTCACGCCAGCCACCCTCCAATATATTTGCCCCGGCGCAAACACAGGCTTTTTGAGAGGGAAAGGCATCGTTCCCGATGCCTATTCACAATTAATGCAGCTGAATTTGAATGCCTTAGAGGAAGGCAGGGAAATCGGTGCCAAAGCGATGGAGGAGTGATGGGGGAGAAGCGGCTCCTGAAAACTCCAAACTTCCCTTATCTCCTTTACTCTCCCACCATCACTCGTCCCGGGTCTTTAATCTTGCTCCTTTTCCCCTGCGCTCCCGCTACTCCAATATCCCGATCCAGGAGAAATCCGCCTGCCCAAAGTGGATACTGGAGGCCAGGAGCCAGTTTTCTAGACATTTCACCAACCACTCCGTTTCACTTCTCAGACTGCTGCCGTAGTACTTCAGCATGATCGAAAAGCGTTTAGCAACATGGGCTTTCATCGCTTCTGCATGAGATTTTACGTCGCGACAGATTAAAACGAGTTTCAGAAGTAGCCCAACTGTCGCAGTTGCGCCCAGGTTGCCTGCCATGTCTACAAAGATGAAATGATTGTTGGTTCTTTTTGGGCTGGCAATGAGGGACTCTAGCAGATGCCCACAGGTCTGTACCAAGAGAGCACCATTGGGTTCCAGATGATCGTGATGGGGCAATAGGTTGTCTAACTGCTCGGCAAGCCAGCGATTAAATCGATGTTTGCCATATTCTGGTTTGATTGAAGCAGTGAGATATTCGTAAATTTGCTGTTTGACTGCTCGATACGATGTCACCTGACGAGTACGAATTAAAAATTGCTTTGCAGAATCTCGATAGGTTTGAGAACCTTCGATTTTGCCAGCAAATTGTTTGATGGCAGTTTTTAGCTCATCATCGCTTAATAGGGTTGGGTTTTTGACAGCGGTGAGTGAGGCAGTTCGGGATGAGCCGTGCGATCGCCGCAGTAGTTGAGTCGTATACTTCAGCAGATCTTGTTCAAACTGACGCTCTTTTTTGGTTTGCAGGTGCCGCACAGCCAGATCGCCCGTTTCGCTACTATCCCAGTTGAGGAGACAATAGGGAAAAAGAAAAGGATACCGGGGCAACAAATCTTTGACGGGCTGACGTTTGGTATCCCCTTGAGGATAAAGATCTTTATCTACGGTTCGCGCCCGATCTTGCAATTCCGAAAACTGCTCGGTGAATGTAAATTCTTTCACCAGGCCCCTAAGCCGCTTGGCAGGGGGGAAGCTAACGGGAATGGGGGATGCATGGTTAAGTAGGCGAACCAGATCAACAGTCGCCTGTCTGGAATCAGATTGGAGCCACCAGTAATTGATCAAAATATAACAGCAGCGATTGAGGATGGAAGCAAATTCTTGCTCCGCCCAGGGGGAAGTCGCAATCCGATGAAGTGAAGACAAAACGGCAGGTTCGGAATATTCAACACCCTCTATGAACAGTCTCCGGAAATAATCGAGTGTGACAACCGGAGATTCAAGTTTTCTAAGATTAAGTAGATGACGGTAGAGGCGATCGGAGTCTTGCCGAAAGTGCTGATAGGAGTAATCTGACATGGTAAATGCCTACCTGGGGGGCACCCGAATATGAATGGTGAGAGGGTGGACGCAAACCTACACGCAAACCTACAAAAACCGTTCAGAAATTCCTTAAAGTAGGAAATTTCTTTATCTTAGTTCAACCCGTAACCTGTACCACTGGTTGAATCAACGACCCAACTGATTGGGCTAGCGAGATGTGAAAATTCAATCAGTTAAAGTCGATCAATACATTTTTATGTACTGCAAAAATTTTAGAGGCGACTGATCTTGATCACAATTCTCTAAGTGACAGTTCATAAATTGACCCCTTCACCTTTTAACAATCTATCTCTGGGAGGATGGCTGCTCTGGCTAGAGCGATGCAGCGATTAAATCACGGTACTCTCAAGTGTTTTCTCAGACATTGAGGGCGAGATACTCCGCAAGCAGAGGTTGCAGGGAATATTTAGCAAATTTGGCTTCGAGGAACGATCGTCGCACTAGGGACTGCAACACTTCTTGTAATTGCATAGGCGATCGCACTTGAGGCAATGCCTGTAAAAGCGTCGTCATGGACAAGGGAGCATCGTACTCTGCCAGACACTGCACAACCGTTTTTTCCAGATCTGAGAGACGATGAAACTGGCGATCGAGTAAGTCGCGCATGTCGCCAAAAATGGCACTACTATCAGTCAACTGGTCTAAAAACTGAACAATGTCACCGCTAAAAATCTCCAGAATGGTATTGGCGACTACATTCAAAGCCAGAGGATGCCCATCATAGAGTTTAATCAGCATTCGCAAGTCACCTTCTGAGCCAGAGAAATTTCCTTTAGCAATAAAAATTTCTTGCCCAGTCAGTTCTCCTAAACCTTCCAGCATGATTGAGCGGACGGGGTGTCTTTCTCCAGCATTGACAGCCACCGCCTTAGGTTTTTCTCGGCTGGTCAGTAACACTACGCTTTGATGCGCACTACTGCTAATGCGCTCCAAAAATTCTCCATAGTTTTCGTAGCCTTCGCAGTAAGCACCACTATGAACACCGTTTTGCAGAATCGCTTCCCAGCCATCGAGCAAAATCAGACAGCGATGATTTCTCAAATGCGATAAGAAGGTGGGGAGATCTGAGAAACCCTGGCCACCCTCGGATTGATGTGAGAGAAATTGGTTCAAATCAGCCAGTAAAGAGGGCAGAAGCGGGCGTTGATCGAGCGATCGCCAAAGGACAAACTCAAACTGTCCCCTCATTATTTGTGCCAGTTTCACAGCAAGTGCCGTTTTGCCGATGCCCCCAATCCCAGTCAGAGCAACCAGGCGACAGCCTTCCAGCACAATCCATTGTTGCAACTGGCTTAATTCTTTCGTTCTCCCTAGAAAAAACGAAACATCGGGTGCAGCATCCCAATCCACATAGGTTTGAGAATTGAGCGAAAACAAACTGCAATCTTCTGTTAAACCATTACTCTCTGTCTCAGCTTGAGCAATCGGGTCTGCGATCGCAGTGGTTTGGGTGTCAGCTTTCCATCGGCGTTTCAGGGCGGATCGAAAATTATTCTTACTGACTTTTTCACCCAAAGCTTGGGTCAGCAACTTCCAAAAACTGGGTCCTGCATCTTGTCCTAAATATTCCGGCGTGCAGCCATAACTCTCAGCAATTTTCTCATAGGTCAGAGATTGAAAAGACCCCTGAAGAATTGCTTGCTGAACATCGCTCAGGTGTTTCCCTGTCGCTGCAAAGATGACTTGGTCTGCGACCCCAAGCGCTTCTTCGACGGTGAACGCCTCCACGAAATTCATTGACTACCTGGAAAGAACTGCACCCATGCTGAGATGCTTTTCAGTTTAACCTGAGTTTTCCTGAGTTTTTCTGAGTTTTCCGATTTTTCTCTGAGTTTCTTTGAACCGAGCTTATTCGCAGAAGCGATGAAGGGTGAAGAAGTTGAGCGCTAGATACAAACGACAGCGCTATATCTGACAATCAGGCTGATGCATTTCACTAAATCTGTTTTTCAAGCTGGAAGTTTAAAAAAACTGAGTATTTAGCTTACCTATAAGGAAAAAGTCCTGATCTTATCACTATGGGAACTTTGAGAGCGATCGTAGAAAGTTAAATCATCAGCCATTGACTGAGAACAAAATTATTGACGCAACGCAACTGCTCCCTAACGACCTCATAATTGTGCCGTTTTAGCCCAAGGAGATGCCATGCAGTCCCCGAAATGGATCGGTAGACGGGGTTCCGGTAGATGAACTAACGCTATTCGCTCACCCCCGCTACAGCAGATTGTCCCTTGCATTCCCTGTATCTTTCCAATCTTTACTCAGGAGAATCCATGTTAAATTTCACACGTTTTTTCCGTCATCTTTTTGGTCAGCTATCCCATCCCATCCCAGGAGAAGCTTGCTCAACTGGTGTGTTACCGCTAGAAGTCATTGATTGTCTGTCGCCGCTGGGTAATGAGGCGATCGTGACTCGGGTGATTCAACCCATTCAAAATGGACAGATTAAATTTCAAGGTTCCTGGTGGACGGCAAGGTGCAACCGCAAAATTACTCTGGTGCCTGGAGATGTGGTTCGGGTGATTGGACGGTTGAGTGCAACCACACTCATCGTAGAACCTATCCCCTTATTGCGATGCATTGAAGGGTCGCGCCACCTTGCCTGAAACACTCAACATTCCCATGCCTCCACTTTTTCCCAAGTTTGATCGATGAGTTGATCAAACGCGACTCCTAGTTCCCAATAAACTGCCCCCACAGCTATGTCTAAATTGATGAATCTGCTTGCGTTTGGCGTGATTACGAGTTCGATGGTCGTAACGAATCCGTCTGAAGAAGTATACGTAAACTATTTTGTGGCTGAGATGCCCAATGCTGTGTGTAAAGAGGTCAACTTTGCTGACGCTACACCGCCCAACCAGGCACAGGATATTGGAATGAGCCTCTGCAGAGGAGCCTTTGGGATTGGTAATACGCTCTTTCGTCAACAGTTGAGAGAGAAAGTAAAGCAAGAAACCAAACATCACAATTTTGGGGTTTACAGCATTTATTCAACCCAATTGTCGGGACGATCGATTAAAACGATCGGTGCATTTGGCAACTTCTTGACCTTTACTAACGACTAACGCAACACGGTTTAGGGTAAATGTCCGTAGGTAGTTAGTAGACAGTTTGAAAACACATCTACCAGCTACCTACCTCAATATTAGGTTCTTGATCAATCAGTCACACTCATCAGTCAACCCTCTTCCTATGTTTAATCTGGCTTCGAGAGTTTTCAAATATTGCATGTTGGCAATTTTTGGTTTTACCGTTGCGTGTTTGATTGCAGCTATCTTTGGTGTGTTTTCCCACGTTGAGACAATGATGGAGTTTCTCGGCGGGCTGCTGGCACGTCTGACGACGCTAACCTTATGTTTTCTAGTCTCCGCGGCTATTTTTGAGTCTCTGCGGCGTTAACGTTTTGGCAGATTAGATCCTCTCAAAAATATTTTTCATCCTGTTCTTTCACTCTCGGGTTATGTTTTAGAAATGTTGTTGGTATTTTTGAAAGCTTTGCTCAGCAAAGCTTTCAAAAATACCAACAACACCTTTGAAGCACTACCCATCCTGTTCTTTCACTCTCGAAATGGGTTACATCCAGCGAGTTAATTGCACACGATAACGCTCTTTTTTAGTAACCGAAATTTCGCCCACTGCCAATCGTCCTTTACCACGAATGGCAATCAGGTCACTGGATTTGACCGCTTGGCTTGCCTGGGTGATTTCTTTCCAATTGACGCGCACATCTCCCCCGGTAATCAGATCCACCATTTTGCTACGGGACATGCCAAATCCGGCTGAGGCGATCGCATCCAGACGCAGAGACGCTTCGACCGTGGTGATTTCCTTTTTCTTAGGTTCTCGGACTTTGAGTTCGCTCAGATCAATGCGATGGGTTTTGACGGGCACCGATCGCACCTGAGTTAAATTAATTTCCAAAAATTCTACCAACTCTGGTACGACGATCGCCTGGGCACCCCGTTCACCCAATACCAATAAATCTCCTACTTTCTCGCGCACAATACCAGAGCCGAGCAAAGCACCCAGAAAATCGCGGTGGTTGGCAGGGTCAAACAAGAAATTGCCCGTAATGTCGATCGCGGCAATCTCAATCTGTGCGGTCTCCAAGGGCAACTCTGCACGGGCGATCGCTAAGCGCTGGCGCTCTGCCTGAGGGTAACCGCCCCAGGCTATCCGCTGGATCTCCGTCAGCCGACCCAGAATCTGTTGAGATTCTGCTAATTCCGGCGGTGAAAGGAAATCAGTGGTGACTACTTCCCAGGTTCTGATTGCCTGATCCGCTTGGTCAATCACGCGGGCGATCGTTTCACGTTGTTCAACTCCCTTTAGCAGTTCTTCTCTGGGTAATGCCATTTTGGATTTTAGATTTTGGATTTTAGATTTTGGCTGTATCAATCAATGATAAATATGCCGTAGTCCGGCAGTGATGCCCTTCAGGGGGGAATCCTATTCTATCGACTGTGTTGGTTCCTGCGAAGGGTGTTCGGGTCAGGTCGCATCCTGGGTGATACTGGAGCCCTGCCAGGATTTAGCTAAACCCAATGGTAGAATGCGTCTGGTGACTCAATTCTGGACTTTTTGATGACTTCTGAAACGGATTCTCAATCTTCGACAACGCTCGGTGCAGATGCAATTGATGTGGCGATCGCCCAGGGCATCGACTTTGATGGTTCTCCCATTCCTGCTGCAAAGCTGAGTCTCTATACCCAAGTCATGGCACTCGAAGCCGGACGGCAACGTAGTGGGGTCAGCAACACCATGCGATCGCGCATTGTTCGCATTGGTGCCAAACATATCCCCCAGGCAGAACTCAACCAGATGTTGCTGGATGCAGACTTTGCCCCTTTGAAGGATAAGGAAATTGCTTTCTATTACGGTGGAAAATAGTTGAATTTTGGGCTTTGAGCTCTAGATTTTGAACCCTACTTTTTAACGTCTAGGGTGATGATTCACCTGTCCGACGACTAATTTCCCTTACCGAAAGTGTATGACCGGTAGCATTGTCTGAATTGCATCAGACAATGCTATCCTCGCTTTTATTGGCTGCCGGGTTCCGCATAGCCTTGCATATTCTCGGTCTCGAATTGCCTTAAGACACGAGTTGCCTGACGGGTCAGCATTTCAGACCCTTTTACGACAACTAAATATTTGCCTGCTGCCAGACGATTACGGTAGGGCAACGCATCTCCCCCGCCAAACATTAATCCCACTCCACCGCCCACAAACACACTGCCCATTGCCCCCGACAGCGCACCCAAGATTCCCCCCGCAATATGATTGCCGATTTCGCCAGCCCAGGCAAAGGTATCGAGGTTGGTCATCAGGCTGAAAGTTAACCCAGCAGCAAAGCCGAAGGGAATCAGCCAAAATGCCATGAGTCGCGATTGTTTCAGCGCTTGTTCTTTCGGATCAATCAAGCCATATTCATCTGCACTTTTATAGCCTTTGCCTAAGATAGCGATCGTAGCCATCGGCAGTCCTTCTTTTTCGAGCGCAGAATACGCTTCTTCTGCCTTGATGCGATCGGATAAAACAGCAACCAGATAATTCATGACAATGGCACAAAAAGGAAACCTTACCTCATGATTATCATCTAACGCTCACACTTCTAACTTCCCCCTTCCCCCAAATATGAACACCAATCGCTCCAACTGCCGGCATAAAGTTTGCCAGTTTCAATGCCTGCCAGTTCCAGAGACAACAAATTGACGCAGGCAGTCACACCAGAACCACAGTAGACAAGAACTTCTTCCGCATCCTGAACCGATACCCAACGGCTTTGCTGATCTGTGATCGGTTTAACCTTGCCCTGCTCGTTGGTCACTTCTTGCCAGGGATAATTCACAGCGCCGGGGATATGTCCAGCAATCGGGTCAATGGGTTCCCGTTCCCCGCGATAGCGATCGCCTTCGCGCGAATCAACAAGCACCACTCCGGGCAAGTCTTTCTTTATTTTGACCGTGTCAATATCTACCACTTGTTGCCATTGGGGCTGGGGCACAAAACAGCCCGATCTCGGTGTAGGCATTTTGGCGGTAACTGCATATCCCGCTGTTTGCCATGCCTGGAAACCCCCATCTAGTATAGCGACACAATCGTGACCTAAATAGCGCAGCAGCCACCATAATCGCGCGGCAAAGGCAAAGCGTGAATCATCATAAGCAATGACCAGTGTGGGTGGATCGGAGTGGATGCCGATCGCCGTCAATTTAGCTGCCAGTTGCTCAACATCTGGCAGGGGATGCCGTCCGCCATGCTGGGTGACCGGAGCTGCCAGATCTCGATTCAAATCTAAGTAGTGAGCGCCTGGGATGTGGCTCGTCTGGTATTGTTGTTGTCCGACAGTGGGTTCCATGAGAGCAAAGCGACAGTCAATCACGACCAGTTGAGGATCGGAGAGATGGGCTTGTAGCCAATCTACGGTCACAATCGGAAACATTTTTGCCATAGAAATCTGATTCTCCCGATCGCCAAATCATCTACAGACTGCATCTGCGAGTTCCATGTCAACAACTCGCCCCAAAATTATAGAGTGAGCATGACGCACCGACTTTAATCACTCTCACGAAAAGGGCTTTCAATTGAGAGACTGAAAAGCATCTTTAACTCGACCTTTCACTAAATCCCTACTTGTCCTATGCTTCCAACTGAAAGATTTACCCCCCAACCCACTGAAGATGGCTCGTTCACATTTTTTTCTCACCAATTTGGTGAAGCATTCCACAGTCAGTATGGAGCCTGTCAAGAAGCCGAACTGAAATTTGTACAACCCAGCATCCTGCCTCGCAAAGCCCATCAAACAGAATTTCGGATTTTGGATATTTGCTATGGTCTGGGCTACAACACTGCCGCTGCATTGGAGTGGATTTGGGCAATGAATCCCAATTGTTGCATTACAGTGGTGGCGCTGGAATTGGATGCAGAGGTGCCGCAAGCTGCGATCGCTCATCACTTACTCAATCCCTGGCAACCTGCCATTCAAGAGAATTTGGCAACTCTGGTAGCTCAGGGTCAGACTCAGACCCAGCGGCTTGATGCGAGCTTGCATTTAGGAGATGCTCGCCAAACCATTCAAGTAGTTCCCTCTGCCCACTTTGACGCAGTTTTTCTCGATCCCTTTTCGCCTCCCCACTGCCCGCAACTGTGGACAGTAGAATTTTTGGCGCAGGTTGCTCGTTGTCTAAAGCCAGAAGGCAGGTTGACCACCTACTCTTGTGCTGCAGCTGTGCGAACGGCGCTTTTGGCAGCCGATCTCTACCTGGGGGCAACTCAGGCGATTGGACGACGATCTCCTGGCACAGTTGCTAGCTTTACCGCTACAGATTTACCGCTGCTGTCTGCTCAAGAACAAGAGCACTTAAACACACGCGCTGCTGTTCCCTACCGAGATCCCAACCTGTTGGACACAGCGACCGTTATCCTGGAACGACGATCGCAGGAACAACGCACCTCTTCCCTAGAACCCACTTCTTACTGGAAGAAACGCTGGTCGATTGAATCCTCAATCGGAATAACCTAGACATCAGGGACGATCGCGCTCACGTCCTCCCAATTCATAACTGTGAAATTAATAGATACCAATGAATACAATCCATGATTCAAAACAATGGTTTAAAACAATCATTCTAAGGATTTTATGCTTCAGCACTTATAAAGTAATTTGAAGTTGTGACTATCAATACACCCAAGATTAAGAATGCGAAGTAGAAATTAAGTTAAGTCAGTAATTAACAGTCTTGCTTCAAACTTGGAAAGAATAAAGATTGGCTAGATTTCTCTCTCTCAATACCCTATTGGGTTTGAGAGAAGCAGTGGAATGCTTTTCTTTGCTACAAGCTCCAAAATTTCATAAATCACTAGGATGTTGTTTTAGATCACTTTACATTTGGGTTTTGGGATCTAACCTTAGAGGGTGTTGGTGCGGGGATCAAGTTGAAATGATTTAAGTTGTTCAATTAACCTGGATAAGATCAAATGATTAAGTGTCCTTGCTGCTCCGATACTTTATTGCGGCATATTCGTTCGGGGCAAACTTATTTATTGTGCCGGAGTTGTCGTTTAGAAATCTTAGATGAACATCATCGCCAAGTCACGAGACCACAAGCAACAGCGAAGCCCATAGAAAAGGCAACTTCGTCTCTTCAAAACCGTAAAGAATGGATAACCCCTCTTTTACCTTAAGCAGTCCTAGAACTTAAAATCAAGATTTTCTCCTGGCTTATTTACCATGGCAATCCTCGTTGCATTGTGATGGTAGCTTGGTCTAGAAAAAAATGGAAAACTTGGGCTTCAGAAATTAAGGTTTGGGAGTCAGAATTGAGGCATTGGAATTCAAGCGTGGCACTTTTGAAAGAACTGGATTCTGACTTCTGAATTCCAGTTTCTCGTCTCTGGCTCCTGCTGTAACATTACGTTCCTGGAGTTGTTAAGTTTGACAACCCGGAAATTCTTTTAGTTGAGAAATGGTCGTTGCCAGTTCTAAGTCTTGTGCCGTGACTCCATTTACAGAGTGAGTCGTTAAACTTATTTTTACTTTATTAAAAGTGATAAGCAGATCGGGATGATGTGCCGCTTGTTCAGCAGGCTCTATCAGGCGATTCACAAATGAGATCGCTGATACAAAATTTCGCAATTGCACCGTGCAGAAAAGTGTTTTGCCATCTGTTTGCCAACCTGGCAATTGACGTAATCGTTGACGAATTTCGCCTTGGCTAGATAACGGAACTGTGGATACCCCTATTGTGGTGGTGGCAGACAAAGGGATCGCGATCGCAGCGTCAGCCAACCCCATCATCGAAAAAACTCCAACCAATATCCCAAAACTGGCGATCGTCCGGAACAAGACCTTCGGTAGACTCAGAAGTACTGCAATTTTGTTGACCATGTCAGATCCTCAAACCATTAGCGCTGCGGTTGCTAAACTTTACGATACTTATCCTTTTCCACCCGAACCCCTACTCGATGAACCGCCCCCAGGCTACAACTGGCGCTGGAACTGGATCACCGCATACAACTTTTGCACAGGACGCAAACCGAACAGACAAGAAATTCGGATTTTGGATGCGGGCTGTGGGACCGGAGTTGGGACAGAATACCTGGTTCACCTCAATCCTCAAGCTCAGGTGGTCGGTATTGACCTGAGTGCAGGAGCACTGAAGGTGGCGCGTGAACGATGCCAACGATCTGGAGCTGATCGTGTCGAATTCCATCATCTCAGTCTTTATGAAGTTGACCAAATCCCCGGATCATTTGACCTGATCAACTGCGTCGGAGTGCTCCATCACCTACCAGACCCGATTCGAGGCATTCAAGCGCTCGCGACCAAACTGGCTCCGGGTGGGTTAATGCATGTTTTTGTTTATGCAGCCCTGGGACGGTGGGAAATTCAGCTGATGCAACAGGCGATCGCGCTTTTGCAGGGCGATCGTCGGGGAGACTATACCGATGGCGTGCAAGTGGGACGACAAATTTTCGCTTCTCTTCCCGAAAATAATCGCCTCGTGCAGCGCGAAAAAGAACGCTGGTCGCTCGAAAATCATCGAGACGAATGCTTTGCGGATATGTACGTCCATCCCCAAGAAATTGACTACACGATCGCCAGCCTGTTTGAACTCATTGATGCTTCAGGGCTGGAGTTTTTGGGGTTTTCTAATCCTCAGAACTGGCAATTGGAGCCATTGTTAGGCAAAGCACCTGAACTGATGGCACGCGCCGAACATCTAAGCGATCGCCAACGCTATCAATTAATTGAATTACTCAACCCCTCCGCCATTACCCATTATGAATTTTTCCTGGCTCGCCCTCCCTTGCTCCGAACAGATTGGTCTTCTGACCCAGACCTCCTTCAGGCAATTCCAGAGCGCAACCCTTGCATGGACGGATGGGAAAGTCGAAGTCTCTTTAACTGCGACTATCAAATCATTACCCTCTCTGAAGCAGAATTTGCTTTCCTCAAAGCTTGTGACGCCAACTCCACCCAAGGCATGACATTGCAAGAACTCCTTCTCCATGCGCCCCTTTCTTTAGCAGAGGTGCGTAAGCTCATGGATTTGCAACTGATTTTATTAATACCGGGATCAACTTGAATAAGTATTATTACCCTGCGTGGTATGATGAATTCCGTAAACATTATGAATAAACCACACTCCTGAATTCCGAATTTGGAGTTCTGGTGGTTTGTCATGAAAAGCCAACAGTTACTTTTCTTAACCTTCGCCAAGCAATGAGAGAACAGCCCGAAACCAGCGTTCTTTCGCCGGAACCCAATTCGTCGATGGGGGAATTTTATCGACTCCAGCGGGAGTTGTTAATTATCACCCTCATTTTGACAGGGATTATTTTTATCTCTGTCTGGTTGGCATACTCTCTCAACCTCGCTCTGAATTATCTAATTGGAGCGTGCACAGGTGTGGTTTACTTGAAATTGTTGGCAAGAAACGTCGAGCAACTGGGTAGCCAGAAAGATCGATTAGGTAAATCTCATCTGGCAGTTTTTATTGGGTTGATTATAGTGGCAACTCAGTGGAATCAGCTACATGTGCTTCCTATCTTTTTAGGTTTTCTGACTTACAAAGCAACCCTCGTCGTTTATACCTTGCGAACACTGTTTGCTTCTGACCCTCGCTAGGTCAAAGCTGTCTACACAATCCTCAAAAGTTTAATCCTGAGGAAGAGTCTCTCAATGCTAAGCGTTCTGAATCAGTCTAATTGGTTCACCCTTGCCAGTCTGGAAGTGGGGCACCATTTTTATTGGCAAATCGGTAACCTCAAGGTTCATGGGCAGGTATTCATCACCTCTTGGATCGTTATTGGTCTTTTGGTGATTGCCTCTCTGTTGGCAACTCGCAATGCTCAGCGCATTCCTAAAGGGGTTCAAAACCTGATGGAATATGCGCTGGAATTTGTTCGAGAGCTTGCCAGAAATCAGCTTGGTGAAAAAGAATTTCGCCCGTGGGTGCCTTTCATCGGCACATTATTCCTATTTATCTTCGTTTCAAACTGGTCAGGAGCCTTGGTTCCCTGGAAACTGATCAAGCTGCCAGAAGGTGAACTGGCGGCTCCAACGAACGATATTAATACGACAGTGGCGTTGGCACTGCTGGTGTCCCTGGCGTATTTCTACGCAGGCTTCCGTAAAGCGGGTTTGGGCTACTTTGCCAAGTACATCCACCCTACGCCGATTTTGCTGCCGATCGCCATTCTGGAAGATTTCACCAAGCCGCTCTCCCTGAGCTTCCGTTTGTTTGGAAACATCCTTGCAGACGAACTGGTGGTCGCAGTATTGGTGCTGTTGGTTCCTTTGTTTGTGCCACTGCCCGTTATGCTATTGGGTCTGTTTACTAGTGCCATTCAAGCCCTGGTATTTGCCACGCTGGCTGCTGCCTATATTCATGAAGCGTTGGAGATAGGCGATCACCACGAAGAAGAAGCCCACGGCTAGTTTTGAATTTTAGGTTTTGAATTTTAGATCAATTCAAACTCCTAAATTGGAACCCCTTGTTTGTCCCTCTAATCAACGAAAGGAAATTATCATGGATCCATTAGTTTCTGCTGCTTCCGTTTTGGCTGCCGCACTGGCAATTGGTCTGGCTGCAATTGGTCCTGGTATTGGTCAGGGTAATGCTGCTGGTCAGGCTGTAGAAGGGATTGCCCGTCAGCCTGAAGCAGAAGGAAAAATTCGCGGTACGCTATTGCTGACCCTGGCATTCATGGAATCCCTGACCATCTACGGTTTGGTGATTGCCCTGGTGTTGTTGTTTGCGAACCCCTTCGCCTAAGCAGAGTGGACTCTTTCTGTAGAGATGCGCCTACCTGGCGTGTCTCTACAGTCCAAAGTTCTACTGCGCAAAGTTCATGAAACGTTGGTACTTGTTGCTAACTGCTAAGACTTTTGTCGAAGCTGGGGAGAAAGCGAATGTTTGATTTTGATGCAACCTTGCCTTTGATGGCAGTGCAATTTTTACTATTGGTTGTCGTGTTGAATGCGATTTTTTATAAGCCGTTGACACGGGTGATTGAAGAACGCAGCGACTACATCCGCAAGAATGAAACCGACGCTCAGGAGCGTTTGACCAAAGCCGAGCATCTGGCAAAACAATATGCGCAAGAACTGGCTGAAACCCGCAGACAATCTCAGGCGATCATTGCAAATGCTCAGGCTGAGGCGAAGGCAACTGTGGCTCAGCAAGTTTCTGAAGCCCAGAAAGAAGCTCAGGCTCAACGGGAGCAGGCTCAGCGCGAGCTAGATCAACAAAAGCAGCAAGCTTTTGCTTCGCTCGAACAGCAGGTCGATTCTCTCAGCCATCAAATTCTAGGTAAACTCCTGGCTTAGAAAAACTCGGTTGTTGGTTGCTAGTTACCCAAAGCCTGAACCACAACTGATAACGAACGGCTAACAACTAACATCTCAGATAACGCAGATATGGGTATCACAGGCACCTTTTTATGGCTGGTCGCCGAAGCGGCTGTTAAAACAGCAGAAACTGCCGAGGAGGGAGGTTTTGGTCTCGATTTTAATCTTTTCGAGACGAACCTAGTCAACCTGTCGATCGTCATTGGCATCTTGGTTTATTTCGGGCGGGGGGTCTTGGGTAAAATCCTGGGCGATCGTCAGAGTGCCATTGAAACTGCCATTCGTGAAGCAGAACAACGCAAGCAAGAAGCAGCGGCGGCTTTAGCAGACCAGCAGCAAAAGCTGGCACAAGCTCAGGCAGAAGCAACTCGCATTCGAGCAGAGGCTGAAACTTCTGCAAAGGCAGCGAAAGCTGCAATTCTGGCACAAGCAGAGCTGGACATTCAGCGGTTGCGCGAAGCTGCTGAACAGGATGTCAGCACTGAGCAAGAACGCGTTATGACTGAACTCCGTCAGCGAATTGCGACTTTGGCATTGCAGAAAGTCAGATCTGAACTGCCGTCTCGTCTAGATGACGATTTGCAGCGGCGGCTCGTCGATCGCAGTATTGCAATGTTAGGAGGTAGCAATTGAAAGATAGCGTAGTCAGCGGACAGATTGTGGAACCCTATGCTCAGGCTCTGATGTCTGTGGCGCAGTCCCAAAATTTGGTAGACCGCTTTAGCGAAGATATTAATGGACTCTTGAGTTTGCTAGAGTCTTCTGAAGAATTAAGCACGTTCCTGGCTAGTCCGATTGTCAAGTCTGATGTTCAGAAGAGCGTTCTCACTCAGGTGGTTGGCGATCAGGTGCATCCGCTGGTACGAAATTTTCTCATGGTTCTGATAGAGCGTCGCCGTATCCTTTTTTTAGAAGGGATTTGTAAGCAGTTTCAAGCCTTGGTGCGAAAACTGAATCAAACTGTTCTAGCTGAAGTGACTTCCGCGATCGAACTCAACGATGAACAGAAGCAAACCATTCGGGGAAAAGTGATTGCCCTGACCAGTGCCCGTCAGGTTGAACTAGTGACCAAGCTCGATCGCGACTTAATTGGCGGGGTCATTATTCAGGTTGGCTCTCAGGTGATTGATGCAAGCCTACGCGGGCAGCTTCGCCGCATTTCCATCCGTTTAGGCAGTAATGCCTGAGCAGTTTTGAGTTTCGAGTGTTCAGTTTTGAATTTCGAGTGAACCTCAGTTCAAAATTCGTCACTTTCATCCCTCATCCTTCCTCCTACATCCCCAAACAAGCCTATGGTAAGCATTAGACCAGACGAAATTAGCAACATTATCCGGCAACAAATCGAGCAGTACGACCAGGATCTCAAGGTTTCTAACGTTGGTACCGTGCTGCAAGTCGGTGATGGCATTGCCCGTATCTACGGGTTGGATCGAGTCATGGCAGGTGAACTGCTGGAATTTGAAGATGGCTCAATCGGCATCGCGCTCAACCTGGAAGAAGACAACGTGGGTGCGGTGTTGATGAGCGATGGTCGCGGTATTCAGGAAGGAAGTACTGTCACTGCAACCAAGCGGATTGCTGAGGTTCCGGTTGGCGATGCGTTGATTGGGCGCGTGGTGGATGCACTGGCTCGTCCGATCGATGGAAAGGGAGAAATTCAGTCCGGTGAGACTCGACTGATTGAATCTCCCGCACCAGGGATTGTCTCACGGAAATCTGTTTATGAGCCGATGCAGACAGGGATTACTGCAATTGATGCCATGATTCCCATTGGTCGGGGACAGCGCGAGTTGATCATTGGTGACCGTCAGACTGGCAAGACTTCGATCGCGGTAGACACGATTCTCAACCAGAAAGGTGAGGATGTGATTTGTGTCTATGTAGCGATCGGGCAAAAAGCATCCACTGTTGCCAATGTGGTCAACGTTTTCCGCGAAAACGGCGCACTAGACTACACCATCGTAGTGGCTGCTAATGCCAACGACCCTGCTACTTTGCAATATTTGGCTCCCTATACCGGCGCAACCCTCGCAGAGTACTTCATGTACAAGGGCAAGCACACGCTTGTGATCTACGATGACCTTTCTAAGCAAGCGCAGGCATATCGTCAAATGTCTTTACTGCTGCGTCGTCCTCCCGGTCGGGAAGCATATCCTGGGGATGTGTTCTATCTCCACTCTCGTTTGTTGGAGCGGGCTGCTAAACTTAGCCCTGAGCTGGGCGAAGGTAGCATGACAGCGCTGCCGATCGTAGAAACTCAAGCAGGGGACGTTTCTGCTTATATTCCAACCAACGTGATTTCCATCACTGACGGTCAGATTTTCTTGTCTTCCGATTTGTTCAACTCTGGTTTGCGTCCGGCTGTGAACCCTGGTATCTCGGTATCGCGGGTGGGTTCTGCGGCTCAAACCAAAGCGATGAAAAAGGTAGCTGGCAAGGTAAAGCTAGAGCTGGCACAATTTGATGATTTGCAAGCCTTTGCTCAGTTTGCTTCTGATTTGGATCAGGCAACCCGTAACCAATTGGCACGGGGTCAGCGCTTGAGAGAAATCCTGAAGCAACCCCAGTACTCGCCCCTTTCTGTGGCGGATCAGGTTGCAATTATCTATGCGGGGATTAACGGCTATTTGGATGAGATTCCGGTTGATAAAATTACCGAGTTTACAACTGGGCTGCGAGATTACCTCAAAACCAGCAAGCCCAAATATGGCGAAATCCTGCGGAGCGGCAAGCAACTGAGTGATGAAGCCGAAGGTATTCTCAAAGAAGCACTCGCTGACTTCAAGAAAACCTTCCTGGCAGCCGCGTAATTGATTTTGGATTTTGGGTTTGAGATTTAGCATCCCATCCAAAATCCAAAATCTAAAATTTAAAATTTGGCAAATTTATGGCAAATCTCAAAAGTATTCGCGATCGCATTAAGTCGGTCAAAAACACCAAGAAGATCACCGAAGCAATGCGCCTAGTTGCCGCTGCCAAGGTTCGTCGTGCTCAAGAACAGGTGATCGCTACGCGTCCGTTTGCCGATCGGTTGGCACAAGTTCTCTATGGGTTGCAAACTCGCTTACGCTTTGAGGATGCAAATCTGCCCCTTCTCAAAAAGCGAGAGATCAAAACCGTTGGCTTGCTCGTCATTTCGGGCGATCGGGGGTTGTGTGGAGCGTACAACTCAAACGTTATCCGTCGAGCTGAAAACCGCGCCAAAGAGTTACAGGCAGACGGCATCAACTACCGTTACATTCTGGTTGGACGTAAGGCAGTTCAATACTTCCAGCGTCGGGAACAACCGATCGAAGCCACTTTTTCAGGCTTAGATCAGGTGCCCACTGCGGCAGAAGCAGCGAAGATTGCGGATGAATTGCTGTCAGCCTTTCTGTCGGAAAGTGTCGATCGGGTCGAATTGGTTTATACCCGCTTTGTCTCGTTGATCAGTTCTCGCCCAGTCATCCAAACATTGCTCCCCCTTGATCCACAAGGACTGGAAGTACCAGATGATGAAATCTTTCGTCTGACTACACGCGGAGGACAATTCCAGGTAGAACGGGAAAAAGTAGCAGCTCCTACCCAAAATTTCCCGCAAGACATGATCTTCGAACAAGATCCAGTCCAGATTTTGGATGCGCTGTTGCCCCTCTACCTTAACAACCAACTTCTGCGTGCTTTGCAAGAATCTGCTGCCAGCGAACTGGCAGCCCGGATGACTGCCATGAGCAACGCTAGCGAGAACGCGAAGGAGTTGATCGGCAGTCTCACCCTCTCTTACAACAAAGCCCGCCAGGCAGCCATCACTCAGGAAATCCTGGAAGTGGTTGGTGGTGCAGAAGCACTAGGCTAGTTTCCTTCTGCTCAAAAACTCTTTCATCTCAGGGTACAGATAATTCTGTACCCTTTGTTTTTGTTTACTGCTCTGGTGATTGCAATGCCATACATTGGACGCGTAATAAACTCAAATAATTTCAGATCCGAACATAAGATTGAGGCCGTTATAGTTTATAAAGTTTGAAGTTTTTAGATGGTAAGAGCTTAGTTTTTTTAGACTGAAGATGATTTATGGAGCCACTTATGAATGCTTTAGATCTCATGAATCGAGCTTCTAGAAAACTAGATGGCGTCGTTAAAAAGCTGTTTGCAGAATAGAAAGTGGCTGCTGCAGAATCAGTCTTACCTGATACTGACTCTTCAATAGAAGCTTCACTCCCCTCTCCTCCCATTTTGGATCGGGCTGCTTTTGTTAGCCGAGAACAGATTGCAGGAGCTTTTATTTCTGGTACGGGCATCGAAATTGGGGCTTTACACAACCTTTTGAAGATCAGTAATACAGCTAAAGTTAAATACGTCGATCGCATTAGTAACGAAGAATTACGACAGCATTATCCAGAATTAAAAGATCTCCTTTTGGTCGAGTTAGATATTATCGACAATGGTGAATCTCTAGCATCCATCAAAAATAATTCTCAGGATTTTGTGATTGCCAATCATTTTTTGGAACATTGCGAGAACCCATTGGGTGCAATTCAAAATATGTTTCGGGTACTTAAGCCAGAAGGAACCCTTTATCTAGCAATTTCAGATAAAAGATTTACGTTTAATGTTGAGATCGTCCAATTTCTACAATTGAACATGTTAAAAGAGATTTTCTAGAAGGCGGAACTTGGAGTAAAGAACAGCATTTCGATGAATGGGCACGGTATGTACGGACTCATGTCTTAGACGAATCTAAAACTGAGTAGCAAATTAGGGAAGCGGCTCAGTTTTGGATGGAAATTAATTATAGTATTCACTTTCATGCTCGGACTCCTAAGGAAATGATAGAAATCATTTTGGAGTGTAAGACGTTACTGAACCTGAACTTTGAGGTTGAGTTGTTTACAAGGGGTGGATATGAAATCATTTCAATCCTTAAAAAAAAGAAATAGAGAGTCAACCCCGACCAATTTTATGAATGGGTTTGAGATCTTGCGTCTGATTGACTGACAAAACTCCTCAAATCCTGATTCTTGCGTAGGTTGGGTTAGCGTGAGCGTAACCCAACGCAACCGCTGTTGATGTTGGGTTTCACGTTGTTCAACCCAACCTACAAAAAAGATTTGTCAGTCAATCAGGATCTTGCGTTTTTATAGAGAAATGCCTTCTCAATTCCATCTGTAGTTTTTAGTTTGATTACGCTCAGCGATTGATCCCAGTTCCAAGTGATGAATTTCGGATAAGCTGGAAAAGTTGTCAATCATCCTGATCTAGTAGACAGAGAGGGGAAATAGTTGCCAAACTTGACAACCTCTATGATTTGGCGATCGTACAGATTTCTTTTAGTCAACTTTTATGTCCCAGACTTATACAGTCAAAATTCAACACCAGGGTGAAACTCATACCCTGGAAGTGCCAGAAGATAAGACCATTCTGGAGGTTGCCGTCAATGAAATCGGGTTAGATTTGCCCAGTTCTTGTACAGCTGGTGTTTGCACTACCTGTGCTGCCCAAGTGCTGGAAGGCACGGTTGATCAAAGTGATGGCATGGGGATTAGCCCAGAATTGCAGGCACAAGGATATGCGCTGTTGTGCGTTGCGTATCCACGTTCTAATTTGAAGATTGAAACTGAAAAGGAAGATATTGTTTACCATCTCCAATTTGGACAATTTCAACAACAAAAGTGAAGTGTCGCATGAGAATGCACTTTATTGAAGCTGACCTGGATCTGCACAATTCCCCTGCAGAAATGCAAAAGTTCATCGAAGCTGAGTTGCAAAGGTGGGGAGAGCCGCTAAGGTGGGCTGTGACTGATGTCGATGTCGATCGCCAAACCGTTCATATCGAGGCGATCGTGACGCAAGGAGAGGTGCTAGCTCAGGGATAAAGGATGAAGCATCTCCCCTGTCAGCTCTCCTTTCCGATGCTGAATCTATGTCTCGATATCCCTACACTGTTGTCCTAATCGTACCGACTGGCATTGGAGCCGCGATCGGTGGTTACGCGGGTGATGCGTTGCCAGTTGCCAAAGCGATCGCCCAAGTTGCCGATCGACTGATTACCCATCCCAATGTCTTGAATGGCGCTCAACTCTATTGGTCCCTACCCAACGCCTTGTATGTTGAAGGGTATGGGTTGGATCGGTTTGCCTGTGGAGAGTGGGGATTACGTCCGGTTTACCAAAATCGAATCGGGCTGCTACTCGATCGCGCAATTGAGCCGGATCTGCGCTTACGCCACCTCCAAGCCGCCGATGCTGCCAGAGCCACCCTAGGGCTAAATTTGACCGAATACGTCATCACGGATGCCCCGCTAGGGATAGAGTTGCAAACCGCACCTTCGGGAGCGACTTGGGGCAGTCTCCGAAATCCAGATAGTCTGCTGCGGGCAGCAGAGAAACTCATCACCCAAGCTGGTGCGACTGCGATCGCGGTAGTGGCTCGCTTTCCCGATGATCCCGACAGTCTTGCGCTGCAAAACTACCGCTATGCCCAGGGGGTTGATCCCTTGGCAGGGGCAGAAGCCATTATCAGCCATCTTATCGTCCGCACCTTTCATATCCCCTGCGCTCATGCCCCTGCCCTCAGTCCTCTGCCCTTAGACGCACATCTCTCTCCTCGCGCTGCTGCCGAAGAACTGGGCTACACTTTTCTACCCTGTGTGCTGGTGGGTCTCAGTCAGGCTCCTCAGTTCGTAACCCCGTCACCCGTTACCGATCATCAGGCGATCGCTGAGCCAGAATTTTCTCTTGCCCAATCTAATCCTGGTGATATTGGGTCAAATCAGGTTAATGCCGTGATTGTACCTGCGAGTGCCTGCGGAGGAAGTGCCATTCTAAGCCTAGGAAATTGCCAAGCTCAAATTATAGCAGTAGAGGAAAATTCCACTCAGATGCAAGCACCACCAGAAAAGTTCGGAATCCGGGCATTGCGAGTACACTCGTATCTAGAAGCCTTAGGTGTGTTAGTTGCTCACCGCGCTGGGATCGTTCCACAAGCTTTGAAATCAATTGTTGATCCCATAAGACTCTTGAATCGTGATTAGGACTGAGCGATCGAGATCAGGGTAGAGGGGTTAGGCAATTAAGTATCCTATCTTAGGGTGGTAGAGATAGGAGCAAACTCTAAAACCCTTCTCCCTTTCTCCCCTCTCCTGGCACCCCTTCCTCGACTTCACCTCTCTACGGCTTCACCCAGTCCCTTCAACCCCATTCTCCTCACAATCACCGTGGCAGAACAACTTCCTGATAATCCAGAATTGGAACCTTTGACCCGGAGCCAGGTGCTGATCGCAATGGGTGTAACCGCGGTCGTCTTGCTATTGGTGAGTAAACTATGGCTGCATTTTGGCAATGTTGTCCTGCTCTCACTGCGATGGAATCGTTTAGATTGCTTGCTCGGCATTGGAGGAGGGCTGTTAATTACGGGTCTGAGTTCCGTAATCTATCGTTTTTGGGCAGCTTATCGCCACAGTGCCGATTTTTATCTCGATATCGTTCTCAAACCCCTGGTCTTGCCAGATTTGGTTTGGTTGGGGTTGTTGCCGGGGCTGAGTGAAGAACTGCTTTTTCGAGGGGTGATGTTACCTGCGATCGGGTTAGATTGGAATGGCTTAGCAATTTCTAGCCTTTGCTTTGGCATTTTGCACTTTAGCAGCCCAAAACAATGGGCGTATGTTGTTTGGGCAACAATCGTTGGGTTTATGTTGGGATACGTGACGATCGAGACTCGCAATTTATTAGTTCCAGTGATTGCTCATATTCTGACCAATCTGGTTTCCAGCTATATTTGGAAATTAAAGCATCAAGCCCAAGCCACCTAAAGCGCCGTCAGAGGGCTCAGGAGTTTTTTGCAAGGAAAATTCCACACAAGCTTTGTACCTAACAAACAAGGTGAAATTCTAGGGCTTGTTATCGCTAGAAATGGATGGTATTGATCGACGCGCTTTACCCGAGTGCGTGATCCCCTTCTCGTTGAATCGAACCGTCTTGAATCGCATCCCTCAGCACCGCTAGCAGGATTGCCTCATGGGAAGAGAGCTTACCTTGCTTTGCCAACTGATCGATCTCCACTTCAGTGGAAGCCGAAATTTTGCCAAACGCTAACGCCGATCGCACGTGAACTTCAATGCGTTCGGTGTTGGGAATGAGAGGAGTCGAAGAATTGGTGAAACTCGGCATTTTCTTGATTACCAAAGTGGCACGCAATATTCTTCATGGGCGCTGACTTAAATTCCTGACGGAAAACCCAGATTCTTTTCTCCCTAAAGGATGATTTTACACCCTGAGTTTATGCCGGGGGTCGCTTTTAGAATTGGCGTTGCCCTGCAGCCAAGGCGATCGCTTGGGGGAAGATGCGATGTTCCTGCACTTGAATCCGTGCCTGCAAAGATTCGACTGTGTCATCTGGCAAAACGGGAACCGCCGCCTGTTGAATGATAGGACCACTGTCAACTTCTAATCGCACCAGATGCACGGTGCAGCCAGAAATTTTTACCCCTACGCTGAGCGCTTGTTCGACTGCTCGCATGCCTGGAAAACTGGGTAAAAGACTAGGATGAATGTTCAAAATTTGGTCTGGGAAAGCATCAATCAGAACCTGGGTGACACGCCGCATCCAGCCTGCCATAATGACCCATTCCACATCAAATTGTTGTAGGGTCTGGACAATCGCAATGTCTAAAGATTCTCGGTTTTGAAACTCACGATGGTTCAGCAAGACCGCGGGCACGCCCCAATGTTCAGTTCGTTTTACAACACCTGCATCCGGATTGTTGTAAATTAACACTTGAATTTGAGCGTGCAGTTCCTGATTGGCGATCGCCTGGGCGATCGCGCCAAAATTGCTCCCACTCCCCGATGCCATAATCCCCAATTTGAGAGGGGCATCAGAAGCAGTATATTGAGCTAAACGTGCAGGTGACATCATTGGCGAAATAAGATGAGAAGCGGTATTCACCAAATCTGAATCGATGGACATACATTTCCGGGTAATAGAATCCTCAAAAAATATATATGCTTTAAAACATATATGCTTTAAAGCAACAAATTACTCAAAGGTGCTGTCAAAGCGACCAATTTAACTAAAACTTCGTGATTTCCTAGAATGGCTTGGGTAACATATTTCTACATACTGCTGCAATGCACAAGATAGCGGGAAGCTATAGAGAAGGGGGATGCTAGCAATGTCTACAAAAGGTGCCGGTGAGTTTCTGGAAGCAGTATCTCAAGATGAGACATTGCGAGAAAAATTTTCAGAGGTTACTAATCCACAGGAATTTCTAAATGTCTGTGAACAACTGGGTTACAGGTTTACCACTGAAGAATTGAGAGATATCGTAAAAGAGCGCAGCCAGGGGATTTTTGTCAGACGAAATACAGGGGTCTGGAAATGGCTGCGAAGCGTCAACTGGGTTTAATTTGCAGAACGAATCCAATGAAACATTAAGCGTATAAATTGCCTGTTTTTCGCCTATTCATGCATAATTTTGGGGACTTTGAAAAAGTCATCGACCCGATCGGGAGCATTCTCCAAAATTTTTTCTCGAGCGAGGTCAGGAATTAATTCATCGGCTCTCACGACGTTACTGACATCGATCGCACGGGCAGTGGGCGGAACCTCTGCAACATCTAATTCGCTCAACTGCTCAAAATAATCCAGAATATTGCTGAGTTGAGTCGCAAACTGCTCTTCTTCCTGAGGGGTCAGTTCTAACCGAGCCAGTAGTGCCACTTTATGAACTTGATCGCGATCGAGCATGAGTAGAGCGGGGATAGTGATTCAAATATTCACTTTAACATTGCTTCTCGCGGATAGACGGTAAAAGCGCATTGCCAGATACACCTCAGTGAAACAAAGTTTTGTAACGAGGTGCTTTGAGCTACAGTCTGCGGAGAACACCTGTTCAAGAATAGTAGGCTAAACGAGAAAATGCCATCCAGGCGATCGCGATGAAGCTATGAAACCCCGAATTATTGTCTGTGGTCTGGGCTGTACCGGCTACAAAATTCTTCGTCTATTAAGGCAACAAGGGGCTTCTGTTGTCGGTGTCCACTTTGAATCCATTCCTGGTGAAGAGGGAGAAATTGTTGTTGGAGATTTGCAATCTGCAAATACGTTGATTACCGCAGGCATCCGGGAGGCACAAACCCTGGTATTGGCATGGCATGACGATGGCATTAACCTCGCGATTTTAATGCAAGCGCGGGTATTGAATCCCCGCATTCGTATCATTAATCGGTTGTTTAATACGAGTTTGGGCGATCGCCTGGATCACACTATTCCCGATCACATCACACTCAGCGTGGCAGCATTATCGGCTCCCATTTTTGCCTTTGCCGCATTGGGGAATGCAGGGATCGGGCATTTGCGCTTGTTTAGCCAAACTTGGTCTATCCACGAAGAATGCATTGATGTGGATCATCCCTGGTGTGGGCGTAGGCTCAGTGACCTTTGGGAAGATCGGGAACGTATGTTGATCTACTACCTGCCGCATGAAAGTCAGATGGATCTGATTTCAGCCGTGACCCAGGGACAAACCTTGCAGATTGGAGATCGCCTCATTATCGGTACCAAACCCAGTGTGCAAACTGCACAGCAGTCTTTGCTACAAAAGCTGTCCAAATATGCCACCAGTCTCCGGTATATTCAGCATCACAGCAAACCCTTATTAGGGGGGACGTTGCTGCTCCTGTTGACCATTTTGGCGGCTAGTCTGGTCTACACTACAACAGTTTGGCATGTCTCTTTGATTGATGCGCTCTACTTCTCGGTGGGTATTATTACTGGCGCAGGTGGCAACGACATTGGCGTCGAGAAATCTTCGGATGCGCTCAAGTTGTTCACGATCTTAACCATGCTGGTCGGAGCTGCCATTATTGGGCTGTCTTATGCGCTGTTAAATGACTTCATTTTGGGCACCCGGTTTGATCATGTTTGGGAAGCTGCTAGAGTACCCCAACAAAACCATTACATCGTCTGTGGTTTGGGCGGTGTAGGGATGCAGATTGTCAACCATTTGCATAGTTATGGCTATGAGGTAGTGGTGATTGAGCAAGATACTAATTGCCGTTTTCTCAGTACGGTGCGAGCGATGCGGGTGCCGGTGATTCACGGCGATGCTAGTTTACCTGCAACGCTGAATGCAGCCAATCTGGATGGAGCAGAAACCCTGTTAGCTGTGACGAGCAACGATCGTGCCAATCTGGAAATTGCCCTCAATGCCAAAGGGTTAAGTCCCCGGGGAAGTGCGATCGTCCGTTATGAAAATCCTGCCTTTGCTCGCATGGCACAACAAGTCTTTGAGTTTGAAGCTGTGCTCAGCCCAGCCGAATTGGTTGCCCCTGCCTTTGCAGCTGCCGCTTTGGGTGGGCGCATTCTGGGCAATGGCATGACTGCCGACAGTCTCTGGGTTGCTCTTGCCACTCTCATTACCCCCGCCCATCCTTTTTGTGGTCGGCGTGTGCGGGATACTGCCATGGCAACAGATTTCGTCCCACTTTATATCGAAACCCGTTCCCGTCACACAATCCACGGATGGGATCTGTTGGATGTGGGTCTCAGCGCTGGGGATGTCCTCTATCTAACCATGCCAGCCAGTCGCCTGGACCAACTGTGGCGCACGGCTTCCTCCCAATTGATGGCAAGTTGAGTCGAGGGTAGTTTTAAGGTTTCAGGTTTCAGGGATAAGAACTTTCTCATCTGCCCCCTCTTCTTTGCACCTTCTCACTCCAACTCCCACCGTCTCAACTTATGCACCATCAAGTCTAGTCCTGAAATCGAGAGCATAAATTCTTCCCAAGCCTCTGGTTCAGGTTGAATTCGGCTGAAAGCGGGTTCGGTGAGTAAGATTTCGCCCTGTCGTGCCAGATCTTCTCCCAGTTTAGACGCCAGGTTCATTTCGTTGCCGTAGAGGTCTTCGTCGGCAACCACCAACATTTCTCCATAGCCGATGCCAATCCCTGCGTAGAGATCCTGGTCATCGGGAAGTTCGATGTTGATTTGGGTGAAGCTTTGCAAAATCTTGACCGCGGCATCGACAGCAGGTTGCACATCGGGGAAAGCCGCAAAGAGATTATCTGCTTCTTGTTTAATGACTCTGCCTTGATGCTGAATGACGATCGGGGTGGCGATCGTACACATTCGCTGTACCATTGCCAGAAAATGGATGATGCCGTAGCGGATAGTCAGGCGGGAGAAGCCAGACATATCGAGCACTAATACCGCACAGGTTTGCGTGAAAGTCGATTGAATTTGGCGATCGATTTCGCTGGTTCGCTCTGGGTAGGCATTGCGTTCTTGCAAAAGCGAATTCAGCGTCGTTCTAGTGTTTGTGTTCACGACGTTTAAGGTTTTTAGATTCTGAGTGGAAATGCAGAAATGCTTTCCTGCTTGCAGAAACACCCTGTAAACGATGCACCCATTATCCGCCTTGCCCCGTCAACTTCTCATTGAAAGGCATCAAATTCCGAAAATTTTGATTTGGCTAAAATTTAACGAGTTTTTAACCCTTCAAATTTTGCTGACGGAACACGAGTCTCCTGAGTCTAAAGTACCCAAGGATGACTCATAGCGACTATACACAATCTGAATAGGTGACCAGGAAAACAACCAGTATATAGCAGTCCTAAATCAGTTATGAGATTTAGGAGCTTTAAGAGAAAGCCTTCTAACGGAATCCTTTCTTACAATCCAGATGGGATCACTATAGATCTGAATAACCGTTTCTGAGCCATTTTGCTCAGCGTTATGTGAGTCTGTTCCCCAAACTGAAGCCATCCCAGACTGCCGATTCCAACCCCCTTCTCGTCCAGCAGGAACCATTCGCTTAGGTTGTAGGCAAGACAATCGCCTCTCATCGGGTCGATTTCCGCATGGAAATCACTTTAGCGATCGGGTTGCTGCAAAAGATTTGTAAGACTTTGGGTTTGCTGCTCTGTCAAGGCAACCAGTTGAGTAATACGGTCAGATTGCTGCTGAGTTGCCAGCTTGACATCATTCAAGCTGTCCGTGAGCCTATCAATTTGCTCAGCAAGCGTCTTCACCATTTCCCCGGGGTGATCCGGTCGCGCATCCAAGCTATCAGTCATGGCTAATCAGAACGAATCGCAAATGAAGTTAGACTAGCACTATCCCAGCCCTAAAAGAGAAGTGTTCGTTAGCCTTTCAAGGCGCGGGCAACTTCTACCCGATCGGTAATGATGCCATGAATATGTCCATCTTGCAAAAGAGATCGCAACAATACTGGCTCATTCACGGTCCAGACCCAAATTTCTCGTTGTTGAAGTTTAATCTGTTGCCAAATATCGGATTGCAGGAGTTGCCAGTGAAGAACCCAAATATCACCATAGGCTCGTGAGGCTTTCCGGTTCGACTCTGTTAAAAACGGAGGTTGAGTCAGCACGCATTCAGCCAGCCAACGCGCATCATTGGCACTAAATAACTGTCCAGTTCTAATCCGAGAATCCTGCTGTTGAATTGTCTGAATAGCGGCAGAATAGAAAGAGCTAATAACGAAATCATTGATAGAAAAATAATTGAGCATGTTTTCTAAAACAGATTTTTCATCGCCAATTTCTTTTAATTCAATGTTTAATGAAATTTTGCCAGCAGTTTCTTTCAAAACTGACTCTAAGGTGGGAATTTGAGGGTTTAGACTGAGAATTTCTCCATAGGTTAACCCTCGAATTAAATGATCTGAAAGATAAGCATCGTGATGCACAACCAATCGCTGGTCTTTGGTTTTTCTTACATCTAGCTCAATCATGTCAGCCTGTTGTGCGATCGCCGCGGCAAAGGCTGAGATCGTATTTTCAGGGGCATGAGTTGCTACCCCTCGATGGGCAATAATTAACGGGTTAGACATACGAAAAAAACAAAAAACCCCCCAGTATTACTACCAGAGGGAAAGTGCCACACAACCAAGGAGAAAGTTTAACTAGAACCCATCGGAGAGGAAACCTGATGACAATCCATTCAGAGCATTAAAAAATGCCTGGAGTAATGAATACAACCAAGACTCGTCATGGTTTTTGCTCAAGATGCTTGGATTTATTATCAGGCTCTTGATTCAGTTCAACAAGATCATTAGATACAAAATGCCAAGGATTTGAATTTTTTTGGAGATCTTGCAACGAACTAGACACTTACGATTGATGCTAGTAGAACTTGGCGGAAATCTGCCTACCATTCTGACTCCTGACTTCTGACTTCCTCAAAATAGTTACCTAACTTACGCCCCAAAGTACTAGAGGTGGTGCTCTAGACAATTGACTGCAAGGCATGGCAACCTCCAATCATCAGGCGGTCTCAACCGTTCAAGTAAGGTGCTAAAAACTTGTCCCTCCTAGCCAGACACAAACGCTTATGCCCAGCTACCCCGGAATCTCCAGTGAAGCTTTCAAACATCCCCTCGATCGCCAGGCAGAACAAGCCCTCCGCAGCATTCCAGGGTTTGATCTGGTGGCTCGCAAGTTCGTCGAATTTCTCTACGAACGCCCTCAGTTTGTTTATCTCATGGGGAATGCCATCCAGGTAGGTCCCCGTCAATATGCAACGGTCTATCAAATCTTTCGGGAATGTTTGCGTGATCTGGATATCTATCCTGAACCAAATTTATTTGTTGCCCAAACACCGATTGCCAATGCCTACGCTCTGGGACAAGAGCGTCCTTCTATTGTCTTGAACAGTGGTTTATTAGACTTGCTCTCCGAGGCTGAACTGCGCTCAGTGCTCGCCCATGAGATGGGGCATATCAAATGTGGTCACACCACCCTGAACCAAATGGCTCGGTGGGCAATGAGTCTGGCGTTGGGTCTAAGCAGCGCCACGTTTATGTTGAGCAGTTTGGTGAGCACCGGATTACTGCTGGCATTTTACGAATGGCTCCGCAAAGCTGAACTCTCCGCCGATCGCGCTGCATTGCTGGTCACCGATGATCTGAATCTCGCGATGCGAACCATGATGAATCTATCAGGAGGCAGCAACCGTTACGCCAACGAAATGAGTCTAGAAGAGTTTGCCCGCCAGGCAGAACGCTATCGCGAATTGGATCAGGATCAACTCAATCAGGTCTACAAGTTTTTGCTCTACAACAACCTCTCTGAGGGCATTTTTCTGACCCATCCCTTTGAGGTTGAGCGGGTTTTATATCTGCGTGAGTGGGCAAATTCTGAAGACTATCGCCAAATCCGTCAGGGCAACTACCCCCGTGCTGGTGCAGAAGGCTCAGTAGAGGTTCGTGCAAAACCGACTTCTCAATCTTCCCCGGGGGAGGCGGATACCCTGCGCCGACAAATTGAGGAGTTGCAGCAGGAGATCGATCGTATCAGAAGGTCGCATTAGGGGATGGGCAAAGGGGAGAAAAGGTGTAGGAGATAGGGCGATAAAGAAGATGAGAAGACATGGAGAGCAGTTCTAACTCCTGGTTCCTACTCCTGCCTCCTAAAACCTGCTACCTATCGCTTATCTACTCAATCCCTCGTCTTGCAACACAAAACGATGCTTAGCTTTAAAAAACATAAGATTTAGAATCTTTTGGAAAGATTTTAGGATCTTTCCTTATAATCTATACAGGATTCTTTGCATTTTTTGACCACTTCTGGTTAGATACCGAGAAAGAACTATTGTTGTGAATGCCGTTAGTAATGCCTCGCATACTCGTCATAGACGATGATCCTGCGATCTCAGAGTTGGTAACCGTCAACTTGGAGATGGCAGGATACGATGTCAGCCAAGCGGCTGACGGTATCAAGGGTCAAGCGATGGCTTTGCAATTGCAGCCAGACTTGATCATGCTAGATCTGATGTTGCCCAAAGTTGACGGATTTACCGTTTGCCAGCGTCTCCGCCGGGATGAACGTACGGCTGACATCCCCGTTCTGATGTTGACGGCTTTGGGTCAAACACAAGATAAAGTTGAAGGGTTTAATGCTGGAGCGGATGACTATCTGACAAAACCGTTTGAGGTTGAAGAAATGCTTGCCCGCATTCGGGCACTTTTGCGACGCACCGATCGGATTCCTCAGGCAGCCAAACACAGCGAAATCCTGAATTACGGTCCCTTGACCTTAGTTCCAGAGCGGTTTGAGGCAATCTGGTTTGAGGAGACTGTTAAGCTCACTCATCTTGAGTTTGAGCTTCTGCACTGCTTGCTCCAACGTCATGGGCAAACAGTCTCTCCTAGTGAAATTCTCAAAGAAGTTTGGGGCTATGACCCGGACGATGATATTGAAACGATTCGAGTCCACGTCCGGCATCTGCGAACCAAGCTCGAACCTGATCCTCGCCATCCCCGTTATATTAAAACAGTCTACGGTGCTGGCTATTGTTTGGAACTGCCCAGTGTTGAGCAGGAAGGCGTCAGTAGTGACTCAGTTGCTGGATAGTTCAAATTCTGGTGCATGAGAAAAGGAAGCGTGGGATGACGACCATTTTCTCGTCATCCCACACTTTTCTTGTTCTCTCTGCTGCCTTTTTTATAACCAGTTCCCAATTAAGACAAAGGGAGACCACACCGCTGGATGGTTGTACTCCAGATATTCTTCGTCTTGAATCAGCTTAATCTGTGCACGTTGTAGGGCTTCCGCCTTGGTTACCCCAGGTTGGCGTAGCTGAGTATAGAATTCCTTGATTAGAGGCACCGTTGCCTGGTCGTTGATGAACCACAGCGTTGCTACCGCACTTTTGACCCCGGCTCGAACGGCGACACCAGCAATGCCCAAGGCAGAACGGTTGTCTCCAGCAGCAGTTTGGCAAGCACTCAGGGTTAACAATTCAACGGGTTGTAAGGTCTGGCGGGCACGGAGTACCGTATCCAGTTGTTTAATCGTAATGCGGGATTGGTAGCCTAACAAAAAGGTGCTAGTGGCATCCGCTCCAAATTTTCCATGCGTTGCCATATGCACAATAGGATACGTGCTCTTTTGAATGTACGATCGCACGTCTTCCAGGGTGAATGCGGTATCCAGTAGCTGAGTGCCTCCTAAGATTTGTTGAACCGCTTTGGCTTCAGTGGCAACGTTGGTTAAGGCAGAGAAGGGAGGTTGCGCCACGGTTAAGCCTAAGATCAGAGCATTAAGGTTGTGGCGATCGAAGGGTTGACGCGTGGTAAGGCTGAGGCTGGGAGTCGTCGCGATCGGATATTTCTGAATCAAAAACTGGCTGCCATCATACAGGGCAGCCATGGGCACCTTCCGCAATACTCCATCATTGACAAACACCAGCGTTCTCGGTTTCGCCGATGCCAGATCTGCTTCCATCGGGGTTATCAGCAACTGGTAGAGACGTTGGGCGTAGACGAAATACTCATCGGTTGCCCGACGTTCTAGTTTGTCTCGTAAAGTGTTGACTTCTTTTTCTAGTTGCTCGGCGGTACGCTCAATTCGATAGCTTTTGAAGCTGCCATCGGGCAAACGCAACAACAGGGCAGTGCGATCACCCAACACTACCGAATAAATCACGGCTGCTTCTGGATCAGCAACTTCCAGGGCATTTTTGCTGACAGTTGATCGTTCTTGATCAACGATCGCTTGGGCAACCTGAACACAATCATCCCCAAAAAAGTTCCGCAGTTCTGCCAGCTTCAGCAATTCCAGAATTGATAAGGCGCGGCTGATGGTGTTGGTGGGGAGAGGCGATGCAGAGATAAGGGGATGCGGGGATGCAGAGGTGGAAAGGGAGAAGAGAGAGGAGTAAAAAGGGGCAGGCGATAGGGTTTTGGGTTTTGGGTTTTGGGTTGTGAGGTTGGAATTCGCAACGAGGCTGCTTGCGGATTGCGAACTAAGGGCTACTTCTTGATGGTCGAGCAGGAGACCGATCATTTGACGATAGACGGGTTCGACAGAATCGCGGAAGTCAAATTGCAAGTCCTGGTTCGCCGTGATAATGTCGCTGCGGAGGGTTTGCAGAGTGGCGATCGCTTGTTCGTAGGCGGCGATCGCAGGTTGGATGTCGCCCTTAGCGCCGAGTAGGCGTCCAATTTGCCACTGCCAGCGATAGAGGCTGTCTGCAGCATTCACCTGCTGTGCGGCAAACTGCGCCTGACGAGTCAGCTTCAGAGCAGTTTCATAATCAGCTTGGAGTTCATATACTTGCCCTAAACCCCCCAGCGCAAATGACTCGGTGCGCTTGTCTGCGTTTTTTTGGGCAACTTGCAAAGCCGTTTGTAACAGTGAAGCGATTTGTGGAAGCTCACGCTGACGCGTTCCCTCTTGGAGCAGACTATTGGCTAAGCCAATCAAAAGATAGGCTTTATCTTGAGAATCGGGTTCGGCTTTGAGCAAAGTTTGCATTTTTAGCCGATTTTGAATAATGGTGTTGGGGGCATCATCAGGTGCCGTATTTTGAGCAATCAGTTTTGCGAGCAGCCGATTTTGGTTGAGTAAAGCTCTGATTTCGGCTAACCCACCGATCGAGCGACTGACCTCAACACTTTGCTGGTAGGCATACTGCGCCGAGCGGACATCCGCAGCCAGCCGTTGCGCTAATTGACTTGCTGTAGCGGAGTCTCCTTCTAGGCGGGCAGATTCTGCCTGATAAGCATAGCGTTCGGCACGACTGGCGTAAGCATTGCCCAGGTTATTCAATGCAGTGCTGATGTCAATCGGAGCATTGAGTTCGCGGGCAAGGTTGAGACTCTCGCGTTGTGCTTGCAGCGCATCGTCATATTCACCGGCTGCCCAATAAGCGTTACCTAAGCTCCCTTGGGTTGCGGTTTCTAAAGAACGATCGGAAATTTTGCGGGCAAGCCCAAGCGTGGTCTGGAGCTGCTCGATCGCGCGTTGGTGTTGTCCCAAGTCACTGTACACCTGCGCCTGTTCAATCAGCGCTTTGATCCGTTGAACCTGGCTGTCGCTTGTTTTTTCAGTCTGATAAATCTGGATCGCCTGATCCCAGGAGAAAATGGTCTGATCCAACTTTCCCACCTGTCGATATGCCTGAGCCAGGTTGGTATAGACGATCGCCCGATCCTGTGGACTCAAGGGTTGAGAAAGCGCTTCTTGCCAGAGCTTGATCGCAGACTCAAACTGCCCAACCTGGTATTGCTCGATTCCTTGCTGGACTTGTTGCGATGGCGACGACGACTGGGATGGGGCAGACTGAGCGATCGCTCCCGGTAGGGCGATCGGCATGGCATGGATTGCCAAACAAAACAGCAATGCCATCACAAACAAAAGACTGAGGCGGGAAAGCCGCCTGCCGAGCCGAAGTATCTGAAGAGTCCGGGTCATTCCCCACATGCTAGTTAACCTTGAACGCTGCTTTCTCACCAAGACAGCAGATGCACCTGATAAACACGATATACACTGAGACGCCAGAAAAAAGTGATTTCGTTTGTGAATCTTGAGATAAAAATTCAGAATTATTTTGTTACATCATCTCGCAGGTGAAAAGTGACTGGTATATTAATGCTTTACTAAGAAGATTCTAGAAGTTATAGAAGCAAAGTATAAGGGAGCAATACTGGTGAATTCGTCGCCAGCGTTGCTCTCAAGGGATATTCCTGACAAACAGTCCACACTTCCTTACAAATAGACAATACCAAGGAAGGTAGAATCGGGAATCCCGTGTATTTGCGGAGGATTCTTGCAGAACTGATACCCGGAACTGAATAGAATAGTCTTTTCGATGAAGGGGTGATTTTTTCTGCCAGGGTGTGATTTAGAGTTGCCAGTTCAAGCGTTGATATGCGGATGAACCTGAATCTCCTAGCTGCCGGTGCTGGATTTTTGTATCTCAGTTGCTGCCCTGTCAATTGGGCAGCAGCGCCTTCTCAACCCCAGCAGCCACCATTCCCATTCTCTCAGATTCCTGTACCCGAGGCATTGCTGGATCAGCCAGACCAGGGAATCTCTGCTGAAGAAAAACTGGCTCAAACCCTGCCACCCCCTGGCTCTTCGTCTGATCCATTGCTGCCCAAGCGCCCAGATATCGAGCCTTTGCCTCAAACCCTCCCGTCCCCCCAAGCTCCTCTCCTTAATCCCCAGGTTCCACCCCCTTCGCAATCTCCCGCTGACACCGAAGCCAGAGTCCAGGTACGCCAGATCATCGTGCGGGGCAATACGGTGCTCTCACAGGCAGAAATTGATCAGGCAACTGCTTTCTTTATTGGACGCTCTCTGACTTTCGAGGAACTGTTACAGATCCGCACGGCAATCACCAATTTGTATATTGAAAAAGGTTATGCCACCTCTGGTGCGTTCTTACCGCCTCAAGATGTCGCCGATGGCATTATCGAAATCCAGGCAGTCGAAGGTGAGCTAGAAAAGGTCGAAATTCAGGGATTGACTCATCTGAAAGCGCCTTATGTGCGTGATCGCATTGCTCTGGCAGCATCCCCTCCTCTAAATCTGCGGCGGTTGGAAGCAGCGCTGCAACTGCTGCAACGCGATCCTTTATTGGTTCGCGTAGATGCAGAACTGAAAGCAGGCACCAGCCCCGGACGCAGTGTCTTGAGCTTAAGGTTGAAAGAGGCACCTCCCTTGAGCGTGAGCTTGCAATTGGCAAACGAAGATGCGCCCAGTGTGGGATCGGTACGTGAATCTGGCACTGTGGAGTATACCAATTTGCTGGGATTGGGCGATCGCTTCAGTGCCGAAATTGGCTTTACGGAAGGGGTGGATAGCTACGACTTTCGCTACGCGGTGCCACTCAACGCACGGGACGGTACACTCACCTTGCGCTATCAAGACAGCAAAAGCAAGATTATTGAAGATCCTTTCTCAGTTTTAGATATTCGCGGCAAAACTCGTGCTTTTTCTGTAGACTTTCGTCAGCCTCTGCATCGCACGCCCACGAATGAGTTTGCTTTAGACCTCTCTTTAGATTTCCGGCGCAGTCGCACGTTTTTGTTTGACGATATTCCGTTTTCGTTCTCGCTGGGTCCCCAGGATGGTGAGTCTAAGGTATCGGTGTTGCGGTTCAGTCAAGATTGGATTGATCGTACTCCCCGTCGAGTCCTAGCCGCTCGATCTCAGTTTAGCCTGGGATTGGATGCCTTCGGTGCAACTATCAACGACGACGCCCCTGACGGACGTTTTTTCAGTTGGGTGGGTCAGTTTCAATGGGTGCAGGCTTTGGGCGATGTGATTGGAATCGCCCGCGTCACTACTCAACTGACGGGAGATTCGCTGCTTCCCTTAGAGCAATTTAGCGTCGGCGGCATCGATACAGTCCGCGGCTATCGTCAAAATCAGCGCGTTGCCGACAATGGCATCGTCGGCTCCCTAGAATTGCGGGTGCCCATCATGCGAGACGATCGGCTAGGAGTGCTGCAACTTGCACCTTTTTTTGACATTGGCACCGTTTGGAATAATGATAAAAGCCTGAGTCTCCCTAACCCCACAACCTTACTCAGTCTTGGGTTAGGGCTGCACTGGGATATTACTCCTTACTTCTCTGCTCAATTGGACTGGGGCATTCCACTCAACAAAATCAAAGATCAAGGCGATACCCTACAAGACAACGGCATTGTCTTCTCCATTCGTTTACGCCCTTTTTGATTAACCAGAATTTTTGCCCCTACTTCCTGAACCACCCACTTACTGACTTACCACTGTCCTCCCGTCTCATTGCCATAATTCGCTGCTACAATGCTCTGCTTTTCTTGTAGATACCGCTCTAATACTTTCAAGGTGTATTCTGCGATCGAGGGATAGCGATAGCCCCGGTAAAACTGCGGAGTATAGGAATTGAACAAGTTTGCTTTGCCGCTATACCAAAGACTCGCAACCTTGCGAACGGCGATCGCTTCATTGCCATCGCTAGATGCCAGGGCAGATTGCCAGTACTTGTTGAGGCGAAAAGCAATGATCTGGATCTGAAGCATAGGACTGTTCAGGAACTCGGAACGGGAGACCTCTCGCCCCAGTGCTTCACGGCTCCAGGAACGCAGATTGGCAGGCATAATTTGCGCCAGCCCTAAAGCGCCCGAATGAGGATTGACTGCACGATAGTTACCGCTACTTTCTCGTACGACGATCGCCCGTAAGATTGCCAACACTTCGACATCGTAAGGCAGCGTATTTAGCGAATTGATACTGAGGGGCGTCACCGTACCTGAAGTTCCAGCAGCTGCAACCTGTTGACGCTCCAATCCATTAATTTTGGCAAGCAGAGTTGCTTGGGTAGCGGGTTTCAGGTTGGTATCGCGAGCAATTGCCTTGGCTCGCTGAAACTGTCCCGATTCGGCAAACTTGAGCGCAGAGACGGTAAGTTTTTTTTGAATCGTCGCAGCTTGCTGTTGTCGGTCACGTGCCACAATTTCAGCCAGCTTCCGTTCTAAATCGCGTTTACGCACTGCAATTTCAGTAGCCCGATCGTCTTGCTCAGTTTGTCCTCCGTTTGCGACCGATGGGGCGATCGTGGATGCCGATTGGACGGGGAGAGTCTGTACAAGCTGGTTGTCAGGTGGGGGCACGGGAATGGTAATCGCATCGCTTTCTGGAGAAACCTGAGTAGCAATTGCAGAGGTTTTTGGGGTTGTTTTTAAGGGTGAAACAGGCTTGGTCGTTGAGGGTTTGGTAGCCAATGAGTTCTCAATAGCCTGTTCAGAAACAGATGGCTGATCACTGGCTGGCTGACCCACTGGCTGGCTGTCAGAATTGACCTGAGGGGTAGGATCACCTGAGTTTTCGGTCCAAAAAGAAACGGTTTCTGGAGGGGCAATGGGGGGAGTGGGGGATGCAACCGGGGAAGACTCTGCAACAATTTGCTCGACTTGGGGTGGGGCGATTTTGGTATTGTTGCTTGGCTGATTCGTTCGATCAACATGCGCCACCGACATCAGTTCTAACATTCACCACTTCTCCAGCTAGAAAGTCTCTAGTTCAGTACAGGGCTTTTTGGGGAATGTCAGGACAAATTTTGCAGGAATTTTTGGAACGAATTTATAAGTGCTCAAAACTAGCATTATCGAGAGTTCTAAATTTCGCCATCCCCTATAGAGAAAGGCTTAGCGAAAATTTTAAAGACTGAGATCGCTCCACAAATTACACTCAAAATTCATTCTTTTCAGCAAAGTCTTCGATGCATCAATCAAATCTTTACGCTGATTCAATTGATAATCTGGAAGGTTTCTAAAAAAGTGTTTGAAAAGTTTATCCTTTGCTTCTAAAAGACACAAAAAATCAACTTTTCAAACATCACGCTAAGTAGGTAGCCCTAATTAATTGTAAGAAAGGGGTTTGGGAGCGTTTACCCCCTCCACTCCCAAAAACATCTTCAATTTAATTTAGCCCAGCTACTTAGTCCGCTGGCTCAAAGTCAGCTTTCGTTGCACCACAATCCGGGCACACCCAAGGATCGGGCAGTGAATCAAAGGACTTGCCCGGTGCAATACCCGCGTCCGGATCTCCTTCGGCAGGGTCGTAAACATGATTGCAAACCGTACAAATATATTTTTTCATGGATTAATCTTCTCAATGAAAGGAGTAAAATGAAGTTCCTTCCGATGTAATAACCATTGAATCCGCTGATGTGACAGATCGAGATCCCCCCTAGCCGCTGTGCTAGAAAAAGAGGGGATGTAAGCCTCGTCTAAAGTCCCCCTTTTGAATGGGGATTTAGGATCATCCATATGCAATGGTTCTAATGAAATCAGTGTGAGAAATCGTGTGATAGATTGATGTAATCACCCTACAAGCGATGTTTTCACCTAAATGATGTAGTCATAGAATCGAAATATCAATTACAGTGAAAAATCGCGTCTGTTTTTGATGACTCCTTTGCAGATAGATAGTGTTTCAAATTTGTTCACACGATGTCCCAAAAATCATCTTCAGGAGTGCAAGGACATCTTGATAGCGAGCGAATCCGGAAGAAAACCTTGCTTTTTCACAGGTTCAACTGTGCAAGATTGATTCATGCATTGTTTTTCATAGAGTTGCTGAATGTAAGGCTCCTGCCAACCCAAGGGAATTTCGAGCAAATCACGCGTGCCCGTAAACCCTTGACCAATAAACAACAATAAGGCAAAGCAATTCAAAAGAGTGTGAACAATGCGCCAGCGGTTGGTTCTGTCCTGGTAAATATCGGGGACGATCGCCTGCGAAAAAAGCATTAACAGCGCCGCTACCATCCCGTAGTAGTAGTGAGAGACATACCACTCAAAACCCCGACGATAAACTTCAGGTTGACAGCCCAGCACAATCAACCCCATGCCCGTCAGCGTGGCAAACACCCCGCGCCAAATTCGCTGATGGGGTTGGGCGTTGTACAGGAGTCCCAATGAAGCGATCGTCGCCACAAACATGAGTCCCACAAATGCCACTCGCCCCGGTGCCTGACTAAAGACATTTTGCTCCTGCATCTTAGAAAAAATGGCATAAGCTAACCCTAATAACGCAATCCCAACCACCGAGGCACAAAGCCAGCGACCCAGCTTTAAGTGCTCAGAACCCACGCCAGGAGGAATTTTACTCTTGTTACCCTCAGCTGCCTGAAATCGACGCTGACGGGTCTGCCAAGCAAAATTAACCACCATACCAATCAGTGGAAAAACAAAGAAAACCGCGATCGCAGGGTGCAACAATCCTAAAAAATCGTGAGCCTCTACCATAAAACCTCACAGCGCTGCAAATTTAAAGGCGTTAGAAGAAAATTTGGGAAAGAATCCTTTTGATGCCAATGCTTTCAAGAATTGCAGTAGCAGAAAGAGCATTGGAAAGCTGATTCAAGCCCACACACTATCCAAAATCCCCAACTCAAAATGGTATAGCAACAGCCATACTCGTTAGGATATTCCAAAGCCTGAAATCAACGAGGGGCTTAAGCCCCTTGACCTAAATGGGATAGCAATGACGATGTTATTCGTAAATCCTAAGGCGAAATATAGAACAAAGTGAAGAAGAATAAAATGAAGAAATGCGGACAGAATCCTGGATAATCCTGCCCGCTAGTTGCGTCACAAATTGTCTGAACCTCCGCCCGCATGACAAGCGGTTTCAATCAGCCCGTGTTACACCTTGACCTCGTCGTCTAAGGCAGCGTGGATTTCGTCATTTTGCGCTTAGCCGCTGCCATCCCCCCCATTGCTAGCAAACCCAACAAAGCTGAAGGTTCTGGAGTCTCTTTAGGAGGGAGTGACCCTGCCAGACTAACCTGGTAGTTGCCGTTATGGGAAAAGCCATCATCTCCCACCAAACCCGAATGGGTGGCATTGAAACTATACAAATATTGCGCCGGACCGCCATTGTAGGAAACCTTGACCAACTCACTCGCTTGAATCAGCAAACTTTGATTGTTGATTAAGGCGGTAAGGGGATTGAGCTTGGCAGAAATCCCTGCTATTTGGGTTAATGTGGTGCCAATCTGGTTGTTCAGGTTAGTGATTTGGGTGTTAAGGGTTGCAATTTGAATGGTGAGGCCATTAATTTGTTGCTGAATCACCATCTTTTGGTTAGCTGGAGCAACTTGCAATTGATTGTTCAATTGTGTGAGTTGAGTTTGTGCAGTTCCTTTGGCTTGTTGCAGCGTGGTCAGGGCAGTTTGCATCTGATTCAGCGCCGCTTGTGCCGTGTTAAAGGCACTTTGCAATTGGGTTTGAGTGGGTTGCAATGCTAACTGGAGCAATGGTGTGGCATTGAAGTGTCCCGCTAATCCAATCTGAATGGTGCCATTGGGATCTTGATTCACATAAGAAATGTTGGGGTCACTAAATTTTTGAAGCCCACCCCCTGCGATAAAAGCAGCCAAAAGGTCGCTAGGGCTGTTAGCACCCAACAGAGGCGTTAGGTTGTTTGCTGCAATCAGGTCATCAAACCACTTTTGTGCCAGGGTCTGCGTGTTGGTGACCATCATGTTCCAATCCGCAAAGGTTAGGCTACTCAAGACAATGCTCTTTCCACCCAAAGTGCCTTGCAGATTGGTGACTCCGCTGTAATTGGCAAAAGCTGCGTTACTCAATTGCTCACTATTGGAAAACAGTTCCACATTGCCAGTGGGGTTACTGCTGTTACCCGTGAGTGCCTGTTGCAAGTTGGCTTGGGTGTTGCTGACCAAAAAAGTCTGTCCAGCATTCGCACCATAGGTAAGGTAAGGTGCTGTGCCTGAAACACTCGGGTTTTGGAGGGTTAGAGCGAACGCTGGGAGGCTGACGATCGTCCCTGTTCCTAAGATTGAAGCGGTAATAACCAGGTGTTGAAGAGTCTTGAGCATGATGTTTGGTTTTCCAAGGAAAATAGAGAGTTAGCCGAGCCTTCAGCCAGGTAGGGGTGGTCAAAAAGAGTTTTTGCCGTGAGGCTGACAAGCTAGTTTACAAGTCAGGATCGTTTGAATTAGGAGTTAGAAAGAACGACTCAGGCAAAAGCACCCAAAACACTCTTCTTGCCAAGGCAATGGATTGGTTCACACTACCTTGATCTCAATATAGGCACGCCAAAAACCGGATAGGTAAAGCTAATGTGGATTTCTTCAAAGTTTCGGTAAAAGTTTGAGTGACCTTCCTGAGTGATCGATCGCTCCTGAGGAACTATCCACCATACCGCTCAAAAATGACTAGTTCTCACTCTATGTGTGTTGATCTGGCGTAAGGGCGCGGCATTTGATGCGAAATCCTTGCTTAGCCTGAAAATCATTGTCCGAATGCCAAGTCTCTACAGGGTTTGACAGCTCCGACAAAAAATCTATCAGAAGCAGAAAAATGACGACAATGCTAGGCTAAAGTCGGGTCAGTCTTATGCCAGAAGAGAATATGGCCGGTGATTGTTGAACCACAAATCTGGACAGATGAAGTATTCATGGCGGTACCAGAAAGCGACGGTTGTCGGTTCGCTAGGGTTGTCCATCCCGATGAGCCGTGGATGTGGGCGTATGATCGTCCCCAGTCCAATTGCGGACTGAAAGCAATGGATTGGTTGAACCAGGAAACAGTCCCTCCAGGATTTAGCTTGCCAGCGATAGAACTGTTTGCCGAACTGGGTTTTTAATTGTCCGAGCGATCGAGAAACTCAGCCATTCGCTTCACGGCTGTTTCCAAAATTGATGGTTCATGAACCAGCGCAAACCGGACATACCCTTCACCCATTTTGCCAAATCCGGCTCCTGGTGCCACCGCCACCCCGGTTGTTTCAACCAATTGAATCGCGAAATCGATTGAGCTTTCATGCCAGCGTTGCGGTAGCTTTGCCCACACATACATCGTGGCAGCAGGAACAGGAACCTGCCAGCCAACTTGATGCAAGGCATTAACGAACGCATCCCGACGCTGACAAAACGTCTCTACCGTATTTTGGACACCTGCTTGGGAGCCTGTCAGGGCAGCGCTTGCTCCATTCAAAATGCCGAGGTATTGGTTAAAGTCGATTGAGGCTTTGATTTGACGCAGTGCCCGAATCAAGTCCGCATTACCGATTGCATATCCTACTCGAAATCCGCCCATGTTGTAAGACTTGGACATCGTAAAAAATTCGATCGTTACCTGCTTTTCAGGATCAGCTTGCAAAATAGAAGGTGGTAGCTCACCGGTGAAGACCAGATCAGCGTAGGGAAAATCGTGAGCCAAGACCAACTCATGCTGCCGACAGAACGCAACCACTTTCTGAAAAAATGCTAAAGGCGCGGTTGCTGTGGTGGGATTGTGAGGATAACTCAACACCATCAATCGCGATCTTGCCAATATTGAATCTGGAATTTCCTCAAGCACAGGCAAAAAGTCATTTTCTGCCCGTAACGGCATGGCGTGAATTTGTCCACTTGCCAAATAAACCCCTCCCATATGGGAAGGATAGCCTGGATCAAGCAGCAAAGCAAAATCGCCCGGATTGAGAACTGCCAATGGTAAATGAGCTGTACCTTCCTGGGAGCCAATCAGAGGCAGAACTTCAGTTTCCGGGTCAACAGTGATGCCATATTTTTGGGTGTACCAGCTTGCTGCCGCTCGTCGAAATGCTTGAGTGCCATGAAACAGCAAATAGCCGTGGGTGCTGGGATCGTAGAGTGATTTGGAAATCACGTCTAGCACGGGCACTTGGGCGGGTAAATCTGAAGACCCTAGTGATAAATCGATCAAATCGCGTCCTGCTTGTTTGGCTCTGGCTTTTGCCCGATCCATGTCAGCAAAGACGTTGGCTTGCAGGGGTTGAAGGCGATCGGCAAAATGCATAGGTTTGAGCGATGGTCAGTCAGCGGCGAAGAATATGAGCCATGAGAATGGTCGATCATCCAGAGCCAGAGATCTATAAAGTTTAGCGCTAACTGCTGGTGAGCGATCGGACTCTTTAGATTCGCTCCCCTAACTACTCACCCCTTCTGACAAATGCACTCCTACCAAATCTTCCAGCTTTTGTTTGCTAATTGCCCCCTCACTCGACTCGACCACCAAACCTTGCTGAAATAACCGCAGCGCTGGAACGCCTTCTACCTGGTAGGCAGCAACTGATTGGGGATTTGGGTCAACTTCCATCTTGACAATTTTGAGGCGGTCTCCATATTTAGCAGCCAATCCCTCCATCAAGGGGGACATTAGGCGACAAGGTCCACACCACGAAGCCCAAAAATAGACCAGTACAGATTGGTCTGCCTGCAACACTTCCGTCTCAAATTCTGCATCTGTGATGGTAATAACGCGACTCATTCCAGATCCTCAACCAGAACTACAATTTTCCCAATTGCAGAATAGCGTATTCGGGTCGCAGCTAGCTGAGCCAAACTCCCCTACGCAGCAACTCATTCATGTAAAGATGGGTTATGCGATCGCTCACCCATCTCACAATTCATTCGTCTGACCACCTCAAGTTATACAAATCTATGCCGCAATCAATGAACGATTGCGGTAAAAGATCGTAGCACTCCAGGCTACAACTGATCCAGTTGCGTCTTCAGTTCTTCTAGTTCTGCGTCCACGGCTTCTGTTTTGGGCGATGTATTGGTAGCTTGTGCTTCCGGTAACTGTGCCTGGTTGGTTGGGGTGGCTGGGCCAAGCAATTGTGCTTTCATCGCAGCGAGTTCGTCGTCCACATCACTGCCCGATTCCAGAGCAGCAAACTGGCTTTCCAAATCGGCTCCTGCCAATTCCTGGAGTGCCTCGGATTTGGCTTCCATCCGAAGTACCTTTTCTTCCATGCGCTCGAAGGCTGCCATGGAGCCACTTGTGTTGATGCCGCCCAAAACCCCTTGTAGGTTCTCGTTCGCTCTAGCAGCTTCCGCACGAGCTTTGAGCATGTTTTTCTTGGTTTTGGCTTCCGAAATCTTGCCTTCCAAGGCAATTAAATTGCGTTTGAGCGTGTCAACCTGAGTGGCTTGCTGATCAAGTTGAGTTTTGAGGGCATTCGCAGTATCGGTTTGTGCTTTTTTGCGACTGAGCGCTTCTCGTGCCAGACCTTCGTCACCCTTTTGCAGGGCTAACTGAGCACGCTGATGCCAGTTATTGGCTTCACTTTGAGCCTGATTGTATTGCTGCTGGGTTCGCTTTTGGCTGGCAATGGCACTGGCGACTGCTTGCCGCAGTTGTACCAGATCTTCTGTCATATCAGTGACCGCTTGCTCCAGAATTTTCTCTGGATCTTCAGCCTTACTCACCAGGTCATTGACATTGGCTCTGACTACCCGGCTAACACGATCGAATAATCCCATAGTGTTGTTTTTCCTTTGACAATATGTAAGTAGGTAGTGGCAGGCAGTGACATTATCCTGCTTGAACAAGTTGGCGAAGTCTCAACTTCTTCCATCTAAGCGAACGATGCAAAACCTGGCATGAACTTGAGGAAATTCTTAATTGAAAAACTTGGGTTGGGTTCAGCAAAAACCTTCAGGAATTTAAGTATCCTGAGTCCAGTCTAAAGAGTTCAACGGACGATCGACAGTAGAATCAGCATTTTTTTGATAAAAGCCCTGACTTTTGGAGAAATTTAGGTCTCAGATCGCTGGGTTTGCTCACTCCCCGGTTCTATCTGGCTCCCCTCACTGGCAGCCAATTGTCCCACCGATTCAGTACCCGTGACCATTTGGGCTTTCATCGCTGCCAATTCTGCGTCAATATCACCCGCCTCACCGAGAGCAGCAAATTTCTTTTCCAGATCATCAGTACCCAATTCTTGTAGGGCTTCGGCACTGGCTTCGAGCTGCAGAACTTTTTCTTCCATGCGCTCGAAGGCAGAAAGTGCCCCACTAGTATTGACCTGTCCCAACATTTCCTGAATCTTTTGAGATGCTTGAGCCGAACGTGCCCGCGCAATATACAGATCCTTTTTGAGTTTCGCTTCGGAAATTTTCCCTTCTAGAATCCGCATATTGTCTTTGAGTTTACTGACTACCACTGTTTGCTGCTGAAGTTGTTCTTGCATGGCTTCAGCAGTTTCTTGATAGGATTTACGTCGAGTTAGTGCTTCTCGCGCCAGGGCATCATCTCCCTTCTGGAGAGCTAATTGAGCACGACGATACCATTCTTCAGCCGTGGACTGAGCCTGGAAACATTGCCGCTCGGTGCGTTTTTGGGTTGCGATCGCTTGGGCAACAGCCATCCGCATTTGCACCAAGTCTTCTTGCATGTCCATCACGGTCTGTTCCAGAATTTTTTCTGGATCTTCTGCCTGACTGACCAGACTATTGAAATTTGCTCGAATCAATCGCCAAATTCGGTCAAACAGCCCCATGATGAAATCCGCCAAACAGAGGTTTAGGTTTGAGGTTCAAGTTGTAAGATTCAAGTTCTGAGTTGTGATTCACTCGTTACAACCCATGATTCGTCAATTCAAAACTCCTTTTCATCCTACCTTACCTTCTCAAACTCATCTCTATTGTTGGCGCATCTCGGCAGGCAATCCCTGATTCTGTAATTGCTGAACTCGTTGCTGCGCTTCTTGCTGACTGCTAAAGGCACCGCCTTGAATCACAGCCCCACCATCGGGCAGGTTGCGAACGTAGGCATCCGGAACCGATTGTTTGACGGTTTCTAGGGTGCGATCTCCATCATAAGGAATGACGACCTTATAACGATAGCTGCTGCTGGCTACGGGCGCTACGGGGACTGGAGCCGGAGCAACACTGCGGGGAACCGGGAGCGCAGTTTGTGGTGCAGGAACTGTGCGACGGGGCGGAGCGGGGTTGTAGGTACGTGTAGGTGCCACGGGTGCAGGTGCAAGTGGCGCTGGGGCTGAACGTCCAGCATTCGGGAGCGATGGAGCAGGTGCGATCGCCGCTCTAGGCTGATTCGTATTTGTCGCCGAACTGGTTGAGGATTGAGTGTTCGAACTGGTTGATGGATGGGCGAGTTTGGGGTTGGTTTTCGACGAGTTGACCGAACCTGGCAGCTTGGGTTTGGTGAGAGTCGTGGTCGGGCTGGACAGAGTAGAGCGATCGAGTCCGGTGGTAGAAATACTTAAATTGTTGAGATTCAGAGATTGCAATTCTCGATCTGCCAGATTAATGGAGTAAGGAGCAGGGCTGGTGCCATTGCTACCCGCCTCACCAAACTGACTCATCAGATTCCCATTTTGCGAGGTGGACGATCCCCCCTGACTGAGATAACCCAGACTGGAGGGATTCATAATTAAATAACCAAAAGTGGCGCTGGAAAGCAGCAGTAATAATAGAGAGCCTACGCCCACCGGAGTGAGCAGGCTGGTCACAAAACCTCGCTCAGCTCTGACTTGCGCTTCCTCTTCTGCCAGGCTTCTTAATAATTCTTCAGAAGATTCTAGATAATCTTCGGGACCTAAGTCAGCGGCGTGGGTAAGCGCGCTGATGTCTGGTTCAGCAGAGTAGGGCGCTAGAGTATCGATGTCACTGTCAGGATAGGCAGATTGCCCTGTTTCAGGCGTCACTGCTAGAAAGGCGGGAGCATTGGCATCGACAAACCAGGGCGCAGGTGAAGAAGACGCCGGCGCAAAAGCAGAAGAGTCAGCGGCTTCTGGAAGCGCAACAGGCGATCGCACACCAACCGATTCTTGAGGCTGGATTCGGTCGCCCACTGCCCCAATTGCAATTAAATCAAGCGTTTTTGTGGCGGGGCTACGGAAACTAGAAATAGGGTTCGAGGCCGATCGCTTCGATCTCTGGCGACGATATCGCGCCAACTCTTCATCCAATTGCACATCTAGATTTACCAGGGCTGCCTGTAAAGCAGGGGCCAAAAACTGGTTTTGTGACGATCGAGGGGAAGCTTCTACCGGAAAACGCTGTTTCACAACACTACTCCTACCATTGGCTGAATAACTCATGTTGGAGATTCAGACTGGACCCATTCAGAATTTAAGATTTTATCCTGTTTCTTCAATAACGCACCCAAATTCAGGTCAGGGATACTAAAGCTAACCAGATTCATATGATTAAACAGACTCTTTTTCTCACTCCATGGCAAAATCACTCAGAAATGTGATTTAAAAATCATTTTTGAAAAAGAAAATACTGTCAAAGCAAAACCAGGCAAAATGAACCACAGTAGTTGACAAACGTTATACATCCTTTTTCACTAAATCGACCAAATGTCATTGAAATCTCTTCACGATGTTTTAGGCTCGCTCGAAAATCACTACAAGCGTGCTGATCAGCAACAGTTTCAGCATTTACTCCAATGCTGGTCGCAGGTAGTCGGTTCCGTGGTCGCAGCTCAAACCCGACCGCTTTCAATCTATCGAGGTATTCTCAAAGTTGCTACAGCGAGTTCAGTTTGGTCTCAAAATCTCAGCTTTGAGCGACAACGTATTTTAGAAAAGCTCAACGCTCAGTTGGCAACTCCCTTAGTGGATATCCGTTTTTCTGCTGCCCGTTGGGATACCCAACAGGACATTCCGGCTTCAAATGGGTCAGATCTGCAAGATGTGCTCTGGCAAAATCATCCGAGTCGGATTCATACGGCTGGGCGATCGACCAAACTAGCTTCATTGCGAGAACTCACCGATCCCAACGCGGCTTTTCAGTTTTGGGCAGAACGAATCAAGCGGCGATCGCAGCATTTACCGCTTTGTCCTCGCTGTAGCTGTCCTACCCCACCTGGAGAACTACAACGTTGGTCTCTTTGCTCACTGTGTGCCGCAAAACGATGGTAGCCACTTAACAGCACCCGTAAAATTACTTATCGGTGCTACAAAATACCACTTAGAAGAATTGAGACAAGCGTAAATTTGCGTGATAACACCTTGTTTTTTTATCTTTAAAATTTTGGTAAAGCTCAAATTGGAACTCAGAATACAGTTTTTTAATCTTCGTTTTCAGCTAAAAAGCAATTCTCTGACAAAATACCGCTTTGTTTTTTACTTGATCCCCATAGGATTCTTGAAAAAAACGGTGTTCTTTTGACGGGAGTCTACCTTTCTGGATTTAATTATTGCTGTTTTTAACACGAACATAAAGACAATCTAAACTTGATTTTTTCGCCCAAATTTCTGGAATCATTACGGGCTTTTGGGTAGAGACCCATAGCGATCCCAATGCCCTCAAAATTGATCGATCAGAATGAAAGGGCAAGTTATTTAGCACATGTATTTATGGAAACCTCTGACTCCCCCGTGCAGGCATGTCGTAACTGTCGGCACTTTACTCCGGAGGGAAGGCGCGGTGGCTCTTGTCATTTACTCAGTGCTTTAGTAAAAGGAAGTTGGAAAGCCTGTTCAATGGCGATCCCTGCGTTTACATCTGACTGGGAAAATTTGGAAGAGGTATTCAATTTACAGCAGGGATCGATGCTGGCTCCGGTGACCGTATCATTGAATTCGAGATCCGTACTTGAGCGATCGCTTCGTAATTATGAGAACAACACTTCTTCAGAAACACTGACAAGAACTTCTTTGTGATGCTTCTTTTTATTCCGTTACAATTCTTTTTTTGATCTTCCATCTGGACAGGTTAAGGGCTTGTCAAAAGGCAACTGATCCTTTTCTAATCCGCGATGAGTGTCTCGCAGAAATGTCGCGGACTCAGCGCGGATTTGCTTTTGCTTTGTTGATTTCTATCGGTTGGTTGCCAGTCTTTGACCACCTAACGCTCAATACTACAGTCCTCTATTCTGGGTAAAATCCAATCTGAGTAAAATCCAAGCAGTTTTTTGAGTGAGATCGCTAGAGGAGGACGTGATTTAAATTGGTATCAGGGCTGAATTGTATAGAAAAATGACTGTTAATTGTGCCACTGATTGCATCAATGGTTGCATTTTGGGAGAAAAATGCCCAAATTTGCAGTATGTCAAAGCTGCTTCGCAATTCATTCGTAATACCTCTTTGGACCGAATGCTGGAAATTGCAGAAGAACGCTTTCGTAAAAAAGGGTCAGATCCACCTCGATGGGTTTTCCCTGAGGATGATTCACAGAATCTCGGTTAGGTAGGGCGATGATCGACCAGAATGGAAATAGATCGATCAAGATGCCAAAACTACATCGAGCTTTTCCTTACGGAAAAAGCCGTATCTTGAGTGATCCCCTCTAAACTTGGTGACCATAAGATTTTAGGAAGTGTGCAATGCAAACCCTGGATAAGCCAGTGGAAGAAACTTTAGACCAGCCCCTGATGATCGCAGGAAAAGTGTTTCAGTCTCGGTTGATGACGGGAACTGGCAAATATCGTAGCTTTGAGGAGATGCGCCAAAGCATTGCTACCAGCAGATGCGAGATTGTGACAGTTGCAGTCCGTCGTGTACAAACCAATGCTCCGGGGCATGAAGGTTTGGCTGAAGCGCTGGATTGGACAAAACTTTGGATGCTCCCAAATACGGCTGGCTGTCAGACGGCTGAGGATGCCGTTCGAGTTGCACGTTTAGGACGCGAGATGGCAAAACTTTTGGGGCAAGAAGACAATAATTTTGTCAAGCTGGAAGTAATCCCAGACGCAAAATATCTTTTGCCTGATCCGATTGGTACGCTCAGAGCTGCCATGGAACTTGTTAAAGAAGGATTTGCCGTTCTGCCGTACATTAATGCTGACCCAATTCTGGCAAAGCATCTGGAAGAAGTCGGTTGTGTCACAGTAATGCCATTGGGGTCTCCGATCGGCTCTGGGCAAGGCATCCGCAATGCGGATAATATCCGCATCATTATTGAAAATGCCAAAATTCCAGTGGTCGTAGATGCGGGGATTGGGACTCCCAGCGAAGCAGCTCAGGCAATGGAGATGGGAGCAGATGCGTTGCTTATCAATACAGCGATCGCACAAGCGCAAGCACCTGCCATGATGGCAAAAGCCATGGGCATGGCGACCCAGTCTGGGCGACTAGCGTATCTGGCTGGGCGAATTCCGATCAAATCGTATGCCAATGCCAGTTCTCCAACAGATGGAACTGTGACAGGTTAATTAGGGTCTAAAAGATTTTTTTTGTACTACTTTGTTCTGTTTATAACCCAGCGACTTAGCAAAATGTAGGAGTCAGCGACCAGAAGTCAGAAAGGTTGTTTAATTCGAGTTACCAACTCCTATATTCTTTAGGCAGACCCTACTGCTTGTAAGCGGGAACCGAAATACTTCCCATCAGAGCATCTAGTAGCCTCAACATCTCTGACTTAGGAGTGAACCATTAGTCATAATTTTTGTTACAATACTTTGAAATATTTGAGGATTTAATTCATGCGTTATACCACTGAAGAGGGCGGCCGCTTAAACAATTTCGCGATCGAGCCGAAAATGTATCAGGCTGAGCCTCCAAGTGCAAATCAGAAAAAAGTTTATATCGTTCTAGGTCTGGCTGCTGCCGCATTGGTGAGCGGACTGATCGCGGTTGCCTACACCGTTTCCTAAGTCTTTAAGCATTGACTAAAAGCTGAGAGGGGCAAAAGCTTGTCCCTCTCAATTTTTATAAAATAGACAACGTAATGAGGCAATTCAAGACTACTTTTCTTTTTTTTAATCTTCTATAAAAAATAACTGATGCGCTGGAATGATTGCGCTAGCTACTGGCTGAATCGGAAGTTCCTTCAGTTTTTTACCTTTCTGCGATCGACCAGTTTTTGCCAATCTATTTATCCAGGAACCTAGACAGTTTTCCAACGCCACTACATTCGATCCAAATATAAGACGCAGGATTACACGAATTTTATTTCTTCTGAAAAAGTTTCACTCTGAAACCTATGCCAGGAACCGGACTTGAACCGGTGACACGAGGATTTTCAGTCCTCTGCTCTACCAACTGAGCTATCCCGGCGTACCAAAAATCATAGGCAACAAGCTTTGACCTTGGGCTTGGAGCGTTTAACTTTTGACGCTTAATCAAGTTAACAAACTTAGCGTCGCTTCGCAAGAGGCGATCGCGAACAAACGTCAAAATTATCACTCCTGAGATTTTCCTGCACAGGCAACGGTGTCATTGAGATAATCTGAACTAATCAGCCGATCTAGAATTTGTGGAAAACCCAACCCGAAAGAGAACGAGTTAAAAAAACAAATTCCATGAAATCACTGTAAAAGTTACCCATGAATGACCTCATCATCTAGCAATTCAGCTCAATAAACAGTTAAAAAGTTAATACTTCTTATCGCTCTACCTCAGCATTAGGGGAGGTAGAAAGCAAAACTCTTGCCCGACTCAGTCTCCTGTATTCTAAATTCCAAAATTCTCAGCTATGGGTACTGCTGTAACCAATCCAACGAATCTTGCCAAAGAAGCCTCAAACTCATGATGAATAGCGCCTTTCTTGCCCGACTGCATAGCCCTGATCGTCCCGTATTGGTTTTTGACGGGGCGATGGGAACCAACCTGCAAGTACAAAACCTCACCGCTGAAGACTTTGGAGGTGCAGAATACGAAGGCTGCAACGAATATTTGGTGTATACAAAACCAGAAGCAGTTGCCAAGGTCCATCGAGACTTTTTGGCAGCTGGAGCAGATGTAATTGAGACGGATACCTTTGGTGCGACGCCCTTCGTTCTGGCAGAATACAATCTGGCAGAACGAGCCTATGAGTTGAACAAAATAGCGGCAGTGCTGGCAAAACAAGTTGCAGCTGAGTTTTCGACTCCCGAAAAACCCCGTTTTGTTGCCGGATCAATGGGACCTGGCACTAAATTGCCCACCCTCGGAAATATTGACTACGACACTATGAAAGCTGCCTTTGCGCTTCAGGCAGAAGGGTTATTTGATGGTGGGGTTGATCTGTTTATTATAGAAACCTGTCAGGATGTGTTGCAGATCAAAGCAGCCCTGAATGGGATTGAGGAAGTCTTTGTCAGCAAGGGTGAACGTCGTCCGTTGATGGTGTCAGTCACCATGGAAGTGCAAGGCACGATGCTGGTTGGGACAGATATCGGTGCAGTATTGACGATTCTCGAACCTTACCCGATCGACATTCTGGGGTTGAATTGTGCCACCGGACCCGATCGCATGGCAGAGCACATTAAATATCTGACAGAATCTTCTCCTTTCGTCGTATCTTGCATTCCCAATGCAGGATTGCCTGAAAATATTGGCGGACATGCCCACTACAAGCTTACGCCGATGGAACTACGGATGGCGCTGCATCGCTTTGTTGAAGACTTGGGTGTGCAAGTAATCGGTGGCTGTTGCGGCACCCGACCCGACCATATTCAACAACTGGCAGAAATTTCGGCAACGCTTCAGCCTAAATACCGCCCGATTCGCCTACCACAATGGGAACTGGATGGACAAATAGACAAAACTAATCCTCGTCCTCTGCTCAACTTCGTCCCAGCCGCCGCCTCAATTTATTCGGCGCAGCCGTATGAGCAAGACAACTCATTTTTGATTGTAGGCGAACGGTTGAATGCCAGCGGTTCCAAAAAGGTACGGGAATTGCTCAATGTCGAAGACTGGGATGGGCTGGTTTCCATCGCCCGATCGCAGGTGAAAGAAGGTGCCCACGTTTTGGATGTCAACGTGGATTACGTCGGGCGAGATGGCATTAGCGATATGCGATCGCTCGTTTCTCGCCTCGTTACCAACGTTACCTTGCCCTTAATGCTGGACTCCACCGAATGGGAAAAGATGGAAGCCGGACTCAAGATGGCAGGCGGCAAGTGCATCCTCAACTCCACCAACTACGAAGATGGAGAACCCCGCTTCCTCAAAGTGCTGGAACTGGCAAAACAGTATGGGGCAGGGGTTGTGGTTGGGACGATCGATGAAGAGGGCATGGCACGCACTGCCGAGCGAAAGTTTCAGATTGCTCAACGAGCTTATCGCCAAGCTCTGGAATATGGCATTCCTGCCCATGAACTTTTCTTCGATACTCTGGCATTGCCCATTTCCACCGGGATTGAGGAAGACCGCGCCAACGGCAAAGCCACGATCGAATCCATCCGCATGATTCGAGAAAATTTGCCCGGTTGCCATATCCTGCTGGGCGTTTCCAACATTTCGTTTGGTCTCAGCCCAGCCACGCGCATTGTACTCAACTCGGTCTTTCTGCATGAGGCAACTCAAGTTGGGATGGACGGAGCGATCGTCAGCGCCGCCAAAATCCTACCCTTGTCCAAAATTGACCCCAAACATCAAGAAGTTTGCTTGCAACTGATCTACGATCAGCGCCGTTTTGATGGGAATGTCTGCATCTATGATCCCCTGACGGAACTGACCAAACTGTTTGAGGGCGTTTCTGCTAAAGACGCGCGTGCCAAGGATTCTCTTACCGATTTACCGATCGAGGAACGGCTCAAACGCCACATCATTGATGGCGAAAGAATCGGGCTAGAAGATGCTCTGGTTCAGGCGATGGAGACTTACAAACCACTGGACATCGTCAATACCTTCTTGCTGGATGGTATGAAAGTGGTAGGGGAACTATTCGGTTCTGGTCAGATGCAGTTGCCTTTTGTGCTGCAATCGGCTGAGACCATGAAAGCCGCAGTTGCCTATCTGGAACCCCACATGGAGAAGTCCGAATCAGGCAATAACGCCAAGGGTACCTTCATCATTGCTACGGTCAAAGGCGATGTGCACGATATTGGCAAAAATCTGGTCGATATCATTCTGTCGAACAACGGCTATCGCGTGATCAATCTGGGTATCAAGCAATCTGTAGATAACATCATTGAAGCTTACGAAAAGCATCAGGCAGACTGCATCGCTATGAGCGGTCTATTAGTTAAATCGACTGCCTTCATGAAAGAAAATTTGGCTGTCTTTAATGAAAAAGGGATCACCGTTCCCGTTATTTTGGGAGGGGCAGCTCTCACTCCTAAATTTGTCCATGAAGACTGTCAGAATACCTACAACGGCAAAGTTGTTTACGGCAAAGATGCCTTCTCTGACCTGCATTTTATGGACAAGCTAATGCCTGCCAAGGCTCAGGGACAGTGGGACGACCTAAAGGGATTTTTGAATGGGAGTCAGGAACTGGGCGCTAGGAGTCAGGAGGCACCGCTTCTGATTCCACCAGCGCAGCAGGAATTAGAAGCGTTGAAAGGAGTCAGAAGCCAGGAATTCACGAAGGTTGTTGCAGGTGTAGATCAGGCACCTGCGCAGACCAACCCCGAAAATACACAGCGTTCCGACGCTATTGCTGCTGACATTCCTCGTCCCGTGCCCCCGTTCTGGGGCACCCAGATCCTTAACTCAACCGATATTCCCTGGGAAGAACTTTTTTGGCATCTGGATCTGCAAGCCCTGATTGCGGGACAGTGGCAATTCCGCAAACCCCGTGAGCAATCGCGCGAAGACTACGAGATGTTTTTGGCAGAAAAAGTCTATCCAGTTTTGGCGGAATGGAAACAGCGGATTGTGGCAGAAAATCTGCTGCATCCCCAGGCAATCTACGGCTACTTCCCTTGTGCAGCAGAAGGAAATTCCCTGCACTTGTTTGATCCAGCAGCAGGCACCTGGCAGTCTACTACTTTGCCAGAACCCGTTGCGACTTTCCAGTTTCCCCGTCAAAAATCTCTCCGTCGCTTCTGCATTGCCGACTTCTATTTACCACAAGAAATAGCCACCCAAAATCTAAGATCCAACATCCAACATCCCCTGGATGTGTTCCCGATGCAGGCAGTGACGATGGGCGAAGTTGCCACGGCGTACGCCAAAACGCTGTTTGAGTCCAATCAGTACACCGATTATCTTTACTTCCATGGGTTAGCAGTGCAACTGGCGGAGGCGCTGGCAGAGTGGTTGCACGCCCGGATTCGACGAGAACTGGGCTTTGGCAGCGAAGAGCCAGACAACATCCGGGATATGTTGGCGCAGCATTATCACGGCTCTCGTTATAGTTTTGGCTATCCTGCTTGTCCCAATATGCAAGATCAGAACACGCTGTTGAATTTGCTGGAGACTCAACGCATCAACCTGTATATGGATGAAAGTGAGCAGCTTTACCCGGAACAATCGACCACCGCGATCGTCGCTCACCACCCAGCTGCCAAGTACTTCAGCGCTTAATTCAAACCAGGGGATATCAACGAAGGCATCCCCTGGTTCTAGATTTTGTTTTAGACTTCCTCACCCAACTGTCTCAGTCGATCGGCTAACTGTTCCGCCCGTTGGTGTTGTGCTTCTGCCTCGCTGAGATAGCGCTTGCCGCTGGCATCATACCAACTCAGCACTTCGCGCTCCAGCGGATCATCGTTCAACAGACAGCGCCCAATCCCCAACCCAATCTCTGGCATCCAAAATGGTTCCCCCATTTGAAGCACGTAGTTGCCCTTTCGTCATACTCTCCACCGGGAGTGTGCGAAACCACTTCCAGGGTCAAAATTGGGGGAGTATTGGCTTCTTCCCACAGCACATAACTTTTGCGCGACTTTCCCCCCTTGCGACGTTCCACGCCAAACTCAAGAAACCATCCGGCACGACGGGTACTTTGGGATGAGCCCCTGTGGTGTGATAGACTCCCATATCTGCTGCAAAGAACCAATTTTGTCGCTGTTTCCAAATGTATTCCAGGAGAAACGACAACACGTTGGGAATCAGGTTTTGGTCTTCGTTATCTACAGGAAAGTCGTCCGAATCGAGCAATTCGTCATTGGTGGGGAGTTGTTGCAGATCTGGCTGGAGCATGGTTCCACTCCAAATGTCCTAAATATATTTATTCTAGATGACTCACCGTCGCCCTTTTCTGATTGGTTTGTTCGGACTGTCGCTGTTTAGCTGTAGCGCTCCGGGTAAGGACATTGCTGATCAGACAACTGCTGAAGGAAAAACCATGAAGCTGGAAAGCCCTGCTTTTACGTCAGGAAGCTTGATTCCTCCCCAATTCACCTGCGATGGTCAAGATATGTCACCACCATTACGTTGGGAAGCTCCACCGCCCAATACACATAGCTTTGTCTTGATCTGCGATGATCCCGATGCGCCCTTCGGTATCTTCGTTCACTGGCTGGTCTACAATCTTCCACCTGATGTCCGTGAGTTAAGTCAGGCATTCCCCGTACAGCCGACTTTACCCAATGGAGCCAGCCAGGGCAAAAATGGCTTTGGCAAACTGGGCTATGGCGGTCCTTGTCCACCTAGGGGCACACATCGATATTTCTTCAGACTCTATGCGCTGGATACTCAGCTAAGTCTGAAGCCGGGAGTGGACAAAGCAACCCTAGAGAAGGCGATGCAGCAGCATGTGCTAGCGGTTGGTGAGTGGATGGGACGCTATACGCGACAGAAGTGATACCATTTTGGGTTTTGATTTTGCGTTAGGGAAAGGGTGCGATCGCCCTTTCTCATGTGCTTCAACGAGCTGAAGCCCAGGCAGCAGGAGTGGCGATCGCGTTTTGGCGCAACTTCGGCAAAATCTCATACGCCTCCTTCATAAACCAATCGAACTGTCCCTGTAAAAAGGTATCTGTAACCGGGATATCAGAAGCCATATCTTGCAGATGTTCCGGTGGGTTAAGGTGCGCCGTTTCCTTATGAGCACCCCGATGACGTTTATAGATGTATTCGGAAAGATGCTCGAAATAAGTGAGTGCGGGATTGCTCTGTCCGCCAGACTTAGCGGCTTTAGTCACACGGTTCACATATTTAAATAATTCGTATTCTCTGGCAGCCTGGATAAGATTGCCATTGGCTTGATGCACAATATGCTCAATCATTTCCAGATCGGAGAGCATTGCCTGGTAAGCCTCGTGCCCAACCACTTTGGCACCCCCAACGGTCATCCGGGCGGCACCAGGTCCAATGTAGGCTTCTTCAGTGTAGAAATTGGCTTCGATTTGTTTTTCGGAAATATGTTGTGCCAGTTGGGCACGTTCGGGACTGTCAGACGGAAGGCGATCGAGGGCAGCAACATCTTGATCGATCGCTGCCAACAATGCATTGCGCTGGGCAATACGGCTCGCCGGATCAGCTAAATTCTGGCTGAGTTGCCTCAGTTCCTGAGGGTTAATGCCCGTGCCACTTTGGGTAATCAGGGTTTCAATGCGGGCGATCGCGGCAGGATCATCCCCAGCATGGTGCAGCATTCTGGCAAAGTTAAATTTCTCAGTGAGTTCTGTCATACGGGTTTGAATGCCCGCCCGCCCAGCATCATCCAGTGTGGACATTACCGATTCGTATTGGGTGAGTCGGTTCACCTCTGTATAGAAGTTCATGCGGAACTGCTCACTCCAGTTCTGGCCATAGTGCTCTGCCATGAAAGCCTCTGCCTGAATGAGCTTTTGTCCTGCATCGGCTCCACTGACAATTAAATCTACATCGCTCACGGGTTCAGTACTGGCAGTGCCAGGAATTTTGGCACCAAAGTGCTGATCCAGTTGAACCAGAACCGTTTGGCGATAGGCAAACACGTTTTGGGCAATCTGCCTCATTTCCGGATCGGCGTGGCTGGTGAGGGATTCCATCAGGTTGCGCCAGTTGCCATGTTGCTGGAGCAAAGTTTGCAGTTCGGTAGGATTGCCCTGGAGCAGGGCTTGGCGCTTGTTGGGATCGGATAGACTTGCCAGAACCTGAGGAGGGTGATTGGCAGGGGTTGCTAGACCGCTTGGTGAACCCAGATCGGAGGTAGAGGCAGGAGCACCCAGATCGCTGACGTCGATCGGCGCATCATCGGCAATCTCTGGAAGCGCAGGTTGATAATTGGCAAGTTGCTCAAGGCGTGAGGCAAGTGCATCCAGGAGCGGTCGCCGTGGATCGTCTTTTGGCAGTTTCGCCAGCAGATCGCGAATCTCGCTGTGAGAAGTCACATCGTCGCCATGGACACCGAAGATCGTTCGTTGCAGCTCAATGATGTTTTTAATCGGTCCTTGGGTTGCGCGCTCAACCTGACCATTTTTCACAATTTCGGTCAAAACCGCACCTTTGCCGGATAGGAGTGCCGCAGTCGCCGATTCTACATTATTCGCGTCGGCACCTAGCGCCATCGCATACTCGCGGGCACTTCTGGCATCCAGCAGCACCATTCCATGTTCGAGTAGAACTTTTGCGGTTGCGTTGCCCAGCAATTTACCGCCCGTCGCTTTGCCGTCGGCATCCACCCCAAACTGGGCGAAGGTCGGATCAATCAGAATGCGTGAGCCATCGGGAAGTGCAACGATCGTGAAACCGTGTTGCTCTGCAATTCCCAGATCCATGACTTGAAACCGTTCCAACTTCACAGCGTGGGGAGAATTGCCCAGTAGCGTAATGATGGAATCGGCTGTAAGGTCGCGACCGACACCACAACAACCCTTCAGTTTCTCCCCGGATAATTTGGACCCTTCGCCTTGGATTTCTTTCTCAGTCGATCGCTTGGCGCGGTACTCGGCAACGGCACGTTCCGCTAGCGCTTCGATCGCCATTCGCTGGTTTTGGGGAGTCGCATTTGGATTGGCAAGGATCTGACGGGCAAGATTGACCTCTTGATTAGAGCGTTCCAGGGCTGCCCCGGCTTCTGGCAGCGGTGGTAAATCCTTGCCCTCGATCAAGCTAATAATCTTTTGGTTGAGACCTGCTAGGTTCTCGTGGTCGGGAGTGCTCAGCGTAGGTGTCGCAGAAGCGGATGCCCGATCGGGCGAGAAACCAAAACGATTTTGGTACCATTGCTGGTATTGCTCAGCCGAGGTGAAGGAGACACGCCCCCGTCCGCCCCGCTCGGCAGGGTCAGGGTAATCGACCGTCCAGAGACCCTCTTGGGTGCGGACAACCCAGGTGCGATCGGGTCCTTGTGAAGTCATGATATCGATCGCGTGCCAACGACTATCTCCACCCCCTGGAGCATTGCCTTCAATTGCTGAGAGATCCCCGCCCCTGCCACTGGGTAACTGGTTATGCTCTGGGGTTTGGTTGTCCACACCCACGGGATGGTTGTGGCGAGCGACAGAACTCTCTTGCACGTCCCAGCCTTTCTCCTGCATGGCTTGGCGGGTACCGACCGAGGAAAGATCGCCCTGGACGATCGCCCACTCATCGGTTTTGTGGTTGTAAATCAGCGCAACTTCGCGGTGGGGATCGGCGGCGATCAATTGTTTGTAGAGCTTGTAAGCGGATGGGATATCGTGCGGATTGGCAGCCTGGATCACCGAGCCAGCAGGCGGTCCACTGCCCATCGTTCCAGCGTGTGACGATTCACCCTTTGGTGTGTGGAGAGCAGGGGCAGTTTCCGACTCCGGCGATCGCACTTTGGCGGACGCATCTTCGCTCACAGCGGGTGCCTTGGTGGGTGCTCCACCTTCGGGAGCCGATGGCATCTCGGCAGCCGTTTTGCTGTCGCGGGACGCTCCAGCAGGAGCAGTGGGAACTGAGTTGCTGGTTTCCCTTTGCTCTGCTGGAACGGTCTCGGTCGTTGATGGGACAGACTCCCCACTACCCGGTACAGGAACGGGGGCATGGGGGGCAAGTCCCGAGATCGAGCCGACTCCCTTGGTAATTACGTCTGATCCCTTGCCCATCATATGGGTCTTGACAATGTTCTGGAGACTCAGGTCGCCTTCCGTTCCCTGTGCCCAGGCTCCGCCCTCGATATTCCCAATCCCTTTAGCAAAAGCAACGATCTCAGCCGAACACTTTGAACCGAGGCGTTGAGCAAGTCCCTTTGCGACCGGTCCAAGCATCTTCTCGACTGCGGACGAGCCAATGTGTCCGCCCAGACCTCCCAGCAAGTCAGCCTTCAGCATACCCAACGAATAATCGGAACCATAAACCATCAGGTTGCCACCCACACTGGTGACTGCATTGACGCTCACAGTTTCTACAAAGGAGAGCATGCGGGCTGCCATCACCCCCCGCGCCGCCATCGCCCCCTTGAACAAGGCACCCGCAGCAGGGGTAAGCAGCGCCGTCAATGCCGCCTGAATGGCAAAGGCGGCGATCGCCTGGAAAGTTTCTCGCAATTCAGCGGTCGCCTTTTCGTAAGCAGCCCGATCGCCGCGAATGGTGTGGCGTGCCAGACGCATCTGTCGGAGAATTTCTTTTGCACCCCCTGACTTAGCCATCTCTGGGCGCAACATCTGGTAGGTAAACGGCAGACAACCCACCAAATCGATATAGCTTGACTTTAGCCGCCGGATCTCCTTAATCGTTTCGTTCAAAAGGGTACGCTGCTCATTTCCCCAGGTATCGCGCCACCATCCCGTTGCACCACGATTTTCGATCGTGTAGTTGTATTCGCGCTCTGCTCGCGCTGCGATGTAGAACATTTCCTCAACCCCGCCCTCTTTATCTGGGCGCTGCATATAGTCTTCCAGATTTAAGCGAGAAGTACCCTGGGCTTTGCCTTGAGCTTTGATCAACTCCTCAAAGCTAATACTGGATAGCAGTCCATTTTCTAAAGAAGGCATTTCTTCTCCTGCCCTCGTGGGTGCTTGACCAAACAGGTCATAGTCGAGCGATCTCCCCAACGTGCGGAACATATACTGCGTCTTCAGGAGTTTGATCTCGGCAGCAGTCTTATTTCGCAGAACCCGCTCAACCGATTCCGTGTCTTTGCGATCGCCACTCAGTGCCAGCACCAACTCTTCCACATCGGGCAAGCGTCCTGCCCCTTCCCGCAATGCCTTATTCAGATTCTCGTCGCCCTCATTGCCCGTCTCATTGACAATCTCGTCAAAGGTGTCGTCCCCTTTGGGAACCAGGGTGTTGTATTCAGTACGTAGCCGAGCAAAATATTCCCGGGCAAGACTTTCAGCATCGCCCGGTGGTTGCATTCGCATTGCCCGCTTCTCAGCTTCTGCCCGCAACCCCCGCATCGCCATCGCAAGTTTCTTGGCGCTGAGTTCATCGGCTTCTTTGGCTTTCCGCAATTGGGCAGCAACCTTCGCGACGGGGTCATCTGCTGCTGTTGCCTGAATGACAGCAGCACTCGGTCCTTTCACTTGCTCAGCCAACGCCTTGGCATCACCAAACACAGCCCCCACCTGTGACTGCACGTTCTCGCCCTTAGCCTCGGCTTCTGCCGCGACTTGCTCTCCCAGTTGCCCGATTTCTTCAACAATCTGCTTGCGTTCTTTGCGGAGTTGCTGGATCTGCCATTGCTTTTGCCAGCCTTGCCCACCCGCAGCCAGAAGCACACCTTCGATCGACACCTTTTCCAGCTTCGCAATTTCTTCGTCAATCGTGGCAAGCCGCCCCTTCAAAGCATTCACGTTTAGGGCATCAGCACCAGATACATTGCCCTCTAGCAGCATATAGGCTCGCATTCCATTGATAGGATTGGCAAGTGCCAGCCATGCCAGTTGACCCTTCAGAGGTTTGCCGGTTAAGCGAGTGTAGGCAGCACTCAACGCAGCATTTGCCATCGCCACATTGGCGTTCCCCTGCCGCAACATCCCCAGGATGCGATCGACATGGGTTTTGTTCAGCTCACCTTGAAATAGTTGCTGTAGTTCCGCTGCCTGCGCGCTTGCGACATGAGTTGTTGCGGCTTCTTTTTCTTCGTCTGAGGCATTGCGCTCTGCGCGGGTGCCTGCCAGGAGCGCCCGAATCTGAGCACGCTGGTTTTCGTTCAGGTTACTCTCGACACCCGATTCGCCTTTACCAAAGAGATCCTCCTTTAGGGATCGCTTCTCATGCTCGAAGTAGGCATCCTGAACCGCTTGAGATTCCGCAACACTCAGATTGCTCAGAACACTGACAACAGTGGCAAAATCGACTTTGCGCTTCAAGATGGGTTGACGATATCCCCACACTCCCACTGACGGAACCCCCGAATCCTGAGCATCTGCCCATCCTGCAACGTAGGCATCTGACTGGTCGATCGCCAGGATCAGCTTGTGGAGAATATCCTTAGGGTTGAACTGGGTCTGAGCAACTACATCCGCAGGTGCTGATGTTGAGCCGCCCTCAGGAAAGCGCTGGATGATAGCTGCAATGGGCTTCCGCACGGGCACATGAGAGAACAGATCCCTATGGGAAAAATCTGCAACGGCTCCTTGGGATTGCTTAACGGCTTGATCTGGCTCAGCTTGAGAATCTTGCCAGGGACGTTGCTGAATCCTGACAGACAAATGAGAAGCCTGAGATCGCCTGGATCGAAGGGAGGCGCGTTTTTTCATCGCAGTTCTCTAAAAATAGCTAAATTGCAAAACTATCCCAGCGATGTGTGTGATCAATTACAACGGTGGTCAAGAAGTGATTGAAAAGCCCTCAGGCTCTTAATCGAACCGCTGTTCCGGTTGCCGTGATTAGCAGCAAAACTCCGGTTTCATCCAATTTAATCGTGCCTGTATTCACCGTAATGCCAATTACCGCATTGCTTCCCAGACTTGCGGCACGACGCTCTAGCTCCCCGATCGCATCTTGTTGTCCCCGTTCAAATACGCGCTCGTAGCTTGCCGTTCTCCCCCCAATAATGTCCCGAATTCCGGCAAAAAAGTCTCGTAGAGCATTACTGCCATAAACGACCTCTGCCGTCACAATGCCTAGATAAGCATCGATTTCATAGCCCTGAATAAAATCCGTGGTTGATAGAATCATAGACTCGCCCAGTTAGCAATTCATTACACCCGTCTACTTAGCTACAATGGAGGCTTGCTTTTGACGGAAAATTTACATTAGTTTATTGTTTTGAGGATGACCCACCTGTTCCATTCCATGATCCCCAGTTTGTTTTTCCGTTACTGATCCCTAAAAAACTTGCAGAAAGATGACTGTATCCCAGCAAATTCCTTCCCTTTCCAATTGGCGATTGACGTCATTTAGTACAGATCTTATCGGACTGACAACCAGGCTTCCGATTTCTGTTTGCCGTATATCCCTCAGTGCCAGCTTGTTGCTCTTCGTTGCGTTTCCAATCGCCCCTCAGCGGGTGCAAGCCCAAACTGCACCTGCCCCTGTGAGCCAAAAGCAATCTGCGGATTTGGATGAGCTATTGCGGGAAGGTCGAAAGCTGGTAGGTAGTGGTGACATGGCAGGTGCGTTGGCAATTTACCAGCGGGCAGCAGAGCTAGACAGCAAAAATGCCCGTATTTTTTCAGGAATTGGTTATATTCAGGCACAACAAAAGAATTTTCGGGAAGCGGCTGAAGCTTACCAAAAGGCGGTCGGCTTGGAACCCAATAATGGGGATTTTCAGTATGCTTTGGGATTCAGTTTGGCTCAGTTAGGGGAAAATGATGCGGCGATTTCGGCGTATCAGCGCGCCACCCAGATTGATCGCAAAAATATGAACGCCTATTTTGCGTTGGGTGCTGTGCTTTCTCGCCAAGAAAAATATGATGACGCGATCGCGATCTACCAACAGGTTGTAACCCTTGATCCCAAAAATGCCAAAGCTCGAGAACTCTTGGGAATTATGTTTTTGCAAAAAAAACAATTCCCAGAAGCACTGAAAGTACTGCAACAGGCAATTAGCCTATCTCCCAACCGCAGTAGCACTTATGTAAGTTTAGGGGTTGCCTGGATTCATCAGGGTAATATTCAAGCGGGACTCCATTCTTTTGAGCAGGCAGCCAAGCTCGATCCCCGCAATCCAAAGCTACATCTGCAAATTGGCAAAATTCTGCAAATTGCCGAAGATTCCCAAGATGCGCTAGTAGCTTATCGACAAGCTCTCTCACTCGATCCCAAATTGGTGGAAGCGCGCGTGGCGATCGCCGATATTCAATTCGCTCAAAAAGACTATCTGAATGCCATTGTTGCCTATCGGCAATTGGTCGAGTTAGCGCCTCAAGATCCAGATATCTACTATAAACTTGGGCTTGCCCTGCAAGGTCGGGGACGCAGTGATGAAGCAATCTCAGCCTGGGAACAAGCTCGTGATCTTTATCGCCGACAGGGAAAAACCAAAGAAGCGAAAAAGGTCGAGGCAGCTCTTCATGAGCTACAGTAACCGCAAAGAAGTGCCATGATTAAATTGGATGAGGAATGGGGGTTGAGTTTGAGACCAGTGTCGTTTTTAGTTCATCCTTCCCAACGATCGCAACCGAGTTCAGAGCAAAACACATGAAGATCCTATCCTCCTGGGGATTCACCTCAGATGGCTGGCGTGGTCAAAAAGGTGAATATTGGGTGCTGATACAGGTGCTTCTCATCATCGGATTCTTTGGGTTGCCAAGCTATCGTCCAGCAGGATTTAACATCGCAGCACCCACCTTGTATGGGGTTTGGGGAATTGCCGGAATTGGCGGACTGAGCGGTATCGCTTTGTTACTGAGGGGTTTGCAAGATTTGGGACACAATCTCACTACCCTACCCTACCCCAAGGAAGACGGGCAGTTGGTTAGCTCAGGCAGCTATCGCATTGTTCGACATCCACTTTACAGTGGGCTGATTTTTGTGACGCTCAGTTGGGCAATCTACCAATTAAGTTTGTCTCATCTTCTGGGTGTTGGAATTATTTTTGTTTTCTTAAATGCAAAATCAACGCGTGAAGAATCCTGGTTAACCCAAAAGTATGCGGAATATACAGAGTATCAACAAAACACAAAAAAACTAATTCCTGGGTTGTATTAGCAAAAGTGCATGGGGCTGTGAAAGGGGTTGAAGCATTTCTAGCAAGAGACTGTTCTCAAGCAGGAAACCTTAAAAAAAGCTAATTTCACAGACTGGCAAATTGAGAAGGAAAGTATTATTCAGCCTGTGATGCAGGATAATAATCCCTATTCGCAGAAACTCAGCGGGATGCATCGTAACCGTGACTTTTATTCTTCCTTGGCGATAGGTTAGACCCAAATTTTTATGTTGTGCGGTATATCCAGTGAGTAAGTCTAAATTTTTACAAGACGCTTGCAATGCGTGCTTAGTAGCATCGGCTCCAGAAAATCCCACTCTAGTTGAAGATCACCGGGTAAGTTTGGCGATGCTCTTCCTGAAGGGCGACGTTTGCCTTAGAAAAAGTCTACAGGTCTAGAAAATTGGGAGTGGTTCTGGGCTAGGGAGAGATTTATGAGCACGATTATGGTTGTGGACGATAGTACGATGGCACGGGAGATGATCTCGATCCAGCTCAAGCGGAGTGGCTTTAGCGTGGTTGAGGCAGCGGATGGGGCTGAGGCTGTCGAGAAAATTAAGGCGAAGATGCCTGACCTGGTCATTACCGATATTGTGATGCCTAAAATGAATGGCTATGAGCTTTGCCGTTGGATCAAGAATGATTCTAAGGTCAAAGATGTGCCAGTAATTATGTGTACGACCAAGAGTGAAGAATTCGATCGCTACTGGGGGATGAAACAAGGAGCTGATGCCTATATTACCAAGCCTTACCATCCACCTGAATTAATTGATGCAGTGAAGCAGCTATTGCAATAATCCATGAATCCCACGATCGTCTGGTTCCGGCAAGACCTGCGCATTTTGACTATGCGCCCCTGCATCGGGAACTCTTAATTTGGGACGAGTCAGCCACAGTTCGGTGAATGAGCCGATGGGTCTGAGTATGGCTCATGCAAATGAAAACGGCTGTAAGATTGGGTTGAGTCCGTGTAGATTGCTTGCTGTAGGGTAACCCCACAGTCCCAAGCGTTACAACGATCGGCTGATTGGGTTTGAAGCCCTGGTGCGTTGGCGGCACCCCACGCGAGGGTTTGTTTCGCCAGTTGAGTTTGTGCCGATCGCCGAAGAAACGGGATTAATTGTCCCGCTGGACCAATGGGTGTTGCAATCTGCCTGTGAGCAATTGGCAAACTGGAAGAAACAGTTTCTCAGTGATGTGCCGCTGAAAATCAGTGTGAACCTCTCGGCGCAAATTTTGCGGAAAAACGGATTTGATGGAAGCGATCGATCAAGTTTTGGAGCAAGCAGGACTAACGGGAGATTGCCTAACCTTAGAAATTACCGAAAGCATGTTGGTGGAAGACATCAATAAAACGATTGAGTTGCTCAACCAACTCAAAGCCAGAAAGGTTCAAATCAGTATTGATGATTTTGGTACAGGCTATTCGTCCCTCAATTATCTGCATCGCTTGCCTGCGGATTTTCTCAAGATCGATCGCTCTTTTGTGGGGCAAATGCAACCGGATAACCGCAATTACCAAGTCGTCAACACCATTATTGCCTTGAGTAACCAATTGGGTTTGGCAACAGTAGCGGAGGGGATTGAGACTCAGCAACAACAACAATGGTTACAACAGTTGGATTGTGAGTTGGGTCAAGGTTATCTATTTTCTAAACCTTTGGCTGCGAATGAAATTGAAGCACGTTTTTTCAAAGGACTAAGATACGCGATCGTTGACTCAAATTGTTGCACAAAGCGAGATCCCCGAAATCTTTAGAAATTCCAGGATCTGAATTTCTAAATGACCCAATTTGATAGAGAATAACAACATGGTACTTATAATCCGATCGATCTCAAATAAATGCGGAAAGTAGGATATCTGAAGCGAAAGATACGTTGCATAGAGCGAGGTTGTCTAAAAGATCGAGTAAACCAATAACGATATATCCTCCTAAATTCTGGATAAGGAAGAACATCTCGATATTGTCTCCTCCAAACTTGTCTTACCCTTAAATGTCTTCGGGGTGGACGACCTCGCCGAACTGGAACAACAACGTTAGGATGATTAGTCTCAGCTTCAGCTTCCATGGGTTCGCTTGTTGGAAGTTGAGTCTCATTCTCATCCGTTACATTTTGACTTGTATCAACGATTTCCGCTTTTGTCTCCTCAGTGTCAGCACTTTTCCAATCTTCTTGCGCTTTAGCCCATTGAGAAACGGTTTCTTTGGATACACCCCATGCCGTACTAAATTCATCGAGATACTGAGGTAATCGCTTCAAGCCTTCTGCCTTATTTTTGCCAGGGTTGAAGGATAGCGGAAATAATTTCTTAATTTTTTCTAGCCGTAGCTCTTGATTAGTAGTTTGATCTATTTCTTGAGCCAATTTGTTAGCTTCTCCACCAGCATCATTGTCTTTTTCCGTATCATTGATAGCAATATTTTTCAGATCATTATAAAATCCCACTAAATACTTATGAATTTGATCTTTTATTGCTGTATCTGCTCCATCTTGAAAGTCATATTTCTTTAAAAAATTAGCTTTTCCTAGTTGCTTAGCATCTTCTATAAATGCTCTTAATCTTGTACTCCACTCTATAATATGTCCCCTAGATTCCCCCTCTCCTGGTTTGATTTTTTTCGTTACTTGTGCACCCCAACCGCGTGGCCTTCCTTTTGCAGTTAACCCAGTAATGGTGTTACCACTACTCTGGAAGGTTACTTCTAGGTTTCTCTGAATTAGATTAGTTGGTGAAAGAGACCGAATTAAACAATCGCTGTTTGATACATTTTCTTGCTGTACATGACTATTTTGCTGTACAGCACTGGATGCTTCACGAGCAGGCAAATTTTGCTCACTTTGTCCTTCATCTCTTGCCAGCTTCGCCTGAATCGGACTTCGCTGAGGGGCGTGGCTAAACAAATCCACATGGGAAAAATCGGCGGTGGCGCAATGGGATGGGTCGTAGAGCGGATCATGGAAGGGGCGGGGTTGGATCTTGGCAGCGAAACGATCGCCTGACGCTTGGGGGTGGCGTTGGGGTTGAGCATGCGATGTCATACAACCTCGATATCGGTTGAAGTGTCCTAATTTAGCTTGATGAGCGCACCCTGAATTTGCACCATTGCCGCACCCTGGATATCGATCTTTGGAGCCTGCAATTTAATTCCAGTGGCGCTGACTTCAATTATACTTGCACCAACGCTTAATGTAATTTTTTGAGTGCCTGTTAAAGAAATTTCACCTGCTTTCAAGCTAATTTTGCGAGAAGCGCCTGTACCGCCTGCTTTGGTCTCCACATCTCCAGTAGAGGTCATGCTAACGGTTTTGCTGGCATCGTCAAATCGCAGTTTGTGTCCATCAATCGTTTTTACTTCCACAAACTTGTCACTATCGTTCGCGTGAATCTGGCTGCCTGCGATCGTCGTGATATAGATGCCTTTTTTGCTACTGCCTTTGTCTTCTTCTACAAACTGCATCTGGTGCCCTGTCCGGGTTTTGAACGTGCGAACCCTAACTTTGCTACTGGTCACTGAATCCCCTACTTTTTCGGGGGGGCTGTTGTTGCCGTTCCACAGTCCGCCAATCACATAAGGACGGTGAATATCGCCATGTTCAAAGCCAACCAGCACCTCGTCATCAATTTCGGGTAGACAATCGAAACCCCGATCTTTGCCTGCCCCGATCGTCACCACTCTTGCCCAATGACTTTCATGTTCCTCCGTCAGCGTGGGAAACTTGACCCGAACTCGTCCCATGTTTTCTGGGTCTGAGTTGTTGGTAACTTTGCCAATGAGCAGCGTTTGCCCGGGATTCAGACGATTGGGAGGCGAAAGCAATGAGAACAAATCGCCACCGCGCAAACCTCGCACACTAAATGCAGTTGTATAGATTCGTTCGCTAAAAATGTGGTGGGTTTCGGTGATGTAGTATTTGCCGCTGTATTTGCCCATGCCTTTGAGGGTGACCACTCGTCCTGGACGAATTGCAGGATGCCCTTGTGCTCGTGCGTCGGCGTGGACAAATTCATCAGACAACTCATTGAACAACGCCTGAGCCATTTTGTCGGCTTCTTGTTGGTTATAAATGGGTTGATCTACCACAATCAGTTTCGGAGAAGTGGGCTTGCCTTGAAAGACAGAACTCGTCTTTTGCCCTTTGCCATACTGGGTTTCAGTGAGGATGATGCTTCTACTACAAGTTGCGACGATCGCTTTTTGTTGTTTATAGTCCCAACCGCGTACTTCCACCTCATTCACTTGTTCCGCACTGGTCACCCGTACCTGAAAACTGGTCAATTCCTTTAGCCAAGTCAGTTCTAGTGCTTCGTCTTGCTTGGGTTTGCGAAAATGGAGTTTAGCATCCTGGACAAAAAGTTCAAAACCATTGCGGGCAGCTCGTTCCCGCAAGAATTCCATATTCGTCTGATTTTCTTGAAAAATGTAATCGTGGGGATTGCCGCTCTGGTCGAGTGTACCCGTTGAGATACCGACTTCTCGAACGATGGTACTGACAATGTCTGTATCGGTCATGTTTTGGAACGATCGATTGTGGCTCCCTCGATGCAAGCGATGAGAAGAATCATAGCCCCGAATAATCATCGGAGCTTGCGATCCCGATGTGAAGTGGGTTTCGATCGCGGTGATTTCTCCGGATAAGAGCCATTTTTTTTCTTGCTCATCAAATTCGTTCGCTTCGGTTGCACTATTGGTAAAACCAATCCGAATCGATTTACCGATCTCAAATAAAGCGGCGTGTTCCCATTCCTCATTACGACCACCCGGACTCAAGGTGGGTTTATTGGTCTGCCCTGGAAATGCCGCGTTTTTGACAACGATCGTAAACATGCTGGGTAAATGCAAACTCTCTTCGATCGAGATTTGCAAAACATCCTCCAGCAACTTTTCGGTGGCAGGTTGCCCATCAATTTCTAAATGGGGTTCAGAAGCATAAGTAAATTGCGGCATTCCTTTCTTCCCAATGGATCAGTGAGTAGATTTGAGATCAATAACGAGGTTTGCGATCGCTGTGGGAGTGACGATCGCGACTAATTGAGCAAGGGTCTCCCCTGGCTGGTGCGCTGTCCTTGGCTGACATTGGGGGTGCCCTGTCCAGGCTTGGGAGTGCTGTCATCGACTTGCTCCAGGGTCAGATCGACAACAGCCCGGACAGGCGTCCCATCAGGTAAGAACATGGTCAACCGGAAATTACAGCTTTTAATGAAACATCGCAGATAGACGTTGGCACCCCAGCTAAACAGATAGATTGGGGGACGTTTTGCCGACGCTTTGCCTTCTTTCACATAAGCAACAGCATCTGTAAAAGGCTTGAGAGGTTCCAGGACGTTCTGTTGTCCTTTGCTATTTTCATAAGTGTCGAGAATGATGTTACTAATGGTGAGTTGGTAAGGATTGGGATGTTTGAAGCTGGTTTTATTTTGTCCTGATTTAGTTCGCGAGCCTTGCGATTGCTCAATGTTGACACTTCGACTAAACTTTAGCTCGTTCGGATTGAACATGAACTCAATCTTTGTGGCTTCGTTGTCTACAGGAATCAGTTTTACCTTTTCTAATGTCATAGTCGGTCACCTCCTAAAAGACTACAGCAATCGCCCTGAGTAGATTGGACCACTGCGCTCACGCTCTAGCGCAAGACGTTGTCTTACCATGCGATAGACCTCCTGGGCAAGCCGTTCAAATTGTTCTGGAGTGGCTTTAGGTTGGGAGGCTGTAGCGTCGGCGCTGTGCTCGGATGGGGCAGTGGTGTTTGGCTGCGTGGTTGCCGCAGATGTTTCGGGAAAAGTTTGGATGATGTTTGGAGGGGCAGATTGAGGGGAGTATAGGTTGAGATCGCTGTAGCCGTCCATGGTTGAGTCTTCAGTTGATCGCAGTTCCGGCTCACTCAGCCAAGGTGACTCAGAATCATTGGTTCGTGGAGGCGCCGGATCAACGGCTGAGCGCGACTCGGCATAGGCAGTGGGTTGGGATTCAGAACGAGAACTTACGGATGATTCAAACAACTCGGCAATACTCGACCATTCCGATGGCGCAGAAGCCCTCTCAGAGGTTGCTCTGTCAGATTGTTGTGTGTCAGGTTTTTGTGGCTTTCTCGCAATCGGTGGATCAGGAAATGGCTGTTTAGGAAGGAGTTGTTCAGAAAGGGGAGGTTCAGAAGTCGATCGCTCAGAGACAGATAGTTCAGAAACAGGCGATTCAGAATTAGAAAATCGAGACAGAAGGTTTTGCTGGTTGAGAGGAGTGGTTGCCGCAGACGATTGATTGGGAAAGGGTCGATTTTGGGAAGGGACGATCGTGGAAGACAGGGGTTGCATCTGCACTAGAGGTTCCCAAACCGACAACCGCTGGAGGGTGGTGGGCAATTCTGGCAACTCGCTTGGCTGACGGTTCACGCTTTCTGCGATCGTCTCATGATCGCTTTCGGTCGGTTGCAGCCCATCATCTGTTCCCATGCGGCGCTGGATTGCAGGCTGTTCAGTCCGTGCAATAGACGGTTGAGCACTCACTTCGTCGCTTGAAAGCGAAGCCGCATTGTCTATTGCATTGGGTGGTGTTGGGGACTTGAGCAAGCGCTCAGTTTGGGTAGTTTGACTTAAGAAATCGGTTGGGGGGGATTGGGAAAAGGCGGTTGATGCAGATTCTTCTGAGGCGAAAGCTTTTTCCTCTGATGGTACAACTGGAGCTGCGATCGCAGATTCTGGTTGAATGACAGGTTCAGCTCGCTGAGTATCTGGAGAAGTCACAGTGTCAGCCGTATCAAGCGATAGCGAGGGCAAACTGGCGGTCGATTCAGGCGGAGGAACGATCGGCGTAGGCTGCAACGGTGTCGTTTCTTCTCGTCGCTGAAGCGTGGGTTGAACAGAGGATTCAGAATCAAGCGATAGCGAGGGCAAACGGGTAGCCGATTCAGGCGGAGGAACGATCGGCGCAGACTGCAACGGTGTTGTTTCTTCTCGTCGCTGAAGCGTGGGTTGAACAGAGGATTCAGAATCAAGCGATAGCGAGGGCAAACGGGTAGCCGATTCAGGCGGAGGAACGATCGGCGCAGACTGCAACGGTGTCGGTTCTTCTCGTCGCTGAAGCGTGGGCTGGACAGAGGATTCAGACTGAGTTGAGGATAATTCAGTCGGGGTTGGGTGTTCTAGTTCCGATGTAGAGAATGCCGACCGGGCTGGGGATAATTCAAGTGAGGCAGGTGAGGTTGGTTGCTCTCGTTCCGATGCAGGAAACGATTGAGAATCTGCTGCCAATGAATCTACGGGTGCAGTGGGGCTAACTTGGGATGCCAACGAATCTACAGGTGCAGTGAGACTAACTTGGGAGGAACTGTCTTCAGAAAGATCGGTCGAGGGCAGGCTGGCTTCGGGTAAGTTAGTTGTGGGCAGGGCAGATTCAGGTTGTGAAGTCTCTGCCGCTGAGAGTGCACGATTGATGAGAGAGGGCGATGAGTCAGACGGGCGATCTGCTTCGATCGGTGAAGCCAGTGGGTGCTCTGCGATTGAGGGATCGGAGGATACGATCGCGGCGTCCGATCGTTGATTTTCTAAAGTCTTAGCTTCAGCCGATGCAGTTTCAGCCGATATCGCTTCTGAACGCTGTACTGGAGATTCTGGAATATGGCTTTCTGAGGCGATTTCAGATAGGGATGGTGAAAGTGTAGAGGGTTCAGATGATGACACAAAGACCGTAGATATCTCAGGTGTTTCAGTATTCTCGAAATCATTCACGGAAGCGTCAATTTGCGTCTCTGAACTCAACGCGGCTTTCCGATTGATCAAGGATATATCTGAAATTACTGATTCTGTGTCAATCCTAGGTGTCTTTATGCTGGCTATATAGGAGGTTTCTTGTTGACCCAAGTTACCTGTTTCTGGAATTGCTTGTTTTGTACCTGTTGCTTCCGTAACATCGATATTGCTGGTTGCTGCAACATCACCTCTAGCTGGATCTAACGATGTCTGTGAGGAGCTTTGCCCTTTGGCTTGAAGAGTCGCAGGAGATGCCTCTGGATCGTTGCTTTGGGGATAGTTGATCGAGGTTGGTTGCCCATCCGTAGGCTCCATAACCGGATCAACGATCGTGGATGCAGATTGTATTGCGGATAGTGATATGTCTGATGTGGAACTATTCCCTGTAGACGGATCAATCTGATTCGACGATTCAGATGGTGCGATCGCTTCAGCCGTGGCAGACTCAACAACTTGCGATGTTTCTGCCGTGGAGGTATTCCCTGTAGACGAATTACTCTGAGAATTCGATGATTCAGATGGTGCGATCGCTTCAGCCTTAGAAGTTTCAGCAGCTTGCGATTGATTTTGATCTGCAGGGGGTTCCAGTGAGGGAATATGATTTTCCACCTGATCAGGCGTCGTAGTAAACGCAGGTGTGGCGAATGATGAGCCAGAAATCTCATTGAATGAAGCTTCTTCAAGAGAATCCACAGGTGCTGCTTGAATTCGGGCTTCAGAATTGCTATCGGAGAAACCTTCGGAGGGCTTTTCCAGACTTGCTTGAATCGTGGACGAGGATAAGGAGGTTGGATCGGAGATGGGTGCCGTTGCCGTTGAATCAGCAGAGATTGATGGCTTGGTGGCAGTCGTCGTATCTGGAGAAGTTGATGAAGCCTCGGAATTGGCGGCGATCGATGGATTGGCTGCAATCGTGGTATCTAGAGCAATTGATGAAGCTTTAGAATCGGCAGCGATCGATGGATTGGCTGCAATCGTAGTATCTGGAGCAAGCGATGACGTTGCTTCTGACGTTGTTTCTATCGATCCATCTGAGGCGATCGATGGGGTTGCCTCTGTAAATACATCTGCCCCAGGCAATTCGGTTGACCCAGGAGATCTCTCTAAAATCGCACCGTCCGATCCAACCAATCCATCCGCAGAGCGCGCAGGTTTTGCCCGAATTGTTGTGTCTGAGAGATTCGATGAGTCTGCTTTCGTAGCGATATCTGAAGCGATCGAGGTAGTTGAAATCGTTTGAGCGAAGTCTCCGGAATTCGTGGTCGATTGCGGCGGTAACCCCAGGTCTGAAGTCTCCGAGTGAGATGTTTCGTCTATAGTTCCCGTCTGTTCTGGGGGCGAAAGTTCAGGGTTAGGCTGTGCGATTGTCTCACCCACGTCCTCAGGCGCAGAAGACCTGAGCAACGAAGTCTCCTCTCGGCGTAAATCTGGGGGTGTGGCTTTGCGATCGAGAGCTACGGCTGGTGCACTGCCTGTGGAGATCGTGGGTTCGCCAAAAGAAGCTGCACTACTTTGAGTTGCTGATGTAGCATTGAGATCGGGGTTTACGGCTGATTCACTACCCGCGGCGATCGCGGGTTCGGCGAAAGCAGTCGCAATGCTTTCTGGTTCTGACTCGGATGGAAATAGTTCTGACTTCAGCTGAAGCTCTGGCGAACTGTCCGCCTCTAAGCCTAAGCCTTTCGGATCTAATCCTGTCGGGGAGAAACTTTCTCCAAGCGGTTCTACGGGTGTTTCTGCAATAACACTGGTGGGATCTTGGGGATCGGGGGAGACATTCTCTTGCAAAGATTCTGTGGGTGTTTCTGCAAGAGAATTCGGAAGGCTCTTAGCAACGGCATCTGATGAAACAGACTGGAATGGCGTTGAGGCAGACGCAGTCTGGGGGACTTCCGCTGAAGCTTGAAGAACTGAGGGGAATGGGATGGCTGAGATCGTCTCTGGGCGAGATCGATCGATTGGGGATGAGGATGAGGTCGCGCTTGATTGGGGTATTGATGCCCCGATCGGCGACTCAACCCCAGAAGGAGTAAGGTTCTCTATTGAGGGCTGGGTAGAAATCGCATTTGTTTGAGTGATTGAATCTAAATTGGTTGAATCTAAATTGGTTGAATCTAAATTGGTTGAATCTAAATTGGTTGAATCTAAATTGGTTGAATCTAAATTGGTTGGATCTGAATTGGTTGGATCTACACGGGCTAAATCTAGATTTGTTGAATCTACACGGGCTGAATCTATCCTGCGGGCGATCGTCTCGGCTCTGGAAGGTGTGGAGCTACCTGCGATCGGTGAGGAGAATGTGGTTGGTAGAAGCGTATTGGGTTGGGGCGCAGATTCGGGGCGATCGGGGCGAGAGGGAGGCTGCACTGACGGATTCACTGCGTCTGCAAAAGAAGTCTCTGCCACAAAAGGTTCTGTGAAAGAGGGTGCGGGGGAGGAGGGGTCTGCAAACTCTACAAAAGCTGATTCTGGATCAGCGCCCTCTATGCCAGCAGTTGTTTCTGCTGCAATCTCACGAGTGGGTGAAGCGGGTGAATGACTGTCTGTTGTTGCAGAGTCGATAGGACGGGTTTGTAGGTTAGGGCTAGATGGAGTGGATGTGGGCGATCGAGGCAATTCTGGTGCGTCGAAAAAAGGTGAGTCTTGAAAGGGCAGTTTCCAGTCCGCTTGCAGCGAGGCTTGTCCTGCCATAAAAATAGAGGGGTTTAAGACGGTGAGAGATCGTCCCCCTAAAGGCGTGAGGAATTTGGGTTGCAGCATCGACTGTCCCAGCGAAGTCGGGAGCAGCAATGGGCGCTGAATCCCCAGAGGTCGCTCTTCTGGCGGTAGCGAAAACGCAGCCGATGAATCAGTCAATTCAACCTCCCTTTTTTACTCTGCGAAGTAGCCCTGTGAACCGCGTCCTAGCCTATTCTGGTCGCCGGTTGCACCACCACTTTGTCCCTTGTGCACCACTTTCAGCCCTTCGTAAGAAAGCACCAACTCTTCCAGCGCAACCGTGTTGGAATCAGCTTTGAGAGAGGGCGTTTTCCAACCCACTGGTACTGCGCCCAACAGTTGCCAGACTTGCATCGTTTCGCCTGCCTGGTTGAACACCAAAATGTTGATATTGCGTCGCCGCAGTTCGGCTGCGGTGAGACTTTGTTGAATCCATTCCCAAAAAGCGGGATCATCGGTAATGCCCCGTTTTAGGGTGATGTCTCCAAACTTGGCATGTTTCAGAAAAATACGTTGCTGCTGATTGACGCCACCTTCTTGATACACTTCTTTTTCAATTTGCACATCCAATCCAGAACACTCACTAAAGGCAGCCGTCACTTGACTGCCCATCTCAACATAAAACCGATTTGTCGTGACGTAATTCAATACATTTAAGTCAGCCATTACCAGCGCCTCCCATAACCACGACTGCGTTCTCTTTGCCGTTCCAAATCCTGATGCAAGAGTTCTACGACCCGATCGCTCAGTTGTTGTAATGCCAATGGATCATCCAGCAATTGTGCTGCCAGTTGCGACAGCATTGCCATATCTTCCGATTGAGGCAGATCGAGAAAACGGGCGGGAGCGGCGTAGTCTGTAGAGGCGATCGCCATGGGCGGAACTAACCGATCGCTAGCAGCCTCCGAACCAAGAGGGGTCAGGCGAGTTGGGTGATCGGTATCACTCATGGCGATCCTCCGGCAAAGGACTTTCGTCCTTGGGAATGGTTGGGGTTGATGAGATTTGGCTATGGGAGCGACGAGCACGACTCAGCAAGTTTTGAATGCGGTTGGCTTTGTTGCCCCCTCCACGGATATTGAGCAGCGCCGTTTGCTGTGCCTGTTCGGCTTCTAGCTCTTCTCGCACTTTTGCCGTGACTTGTTCATATAGCGCTTTCATTTCGGGGGTCGCAAAGGTCTCAGGCTCCGATTCCATTTGCACCAAAGCAACGGCTTGTTCCTTTTGCCGCACCGCACGAGCACGTCTAACCAGATTCTCTAGATAATCTCCCTGGCGATCGCGTCCCATCAAACCACTTTGCAACTGTTCACGCATTTGCTCATAAATTGCCTGGGCATAGCCACTTCGGTTGGCGGTGTCGGCTAACCGCACTCCTAATGCTGCCACAATCACACCAGCCAAGGTGGGTATTAGGGGCAACCATAATCCCTGAGTCAAAAATAGCCCATAGCAAATGCCCCAGAGGACGGCGCTGGAGCCAATCAAAACAATGAGAAAGAAGCCCAAGCGCCGATTGTAGAGGGCAATTATGCCACTGCCCACCGTCCAACCCCAAATCCACAACCACTCTGCCCACTCCGCCCAACTCTGAATTAAGGGACGCTGTTCCAGCACTGCACTGAGAATTTGACTAACCGCATGGGCGTGAACAATTACTCCAGAAATGGTGCGCGATCCCCCTTGGGTCTCAACATAGGGAGTCGATAGCTCGTCTTTCGACACTTCTGAGGTGTAGCCAATAAGAACCACGCGATCGCGAATCGCTGCTGGCTTGACCCGATTCTTTAAAACATCCACGATCGAAAATTCTCGAAACGCTTTTTGCGCGCCCCGATAATTCAACATCATCTGATAGTCGTTGGCATCCGCATGAGCATAGCCGCCAAAACTGGGGCTGAGTCGCCGCAGAACCTGATTGTTTAACCGAATTTCATTGTTTGCGGTTTGATCTGGGCTAATTTTTGAGGCTGCCAGATACATGGTTGCCAGTTGAAAACTCATGGAAAGAATTTCATTGTCGGGTCTGGCATCATTACAGACATGTTTTTTGCGGAGAGGTTTTTGGGTTTTGGCAGGAATCGAGACTAACTTGACGCGCCGCACCGTTTTATCGACATCTGTCGGAAAATCGGCAAAGGCGGCAGCACCTTCAGGAGTTCCAGGAGCGGGAGGCGAACCCGGATGATTGTCTGTACTGAGTAGGCAGCCTGCAACAACCGTCGGGCTTTTTTCGATGACCTCTGCTAGTTGCTTGCGTCCGGTGAGCGGCCCCTGAGGCACATCTCGCGCAATATCTAACCCGATCGCACGGGGTTCATCGCTATCCAGTTTGGCGATCGCGTCTGCCAACGTACCATCATGAATAGGATATTGTTGCAATTGCTCAATATCATCATCACTAATTGTAATAATCACCACGCGATCGTCCAGCTTTTCAGGCGGACGCTGACGCATGAAAGCATCATACGCCGCCAGTTCCAAACCTTCAAATCCACCCCCAAACCGAATAGCGACGATCGGCAACACAAATACCAAGCTCGTCAATAGAACAGCTTTCAACAATGCGCTTAGGGGAGGAGGGTCAGGTTGTGCCATGGGGAATTTGGTATCTTAACGATTCATTAATCACTAATCTATATTCATAAATTGATGAATAAATTAATAAATGAATCATGTTGAAGTCGCTGCTTGAATTTCCTGAACCCAACGTCTGCGATCGCGATGCTCCAAATTCAAAATTTCCGCCAGAGACCAATGAAAGTGTAAGGCAATAAACGCTACCTCCTGGTGGAGCTGCTCCATCGGGTAGCTTATGACTCCCCCGACAGTACCAGATCGGTCTGAAACCGATTGCCGCACTGGGGGCATTGTGCCGATAGCTTGGCACTTCCCACCTGATTAATCCGGTTATACAATTCGCGCAAGTAGGCGAGATCTTGCGTAAATAGATTTTCCAGGTCTTCTGGAGAAACCGTTTCCAGCGTCCCCAATTGAGTAATCACTTGAGACAATAGCACCAGCATCAGATATTCGGGATATGCCTGAACATGGCGATGCTTGTGTGCCAACAATTCATCTCGTGCTGTTGCCAGTCGCATCACTCCCTGACGGTGCACCGTACCATTCGCATCGACCAAGCCACGGGGCAACAGGAAACTAAATTCAGTCAGTAATGGGTTCAATGGATTTGCAACCACCATGGTTATACCATTTTGGATGTTGGATTTGCGTTTTTGCGGGGAGAATCGGATACAGCGCTTGTCAGCTCAAGCCCTGGGTGCATAGCTAGAACGAACAACTAATATTTGACTCTTCAAAATTCAATCGCGATGGCATGGAATTGGCAATTTTGGGTTTAAATCATCGCAACTGAATCGGTCGCAGAGGGACTATTGGTTGAGTCAGAAAATTCCTCCAGTTCATTAATTTGCCGATAAAACTTTTGTAAATAGCTTAAGTCGCACGCAAAAAAGCCTTCTACAACCTGGGGCGAAATCTCTTCCAGAGCACCTAATTTGATGATGACCCGTGCCAGGATAATCACCGTCGCATAGGCAGGGTTAGACTTAACGCGTGGATCGCGGAGGGGGACAATTTCATCGATCGCAGTTGCCAATCGCATCACCCCCTTACGATGGACATTGCCCGATTCATCTAGATAACCTTTGGGCAAGGTAAATTCAAACTCAGTTTGTAGCACGTTGCCGTTTCCCCCTTATACCTGAATTTCCTTCCCGCTTATGGGATCGGCGCGTACAAACCCTTCCACCGCTAACTCCACTTCTTCCAACTCAAATTCCGAAGCCGCCGCTTTGACATCAGAGATTTTGTAACTGACGGGCCACGCTCGATAGAACCGGAACCGAGCCTGAATATCGTTCCCCTGACTATAGATGGTTAAATCCCCATCTCGGCGCTGCTCTCCCCATTTGCCTTCTTCTACTGCCTTAAACCATTTCCAAAAAGTATCGGAAACACACAATCCTTGTTTGAGAATGATGTTTTCACTTTTGCTGTTCCCAGGGAGTTTGGTACGCAAGATCCGACCCATGGTGGCATTTTTACGCCCCCACTTCTGGTGAGTCACTTCACAAACCGAAATCACTTCCTGCGATCGTTTAAACCCCTGACACTCCATAAAATAGGCATCAATAACATCCTGCGATCCTTCCAGGGTGAGTTCTAGGTAGTATTTAGAGTTGGTTAAAAGCTCATACTGCGGTACCGTCATGGACACCTCCCCAGCTCAGAGGCTGCAATATTCCCACCGATTACCGATATGCCTATCCTACTTCACCCGATGACAGGTCTCGAAAACAAATTCAACCTTTTCAGTAAAGAGTTCCGTTGCCCCAGGTTCCATCTTGGAGGTTTTGTAAGACTTGGGGAAAACACCGGTAAAGTTCCAGCGCGCCCCTTCTTCCCCTGCCTGATTAAACACTGTGAGCGACGCACTTTTGCGTGCCCCTTTATCGGTTGATCCCTTCCCTGCGAGAGGACCCCCGATCGAGTGAGAGGATCGATACCAATCATGCATTGACTGGTCTTCTACTGTCGCAACAAACTCTACCGTCATCACTCCACTGGTCACACCGCTAACCGTCGCCTGCATGAAACTTGCAGCTTCTTTGCGAACCCCAAAGGACTTCATATCTCCTGCTGCTTCCAGCTTGATCGAAAGTCCACTGACTTTTTTCGTAATCAACTCGGTAATGCCGTCAAACTCTAAATAGAACTTAGAGGTTGCTAGGATTTCTTCTTTTGCCATCACCAACTCCAATCAAACAACAAGAATTTTAGGCAAGAACCACAGAAATTGAAACTTTCAAATGAGAACCGAACCGATAGATGCACTGCATTGCCTACTTTGTAGGTAGGATGCTTATGCTCTAACCTTGTGGCGCAACTCGACGGATGTCTTCGCAGACAATTTCAAAGGTTTCAAAAGCAAGATCAGCCCCATCCGCAGCAAAGTCGGAGACTTTATAGCTCTTAATCCAAGCATTTTTGATGCTCCAACGCAGGATTTCTTTATCTCCGGGATCATAAGCCACGATCGCCCCACTCTTCCGGTTTTTTGCCCACTGCCCCTGCCCAGCAGCTCCAGAACCAGATGAATAACTGGTAGGCATTGTTGCTTGCATCCAGTTGTAAAATTCCATATCTCCTTCTCGGAGGTAAACTTCAATCGTGAAGTTAGGATTCTCTTCAAAACCAGCCGAAGTACTCTGGCGCAAGGTTTTGCCACCCTTTGTCGAAGCCAGGGCTTTTTCGTACCCTTTCACCTGCCCCTGAAAGGCGACTTCCTGCACACTTTTAATCAGTTTATCGGTCATGCCGTCAAATTCTACGTAGAACCGACTGGTTGTAATGGGTTTAACGGGAATGTCTGTCATAACTTAAACTCTTTGGCGATGGAGGTTGCAGCAATTGGGTGAGTAGGTGCGCAAGGCATTACGCACCTACATCGCATCTTCATTCCTTACTGATTGGGTGCCCACTGGCTAATCCGGAAGATGACAAATTCTGCCGGACGGACCGGAGAAACGCCAACTTCCACATACAGACGACCGAGCATCATCGTTTCGTGGGTGTTCAGTTCTCCATCACACTTGACGTAGAATGCATCCGTTGGGCTGGCACCAAAGAGCGCGCCATCTCGCCACAAGCGGGTCAAAAAGCCTTCAACGGTGCGGGTCACTCGTGCCCACAGATCTTGATCGTTGGGTTCAAACACTACCCATTGGGTGCCTAACTCGATCGACTTCTCGATATAGCTGATCAGGCGACGCACGCTGATATAGCGCCATTGAATGTTGTCGGGTTCGACCAGGGTTCTTGCACCCCAAACTTTATAACCGCGATTGTAGTTGGCAAAGTTGCGAATACAGTTGATCCCTAATGGGTTGAGCAACTCTTGCTCACGCATATTGGTTTCGTAGGCAAGCCCCAATACGCCACGCGGCGTTTCGTTCGCGGGTGCTTTGAACACACCACGGGACTCATCGGTACGACACCAGATCCCCATCATGTGACCACTGGGTGGGATCATGATGGGACGATTGTTGTTGCGGGGGTTGGCAACTTTAATCCAGGGATAGTAAACGGCACCAAACATCGATCGCCGATTGAACGAACTCAACCACTGCGCGACATCCTGGGGTTTTTGTTCTTCGGGGGTTACCGGCTCGCCACCCCGACGCAACTTGACCGGCGGGGGATCGAGCACCACCATGCGATAAGCAGGACCGGGGAAAGAGTTTTCGCAAGTGCTCATCATCGATTCCATCACTGCATGGATCTGGTCGAGATCCAACAGACGGTTCTGGTAGGCCCGCATCAGGTCTGGGCAGGCAATCATGGCAACTTCGTCGATTTCAAAAAGCCCCTGGATGCCTTTGCGCTCGTCCCGAACTCCATGCAAATCTCTGGATAGCCGCTCTACAGGCGCAATATAAGGTGGCGGTGCTACTTCGTAGCGCCCATTGGCAGGGCGACGGGTTAAGGGATGTCCCCGTTCACCCGACAAGTCAGCGATGGAGATATATTCCGAGTCTTGCAGCGCGGTGAGGACGTAATCGGCAACCGCGGTATCGACTTGAGGATTCATCGACAGGTGAGGATAGGATTCCAATACCCGATCGCCGCTCCGTACCACGACCTTAAAGAATTCACCCGTATTGAAGGGCGGTTCATCATCGGGATCAGCATCTTCTACGGGTTTGGGTTCACTTTCCTCGATCGTCACCACAACTCGCTCAGCCGGCATGAGTGCCGGAGTAGATCCCGATGCTTCGGGCAACTTGAGATTAATGCTGAGTGAAGGCTTCTTCGCTGAGGTTAATAAATAAGTTGCGGTTTCTTCCTCTGCTGGAGCCGGGGTGCCTGGCAACTTCGTGCCAATACTGACAACCCAACACCGACCTCCCCCGTTCTGGAACCACCCCTGAACGGCAAAGGGCAGATAGGCGTCAAAGTCGGTAAACCCGTCAGAACCTGGCTTGGCAAAGCATTCCAGGTATTGATTCCAGTTGGTAATCAAAATTGGCTTGAACAGGTCGGCATCGCCCCGAACATCTTCAGTGAAGCCGACAAATCCGGCAACACTCATGCTGATGCCTTCGATCGGACGACTGCCGCGATCGACTTCCTCGACGTATACCCCTGGAGCAAAATAATCCAATGCCATGTCTCACACTCCGCTGATGGATTTTTAGGATGAGTGATTTAAAAAAAATTGCTTGAAGCGGCTGAAGGTCAGCACAGCCTCAAGACATAAGCACAGCCTGACTCGGAAGATGGTAGGGAACTGTAAGTGTCACATGTAGCGCCAACTGAAACGGCGCGCATAAAACATTCCAAAACAAGATGCTCTCCGATGGTGCCTGAGTAAACACCCGCATCTGTACCGACCCATGACCTTGAAGTGTCCGATCTAAAACCGCATCAGGCAGCCGCTGATACTGAGAAAGCATGACCAATGCATCAGAAAGGAGGTTTTGTTCCCCCAGGTTGGTGTAATCGGTCGCACTGATCAAAAATGTCAGGTCATACCAGCGACAACCAGAACTTCTGGTGAGGTCGGTTTCCTGGACGTGATAGCAATACAGGTTCAATCCCGGCTTATCCTTCTGCCACATCCGCGGATGGGCAAAAGAAATTTGCTCTGGAGCAATCTGAGACAGCCCCTGGGTAAGCAACCCAGCTAAAGTCTGTGAAGCAGCGGAAATCATAGGTCAGGAATCGCGGAATCCCATCTCCCCCTACTTTAGGGAAAGGCACCCGCAGGCGAAACTTGACTTTAGTTAGGAATTATCTGGGAGGTCTAGAGCCTTGATCTTGAGGGTGATAGCGATCGCCTGCAAAAACCACCAGCTTAAGAAAGCTGTGCTTTATGATCGAAATGATTACCTGTGTTAAAGTAACAATCTTTTTTAGGGGCTAGATGCAGATTTCTGGTTTGCTAAGAAATTGATTCAAAAATTTGAAAAAATTATCAATCGTAGAGTTCTATGGCTACTGGCGATTTTTCAGATTCACAACTTCTAGAGGCAACGGCAACTCAGCATCTTCCTAAACTCAACCTATTCACTATGTTCCGATTGGGGCTATTCCAAATTGGGTTGGGCATGATGTCGGTGCTGATTTTTGGCGTTCTGAACCGGGTGCTGATTCGGGAACTGGGAGTGCCTGCGACGATCGCCACGATTATTCTGGCGCTGACTTTATTTGTCGCTCCGGCACGGATCTGGTTTGGGCAGATGTCAGATACCCGCCCGCTATGGGGGCTGCACCGCACAGGGTATGTCCTTGTTGGGGCGGGCAGTTTGGCGGTCTTGTCCTATTTGGCAGTACAAGTGATGTGGCAGGTGGGCAGCAGTTTGCAAGTCGAGGGATGGACTGGGCGCACCTATGGCTGGGCTGCCCTTCTGGCTTTTGTATTTGGGCTGTATGGCTTAGCAGTGAGCGCCAGTTCCACCCCTTTTGCTACTCTGCTGGTCGATGTTTCGGATGAAGACAACCGTTCTAAACTCGTGGCGATCGATTGGTCCATGTTGATTGGCGGAGTCATTGCTGGCGCGATTACGATCGGGGTGTTGCTGAAGAAAATTCCGCTCAATGCCCCGATCTCGGTGATCGCTGCTGGCATTAACCACCTGTTTATCGTTGTGCCGCTGATTGTTTTTGGATTGGCATTGATCTCGACCTGGAATATTGAGAAAAAGTACTCTCGCTATTCGGTTCGCTCCAGCCTGGTCGATCAAGAATCTCAAATTACGCTGGGTCGAGCCTGGCGCATTCTCACCGCCAGTCGTCAAACTCAATATTTCTTTACTTTTTTGCTGGCGATGACCATGGGGCTGTTTATGCAAGACCCGATTCTGGAAGCCTACGGGGCAGAAGTTTTCAAAATGCAGATCAGTGAAACTGCACGTTTGAATGCGTTTTGGGGGACTGGCACCCTGATTGGAATCAGTTCTTCAGGTTTTTTATTGACTCCTCGCATCGGTAAACGCAACACGGCTAAAGTGGGCTGTCTGTTGGTTATTGTTTCGCTGATCTGGGTGATTTGGGCTGGCTTTACTGCCGACCCCAAACTGTTGCAGTGGGCGTTATTGTTCTTTGGGCTAACCTCTGGCATTACGACCACTGGAGCGATTACCCTCATGCTCGATCTGACAGCAGCCGAAACGGCAGGGACTTTTATCGGTGCCTGGGGGTTGGCGCAGGCGCTATCCAGGGGGCTATCGAATGTGGTCGGTGGAGCCGTTCTGGATTTTGGCAAGCAATTGACCAAGCAGTTGGTGTTAGCGTACGGACTGGTGTTTGTCTTGCAGGGAATTGCCATGCTATTTGCGATCGTGCTGCTCCGGCGTGTCAATGTGCAAGAGTTTCGTGCAACCTCTAGAGAAGCGATTTTGGCAGTGATACAAAGCGATCGAGATTGATGGGAAACCATCGTGAAACACCTCATGATCTCCTCAACGTTGCTCGCCAGCGATAGCCAATGGGCTGTCGCTCTCTTGTCTATCGAGATCGCTTGTTTGTTGCAACAGCATTGATCACGCGCTTCCGTAATCAACCGATTAATTGTCAGATAATGACGGGGAATACGCAGGACTTCCGCCCAACTGGATGAACCTCAGGGACGAATGGTGGCAATGGCATATTGTACGCCCGCTGACAGGAATATCAGGTTTGAGTTTCGTGATATTAGCAGTGCTGGTTGAGCATGGCATTGCTAAATAATAAGTCTTGGTAAATCCTCAGTTGCGTTGGGAATTTACCAAGACTCATTCATCGTTGGTTCTTGCCAATGATGCCCTCTAAGATTGCAAGGCATTGTTGCTTTAATGTGGCTTGGTTGCAAGTAGCAATGGGGAAGGACCTGGAGCCGCTACCGCGCGGACATCGATAAACCCGGCAGTGTGCAACCATTCCTCCATCTCCTCAGTCGTAAAGGTATCGCCCTGGTCGGTGTGGATTAGCATATTGACGGCAAAAATCATTGCGTTGAGAGGACCACTGCGATCATGATTCGCAATCCATTCGGCGATCGCAATGGTGCCACCCGGTACGAGTGAATCAAACACCTTCGCCAACAACTGACGACTACGGGCTTCTCCTTCGGAGTGTAAGATTTGCCCTAATACTGCTACGAGATACCCACTGCCAAACTCTACTTCTAACAAATCCCCCGCAATGAATTGAAACTGATCCCTTACTCCGTGTTGTGTAGCGATGCGTTGTGTGACCGGAATGACTTGTGCCCAATCAACAGCAGTCACTTGGACTTGAGGTAACAACTTTGCCAACCCAATGCCCCACACTCCCGAACCTGCTGCTAAATCCAGTACAGTAAAAGGTTGCTGAGTTTCGGCAAGGTTTAGCGACTCCGCCAATGCTTGGCTTGCTGGGTAGTTGAGTGGGAAAAGACTCTCCACAAAGCCTTCAAAAAAAGGTGCACCGATCGCTTCTCGGTTTACTGCGTGGACAGGTTTACCAGTCTGAACAACTCCAGTAAGATTTAACCATGGAGGCAGTAGGGATTGACTAGCATGACCCAGCATCCCGCCCAAAAAGCTCGGTTTTGCACTCACTAAAAAAGTGCTGCTTTCTGGAGTCAGGCTATAGTATTGAGCAGTATCTTTGGACAGCAGATTGAGCGCAACCAGGGCATTCATCACAGCCCGTAGCCCGCGCACCGATGCTCCAGTATCTTGACTAACTTGCTCAACCGTTTTGGGTACATCATTGAGAACGTCAAAAATGTGGTGTTTTAAGGCTGTTTCGATGATTAAAGTCGGGGCAAAACCAAACATGAATTGCATCAATCGTTCCGGTGTAACAGATGTTTGGGTAGGAGCGGCGATTGCTTGAACTTTTTGTACCGACATGGTGTTTCTCCTTAAATAAATCGGGGACTAAATGATTGGAATGGCAAGTGTTCGTTGGATGATCAATGCCCAACGGTCAATCACTTGGTCTGGCCTAATACCAGTACGATCGCATCTGTTGCCGAAAGCGGGACCATTCAACGAACAGTTAACCGACATGTGCAGGACTCGTAAGCGCCAGTGCCAATAATTGACGGTCTGGAACTTCTGTCAAACCAAGGCGACGATAGACCGTCTGTGCAGAGCCGTTGCTATAACTGACCTCAACCGTTAATGCCCGAACTCCAAGACTTTTGCAGAAGTCGTGGACTTGGAACAGAGCAGCCGTACTCAACCCTCTGTTGCGACTTTGCGGAACGACGAATAGATCATCGAGGCACGCCATCAATCCGCCATACTCCATACCAAATCTGAGCGTCAAAACAACGTATCCAACATCCTTTCCTTGCTCATCAATCATCCAAACATAGCCAAGACGCTGGTCGGCAAGAATGGCAGCAAACGCCTTTTCCGCCATCGGGCGATCAAGTTCATAGTCAGATTCTGCATAGAACTCAGTCATTAGGTTGACGAGTGTGTCGATGTCGTTTGGGATCGCTTGTCTCATTCATCTGTCTCCCCAAGAATGGATATTCCCTGCTATCTAAGAAATAATGCAGGGCTACTGTCATGTTCACCTCCTGATGAGGGGTTACAGATAAATGACCCTCAGCCTAGAAAGTTTAACTAGCGTTGATCTCTTAGATTTGCGCTATTTTTTCTCAATTCTTGTGTTTTCGAGAATTTGTTTGGGTATGATATCCAGGAGTCGCTACTCTCCTTATTGGTCCAAGCATTTAAGGTTCCGCGATCACGTATCGATCAACTCCAGCAACTCGATGCGATTACCAAATGGGTCGGTCACATAAACTTGTCGGTAGTTTTCAACCTCTTCACTAACTACAACTTCGTATCCAAATTGTTTGCATTGATTGATTACCTCATCCAAATCTTCAACTAACAAACCAGGATGGGCTTTCTTGGCTGGGCAAAAATCGAGATCGATGCCCAAGTGAAGCTTTAAGCCATCCTGCTCAAACCAGATGCCTCCTCGGTTGACCAAATGCTCAGGCTTTGGCTTTTCTCTAAGTCCAAGAATTTCTCCGTAAAATGCCCTTGCTAAATCCTCACCACTGGGGGGAATTGCAAGTTGAACGTGGTCTATGGCATACACTTTCATATTTTGATGCTCGATCTCCACTGCCGTTGTGCTAAAACCTTTCTGAATTTCGGTAAAGTGAGCGATCTATTAGCGATAAGCCACACTCAACCGTCGTCGAAAGAATTAAGTCTGTATTCGTTCCAACCACTGACCATCGATTTTAATTCCATAGTCATAACCTGCGGTACTGCCTCCAGTTAGGTTCAATACTAGGATTATTGGAGTTTGGGATGTGAACTGGATATTTTTGACGGTGTGGGATGATTCCCCTTGAGTGGCGAAACCAGAAATAGAGTCCAACTCATTCCCATCGGGAGTTTGCACGCTAATTTCCGTTGTAATACTATTACCATTGCGATCGTCAGCGTGAAGATCTAAAGTAATCTTCATTTCGCCCGGTTTGGCGGTAACCTGGTAGTAGTAAGTTTGATTTTTCCCCTCTAGCCCACGACCGGAGAGGGTGGTTGTGGTTAGCGGAGTAGGGCTGTTGCGAACCGTAGATTGGGCATAGGAAGTCGGTAGACCTACACAACTCGCTAAACACCCAGCAAGCAGTAGAGCCGCTAACCGATCAAATTTCGGCATGAATTTAGATTGAATAGCCATGGTAAATACTTGCTTGAACTTTCATGTTGTCCTTTGAGGACAAAACTAGCCCTAGCATAGTCAGCTTTGCCTGTATGAATCTTTTAAGTTCTTGCCATTTTTTATCGATTCTTGCGCTGTTCGAGAATCATTTTGGGTGTGACACCGAGCAGGCGTTTGATATGCACATTCAAATGCGCTTGATTGGCAAATCCCACTTGTTGAGCAATGTCTGAGATCGAGCCTTTCCCGTTTAATAGTAAAACTTTTGCCTGTTCGACTCGACAGCGAATTACAAATTGATGAGGAGTTTGTCCGGTAGATTGTTTGAATAATCGCGTGAAGTAGTGTGGACTCAGGTTTGCGATCGCGGCTAAATTCGACAATCCCAACTCTTGATCGAGATTGGCATAAATATAATCAATCACTTGATGTAACGTAGATCGAGGTAAACCGTTGGTGTAATCTTTGAATTCTAGTTTTTGTTGACCATAGTATTGGAGTAAGTGTACCGATAGCATGGCGGCTGCGGTTTCTGCATACAAGCGACTGCCAGTCGAATTTTGTTCAAGAGCAGTTTTGAGGGACAACCCCAGCTGATACACCAACGGATCAGGCGTTGCGAATTGGGGGATTAGCTCGGTTGGTTTGAAATTAATCGCATCGTCAATGGCACGAGCAAATAGAGTAGGAGCTAGCCCAATTAAGATCATTTCTCCGCTACTCAATTTACGAGCACTATGACTGATTCCAGCCGGAAGCAAAATAATATCTCCAGGGCTAGCTGAGTCAATTCTGGAGATGCCATCAAGAGTACGCTCTGTGACACCGGGCGTTGTCAAGATCGTAACGCCATGCCACGGAATGCAAACATCGGAAAACTCATAGGCAGGTTGATGCATATAGCCCATCGCAATCGTTTGCCATGACGTTGTCAAACTGCTTAACAAGGGTGGGCGAGGATACAATTTGGGTATCTTCGCTAAAGGATGTGCTATTGACGGTGTGTGAGACGGCATGGTACATTTACCGTTCAAAACACTCAAATTATGGATGTTCAGAGATTCATAAACATCGCCAGTTAGGGTGATTGTCTTTCTTTTACATCCTCTCAATCAGAGTGAACTAAACGCCTCATCTTGAGGCGTTTAGTTCACTCTGCGATGAATCAGTATATTTCAACTTAATAGTTCTGTGTTTGCTTGAAGGCAGCGATCGTCTCAATGCTCGGCTCTGTGATCTGTCAGGCTGAACGTTGCTTTAAGCGTTCACACCAAGCTGTAAATTGATCAATTTTTTCAATGAAACATCAAGATAATGGCAGGTCAGCGCGCCAGGACTCGCTGTAACATCTGCCAAGCCTAAGCTCTCACCGCCAAAATAAGGGGGTTCGCCCAGTGGATGAAATGGATTGAGCGCTAGAAATCCCGGTTAAAACTGGTCGCCATCCAATTTGAGTGGGATGAATTCAAAGGGAAAGTTTTTCTTGAGCAAGATAATCCAAACTCGGCGGGAGTTAGTAGAAAGGGGATGATGATAAAGGGTCACCATGGGTTTTCATTCCATTTTTAGAGTGACCAGTCTATTACGGCGTCAATCTAGCTACTCTTCAAAATCCTTGGAAAAGGCTACAGAGCAGCTATTTTTAATTTTGCATTTTTAATTCCGTGTAGCGGCACTAGTGCCTATTGCCCAAGCACTTCACGCAGGACGATCGCCAGATCTCGAATTGCCTGTTCGCCATCTCCAGCAAATGCCGAACCATGCATGGTTGCGATCGTGTGTGGCTGCAAATCAGCCAGTCGTTGCAAGATGGCATCGGTATGCTGCGTGTACGGGATGTAGTTTGCCAATGGACCGGCTTGATACTCGATCAGCGTTTGGCGGACTCGATCAAGCACATCCGATTGAGTCAACGGCTCAACATTGCCATTTTGGTGAAATAGATCCGAGCAAAACAGGGTTCCCTGGGTTTCTTCAAAGAGCAACCCTGCCTCCCAGCAGTGGGGCACATGAGGTGTTTGGAGAAACCGAAAGCGGTATTTGCCGGTGTGCAGCACTTCACCATCCGTCATTCCGTGAGCTGCGCGAATCGCAAAGTCGTTCACACTCACCATCGCACCGAGCATACTGCAAACTGGTGTTGCCGCAGGTGCTAATTGCAGCCACTCATTCAGTGCACCGCACTCATCCGCCTCGAAATGACTAAATCCAACCCAACGAATTTTCGTTGGATCAACAACGCTTTGCACCGCATCTTGTACCAGGGGGAACATGGCTTTCATGCCACTATGAAACAGGAGGGGTTCATCATCCAGGACGAGAAATTGGTTGAATTGTAAGTTGATATTTGGTACGTATGTTGAAATGCGATAAAGATTAGGAGCAATTTCCGTGATTGACATGGTGTTTCTCCTTCCTTGAGCTATTTCCTTGAGTTATCGGATAATCGATGTTAAGTCAGCATGGACAAACTGATGATGCCGAGAAGCGTCTGCAGCCGATCTGAGAATGAATTAGTTCCAGTATAAAAAACTGCAATCTTATAAATCTTTTAAGTTCTCGCTCTTTTTTCCCGATTCTTGCCCTGTTCGAGAATCATTTTGGGTGTGATACCGAGTAATCGTTTGATGTAGCCATCCTAATTGATTGATGAAAATAACCTACACATCAATACTTTTGGGAACTTGAAGATTTGGCAGTGGGTTGCAAACTCAAATAGCGCCTTTGCAGCGCAGAACGATTTACACAGACGATAAAACTCTCGAATGAAGCGCTTTGCCTGTAACCACACATCCTCAACTGGGTTCTGCTGTGGGTCATTCGGTGCAAAACGAATGTAGCCATTTTCCACGGCAACAAATGACATTCATCCTGGAGGAAGACTGCAATTGCCTAGAGACAATTTCGACGCGGTGGCTATCCAACCATGCTGTACTATCCTTTTTTTGACTACGGCTGGGTCTGCTTTGGGATTACGGATTGCATTTCATCAACCAATCCTTTGAGTTGAAAGTGATGCAATCATTGATACGCTCAATAAGATCGCCCGACCTTGCAATGGTTTAGTCGGTCAAACCACCATCAGATCGGGCGATCGCAAAATTTGGGGTACAGCTCCAAACTCTTTTTTGGCAATTAATTGGGGCTATCTACTGGCTTACTTTTCCTGCCGTTACTCAGGGTTTTTCTCAAAGCAATCCTTAATTTGAACATAGGTTTCTTTGTCGTTGCCTTCAATCTTGCCATAGATATAGGCAGTTGGTGCATTGCCAGTTCTTGGTTTTGAAATCTCAAACTGGTATTCACTCTTGTCACTGCGTCTACAGGTAATCGTTTTTTGCGGTCCCCAGTAGATGGGCCGTAGTTTATCTGGAGCAACGGATTCGATCCGACCATTCTCGTCCAGTTTGACATCAACCCGATCATTCAAGACGCTCACAATGGAGGCTGGATACCAGCCATTATCAGTCTGAATTAAAAGACGTTCGTTTACCTGAGCAACGACTGGTAGAGAGCATAGGGTGAATCCAGTTCCCAAAGCGAGAGCGATGAAAGCACTTTTGTTTTTCATGTCTAAGTACCGAGTTAGAAAGTCAACGAGATTTCTTAATGACAAACGTTCATCTCACCCAAGGCGAGGATGTGCAGAATAGTGAAATTGACTGCGTGCGTATTAGCGTTTCCCCAGCGCTTGGAAGTTGGGTCGGACTAATGCTGCATCGTCGGGAAAATTAGTGTGAGGCTCTTTTAGAAAGGCTTTTGCCCACCATAATTTCCGCCTGGGTTGTAGACACAAGATAAGTAGGCTGAATTTTGCTTCCAATCATCGCCCATCGCGCTCGACTTGCGATTCAACCCACAGCCAACTTCAGTGGTATTACGCCAAACCATTTGAGTGTAATGACCACAAGCCTTGCCCGCTTGACAACTTCCAGTTGCATTGTTCCAAAAAGCTTTTTCCCCCCACCAACCTGTTGGTCCGTCGGTTGCGATGTTGGCGCTTGAAGGAGCAGCGGCAGCTAAATTTTCTCCAGAATAACTGCCCAGGATCTTTTCTCGAGCATTTCCAGAACTGTGTTCCCACACATCTCTATCAACCCAGCTTTGGGCAAAATCAGCCAGTTTGCAGTTCCACTTCAGGGGGGGGACATTGACCTCAGCCCTTGCTGCATTATGAACCCGCAAAATCTCCTGGATTTCAGCATTAGTTAACTGATTTGTGCCACTGCAAGTACTGCCAGTGTTGCCATTGGCTGGGGCTGGTGTGGTCTGTACTGCAGGAGTAGGATTGGGAACAACCTGAGCAGGCTTAGGAACAACGGGTGCAGTTTGTGCTGGAGGAGTTGTATTGGTGTTGGCAGCAGGGGGATTGCCAGCGTTAGCATTGACGATCGTAAAGTTTTGGCGACCAGCTTCTTCAACCGAAAAAAGATCTGCATCAGTAGCGGGGTAGGAGCCAGATCCGCCACCACCGCCATTCAACTCCCAGCTAAAGTCAATCATCGTGAATCCATCTTTCTGATAGACCTTATCTACGGTTGCGAAATAATACCCATCATCAAGTTTGACTACAATTTGTTGACCAACAGTAAACCTAGATCCGGTTTGTGCCTGCGCGGCTGTATTAAAAGATGGGAAGCCAATTCTCTGAAGGCTGTTTTTGGGAGCAAGGCTTAGACTGCCAAAAATTAAAAGGGAGAGTGTGGCAGCAGGAAGAATAAATTTGACATTCCAGAAAACGGTTTTAAGCGGTAATCGCTGTTGCAAGAATTTTTTTCCCAAAAAAGGTTTAGCCATACTGACTGGGTTCCTCAATTCGGTTGTTTAGAACTTACAGCGGATAGTCAAAGAGGTGGAATACGATCAAAAAGATAACGCATTTTGGGGCAAGACTTTTTTAATCAAGTATTAAATTTTACTTAGTCCGCAGCGATCGTGTAAGCATAAACCCAGACGACCTCTGCCGACCGCCAAACTCAAGCCATTCATTGTAGTCGTATACTTCCAGTAGTGAGAGCCAATAAATCTGAGGGCTAGAAAGCAAGAAAATGAAAAGTGTCCATGAGGTAACCTGGTAACCAACTTAGCCAGTATCCAACGAGTCAGTATTCAACTCAATATCCTAAACTTACCTGCCCAATCGCTCAGACAGTCTAATGGTTAAACTAATTTTTTAATCCTCATGATTTTCTCCGATTGACCCACCTGTCCAGAATTGGAACGAATGGCTCGCTTGGGAGTAGATTCAGGTGTTATGAAGACACTAACGTGTCGAGACATGAACAACGAATCTTCAAAATGAGAATTGCTGAAATCTTCAATAAAAGCTGGTAATTCTCGAAAATATGTGACATAATACGAAACTTCTAAGGGAAAAGTTTATGCCTTAGCAAGGTCACTTCGAGATTGTTGCGATAGACTCAAATCCTTAGAATCAGGGACGAATTAAAAAAGCCTCCAGCGCAAAGCCAGAGGACATCTGATTAGGGTACATCTATCATTCACTTCTTCTCAACCACTTAAGGTGCATCCGGAAGGTAAAAAAATACCCCTGGCGCGAAGCCAGAGGGTATGGATTAGGGTGCATCTACCATTCACTTCTTCTGAGATACTTAGTATGCATCCGGAAAATGGAGTAGCTAATACATACGCAAAAAAAAATGCCCTCAGCGGAAAGCTAGAGGACATGAATCAGGGTGCATCTACCATTCACTTCTTCTAAGATACTCAGTATGCATCCGGAAAGTTTAAGTCGATCGCCTAAGAAGCAGGCAAAAAAAATGTCCCCAGCGGGAAGCTAGAGGACATGAATCAGGGTGCATCTACCATTCACTTCTTCTGAGATGCTCAGTATGCATCCGGAAAGTTTAAGTCGATCGCCTAAGAAACAGGCAAAAAAAAAATGCCCCCAGCGGGAAGCTAGAGGACATGAATCAGGGTGCATCTACCATTCACTTCTTCTGAGATGCTCAGTATGCATCCGGAAAGTTTAAGTCGATCGCCTAAGAAGCAGGCAAAAAAAATGCCCCCAGCGGGAAGCTAGAGGACATGAATCAGGGTGCATCTACCATTCACTTCTTCCTACCTGAATTGCACTATCCGGAAAACTTGAGAGATTTATAAAAAAAGATCGTGCTAATTTGTACAGAGATTACCGTAGAACTACTGAGTTATTGAATTTGCCTTGAAAATCTTTTCTCAAGTATCGAACTTCAATCGAAATAAAAGGCTAGGATGACAACTAAATTGCTTATATAGATTTCATTAGCCAAGTATGTGGGCAAAGTTAAGCCAGGCAATATGGCAGTGGCGAGGGGTTTTAGTGACTGCCCCTAGCGTGACGGGCTTGATCTTAGGTCTGCGTTTTGCAGGGTTGTTGCAGCCATTGGAACTGGCGGTGTTGGATCAGTGTTTTCAGTTGCGTCCATCCGAACCGATCGATACCCGCATTGTCATTGTCGCAGTTGAAGAATCCGATATCCGTGATACCAAACAATGGCCCATATCCGATGCCACTCTGGCTCAGTTACTTGAAATCATTAGGAAACAACAGCCCAGGGCGATCGGGCTGGATATTTATCGAGATGTGCCCCACGAGCCAGGGCATCAGGCATTGGTCAAAGTGTTTGAATCAACTCCCAACCTACTGGGAATTCAAAAAGTTGTGGGAAATGTGTCTGGTTTTGTCGTCAACCCCCCCCCGGCATTGAGCAAACTGGGACAGGTCAGTGCGAACGATTTAGTGGTGGATGCAGATGGCAAAGTCCGTCGGAATGTACTGATGTTGAGCGATTCAGCAGGAGAACCCATTTTTGGCTTGGGCGCCGACCTGGCATTAAGCTACCTGGAACCCGAAGGAATCACGCTGAAACCCCTGGATGAAAAAGCAGGAATTTACCAATTAGGCAAAACTACGATTTCATCCCTGCAAGCCAGTGATGGGGGGTACATGCGAATTGATATTGGTGGCTACCAGATCTTGTCCAATTTTCGGAATCTGCGTCAAGGGTTTCAGACTATTCCCTTCAAGCAGGTTTTACAAGGGAAAGTGCCAGCAGATTTATTTCGCGATCGCATTGTCTTAATTGGGGTTACCGCAGAGAGTGCAGGGGATGTTTTTCGCACTCCTTACAGTAGCGAATTGAATCGTGAATTGAATAGCAAGACAGACTGGTTTAGTGGTGTCTCGATTCACGCCGATATTGCCAGTCAGCTCATTAGTGCTGCATTAGAAGGTCGCCCCCTCTTCCGAACCTGGTCAGAGTCGTGGGAGTGTTTATGGATATTAGTATGGGCATGGGTAGGAGCAACATTGAGTTGGATGCAGCGCTACCATCGTATCGCCGCTCCTCAAACCACCAGTCGCTGGGTTGATAGGCTACCAATTAACCTGATCGGCATTGTTGTCATGAGCGGTGGTTTGCTGGGAGTCAGCTATGTCATGTTTCTAAACGCTTGGTGGATTCCAACGGTGCCTCCCTTGCTTGGGCTCGTTGGGGCTGCAAGCGTCATCACCACCTACATCGCCCACACTGCTGCCGAAATGCGTCAGACCTTTGGGCGCTACCTGACAGACGAAGTGGTTGCCAATTTGCTAGAAACTCCCGGTGGTTTAAAATTGGGTGGCGAGAAGCGAAGAGTCACCATCTTAATCTCTGACTTACGAGGATTTTCTGCTATCTCTGAGCAAGTTTCTCCAGAAGAGGCAGTCACTATCATCAACCTCTATCTGGAACACATGACGAATATTCTCAATCATTACCAGGGCACGATCAATGATTTTCTGGGCGATGGAATTTTTGTCATGTTTGGTACCCCAATCTATCGCGAGGACGATGCCCAACGGGCCGTTGCTTGCGCGATCGCCATGCAATTGGAAATGGACAGCGTTAATGCAAAACTCACCGAGATGAATCTGCCATCTCTAGCAATGGGAATCGGCATCCATACTGGGGAAGTTCTAGCAGGTAATATCGGTTCTCAACGACGCGCTAAATACACCATTATGGGTAAGCACGTTAACCTGGCTTCTCGTATCGAGTCTTATACAGTAGGAGGTCAAATCTTGATCTCAGATGCCACCCTCAAAGAAGCCGGTTCAATCATTCAATTTGAGGGTGAAATGCAAGTCAGGTTAAAGGGGATTCAGCACCCGATTTCTGTCTATGAAATCAGCGGTATCGGCGATCGGTTCAATTTATTCCTACCCAAAAACACTGAAACCTTTGTCATGCTGCAATCAAAAATTTCGCTGCAATTCAGAGTTCTGGAAGGAAAGCATCTCATTGCCGAAATATTTCAGGGAAAACTGATCAAACTCTCTCCAAACCAGGCAGAAATCTCCACTGAGTATCCGCTCGAGCTTTTTAGCAATTTGCAAATTAATCTATTGACGACAACGAATGTGTCCAATGAAGATATCTACGCCAAGGTCGTTGCGCACTCTGCCCAAAACGCCCATCACTATCTCATCCAGTTCACGTCGGTTTCTCCTGAGCTGGTAGCGGTGTTGAAAAAACTCAGGGAAGTTTCTGCACCCTAACAAAACTTCAACTCTCTCAACCTTCAGGTTCTGTTCTAGACCTGTTGTTGATATTTTTGAAAGCTTTGCTGGGCAAAGCTTTCAAAAATATCAACAACACCTTTGAAACACTACCAATCTTCAGATATTTGCCCGAATGGTGAAATAGTAGTCTCCTCCCGGTTCTAGCTGATAATCTCGTTGTTCTAGAAAGCGCCCCAACGGTTCCTTAATCAAGGCTCTGCCCAGAGATGGCTCAACTGATAGCTCTCCGCGGCGAAAACACCACTGAAATTGCCACTCAAATTGATCTGCTCGCACTTCTCCTTCTAACTTACCCTGTTGCCAGGACTGACGAGTAATCCTGACATAGGCAGTGGTTTCAGGCAATCGGTGAGACCCCACAGGCTTTTCTATCGCAATAAGGATTTGGTCACGAGCCGGGCATCTTGCTCCAATACCCAAAGAACAAGTCCTTTGCTCGCCTGAGTCAAGATTACCTTATTCCCTCGTTCTACCAACCGCCCAGCCCCTTTTTTTGCCGATTCCAGCGTTGGGAAAAACTTGACATAGCCATAAAATTGACCACTGTAGAAAACAGCACTGACTGGACGAGGAGTATCAGGCAACCAAATATGACAACGCTTAACCACTTTCTGGCGCAGAATGATCGGAACAAATTCTTGATTCGCACACTCCAACTCTGCTGTAAAATCTTCCAGCATAAAAAGCTCTCCTAAGCAATTTAAAACTTATAAGCATATGAATCCAGTCGGATAGTCACACTGCAATTAACCCGACTGGTAGTGCCCCATTAGTACAGCGGTTTCAAACGCTATATACAGTGAGCTGGAACAAACCCATTAGAGTTAATGCCCGTAATCTCACAAAGAAAGCTTGTATCCGATAGAACACTCTAAGTAATTATTCCTGTTTTAAATCTAGACGAGACATTCGCTCTAGCCAACAGTTAAAACACAGAATTCAAATAGGGTTCAACAAATTTTTATGTTTCCGTTTCTACAATAATTCGGCTATTGTAGAGACTCATTGCTTTCTCGAATCCTTCTTGCAGACTCAATTCTACCGCTTCAACAACGAGTTTCAATACTTGCTCGATCGTCCGAGTTTCCCTGGCAGAGAACCGTCCTAATACGTAGGACGACATGTCTTTTTGGCTACCTTGTACTTGATTTTTAGGATTGCCGATACCAATGCGCAAGCGTGGAAAATCCTGGGTTCCAAGGTGAGCAATCGCAGACTTCATCCCTTTCTGTCCCCCAGCGGACCCTGACAACCGCAACCGTAGCCGCCCGATTGGCAAATCAGCCTCATCGTAAATTACTAATACAGAGGTGGGTGGCAGTTTGAACCAGTCCGTCACTGCCCGAATTGCCTGCCCAGAATTATTCATATAAGTCGAGGGTTTCAGCAGGCGGATCTTTTTGCCACCTGCGCCTACCCCCTCACCAAAGGAACCCTGAAATTTACGATTTTCTGCCAGTGGAACCTGCCAGCAGCGAGCCAGCCCATCCACTGCGGCAAATCCAATATTGTGCCGGGTTTGATCATATTGTTGACCTGGATTGCCCAAACCAACAATCAGTTGGGGAATAACCAACCCAGGTGATGCAGTTGCCTCAGACATACTTCAGGAAGGATTTGTAACTTCTTCAGCAGATGGGTGAACAACCTCAGCCACTTCAACGGATTCACTGGCTGTCAGTTCACTCTCTGAAGACGGCAAAACTGGTTGGCTAGGGGGTTCTAGAGACGCTTCCATCGTCTGACTCACCGCTTTTTCTAAATTTTCTGCTTCCCGCTTAAACTCCGATTCAAACTCTTTAGAAGCATCTTGAAAGCCCCGAATGGCTTTGCCCAGGCTACGACCAATTTCCGGCAGCTTTTTGGGACCAAAAACCAGAAGTGCCAACACCAGGATTACCATCATCTCTGGCAAACCAATTCCAAAAACGTTCACGTTATCTCCTCCTGAGAATTTCTGGATGTCCTGATTGAAAAAAGTGGTTTACGACCAGGAACATTTCCAGAGCGGGATGCTGACTTTATTGTAAAGCAGTCGTTTACAGTTGCTACCAACGGTCAAAAGAGGACTGGAAGTCTGCCATTTTGCAAACAAAAAAACCCGGTTTAACCGGGAGTTTCATAATAATGGGTTGTTTGCAGCCTGAGCAACTTAGTTACCCAAATTCCCCCAGCTCGGCAGTCCCCCATCCAAAATGAGGGAGGAGTTGTAAAGCTGCAAAATAATCAAAAGGAAGACAAAAAACAAAACCATAAAAACTGCCATCACTGGCGTGGTGCCCCAACCGGGAACAACCTTACCGTATTCAGAGTTAAGAGGCTTGAGAACATCTCCCAACCGAGTCCGCTGCGTCATAGAACACCTATGTTATTTCGACAGAACTTTTAATACTTTGCAATATTATAGGATTAAGACGCTCATAATTGATTAGTGACATGGAACCCGCAACAGCTCTTAATATTTCAATTTGTGCCCTCCTGGTAGGGATTACTGGATACACCATCTATACCGCGTTTGGACCTCCTTCCAAAGATTTAAGCGATCCCTTTGAAGATCACGAAGATTAAAAAATCGCTGATTCACTTGCTTCGGCTAGTGGAAAATGGCTGATGGCGATCGCAACCGCAAACTGAAGATTTGCCAGGGATGAACGGTAATCGTGGTCCCTGCTAATTTTTCTTGGGGGATCGATCGCTCCAGCAAATCAGTTGAGGTAATTAAATTTAAGTTCAGCTCATTCTGGCAATTGATTTGAGCGGTTGCTCCGTGACATTCGTAACCGCGTAGAATCCATTCGTCATCGGCATCTTCGGCTTGTTTGAATGCCATGATGACCAGATTGTTTGCTCCGAGAGTGAAAAATTTTTCTGGGGACAATTGGGGTTGGGCGACTTCAGTCCGGTTTTCAGAATCCAGTTGCTTGACTTGAAGTGGGAGATTGAGCTCGTAACCCTGCCGTACCGTGTGGGCTGCTTGCCAGGCTCCCGCATGGGGATAGAGGGCATAGGTAAACATATGGTGTCCTTGATCTGCCTCTGGATTGGGCCAGGTCGATCCTCGTAACAGGGTGAGGCGGATTTGTCCCGGTTGGCAGTCGTAGCCATATTTGCAATCGTTGAGCAGGCTAACACCGTAAGTATCGTCGCTCAAATCAGCCCAGTGTAAGGCTGGTACTTCCCACTGTGCTTGTTCAGCAGGCGTTTGTGGGTGAGTGGTGCGAGTGATAGCGCCACAGGGAATTTCGTAGGTCGCACTTTCTGCCTGCAAATTGAGTGGAAAAGCGGCTTTCACCAAAACATGCCGCTCTCGCCAATCCACCTGAGTCTGGATTTTGAGCAGGGCGGAATCGGCGTCCAGAATATATTCTTGCCAAAAAATAGAATCTCCCAATTGCCTGACCACTTGCAGGCGAAATCGCACCGCTCCCTGCTCCAGCCACTGAATCGTCTGTAGGGTGGCGGAAGGAAGTGGGTGCTGGGCATAGTTGGGATCAATATTCCAGGCATCCCAATATTGCCCTTTATCCTCAAAGGCTTGCAGTTGATTGCCAGGCGCGCTGAGGAGCGATCGCTGCTGAATTTTGTCAACTATCTGAGCAATTTCCCCAGTGCTGGGATCGATCGTGACTTGCAACCAGGCGTTTTCCAGAATGAACGAAGTGGACTTTTTGCTGATGATAGATGGCGTGCAGGAAATAGCGGTTTTAGAGTCGGTAGGAAGCAGCCAGAAGCAACGATGGCCGAAGGGAGGAATGTCGGTTGCTTGAAAAGAAAGGTGCCCCATGGAGGGTTCTTTAGTTTGTCCCTCCGGGACTTCTGAGACCAAAAACTGAGCATCCAGCTTTTGTCCTTCCAGATTGTAAGGATGCCAGGAAAGGGGTTGTCCATTGGAAGCGGTTGGCAAGGTGAGGGTGACGACTTGCGATCGCTGCCAGTTCAGCGAGTTGAACACGACGATCGGAATGGCACCGGGTGCTAAAGGCGCAGGCAGGACGATTTGCTGGGCGATCGCGGTGAGCGATCGTTGCAAAATCTCAGTTCCAGCTTGCTGAACCTCCTGCCATTCCTGGTTGGCATCGACAAACACTTGCGGAATAGCAGAACCCGGCAAAATGTCGTGGAACTGGTTAAACAAAACCTGCTTCCACAATCTTTCGATCTCGGCTTTAGGATAAGGCGCTCCCGTCGTGATCGTTGCCAAGGCTGACCACAATTCTGCCTGGTAGAGCAGTCCTTCTGATCGGCGATTATACCATTTCTGATCAGCGTGGGTGGTGTAACAGCCGCGATGAAATTCTAGGTAGAGATCGGAGTGCCAGGTGGGAATGGGATGGGGTGGAGGGGAGATGGGGGGATGAGGGGATGGGGGAGAGAGGGGGTCAATAGTTTGCTGCTCAATGTGTTGCAGATACTGCAAGGCAGTGGTGAATTCTAGTTTGGGGAAGAATGGAGATTGTTGCCAACGGCGGGTGAGTTCTAACATGTCGCGGGTGGGTCCACCACCGTGGTCGCCGACACCGGGAAGCCAGAGGGCTTGGGGAATGCCTGTTTTGGTGAACCAATCACTGGCATAGGTGGCAATTTTGAGGGGATCGATGCCTTCGCCGATCGGGGCGGACATGAGGCTGAGAATGCGACTACCATCGGGTGCCTGCCACCAAAACACTTCATGGGGAAACTGGGTGGTGTCATTCCAGCGCAGTTTTTGGGTGACAAAGTACTCTACGCCGCCCTGTTTCAGGATTTGGGGCAATTGCCAGCAAAAGCCGAAGCTATCGGGTAACCAGGCAATTGGGTTCAGTTGACCAAATTTTTCCTGACAGTAGCTTTGTCCGTAGAGCACTTGCCGCACCAACGACTCGCCACTGATCAGGTTGAGTTCAGGTTCAACCCACATGCCTGCCACAACTTCCCACTGTCCCGCTGCCACTTGCTGTTGGATGCGATCGAATAAATCAGGGCGATTTTGCTCCATCCACTCATAAAGCGCAGGGGTAGAGTGGCAGAAGATCAGTTCGGGGTAGTCCGTTTGCAGATTGAGCGCTGAGGTAAAGGTGCGCTCGGCGGCTTGCCAAGTTTCTCGGACATCCCATAACCAGGCAAGATCCAGATGAGCGTGCCCCAAGAGGTGGATGCTGTACTGTTTGAGCCAATCTCCCCAGGGTTGGAGGTGCTGGCGGCACGTAAGCACGGTGCGATCGAAGGCGGAACGATCGCCCACTAGGGACCAACCAATCTGCGTGATCGCGCTTGCCAGGTCAGGTAATTGTTCGGGGGCTAGAGTTTCCAAATAGCGATGTAAAACTGCCAGTTCATCTGCGACAAAACCGGGTTCTACTCGATCGCCGGCGGTCTGAGTCTCGTACAAACACAGCGATCGCACCAATGCTCCATCATCATGCCCCGGACTCACCAACCGAATCGCAACTGCAATGGCTTCGCCCGGTTGTGCCGCTTCACTCAACACAATGCGAGCGGAATGGTCGAACAAATCCCCTTCCTGCACAAGTTTTCCATTGACGTAAACCTGAGCCAGTTCAGCCCACCAGGTCAACGCCAGGCGCAGAGTTAATCCCGCCAGAGGATAATCTTGTAACGCTGGAAGAATCGTTAGCTTTTGCCCCAGCCAAATTACTTGTTGTCCTTTTGTCCAGGCAATGTGGTTGCGATCGTTAAGGGGGGCGATCGTCCACCTTTGCCAACTATCTGGATGGGTCGCTTCAGCTACCGATAAATCTGCGAAACACTGATGCCAGCGAGATTGCACACTGATCTGGGTCAGCGCCCGTAATTTGTCAATTACTTTAACAATTGAGGAACTGGCGGAAGCAGCCAAATTGGCATGATTGTCCGCGATCGAGTTCTGATTTGCTGCGGTTTGAGGAGTGCTTGCGTCAGCCATACTTGGTAAGATGAGGGCATTGCTTGGGCAGCTTGACCCACGATTCGAGTCACTTTTCGACTGCTCAATTGCACCTCTGACTTTACAACAGAATCTTTTTTCGTCGTTCTACTCTTCGCTGTCGCTGTTCACGTTCGCTTTACCCGCTGAGTGTTATGACTGATCCTCCTACTGGTCGGTATCAAAGCCAGGTTCTTAGCTTTTTTTCTCGTCAGTCCCAAAAATTGCTAGGGCGCAGCCAGGTAGCATTGCGGGAGTGGGGCGATCGCGCTATTTGGAATTTGAGAGTTGCTGCCACCTGGGGCAGTCAAATTTTGCTATACCCGATTTATGCGACTTTCCAAGCAACGCGATTGGTAGGAAGGCAGTTGCAACAAGCTGTGCAGCAAACATTACCGCGCTTGCAAGCATGGCGATCGCGGGTGGAAACCCAGCTGCCCCGATCGAACCCAATTCCCGCGCAGAAACTGAGCGATCGCGTCGTTTTAGCTATCGATCCGGCGTTGACCCAGGCAGAATTGCCAGGAACTGTGCCTACCACAGATGCCCCAATCCGGCATATTTTACAAACAATTATGGCGCTCCCTGCACCGGAGTTGCCTGTCACAATGCTTTCAGCGCTGGCACAATTGCCAGCGGGCGGTGAGTCCACTGCACCCTTGGTGTGGAGTCCAGCGGGAGGGCTTTCGGTGCAAGAATCGGCAGGTTGTCTGGCAACCCATGGCAATTCATCGGGCGACCTGGCGAAACTCGAATCAGCGACTGAGGTTGCAATTCGTCCACCGCTTCTGATTCAGGGCGTGGCGACTTTGGTAGAATCCCGGCGACTCGTCCTGGTGACGGCGCACAACCAAATTTTGGACATCTTGACTGCGGAACAGCAGGAAAAATTGCGCCAGCGGATTACCTGGGAAGTGGCTGGTTATTGGCGAGCAGTCCGGTTGTTTTGGGATCAGCAACAACCGATCGCGCCTCTACCCCTACCCAAAATTAATCAGCCTCATCTGTTACCCCCCGTGCGACTGTTTCGTCAATTGATGGCATGGGTGCAAACGGGACCTGTTGCGGTTTCGACCAACCTTTTTCAGGAAATTGCTCTGCATTTGCGATCGCAGCAAGCTCAATTATTGGCACTCGCAGGCATCGAGTCCCCAGCACATTTTTGGTTGCCTGCAGCAGACGGGGCTTTCCCTGATAATTCTGCTGAAGCTGAAGCCTGGCTAATGCTGGGTGATCCCTGGAGCAAAAATTCCCATCGTGCTTTAGACGATACTGTTCCCCTTCAATCGACTGTTCCAGCGATTGCTTCGGCTCAAAAGCCAAAAGCAGAGGTATCAGGACTCTCACCAACCATTGCTCTGGCACCGATACCAGCCGCAGCTTTGCCCCCTGCACCAACCCTCCAGACTGGGCTGCATCACTTTGGCAAAGGGCTGATGCAAACTTTATTGCAACAGTCTCAGGGTGTCCTTGCTAAAGTTGAGCGATCGTCTATGCAGAACCCTGTCGCTGCTCCAAAGGAAGAACCGAAAAGCGGTGCCCTCAAAAAAATTAATTCTGTCACTCAAGCAAACGGCTTACAAAATTCAGATCAATCCCCCAAATCTTTTGCTAAAAGTGCGGCGAAAAGACAGCATAAGGGTGCAAATCTCTCAATTCACCTGCCCCAATCCCAATTGGTTCATGCAACTGCGGGTGCAGGGACTGCGGTAACGCCTTCTTCTCTCGAAAGATCGACGCTCAGCAACAATATCCCTACTGCAGCACCTGACTGGATCGAGACCCACGCCACACTTAGCGGTTATGTCAAACATCCGCTGGAAGTCTTATTGGAATGGGTCGATCGCATTTTACTCGGGTTGGAAAAGCTAATCACCCTGCTATGGAATTGGATACGGCAAAGAGCTTGAGAGAAAAGATCAGGGCACGTGAGGCTTAGATCAAGGTTTGGAGGTGCTGTACCAACTGCTCAGCCTGAACAACGCCTTCAATGCGATTAATGGGTTGCCCATTTTTGAACAGCACCAGGGTTGGCAGTGCATGAATCTGGTATTGGGTGGCAATTTCAGGATAATTGTCCGTATTCAGCTTCACAATCTGGACTTGTTCGCGCATCTGAGCACCCACTTGATCCAAAATTTTTGCCATCATTTGACAGGGACCACACCAGGGCGCGTAGAAATCTATCAATAGAGGGATATCCGAGCCAGCGATCATCTCTTCAAAGCTATTGAACTGCTTTTTGACTGCCATTTCGCAGAACTCCCGATCGTTTAATATTTCCATCCTAATTTCTCAACCCAAAAACGCTCTCGTGCATCCGGTTGAGAAAAGTCAATTTTTACGTACTTAACGTCATTTCTCTTAAAAAAATCACCTCTTCAGGTGAGTCGATGGGATGAAGTCAGTCAACCTCACTTATAGAAAGATTGGGCTAGTAACCCGTCAGGATAGATTTAAGGAGTCGCTTAAATCGACAAAAACCATTTTTGAGATGTTTTGAGGGTTTTCAACTCTTTAAAACAGTCTTGACAGCCCCTAGAACCGGCAAAGATTTTTAACGGGGTTCTGAAGTTAATTTTCGGTTAATTTTTAGGATGTAATTTTGCAACGTGCTGACAGAATTAATAGGCAGGCTTAACTTGTAGGATGAAATACACAATCTTGTCAAGAAGATGAACCCTGCAACCTCTATAATTTTGACGCCACTCAGTGAACACTTCACGCTATCAAAGCAGTCTAAAATTCTATCTAAAAATTCTCTCTAAAGGAGTAGTATCCAAACCAACAACCTTGTCATTGTATTAATGCGAGAGAAATGAAAACCTAGGATTTTTTTGTATTGATTTACCAAATCCCTTGGCAGACCGTATTCTGCTGAAGGTTGTTATTTAACGCCGGATTGTTGATCGACTGTATCTATCCAGAAACCTATGCATGTGTCTCGTTCTTTGGTGGTAATCAGTGCAGGAGTTGTCGTTGCCCTGAGTGGTGTCAAGCCTGGAATTGCTCAGCCTCAAAGTAGCCCTACTGATAAAAAAAACGCTCCCTCATCAGAGGTCGCTCCGGTAACCCCCTTACCGCCGTCAGCCCCAGACAAACAACCCTCTCCCAAAAGCTCTCCTGACATCCCTCAACCTACTAATTCAGATAATTCAGAGGCTCAGCCGACCCCAGAACCCACTTCAGCCCCTTCTGCTGAGCCAACCAATGTTCAACCAGCTGCCAAACCATCTTCAGCAGTTTTTCCTGAATATCTCAACCCCAATCCCAACCCTTTACAGTTTCCAACCAAACCTGAAGAAGTCAGAATTAGAGGAACACAACCGATTACTTTGCAACAAGCGATCGAACTTGCTCGTCGCAACAATCGCACTTTGCAAGTAGCAGAACTTCAACTACAGCGCAGTCGGGCAGGTTTACGAGAAGCGCAAGCGCAAGAGTATCCTACTATAGAGTTGCAAACGGGAGTGACGCGCGCACAATCCGCTTCTGGAGAAATCCAGCAACGGCGTCAGGGCAACAATAGTTTGGCATCTCTTTTTGGACAGAATAGTAATCAGGATCAGGTCAGCTCCAGCCTGAGTGGTACCGTACAAGCCAGTTACGACGTTTATACTTCGGGTGCCCGATCGTCTAGGATTCGAGCCGCGGAACGACAAGTACGTTCTGACCAACTCCAGGTGGAAGTAACGCTGGAACAATTGATTTTAGATGTATCGAATGACTACTACGATCTGCAAGAGTCTGACGAAAATGTTCGAATCAACACTGCGGCAGTCCGAAATGCGGAAACCAGCTTAAAGGATGCACAAGCCCTGGAACGAGCTGGCTTAGGCACTCGCTTTGATGTATTGCAAGCCCAGGTGCAACTGGCAAACGCCCAACAAGATTTGACTAACTCGATCTCGCAACAACAGGTGCGTCAGCGTCAGCTGGCACAACGTCTCAGTCTGGCACAAACTGTGAACGTAGTTGTAGCGGATGCCGTTCAAGAAGCCGGTAAATGGAATCTTCCGATCGAAGAGACGATCGTCCTGGCATTCAAGAATCGAGCAGAGCTAGAACAGCAACTGGTTCAACGAGAAATCGCCAACCAACAACGACGGTTAGCCCTTTCTGCCCTCGGTCCCAGAGTCAGTCTGGTGGCTCAGTACAACCTGCTCGATATTTTTGATGATGGGGTCGGTATTGCAGATGGATATAGTTTCGCGGCAAATATTAACTGGCAACTGTTTGAAGGAGGAGCCGCTAGAGCGCAAGCCCGACAGTCCGAAGCGGATATGGCGATCGCTGAAACCCGGTTTGCCGACCAACGCAATGTTGTGCGGTTTGAGGTGGAACAAGCCTATAGCAGTCTTCAGTCTAATTTGCAGAACATCACCACTGCAACGACTGCGGTTGACCAGGCAAGGGAGGCATTACGACTAGCACGGCTGCGTTTTCAGGCAGGCGTTGGCACCCAATCCCAGGTGATTGATGCTGAAACCGCCCTGACCCGTGCCGAAGGAAACCGTATCCAGGCAATTTTGGGTTACAACCGAGCTTTGGCTGCGCTCCAGCGCGCGGTTACCAACTTGCCGCTGAACGTGATTTCTACGGTACCCCCAACCAATCCTTAACAATCCTTCATAATAGAGTTATGAGCCATGGATCTTCACGGACTGAAAACGGGGCAATTCAGGATGTTCTTCTCCAAAACCGCACTTCAGTCATTTATAAATTCACTCAACATCAGAAGGATCTGAAAATGACCCGGCAACCGAACTCTGCTTTTATATCTTTCAAAACGTGCCTGCGCTTCTTGTCGGTGCCGGGGTTGGGTTGGATGAGTGCTGTCAGCATTCTTAGTGGGGGGATGGCGTGGGCAACGCCTCCAGTCACCGAGCCCGAAATTGCGCCAACTCCAGTAGAGCAAGAATCCAACGCAGTATCCCCTCCAGACTCAGCTGCTCTGGATACTGCCTCATCCCCAACTGAATCATCCCCAACTGTATCAACCCCCGACCTCACCATCCGCACAGTTTCGCCTGCTGAGCCGCTGGTCAATGCGCCGCTCGAACCCTACATTGATTCCACTAGCTACAGCATTGGTGCGACCCAGCGAGAAACTAAAAAGCCTGCTGTAGCTTGGCAATCTCCAACGCCCAGCGGATTTTCTCAATCTGCCCCGATCGTTGCAATGAGTCCAGAAAGCTACCGAGCATGGCTTGCCTCCCCCGGCAGCACCACAGCGGCGGGACGATCGTATTACTACCGAACGGCTCGCCCAGCTGGACGTTTGGGTAATGGCAATATTCGGCTCATCTTCCCCTTGGCAATTCCAGCCATTATCACCTCTGCTTTTGGTTGGCGCATTCATCCTATTACAGGAGCACCGCGTCTCCATTCGGGTACGGATCTGGGCGCACCTTTGGGAACACCCGTCCTGGCAGCTTATGCCGGAAATGTGGCGATCGCCGATTTTCTAGGAGGATACGGCCTCACCGTTGCCCTCCAACACAACAAACAGACTCAGGAAACGCTTTACGCCCACCTGTCCGAAATCTTTGTTAAGCCAGGTGAATGGGTCGAGCAGGGCGCTGTCATCGGTCGCGTTGGTAGCACAGGTGATTCGACCGGTCCCCACTTGCATTTTGAATTCCGCCAGTTAACCTCTGATGGTTGGATTGCCATGGATGCTGGCACCCAACTGGAATATGCTCTGGCGCAATTAGTGAAAACCATGGAAAACGCCCGCTCTAATACAAAGCCTGCTACTGCTGGGTAAAAATCGAGATATCCAAGCAAGCCTTCAATCTTTTGGAAGATTTCACCTGAAAAGGCCGGGACAAACTAGGATAAGACAGGTAGAAGTGTCCTTAACAACAGTTTAAGTTTTGCCCCTACGCTATCCTGTAAGAGGATGGAGCTAAGCAAAGTATCCGAAAGTTTTGGATAGCCGTGTCTTTATCCTGATGTTTCCCTCACCTATCGGTGTCTTTATGGCTAGTTCACCTTACTCCCTTCATCCATTGCCTTCTGAAGATAGTGCAATTTGGGATAGCTTGAAGCAAGCGATCTCTGCCAGTTCTGGGTTTCAACGTTGGCAGCTTGAGCGTAGTTCTGATGCCAAACTACAAGTACATAGTCTGGATACCCTGGTACGCCGTTATTTGCGAGAAACTCTGGAAACCCTTGCTTACTAGATTTGCATTGCACTGAGACTCAGCGATTCGCAGTTAACACCAAAAACTAGAAAAGCCGAGAACTGCGTTTATCGCAATTCTCGGCTTTTGAATGGCTTGCGTCGAAGCATTAGAATAATTTAATTTTGCCTAAAAAATTCCCCAACCCTCTTTCTAACTTACTAATTTGCTGATAGACATCAACCAGGCGATCGCCTTCAACATAGACCTCTCTGGTCGGATAGTTTTGAATCGTCTCTATCAACGAGAGCTTGTTATCCTGACTTGCCGAAAGCACAATGGCTGCGCGTAGTGCCTGCCGATTTGCCTCGCCAGAGGGGGTTCGGATTACCGACCCAACTTCATCCAAGAGGATGTTACCGACCGGGTTATTGAGACCTCGATCAAGCACGATCGCATTTACATGAACCTCATCTGCCAATGCCTGACGAACTTTTTTGGGATCTTGCTTCGATAGCTTCATATAAGTGGCCAGATCAGGCGACATTTGTCCGGTCGCCGCAAATGTACTTAACTCAGACACTGAAACAGACTGTTGAAAAATCTTGTACTTCAAGACTACCCGCTCCGCCGCCAGAACGGGTGTACCTGACAGCCATCCAGTCAACACGAATCCCAAACTCGATAAACCAAGCAGGACAGAGAAGCGTAAAGACATCATAAATTCCAATGTATTAGCACCGTAGCTTAGGCTAGGTTCCAAGTATGTAACTGCCACAGTCAACAAAACTGTCAGCCATATCAACTACACCTTTAAAACAAAACCCTTTGTCTATAAGATTACAAGACGATAACGCAATCAAAATGTTGCTACATCCTACCGTTGATGGATGCAATTCAAATCAGTCATCTCTAAAGCTAGAAACCAGCACACTCGCTGAGTCTACATCGTCAAACTGACTCATTCATTGTTTAGCATATTTCCCTATCAACCTGGGGGAATCTACCCAAATCCCAACAAGAAGTGGTAGAAGGGAGCGCGAATAGGGAAAACTAATAGCATCCCTAAAGGATGATTGATCTATCTAATTCTCCCGGTAAAGAGGTTACATGGAACTTGAAAGCCAGAATAGATGTGCTTTTCGGATTGGTGTATTTGACAACTCTGGATTCCCAATCTCGATTTCAAAAAACTCAAGTGCATACGCAACAGTTGCATTTCAGGTTATTTCGTTAGAAATTCTGCTATCTCGTTCCCTGGAATTAGGTGGAGCCAAATTTGTTCATGTGAGAAACGAAGACGGCTCTAAAATCAGAATTGAGAAGACTCTAGAAGGGTTCATTGGCTACCTCGAAGCTGAAGAAAAAACAATGCAGTCTAGCTATTCTTTATCGATCGCGAGTTAGCCAGAACTCGTGATGAGATGTCAGATTTTGGGCTAGGAATGGCGCTGTTGGTAAGATTGACCAATGGGCAACAACTCAGTGGCAGGTTGAGTTTGCTTCCAAACTGCACTCACGAAAGTTGAGGCTTTCTTGAATAGAGTCCATTAACAGGAGGTCTAAGACTCAATTTGCAGAAAAGCCCCAACACATTTATCCGTCAATTGCGCTCAACAATGACTTAAGAAAAATCGTGAGGATCAGGGTAGGAAAGATTCAGAATTGCGAACATTCCCCCAAAGACCCTCAACTTCTGAGACTAGATACCCAATGCGCTAGACCAAATCAAATAGCAACACTTCTGCACTCGTATCGGTGCTGAGTTTGAGTAATGCTGGCTCACTGATAGCAGCCGCATCCCCAGTCTGGAGATGGTGACCGTCCAGCGTTACCTCACCGCGAGCGACTTGGAGCCAAGCATGACGGGCAGGAGCCAGTTCGTAGGTCAGAGCATCTCCAGCGTTGAGCGTAGCTGCATAGAGATTGACATCTTGATGGATGGTAACGGCTCCTTCTCGTCCGTTGGGCGCTGCAATTAACCGAAATTTACCCGATCGCTCCTCTAAAGGAAATTCGACCTGTTCGTAGCCAGGTTCCAGATTTTGTTGATCAGGCAAAATCCAAATTTGGAGAAGATGCACTGCTTCAGCGCGAGAAGGGTTAAATTCGCTGTGAAAAATGCCGGTTCCTGCTGTCATTCGTTGTACTTCACCAGGACGAATAATGGCTCCATTGCCCAGACTATCTTTGTGTTCTAGGGCACCCTCTAGCACGTAGGTCACAATTTCCATATCGCGGTGTCCGTGCGTGCCAAACCCGCCGCCTGGCTGTATCCAGTCTTCATTGATGACGCGTAAGGCACGAAACCCCATGTGCTGAGGATCGTAGTAATTGGCAAAAGAGAAGGTGTGATAACTGTCGAGCCAGCCATGATTTGCATGACCGCGTTCATCGGCAGGTCGCAGGGTAATCATTGAGGTTTACGCTCCTTGAATTGGAAGTCTTGGAAGTGGCACAAAGACAGAGGATTGCCACAAAACTAATTTAACATTAAATTGTTCGTAGTGCAACTGTCTGGAATAAATGTATCTTGCGGTCTCGAATTCGAGCCGTCTGAATGCAGAGGCGATAGCAATGACAATTCCGGCACGTGCTTGGCAATGAAGTGGGTCATTCCATGGCGTCAATGTCTTAACGAATGAGAATTAAATAAGTTCGGGAATTTGGTAGGGGCGGATTTACCGAAATCCTCACACCGTTACCGATAGTACGGTCAAACCCGCCCGTACAATTTGACTGGTTCTAACTCAATTTGTGTTGATCTGGCGTAGGGGCGCGGCATTGGGTGCGAAATCCTTGCTTAGCCTGAAAATCGTTGTCCAAATGCCACGCCCCTACAGGCTTTGACAGCTCTAGCACAAAATCCATCAGAAGTAGAGACAACTCACTCCTGCGATAACTGTTGCAGTTCTGCCTGTAGATTCGAGCGTGCGATCGCTTCAAAGCGTGTAAACATTGCATCCGTCCAATACAATCGATCGCGATACAAAAAAGTTTCTAATACTTTGCGCCGACCCTCTCGATACTCGGCTTCGGGTACCCAGGCGTATTCTTGCCGAATTGCATTGGCATAGTGCCAGTATCGTTTTTTACCTGCTCCCAAAATACTCAGATCGGTATCCAATAAGAGTTGAGCATTGATGTCATGCACATCGGCATGATGGTGTTTGGTACAAAGGATGAGATGACAGACTGTGGTGATATCTGCTCCAGGTAAATTGAGCGATCGTAAGACCTGAGCAGCGTACTCTGCACTTTGGGCTTCGTTATCGCTTGCTTGTGAGTTATATACTGCATCGTGAAACCATGCAGCAAGTTCCAGTGTGAATGGATTTTGGGCATGGCTTTGGAGCGATTTGAGGAGCACTAGAACATGGTGAATATGTGTCAGGGTGTGGTAGTAACGATCGGGGCTGGAATATGCCTGAACTAAAGCGGCAAAAGCCGTTCTGGCGGATTCTAAGTCCACTGCGTAAGGTTGGAGCGATCGCTGCCAATTCTGCCATAGCCTATTTTCCCGTGTTACTTGCCCCATGGATGACATCCTATCCTGCGATCGGTCTGCTCAATCGCACCTGTGATCCCCTACACTCATGCGATTTCCAGAATTCAATTGACCCCATTTCGATCGTAAACCCTGTAACCCCCAATCCATCACTTCGGTTGCCCGTTCAAAACATCAGTCTAAAAGCGCCCCTTTCGCCCGTGCTGGAAAACATTCCAGTGTCCACCTTTCACACCAACCATCCTCGCCTATTTTTAACCGCCAGCAACCTCAGCCAGATCCGCACCGCAATTCAGGTGAATGGGTCGCCCCAACAAGCTGCCTTCTACGCCATGAAAGCCAGGGTCGATCAAAATAACTGGCGAATTTATGATGATCAGCCAGCGGATACCAACTGGAACTACGCCCGTTCCTATATGGCACGAGAAGCTGCCCTGATGTATCAAATTACAAACAATCCCTGGTACGCTAGGGTGGCTTATGCTCTGCTGCATGCCATCGATACTGATCCTGATCCCGATGGTCGCTTGCCCGATCGTGGCTATGGGTTGTCAAGAGCCACCGTCGGCATGGGATTTGCCTTAGCTTACGACTGGGCTGCGAGCGGTTGGACACCGCCACAACGGGAGGAAATCCGAGGCAGAATTCTCGCTTCTCTGGATGCCTGGACAACATACCACCACGCCAATTTAAGTAGCACCGACTTTGCCTCGAACTGGGTGGCTGTATGTCGAGGGGCAGAATTGGTAATGCTGTTGGCGATCGGCGAAGAGGGCAATCGTGCCAGTCGCTATCATCAACTCAAGTCCTGGTTGAATACCCATCTGACTAACGCCTATGGCAGCAGTGGCTGGACCCAAGAGGGGTTGGGGTACGACAGTTATGCTGGGCAATTTTTGTTGCCTGCTGTGTATGCAGCTCAGAGCATTGGTGATACCGATCTGGATGCGGCATTCAATCGCCGATCGTTCTGGCGTTTGGCGATGATGTCCGGTTCGTTTACGCCTCGTCGTATGTTTCTCATGTCGGGAGTCGATGGAGGCAGTATTGGCGATCAGGGTTGGATGAGTTTACTGTTCAACTCTGTACCTATCAGTCAACGTCCCTATTTCCAATATTTTTACGATCGCCAGATGGGGCTTCAGTCTGCCCTCCCGCCTGCTCGGTCGTTTGACCCTGACCATGCGGGAACGGTGTGGGCGTTACTTTACTATCCCACTCGTGGCAGTGCGATCGACCCCAATCCTGTCTTCAATCACACCCTGGGCGATACTCAAAAAGGAGCCTTTTTCTTCCGCGATCGCTGGCAAGACGAGAATGATGTGCTGGTCTCGATCATGGCGGATATTCGCCATCACGACAAAGCCTGGGATCAGGCAGAAGCTCTGCAATTGGGATTGATTGCTTACAATACTCGGTTTATGGGAGGACCGGGCAAAAATGGCACCCGCAATGCTGGTATGAGTGCGTTGTTAGTTGATGGCAATGCGCAGGTTGAGGGGGCTGACGTGGGGGCACTCGATGTGACTGACCTGAACCCCAGTGGTAGCGGGTATGTGATTGTGGATGGGGGACAAAAATATGCCCGACTGGGTTTACGAAGGATTCAACGGCATTTTCTGGTAGATTTTTCTGGCAATGGGGGTGCGGCTGTTTTTTCCACCCTCGATCGCATTCAGGCTGACACCAGCCATACCTATACCTGGCAACTCAATTTGGGCGATAACTTGGGCAATGGCGGGGTGAGCGTCACGACCAGTATCGATGCTGGCTTACCCAGTTTCACCTTATTTGGCAAGAATGGCAGCTATCTCAAAGGCTGGGTGCTTGCCCCCAGCCAAGGGACGATCGTCCCAGCCGACCCATTCCAGATCACCACTACAGGACGAAACGCCAACCTCTGGATCGCAATGGTCTTAGGAACAGGTGCACCTCCTACAGCCTTGGTTTCTGGGAAAGGTCTCAACCGTGTCTTGCAGGTAGGCAAGGCGCGCATTTACTACAATGCTGCTAGCGATCGCATTGTGAACGAGTTGCTATGTGGCTCAGCTTGTCGGTGAAGACGCAACCGCAAGCTTATTGGTTAGTGTTCGGCAAGGATGTGAGCCATCTTATAAACTAGGGCTGCTCCATAGTCGTGTTTATCTTGGTTAACCAGTGCTGCGATTGTCGTGCTAGAACTAGCCAATTTTGGAAAATGAAATGCAGCTACCGAATATCCTGGTCCTTCCCCTGTATGCCCTTTAACCTTTCCGTGCGGAGACTCTGTATCTACAAATAGTCCCAACCCATATCCTAGATTTTCAAACAACGGATACTTTCCCAAGTTGTGAATGGGGTGGGACATTTGCTCAACAAGTGACAGGTCGAGGAGCTTACCCCTGAACAGCGCGTCTATGATTTTTGCAAGTTCTGGTGCAGTTGAGATAACAACGCTATGTGCGACCCACGATGGATGGTAAACGCGGGTCATATCTTGCAGTTCATCTCCACTAAAAAAAGTGGTATATCCTGGTGTGAGTTCAGCAACATCGTCTAAAGTCGTTGGAACAAAGGTTTTCTTCAAAGACAACGGGCTGAAAATAACTTTATTTAAGAGCTTCTGTATAGATAAACCTGTTGTTTTCTCAAGGATGCATTTGAGTAACAAATAACCGATGTTTGAATATGCCCATCCCATACCCGGTACAAATTGTAGTTCTTGAGTGTGGGCAAGGTCGAGAAATGTTTCTGTTGACCAAGGAGAGCTAGGATTTGCTTTGACAGCCTCAGAATAAGTAGCTACTCCGCCGTAATCTGGTAATCCGCTGGTATGACTTAACAGTTGGCGAAGTGTGACAGGGGTATTCAGCGGAAAATTAGTTAAATAAGTTTGCACAGGTGCATCTAGTTCAAGAAATCCTTTGCCAACTAAGTGTAGCGATGTCGTTGCTATCAGGCTTTTAGTGATGCTGTAGAGGTAGAAGTTAGCATCTGTGGACAATGGTATCTCATGATTTCTGTCTTGATAGCCAAAGCCCGCTTCAAGAAAAGCCTGCCCATTTACATGTATAGCGACGGCAGCACCAGGAATCTGGGCTTCAATGAGGGATTGCCTGACGACTAATCTGAGTTGCTCTTGAAGATCTTCCACAGTAAAATACCTGCAAAATGGAGCAGTTCAGTTTCTATGGTAAGAGTTATATAGCGATCGCTGTATAACAGTTCGGCTGGAGCGGGCTAAAGGGTGATCTCGGTGGCAATGCATAAGGTTAACAGAGCCGCCCAGCCGGAACGGCCGATCGCACAGCTCACATCCACACCAGCCGATCAAATTGAATAAACACAGTACCTCTATAACCGTCCACTTCATTAGAAGGACTGAATTGCGTAAATTTCAGAATGATGCACTGACAACTTCTTCGGACACGGCAAAGTATTCCCGTGTAAATTCAATCGCTGCCTGATCGTTAAAACCTTTGCAGGTGTAAATTACAATTGAGAAAAACTGGGCACTGCTCCAAATATAGGCTGAAATCCCAGAATCAATCAACGGAACGAACGCATCATAGCCTGCGTTCTCATCTCGACCCATGCCAGATGCGGGTGAAAAAACAATGGGATTGCCATAGGTGCGAAGGTCAAGATGCTCTGCTACTTCAAGGAGGTAGATTTCTAAAACTTCTCGGTTCACGTGTGTTGTATAAAAACCTTCAATCAGCAATCGCTGTCGAAAAATATGGGGTGCGAGATTTTTCATGAGAACCCTTCAAAGTTAGTTTTAACCGATTTTATCGGGGTAACTGGTTGGGATCTAGAGCAGCCAGGAGGCTTGAGAAGCAATGGACGATCGGCGATAGACGATGTACTGTAAATCTGAACTTTGCACCTATCTGTATGCTTGTCACTCAGCAACCGATCCTCCGGCGCTTCTGGTACCCGGTGATGCCGATCGCACAACTACAAACTGCGCCTCAGTCGTTTCAACTATTGGGGCAACCGTTGGTGTTGTGGTTAGATGCCGCACGCAATCCAGTCGCACTGGACGATCGGTGTTGTCACCGTACGGCTCGCCTCTCGCAGGGATCGGTGGTGGCAGGAAATGTGCGTTGTCCCTATCATGGGTGGACATTTGACGGCACTGGAACCTGTATCGAGGTGCCCCAATGTCCCGATCGTCCCATTCCCAAAACCTATCGAGTCCCTGCCTTTCGCTGTACCGAGCGCTATGGCTATGTTTGGGTGTGTTTGGCTGACCCGCTCACTCCGATTCCCGATATTCCCGAAGCGATCGATCCCCATTTTCGTCAAATTCCCCAATTTTATGAACCCTGGCGCTGTGCTGGACTGCGACTGATGGAAAACTCGTTTGACAATGCCCATCCTCAGTTTGTCCATGCCAAAACCTTTGGGTTGGCGCAGGAACCGGTGCCCCCTGATCCCGATGAGTTTGAAGAAACGCCCTGGGGGCTGCGAATGAAATACATTCTGCCTGTGTTCAATCTAGATGTGCAGAAACAAAATCTGCAAACTCAAGAAACGCGCACGGTCAGAATGAGTGAAGGCACCTGGTTCATGCCGTTTATTCGCACGCTAAAAATCACCTATCCCACGGGTTTAATCCATATAATTTTTACGGCAGCAACCCCGATCGACGATCGCACTTCCCAAATTATTCAGTTTTGTCTTCGCAACGACACCGAAGCCGAAGTCAGTGCCGAGAATGTCATCGCCTTCGATCGTGCCGTTACCCTAGAAGACAAAAACATCCTGGAAGGCACCCACTACGATGTGCCCTTAAATATGCGCGAAGAACAACACATGACAACCGATAAACCTGGAATTGTGATGCGTCATAAACTCGCCGCATTACTCAGATCCCACGGCGAAACAGAACAGCGCTTGCCCTCCCAATCTCCGCTCTGCTGAAATGCCCCCCCTCAAGCATCCAAAGTGTCTGTCTCCGCATTTTCTACGCACCCCTAAGCCGGAGGCGTCCGCATCACTCGCCAGGCAATAAAGCCGAGAAAGGCAATGTATCCCAGCACTGTTAGCCAATCTTGCCAACTCCCCGATAATTCTGTCATCTCAATTGCCTCATGGATCTACCCATTGTGCTCAATCCTCAATCAACGCTGCCCCTGCATCATCAAGTCTACGATGCTTTGCGCTGTGCCATTCTCAGTGGTCGATTGTTACCCCGTCAGCGCTTGCCTTCCACCCGATCGCTGGCAAACTCGCTCAACATTTCGCGCACCACCGTGACTCAGAGTTACGATCGCCTACTCAGTGAAGGCTATCTGGAAACGATCGTGGGTTCTGGCACCTATGTGTGCGCGCAAATCCCGGATGACCTCTTGCACGCTCCTGCGCTGGAATCCCCAGCCGCTTCGTCCCCAACCCCAATTCAGCTATCGCAGTATGGGCAACGCTTGAGCCAAACGCCCTTTGCCTTGCAAGCAGAACCCAAAGCCCCAATTAGCTTTCGCTATGGGCGTCCGGCGCTCCAGCACTTCCCTATGCAAGTGTGGCGTAGATTATTGGCACGACACTGTGAGCACACTGCTGACTGGTTAGATTACGCGATCGATTTTCAAGGTTATCTCCCCTTAAGGCAAGCGATCGCCCATTATCTGGGGCGTGCCCGTGCCGTCCAATGCCACCCCGACCAAATCATCCTCACCAACGGCACGCAGCAAGCCCTTGATTTGATCGTGCGATTACTGATGGCACCAGGAATGGAATTGGCGTTGGAAGATCCTGGATATTTAAGCGCGCGGCGTATTTTTTTGAGCCATGGTGTCAATTTGTTTCCCATTCCGGTTGATATGTCTGGGCTAATGGTTGAGAAACTGGTGCATCATTTTGCGCAGATTCGATTGGTCTATGTGACACCCTCTCATCAGTTTCCTACGGGAGCAACGCTATCCTTACCTCGGCGATTAGAATTGCTGGCATGGGCACAACAAACGGGTGCATTGATCCTAGAAGATGATTATGACAGTGAGTATCGCTATGGCGATCGTCCAATGCCGGCGTTGCAAGGTTTAGATAGCCATCAATCGGTGATCTACATTGGCACCTTTTCTAAGGTGTTATTCCCGGCTTTACGCATCGGTTATCTCGTGTTGCCCAAACCTCTCGTGGCGTTGTTTGCTCAGGCAAAGTGGTTGAGCGATCGCCAACTGCCCAGCCTGGAACAGCGAGTCCTGACCGATTTCATCACTACTGGACATCTGGAAAGTCATATTCGCAAAATGAGATCACACTACGATCGGTTGCGTCAAGCCTTAGTGCATTGCTTAAAACAACAGTTTGGCGATCGTATGACCCTCTTTGGCGAAAAAGCTGGACTGCATCTGATGGTGAAGCTCCACACCTCCTTAAGTGATGCCGAAATTGTTGAACGGGCAGCCAGCGCAGGTGTGGGATTGATGCCTGCTCACCCTCAGTATTTAACGCCTGGTGATCGGGGTGAGTTTATTTTTGGCTATGCTGAACTCAGTGCCGAACAAATTCAGATCGGCATTGACAGACTGGCAAAGAGCTTGAGTATTTAGGGTATCGGTGCCGAAGCCAGGTCAATGAAGGCAGCATACCTGGTGGTTCACCTGGTTCTTTGATGATTACCGACCCAATGGTAAGCAAATGATAAAGCAGGTTCTTCCTGGTTTTGAGTCAAATAAGATGGTTCCCTGATGACGATTCTCAACAATGCGTCGGACTGTTTCCAACCCTAAGCCTGACCCTTGACCTACCTGTTTTGTCGTGAAGAAAGGTTCAAAAATGCGCGATTGAATTTCCGATGGAATTCCACTCCCAGAATCGATAATATCAATCCGAACCGTGTTTCCTTTAGAATGCGTCATAATTTCTAGCACGCCATGACCGTTCATGGCATCGATCGCATTATCGATTAAGTTCGTCCATACCTGATTCAATTCGCTGCCGTAAGCAGGCACCCTGGGGATCTGGGGATCATAACGACGATGAACCTGGATACCCTGTTTGAGTTTGTGAGCAAATAATCGGAGAGTATCTTCTAATCCTTGATGCACATCGACCTCCTGTCGAATGCCTTGATCGAGATAGGAGTAGGACTTCATCGCTTGCACCAATTCTGAAATGCGTTCAGCTCCGCGTAAGCCATGTTGAATCATCGACATAACATCAAGCGAGAGCGCCAACCAATGCAGCCCCATTTCGCGCAGTTCCGTTGGATCTTCTCGCCAACGTTCCATCAGTTGTTCCAGCGTACTCGTTTCGATGCCTCCGGCTGCCAAGGGTTCAGCCAGTTTCCATGCCTGGTCTACGCCGTAGTCTTCTAACCAAGCCAGTAAAATCTCTTCCCGATCGCTCAACGTGACTGGATCAGTGCGATCGTTGAGAATTGCATCATGTCCCTTATCCCGAACATTCAACCATTGCTGGGTATGCGCTGGTTCAACCTGGCGTTGTCCATAGACCAAGTTCATTCGTTGCAGTTCCAGCACTGCTGCTGGCATCTCCTTCAACGCCCGAACCAGGGCAGCCGCTGGATTATTCAATTCATGGGCGAGTCCCGCAGCCAGAGTGCCCAAGGCTGCCATCTTTTCCCGCCCGCGAATGAAGGATTCGAGTCCTCGCAGCCGTCGCTCCATCATACGAAACACGCCACGTTCGAACTCGCGGCATTCGTGCAGTAACTCACGAAAATCATCGCCCTCGACTTCGTAAAGACTACAATCGGTCAATGCTCGCAAGGTGACAGACATGGGTTGATCAGTCATCACTTGAATTTCACCAAAGAACGCAGGGGCATCATGTCGTCCTAAGGGAATTTCAACCCCTTCACTACGACGAGTAATCACCATTTGACCCTGAGCTAGAATGAATAGTCCCCGATGTGGTTCACCTTCCTGGACTAACACCGCTCCCGTTGGGAGCATGACCCTTTGAGCCCGATCGCACACCCATTCCAATCGTGCTTGAGGCAGGTGTTGAAAGGGTTCCAGCATCAGCAAATCTTTGATACACAGCTGATTTTCCATCATGCTAGACCTTACTCAAGTAACGGTGGATAAATTGCACTGCGATCGCGCCTTCTCCCACACCCGATGCGACTCGTTTGACGGAGTTATACCGCACATCTCCAGCCGCAAAAATACCAGGAACGCTCGTTTCGAGTAAAAACGGAGAGCGATCCTGATTCCAGCCTTTGGGCGGTTTGCCGTCACGAATGAGATCAGGTCCCGTAAAGATAAAGCCGCGTTCATCTCGTTCAACCGTATGATCCAGCCAATCAGTTTGAGGCATGGCACCAATGAAGATAAAGAGTGACGTTGCCTCGACCATTTGAATCTCACCAGTGTGGATATTCTTGGTGACCAGTAGTTCTAAATTTGTTTCACCTTTGACTTCCTCCACGACACAGCCTGTGCAAACCGTAATGTTCTGCGTTGCCTCGATTTGGTCAATTAGATATTGAGACATGCTTTTAGTCAGCGGCGATCGCACTAACATCACCACTTCACGAGCGTATTTTGAGAAGTGCATGGCTGCTTGCCCAGCTGAGTTTGCTCCACCAACGATATAAACCGCTTCACCTTGACAGGCGATCGCTTCTGTCATGGCAGCCCCGTAGTAAACTCCCGCTCCACAAAGTTTGTCCATTCCCGGGATGTCAAGTTTGCGATAGGCTACCCCTGTTGCCACCAACAATGCATGGCAACTAATCTCGCTACCATCGGCTAATTGTAAAATTCGGTAGGGGTTGGCAATCCGAACGCCAGTGACCGTTTGAGGCGTGAGAATTTCTACCCCAAATCGCCGGGCTTGGGTTACAGCTCGACGGGCTAGATCTGCACCACTCAAGCCGATCGGGAATCCCAGATAGTTTTCAATGCGAGAACTGGAACCTGCCTGCCCTCCAGGGGCTTCTCGTTCAATCATCACGGTGGTGAGTCCTTCAGAGGCGCCATAGACAGCGGCGGCTAGCCCTGCCGGACCCCCTCCAATAATTGCTAAGTCGTAGAAAGGGTGCTCTGCCTGAGTTCGCAGCCCAATTTTCTCAGCGATCGCCAGGTTAGAGGGCTGAATCAATCGAGAGCCGTCGGGAAATAGAACCAGGGGTAGTTGATGGTTGCTCTTAGCTTCACCATATTCCACCAGTTGAGTGGCTTCGGATTCAAGTTCAATATCTAGCCACTGGTAGGGAATTTGGTTTCGTGCCAGAAAGTCTTTGACTTGATGGGACAGCGGCGACCAGCGGTTACCAACAACACGGATGCCTTCAAAAGGGGGGCGAAAGGAGGCGAACCAGTCGTCCAGCAAGTCATCCAGAACTGGGTAGAGCCTCTCTGCTGGAGGGTCCCAGGGTTTGAGCAAGTAATAATCAATTTGGGTATTGTTAATGGCACGAATGGCAGCGTCCGTGTCGGCATAGGCAGTGAGCAGTGCCCGCTTTGCATGCGGGTAGAGAACTAACGCTTGCTCCAAAAATTCCACGCCACTCATTTGCGGCATCCGCTGATCAACCAGAAATAGTGCTACAGATTCATTTCGCAACTTCAATTGTTGCAATGCATCCAACGCTGCACGACCAGAGTCGGCACGTACAACCCGAAAGCGATCGCCATACTGGTACCGCAAGTCCCGTGACACAGCTTGCAGAACATCTGCATCATCATCAACTGTCAAAATTACAGGTTTTGCCATGTATTAGAGACCTAGTTCTATCTTCCAGATGTTGTCGTATTCACAAAGGCAGGTAATGATTCGGCTTTCCGCAATTCTACTTCGTTCGCTTCGATATCGGTTCACAGTGAGGCATATCCGCTAGTAAGGAGATGTAGGAATTTTGATTGTCTTTCTCACTCTCCGTGTCCTTGCGTCTCCCTTTACTCCGGTTTAGACCCGACGACTCCTCTCAACCCAAGCTTTGCCCCATCTGCTCTCTAGCTTTTACCCTCTTAGAGAAAGATATCGAGTCATTACAACACTTAATCGAAATCAAACTACGGGGATGCGTATCATCCTGTAGGCGCAATCACCCAATGCTCCAATCGAATAGTCTTCCATCCGCTAGTGGAACTTGGCGGAAATCTGCCTACCGTTTTGGCTCCTAACTCCTGACTCCTGATTCCCTCAGAATGGTTGCCTAACTTACGCTCCAAAGTACTAGAGTGATCCCTCCATGCGACTTCTTCCCTACGATGCCTTCACCCTAAAAACTCCCGATCCCTTGTCGATCGTCCTGCTGCGATTCGCCACTCAGGTTGAACCCGAAAAACCTGTCCGATGGCAATTCTCCCGCGATCACTTGCCCTATGAAGGCACCTTTTCGGAGGCTGGATTTCAGATTCGCCGTATTATTCATCATCGCAATTCCTTCTTACCCTTGATTGAAGGAAAGTTCGAGTCTTTACCCATGGGCACCCGCGTCCGTATCACGATGCGCTTGCATCCCTTTGTCATTGTCTTTTTAGCTTTTTGGTATTTAATTTGGTATGGCTTTTTCCTCCCGGTTTGGTTGACCGGAGCCATGCCGATCTCAGTTGCTTCACAGTTTTTAGGGTTGCCGATCGTCCTCTTAATCATATTTTGGTGCGCGTTTTGGGCTGAAGCCGCCCGCAGTCGCTGGGATTTAACTCAGATAATTATGGGACGGGCAAATCGCTCGTATTCGTCCCCCGTTTTCTATCAATGGCTACCGAATGCCTTGCAATGGGGTCTCTTCCTAGCGGGGATCACGCTGGCACTCCTGCAAATTACGGGCATCTTTCGTCCCTTCGCGTCCGTAGAATCCGAATCAGAGTCTTGGGCTACGGTCTCTTGTTCCCAGGTAACCCCGCCCCCCGAGGCCTGTCAACTTTCCCTAATCCATACGCTGAATGGACATCCAACAGCAGCCGCGCTAGCCGTAAGTGGAGATGGACAAACCCTGGTCAGCGGTGGCACGGATAAGGCGATTAAGGTATGGGATGTGAAAACTGGACGGTTGCAGACAACCCTCCAGAGCGATTCGGGCAAAATTAATGCCGTGGCGATCGCGCCAGATGGTAAAACTGTGGTGAGCGGCAGCGCTGACCACAGAGTGCGGATCTGGGATCTGACCCATGCCCATCCTCCTCGCATGTTGGTAGGGCATTCTGAAGCCGTTAATTTTGTGAGCATCACGCCCGATGGCAAAACCGTGATTAGCGGCAGTTATGGTGCAATTAAACAGTGGGATCTGGCAACGGGGCAGTTGAAAGCTACCTTTCCCAAAGTGGGTCAATATCAGACGACCTGGGGTCCCATTGCCGTGATTCATGATGAGGCAGAACAGTTCAGCCCGCTAGATATCAATCCCAATCGCAACATTGCTCTCATTAGTGGGCTGAAAATCGTCGATCTGACCACCAATCAGACCAGATCCTTACCCACCGATCGCGTCGAAAATCTCTTTGTCGATAATTTTTTATCGGCGCACATAAGTCTAGATGGCAAACTCGCCGCTTTACAGTACGGTAATGCCTTTAAGAAGTTTGAAACGCGGCTCAAAATTTGGGATTTGCAGACAGGCAAGGTTCAAGCCATAAGCAGTGCAGCCTTTTCTCACAATATGTTCGAGAATCTGCCCTTAGCGCTGAGCCGCGATCGCATTTTTGGTACCACAGGTCAATTCCTGAAAGTGTGGAACCTCCAAACCGCACAACTCGAAGCGGTTTTGGAGACGGGATGGATGGGAGATCTGGTAGTGACACCGGATGGCAAGCTCTTGGCTGGGTTGACCAGTGGTTTCGATCCCAACCAGATTCAAATCAAAGTTTGGCGGCATCAACCAGCAGTTGGTAAAACGAAATTTGACTTGCCGGGACAGTGAACCGGACTGAACATCAACAGTTTCAGAACGCGTGGGAAAGAATCGGTGCCGAATCGATGCATCGAATGCCCAGCGCTTGCGGCTCAATCCATTGCAATCACCACATCGCTGGACTTGATCACAGCGTAAGCTTTCTTACCTTCTGCCAACTCTAAAACTTCAGCGGAGGTGGTTGTAATCGTCGAAGTCAGTTCAACTCGATGCACGATTTCGAGGGTCACCTCGCTATGAATCGAGCCTTTGATCATCCGCTTGACAGTTCCTTCTAAAACATTGCGGGAACTGACTTTGAGGGGTTTATGGGAAGCAGGCAGATCGTCTACGGAGTTGGGGACTGGAGGCGATTGCTGAAGCACAGCTTTCGGAGCAGGCGCGCGTTGGGGCGTTGAGTCTGGTACCAGTCGATCGGGTTCAGGCTCCTCTGTCGAGACAGGTGTGGCGTATCTCAATCCCCGCAAAAGTTCCCGCAACACCTCTGTTTTGGTGCGCTGAGATAGCTGACAAATCTCTTCAAGGATCTGGCGCTCCTCTTCCGATGTTTGAAATGTGATCCATCCCTGATCTTTTCTCGGCATTTTGTTACCAATTTAGTTGGAAAGAATACCTGAGGTTGGTATGATTCTACCAACTTTACTCTAGACTCTCAGCATAGTGATTATTGTATGAAACGCAAACAGTTTCTACTTTTTTTCAGTGCCTTGCTAACCAGTTTTTTTCTGGCGCTTGGTTTACGGTTGATCAATCCTGCGCCTGCTTACGCCAATGCAGATGTGCTGGTGTCAGCGGCTGCTAGTTTGAAGGAGGTGATGACGGAAATTAAACCGCTTTATCAGAAAACCCATTCTGATGTAAACCTGACTTTCAACTTTGGGGCATCAGGTGCCTTGCTCCAGCAGATCGAGCAAGGTGCCCCTGCCGATATTTTTATTTCTGCTGCAAAGCGTCAAATGGATAGCTTGGATCAAAAAGGGGCGCTTGTTCCTGGCACTCGTAAAAATCTAGCGAATAACCAGTTGGTTTTGATTGTGCCCCAAGGTTCCAGAGCCGTCACCAGTTTCACGAGTTTAAAGCAGCCTGAAATCAGGCGTATTGCTATTGGGGAACCGCGTAGTGTTCCGGCTGGACAGTATGCCCAACAGGTTTTGCAGAAACTGAACTTGTGGAACGCGGTGAAACCCAAGCTGGTTTATGCAAACAACGTACGGCAGGTATTGGCAGCGGTTGAAAGTGGTAATGTGGACGCCGGGTTTGTTTATATGACAGATGCCAAAATCTCTAATAAAGTGAAAGTCGTTGTCATTGCAGAAAATTCATACCATTCACCGATCGTCTATCCCATGGCAGTGCTGAAGCGTAGCAAGAACATGGGTGCGGCAAAAGCATTTGTGCAATATTTGTCCGGTAGCCAAGCCAAAAGTGTATTGCGAAAATACGGATTTATCGTGTCGAACTAACGAAAATTCAATTCGGTTGTGGATTCATTGCTCTAAAGCTAAGTCCTCACAGCCCCCTATTCGTGCCTTAGAACGACTGAAACAATCCCAATGAATGGACGCGATCGCGGTGCCACTAGACCTTTCTCCACTCTGGATTTCACTCAAGGTATCGTTGTTGGCAACGGTCTTCACCTTTTTTGCTGGAATTGCCGTTGCCTACTGGATGCAGAACTACCGTGGCAAAGGAAAATCTTTGCTGGAAGGGATCTTGATCTCGCCCTTGATCTTGCCACCCACCGTGGTTGGGTTTCTATTGCTATTGTTATTTGGCAAAAATGGACCTGCTGGTCAGTTGCTGCTGTCCTTTGATTTCAGTATCGTCTTTACCTGGTACGGGGCAGTGATTACCGCGATGGTGGTGTCTTTTCCTCTGATGTACCGCACTGCCTTAGGAGCCTTTGAACAAGTTGACAGCAATTTGTTAGCGGTTGCCCGAACATTGGGGGCTTCCGAATGGAGCGTATTTTGTCGCATTCTGTTGCCTTTGGCACTGCCAGGGGTTTTGGCAGGAGCGGTATTGGCGTTCGCTCGGGCGTTGGGTGAATTTGGTGCCACTCTGATGCTGGCAGGCAATATTCCAGGGCAGACCCAGACCATTCCTATGGCAATTTACTTTGCTGTGGAAGCTGGCGCCATCAATGAAGCCTGGTTTTGGGCGGTTATTATCCTGTTGATGTCGCTTTCGGGCATCGTGGCAGTCAATTTTTGGCGAGACCAACAGCAAAAGCGGCAACTCTTCCAGAGTGCCCCTGTAAAGAGATCGCTAGCGGTTAAACCCTGGGGAAATGATCGAGAGGCAGCTTCCGCTCGATCTTCCAGGTTGCCTGCGAAGGGTGCAGTTGGCTTAGCGATCGATATTCAAAAGCAGCTTGCCAATTTTGATCTGGATTTGGCGTTTACCGTGACTGGATCAACCCTGGGTATTTTGGGTGGGTCAGGTGCCGGTAAAAGTATGTTGCTGCGGTGTATCGCTGGCATGGAAAGCCCAACTAGCGGACAGATTGTATTAAACGGGCGCGTCCTATTTGATGCCAAACAACGGATTAATGTGCTGAGCCGCGATCGCCGAATTGGGTTTTTGGTGCAAAATTATGCGCTGTTTCCCAACATGACGGTTGCCCAAAATATTGCCTTTGGCTTGCCCAAATCCCTTTCAGCCCAGGAATCCCGGCTAAAGGTGGAAGCCCAACTGGAAGCTGTGCAATTGCAGGGCTATGGCGATCGCTATCCCAACCAGCTTTCTGGGGGTCAGCAACAACGAGTTGCACTGGCACGGGCACTGGCAAGTGAACCCGAAGTGCTATTGCTGGATGAACCTTTTTCGGCATTGGACACGCACCTGCGTAGCCAGATAGAACAGGCGATGATTGCTCGCCTTCGGAGCTTTAGCGGGGTGAGTCTATTAGTTACTCACAATTTAGAAGAAGCCTACCGGGTCTGTGATGATTTGCTAGTGCTGGAGGCGGGACATGCCCTTGCCGATGGTTCCAAGTACGACATTTTTGAACGTCCCGGTACATTGGGCGTGGCTCAATTAACCGGGTGTAAGAATATTTCCCCTGCCCAGATGCTTGCTGAGCAAGAAATCCTGGCAATTGCTTGGGGGATTCAACTGCGAGTGCTGAAGCCGATGCCCGATCGCCTGGCGTATGTGGGTATTCGTGCCCATCAAATCCGGTTTACGGATCAGCTCAGCCAGCCCAACACCTTCCCTTGCTGGCTCGCTTCCACCAGTGAAACCCCCCATCGCATGACGGTCTTTCTCAAATTTAATCTTCATCCTGCTGATCCTCAGGACTATCACCTTCAGGCTGAAGTCTTTAAAGAAAAGTGGAATGTTCTCAAGCACAAACCCCTACCCTGGCTTGTGCAACTCGATGCACTGCGGCTAATTTTGTTAGAAGCGTAGTAGTCCGTCAGGGTAGATTTGAGAGGTCATTCAAATCTACAAAAACCATTTTTGAGATGGTTTGAGGGGTTGAAAACCCTCAAACCAGTCTTGACAGGCCCCTAATTCACTTCATCGGAGTTCGTGCCGAAGCGCTGGTTCACTTCGGCAGGGTTGGGTGACGAAGTGTCCACTAACGGCAAAAGTTGTAAATAGGGCTTGAACATTTCTACCAGTGACTCTGCACAAGTTGCCTGTTTGGATCGATTTTCCCGTCCCTGATCCTGACAGGAGATTTTCTTGTTCCCAGGGTTAGATTTTTGCGATTCGTGACTATCTACCACCTTCAGGATTGCCAGGTCTTCTACGGCTGTGAGAGCGTGCAGTGTGTTTGCAGGCAATTCAATAAAAACACCCGGCTCTAGTGCCACTGCTTGCCCTGCTAACACAAAGACCCCGCGTCCCTGAATTACTGTAATAAATCCATCGTAGGTGCTGGTATGTTCAGGGATCTGAATACCAGCTTGTAAACAAATCAGCATGGCTTGGTGTTGTGGTCTTTTGACCAGATATTTTCTGGACATACCGTTATCACCATAGTCAACTTCATCCTGCAACTGCGTTGCAAGGGGTTTTAATGGGGGTGTCAACATCTTAAACCTCCAATGATCAACGAGAAATTTTCGATGGCAGAACTTGACGGGGACCTTCTGTCTGACTGCGGGGACAAGTCTGTAAATCTTGTTGCTTTAGGGTTTCGTGGGTAGCTTGTTGAGCTGGATCGATGGACTGTAATCCGATCCAGGCGTTAATTGCTGCGACATCAAAGCCAACCGATCGTCGATCGCCGACCTGAATTAATGGACGACGAATCAGTAACGGCGTTTCCACCATCAATGACAAGGCGGTTTCAGCGTCCAAATTTTCAGGAATCACGGCGCCTGATTGGATTGTAGGAGCCGATCGATTAAACCAATCTGCAACCAGGAGTGTGCCAAAAAATGGGCGGAGGCTTTCGACCGTCCAGGGTGTGGTGAGCAGATTCTGCGCTTGTACATCATGTCCTGCGGCTTTTAGCAACGTTTTTTGTTTCGTGTTGTTGATGCAGCCTGGTTTTTCGTAAAAGATGACAATTGCCATGATGGATCTCAAAGGGCGTTTGACTACCAACTTCGTTTGTAGCATGTACCCCGAATTGAGTAGAATTTGGCAACCCTGATTAAAGTTATTAAGGCTGTACTCAGCGCTTGAAACCCTTCTGTAAAAAGAACTTTAAATTTCGATGGGAGAAGCGGGACGGGGATTTCTGGAGAGAGGGACGAGGATTAATTTTGTGTTACAAGTTGGTATCGGGATGACCCTTGAAACCGATGCTCTGCTCATTCTTGTCAGCAACCCGTCGGCGTTGCTCAATAACGGGATGAAAGTGATGCTGCTGAATGATTTAAAACTTCGTTCCAAATCATCCTGCTTTTCAGCAACGCCACCCCCCGTCTGCTATCGATCCAGTTAGTCTGTAAACGAACAAGGCAGAAAACAAATCCCTCAAAGGATAGAGAGTGAATTCTATCATTGAGAGGAGAATGAGTTTTATCAGATGTTCAACCCATGCATTCCATGCAGCCTTACTTACACAAGCTCCTTTTGGAACAAGTCCTGCCGCTGAAGCAACCTTCGTTCGGTCAGCCAATCCGTGAATTGCAGAATTTGAGCCAAGTAACTCTAGGGCATTTTGCAGTAGCAATTGGCGTGGCATAGCCACGATCAGCCGTTGGGAATCGGGTTAGATTCAATCTGCCCATTCGCATTACATCAAGTTCAAGTCTTGATTGAAGGACAGAGCCAATCTACTTCCCAACCGACTTAGGAGAGAAGATCAAAGGGCTGCTTGCATTACATTTCGCCCAAATTCAACGCGAAGGAAGTGGAGATGGGAAACCCAAGTGTCGAGGATCTATTTGCGTATAATCGCGAGATAGCGGCATGGATGCGATCGCAGTTTTTCAGTGCAAAAGAAGTGGCAGATGGACTACCAACGCCTCTGGGTGCGATCGAAACTTGGTCTTCCAGTCTAAAAAGTGCCTTGGGTATCCTATTAAACGCCTGTTGTCCCATGTTTCTGGTTTGGGGACAAGATCGCATCCTGGTTTACAATGATGCCTTTTTTTCCCTTCTACAAGAGCCCAACCTTTGTACCGGCTTCGGTCAAGCCATCGACGATCGCTGGCGTGAAACCTGGAGCAGCCTCCACACAGACATTGAGCAGGTCTTCACAACCGGGCAATCGTCTCAGCACCAAAATCAACCGTTTCCTAATCAAAACGGCACTTCTGGAGAACGATTCTATACTTGGTCTTATAGTGCAATTTGGCATGAAACCGATCAGATCGGGGGGGTCTTTGCAACGGGTTTTCCCGCATCTCTCGCCTTAAATCACCCAAATTTACCTGAGCGCAGGCTCAGCGAAGCTGAACAACCGCAGGCAGAAGTTGAACGGGAGCAGCTCCTTCAAGACCTGGCAGCTGAACGTACCCGCTTTGAAGCCGTCTTACGCCAAATGCCTGAAGGGGTCATTATCGCCGACGCCGCCTCCGAAAAGATGATCTTGTCGAATGAGCGCACTAGCCAAATTCTTCAACATTCTTTCGAGCTAAATCTGGAGCTGGAAAACTATGACCAACAGGTGCCGTTCCAGGCTTATCACCCAAACGGACAAGCTTATGCACCTGATGAATATCCTTTAGTGCGATCGCTTCGCACGGGTGAAGTGGTCACGCATGAAGAGATGGAAATTAACCATGCAAATGGAAACCGGATTGTAATTGATGCGAATTCTTCACCCATTTTCAACAGCAAAGGAGAAATTACTTCCGCAGTGGTTCTGATTCAGGACATCACCGATCGCAAGCAAGCTGAGACAGAACGAGAACAGTTACTCGTACGAGAACAAGCGGCACGGGAAGCTGCGGAAACCGCCGAGCAACGGGCGAAATTCCTGGTAAAAGCAAGTACGACCCTGACCTCCTCGTTGGATTATGAATACACCATTAAAAGCGTGGCGCAAGCTGTTGTTCCCATGCTGGCAGATTGGTGTGCAGTCGATATTCTCAAAGAGGATGGCACGCTGGAACGGCTGGCAACTACGCATGTTGATCCCGCTAAGGTGCAATGGGGGATGGATCTGCATCGTCGCTATCCCCCTGACTTAAACGCACCCCGAGGCATTGCCCAGGTATTACGCACTGGACAGTCAGAGCATTATCCAACGATTTCGGACGAGCAAATTGTGACGGCGGCTCGGGATGACGAACATCTCAGGATCTTACGGGCAATTGGCTTGAGATCGGTAATGCTGATACCGCTGAATGCACGCGGCAGGACGTTAGGAGTCATTTCCTTTGTCTCGGCAGAGTCTGAGTATTCCTACAGTTTAGATGACCTATCCCTGGCAGAAGAATTAGCACGCCGGGCAGCGATCGCCTTAGATAATGCGCGTTTATACCAGGCAGCCCAACAAGCGCAACAAGCCGCCGAACGCACTGCTGTTCGAATTTCTCGCCTACAAATGGTAACCGCTGCTCTCTCAGAATCTCTAACACCTGAACAAGTCGCAGAAGTCATCGTCGAACAGAGCATGGCAACTTTAGAGACTGCGGCTGCACTGGTGGTTTTAGTCAGCAACGAGAGAACCGAACTCGAAATCGTCAAATCAGTGGGGTATTCAGCAGACCTGATAGAATCTTGGCGCAGGTTTTCGATTAACCTTGATGTCCCTTTAGCAGAGGCTATCCGAACTGGGGAACCCATATGGGCAGAAACCGTGTTAGAGCGGATTGCTCGCTACCCGCATCTCGCTGAAGTTTATAATCGATATAATTTTAAATCCTGGATAGCGATTCCTTTGGTGGCTGAGGGCACTTCCGTAGGTGGAATGCTGCTCAGTTTCCAGGAGTTCAAACTCCTGAGCCAGGACGATCGCGAATTTACTCTTGCCGTCAGCCGCCAATGTGCTCAAGCCATTGTGCGTGCCCAACTTTACAAGGCAGAGCAGCAAGCGAGAGCCGAAGCAGAACGAGCGAACCGGATTAAAGATGAGTTTTTGGCAGTATTGTCCCATGAGTTACGATCGCCCCTCAACCCCATCTTAGGGTGGACAAAGTTGCTCCAAACGCGCCAATTTGATCAGTCAGCGACCCAGCGAGCCTTAGAGACGATCGAACGGAATGCTAAATTGCAAACGCAACTGATTGATGATTTACTCGACATCTCACGTATCTTGCGCGGCAAGATGATGTTGAATGTTTGTGAAGTTAATTTGGTGACGGTGATTGATGCGGCGATTGAAACTGTGCACTTGTCAGCCGCAGCCAAAAACATCGAAATTCAGAAAGTGGTAATAGGCAATATTGGGCTAATCTCAGGCGATTCGGGGCGCCTCCAACAGGTCATGTGGAATTTGCTGTCCAATGCCGTCAAGTTCACACCTGCCGGTGGACATATTGATATCTGTCTGGAACGGGTGGGCATCCAGGCTCAAATTCAGGTGAGAGACACTGGCAAAGGGATTTCGTCAGAGTTTCTCCCTTATGTGTTTGAGTATTTTCGACAGGAAGATGGCACAACAACCCGAAAATTTGGTGGATTGGGATTAGGGCTGGCGATCGTCCGATATTTCACTGAACTGCATGGCGGAACAGTCAAGGCGGAGAGCCAAGGCGAAGGCTTCGGCGCCACCTTTACAGTTTTATTACCGATATCAAAAAATGCGGTTGGAGAACCCCTTGATCAAGTCGAGGGGTTCAGCCCGGAGGCGACGACCTTACCCCTGGCTAATTTGCGGATTTTAGTGGTGGATGATGAAGCCGATATGCGAGAACTCACTTTTACCATTTTGAACCTAACCGGAGCAGAGACAAAAGTTGTAGCATCCGCCGTTGCAGCCGTTGCAGCCTTAGATGGATTTAAGCCAGATATTCTCATTAGCGACATTGGTATGCCAGAGATAGATGGTTATGAACTCATGCGTCAGGTGCGAAGTCTACCCCCAGAACGAGGCGGACAAATTCCGGCGATCGCCCTGACTGCCTACGCCGGCGAACTCGACCAACAGCAGGCATTAGCAGCTGGATTTCAACAACATCTTGCCAAACCGATCGAACCAGAAGCGTTGGTGAATGCGATCGTAACTTTGATGAAATCTTGATTGGAAAAAACCTGGAGTCGCGATTTTTAACAACTTAATTTCAAATACAGGAATGCTGAATCTGACCCGCTCCCAACTTGTACGCTACAGCATCGCTGGACTCAGCGTCTTGTTGGCAACACTGTTGATGCTTCTGCTCGATCCGCTCCTGTCCATGACCCAGAGTCCCTTCCTCTTATTCTTTGGCGCGGTGATGGTCAGTGCCGGATATGGTGGCTTTGGTCCGGGACTGGTGGCAACCGCTTTGTCAGGGTTTATTAGTACCTACTACTTTGTCCCGCCCATTTATTCTTTGTCGTTAACCTGGGTGAGTGGTTCGCGATTGAGTTTATTTTTGTTAGAGGGTGTGCTGATCAGTGTTCTCTCTGGTGCGCTGCGGCATGCAAAGCAGCGACTTGAGCGAGCATTGTCAAGGTTGCAGATCAGTGAGGCACAGTATCGGCAACTTGCTATTCAAGCGCAAGACCAGGCGAATACATTGAATGCAATTTTTTCAGCGTCTGTCGATCATCTTTACGTTTTCGATCAAGCGGGGCGCTATCGCCATGTCAGCGCTGGCAGTGCCGCAATGCTCGGTTTGCAACCCGATGATTTGATTGGTAAGACATGGCGAGATCTGGGTTTGCCCGCCGATTTGATGGAACCTGTGGATACGCAACGAGAAACGGTGATGTCTACTGGGCGATCGCTGAGAAGTGAGACGGTTTTTGTCACAGACAGTGGAGTCCGTTACTACGAATATATCCTCACTCCATTGAGTACCGATCCATCTACGAAATCGGTGGTTGCTATTTCTCGGGATATGACGGAGCGCAGGCAAGCAGAAGCCCAACGCGATCAACTTTTGCTGCGGGAGCAAGCTGCCCGAGCAGAAGTGGAGGTACAGCGAAATCGCCTTTACTCGCTCTTGCTGGAAGCTCCAGCATTTATCTGCATTAATCGTGGTTCTGATCATGTTTTCGAGTTTGCCAATCCGCTCTATTGTCAACTTGTAGGGAATCGCAAGCTGATGGGACGGACTGCACGGGAGGCTTTTTCTGACCTGGAGGGACAAGGTTTTTTTGAACTGTTGGATCAGGTCTATGCAACCGGGCAACCGTTTGTTGGTAACGAAATCGCAGCTCAATTGGATCGGCAAGGGAATGGAACGATCGAGGAAGGCTTTTTCAACTTTATCTACCAGCCAATCTTCGATATTCATGGTGCGGTGGAAGGAGTCATTACCTTTGGCTTTGAGGTTACCAATCAAGTTGTAGCACGACGACAAGCTGAAGCTTTAGCGGCAGACCTGAGCGCGCAACAGATTGCCCTCAAGAAAAGCGAAGCCCGGTTTAGTCGCCTGGTCGAAGCCAACATTATTGGGGTGCTTTTGGCAGGTCCCAATGGCACGATTATGGAGGCAAATGATGCATTTCTCCAAATTGTGGGTTATACCCGTGAGGATCTGCATAATGGCGTGATGAATTGGAGTGACATGACGCCACCAGAATACATTTCGCAAGACGAGCAAGTGTTACAGGAACTGGCGATCGCTGGCAGTTGTGCGCCCTTTGAAAAAGAATATATTCGCAAAGATGGCAGTCGAGTCCCTATTCTGCTGGGAGCCGCCCAACTCGAAAGCGACGAAATCGCCTGGGTCTGTTTTGTTTTGGACCTAACTAAAAGTAAGGAGATTGAGTCATTACTGCGTCAACAAGCAACCGAGTTATCCCGTGCCAATCGATTGAAAGATGAGTTTCTCGCAACGGTTTCTCATGAGTTGCGGACCCCCTTGAACGCCATATTGGGATGGGCAACGATGCTACGTTCTAAACAACTCAATGAGGCGACAATGAATCGGGCGATCGAAACGATCGAGCGCAATGCCAGAGCACAAAATCAACTGATTAACGACCTGTTAGATGTCTCGCGAATCATTACTGGCAAACTGCGATTAAACGTTCGTCCGGTTGTTCTGGTTGCGGTGATTGAGGCTGCGATCGATTCCATTCGCCCTGCTGCACAAGCCAAAAACATCCGGATTCAAAGTCTTTTAGACCCTGCTGCGGGTCCTGTTTCTGGCGACCCCGATCGGCTCCAACAGGTGTTTTGGAATTTGCTGTCCAATGCGGTGAAGTTCACACCCAAAGGCGGTCGAGTTCAGATTCGCTTAGAACGCATCAATTCACATGTTGAGATCACCGTCAGCGATACTGGGCAGGGCATTAGCCCAGAATTTCTCCCCCATGTGTTCGAGCGGTTACAGCAAGCAGATAGTACAACCACTCGAAAATATGGGGGGTTAGGTCTCGGACTATCGATCGTCCGTCATTTAATAGAATTGCATGGAGGCAGCATTCAGGCTGCCAGTGCAGGGATAGGGCAGGGAGCCACCTTTATGATCAATCTGCCCACCACTATCTTTCGCCCAGAACCCACCGACATTGAACGCGTGCATCCGATCGTGAGTGACACAATTCCTCTGATGGATGCGCCGAGATTAGAGGGGTTGAAGGTTTTGATTGTGGATGATGAAACCGATGCTCGCGAGCTATTGGGAACGCTTTTGCGGGAAAGTGGAGCAATGGTGACGGCTGTGGCATCGGCACGGGAAGCGTTTTCGACCCTTACCCAAAGCTCGTTTGACCAAAGACCCGATCTATTGGTCAGTGACATTGGGATGCCAGAGGAAGATGGGTATATGCTAATTCGGCAAATTCGAGCCTTAGCGCCAGAACAGGGAGGTCGCATTCCGGCGATTGCCCTCACAGCTTACGCTCGCACAGAAGACCGGATCAAAGCATTAGCCGCAGGGTTTCAGTCCCATGTCCCCAAGCCAGTGGAACCAGCGGAATTTATTGCAGTTGTGGCAAACTTGCTCAATCGCTTGTGATCATAACCACCCTGCCTTAAAAACGACTCTACACTGATGATGGTGTTGCCCAAAGACCTTCCCCACTCATGCTGCAAATTACCGATCGAACCGCTATTCCCCTCAGTGAAATTGAACTGACTGCCATTCGCTCCCAAGGTGCAGGCGGACAGAACGTCAACAAAGTCGCCACCGCCATCCACCTACGCTTCGACATTCGCACCTCCTCGCTCTCGCCCCTTTACAAAGAGCGCCTGCTCAACCTGAGCGACAGCCGCATTACCAAAGATGGCATCATCATCATTAAAGCCCAACAACAACGCACCCAAGAGCAAAACAAAGCAGATGCGCTTAGCCGCCTGCAAGAACTGCTCCAAAGCGTGACGATCATGCCTAAAAAGCGCAAGCCTACCCGGTCTTCTCGCAGGTCTGGGCAAAAACGGCTCGACAGCAAAACTAAACGGGGGCAAATCAAAGCGCTCAGAGGGAAGGTCGAAGAGTAAAACCATCCACTCAGCGATCGACAATTTTCATGCCGTGGACTCGATAAGATCAGCACATGAATAAATTAATAATCGGCTTGGGAATGTTTTTGGGCTCAAGCATAGGGAGTTACATCCCTGTCCTGTGGGGCGGCAGTGTGTTTTCATTAATCTCGATATTTTTTGGACTGGTCGGTGGTGTCGCAGGTATTTGGCTTGGCTATCGTTTCTCAAAATACTTAGGGTTTCTCTGAATCATTTCGGTAGCGTCTTACGACCCTGACCCAATTTTCAGCCAATGTTGATTCGCTTCACCTTGCTCAAAAAGTTCAGATTGTCCATCTGAGGGGTGATCTTCACCTCAGCACTCGCATAGCGTTGAAGATGGCGATGAGGGCTACCCCAATGTCGGCAAAAACTGCTGTCCACATGGTTGCAATGCCGAAAACTCCCAGCACAATGAAGATGCCCTTGATCACGATCGCAAAGGTGATGTTCTGCCAGACAATTCGTAGCGTTTTTCGTCCTACTTGAATCGCTTCGGCTACTTTTGAGGGGGCATCCGTCATCAAAACGACATCCGCTGTCTCGATCGCGGCATCTGATCCTAGCGCCCCCATCGCAATGCCCACATCGGCTCTCGCCAGAACCGGAGCATCATTGATACCATCACCGACAAAAGCAACGCGATTGCCAGGGCGCCCCTGAGCCAAAAGGGTTTCGATCGCCTGAACTTTTCCTTCGGGTAGCAACTCTGCCAAAAAACTGTCTAGACCGACCTTGTCAGCAATCCTAGCCGCGGCGGATTGATTATCGCCAGTCAGCATGACGATTTTCTGAATGCCGTTTGCTTTCAACACTTGAATCGCTTGAGCTGCATCATCTTTCAATTCATCAGCAATGATGATACGTCCGGCATACTGGCTATCAACCGCCAGGTGCACTACCGTACCATCGACCGTGCAAACGTTGTGTTCAATCTTCTCCCGATGCAATAGGCGATCGTTGCCCGCCATAACGACCTGCCCATTGATTTTGGCTTGAATGCCATATCCAGCCATCTCAACGTAATTTTCTACCTGGGAGTCATCAATGGCGCGACCATAGGCTGTGCGAATCGCTTGTGCTACAGGATGGGTTGAATGGGCTTCTACTTGGGCTGCCAGTTCCAGTAATTCAGATTGAGTGAAGCCATTTTGGGTCAGGATCTCAGTGACGTTGAACACGCCTTTGGTCAGCGTTCCCGTCTTGTCAAATACCACTGTTTTCACGTTTGCCAGGGTATCCAGAAAGGTAGATCCCTTCACCAAAATGCCCCGCTTGGCAGCTCCACCAATGCCACCAAAGTAGCCTAAGGGAATGCTGATGACTAGCCCACAGGGGCAAGAGATCACGAGTAGAATCAGCGCTCGATAGACCCATTCTGCCTGAGTTGCCCCTGGGATCAAAAGAGGTGGAATCAGAGCAACGGCTAGCGAAAGCATCACCACAACCGGAGTATAGCGTTGGGCAAAGCGGGTGATAAATTTTTCAGTTGTCGCTTTTTTGCTGCTGGCATTTTCTACGAGGTCCAGAATCCGGGCGATCGAAGATTCACTAAACCGTTTGGTGACTCGAATGGTTACTACACCAGACTGATTGATCATGCCTGCCAGCACAGCTTCTCCAGGTCGGATTGTGCGAGGAACGGATTCCCCAGTCAGGGCAGAAGTCTCCACCTGAGATGTTCCCTCGAGCACTTCTCCATCCAACGGAATTCGCTCTCCTGGCTTGACCAGAATCCGCTCACCCACTTGAACCTGTTCTGGCGTAACCACCAGAATCCCTTGGTCAGTTTTGAGATTGGCAGTATCCGGGCGAATTGCCAACAAGGACTGAATCGATCGCCGCGAACGACTCACTGCCATGTCCTGAAACAGTTCGCCCACTTTGTAGAACAGCATTACCCCCACGGCTTCAGGGATTTTGTGAATCGCGATCGCCCCGAGGGTGGCGATCGTCATCAGAAAATTTTCGTCAAAAACTTGTCCGCGTAGGATGTTGCGTCCGGCAGTCTTCAACACCGACCATCCACTGATCAGATACGCCGGAATGAACACGGCATACTCCCCCAATCGACTAGGGGTATGTTGCAAAGGCTCCTCAAAGATTAGCCCCAGTCCGAACAAGGCAACGACTACCAGTACCGGGGGCAGTTCTCGTTTGAGGTTAAATTCGGTTCTGGAATGATGCTCATGGTGATGGTCATGATGATGGTCGTGAAGCTCCGTCTGGGTGGCTGGCGTTGCAATGCTATATCCCAGTGCTTTTACCCGGGTCCGAATCTCGGCTTCACTGACCTGCTGTGGGTCATAGGAAACTGTCAAACGCTCGGTTGCAACGCTGACGGCAACTTCAGCCACTCCTTTCAACAACTGCAAGTTGCTCTCGATCTTCATGGCACAACTGGGACAATCCATTCCACCCACTTGCAGTTGTTGGGTTTTAAGCGCAGGTGTCTGAGTCATAGCGATTGAGCGCGAGATTATCCTTGCCATTTTAGAACAAATATCTAAATATCTGAATATCTGTTCAGATATAGAACGATAATCATTTTTGTTTTTATACTGGAGAAAGCTGCTTTCAACCTCCCCGATGGCAAAACAAAACCGTCCAGAGCAACAACAATCCCAAGCCCCAGATGCACTCAATTGTGAAGTCCGGCTGGTGGATCTGAATATTGTGCGGAAGGTACAACCCGAAATTCTGCCGATGCCAGAAGCCCAGCGCATGGCAGAGTTTTTTGGAGTGTTGGCAGACCCAAATCGCTTACGTCTCCTGTCTGCTCTGGCGAATCAAGAGTTATGTGTCTGCGATTTAGCGGCTGGGTTGAAGATGGGGGATTCTGCGGTGTCGCATCAGCTTCGGATTCTCCGCGCCATGCGGTTAGTCAAGTACCGCAAGGAAGGGCGCAATGTTTACTACAGTTTGGCAGATGGCCATGTCATTAACCTGTATCGGGAAGTGGTCGATCATCTTCAAGAAACGGGTTCATCCTCTATGGGGGTAGAGTGAGACTGTTTTTGCAATCTTTTACAGCGATGCTCAAATCTCTGTTCTATTTTTTGGTGGCGGGTCTTTGTGAAATTGGTGGCGGATATCTCGTTTGGCAGTGGATACGGGAAGGAAAAAGTGGGTGGTTGGCGGTTAATGGTGCGATTCTCCTGACAATTTACGGCTTTGTCGCCACCTTGCAACCCGTAAACTTTGGACGGGCTTATGCTGCTTACGGCGGGGTTTTTATCATACTTTCCATTGTCTGGGGATGGCAGGTAGACAAAATGGTGCCCGATCGTCTGGATTGGGTCGGGGCTGCAATTGTCCTGATGGGAGTCCTAATCATGATGTATGCGCCCAGAGCTCAGCTTTAGAACATATAGGCAAATTCAACGTAAATAGTTCCTGAGACGTATGAACTTTCTTAAAGGCTTCCTTAACCTAATCGTATGGTGTTACGGTTGATTATGAAAGGATTATGAAAAATTTCAGTAATGGCACTCTTAAACCCCTCTCCTAGCTTGCCAGAAGTTCACCGCAGTATTGCGATCCCCAGTGCCAAAGGATTTTGGCGCAAAATGCTGGCATTCGCCGGACCCGGCTATTTGGTCTCGGTCGGTTACATTGATCCTGGCAATTGGGCGACCGATATTGCTGGCGGATCTCGATTTGGTTATACCTTGTTGAGTGTGATCCTGCTGTCAAACTTGATGGCGGTTTTGCTGCAATCGCTCTGTGTGCGGTTAGGGGTTGCTACTGGCAAAGATTTAGCACAGGCTTGCCGAGACTACTTCGATCCGCGAGTTAGCTTTGTCCTGTGGGTATTGTGCGAGATCGCGATCGCTGCCTGTGATTTAGCTGAACTGTTGGGAAGCGCGATCGCCTTGAAATTGTTGTTTGGCATTCCCCTGGTATGGGGAGTCTGCCTGACCGCGCTAGATGTGCTGGCATTGCTATTTTTGCAAGGAAAAGGCTTCCGCTATGTAGAAGCGATCGTCATCCTGCTGGTGGCAACAGTCGGCGTCTGTTTTGGGGCGGAGATTTTATTTTCTCGACCGGATGTCGGCGGCATTTTGCAAGGGTATATCCCAAATCGTGAGATTTTACGGAATCCCGCGATGCTCTACATTGCGATCGGGATCTTGGGGGCAACGGTGATGCCACATAATCTGTATCTGCATTCGTCGATCGTCCAGACTCGCGCTTGGCAACCCACATCGGAGAAAAAATGGGAAGCTATTAAGTTCGGCACGCTCGACTCTACAGTTGCCCTGTCTTTTGCTCTGTTCATTAACTCTGCCATTTTGATCGTTGCCGCAGCGACCTTCCATGTCTCTGGCTATCACGGTGTGGCTGAGATTCAAGATGCTTACAAATTGCTGTCACCTTTGTTGGGCGTCAGTGCAGCCAGTGCCATTTTTGGGTTGGCTCTGCTGGCTTCTGGTCAGAGTTCAACGCTCACGGCAACTCTGGCAGGACAGATTGTGATGGAAGGCTTTTTGAGATTCCGGCTGCCACCCTGGTTGCGTCGGTTGGCAACCCGTTTGCTAGCAGTTATTCCAGCGCTAATTACGATCGTCTATTTTGGAGAGCAGAGTACAGGGCGGTTGCTGGTTTTTAGTCAGGTGGTGTTGAGTTTGCAACTCTCGTTTGCGGTCATTCCACTGGTGATGTTTACCAGCGATCGTCGCCTTATGGGAGAGTTCGTCAATCCCCGCTGGCTCAAAGTCTTGGCTTGGGCTGTGACCACTATCATCGTGGGATTAAACGCATGGTTGCTGCTACAAACATTTTTGGGATGGCTTGGTGCAGGACTGTAGATTGGACCCCTGTGCCGATCAAGCATCTCTGGCGGGATTGAGCAAGGTCGCTAAAACCTAGGATGGGCAAAGGGCATTTGCCCGTGCCCATTGACAAGCCCATCCCTCTGAGTTTCGCGATCGCCAGAGAAAGAACTGCACCTGAAATACCCTTGGAAAGAGTTGAAAAGCGCGATCAATCAGGGAATCCTAACAAAAAGTGGTGACTCAGATCCCTGCCGCAGTGATTCCTCGATCCATGAAACATTTGAACTGTCATAAGCGCCAAGTGATTCCCAGCCAGGGACAGACTCATCATCCAGATCGGCGATCGTCTGCCCTCAAAAATGATCAGCAGCAAGTCGCCCCTGCTTCCCTGATTGCCACTCGCTTCGGGGCATGAGCAAGATGGCAAATTCAAAAGGTCGTCATTCGTTTGGATTCGTATTGACAGCATTATTGGTGCAAACTGCTTTGATGCAATCAGCGTTTGCCCAATCCTTAACAGAATCGCTGCGGGCAAAATATCGTGCGGCGATTCAAGATGCTGCGTTCGTTGAACCTGAAAAAGATGTTGATACGTTAATCCCAATTACACCCGACAATCCATTCTTGGTGTGGAATCCAACCAAAACGCACGTATTAGTCGTCACCTGGAAAAGCCAAAGTGTCTATGAGCACTACATCAGGCCCAACACTCGGAGTTCTAAGCGTGAAGATCAACTCCTCTGGGTCACCGTTGCGCCTCAAGTCAAAGTGTTCTGTCAACGCTATTTGAAGCAGCATCCCAACGCCACTGAAGCCGACTTAACACTACGCTTAAAGCAATACCTGGGATTGGATCCCAGTTGGAATTACGATCTGTTTGTCGAACTCTGGGTTCATCCCCACGACCTCTTTCGACCCTGTGTGAATCCAGACATTACGCAGCGACAATGCCCGATCAATTTTACAGGGGTGCCGCCCACGGTGACGGGTCATACGCCAGGGGCAAGGATTCAAGACTATCAGTCTTTTTACCAAAGGCTGTACTTTAAAAGCATTCGTACTGCGCTTCAACCCTGGACTGGGATGGGTTATACCTATGATTGGGGTAGCCCGATTAGTCACGTGGGTGCAAGTGAGTTTGTTTTGGTGCCTGGGGCTGCTTATACAATTAAACAAACGGAACCGACGCTACTATACTGTCAGGCTGCAAACCCATAAACCATATGGACTCATAACTCGCCTGATGGCAACCCTCAGATCAAATAGGGGCATGCAGCAAGCAAAAAGGCAAGCAATTTTCTGCTTCTGATGGGTTTTGTGTTGGAGCTGTCAAACCCCGTAGGGACGTGGCATTTGGACAACGATTTTCATCCTTTCAGGCTTCCTTTCAAGTTGCACTGTTAGGAAGTTGAACCGTAAAGCAACTTCCTTTGCCTAACTCGCTAGTGACTGTAATAGAACCCCCATGTTGTTGCACGATCGCTTGGGTGATTGCCAAACCCAACCCCGATCCGCCCACTCGATGGGAACGAGATTGATCTGCCTGCCAAAATCGATCAAACACTCGCTCCAAATTTTCAGGAGCAATGCCAATTCCAGTATCTTTTACACTGACTCCGATCTGATGATGATTGATGTAAGTTTGAATTTCAACTTTACCCTTGGCGGGGGTATAACGAAGCGCATTTTCGATTAAGTTGGCAAAGACTCGATTCAGTTGAACGGCATCTCCCAAGACATTTAAATTGTTTGCAAGTTGAGCGGATAACTGAATTTGATTGGCAGTTGCCTGATGCTGGTAAAGCACAATCAGATGGTTTAGCACATCAGCTAAATCAACCACTGCTGGTTTGAGATTAGTTATTTGGTCAGTTTGTGCTAGTAATAATAAATCTTCGGTTAAGCGAGTCATTTGGTTGATGGCGCTGGCGATCGCCTGAAATTTCTCCTTATCGGAAGGACGCATGCCCTCTGAGTACTTCAGCGCTACGGCGGCATTACTCTTAATTGCAGTGAGTGGACTCCGAAGTTCATGGGAGGCATCGGCTGTAAATTGCTTAAGCTGCTGAAAACTGATTTCAGCAGGTTTCATTGCCTGTCGTGTCAGCCATAGTCCTCCCATCCCGCTCAACGCCAGAGCCACCAAAATGCCGCTCCCCAGCCCCCAATCCAATTTCTCGATGGTTTTTTCCATCGATTCCAACGATTCACTAGCTCTGACATATCCAATAGGTCGATGATCGCGGCTGCCAATAATCGGTAATGTGATAGCTAAAACGGTTTCCTTTCCCTTCTGAATTTGAGTTGGCTCATCCATTGCCATCGGTAGCGTGACAAAATCTTCGCCCTGTTGAGCAATCATTTTTTGCTTGATGTCAAACCATTGCAATGCTTCATCCCGAGAAGTTAAACGGTTTGTGGAAAACTCATTTCCAACTGAAAGGTGACCGTGATTAAATTCAGAACTTACAGCTGCTGATTTTGCTAGAATCGCCAATTCTTCTCGCTTTTCAGAACTCAGGCTTTGAGTAAACACCAAGCGGACGGCGATCGCAAATACGGTCAAAACGCTTGCGAGAACGACCAGGTACGAGAGAAGCAACTGATAACGGATCTTCTGAAACACGGGTAGCAATGAAATGGGAGAGACAAAAATCGACTATTTCGAAGCTTTCTTTAAACACGGTGAAGTCGGTAGCCCATACCATAAACAGTTTCAATTAGATCCTCTGGACCTCCTGCTTCCTTAAGCTTTCGGCGTAGATTGGTGATGTGAGTTTTGATTGTCTGCTCGCCAGATACCTGGTCAAACTCCCACAGCTTATCCAACAGTGCTGAACGGGTTAATACCTGAGTCGGATTTCGCAGAAAGCATTCCAAGATCATATATTCTCGAGAGGTTAGAGATACAGGTTTTTCGGCATAAGTCACCGTGCAAGTGCCAGGATTAAGCTGAAGCGAACCATGAGTCAGGATGGACTGATGCAAATCCTGAGTTCTACGAGATAAAGCACGGATGCGGGCAGCCAATTCTTCGATCTCAAAAGGTTTAACCAGATAATCATCTGCTCCAGCATCCAGCCCAACAATCTTATCGTGGGTGGTATCGCGTGCAGTCAACATCAGGATCAAGGTTTTGGAGCCAGCGCTGCGAAGTCGTTGACATAACTCAATTCCATTTAAGCGAGGCAGCATCAAGTCCAAGAGAATCAGGTCATAAGGAACTGTCTGAGCGCACTCCCATCCTGCAATCCCATCGTCGGCAATGTCCACCGCATGATTTTGATGCCGTAGATCTTCAGCCAGGGGACTAGCAATTCGGGCATCATCTTCAACGAGCAGAATTCTCATAACGATTGACCTGGCAATATCCCGTTAGCTTTAGGAACGTAGACTCAATCAACCTCAAAAATCTATTGATTGTAGAAACTCAAAGCCTGGCATCCCCACTAATTTCATCTTATCTAGCAACTGTCAAGAACTCGAAAAGATTTAGAAGCAACCCAATCTTTCCGAGTTCTTGACCTTTCCCTTTTATGTTTATCTTTCACATGGTTTTGACAACTGCTGATGAAAATCCTGAAGAAAGCAATTGACATAGGGGACAAACATTACAGAACTCCACAATCAGAACGTGCAAGCCAACTTCTTGAATAGATGGGAGAGTGTGAAGCATGAAAATTGGCTCCGAAGCGCACAAGGAATTGTTTTGCCGAAATTTCATGGACAGCTATCAGGACTATGAGCCTGAACAACTTGCCTGGCCACAACTGGATACAGTGACTTTGGCACGATTGCGCAATATTCCATTCTGGGAGGAAGCGCTGAGCACCGAACGAGAAGCGGGCGTTATGGTGAGTGCGTTTGCTGATACGGTTGGTGATCCAATCATTCGTGATGCGATCGCCCTTCAGGGGCGAGAAGAAAACCGTCACGGTCGTTTGCTGGAGTTCCTGATTCGTCACTATGACATCCCAATCGTGGAACGTCCGGTTCCTCCGGCTCCCAGTCAGATCGAGCAATCCTTCATTGATTTCGGATTTGGTGAGTGCCTGGACTCGTTCTTTGCGTTTGGATTATTTGGGCTGGCGCGACAGGCGGGATACTTTCCAGAATCCTTGTTTACGATTTTTGAACCCCTTCTAGATGAGGAAGCACGGCATATCGTGTTTTTTATCAATTGGGTGACGTATCGGCAAGTTCAGCAGGGGCGGGGTGTCAACTTGTTGCGAGGAAGCCATGCACTCTGGCACTACGGACGAGCTATCTTGCACCTGCTTAAAGCGTTTGGCAGTGCTGGTGATGGTAGCGGAGAGGGGTTTACCGCAACCGGAGCAAAGACATTTATCGATGATTTAACTGTGGAAAAATTTCTATCCATGACCCTTCAGGAAAATGCTCGCCGGATGAGCGTTTTTGATGAACGATTGCTTCAGCCCATGCTGTTGCCCCGGTTATCGACGATCGCGTTACGCACCCTCAAACTATTGCCCCAGCGAAGTATTTTGTCGGGCACTAAGTTCGGCGTTTCTGAGCAGTAGTCGAGTCAATTGTGCATCAGACTTTTACAAATCGTGCCCCCGTCATCTTGGAGTGACATTCAATGAAAAAAAACATGATTCCTCAACTTCCCCGCCCAGATTTACAGCGCGTTCGGTTAGCAATGCATAAAACCATTCAGATCAATGTTCTATTGCCCCGTTTATTGATCGCCTTTGCCGTCATTTCCTTGGGGTTGGGGAATCGTATTCCATCAGTCCTTGCAACCACTCCCAAACCCAAAGTGCCTGCGCCAACAGGCAGCATGATGAATCAGCCGCCTGCTATGCAAGCAACCACGCCAATATTGAAGTTTGGCAGTCGGGGTGAGGCTGTGAAGCGGCTGCAAAACTTGCTCAAAACGGCAGGCTATTACCAGGAGCGGATTGATGGCGTGTTTGGTGTCCAAACTCAAACAGCTGTGAGTAAATTTCAGCACGCGAAGGGATTGCGGGCAGATGGCATTGTGGGTTCAAAAACGTGGAAAGCTCTGAATGGCTAACTTACAGACTCAACCTACAGGGTCACCAGTCTCTACCAAGCCTTTCTCCTCATCTCGGTGGATGGTGGTGAATGGGGATGATTTTGGCTTCTCCTCAGGGGTCAACCGAGCGATTATCGACGCTCACGATCGCGGTATTCTGACCAGTACCAGTTTGATGGTGACGGGCGATGCCTTTGAGGAAGCCGTTGAATTGGCAAAAAAACGTCCCAATCTAGCGGTTGGACTACACTTGGTTCTTACCTGTGGACGCTCGGTCTTGCCAGCCAGCCAGATTCCTCATTTGGTCGATGACTGTGGAAATTTTTCTAATCAGCCTAATCTGACTGGCTGGCGTTACCAGTTTAGTCGGGCAGCACAACAAGAAATTCCCCTGGAAATTCGTGCTCAACTGGAAAAGTTTTATCAGACTGGATTACCGCTGTCTCATGTGGATGGACATCTGCACCTGCACCTGCATCCAGTGGTGTTGCGCCACTTGGTAAAATTGGCACCCACATTTCAGATTCGATTTATTCGGTTGCCATGGGAAGAGCTAAACATCACGCTAGAAGTTGATCGCTCTGACTTATGGACTAAGCTTGTCTGGTTTTGTGTTTTTACAGGCTTGTGCCGCTATGGTAAAAGGCTTTTAAAGGCAAATGGAATTCAATCGGTCGATCGCGTCTATGGCTTACTGCAAAGTGGACGCATGACTGAAGATTATCTGCTGAAGTTGATTCCAAAAATCCAGGCAGAACGGGTGGAAATTTATTCTCATCCGGCAATTGCGATTGCCGAAGAGCCCTCCAATGCTCCTCTAGGATTGGGGCCAGCCGAATTGGAGGCATTGCTCAGCGATCGCGTACGTGAGTTGCTAAAACAGCAGGGCTTCACCCTTACGAATTACTCTGAACAGCGAATCGCTATCGATGCATCGCTTCCAGCACAGCCCTGATCAGGCTGTATCTTTGGAGACCTCTAGAGTTGGCTGAATTGAACTTTCGTGCCCATTCAGTCTGCGATTCAGCAACACCAATCAAAGAGATCGATTTCGTTGATGCTTCTAGCTTGTCCATTGCTCATTTTGGACAGTGTGACGTTGGATGGTTTGTGTGGGCAGAAATCAACGAAGACGAAACCCATCCTACAAATCATTGAGACTTGCTACTGATTCAGTGTGGATGCGGATTGACTGAATCTTTTGAACTTTGCCAAGAGCTCATCATCATGAATTTGTATTCGCTCCTCACAACCTTAATCACCTGGCTTGGAACTGGACACTATCTGACAGGGATTCTTTTTCTCTTTTGTCTATCGGCAATTGTCTACTATAGTTTGGCAATCTACGCTGCGATGGATTTCTTTTCTCAGTCAGCCAAAATCACGTCAGACTTTTATCCGCCGATCAGCATCCTCAAACCAGTTTGTGGACTCGATTGGCACGCTTACACAAATTTGGCATCATTTTGCCAACAGGACTATCCGACCTATCAAATTATCTTCGGTATCCAGGCAATCAATGATCCCAGCATTGAGATCGTAAAACAATTGATGCGAGACTTCCCCAATGTCGATATCCATCTGGTTGTAAGCGATCGCACCATTGGCATTAATCGAAAGGTCTGCAATTTGGCAAACGCTATCAATGAGGCGAAACATGAAATTGTGTTGCTAGCAGACAGTGACATTCGGGTAAAAACAAACTATTTAAACCAGGTTGTGCAACCATTCCATAACTCTGCTGTCGGAGTTGTGACCTGTATGTACCGTTCACTGACAAAAGGAAGGTTGGCTGCATTTGAAGCAATCAGCATCACAACTGATTTTTTGCCCAGTGTGCTAGTTGCTAAAAAGCTGGAGGGGATGACCTTTGCCCTGGGTGCAACGATCGCCATTCGGCGATCGGTTTTGGATGAAATTGGAGGATTTTTAGCCGTTGCCAATTATCTGGAAGATGACTATCAATTAGGGAATCTAGCGGCTCAAGCGGGATACCAGGTGATATTGTCTGATTGCATCGTTGACCATATCATGGCAACCGAAAGCTTAACTGACTTTGTCAACCATCAAACCCGTTGGGCACGAGGAAGCCGATTTGCTCGTCCTATCGGTTATATGGGCTTAATTCTTACCTATGGCATTACCAGCAGCTTGTTGTTTTTACTGGCTTCAACTGACTCCTCCTTGGGCTGGTTGATGTTGTCGATTACCTGGTTTATGCGGTTGCTCATGGGATGGCTAATTGGTGTGAAATATCTTAGAGATCCAGTTGCAAAAAGGTTTCTGTGGCTTCTGCCGTTGCGAGATTTCGTGAGCTTTACCCTATGGTGCTACAGTTTCTTCGGAAATACGGTCCAGTGGCGTGATCAACAATTCATCTTGGCGAAAGGAGGCTGTTTAATTGAGCGAGAACTGGCAAAACCTTGGGGAGAAGTTATAGGATGAGCATGACCTGCTGTCATTCGGGCATGAATTTCTTTCATGGGTCGCATTGCAATCCTGCTAAGGACTTTACTCAATCAGCACAGCATTCAATTCCAGGGGAATCGTGAAAACGTAGTAAATCACTCCTGCACCCAGCATCAACACTGCCAGGCTGGAGAGCACTACCCAACGATCGGGGGGTTCATAGGTATCTTCTTCGATGTCATCTCGCACCGCGAAATAATGCTGGGTGGAAAGCAAGACCGCGAGCAATCCGACGATCGCAAATGCCAGTCCCAATTTCCAGCCGTTACCAGGCGCTTGAGGGGCTAAGGGGGGACGCAGAATCCGCATTCTGACAATCAGCACACCAAACCCCATCAACGCGATCGCACTTCGCATCCAGGAAAGATAAGTTCGCTCATTGGCCAGATGATCCCGAATTCGATTAGGATTTCGTTTGGATCTTGCTTCAGCCTCCACTGTGACTTCTCGCGTTTTGAACAATGACATCATGGATTTAATTCACTCCTTACACTCCATGGGTAGACGATCGATGTTATTCAATCCTCTACCCACTATTCATCAGTTCACTGACAGACCCATTACTCCCTCAATCGACTGGAGCATTTAGAGTTTGGGTTGCAATTTCTTCCGAGGTGAGGGTGGGAATCGACCAGTCGATCTCCCCTGCTTTGAAGGATTGGGCTGCGGGCGCGTTGAATTCAATGACGCCTGTATCTGAATTAGCAGTTGCAATTAATTGAGTACCAGGGACAAACTTGATCGCAGTGGCATTCGCCAGTTCTTGTTCAATGGTTGCCAAAATCACCTTGCTGCCACTGGGTAGATAGACTCCGGTACATTCAAAATCCTCATCAATGGCTTGACCTGTCCCTAAGAAGTAGAGGATTGGGGCATCGGTGCTTTTTTTGGAGCGAGCGTAAATTGCCAGAGTTTTTCCAGTTTCGTTTCGACAATTCGATCGCCCTTCAGCCGTTTCCAAAATATATTTCTGAAAGCGGAGATCCGCCAGCTTTTGTTGAATAGCTGCGGGCGTCATATCAGATGTTTTTTCAGGATTAGTCAAATCGGCGATCGCCTGAGTCACTTCAGTATACTCAGGCGTTTGCATAAACTTGCCTGCATCTGCCCAAGCAGGACAGGCAATCAATAAGTTGAATAACAATAAACCTACCACCCATATAATCTTGAAAGGTTTCATCATCATCTCCTGTGGTGTGAATCAAATTTTGTGTAAGTCAATTTTAAGAAGCTGTATAACTCAACGCCTTATCCATTGCCCAACCCTTCCTCTTCGGCGTTGTTGAATCAAGGTATGAATTTAGAGTTGTACAAATTGAAACTTCGTTCCAATTCATAGTAGGTAGCTCTAATTAATTGTAAGAAAGGGTTTGGGGGCTGCGGCCTCCAGGCAGGGGGGGCACCCCCTCCACCCCCAAAAACATCTTCAATTTAATTTAGCCCAGCTACTTACTGCTATTCAGCAACACCTCCTTTTCTACGATCGGCTGACTGTTCGTTCTGCGTTTCTAAACAACATGAGTAGCACCAACCCGCCCACAACCAGGGCTAGGGTCGCCAGACTGCGATTTTCTAACGTGTGGCTGTCGATCAAAATCAATCCGCCTAACCCGACCAGCACAAAGGGTACCAGTTGGTTGCCATAGTGGGCTAAAATCTCAGCCATCACAGGGAGGCGAGTCAGTTGGAATGCGGTGTAGCACCACACGCCCACCAACGAAAAGAACACGCTCAAAATCACCAGGAGTTCTTCCCAGGCACTGTGGGCGAACAATGGGACGTAAATGCCAATATTATCGCCACCATTGGCAAAGGTTACGGCTGCAACCCCATAAGCCTGAGGAGAGAGAAACCCTGCGTACCAGGGACGCTCAGTCTGATCAACGGCTTGAGCTTCTACTGGCATATCTTCGGTTTGATTGAGTAGGCGGTTGAGCCCGATCGCGATCGGCACCAGTCCCAATAACCCAATCCAGGGACGAGGCAATAGCAAACTGCCGAAGAAGCCTGGTAAACAGGCAAGCACCAGCGCTGCAAAGCCCAAATATTGCCCTGCAACAATGTGTCGCCGCCGAAGCAACCCATTGATCTGGGAGAAAAAGAGTAAGAGGATCACGATGTCATCGAGATTGGTGGCAATAAAAGCCGTAATGCCGGTTGAGAAAGCTGTGGTCAAATGGTTCATGGCGGTTATTTCTTTTATTTAACCCAATTCGTCAGTCAGGGAAGGAATCTCGCATAACGAAGGCTGAGGGGTCGGTTCAAACTGAGCATGAATTGCTTCAATTCCCCGTTCCATCGATCGCACAACCTGGGGCGATCGCAGCCGCTGCCACACAAACCAACCGCAAGTGATCACCAAATATATTAAAAACAGGTAGGGAAAAGCATCATAGGGGGCTTGAGGCACGGGAAACCAGCGACTGCCACGAATGCCCACACTCCCCAGCACTGGAATCATCATGCAACCGATCGAGAGACCAGCAATGACTGCATCTCGCCATTGAAACTGGCAAATTCTACGCAAGTAAATAGGAGCGGCAATAGAAATTAACAGGTAAATGGTGAGAAATCCATAACTGGCGATCGCACCGAGATAACCCATACTTTCAAAAAGTTTGATCTGGCAGAGTGCCATTCCCGCAGGCACTAGAAATAAAATCAGGGCACAAACCGTCACGGCAATGTGAGGAGTTCGATTGGCTGAATGCGTTTCCCCCAAAGAAGAGGGAAACAATCCATGTCGTGCCATTGTAAAAAAAACACGGGCGGCTGGGTTGATGCTGCCCAAAACACAGGCGAAAAAACTAAACAACGCCCCCAACGCAATCACATCTCCTAGCCAGCCAACTCCCGCCTGCTTTGCCAGGAACCCCAAAGGTTCCTCCGTTTGCGTAATCTCTACGCCTGTCCCACTGAAGCCGAGTACTTCAATGTAGGTCATCGCAATAAAAAATAAGCCTGCCAGCACAACACTCCCCATCACCGCTTTGGGAATCGTTTTTAGGGGATGACGGGCTTCGTCTCCTAAAGTAGTGGCACTTTCAAAGCCAGAAAAGCTAAACATCACCAAAACTAAACCCATTGCCACCTGTCCTGGTGCCACTCCCACCAGTGTGAGTTGAGCCTCATCCAAAGCAAAGCCTTTGTGTGCCCAAATGATGCCTCCCAACAGGGCAATGAGCGCAATGGAAATGCCTTCTAACCAGAGCATGGCGATCGCTGACAGTTGAATATCTTTGTAAGCGGTATACCAGGCAGTACTTGCCCCGATCGCTAGCAGCGTCATACTAGAAGGATGAATTCCAAGCTGACCAATCAAGATACTGCTAAAGTTGGCAAAGCCGCAGAGCACCGACATGCCTGTAAACAGATACGCCAATACCATACTCCAGCCACACACTACCCCAGCAGTCGGACCCAGTCCTTTGACAATGTAGGAATAGAGTGAACCGGGAGAGGCCGATCGACTAGCAAACTGGTTGATATTGATACTGACCAGCACGAGTCCCACCAAACCAATCACAAAACTAAGCCAGGTGCCACTGCCTGACAACGCCACAATTAAGCCCAGATTGGCAGCGGGAATTGTGGTGGGAGCAATGACCGCAAAGGATTGGGCAAGCACTCCTCCAAAGGAAAGACAATCGGGCTTTAACCCATGCATACTGCGCGTTCTTTGAATGGGTTGAGTCTCACTGGTCATGAATGATCCTGATTGAACAGCAATGATAGGGAGGACGTCACCCTCAATTGCAGAGCCTTGAGTACGTGAGCAGAATCCTTCGCAAACAATACAGTCAATGTATTGATCCCCACCAATAGAAGCAAATAGTGTTTTTTGTTGAAACGATAAATCCAATTTATGGAAGAAGATTTGTCTTGATTTTCAGTCGCTTTGTCAGTCGATAAGCTATAAATCGAGTTAGATTTTCATCACTTCGCACTGCAATTGCGGGCTGATCGAGTTAAGCTTTCATCACTTCACACTGCAATAGCTGGCTGATACCTACGAGATCGTGCTTTCCGGCTCTGAAAATTGCTGCCCTACCCCTCCCCACGCACACAATGGAAACACTGCCAAAACTGTCAGATTTGAAACCAACTCGCACTAGCCGCAGAGCTAACAAAGATTTATACGCAACGGGGAAAGTTTTCTTATTTTTATTTGGGTTGGCGATGGTTGCCAGTTTTTTTGTCATTGTGAATGCAGGCGAACGAGGTGTATTGCTTAAATTTGGCGAGGTACAAAATACAGTTTTGGGCGAAGGAATTCATCCAATTATTCCGATCGTTCACACGGTTAAAAACCTCAGTGTGCGAGTACAAAGCCAAGAAATTACTGCAGAGGCATCATCCAAAGATCTGCAAGATGTCTATACCGATGTTGCGTTGAACTGGCATATTGTACCTGAAGAAACCTATCTGATTTTTCAGCAGATTGGTGAACAGACTGCAATTATTCAGCACATCATTAATCCAGCAGTTGAAGAAGTTTTAAAGGCAGTGATGGCAAGGTATACTGCCGAGGAAATTATTACTAAACGAGGACAGGTCAAAACTGGAGTGGATCAGGCACTGATTGAGCGCCTCAGACCTTATCACATAGCAGTGGATGATATCTCCCTGGTGCATGTGCATTTCTCGAACCGCTTTAGTGATGCAGTAGAAGCAAAACAGGTAGCTGAACAAGAAGCAAAACGGGCTGAATTTGTTGCGCTCAAAGCGATTAAAGAAGCAGAAGCAAGGGTGAATCTTGCCAAAGGCGAAGCCGAAGCGCAACGCTTACTGCGAGAAAATTTGACTCCAGAACTGTTGCAACGACAGGTCATTGAAAAGTGGAATGGCAATTTACCTTTAATTGTTGGTAGTACAGGGACAAAGTTGCTGGATTTGCGGCAACTGGTAGAAACCAATCAACGCATACAAACAGGTGGTCACGAAAGCGCCAGAGAGTAAGTGAGATTTAGCCACATCCCCCAACCTTTCAACATCCCATCGGCTACCCAACTTCAAAATAGGTTGAGAGTGATTCTGCGATCGACCATTGCTGCTGCAAAATTTTTTCAAATGCAACCATTGTTTGAGTTTGAAACCGTTGAGCATGTTTCAGCTTCAAAATAGGCTGGGTAATTTCTAAAATGGTGGATGAATCAGGATTTTGAGTGAAGATTTGAACCGCTTTCAGTGTCTTTAATCGCAGTTCTTTATGCACCATTAATTCTGGAATCGCTGCGGCACCATTCCCTTGTTCCACCACTGCTTTGACCATTTCGCTGCTGCTGAGTACTAGCATGACGGTTAATTGCGCTAGCTCAACCCCCCAACTCCGTAAGGCATACTCAAATACCTGTTGAGCACCGGAACCTGGCTCTCGCAGCACCCAGGAAGTCGCCAATAACTCGCTAACCTGGATGGCTGCTCGCTGGAACCAGGGATGAGACTGCCCCACCACAATTTGCAAGCGATCGCGCCCAACTACTTCTTGCAAGAGGGAGTGTTGCAAGGTTGATTTTACTTCGCCGGATATTAACCCCAGGTCAAACCGTCCGGAAGCGGTTCCTTCGGCTATTTCTTCAGCATTTGCCAGTGTGCAATTGACCCGAATGCCTGGAAATTCTTGTTGAAATTGACTGATCTTATCGGGCAGCCAGTAATTACCAATGGTCAAACTAGCACCCAAGCGTAATTCACCGCGCTGCAAATTGTTCAGTTCCCTCAAATTGCGCTCAGTAATCATCACTTGTTCCAAAATTTTCTGAGCCTCAATGTATAAGAGTCTGCCAGCTTCTGTAATTTCTACCCGTCGCCCCACTCGGTGAAACAGTTTAATGCCATATTCTGCCTCTAAGCTCTGAATTGCTGCACTCACCGCAGGTTGAGTAATATAAAGAGTTTCGGCGGCGCGGGTGAAATGCAAATGTTCTGCAACGGCTAAAAAAATTCGTAATTGTTCTAGGGTCATTTGCGAATCTCCGCACCACTCAAAAAATCGTCGATCCCGCGATCGCTCAAAATCTTTTCGCCATCTTGCGTTTCTAGCCAGTCACAAATCGCAAGGGGATGGACATCCAGCCCAGAGAGGTTTATGCGCAGCATCAAAGCGTATGCCAAATTCGGCGAGCCCCAATCGGCTTTAAAGGTATAAACTCCACTAATTCTGTAGAATTAGTGGAGTTTATACCTTTAAAATAATACGGTAAATCGGTCGGATAGCAGTATATTATTTGTAGCCGAATCGATCGCCAATAACGCCCAGGCAAAGGGGTCCATTTTTGTTTGACTTTGTCGCCCAGCAACCTTATTGAAATCTCCAGAAATGTCGCTGAATCATGGCAATCCTCGCAATACTTTGTCCGAACTCTCTGCCAAAGCCCAATATGCGCTATTGGCGTTAATTGAACTGGCCGGTCATCCCGATCCCAAAAATCCACTAACGATTAATGAAATCTCAGCTCGACAACTGATTCCAGAACGCTATTTGGAACAGATTTTTACCTTACTGCGGCGAGGCGGAGTGCTGCAAAGTCAACGGGGAGCGAGGGGTGGCTATACGCTGTCGAAAGAGCCGTGGCAGATTACCGTGCTGGAAGTGATCACCTTAGTAGAAGGCGATCGTAGAAACCGAATGCTGGGTGCCTCCTGGACTGTTGAACAGGAAATGATCCATGAAATTTGGCAACAGGCGAGCACCGCATTTCAAACAGCCTTGAGCCAGCATACGCTTCAGGATTTATGTCAGCGTCGTGATATTCGCAAACAAAACAATCCGATGTACTATATCTAGACCCTAATCCTACGGTGATTTAAGAGCGTTCCACCTTTGGGGGAATGGGTTCTGACAATCGATCAGACTCACAACTCGCAACATTCTGAGGTTGAATCAGGAGCATGACCGCGACTGACCATGCCAGCGCCAACATCCATCCTCCCAAAACATCGCTAGGATAATGTCTGCCTAAATAGAGTCGAGTCCAACCAATGATCCCCACAAATCCACCTCCTGCCCACACTGCCAACCAACGCCAGCGAGTATTCCATGTCAATACAATTAACACCATGACGAAAGATACACTGGACATGGCGTGTCCACTGGGAAAGGCATAGCTTAAATCAGGCGACAAGTTCTCCCAAAGATGAGGACGTTCCCGATGAAACAGGAATTTGAGGCGATAGTTGAGCAGCGCACTGCCCAGAGGTGTCATCATTAGGTAAAGGAGCGATCGCCCTTTGCGCTGATAAATTAATCCGGTGCCAAGCACTGCCAATACTGGAAATACCCCCCAAAACACCCCCAGCGGTGTCAGTGTTCGAGCGATCGTCTCTAGCAGCGGGTGTTGGGTTGTATAAAGCCATTGCAGAATTGGAACATCCCAGCTGAAGCCCTGACCCTGCTGCCAAATATGGCTTGCCAGCAAACTAAACACCAGCAACGGCAAGAGTACCCCCAGCCCTAAAAACGTTGTTCTACGGGATAATAAAAATTGATTTTTATTTTTAAAGAACTCCATACGATCAACACGCATATTTCAAACGGAATAGGCTAATTTCCAACTTACAGTGACGAGCAGCAGATAAACGATAAACCGCAAAAGCCGTTGAGGAGCAAGCTGGCAAAGCTTTGCACCAACCAATACACCTGGTACTGAGCCAAACCAGATGGGCAGTACCAAATGCCAATCGACTGTTCCCAAACCTAAATGTCCCAATGAGGTAAAGCCTAACAAAATTGCGGCTTGGGCGAGATCGGTTCCCACTAATCGCTGAGCATTCAATCGGAAAAAAGTAATCAGCACCAGAGCAAATAGCGAGCCAGAAGAGACACTCGTCATACCGACAATGCAACCTAATCCTGCCCCAATCGCGATCGTGCCTGTGCGTCCTGGCAATGTAGCTAGATCGAGCATCGGCGGTTGAGGAAATTGGAAATCAGGCACAAGGGTTAACAACCCCAGTTGTAGCAATGCCAGTAGCGTCACCAATAAAATTGCTAACCCAATGAACCGGAGCAAAATGCTATCCAGATTGAGTGTTGCAGTTTGCTGAATTTGGTGAAGAATACCGACCCCGCATAGAGCACCAGGAACGCTCCCCATCGCCAACCATTGCACCACTTGACGATCAACCGTTTGTTGCCGCCAGTGTTTGATACCGCCCACTACCTTCATCAAGGTTGCCGCGACCACATCCGAACTGACCGCAACCGAGGGTGGCACTTGAAACACAACAATCAACATCGGTGTAATCAGGGAAGCTCCACCAATCCCAGTCAAACCTACGACAATGCCTACGCCAAAGCTGAGCAACGGCAGAAGTAATTCGTTCATGACAGCGCCAGCAAGTTAAGGATGCAGGGACAACAGAGGTGTTTCCAGGATCTTGAACTGCAACAGCAGCACAATGACTCCGGTGTAAAGGCTTGAAGAAAGGATACCCGTCCACAGTTCTTTCTGGAGATTGCGATCCCCAGTTTGTCCCTGAACCACATCCAAAAAGCCAGCTTGCATTAACAAAATACCCACTACATTTGACAGCCAGTAGCCCACGATCGCTCCTGGAATCAAGCAATTAGGTGAAACCAAACTGCAGAGATAGCCAAAACCATAGGCAATGGGCAAGTTAAACAACAGATCATTCCACCAGCACAAGGGCGATAGTGCATAACCCAGCAGCATTAAAAAACCGCCTCTGAGTTTTCTAAGGGGCGGTTGGCTAGTGCTGGACTGGGCAAAAGCTTCAGACGAGGACGGCTCAGCCTGGACGACTGACCAGAATTTAGGGTTGATGGCTTTGAATGGATTCATAAAATACGGTTCATCTATGTATTTACCGTATTTTAACAGTTAAGGGATCGCAACAAGCCCACTTTCGCAACAAAAATACTAAATCTTGATATGTTTACCGTGTTTTATGCCGAAAAAAGAGCAGTTTCTGAGAAACTGCTCTTTTTAGCACTCAACTGTCACCGTCTTCATCTCGGACTTAAGGCATAGTCTGTGAATACTTTGACCTGTTTAGGTTTGATATGAACGGATTGATGTGGCTGAAGCTGAAGCCGATCGAAATCATCCCGGCTCAAATGCGCGGTGACTGTTTGACCAGGTTCCAACACCAGCTCAACTTGAATTTCCCAGCCCAAGTGAATTACCCGCTCAACCTTGGCAGGTACGGACTCATCCGTTGGTTGCAACTGAATTACCACATCCTGAGGGCGCCAAAATACCCGGACTGATTCATCCCATGCCCGATCGCTGGATAACTGAGGTGTAGATGCCTTACTACCCAAACCTTTGCCATTCCTTGGCAAAATGCCGGAGGCAGCAGGCAACACATTCACCGGACCAATGAAACTCATGACAAAAGACGATGCTGGATTGTCGTAAATTTCTGCGGCGGTGCCAACCTGCTCCACTTTTCCCTGATTCATAATGACAATTTCATCGGCAACTTCCATTGCCTCTTCTTGGTCATGAGTCACAAACACGGTAGTCACATTGACCTCGTGGTGCAGATTGCGTAGCCAGGTTCGCAACTCTTTGCGAACTTTGGCATCCAGCGCTCCAAAAGGTTCGTCTAGCAGCAATACCCTAGGTTGGACTGCTAATGCCCTTGCCAACGCGACTCGCTGTCGCTGTCCACCTGAAAGTTGAGAGGGGTAACGATCTCCCATCCCCGTCAGTTGCACTAGGTCAATCAATTCTTCAACACGGTTGCGAATTCGATTTTTATTGACCTTGCGAATTTCCAACGCAAACGCCACATTCTGCCGCACGGTCAAATGTTTAAACAACGCATAGTGCTGAAACACAAACCCAATTTGGCGTTCTTGTACCTTTCGATAGGTCGCGTCTTCCCCAATTAAATAAATTTGGCCTGAATCCGGCGATTCGAGCCCAGCAATCATTCTGAGCAGAGTGGATTTTCCTGAACCAGAGGGTCCCAGAAGTGCCACTAGTGAACCCGTCTTAATGTCCAGGTTGACATTATCAATGGCACGGAACGAGCCAAATTGCTTGGAAACCGCTTGAACAGCTATACCCATGGTTTATTTTCTACGTTTAGCGATACCCTAATATACTACGGTTATCTTATCGATAAACAGGACTATCTTAAACATATCTCTGGCTTTACCATTTCCGATCGGTAAAAGCCCGCTTAACAAGGCTCGCTATCCCCAACCGTGACCAAGCTTGCTCGTAATACCTCCAATTAATTAGAGTTACCTACTTAGATGAACGGCTTTGTTTCAACCTAATCGCAAAAAACGCCCCTACAAGCATCTGAAACGATCGCGGTTTAAATTTAATTGCACCTAGATACTGATCGATTCAATCTGACTGAACTTTTGAGTTGCTCAACATCGGGATGAAAATGATGCTGAAAAAGCAGGATGACTTGGAACTTAGTTCTAAATCATCCTGCTTTTTAGCAACGCCGAACTTTTACTATGGCTCATGACGATTGCTATAGCCGATCACCGCAACCTTATGTCGGTAAACCAGCTCAGCGCCATACCAGCCTGTAATTCCCAGCAGAGATGCCACGATCAAGGAAAGCGTCAATCCGGTTGGTAAAACGGCACCTTCAATATCATGCCAACGCAAGATCCAATTCACCAGCGTTAGAACCATGGCAGCAACATTGCCAAACATATGAATCCAGCCTGCATTATGTTTTTTAACCCGATCGATCCTCAGAAAATCCAACATTCCAGTAAACGCTGCGACCAACCCTGCAACAAATCCCCCACCAATTAGCCATAGTGCCGCCCGTGCCCAAAAAGGATCATGGGTCAGCCAATATCCGAGATCTGCTCCGAAAGCCCCTGTCAGGAAGGCAATAGGGAAAGTAACCAGTAAGGGATGCAGTGGGTGACCCGCGATCGCAACGGTACTGGGAACGCCACTGTCACGATACTCACGCTCATTACTTTCAATGAAAGGCGGCACACTGGGAGTTTCTGTCATGGTCTTTGCTCCTAAAGGTTGAATAGTAGAAAATTAAGCCGAAGGGAGTTGTTCGATGTAAGTCCTTGCATGGATCACTAACCTGCCTGGCTGAACCGCGAGTTGATGCAGCTGAAGCGTAATCCCTGGAATATTGAAGTTTCGCAGGTCTAATAAAGCTGTAAGTTGCTCAAAAATAGCAGTGACAAGCTCTGCGGTTAACCCTGGTGCTTCAGCTGATAGAATTTCTAAAGAAATCTGATGTCCGTTCTCTTGAATTTGAGGAATCGCCGTCGCTGCAAGCTTGATTACCTCATCTTGTTCCTTCAACAAAAAATGAGCTGTAATGACAAGTTGGTTGTCACCAGGCAGGGTAACGGTGGCTTGTTTCACATCCACCGGGGTAGAACGTCCTTCTATCTCCATTGTCAAGTTGTGTAACTTGCTTTGAAGATAATCAGAACTAAAAGCGCGATTAATGTCAGCTTCGGTCAAAACAATTTGAGCTTCGGCGGCGGTTGGCTGCGTGAGTTCAAGGTTGCCAAAAACTGCACTCAACGGATTGATTGAAACTTTGTTTGTATTGACTTCCAGCGTCTCCATGCGAAGGTCTTGCCGCATCACTAAGCCTTTGCCAGAGATAGAGACAGAATCGACCTCGCCCTGAATCAGCTTTCCAGGATTTGTTCGAACATCTACATCAATCGCTTCAACTTCATCCAACTGGCTGGCAATCCCTACTTCTGCCACCTTGCTCAACGCTTTCTCGCCCAAATCGGGATTATCTGGTGCCATATCTTGCCTTTTCAATACTAGTACAGCAAAACAAAAGTTTTGAAAGGGGTAGAACCCCTTGTTGGGAGCGGAGCCTCCAAGCCCCCATGTTGCAAAATTTAGTGCTTGCCACACTAGTCTGCAAATGAAAACATTGGCAATTGCCTGCTTAATTCCTAGTCTTAATGTCAGCAGAGACAGATTAAAGTTCAATCTGTCTAGAGAGATACAAACGATTAAATCTACAAATTTTCAAAGCAGCCTACCTCTTGGGGGAGAAGATCACCAGCATTTGCGTTGTTAAGGTACTGGGGTCTCAAGGTTATAACTGTGATAGAACTTAAACCCATTGAACAACAAGTGGTTGCGGTTGTTGGAGCATCCAGTGGCATTGGGCGAGAAACCGCGCTCCAGTTTGCCAGGCGACGGGCGAAGTTAGTAGTTTCTGCCCGCAGCGAATCAGGGTTGCTCTCATTGGTCGATGAAATTACTCAGTTGGGGGGAGATGCGATCGCGGTGCTGGCGGATGTCTCTGTATTTGAACAGGTACAGAAAATTGCCGACAAAACCGTCGAACACTATGGACGCCTAGACACCTGGGTTCATACAGCTGCGACCGCAATTATTGCTCCTTTTGAGCAAGTGACACCCGACGAATTCAAGCGTGTCATCGATGTGAACTTGATGGGGCAAGTTTATGGCGCAATGGTAGCATTGCCCCATTTGAGGCGTGAAGGACGTGGTGCATTGATTCACCTCTCTTCAGTTGAGGCACATCGATCGCTGCCTCTGCAAAGCTCTTATGCGGCCTCCAAACACGCGATTGAGGGGTTTCTGGATTCATTGCGGGTGGAGCTACAGCATGAAGAAGTTCCCATTAGCGTGACCAATGTCATGCCTGCCACCATTAATACCCCCTTCTACAATAAGGCTCTGACAAAACTGGGCGTTCAACCGACGGGAGTGCCGCCCTACTATCAACCCAGCCTAGTTGCCGAGGCAATTCTGCATGTTGCTGAACATCGCACCCGTGACATTATCGTTGGCGATGTGGGTCGGTTTCTGGATCTACTCCAGAAACTCTCACCTGAATTCAGTGATGCACTGCTCAGTCTCATCGCTGTTAAAGGGCAACGCACTCACGTCACCAAACTTGAAACCGATCCCAATAATCTATTTGAACCGATCGAAGGCTACGACACAGCGATCGGAGATTTTAGCGATAAGACAATCCCCAGTTTCTTGGACTGGTTCGATTTTCACCCTGCTGCAAAATGGGCAACCGTTGCCGGATTGGGAGCATTTGCCCTGTTAGCAACTCATGTTTTGCAAGATACAGAATCCCTTAAATAATTGGAAGGCTATCACCATGGAATTGCAATCAACGCAGAGAATTGAGCCACAGGCTGATCAATCGAGTGCTCCTAGCGATGTAGAACGCTGGGGTTCTCTAATTACAGGAGGCGCAATGGTTTTAACCGGGTTAAGTCAGCGTTCCTTGCGAGGAGTACTACTAGCGATCGCTGGGGGGGGGCTAGCCTATCACGGTGCGATGGGACAAAAAAGCTTGCAGGACAAAGTGACTGAAGCCACCGGAATTGACAAGGGGCTGCGGGTTGAGAAAACGCTCACAATTCAAAATAAATCGCCTGAAGAGCTATATCGCTTCTGGCGAAATTTTGAGAACCTGCCTACATTCATGAAGCATCTCCAATCGGTGACGGTTTTTGACAATCAGCGCTCTCACTGGGTTGCCAGCGCGCCATTGGATACCCGTGTGGAGTGGGATGCCGAAATCATTAACGATCAGGAGAACCAGTTAATTGCCTGGGCATCCGTTGAAGGTGCAGATGTAGAGAATTCTGGATTTGTCCGGTTCAAAGCAGCATCACATGAGCGGGGTACCGAAGTAAAAGTAGTTATCGAATATAACTTACCTGGTGGAGCACTCTCTGCTGCGATCGCCAAGGTTTTTGGCGAAGCGCCTGAACAGCAAATTGGGGATGATCTACGTCGCTTCAAAATGCTGATGGAGACAGGTGAGATTGCCACTACTGAAGGACAACCAACCGGACATCACTAGTCCCAAGTCCCAACCTAGTGGTCTATCAAGACTGTTTTGAGGGGTTAAAACCCCCCAAAACAGCTCAAAAATGATTTTTGTAGATTTGAGAGACTCCTCAAATTTACACCAACGCACTACTAGGGAAAGCTGGTTCGACTTCAGTTTGTGTTGACCTGGCGTAGGGGCTTAGCATTCAGCTAAAAGTCGATGCAATCTTGCAAAAAATACCGCCCGGATGCTAAGCCCTTACAGGATTTCAGAGATCCGACACAAAATCCGTCAAAATCAGCTCCTTTACCTGATTTCTAACCTCTTATCCATCATCATTTCTAAGGCCTATCACCATGAAAGCAGTTTGCTGGCAAGGAACCGAAAACGTGCAGGTTGAAACTGTACCTGATCCAAAACTTATTAATCCACGGGATGCAATCGTTAAAATTACCACTACAGCAATCTGTGGTTCGGATTTACACCTGTATAACGGCTACAACCCCACCATGAAAAAGGGTGATATTCTGGGTCACGAATTCATGGGCGAAGTGGTTGATCTGGGTTCCGAAGTAAAGAACGTGAAAATTGGCGATCGTGTGGTCGTTCCCTTTACTATCTCGTGCGGTAATTGTTTCTTCTGTCAACGAGATTTGTCGTCGTTGTGTGATAACTCTAACCCCAATGCTTGGATGGTCGAAAAAGTGATGGGGCACTCTCCCTCAGGTCTTTTTGGTTATTCCCATTTAACGGGAGGTTACGCAGGAGGGCAGGCTGAATATGCCCGCGTTCCGTTTGCTGATGTAGGGCTGTTCAAAATCCCTGATGGACTGACAGACGAACAGGTTGTCTTTCTAACCGATATTTTTCCCACAGGCTACATGGCAGCAGAAAACTGCAACATCCAACCCGGAGACACGGTGGCGATTTGGGGATGTGGTCCAGTTGGACAATTTGCGATTAGAAGTGCCTTTATGCTGGGTGCCGATCGGGTGATCGCTATCGATCGGGTTCCTGAACGCCTGCAAATGGCAAAAGAGGGCGGGGCAGAAATCTTAAACTATGAGGAAATTGAAGTCGGTGAAGCTCTGAAAGAAATGACAGGTGGACGAGGTCCGGATGCAGTGATGGATGCAGTCGGCATGGAAGCCCATGGCATGGGTCTGGAAGGGTTCTACGATAAGGCAATGCAAGCGGTTAGGCTAGAAACCGATCGCCCCAACGTGTTGCGTCAAGCGATCGTGGCATGTCGAAAAGGAGGCACGGTATCGGTTCCAGGCGTTTACACAGGACTTGTAGACAAAATACCTATGGGTGCTTTCATGAATAAAGGCTTAACCATGAAAACTGGGCAAACCCATGTTCATCGGTATTTGCATACGTTACTCGATCGGGTTCAGGCAGGTGAGATTGACCCATCATTCGTGATTACGCATCGTCTACCACTGGAGCAAGCACCACACGGTTACGAAATTTTCAAGCAGAAAAAAGACAGTTGCATCAAGATTGTGCTTAAGCCAGGTCAAGCGGCCTAAAAATTGACGCTTGCAGGTTCATTTTCTGGCATTGACGTGGATATTCCCAAATAAGTAGGCAGTGGCAATTCAACGTAGGTTTGCACCTTTCTACTGATTTAAGGGGGTTAATGGTTACGATATTAGACCTCTAAAAAACTATCCGAAATCCCCCAATTTTTCTTTGTCACGAATGATTAATTGGGTGGGTCTCGGATAGTTTTTTAAAGTGGAATAAAGCTTGAGAATATCTCTTGAATTAGAGAGTCTAAGCCACGAGACACAACTTGTGACGGAGGGAAAGATTGAATTTTGTAAACATCATGAAGTTGTAACCATAGAAGGCTCATTTAGTCAAGATAGGCAACCTCATGATCAGGATCAATCGTCAATTATCTTCTGTTAACGTCCTCAGAAAAAGTATCTGGTTTTTAGGAATTCTGCTCTGCTTATTTGGAATGATCGATCAAGTCATTGTGAGCTTTTCTGACAATCACGTCTCGTATTTAGAATTCTTCCATTTTCTTACAGCAGCCTTTCTATTCATTAGTTGGATCGTTCTACGACCTGCGATCGAAGAAGAACTGAGTACGCCAACTGAAAAATTGAAGACTGTTAAGCTAAACCCCAGTTTATATACCAATAAAGCCCACTTATTAGTCGCTAAAAATAGAATGCTTGAGCTACAGAATTACCATATCATCAGCCAATTACATATACTGCCGTTTCCCTATCTCAGCCAAATCTATCACCTGTTGAATTTGAAGCATTTAGAAACCGTTCACAAAAATAGTCTGAGCGGATTGAAAGTAATCGATATTTGTGAGATTCAGCCTACGGCGCTGGGTGGATCTGTGAAGTTCAGAACAACTTTAACCTCTCCAATCAATCTCTTAAAAATTTGGAGACAGCCCATCGTAGATGTGGAGCTAACGCTCCATACGCCTTACACTATTGAGTTGCGTATTCCTGTGTATGGCGGGAAAAAAATCGTTGTCCTGTTTAATGTCCTTCCATTAACTGAGACGACGCATGAGTTTTTAATCAACATTTATACTGATCTGCCATATCCCAAGTTTTTGCTGTGGTTTGTCTTACATCTTGCGACATTCGTGACTCTATATGAAGATCTTCCCTACTTGAAAAAGTTATCCGAAAGAGGATTCGATCGCTTACTAAACTCTGCCAAAGCCTCGAGTCGTAAAACAGTATGGCTGTTCCAAAGATTTGTCAATCTTCATGCCTCTACAATGCAGTTATCTTATGAAATCTGAAGTCAAGGATGCTAAGTTAGAAGATGCTTGTCAAGCCATCGTTTCGATTTCAAAATTACGATGGTCACCTCACTTAAAAAGCAGCACCCCTTAAAAGGGGTGCTGCTTTTTGTATCAGAGATGATTTACAGTTCGCTTAGTCAAAACTAGGATTTGCCACCCTTCCGACCAATGTCAGACATATGCTCACGGTCTTGACTCACGCTCTCCCCACCCTTACGACCGGCTTCTTTCGCTTCTTCAGAGGTGAACTCATGGGCAGTTCCTCTCTCATGAGCGACCTGTCCGCCTTTATGCCCGGCTTCTCTCGCTTCTTCAGAAGTGAATTCATGGGCAGTTCCTTTCTCGTGAGCAGCCTTTCCACCTTGGCTAGCAATTTCACGTTGTTTTTTAGCATCCATGGACGCAAATCCCTGTTCACCGCTATTTGATGATTTATTTTGATTAGCCATGACTTGATCTCCTGATTCAGGAATTGAATTATCTCATTCTAAAAACCTACAAATTTTGTTATCTCTATCTACGGTAAGATCGGATATTTTTGATGATTAAAGTCTTATTTTTAGAAATTAATTCGATTAGTTAATAGAGATATAAAACTATCAAAAACTAATATAAAAATAGACAGTTATTAAACATAGGATGGGCGTAGGCGATATCCTTTATCTATCCTACATTTAATTACAACTACCCACTTATAAGTTTGATTAGCTCATAGAGAGCATTTGCATTGAATATCAGCACTTTTCACAACCTAAGCCTTACCGGATGGATCAGTTGCATGAATCAAAGCAGCTTTTTCCTGAACGGGAGAACGATCTATTGTTTGTTCAGCGGTGGGGCGTTGATGACGTTCAGGACTCTCGATCTGTACGAATGAACCCGTTGCAATCGATTGCTCAAGGGCACGAATAATTTGGACATCAATCAGCCCTTCCTTTCCCGACGGTTTTGGATTGTGGTTCTGCAAAATGCAGTTTGAAAAGTAAACAAACTCAGCAGCAATCTGATCGTGAGGTTCAAAGGTATGTTCCTGCGTTTTGCCGTCGATCGTGAGAACATGTTTGATCTCACCTTGCGTGCTATATGCAGGATCGACTCGTAAATCACCTTTCGTACCGACGACCTGATACGTCGAAACTTTGGCTGCACCAAAACTATAGGTAAAGCTTGCTAAGCGATTGCCTGGAAAGCGCAGGATTGCAGTAGTCATTTCTGCAACTTCTTGAAATCGTTCCTCTCCGTTATTGGCACTGGTTGCGAAGACAGCGATCGGTTCAGCTTGAAACAGAGAACGGACAGCATTGATGCAATAGATGCCAATATCGTCGAGAGTGCCACCACCTTTTTCTTTTTCAAGCCGAATGTTGCCTGCTGTAGTTTGTTGGGTAAACAAAGAGTTGAAAATACGAGGTTCGCCAATTTGGTGCGATCTCATCACTTCTGCCGCCTGCAAATTTGCTGCTTCAAAATGTAGACGATAGGCAATCCTCAATTTGAGGTGGTTCTTCTCTGCCGCTTTGATCATTGCCTCACACTCTGACACGGTCACTGCCATCGGTTTCTTACATAGGATATGAATCCCTGCACTAGCAGCCCGCACGGTGTAATCGCAATGCAAATGGTTGGGTAGAGCGATGTAGACCGCATCAATCAATCCACTGCTGAGTAAATCATCGTATTCCTCATAAGAGAAAGTACATTTCATGCCTGGATACTTCTGAGAAAGTTCTGCTAACTTGCTTGGGTCATCTGAAACCAGTGCAACCAGCTCAGAATTTTCGGCATGGGCAAAAGCGGGTAATGCCGCCGCTTGAGCAAACCAGCCAAGTCCTACTACGGCGTAGCGGATGTTCTGTTTACCCTTTTGAGCAGGCAAAGTTCGGTGTAACTAGGACGTCATGGAAGTTTCCTGCGATGGCATGGTTTTAGGATTGATGCAGATGAAATCGAGAGATCAGGGAAGTGCCTGGTTCTAACTCAATTTGTGTTGATCCGGCGTAGGGGCGTGGCATTTGGTGCGAAATCCTGGCTTAGCCTGAAAATTGTTGTCCAAATGCCATGCCCCTACAGGGTTTAACAGCTCCAACACAAAATCCATCAGAAGCAGGAAGATGCAGGTTTGGGGTGTTCTTGATGCTCGGTCTAACCTTTGAGTCAAAACACCCTAAACATAACTGAGAGCGAGGGTTAAGTATTAGCATTGAGTAATTGCAAGAGAGCCTTTCGATAAATTGCTTGACCTGCCGCATTCAGATGCACTCCATCCGTCGTCAGAGATAGCAGCAACGCCTTCTGCTCAAAAAGTGGTTGAATCGTCGCTGCTGCGATCGTCAGATGTTGTTCGTCGGCAACTTCCTGCAATAAGCCATTAATTTCATCAACCCTCTGAATCGGCCCTGCTAGTTCTGGGTTATGGCTCGCCGCTACGGTTGAGTAGAAGGCGGGTAATATATAAATATTTTTTGCTGAGAGTGATCGAGCCAGCGTGATGATCTGGGTCATGTTCTGCTTAAACTGCTGATCTTCGATGTGATACCACGCATCGTTGGTTCCAATGGCAATAATCACCGTTTGACAGTGCACCTGTCGAGGTAGGAGGGTTTGAAGTTGCCCAACCAGCGAAACCGTACTCATGCCGCCGATCGCAAAATTGAATCGGTTCTCCCCTAAACTATTTCCCAACCCCGATGAAATAGAATCGCCAAACAAGCAGCCCTGGTATTGTTGCCCCTGACTCACGATCGCTTGATACTCCACCAAAGCCTGCCAAGCTGGGAGGGTGGGGAGTTGATCCTGGGGCGGATGAGGTGTAGATTCGGCAATCACTTGTAATGCCTTCGGGAGATTAATCTTCAGCCGACGACTGGGGTAGGCTTCCAGAACGCTAAGGATACTCAATCCTTCTCCAGGTCTTGTGCCGAGAATTAGAGCGGCTCGGAGTGCCTGCACACCTGCACTATCCTGCCGATCATCTGCCTGGGCAACCTGTGCCAGAAAGCGCTGCCCCAGAGCTGAGTTGAGGGTGCGATCGAGGGCAACTAAATTTACGGGGAACTGGACTTGTAGCGCGTTACGCAGGATGATTTGATCCTCTCGCTTCAGGTAGCGCAGAAAATCTTGTAGGGCGGTCGAAACATCGCCCGTTTTAGCATATTGACGCAGATCTGCGATCGCAACCGATTGGGTAAATAGACCATAGCGCACCGTGATCTCTTCAGCCGCTGAAATGGTTGGAGCGATCGAGAGATTGCAGCCTACCACAATTCCAGCCAGGGTAAAAAGCTGCTTGAAACGCTTCCAGAACTGCATGGCTATCTCCTTGGTTTTCCGATTGCTATTTTAGATTCAGAAGAATTTGACGCAGCTTTGGCTTTGGTTGATCCAGTTGCTTTCGCCAGTTTTCCAGATAGGTATAAAACACAGGTGTTAAGTACAGGGTCAAAATCTGTGAAAACAGTAAACCCCCAACGATCTCAATCTCCAACGGGCGACGGGCTTCCGGTCCCGATCCCGTTCCTAAAACAATGGGCAACTTGCCAATCAGTGCTGCCATTTTTGGCATCATAATCGGGCGAAAGCACACAATGCAGGCTTCATAAATGGCATCAGAAGCACTTTTGCCTGCATGGCGCTGTCGTTCGATCGCAAAATCCATCAACATCATGCCGTTTTTCTTAACAATCCCTACCAGTAGAATCATGCCAATAGAGGAGTAGAGATTTAATTCCACTTGAAAGATCAACAATGTTAGTAGAGCACCAAAGCCAGCAGAGGGCAAGCCCGACAAAATCGTCAAAGGATGAAGGAAATCTTCGTAGAGAATCCCCAGAATCAGCATATTATTCGTCAGGGACTCAAAAGCATGTTGGAGTCGAATGCGGACATGCAGGTGATCGGCGAAGCAGAGAACGGGCAGCGGGCGATCGAGCAAATTCCGACCTTACAGCCAGATCTGGTGTTGATGGATATCCGAATGCCTGTAATGGACAGGGTTGCGGCAACCCAGGTCACGACTCAACAGTATCCTGCTATCAAAGTTTTAGTCTTGACCACCTTCGATAATGAAGAATATCTCTCTCAGGCAATGCGTTTGGGGACAAAAGGTTATTTACTCAAAGATACGGAACCGGATGAACTCGCTTTAGCCATTCGCTCGGTTGACAAAGGACACACCCACTTTGATCCAGGTTTATTTGCAAAAACACTCCTCACAGGTGCTGCGGTAGCGACTCCAGAGATCGTCCCCCTCCGGAATTAGCCCAACTCACCTATCGAGAATTGAAGGTCTTGCGATTAATTGTATCTGGAGTGAATAATCGTGAGATTGCTCAGTCCTTATTTCTGTCAGAAAACACGGTAAAGAACTATGTCACCCATATTTTAAGTCGATTGAATTTACGCGATCGTACTCAGGCAGCCTTCCTTGCCCATTCTCTTCTACTCAAATAAATAGAAATTCGCTGCTTCTGATGGATTTTGTGTTGGAGCTGTCAAACCCTGTAGGGGCGTGGCATTTGGACAACGATTTTCAGGCTAAGCCAGGATTTCGCACCAAATGCCGCGCCCCTACGCCGGATCAACACAAATTAAGTTAGAACTAGAAAATTTGAAAGCCACACCAAACCGCTCCACAAACCGCTTCCGTTAAAGTTGCCGTGTAGTCTTGCCAAAATTGCCTTGTCTTATGTCTGATCATTCCTACGATGTTGTCCTCTATGGTGCCAGTGGATTTGTTGGCAAACAAACCGTACAGTACTTTACTCGCCATGCCTCTTCTGCTCGAGTGCGTTGGGCGATCGCTGGACGAAACCGCCAAAAGTTAGAAGCCGTTAGAGATGAGATTGGCGTAACAGTGGATGTGCTGGTTGCTGACAGTCAAGATCAACCAGCGATCGATGCGATTGTGTCACAAACGCGGGTGCTACTCACCACCGCTGGTCCCTTTGCCCTCTATGGCAATGCCATGGTGGATGCCTGTGTTCGGTTCAAAACCCATTATGTCGATATCACTGGGGAAACTTTTTGGGTCAAAACGCTGATCGATCGCTACCACACCCAGGCAACTGCCGATGGCACTCGCATCATTCCCTGCTGTGGCTTTGATTCTGTCCCGTCAGACCTCGGCACCTATCGGGTTGTCCAGCGTCTGCAACAAGAATTAGGCATCCCTTGCGCGAACGTCAAAGCCTATTTTCAGATGGTTGGTGGCTTCAATGGCGGCACACTCGCATCCGCTTTCAATCTGTATGACTCCCAAGGAATAGCACACTTGCGTGATCCTTTCTTGCTCAATCCACCGCCCTCCCCGACTCAAGCAGAAATCGATCGCAACTGTGATCCCCAAACGCCATCCTTTGACCCCGATATCAACACCTGGGTGGCTCCCTTCTTGATGGCACCGGTTAACACTCGCGTCGTCCGCCGCAGTTGTGCATTGGCCGAGGGATGGCAAGAATCTTATGGACCTGGTTTCACCTATCAGGAGTATCTCAAGTTTGATGAACCGTTGGCATGGCTCCAAGCAACGGGGGGCACTGCCGGACTTGCTCTGTTTGCAAGCATCCTACAGCAGCCCCAACTGCGATCGCTCTTGCAACCCATTCTGCCTCAGCCCGGTGATGGCCCCTCAGAGCAAACCATGCAAGAGGGCTGGTTTTCCTGTGAAGTAGTTGGTACTGCCCTTGATGGGCGCAAGGTGCGGGGACTGATTCGGGATCAAGGAGATCCGGGCAACCGAGCGACAGTCAAATTTGTCTGTGAATCTGCATTGAGTTTGGCGCTCCAAATGGATGAGTTACCCGGTGGTCCCGCACGGGGAGGTATTTTGACCCCAGCCACTGGATTGGGTAATGTGCTGGTAGAACGGTTACGTCGGGCTGGGATGACGGTGATGTGAACTCAACATGTGTGAATTGACTGGGTGAAAATATTCTCATCGCGACGCCCTGGATGGTACGGCTCAGGCATTGGTCGTCACAAAAGCACTGTCTCCAGTCGTTTTCTATAGCCATGGTCATTTAGGTTGGGACAAGGGGCTTAAGCCCCTGGCAGCTTCCAGCCTTTAAAACGTCCTAATGATCGTAACTACCGCTATATCTTCCCAAATCCACTCTTTTAAGTAAATTTTGTATCCGCTATTGCTCGCATTCCTGAAGCAGATGTGGCATAGTCTGAGCAATAAGCACGGTATATCGGTCGATTTATTGTAGATTCGCTATCGATCGAGTGGAGTAGAAAGAGAGGCGGAGTATTGCTCAAGTAGCAGAGAGTCGATAGGACAGTTCCTATCGGGAAGTCGCAAGGTCTTTTAAGTAGCTGGGTGCAATTAAATTGAAGATGGATTTTGGGGGTGGAGGGGGGCAACCCCCCTGCCGGGGCAACGCCTCACCCCCCTTCTTACAACTCATTACGCCTACCTATTTAGCTGGAATGGAAAGTTGGGATGATGGATAACCTCATGGATGAAAAAGAGTTAATGTTGGATCTGATCCTCACCCGCAATTTGATTGATAGTGTGGCGGAACCAGACTGGGATGTGTTGGATCGATGCAGCGTGAGCTTGCTGAGATTTCCATCTGGCAATGCATTGCTTGTAACTTGTCATGAAGTAGACGGTGTGCCGATAGAACTCTACAAACGGTTGGTAGAAATGGCAAAGCTGACGCATCATCAACATGGCAAAACGCTGATTTGCTTACGCTGCAAACAGCAGGATTGGGTCATGCGTTGGGATAGCGAATGTTTACTACGATCGCAGAAAATCAGTACCATTCATCCTTCTGAGGAGATGCTCTAGCGACATTAGATTGTTGAAGATTTGTGGGTCTTCAAACCCTCAAAACACCTCGAAAATAGGTTTTATCGATGTTGCATCTCAGCGATCGCAGAGTCAGAGATTAAACTGATCTCTCTTTTTGAATATTAAATTAAATCCTTAAAATCCATCGGATTACCGTAGTATACTCAATACACAGACTATCGGATTGAGTTTCGATGGCACTGCCTTTGGAAATTCATCACCCTTTTCTAGCGACGGAGTAGAGCAATGCGAATTGCAAACGACATTACTGAATTAATTGGTAAAACCCCTCTTGTGCGGCTGGGTCACATTCCTCAGGCAGAAGGGTGTGTGGCTGAAGTTGTCGCCAAGTTGGAGGGATTTAACCCAGCAGCATCGGTTAAAGATCGAATCGGTATCAGTATGGTTCGCGCAGCTGAAGAAGCCGGATTGATTCAACCTGGTAAAACAGTGTTGGTGGAGCCGACTTCCGGCAATACAGGAATTGCTCTGGCAATGGTTGCCGCTGCCAGAGGCTATCAATTGATTTTAACGATGCCTGATACCATGAGTCTGGAACGGCGGGCAATGCTGAAAGCCTATGGTGCTCAATTGGAACTGACTCCAGGTGCTCAAGGCATGAAGGGAGCCGTGGCACGGGCAGAGGAGATTGCTCAGCAAATTCCCCATGCCTTCTTACCGCAACAGTTTGCGAATCCCGCCAATCCTAGAATTCATCGTGAAACCACTGCCGAAGAACTTTGGGAAGATACAGATGGCAAGATTGATATCCTGATTTCAGGTGTGGGCACGGGCGGGACCATTACAGGTGTAGCAGAGATACTCAAGCAACGCAAGCCAAGCTTTCAAGCGATCGCAGTTGAGCCAGAAGAAAGCCATGTGCTTTCGGGTGGGCAACCAGGACCGCATAAGATTCAAGGGATTGGAGCAGGGTTCATCCCAACAGTCTTGAAGCGGGAATTGATTGATGAAGTGATTCAAATTAGTAGTGAAAACGCGATCGCTTACAGTCGCCGTTTAGCACGCGAAGAAGGAGTGTTATCGGGGATCTCTTCTGGGGCAGCGCTGGCAGCCGCGATCCAGGTGGCAAAACGCCCAGAGAACGCTGGAAAGTTGGTAGTCTTTATCCAGCCTAGCTATGGTGAACGTTACCTCAGCACACCGCTATTCCAAGATTTGCCAGAGGTCGAAGTAGCCAATTTAGATGGTGCAAATCGAGAACTATCGGCAATTCGTTAACGGCTGACAGTGTTCTTTCGGCAGGACTCTCAGACCTTGGCAGGAGCGATCGCCCCTGCCTTTTTTTGATTGTTTTTAGGGTTTCTGATTCTGACGGATTTTGTGCTGGATCTCTCAAATCCTCTAAGGGCTTAGCATTCGGGTAATATTCTTTGCAAAATTGCATCGATTTTTAGCCGAATGCTAAGCCCCTACACCAGATCAACACAAACTGAGGTGGAACCAGAGGGATTTGACACTTTTTGAGCCTGTACAGACCCCTAGGTTTAAAGTGGGGTAATGCTGGCAATTTTGCCGCCTTGGCGCTGGATTCGTCGCAAATGGTTGGACAATTCTTCATAGGGAACAATCACCGCCTGATTTACTCGCCGCACTCTGGGATAGCCGGGTCGGGAAATGCCTGCAGTTTCAATTCGGTAGAGTTGCCTTTCACCATAAGCTTTTGAGCCACCAAAAGTACTAGCAGGGGTGACCCCTTTCAGTGACGGACGATAGGCAAAGCCATTTCCAGAAGTCGCAGGAGGAATAATTGCAGATGTGCGATTTCTCCCCAATTCACCCGCCAAACGAGAAGAAGTTCCAGCAATTTGGGCGCGATCGCTAGTGGCATATCCCCGATAGAGTTGGAAGATCCGGGTAAAACCCACGGTTTGGTGCCCAGGTTGAGTCACAAAACTGCGGTAATAAGGCACAACATTATCACCAAAATTTTGCTCGTATTCGGTTGAGTCAATATAAGAATCGATATCGGCCTCATATCCTTGGTTTTGATACCGATCCAAATGCTCAGTCACCTCCGATTCATCATAAGGGGCACGACCGAGGAGGTGCTTATAGTTCAACTCAATGGTGCGGGTCTGAAAATTATTGTAGAAAAATTTGGTCTTGTAAAGTTCCGACTTAGCAACTTGCCGCACAAATTCCTGAACTGTAATTGTGCCACTTGCTAGCAATGATTCTGCTCCGAGCAATCGTTCGGCTTGCAGCAGATAGTCGTTGCCTAATACCTGGCGGTAAACAGCGGCAATTACTCTAGCTATCTCTGCGGCACTGGCTTTGGCACGCAGTTCTAAGGGGGCTGCATTACTAAAAGCAGAGGTACCAAGTCGAGAGGCTGCGGTTGTAATAGCCATTAAAAAAATCTCCGTGATGATTTGAAATGTCAGTTGAGAATTTTTTGGACTCCCAGAGGAAGAGTCAGCGCCTTGCGGTTGGATTGTTCGTGGTCTTCAAGGATCCAGCCGCAGGAGGATAAACGGGCGATGTCAGACTTTTGGCTAGATTCCAGTGAGATGACCTGTGATTTGCTTTTGGGCACGATCGCTATTGGCATAGCCGCGATAGAGCTGAAAGAAATGAGGAAAGCCGATCGGGCAACGCACGATGGGGGTTTAAAAATCCTGATAATAGGGCACGATGGCTTCGCCGAAGCGTTGTTGATATTCCAGAGAATCAATATAGGAATGATGAATGTCTAAACGACTTGCTTCTCCTAAAATTGCCATACTGATATTGCCTTAGCCACCTTCTGCCAGATTTAGAAAAACCAATTGCATAGTCAACAGAAGCAAATTTATTTCCATCGCTCCAGTCATTGCTGCCAGCTGGAATGGAAAATTACTTCCTCTATTGGCTACGCAATTGGCTTAACGCATTTGCAACCTCTTGATTGTGCAAGCCTTTGGCTAGCTCAAAGCATTGACGACATAGTCAATGTAGGAATTGACCTCAACCGCTGGATCACCGGACAAGCCATGATTTGCCTTGATGTGCTTCAGCGCTTCGATATACCAGCTAGGTGATAGCTCAAAGGAACGATTAATTTCCGATAAACCACCGATCAGGTAATCATCGATGGGACCTGTGCCACCCACCACTAGCGCATAGGTAATGATCCGCAAATAGTAGCCAATGTCACGCACACATTTGGACTTACCCCGTGCATCATGAGCATAGTTGGGTCCCTGGAGTTGGGTCGTGTAAGGAAACTTTTGATAGACCGCGTTTGCAGCCCCTTCCGCTAAGCTTTGTGCTTTACTAGATAAAACCTTAACGGCTTCAAGCGTGTTAGCGGCTTGCCGAAACCGTCCAAAAGCAACCTGGTATTCGGTGCTGCCCAAAAAGCGACCTTGGGAATCAGCAGCAGCAACGGCTTCGGTTAAGGGTGTTTTACTCATGGATGGGATATCTCCTAATTCAGGTTTACGACGTTGAGATTATGACGGGAAATTGATTAGCCAACCGCAGCAGCTGCACGATCGAAGTAGCCCGCAACTTCTGAAAGCAAAGAACTACAATCGCCTTTGGTGATGCCGTTGGGATCGCTCGCGATCGCCAACGAGGCTTGCTTCAACTTTTGAATACCAACAGCGACGGAAGTTCCGGGTGTACCCAGTGCTAGATAGGTTTCGCGTAGTCCATTCAGTGCCCGATCCTCCAGAATGCTGGAATCTCCTGTAAAAATGGCATAGGTGACATAGCGCAGAATAATTTCCAGATCCCGCAAGCAAGCAGCTGCACGACGGTTGGTATAAGCATTTCCGCCGGGTGCGATCAACTGAGGTTGCTCAGCAAACAGATCACGGGCTGCACTCGTCACAATGGTAGAAGCATTGCTACTAATCCGGTTGACGATATCTACTCGCTTGTTGCCATCTTTGACGAGGGCAATCAGCGCGTCTACTTGAGAATTGCTGAGGTACTCTCCTCGAGTATCCGCTTGATAGACAACCTTCGCAAAAGCATCTAACACCATGGTTTTAATCTCCTAAATGTTGATTTGGTTGAGAATATGTTTTGGTTAAAACCCAAACATTGCAGGATTGAACTTTCATCTTGTTACACGAAAAGCAAGTCAAAATAAGGTCAAAAAACAGATCTAAGGAAATTCCAGATCTTACCTTTAACCCATATAAAATGCCCGAAAAAATTAGCTGTTTTCTCAGGTTATTTATTCATGCTTGCAAATCTTATGTGGGAAATGAAAGTCAATTTAACAGAGTTAAATCGCTCTGTCTTAATCTCAATCCCTACAAGTATTTTGTACAACGACAACTGCATCGTTTCCATTACAAATTGTTTAGAATTTGATTTTTGCTAATTTACCCTGCCTTGTTTTAAATCTATTTATTCTGATTAATTAAAATTAAATACTACTTTTTACAAAGTACTAAAACTACTGATATAAAAGCGTTTCAAGCTAATTAATAAATTTAATTTATGGAAGAAGTGTTTTTTTAGTTCACCAGAATTGTGATAGCTATTACAAGTTTACGGTATACTTCATTTCATTTAATTGTTGATTTTATTTGCATAAATAAGAGACTTTGGTCATGAGTAATTCCTATTTTTGGGTAGCGATCGACTGACCATTTATATTTTTAAGCTGGGTAAAGATTGTGACTGAGAATACAAAAAATAGTATTCACATTGCAAAAAAAAGCTGAGCGATCAGTCAAAGCGACCACTCAACCTGCAAGATTATTTATCGGACACCAATTTTCAACTCGAACAGACAACTAAAGTTCGTCTATTCTATTTTTATGAGAATAAGTTAATCAGTAAGTAGCCTTAATTGATTGTAAGAAAGGGTTTTGGGAGCTGCATCCCCAGGCAGAGGGTTTTACCCCCTCCACTCCCAAAAACATCTCAATTTAATTTAGCCCAGCTACTTAATGCCTGCGCTTGAATTGACTCGCATAAATTACTGGCTTCTGCGAGCAGGGACTGGCAACCGTTGCGCCGACTGCCCCGATCGGGGATGAAGTTTAAGGAGCTTGCCGAACTGGCTATGGAAGTACAACGCAATCAAACTCAGTAAGGTAAGAAACATGATGCCAAAGATGGTGGCGTAAGCATGGGTATGCCACCCAATACGATAAAGCGGTGCCATCACCCAGTGTAGGGAATGACCAAAGCTCAGAAGTCTAGATTGCGCAACAGGCTGAGTTTGAATTGAGATCGTCAGGTCTTCCATTAAAAGCCGATACTCCGATAGATAATTAGTAGATTTAATTTAAGTGGAGGCTGGATATTTTGCAAGTCAACTCGCTACAGGATTTTAGTATTCACTAATACCTTTGAAAGCCACCCTTCAAGCAGTTGTATCGGGTTCTTCAAAACATTACTCAATCCATTGCCCATTAGGGCATCTTTAACCATTTGCTGTCTGATGGAGAGCACTTTTTTTCTATTGTTCAACCAAGCTCTGCTACATCGTGCGGCAGGCTCTGTGTGCTGATCAGGGTTTCTGAGTGTACCCAATGGGTGATTACAGTACAGAACCGCATTGCAATTTTGCGCTAGCTATTAATTTTACTCTAGTTAAATGAAGGGGTTGAACCCATTCCGTTGAACCTCCTACTTGAAATGCGATCGCCTGTGAACCCTTGCATCAATTAATTCAATTTATCGTTTTGACAAAAAAGAATATTTGCTTCTATCGATCGTACTCCGTAGAGTAAGAAAAGATTCAAATGCAGCAAGGACGACTTAGTAATGAATTTCGCAAAAAGCTATCAGTAACACCCCTGCATTGATGCAATCTTTTGAGAAATATGCCAACTTAAGTAGTCAATCATGAAGCCAAATTTAGAGATGCAACAACCGTTGAAATCGACACTACAGTCCGTTGTGATGTCGGAACCAACAACACGAGTTAGACTGCAACCTCCTGAAAAGATACCACCGACCTTTGGTCAATGTCTCGCCGACAAAATGGCGACCAAAGTAGGTTCCTGGAGCTTCTTGATTGGACAATCCGTCGTGTTAGCCGGATGGGTCGGTTGCAATCTTATGCCAGGTGTTCCTCACTGGGATGAATCTCCGTTCATTTTGCTCAATCTCGTGTTTTCTTTTGCTTCTGCTTATACAGCTCCCGTTGTACTGATGAGCCAAAATCGCCAGTCAGAAGAAGATCGAGAAAATGCTAATCATAACTATCAAGTGACGTTGCAGGCAGCTCAAAATATTGAATTGCTCCATGACAAAATGGATGCAATGTATACGAAAAAATTGGAAGAATTGAGCACTTTAATTAAGCAGCAAACTGCTAATGAAATGAGAGTGGTTGTGCTACGTGACCCGCAACCCAATGCTGAACCAGCTATTTCCATGCTGCCTGTACTCAATTCCGAATCCAACGAAAAGGACTTTATCAATGTTATTGATGAGAAATGTTTTCAATCCTTTCTCAATCTGAATCATGCCAAAGTGATTACTTCTCCCTTAGAAAGCAACTCAGTGCATCACGCTTGAATCGGGAAGGTGCTCAACTTTAATTTGGAAATTTAGAGTCTCAGCAATAGATTCAATCAGAATTCATTGGCTAGCGATCGCTATCCACCTCTTTCCTTGATATGACCGAGTTACGACTGATCAGGCATGCTCAATAGTCCGGACTAATACACCCAACACTTTAGACAACTCATCACACTATGAACGGACTGGCTACGGCAATTTCTACTGGCTTGACTGCATTCACCGCAACAAATCTGGATGACATTTTGATTCTGATGCTCTTCTTTTCCCAAACCAATGCTGTCTTTCAGAAAAAGCACATCGTCACTGGACAATATTTGGGCTTTACCGCTTTAGTCATTGCCAGTCTGCCTGGATTCTTCGGTAGCCTGTTGCTGCCTCGTCCCTGCATTGGACTCCTCGGTTTAGTCCCGATCTCAATTGGCATTAGTCGCCTGGTTAACTCAAAGAATGAAGATGACAATTCTACTTTCGAAGAAACGCAACCTCAGCAAACCTGGTTCAGCAGTTTGGTTTCTCCCCAGGCTTACAGTGTGGCAGCGGTGACATTTGCCAATGGTGGAGACAACATCGGTATCTACATGCCCTTGTTTGCCAACTGCACCTGGCAAACTCTGGTACTCATTTTGACTGTCTTTTTCTTGCTAGTAGGGATCTGGTGTTTTGCTGCCTACTGCCTGACCCAAGTGCCTGCGATCGCCGATACCCTGACCTGCGATGGCAGCCAACTGGTTCCCTTTGTGCTAATAGGCTTGGGAATTTTGATTTTGCTGGATAGTCACACCTTAGAGGATCGAGGTCTCGCAGTGCTGACATTGATTATCAGCGGTTGCTGGCTGATCTTTTTGATCAGGCAAATTGCGGAACGATCGATCTCTATGCTTCCTAAACCTGAAACCCTCCCCACTCATAGATGAACCTTGCGGCAAATTCCAGCTTGTTCGGTTTGTCGCTCTCTCTGACTTCAGACACCTGAATACACTTTGATGAATTAAGGAGAATCTCTATGAAATGGTTCAAAATTGCCCTGATTGCACTCGTGATGCTAGTCAATCTAGCGATCTCCCGTCCCACTCTGGCAGAACCGAATTACTTCGATCTCATGCGCAACCCAGAGTACACCCAAGTAACCCAACAACTCAATGAATGGATGGCAAAAGATGCTCAGAATGCAACGCCTGAGGAAATGCAAGCCATTCAAAATCAGATCATGAATTTGCAGATGCAAAAATATGCTCTGGAAACGGGAGAAAACTGGGGACAGTGTTTTAACATGACTGGGCATACCCTGGCGATTTATGGCAAGGACAAAAGTGTTAAAAAGCGGTTTCCTTTCGGTCAGGCACCCAGCTCGATGTACTATTTGGCAAGTGGTCAGGCAACAGATGATGAATGGGATTGCGATGGAGTTTACATTCCAGCCGAGGTAAAAGTGGCGGCGTTGGAGCCTGCGGATGGGCAAGCCAGAGGTCCGGTAGCGGCTGCAACTGTGGATGGTAGCCAGTTAATGGTGATGTCCTATCCAGGGCGTGCAGAATGGTCACTCAGTCTAGCTCCAGCCCAGATTTATCAACCCGGTGCTCAGTGGGACGTTCCGAATTTTACGCAGGCAATGATCGATCGTCAGTTTCCCAACGCCCCGATTAACGACTAATCCCCCTCGAGATCTCCGAATGCTCAGATGAGTCGGAGTTCGCTTCATGGAAGCTCAACGCTTCAGAACGGTATGTGCTTGCTTTAACTGAATCTGGCATTTTCCATTGACAACATCACAACGGCGATCTCCCTCTCCAAATCAGTTCTAGCTGATCTTTACAGGTTGCTCATTGGTGCGACCTTGCGCACATAGCAGGTGGCAAGGGTATTTAGGCGCTTACTGACGACGAGTTGCTTTTTCCACGGCCTGCCTGTATCATCACTTCATGTATAACACGGTATTCCTATCGATTAACCGTAAATTCAGATTAAAGGAGTCATCATAGTGCAGTGACTGATTGAAGGCGCGCTGGAAGATCGTTGACCCAACTCACCCAAATTGGGTAAGTTCCATTCATTTTTCTCCTAAAATTTGCTCATCTAAAATCCCTTGTTTATCACTCAAGATAAAGGGGATTTTTTCTTGCTTTTTACCTCACCCCACTGTACCATCAGCTTCATGATATAAAACGGTATTCCTAGTGTATTACCGTAGTTTGTTAAAGGAGAGCATGATATGAATCGATGGCATTCGCTCCTGAGCCGATGGGAATGCTTCGCCGCATCCTTGGTATATCGACTCAGGCTAAATTCACTGAAAGGCTTTATTTCACTGTTTCTGGTTGGAGCTGTACTGAGCGTTGCAGTTGCCGCTTGTTCTGGCAATAATACAGCTTCGACGGATGCAAGTCCTGCTGGAGGAGAAGCCAGTCCTGCCGCAGCACAAAAGCAGGATGTGGAGTTGACCCTGGTAGGCTATGCCGTGCCTAAAGCCGCACATGATGCCATCATCCCCAAATTTGCTGCACAGTGGAAGACGGAGCATGGACAAAATGTGACTTTCAAGCAGAGCTATGGAGGCTCTGGTTCCCAAACACGAGCTGTGATTGATGGGCTGGAAGCTGATGTTGTACACCTGGCGATCGGAGCCGATGTCAACAAACTGGTGAAAGCTGGATTTGTGAATGAGAACTGGACGCAGCGAGTTCCCAACAGTGGCATTGTAGGCGAAACAGTTGCGGCGATCATTACACGAGAAGGTAACCCAAAAAACATCAAAACCTTTGCAGACCTGACCAAAGAGGGTGTCAAATGGGTGACAGCCGATCCCAAAACTTCTGGGGGTGCTCGTTGGAACTATTTTGCCCTGTGGAATTATGCCAAGAAAACGGGGCTGGATGACGCGAAAGCGCTAGATTTTGTCACCAAGGCATACAAAAATGTTGCGGTCTTAGCAAAGGATGCGCGGGAATCGACCGATGCTTTTGCGAAGCAGGGACAGGGAGATGCTCTGGTGAACTACGAAAACGAGGTTATCCTGGCAAAGCAAAAAGGCGAAAAGCTCGACTATGTTGTGCCCGAGATTAACATTTCGATTGATACCCCAACTGCTGTGGTGGACAAGAACGTGGACAAGCACGGTACACGGGAAGTTGCTGAAGGATTCGTGAAATACCTGTTTACGCCAGAGGCACAGCGGGAATTTGCCAAAGTGGGCTTCCGTCCGTTGGGAGATTTGGGTCAAGAGAAAGAGTTTATTGCTCAGTTTCCTCCCGTAAAACAACTTGGCAAGATTGACGAATACGGTGGCTGGAAGGAAGCTCAGAAGACCTTTGATGATGACGGAACCTTTGATAAGATCCGCGCTCAACTCGGTAAATCCTAGTAGAAAGTCCTTACATAAGTACCAACAGACACGATCTCCCTTAAAAGGCAACGGTGTACACACAAATCTCAGATTCAAGGCGAAACCACTGGAGATCCCCCCAACCTCCCTTAAAAAGCTACGGTGTACACACAAGTGCTGCGTCTGTAGCTAAGCGTTAAAGATCTTCCTAAATCCCCTTAAAAAGGGGGACTTCCGATCTGGTTCCCTCCTTTTTAAGGAGGGCTAGGGAGGATCACAACCTGACCTAGGCTCGATCAGAAGCCTTGTGTATACACGGTAGCCTTAAAAGGGGGACTTTGAGGCTGATTTTAAGGGGGTAGTAGAATTTGGCGGAAATCCGCCTACCATTCTGACTCCTAGCTCCTGACTCCTGACTTCCTCAGAATGGTTGCCTAACTTGTGCCCCAAAGTCCTAAGGGGGATCTCTGAGTGCTCACACATCCAGCCTTTTCAAACACCCTCTAATCGTTGGGCGAGCATTGCTCACTCAATGGTTCCTTGACTCAACAGTTCGCAATGGATGAATGGCTCAATGGCTGCTTCTTCTCAACAGATTTCTCGTTCTCCAGGCGATTCGCCTTGGCAAGTATTTCTGCATTCTTTGATTCATATGCCGTGGACCTGGCGAATTATGCTGGGCTATCTAGCGGTGATGCTGTTTTTGCCAACCGCAGCAATGTTGACCAAAGCAAGCGGTATTGGTTTGGCAGAGTTTTGGCGGATTGCAACCAGCCCTATTGCGTTGTCAACCTATGATGTTACCTTTACCACATCTTTGATCGCAGCGTTGATTGATGGGGTATTTGGAGTGTTGGTTGCTTGGGTTTTAGTCCGATACGACTTTCCGCTCAAGCGGTTTATTGATGCGTCGATCGATTTACCGTTTGCGTTACCAACCGCGGTGGCAGGTTTAACCCTGGCAACGGTTTACAGTGAGAATGGATGGATTGGTTCATTGTTTGCTCCATTCGGCATCAAAATTGCTTTTACTCGTCTGGGCGTTGGCATTGCCATGATGTTTATTTCGCTTCCTTTTGTCGTGCGGACGGTGCAACCCGTTTTAATGCAAATGGAAAGGGAAACAGAAGAAGCTGCTTGGTCTTTAGGCGCCTCTGCACTGGAAACCTTCTGGCGCGTCCTTCTACCACCGCTGTTCCCTGCTATTTTAACGGGGGTTGCATTAGGGTTTTCACGGGCAGTGGGTGAGTATGGATCTACTGTTATCGTCTCCTCCAACACTCCCTTTAAAGATCTGATTGCCCCCATTTTGATCTTTCAGCGACTGGAGCAGTATGACTATGCTGGTGCCACCGTGATTGGCATGGTGCTGTTGATTCTTTCGCTCTTGATGTTGCTGGTGATTAACTTTATTCAAGCTTGGGGGAAACGATATGACTAACTCGGTTATTGATGCTTCGTTGCCCCCGTCTGGTCCGATACCCCAACCCGGAGATGCCAGGACAAAGAGCTGGGTTCCTGCGGTCTTAATCGGAGTTGCCATTCTTTTTTTGGGATTTGTGCTTTACATTCCCGCAATCAATGTCTTCTATCAGGCATTTCATAAAGGAATAGGACCTTTTCTCAAGAACCTCAAAGAACCAAACTTTTTGCACGCAATTCAGATGACGTTGGCGCTGGCTGCGATCGCAGTTCCGCTCAACACCATCTTTGGATTGGCAACAGCCTGGGCACTCGCTCGCAAACGGTTTCGTGGACGCACTCTGTTGCTGAGTATTATTGACTTGCCCTTTGCCATCTCACCTGTGGTTGCAGGTTTGATGATTGTGTTGCTCTATGGACGAAATGGTTGGTTTGGTGGATGGCTACAAGCACATAACATCAACATCGTGTTTGCTTTTCCAGCCATGTTGTTAGCAACTATTTTTGTCAGTATGCCCTTTGTTGCCCGTGAAGTGATTCCAGTTCTGGAAGAAGAAGGCCTGGATCAGGAAGAAGCCGCTTATACGCTGGGTGCTAATCCCTGGCAAACGTTTTGGCGCGTGACCGTACCCAACATTCGTTGGGGGTTGCTCTATGGCATCTTGCTAACCAATGCTCGGGCAATGGGTGAGTTTGGTGCCGTTTCTGTGGTCTCTGGCAACATTGCAGGAAAAACACAGAGCTTACCCCTTTATGTCGAAGAAGCCTATAAGGGGTATGAAACAGAAGCGGCGTACTCTGCAGCAGTATTGTTGGCTTTACTAGCAGTCGTGACGTTGGTGGTGAAAGAGGTTTTGGAACAGAGAACGGGTGGATATCGCAAAAAAGTGCATTAGTCATGAAAACAGCTATGACCCAAGATAACCGATTTACTCAACGACGGGTTCGATTGCAAATTCCCAAATATTTTCATCAAGAACCCGTGATTTCTCGTTTGGTTTCTGACTATCACGTGACAGTCAACATCACCGCTGCGATTCTGGGTGCCAACGCCAATGGCGATGGGTGGTTTGATCTGGAGTTGCGAGGCATAGAAAATCATGTTCAAGAGGCTCTAGGCTATCTCAACGACTTAGGATTAGAAGTTTGGCGAGAAACGGATCAGGATGGCTGGTGATCCCTTACAACCATTTTGGGGGCGTCAATATTACAGGGGTGCTGTATTTTCACAACCTCGGGTTCTTCTCATCTGTTGGTTATCTAGCGATGATGGACTCGACGAGATGTCGGTAATGCTATAGATGTGTTGTTTTTAACGGGTGAATCTGTTGGAATAGAGAAGACCGCAGGTGCTCGCTGTGATGTTAAGCACTCAGAGATCCCCCCTAGCCTTCCTAAAAAAGGGATCAGCCTCAAAGTCCCATGACGGGGATTTAGGGGGCTCGTGTCTTTTGGTACTTACAAAGGACTTTTAAAACATCCTCTGAAGGTAAACAGCGTTATCACTGCCAAGATGCAGAGTGGAATCGCAGCACCTTTATTCGAGCGTATAGTTATGCTGGATTGCTACCCAAGGTCAAGCAGCAAATTTGTGACATGGCAATCAACGGTAGCGGTATTCGGGACATATGTATGGGCGATACTGGATTTGAACCAGTGACCCCTTCCGTGTGAAGGAAGTGCGCTACCACTGTGCTAATCGCCCGCAGGATTCCTAATTTATCACAATTAGAAGGCAAATCAACAGTGCTTGGAATGAGAAAATTTCTGCCTCGCTTCTAGCTCAAGCCAAGGTTTAGTCCCATGGAGGGCTCCACGTGAAGTGGAGGCTACCATCGGGAGAGATTACTACAGAACTATGCATCCAACAATAGACCCCAATCGATGCGAGAAAACTAGCAATGAATAAACTCGTGATCATCATTTTGAGGATTCTCGCTTTTTGGTCAAAGTTTCGTGTCATGGATTGGGGCTGATCGGATTTGACTGAATGTGTCTTCTCGATTTAATCATTCTGGGGAAGCTCATTCCATAAAGTTGTCATCTGGCGCAAGCTGGCAAAGTCGCCATTGCCCAAAATCAAGTGATCCAATAGGGGAATATCCAGGTAATGGGCACCTTGGAGCAATTGGCGCGTGAGCGAGATGTCTTCTGAACTAGGTTCAACGCTACCCGAAGGATGATTATGTGCCACGATCAGTCGAGTTGCCCCTTGGCGTAACACCTCCCGGAAAATATCGCGAGGATGTGCCAGGGTTTCGGTTGCAGTCCCGATCGAAATCACCTGGGTGCCAATTAAACGATGCTTGACATCCAGCAGCAATACTGCAAAGCGTTCCTGGCTTTGCCACATCAAATCATGACCGAGAATCGCCGCAGCGACGGCAGGGTCATCAATGACAGGTTTGTCGAGAGGGCGAGACTGAAACACTCGCTTGCCCAACTCGATCGCTGCCAAAATCGTCGTTGCTTTCGCTGCGCCAATCCCGTGAATTTTTGTGAGTTGAGGAACCGTGCTTTCTCGTAAGACTGCGATCGGATCGCGCTGGTGTTGGCTCAGTTCTTGCAGGAGGTATTGTCCCAGCCCAACCGCAGACAACTTACCGGGTCCTTGACCAGTGCCCAGCAAAATAGCGATTAATTCAGCATTGGAAAGGGTTCTGGGACCATGGGTAATCAAGCGCTCACGAGGACGTTCGCTGACTGGCAGGTCTGCCACTCTTAGGCAATAAGTCATAAGGGTTAATGCATCAACGATCGAAAAAAGGAAAAACTTGGGTCGAATTTAGTATTCCCTCTCCACAAAAAACATTAACTTCAGGATTTCCTGGCATTTCTATCATTTGAAGTTCAACAAAATTCATAAACATTTGTAAGCTGTTAGGAGGCACTTTTCCGGGTGTCTCAGGCTCAGGCACTTTTGGGGTGTCCAACTTGAGGAAATTCTATGAAGCGATGGGTGATGATTGAGCGCTTTTGCTTGGCGGGGCATGTGGTGGCAATGGCATTTGGGCTAGCTGGATTGTTGCTGGTCTTGCCACATCCTGAATTTATTGCAACGTTGCCGCCTTTTGGACAAACCCTATTTGGCTTATCTATGATCGGAGGTGGAGCCGTTTATATTGTGCTGGCAGCGATCGCAGTTTCTCTTTATGCCTATCGTAATTTGGGACTGAATCAATGGCTGACCTTCATGTTGCCAGCCATTGGTCTATCCTTAGGCAGTGAGTTGCTTGGCACTAGTACAGGGTTTCCCTTTGGGCACTATGCCTACTTGAGTGGACTGGGCTATAAGATTGCTGGGTTGGTGCCGTTTACAATTCCGCTTTCCTGGTTTTATGTCGGGTTTTCAACTTATGTTTTGGCGCGGGCAGGACTCGAAGCGATCGGCACAAAGGGTTGGAGAAAGCATTTGGCATCCGTGGCGATCGGGGCGATCTTACTCACTGCCTGGGACTTTGTGCTTGATCCTGCCATGAGCCAAACTCCTTATCCGTTTTGGGAATTTCAGGATCTAGGGCAATTTTTTGGGATGCCCTACCGCAACTTGACAGGTTGGTTGGGGACAGGAGCATTCTTTATGTCGGTAGCAGCTTTCTTTTGGCGCAATGCCTCGTTGCCGCTGAGCCGCGCTCAATTGAGTGTGCCGTTGATGATTTACCTGGTGAATTTTGCCTTTGGTGCAGTGATTACAGTGAATCAGTTGGATGGACGTTTTTGGATTCCAACGGCGATCGGAGCGTTGTTGGGAGTTGTTCCTGCTCTTGTGCTGTGGTGGCTTGCTGGAACCGGAACAACCTCAGATCACTTCGCTGCATCAGTGGATGTGACAAAAACTGCTCAATCAATACCCGCGATCGTTGCTTCAAAATAGACGGGATCAAGACATCAGAAATTGTTTCTGAATGGCAATTGTTTGGTTAAGTGAATTAATTGAGTGAATTAAATTGAGTGATGAGTCTATTAACACCTCAGATAGAAAGCATCGGGCAAAGTGCTTTTTGTCTGGGGTTGCTGTTATTGCAAATCCCTGCCGGGGCAGTGTTGCTGGCACGACTCCTACGTGGACCTGGGCGACGCCCCCCGTTAATGCCCCAGCCAGCCCGTCCCGAATTGATTGGGGCGGTCAGTGTTGTAGTGCCAACCTTGAACGAAGCTCAACGGATTAAGCCCTGTCTTACCGGATTGAGCCGACAAAGCTATGAGGTGCGAGAAATTTTGGTGGTCGATAGCCGATCGCAGGATGGCACCCCTGATTTAGTCAAAGCTGTGGCTGCGATCGACCCCCGATTTCGCCTCCTCACCGACGATCCTCTACCTGAGGGGTGGGTGGGTAGACCCTGGGCATTGCATACCGGATTTTTGGCAAGTGCTTCGGGCAGTGAGTGGATTTTAGGGGTAGATGCAGATACCCAGCCCCACCCCGGCTTAGTTGCCAGTCTGGTCAACACGGCTGAGGCAGAAGGTTATGATCTGGTTTCTCTATCGCCCCAGTTCATTCTCAAATCTCCAGGCGAACTGTGGTTGCAACCAGCCCTATTAATGACGCTGGTGTATCGGTTTGGACCCACTGGTGCAGAGACTGAGTCTGCTGAACGGGTAATGGCAAATGGTCAATGTTTTCTCTGTCGCCGATCGCTGCTGACTCGGTTGGCTGGCTATACCTACGCCCGCAGTTCTTTCTGCGATGATGTCACCTTGGCACGCTATGCTGCTGCACAAGGTGCCAAAGTCGGTTTTTTGGATGGGGCAAAAGTATTAAAGGTGCGGATGTACGAAGGGGCGATCGAAACCTGGCGAGAATGGGGACGATCTCTGGATCTCAAAGATGCTTCATCTCGAGCACAGATTTGGGGTGATCTCTGGTTTTTGGCATTTGTGCAAGGGATGCCGTTGCTGGTAGTGATGCTGCTAGCATTTTGGCTCAATTCGGGTAGTACTACTCTGCCCGTTCTGGCAGCATTTGGCTGGAACCTTCTACTGTTGCTGATTCGGGTTGCTTTACTGGGGGCGATCGTGCCCTCCTATGACTTCACTCAAGCCAGAGCGGGTTGGCTGTTTTGGTTCTCTCCCTTAGCAGATCCCCTGGCAGTCATCCGCATCTGGCTTTCATCTACCCGAACGCCCAAACATTGGCGAGGGAGGAGTTATGGACAGGGCTAGCTTGCCAAGTACTCACGTACTGTGATCTTGCGACGACGCAGATGATCGAGCGCTTGCCGTTCCAACTGTCGTACCCGTTCGCGACTCAAGCTCAGCCGTTCGCCGACCTTCGCCAACGAGAGTTCACGACCGTCTTCCAAACCAAACCGCAGGCTAAGAACTTCTCGTTGTTGCGGTGTCAGTTCTGCTAGCAACTTATCCAGATCTTGCCGCAGGGCTTCCTGAGCCGTATAGGTTTCGGGCGAGGGTCCTTCATCTTCCAGTAAGTCTTGCAACTGCGTGTCCTGGTTGTCTCCCACCCGCATGTCCAGCGAGACAGGTTGGCGGGATGCCGTGAGATACTCACGAATTTGGGCGGGTTCCAATTCCAACGCTTCGGCAATCTCGGCAGCACTGGCACTGCGACCCAGTTTTTGCGCCAGCTCTCGCTGAACGCGCTTAATCTTGTTGAGCTTTTCGGTGATATGGATCGGTAAGCGGATCGTGCGCGCTTGCTGTGCGATCGCTCGGGTAATTGCCTGCCGAATCCACCAGTATGCATAAGTGGAGAATTTGTAGCCCCGAGTCGGGTCAAATTTCTCGACCCCACGCTCCAGCCCCAGCGTGCCTTCCTGAATCAGGTCCAAAAATTCCAGGTTGCGCTTTTGATATTTTTTGGCGATCGACACGACTAGCCGCAGATTCGCTTCGATCATTTTTTCTTTCGCACGCCGACCTTGCCGGAGGGCTTGGTTTAACTCATTTTCAGATAGGGCGGTTTGCTCTAACAACTCTTGCTGGGTCGGCTCACGATCCAGCTGTTTCTTCAGGGCTTCCTTCGTTTCCTGAATCTTCATCATTTGTTGTACCTGCTTGCCATAAACAATTTCTTGCTCATGGGTCAGCATTGGCACCCGTCCAATTTCATGCAGATAAGTCCGCACCATATCCGCAGTGAAGAGAGGTTTGCTAGTCTTAGATTGTGTCCTGGTAGCGGTAGCCATGGGCGCATGAACTCCCTTGAAGAAACGAATGGAAAACTCAAAACGTGTGGCAAACGCGGAACTGCGATGCCAGAAAGAATAAGGAACGAATTGAAATCAAAAAACTCTGAAGTTGGTTGCAGGAACGAATAAAGTTGTAGGGATTGAGGGTTCTCTCTGGGTCAAAAAATTCCTTTTCCAACTTTAAATGGAGGCATAACCAACCGAGAAAGGACTAGGTTTAATGGTCTCGATTAACTCCGACGAACGGTGGCAAAGATTTAGTAGACGATGTCAGGCTTTTCTCAATATCAGACTTTCTCAATGCCAGACTTTCCAAGTCGGAGTCAGTATGACTTTGATTTAAGGATAGCCTATATTATAGGCTGACGTAAAGTGCTTCTTGATCATCCTGTTGGGTGAACTAAAGGGATGAAAATAAGAAACGCCACTCTCTGAAAAAGGCCATGCAAGATTTGGAAGTGCCGATAGCGGACCTCAAACTAGGGCAGAGTCTTTGCTTCGTTGCTTCTTTAATCATGGAACTTTACACCGCTGATGAATAGGGGCTTTGACGAGGGATAACCGTACTATTTGCATGTTTGCATAGGGGGATGTCCGCAATCGAAAAGAAGAAGGCTTACAACAAGTTAGAAAAGGGCATATTTTGCCAGAATACGAACTGAGTATCAATTTTGTAATGAATTGATGTGTCTCTGGTGTGACGAGTTGCGGGTGGAAGGAAAGAGGGAAATGGGTGAAGGCGTAGAGAAGTCAAGGGTAATTTTGAGTTGATGACTGACCCCTTACCAAATTTCTGACACCTTCCCACAATTGCTTTCTAGGAGAAATACGCTGTTTTGTCTGAATTGGATCTTGCAGAATTTGGATCTCAGTCAAGTTTTCAAGGGTAATAGTTTGTTTGCCTCCTTTAAAATCCCAGATCGGCTTTGGCGGATTGGGCAGCTTTGAGTAAGGTTGCAGTGGGAAGTTCTTCCCAGGCAGTATCACCAATTTCGGCGTAAAAGGTTTCGTCATAAGGGCGAGTACGAATGACTACTGGCATGGGCACAGCATGTCCCAAAATGAGCGCTTGCTGTTTGGAATCGAGTTTTGCTAATACCGATCGCAAACTTTGCGCTCCGGAAACTCCGGTAAAGATGGCATCAATGTCTTTTTCGTCGTTCAGTAGGGCGGTGATGCGGGTGCCGATTTGGGACATCACTTCGTTGTCAATCCCGGAGGGGCGTTGATCGACCACCAGCAAGGTAACGAAGTATTTCCGCATTTCGCGGGCGATCGTGCCGAAGATGGTTTGGCGGGCAGTAGCAGGATCGAGAAAGCGATGGGCTTCTTCAATCGTGATTACTAGCTGTTGAGGACGATCGCTTACATTTTTGGTTTGCAAAAACTTTTCTGCTTTATGCACATAGGCTTGGTGAATGCGACGAGCAATGACATTGGTTGCCAACATATAGGACAGCAGATTGGACTGAGAGCCAAACTCAATCACCACATGCTTTCCGGCGTTGAGTGATTCGAGCACTTGCGCCACATAGTTATGAGGACAGCTATTGCGGATGTACTTCAAATCATCCAAGCGCGTCAGTTTGCGCTGCAATGCCATGATTGACGATTTACTGCCCATCTTGGTTTCACAAAACTCCTGGATTTCTTCGTTATTCATGGTCAGGAGCCGAGAAATCCAGGCTTTGCCGAATTCGTTGCGCAAGATGATGGCGTTTTCCAAACTTGCTTCGGAAAGGTTCAGTTCTTGTCGCACCAATTGCAGATCTTCCACATCAATTTGGTCGTAGCTGATGTATAGTTCCTGGGCATCGCGCACACCTCGGCGCTTTGTCGATTGGGGATCGAGGGTGTAGATCTGAACCTGACCAGGAAAAAGTTGGCGTAATCCTTTCACTGTGCTGAAATGTTTGCCCTCTCTGGCAGCTTCCCAACCATATTCGGAGTGCATGTCGAAGATCAGGTTGACAGCAGCCTGTTTGCGGATGATGCCGGACAACAATAGACGGGTGAGAAAGGATTTGCCCGTACCCGATTTGCCGAAGACACCGTTACTGCGCTCCACAAACCGATCGAGATCGATACAGATGGGCACTTCCATATCGATCGGTTGACCGATGACAAAATTGCGGCGATGGGGGTCATCTTCCCAACCAAAGACAGCCCGAAAATCTCGTTCACAGGCATCAAACACCTGGCTAAAGTGACTAGGAATCGTCTTGACGGGCAAGAGTTCGATATTGGCACTGGTTTGGGGTTGATAGGATGCCAAACTTCCAGGCTTCAGCTTTCGGCTTTCAGCGTTGCGAGTACTGTGGGCGGCAGACTGTTCGCTGATAGCGGCTTCGGGCGTAAACATCAGCATGGGCGTGAGGTCGATCGTGCCATAGGTTCCAGTACCCGCAAGCACTTCTTGCAGGAAAGTATTGCTCGGGTCCGGGGGATTTGCCAGAATCCGCTGGCTGGAGGTGCCCAGCGTAACGTCCGTTAACATGCAAAAGAAGCTCGATCGCACACCCTGAACCACCAGAAATTTACCCACCCGCATGTCTTCTACCGAGACATCGGCATGGAGGCGCACTTCCAATCCTTGACTAAGGGAACCTTGAATGACCGAGCCGAGCGGGGTTTCTAAATTCATGCCAGACCTGCAACAAGCTGGATTTACCCTGCCCCAACCAAAAATAGATCGGGGAGCAAATGGGCCGTTTATAATACGCCTGATCTAATTTAATACATTCGTTCTATGATGAAAAGCCCCCAGTGAGATTACAGGGCTGGTCAAGGAAAGGGGAGACGCAGAAATGCAGAGAACAAGGTTTATTGCAAATGACTCAGAGAATTTTAGAATTCTTATATAATGCCCTGCATTGAAATATTACTTAGGATTGCAAAAAAAGGGTGAAAGCCATGGCGAACGGGAATGGTGGATTCTGGTCAGATTTTCGCAAGTTCATCATGCGTGGCAATGTGGTCGATCTAGCGGTTGCTGTGATTATTGGTGGTGCGTTTGGCAAAATTATTGAGTCGTTTGTGGCAGATGTGATTACGCCAGCCATTCTCAACCCCGCGTTGAAGGCTGCCAATGTAGATGACTTGAAAAGTCTGTCGGCGAATGGCATTAAATATGGTTCATTTTTGGCAGCAGTGTTGAATTTTTTGGTGATTGCTTTGTCAATCTTTCTGCTGGTGCGGGCGTTCGAGCAAGCTCAGAAGAAGTTGGCACGCCAGGAGGCAGTTGCAGCAACTGAAACACCGCCTGATTCCGTTGTTGTTTTACAAGAACGGACTGCGGCTTCTCTGGATCGGTTGGCGCGCGCCCTAGAATCGCGAAATCTGTAGTGACCAGCATAAGTTTCAATCAGCATCTTGGTGAACCACAGCCACCTAGAGTTTGGGGTTAATATTGAGTAGCCAAATACAGGTTGCACACTTAACCCCATCGTGTCATCTCCCTATCTGCATCTTGAAAACATCACCAAGCGATTTGGTTCCTTCACCGCTAACGACCAGATTACTCTAAGCATCGAAGCAGGCAGCATCCATGCGTTGCTTGGCGAAAATGGAGCAGGGAAATCGACTCTGATGAATATTCTCTGTGGGTTGTACCAACCAGACGAGGGACAGATCTTTCTGCAAGGTCAATCGGTTAAGCTCTCGTCTCCTGGTACAGCGATTCGGCATGGCATTGGCATGATCCATCAGCACTTTATGCTGGTGCCGCAGCTTTCAGTCACCGAGAATATTATCCTAGGTCAGGACTTTAGCTTGAATCTCAATCTGCGGCAAAAGGCAGAAGCGATCGCGGCAATGTCGCAAGCCTATGGGTTGGAGGTCGATCCACTGGCGATCGTGGGTGATTTACCCGTTGGCATACAACAACGAGTCGAAATCCTCAAAGCACTGTATCGACAGGCAAAATTGTTGATTTTGGATGAACCCACCGCAGTTCTCACGCCGCCGGAAGTTGAGTCGCTGTTCATAATTTTGCGTCAATTAGCGGCTCGCGATCACACGATCATCTTTATCAGCCATAAACTCGACGAAGTATTGAGCCTGTGTGACCAAGTCACTGTCTTACGCCGCGGCAAAGTTGCTGCAACCTGCTCCAGTCAGAGTACTACTCGCCCAGATCTGGCACAACTGATGGTGGGACGCGAAGTGCTGTTCCATCTCAACAAACCTGCGATCGCGCCTGGCTCTGTGGTGCTGGAGGTGCAAAATCTCCAGGTAGTAGACGATCGCAACTTGCCAGCCATTCGAGGAATCTCCTTTCAGATACGGGCAGGCGAAATTTTAGGAATTGCCGGAGTCGATGGCAATGGGCAACGCGAACTGGCAGATGCGATCGCCGGACTTCGCCCCATTCGCCAGGGCAGCATTTTCCTAGTCGGACAAAATGTCACCCACTGGACGCCTCAGCAACGAGTCAAGCAGTTGAAAATGGGCTACATTCCTGAAGATCGTCAAAAAATGGGGCTGGTGATGAGCTTCAGTATTGCCCGTAATTTGATCCTGAAGCGATTTAAACGCCTGCCTTTCTGCCGCCGATTTTTCCTCAGACCCAGGACGATCGCCCACTATGCGAATACCGTCATTCAAACCTTTGATATCCGTGCCATCAACAGTCAACTCAAAGTCAGCCAACTCTCCGGCGGCAACCAACAAAAAGTTGTTCTGGCACGCGAACTCAGCGGCGACCCCTGTCTGATTGTGGCAATGCAGCCCACGCGCGGACTCGATGTCGGTGCAACTGAATATGTTCAACAAGCTCTCCTAGCCGAACGGCAGCGGGGAGCCGCGATTCTTTATATCTCGACCGAGTTGGAAGAAGTCATGACTATGAGCGATCGCATCGCCATCATCTATGCCGGACAATTTATCGAAACCCTGGATGCCAAAGCTGCTTCGGTAGAGAAGGTGGGGTTGTTGATGGCAGGAGGAGAGGAGGGATAGGGATAGGGGCAGATGGAAAATTTTGAGTTCTGGCTGCTCCAGCCTTCCACGCTTTCACCTTTCTACCTCGCCACCTGGACTTAAAGCTTTCCTGATCACTTTGCAACTCGCTTGAAAAGGTTAACATCTCTAACTGCTGGAGTGCGATCTACCTAATAGCAGCCGCAGTGTGGGATGAGTGATTAACCTCTTGAAAACAGCGGCTTTAGGGAATTGTGAAAAATCGAAATTGGCTGGATTTAGCAGAATACGCCACATTGGCAGGAACCGGGGTAGGTGCGATCGCCACCCTGCTGACCAAACAGATTCTCTACACGGCAACGCCTCTTTCGCTCTTTTTGTTGCTCAGTCTGGTCAATCGACGACGGGTTGAGCAATTGACGCAGCAAAAGACAACGGTGGCGATTTCCCGGGTCGATCAGCGGTTGTCGATCAACCTGAAGCAGTTGCAACAGCAAACGCGCACTTTGCCCAGTTTTGAAGATCTGGCAGCGCTACGACAAAATGTTTTGCAAAATAGTCACGATGCGATTGCGCGCTTGCAATATGAAACAACGCAGAGAATTGAAGCGATCGAAACCCACAGTTTGGGCAAAGTTCGGTATGATATCTCTCACTTGAAAAATCAATATAATCATGTGGGAGAATCACTTTCAAATATCACTTCACGACTCCATCGCCTCACGGATATCAGTCGAGTTGAGCATTTGGAAGGAAGCGTTTCTCAACTTCGACTCGAGCTAGCGGAGTTGCGATCCAGCCTGGAAACTTTCACGAATGAGCAAAAACAATTCAGCACTCGTACTCTACAAGAGCAGATTAGTCATCTACAACGTCGGCTCAATCAACTGCCCCAACCCTTCGATGCCAGCGCCCTCAAACAAGACATTGCCTCACTCATGAAAGTGGCAGGCGATATGGTTTCGCGGCGAGAATTGGCGCGGTTGGCTGCTCAGGTCGAAAAACTAAGCCAGCAAAATCAAGCCTTAGAACAAACGATCGCACCGACTCGAGTGACCCATACAATTTTTAAAAAGCAACTGGACAGTCTCCATACCCGATTAAATCATCAGCAATCGGAGCAAACCCCAACGCTTTCTCCTCAACTCGAAGCGGGAGTGATTGAAGATCTGCAACAAACGGTTAACCATCTAGAACAACGGCTTAACCACTTACCCGCTGCTGATCCGTCCAGTCTGCGAGCCGAAATTCAGGGCATTGCCGAAACCCATATGGGGAATCTGCAACAACAACTTGATACCGTACAACAATTTGCTCAAAATTTGGAACGACAACAGCAAACCCTTCGCGATTGCATCAATCATTTGCCCAAATTGCTGGATTTCAGTGGGCTTCAGAATCAGTTGAAGTTTCTCACCCACCGCATTGATGGTGCAGAAAGTGGCATCGCTCGGATGCAGATTTGGGTTGAAGAATCGCTGCAAAACCGCATAGAAGAAATGAATCAGCAGTTGCAGAAAGTTCAACCAGCTACGAATTACGGACTGGTGCTGGATTTTAAGGGCAACCAATCTGCTGCTGGACAAGCGAACAATGAGGTTGAATCTGCTCATAGTAGTCGCACCGTGCTGGAAGAGGCATTGGAAAGTGCTCAGACGCAAATCGTGTTGGTCTGGTCACGCCCCGATCAGGGAATGCTTGACCCTGGCGTGATTCAGAAATTTCAATCTTTTCTCGATCGCGGAGGTTGCCTCGACATTGGCTGGGGACGTCTTGAAGAGACTCTAAAGGGGCGATCGCCGCGCTTTCTAAATCAGCGTTGGGGAATTGACTCTCACGAAAAGCAACTTCTACGCGATGCTTTAAACCAACTGGCACAGCTCAAACAAGACTACCCTAATCAGTTGCGCTTTAAGTTACTGGGTACAGATGAAAACTTCCTGATCTGCGATCGCACCTTTGCCGTTCTGGGGATTCATCCCTTCGCTGTTCAAGAAACTGACCTGCCTGAAGTGGCGATCGGGCTACGGACCACTGATACTCAGGTGATTCAACAACTGATCAACCGCTTTGAAGACCCCATGCTAAATCCTGGCGATGCCAATGCCTACTTTAACCGGGCAATCACTCGCTACGATTTGGGCGACAAAAACGGAGCCATTGCCGACTACACCGAGGTTTTGAATATAAACCCCGATGATCACATTGCTTGTAACAATCGGGGCATTGCCTTCTATGACCTGGAAGATAAAACCGCCGCGATCTCCGATTTTGAAGCAGCTCTACATCTGAATCCAGAAAATACCGCCGCCTACTACAATCGCGGTACGATTCGTTCAGAACAGGGTGACAAATTAGGCGCGATTGAAGACTACAGCTACGCCACCCAGGTCGATCCCGACTGCGCCATTGCCTATTTCTATCGGGGGCTGGAACGCAGTCGTCTGGGCAATAAGTTGGGTGCCATCTATGACTATAGTGAAGTGATCCGCATTGAACCCGAAAACGCCAATGCCTACCTCTATCGGGGGCTAGCTCAGATTAAAATTGGCGACAAAACTGCTGCGATCGCAGATCTGTCTGAAGCCGCTCGTCTGTTTGCCCGTGCTGGTGATCGGGACAATCATCAGCAAGCCCTAGCCACCATCAGCCGTCTAAAACGTGCCCTGACCACCGATCGAGGCCCGAAGCTGGTCTCCAACGGTCGAGCCAGTTAATGGGTTCTTCATCCCTTACGAACTGAAAATCACAAACCCAATGCTACGAAAGCAAACCCCTCAGCATCAGTGCAGACAACACCATCACAAAAATTTTTGAAAAATCTTGTCAGGTTTTGCATAATTCCCCATGCTTTACCCTACAGGGATCACAGAATCTGATCAATGAACTTCCATGACTCCAATCAGTTGCCCTGACTGTCTTAATAGGGTAAATCCCTCAATCAGATACCAGCCCCATCCTCAAATTCCGACAGTAATTTTGGGAGATGTCGATCATGCATGATTACAAGACCAAACTCATCAGTGAGTTTTCTAGATTGTGGGAGCTTGACCAAGAGCATCCGGGTAACTATGAATGCCAGGTTATTCCCCAACTCAAACACTTGATGGAACAACTGATTGACGAAGCCCTGGTCAGACAAGAATTTCACGATGATGCCTGGGCACGATGCTTCTTGCTGAGGACGTTGAAGGACAAGCAACCCAACCTCAAAAATGCAGTTGGTGCAGCCAGAAATCAAGAAGCCGTTTGGATCATTCAGCATCTCGATATGCGATCCACCGCTGAACTCAAAGCGCGAACCCATAAACCCGATACCAACTTTGCCCTGTTGTCTGCCTATCTGCAAAAATCTGCCTGGTATGCTGCATACAAGTTATGCCTCAAACTGGGACTCAGTGATAGCCCAGAAAGCCGACAAAAATCCTTCACCGCCGCACAACAGGCTTCTCATGTTCCCGCTAAGCTGTTACAGGCTTACGACTTTACCTACCAGATCCGGACTTATGCCGAGCGATCGCTCTTTCTCAAGGCCAGAGATGGGCTAGTGAAAGGCGATCCCGAAGCCAAACTACGAAAACGATCGCCGCATGGGCGGTTAAAAGGCATTAGCAAAGAAAAATTTGAAGAGGTGCTTCGGCTAGGCGGACGATCGGATCAGCAAATTCTCAGCGATCGTCTGCTCTGGAGTTGTTACGACGAAATTTACCAACCTGCCAAGCCCAATAGTCCTGGCATTCGGTGGACGGAACCCACCGCCGAGCAATGGCAAGCCATCGCTCACCTGTTCAATCAACGTCAGTCCAAACAACTCTCGCCAGAAAGCCGGATTGCCTCGATCGATGCCTCCTTGGCTCAAGCGCTATTGATGGACACCTATCTAAAAGCCATCAATGACTATCTGGAAAGTAGCCCATCCCCTACTCCACCACTCAGTCTCAGTGCCTTGCTGCACCCCACTGACGGCGAGCATTCCAGCGAATTGGAAGAGCTTCAGGTTGCTACGACAATCACCCCTGATCAGTTCGTTGAACAAACCGATATTCGCGACACGATCGCGCAAGCTTTCTACACGCTACCTGAACCCAAACAAGCCGCCCTCATACTCATGGAGATCGGCTTCACCACGACTGAAGCTGCGGTGCAATGTGGGGTATCCCAATCAAACGTTTCTCGTATTGTGTCCCAACCTTTAACTCAGTCACTGATCAAGCTCCTATATGAGCAATATCGCAACCATCCCGATTTACCCGATCGCGAACAACTCAATCAACGACTCAAAGCCTTCGATTTATCTGAAAACGCTGCGCTCCATTGCCAGGGAGTCATTGACCAAGTTCTGACAAACCACTGGCACAGGCAAAACTTGGTGAATCAGTCCCTCGATGATCAGATCGCTTCCCTGACCATCGCACTCAAACAATGGCTCACGCAAGAGTTGCATGTCAAACAACTGGATGCTGGTTCAACGGTCGAACCCAAAATCACGACCTTTGTTGAATCCTGGCTACGCCGCACTTACTAGCCCATCCAGATCCAAGGAGAAATGACCATGTTGACCCTCAGACAGTTAATCGAAATCTATCCCGAATCACTTTGGTGCGCGATCGCCTCAGACGACCAATTAGCCGCCGCCCAAACCGAGCAGCACCCTTATTCTCATGATGGTGCTCGCTGGCGCGCCTACCTCAACACCCTTTGCCTGCAATGCTTGCAACGAGAATTGCCGATCGCCCTTGATGTTCAAGCACCGCTTCACACAGCTACGATCGATCTGCCCCAACGATGGGAATTGGTAACGGGGTTGCCCTTGAAGATGGAAGAGGTGAACCTGGTCGTGATCCCCAGCGATGCCATCACCCTGGAGGAATTGCGTGTACCCAGTGAGTGGGTAGATATTGAAACTTGGGCAGTTCCCTACTATGTTGCTTGTCAGCTGGATTTGGACGATCACTGGCTCCGCATCATCGGTTATGCCACCCACCCTCAAATCAAACAAGGTTACTACGATGTGGGCGATCGCACCTACTCCCTCCCCATCAGTAACCTCAACGAAAACCTCAGCACTATCTGGTTGCTGCGCGACTACTATCCCGATCCGCAACCAATCGTCACGTCTTTGCCGCTACTGCCCTCTGACCAAATTGCTGCGTTGCACCATCACTTTAGCCAACCGTTGCCCCATTCTCCCCGACTTTTATCGCAAGATACGGACAAGGCTTTCACCGATTGGTTGTCCTTTATTGCGGACCCGGCAAGGCTGCAGCAGTTGTACAGAGCACGCACCCAGTCTGAGACTCAAACACTGACGGCAACTGATCTCCAATCTCAAATCACTCTCCCAACTGAAGGCGAAGCTGATCGCTCAAGCGACTCGTTCGTAGAAATGAAACGTAAAGTCTCAGAAATCTTTGGTGAAGGTTGGAGTCTGCTAAGCGAATTGACCAATCCCCCTACATTCACAGCTGCAATCGTGGCAAGAAGTGGGCAATCAAAACGGGCTGAAATTTCTCCGGCTGGTAAAAAGATTATTCTGAATGGACAAGAATTCAACCTGGCAATTTACTACGACACCCCTACTGATCTTGAAACCGCACCGGAAATCAACGCTGATATCAAAGTGAATTCCAGTGAGGCTCAAGTCACTCTCCCAGCAGGACTCACGCTGACGATTCGAGATGCGCAACGAAATCTGATTGATGGCGATCGGGCAATTCCCGGCGCTTCTTTAGAATGCTTGCAAGCCTGCATCATCGGCTCTCCTAACGAAGAATACATCGTCGAGCTTTCCACCGCTGAGGAGCCGACTCCAAAAACCGAACATCTGCGGTTTCCTGAATAAAGCAATCTTAAATTATTCATACGACCGTTCCCAATATTATGCTTTTTTAGCAATAATATTCGATAGCAGTGGGATCAGCTTACAACAGGGAAGCCTTTGCCTTGATTAAATCAATTTGTCGAAACCTTACCTTCGTCTAAACAAACACCTACAAAGTCTTCCCTTTAGACAAACCGGACCAATTTTTTGACCTCTCTCAAACCATAGTTGAGAGAGATTTCTGTCGGCTAAAAAATTCCAAGCTCTGACTCAAGTAGTCAGTTGTTACAGCAAATTGTCACTGAATCAATAAGTGCAATGTCACTCAGAGCTAAAGATCCTCTGGATATTTTTAGAAAAGGTCTCTCCAGGTTCTGGATACTCCTAATTGGAATTGATGACTACGAAGATCCTGCTTTGGGTCATCTCAACTATGCCGTCGCAGATTGTCGGGGCATCGAACAAGCCCTTGATCAAGCTACAAAAGGTTTTCTAGGAAAAGAAAAACTGATTCACTGTGTGGGATCTTTAGACCCTAACCGAAAAAATGTTTTAGCCAGTTTGGAGCAAATTGCTCGAAGTGCTCAAAAAGAAGACATTGTTTTAATCTATTTTTCTGGACACGGATATGTTGATCACGAACAAACCTATCTTTGCCTCACTAAAACACATTTAAATAATCCGTCGAAGGAAAGTCTAGCATTATCAGAATTGTTTCACTATTTGCGGCGATGTTCAGCAAAAAAACAGTTAGTTCTAGTAGATGCTTGCCATAGTGGAGACATTCAAAGTCTGCGATCGACGCAGAGCCAGAGGCAACAAACTCCTGCTACTGAATTAGTCGGTGCATTTGATCAATACGTCAAAAATACGATTATTCCAGGATTAGGCTTTTACGCATTGTTATCCTGCGATCGCGATCAACTATCCTACGAATTTTCAGATTTAAAACATGGTGTATTTACTCATTTTTTAATTAAAGGATTAGAAGGCGAAGCTGCGGATGCAGGCATGATTCGCCCCTTGCAACTCTTTAGCTATGTATTGAGGCGCACACAAGAATATACAGAAAAAGAACAATTACAACAAACTCCACGCATTATTACTAATGCTGCTACTGACTTTGAAATTGGAATTGTTCAACATCAACAAGAGGATCGAGATCTTCAACAAGCTCGCCAAAAGCAACTTGAGGAATATGAAAAAATTTATCGAAATGCGCGTCGAGCGGGTTTACCAATTCAGAATGAAACCAGAGCAGATTTACGCCAAACACGTCAACGACTCAAGCTATTAAGAGAACAGACAGCCCTCCAAATTGAAGAGGATGTAAACCATCTTTTTCAACATTGTGAAGACTATATATTTCAGTATATACAGTCACAATCTCTGCCTATTCAAGAGACTTGCGATGGAGAAGTGTTATCTGCCTGTCGTCAGGAATTGCACTTGCGAAATGAAGATATTGCCTATATCTATCTACGTATTGCGCGTGAATTTAACCAGAGGTTAAAAGCTTATCTTCAACACATTACGGATATTCTCAACCAACAGGGTTTAGAGGATGAATCTAGCCTGTGGACAATTTTGCCCGAAGGGCTATCTGAAAATAATGTCGCCCAGGCTAGACAAAGTTTGATTGCTGACTATGAGAAACGTTTAGGCGATAAGATAGCGCAATACGAAGCCCGCGTTTCTTCCGACTTGCATCGATATGATCCAATTCGCTTAGAACATGAAGCAAACTGGGAACACTTAGCGCTTAGCCTGAACTTGAGCGAATGCACTGTAAGAACGATTGAATCGCAATGTAAAGAGGCTTATTACAATAAAAAAATTACTTACCAAATAGAAGCAAAAAATACAATTCAACAGTATGGAAAATCAATTAATATCGATATTTTATTGGAACAATTGCAATCTCACCAAACTGTTTTGGGATTAAGAAACGAAGTCGCAGCCAGTATTTGTGAGAAGCAACTTCTCAGCTATGACGATCGCTGTAATCAGTACACCCAAACCTATAATCAAAGCGCTAAAGAATGCTATCCTATCCCTGAAGAAATTAGGACAACCCTACTTCAAATTAAAGAATTTTTAGGACTTCACGAAAATGATATTGCCTTGATTGAAACAGATATCAATCAAGAACTGGAAAAAAATCTTAGTCAGTATCGTATAGAACTTCCTAATCTGGTTTATGCCCTTTATCCTATTGATGAAGCAACAGTTAGCAATGTTTTGGAGCCTGAGCTCATCAAACTACAAAGAAGATTAGATTTAGGCGATCGCACTGTTCAAACAATCAAGCAAAATATTATCCATGAATATCGAGCCGCACTGGCAAATTATCGCCAAATCACTCACGCATGGTTGATGATTAAACGGAAAAAAATTCAAGATCCCGATGTCATTGAAGCTTTACAAGCACAACGAAGATTTTTGAGAGACGACGTAATCACTGCAATTCATAAAGAGGTCGAACAAGATGTTGAGCAGCGTAGAAAACAACAACAAAATGAACGACGAACTAGACTTTTCTAAAGAGGATCTGGAACGGCAACTCGAGCAGGCCCTAGAGAGTTGGAAACAGCTTTACGATATGGACGACGCGGATTGCGATTTCGTCCGAGAAGAGTTTTGGTCTGAGATTCAAAGTTTAGAAGCTGCCCCTCAAATCTTGCATGATATTGAAGCGTTGTTTAAAGAACGACATCATAAACTGCGAACCTATCGAGCTGAGGTGGCTGCTTTTGTTGAGCAATTTTATCGTCTGGATACGGATGATTTTGAAACTCAATTAATACAAAAAAGAAAAGCTTTGCAAACCGAATTGGGGCTGAGCGATCGTCGCACCGACCCCAACGCCATTGTCAAACGACACCGCAAAAACCTGGAGCACTATGCCCAAACAGTTTATGCCCTGGCTCAGCAAAAACAATCGTTGGTTTTTAGTGAAGACGATCGTGCCCAATTAGAAAGAGCGCGACAAACGCTGTCACCTGGCATCGCTCAGCAGATAGAACAAAACCTAGTGGATCAAAAGCGGCAAGAATACCACAAAAAGCTGCTAGACCATATCGCCAAGTTTAAGCAATTGCCTGATCCTGAGTTTTGGAAAGCTTTATTGGTGGGGCACTGGCTAGATGAACGATTGGTTCAGGATATTCATCAAGCTATCCAGACCCCTCGGACTTTGACAGAACTTGCCGAAGACAATGCTCCCGTTCAGCCAGAAATGCCATCCCAGTCATTTCCTCGACTTTTTTTAGAAAAGTGGAAGTTTGTCCCTGTGATTGCTGGGGTAGGGGTCGCAGTTGCCGCGATCGCTGCTTTTCCCTCCCTGCAAGCACCGCAATCCTTGCAGATGCGCGACACCCTCTCTACTGCCAGCGCACTCAAAGCGCAAATCTTGCAAGAATTTGCATGGATTAGCACGGCGCAAAAAGCGATCTCTCAAACTTCTGTGAACGGTGATCCGCTGATCGTAGCCCTGAAGCCTCTCCAACAAATCCGTCCGGGTAGTACCTACCAGTCAGAGGCGGCAAAACTAACGGGTGAGATTTGTGTGAAGCTCCAGGGAATGGTGACTGATTATTTTAATCAGGGCATGATGCCCAAGGAAGGAGATGCGATCGTTAGCCAGACCCAACCTGCCTGCGGACAACTCCAAACTCGCTGGCTTGCCATGAAAGTGAGCTGGACGAAACGAGAAACTTACTTGCAAACTGCGACCCAACATCTTAAGCGCGATCGATTAAAAGATGCCATTACCGAAGCGAAAAAGGTACTCGCCCCCGATAGCAACCCCAAAATCCCCGCCGAGCAGAAGTTCATTAGTCAAAACCAAATTGAACGCGCCAACGCCATTATTCGCGAAGCCAATGCCAGACTTGTTCCCCCTCCCATGCCATCGCCATTCCCTGTCGTTACGGATCCAGTTACCGATCCTGGTCCTAGCTATCAGGCTCCATCCTATGGAGGTGGTGGAAACTCAACTCCCGTCCAACCGCCGCCTGATGAACCTTATGGAGGTGGAGTCAAACCCAGATAAGGAATAGTTTTGCCTTTAAGCTGTACAAGTTTATTGCTTGTATCTCAAAACGTTGAAACTTCCGTCAGCGCTTCCTCTAGCAAACGATCGCCCATTGGGACTAAAAGCAACGGAAAAAACAGAGTCCAAATTTTCGATCGAATCATACGCGAGTTGACGGCTAGCCACTCGCCAGACTTTGACCGATCGGTCAAAACTGCCACTGATGAGGCAATGTCCATCGGGAGAGAAGGCAAGTGATGAAACCTTAGCAGTATGTCCGCTTAAACATTGTTCTAACTGATTACTTTGTAAATTCCAAAAACAAACTTGATTAGGCTGCTGAGCGATCGGAGCACTGTAAGGACTAAACGCCAACGTTTTGCCATCAGGGCTAAATGCCATATCCGAGATTAGGTACATGGGAGTTTTAGATTTGCCAATCTCACCGATTGAGTTGCCTGTCTGCCAATCTCGAAATTGGATTTCTCCACCCCCAAGACTCACTGCTAATGTCCGTCCATCTGGGCTTAGCGCTAATTTTTGAATTTCTTCATTCTCTGTCCATCCACCGCTAATTGCGCCCGTTTTTAAGTTCCAAATCTTAACAGTTTGATCTCGGCTACCACTGATCAAAAACTGTCCATCTGGGCTGAATAAAACGGAGGGGACTGCCTTTGAATGTTTAGTTAAAGTGAGCATTGTCACTTCCCTTTGCCAATTCCACACTTTAATGATTCCATTACCACCCCCACTGGCTAATATTGTGCCGTTTGGGCTAAAATTGACGGTCAAAATTTCACCCCGAGGAAAATCTAGCGCAACCTTAGGTCTTTTTGCTGCTTTACTAGTCCAAAGTTTTGAAACTTCCCAGACTTCAACTTTTTTATCGTAATTTCCTACCGCCAAAAACGCACCATCAGGATTAAAGGCGATCGAATAAATACGGCTTCTTTTCTTAGGATCTTTCGCTTGTCTATCCGCTAATTCCAAATTGCCTTTGCGCCAGGAACTGCATTGTTGATCTTGGGCGATCGCTCGATTGATCAACAAATTCCCAGTCCAATGAGGCACTAAAATTACCCCTAAAACAGGAACCGCTAGCAATAGCGTTAAATTCAGCCTTCTCAAAATCCTTGGAGTTGAAAACATTGCAAATCTCAACTAGTTTGTAAATGACCCATATTCTCTCATGGGGATTAGTCGAAATTATGCAAGATTTCATGAATTTTTGATTACCAGAGTTAATCCATCCGCGATCGCCAACATGCTTAGAGAAATGCGGATGTCTTGGTGTAGCTTTTGATTTAAACTTCGCATTTGCCTGGTGCGGTTATCTTGCACGCCGGGGTCAGCAACGCGTCCCGACCAGAGCACATTATCGATCGCAATCAATCCTCCCGGTCGCACCAGTTGCAAAGCTCGTTCGTAGTAAAGGTCGTAACAGCTTTTATCTGCATCAATAAAAGCAAAATCAAAGGTATTCGCTTGCCCCATTGACAGCAGACGATCGAGGGTTTCTAATGCTGGAGCTAAATGGAGTTCGATCTTATCAGCAACCCCTGCCTGCTGCCAGTAACGGCGAGCAATAGTAGCATAGTCCTCATTCACTTCACAAGCCACCACCTTGCCATCAGGCGGCAATGCCAGAGCAATCACCAAAGCGCTGTAGCCTGTAAACACCCCAACTTCTAGTGTTTTTTTCGCGCCTATTAGCTGCACCAGTAAAGCCATGAATTGTCCTTGCTCTGGCGCAATTTGCATTCTAGCCCTAGGATGCAACCCTGTTTCTTGTCGCAACTGGCTTAAAATCGGTAGTTCTCGCAAGGAAACCGATAGCAAATATTCGTAAAACGGGCGATCGAGTCCAGCAGTTTTAAGGGGCATCATTTGAGGATCTCAATTTCCAAAGATCTGACAAGATACTGTTCGTTGACGAGGTCCATCCAACTCAAAAAACAGAACTGACTGATAAGTTCCCAACGCCAATTTGCCATCCACAATTGGAATTACTTCGCTGGTACTCAACGTCATTGCCATTAAGTGCGAATGGGCATTCATTGGCTCATCCGCAGGAATATCAGGTCTTAAATGGAGATCATTGTGCAAATATTTATCTGATTCTGGGGCTAATTTTCTGAGATACTTTTTAATATCTTTCAATAACCTTTCTTCATGTTCATTAATCGCTAAAGCTGTGGTTGTGTGGCGAGAAAAAATGAGAACCTGACCCTGTTGAATCAGGCTGGATTTGAGGAAATGATTGATTTGAGGTGTAATGTTGTAGACACCAATTCCCTGCTCAGTTTCTAGCCCAAATATTTGATGAATAATCAACATGGATACCCATTAAGATCTCATTGGATAAATGTATTCCCATTTTCAGCTAGAAGTGAGCCAAAGGACAATCCCTAAACTGGTTCCTTACAGGTGGGAGTAATAGAGGTGCTCCAAGAAAACAAGTATTCTTAAAATCTTATTGACCAGGCGTTACACCAGCGAACCTTGTAGAATTGGTACTCATATTAAATGGCACATGATTCTATCCAACCCACTTAATTTTTTCAGCTAACCAGATCAGCAAAAAATGTCAGAGCCATGGAGGGATCTAAATCGAGCCGACGAAAGGACAGATTGAGGTCTGCTAATTTTCCATAAAAGAGACCCCAAGCTTTAGCAGCCTAGGGTCTCAGGTTATTAAATACCAGCTCTTCAGCCAGCGATTTACTATTACTCTTTGATCTTCCCAGATCCCAATAAATAAAGGGAGAGGTCAAACTACCCAACTTAACATGGGTAGCAACTTAAGAATATTTTTAGAATTACTCAATTTAGCTTAATATTTTTGCAGTAAAAAATTCATCGGTTGTCTAGCAATGCCGATGAATTTTAATAACTGACATTTTTCAGGCAATTATTCCGCGGGATCTCTAGTTTTACGATTATTTTCCATATATGTTTCCCAGAGCTGCGCCAAGTCTTCGGCATTGGTTTGCGCCTGCGGAAGAATTTGATACATTCGGCGAGGTCGTCCTCGACCTTCCAATTTTTTCCAATAACTTGTAATCAGTCCTTCTCCTTCCAGAAAATTAAGTGCACCATACAGTACAGTGTCTGACAATCGATAGTTTGGGTGCTCTACCTCAAGCAATTGAATCAATTCAGTACCGTACGAATCTTTCTTCAGCAACACCGAGAAAATATAGCCTACCGCTAGCTCGTAATTGAGATAGGCTATCGGAGGATTCTTGAAAAATTGATAAACATCTTCAAGCTGCATAATGGTCCAACCTGTCCAGCAATAAAATCACTCGTTCTAGTCTTGCGACTTTTGTTGAATTTCCCTAAACTAATCAGCAGTTTTGGAGTTACGTTATGTCCTAAAGTACTAGGGGTAAAAAAACACACCCCTAGACACCTATACATAGCTTACTCTATCTTACGAAAAACGCCTTTTTCTGCTTTAAGTGGGCAGCTTCGAAAATCTGGTCGCAACTTGCAGCTCCGTATTTGAAAACTAACGGTCAAAATGGCTACCAAAAAGTCTGTTGCGCTTGAACTTGATCTGGATGATTTACGAGAACTCACTTCTTTACTAAATATTCAGGTGCGTGGAGATAAAAGAAAGCGCTGTTCGTACCTACTTGCTCTAAATGAATTTCTTTCTGCTCGGATGAAGAGTAAACGCTTGGACAGTTTGTTTGAACTGGACGCTGTTTCCACGGAGTTACCAGCTCTTTATCGAGCTTTAGAATTCTGATCCATTTATGGTACGAGTGAAATATCCAATCTCGCCAAGAATTTTGGCGAGACTGATCTTTCCTGCAACAAAGCTGATGAGATTCTGTCTAGATTTTGAAACGTCTCTTTGAGAAATCTTTCTAAAAATAAGCTAGCATTTTCATCACTTGGGTATTTTTTGTTGCTTAAATTAGAAGAACATCAGATAAGCCATGGGAATAACACCCATAATTTCTTGGCGTGATGTTCAGGCAATCAAGGATTTTGTTTTATTCGATAATTGAACCTCTCAAGCGACGGGTGTTCTCAAGCAAGCTTTCGGAAAATTGATCAAAGCGTTGAGATAGCTTTTTATCCAGTAATTTGCCATCCTCTCCAAAGGCTTGCCATGCCTGTCCAATCGCAACTTGTTCCGGAATCACCCAGGTATGAACCCAGCGCAGAATCACGCGCAAATCATTTAAAGAGTTACTGTTTGATTGCCCGCCCAGAACACTAATCAAACCGGCTACTTTGTTGGAAAGCTGATCAAAACTCATCAAATCCAGAACATTTTTGAGGACACCACTGAGGCTACCGTGGTATTCTGGCGTCGCCAGAATGAGTCCATCTGCTTGTTTCACCGTGTCTCGTAACCGCTCAACATCTGGATAGTCTGGATAATCTTGGGAACCATCACAAAATGGCAAATTCAGCGTCCGGAGATCCAGAATCTCCACCGAAGCACCCAAAGCTTCTAACCTTGCTGCAACGAGTTGCAACGCCTGCTGGCTATGAGAGCCTTGCCGTAAGCTACCACTAATACCAACAATTTTCACCATAGGACTGATACCGCAACTTGAACTTTAAGTGATTTTTTTACTCATCAAAGTGCGTGATGTTGATGATTCGTTTTGATCTGTCTTAGTCGCTCCGAAAAAATGGCATCAACAGTGATTCCACTCAATCAGAGGCAATTCAGTATATTAAGTCATAGTCATTACGACTTTATATATCTTAGCAAGATGACAGGTGTCTGGCAAATTCTGATGGGACGATCGCGCCAAATTCCCCGAATTCCTAAGGAATTCGGGGACAAAATTTTTTAGCGCTAATTGAAAAACGGCGCGATCGTTCGTTATGGGAGGTTGATATGACGAATCGAGTAATCCAACAGTTGCATCGGGTGAAGCACAGAGATGTTTTTGCCCTGAAGTTGCAAATGCCGAGTGATCTGGACATAGCAACCAATATTGGCAGAAGCAATCACAGAAGCACCTGTGTTCGTAAGATTTTCAACTTTCTGTTGCCCCAGTTCGGCTGCTACCTCCGGTTGCAAAATGTTATAAACCCCAGCACTACCACAACAAAGCGCAGCGTCTACGGGCTCACGGAGCTGTATTCCCGGAATTTGCTTTAGCAATTGGCGGGGTTGCACACTGATTTTTTGTCCATGCAACATATGGCAAGCATCTTGATATACCACGGTTAAAGGCGTGGTTTGCAGTGGGAAAAGCTTGGCAGTCACCCCTACTTCTGCTAAAAATTCCTGTACATCTCGCACTTTAGTGACAAAAGCTTTGGCTTGGTCGGCATAGATAGGATCGTCTTGCAAAATGTGAGCATATTCTTTTAAGGTATGTCCACACCCAGAAGCATTAGTTAAGACAAAATCCAAATTGGCATGGCTAAAGCTGTCGATCGTTTGTCTTGCCAACGCTTTTGCCTGAGCTTCCTGTCCCTGGTGATGCGATAGCGCCCCACAACAGCCCTGACTTTTCGGTGCAATCACTTCGCAGCCATTGGCAGTCAAAACTCGGACTGTCGCATCGTTCACCTCTGGATTAAACAGTCGCTGTACACAGCCCAACAACAGTCCTACCCGATAGCGCGTTTTACCCTGGGCAGGCACTCGTTCGGGTACGGCATCTTGGAAAGCTTGGGGAGAGATGCGTGGCAAGATCGCTTCCATCGCTGCCAGTTGCGGCGAGATCCGGTTCAGGAAATTGAGCGATCGCACTAGCTTTTGCAACCCAGATTGTTGATAGAGTCCCAGCGGACGCAGCAACCACCTCATGCGATCGGGGTAGGGAAAGAGCGAAAAGATCAATTGTCGCAACAGCTTTTCTGGCAGAGAGCGAGTATGATTGCGCTCAATTTGGGGGCGAGTAGCCGCAATCAACTGGTCGTACTGCACCCCAGAGGGACAGGTCGTGACACAGGCAAGACAACCCAGACAAGAATCGAAGTGTTCTACTGTGGCAGGTGAAAGGGGAATTTCGCCCTCATTGACTCCATCCATTAAATAGATGCGCCCTCTGGGTGAATCGGTCTCTTTGCCAATCACCCGATAGCTGGGGCAAGTAGACAGACAAAAACCACAGTGAACACAGGTATCGATGAGTTTGGAGTCAGGCGGATGATCCGCATCAAAGGCTGGGAAAAAGATAGGAGGGTTAAGGGTTGAAGGCTGATTCCTCACTTCTTGATTCATTTTAAATATCTCTCTCAAAACGTTGCGGACTCAACAAATGCAGCGGATCGAATTGATGTTTCAGCGTTTTCATCAAATCCAGGGCATTGCCGCGATATCCCCAAACGTCAATTTTCTGCTTCAACGCAACTGGCGCCTGAAGAACGGAAAGAAACCCGCCTTCCTCCTGACACAAATGTCTCATTTGGGAGAGCATTTCAGGTGAACATTCTGGCTGCAAGAGGGCAAGTTGACCTACCCCACTCCCGACATGAACGCGTCCCCGTATTGGGCGATCGCAAATTTTTTCCAACTCACTCAAACTCCGCACTGCTCCGGTTGCCTGTACTCCTATTTTGCAAGTAATCACTTCGCTGAAGGGAGCAAGTTGCATCAATTCTGTCAATCTCTGCCATAAAGCAGATTCCTCTACCTCTTTAACTAGAGTTTGTCTCAGCCCAAGTTGCTGGGCCAAACCTAGAACCCGATCAACTTGCTCCTGGACACTGGGAAGAATGCCTTGGAACTGTAGTACTAGTCCCATACCCTTGCCAGTTTCCCAACGATCGACCACTTGAGACGACAGTAAATCATGGGCTGTTGGCGTCAGTGCCGAGTTGAGCAGGGTTTGACTTGCCTGGGCGATCGCCGTTGCATCCCCAGTGAGCATTACTGTTTGAGACGCTTCTGGCAAAGGATAAACTCGCAAGGTGAGTTGAGTGAGAATGCCCAAGGTCCCATACGATCCGGTAAATAGCTTCATGAGGTCGTAGCCCGCCACATTCTTGACGACTCGCCCCCCAGCTTTTACCAGTTGCCCATCCGATCGCACAAAAGACACCCCCAGCAACATATCGCGCACGCCACCATACCGTTGCCGCCAGGAACCTGCATCTGCCGTGGCAACAATCCCCCCGATCGTCGCCTGCGCTGGATACGTTGGGTCGATCGCCAAAAACTGTCCCGCTTTTGCCAACACTGCCTGGAGATCTGCCAAACGGGTGCCCGCTTCGACGGTAACCGTTAAATCTCCGATCGCATGTTCAATCACCCGATTCAACCGAGCCGTACTGATCAAGAGATCCACTCCGGCAACCTGTCCACCCCAGCCCAGTTTGCTCCCTGCCCCGCAAGGCAACATCTTCCATCGGTTTTGAGCTGCACAAGCAACCACCTCTGCCAACGCTTCAGGGCTATGAGGTGAAACCAGCCATTGCAACTGCTGGGGTTGACTCAAAACCTGGTTCATGCGATCGTGCCAGTCTTGAGGTTGCTCCTGCGCCAGTTGTATTCCTGTCGTCCCAACGATCGCTTGTATTCCTGACCAGCCCGTATCTATCTGTTCGTTTGCCGTCATCCAATTCCTCTTAACCCCATTCTTCTCAAGCAGGAGAATTTAGCTACTCAACATTCGGTGTTATGACAACAAGACAAAACCATACACTGAAAAACCTCTCGTTAACGAACTTAGATTCCTGAGTGTCCTCTGGCACATTCCATCCCCAACTAAGCGGGAACTCATGTAGGCTTATACAGAGACATTTCAGATCATTCTAGAATGGACGGTCGCTGCATTTATGAACGGTCGCTTGATTGTGTTTGAAGGAGTAGAAGGCAGTGGCAAGACGACGCAGTTAAAGCGATCGTACCAGTGGCTTCTAGAAAGTGGTTGGTGCGAGCGCTTGCAAGCCAGAGATGTGCTCCGTCGTTTGATTATTACTCGCGAACCAGGGGGAACTGAGGTTGGGCGCGAAATCAGACAACTCCTCCTTACCCCCCCTCCTCAGGAACCCCTCTGGGATCAGGCAGAATTGCTACTGTATGCGGCTGATCGGGCACAACACATTCAGCAAATGCTAAAGCCAGAACTCACGGCTGGATCTTTAATTTTGTGCGATCGCTATACCGATTCCACAATTGCCTATCAGGGCTACGGTCGTGGTCTGAGTCTGGAATTAATCGATCAACTCAATCAAATCGCCACCGATGGACTTCAGAGTGACCTCACCCTATGGCTGGATGTGGACGCGGCAGAGGGGTTAACTCGCACCCGCAATCGGGGAGAGGGCGATCGTCTGGAAAAAGCCGATCTCTCATTTCATCAACGAGTTCAGCAAGGTTTCAACGCCCTGGCAATCAGCTTTCCTGAACGGATTATCCGCATTGATGCCAGTTTCAGCGAAATCGAAGTGACTCAGCAAATTCAAGAAATCCTGACCGAAAAACTGACCCAATGGTATGAATCATAAAGGATTTAGACTTTAAAAATCTCAATGCTATAACCATCAAATTTTTCTTAAAAAAATACCTCAATTAGATTAATTATTAGAGTTCCAGACTCTACAATCTATTCCCAATTGCGTATGGCAAAGTTCTATCCCGCACTGACCGATGCTCTGCGAGAATTTATCGCCCAACAGCAAATTTTCTTCACTGCCTCGGCTCCCCAAGTTGGACGGATTAATCTGTCTCCCAAAGGCATCAATACCTTTCGCTGTCTCAGTGACCACACAGTTGCCTATCTCGATCTCACTGGCAGCGGTAACGAAACCAGTGCCCACCTGATCGAAAATAGACGACTGACTATTATGTTCTGTAGCTTTACCGAAAAACCCCTGATCTTACGTTTATATGGGCAGGGCAGTGTGATCCGTCCCAAAGATGCCGAATGGCACCCCCTCTATGCTCGCTTTAAGCCTCTACCCGGGACGCGACAAATTATTCAACTGACGATCGATTCCGTCCAAACTTCTTGCGGCTTTGGCGTCCCGCTTTATCAGTACGAAGGCGAACGGGAAACCTTGACTCAATGGGCAGAAAAAAAAGGAACGGAAGGAGTACGCCAATACTGGCAAGAGAAAAATCAGACCAGCATCGATGGTTTACCCACGTATTTAATCGAGTAAATTTCTGTTTGAGAGGATTTTAGAAGCATGAATTGGGTTGAAGCCTAATGCTGAATCTCTAAATTCAAGATATAGCGCCCCAACTGCAAATTGGCTGTCCAGAGTTCATAATCAATCCGCAGAGCGCGTGGGAGCGATCGCCCCTCCAAAGTCAATTCGCGGGTAAAGTTTCGCAGTCGCAAAGTGCTGTTGCCAATTTCCTCTTCACCCTGTAACCAAAAGCGGCTTAACCCATAGATACCACGCTCCCACAGATGGCGATAACTAAATCGCTCATCTCCCTGCATCGTTAAAATGACTCGATAGGGAGAAATCTCTAACCAGAGTAGCCGAGGGGGTTGCGGCAGGAGAGAAAATTGCTCGTCTTCGCCCAGTTGCCACTCCTTTGTGTGAGGCTCAGTGAGTAACAAATGGAACCGTTCGGTGTCTTTTTGATACAAAGTGCCTACGGTCTCAATGCCACAGCCGATCGGTAAATCCGTTGAAACGAGCGAAAGCGTAATAGGCATGCGGTGATTCGTCAGCATGGTAAAGAGGAGCTGGTGAAGAGAAAAGCGAACAGAGATTGTAGCGAGTTCTCGATTTTACTTAGAAAATTCAACGAAAAGTCAAAACTCAGTCTTCAAAACTGATCAGATCCCTGAGAAAGCGGTAGGATAACAGGCGCAACCTCTCGATAGTCTATCTGATCCCTATGCCAGTCGTAACCCTGAATGTAACGGATCTCCAGCACACGCTGACCATTCAGCAACCTGAATCAGGGTTAGCTTTGCAGGGGCGAATTCGTATTCCTGGTGATAAATCCATCTCCCACCGATCGCTCATGTTGGGAGCACTCGCCCAGGGAGAAACTATTATTCATGGACTATTGCTAGGGGAAGACCCACGCAGTACAGCAGAGTGTTTTCGGGCTTTGGGTGCAACTATTTCCGAACTCAACTCAGAAGAAGTGCGCGTGCGAGGTATTGGACTAGGAAATTTAATTGAACCTAAAGATGTTCTCAATTCAGGCAATTCAGGGACTACCCTGCGACTGATGCTAGGAATTCTGGCATCTCACCCCGATCGTTTTTTTGCAGTGACAGGAGATGCTTCGCTGCGAACTCGTCCGATGTCCCGCGTTGTCGATCCCTTAAAGCAAATGGGAGCACAAATTTGGGGCAGACGACAAGGCGCCTTGGCTCCGCTGGCAATTCAAGGACAGACCCTCCACCCAATCCATTACCGCTCTAAAATTGCGTCTGCCCAAGTTAAATCCTGTATTTTGTTGGCAGGGCTGATGGCAGAAGGGCAAACTACGGTTACCGAACCCGCCCTTTCGCGAGATCATAGCGAGCGAATGCTGCGGGCTTTTGGCGCCCAACTGACCACTGACCCAGAAACCCATAGTGCAACTGTGACTGGACCTGCCCACCTGACCGGGCAAACTGTGGTGGTTCCGGGAGATATCAGTTCTGCTGCCTTTTGGTTAGTAGCAGGAGCGATCGTTCCTGGTTCTGACTTGACGATTGAAAATGTGGGCGTCAATCCTACTCGCACTGGTATTTTAGAAGCCCTCCAAAGCATGGGTGCAAACATTACGCTTGAAAATCCAAGAGATGTTGCTGGAGAACCTGTTGCCGATTTACGAGTCCGTTGTCTCAGCCATTCGGGCAGTCTTCCCCTGAGTGCCTGTACAATTTCAGGAAATTTAATCCCGCGCCTCATTGATGAGATCCCGATTCTAGCTGTTGCAGCAGTGTTTGCTGAAGGCACTACCGTGATTCGAGATGCCGCCGAGCTAAGAGTTAAAGAGAGCGATCGCATTAAGGCAATGGCAACCGAACTCAATCACTTGGGCGCTAGAGTCAGCGAACTTCCCGATGGGTTAGAAATCATCGGAGGCACTCCTTTATATGGCACCCAGGTCGATAGCTACACCGACCACCGTATCGCCATGAGTCTAGCGATCGCTGCCCTCAATGCCTCTGGGACAACCCATATCCATCGAGCTGAAGCCGCTGCCATCTCTTATCCAAACTTCACAGCTACGCTTCAGCAAATTTGTGGGGAATATTAAATGATTTCCATCACATCTTCTAAAATCTGCATTTTCACGGCGTCTAATGTAGCTAAAATTACCTTATCTCGCATCTGATGTAGTTAGAAATCCCATCGTCTCGGGCCTCATGTAGTTAAAATCACTTCTTTTCCCTAAATTAAAATCACCTTGTCTCTCAAGTTTTTACTATGACCAAATGCATAGATTCAATCACTTGAAGCAATTTGCTTAACATCTTTTTCCCGATCCTGGATTCAGTAGACATACTTAAAATCTTTATATTGGCACAGTCTTTTATGTATGATCCCAGCGATATTGTCATTTTGCTTTGAAACCGGTATCGACATGATGACAATAGAGTTCTTCCGTATTAACGTAAAAGAGTATCCACTGATACTCTTTTACACATTATGAGCACTGGAAGAATTGGATTTCTGCTACTCTGCTTTTAATTGGCCAGGAAGGAATTTGGCAATCTCAAACTTTTAATATCAAGAGATCTTAAATCCACAGAATGCAGTATCAGTCTTTTAGCTGAAAGGTGAGATCAATCCATCCGAGTTTTAAAGGAAGTCCCATTTAGAAAACTTGCTTGCAGATCCTTTTATGCACAGACATCATTAAGGATTGCAACATTTAGTCATCGACGCAGCAAATCATCCATGAAGCCAGGAATTTATTCTATAAGGCTACTTAAAATGTCACCGAGCTACCACAACACATCATCTTAGAATTTGGCAATGAGCAGCAGAGAATCCATCCGACTAAGCTCCAAAAAACTTTAAATTAATGATTTAATTTCTGGTATTTTTTGGGGCAGATTTATGTATTAGGAAATATTCCATTTTGCCTCTATTCACCTACTATATTCAGCGCCATGAATTCAGAACTGGCTAAAGCTGATTCTCAAGAAGATCATTCAGATATAAATCTCCTACTTGAACAAATGGATGTTGCGATCGCCTTGTTTGCTCAAGACGATCGGCTTGAGCGATTTAATTCTAGATTTGTGCAGCTGTGGCAATTGTCTACAGATTGGTTGCATCAGCAACCAACCTGTCATGAAATCTTCGCGAGCATTTTAATAAAAGGGTATTGGCATCAAGAGCAAACTCAGCAATTTCAACAATTTATTAATCAACGAACCACTACTTCCTCAGTTTTTCACTTATTGCAAACTAATGATATCCAGCTAAACATTAAAGCTACTTCCAGAGCTAATGGTGGCTATCTTCTCGTCATTCATCCATCAGAATATTTGCCCCCATCATTGCTTCCGGATAATCTACAAACAACACAAGCTCAGAAAAAAGGACTCAAGTTTTTACTCGATCTAACGGCACAAATTCAAAGTTCTGACCACATGCTTGAAATCAGTCAGCTGATTTTGAGTTATTTAGTTGAAGAACTCGATGCCCTATTCGGTTACATCAAACTTATTAACGGTAAAGCTCCTCATCGCCAAGCTGATCCGGTCGCTAATAAAATTTCGGAACAATTTCTAAGCACTCATACCGAATCGGAAATCCAAGATCTTCGATTTTTTTTAGATAGTAGTATTCCTGATGGACAGGGTACATTTTGGCAAGTTGTCGATACAGATGAACCCTTATTTATTGATGATTATGTGAATCATCCCCAAGCAATTTCAACACTCTCTTGCTTAGGCGGTAGGAAAATTAATATTTATCCAATTTCAGGTGCCCATTCAGTCACAATTGGCGTATTGATGTTGGTCTTCCCAACTCAAAATGATTGGCAACCCTCTTATCAGTATGAAATGGCGATCGTTGCTTGCCGAATCTTAGGCTCTGTGATTGAACGCCAACAAGCGATCCGTCGCGAAATAGAGGATCGCCAACAACTTGAAAACGCACGGAAGCGTTCTGAGCAACGCATCCGTCTACTAGAATCTGTGGTTGTCCATGCCAACGATGCAGTCATCATTACTGAAGCAGAACCCATTGAAGAACCTGGTCCCCGCATTCTCTATGTCAACGAAGCGTTTACTCAAATGACGGGCTATACTGCCCAGGAAGTATTAAGGTTTTCTCCTCGAATTCTTCAGGGTGAAAAAACTGCGCCAGAAGCTCGACAAAAGATTCGCTCTGCCCTTCAGACTTGGCAACCTGTCTTGGTTGAATTAATCAACTACCGCAAAGATGGCACGGAGTTTTGGGTAGAGTTGAGCATTGTACCCGTTGCAGACGATTCAGGTTGGTATACTCACTGGATTGCCATTCAGCGCGATATCACTGAGCGTAAGCAATTAGAAGCAAAACTCTTAAAAACACTACAAAGGGAAAAAGAACTCAGTGGATTGAAGTCTCGCTTTATTGCAAACACCTCTCACGAATTTCGTACTCCATTGAGTACAATCCTCTCCGCCTCAGAACTATTAGAATACTATAGCCATAAACTCTCAGAAGACGAACGCTTAGAACAGTTGCATCTGATCCAATCATGTGTGGACCATATTAATAGGCTACTAGAAGACGTTTTGTTATTTGGAACAGCCGAAGCTGGACGGGTGCAAGTTGAACCGATCGAAGTCGATCTTGAATATTTTTGTCGCAATCTGACTTATGAAATGCAGATAGGATTGGGCAATCAGCACCGGATCGAATTTGTTAGCCAATTCCCCTCTCGACTAACCTATCTCGATTCAAAATTATTTCGTCAAATTTTCATGAATTTGTTATCGAACGCGATTAAATATTCCCATCCCCATACAAATATTGAGATTGACTTGTTGAATCCGGACAACGAAATTATTTTGCAGGTTAAAGATCAAGGAATTGGGATTCCTCCTCCTGATCTCCCTCACGTTTTTGAATCTTTTCATCGGGCTGCCAATGTAGACACAATTCCTGGCAATGGTTTGGGCTTGTCGATCGTTAAACAATGTGTGGAATTAATGGGCGGGAGTATTAGTCTGCATAGCCAGCTCGGTACTGGTACTACCTTTGTTGTTAAACTTCCCTTTACTTATGTCTCGCAAAAGGTAGATCTGGAAAAGGTATTTTGGGCTGGAGATCTTTGAGAAAACAAACCTGACAGATGGCACAATGCATCACTAGAAAACCGTCAAGATAGATTTGATGCAAATTGACTTTCACCATGGTGTAACCTATGTTGTGGCAAGACTGGCAGGATTTGACCATAAAGCTGCCAACACGATCGCCTATGCTGCTCAGTATGTAGACGATGCTACGAACGGTGGACTGATTCGATTTAACAATGGGGCGCTCTTCAGCCGCATCAGTTCTGCTCACAAAATGTTGGATTATCGTAACTTCAACGAACTCGCCAATCATCGAGTTTGGATTCCCTTTCATTTCCTACCCGGTAATGGTGGACTGCCCGCAGACCAAGATCCACAAGGGGAGTTTATTGAAAAGCTCATTTGTCGTCCCAATAGTTGCGTCGCTCAAGACGTCGTGAGAGAGTGCATTGCCCGCCAAGATGCACTTTATGGATTGCACCGTTTAGGTATTACGATGCATGTTTACGCCGATACTTGGGCACATCAAGGATTTGCTGGGGTCAATCATCAAGTGAACGAAGCACGCCGCTTAGTGGATGAAACAGGAAAGACCGATCGCAACTTAATGACTCGTTTAAAGGGTTATTTTATTAGTGGTGCATTTCCATTAGGACATGGGGCAGTTCTTGGCAATCCCGATAAACCATTCCTGTGTTGGGGCTATATCAATGGGCAGGGGCAACAAATCTTAAGGAACAACCCCAAAGATTTTTTAGAAGCAGCAGAGCAAATGTACAAAGCCATGCAGCGCTACCAAAAAGCAGACCCTGATGCCCCGGTGGTTGGCTTACCGGCTTCTGATAAATTGCTAATAGCTCAGATGTTTCAGACTCTGACCTCAGATAATCGTCATATTCGACATCAACAATGGTTACAGGCTATCGCCGATGGCAAATTTAGTTTTGGACCTGCCACTGTCAGCTATCAACCAAAGGGAAAAAATTCCTGGAAGTATCTAGCATTGAAAACTGAAGGAGAAATTGATCAGGTCGATGAGGTTTTCACTTACCATCCTCATTTTTTGACCAGTGACTGGAAGCTCTTTCACGATGCGCTACAAGCCCATCATTTTTATGTCATCCATGAATTATTACCCCAATATCGAATCTGTGTTGCCTGATGCGCTCAACCCATCATTTAAAGAGACGAGGACATAGAAAGGCGGAGATATTGGCATAAGCACCAAGCAATTTCACGAATCTCCGCATCTTTGTCCTCATTTGCCTCAAATGCCAAGGTAACGTTGTCCGAGCATTTAATATCAAAGTCCTAATAAGTCATCCAATTCATCCAAGGCTTCGCAGTGAGATCGTGGTTCAGTGCGATTTTGGAGTAAAGCGTTTGCCGCAGCAGGTTGAAGAGGCGCAAACGCAGTTGGCATCGAATTGCCACTCCCGCCCGTACTCCGCAAATAGGCATCAGAATAACGTCGAAAAACTGCTTCAACTGCCGCTCGTGCATTCTTAAGTCCCCATTCCTGGGCAATCTGTTCAGCTTTTTCAAGCACATCTTGGCTCAGTCTGATTTTATTGTCATACATAAAGCACTTCCACCTGAACCACGACTAAATAATGTAATTCCGTTCCATGCTGAGTTGTGTGCCGTTGTGCATGGGAAATAGTCCCCGCACATTGGCAAACTGAGGGTCGCTCATAACCGCAAATAGCCTACGTCCTTGCAACCGTTCTGAAATCAGATGGGTGCTGCCACCCGTGACTAAAAAGCGGGTCACTCTTGCCATGTAAGGAGTGTACTGTGCGCGAACAGTCTGAAAGATACCCTTAAACCAGGGATCGAGATGCTCCTCTAACCAGGGTGACCAAGACAATCCCGTATCCGCATAGGTATGTCCGCTTCTAAACCCATCCATCACAACACTGGGGTCAGCAGTCGTACCCAAAACATCAGTTAACCGTTTGTCAAAACTAATGGATGTTGCCAGTTCATAAGCACCCCCTCGATCCATTACATTCTCATCAATGACTTCGCTCTCAGCATCAACGAGTCGGGTTAGCCACGTGCCCCCTCCAATGTCAATGACAATGGTATAGCCACTATCAGGAATCAATCCTAGGCGTTGCGCATAACGGTAAGCCCCCATGCCTTCTCGCTCAACCTCGACTCGCTCGACCATGATGCGGTAGTCTAGATCATTGCGGCGAAATTCATGTAATCCCAACAGCTGTTTTTGAATCGCATCCTGGTTTTTGGCTGGTTCAGGAGTGCTGACATACAGGTGCAACGGAAACTCAGTACTATCTTCCCAAGGTTCCAGACAGGCATAGAGATGCAGCTTTGCTAGGTCCACCTTATTCTCAATTACGGTTTGTTGCTGCCTGCGATATTTGTAGGCTTGTGCACCAAAGTGGTAGCGACTACCATCAGATAGTTCGATGAGGGGAGAAGCATCGGAATAGCGCACAGAATCTCGCCCCTGTGGCAAACGAAAGCGCACCGATCTAATCGCCTTAGGGTGACCTCCACCATCCCAAAATTTGAGGTCATAATTACCAGCATCCAACGCCAGTACACGAGCAGTGGTGGGGTTGACACTGCTTATCGAAGCGACACTTACTGCTTGATCTTTTTTGGTTCTTGCCTGTCTAATGGTCGTAGTCATGGTTTTTCCTCGGTTGTCATCTCAGGGGGAATGTCCCCACCTGTTCCCATCTAAACCCGTTAGTACACAAGTACTATATTTCAGGTTTGGCTGAGTGTCAACCGTCTCAAAATGTGCATGTGGTTCGAAGCAGATGTGATCGATTTATATACCGCCGTAGCAAAGTAGCGTAGGTTGGTTCAGATAAACGATCGATAGAGGAGTGGGCGCAGTTTGTGCCATTTTGACTTGGCGACGACTGCGACGAAGTTGTTGCTTAAGTTCTCGTTTGACTTCTACCCAATATTGCTCAGGAAAAGCAACGTAATCAAACTGGCAGCGCCGAAAAATTCGTTCAATTCGACGATATCGATGCAGAGACCAATCTCGCAAAATTTGCCAGGAGGGGTGCAGGTCATTCGCAAGAGCCAGTCCATAAGCTCTCTGACGCAGTTTTGGGAGATACTCATCGAGCCAGAACAACATCATGCGATAGTAGCCAGGGTTGGTAAAATCTCCAGGATGCAGAATCTCTTCTCGGCTAACCTTAAATTTTTCTAGCAACTCGGTTGGGAAATAGCAAATCCCTTGACTGGCATCTTCCCAAAGATCCCGCAAATTGTTATAGAACTGATCAACTACACCAAAGTAGAGTGCGGATTGCCAATATTTTTTGGGTAAAAATGGCAAAACCTGGAAGAAGGCACCTGCTAATGCTTCTAGCATGGCTTCATATTCATCCAGGGTCTCAATCACCAACCCGTTTTTGTGATATCGCGAGATCGCAATTAAATAAGTATTCCAGGATTGAATCGAAAGGGTATCCGCAGAGTAAGCACCAGGCTTGCCAAACCAGCGTGCCTGCATCTGTTCTAATATCTCACTCCAAGAAGAATTTGGATCTACCCTTTGTTCAGTTTGTAGTAAGTTCCAACCGACATGAAAATCTTGAAACTCATTACTATGACTATCTAGCAAATTATTTTCAGCGAGTCGATCAACGAGACGAATCCAACCAATTCGCTTGATCCACTCATCACGGACTTCCGGCTCCAGTTCCATCACCCAAGCAGCATTGTCCTCATCTTTCAATGCATCATCTGCAACCGCTCGGTACTGGGAAGAACCGACTAGGTAAGATATTTTGGTATACATGCACCCGACTCTCCTACGCTTAACCAACAGAGTTCCCAACTTTTGATAAAATTAACTCTATGTCTGGGATAGATTTCAAGAGGCTCAAAAGCTGACTAGGAGGTTGACAATGCGCAGAAATGCCGCTCTTAATATTACTCTTGCTGTTATCCTGACATGGGTTGGACATTCATCCCAATCTACAAAGATGCTTGGATGAATGTCCTGCTTGTGTAAAGTCTGCTTGTTTGAAGTTGAGCTGAACATAATATCGACAAATGATAGGTTTGACTTCAGCCCGGTTAGACAAACAGAATAAAAGAAACAACGATTGATAAAGTGCTATAAAAACTAAGATAGTCTTCTAGAGTCGTTGAGAAAAGTAGTTTTTTTGGAATCTTTAGGAAAATTGTGACAATCTTCATGCTCTCTTTTTTCAATTCTATTTTGTCTTTAGAAATTAGTTTTTCTAAGTTGTACATTCTGCCAACTCATCTATTTCATGTTTGGGTTTTTCCAAATCCTTTAGAGTAGTTTCATCTAAAAAAATAATTTAACTTGACAAATCATGTTTCAGAAGTTGCGGTTTCACCTAGATTTCATCAATACATTTAAGGGATTTATTAGTCTTAATTTGTGACTTGGAATCTATTTGCGTTGTTATTTAGCTTAGAAAAGCTGAGGAAATAACATTTGAAAGAATATTGGAGATGTAACTGAGGTTTTAATCTGGGTGAGTTGCGGGTCTCTAAGTATTAAAGGAAGTAAAAGGTTTCATGTCTTTATTTGATTGGTTTGCAAATCGCCGGAAGACAGGTCCCATCGGTAAGGAACGGCAAGAACGTGAAATTGCCGATGGTTTATGGACTAAGTGTGAATCATGCAGCGTTTTGACTTACACAAAAGATCTCAGAGCTAATCAAATGGTTTGCCTAGATTGCGGGCATCATTTGAGAGTATTTAGCGATGAACGAATTCGACAGCTCGCTGATGCAAACACTTGGACGCCAATCGATGAAGCCTTGAAATCTATGGATCCCTTAAAGTTTCGGGATCGCAAAACCTACAGCGATCGCTTGCGAGAAATGCAAGAAAAAACTGGATTGATTGATGCAGTTCAAACTGGCATCGCCAAATTAGAGAGTCTTCCGATTGCATTAGGAGTGATGGACTTTCGATTTATGGGCGGTAGCATGGGATCAGTGGTCGGTGAAAAATTGACCCGGTTGATTGAACGAGGAACCCGTGAACGCCTCCCTGTAATTATTGTTTGTGCCTCTGGTGGGGCACGAATGCAAGAAGGTATGCTAAGCCTTATGCAAATGGCTAAAATATCCGGTGCGCTATCGCGACATCAAGAAGCCCGTTTGTTATATATTCCTGTCTTGACGCATCCCACGACGGGTGGAGTTACAGCAAGTTTTGCCATGTTAGGCGATATTATTTTAGCAGAGCCTAAAGCGACGATTGGGTTTGCGGGTCGTCGTGTCGTTGAGCAAACGCTACGCGAAAAATTGCCGGAAGGTTTTCAATCAGCAGAATATTTGTTGCAACACGGTTTTGTGGATGCGATCGTTCCACGGACTCAGCTGAAAAAGACGCTGGCTCAACTGATTCGATTACATCAACCCGCCGCCCAATCATCCCGTTTTGGAGTTCATGTTGCTGAAATGGCACCCACTCCCCCCCGTCATTTAGGGGGCCCAAAAACTGAGTTGGTTTAACCGAATCAAAGAGTCACAACGAAACTTTGTGGGAAAGCGCACCCTCAGTGGCATGATATTCATATAGAAAAACTCAATCCTAACTGTAAACGGGCGACGATGTAAGGGTTCTAAGCCTGCATGTTGTGCGCTTGAGGATTGAGCCTGAACCATGTCGATATTTAACTGAGCCACATCGTTTTAGTGAGAACCATGCTTAAGAAATACATCTGGCTTGCTGTGGTCACTGTTTTCTTCGTCTTTCAAATGGCAGTAGGGAGTGCTACAGCGGCTGAATTGGACGAAGCGACCCGCACTGTCCCATTGAATGACAAGGGTGAAACGACGGTTCTGAGCTTGCAACAGGTTAAAGAGGGTAAGCGCCTGTTTAGATATGCCTGTGCTCAGTGCCATATCGGTGGAGTTACCAAGACTGACCCAAATGTGGGGCTTGAGCCTGAAGCCCTAGCATTGGCGACGCCGCCCCGTAACAACATTGATGCCCTGCTGGATTACATCAAGAATCCAACGACTTACGATGGATTCGAGTCGATCGTAGAAAGACACCCTAGCACTCAAAGTGCAGATACCTTCCCTGTGATGCGAAATCTAACTGAGGATGACTTGGTGGCGATCGCGGGTCACATTCTTCTGCAACCTAAAGTTGTAGGCGATAAGTGGGGTGGCGGTAAGATTTACTACTAACTTGATCGAACGGGTACATTAATTAGATCTTGCAGAAATCTCAGTTCATCACTGAGATTTCTGCTGATTATTCATTAGTGGTTACCTTACAGCAGTCAATTTTTCGATTGGTCACCTGATGTTTCATTTTTCTTTTAGCGTTCGCGGTTTACTTCTGACAGTTTTTGTCTGGTTGAGTCTATCTGTAACTGGGTTTCCGGCTTATGCAGCTGTAGACAACTACGTTACGAGATACTTACAAGTAAATGAACCTATTCCCTTGAAAATTAGTGACCAAGGTGACACCCGGCTATTCGCTCCCGAAGAACTCTCAACTGGTAAGCGACTGTTTGAAGAAAACTGCCTGAACTGTCATGTAGGTGGAGCAACACTCCCTGATCCAAATATTTCACTTGCTTTGAAAAAACTTCAAGGTGCAACTCCTGCCCGTGACAACATCAAGAATTTAGTTGCCTATTTCCGGCAACCCATGGTTTATGACGGTAGCGAACCGTCCTTTTGGTGTCGTCAGATTTCTGAGCGTTGGTTATCTCAAGATCAAGTTGAAAGTCTAGCTGCTTTTATTCTTAGAGCAGCAGAAAAAGCACCAGGATGGGGATCAGATTCCTTCTAATGTTCTGTTCGTTCGTTTCTTGTAAATGAGCATTGTTTTCAGAGAAACAATTCTTATTGAGTGAGCCTTAATGGGTAAAGATTTAGCCTAGAATCAGTAGAGAACACGCACACCAAATCTAAGTTTTGTAAAGAAATATGAGCCTTATCACTTCAGTTTTGCGGAAAGTTGGTCTGGCAATGGTTGCCGTTGCCCTCTTAGTTAGCACTTTTGCCGTGTCTGTTCCTACAGCAATGGCAGAAACTTACACTGTAAAAATGGGCGCAAATAATGGCATGTTGCAGTTCGAGCCTGCCAAGCTTGCGATCAAACCAGGTGACACAGTGGAGTGGGTCATTAACAAAGTACCCCCTCATAATGTTGTTTTTGATGACAAAGCTATTCCTGGGCAAGATAAGGCTTTTGCTAAATCTTTGTCTCACCAGCAATTATTGATGGGACCGAGTGAAAAAGTGAGTACTACTTTTCCAGCAGATGCTGCTCCTGGAGAATATACCTATTTTTGTGCTCCACATCGTAGTGCAGGCATGATGGGTAAAATTATTGTTGGTGGTTAGGTTGTTTCTTTTAAGGTTTTGAGGAATTGGAAATCCTTGAAAGTAACCTCAACAAGCTTCTCTATTCGTTCATGAAAAGTTGACAAATTACTAGTTTTGATGAGTGAGTGGTTGGATGAAAGATTTTAATTTCTTCCTTGCCCTCAATGAAGGAGAGGTCAGTTGAGAAGGTTGTTTTCCATATTGTTTTTGGCGATCGTCCTTTTTGCTACTGGTTTAATTTATCCAGCTTTAGCAGAACCGTTGAGTGGTAAGCAACTGTTTACTGCCAATTGCACAGCCTGTCATCTAGGTGGGAACAACGTCATTTTGGCAAATAAAACACTGAGGATGGAAGCACTAGAGAAGTATGGAATGAATTCTCTGGCAGCGATCGTAACCCAGGTGAAACACGGCAAAAATGCGATGCCAGCTTTTGGCGGGCGCTTAAATGATGATCAGATCGAGGCGATCGCAATTTATGTTTTGGAGCAATCCGCTCAGGGTTGGTAGGCATTGCAACCACTGACACAACTGAACTCACCTTTCTCTAAATCTAGGCGTGATGAGGGCTGAGAACTAGGACAACATTCCTGGGCTCAGTCCTCAAGTTTTTTAAGACCGGGCAGTTAGCAATGGCAAAATCTGTCTGGAGATGGTCAGATTTTGTCGTAGAAATAAGCTATCTTTCGACTGTCAAAAAATAAGGAAGAGTACTTGTGGTTCCTCTACGCGACAATAATCCAGTTAAAATTACCCCTTATATCACTTACGGCTTAATCGCTGCAAATATATTCGTATTTTTATACGAGCTAAGCCTTTCGCCTCAACAACTCGAACGTTTTTTCTCGACTTGGGCAGTGGTTCCTAAACAATTAACTGCCAGTTTTTCAGGGATCGTCGTTAGTTCGTCGTTTCCAGAGTGGCTAACGCTGTTTAGTTCCCAATTCTTACATGGTGGTTTTTTGCATGTCGCTGGGAATATGCTGTTCCTCTGGATTTTTGGCAATAATGTTGAAGATCGTCTGGGACATGTTAAATATCTTTTCTTTTATTTGGCCTGTGGCGCATTAGCAGCTTTAACGCAATGGTTCTTTTCGTCCGGCTCAAGTGTTCCTTCTTTGGGAGCCAGTGGTGCGATCGCAGGCGTAATGGGGGCTTATATTCTACGGTTTCCTCAAGCTGAAATCCTGACCTTAATCCCACTGGGATTTTTCTTTTGGACGGTTCGTCTTCCTGCTTTCTTCTTTCTTGGTTTTTGGTTTGTGCAGCAGGCACTTTATGGGTTTGCGAGTCTTGACACCCGAATGAACATTGGCATGGAAGGGGGTGGCATTGCTTATTGGGCACATGCAGGTGGGTTTATCTTTGGTGCAATTTTAGGGCCGTTGATGGGGTTGTTCTCTCGTGATTCGGATACAGAGCGTTTTTAACCAGGCACAAAAAAAGGGGTAAGAGTTTCTTACCCCCAAGGATTTGGAGATTTGACTAGTTAGCTGAGTGCTTCCAGGTAGTCCCGGACGCGATTGCGACGCTTGGGTTGGCGAAGCTTTTGTAAGGCTTTTGCCTCAATTTGGCGAACTCGTTCACGGGATAGATCGAGAGCGCGACCAATTTCTGCCAGTGAGTAAGGGTGTCCATCTCCACCCAAACCAAACCGCATTTGAATCACATCCCGTTCGCGACTAGTCAAGTCTGAGAGCAGTTGCTTCAGATCTCGACGCAGGGCTTCCCGCATTAGAATTTCTTCAGGAGAAATTCCATCGGTTTCTAGTAGATCGCCCAATTCGGTATCCTTCTCTTTACCAACCTTGGTTTCCAGAGAGACCGAGCGGGGGACGCGCAGAAGCACTTCCCGCACTTGAGGTGGGGTCATGTCCAATTCTGCTGCAATATCTTCGATCGTGGCAGTGCGTCCCTTTTCCTGAGAAATTTTGCGCTGCGCTTTTTTAATTTTGTTCAGCTTTTCGGTAATGTGGACAGGCAAGCGAATGGTGCGGCTCTGAGTGGCAATCGCGCGGGTAATGCCCTGACGAATCCACCAGTAAGCATAGGTACTAAATCGATATCCTTTAGTAGGATCGAACTTTTCCACTGCTCGTTCCAGTCCCAGAGTCCCTTCCTGGATCAAATCCAACAGTTCTAAACCTCGGTTTTGATACTTCTTGGCAACTGAAACAACCAGGCGCAGGTTTGCCTTGATCATGTGCTCTTTGGCGCGGTTGCCCTCAGTCTGGATTTCCTCCAGTTCTTCCACGGGCAAACTGGTTAACTCTGCCCAATGTTTTTTACCTTCGGTCACGATCGGTTTGAGATCGGCAACTGTGACACCTGCTTCGGCCGCCCAACGCTCTAATGAAGGACGATGACCGAGCTGAGCTGTTAGACGATCGTGGGCATCGATCAGATGGACATAACGTTGAATGGCGCCCCCTTCTTGCGCTGCCTCAGTGCGACAATCGAGCAGGCGCATGTAACGTTGAACCCTTTGTGCTTCTGAAACTTCTTCGTCCCGTCCCAAGAGACGTACTCGCCCAATCTCTTGCAAATACAAACGAACCAGGTCGGTACTTCGACGAGATGCGGCTCTGGGCAAGCTGGTGGAGTCGGCGTACTCCAGATCCATCTCCATCAAATCATCCATTGGACGCTCAGGACTATCAGCACCGTTCAACTGAAAACTCCGGCTAAGAATCTGTCCACTTGGCATCTCTGCAAGAGAATCGTTATATTCTGCGTCAGCGTAGAAAGATGTTGCTGGCATAGTGCGTTTCAGTTGCTCCAGGTAAGATGGGCTTAGTCGTCTGATGTATGGTTAGTGTTCCCGCCACTTGAGACTTTGCAACAGTCTGCCAATCTCTGTAACTATTTGTAATCGGCTCCCATCATTGTTTCAGAAGCTCCGATCGCATTCGTAGGCACCCAAGCTGCGATCGTATAGTCAGTCTTTTGGCGTTCGACAGAAGATGCAACCCTATCTGAGAATAAGTATGGGACAGGGGCAAATTCAGTGTGGTGACCCAAATCAAGTGACAGATTAACCTACATCACTTGTAAGACAGTTTCCTGAATTTTTTAGAGGTCTCTGAGGATCTTTATCAAGGCTTTGAATGAGCATCCGGTTTAATTACGCGGCTTTAAATTTTTTCCTTAAAAGCCACAATTAACCAATTTCGGTCTTGCTATCTCGCAGCATTAATGCATCGACTGCTACTTGGGGAGAAATTTCGCCGTTGAGCAGGCGCGAGACTTGATGAGAGATGGGTACAGGGATTTGTTGTGCTTGTGCCAAACGCATCAGCACTGGAGTGGTATTAACTCCCTCTGCGGTTCCTTCGAGGTGAGTCAAAATCGTCTCTAGGGTTTTGCCCTGAGCTAACCCGTAGCCAACCTGGTAGTTGCGGCTGAGCGGGCTGTTGCAGGTGGCGAGTAGATCACCTAATCCTGACAACCCGTAAAAGGTTTGGGGATTGGCTCCCCAATATTGACCAATGCGAATGATTTCGGCTAGCCCACGGGTAACTAGAGCAGCTTTGGCATTGGTGCCAAGTTGCAAACCATCACACGTACCGACGGCGATCGCAATCACATTCTTGAGTGTGCCCCCCAGTTCGACTCCCAACGGATCAGGGCTAGTGTAAACTCGCAGGCGATTGGAGAAAAAGGCAGTTTGTACAGTAGTTGCGGCGATCTCGTTGGTACTGGCGACAACGGTTGCGGCGGGTAATCCTAGTTGGATTTCTTTAGAAAGGTTGGGACCTGAAAGAACAGCGATCGGGTGCGTTGGAAAAGCGGTTTGCCAAATGTGGGAAGGGGTGTGGGTGGTGACTGGGTCTAACCCTTTGGTGGCGGTGACAAGAATTGCATCAGGGCGTAAGGGGATGGCTTGCATCTGTTCCACGACCGATCGCACGCCTTTCATAGAAATTGCGGAGAGGACGATCGAGGCTTCAGCCACGACTTCTGCCAGTGTCAGTTCTCCCTGTCGCGACCAGACCCGAACTGGGTGTCCATTTGCCTTTGCCAGCGTTGCTAACGCCGATCCCCAAGCGCCTGCTCCCAGTATCGCGATCGTTGGTTTTGAGGGGTGAGTCTCGAGTTGGGGAGTAGTCGATGCAGAATCACTCATCACTCAAAAACGGATGACTCACAAGCTTGATAATTTTTCGATCGGGGGAACCGCTCCATCAGTACTCTGACTTGTTCGGCATGGTACGAACTGCGAGTCAGCGGAGAAGCAACGATTTGCAGAAAGCCGAGGGATTCTCCCCATTGTCTCCAGGCATCAAATTGGGTCGGTGGGATGAAGCACTCTACGCCCAGATGTTTTTGGGTGGGTTGGAGGTATTGCCCGATCGTCAAGATGTCGCAATCGATAGCGCGCAAATCTTGCATGACTTGGCGAACTTCTGCATCTGTTTCGCCTAAACCCACCATGATGCCTGATTTGGTATAGACCCAAGGTGCTAAGGCTCGACTACGACGGAGCAGATCGAGCGATCGTTCATAGCTGCCCTGGGGACGCACCCGCCGATACAATCGGGGAATGGTCTCTGTATTGTGGTTCATCACTTCTGGGTTTGCCTGGAGAATTTGCGCCAAGGCATCCCAGTCACCACAGAGGTCGGGAATCAGAACTTCGATCGTGGTTTTGGGAGAGACTGCTCGTACTGCCTCGATGCAGCGGACAAACTGAGTGGCTCCACCATCAGGTAAATCATCCCGATTAACAGAGGTAATTACCACATGGTTGAGATTGAGTCGCCGCACAGCTTCTGCTAAGCGATCAGGTTCCGTGGGATCGAGGGCTTGGGGCTTCTTCTCAAAATCGATGTCGCAATAGGGGCAGGCACGGGTACAAGCAGGACCCATGATCAGAAACGTGGCGGTGCCGTGATGGAAGCATTCACCAATGTTGGGGCAGGATGCTTCTTCGCAAACGGTATTGAGGGAAAGATCGCGCAAGATTTCTTTGACACTACCCACCCGTTCCCATTGAGGGGCTTTGACCCGTAACCATTCCGGTTTAACGACCACGCTGTTGTCCTGAAAATTTACTGTGTTGATTCTACCAAGTGCTGAGGGCTGACTGTTAATGGAGCGTTTTGAGGGATGAGGGTATGGGGGGACGGAGGGATGGGGTGATGGAGTGTGGCGGTTAAGCGAATAAAGATAGTTAAGCGAATGAAGGTAAAGGTATTGGACGAGTTAACTTTGGATTTAAGCTAAAATCCAAAATCCAAAATTTTGAAGGCTGCCAACCTTATTAAAGGCTGATTTCAGTGTCAAAGGTTGATTTCAGTGCTGTTGGTCTAAAGTCCAACTTTTAGGATAGTGCTTTTGCGACAAGCGGGCATAGCATAGGGATATGACTTTCCATATTGGGTGCGCGGTTTGGGCTTATAAGGAATGGGTGGGAGATTTTTATCCACCGGGGAGTCGATCGGGAGAATTTCTTAACCTGTATGGGCAGCGATTTACCACCGTGGAGGGGAATACCACGTTTTATTCGGTGCCCGATCGTGACACGGTGAAACGCTGGGCAAGTGAAGTGCCTACGGGATTCAAATTTTGTCCTAAGTTGCCCAAGTTTGTGACCCATCAAGGGTTATTGCAACCCTCAATCCCAGCGGCAATCAAATTTTTGGAATTGATGCAAGGACTGGGAGAGCATTTGGGACCCTTGTTTGCTCAACTGCCGCCGGGATATCATCCGGATGCCTGGGATGATTTGATAGCATTTTTGCAAGCCTGGCAAGAGACAGGGGTGCCGTTGGCGCTGGAAGTGCGACATTTAGATTGGTTTCGGGCACCGATCGCCGATCGCTTGAATGATGAATTGCGAAATCGGGGCATTGGGCGAGTGCTGCTGGATACGCGCCCGATTTATGAGTGCGAGGATGATCCACAAGTGATGTCGGAACGGCGCAAACCTAAATTACCGCTGCGACCTGAGGCGACGGCTCCTTTTAGCTTGGTGCGGTTTATTAGCCATCCCAACCCAGATGCCAATCGAGACTATTGGGCAGAGTGGGCTGAGCGGGTCGATGAATGGATCAGTCAGGGAATGGAAATTTATTTCTTTATGCACTGTCCAGATGAGCGCCGATCGCCGTATCATGCTCGTAATTTTCAGCGATTACTAGAACGGCAGGGCACGATTGTACCGTCCTTACCTTGGGATGAGTTGGATCTACCACCTGCTCAACTGAGTCTTTTTTGATTCATTGCTTTGATTAATCGCTTTGATTAACCCATCAGGAAAGTTTCCTATGTCGCCCAAAATTCTAGCTTTTGCTGGCAGTACTCGTATTGGCTCGTATAACAAACAACTGGTCAAAGTTGCCGCAGCAGGGGCGCGCACCGCTGGAGCGGAAGTCACATTTTTGGATCTGCGAGATCTCCCGATGCCGCTTTATGATGGCGATTTGGAAGCAGCGGAGGGGATTCCTCAAAATGCCCAAACACTGAAGAAGCTGTTGATTGAACATCAGGGTTTATTAATTGCTTCGCCGGAATATAACAGTTCAATTTCTGCTGTGTTGAAGAATGCGATCGATTGGGCATCGCGTCCGGCTGAAGGCGAAGCGCCGCTTGCCTGTTTTGCGGGCAAAGTGGCAACCATTATGAGTGCTTCACCGGGTGCTCTGGGTGGATTGCGGGGGTTGGTGCATGTGCGATCGATTCTTGGCAATATTAAAGTGATTGTTTTGCCTGATCAAATTGCCGTTTCTAAAGCGCATGAGGCGTTTAATCCGGATGGCTCAATGCAAGACGCAAAGCAGCAGGCAGAGATCGAGCAGTTGGGGGTCAATTTAGCAAACATTCTGACCAAACTATCTGCCTGAAGCAAAGGTTATCCTTAAAAAGGCAGTTTGATTGGGATAGGGATGTTGGAACAACCGATTCAGGTGATTGGCGGCGGATTAGCCGGGACAGAAGCAGCCTGGCAGATTGCTCAGGCTGGTGTGCCGGTGATTTTGCATGAAATGCGTCCCCAGCGGCTGAGTCCGGCTCACCATACAGAACATTTGGCAGAACTGGTGTGCAGCAACTCGTTTGGAGCGCAGGCGACCGATCGCGCTTCGGGACTGTTGCACGAAGAACTGCGGCAGTTGGGATCGATCGTGATTAGTAAAGCGGACGAGCATTCCGTGCCAGCAGGCGGAGCATTGGCAGTCGATCGGGCAGTCTTTAGTCGCGATTTGACGGAAACCCTGGCAAGTCATCCCCTGATTGAGCTGCGCCGTGATGAAGTGACCCAAATTCCCACAGAAGGAATTGTGGTTTTGACAACGGGTCCGCTCACCAGTCCAGCGCTGACTGAGGATTTGCAGCGGTTTACGGGCATGGAGTACATGAGCTTCTTTGATGCTGCTAGTCCGATCGTGGTCGGTGAGTCGATCGACTATGAGATCGCGTTTCTGGCTTCTCGCTACGATCGGGGCGAAGCTGCCTATCTCAACTGCCCCATGAATCGGGAGCAATACCTCCACTTTTGGCAAACGCTGTGTCAGGCAGAGCAGGCAGAACTCAAGGATTTTGAACGAGAAACCGCCAAGTTTTTTGAAGCCTGTTTGCCGATCGAAGAAATGGCAAAGCGGGGCGAAGACACCATGCGCTACGGTCCCCTCAAGCCCGTGGGACTCTTCGATGCGCGTCTGGGCGATTTTCGTGAACCAGAGAACAAAGCCAAGCGTCCCTATGCCGTGGTGCAACTGCGGCAAGAAGACAAAGCCGGACAACTTTGGAATATGGTAGGTTTTCAGACCAATCTACGCTGGGGAGAGCAAAAGCGAGTCTTTCAGCTAATTCCCGGTTTGGAAAATGCAGAATTTGTCCGCATGGGCGTGATGCACCGCAATACCTTCATTAATTCACCGGAACTGTTGCACACTACTTTGCAGTTTAAGCAGCGATCGACCCTATTGGCAGCGGGACAACTGGTTGGCACTGAAGGCTATACCGCAGCTACGGCAGGCGGTTGGCTGGCAGGTACCAATGCCGCCCGAGTCGCTCTGGGGCTTGAGCCTGTGACTTTGCCCGTCACAACCATGATGGGAGCGTTGTTCGATTTCATTAGTTCTGCTTCACCTAAGCACTTTCAGCCCATGCCACCTAACTTTGGCATTTTGCCAGAGTTGCCCAAACGCATTCGCAACAAGCAAGAGCGATATGGTCAATATCGCGATCGGGCTTTCGTCGATTTGGCAAGCTGGCGAACTCAGAGATTGCAAAATTCCGATCGCGTGAGTGTCGCCTCCTAAAAAACGATCGTGTCACCCAAAACGGCTTGGGAATGGAAATTAAACAGATGGTATTTAGTAAGGGCGCGGCATTTGGGCGAAAATCCTAGCAAGAGTTGCAGAATCGATCTGCCAAATGCCACGCCTCTCCTGCCAACTGGAATCTTGTAAGGGCGCAGCATTTGGGCAAAGATCCTAGCAAGGGTTGCAGAATTGATCTGCCAAATGCCACGCCCCTACTGCCGAATCATTGGTTTTACTGAATCCGCGATCTTTAATTAGCTTGAACACTCGAAGGAGTCAGCAGATCATCCAATTCCGCATAGTCGGGCAGGGTGGTATCGATCGCCTTTCCCCTTCGCAACACAACGCGATCGTGCTGAGATCGAGACAACAACTCGCTGAAACTCCGTCCCCGAAACAGCACCAGATTGGCAGGCAGTCCCCTTGCTAAACGTCCCAACGCTGGCAACCCCATTAACTTTGCAGGTGTTGCAGTGATGGTATTAATCCAATCTCCATAGGGTGCATCCAAATGGGCGATCCGAGTAGAGAGGTTAAACACCTCCAGCGCATCATGATCGCCAAAGCCAAAGAAGGGATCACGGCAATTGTCACTGGAGATCGCGACGTCAACCCCACGTTGCTTCAACTCATGTAAAAGCGTCACGCCTCGCCAGCGAGGAGTTCGTCCCGATTGCCGATCTTGCAAATACAAATTGCACATCGGCAAGCTCACAATACCAATGCCCGCCTGCTGTACCCAATCGAGCGTTTTAGTTGCCTCGACTGCTGACTGCACCGCCAAACTACAGCAGTGTCCACAAATCACTCGCCCTTCGTACTGGTGACGAATAGCTGCCTGGGCAACATGGCGCAATGTGATGGAGTGTGGATCATTGGTTTCATCACAGTGAAAATCGAGATCCAGATCTCGTTCCTTTGCCAGCACGAAGACCCGATCGAGTGCTGCATCCAAATCGGGGCGCATTAAAGCAAAGCCGCCGAGTAATCCATTAACCTCAGCAAACTGATCTGCCAGGATTTCTCCCTCGGGTGTGAGCCAGATTTCCAATGGCACCAGGGAGGCGGCTTGCAAAGATAACCGGCCTGCCCATTCTGCTTGCAGCCTTTTTAGCACTCCCAGGCTAATTTCAGCTTGTTTCCCTAACGCATCGATGTGGGTGCGAATGGCTTGAGTGCCATGGACGTAGCTACACTTCAACCCAAATTCCATGCGACGATAAACATCCTCTGCATGCCAATGATTTTGACAATCTTTTTTCACCTGTTCTAGCGCATTTGTAAAGGTGCCATTCAAATTAGGCGTACGATTCCAGATTTGCCCCTTATCCAAATGAGTATGAATATCGATAAAACAAGGCAGAACCATTCCTTGCCTCAGGTCGATCGCAGATACAGATAGGGAAGGCGCTGGGTTAGCAGCCACAATTTGCGCGATCGCTCCCCCTCGAACTTCAATGTCAACTAGCGATAGCCCTTCACGGGTTTGGTTGAGGACGATCGCGGTTTCCTCTCGATCCAGTAACGAACTTGGGACATGGGCATTTTTGAGCCAGTAGTGTTCAGACTGCAAAACCTCGGAGTGAAAAATGAATCCATTTCCAGCGATCGATCGCATGAAATACCCTTGTATGAAATTGGTAAATTGCCTGCTGACCTTCGTGTCAGTTTAAGGCGTCGTTCTAACTTAAACTGCCCACCAAAGTGCCGATAGTACTTCCAACAGTGATGAAGATTTTTCCCTCAAAAGGAAGACTTTTCCCAATGACGCAGTACAAATTTTTCAGGAAATCACGACCTGATAAGTACAGTTTTCCCAACCCATGACTTGAAAGACCTATTGCATCATAGAACTGTAAACCGTTGAGGCAATTTACGCCACACAATCTAGTATTTGTCATAGAGGTGAAACATATGATGATCCGCTACTGGCAACCTTTCCGGCAAATTGAAACCTTGCGTCATCAACTGGACCAAGTGTTTGATGAGCTAACTCACACTACAAATTCGCAAACAGAATGGATGCCTGCGGTTGAACTCAAAGACGCAGGCGATCACCTAGTTCTAAAAGCGCAATTACCAGGCATGACTGCAAAAGATCTAGATGTTCAAGTTATGCGGGAAGCTGTTGCTTTATCAGGTGAACATCGCTACGAACAAAAAAGTGAAGAAAAAGGATATTTCCATTCCGAATTTCGTTATGGAAAATTCCAGCGAGTCATTCCTTTGCCGATCGCTGTCCAAAACGACCAGGTACAAGCTGATTTCAAAGACGGCATTCTGACCCTAACCTTGCCAAAGGTGGCAGAAGCTCGCAACCAAGTTTTCAAGGTTAACTTGGCAGACTTGAATACAGCCGAATCTACCCCAACTCTGGAAGCAAAAGGTGAGTCAGCGAAAGAGTAGAGTCAAGCTTCGAGATGAAGAACTGATTTACTCAATCCACGTCAATATTCTCTGGAGATCTGGAGAATTAAGTAAAGCTTGATGCTTTATTCCTTCTTTTGAATCAACTCCCAGAATCTCTTCTGAACTCCGTAGGACTGACTACGGAGTTTTTCTATTGAGCGCCAAATAAAACTGGAATCAGGGTAACCTGAAAGTGACCCAGATTTCACCTCAATCAATACGATTTATGATCAATAGACAATTCAGGGGGGCACTGCATTTGTTTGTTAAGGTTACTTGAACCTAAGGTCATTTCTGATAGGAGTCCATGTATAGTGATTTGCCAGGACTCTTTTTAGAGATGAGAACCTTAAAGTAGCTGAAAATTTTATTTTGACATTGAGAAACTCCCGTAGTCTGCTCTGTTCGGCTAGAAATTAGGTCTGAAGCGATAGAAATACATTCTACAAATCCCACAATTTTCCTGCTTTAGCCTTTTTTCAATTCTCAATCCTGTCGTCTAATTGGGTGCCTTCTATTCAATCCACAATTTCTTGCTTTCCCTGTATGTCACGCTTCCCCGATTCGTGACAATTGAGTACTTACCGCAGGGTTTAATTAGTCGGGGCACCCCTTAATTTCTCAATGTCAAGTATCTGGAAATGGAGTATCGCATGAAACGGGGAACTGAGAGCAAACTCCGGTTAATGGTGGTGGATGATGAGCCAGATAACCTCGATTTGCTCTATCGCACCTTTCGGCGTGACTTTGAAGTCTTTCGGGCAGACAGTGCGCTGAAGGCCCTAGAAATCTTGGCACAGCAGGGAGAGATGGCAATCATCATTTCTGACCAGCGAATGCCAGAAATGTTGGGAACCGAATTTTTGAGCCGGACGGTTGATCCGTACCCTGACACAATCCGGATAGTTCTGACGGGGTACACCGATGTAGAAGATCTGGTAGAGGCAATTAATTCTGGAAAGGTTTTTAAGTACATTACGAAGCCTTGGAGTCCTGATAGCCTAAAAGCCGTGGTGCAACAGGCGGCTGAAACATATCGGGTGATTAAACAGCGGACGCATGAATTGCGACGAACCCTGCGGCGCGAGTCCATTTTCAATGCAGTCATGACGGCGATTCGGGGATCGCTGGATTATGCCAGTATGTTACAAACGATCGCAGCAACCCTGGGACAAACCTTCGAAGCAAATCACTGCATTCTACGTCCAGTCGAAAATAATGCACTTGTCCCTGAACTGTTTCAGTATCATGCGGTGGCAGTATCAGCAGCCAATGGCAGCGTTGACTTATTACTGGACGTTTTAAAGCACGATCCCTTAGTCACCATTGTGCTCGAACGTTGCCAGATGCAAACTGCTCACAGCATTGATGAGGGGCAATCTCTGATCAAGTTGGTCGTACCGCTGACCTATCAGCAAGATTTTCTGGCGATTTTGGGACTCTATCGATCGGGGGAAGCATCTCCTTGGACAAAGAGTGATGTGGAGTTGATCGAAGGGGTTGCAGAGCAAGCAGCGTTGGCAATCTCTCAGGCAAAGCTTTATCAGCGCACCCAGCTACAAGCAGAGCAGATGCGGGCAGAGCTAGCCGTTGCTCGCCAAATTCAAGGCAACTTGCTGCGTCAGAGTATGCCTGATTTAGATGGGGTAAAGGTACAGGCTTGCTGCTATCCAGCCCGAGAGGTGGGGGGGGATTTCTTTGAGGTCTATGCTCACCCTCAAGGAGATATCTGGCTAGCAGTGGGGGATGTGTCTGGCAAAGGAGTGCCCGCTGCTCTGTTTATGGCAAGTGCGATTTCGGTCTTGCGACGAGAACTCTCTCAGGAAACTTCACCGGAACCTGATGTTTTGATGAAAAACCTGAATAGTATTTTGTCAGAGGAACTTATTAGCACGAATTGCTTTATTACAATGGTTTTGGCTCGATATACCCCTTCTAGTCGGAAGCTGGTCTATGCTAATGCGGGGCATATCTATCCCCTGGTTTGGTCAAGTCTAGCTGTGGTGGCACAAGCAGAGGGAGGCGACGGGGTTGAGCCAAACTACTTAAAAGTCCGAGGGGTGCCGTTGGGAATTTTGCCGAATTGGAAAGCCGCGGCAGGAACCTTGGAACTGAATCCGGGTGAGATTTTGCTGTTGACCAGTGATGGCATTACGGAGGCAACGATCGTCGGTACAGACCTTGCAGACACTTCGGGCAAAAGCCCACCCATTGCCAACGCTATGCTGCAACAAAAAGGTCTCTGGCAATTGCTCCTCCAAGAACAACAGTCTTTGGATCTCGATCATCTGCTGGCTCGAATTCGGGCGCACAATGTCGTTCAGGAAGACGACCAAACCCTACTCTCTCTGGAGGTTCTGTAGTCAATGAAAACTGAGCTTCATGTACCAAGTGACCTGAAGTTTTTAACGATCGTCGAAAACTGGCTACTGGGCAGTTTGGAAGTTGAATTGGGGGAATATGTCGATTGGCCCCGTCAATCGAACCGCTTGCGCCTGGTTCTCGTAGAAGCCTATTCCAACGTAGTGCGCCATGCCCATAAGGATCAGCCCAATTTGCCCGTCTTGATTCGTCTAGAGCTACGGGAGCGTGATATTGCGCTGGAAATTTGGGATCATGGTAAAGGCTTTGATCTTTCCACCTATCTGCCTCCCACCCCAGAAGATCGCCAAGAAAGTGGTTATGGCTGGCTCATCTTAAATCGATTGATGGATCGCGTCGAATATAGCTTGCAGGTGAATGGGCGCAACTGCTTAAAACTAGAAGCTAGCTTGCCAGAACCTGTACAATCTTGATTCAGATCAATTTTTGATGCGGCAGAGATAACATTTATAATTTCTAGCCAGAAAGTGACCCAGCACAGAAATTTTGAGTAGGGGGGGGCGCAAACTCTGTGCTGGTTGAGACTTAAGGATAAACCTCTGAGATTCTCTATTCCTCATCCCCAAACCTTCTTTTTTCTGGAGAAGGGTGCCTGGAACGTTGGATAGCCGGCAAATGGCTGAACCTGAGTTATCGCAGGAAATCTACCCTATATGTAGAGATTACTAAAAACCTCAACACTACGTATAGTAGTTTTACAGATTAATTGGTAAATTTAGGGTTTACTATTTAGGTTAAGGTTGATATCGCTCATCATTTGCTGTGCCGGTCTCTCTCTTTTTCCATCACGGCTAAAAACATCTCCCCATCGAAATCTGAAGTTTCCTGCTGAGGTTTCGAGTCTTGAGGGAAGATGCCTGTAAGATACTCCTATCTTTAGAAAGCTTCGGGGTGTGTCGCTAGTTGAGTCTGGCAGGCTACTTGCAGAGGTTATTTTTGTGCGGCAATTTTTTGCATTGCCAAGATTGACCAGGTTGAGTTCTCGATTCAGTTTGTTCATAACAGTCTGAATCTATTCGTGGTTGTTTCAGCAGATGAAGTTAGAGGTTAGCGCAGTGGAAATGGTGCTCGAAAGCCTGTGGTCTCAAGTTCTGGAGCGACTCCAGGTGCTCTTGAGCCGTCCCACGTTTGAAACCTGGATTAAGAGTGCTGTTGCTGAGCAACTGGAGGGCAATTGTCTGGTCATTCGGACGCCTAACCCCTTTGCCCGCAATTGGATTCAGAAGTATTACATTCGCACGATTGCAGATGTCGTAGAGGAAATCTTAGGGTATCCCGTGGAAATCCACATTGCGATCGCCCTGGGTTCAGAAAATGACACCTTCATGGATCAGGATAGTTGGCCCCTACCGATTGAACCCACTGCTTTGCCAGAGCCTGTGCCTGTCAGTACGCCAGCCCATCAACGTCCTCGTCAAAGCAGCGAACTGAATCCCAAATATGTCTTTTCACGGTTGGTGGTAGGTTCCAATAACCGTATGGCACATGCGGCTTCTCTGGCGGTGGCGGAGTCACCCGGTCGCGAGTTCAATCCCCTCTTTTTATGTGGTGGCGTTGGGCTGGGCAAAACCCACTTGATGCAGGCGATCGGTCACTATCGTCTGGAAATTGATGCCAATTCCAAAATTTTCTATGTCTCGACCGAGCAGTTCACCAACGACCTGATTGCGGCAATTCGCAAAGATAGTATGCAGAGCTTTCGGGAGCTTTACCGGGCGGTCGATGTACTGCTGGTGGATGACATTCAATTTATTGAAGGGAAGGAATACACCCAGGAAGAGTTTTTTCATACCTTCAACACCTTGCATGAAGCGGGTAAACAGGTGGTGCTGGCATCCGATCGTCCGCCCAACCAGATTCCCCGGTTACAAGAGCGGCTGTGTTCTCGTTTTTCCATGGGGCTGATCGCCGATATCCAACCGCCTGATCTAGAAACCCGGATGGCAATTTTGCAAAAGAAAGCCGAGTATGAAAATATTCGTCTTCCTAGAGAAATCATTGAATACATTGCTTCAAGCTACACCAACAACATTCGAGAATTGGAAGGGGCACTGATTCGGGCAGTTGCCTATATCTCAATTTCGGGTTTACCCATGACTGTGGAAAATATTGCACCTGTACTCAATCCTCCCGTAGAGAAGGTTGAAGCAACGCCAGAGGCGGTGATCGGTGCAGTTGCCGAAGCTTTTAATGTACCTGTAGAAGATTTGAAGGGAAGTTCTCGCCGTCGCGAAATTAGCGTCGCGCGACAAATTGGTATGTATTTGATGCGTCAACATACCGATTTGAGTCTGCCCAAAATTGGGGAAGAGTTTGGGGGCAAAGACCACACAACCGTAATGTACAGTTGCGAAAAAATCTCCCATCTGAAGGCTAGCGATCCCAGTATGGCTCAAACACTACGTCAGGTTAGCGATCGGATTAATCTGGCAAGTCAGCCAAAAGGTTGAAAGGGTTACACCCCCCATCCAGCTAATGGAAAAACGGGTATTATGACTGCCGCGTGAACGTTTGCCCTAGTTCGGTCGTCGTAAAAGGCTTAGCAAGAACCCACCTTGCCAACTGCGTCAATGCTTTCAGCGCTCAATCTCTGGGTGTGAGACTGAAAGGGCGCAATGGGGGATACATCATTGCCTGCACAGGGATGCCTCCCTGTAAATGTCGATCGACAATTACAGGCACCTCATCAGGATGCACACGCCAATACCAAACTTGTTCCGGCAATACCAGCACCATGGGGCCATTCCCACACAACCCAAAACAACTACTGGTCTCTACTGTCACCCCTGCCACGGGATTGGACTCAAATACTGCCAGTACCTTTTTTGCCCCCATCTTGCGACAGGCGGTATTTTGACAAATCCGAACGATTCTAGACAAAATGTCGCTCACTCTTAACTCGGCAGTAATCCTTTCGTTTTCAACCAGTCTCGATTGAAAAGCTTCGACTGATAACGACTTCCACCATCACATAAAACGGTGACGATCGTGTGTCCTGCACCCATCTGCTTGGCTAAGGCGATCGCAGCCGCTACATTAATACCCACCGATCCCCCCATAAATAACCCATCCTTTTCCAACAATTGATAAATTACACGCACCGCTTCCACATCATCCACCTGAATCGCATCATCTGTGGGTGCACCTTCCATATTGGCTGTGACTCGACTGTTGCCAATCCCTTCAGTGATTGAACTCCCCTCCAGTTTCACCTCTCCAGTTTTGACATAGCTGTATAAGCCACTGCCCATCGGATCCGCAACTACGCATTGGATTTGGGGATTCTTTTCTTTGAGAAACAATGCAACACCTGCATAGGTGCCCCCCGTGCCTGTTGCCGCTACCCAGCCATCTACCTTGCCATTAGTTTGTTCCCAGATTTCTGGACCTGTGGTCTCATAATGCGACTGCCGATTTGCCAGATTATCGAACTGGTTTGCCCAGATCGCATTGTCCAATTCAGCCGCTACTCTGCCAGAGAGTTTGACGTAATTATTAGGATCGCGATAGGGCACAGCGGGCACCGTGCGAACTTCAGCTCCCAGCGTGCGTAACAGATCAATTTTTTCTTGTGACTGCGTTTCAGGAATAATGATCAGACACTTGTACCCCTTGGCATTGCAGATATGGGCTAGCCCAATGCCTGTATTGCCCGCAGTGCCTTCTACCACAGTGCCGCCAGGTTTCAGCAATCCCTGTTCTTCCGCTTTTTGAATGATGTATAGTGCGGCGCGATCTTTGACTGATCCCCCAGGATTCAGAAATTCTGCCTTACCCAAAATTTCGCACCCGGTCTGATCGCTAAAACTATTCAGCCGAATCAGTGGAGTATTGCCCACCGCACCGACAAATCCGTGTTTGATATCCATTCCCCAATCAACTGACTTCCTTTACACCTTTAGCAAATTCTGTTCAAAGAATCTATAGCAATTTTCAAATGAGTGATGTGAGGTTCAGCGATCGCTCAGTTAAGATCAGCTACTTACTTTAAATATAAATTTATTAAATTTAATTTGAAAAATTTTTGGCGAGTCTCAATAACTGGATTCCTGGGGGTATTGTTCGGCGCCAAGGTTACGAAGGATTCTATAAGAGTATAAAGAAACCTATCGATTTACGTAAATCCTGTATCCCAGCTTGATGCTCCCTAAAGGTTGGGACAGCGGTTGACTCATTCCAATGTCCCAGCCTGAGGCAATCTTCTGCCATCTGTTCAATATCAGGGTTTGCAGTTATGCGAAATCATGTTCCTTCTTTGGATGTTCATTGCAGCCCCCATGAACACTATGAATCTATTGCCAGATCCGCAGAATTCTTCTCTCACGCAAGCCGTGCTGGAAGGGTTCGTTGATGGTGTTTTATTGATGACTGACCAAGGCAAGCTGGTGTATGCCAATGCTCCAGCTCGTCGTATGTGTCAGTTGATGAATCGCAGTACAGCCCAATCAGGGTTGTTACCCAAGGTAATCTGGCAGAGTTGTCAGACGTTGGTTGAAAGTCGCAAGGTTCAATCAGAGCCGTTGGGCGTGGTTGAGTCAACGATCGAAATCGATTCGACCACGGAGTTTCGAGTCCGAGCACGATGGTTTTCATCGCCGCAAGATCAGGGTGCTTATGTGATTGTGATGCTAGAAGATCGATATCAGGCACTGCAGCACCTGGCGATTGCCGAAGCCCAACGATACCACTTAACCCGGCGTGAAACTGAAATCTGGGTACTCCGCCGACATCACTATACCCGTAAAGAAATCGCAGAGAGATTACATGTCACCCTGGATACTGTGAAGAAACACTTAAAAAACATCCACGCCAAACAACAAATTGCACAAGATGCAATGGAACCGTTAAGACGAGTGATTGAAGCATGAAGCTTCTGACTCAGGGTGCTCTTTAAAGGTGAATTCTAGTGCTGCATCGAACTCCGTAGAGTAGAATGCAGAATATGAGGTGAGATTTGTGCCATTTGGCTGTTGAGTAGAAATACGGGGAGGTGCGTGCCATGACAGTTTTCAGTACAGCCCAGCAAGATGTGTCTACCATGACAGCTAAAGATGTCTCGGCGTTGGCTACACGCCTGGAACAGGACGATTATGCGAATGCCTTTGAAGGTCTTAACGATTGGCATCTGCTGCGGACGATCGCCTTCCAGCGTCCGGAACTGGTCGAACCCTACCTCTACCTGCTCGACCTAGAATCGTTTGACGAAGCCTAATGTTTCAGGGCAGACGAATTGTTGTCGGCATCAGCGGTGGCATTGCTGCTTATAAAGTCTGTGAAGTGGTTTCCACGCTGGCAAAAGCAGGGGCAGAGGTTCGAGCAATTCTGACTGATGCGGCGCAAGAATTCATTACGCCCCTAACCTTGGCAACGCTTTGCCGCCATGCTGCCTACACTGATGCTGGCTTTTGGCAACCCAACCATTCCCGTCCTCAGCACATCGAACTGGGAGAATGGGCGGAAGCAATGTTGATTGCGCCGCTGACTGCCAATACATTGGCGAAGTTGGTCTATGGCATGGCAGATAACTTGCTCACCAATACGGTGTTGGCTTCTACCTGTCCGATTTTATTGGCTCCTGCCATGAATACCGATATGTGGGAGCAAAGCGTTGTGCAGCACAACTGGCAACAGATCTTAGCGACTCCCCGGTATCACGGTGTGGGACCGGGGGCGGGGATCTTGGCATGCGATCGCGTGGGGGCGGGGCGCATGGTCGAATCGGAAGAAATCTTGCCTCACCTTTCCTCCATTTTGCACACGGGCGGCAAACGAGATCTGGTTGGCAAACAGGTTTTGATCAGCACAGGGGGCACGAGAGAACACTTTGACCCAGTGCGGTATCTCGGTAATCCAGCATCGGGTAGGATGGGGGTGGCGCTGGCACAGGCTGCTGCCCATCGAGGTGCCCAGGTAACGCTGGTTCATGCTCCGATGGAACCCTACTTACTAGCAACCTTGTCTGCTGTGCAGCAGGTTCCGATCGTTAGTGCTGCCGAGATGCATCAGGCAATGCGATCGCACCTGCCCCAGGCAGACTGGATTGTGATGGCTGCTGCAGTAGCAGATGTCAGACCGCAAACTTATTGGCAAGAAAAGCTGCCCAAGCGCGACATTCCTGACACGCTGGCGCTGACAGCTGTGCCAGACATCGTGGCAGACCTGGCAACTGACAAGCAGCCTCACCAGCGGTTGATTGGCTTTGCTGCCCAAACGGGGGATTTTGTCACCCCAGCCCGTGAAAAACTCCAACGCAAGCAACTGGATGCGATCGTGGCTAACCCCATCGACCAGCCCGACAGCGGCTTTGGCAGCGATCGTAATCAGGCAATCTTTCTCAGCGCCCAGGGACAGCAGCGCGACATTGCACCTTGCAGCAAATTACAAATGGCGCATTACTTGTTTGATTTTGTGCACACGCTTTAAGTACTTTTTCTTTACTGAAAGACTGCTATAGCAGTTTTCACCTGAGTGAAGTACAGCGGTGTGAAGTACAGCGGGATGCAAAGCACCCTCACTGTACTTCACACCCTTGAAAAGGGCTACATGTTCATGTCTGCGAGATCTCAAGCACATCGCGAAATCGGAAGAATTTACGGTTGGTCAGCGAGCGGGATTCAGTTTCTGCATTGCTTTGCTCAACTCATGAATCATCCGATTGGGGGAGCCTATCTTCTCGATTTATTCTCAATTGCTTTCTACGCTTTGAGATAGTTCAGAGATGGGGTAAACCCCCTTTGCCTCATCAAGAGGCTGACGCATTCTTTAACCTGGAGAATCATCATGACTAGCACATTACTCAAAGCCCCTGCCCTGCTTGCACCTGGAGAAGGTGAGTCCTTTCCCATGTTGACCCATTCATTTACGATCAAAGTCTCTGCCCAAGATACAAAGGGCGAATGGGTTATGTACGAAATTGCCGATACCCTAGGTAATGGTGCTCCTCTGCATAGCCACCCCTGGGATGAAGCCTTTTATGTTTTGGAGGGTGAATTGGCTGTTCAAATTGGCAACCAAAAAATGACTGCGATCGCAGGCTCTTCAATGTTTGTACCGGCGGGAGTTGCCCATGGCTTCAGTGTCAGTTCACCCACAGTTCGGTTTCTAGCCACCATTTCTCCGGCAACAGCAGCGGAAGCATTTTATCGAGAGATGGGCGAAAAAGTCGCTGATCTCGCTTCCGCTGAACCGGCTGTGCTGGAAGAACTCTGTCAAAAGCATCGTCTCCAAATCTTCTAATTTCAGTCTGCTGGCGTTGGGTAATCGCGTGATCGCTGTTGCTAACCCAGACACCACTTTTCCTGGAGGATCGTTGAAGTTTCTTTTCAACGATCCTCGATTATTTTGTGGCTGTTAAGCAAGGTGTAAAATCTCCTAAACCCTAGAGAATCAGGCTTTGTGATCTTGTGGGGGCATCACACCCAAAAGAGAATTGCTATAAAACGGTAGTTGTTACTGCAATCAACTGATGCCCTCCAACTCCAACTCACGCCAAACAATTCCCATCTCGCAAGATTTTTTGCGATGAACATATTATGTCCTGATTTCTACCAGCTTAGGGGGGCGCGATCTACCCCCTAAGAACTGGCTAACATCTTAAGTCACGGCGATGAAACTGAAATCGAAATCCTACTGAGACAAGGGATTTGCATTTAGGCAAAGCATTGGCGTTGCTCATGGCTCACCGCCGATACCGCTATGGGTTGATGGGATTGGCTGGCGCAACGATCTCCTATGGATTGATTACCCTGCAACTTTACCTGACAATCGCCATTCTATTACCCTGGTTATTGCCTTCCGTCGTGATCTGGATGTATGCGTTACTGACTCTCAAGCCATTTACAAAAACATTGTGATGTCTGCTTATGTATTTACCAATTCGCTCGACGATACTGCTGGTTGCAGCAATCTCGATCGCACTGCCTGTATTCTCCCTCTCTGCCAAACCAACCCCGATCCAGATTGCCCCACAACCCGTTTCCTGGGGGGATGTTCTGGCAAAACAACCGCGTGATTCGGGTTCCGGTCACACGGCTGGAACCAGACCCGCCGACCTGTGCTGGATTGCTCCCGATCGCAATGCTCAGCTCTGGCAAATGCGTCCAGTCTTTGTCTGGCGGGGGGGCAGTAATGCGATCGGGCTGCGCAAAGCTGGGTCAACGCAAATCCTGTGGCAAAAGTCCATTGTCCCAACCAACCCAAATTACAAGCGACTTCTCTATACAGGACCTGTCCTGCAACCGGGACAAACCTATGAATGGCTCTTCTTTTTCGATCGATTGGCAAAAGAACCTCAGCTCTGGATTCCGTTTCAGTTAATGAGTGAGCGCGATCGTGCGCCCATCACTGCTGATCTGGTGAAACTGGAGATGCAACTCAAAGCGAAAAAAGCGAGTGCAGAGACAGTCACGCTGCAACGGGCGAACTATTTTGCCCAACATGATCTCTGGGCAGATGTGCTGCAAGAGGTCTACTCGGTCAAAACGCCCGCCGCCGACCTCCAGCAAGTTGCCCAGGAGATTGAAACCACAACCTGTCAGACAAAACCGTGAGCGGATTTCGGCTGCGCTCAAGCCACAGGTTGTCTGCCTACTGCACGCAGCCGAAGCCCATCTTTAATCTTTAATTAAGGAAGCCTTATCGCTGGCTTTGAATCACCACACCATTTGCCATCGATTTGGCAATTTCCAATACTTTCTGCTTGTTCATGAAAGAACTCACCACATAAACAAACCCACCTTGCTCCCAGACCACGGAATGCACCGGAGGGGAAGAAGCCGATCCTGGAAAAGTGCGATAGGAATACTTGCCCCGAATGGTCGAGGTCAGGTTGACCGATTCCACCTTATCTCCATCAGACAAATCAGTCTTCCATGGGGCAACGCCAATATAGCCGACCTGGCAAACTCTCACATCGCAATCGGGTGTTGCCACCAGTTGAATCGTGAATTGGTCATCGTCCCTCGGCAGAATTTTGCCGTAGATGGGAAACTTTCTGCCATCATAGGCAACCCCCTCGATCGCCGTTGGCAGACGCATCACCATTCCTGGCGGCAACCCCACTTTAATCTGCGGCACCAGGCGTTGCAAGGTCGGCGCAACTTGAGTGGCGGATGCGCTCGTTTGACGGGGTTGAGGTGCAGCTGCGGATCTAGCTCCAAACTTGAAGTTGTCTGTAACGGTGATAAAATCCTGCAATGCGTGCACCTGAGACGGATTATAAGCGTCCAGATTACCATTGCTATAATCTGCTTCAATCTCAATGGCAAATTGCCTGTCAGGACTCAAAAAAGTAACTTTAGCCACTGAAAATAGCCCAGCAATATCCTGTACCGACAGCACCGCCGGTTGATCAGCGACAGTGAGGGTTTTCTGAATGTTGCTAGGTGGAGCATTGCTATTTAAAAAATCAGTTGCGGTCTGATAATTGCCATTGGTAGGCGTGATCGTTACTAGAAGCGTCTGAAGAAAGCCCTCAAAGGGAATCCGCTTTTGCTCCACGCATTGTGCGTATTCGTATAAGCTAGGATTGAAAATACGGATGTATTGAGTTTTGCCGGAGCCACTCGCGATCGCTCGATAATTTTTGGGGGCTTTGAACAAAAAGCCAAACTTGTCTACTCTAATCTCACGCAATTCCTGGTCAGCCGCAACTTCGGTAATAGAACCACAGGACTCTTGAGCCTGAACTGGAGTCGCCACAAAGGGAGTAGACAGCATGGACAATGCCATGATGGAGCTAACCAACAAAGATCGTTTCATGGGAGAGGTTTCCTGAACGCTTCTTTGCTTTAAGTAGCTGGGCTAAATTAAATTGAAGATGTTTTTGGGGGTGGAGGGGGTAAAACCCCCTGCCTGGGGGCGCAGCCCCCAAGCCCTTTTCTTACAATTAATTAGGGCTACCTACTTATCGATTTGGGGCAATGAGACATATACATCGGCTCAAAAATTTTACCAGAAAGGAGAATTGTTGGGATAGTCGGCGATCAGGACTGAATTACAATGAATTTACCGTTCCCCGCTTCTGAAGATAGGTCTCTGGCAAAAGACCGGGAAACTGGATTCGAGCCAATAACCCTCCTATGACGATCTCGCCCTTAACCAAACCCCAAAAATTAATCCCCCTCTTATTTGAGGGCTTAACCTGGCGCGAATTTAAGGTGATTGAGCAATTACTCGATCGTCCAGGTTACCGCCTCTCTTTTTTGGCTGGAGTATTGGAGATTCGACAAATGCCGGGTGAAGCTCACGAAACGGTGAAGGAAAGAATCGGGGCATTGCTGGAGCTTTACTTGCTGATAGTAGGGTTTGACTTTACGCCTACCGGATCGATGACGCTGGAAAGCGAAACAGAGCAAGTGAAACGAGAGGCAGATAAATCTTATAAACTTGCACCCGGGCGATCGCTGCCTGATTTAGCGATCGAGGTTGTATTGACCAGCGGCGGTATCAATAAGCTGGAGGCATACCAGCGGTTAAAGATCACGGAAGTCTGGTTTTGGGAGGATGGGGTACTGGAGGTTTATCACCTGCGGGGAGAAGGTGATCGACTGGCTTATGAAAAGATTAAGAACAGTGAAATCGTACCAGGACTAGATCTGGCGTTGTTGTTGCGTTGCACCAACATGATCAACCATGTGGAAGCCATGAGGACGTTTCAACAGGAAATGCAGGTTGCACCTGAGTCATCAACCCAGCCATGACTTTTCCAGGATTCATTGGGCAACTCTGCCAGAGTTCTTTTGAGACAGGATGGGAGGTCGCCGAAGACTTGAAGAAATACCTACCCGTTTAGAATAGTTTAACTCGCCAGAGGGGGCTTGATGGCTGGAACAGAGGAAAGCCCATTAGTATGGCTAAACTCGTTGAAGAGAGCAAAAAATTGGCTGAGGGCACTTGGCTCATCTTGAGCAAACCCTCGAATGGCTTCGTCCCAGGATTGGCTGGAATTCAAGTTAAATTTTTTCTCAATCCAGGCTTGAAATTCGGAAAATCGCTGCTCTTGCTCCGTTTCAGAAATTCCTAGTTGACGACGAGCAAAAAAGTACCCTGCTAAAAATGAGCTGAGTTGGGTGATGGAAGGCTGACCCAGGTACATGGCGGGACGCTTTTCAATTGCCTGAAGCAGATCATAAAGTTCCATCAGAAATCACCTCGGCTTAAAACTCAGTTTCAGTCATCTGGAACTCACCGCCCAGATCGAGAACTGGAGAGTAAAAACTATTGATCCAGTCTACTCTGGAAATTCCTTGAGGGTGAATGTTATCAAAGACCCATTCTTGCCCATTCAGGTTGACCACGATCGCGGTGTGCCGTCCATTAATGGAAATGTTTTGCTGGAGGAGATCGCAATAAATGTTGCAGAAGGGCTTTTGAGTACTGCCTGTAAACAGCAAGATTTGTTTGCCGGGAATCCCCTGCGTGTTGAGAAACTGCCGTATTGCATCTGCGCATTCCACGCATTCAAATCGTTGGAAGCGACTGGCAATTTGGGTGAGTTGCTGATGGAGAGAAGATAGTGGCATCCTAAAAGAATAACCACATCAATTCGGTGGCGTCACTTAAACTCACTGCATAAGTTGCCAACCCGCGGAGTGATAGGGTATTAGACAATTAGCCTATCACCATAGGAAAACCAAATTATGCGGCTTGATGTGCGATCGCTCACGGTTGTTCTCTTCCTTGCTCTGGTTAGCCCAGTTCTCCCCATTGCTACAACTTCCACTCAAGGGCAGACGGTCAGCGATCGCAAAACCGAAGCCGATCGGTTATTTCAACAGGGCATTCAGCAATATCAGACCAGTCAGTTTGAAGTTGCTCTGCAATCCTGGCAGCAGTCCCTGCAAATGTATCGAGAAATCCAAGATCGATTAGGGGAAGGATATGCCCTGGGCAATTTGGGAAATGCTTACTACGCTCTAGGTAACTATGGCAAAGCCATTGAGTATCACGAACAAAGTTTAGCCATTGCCCGGGAAATCAAAAACCGATTAGGCGAAGGACAATCCCTGGGCAATTTGGGGGTGGCTTACTACGCTCTGGGTAACTATGGCAAAGCCATTGAGCATCACGAACAAAGTTTAGCCATTGCCCGGGAAATCAAAAACCGATTAGGCGAAGGACAATCCCTGGGCAATTTGGGAAATGCTTACGACGCTCTGGGTAACTATGGCAAAGCCATTGAGTATCACGAACAAAGCTTAGCCATCGCGCAGGAAATCAAAGATCGATTAGGGGAAGGACAATCTCTGGGCAATTTGGGAATTGCTTACGACGCTCTGGGCAACTATGGCAAGGCAATTGAGTATCAAGAACAACGTTTAGCTATTGCGCGGGAAATCAAAGATCGATTAGGGGAAGGAGCAGCCCTGGGCAATTTGGGACTTGCTTACTTCTCTCTGGACAACTACGACAAAGCGATCGAGTATCAGGAACAAAGTTTAGCCATTAAGCGGGAAATCAAAGACCGATTAGGGGAAGGATATGCCCTGGGCAATTTGGGAAATGCTTACTTCTCTCTGGGCAACTATGGCAAAGCAATTGAGTATCAAGAACAAGCTTTAACCATTGCGCGGGAAATCAAAGATCGATTAGGGGAAGGAGCAGCCCTGGGCAATTTGGGACTTACTTACGACGCTCTGGGTAACTATGGCAAAGCAATTGAGTATCAGGAACAACATTTAGCCATCGCGCGGGAAATCAAAGACCGAAACGGGGAAGGACAATCCCTGAATAATTTAGGCAACGCACTATTCAAATCTGGCGATTTGCTGGCGGCTGCGAAAACCTTGATGGATGGCATTGTTGTCTGGGAAGCGCTGCGGCAAACAGGTGCTGGGAATGATGCCAATAAAGTTTCGATTTTTGAAGAACAAGCGCGGACTTATCGCACCTTACAGAAAGTGTTGGTGGCTCAAAATCAACCCAATGCAGCATTAGAAATTTCCGAGCGGGGACGGGCGCGAGCATTTGTGGAGTTACTGGCGCAGCGGTTGGCAACGGATAAAACGGATAAACAAGAGGGTGTCCTCAGCAATCCTGCATCTGTTTCATCCGTTTTAGAATCCGTTGTCAAACCACCAACGATTCAGCAAATTCAGCAGATTGCCAAAGCTCACAACGCTACACTAGTACAGTATTCTGTCCTCTACGACGACTTCAAGATTCAGGGTAAACTGGAAACTCGTCAATCTGAACTTTACCTCTGGGTCATCCACCCCGATGGCAAGATTGACTTCCGCAAAGTCGATCTGAGCCAAAACAAAACACCCCTAACTGACCTGATTACAGAGAGTCGACTTGCTCTGGGAGCCAGAAGCCGGGATGCAGATGTGGTGGTTGCCATGACCCCAGCGGCATTGCAACAGCAGAAAGAGAAACAAACTCAGAATCTGCGACTGCTACACCAATTGCTGATTGCCCCCATTGCCGATCTCCTGCCCATCGACCCCAATCAACGGGTCATCTTTCTTCCTCAGGGAGAACTGTTTCTGGTGCCTTTCCCTGCCCTCACCGACGCCAACGGTACTGCCTTAATTGAGCAACACACGATTCTGACTGCTCCCTCGATTCAGGTGTTGGAGTTGACGCAGCAGCAGCGGAAGGGAGTCAGGAGTCAGGAGTCGGGAGCCACCAAGGCTTTGGTGGTGGGTAATCCGGCGATGCCGCAGGTGCAGTTGCAGGTGGGAAGTGATGCTGTGCAACTCCCAGCATTACCGGGAGCAGAAGGGGAAGCCAGAGGCATTGCCGAACTGCTCAAAACCAATGCCCTCATTGGCAATCAAGCCAGAAAATCTGCGGTGGTAAAACAGATGCCAACGGTGCGGTTGATCCATCTAGCAACCCATGGACTACTCGATGATGTCAAAGGAATGGGGGTGCCGGGAGCGATCGCCCTGGCTCCCGATCGCCCCGGCGAACCCAACGATGGACTATTGACCGCCAACGAAATTCTGGACATGAAACTCAAGGCAGAACTGGTCGTGTTGAGTGCCTGCGATACCGGGCGCGGCAACATTACAGGCGATGGCGTGATTGGACGTCGCGTTCTTTAATCTCTGCGGGCGTCCCCAGTATCATCGTCTCCCTCTGGAAAGTGCCCGATGACCCCACCCGCTTTCTCATGACCCAGTTCTACCAAAATTTGCAGAAGACCCCAGATAAAGCCCAGGCACTGCGACAGGCACTGCTGACCACCAAACAGAAATATCCGGAACCGCTCGACTGGGCAGCCTTTACCCTGATTGGCGAAGCTGAATAGTCAAAGACTCCTACAATCCAAAATCGCAAATCCAAAATCACAAATCCAAAATCCTGTAGTGATGCATCATGTCTACCCTTAACCGTCGCCACTTCTTACAAGCCGCTGGCTCCACGCTTGCCGCGATCGGACTCAGCCAATTTGACTTTTTGGCTCAGGCAGACCGCACTGCTCGTGTCCTCGCCCAGAGCACGCCCCGTAAACTAGCATTGTTGGTCGGCATCAACGATTATCCCGACCCGATTAGCTCCCTGGCAGGATGCTTAACCGATGTGGACTTGCAACGAGAACTGTTGGTGCATCGCTTTGGCTTCAACCCCAAAGACATCCTCGTCGTTAGTGACAAGGAATCGCTAACACCGACTCGTCAGAATATTCTGACCGCGTTTGAAACCCATTTGATTCAGCAAGCAAAACGGGGCGATGTGGTCGTCTTCCACTACTCCGGACATGGTTCCCTGGTACTGGACTCCAGTCCCCAGCCTCTCTTCAAAAACGATCAGGGACAGGGCATCAACGGCACGATCGTCCCCCGCGATCGCGTCACTGCGAATCCAACACAAGTCCAGGACATTATGGGGCACACGTTGTTTCTGTTGATGTCAGCGTTGCAAACCGAAGATATTACTGCGGTGCTGGATAGTTGTCATTCTGGTGGCGGCACCCGTGGCAATTTAGTATTTCGGGCAACGCCTTCCCGATCCTCAGCTCGATTGGATGATCCTCAGATGGCAACTCCCAGTCCAGAAGAACTGGCATACCAGCAGCACTGGTTATCGCGACTCCAGTTGACGGAAGCTACCTTTCATCAAAAGCGCAGCCAAATTGCCAAAGGCGTGGCGATCGGTTCTGCCACTTACAATCAGTACGCTGCCGATGCGCCCTTCAGTGGCTTTACAGCCGGTGCCTTTACCTATTTGCTGACCCGCTACCTCTGGCAACAAACAGCAAACGAGTCGCTGGAACGGATGTTTGTCAATCTGTCCCGCAGCACCAAAGATGTGGCGTATGCGTCAGGGGTTGAACAAGACCCCATCTATGAAGTCAATCCCCAGAGTAATGCACAGAAACCCGTTTACTGCCTGACCCACACCACACCAGCCGCAGAGGCAGTGGTGACCGAAGTCAGCAAGGACAACATTCAGTTCTGGTTGGGGGGCGTGTCTTCCCGCAGTTTAGACGCTACCGGAGCCGATGCCATCTTTACTTTGATCGATCGGTCAGGCAAAGCGTTGGGGGACATTCAACTGTCCGATCGGCAGGGACTGGTGGGGACTGGCAAACTGAGTCAGGGTAACGCCAATGCGGTTCAACCGGGATTGTTTTTGAGAGAACGGGTGCGAGGCGTTCCAAACGATTTGAAACTGCGGATTGGCTTAGATCGATCGTTAGGCAAGAACCGATCTGCCGCCCAAACGGGATTGAAAGCCCTCAGTCGGATTGCAGCGACACTCGTGGAACCGCACATCCCCGTAGATTATATTTTGGGTCGCCTGACCCCAGAAGCACTGAGCCACGCCCAACACTTAAAAGTCTCTGATCTGCCCTCGGTAGGCAGTGTGGGCTTGTTCACCGCTGGACTGGTTCCCATTTCAGCCACCTTTGGTCAACCGGAGGAAACGGTTGAGGCGGCGATCGCGCGGTTGCGCCCCCGGTTCAAGTCTTTGCTGGCAGGTCGAATTCTACAGTTGGCTGTAGGGGGGGAGTCTTCAGAAGGATTGCAGGTCTCTACAGCAGTCGTGCCCAAGGGCAGTAGTACGGCAGTCACCCCCCATGCCCGTCAGTTCAAATCTGGAACTGAGTTTCAAGTGAAAGTGCGCAACCACACAGACCAAAATTTGCATGTGGCGGTGTTGCTGATTGGCAGTAGTGGCAACCTGACGGTCCTGTATCCCTACTGGGATGCCCCTGAAGATGCCGACCTGATTGCCCCGCAACAGGAACTGGTCACGCCCCAATCCGGCGATGGCTATCAGTTCATTTTGAAAGGGGTTGGCTTTCTAGAGGTGCTGGTGCTGGCGAGTTCAAGACCGTTGCGGAATACTTTGAAGGCAATTCAGACGATCGCTAAAGATCGGGGCATTGCCGCCAGAAGTCCCTTGCCCTTAAAAGAAGACACATCTCTGGATGTGGTTGGGGCATTGCTGGGGGATCTCGATCGCAACGCCCGTGATGCAGATGTGGAGGTCAAGAGCAGCAAGCAGGCAGTAGATACTCAACAATTGGCAGCAACTTCTACCATTCTGGAGGTGGTGCCCTAGTAAAACTTGGCGGAAATCTGCCTACCATTCTGACTCCTGACCTCCTCAGAATGGTTGCCTACCTTACGCCCCAAAGTACTCGTGTCATTACATCCGCTGATGAATCAGTGAAGCACACTTATAAACCATTGCGGTGCGACTCTCAATATTGAGTTTGATAAAAATCCGGCGCAGATGTGCCGAAACTGTCCACTCACTGATATGCAGTTGGTTAGCAGCTTGCTTATTAGATTGCCCTGATGCAATTAAAGTTGCAATTTGTAATTCTCGTTCTGTTAAGAGACTCGTGAGAGCGATCGCTGGCTTGTCCAACGTCTCTGGGATATGAACTACGGCATAGCGTTGTTGATCAAATTCAAAATAACCGAGAACTGAAAGTGAGTTTTTATTCAGAGTGTTGGCTATAGCATCGGGGGTTTCAACTTCTGGAAAACCCTCTAGAGAAATTACAGTGAGACAAGAATTTTTTACATAAAATTCATTTACTTTGCCAAGAATGGTTGCTTGAGAGCATTGATGATGGACAGAATTTTTGGGTATATTTGTGTGCATGATGCTCTGCTCTTTCAAAAGTTTGTTGAGTTTATCGAACTTTCCCAGATCAACTCAGTTCCAAAAAACGTAGTCGCAGACGCAGATGATATCGAGATTCACAAAATTTTGAATGAATTCCCACCTGGAAATCAGACGTAAATTCTAGCTTAGAATAGTTCAAGCCATCATTCAATCTCCGTATTTTTTAAATCAAGATTTTTGTACATTCATATCACTAATTTACGTATCACTAATCTAAATGAAGCCGCATTCCCAAAAATACAGGAGGGAGTGCCAAATTGGTTATAAAAACGTAATTTTTAAATTTGATATCTCAACAATTTAGGAGATGTAGGTGTGTCAAAGTGGTAGTTTGGGGTAAAAGTTGATACAAGGCGATGATTTAATGATGTTATCCTCTGCTTCTTATTGTGGCGACTCCTAATTCAGGTTTATATTAGAGGTCGCTAAATTAAATGCCAAAATCCTCTAACTCTGGCTAATAAACTTTTGTACAGTTCGGCGCGATCGATTGATTTTTGGAAATTTAGAAGGGAGGCTGACTGAGTTTGTTCAGACAATTTTTGAAGACTCAGTGTAGTGGGTGCTAATAAATGCAGAGCAGCGAGATGAACTCCAGACCAAACAACTTTAGCAGTGTTGGTTCGGATCAGCAATTGATGTAAGTGATTACTTTTGATTGCAACCATAGAATCGTCCGTAGTCAAATATTGACATGGAATTTCCCAAGTTTCAAACACACTGCAAATTTCCGGAGGAGCATTTTCGTCAGTCTCTCTAGGGATTTGACGAGTAAGAATGAATGCATTTTCTAAACTTGCAGCGAGGGCGATCGCATCACGAAAGGCTAAGGGCAAAATATAGTCTTTACAATTCATCTGATTGAATTGAGAATCCAGCACGCTCGCGACTAATTCCCAACGATCTAAAATTTCTAAACTTCGATCTTTAGGAATAAAAGATTCTCTACGACTGTCTCCAATCCAAAAAATGTTTAACCCTGCTAGATCAGTTCCTAGACGAAAAACTTCCCATTCTCTGAGTGCCCAGATGGTTTCTTCCAAGGCTTTGCGTTCTTGCTGAAACGTTATTGTCGCGTGTAATCCTCTGGGGGCAATCAGTTCTGGTTGCTGGATGTAGAGAGCAGCGTTTTCCAAAATATGCCAAAGCTCTCGCCCGATCCAGACTTCCATGGCATTCCCTAATTGTTTGATCAAGGTGACGCCGTATTGAGATAACGCCAAAGCTGGATCAATGACACAGACCCAATCTTGGCGATCGTTCCATGTTGAGTCAAGGAGTTGCATCGGGAACTGATGTGTCTTCACAGTGCATTGCAGCCTATTCTAGTTGCCTTAAATGATGCAGTTCAGATAGCAAATAGGATAGATTTGCAGTCATTTCAGCGCAAGTTGCACGATCGGATTAGTCTAAATGAGCTAGCTTGAGTTGACTAACGCGAATGGGTTAGATGGGATGAGTGACTTGCAAATCCTATTAAGCTCCAGTATCAATACAAACACAGATAAGGGTTTGATTTTCCTGAAAGTGTTGAGAAGGAGATCGGTTTTTAATGAGCCAGTATCCGGTCATTCATGCTGTAGATGAGACGCTGCGATCGCTGATCGCAGATCACCTTGATACAACCGCTAAACAAATTCTGACTGATCCAACGCTACAGATTTCTTTCAAGCCACCGCATAGGCTGATGACGGATACTACCCCCACTAAAACCCATCTATCCTTGTTTCTCTATCGGGTTGTTGAAAATGGTGAAGTCAAAAATCGTGCTTTGGCATCCAAAAATGGTCATCGTTTGCAATATCCACCCCTTGCCTTAAACCTATTTTATCTGATTACTCCGTTGATTACCGATACAGAGGGTGATGAAGAATCAGCCAAAAATGCCCATCAGTTATTGGGTAAAGTTATGCAGATTTTTTATGACTATGCCATTGTCAAAGGGGTTGACCTAAAGGGATTGCTTCAAAACACTGCTGAAGAGATTCGAATTGTTTTGAATCCGATTTCAATGGAAGATATGACGAAGCTTTGGAGTAGTTTTATGCGACCTTATTATCTATCCGTATCCTATGAAGTAAAAGTAGTTTATATCGACTCTAATCGAGAGACTGGAGCAGAGCAGGTGCGGCGGAAGCAATTGCAATTCACTCAGATGACTGGAGGGTAATGGGGATGAAAATCATCGCTCCAGATGTGATTGAACAAGTTGCTTTAGTAACAGGAAAAATCCTCCATGAAGGAACAGGTCAACCTGTGATTGGCACAGTTCAAATCACGGTGCAAGAGCTTCCTGTAATTGATCAAATCTGGAGTGATGGCACGTTTATCTTATCTGGACGACCAGCGTTATTGTTTCCAGAATTAGCACTAAAAGATTATCAATTGCATCTCAATATTCGGACAACCTCCCTTCAATTTCGGCAAGGATTTGCTGAGAAAACGTTGATCGTTACGATTCCCAAAGGTTGGAACTTTGAACAGCCCGTTTCTAAAGCGCTTCCAATCTCTACCTCAACCATTCTGGTTCTGTTTCCTGCTGAGCCAGTGTTTATCCGAGGCTATGTATTTGATGTCGATAATCCAGGGGTGGGCATCGCAAATGCAACGGTCAAAATCCAGCAGGGCATGACAACGTTTATCACTCTCACCAGTGCGGATATTGAGCGCAAAGGGAAGTATTCGTTTCAAGATCCAAGTGATCCTACCAAGCCCCAGGCTTTCACCATTACTGCAACCAGCCCCGCAACCATTAGCTGCTCTGCAACGGGTTTCAAACCCAGTCCAAACCGACCTTTAGCAATTGATTTTGAGCGATCGCTGCACGAAGAATACTTCTCTTTAATTCCTTGATTATTCATTCGTCATTGAAGGAGACTCCCTATGCCGGAATATTTAGCCCCTGGTGTATACGTGGAAGAGGTAGATACAGGTTCAAAACCGATTGAGGGCGTCAGCACTAGCACTGCTGGAATGGTGGGTATAACGGCATGGGGACCTGAAAGTGTTGCAACGCTGGTAACAGCGTTTTCGGATTTCCAGCGGCAATTTGGGGGCTATTTAAACGATACCGCTTATCCCAATGCCTGGTATTTGCCTCATGCAGTCGAAGGTTTTTTTACCAATGGTGGTAAACGCCTATATATTGTCCGTATTCTTCCCAGCACTGCGACCTCTGCGGCGACCTATTTGGTCGATCAGGCTTTACCTTCCACGGTCAAAACCACGTTGGCAAAAGATGCTGTTACGGAAAATCCTGAGATCACTCTGGACCCAGCAGTTGATGTAACGAAGATCATAGAAGGGATGGTTTTTAAACTGGATGAAGGACCCTTTGCTGAGTATGTGAGAACAGCAGAAAAGGCTAAGGATGTTGCCGGGGTAAAAACAGTCAAGCTAGAGCGTCCTCTTTCCCGTAATCATGTGAAAGGAGCCACTCTCAATGAACGCAAGATTTTGTTAAAGGTACAGGCGATCGATCGGGGAGATTGGGGTAATACTTTGCAAGTGACTCCCGATGATGATGAATCGCTTCTAGAAACTAGCGTTGTAGCAGATGCTGCCAATGGACAGCCCAAAGTCATCCTCAATACAACTCAGGGGATCGAACCGGGAACTATTCTTGATTTCTTTATTCAAAAGATTGTGTCAGAACGCACAGTCCTGCTGACCACTACTCTGGGAAAGTCTGTAAAACGGGGCACGCCAGTCCGATTGAAGGCAAAGGACGGTACCCTAACAGATTGGGAGACAATTGTCACTAAGGATGCGAAGGATACCGACAAAGCTATCTCATTGGAGAGCATCGAAAAACTTGGTAAGGATGACAAAGTCGCATTATTGTTTGACGACGGGACACAGTCTGAAAAGCAAGTAGAAAGCATTGAGATCAAACTGAACGAAGCGCTGGGTGAAGATCTGACTGTAGCAAGTACCGTAGCTTCTGTCAGAGGCTCACGAGTGGATACCAAACTTACAGCTGATGTGGCTAAAACTTCCAAGACGATCGCTTTAGAGCGAGGTGCAGGCGTAGAGCCAGGATCGACATTGATCTTGCGGTTGTTACAAGAGAAGGTTGCCAGTATTGACCAGAAAGTGGTGACCGTGGATGGGACCCTAGATATCCCTGTTAAGGCAGGCTGGCTGGTACGAACCCGTGAGTTTAAGCTACGGGTAGACTGCATTCAGACCAATCCGTTGACGCGTCAAAAGCGGATCGTGATGAGTGAGACTCACCGTCACCTGTCGCTCGATCCCCGTCACAGTCGGTATGTTGTGCGGGTGATTGGTGCCATCCCCAATGGCACAACTCCGCTACGTCCAGATGGTCGAACGGATGGGGAGGGGCAACTCATTCGAGTTGCTGATATGGCTGCCGATGACACAGCTAAAAAGAGCCTACGGCTAGGGCCAGAATTAGTTTTGGGTAGCCCACCCATCCCATTGGGTTTAACGGGCGGAGACGACCAGATTGCCACCCTCTCTGATCTAGACTATATCGGGCAGGATAATATTGATCCACAACGGCGTACTGGGCTTCAAGCACTCAAAAATATCGAAGAAGTCAGTGTGGTTGCCATCCCAGGACGTACCAATCAGCGCGTTCAGGAGGCTGTGATCGACCACTGTGAATTGATGCGTTATCGCTTTGCGGTGCTTGATTCCCATGAAAAAGATGGTATGGCTCAAGTGCAAGTGCAGCGGAGTAACTACGACACAAAATACGCAGCGCTTTACTACCCCTGGTTAGCAATTCCCGATCCGTTTCCCGACAACCCTCAGACACAAGGAAATGTCTCTATTCCACCCAGCGGCAATGTGATGGGAATTTATGCCCGCAGTGATATTGAGCGGGGAGTGTACAAAGCGCCTGCTAACGAAGTAATTCGGGGGATTGCCGATCTAGAAGTGAAGTTGATGAAGGAGCAACAGGACATCCTTAATCCCCGCAATATTAATGTGTTGCGAAACTTTCGGGAGGATAACCGAGGGTTGCGAGTGTGGGGGGCACGCACTCTATCAAGTGATCCAGATTGGAAATATGTCAATGTTCGCAGGTTATTCATTTTCATTGAAAAATCCATCGATCGCGGCACGCAATGGGTAGTGTTTGAGCCAAATGATGAACCACTTTGGCAACGGGTCAAACGGGTGATTACGGCATTTTTGACCCAGGTTTGGCGAGATGGTGCATTGATGGGGCGAAAACCCGAAGAGGCATTTTTTGTGAAATGCGATCGTACCACTATGACCCAAAACGATATTGACAACGGACGGCTGATCATTCAAGTCGGGATTGCCCCCGTCAAACCTGCAGAATTCGTTATTTTTCGAATCGGGCAGTGGACCGGTGGCTCTTCCCTGGAAGAGAACTAGTTTGACGATCACATCCAACATTCACAGTCAGGAGAGTTGGCATTATGGCAGAAACTGGCAAACGGGATGACCCCTATCAGCAGTTTAATTTTCTGGTTGAGATTGATGGCATTGCCCGGGCGGGGTTCATGGAGTGTAGTGGACTGACAACTGACAACGACATGATCGACTACCGCGAGGGGGCAGATAAGGCGATGAATGTCCGCAAGCTCTCCGGTCTACGCAAGTATACAAACCTGGTACTCAAGCGAGGCTATACCCAGGACAAAGGCTTATGGGAGTGGCGCAAAGCCAATATTAGCGGCAAAGTGCAGCGACGAAGTGCTGACATTATTCTGCTAGACGAAGATCGAAATGAAGTGTTGCGGTGGCGCATTCACGAAGCCTGGATTAGTAAATGGGATAGTGGTCCCTTTAATGCCAAAACTAATGATGTAGTCGTAGAAACGGCAGAACTGGTTCACGAAGGATTGGAATTGGTGTAAGCGATGCCTGAGTATTTGACTCCAGGAGTTTATTTTGAGCAACAAGACAAGGCTCCACCTGTGATTCGACAAGTGCGAACTGATATCACAGGCTTTGTTGGGTTGGCAGAGCGGGGTTCTTTGCATCAACCCGTACAAATTGAGTCCTGGCGACAGTTTCAAGCGCAATTTGGCGATTTTGTCGCCTATGGATTTTTGTCCTATGCGGTCAAAGGCTTTTTTGAAAATGGTGGGCGGACTTGCTTTGTGGTTCGGGTTGCGGGTGCAACAGCTCAAGCGGCATCGTTGATTCTCAAAAATGCTAGCAAAGAGGCTGTGCTGCAACTAGATGCTAAAAGCCCAGGCAGTTGGGGTAATCAGATTGCGATCGCCCTCACTCAAGTGGCGCCAGGTAAACTCCCAGACCATCCACCCAGTTTCTCGCTGGTAGTGATTCGCGATCGGCGCGATCGCGAGGTTTTTCCCAATTTGTCACTCGATCCCAACAGTGATCGTTACTTTGTGCGCGTGATGAATCAGGGAACGAATCGGTTGGCTGCCTCGCAATGGGTCAGGGCACAAGATTTAATCGATCCAGCCATCATTCGAACTGCGGATTGGTTGCCGGATGGCAATCAATCTGGCTTAAAACAACAAATCGGGTTTCTAGGAGGAGGGCATGATGGCATCGATTCACTCACCTTTGCTGATTTTCTGGGGAGTTCCGATCCTTTGGCATCTCGAAAGTTTGGACTCAGTGCCCTAGATGAGATCGATGCGATCGGCATCATCTGCATTCCCGATCTGCACATTCGACCGATGCCTATTCCACCACCTGCGCCCAGTCGTTCTATTCCACCCCACGATCCCTGCTTGCCGACAAGTGTTATCCCTGCGACCGCTAAGCCACTTCTCCCTAAAACGACTGAGCAACCGCCCCAGTTTTCTCGTGATCAGGTGATTACGGCTCAACGGGCAATGATTGAGCATTGCGAACGACATCGCGATCGCGTCGCCATCCTGGATGCGCCCCTGGATGCGAATAGTAAACGTACCTTAACACTTCGGGAAGTGCAGGAGTGGCGGCAACAGTTTGACTCAGAACGAGGTTTCGCCGCGTTGTACTACCCCTGGATTCGCGTGGTAGACCCCTTAAAGTTGGGTGGTAATCCAGTCCGAACGATTCCAGCTTGTGGTCATACTGCGGGTCTGTATGCGCGATCGGACTTTGAGGTCGGACCCCATAAAGCACCTGCCAATGGAGAACTCTTTTGGGCAGAAGATGTCACTGTGGCGATTAACGACAACGAGCAAGCGATGCTTAATCCAGACGGGGTTAATTGCATCCGGGCGTTTCCGGGGCGGGGCATTCGAGTGTATGGTGCTCGCACTGTTAGTCGCGATCCGGATTGGCGATACATTAATGTCCGACGCTTGTTGATGATGATCGAAGCAGCGGTGGATCACTCAACCCAATGGGCAGTGTTTGAGCCAAATAATTTTAATTTGCGGCGATCACTGATTCTCAGTGTTTCTGGCTTTCTGGAAACACTCTGGCGACGGGGTGCACTGGTGGGAGAAAGTGCTCAGGAAGCGTTTTATATCAAATGCGACGAGACGAACAATCCTCCTGAAATTGTCGATCAAGGCAAAATCCTGACCGAAATTGGCGTGGCACCCACCCATCCGGCAGAGTTCATTGTCTTTCGGGTGGGACGAACCCTGGAAGAGTTGGAAATTGTGGAGCGATAGATCATGGCAGAACGCATCGATCCCGTCTTAGGATTCAACTTCTATATCTCTCTGGTGCGAACGTCCAGTTCTCTGGGTAAGGTGTTGGGGAACAGCCCCCTGGAAAGTCGCCTGCTTTCAACAGATCTGGCGATCGTAGGGGGGTTTAGCGAATGCAGTGGTTTAGAAGGCACGCTTCAGGTCGAAGAGTATTCTGAAGGCGGCGAAAACCGCTATGTACATAAATTTCCGACGCGGATGACCTATGCCAACATTGTCTTGAAACGGGGAGTCACCTTTTCTCAGGACTTATGGAAATGGCATTATGACTACGCCAACGGCAAAGGCAAACGCCTAGATGGTGTGATTACCCTGTTGAACGAAGACCAAGAACCTGTTCAAAACTGGGCTTTTCAGGGCGGATTGCCACTGAAGTGGAGTGGTCCCACGCTGAATGCTGCTCAGAGTGCGGTTGCGGTGGAAACGATCGAAATTATGCATCAGGGCTGGAAACCCCTCCCTGCCAGTATGGCATTGCAGGCAGTGGGGCGATCGCTCAAACGAGTCGGCAGCGCGATCGGTGGATTGTTTTGAGACAACGTAGAGACAACGTAGAGCAGATATTGGAGGTCATTATGCCAGTCACGATTGGAACCGTAAACAGCACCCTAAATGTAACAGACGGTGGGTCGAGTCTCACGCCCTCTGTGTTAGAGCAAGTTGTGCAACACGCTTTAGCAAGACTGAAAGACCAACAAGAGAATGACAAAAAAATGCAAGAAGAGCAAGAAATCAGCGATCGGGCAACTCCATCAGGATGAATTGAGAAGATAAATCATGTCACTCCAGAAAGCATACTTTGAAAATCTAGATCGAAAAAATAGAAAGAAGCCAGAAGATCCAGAATCTGCCTGGAAAATGGAAGTGCAGTTCAACCCCACAGACTTGACTTTCAATAAAACCGCACAGTTTGCTGAGATTGCTATACCGGGATTAGATGCGCCGGTGCAGCAGTTCATTCGGGGTGGAACGGAAACGTTATCCCTAGAGCTATTTTTTGACACGACGGATAACGGAATGGCCAAAAATGCCAGGAGTGTTACCGACTTAACCGACCAATTTTATCAGCTCGTTAAACAAGATCGAGAAACCCATGCTCCACCCAAATGTTTGTTTATTTGGGGACCACCCCCCTTGCAACAGGCGGCAAACATAGTTAACTCCTTTTGGGTATCTTTTGCACCCTTCTGGTTTACTTGCATTGTGGAAAGCATCGATCGCAAGTTTTTATTGTTTAGCCCAGAAGGCATTCCGCTGCGCGCCCGCTTAACTGTGAAACTACGAGAATATCAAACTGTTGAGCAGATGGTTGCTAGGCTGAATTCCGCTGATCATACCAAAGCCAGAGTTTTGAAACGCAAAGAGCGTCTCGATCAGCTCTCAGTCACAGAATATGAAACCCCAGCCGAATGGCGACGTATTGCGGAAGAAAATGATATTGATAATCCTCTAAAGATTTCTCCCGGAACAATCTTGAAATTGCCACCCATGAGACCCGGTTCAGAACCTAGGAAGGGAGAGTAATGCTAGACTTTGCACCCACTTATAAAAATCGAGATTTCTACGTTCCAGCATATGAAATCAAAATTAGCCATAAGGATTTGCCCAGTGGTGTAGTCCACGATGTCATGGAGGTTCGTTATACCGATGATGTCGAAAAAATGGACACGTTTGAAATCACGGTAAATAACTGGGATGCAGAAAAGCTTGACTTCAAATACACCGGTTCTAAAAAGGGTAAAGATGCGGGAAAAGCTGCTGAACGCAGCACGTTATTCGATCCGGGTCAAGAGATTGAAATCTGGATGGGATATTTCAAACCGACCCCAGACAACCCTACGCCAATGCGAATGATGCTGGTGGGTATCATTACATCTCTAACTCCCAATTTTCCTGCTTCAGGTTCGCCCACACTGAAGGTAAGCGGACAAAATATTTTACGGCAGTTTATGGATAAGCAGGAAACGCACGATTATGTCAAACAGGGAGATTATAAAAACCGAAATAGCGATATTGCAGAAAAAATTGGTGAACGAAATAAAATCAAGTACAATAATCGTCCCATTAAAATTGTAGTTAACTGTACTGCCAGAGATCGAGAACCTCCAAATGAACATGTCTCGCAGAAAAATCAGTATGACATTCTTTTTTTAATGCAGCTTGCTCGTCGCAATAGTTACGATCTGGTATTCATCACGAAGGATGAAGGCAATCGACTCCGCAACAGCACAGGATGTAAGAAACAATTACCTGAGCCACCTTTCCTCTACTTTGGCCCCTCGACCAATCTGGAACGGGTCTCTTACCTGCTGGAGTGGGGTAAATCTCTAATCGATTTCCAACCTACCTTGAAAACAACTAACCAAGTTGCGGAGGTGACTGTTCAGGGCTGGAATGCGCTGACGAAGAAACCGATTAAAGTTACCGTCAAACGAAGTGACTTGAAGACACGGGGTCAGACAGATCCGCAGCGGATGAAAAAGCTAGAAGAAGGATTTAAGGAACGCCGTGAGATTGTGGTGGATGAGCCCTTTCGAGATGAAGCAGCAGCCAGAGAGAAAGCAGAATCGCTCATGGAAGCTAACTCCAAAACTATGGTCACCGGGCGAGGCTCAACCGTTGGTTTACCTGACTTACGAGCTGGAAGCTTTATCAAAATTCAGGGCTTGGGATTGACTTTTGACGGTCGCTATTTTGTCAAATCCACCACCCACACCATTAACACCAGTGGCTACATCACTACCTTCGATGCTCGTCTGGAGGAGGAGAACACAAAATGAACAAGATTAATGGGGTTGTCATTGGCATTGTCAAAGAACTCGATGACCCCAAAAAGCTGGGACGAATCAAAATTACGTTTCCCTGGTTGCCTGAACCCAACAAGAGCTTCTGGGCACGAATTGCCACCACCATGGCAGGCGCAAATCGGGGCACCTGGTTTATGCCAGAGAAAGAAGATGAAGTGTTAGTGGCGTTTGAACGCGGCGATCCAGATCACCCTTATATCATTGGGTTTCTCTGGAATGGTGAAGATAAACCACCAAAGCCTATTGATCAACCCCAACCCAACCCTCATATTCGAATGATTCGATCGGTAAATGGACATGAGATTGAGATTTATGACCCGGATACGGTTGTCGGTGGCGAGAACGGATACATCCGAATGAAGTATGCCAATGGCAAAGGAAAATTCACCAGCATGGTCGAGTTAACAAATCGCGGTATCAGCATTACCAGTGATAACGGGATTGAGATCAAGTCAAAGAGTGTTGTCATCAATGGCAGACCAGTTCTGATTGCAATATCACCCATTTAGCAATAGGAGTCACATCTCATGGCAACCGAGCAAGGACCTATTTGTGTTCCCTTTCCAAAACCACGATCGCTGAAGATTCAAACACCTTTTGGTGATTTAAACTCAGTGGTCGATATCTCAAAGGGACCTCCCACTGATTGCACATTGATTCACGGTCTGATGCTACAACTTTCACCTGCATTGGTCAGCATGGAATGCTTTTTGAGGCTGTTGAAATTTGTCTCGGTAATCAAAGATCTTGCTTCTACACCACCACTAGACGCTGTTCCAAAGATTATAGGAGCAGCAAGTGATTTAGGAGAGTGTATTCTCTCAATTGGCAAAATTCCAAAGATGATCATCGACATTCTCAAACTGATCATCGCCTACTTGAAGTGCATTATTGAAGCAGTTAGGAGTATTCTTGCATTTCAGGCAGGAATCAATTTGGGGGATGCAGAAGACAACCCAGCAGTCAGCCTTTCTTTTGATTGTGCTCAAAATAATGCCGCTGCTTCTACTGCCCAATTACGAGAAGCCTTAGAAGCGATCCAACCCTTGTTAGACGTTTTCAAATCGCTCCTGAGCGTTGCAGGTACAACACTTCCTGGACCCGCCCAAGATGCTACTAAGATCATCCCTGATATTGTTGATACACTCAAACTGGTGCTGTCAGGTGGTGGAGCAACGGTGGGTGTACCAGGGACTCAGGACACAATACAAACCCTAGATGATCTGAAAAACACCCTAGAGCAATTGCAAGATTCGCTCGATCCACTCAGTTAAGGACATGGAAACCTGATGGCACGCGAATTTTTAGGAGTGGGCTGGAAGTTTCCAATTCGGGTAAATGCACGAGGTGGATTGTCGTTCTCTGCCCATGAACAAGACATCGAAGAAGCAATTTGGCTGATTTTAAGCACTGCCAAAGGCGAACGAGTAATGGAACCCAACTTTGGCTGCGGCATTTATGACTATGTATTTGCGCCCAACAATCCAGCAACCCGCGGTTCCATCACCTACGAAGTGCAAAAATCTCTCACCGAATTTGAATCCCGCATCGATGTAGAAAGTGTTCGCGTCGAATCTTTTCCTGAAAGTGATAACCGTTTACTCATTTATGTGGATTACCGAGTTCGTTACAACAATGCCAAACGAAACCTTGTTTATCCCTTCTACATGACGGAGCCATAATGCCGCTCGAAGCCCCCAACCTAGACGATCGCCGCTTTAAAGACCTGTTTGAAGAGTTACGGTCTTTAATTCCTCGCTATGCACCGGAATGGACCGATCACAATCTCTCTGATCCGGGCATCACCATGATGCAACTGTTTTCCTATCTCGGTGAAATCATTTTGTTTCGCCTCAATCGAGTACCGGAACGGAACTATATCAAGTTTTTACAACTGATTGGGGTTGAACAAAAAGCTGCCGCTCCCGCTAGGGCAGAAGTGACTTTCACGTTAGTTTCACCCGCACCACCCACGGTTTATATTCCCCAGGGGACCCAGATCAGTGCTCAAGTAGAACCACCGCCGCCGAGCGCTATTTCCACCCCTATGTTGCCGCCGGAACCGGAAGAACCTGTCATCTTTGAAACCGATGAACCGTTGATTGCGATCGGCGCAGCACTCGCCGCCATTCAGGTGTTTGATGGCAAAACCTTTACCGAATACACCCAAGCAAATCAGGTGCCCGATCAGTTCTATCCTGCCTTTGGCGATGAGCCCGCGAATGGAAATGCGCTGTATTTGGGCTTTGCGTCCGATCATCCCTTTCCAGTTGCCGAGGTGAATTTATTCGTGCGCGTCTTCGTCGATGCCACAAATGCCCCTGACCATCGTTGCGATGTCGCCGACAATCAAGTACTGCCTGCGGCGATCGTCGCTTGGGAATATTGGGACGGCTCAGACTGGGGCAAACTCAATCTCCTCAAGGATGAAACCCGATCGCTGACCCAAACCGGGCATGTGTATTTTCTGTCCCCCAAAGCTGGGATTTCCAAGCGGGTGATTGCTCCGGTAACGCGATCGCTCTATTGGATCCGCTGCCATCTCGTCAATGCTCAATATGAAATGCCCCCTGTTCTAGATGCCGTGCTCACCAATACCGTGCGGGTAACCGCCGTCACAACGCTCAAAGATGAGGTGTTGGGGTCGAGCAACGGTCAGCCCAATCAGGTCTTTCGGTTACGGAAAGCGCCGATTTTTGCCAAACCGCTGCGTCCTGTGGAAGAGCGGTTACGAGCCCAAGCCACTCGTGTGTCTACTCCAAATGAAGCGGAGCAGGCACTGTTGGATCAGAAATTGCAGGAGCAGGAATTTGCCAAGGGCTTTTGGCTGGAAGTGGATGAAGGGGATGGGGCTAAACCCTGGGAAGAAGTAGCAGACTTTTTCAATTCCGATGCCAGCGATCGCCACTACTTGCTCAATCGCACCACAGGCGACGTGACTTTTGGCGATGGACGACAGGGGCAAATTCCCTTAGCAGGACTAAACAATATTGCTGTGCGGTACTACCGCTATGGCGGCGGAGCCAAGGGCAACGTGGGAATAAACACGATTACCAATTTACAAAGTCCTATTCCAGAGGTAGAGCGCACCACCAACTATTGGTTTGCTGAGGGAGGTGCTGATGAAGAGTCAATCCAGAAGACGAAAGCGCGTGCACCTAAAGAGTTAAAAGCTCGCGATCGGGCGGTGACCCTGGAAGATTTTGCAGTTCTAGCAGAGCAAACTCCAGGTGTGCGAATCAAACGGGCCTATGCGCTGCCCCTCTACAATCCCCAGTTCCCCGATTTTCCCACGCCTGGAGCGGTCACGGTCGTGGTTCTGCCCGAAAGCAAAGCGCCCAATCCCCTGCCCACTGAAGTCACTCTGCAAGCAGTCTGTGCCCATCTCAACCAACACCGCCTGTTAACGACAGAAGTGTTTGTCGCCCCACCTAAATATGTGCAGGTCAAAATCGAGGCAACCGTGGTAGCCCGTCCCAGTGCCAACCCAGCGGCGGTACAGACGCAAATTCAAATCGCTTTAAATGCGTACCTGAATCCATTAACGGGGGGCGAGTCTGGTTTGGGGTGGGGATTGGGAGAGGAAGTCATTTATTCTGAAGTGTTCCGGCGGATTTTGACAGTAGACGGGGTGCAACGGGTGGATGAATTGTTGATCCATGTCGAGGGTCAGCAACAACCGCCCTGCTCCAGTGCCCAGATTCCCGCTGGCTATCTGGTCTTCTCCGATGGGCATGACATTACGGTTCTCTTACTCACCACAGTCTAAATAAAGCGGTTTAAGCCTTATGTCTGATCTCACCGCACCCACCTATTTTCTCCTCGACAGCCAGCAGGGACACACGGCTGCGGCAGGGTGGCGTGTGGAGCATTTGACGAAGTTGCAAATTACGCCCACGGGGTTGCAACTGGCCCTGCAACCGAGCCCACCTGTGCCGCTGAAGGATGCCCAGGGAACTTTTGGTGGACTGACCAATCCCACGGGTGTTGCCCTTGATTCTCAAGGGACTCTCTATATCGCCGATCGTAGTCAACATCAGATTTTTCGGCTAACTCGGCGGGATGGCTTTCAAGGGTGGGCAACAGCCTTTCGCATCAATCAGGGCCCGTTTGCCAGCGATCGCTTTGTCTATGTTCCCACCGCTCATCGCCTAGAACGGTGGCGACCTTCCCGTCAAGTTGCTCCTCAGCGTTTTGCTGATGTTGAGGTGATCAGCGAAACCGTCTGGAATGAGACTCAAGCCCAGCAATTGGTTTTGCAGTATATCCAAACCCATGATGCAGATCTGGGTGCTTCGGTGTGCAATCCGGTGATCATCGATCGCGATCTCTGCCAGGAGAGCATTGCTGACTCATCACAAATAGCTTACCCTAGCCATCTGCCGGCGGGTGAGATTTGTAAGTCCTCGATCGACTATTTACCCTGTTTAGGCGGATTGGGCCAGCAACCGCGTCAATTGAATCAGCCAAATGGATTAGCCGTTTCTAAGCGAGATTGGCTCTACGTAGCAGATACGCAGAATCATCGCATTCAGGTCTTTGCCCTGCCCAGTCTAACGTTGATTGAGGTTTGGGGGACAGGAACTCCGGGTGCCGCTCTGGGTACCTTTCATGAACCCTGGGATGTAGCCGTAGATAGTCATGAAAATGTTTATATCGCTGATAAGGCTAATCATCGCCTCCAGAAATTTGACGCCCATCGTCGTCAGTTCAGCGCCATAGATGGCAGCCAGTTACGATCGCAGGTTTTTCAGGTCCTCTACGGCGCCCAGCAGGGCGATCGTTTCGTTTATATTCCGACTCGTCGTCGCTTAGAACAGTGGGATGCGGGTTTAGGACAGGATCCCGTTAGCCTCAGCGAAGTCACGATCCTAAATACCGCTGTGGCGACCCTGGAAGCCGCTCGTCAACTGGTGTTAGCCCATCTCAATGCCAAAGGATCAACCGATATTTTGGTGGAGTGGGATACAGTGTATCCGTTAGAGACTGATCCTGGTTTTGATAGTCCGACCCATCTGGCGATCGATGCCAATGACTGGGTATATGTGATTGATCAGGCAAAAACCGAAGTTAAAGTCTTAGATTCAGCAGGCCGGGTTGTGAATCATTTGACCTATGTCAGTGAATTGAGAGGACATTTGCCGCCCACCGCCATTATCGTCGATGCCGACGGCAAACTGGTGTTAGCGAACAGCGAAGGATTACATCGCTATGATCTCAAGATGGGCGGTCGCTATGAGGGCTGTTGTGGCACCTGGGAAGGCCAGTGCACCAGTCTAGCCGCAGCGCCCAAAGGTGATTTAGTCGCAGTGGGAGGTGATCTAAACGGGGTCGCTCAAATTCCAGTGTCTCAACAGTTTGAAGGCGAGGGATTTTACTTTTCGCGGATGCTGGATAGCGAGATTGACCGCTGTCCCTGGCATAAAATTCACCTCCATTTTGAACCGTTCCCGCTGGCAACCCAACTGCAAGTTTGGACCTACACCGCCAATACAGAGCTTTCTGCCCTAGATATTCAGACCTTGCAACCCGACGACTGGCTAACCGGGCAGATGAATGGTGAAGATTTCCTCGTCTTAAGTCCCCCCGGTCGCTTTTTATGGCTCAAAATGCGGTTTGCTGGTAACGGCATTGCCAGCCCAGTTTTACAGGATCTGGAGGTTCACTTCCCGCGTCAAAGCTATTTGCAATACTTACCTGCTGTTTATCAGTCTGACCCCATTAGTAAAGATTTTCTCGATCGGTTTCTATCGATTTTTCAAACGGTTTTGGGGGGAGTAGAGGAGAAAATTGACCATTTGGCGGCGTATTTTGATCCCGATGGTGCCCCCAATCGACCGTTCCTGGAGTGGCTAGCGGGTTGGCTAGATATGACGTTCTACCAAAATTGGCCCTTGGCAACCTGTCGGCGACTGCTGCGCCATGCTCCGGAACTGTATCGGCAGCGGGGCACCGCCGCCGGTCTGAAGCAACTGCTATGGCTGGCATTGGGTGTACGGGTGGAAATTCTGGAGCATTTTCGCCTGCGTCAATGGCTGCTCTTAAACAGTCAGTCTACGTTGGGTGGACGATCGGTGCTGTGGGGCAATGCTCTATTGAACGATGCTTTTTTGGGCGACACGCCTCCCCTAGGCACGTTTCCCTTATTAGGAGAGAGTACGTCAATTGAGGAGGGGGTTGCGGGCTATGCCCATCGGTTCAGTGTGTTTGTTCCCGCCGCTCAATTACGATCGCCCACTGTGGAGCGCCAAATTCGATCTTTGATTGACGCGGAGAAACCGGCTCATACCCAATATATTTTGCACAAGGTAGAGCCGCATTTTCGGGTTGGGGTGCAGTCTACGGTGGGGCTAAACCTGATGGTGGGCACCTATCCGCAACCCGTTCTCAATCACTGTTCCACTTTGGGAGTTGATACGGTGTTGAACTCAACGCCCGAAACCCGAAACATCCCCGCCATTCAGGTCGGACGCGATCGTGTCGGCATCAATACCGCATTGAGATAACCCACATAACATAACAGACGGAACGTCAGGAGTCCCTTATGCCCAGTCTAAATCGCCATCCATCCTATCCCTGCCTGGACGGTGAACTGCCCACCCAAGAGCGGTTGAATTACTTTACCGGACAATTCTTGGCAGAACGCGACTTACGGGCAGAGCAGGCGTATCACATTGCGAAACATCGTCAGCACAATCGCTATTTGCATGGGCATGGCACAGTCTGTGGCTTGCGGGTTACAGAACATCCCAATCCTGCCTGCCAGAATCGCTTTGTTGTTCTAGAACCGGGGCTAGCCCTAGATTGCTATGGTCGAGAAATTGTGGTGCAGGAGCCAGTGTATTTCGACTTGGTGGCAGCCTTGGCTCCCCAACAGGCAGACCCGACCAAAGTTGGCAAACATTTATTGCTTTCGCTCTGCTACTCGGAGTGCAAAACCGAATTTGTGCCGGCGCTGTATGCCGAGTGTGGCTGTACGGATACGGGCTGTGAAGCCAATCGCATTTATGAAGGGTTTGAGATTGAGGCAAAGCTGGTTGATGATGATAAGTTGCCCAAGCCCCCAGTCGTTGATCCATCGGGGGTGCAACTGGAGTGGACGACGACGCTGACAACAGATAAAGCCTTGCGAGTCGCGATCGATCCTCAACAAACCCGGATCTATGTCCTCAATGCGGCAACGCCCAATCAAATCATGGTGTATGACACCGAGCATTACTGTTTGCTCAAGAGCATTCCGTTTGTTGTGGCTGATGGTCGCATAATTGATTTAGCGGTTAGTTCCAACGGAAAGTTTCTGTATGTTATCCGCTATGTCGAAACAACACCTGCGGTAGGGACGACTCCCGGGTCAGGCGATTACTTTTTGCGGGTGATTCAGGTGAAGGACACTGCCACCGAGGATGACCTGAGTCCTGTGCAGCCCATTGAAAGTGCGGATGCCAGTAAGGACATCCCCCTGAGTCCGGGTTTAGAGACCACGCCCCCTCACTTTGCGGTAGGTAGCAAAGACACGAGTGGTAAAGTGGTGACGCTGGATATCAACGCAACCCCCAACAAAAAACTCACGATTTGGACCGATCGCATCAACACTGCTGGGGCTAATCCAGCATTGGCTGTAGGAGATTCAGATTCTCCCCAATATTACGAAGGTGATCCGGGAGATGCACAGGCGAGCGCCATTAGCTCCGATGGTAGCTGGCTATTCATTGCTGAATTTGGAAGTACAGCGACCAGTAATATCGTGAAAGTTTTCAAAATTGGAACTCGCACTGTAATCCATAGCATTTCGATTCCGGTTGGAGAAACAGCTTCTTTGTTAGGAGTTTCGGGAGATAGCTTGTGGCTGTACGTGATTACAGATACGAAGAAAGTTTATGTCTTTCGCATTCAAGAAACACCGACGCTGTTTCCTCCAGTAAATCCGACAGGGGTTGATCTGGGAACTGAGACCCCGATCGCGCTGCAAGTCTCTCCGAGTGGCAAATGGGGCTATGTGCTGTTGCAAGGAGCCAGCGATGCGACCAAAGGCTGGGTTAAGGTGATCAATCGAGACAAGTTAGATGATCCGGGGCAGGCAGTATCAGGGGCGATCGGGGTGACTGCAACTCCCCATAATCTGGCATTGGCAACGGATGGTCAACGCTTGTATGCGGCTGGAGAAGGAGCCGCCAAGGCTTGCGGTGGCGTTTCGGTCCTGATCGTTCGCGAAGATCAATGTAAGGATTTGCTCTGGCGCAGTTTGGAGCAGTGCCCAGAGTGTGTCGAAACCTGTATTCCCTTGGCCGTTGTCGAAAATTACGCCAATAGTGCGGTTGTCACGGATGCCCGAATTAATAATTGGATTCGCCCGTTGGTGCCCAGCACTGAAACCCTACAGCAATTGATTCTTTGTGCCTTAAATTCGGCAAGTAAACCTGCGCCTCCTGCAACGGGTGCAGGGGTGAAATCTGCGGATGCAGAAACCATTGCGGCTGGTCTGGACGCAGATGCTAGCTTTGATCCGGTCACTGGCAACATTCATTTCAAAATTCCTAAGGGAGAACCGGGGAGTGATGGCAAGGACGGCACAAACGGCCTCAATGGTACGAATGGCGCGCCGGGTGCCAATGGTGCTCCTGGTGCTCCCGGCATCAATGGAGTAGGTTTGGAATCCGATTTGACACAAATTGAAGCATTGAGCTGGATACACAATACAGGTGATAACCCAATTGCTACGATTGCTCGATTGTCTGGACAAGAGTCACGAGGAATTGTGATTGCTTTTACTCAACCTGTACTAGTAGCAGATTCAACAAACCCCTTTGATCCACCCAATCAAATGGATGCAGAGCATATCTTCCAGGTGTTTGTTGAACATGAGCTTGAGCAACGGCAGGCATTAGGAATTTCTTGCCGATGTGCGTTGATTGGTAGAGTTGTGGCAGTGGAAGATTTTAGCTTTGATGGAGCAAGACGAATCATTAGTGCAAAAGAAGTTTCTGGCCCTATAGCAAAAGGTGCAGCGTTTATCCTTGGTCAAGAACAGTTTAAGCAATTGCAAGATTTAATTAGCTTGTATGGTTTGACCATTCGACTGCACGGAGATTTCGTAGTGGATGAGAAAGGGAGAGCCATTGATGCTGACTTTGTGAGAGCAGAACTGGTTACAGGGAATCATCCAAGACGTCTTGGTACTCCTCCGACACCTCCTGGAGACCGTTTGGGACTTCAAGGTGGGTTATTTGAAAGCTGGTTTTGGACGAAGGATAAACCAAAACCTAAAGAACCTAAATAGCCTGATAGGACAGTGCGTTATGACCACTTACTTATCGATTTAGTGCTTTACAAAACAGCCTTCGCTCATTGATCAGATTAAATAAACCAAATTTGGAGCTTTCCCATGTATACTGCTAAACCCATACCTGCAAGTTCTTCCACCCATGCCACCCATTGCAATTGCCCTGCTTGCCGTGGTGTGAACTGCTTTGAACGTCCCCGCTTTTTTGCCGGACAACCGCTTACAGATAAAGATTTGGAAGCAGCTCAACGATATGTGATTGAGAAAAACAAATTGCACAACCGCTACCTGGTGGGAACAGGGGTAGTCTGTGGCTTGATGGTGAAATGTGATCCGTGCTGTGATGGCAGTGTGGTGGTTGAAACGGGCTATGCGATCGACTGCGATGGCAACGACATTGTGCTCTGTCAGGAAGCCTCTTTTGATGTCTTAGGCTATCTGAAAAAACGCAAAAATCAGGAAGATTTACCCTATTGTGGTCACACGGTCTACAACAAGAAGGCGCAACCTGTAGACGAGAAAAAAGAGTATCTATTGGTTCTTTCCTATGCTGAGGAAATGGCAAAACCGATTACGGCTCTTGTGCGCGATAACGGTTGTAATAATAGCCGCTGTGAACCCTCACGCATTCGGGAAACCTTCCAGTTTGATCTCATTGAAACCCGGACGGATAAGCCTGATTTGAGAAAGCTCAAAGTCAGTGATTTGATTCCGGATCAAAGCTTTTTGGGGCAGGTTATTGCGTGTTTCAAAACATTTCAGGAGGTTGTACGGGCATCACAGGCAGCGGCTGAGGGAGAAAAACAGCTTGGCAATGATAATGTTACTGCTTTAAATGCTGCATTCAAGCAAATACGAAATCTGGTGATGGACTTCTATCAAAAAGAACCCACAATTCGGTGTGATCTTCCGGCCAAAATCGCGGATCTTGAAAAGGGGTTTCAAGCTGCAAATACACCTAAAGAAAAGCAAAATTTTGCTGTTTATATGGTTGCTTTGTTATTGCAACTTCTGTTGGATTGTGTTTGCGATGCTCTACTCGTGCGCTGTCCCGAGTGTAAGGATGGAGAAGGGGTCGTGCTGGCTTGTATCACGATTCAAGGTGGCAAGATTGAAAAAATCTGTAATATTGTGCGTAAACAATTGATTACGGGACCTTCATTGCAGTATTGGATGCAACCCCTCTTCAGCAGTCTTGAAACCCTTCTAGACTTCATATGCTGTGATTTTGATATCGTAGAGCTGATAGAGCAACAGTTATCTCACCAATCAGGCCAAATGTTTGAGTAGATGATTATCTCAGCAACCAGGCCAAATGCGTCAGTAGTTTGAAAATTTCTCGATATTTTGAACAAAGGAGGATGAAACAATGCGAGATGGATCACCTTTAGAAGACAATGTCCGCATTAATCGGCAAGCCACACCGTTGCAGGATCTTAGCGCAGCCCTGACTCGCAGCGAAGCCGCATTTAAGATGTTTCGTGATTTTTCGGTTTGTGGCTTGCGGGAACTGGTGGGCAATTCACTGCAAGGATTAACGAATTCTAGAAGATTGACTGCAATGGATCTCTACGATCGCCCTTTGAGAGAAGTAGAACAACTATTAAGACAGCAGAATATCGAGGTAGAGACCCGAACTGCAAGTAAAGCTTGTTCTCCTCAAAATTTGAGAAATACTGCCTGGACTATAGAGCCGGGAAGCAATATTACATTGCTTATTTATGGCGATCGTGTTGTCGGCATTCAGAAAGGAGATCAACGATTTCCTAATCTAGATAACCCCAACCAGTAACTTGTTGTGCAAACGATCGCAATTCGACAATTTAACGTACAGTACAACGTTCCCCGATCGCTCGATAACCCTGCCAATGTCCAGCGACGAATGGATCAGATTGTCAGTCAACTGTTAGCGCAAACGTTGGAAAATCAACTTGCCCAGTGGAATGATGCGGATGATGCGCTGTACTTTATCGAGCAACTCCATTTTGATCTGCCCCTCGATCTGACCCAGAACGACGATCGCCAATTAGCCAAAATTTGGGCGGGGGCATTGTACATAAGCATTCAGCACACCCTCCGTCAGGCCGGAAGGGGAGTCATTTGTTTTCGCGATCGCAGCACATTCATTGCCAGTTTTCTAGAAGACCTGATCCAGGGTCGCGCCTGGGATTACTGGTACTATGCCGAATTTGCCGAACTGCAATCGGTCTCCCTGGGACAAGCAATTCTAAATGTATTGACGCTGGATCGTGATGTGGGGCGAGAGGCTCTGTTGGAACTGACTCGACGAGATAGTTTGGAACGATTACTTACCCGTTTGACGGATGCAGAAGTAGAAGCGATCGCCACTCAATGTTTGCTGCCCCCCAGCCCCACGGTCATTTTACCCAATACCTATGGACGGTGGATTGATGGGCTGCGATCGCTGCTAAGCAGTGGCATGGCATTGACGTCTGTGATTGCCAGAGATGTGACTCGTCTGTATCTGGGGTTGTTGCGTCAACAGCCTGAATTGGGGCCCGATGTGAATCTGGTACGGTTTATTCAAGATATTCTGCTCCTGCGGCAAGCGGTGGTGGAACTCAGCGATCGCTCTCAATTTCTTTCTCTTCTTGCAGTCAATGATTGGACAGAGGCGCGTCGTTTACTGGGTAGAAGCCCGCTACAGCCACTGCTGATAACCTTAATGCGGGAAATGTCAGGGGTAAAAGTTGTGGAATTACTCCAGGAGTTGCAGGTAGAAGACTCACAGCCTATGCAAAGTCGGGTCGTGACCGAGTACGGCGGAATTTTCTTACTGGCTGGCGTGATCGCAGATTTAGATTTAGACCACTTTTTGCAAAACTGCCCTTATCCTGAGCCAGATGGAATTTCCAAAACAGGCTTGCTGCTGTATGCGATCGCGCTTCAGTGTTTAGGATTGGAGAACGCGACTCAAGCTATAAGCGATCAGAGCCTGGCTGTATTTGCCGGACTGACCAAACCTCCAGATAGCGCGCAACTGCAAACGTATGCTGACAGCCTCACGCCTGAGATACACCTGGCGTTTCGGCGTCAGTTTCAGGCTCATCGAGAGGCATGCCTTAACCGTCCTGAACTGTTTATGCTGTCACGCCTTCCTCGCCCAACGGTGTTTGATTGGTTCTCTCTTTCCGGTGACCCTGAACTTCTTAAACCGAGGTGGGATGCGGCTCTCCTAGAAGTTAGTGCAACTGTTTTACAGGGATTTGCCGCTAAGCTGGGAGCCTTCTCCGATAGTAGCCCTGCCTATCTCTGCCGAAATTTTTTAAAGAGCCAGTCAGAGATTGAAATGTATACTGATCGCATCAGCATACATTTTCTTACTTGCCCCCTACAAATGGTGCTGCGAATGGCAGGCTTTGAAGATATTTGCTGGCAGATAACCTGGATGGAAGGGCGATCGTTGTCATTTCAGTTTGATTAATGCTGCCCTCTGTCCTTTACCTCCCTCCCTCCCATGGCTGACTCACATTCTACTGCTACTGCTGAAGCAACAAAGGCAACTTCAACCGCCCATCCTCCGGTGCAGGATACGATGAACGTGACTGCGGAAAAGGAGAGCGATCGCGCTTCGATGATGGGCGATCGGATGGTGAGGGCGATCGGTGGAGGTAGTCCAGAAGCTTTGCCGGAGCGGTTTGCGGGGGCGTTGGGGCAAATGTCGGGGGCTTCACAGGTAGGGATGATGCGGCGGTTGCAGCGCAGTTATGGCAACAGCTATGTGGGGCGTGTCATCCAGGCGAAGCTAACAGTGGGGCAACCGGGGGATGTGTACGAGCAGGAAGCGGACCAGATAGCGGATCAGGTAATGCGGATGCCGGATCAACCTTCTAGCAACCATGAACTTTCCTTCTCTTCTGTCCACGCTTCCACAGCCCAACGGAAATGCACAGCGTGCGAAGAGGAAGACAAGCTGCAACGCAAAGAAAGCGGAAGCATGGGTGGAACTCCGGCTACTGTTCCTCCAGTCGTCCATGAGGTTTTGAGTTCCCCAGGACAGCCACTGGGAATGACGGAGCGTGCCTTCATGGAACCGAGGTTCGGACAGGATTTCAGTGACGTCCGGGTCCACACGGATGCGAAAGCTGCGGAGTCGGCCGCCGCTGTGCAGGCACGGGCCTATACTGTAGGGAATAACATCGTCTTTGGTGGCAAAGAATCACCGTCCGATCTGCCGGTACTTGCCCATGAGCTTACCCATGTGGTTCAGCAGAGTGGTGCTTCACCGATGCTACAGCGCCTGGCGTATTGTGCAGATTTTCTCGAGCTGACGCGGCGTCCGGGTGTTAAAGAGAACCAAGTGAGGGACAGCCTCGCGGCTGATGCAGCAAGCTTCGGCACGGTAGAAAGGGAATTTTGCATACCGGCAGCAAGTTTCGACCCGTATCGACCGGGGAAGCAAGAAATCCGCTGGGACAAGAGAACACCTGATTGTCTCCAGGGTGATGGAAAAGCTGATATTGCCCTGCTCAACGGCTCAACCTTGGAAATCATTGAAGTCAAGGAAGCCACATGGGATGAGGACACAGGAGCGCCGGCTGCGGAAGAACAATTGGCTAATTACTTAAGCAAGGCCGCGGACCGCCCCGACATCGTGAACGAACTCTGGCGCGCAAGCGGGCATACAGCGGGCGAGATCACGTCGGTCACGGCAATGCCGATGACACGCTTGAGCCTGTGGCCCAACCCCCGCGCCATTGGCCGCGAACTTGTTTCACTCCGCTGGTGCAGAGACGGTATCGTCGTATTCAAGGTGGAGCCGTATGAGAAGGAAGAGGAAGAGGACAAGAAGCCGAAGGACAAGAAGCCGAAGGACAAGAAGCCGAAGGACAAGAAGCCCAGTCCGAGCGACACGATTCCCGAGCAATTGCTGAAACTAGGCGAGAAACTTGCGGAGGTGCTGGCGGCTCCGCGAGTCCTTGAAGCTTCCCTGGCATTAGTCCAAGCTTTGGGGACGTTCGAGTTCAGCGAATTGCTGTTGATCGGCGGACTGGGAGTAGTTGCGTTTCACTGGCGCCAGATTCTGGCGGCAGGGAGAGAGCTTGCTGAGCGTATTATGTCGCTAGCGGGCAAGATTTTGGGGGGAGTGGAAGAGATTGCTGAGGATGTTTTAGCAACAGCGGGCAAGATTTTGGCGCAAGCGAAAGAGATCGTTGAGGATGTTATGTCGCTAGCGGGCAAGATTTTGGGGCTAGTGGAAGAGATCGCTGAGCGTATTATATCGCTAGGGGAAGAGATCGCTGAGGATATTATATCGCTAGGGGATAAGATTGCTTCGATTGCCGAATCAGTCGGGCGTTTTCTCTTCGGCTCCAACGATACCGATTGGCTTTCCTTATATATCAAAGATCTGACTCCCCCCGTCATCGATATGCCGGTCACCGAAGATCTGACGCACTGTGCCACGGTTGCCCATGAAGATACATTCATCAAGATCGATGCCGAGCTACTGTTTGATACTGGCAATGGGGATCTCAAGCCAGAGGCAATCGCTCATCTCGAAAAGATTGTCCCCCTGCTTCAAAAAGTTGTCTCCCTGCTTCAAAAAGATGATTCTATCAGGATTGAAGGGTATGCCGACAATAGAGGAGACGACAATTTAAATAATCCTCTCTCCGAGCAGCGGGCCGAGGCTGTAGCTTTATGGTTCGTCAAGCATGGCGTTCTTCCGATGTCGAGAATTCAGAAAGAAGGCTATGGCAAAACCAGAGCACAATACAACGATCCAGAGGGACGCAAGAAGGATCGGCGGGTGGAGATATGGGTGCCAAAACACGGCTCGGTGGAAAAGGTGTGCTGGTGATCAATAACACACGCTCTGCTCTGGCACAGCGCGGTAGCGCCGCATCAAAAAGAAAAAATAGGTGGCACGACTCGACAGGTAGGGGACGTTAATCGAGTTATTCGGCAGGGGCAGTTACTTCAAGATGCTAACCCAACTCCCTGGCTATTAAATCGCTAGCCCCCTTCTCCCCTCTCCCTTCTCCCCCTCTCCCTTCCCTCCTCCCATGACTGACTCTCACTCCACCTCAACTCCTGAAGCGACCAAAGCTTCCTCCATCTCTCAACTGCCAAGTCAGGATGTGCAGAGAGCGAATGAGCCTGAAGTGGATCAGACCGCAATTGAAGGACAACGAGCGATCGCGGCAATGGGCGGTGCTAGCCCAACCACTCCACCGGAACAGTTTTCGGGGGCTTTGGGGCAGATGTCGAGGCGATCGCAAGCTAGAATGCTACGACAGTTACAGCGCAGTTATGGCAACAGCTATGTGGGAGCCGTGATTCAGCGCAAGGCAGATGGGGATGGCACCTGTACTGATTGTGAAAAGAAGGAAAAAGAGATTCAGCGTAAAGGAGAAGGATCGGTTGACTCAGTGCCCACTGGGTTTGAGGCGACAATGCAGCGCAGTGGAACGGGGCAACCATTGAATGAGGGAACGCGATCGTTTATGGAATCGCGGTTTGGTCAGGATTTTGGGGATGTAAAAGTCCACACGGATAGTGCCGCCGCAGAGGCAGCTAAACAGATTCAGGCACAAGCGTTTACGACCAGACGCGATATTTATTTTGGGCGAGAGCGTTTCCGGCCACTAGCGACCGAAGGTAAGAAGCTGCTAGCCCATGAGTTGACACATGTGGTTCAGCAAAATGGCATAACCACAGCAGAAAGTATGGCAAAACCCATTCTCGGATCATCAGGTGATGTGTTTGAGAGAGAGGCAGATAGGGTAGCAAACCAGATAATATCTGACAATTCAGTTGGATCAGACGCGACAGGATCAGTAACAACTGAGACACGAAGTTTGATTTCACCACAGAATTCCACTAATTCATCTATAAATCTAATTCAACGTCAGGACACTAATGCTGATGTAGGTGGTGGAGCAACCAGTGCGACTGCGCCAGCGACCATTCCTGGATCATCTGGACCCAACAGTTCTTTCGCATCTCCGGCTATTGTGGCAGAGCGAAAGCTTATTGATGTTGCACTAGAGTCAAAAGATGTAGGAGACGTAAAGCGTATCAGAAATTTTGGATTAGCATATGAAGAAGAAAAATTTAAACTAATCGGCATTTTGTTAGACCAGACATGGGTTGGTCCTTACGATGAATATGCTTTAGAAGCGATATGGGGCAGCTTCGGAGATCGGTTAATTAAGGTTGCATCAGCTCATCTTGAACTCTGGAATCAGTGTATTGAAAGAGGTGCTGAGCTTGAGAATTTGCCGGCGGTTAAACAGTTATCCACTTGGTTTATTGACGATATCAAGACACTTGCAAGTAATTATTTAGACACAAACAAAGCTCTCGTTGAAACGGAGATGACAAACGCAGGAATTCCCTTTCAAGAAGGAGAACAACCAGCCCCTGCAAATCAAGAACAGACGCAAAAGCTAGAGAAAATGCAGTCCGCAGCGAAGTCGATCGCTCATTTTCAGGCGCAACTGGAACTTGCCCGACAGGTATATGTTGGTTATAGTCTTGGCAATATTCCTCCTGAGTCTAAGCGATACTGGCTCCCCGTCACATTCGACCCATTCCGGCCACCTGAACGTTTTGATGCACCTGAGTACGATCTCAATGACCCTAGCCCGATGAAGCAGCCAAACCCAGTGTATAAGGTCGTGCCAACACAACCTTACGGGGTGTTGCTTGGTGAGTACAAACGAGGTATGCAAGCTGTGCGCGAACTGGTGACACTATATCCAATGGTGTATGCCATCTCACGTGAAGGTGCCAGTGCTGCTACCAAGGCATTTGCCGAAACGAAGGATCCTGCTCTTGCGCGGAATCAGCTTGCAGGTGCGCTGCGAAGATTACGAACCGATATCAACCAAACAAAAGCAAAGCTGGGAAAAGAGCTCGATCCACTCGACCTAATACCGATCCACCAGCAACTTTTTGGGGGCGTAAAGGTCGGAAATATCCAAGGTGATTGGTCACTTGAACTATCACAGCAGATTGCACGCTATCTGGTGGGGAGCCATGACCTCAAGAATGCGCTTGCCGCCTTGGCACTTGAGACAGTAAGCCAGATGGCTTTCATGCTATCGGGGTTTGCCCAAGGCCCAGGTATGGTTGCACTTCTCGCAGTCGGCTTTGGTGCAGCTAAAATCAAGGCAGATATATCAGCTGAACAGTACCAAGCGCTTCTTCAGGCATCTAAGACCGCCGTTGCTCCGGAGACAGACCTCGTTACACCACAACAAGTAGACGAAGCAAAAGCGCAAAATGAGGCTGATCAAGCTGCGCTTGCTTTGGCCACTATTAACACAGCCGTAGGGATTGCAGGAGCGTTGGCTAGTTGGGCAGGTAAAAAGATATCTATAAAAGATGAGAATGATGTCAGTAACGCTGCAACAAACCGAGCACCCAAGTTGGGTGATGTACCTGAGCAATATAAGGGTCAGCCTCCAGCCAATGATGTGACTCCAGGCGCAGCCAACGATAATGCAATTCACCCAAATGAACCAGCAAGTAATGTTATTGATCTTCAAACTATTAGAGAATCACAACAGGCGCAGGTAGCTGCGGCAGATGTAAAGAAGGTTTCTGGAGATGCGACAGTTGCCAGTACAAAGCGGGGTGGTTCACCACCAAAAGTTCAAAAGGGGGCTGGATCTACTCAAAGAGAGACGGTAGTTAGGAAGGGAGGACGTCAAAGAGAACGAATACAGCAGCATGACGAAGATTACACGGATCCTTTAACTGGTGAACCAGTTGAGCCACTGCAACCCAATAACCCAGTACCCAAGTACGACCCAAAGACAGGCAATTTGGAAGACCCTGCAACTGGACGTACACTAACTACTTTTCAAACGCCAAAGGAGACATTAGATAGATTCAGTAAATCTTTTGAGAAACATGAGCTTCCCCTACGGGCAGATATGGGGGGTGCTGATAAACCCAAAACATCAGGACTGTCAGAATCTGCTGTGCTGCATGTTCCTGTATACAACGCCCAAGGTAAGTACGTGGGCGATCTCATCAAGAATGTTATTGGAGAGCATACCTTCTGGACTTGGACAAGAGGATCTCATTAGAAGACGAAGAGTGCGATCGCCTCACCCGTAGTTTGGCTTGAAGCATGAAACCCAACACTTGCAAGGATTACACCCCACTCATCCATCTTGCCGACTTTGAGACGAGGCGATCGCGGTTAAGCTACCTTAGATCCTAATACTTGTGACGCTGTCAGATTCAAGGTTGGAAGTACGGCTAATTGAATGCGATCGCCGCCCTGAAAAACAGCTTCTTCGTAAAATCCATCCACCAGAGTCAGCACCATGACCTGTGCCTTTGCGGCATCTACAATCCAATACTCAGAAATTCCCCGTGCGGCATACTCAGAACGTTTGTAACGGTAGTCGCGATCTTCGTTTGGCTTTCCCAGGAGACACCACCCTGACTGCCTGACAGAAGTGGGTGAAAGTTAATAGCAGTGGGCTAATGCAGAAGGGTAGAGAGACATGAGAAGCTGGAGTTACCACACAACAGCTTATTGCCATGAACCCACTCTACCCAACTGTATAGTCAACTATTCGGCTTCCTGCGTCAATATTGCCGTGCTCAAGATTTACGCCACCTGAAAGCGTTGGCATATATGGTGAGCGCTTTAATCTGTAGCGGGCAGTTGAGCCTGCCTGGGAACCCTATGTGCCCAGCCGAGCCATGCAAGCGCAAAGAGTGGAGCGACTGGCGACGTTTTTTGGGCAATCCACGGGTGCGGGTTAGCCGGATGTCCCTGCCACTGGTGATGGAGACATCATCGTCTGTATCTTGCCCTCGACACCACCGTGTTGTGGAACCGCTATTGCATGATTCACCTGTCCGTTGTTTGCTGTGGACGTGCTGTGCCATTGCTGTGGCGAGTTCTAGAACATGGCAGTGTCTAGTAGCTAGTTTGTACCCACCCCTGGCAGAAGCTCGGTTGTATCGCCAAGTGCGCTTATGGGCAGATGGTGTGCATCAGTGTAATTTAGTGTTGGCAACTGTTCAAGGAGCCAAGGAATCCTGGGCCGTCGTCACCGATGAGGCTCCTTCACTACAAACCTTATGGCAGTGTCACTGCGCTTTCGAGTCGAAGAATTGTTTCTCGATATAGCAATCGAGGGGAGGGTTAGGACAATTGTCTGAAGGCATTATCGAGCGCATCCCAAAGATTCTGAAATTGATGGAGCGTCTTACGAAGGTAATGCTTGAGTCGTGCCCAAAATTTCTCAATCTTGTTCAAGTCTGGAGAATAAGACGGCAGAAACAGCAGACTACACCCTGCTTGTTCAATCAATTCGCGAATAAGGGTCGATTTGTGGAAACTGGCGTTTCCACAAATCGACCTGCCCTAGCTTCAATTGCCCAACCAGACACTGCTGTATCCAGATTTCGACCAACGCCGTATCGCAGTAACCCGTGAAGGTCAGTGGTGCCAGCACTTGACGGTTACACCACGCCGCAATCATGCTAATGCGCTCGGTGCGGTACCCTAACTTTAAGGCTTCAAAGCGCTCCGATTGCGCATACCAACCGTAGGCATAGTCTTCCGTATCATCGACCCCTGCTTCGTCTACGTAAACCAGTTGCTCGGCACAGTACGCTTGCAACTGAGCTAGGAAGGCTTGCCGTTGAGCTTCATCACGCTCTTGATAGCCATAACTCTTTTTTTACGAGTGAACCCAATGCGCCTGAGCGCCTTGCTGATGGCTTGGTCACTAATGGGTTCATGCCACTGCGCTGCCATGTCCTTTTGCGTCAAATTTCCCTGCTCACGAGCAAAGGCTCGGAATTGCTCTAAGTCGGCGATCTTGCCTTGAGGACCCCGTCGGTAATCGCGAGCGGCACTGACTGAACCGGTTTCCTGCAGTCGTTGGAGCCATAGGTCAATGGTGCTGCGACTGATGTTGAACAAGCAACTGATGTGGCTTTTACGCTGTCCGCTATCAAAGGCATCGAGTACTTTTTGACGCAGCTCATTGCTGTAGGGACTGGGCATGGTGGGGATGTTGAGGTGAGTGGAGATGCCTCTCTATTCTGTCCTAACTAACCTCTCGACTGCTATATTACTCCAAGCCACATCAGGGGCATTTCAACGAAATTTTTTCTGGGCAATGTCTGTATTAGAAAATTATGAGTGAATCCAGTGAGTGCGATGGAACCGCGCTGGTTAAACTTTGACCATTGCACCGAGTTCGAGTTGGGCGATCGCATCTTTCCCTAAGGGCACAACACGCGTATTCACTGCCAGTCGATAAAAGTGATTGAAGCGCGAGGTAGCTGCCCAGGTGGGTAGGGTCGCTTGGCGCTGAGCTACAAAGGTTTTTTGGAAGTTGGGGTAAGCAGATCCAGTTTGAGGATCGCGCGTGACGACAACACAACGCTGACAGGGATTGATGCCTAGAAACTGCACAGATCCGACTGAAAAAGGCATCGGTTCATCCGCATCACGAAACAAGCAATCTTCCCAGAAAGCAGGAACGCCATCGATTTCTAAATTAGAACGAAATCGCGATCGCACTTGCTCCAGACTCAACTCCGGAAACCAACCTGTCACTGCTGCTAGCGTTGCCGTACTAATTAGCGTCGGTCCAGGTGCATTTAAGTCATCCGGAAAGCCTGTCTCAGTATTTTGTAACAACTGGACTGAAAAGCCAAAATAGTCACTCAACCAGCTTTCTAGCTGAGATCGATCGTCCTCCAAGTTAAATACCATCCGTTCTGTGCTCCCCTCTACGCCCAAACTCACGGTTCGTGCTGCCAGATCAAAGGACGATCGCAGCAAATGTACTTTGGCAGTGCGTTTGCCATTCACAAACTTACCTGCTTGATCCACAATGGCGAACTCACGATCGCCCTTCAATGCTCCACTGGGTAGAACGATGGCGCGATCTACGAAAACCCTATCCAGAGACTTGATTGGGTAGATGCAGAGATGAGCAAGGTGTGACATGGGAGATTTTGGATTTTGGATTTACGATTTTGAATTAGTTAGTAAAGCTTCCAGCAGTCAGTGATCAGCGTTAGGCTAATCGCTCATAGCGATTAGCTTTTCGGAATTCAAAACTCAAAACTTCCCTAACACCTTGTCCCCCTACTCCGGTAACTTCAAAACCGGACGATCGCCAAATTCTGGCAAATTCACCGGATTCTGCGCCAGTTTTTCTAGAATCAGTTGGATGGCTCGTTCTAATTGGGGATCTTCGCCATTTGCCCATTGTTGAGGTGTGATTTCGACTTCGATATCGGGGTTCGTGCCATAGTTTTCAACACTCCAGCCCACATCTTTGAACCAGAAAGAGAATTCGGGTTGGGTGATGATGCTGCCATCCACCAGAGCATGGCGGGGCCAAATGCCAATCACTCCGCCCCAGGTACGTTTACCGATTAAGGTGCCCAGGTTCATCAGTTTGAAGCAGTGGCTAAAGATGTCACCATCGGAACCGGCATGTTCATTGGTAATGGCGACGATCGGACCCGCGATCGAATCACCCGGATAGGGTTCAGGTTTGCCCCAGCGTGAAACATCGTAGCCAATCCGCTGTCGTGCTAGTTTTTCTAGAATCAGTTGCGAGACATGTCCGCCCCCGTTGTAGCGCACATCCACGATTAATCCCTCTTTCTGGGTTTCGGCAAAGTAGTAGCGGTGGAATTCGGCATAGCCATCAGGACCCATATTGGGAATGTGGACATAGCCAACCCTCCCCCCTGTGGCAGTTTGGATAATTTGATGATTGTGCTCTACCCATTCACGATAACGGGCCCGCATTTCATTGGATAGGGTTTTGACCGTGATGGTGCGAGGAGCTTCGGTACTTGCAAAGGTGAGGGTGACTTCGGCATCCGATTGGTGTACCAACAATTCCTGAGGAGAACAATGACGGCTGACTTTACGACCTGCTACTGCTAGTAACAAGTCACCCACTTGCACATTACTGCCCAAGCGATTCAGCGCAGAGTCCGTCCCATCGTTCCAGGAGTCCCCCTGGACGATGTGAGTCACACGGTAAGCATCTGTCGCTTCATCATAGGCAAAGTCTGCCCCCAAAAAGCCCAGGCGATAGTGGGGTTGTCGGCGGTAGTCACCGCCCATCTCGTAGGCGTGAGAAGTTCCCAACTCGCCTTGTACTTCCCAAACCAAATCAGAAAATTCAGAACGGCTGGAGACCTTATCCAATAAGGGACGATAGCGCTGATAAACATGATGCCAATCGACCCCAGACATATCTTCGACCCAGAAATGATCTTTCTGGAGCCGCCAGACTTCCCGAAACATTTGTTGCCATTCCTGGGTGGGAACGACAGACACGCGCACTCGGCGTAAATCTAGCCAACCTGATTTGCGTCCGGGTTCATCTTCCACTTTGGTGTTGCCTTGAGGGGCGATCGCACAGACCCGTAAGCGATTCCCTACCCGATAGATCAGCGTCTCATGCTCCTGTGACACCTGGAAACTGGTGATTTTCGCTGCAACCGTTTCCCGCTTTTGTTTTTCATAGTCATACATTTCCAGTGTCGCTTCGGCTGGCGGTTCGCTAGAATTCCAATGGTCGCGATCGAGGCTGCCCTGCACTGGCAAAGAACTGAACAATACTTTGCCCTTTAATCCCCAAATTTGCACATAACGCCCTTCGGGCACGGGGAATCCGACAATCCGGTGTTCAATGCCATCGAAATCAATTTCTAAAGGGGGCTTTTTGGGGCTAGTGGACTTTTCCTCCGACTTTTCTTCATCAGTTTCGGGGCTAGTGACTTTCTCTGCGCCATTGCCCGTTTTTTGTTCCGTACTTTGCCCCGACCCATTTTGCCCCGCTCCATTTTGCCCCGACCCATTCTTCAACGGTTTAGGCTGCGGCACAAAAGGAGAAGGCGTATCTTTGCTCAGGGCAATCAAGAAAGGACGCATTCCTCGTGGAAAGCCTAAGTCAAAGTAGATGCTGTCATAAACAGGATTGAATTCTCTATAGGAAAGGAAGTAGATAAATTTGCCTTCCGGATCGAAAGAGGGTCGCAAGTCCCGAAAGCGTGAGGGGGTGAGTCGATGCAACGCGCCACTTTCGACTTGACAGAGCTTGATGATAGAAGTCTGTTGCGTTTCAGAAAATCCATAAGCAATCCATTGACCATCGGGGGACCAATCGAAACCACCAATGCGCCCGTGTTCGCTGCGATCGAGCACTCGACTTTGCTGACTTGCTAGATCCACCCAAATCAATTCATGACGATGGTTAGCTAGTACCACCTGATCCGCTGTAGGAGAAACTGCCAGGGACAGTGCTCGCCCCAAATCCAACCCTTCTAGCCGCTCTGGTTGTGCATTGAGGTCGGTGGGATTGTGAATTTCGATCGCCTCCATCCCCCCTACATCAGAAATTGTCACAAACCGTTGCTTGTCATTTAGCCAGCGGGTGAGGCGATAGCGTACCCCATCGGGTTGCCCTAGTTGGGTGACGGCTCCTTCCCAATTACCAAACCAAAAGCTTTTGCCTCGCGTGGTAATTAAAGTCGAATGCCCTTCGGGATGAAGTGTATAGCTTTCCAGATAACGGCTAGCATCAACAAATTTGCGCTGTCGTTGCACCTGCGGACTGTGAAATTCGATGGCGATCGCGCTCCCCTGCCCGGTTGCCGGCTCAAAGTAACCCAATTCTGCTCCTGCATGGTACACAATGCGATTGCCATCTGTGGTGGCATTGCGGATGTAATACACCCGATTATGAGTATGGGGTTGCAGGTCTTTGCCGAGGGGGGTGCAGGAATAGAGGTTACCAATGCCGCCGTGGTCAGAAATGAAATAGATGCGATCGCCTATCCACATCGGTGAAGTCAAATTTCCCGGCAATTGGATCAGTTTTTGAAATTCTCCTTTGCCGGTTGGATCAACCCACAACACCCCAGCAGTACCACCCCGGTAGCGTTTCCAGCGAGCAATGTCGCTGGTATTTCTGCCCAGCACAACGCCCCCGTTGGCTCCATAGGAAACATGGTGGGCTAACCCCAACGGCAGGCGATCGGGCATACCGCCAGCCGGGCTAATCTTATACAGATTATAGATACGACGAAACGGCTGCGCGGCACTACTAGCAAACAGAATTGCATCGCCTTCACGACTCCAACCCACCACCTGTGTACTGCTACCCAAAAAAGTCAACCGCTTTGCTACCCCCCCCTCGGCTGGCATGACATAGACTTCTGGATGCCCCTCTTCTCGACCAATCAATGCCAGTTGAGTCCCATCAGGTGACAAAAACGGGTGCGATACCTCGCCCAAATTGGATGTGAGCCGGATGGCAGTGCCGCCCTCGATCGATACGCTCCAGAGGTCGTCTTCACACACAAAAACGACCCGATTTCCGTGGATTGTGGGAAACCGATAATAACCCGATTGCCTGCTCATCGTATTTAACCTGAATGTTCTATCTGGACTGAGGAGAAAGTAGGGGGTGCGGAATGGGAAGTGAAACGTTGTCAGCCTTGAGCCAACTCAACATTCACAACTCATCACCTGAACCTGGCTGATTTCTTCAGCCTGTTCTCTATCGTGAAACTTCACTATTAAACCGCTAAACCTTCTACTATCAAGGTTTTCATAGATTTCTTTAATGCTGACACCTTAACACGCTGTCAAATGCGATCGAGGGGGTCCAAAGATCAGCAAAGCAAAGTCAAAGACTGAAGTAAAAGCAGCGTCTCCCAGGGCTGTTCCCAAGCAATCTCCTCCACCCCATTCCCCATCACCCATCACCCTATTTTGGCATTCCACCTTGCTGTTTTCTGTATCTAATTCGGCTCAAAACGACCATATTTCAATGGTTTCGCAACTTTCGTTTTTTCCTGACCGTCTCTGAAAACGAACGAAGTAAGAAGGGTAACTCGTAGGAGAACACTCCCTAGAGAACAGGAAAAGCCACACTGCGTTGCCCCGGCTCAAAACTGACCCTTCCGGTGCACCTCTACCACGGCAATTTAACCCGGCCTAAACCTTTTGCAGAGGATGTTTCAGGGCTCAGCGATCGTTGAGCCAACGGATGCTGTGCCTGTGCCAGTGGTTTAGGCAAAAAACTTACAACAAAGCTTACAAATCAAGAGGCGCTATGAAATTGATCCCCTGTTTCCGGTGGGCTGCGATCGCAGCATTTGGACTCGGCATTGGTGTAGCAGCAAAACCCGCGATCGCTGCTGCAAGTTTTGATCAACAAGAATTGGATCAGAGCCGGATGATTGCGATCGCCGCTCCTGTTGCCAATGGTGCCTTCCATCAATTGTTGATTTTGGAGCAAATCAGTAACGCCCGTGCCTGCTGGCAAGAAGTGCCAGGTACCCCCAGCCAGGTGCAACCTCTCTTAGTAAACTTCGACTTTACCGGAATTTGTGGTCGCAGTGTTGACAGCAACGGCTACTCCGTGCGCGTGGGAGGCGAAGATCTGGGTTGGCGCTATAGTTTGCGAGTACAGAAAAAGCAGAACGATCTGGTATTGATGGCGGTTCCGGCACTCAATGCTAACGCCACCCCGATCGAGATTGGCAGAACCAATGGTTTGAGTAATGGCTTTAGTCGCTTTGTGTTAAATCCAGGCTGGCGGATGACCAAGCGCGTCTATCAAGGCAAACCCCTGGGTCATATTTACTTAACCAATAACCTCACCCTGGCGCAGTTGATACAAAAACCATCGACCTTGCCACCGATCGCCACCACTCCTAAGCCCACTCCATCAACACCGCCTGCACCCCGTCCAGGCTCTCCGTCGCCCATCGGTACTCTGCCCAAACCTCCGGTTATCACCAATCCACCGACTTCAACCAAACCCCCTGTCGCGACAACGCCATCTGCTAACCCAACCAAGCCAGGCGATGTATTCGTTCCCGTAGAGTATGAATACACGTCACCGGATGCATCTGACAATGCTAATTTGCCAACGGTACCCGTCAGCCCTACACCGAGATCTAATCCAGGCAATTCGGGTACTGGCAATTCGCCTGCCTTGCCGCCTGCTAACCTGAGCTATCGAGTAATTGTAATGGCAAGTACGCCTAGCCAGCAAAGTACCCTGAAGAAGGTTGTCCCAGGTGCCTTTCGCACCACTTATAACGGACAATCGGTAATGCAGGCAGGGGCATTCAGCGATCGCAGCAAGGCAGATGACCTCCTAGAAAGACTCAGTAGTGAGAATCTGATGGCAATGGTGGTTGCGATGAACTGAGAAACTATACTGCAAGCCAGTTACTGTTCTCTTGTTTCCCAGATTCAACAAATAACAAAACCGTATCCTGTTAAACTTCAGAATACGGTTTTGTGCAATGCTGTGGCGATTCAGGCAGTTTCCACCCCGAAAGGTTATCGATCTTGCATTGACTCTATTCTGTCCGGCAGCAGATTCAATCGGTTCACCCATCTGGATGATCTAACGATGATTGAAGCCCGAAACAAGAGCGATGGCATAACATGACCTTTCAACAAGCGCCCCATTCCAGAGAGAGGTGTAGAGTTAAGCAGGAAGCAATCTGCAAGAAAGCGATCGGCAAGAAAGGAAGAGAAGGGAATGAAAAAAATCTGGCTGTTGGGTTTCTTGCTGGCAGGCTGTAGCCATTCCCCGTCCCATATCTCACCATCGGCAGCGGCATCTTCCGCCAAGTTGCCCGTCTCCGAACCCACCCTGCAATACAAGCGTTATGCTTTGCCCATGGGCATTGCTCATACACTTTTGATTCCGGTTCACAGTCGGTTTCGCATCACACCGGCTGTCTCACCCAGTGTCGATACCTTGCCAAATTTTGCTCGGAAGTATGGTGCGATCGCGGTCATCAATGGGGGCTTTTTTGACCCAGAAAATCGGAAATCCACGTCCCACGCTATTGTACAAAGCCAATCTGTTGCCGATCCTCAACAAAACGATCGCCTGATGCAGAACCCCAATTTGGCTCCTTATCTCGATCAAATTCTCAACCGCACCGAGTTCCGGCACTATACCTGTGGGCAGGCAACTCAGTATGAGATCACGCTGCATCGTGCCCCTATTCCTGCCCCCTGTCGTTTGATCGACGCATTAGGCGCTGGTCCTCAATTATTGCCAACCCTGACCTTAGAACCAGAAGGGTTTCTAACCATTGTGAACGGAGAAACCCGGCGCGATCCCTTAGGTGCCAACCAACCCAATGCGCGCAGTGCGATCGGACTCACTCACGATGGCAGCATCCTGTGGGTGATGGTAGCTCAAACGCCTAAAAACGCTGCAACTGGCATTTCTTTACCGGCACTGGCAACCTGGATGAAAACCTTGGGCGTGGAAACGGCAATGAATCTGGATGGTGGCAGTTCTGCTTCGCTCTTTTATCAGGGCAACACCTGGTATGGCAAAGTAGATGACACCGGAAATTTCATACAAAGACCTGTGAAATCAGTTTTACTCGTCCAAGCCCTATGATCGTTGTAATTTTCGATTCATGTTGGCATGATTGGGGCGACAAACCAGATTGTCACAAATGTGACGATTTCCCAATGCTCAAGTTCCTCAAACAAGCGAGCTTTATGCGATCTAAACTCAGTCAACACTGACACTATTTGGGACGATCGTCATCTAACTGAAAGGGTAAATCCAGACTGAATACCTTCAGGTTTATCATTCAGAAGGCAGAGATTGTGAGATGTTGGTGAGAATTCCTTGTTGGGTAGAATCTCAGGCGATCGCTGGAGTTTGGCTGCTTTCAAGACGCTTTACCAAGATTCATCGGAGCAAGTGAAAAAATGAAGTGCCAGGGTGGAGAAGGTGATGTAACCAAGACATGGTTGTTTGTTATGAGTGCACCTGTTGAAAGTTTGAGCCAACAAATTTGTTTCGTTAGTTAAAGTTTGTATCAAATTGATGGTTATCAATCTCGATTTTGATTGCTTTTGCAAACCAGGGAATAGAATTGTTGGAATACAGCTTAACTTGTGGTGATGCAGCAATGGTCATTGAAGCGGGTAAACGACTAAAAACGGTAATTGTCAAAAAAGAGTCGATTGAATATGCGAGTACTTTTTTGCAACAGTTACCAGAAAAGCCAAAAGAAAACTTGTCCTTGCGAGAAGCGATTAATCAGCTTCGCGATCAGTTGAAAGCAGCACTCATAAAGGGGTATAGCTACGAAGACTTGGCAAAAATGCTCACGGGTAAAGGGATAGAAATTAGCCCTTCTACCCTGAAAAACTATGTTCCTTCTGGTAAACGACAAGCTGCCAAGGAACAAGCTGCTGCGGTGCCGACCAAGAGTCGAAGAACCAAAAAGACTGAAGGCGACACCTCTGCATCAGGTCAGGCAGATTTAGATTTGGGGACGCCCATTGCAGAGATAGACATCGCTGCCCCTACCCCTGCGGTAGACACGGCAGAGCCTGCTGAGCCTGAGCCCCCCAAGCCTGCACGGGGTCGAGGCAAAGCTGCTACGGCAAGCAACTCAGCGGCTAAAACAAAAGCTGAAAGTAATGCCAAAGCTGCCCCGGAAGCGGCTCCTGTGACCAGACAAACTCGATCCAGACGCAGTTCAGTCAGTAAGCCTGCTGCCAAGACCAATGCTCGATCGACTGCAACCAGAACCCGCAAAAAAACGAGCTGATTGCAACCCATCATCGCTCAACGTTGCTGACTTAAAGGATGAATTTTTACCCGCTAATGATTCATTGACAAACGATTTATCCTGATAAACGATTACTGATCCGCAGAAGCAACCCATTGCAACTCAGCGACCAGTCCAAAATGATCGGAAGGATAAATGGACGGGTTGTCCGGGGCTGGCTTTGTGAAGATTAATTGGCAATTGCACACTTGCCAGTGCCGACTGACAAAGATGTAGTCTATTGTGCCGCGCCAGCGTTTCCAGGTGCGGTTTTTCCATAAGTTCATAAGTCGCCAAACGATGCTGCGGGCAAGGCTGGGGCGGTGTTTGACTAAGGGTGTAGGACAAGTATATTCCGGTTCCTGTCCGTGGAACGCAGCATAGGCAGAGATGAAGCGATCGCGCATCATCCCAATTTCTGGCGTATTAGGAGGGGCATTGAAATCCCCCACTGCGATCGTCGGCAAGTGGGGCGGCAACTCAGCCAACCAATCTAACAGCAACTGAATCTGTGCAATCCGTGCAGGTGAATGTCCGGGTTGCCAATAGTAATGACCATTACAAAATACGAAGGGGCGATCGTCCACTCGTATTTCGACCCTCTGTGCAAACCGTCCCTGACCTTGCAAATCCAACTGCTCTTGTCGGACAAAGGCATGACGACTCAAAATCGCTGCACCATACATGGGTCCAAGCTTGTAGGGAAGTGCAGCATACGGAACTAAATAGACATAGGGCATGTCTAGCTGTTGGGCTAGCCAACGGGCAGTATCTTCTTGCAAATTGAATTCTTGGATACCAATGAGATCGGCCTGTTCAGCGGCTAAGCCTTGCACCAAGAGGTCACGCCGCTGCTGCCAATGCTCGAGTTCAAACAAAATATTGATTGTGATTACTTTCACCCGATTGACGCTCCACCACACTCCGCCCTCTAAGCAGTATAGGTCTTGGGTTGGCGATCCCCACCTGATCAGATGATGAGCGTTATTTTGTGAGGTAAGACCTCACAAAATAACGCCTAACAGTGAACTAGTAGAACTTGGTACTGACTAAAGTTCTTTGGGTGAATCAGCAGGGATGAAGGGAACAGGCGACTGGCTTGCGAGTCTTTTTAGGAATCGTCTTCTACCACCCACTGACAGACCAATCGACCGTTGACTTGTAGCCATTGAGCCAATAGCTTTTTTTGCTGCAAATGACGAGTTGGTAGTGTGGAAGGGGGAATGGGGGTTGGGTTGGGTTGAGATTTGTAGGAAAGCATCGATTATCTCCTTGGAGGCTAAGTCGTTTTGATCGGGACGATCGCCCAGATTCAGTGAGTTGAGCAACAGGTGGGCAACAGGTGGGCAAGAGGTGGACAATGGACGACCGCCCATTCCTGCACCCTAAACACAAAACGAGAAGAAAGCGGGAAGAAAAATCTGACAATTCCATCACAATCCGAAACAGAAGCATCGTTTGAATGTTTGGATACCACATCCTGTGCTACAAATTCTTTAAGCTAGAAACCCAAGGCTTTGCATCCTTGCAAGGCGTTATATCTGGACGATGCATAGATTTTCGATTTGATTGAATTCACGACCTTAAAAAAGAATCTACGGTTTGCATATCGAGTTATGATATTTTCAGGAAATGCAGGTTTTGATTGCCCATGACTCCTTCTCCCTCCTCCCCTTCTCCTTTTCCTTGGCATACCCCAGTCATGCCCCGATCGAACTCAGGGGGTGTTCAGTTTGGGGTAGCTGACTCCGAGCCAACGTTCTACTATTTTGCGTATGGCTCCTGTATGTGTCCGGTAGACCTGAAGCGGACGTTCGGTGAAAGTGCGCATACTTACGTCATCGGACCGGCAACACTCAAGGGATATCGGCTGGGTTTCTATCGACGATCGCTGCGGCGTAATTGTGGTGCGCTGGATGTGGTCAAAGATCCCCATCGGGTGGTGGAAGGCGTGCTCTATCAATTGCCCTGGCGTTTTAGTGAACCCCTGGATGAGCGCGAAGAAGTGCCCAATGGCGGCTACCGTCACGAGACGATCGAAGTGCATCATCGAGGCAAAGTCTATGCCAATGTTCGCACCTATGTGGTGGTGGACAAACTTGCCGAAGAACTCGCTCCTAATGATTGGTACTTTAACGTGGTCATGCGGGGTGCAGTAACCTGCGGACTCTCCGAACACTATTGCTGGCAACTGTTTCACCACATGCATCAGCTTCAGCAGCGCCACGGGCAATCCCAATGCCTGCGTTCTGCCTGAAAGGGACGATCGTGAAATGAAGGTCTCCACCTCATTGTTCAAAATTTAATTTTCAGTCTTTTGCCAGAAGCCCTTCTCTAAAAAATTTGTCTCAGAAGACGCGATTTTTGCGCTTTTCTCAGGGGCGAGATCTGCTATGATAAACCAACCACTCGTGGAGAGGTGGCTGAGTGGTCGAAAGCGGCAGATTGCTAATCTGTTGATAGATTTAGGTCTATCCGAGGGTTCGAATCCCTCCCTCTCCGTTCAATTGGGGTCTTTCCCGATATCTTCTCGATTCATCTCTACAGTGCGAGGTGTCAAAGAATTAAGCGCACAGGTTTTGTGCAGTTAAGGAGACACCCATGCCAATTACGCTGCAAAAAAACGATGTCAAAGACTCCCTGACTGTAGCTGCGGAAATTGCCGCGCAACTGTCGGTTCATGCAGTTAGCCGAGATGCTGAGGCGGGAATCCCTACTGAAGAAGTCGCTCTGTTAAAGCGATCGGGGTTGCTGCTACTGCCCATTCCTGGCGAGTACGGGGGCGCAGGGGCACGCTGGACTGAAATTTACCCCGTCATCCAAGCGCTAGCGAAGGCTCAGGGTTCGCTGGGACAGCTCTACGCAAATCATGTAGTGCTGGTAATTTTGGGAGAAGTCATTGGTCGTCCCGAACAGGCAGAACAGTTTTATCGACTTACGGCACAACAAAATCTGTTTTGGGCAAATGCGCTCAATGCTCGCGATGCCCGTCTCACCATTGCGCCTGAAGGGGATCACTTTCGGGTAAATGGCGTGAAGAGTTTTGGCACAGGGGTAGCAGTTGCAGATATGAATGCGATCGGGGCGGTGCAGGAAGGAACCAATACTCCGGTCGTGTTTGTGATCCCTCAAGAACGGGCAGGGGTGCGCTACAACAAGGACTGGGATAATTTAGGACAGCGTCGCACCGTCAGTGGCAGTTACACCTTTGAAAACGTGTTGGTGACACCGGATGAATTGGTGGGTCCACCGCCCGTTGCTGAGAGTATTTTCCCGACATTGGTTTTCCTGATGTCTCAACTGGGCAAAATCTTTACCTACCTGGGCATTGCAGAAGGGGCGCTGGCAGCAGCCAAAGACTATACCACCACCTCCACCCGTGCCTGGATAAATTCTGGAGTTGAAACTGCGGCTCAAGATCCATTTATCTTGCATCGCTATGGCGAATTTTGGGCAGAATTGCAAGCCGCGATCGCCCTGGCAAATCAAGCAGCGGAACAGATCCAAATCGGTTGGGACAAAAAATTAGATCTAACCGTCGCAGAACGGGGCGAAATTGCGATCGCTGTCTCTGCTGCCAAGGTGGTTGCCATCAAAACGGGACTCAACATCACCAACCATATCTTTGATGTCATGGGTGCCCGTGCCACTGCGACTTGCTATGGCTTCGATCGCTTTTGGCGAGATCTGCGCACTTTTAGCCTGCATGACCCGGTGGACTATAAGTGTAAAGAGATTGGCAACTGGTTTTTGAATCAGGAATATCCCACACCCAGCCAATATTCCTAACCCACTGAATAGGAAATCCGGGGGATAGAAGACGCGGGGACGCGGACACGATCGTGGCAATACCTGAAACACATCTTCTTGAAAATGTTACCCGATGGAGTTATTACCCCTTCCACCCCCTTTCCCCCTCCACCTTCCCCCTTTTGTCCAACCTCACAGGCTTGTACTACTTTCCAATGTCTGGCGAATTGATCTATAGTCCAGAGTCATTAGTCTAGATTTAAAAATCAGTCGCTCGACATCATTGATTACAAGCTGAGGAGTGTATTGCGTCATGAGTAAGCTCGCTTCGGGCACTAGCCTTAGACCCCGTTCTGCTTTTGTTTTGGCGATCGCAGTGTTGACGACGGGGTTTCTCGCCGCCGCCTGTCAGGAGCCAACCCCAACCTCAACAGATCAGGCGGGTTCTCCCTCGACCTCACCTATTGCGGATGCTGGTGGGTTAAAACTGGGGATGCTTTTACCTGCGACAGGCGATTTGGCTTCGGTTGGGCAACCTATGTTGGGCGCGGCACCTCTGCTGGTTGAAACAGTCAACAAGTGCGGTGGGGTGAATGGTAAACCTGTGACTTTGGTTTCCGCAGACGACCAAACTGACCCCACCGTAGGTGCAGAGGCAATGACCAAATTGACAGAAGTGGATAAAGTGGCTGGAGTGGTGGGTTCGTTTGCCAGCAGTGTTTCGGCAGCGGCAATTCCCATCGCGATCCGGAATAAGGTAATGCTGGTTTCACCGGGAAGTACCAGCCCTATGTTCACCGATCGCGCCAAGACCGGCGAATTTCAGGGTTACTGGGCGCGGACTGCTCCTCCCGATACCTACCAGGCACGAGCACTGGCAAAACTGGCATACGAGAAGGGACTCAAGCGGGTTTCCACGATCGTGATCAATAACGACTATGGGGTAGGCTTTGAGAAAGAATTTGTCGCCGCCTTCAAGAAATTGGGCGGTACGGTGGTGAATGAAGCCAAACCGACTCGCTATGATCCCAAAGCCACCACGTTTGACAGTGAAGCCCAGGCAGCGTTTGGCGGCAAACCGGAAGGGGTGGCAGCAGTTGCCTATGCAGAGACGGGGGCACTATTGCTAAAAACCGCTTTTGAACAAGGTTTGAGCAAGGGAGTACAAATCTTGCTGACGGATGGTTCCAAGTCAGACCAGTTTGCGACCCAAGTGGGCAAAACTAGCGATGGCAAGTTTATTCTAGAAGGGGCGATCGGCACCATTCCTGGAGCCGATGGCAAAGCCCTAGCCGCATTGACCAAACTCTGGCAAGCTAAGTATGGTAAAGTTCCGGCTGAGTACGCGCCTCAAGCCTGGGATGCTGCCGCCTTGTTAGTGTTGGCAGCTCAAGCCGCGAAAGCCAATACGGGTGACGGGATCAAAAGCAAGTTGAAAACGGTGGCAAATGCGCCCGGTGAGGAAGTTTCAGATGTGTGCCAAGCCCTCAAACTTTTGAGTGAAGGCAAAGATATCAACTATCAGGGGGCAAGCGGCAAAGTAGACATTGACGACAATGGCGATGTCTCTGGAGTCTATGATGTTTGGCGGGTTGAAAACGACGGCAAACTGAAGACCATCAGCCAAGTTAGTCCATAAACGAAATATCATAGCCCGAAAAAAACCTGCTCAATGAGCAGGTTTTCTTTTGTCCGGTGTCAGTTGAAGCGAGATTGTACCGAAATCAGAATTGTTATATTTGGACGACAAAAATAGGATAGCCCCCTGGAGATGGCTTAGGAACAAGCGTTCCGGTTCGAAAGTCTGCTCCCTGTATACAGGATGGGAGGGTTGACTCAGCGTTCGTTCAGCCACTAATGAAATGATAAACATGTGGAACCAACTGTTTAACCGTCTAGTCAACGCGATCGATATCGCCATGCGGGTTTATATGCGCATGTCTGGCTATCTCCAGCCGATCCGAACAGGAAAAACCTTTTTCGGGGCTGATTTGCAGTGTGATATTCGAGACTTTATTCAGCGACGCATCTTTTTCTTTTCAATTTATGAACCCAATCTCACTTATTTCATCCAGCAAAACTTGAGGGCAGGGGATACCTTTGTTGATTTAGGCGCAAACATTGGCTACTTTTCGATGCTGGCTTCCCAGCAGGTTGGCACCTCTGGCAAGGTGATTGCCATTGAGGCGGCGCCCGATACCTTTGCCCAGTTACGATCGAATCTGGAGCGCAATGGTTGCCACAACGTTGTGTGTCTCAATGTGGCAGCGACCAAGGAACCTTGTTGGGTCGATATTCTCTGTCAAGATTCAAAAAATATTGGATGTAATCAAGTCACTGTGGTTACTCAAGCCGAGGGAAAAGTCCCGGGAAAACCCATCCTAGATATCTTAGGTGATCATGCGGCAACCACGCATTTCATCAAGATTGACATCGAAGGGGCAGAAGAAGCAGTTTTAGAACAAATTTTCCTGAACCTGGATCGGTTCCCAGAACAATTGACGATCGTGGCTGAAATCAAAGGAGCCTCTCATCGATATCTGGAACATTTTAGGCAGGCAGGTTTTGCAATCTCTGCCCTGCCTAACACCTATCGCATTGGCTACCTTCTGGTGCGCCACTACCTCAAACAGTTTCATGAAGCAGCGTTTACGGTCACCCTTCCGGTAGACCAATATTCGCCAGACTATACGGATTATATTTTCCGGCGATCGACTCGACGAGGTGCGATCTGAACGCCCCTCTTTTTGCCAGCCTGATTCGGTCAGACCGGCAAAAAGAGGAAAGAAGACCTCATTTTGTTATGCCTGCGCAATGCCTTCCTGACGGGCAGCGTGTTGCACAGCTGCTGCCACTGTGGTGGCGACCCGTTCATCAAAAACCGAGGGAATGATATGTTCGGCATCCAGGTCGGAGGGTTTGACGAGCGACGCGATTGCTTCTGCGGCTTCCAGGTACATGGTGGTGGTAAAAGTTTGGGCGCGACAATCCAGGGCCCCCCGGAACATGCCAGGGAATGCCAGGACGTTGTTGATCTGGTTGGGGTAATCGCTGCGTCCTGTTGCCATGACAGCGACGTCATTCGTGACCAGTTCGGGCTGGATTTCGGGAATCGGGTTTGCCATGGCAAACACGATCGGGTCTTTTGCCATCGATCGCACCATTTCTGGCGTCACCACTCCAGGCGCACTCACGCCCAAAAATACATCCGCTCCCACCATGGCATTGGCTAGAGAACCGCTTGACTCAACAGCAAATTCTAGCTTTTGGGGTGTTAAGTCGGTGCGACTGGTCGAAAGAATGCCTCTGGAGTCGCACAGACAAATCGACTCTGCTCCCGCTTTGCGCAACAACCGAGCGATCGCCACACCGGCTGCCCCAGCACCGTTGATTACGATCTTCACGCTATTCATCGATTTATTCACCAGTTTCAACGCATTGATTAACGCAGCGAGGCAAACGATCGCGGTGCCATGCTGGTCATCATGAAAGACGGGAATCCGCAACTCGCGCCGCAATCGTTCCTCAATTTCAAAACAACGCGGTGCTGCAATATCTTCTAGGTTAACACCACCAAAAACGGGAGCAATATTTTTCACCGTTTCTACAATGGCATCCACATCCTGGGTTGCCAAACAAATCGGAAAGGCATCTACCCCAGCAAAGTCTTTGAATAACATGGCTTTGCCTTCCATCACGGGCATGGCTGCTTCGGGACCCAAATTGCCCAAGCCCAGCACCGCACTGCCATCGGTGACGATCGCCACCATATTTTGCTTCACCGTTAAGGTGTAGACCTTGTCCGGATCTTGCGCGATCGCGGTACAGATCCGCCCTACACCAGGTGTATACGCCATCGCCAGATCGCCCTGACTCCGCAAAGAAATCTTACTTTGTACACTAATCTTGCCGCCTCGATGCAATGCAAAGGTGCGATCGTACACATTCAACACTCGGATTTCGGGCAACAGCTTCACGGCTTCAGTTAGCGTCTCTGCATGTTCTTCACTGGCAGCATCCACCGTAATGTCTCGAGTCGAAATCTTGCGCGTCTGCTCGATTAAGTCAATTTGTCCCAGATTGCCCCCCAGCGACGAGATTGCCTTGGTCACACTCGCCAACATCCCTGGACGGTTAGGAACTTGAAAGCGAATCGTGAAGCTGTAACTGGGATTGGGAGTGAGTTCAGTCATGATGTTTGGATTGTGGATTTTAGCTTGCGGATTTTAGATTTTAGATTGAATCCATGCCAACACTAAAATCTAGGGTTCGTCAAATATGGGTTGTCAAATCTTGTTCTAGCTTAGGGGAAGGTGGGGGACTGGATTGTGTTGGGATGTACCAAGTCGGCAGGGCTGGTCAATCAGGATACTTTAGCAGTTGCTTGAACAGGGTTGATTGCACTCCTGATATTACGGATTGCCTTACCAACCCACCTTAATCCCAATCTCGACCTTCACCACTGCCCTAATTTTTCATTGATGACCTGCCAATCGCTGGAAGAAACGCTATTATCACCTCAAAACTGATGTTTGAAACCGATGGAATCCTTGACCGTGCTGCAAAATTACATTAATGGAGTGTGGACTGCTGCGAGTACTTCCGACGCTTTGGAGGTAACGAACCCAGCCACTGCCGAAGTTCTGGCAAGGGTTCCGCTCTCATCGATGGTTGAACTAGATCAGGCAGCGCAGGCTGCAGCCAATGCTTTTCAGTCCTGGCGACGAACTCCCGCCACCGATCGCGTCCAATTTCTCTTTCAACTCAAAATTTTATTAGAAGAAAATATTGACGATCTGGCACGAACGATTACGCTGGAGTGCGGCAAAACTCTGACAGAATCGCAAGGAGAACTGCGACGGGCGATCGAAAATGTTGAAATTGCCTGCGGTATTCCTATCCTGATGCAGGGTTACACCTCTGAAGACATCGCCAGAGGCATTGATGAGTTTATGATCCGGCAACCCATTGGGGTCACTGCCATCATCGCACCGTTTAACTTTCCGGGCATGATTCCTTTTTGGTTTATGCCTTATGCGATCGCCTGTGGCAATACCTGCATCATCAAACCTTCTGAACGAGTCCCCTTGACGATGCACAAGGTTTTTCAACTCTTGGAGAAAACAGGGCTTCCAGCTGGCGTGCTCAACCTGGTCAATGGTTCTAAACAAGTGGTAGACGCAATTCTGGATCATCCGACCATCCGCGCTATTAGTTTTGTTGGCTCAACGCCAGTTGCCCGCTACGTCTATAGCCGAGCGGCTGCCAATGGTAAACGTGCTCAGTGTCAAGGAGGAGCCAAAAATCCCGTGATTGTGCTGCCCGATGCCGATATCGACATGACTACCCGCATTATGGCTGATAGTGCATTTGGCTGCGCCGGACAGCGCTGTTTGGCTGCATCAGTAGCGATCACGGTCGGCTCAGCCCGCCAGTTGTTTACAGACGCAATGGTGGCAGCGGCTGAGTCTCGGCAGGTGGGTTTTGGATTAAATGCCGGGGTTCAAATGGGACCTGTGATTACGCCCCAAAGTAAGACCCGCATTGAGGGACTGATTCAACAGGGGGTGGCAGAAGGTGCGACGGTATTGGTCGATGGTCGTCATCCGGTGATTCCGGGCTATGAGCAAGGCAATTTTCTCCGACCCACCGTTCTACAAAATGTTGACCCAGAAGGGCAAATTGCCAAAACTGAAATTTTTGGTCCGGTTCTCAGCTTGATTCACTTAGACACGATTGAAGCCGCGATCGCTCTGGTCAATCGAGGTCAGTATGGCAACATGGCCTGTCTTTTCACCAGCAGTGGAGCGGCAGCACGCAAATTTCGCTACGAGGCAGAAGCAGGGAACATTGGCATCAATATTGGGGTGGCTGCGCCCATGGCTTTCTTTCCGTTCAGCGGTTGGAAAGATAGTTTCTTTGGCGATTTGCATGGGCAAGGGCAGCAAGCGATCGAGTTTTTTACGCAAACTAAAGTGATTGTTGAACGTTGGCAAGATTGGACCCGTCAGTTTTAGCAATTCACTCGGTTATCCTACTCAAATGCCAAATAATCGACAAATTCCAGAGAGCGAGGTTCGGCTGCATTTAACCGGGCTAAGACCTCAGAATGGATAGCAGGCAGCGATCTCACCTTGCGGCTGACAAAGAAAGTAAAAGCAATATTGCCCATCAAAACCACATCACCATCTTGCAACGCTTGGCGATGTTGCACCTTGCTACCGTTAATAAAGGTGCCATTCATACTGTTTAAATCCACGAGGAAAAAGCCTTCGTCCTGCACATATTGAATGACGGCATGACGACGGGACATCATTGGGTCCTGGAGCGAGATCGCCGCTTCACGGTTGCGTCCGATCGCCCAAACCCCTTGCGGTTGTAAGAGTAACTGCGATTCGTGACCCACCAAATTGGTAATTAAACACATTTGCTGCCCTTGCACCAAACCTTGCACATAATACTTGGGCATGGGAGAGGTAGCGGGCACTGGGTCGGGAGACGGTACCTCGTCAGAAGGCAGATCGAGAATGACCGTAGAAGCACGTGCGAGAGAAGCTTCAATACTTTCAGCATCCAGTTCTCCAGCAAATTCTTGGCTGAGTTGTTCGGCTGCGGTTTGGTTGGGTTTAAGCACCGAGGGGGCTTGAAAGATTTCCGTCAGGGTATCCAAACGGCTTTCTTGAAAATCTGCTTCTGAACTCATTTCGTGGTTCCTCTAGGGCTGGGTATCACGATTGACAATGGGAGATCCGATTTATGTCAGTGTCTAAAGATTCAGTTAGAGTGCCCGGAGCAGGATTTGCCGTAACGCAAGTCTGCGATACTTTGATGGAAATTCATGAAAACAATTGATAATCCGGAAGATGAGAGAATTTTGCAACAAAAAATTTCTTACCGGCAAATCGTGGACTTGAGTCACCCTATTCATGCCAACATTCCCCGCTGGGGGGGAGATCCTGATATTGTCCTGGAGCCAGTTGCCCAGATCGATCGCGAAGGCTACTTTTTGCGCCGATTTGCCATGGGCGAACATAGCGCGACTCATATGAATGCGCCCAATAGTTTCTTTCGGGATGCACCGGGGATTGATGCCTATCCCGCTGCATCGCTGGTGGTATCTGCCTGTGTGGTCAATTGCTGTGAAGCATCCCGCCACAATTTGGATTACGAGCTAACGCTAGCAGACTGGCATATCTGGGAGCAGCAGTGCGGCAGGCTGTCAGCAGGAAGTCTGGTATTGCTCTATACCGGGTGGCAAGCCAAGTGGCACGATCCAGCAGCCTTTCTCAATCTGGACGATCGCGGCATTGCCCACTTCCCTGGGTTTGGGGTAGAAGTGACTCAGTTCTTGCTGGAGCAGCGGGCGATCGCAGGTGTTGGTACAGATACCCATGGCGTTGATCCAGGCATAGACACCCATTTTTCTACTAATCGCTTAGTCCTGGCACAACAGGGCATTGTCTTGGAATGTTTGAATAATCTAGATCGATTGCCAGCGATCGGGACAACTTTGGCGATCGGGCGATTGCCGCTGCAAGGCGGGTCTGGGTCACCAGTTTCGGTGTTGGCGTTTGTACCCTGAGGCAAAGGGGAAACAGAGCAGGGCACGCAGGGACCACGAGGACGCAGAGAGATGAAGCATGTGCAGCCCAGACACAGCCTGGGTCACGAGACCATGAACGCTCTCGTGACCCAGGTTCTGCCTCTGTTCCCTCGCTAATCGTCAGAAAGTTATACTGCGACCTCTTCCTTCATCCACTCTGTATGGAACACGCCTGCTTTGTCGATCCGCTCGTAGGTGTGCGCGCCAAAGTAGTCGCGCTGCGCCTGGGTGAGGTTTTGGGGCAGGCGATCGCGGCGATAGCTATCAAAGTAATCTAACGACGCACTGAACGCTGGGATGGCAATCCCTAACTTCGCTGCTGTTGCCACTACCTCACGCCATGCCTCTTGCTTATCCAGAATCGTTTGCTTGAATTCGGGAGCCATCAGCAAATTCGGCAGACTTGGATTTTCATCAAAGGCGTGCTTAATCTTGTTCAAGAAGCCTGCCCGGATAATGCAACCGCCTTTCCAGATCCGAGCACATTCACCCAAGTTGAGATTGAAGTTGTAGGTACTGGAAGCCTTGCTCAGTAACGCCATCCCCTGAGCATAGGAGCACATCTTTGAACAATAGAGCGCATCCCGCACTTTGTTCACAAAGGCTTCGACATCGCCCTCAAACTGGGCATTGGGACCCGACAAAACCTGTGCCGCTTCCATCCGCTCAGATTTGTAAGAAGAAATAATCCGAGCATTCACCGCTGCAATAATCGTAGGAATGGAAACACCAATTTCTAGCGCATCGTTCACCGTCCAACGTCCAGTGCCCTTTTGTCCAGCGGCATCCATGATCAGATCGACTAGGGGTAATCCTGTATCCGGGTCGATCTTTTTGAAAACATCGGCGGTGATTTCAATCAAGTAAGAATTGAGTTCAGGAGTATTGTTCCACTCGGTAAAGATTTCGTGCAACCGGGCTGCATTTAAGCCCAACACGCTTTTGAGTAAGTCGTAGGCTTCGGCAATCAGTTGCATGTCGCCATACTCAATGCCGTTGTGCACCATTTTGACATAGTGCCCTGCCCCACCGGGACCGATATAGGTCACACAGGGACCATCATCCACCTGTGCCGCAATTTTAGTCAGGATGGGTTCCAGAAATTGGTAGGCAGCCTGGGTGCCACCAGGCATGAGGCTGGGACCGTTGAGCGCACCTTCTTCGCCACCACTCACGCCCATGCCAATAAAAGTGAATTTGGCAGCTTCTAAGTCGTGGGCGCGGCGTTCAGTGTCGGTAAAGAGGGAGTTACCGCCATCGATGAGAATGTCACCTTCGTCGAGCAGGGGTTTGAGTTGTTCGATCGTGGAATCAACTGGGGCACCTGCTTTCACCATGATCAAAATCTTGCGGGGACGCTCCAACGAGGCAACAAATTCTTCCAGGGTATAGGCTGCTTTTACATTTTTACCGCCTGCCCGATTCGCCATAAAGGCATCTGTTTTCTCGCGACTACGGTTATACACGGCGACGGGAAACCCATTGCGCTCAACGTTGAGTGCCAGGTTTTCTCCCATAACGGCAAGACCAATTACACCAAAGCTTTGTGCCATAAGACTTTCTGCCAACTCTGTAAGTGCGGGACTGTCGGAATCTCCCCTTCAGGGTAGCCCGATCGTTTCTGAATTACCTGGAAGAATAGATTAAGAACTCGCTGGAAGGCTGTAATGGTAAGCCTTGCTACCAAGTTGGTGCTGTGTTTGAGGATCTTTTGGGCAGGAAATGGGCAAGGTTAAGGCAGCAAAGGAATGGAAACTAAACCCGATGGAATTGGGTAAGGGCGTAGCATTGGGCAAAAATCCTGGTAAGGGTTGCAGAATTGACCTGCCAAATGCCGCGCGCCCCTACTGCCAAATGGTCGGTCTGAATCTAATCCGCAATCCCAAACCAGAAAATTGACCCGAAATTTGCGCTCATTTTTCAATTTGTGGTATGTTGAGATTCGGTTTGGACGCATAGCTCAGTTGGTTAGAGCACTACGTTGACATCGTAGGGGTCACTGGTTCGAGTCCAGTTGTGTCCATTAGTTCCTGGATAACGAAGTCATTTCGGAAGCCTTTGGACTTGTTTTGAAGGCGATAGAACTCGTTTCGGAGGTCTTCGAAATGGTTTCGGAGGCGATAGAACTCGTTTCGGAGGTCTTCGATATTGTTTTGGAGGCGATCGAAATGGTTTCGGAGGCGATCGAAATGGTTTTTAAGGCATTCGAACTCGTTTCGGAGACGATCGAAATGGTTTCGGAGGCGATAGAACTCGTTTTGGACGTCTTCGATGTTGTTTTGGAGACGATCAAAATGGTTTCGGAGGTCTTCGATATTATTTTGGAGGTCTTCGATATTGTTTTTAAGGCATTCGATCTAGTTTTTGAGGCGATCGAGCTTGTATGTAATCGAGCTTGTATGTATTAGAGGTGGGCAAAAAGCCTTTTAGCCCAGTACTCCGGTGGGTTGAAAGAGTTGCTCAGCGGTGAGTGTCAGATCAAGAAAGAGGGGATCTGCGATCGTCCGATTTTCTCGATAGGTTTGGGGCAGGGATTCTGGCACAAATACAGTCACGCTTTTGGCTTGAGAATTAACTACCCAAACTCGTAGAACTCCAGCTGCCAGATAATCTGTGGCTTTTTCAGTCATCTCGCCAAAAGTTTGCCCCGGAGGAACGATCTCAACTACCAGGTCAGGCGAAATTGGGCAGGCTTCATTCTGCATCCAGTCAGCAGGCAAGCGCTCATGAGAGACATAGAGCAAATCAGGGACGGGGACCCAGTCTTTGCCATGGCGCGTCAGCTTTACTGCCCTCCAGAGATAGAGGTTTGGTCGAGGAGTGAACCATAAGCGAGGGTTGGCGAAGGTTCCGAGCTTTAGTCTAAGACGAGAAGCGGTTTTGGAGTTCATGGCTTATCGTCCCAAAACTGCTGAAGCCGATCGAGTACCCAGGGACGATCGTCCGTCAGCATGGCACTGGCGTAGGTTCAATCTATTCAAAACGGACTATCTCTGGTTGGACTGGCATGAAAAAACGATCGCTGGGTGGGCGATCGTAAAGGGTTTCAAGGTACTGATGACTCGGAAAAATACTGGGTTTATTGGGATAGGGTTTCTAAATGAGGCGAGGCGCGATCGTAAGGTAAAACTCCCTATTACCGCGATCGGATCGCAGTTCCAATCCTCACCCAGCCCGGAGGCTGGGCGCTACGTCCCGTGCGATCGCTCAAACCCGCGCAAGTGTTCCAATCCTCACCCAGCCCGGAGGCTGGGCGCTACTTCAGTAGTAAAAATGGTGAGTGCATGAATGAGCAGTTCCAATCCTCACCCAGCGCGGAGGCTGGGCGCTACATGGACTCGATAACGGGGGCGATCGTACTCACAAAGTTCCAATCCTCACCCAGCCCGGAGGCTGGGCGCTACATGCCCTCGTCTCTCTTGGTGGTCAGATTTTCTAGTTCCAATCCTCACCCAGCCCGGAGGCTGGGCGCTACGTACGGATACAGGTTTTTCTACGGCTTTATCACCGTTCCAATCCTCACCCAGCCCGGAGGCTGGGCGCTACAACGAGCAAGCTCGGATTGCTGAATGGCAACTGAAGTTCCAATCCTCACCCAGCCCGGAGGCTGGGCGCTACATTACTCGGTGTGCAAATGTCAACGATCGCTAAAGAGTTCCAATCCTCACCCAGCCCGGAGGCTGGGCGCTACACCACGCATTTTTGCTGAATCTGCCGTACAAGCATTAGCAGTTCCAATCCTCACCCAGCCCGGAGGCTGGGCGCTACCCGCAACCGGGCAAGAACAGGCGAGGCTTAAAAAGTTCCAATCCTCACCCAGCCCGGAGGCTGGGCGCTACATCAAAGGCAGACCCAATGTAAACAAGCAGCTTGTAGTTCCAATCCTCACCCAGCCCGGAGGCTGGGCGCTACGACATGCAAGCTCACAGGTTAGAAGATGGTTACAGTTCCAATCCTCACCCAGCCCGGAGGCTGGGCGCTACTCGTAAATTGCCAAGCATCTCTCCGCCCAACTTCTCGTTCCAATCCTCACCCAGCCCGGAGGCTGGGCGCTACTCTAGTGCGCCACTGCTCTATCGGCATCTCTATTTTTTGTTCCAATCCTCACCCAGCCCGGAGGCTGGGCGCTACGGGCGATCGTTCTTACCACATCAGGCAAGCGGTATTGGTTCCAATCCTCACCCAGCCCGGAGGCTGGGCGCTACCTCATTTTATTGAGATTTGCAGGGTTTGAGCTTTAGTTCCAATCCTCACCCAGCCCGGAGGCTGGGCGCTACGGCGATCGCTAACGAAGTCTCAGGATGTCCATGGTTCCAATCCTCACCCAGCCCGGAGGCTGGGCGCTACGACTTAAGACGAGTAAGCTCTATTGAAATTCGGTTCCAATCCTCACCCAGCCCGGAGGCTGGGCGCTACGATTGATTCAAGCCCGATTTTGGAGTTTGTTTGCAGTGTTCCAATCCTCACCCAGCCCGGAGGCTGGGCGCTACATCGGCATATCGGAATTCATCCGACTCATAGATGTTCCAATCCTCACCCAGCCCGGAGGCTGGGCGCTACTCCAATCTCAGTCAGTACTCCTTTTGTTTCGTTGTTCCAATCCTCACCCAGCCCGGAGGCTGGGCGCTACGTGATCGAATGAGAATGGAGACGATCATCTCAAGTTCCAATCCTCACCCAGCCCGGAGGCTGGGCGCTACTAAAAATGAGATCTAATAACGGTTATACGTTAATTGTTCCAATCCTCACCCAGCCCGGAGGCTGGGCGCTACGTAGTTGAAAACGGTGCGTGAGTTGCGATTGAAGTTCCAATCCTCACCCAGCCCGGAGGCTGGGCGCTACGTTATCGTGTAACGGTAAACGGTAGTGTAGTTTACGTTCCAATCCTCACCCAGCCCGGAGGCTGGGCGCTACTGGTGTAACCATCCAGCAAGCTCCCGTAGGGGTCGTGGTTCCAATCCTCACCCAGCCCGGAGGCTGGGCGCTACGATTGATAAACGAGTTGATTACGTATCAGACGGTGTTCCAATCCTCACCCAGCCCGGAGGCTGGGCGCTACAGAACCAAATTCTCCAAGTATAAGACGGAAGTGAGGTTCCAATCCTCACCCAGCCCGGAGGCTGGGCGCTACATTCTTTTTCGTTGGTAGATACCAATTTGGTTTTCTGTTCCAATCCTCACCCAGCCCGGAGGCTGGGCGCTACGGCCAGTTTAGCAAATCCTTGCTGGATAAGGAGTTGAGATAGCAATTGCGCGAACTGGGGCTGACCGAACCTAGACTTCATTAGAATGAATAGATTGAAACATCTCAAAGTCCTACCAAATAAGGATCGCGAACCTCCCGGCATTTTACCCCTCACTAGAGGTTCGCGCTGTGGTCAGAGAACCAAGGGTTCATCGAAATCAGTGTAATGATCTACCCCAAAATGCTCAATGTACTTCCCTCTGGGTGCAGGCAATCGATAGAACCGAAGATTATCAACTTTTGCATCAATAATGCCAACCAACTGAGCACGGAGAGCCTCATACTGAGCCTCATTCACACGACACTCAAAAACCGACAACTGCACACGTTGCCCATAATTCTTACAAACAGTAGCCACCTTGCGTAATCGGCGCCGCCCCTCAGAAGTCTCAGTGTTTACGTCATAAGTAATCAAAACATCCATACCTTAGCCACCAAAGAGTTAGCGTTGAATAAACGGCTGGTAACTCGGCACATCGCCTCTGAGATGTCTCGCCAACAACCGTGCCTGGATGTGACAGACCAAACCCAACGGAGCTTTAGATTCTGCAATCAAATGAGTAATTTCCTCTTGTTTGCGTTTCTGATAGGCAGTCAGTAAAGTCTTTCGAGCCTCATCTTTGAGATAGATCGCGCCCCCTGGTCTTTCCACAAAGTCATCTGGCTGAATTTGGTTACGGTTGATCAAAGTGAGAACCAATCTATCTGCCAACGGCGCACGGAGTTCTTCCATGAGATCTAATGCCAGCGCTGGTCTGCCCGGACGGAGCGCATGGAGAAAGCCCATCTGAGGGTCTAGCCCAACACTTTCACAGGCTGCAATACATTCCCCAACCAGGAGCGTATAGACAAACGAAAGCAACGCATTAATGGGATCGCGGGGTGGTCTTCTGGAACGCTCAGTCAATGCAAACGCAGCCCGATTAGTCCGAATCATATGAGTAAAGGCTGCAAAATACGACTTGGCTGCATACCCTTCAATTCCCCGCAACTTATCCAGATTGGGTGCCGTTTCAGTACTGCGAATCGACTCAGCATGAATTTTGGCAGCCTGGGACAGAGCATTGCGATCGTCTTCTGTATCTGCTTCACGAGCCGCACGCATCAGAATATTCCGCGCATTTTGGAGCTTGCCCGCAACAATATAGCGAGCAATGAGCAGGGTTGCATCGGCACGACTTAGGGCTTCATGTTGCGATCGTCGCAGCAAAACATTGCCTGTCGTTGCTCCCGCTAATCGGGCTTGAAATTTGCCATATTCTGATAACCAAACGAAGCTACGCCCATCTTCTGCACAACGGTGAATCAGAAAGGGACTGACCAAAACATTGCCAAATGCAACGATCCCTCCCAAATGATGCAGCGGAATTTGAAATTTAGTTTCACGTTCTACTTCTAGCTTGAGGGTATCGTGATCTAACCGCAAATAGGTTCCCTGTGTTTGAACATAAAGTGTGTTGAGAATTTGCTTCATCCATCCTCCAAGACCAGAAATGGATTATTTAACTGAGAGGAACGATGAAAGTCTCTAACAGCATGGGGCATACAGGTTTCAATCAGGGAACAATCTCGGCATCGCTCATCTGCAACTGGATGAGGAAGGATGCCAGTAAGAATCAACTGCCGGATGTGTTGAGCCGTTTCAGAAACCCGCGATCGCAACTCATCATCAAACTGCACTTCTCGTCGGCGCTTAGAAGCCGCATGAAAGATGGCACCCGCAGGAACAGCCCGGTTGAGCATTTCCTCTAAGCACAAAGCCTGGGCACAAAGCTGTAAATCATCGGCATCACGAGGCTTGCGTGAACCAGACTTGTATTCCACCGGATAAGGAGTGCCGTCTGCGAGAAATTCCACCACATCGGCAATACCCGTAAGTTCCAGTCGATGAGACCAAAGGGGCAGAGCGCGCTCAACCCGGATGCCTGCAATTCGCTCATTTTCTGGAATGTTGACTTTTTCATGGACCCGTTGCCCCCGCAGGGTATAGAGATTTTCCTCAAAGGTTTGCTCAATATGAATCAGGGCAAATTGACGCGGGCAATAGGCATAGTGTTGGAGGGCACTGATCAGGACATAGCGATCGGGGTCTGGCATCGTATTGGTAGGAGCAAGGCTTTATTCTGACGTGGACTCAGTTGGTTCAGGGAGTTCAAATTCAACTTTGTCGTAGATCTCGTGGAGGGCGATCGCAAAAGGAAGAGATGCGAACTCAACTGAATTCGTTACTTCGTCATACTCTTGAAACACCCATTTTTTCTCCCCAGTTTTGGCGTAGTGCTCTACCTGATAGCGATACTGATCCACTAACACATACTCCTGAAAAGTAGGAATCGTGCGATAGGCAGCGAACTTATCACCCTGATCATAATCACGAGTCGATTTAGACAATACTTCGACAATCAAGACGGGATTAGTAATCGTGTCTCGCCGCCCTTCTTGGTAGGCTAATGCTCCGTGCACTACCATGACATCGGGATAGGTATAAATTCGCCGCTGAGGAATCCACAACCGCTGATCGGTGACGAATACTCGATAGGGCTTCTGTCTGAGAGTGAGATTAAGTGTTCCTGCCAAGTTCAGCAAAATTTGGTTATGATTTGGCATTCCCCCGGTCATGGGAACAATCTCTCCATCGATATATTCATGGCGTATTTCGGATGCTAGTTCCAGTTCCAGATATTCTTCTGGAGAATAGGTTTGAACTGCCTGAGTTTGAGCAATCATGGGGCATTCTCCTGAATGGCGGTGCTTTTTTTGACGGTAGCACTTTTCCCAGCCTCAAGCCTGAAGCCGATTCTTCAGGCTCTATGGCTAATTCTTTAGCCTTCGATTAAGCGAGTTAAGTGCACTCCTTCGGGCATCTCTGCTTCATTCACCTGAATGGTGTAGTCTGAAAATTGCCGAGAAACGATGCCCTGGTTTTGTAGAGAAGGAATTTGGATGCGTTTAAACAGTTCATGGGCAGGGGCACGACCTAACTTGTTGTCGTGAGAGAAGATGTATATGCCGCGGGGAGCCATCATGCCACGACTGGCAGAGCGATCGAACTCCCACATTTTGACCAGAGCTTCCCAGAACAGTTCAAGATCGCGTTGAGTGACTCCGGTTTGGGATGCCAAATGAGGAGAGTAAAAGCCATAGCCGCGATATAAGCCGTAGGGAATCATGGTTTTGCGACCAATGGTTTGCAGTTTCTCTCGATCTTTAGCATCTGTAACGGCAACACGAGTAATGGCTAGATCCTGCGGTTGCACCGGATCAATCGAACGGGCAAAGGTCAATTGCATCGCTCCGCGTACCTGTCCGGCATTCAACCCAGTACTCATGACCGCACCAAACATCCGCACATCATAGAAGTTTTGGCACATCCATTTTTGAGCTTTTTCAGCATTAGCACGATTTTTCTCAGGTTTCCCTGCTTTCTTTACCAAGTCTTTGATAAATTTGCTCAAAACCTTGTTTTGACTGAACAACTCAGTCACTTCATCTAGTGCATAAAACTCTTTGAGTTCATCTTCAGAGAGTTCGCCACTATATTCCAATGTGGCATCGACTTCCCCAGAGTCTTCATCGTTATCTACAAAGGTAAAAGCATTCGGTAAGTACGCCTTCAACTCTCGTAGTGGAGATAGGACTTTATCATCTTTCACCACTTCTTTGGCAGATTTTCCAACCGGGATGTTTTCAGCAATGTAAGCACGGCGAATTTGATCATTTAACACTCCGCGATGCTCAACAAAGACCTTCAACTGTGCCCTTTCTGCTTCAGTTGCTTCATACTCGGCATAGGTGGCGATGTAATTACGAATTTTGCGTTTAAGCGACACATCTGTCACTAATCCTTGAGAGGTTTCAACATCCGTGCGAGGCATGTTGCCACCATCTGGATCACCATTGGGATTACCATCAACAACATCAAACAACAAAACAAAATCGTGACGAACATTGGGGTTGAGATGATAAGTCATGAAAGATTTCCTAAGTAATTGTGAGAAGCGGGAGTCAGTGGAAAAATTTAGGGAGTTGTAGAAGCCTGGGCTGCTTTTTTAGCTTCGGATGCAGCTTTAGCAGCGGCACGATCGCTAGCACGTTGGTGGTAGTAGCCTAGTCCAAACAAACCTTGTTGCTGTAGATTTAACGATTTTGGGAGTTCTGATGGAGGTAAATTGCTAAAAATTTCCATCAATCGATCTTCAATAGCCACGCAAACACCCGGTTTATTTTTTCGTAGTTTTGCTAGGTGTGCCTGTCTCAACTTCATCAGGGGAGTGAGTGCAACGTTGGGTGTGCTGGAGGCAGCACCATAGTAGCGATCTGCCAACGATGCATTGATTGAGCCGATTGCTGCTTTTTGCAAAGACTCCAACACAGCAAACAATCGCCCACAGAAGTAGGCTTTGCGATCGTTACCTTCTAAATCAGGATTTAGGTTTAACTGTTCCATATTCGTCATCATGTTTTTGCGAGGTCCATAGCTAGAAAAAATGAGTTTGAGCAAAACAGCGCGCGGGTAGGTAATATCCTGCTCAGTACGATTGCGGCGTACCAGTTTGACAAGCAACTCTTCCGGGATGCGATCGCCATGAAGGGCGTTGCGAATCAGGGCAGTGGGAGCAGTAGGTTGCATTTCCTTAGAGGCATCGCGGTAGATGTTAGCTGCTAAGGTGTAGACACTTAATGGACGATGATTTGCTCCATAGGGGTCAACAATTCGCTGGTTGCAAAACCAGTCCTGTAATTTCTCCTGCACATTTGGGATTGTGGTTTCCAACCAATCACGGACTACTGCACGGGCATTATTGGCAGTGAGTGCCAAAGCATAAAACTGATTAACTTTTGATTCATTCAAACTTGAAGCTTGTTGAGTTGTGGAGGGTGACTTGAATAAAGCTTCGACTTCCTCAAGTTTAGGTTGGCTGATTAGAGCTAGCGGATTAAAGCTCGTTTTTTCCCTTGTCCAGAAGGTGTAAACGGTCGAGCCGATGTAAATGCGCGATCGCCCATCTGCAATTAACGAGTTCAATGCTTTGGTAAATCGTTCTGCTGCCTCACGGGAAATCGGCGATGTGAGAGAGTTCTGCAAGCCATAGGACATGAACGGCGGTGAATTGGCTGAGACGAGGGCTGTGCCAGAAGGTTGCCCCCCAATTAGCCCCTTAACTAGAAACGGTAGCCGCTTTTCAACAACTGTTTCCTCACCTGTGATTAAACAGGTCATGGTTGGATTACTGCTAGCTATCTCTTCTTCACCGTTTCCAGAGGTGAAACTTGCCCAAAATGCTTCGACTGAGTGGAGTTTATACGCTGCATCGGCTGGAATCATCTCACCCACCCGAAAGGTGATGACATCACCTGGATCAAAATCTTTGGGTAAATCAGCCTTGGCTTTTTCAAGTTCTTCTGGAGTGGTAAGAAAATAGAGAACCGCTTTCACCACAGGTTCTTCCGTTGCGTCAGCGCAAGCTTGAATCAGTTGTTTGAACTGTTCATGACAATCTGCAACCCTTTCTGGTTTTGAGGTTGCGCGTCCAATGCCCAACACATATTCGCCTGTATCTGCCAGAAGTTTAGGCTTTACACCAACTGTACGACCAATATGAGGGGCGATCGTTGGCTCTCCACGCTTGTTCTCCTTTGTTTTCAAAGGAACAAAGCCTTCATAGTTGCCTTCCGACGTTAAGCTAATCCACCATGCCACTTTGGTTTCACCATACATAGTGGGTGGCAGGGTCATGCGGTTGTCGGCATACTCTTTCAATTTGGTGAGAATCATGATGTGGGAACCCTCAAGATGCCGTTGTCCAAGCGTGCTGGAAAAAATTTGGGTTGTGCTTTGCCTTTGGTGACCTTTGCCCCCGATTCGTCGTGAGTGAAATACTCCAGAGTCGCGGCTTCTGCGGTTGGGGTAAATTCCATGTCCAGCAGCATTAAGCCCAATTCATCACTGTGAGCAATGGGTCGATCGTGCTCCTGATCCGGTTCACCAAAGAAGGCACTGAACTCACGAGTGCCTAAGTAAGGCTGATGGTGGCACTGTCCCTTTTTAACCCGTCTCCGAAACTGATCGCGGTACTTGGCTTCATCAGCATTGGCATGAGCCTTAAGTTGCATATCGGCTTTGATGATATAGGCAACGTTGCGTAAACCAAGGGTGTGGCGCTGGGATCGATCGTCATCGGCAAAGTAGCGATAATCTGGACTTTTTGCAGAACTGGCACTCTGCCAACTATTCATTTCATTCCGTACAATAGAAAAATGCTGAATCGGCTCCAGTACCTGAATTTCCCGCACTTTCCAGGTAAATTCAGGTTTCCAGAAAATTGCCTCCAGCACCCCTCGTGCCGCGCTGGGAGTCATCACAGGATAACTGACCCGCTCGGCTCCAAACTCTGGACGTGTAAAGCAGGCATAATCAGCCCAAACTTTGACGATTAAAGGTGAACCCATTCATACATCTCCAACTAAAAAATTAAGTCTGCTGGGTCGCGGACGATCGCGGCATCTCCGATCTCAATCCCTTGGGTTCTGTGATAGTTCCCCTGCCAGAGCCAAACACCCGGAGCAATCAGTTCACGTAACTCTTCGGTTTCTCGAAATTCGCGACTGCGGAGGTTGACTAGATAGGGCTGCAACGCTTTTAAGTCACCAGCGCGTAAGCCATCGCGACGGATACGGTGCACCAAGCTACGAGCACGATCGTCGTACTCAATCACGACAGGTGTAGTGTCGTCTGGAATTAGCTTGAACCGGGTTGCCACTTCAGGAAAATCAAAGACTTCGCGGTATTTCTGGATCTCTTGAGCATCCGTATCTATGCCCATATAAAGCTTGCGAAAATACTCATCAAAAATGCTGGGGTCATCCCAATTCAGGTTTTCGCGTTGCAGTAAGATCGATGTTTCTTTAAAGGCTTTGTGATACTCACCGGGAGGAAGTTTGCCTTCCTGAGGTCGAAAAACCGTTACCTGCCCCTTCTCTACTCTGCGTCCTTCCCGGTTACAGCGTCCTGCTGCCTGCACAATCCGATCTAGTGGACCAATTGCACGGTAGACCACCGGGAAATCTAAATCGACTCCAGCTTCGACAACCTGAGTCGAAACGAGAAGACAGGGCTGATGGGTAGCAAGGCGATCGCGGACTTGCTGCAATACTTCCCGCCGATGTTGCCCACATAGCAAGGTAGAAAGATGGAAAATGTGGTCGGAATCTGGATTTAGTAACTTATCCAGCACTGCGAGGGCATCCTTGCGGGTATTGAGAATCACCAAGGCTTGCTCGTGAGGCTGAACATGCTGCGCGACGGTTGCCCAACTCCATTCCTCTAGTGGCACAGTGTAGTGCACTCGACTCAAATTGGTGAAGTGCTCTGTTGCCATCGCTTTGGGTATGATGTCTCGCACAGTTCCCGCTGTAAAACCTTCTAGATAGCGGCTTTCTCCTTCTAGGGCTGGCTGAGTTGCCGTACACAGCACCACCGTTACCCGATACTGGCGACAGAGTTCTTTTAAGACACCCAAGATGGGCTTCAGCAAGCTAGCTGGAAGCGTTTGAACCTCATCCAGAATAATGACACTGTTAACGATGTTATGCAGCTTACGACAACGACTGGTGCGATTGGCAAACAGGCTTTCAAATAATTGAACCGTTGTGGTCACGATCAAGGGCGCATCCCAGTTTTGAGTAGCAAGACGCGCTTGGGCTTGGCGCGATCGCGCATCTTCCTGGTTACCCTCATCAGGTTTGACGGTGCTGTGATGCTCCAACACAGCCTCTTGACCAAAGATATCCCGATACACCTCCACAGTTTGCTCAATAATGCTGGTGTAGGGTACTGCCACAATGACCCGATCCAATTCATGTTCCACAGCATGAGCCAGGGCAAAAGCCAATCCACTGCGAGTCTTACCTCCCCCTGTTGGAACTGCCAAACGAAACACACCGGGAGCCAGTTGAGCAGCATCTAAACAAGTCTGGTAAACCTGCGATCGCACGCGGTTCACAGGTGTATCATCAGCTTTTGTTAGTAACTCATCTTGGGCTGTCCGAAGAGTTTCCCAAAGGTTTGTGACTCCGATTTGAGAGCCACGCTTTGCTGCCATTTCTGGATCAAAGTGCGTTTCGGTATCCAGGAAGTCAGAATCTACTAAACAGGAAAATAACAATCGCAACAGCAATTCATAGCTGTACTCGTCTCTAAATAGCCCCATCAACTGTTGTGTAGCAACAGGCGAAATTTCTAAATCTATTGCCTCGGATGCAGCATGTTGCAGAATTTCTTGGTGTAGTGCGTGATCTAACTCAGCAATGCGGTTGTTCATGTGGGTCTCCTGAGGCAACCCGCCATGATGACCATAAATGAGTTGTGCTAGCGGTTTAAACTTTTCAGTGGCAAGTTTTGCACCATAAATTGCATGAGGAACGCGATCGCGAGGCTCCGCGCCTCCTGATCGAGATGCTACTTCGCACTGAACTAAATACTTCTGAAAATTGGGATTATACTTACCCAGGTCATGCCAGAGTCCTGCAAAATACCCCAGTTCACCCGCCTGAAACTTGTCTGCAAATCTCCGTGCCCGGTTTGCAACTTTACCTAAATGAGCTTTGAGGGGATGCCATTGGTTTGGCTGATTTTCTGGTGGAGTATGTGCAGCAAATTGAGGCTTCATAATTAGCTAAGAAAATTTCGCCATGAAAGAGTACATCCGCTCTATCATTTTCCTGACTCTAGCCTCGGTTACTGCAATCCTGCAATATTATTTGTAACCCTTAATAATCTCTCAAGCTTTACAGAATCAAATCTTCAATGCTGCTGCCGCCAATCCCAAGGCTTCACCGCATTCGACTCACCCCACACCCCTCGCCGCTGCTGCTGCGCCTCCTGCTCCCCCGCCACCATCTCATCCCGATTCAGACAACCGTCCGAAAACTTCGCGTAATGGTACGCCATGCCCAGCCGTACCATTTCTGCATTGAGAAACTTCTCCAACTCCGGTTGCTGCGCGGTCGGTGCCGCGACAAATACCTCCCCTACCAACCGACCCTCCCGATCTCGCTCGGTCGGTGTCACCATCACCTGGTTTCCCCCCGCCTGAATCAACCGTTGGAGAGACTGTTGCGCTTCCTTACCCAACGGTTGCTCTAGTTCCGGTGCATCAATCCCACAAAACCGAATCTTGTCCTGCCTGCCCCCAGCTTGCACCACGATCGTATCGCCATCACTCACCCGCACCACCTGCCAGTGTTGCGACAGTCCCGGTTCCGGCTCCAGCGGACGCTTGACTGGAATCGCGCGATCGTAGTCCGGTCGGGCACCCTGCCACACCTGCCACTGGTGATAGAACGGCAAACCAATCAATGCAACCGACACCCCAGCGATCGCCAGTTTCACAAAAAGCCGAACCATCGTATCCTTCAACCGAATCCCCTACCCCAGTGCCTCTAACCAGGTCAACAAGTCCGCCAGGCTGCCAAAATCCAACAACGCCTCACCCAAATCTTCCAGCACAGGCACCGAAAGCGTGGTCAGCCGCGATCGCACCTCCTCCGGCAACTCCTGCTGAAACCGATGATTAAACAGCCGCCCAATCATCTGAACCAGCGCTTCTTGTCGCCCTTCTTCCTTTGCCTCTTGATAAACCCGCGTTTCCTGAAGCGTAATTCCCAGCATCCTTTCAATCTCCTGCCGACTCAAATGGGTAAACTTGTACACCATGATGGTCGTAACCATCTCCATTATGGCGCGACTCGCCGCTTCCGATAACGCCGCCCGTCCCGCCCGCACCAGCAAAGCCCTGGCAGCATCCGGAGCCTCCCCTTCATCCACCGTCGTCAGCACCATCAACGCCACCCCCAACGGTAACTCCGCCAGATCCCCCAGTTCCACCAGATACACTCGCTGCACCTGGGCACTGTTCAGCAATACCTCATAGGGGAGAGTCTCTCCTTGCTCAGTCCGGCGATCGGGATAAACAATCACCGCCCGCCAATTGGCATAACGATCGCGGTTGCGGTAGAAGTACAAAAACAACTCAGCAAACAACCGCTCATACAAGCGTTCATCCCGCTGAAACTGCACCTCACAAAAATAAACCACCCCCGGCACCTCAGTTTCAGGGGGCAAAAACACCCCATCAATCTCAAACTTCGGTTCCTTGACTGCCACCGAATCAAACCGATACTCCCCAGCATTCTCAGGCGGCTGCTCCAACAGCTCAAACAACAACGCTGGAGATTGCCGAAACAACTGATAAAAAATAGAATCCCGCCGCATCCCCAAGCCACCCCCATCTCACCCGTTCAATTGTACTCCCCATCCCTCCCTCGCCCCATCCCTCTCTCCCCATCTCCCCAAACTTCCGTATTTCCCTTGATGCACGCCTCAGCCATTGGTCAGTAAAGCTTGAAGGTTCCCAATCAAACCGTAAACACTGACCCCTTTCTTCAAAGGAAATCTATGCAAAAGACCCTCAAACGCGCGATCGCGGGAGTCTCATTCGGTGCCCTGATCCTCAGTGCCCTACCTGCCTTTGCTGCCCCTTATCGGGATAGCGAAAACAACATTTTCATTACCGGCTTGTCAGCACAGCAAGAAGTCCTGCTCACCTACCCCGGCACCCCCCGCACAGGCTCCGCTCGTGCCAATGCCTGTGGTGCTGTCACCGTGCGTGGCACCAATGGCGTTCCCCTCTCTGGCACCATCAAAGTCGATGGCACCAGTATTGACACCACAACCCTGAGTCAACAACTTTTACCACCCTGCTCCAACGGTTCCTTCAGCGAACCGCGCCCCAATAACTTTAGAACCTACGATGGTTCCGTCATCGTCGTAGGCAAAACCCCCAACAATTACTACGCCATTGAAACCCAAGAAGACGGCACTCGCAAAGTCCGCGCCAACGCCTGTGGCTTTGCTCTGATCAAACCCAATGCCCGGTTCAATCATCTTCCCACCACCCAAGTAGGCATCAATGGCGCAGCCCCCGCCGAAATCTCCACCCTGACCCAAAAAGGTGCACCCATCTGTCGCAACGGTATCGTCTACTACCCTGCCGATTGGCTCTCTGGCAGTTAGTCTCCCGGTTCGTCTTCTAAGAGGTTACGGAAATGCAAGGGGAGGTCAAACGACCTCCTTTTTTTAGATGGAAACCCCTTTTGTCTCCGTCATTATCCCGGTACAGAACGATCGCACTCGTCTGCAAACCTGCCTCCAGGCGCTCTACTACCAAACCTATCCCTACTAAAGCTATGAGGTGATTGTGGTAGACAACAACAGCACCGAAGATATCTCATCGATCGTTCAACAGTTTGCCAATGTGCAATACACGACAGAAGCGAAGCCAGGAAATAATGCAGCCCGTAACCGGGGCTTGAGCCTTGCCAGGGGTAAATGTATTGCCTTCACCGATGCCGATTGCATTCCCGATCGTGAGTGGTTGGCTGAAGGGGTGCGATCGCTGCTGGCGAATTCTGACGCAGGTATCATCGGTGGTGTGATTCAGTTCTTCTGCCAGGGTGATCGCCCCACCCCGGTTGAATATGCCGATTCGGTTTGCTATTTGCAACAGGCAGTCTATGTGCAGCGCGATCGCTATGCCGCTGGAGCCAATCTCTTCACCCGTCGATCGGTGTTTGAGCAAGTGGGGGGATTTGAGGAACGGTTACTCAACCTGGGCGATAAGGAATGGGGACAGCGGGTTGCAGCTTCCGGGTTTGAGGTGAGGTATGCAGAAGGCGCGATCGTGCATCATCCCGCACGGGTAACCCTAGCCGCGCTACTGGCAAAGGTACGACGGCAGACCCAGGCACAGATCACGCTGGGCGAGTTGAGGGGCGAGAGTCTACCCACCGTTAGTTTTTTGCCAATGGGCTGGCAGTTCTTTTGCAACGTTGCACGAGATGAGCAGTTACCCACGCTCAAGGAGAAGCTTCAGTTTGTTTGGATCATGCATCGATTGAAATGGACGATCGGCTGGAAGTTATTTGGTAATAGATTGCGTAGGATGCGTTCGGCGACAGCCGTAACGCATCAGCGACAGGCAATTGGTGCGTTACGCTGACGCTAACAGCACCCTACATCATCTACTGTTTATTTGGATCATGCATCGGGTGAAGTGGACGATCGGCTGGAAGTTATTTGGTAATAGATTGCGTAGGATGCGTTAGGCGACAGCCGTAACGCATCAGCGACAGGCAATTGGTGCGTTACGCTGACGCTAACAGGCAATTGGTGCGTTACGCTGACGCTAACAGCACCCTACATCATCTACATCATCATGCATGTCTTCTATTGTCAGGTTAATATCTCGCAAGACACCCAACGCGGTGATAGTAAGACATCAGGAATCAGCAACACTCAGTAGTATATTGAGTCAATGGCTGATATCTATGTTGTAATTCGGAACCAAAATGGATTCGTTATGAGTTCCATCCATGGAGAACTCATCGTGATACTCCTGACTCATGACGGGCGTTTTCAGGCTCAGCGTCCCGTAACCCTTCAAACCGCCGCCGCCGTTTTTCAAGAGATCCCCCCTGGTCGCTATACCATCATTGCCCGACATCCTGACCTTTCCCCTACCGAAGCAAGATGCGATGCCGTGCTTTCTGAGAAGACTATCTTTGGAGTTCGTTTCAACTATAATGAGCCTGAGCGTCAGCTTTCCACGATTGAAACTGAGGTGAATGAGCTACCATGACTGACACGAATTTGGCAGATTGTGCAGTCCCACCGGGGTCGATTGTAGAGTACCGCTATGTGGTCTACTCGGAAAGTTTGGCACTGTTAAAGGAAAAAAATCCTGTTCGTCGAGCCAATATTGCTCGTCAGTTAGCAGACTGGGCTGCCACCCTGGCGGAAATGGAAGCAGAGGAAGCAAAGCAATTTCAGGCGCAGGTTGTTTCGCCTGGTGAGGCAGCTTGAGCGCTATTCTTCTACTCCCAACACCAGCAACTTCACCCGCGCCAACTGCGATCGCACCTCGTCAAAACTCACGACTGAAACTTTAACCCATCCAGCATGGCGCTTCTAGGATGCAATCAACGGCTCCAACAATTGCACCTTGCCGCGCCTTCATAACAGTTGCACTCAAAGGCTCCCCCTTCACCTGCAAAGTACCTCGAAAAGCCCTGGTACTACTCAACCATTGCTCTTTTGATCGAGGCGGAACCAGCCGAGCCACTTCCTAATCTTGCTCGACGACAATCACCTCTTCTCCTCTCGCAACTTGTTCCAACAGGGCTTTGAAGTTACGAGCCGCTTCCTCAACACTCACTCTAGACATGGCATCACACAATTGAGAAATCTAGACTCCAGCGTACATTGATTCAACCCATGCTAGCCATCCTCTGTGCCCAACACCAGCAGCTTTACCCGTGCCAACTGCGATCGCACCTTGGCCCAGGCTCGAAACGCTTGTGCCTTCTGCTGATCCAACATTGACAAACTGCCCAAATAACTCACCGTATCCTGACTCCCCACCGCCAAGCGATAGTCAATCTCCCTTATCTTTTGCCGCAACACTTCCCGCTTCGCCACCTCCTGACTCACCTGAAACTCGCGGCGAAACTGGTCAAAATCCAACACTTGCAAAATCACCTGTTCCTGGATTTGTGCCGCCAGGTCACCGCGCTTGTTCTCCACCTCGGCAACTTTGACTTGCAAATCGGCGATCGCAATACTGCGTTGTTGGGCGGCGGCATCACCCCCGATCGCATTGCGAAACAGCGGTACGCCCACCAACGACAAAATCTCGTGGTAGTAATGCATAGTAATGGTAATTTAATAAACTAGGAGCATCAAGCATTACAACCAGATCGATGAACTGCCCTAAGTGCCAATCTTCTCAAATCATTAAATACGGACGTACCCATTACGGTAAACCACGATTCCGCTGCCAAGACTGTGGACGGCAGTTTGTCGAGGGGGCAACCCGACAACCGATTGATGAAACCACTCGCCAACTGATTGATAAGTTGTTGCTCGAACGCCTAGCACTGGCAGCGATTGCACGAGTGACAGGTGTTTCTAAACGGTGGTTGCAACTATATGTCAATCAAAAGTTTACCAAACGCTGCAAACCATTGAAGTCACCCTAAAAAAACAAGACGGTTGACGATTCAACTTGATGAGATGTGGTCCTTTGTTGGCTCTAAAGCAAACAAACAATGGGTCTGGTTGGCCATTGATGCGGATAGTCGTGAGATTGTAGGGGTATTTGTAGGGTCACGTTCTCGACAAGGAGCAAAGGGGCTTTGGCAATCTTTACCGGCCGTTTATCGTCAATGCGCGATCTGTTACACCGATTTCTGGGAAGCTTATGAGCAAGTGCTACCCAGCAAGCGCCATCGAGCAGTGGGCAAAGAAACGGGGAAAACCAGTTACATTGAGCGATTCAACAATACCTTACGGCAGCGAGTAGGGCGCTTAGTTCGTGAAACCTTGTCGTTCTCCAAAAAATTGAGTAACCACATCGGGGCAATTTGGCATTTCGTGCATCATTACAACGCCTCTCTACGTTCTTAAACATTACTATGCATCACTATACTCCATCCATCATGAAAATCATTGGTTGTTGCCACTGCCGCCAAGATTTCGTCGGTTGCTTCATCCACTCCCAGGGGCAACTTACGCCAGGTGCTCTGGTTAACAGCTTGGATAGACGGTGCGATCGGGTTTAAATTGGTTCTTTTCCAGGAAAACATTCTCAGGAAGTTACTTGCCGAATTGCTCTATGTCGATCGCCCCAAACGATCGTAAAAATATTGTCGATACAAATCACAACGTGGCACCACCTCATTACCCTGAAGATGAATCAAGCCCATACTGTGCAATTGAAACGCCTGTACCGACTCCAACCGCACAGGTTCATGAGAAGTCATCACCTTGTGAATCGCATGGATCAACTCTGGGCGCTGTTCCAGATTCCACAAATGACGACGCAAATGATCGCTGTAGAGTCCCGCTTCTGTCGGTGCAGATTCAATCAATTGCTTCAGTGTGGTTTCTCCACGGGTAATGTAATAGAGCGCCACCCGCACCAGGTAAGGATGTCCTCCTACTACCTGCATGAGCTGAGTTACTTCATCACTGACCCAGTTCAGCCCATGCCGTTGCGCCAGATCCAGTACCTGCGCCGCAGTAAATTCTGGCAGTTCGATCGGCAATCCTACATTAAACGGCGACTGATTAATATTCAGTGGAATATACACTTCAGTCGAGTGAACAATCACCAATCGTAGCTTTTTCCAAAGTTCGCGGCTTTTCGAGTTCTCATGCCACGCTCGCAACAGTCCCAAAAAATCGGCGGCAATTTGGGGATGCTGAAACACACAATCCACCTCATCCAAGCCCAACGTTAGAGGATTAGAAATCTCTGCTAACAAATAGTCTTCAAAATAAGCCGTGCAATTATCTTTACTACCAAAAATATCATCCCAATACTCAGAGAGACGATTTGCTAGCTTCAACCGCCGCCCTACGCTGGCACAAAACCAGCGTAAGAATTTATCTAAATCGGTAAACACCAACGCATCTGCCAACTGAAAGCTCAGTGGCACAGTCCTGTGATCCAATTCCTTCGCTTGCTGCAAGATCCGAGACAGTAGTGAGGTTTTACCCATTTGTCGGGGAGCTTTGATGCGGATCAGGGCACCGGGCAGCGCGATCGCCTCTTCACAATTAGCCTCGACGGGCGGACGCTCCACATAAAACAGAGAACTCATATCCACTTGCCCACCGGGCAGTTCCGGCTCTGCCACCGGGGAAGGAGGAGCATGGGGGACGGGGGGATTGAGTGATGGGGGTGGCGAGAAAACCGAAGGCGGCTCGATCTTCGTTTCAGACAGGCTTTGCTGAAACAGTTCTGCCTGTCGGGCTGGATTCAACAAGGCTAATATCTCTTGTAGAATATTTTTTGTATCTTCTGGTGTCTTCCATTCTCGTTGCTGAATGCGGTTGAGATAGCCACGCAAATCGTAATTTAAAATAGCATCCCAGGGCAGATTGACTCGAATTGGCAAAATCAATGGTTTATGGTCAGCCCGCCGATCGCGTAATTCTCTAGCGCGGCGTACTTCCTCGGTCACCATCTCACTCGTTGCTGACAACGGCGACAGCAACAGCAAAAAATAATCCGCCTTGTCCAGTTCTTCGTCCACCCGTTGCGACCAATTTTCACCTAAGCGAATTGATTCGCCTGCCATAAATGCTGGGTGTCCTGCTGCCTGCAACCCTCGATAAAATGCCTGAGCCAGACTGGCATCTGGTTCCTGGCTACGATAGCTAATAAAAACATGCGCCTGCTTAGAGGTCGTTATAGTAGGAACGGGCGAAGGAATTGTCGGGAGCGATCGGGAATCGGGCAAAGTTGAAACTGCCGATGTCGTAGAATTTCCAGGCTCGGAAGCACGTTTTTGTCGCAGCACAGGCATCAAATGGTTAGCAACCCCTGCCAAGGCGATCGCACTACATCCCAGACGATAAGCATATTCAATCGATTTACCAATCCCCAAAGCATCATAAAAGGCAACTGAAAATTCGATCGCCGCCGCTGCCCCCACATCGGGACGAATCCCAATCACATAGTGAATATGCTTTGAGATCGTCTCCGCCTGGCTATCGGAATAGCAACCACTTAGCAGCACGCATTCAATCTGGTCTTCAAACAGTCCAAACAGTGCCGATAGCGCTTCTGATCGAATAATCTGTACCTGCGCATTAATATCCTCTAACGCCAAACCCACCGACTGCGCACCAAACCCGCAAAAGTGAACAACCTGGGGTTGCACTTCTTGCAGTGCTCGACGTAAATCCCTAGGACGCACTGCCCAGCGATGTTCTAGAACAAAGGGAACGGCTTGTCGCGATCGCTGCAACCCTTCGCCAATCTCCTGGACTTCTCGCTCCAACCGAAGCGACGAAAGCCCCTGAGGGTTGGCTGCCAACACCAAAATCTTCTTAGCAGGTAGTTTGTTATCCATAGAATCGTCTGCAACCAACCACTGCATACTTCACCCAAATCCTTTATCAGATTGCCAATGTTCTGTAAGGTCGTGATACCAGCAAATCACTCAGGGCTTAGAAGACTGAGCAACGTACAAATTTGTCCACCCTATAAGGCTGATCAGTTGCCCCATCATCTAAACTGGCTGCGAGGCTTAGCCTCGTACAAAGATTTTCAAGAACAGAGATGTCTTATCCAAACCACCACATTGCAAAAACCATTTCAAAGCTCCAAGCATTCTCTTAGTAGAACTTCTACGAAATCGAGGAAGCTATCAGTAAAAATGGCATCATAACGAAGTTAGGCTAGCTACAATAAAGGGTAATACCCCTCACTAAAACAATCATACTATTTAAGCTTCTCAATCACCACGGGATCTAAAAATAAGCATTAACCATTGAGAAATATTGAAAAATTTAATCCAAAAAATAGGGGGTGAGACCCCTCATGGGAGAGATCGTACTATTAGCCTTCAATGTACTTTTTAAGATGAATTAAATGAAAACTACGTAAAATCAACTGTTTAATGAGGGGCTTAACCCCTTAATTCATGGGAACTCAGTTGTTTTCCGGATGTCTAAATAACTGAGTCAAAAATATGATTTTATGGTAGCCAATCTCAAGGGGGTGATGGGTGAAACCCCTCACCAAGCAAATAAAAAGTTAATTTCTTGAATGATGATAATCCGGTCTTTAAGACCTTATAAATTTTGGGTTTAATTTGAGGTCTTCTCGCTACTTTCGAGAAACTTTCTGGATATAAATTGGCTAGATGGAAATTTTCCAACTCTGTCGCAAGCCAGCCCTCCGAAATGAATGGAGATTATCCTCATGACTCAATGCTGTACACAAGTTCTTTAAATGAACGTGAAGCCTATCGCTTCTTGAAGGTTTGGGAGTAATCAGGTGCATTCGATGACAACGCAATTTCTAAAAGCAGAAAGATGCCTATCGCACAAAAGTCGATTTCAGGTAGGGGGCAGTTTGCCTGCCAACGCATCTGTTTATGTGACAAGGCAGGCAGATCAAGACTTTTATGAGGGACTGCAAACAGGGGAATTTTGTTATGTGCTCAATTCTCGGCAAATGGGGAAGTCGAGTTTGCGGGTGCAAACAATGCAACAACTACAAGCAGAGGGCTTTGCCTGTGCTGCCATTGACTTGACTCAAATTGGTAGCCAACATATCACGCCTGAACAGTGGTATGCCGGAATTATTCGTACTTTAGTGACCAGTTTTGGTTTAATCCAACAAGTCAACCTGCGCAATTGGTGGCGCGATCGCGACCATCTTTCCCCCGTTCAGCGCTTAAGCGAGTTCATCGAAGACATTCTTCTGCCAACAATTCCGCAAAAGCTTATTATTTTTGTGGATGAAATTGACAGCATCCTCAGCCTTGAATTTTCAGTCAGTGATTTTTTTGCTCTGATTCGAGACTGCTATAACCGACGAGCTGACAAACCTGCCTATCGCAAGCTGACTTTTGCCTTGTTAGGCGTGGCAACCCCGGCAGATCTCATTCCCGATAAAAGACATACTCCTTTTAATATTGGTCGTGCAATCGAACTGAAAGGATTCCAACTCAAAGAAGCCCAACCCCTAATTCAGGGACTGGCAGAGAAGGTCGAAAATCCTCAAGCTGTACTCCAAGCTGTGTTGGAGTGGACAGGAGGACAACCCTTTCTCACGCAGAAGTTATGCCAGTTCATCGCCAAATCACCCATCATGATTCCCAAAGGACAGGAGACCCATTGGGTCAATCGGATGGTGCAGTTGCACATTTTAGACAATTGGGAATCGCAAGATGAACCCGAACATCTCCGCACCATTCGCGATCGCCTCTTGCTAGATGAACAGCGCACCGTACAGCTGCTCAGCATTTACCAACAAATCATTCAGCAGGGTGAGATTCCAGCAAACGACAGCCCTCGGCAAATGGAGTTGCGTCTATCAGGATTGGTAGTGGAAAGGGGTGGAAAATTGAAGGTTCGCAATCGCATTTATGCTGCAATTTTTGACCAGAAATGGATCGATGCTGCGCTCAAAAAAAATGAACAGCTGGTGCATCATCATTTAATTACGTTGAAGGATGAGCTAGGGCAACGTCGGTTTGTGCTCAATGATCCCTGCTATTCGATCGGACGATCTCCCACCTGTGATATCCGAATCGCTTCACCTTTTGCCTCGCGCCACCATGCCACCCTGGTGCAACTTCCGCGTGAAGATGGCACTTATTTTTACCGCATTGTGGATGGCAATCTTCAGGGCAAACTCAGTGCCAATGGTCTCTTGATCAATGGTCAAAAGCGTTTCTCACACGATTTGCGTGATGAAGATGTGATCTTGCTAGGATCAGGGGTCAAACTGGTCTATTGCCACAGTATTGGGTTGATGCCCGAAAAAGCTGAAAGCACGTTAGGTGGAGATGTCGAAACTCATGTTGATGTAGCAGCAATCCCTATCACCAAAGAAGACATTGTGAAGGAAACTGATGTGGATGATTAACTGACTTCTAAGGCGGGGAGTGCACCTCGTTTTTGGCTATTTAACGGCACACTGATATGTCGAAGCGGCAATTCGATAATAAATTCTGTCCCTTCATGAGGAGTGGAGTGAAATCGGAGCTGTCCTTGATGTTGATGGACGATCGTCTGGTAACTCACTGTTAAACCAAGCCCAGTACCTTGCCCCACATCCTTGGTGGTAAAGAAGGGATCAAAGATTTTGGGCTGAATTTCCGGGCTAATGCCTGAGCCGTTGTCGGCGATCGATACCAGAACTTTGGCTTCTGCTGCCAGACTCACCACAACCAGTTCTGTACGAATAATGATTTTTTTTTCACGGTCCAATGGCGCCTGGTCAAAGGACTCGATCGCATTCATCAATAAATTCATAAAGACCTGATTGAGCAAACTGGGACAACATTCCACCACAGGTAAATTGGCATACTCCCGAATGACTTGAATCCCTGCCAATTGGTTTTGCAGAATAAAAAGCGTGCTTTCTAACCCTTCATGCAAATCGATAGTTTTACGATGCGCTTCATCAAGTCGGGCAAAATTACGCAACGACAGCACAATTTCCTGAATCCGTTCAGCGCCGACCCGCATTGAATTCAAAATGCGGGGTAAATCTGACAGAAGAAATGCCAAATCCACTTCCTGAATCAACTGTTGGAGATCGGTCGCTGTCGCCGGACAATGCATCTGATACTCCTGCAATACTCGGAGCAAATCCTGAACATAGGTTTCAATGTAAGGAATGTTGCCAGAAATAAAGTTGACTGGATTGTTGATCTCGTGGGCTAACCCTGCCACCATGCGCCCCAGGCTAGACATTTTTTCGCTTTGGATTAATTGCGATTGGGTCAGCCGCAATTCCTGTAACGTTTCTGCCAGATGTTGCGCTTGCGCTGAACTCGTCGCAGCCTGCTGCTGAGTGCGGGCATAGAGATGTGCCTGCTGGATGGAAATCGCTAATTGGTCGGCAACCGCCTGTGCCAGTTTTTGGTCATGCTTTGACCAGTAGCGCACTTGAGAGCATTGATTTAAATAAAGAATGGCGTAGAGGATTCCCTTTGCGCGGACGGGAACGACTAGGGAAGATCTGATCTGCGCCCGCTGATATTCTGTATTGCGAACCCCAATGCGCTGATCTTGAGTGACATCTGAGATGACAACGCGCTTACAGTTCTGAATCACCCATTGTGTAATGGGACCCTGGGGATCAAAATCTTCAATGGAAGGACGAAAAGGCTCACGGCACACCTCAAATAAATCCAGCCGTTGCAGAGCAATTTTGCCAGTGGAAGTGGGGAGCAATTGCAGGGAGGCAGAGGCAAATCGTTGGCTATCATCCCAGTGGTCAAGCAAATGCACCAGGCAGCGATCGATCTCCAAAGCTTCCAACAAATGCGCGATCGCTTCACTCAAAATAATTTCCAGATCAAAACTTTGGCGAGTTTGGGCAGTGATTTGGTTAACCAATCGCTCGCGTTGCGCCTGTTTTTGCGATTTCTCGTAAAGCTGTGCTTGACTGATGGCAATTTCGAGCTGCTGAGCCATCGATCGCATAAACTCCACTTCTACCCCAGCCCAGCGGCGAGCATGGTCTGAGCAGCAAGCCAAAAAACCTATCTCATTGTCTCGAGTACACACAGGAATCATTAAAGTTGCCTGGGCACCCAGAATTGGAGCAGCTTGTGATGGTGGCACTCTCTGTAACTGGTGTACCCAGTGCGTCAGAGGATGAAAAATGGTGGGTAACGTCTTGCCGCCATGACTGACAATGACCTCTCCCTCAGCGATCGCGGTGGCAACAGAACCAAACAAATTAACTGGATGGTAGCCTAGCTCAGGGGATTGACAGGCAAATGAACCTGTTTTATTAAAAGATTGACCGGGAAACTTAGCAGCGACCGGATGAGCTACTTGGTTTTTACAAACAAACCGCACCCGATCGGTATCGGGATAAAACCAGAAAAAATAACACCGATCCAGATCGAGCAAGGATGCAATTTCATCCACAGCTGTTTGTAAAACCACTTGCAATTCCAGAGAATTACGAACTCGATCGATGATTTTTCGTAACAGAACTCGGTGCTGTTCTGGGTGATACAGCCAATATTTGGACAATTTGTCAGGACGAACAGGAAACACAGGACTTAGCAATAAATGACGTAGCATGAGAAATATCAAAGATACACCTGAAGCCTGACGAATTCAGTTCGTCCAAGCCTTGCGATCGCTTCGAGCAAAAACGGGCACCCTGATTGCAAAATGAAGGAGATTATAACTAATTTCTAGTGTCAAATAATGTAGCTAGCATCACTGCAAAAGTTTGGCAATTTCAGTTTTGACGATTTGAGATTCACAGCCATATTTTTACTTATCAGCAAGATTTATCGTATTCAAGCAAAAATTAACGTATCGGCTAGCATATCGGCACTCAACGGCATCTCGTCAAAATCTGTCTTGCGTGAGATCAAGAAATGTGAAAAATTTCGGCAAAAATGCAGTATTGTAGTCAACTAGCGGATAGTACTTTTACCGCGGTAAGCGTAAAGAGGAGTTATGAACAGGAAACTACTTGTTAGCTTGTTTTTGGTGTTTGGCCTGGCTATTGGTCTAGGTGCTTGCTCTGGTGGCGGTGATGGCGGAAGCAGCCCTGCTCCGACCGAATCTCCTAGCCCCTAGTGAGTCAAGTGCACGAGCTTTAGCTGCAAATAACGCTTAGCTTCTGCTAAAAGAGTCGCTCCTCACTATTTTTTCTAGAGTCTATCTCTCGCTTGGGAGCTAGACTCGGTATCAGCCACAGGTTGCTATTGTCGTACAGCGATAAAGTCAGCAGTCTACAGAGGTAAGTCTTTGTTGCTTTGATGATCATCCGATTGTCTCCCAGCAAGTTAGGTTTTTTCCATCTGTAGGCTGTTGTCCTTTTTAAAAAGCTGGCTAAAGCACAGTTCTGTATTTATGCTTTTATTGCAGTTCAGCACCTCTCACTATTGCCGCAAGGCGCGGCTAGCGCTGGGTTATAAGGGAATAAACTATCAGGTTGAAAATTTGACCCCTGGGCTACATATTTTTAGGCTCAGGACACTGACCGGACTGACTACAACGCCCGTTTTAATGCCCCAATTGGCTGATCAACCGGAAGCGATCTCTGACTCGACCCAAATCCTGAAATTTCTGGAAACTTATCAGCCGCAACCTACTTTATGCTTACCCAATCCCCGCGCCCAGTCCGAAGCCTGGGTTTTGGAAGATTGGTTGGATGAAAGTATTGGCACAGCAACCCGCTTTGTGTATTATCAATTCCGGGCTGGACAGGGGAAGGAGATCGATCCTTCCTTCGCCAGTCAGATGGTAATTCAGGTCGTGCAACGACAGTATGGCATCAACTCAGCCACAGCAAAGCTAGCAGCTAGCCGGTTGACAACCGCTCTGGAGTTTTTGGGCGATCGCTGGAAAAATGCTCCCTACCTATTTGGGACTCAACTCAGCGTTGCTGACATGGCTGCCAGTGCCCTCCTCAGTCCCTTAGCCTTGATCCCCAACTATCGACACCAGTACCCCTGGCTGTTTGAACGGATCTCCCAAATTCATGCCGAATGCCACGAACCCCTGCCACCCGGACTGGCATGATGATAGATTTGCGATTTTACCCCTTGGCAGAAGTTGTCCCGCCGACCTTCCTTGAGCTGTAAACCTCAGCAAACAATTTGCGATTTTGGATTTGCCCCGATAGATTGAGTAAGAAGATTCTTACCATCAAAGCGTTGCATCCCTGTGAATTTAAAATCTTCAATCTTCAATCTCAAATCTTTAACCCTGGGGCTGATCGTCTTTGCCACGAACCCAGTGCTGGCGCTGCCTCCCCCCCAAGACACACCCGAAGAAATTTTGCGAACAGAGATTATTCTGGATGCTAGATCGCCCATTGACGGCAAACCACTCACTGCGGCTGAATACGCCGAGCTAGAAGCACTGCTACAGACTGGGATAAATCCGCCTCCTGCCCAAGTCTCCCCAAAAGTTCGTAAAGTGATCAGTCTATTGCGCCTGCGGCGATTTTTTAAGACATTTTTGCCATTTATTCCAATCAAGTAAAGGCAGAATCGACTGAAAAACGGCTCTGTTTTGCCCCTTCATTCCCGGTTGCCCAACCTATGCTGTTTACGCTACCTGCCACTATAAAATTTTTACAAAAACCGACTCATCCTGCCTGGGTAGAGCAGGCATTGGCAAATCTGGATACCCTGCTGCTAGATCATTCCCACTGTGAGCGTAAAGCGGCTGGAGTTGCACTCAATCTAATGTTTCGATATCCTTCCAATGAAAAATTAGTCAGAACTCTCACGGCGATCGCCCGTGAAGAACTGGAACATTTTGAGCAGGTCAACCAAATCCTGGAACGGCGCCACATCCCTCTAGCACCGCTCTCCGCCCCTCCCTATGGGGCAGGACTCAAGGCACAAATTCGTTCGGCAGAACCGCATCGCCTACTTGACTCGCTACTCGTTTCAGGACTGATCGAAGCGCGCAGTCACGAACGTTTGGGTTTGTTGGCAAACCACTGCCCAGATACAGAGTTGGCTCGCTTTTATCGAGGATTGATGGCTTCAGAAGCCAGACATTACGGGGCTTACTGGATCTTGGCAACAACCTATTTCGATCGCACCCTGGTTGAACCACGCCTCGAAAGTCTAGCGGCTGCCGAAAGTGAATTATTGGCAGAGCTCTATCCCGAACCGAGAATCCATAGTTGATTATGGAAATCCGCTATCACAACTTTCTCATCCGTTCTTGGCAACCGCGCGATCGCGCCGCAGCGGCTGAGCTCATTCGTTCCGTGCTGTCTGCTTATGGTTTAAAGTTTGAACCAAAAGGAGCCGATCTCGACGTTCTGGCAGTAGAAGCATTTTATACCGAGCGAGGAGGAGAATTTTGGGTGGTTGAGCATGAGGGCTTGGTCGTGGGAACGGCTGCCTACTATCCCATTGCACGGGGAGAGAATGCCGTAGAAATTCGCAAGATGTACCTTTTTCCTGGCTATCGAGGATTGGGGTTAGGACGTTTTTTACTAGAAACGCTTGAACAAGTGATTGCCGATCGTGGCTTTCAGCAAATCTGGTTAGAAACAGCCAGTGTATTAGTCGAAGCGATCCAGCTTTATGAACGCAATCACTATCAAACTAGTACCGGGGTTGAAACCGCTCGTTGCGATCGAGTCTATGTCAAACAACTTACCCTCCCCTTGGCGCCTTCTGCCTTGTAACTGCTCAGTCTGGATCCACTTGCTCAAACAGCTGAGTGACAAAGAAATTGTGCTAGCGTATTCAGGCTAACGTGTCTTTGGCAGCTGAGTAAAGAGCAGAAAACTGGAATGGCAGGCGCTCAAATCTCGGAAGCTGCTGTTCTTCTGTGGTGATTGTCCAGTTGCATTGGTTCAGCATGATGAATCGACGGTCTTTTTTGTATAGGCTGGGAGCGCTTACCCTGAGCCAGGGGTTGCTGGGTTGCGGCAGCAGTCGCGATCGGCTGACCTTGCGAATCGAACTGCTGAAGGGTTCCATTCCAGCACTAATGCTAGGCAGGTTTCGGGAAAAGTTACAGCGGAATTCGGTGCACAATTTTGCCCTTGACTTTAACCCTCAGCCCAGGTTGCAAGATTTATTCGAGTTGCTGCAAGGCTGGAAACGTCGCGCGAATGTTCCTAAAACTCCTAATAAACCGCTCATTCCGATTCCTTTCATTGCCCAACCTCCTGCGGGCGCATCCGACCTAGTGACATTGGGAGACTATTGGCTTGAAACAGCGATTCAACAAAAGTTAATTCAGCCACTCGACCTGAGCCAGTGGCAACAGTGGCAAACATTGCCTCCACGCTGGCAAACCCTGGTCACTCGAGATCTGCAGGGTAACCCCGATCCAAAAGGGCAAGTTTGGGCAGCCCCCTATCGTTGGGGTTGCACCATGCTGGTTTATCGCAAAGATCTGTTTGAGCAGCAGGGGCTATCGCTACCGACCGATTGGCATGATCTTTGGCGCAAAGAATTGTGCGGTAAATTTTCCTTACTCGATCATCCTCGCGAAATTATTGGTTTAGCCCTGAAAAAATTAGGTTGTTCCTACAACTTGCCCAATTTGCAGCCAGTTCCCAATTTAAAGTCGGAATTGATCGCTTTAAACCGTCAGACCAAATTCTACAGTTCTACAGATTACTTGCAACCCTTACTGTTAGGGCAAACTTTGCTGGCAGTGGGCTGGTCTACAGATATTTTATCGGCAATGAAACGGAATTATAAATTACAGGCAATCATCCCCCAATCGGGCACTGCCCTTTGGGCAGATTTATGGGTTCGTCCTGCCAGCGCACCTCCTCCTAATCAAGCAAAATTGCTCAATCAATGGATTGATTTTTGCTGGCAACCTGAAATTGCGGAACAGCTCTCTCTACAAAGCCATGCCGTTTCGCCAGTCTTTATCGATCGCTCGACCTCAAAGCTGCCGGAACCATTGCGGAAAAATCCACTGCTGGTATGCAATGAAGAGACCCTACGTAACAGCGAGTTTCTCTTGCCCATCGCTAAACCAACCCTAGAACAACACCGTTTGCTATGGCAATCGATCCGCCAGGTTGTTCCAACTTCGCCCTCACTTTAGTTGGCGTTGCTGATTCTGGGTATGAATTTGGAGCAGTATGAATTGAAACTTCGTTCCAATTCATACTACTATTCAGCACCACCCTTTAGTTTGAGATATTTTGGGGAAGCCGCCACCCTTGATTAACAAAATTGAGCGGACCAATCTGACACACCAGGCGACTAGCCGTTGGGGTAGATGCGTCTGGAGCGATACGAGAACTGCACTCATATAGCGCTTCTGGCTTTACTTCACGCCGTTTCTGCAACTGGTTCGAGGGTTCAGCTGCATCGGTGTAGTTAGGCGGACGATCGAAAAATTGCACGTTATAGTGATAATTTCCAGGCGGAGGATTGCTCAAATCCACAAACTGGTTGACAAACTCGTATCCCAATTTATTCACCAGTTCGTATCGTTCCAAATGATCCAGCAAGCTCCAAAGTTGACGATTAATTTCCACATCAACCCGACAAACCGTATCCCCGGGCTTACAGAGAATATTGGTATTGCCTCGGCAGGCTGACCAGGCTTTAATGGGTTGGTTGCCATATCGCTTTCTCTCGGCAAGTTGAGATTGCAACCACGACAAACTTGGTAGATTCAAAACTCGATCGGATAAGGAATCGTTGGTCTGGGCGGTACAACTGCTGGTCATCTCCACGAGATCGTTCTCTACTGGACCATGCTCAACTTGGCTTTCAGCACCCGGAGGAGGAGGAGTTACAGAGCTTTCAGCCAGCGATCTGCTTGGAAATGCCAGCAAAAGGAACACACATAAGAAAAGATGACTCAATCGCTGTAGCCGCTCACCTGAACGGACGATCGTCCGAGGCTTCGGCTGAATCGGCAACAGACTAAAACCGATAACGACCATCCGACCAATCATAAGTATGACCGTAGGCAGAGTTTTCTCGTTTGCGCCAGGTGATTTCTCCCCGTGCGGTTTTAACGAGTGTTTGTTCGACCACATCAACCATATTGCGCCAAGACAAATCCTCACGTCGTAAAAGGTCTCTAAGACTTTGTAACGCCGAGTCAGGTTCGATCGCATCGATTGGCGGTAAAGGTTTGACTGCACGGAGGGGATCTCGCTGCACTGCTGCAATAGCTTGACGAACAGCTGTCACAATTTGGTTCCCCAGCTCATTTTTGCCGCGCAATCTTTGTTGTTGCCAGCCCCGTTCGCTAGTTGCGTATAGAGCAGGCAAACGATTGAGGGCATAAGCAATCACTTCGGTGCGGTTGAGATAGCCACTCAAACGCGAGGGCAATCGTTGCAACTGTCGCTCAACTTCCTCTACAACCAGTGATTCAATCGCATTTCGATATGTTTTGGCACGGTTCGATTCCATAGTTTTCATAGGACTCAGTGACTCGATCAGGAATGCCCCACATTGGGTAAAACTATAAGGTAGTCTAAATTGGTCGATCTTGTCGTGACTGAACGTTTAAAATTGTGACGAAGCGAAAAAATCTTTTGTCGTGCTTTTAAAAGAAGTTATTAATACTTTTAAAAGCCTGACTGCGAGAAGATTTTAAAAGTATTCGTAGTCCCGAAAAATGATTTTTACTTAAATATCCCAAAGCCGTCGCCGCCCTGTGCCTTGCAACCGAGCATGAGTCTCTTCTAGCAGTTTAGGAATATTGAGTGCATTGGGGCAGCGAGGTAGACAATCCCCACATTCAGTACAACGATCGGCACGATTTCCCGGAAACCAATGTCCAGCGTTTTCAAACATCCGGTAGCGATACTGCCCAAATTGGGTCATGTCGTAGGCGATCGTCAAATTGCGTAACCGCAACACTTCTGGGATATGAATTTCTTCGGGACAGGGCAAACAGGCGTAACACTGGCTGCACAGATCGGTGGCAAGGGTTGCAGACTGGTGAGATTGCAATCGTTCCAGGATTTGCTGCTCTACCAAGGTCAGAGAATCAGTGCGATCGGCGAACTGAAGAGAGGGAGCCACTTCGGCAGGATTTGCAGCTCCCAGGCTTAGAGTGGTAATTCGGCGATCGCTGAGCAAAAAGCGATAGTTAAATTCCAGGGGAGAAAGCGGCGCACACAATGCTGATAAGGTTTGCGAAGGAGTATAAAGCAACCCACCTTTGTCAGCGGGTGAGATAATTAAAACGCCCATTCCTTTTTGATGCGCCAGTTCTACGGCTGCGCCATGACGCTGAAAAAAGTAAGTGTAATGCAAATTGACAAATTCAAATAAATCTGTCGCGATCGCAGCCAGAATCAGTTCCAAAAAACCATGGGTTGAAAAGCCCACATGCTGCACGCGCCCATCTGCCACAGCCCGTTGCACGGCTTGCATACAGCCATCGGCTGCTTGCACCCATGCCAGATGCTCCCAGGTATTGAGTCCATGAATTGCCAAACAGTCTAAATAATCTAAATTCAATCGTTCTAGCGATTCATCAATCCAACGCTCCATTTGTGCTGCATCGGCGGTTGGTGGCAGCTTGGTGGTAATGCAAAGTTGATCACGGGTTAGGGGCAATCTGCTCTGCAAAGCTGCACCCAAATACTGCTCACTTTTGCCATACCCTCGCGCTGTTTCCAGATGATTGACGCCGAGCGAAACCGCTTGCTGTACGGTTGCCACGGCATTTTCTTCAGAGGACAGATAGCGCATCGTCCCCAAGGTAAAGACAGAAAGCAACCGCTGGGTTTTACCAAAGGGACGATAGTGCATGGACAAAAACTCAACCCTCAATCAGGACACACACCCATTTTCGCCCCGACTACTCATTCTGGGAGGCAGTCGGATTTTTGGAGGCAATATGAAATGCAGAAAGATAGGAAAGATCCAGGGTATTGCCAGATATCTGCGTGATAGTTTCCCGCAATTCTGCAAACAATGATTTTTGGATAGATGGCTCTAGCTTGAGGTAGGGCGAGTAGGTATTCAGTAGAGTGAGATAGTCATCGACGGTGTAGGTCACTTCGACTTTGACCTGTTCTGTGATCACAGTTTGAAAGTAACCAGAATCCATCATGAGTTGCCCCAATTTTCGCAAGATTTCTTCTTGTTCTGCCTGAGTTTCGTAGCGAGCCAGGGCAGGGGCATGTCGTTGATAAACAGCTTGCAAGTGCTGATACACCGCCTCAGTCGGTTGCAGCTCTTTATTCCACAGCAGAATCAAGTAACCTTGTTCTGACAAAATACGAGCGGCTTTGGGATAGCCGACTGCTGCTGGAATCCAATGAAATGAGCTGGCAGCAATCACTGCGTCGAAGGGTTCTGTATCGGGTATCCATTCTTCAAAAGAAGTATTGAGCAGCTCAACATTCGGATAGGGAATGCAATTTTGCTGGGCAAGTCGATAAAAGGCTGGATTAGGCTCTAGGGCAAGCGTGGGACAGCCCAGTTGGGCGATCGCCGTGGTGGCAGTGGCAGGTCCACAGCCCACTTCTAAAATTTTGGAGTGACGGGAAAGCTGGGCGATTTCAAACACCTGTTGGATTAATGCCTGAGGATAACGGGGTCTAGCCCGGTGATAGGCTTCCGCAGCCGGAGAATACCAATGTTTTCGCTGCTCTAGATCTCTAGCACCGTAGCGATCGATCTCCTGTTTGAAATCTTGCATGACCAATTCAGCATGAGAGCGTCTCCTTCACCTTAGCGAAGATTGACCCAATTCCTCGATCGTCTGGTTCAATCCAATTCAAAATCCTACGAACACATAATTAACAGAACATTGCAGGAAATTGCTAATAGGTCACACCACGATAGCGGCGAACGGGCGGGGGATCTTCTTCCCGAATGCCCTGCTGGGGTAAGGACACATTGGAAGTGACTGCGGGTTGAATCACCACTTCTTCGGTTTCTTTCAAAGGCGATCCCTGAGGACTGGATAGGGGAGCGGCATCTTTCTCAAGCGCCTTCTGGACAAACGCCTTCGGATCATTTGCCACTACCGCAGTGATCACGGCGGGTTTAACCGGCAGAGACGGGCGATCGCTCATGCGAGATTCCAACTGTCGCTTCATGGAGAGCAAGACCGAAATCAGCGCACCATTATTCAGCGGATAACTATCCATCACTTCCAACACGCGCTTCACCGAAGAAGCTACGCTACTGACCAGATTCTCACGCTGAAACCCTGGGAGCAAGTCCGCAGCGCCCTGGTAAATTGCCCAACGTCGTTCGTATCGTGAAATTTCTTTCACTGAAACATCAGTCAGAACAACCTTGACACTAGGATGGTTTTCTCGACACCAGCGACAAAATTCATAAGGATTAAAGTCTGGCACCTTAACATCGACCAATAGGAGATCCGGCAACGTCAGCTCCGCCTCTTTCAGAAGATTGATGTTGTCAATCAAATTGGTGTCTGGCGTCTCCCAAATCACGGAGATTTGCTGAGATTTCAATACAGATTGCCAAATTAACCCCTGAAGCCGGGTGGGTTGCACCATCAAAACAAGTTTCTGCGAATCAGCCATACGAGTTCCTTCAGTGTGTAGGGCTACAGTAGGTGCACCACTCAATCGATCCTTGTTGATCGGTTTGTTCCGTTGATGAATCTGGGAGATTGGAATCGCCGGATATGTTGCCAGATATTGACTTAAACCTGATGGATTAAATTTTTCACTTTCAATGGCGATCGGGCATCTTTGTCAGCTTCGCAGTGAAAAAGCCAAGGGGAACGCTGGTTCATGAGCACCAATCCTAAAGATTCAGAATAATCTTGCAGGCAAATGGCAGTTTGAATACAAAAAAGTCAGGAAGTTTTTGTTAAAAAAACACGGGAAGAGAGAAATAGCAATTCCCCTTTAAGAGCATGTTAAAACAATCTGAACGCAAAAGTGCCTCAACAATATACCCATGCTGACCCCTATTTCCAAGTTTTCATAACAATACTATCCAGATTGAATCCGGTAAATCGTATCAGAGGATGCATCCGGAGATTTGCCCGGGTCAGTCTGAAGAGGGTTGGCAAAGGGCTGAAGAGCGGGACCAAATCGCGTTAATTGAGCCGTATTGATTAAATCATTGTTGGAATCAAAGTTTGAGTCAAAGTTCAGGTTAAAGTTTGGATCAAATCTTGGCTTAATCGGCTCATTTAAGTCAGGTGGGATGGGTGCTTCCGACTTGACAGGCTCGTCGCATCTCTTTATTTCTTGCTTAATACCGTTGTTGGAAGGCACTGCATATCCATGCCCAAGTTTCGGCATCTAAGACCAAAATTGTTCTGCCCAAAGCTTTTTCGGATCAATCCCAAACGATTTCTGGGTCGGTGGATAATATTGGCTCTGACGATCGTTTTTGTGTTGATATCGGGTTCGGCAGGGTTCGCGATCGAAGCTGCCTCGGTCGGTATTCCGCCAGATGTACGCGTGGTGCTCGATACCATCTGGGTGATTTTTACCGGCATTCTCGTCTTCTTCATGAATGCGGGATTTTGCATGTTGGAAACGGGATTCTGTCGCAGCAAAAATGCGGTAAACCTACTCGCCAAAAACTTGATTGTGTTTGCACTGTCTACGGCTGCCTATTGGGCGATCGGGTTTGCCCTGATGTATGGCAATGGCACCCCTTACTTTGGTCAAGAGGGCTTTTTTTTGCATGGACTGGATAACAGCCCTTTGACCGGAGATGCCTACGCTGGCGCTTTTCAATCTCTGAAGTGGGCAGGGATTCCACTCAATGTGAAGTTTTTCTTTCAGCTGGCGTTTGCTGGAACTGCTGCCACGATCGTCTCTGGAGCCGTGGCAGAACGAATTAAATTTCTTGCCTTTTTTATTTTCAGTTTGCTATTGGTAGGAATTTCTTATTCCACAACGGGGCATTGGATCTGGGGCGGTGGGTGGCTAGCAAAATTGGGATTTTGGGATTTTGCGGGATCTACAGTGGTGCATTCGGTCGGGGGATGGGCTGGCTTAATTGGGGCGATGTTGTTGGGTCCCCGCATCGATCGCTACAAAAATGGGTTGGGAATTGCCATGCCTGGTCACAATTTGGCAATTTCAACTCTAGGGTGTCTGATTTTGTGGATGGGTTGGTTTGGCTTCAATCCCGGTTCTACCCTCTCTGCCAACCCTATGGAAATTGGTCATATCCTCGTGACAACAAATATGGCTGCAGCAATGGGAGGAATTGGCGCAACGATGACTTCCTGGCTCTATTTAGGCAAACCTGACTTATCTATGATTATCAACGGGATTCTGGCTGGATTAGTGGGAATCACAGCCTCCTGTGCGTTTGTTGCAACTAGTAGCGGGGCAATTATTGGTTTTTTGGCTGGGGCGATCGTCGTCTTTTCGGTCACGTTTCTCGATCGTCTAAAAATTGATGATCCCGTTGGAGCCGTTTCGGTTCACCTGGTCTGTGGAGTTTGGGGCACCCTTGCGGTGGGGTTATTCAGTGCTGGACCTAACGTCTTTCCCTGGTATGGCGAAGGAACTGGACCGCAGATGGGTGTTTTGTTGGGTGGAGATTTACAGCAGCTTTTCAATCAACTGATTGGTGTTTTAGCAGTGGGGGGGTTTACCATTCTGTTTGCCTTGTCCGTTTGGTTGCTGTTGAAAAGCACGATCGGCATTCGAGTCACGCCCAATCAAGAGATCCGGGGTTTAGATATCAGTGAACATGGCATGGAGGCTTACAGTGGCTTCCTGGATTTGAGAAGATAAAGGGCGCTCTGTATATTTCTAAAGAGTCCTCTCCACTAACCGCAATCCTTCAACTCTCAATTGGGCTTTACGAGCCAAAGGCAACGACGGCATTTTGTCCCCCAAAACCAAAGCTGAAGCAAAGGCTATGACGAACGGTTACTGAGCGGGGAGCGGTGATCAGATCTAATTCAAATTCAGGTTGCTGAAGTCCAATGCAGGGTGGTAATTGTTGCTGCTCGAGTGCCATCAAACAAAACGCTGCCCCGATCGCTCCTGATGCCCCGATCGTGTGTCCGGTCGCACCTTTGGTGGAACTCACAGGCACACCGGCGGGGAAAAGATGTTGGATTAATCGAGCTTCATTGCGATCGTTGAGCTGAGTTGCCGTGCCATGGGCGTGGATGTAGTCAATGTCATGCATTTCCAGGCAACTGCGATCTAAACAGTGTTTGACCGCAGAAATGGCGCTCCAACCCACTGGGTCGGGGGCACTGACGTGATAGCCATCCGCCGTCAACCCAAATCCCAGGACTCGTCCATAAACCTTCGCTGAGCGCTGCTTCGCGAGTTCGGCAGTTTCCAGCACCAGCACAGCGCCCCCTTCACCCAACGCTAACCCTTGACGATGACGATCGAAGGGATACACTCCTGTTTCTGCCAGTGCACCCATTTGCTGAAATCCAGTCAGGGTCAAGGGGGTGATCGGTGCCTCGACAGCGCCTGCAATCACTCGCTGGCATTGCCCTGTTTGTAGCAAAATCCACGCCTGCGCGATCGCCCAAAGTCCAGTTGCACAAGCTGCCATCGGTGCTAGCACCGTCTCCTCTGTGCCCAAGTATCGAGCCGTAGCGATCGCAGCAGCATGGGGCAAGGTCTCTAGCCAGTGTGTCAGATCCAGATCGTCGGGTGTGGTTTGTAATTGCTTTGCCAACGTTTCCCACTGTGCCTGTTGTGCCCGGCTGGAACCAACTACAACCCCACAATCATTCAAGGGTAAAGTTAAACCAGCATCGATCATGGCATCAGCAACAATCTGATGGGTGATGGTTAGAAGATTAGAAGGGTGATCAGCAATCAATCCTAAAGGACGGGGCACCAATTCAACAAAGGGTTGCCGTCGATAGAGTGCAGATTCCCCTGACAACAACCGTTTCCAAGTCTTTGTCAAATTGCCCAATGCCGAACTCAATCCAATCCCAGTAACCACAACTTCCATAAAAACAAGATTGAGTTGTGAGCAGTGAACTTTGCTTTCAAAACCCACTGCTCACAACTCAAAATTCACAATTTTTCTGATTTAGGACTTTCCAGCAACTTTGAGATTTTCCAGGCCTTTGGTCACTTCAGCAGACTGGATACGATCGCCTTGCTGCACTTTGTCTACTGTATCCATGCCCTCAGTTACATACCCAAAGACGGCATAGTTACCATCTAGAAAATCCAAATCTGCCAGAGCAAAATAAAATTGAGCGGAAGCAGAATCTGGATTGGCCGATCGCGCCATCGCGACGGCTCCGCGTGTGTGCTTCAACTTGGGTTTCGCAGTCACCCCAGCATCCCGAAATACCTGACTATAAATCGGCTGTTCGCTGCCTTCTGGCTTAATTTCTAAGGGAATGTAACGAGGTTGTTTAGTGATTGGATCAACAAAACTTCCCGTGCCCAACATGGCTGGTGGAAAATTCGGATCTTTGCTCTGCGGATCTCCTCCCTGCACGACAAAGGGTTGCGGCTCTCGCACCACCCGATGGAACATCGAACCGTTGTAAACACCTTGCTTGACCAAATCAACAAAATTACCCGCAGTAATCGGTGCATCGGTGCCATCCACTTCGATTGTGATAGGCGCACCCTTGACGACCATTACCACTGTTGCTTTACCCTCCAATCTGGGCATACCTGCAATCTGAGGGGCATTGGTGGGGTTTGTCATCACCGTGCTGCTGCTTTCAGCCGTAGGAGGAGTGTTAGTAGCTAAATTGGTGGGTGTGGAAGAAGATGTGGTTTCTGGGGAGGTACACCCTGTCAACAGCAACGCGCCAATGACCAAAAAAGCGCCTAACCAGCGCGAAATCTTGTTCAACATCGTCAATCACCTTGTTAAATAGATGTCCTAAATTTTGAAATGCTGCACCACGCGCAGATGGAAACTCTAGAAAACTCACATTGAACAGGGAGCGCAGGCAAAACTCCACCCTGCTAATCGATCCAACGACTCAAGTCAGACCCGATCGCTTGTGCACAAAGAATGGATAGAGCAGGTTGAATAAAAAGCCAAACTGCCTCACAACTTTTGGGGAAATAAACGGCATTTAATCATCAATTCGCCACACTACGCGGATGATCCTAACCTTTTCAACCCAAATTGAACCTATAGCCCTTCCAGAGGCACCTGCAAAAATCGAGCTAACTCAGCTCCTTGATTCTCCAACTCTGATAAGGGAAGAGGTTGACCAACGCGCGTCAGAGGAATATCCCGCCTGCCCTTCACTCGCAAATACAGCGATCGCTTAGGATTAATCCCCTCTTGCAATACCACCCTAATCGACTGAATTTCTTCGATCGGGTAAGTCGCTTCTACTTTGCGATTTTTTCCCGGAAAACCCCAGCGAAAAATCGTAACTTTACCAGTTTTCCGATTGAATTCATTGAAGCCACCTCCCAAATCCCACAGAATTGCTAACCAGAGATATGCCCCCAGCAAAACACCTGCTGTGCCGTAAAAGCTCATAGCCAAGCCCTGGGGGAGAAAAATAATCTGAGGGGATTCTACGAAGGGAATCAGATTTACTCCAAGATAACTCGACACCCCAGCCAATAAGAAACCTATCCCTCCTAGAGAAACCACTGTAGCCCACCAGTAATTACTCAACCGACGGGAACCCAGGATTGACTGATGCAGAATTCGAGTCTCTTCAGAAGTTGTTTTTGCAGTCATGGAAAACTATGGTTGAAAAATATACCGAACGATTTGCTAAATCACCCTTGAGTTTATCTGAATCGCAGGAGTTTATCTAAATTACAAACCCAGACTCTAGATTTAGCAAAGACCAGAGAGAATACAGTTTTAAGTAAACCAAACCCAAAAATGAGAGCCAAGATTAGCTCACAAGCCTTATTTTAAAAGCTTTTAACCACTGTGAGGCAAGAATTCTCAGCAAAAGAATTCTCAAGAATCAAAGCGCTGAACAATATCAGCCCTTGTCAGCAGAAGGAGTTAAAAAAATTTGAATTCTGACATATTCCTCAAACTCAATCTCAACTGCTCCCATTTGGGAGAAAATGGGAACCAGTGTCCGTGCATATAGGAAATTACAATTTGCCCATCAGGACAAACACTCCCAACTGCTGCACTTGTCTCTTGTTGGTCGTATCCACTATTTGAAGACGAATTCTTCTTCAATAGTTAATCAAACTTGACAATAGAAATTTGCTGAGAAGGGACGTATCGGTTTGTAAAATTTGTGATTTCCACTATTATATGTAGACATATTAACTAACCTACTCTAGGAACCCTGTCATTTTAGTAAAGCTAGAGGATTAACCCCATGACCATTGCCGTCGGACGCGTGCAACCAGCACGAGGGTGGTTCGACATCCTCGACGACTGGCTAAAGCGCGATCGTTTCGTCTTCGTAGGCTGGTCTGGAGTGCTGCTGTTCCCCTGTGCCTACC